>Ga0226835_1000005_pt1 | contig 827516 bp, 710 predicted proteins | sample LAC_MetaG_1_FD_163627 | JGI IMG/M metagenome (GOLD analysis project Ga0226835, IMG submission 163627) | Anaerobic ammonium oxidizing microbial communities from anammox membrane bioreactor (MBR) in UC Berkley, California, United States -... | ecosystem: Engineered > Bioreactor > Anaerobic >... | reverse complement strand
GAACAGGTCACGAAGGTAACACAATTTTTCAGTGTCCTCTATACGGACCGTATGCTTGTAACCCCCGCCGCATTTTACCCCTTAAAAGGTCATCTGCAACCTGCCTGCTGCAAAACGCGGCGCAGAAAGGCCCTGGTGAGGTCGCCAATCCACCCGTTCATACCCAATTATACGGCAAACTGGTGGTTTGTGTGAAACCCGATTCATGTCACCTAACCCCCGCGAGTTTCATTTTGCCCCCTGCCCTTTCCCGGAACAATTCCTACACGTCAGGCTGCTTCAAACCACATCGTTACAAAAGCGCCGGTATTGGCAGGTCCGGCATTTCCCTGCGTGCGGTGTGGGTGCAGGGCAGATCTCCTGCGCTACCATGCTGTTGATTTCTGCTGCCACATCGGTAAGCTTCCGAATCTCCCGCGCCGTGAGCCGGATCGCCTGGTAAGTCTGCGTGGGGATGACGTAAATATGCGTCCCCAGGATAGGCCGCCCCAGCGTTTCCGCTGCGCACAGCGCGTAGCCCTGCATCTGGATTTTCCAGTAGCCATAGTCGCGATCCGTATCCTTGTAGTCAACCAGGTGCAGCCCCTCCGCTGTCTCCACAACCTCGTCTATCTTGCCAATCAGCCGGTACACATGGCTGACCACTGTCACATCCAGGTGCCGGAGTCCGCTGGTTACGGCGTGCAAGGCGTGCTTGCGGCGTTTCATTCGCCCTTTGGTCTCCTTCTCGGCTTCCACCCCCAATTCTGCCAGCCGCGTTGTGCGGTTGAGGTCCAGGCACAACTCGTAAAAGGTGATGCGGGGGCAGTAGGTGTAGTTCTTCAGCTCGTTGATGCGCAGATAATGGTCCGTCGTCAGCGCGCGCATCCACCCTTCTCCCCGATGATCACCCGCCTCTCCCAGTCCTCCGCTCCCACCGGCAGTATCATCACCTGCCCCTCCTTGGTGATAGAACGCAGCAGTTTGGTCAGCTCGCGCAGTTGAGTAGACTTCAATCTGCCTGTGAACACACTGAACTGCTCCCGGTCCAGGCCGTAATCCAGGCACGTTTCGCTTACCCGATGCCGCACCTGGTCCGCGCTGATGTCATAGACAACCATGATCCGGATCATCCATTCATCCCCCTGTGTATGCCAGGTAGGCCCTCTCGCCGCGCAGGGCCGCCGCCACCAGACGGGCCTGCATCTGGATGATAGAGCGCAGCGTGTAGCGTTTGCCGTCGTAGACACCCTGGGCGCTCAGGCGGGATAGGATATGTTCTGCAAAGTTCTTGCGCAGATCGCGTTCCAACCTGCCGTCTGAGTCAAAACGCACTTCATAACCCCGGTTAGCCAGCCCGATTACCGTTCGATCAACCACCGGTGCGCGAAATTCCTCGATCAGGTCAAGGGTGAGGCTTGGTTTGCCGGGTCGGTCTGTATGCAGCAGCCCGGCATAAGGCTCCAGCCCGGCGATTGTCAAGGCGTTCTGCACTTCCCCGTACAGGATGCCGTACCCGTAGTTCAGGAGGCAGTTGAGCGGGTCCGTCGCATGGCGGCCTGTGCGCCCCGGCCATCCGTAGGTCTCTGGCAGCAGGCTGCCTACTGCCCCCCAGTACAGGCGCGCGGCCTGCCCTTCCAAACCCATGAAAGCAGCCCGCACTTCGTCAATGCTGCCCGCCTCCGTGCGCTCGATCCTGTCGGCATACCCCAGCAGGTCGATGGCGGTTTGCTTGAGCGCGTGTGCATGCTCCTCCGGCTGGCGGCGGGCCAGGTAGCGCAGGTTGGCTGCCTGGCTCCGGATTTTGCCTGCTCCCAACTGAGTCGCCACCCGCACACCGATCTCGTTATGATAAGCTTCAAGCTGGCAGCGCCGAGTCTCTATGACCGATGTCAGGTTGGGGGAAAGGAGCGTGGCGTAGTTGCCCTCGTAGCTGTCAATGAAGTGGATGGGAATGCCCATCTCACAGCAGGCGGAGATGGCCGCCGCGCTGATCGAAGCCGAGCGGGTCAGGATATGGACACTGCGCAGATGCATCAGGGGCGCGTCGAGCGGCGGCGTCCCCGGCACGGTGACGCGCAGGCGCCGACCCTTACAGCCAACAAAAGCCCCGTAGTCACTCACCGTCAAGTCTTCGATGATCGCCATCGCTCATCCTCACTGCGGCTCAATCCGATACCAGCCGCAGCCTTTCACCGTGTTCTTGCCGACCTGCAGGCCCTGCCCCAGCAGCAGCCAGGGCAGCAGGGAGGAGTGAACCGCTTCGTACACCACCTGCCCCGCAAAGCCACTGCTGGGGCGCATTGCGCCCTGCCGCCGAGATCCGGACCACATTTCCACCCAGTGGGTATCGTCCCGCCGGATCGCCACCTGATCGGCCAGGGGCAGCAGTTCTTTGAAGGGCACCCAGGGCGGCGCATCGGTGTACAGCTCGCCGATCAGGCGCGTTCTCTCCAGCAGGCGCTGGAACCAGGGCCGGAGTTCGGGGCGCTGGCACAAGTGCCCGTGCTGGACGATGCGGGCCGGGGTGAGAAACGTGACCATCAGGGGCTTCCCGGCCAGCCGTTGGGCAGCCTGCCGGTAGTCATCCGGGCCGGGGGGCTCAGGGAGAGCCCCCACCTGGCTGCCGCCTTCGTCGATGAGCAGCGTCGCCTGTCCGGTAAGCGGATCAACCGCCTCGATGCGCGCGATATGGAAGCCCCCGCGCCCCCGACCTACCCCTATTGTCCCCATCGCGTGGATGGCCGAGAGCACCAGGGGGATATGGCTGCGCCCCCTGCCGTAGAAAGACAGCCCAAAGCTCAGCCGGGGCGCAGGTGCGGCCAGCGGAGGACGTACCGCGATGGGGCGCGGCACGTCCTTTCCCCCGCTGGTTTCCTCATCCTCAAGCGCCAGCAGCCAGGCTACTGGGTTGTCGCCTGCAGCATGGCGCGAATGCACCGACGCCCCGGTGTCGTACATCGCGCGCAGGGCCTCGTACAAGGCACCTCGCAGCGCGGAACCCGGGTTGCCTCCCAGGTCAATGGGCGCATCTGCTTGGATGTGTATCTCCAGGGATGTGACCGGGATCATCGCAAGGGCACCCCCGGCAGGGCATACACGGTGTGGTTAAAGGCATGGCGGCGCAGTTCATAGGGCAGCACGATGGTATAGCTGGTACGCCCCCCATCACTCTGCCGCCTGCCGTCTACCACGTCCACATCGGCCCATTCGGCCTCCGGGCGCATATCGTCCATGCGCTGTAAGAACCCAAAGCCCAGATCATCCGGTGAAAGCGGCTGGCGCAGATCGACAAACCCACCCTGGCGTTCAGGCCCGACTTCGTCTGGCGATACTGCGACCAGTTGCATGAAGCTGCCGCGCCGCCCATAGTAGTTGATTCCGCCCATCAGGACGATCAGCTCACCCACAAAATCGGGATCATCCGTCCCCAGCGCCAGCGTCAGGCTGCCCGCCATGACGACCAGCTCGCGCTGCGCGATGGTCGAGGTCCACACCTCCATCCGCCCGGTGGCCTCATCCAGCCTGCTCTGTTGGGGCCGGAACACCTTCTGGAAAGTGCGCGTGACGGCCAGCGTGTCCGCACCACGCAGCCAGACCGCCAGATCGCGTATCTGTGGGAACCACGCTATGCCCGCGTCCAGCCCCTTCTCCCGGATCAGGCGATCCAGAAGCGCCATCTTGATGGCGTATGGCGTCGGGCAGATCAAGGACTTGCCCCCGCTGCTGGTCGTGTTGGAGGGGCGCAGCCCAAAGACCGCGACCGGCTCATAGGTAGCATAGACCCACATGATCAGCGCCCTCCGTACCGTCCCGGCCCGTAGTTGTTGACCACAACCTCGATCTGCTGCAGCAGGCCATCCTGCCCGCTGAAGGGCAGCACGCCCACCGAATCGCCGTGCATCTGGTTGAGCAGGCCAGCGACCTGTTCGGCCCGTTGGGTGTAGTCATCCACCAGCGGGCTGATCAGCGGCGCTGCCGCTGCCGAGGTCGAGACGCTGACGAAGCCCTCGATCTCCAGCACATGCGGAAGCTGGGTCGAGGTCAGCGCGCCCTTGGGCTGCAGCACCGTCTGGGCCAGGGCCAGCAGAGCCGCCCGCAGCCGCCCCGCGCGGTTGATGCTCACCATCTCGGCACCTGTCAAGTCCGGCACCTGCTCCGGGTAATCACCCCGAATGTCGTTAAAGCCGATGGCCGAGGCGTCGAGGTGGGCGACGAAGGCATACACGCCCGAGGAGGCCGGCCGGTTGAAGATCATCTGGCCCAGGTTGGACTCCTTCTCGGCGAGTGCTTGTGCCCGCGCTTCTTCCGACGCATCACGTTCCACCTTCGTGCGCGTGATACGCCGGACCGCATGCCGGGCGTGGATGAACTCCTGCACCTCGGTGATCTCCGGGAGACCGACTGTCCAGCCGAACTCCACGGCGGACTTGCGTTTGATGGAATTGCCGCCTGCCGTGATCAGGATGCCTCCGATGTCATCCAATGTGCAGGAGAGCAGGCGATCCACGATCGCGGGGCCGTCTTTAGTCCCCTTGACCCAGTCCTCAAAGCCGGGGTTGGCTGTCATGCGCCCCGGGTCGAGTGCCTTACATGCGTCACACAACGGCAGGCCCTGATCCAGTGCGATGTGGCGCAGATAATCCGCAAAGATGTGCTTGTTCATGTCCCCGCTGATCGCATTGACGGTGCTGCGCAGGTAGCCTGCTTCGCCTTGCTCATCGATGGTGGGTGTCACGATGCCCACCTGACGGGTCATCAGGCGGTTGCTCTCGTTGCCTTCGTTGTTCAGCGCATGCATGTCGATCATCACGCGGGCGGCGATAGACAGAGATTTCAACGTGGTCATGCTTTTGATACTCCTTTGTCTGTTTGTTTTGCTTAATCGTTTGATTCTTTGCGCACGTAGTCCGAGGCGTATCCTGCCGCCACAAGCAGGTTCGCTACGACGCGCGAGCCATAGCGTTCAACCAGGGAGGTCACCGCGTAGAGGTCATCGGCGGTGATAAAGTCGCGGGTTTCCCCGGTGTTCGCCTGCACGCTGCTGCTTTCACGCATGTAGTCGTGGACGAATTCGCTCAACGCCTCGATGAAGCGATCGGAGTCATGGGCGTTGCGCCGCAGGTCATCGCCCAGCCCATGCCGCACCTTGAATGCTGTCTGGGTCTTCTTGACATCTTTCCAGTAGCGCAGATTCACGGTGCAGGCCCGGATCGCCGCTGCGATGCTGCGGAAACCGGGGTCTTTGAGAATCGGGCGGTAGTCCTTCTTGTCCTGATTCATCAGCGTTTCCTCCAATGTCGTGATATGTATCCAGGGCAGCCATGTTTGATCAACCATCTTCGCGAATCGATGCATCCCATATAGGATGCAGAACTCGATCCAGTCTTCAGCGGAACCAAGCGTGATGAACCGTCGGTAGGCCGAAAGAATGACCAGTTCCTCAGCATAGTCACCACGCAAGGCCCGTATTACCTCATGATGCGCCTCCAGGATGGTCTGCGCCCGTAACAGCGTTTCCTCGTCCGCCTCTCCTTGTATCCAGCGCGGTAGACCAAAGGTCGTCTCATCGAAAGGCGCGTGGCCAGTCAGGTTCTTGTAGTAGTAGCCGACCAGCCCATCCACTGCGTCCACGCGGCGGCGATCCGGGGGATTGGCCCGGTAGTGCCTGACCATCTCCAGATAAAAAGAAACCTGGCACAGCGCATCTACCTTCGCGCGTGGCATCAGGCCGGAATAATCATATAGATCGCGTGCCAGATGCGCGCCCCGGTACGCTCCCATCAGGGAATCGAGCCGTGAGATGCGAATGTCCTTTGGCAGAGGATAGTAGAGAAGAGCGTCATCACCGGAGCGGTAGGGGATCCCCGCGACCATGTAGCCTGCCATTGCCAGGTAGAATTCCAACCAGAAAGTGTCGGGGATCGTGGTATTGACGACCCGGATGCTGCTGCCAGTGGTCGATCCCTGGGCAGTCGAAGGCGAGATGAGCGAAAGGCTGCTCACAGTGGCATTGTCGCTGCCCCAACCAAACTGATCAAAGCCGGGGTAGCCCAGGGCAGGCTTGACATTCTCCTGCCAGCTAACCTGTGCGGCGCCCAGGTCGTTAGGACAGTCCCCGTAGGCCTGCACAATAAGGTCAAAGAGCGCGGCGGCCTGATCCTCGGTATGGCTGTGCCAGGCGTGCAGGATCAGCGGATAACCCACGCGCATGATTGTGCCCCGGTTGAAGTACGACAGCAGATGCGCCCACAGAGAAAAGCGCGGATCACGCGTCGAGATGACTCCTTCCTGCTGCCCTTCCTTGCGGGCGGCGCGGTCGGCCTCCACCTTCTGGCGTTCCTCCTCGTAATCAATCACCGCCCCTGCGAAACCCTCCGGCACATACCGGCGGCGGATCTCAGCCGGGTCTGTGCCGGCTTCGATTTGCTTTTGTTCAGTGGCCGTGTGCTTCTTGACCAGCGCCGGCAGCAGCGCAGGCAGTGCGCCGCGCCGTGCTGCCTCAGCGCGGTACGCCCCCGGGCTGAGGCCACCGACGATCTGATAGGCGCTGCCTCTATCCCGGATGCGAACATCGGCCCCGCTGCCCGTGCCCGAGAGCCGGTAGAGCAGTTCGGCCAGCCCGACCGCCACAAAGGTCGAGCGCATCAGGTCGGTATCCTTCTCGACGTACAGATGTGTCTCGCTCATAGCCTGTTCTCTCCTCCTTCCAGGAGATAGGGGCGTAAATACCTGCCAGAGCGCTGATCGGCCAGACGCAGGATGCGCACAAAGAGCAGGTACAGAAGCGTCGGGAGGTACTGGTTGGCGTGGGGCATCAGCAGGTCCAGTGCATCCGCCAGAGCGTAGCTGGACCGTGCGAATTGCGCGCGCACAGCGCCTGCCCATTCCTGCGCCTCACTGTCGAATCCGCATATGGCCAATGCCTTGCGTATGGCCTCGTCTCCCCCCGCTGCCAGCTCAAAGGCACCGCACTCGTCTGCATCCGGGGTGTGGTGGCGCATGATCGAAGCCAGTGCAGCGGCCACCCATAGTTCGTTCTCGCCGCAGGCCGTTTGGAGAATAGCGAGACTCGCTTCAGCCCCTTCCACCGCATGGTTGCCACGCGGCGGGTGCTTGAGTTCTTTCTGCAGGGCCCGTTCGGCCTCACTGTCGGTGTCAATATCAGTATGAGCTAACGGGGCCGGATCATCGAGGGCGAGGCCGGGCTCGTAGCCATGCTCTGCCCGGAAACGCTGCCAGGCGCGTCCCCATGCCTGCCAACGGCTGTTAAGCTTGCCCACGTCATGCAGAGCCAGCACCAGCCGCATCAGTTGCTCTCCCTGGGTCCGCTCAAGGTTCAGACGCTCGCACAGCTTGGCCAGCGGATAGAGCAGCTCTTCACGCAGGGGGCGGTGATAGACCTGCTCAGTCTGCACAGGCCAGGTATACGCCCGGTACAGTCCGGTGATATGCTCATGGTAACGTTCCGCGTGGTATACCGGGCGTTCCCACGGTTTCTCCTTGACGTCGGGCGATTCACGCGCGGGCCGGTCACCGGGGCGCAGGATCAGACCCTTTTCAGAGGAATAAGTCACGGCATCTGGATGGGCGGCGAACATCCACAGCTTGCCGTAGACCTCCTTGCTCTCCTTGAGTGATTGCCATTCATAAGCAGTTCGCGAGAAGGCCGACTCGGCATCTTCCTCCTTCATCTCGATGCCCGCAGACACGCTGAACGGCGCATCAATGCCCTGGGCTGTGTCCATCAGCCGCGCGATCTGGCCTTTGCCCAGGCTGAATGCCTCGCGCTGCCAGGGTTTGGTTTTCATTTTCTCGTCGCTCATCGGTGCGGCAGCGATATACAGCGACACCCTGGTATTGCTGCGGATCAGGCTGCCCAGCCAGCCGGGGTCGCGCTGGTTGATGCATTCCGCTATCTCGCCGATTCGAGCCTCGATTCGAGCCTCCAGAGTCTGCACAAACGCCTTATCCGCTGCGCCGTGCGCCGCTTCGACCAGGGCCTGTTCCTCCGGGAAGCGCAGGATATGCCCGTCGAACCCTTGCCCATTCAGAGTGGTCCAGGTCAGGTGACACACCTCCTCCTGCCCTTCGTCGATGTACGGCGCGTAGTTGACCTGCCCCTTCTCGTCGAAAGGTTGGAAGATATGCACATCTCCCTTCTCGTCTTCGCGGCGCGCGCAGCGCCCCGCCCGCTGGATCAGGCTGGCTGCAGGCGCGCACTCACTGATCAGCACATCGCTGCTGATGTCTAACCCAACCTCCACAACCTGCGTCGCTACCAGCACAAATGGCCGCTCCAGTGCGTTCGGATCGGCGTCTTTGCCCAGGCGTTGGCCGACGATATCTTCAATCGCCTTGCGGTCATCCCGGTAAAACTGGGCATGCAGCAGCCGCACGTCGTAGCCTGGCAGAGCCTCTTTCAGGCCACAGTAGAGTGCTTGCGCCCTGTCGACCGTATTACAGATGCACAGCGCGCGCGGCACCCCCCGGATCAGCTCAGCCGCCCTTTCACCGGTCAGGCGGCCAGCCTGCGTATGCCAGGTCCGCTGCTGGGTCTGGATATTCCTTACATCCCGGAACAGCCCCTCCTCGAGGGTCTGGCCCGGATCGGCCGCCAGCACGTGAGCCTCCAGCAGGTCCGCCATCCCATTCAGCAGCGGCGCGGAGAAGGTCGCTGTCATCAGCGTAAAGCGGCTGATCCCCTTCAGCATCCTGAGCATGGCCAGCACGGTGAGCATCATCTGGTCGCGCGGGTAGAGGTGGAACTCATCCAAGATCAGGTAGCTGCCAATCAGCGCCCCCGCGTTGATGTTGCCCAGCCTGCGCGGCAGCCCATACGGCAGGTTGAGGAAGCTCGCCAACATCTGGTCAACGGTCGCAAAGATCAGGCGCCCCTCAAACTGAGGATCATCGGGCTGCTCACCGGTCTGGATGGTCGGGTGCCACTCGTACTCCCAGCGCGTATTCCCCGATTGCCCCTGGGCGGTCTTCGCGTGCTCATCCCGAAAGCTGCGGGCCAGCACCCGCATTGGCACGCCATAAACAATGCGCGGCGGGTACCGGTCCCGACCATGATCCTGCCTATTGAGATGCAGCCCCATAATACCCGGCTCCAGCGCAGCACGAGTCTTCCCTGACCCTGTCGGAGCCTGGAGGATGAGGTTCTGCTCTTGTTCCAGAGATAAGATTCTTACTTCATCCTGGTATTGATATGGTTTATCCATAACGCCTCTCAAAAGAATCGTGGCTCATCATTCCCCATGCGCCCGTATAGGCGCGCCGTGGCCTCAGCCTCTGCCGCCACACGCTGCCGGATGTCCTCCGGCTCCAGCACTTCCACATCTGCTCCCCAGCCGCGGATCCAGGGCAGCATTTCCTGCGGTTCAGAGATTTTCGCTTCCCAGATCACCGAGCCATCCGGCTCCAGAGAAAGCTGTTGTGTCGCGTGCCAGCGGGTCTCGCGCAGGCGGTCAAGCTGGCGATTATGGAAACGCAGCCGCACGGTGATCGGCTCCCCTTCCCCCATCCAGATGCCCCACGTTTTCTCGATAGCATTTAGCAGTTGGCTCGCTTCGGGCCGCTCAAAACGGTCGTTTGTGGCCTGGACTGATTGAATCCGATCTACTTTCAGTGTCATCGGATCAACCGCGCCATCTGACCGAACCCTCCCGCCGATCAGATAAAAGGCATCCGACCAGACTGCTGGTTCAAACCACCAGGGCTGGATGGTCAGCATTGTGGCCCGGCTGGCGTGAGGTTTCAGGTAGGCCACATCGACGATCCGGCCTTCGTGCCAGCACTGCACCAGCATCTTGAACCGGGTGTCTGCATCTACCTCGTGATATTCAGGGAGCGGCGTCAATTGATCCGCGATTTCATCTTGGAGCAGCCCTGTAATCTGGTGCAGTAGGCTGTGCACAACTGGAAGCCGATGCAGGTCGGCTCGAACAAGCCGTCTCAGAGGCAAATATAAAAACCAGGCCTGGGCAAGGGATAGCACAAGTTCTGTTTGATAAGATGGATCAAGATAGTAGCGTGTGCCTTCCTCGTAGATAGGCACACCATCTAATGAAAGTCGTTGAATGTCTTTGTGTGCTGTTTGCCGGGTCACGCCAAGGTAGTCGGCAATCTCCGGCGTTGTCAGCCCCTCAGGGTGAGCGCGGAGTAATCCAACGACTTCTCGCAGGCGCTGTCTCGTTTTTGTCGACATTTAGTGCCTCTCCAGTATATCTCGTAATTTCTATTATAGGCTCTCTGGTAAGCGATCCGTTTACCAAAAACCCGAACCACAACCAGTCTACACCAATTCACAGCGACCGGGACAGACTTCTAATGGCAGGAAGAAGCAGGAAAATACTGGAGAGAATACAGGCAAGGCGAGCTGTATCGAAATGGCGGTCGGCGTTCAGCGTTCGATTTCTCACACTCTTGCCAGCCTCTCGCCCACCAAGTCATCACGTCCAATGGGACCGCCCTCATCCGCAGCACGTCGGTCTCGCCGCGCTGGCTGCGATCTTTGCTGACAGCGGTTGACCATCTTTAGCGCGACCATGGGCTGCCCGCCAGCGTCCCCGGACTGAGGGAGTGTGCCCACCCAGAATCAAAAACTGCCCGCCACAATGGCGGGCAGTTCTGCATGTCAGCCCAGGGACACCCCCTGGCGTTGATCGGTCCTGTACGATTGCACGGAAGCCCCTAGGAAGCGCTCTGCGCCCCGGCGCCAGGACCTTGGAGCAGATCAGCGGTTCGCCTGCGCCGCCGGTTGATGGCCGCCGCCGCTGCAACGATGGCCCACATGGCGCCAGACAGCACGAGGTAATAAAAGAGGCGCTGTTCGTCTGTCACCTCAGGCGCGAAGATGAAGGTCGTGAAGGCAGTCAGGCTCCCGTGCATCAGCATGGCCACCAGCAGGCTCTCAGTACGGTCGTAGACCCATACCATGAGGACCCTGTACGCAGGCAGCACCCCCAAATAGAAGGCCACCTGGCTGGCAAAGGCGGCCATCACGAACGTCCCGGAGGGCGAACCGCTGCCCCATAGGGCCACAATGAAGTGCCACAGTCCCCACAGCAGGCCCACGATCAGCCCTGTGGCAAAGGCGCCGTACCGCAGCCTCAGCCGTGGGATGGCGAACCCCGTCCAGCCCGGCTCCTCCAGGAGGCCGGCAGTCAGCCCCGCCGCCAGGCCCGACAGCACCAGGGCCGCTTGATCGCCGGTGACGAACAGCCCGGGGAGAAAATCCGCTGAGATCAGCGAGAGCGCCAGCAGGGTCACCCCCACCACCAGCGGGGCGGTGAGCAGCGCCACCCCGTACCAGCCTCCCCCCACCCGCCACTTGATCAGCCGGGATAACAGGGCGCGATAGCCCGTTTTTCCATTGACCAGACCCGTCATCAGAATGCCTGCGCTGACGGGCCCGGCCACCATCGTCAACACGACAACCGGAAGCAGCGCTTCGACTCCTTGTGCATCAGCCGGAAATCCACCCAGGCCCCCTGCGACCAAGGAATACACCGCCCCATGAGATCACAAATGTCAGGATGAAATAAGCGGCTGCTGCGTACTTCTTGATAAATGCGTTGGTAGTCATCTTGTTGTCCTTCTGATTCCTTGTAAGTGTCCCCAATACCATGTGCCCATTTTCCCAACTGCTGCCAGGCAGTCCTGCACCTGGTCCGGATGCGTCAAGCCAGCGCCGGTAAGCTTGCACTTTACCTGGACTGTCATACTCTCACCCGGTTCAAGCGTACAGATCGTTCGGCCTTAAAGACAGTGTCGAGAGTCACTGCGAAGATGGATACCTGTCAGGTCACCCAGTCAAGCGGGGCCGGGAGATTCACCGCAGAATCAAACTGCCCGCCATGTTGGCGGGCAGTTCTTGTCTGACCAGGTAGGGCGGACTGGAACTTTCTTGAACCGGCCCCTTTTTCTTTCGTAGCCTCCTGCCCCGGAGGGCTGTCAGGAGGTGTCCCCATGAGGGAACTAAGGTAGACGAAAGGTGGGTTGAGATTGAAGTCTACCACCTCGCCTTGTGTATCGATGATAATACGCCGGAACAGAATCTGCAAGAGCCGCCCCTGCTCGCCCAACTCCAGCCTGCTGAATAACTGCGGCGCGTAGGCCAGCAGCGCCAGCGCCTGATCCAGATCGTCGAGCACTTCCTCAGAACCGGCTTCCAGCCGGGCGATTTCCTGCTGCGCCTCAAAGACCTTGGTCTGCCATTCACGGTACAGGGCGTCGTAGTTCTTGTCGGTCAGCTTGCCCTGAGCGTACAGACGGGCCAGCGCCGCTTCTTCCACATGCAGGCGTTCTACCCGCGCTCGCAGCTCGCTCACCTGCTCGGTGAGGCTGGGGCCTTTCAGCGCCTGGATGTGCTCACGATACACCGACTGAAGCTGCGGCAGAAGGCCGGGGTCAATGCTGATGTCACGCAGAAGGGCGGTTATCTGCTCCTCGATCACACCTGCTGGAACGGAGAGATGCACATCGCCGACCTTGCGAATGGTGGCATAGTAGGTGTAGCTGCGCGACCGTCCCCTCGGCTTCGTGCCGTGCATCTTGTAGTCACGTACAGCCATGTCAGACCTCCACCCGCATGTACAGCAGCCCAGTGAGCATATAGGTATGACGCTTCTTGCGCACCTTGTTTTCGTCATGCCTGCGCAGGATTGCCTGGCCCTCGTCAAACTCGGCGTCAGAAACTAGCGGCGGCCACTGGCCGCGCACCTCGCCGCGTTGTATCCCATAGGTTGGTGAGACAACCCATCCGGCGTAGAACGGCAGATGGAATGAATGTGAGAGTTGGCTGATCGCATAGCGTTGGTCGCCTGTCTTCTCCTCAATCCAGGCCCAGGGCTTGCCGGACTTGCGCGTATAGCCTCGATTGTGAAGCTCCTGGCAGATTTTCTGGAGCGTGTGGTTTTCGGCCAGCAGCAAGTCCCACGCCTCGCGCCACACCTGCACCCGTTCCGGGTCCATCTCGATGGTGCTGCGCTTGCGGCCCCGAACCTGCTGTTCGCGGCGGCGGATGTAGCCATCAGGCAGCACAGCGGGCCATCCACCGGACAGCAGGATTGCCCGCTTGGTGTCCTTCACCCGCTGGCTGAACATGTCCACCTCATACTGGGCGATAACCGCCCGGATGCCGAGCAGCAGGCTGCCGCTGGGCGACGAGATCTCCATGTTGGGCGAGTCGGCGACAACGATCTCGATCCCCAGCCGGATGAGTTCCTGAACGGTGCTCAACGTCTCTTCGGTGGTGCGTCCCAGCCGGTCGATGCTGTACACGGCCAGGTGGGAGAACTGGCTGTCGCGGGCCTCGGCCAGCATCCGCTGGTAGCCGGGGCGGCGGTTGTTCTTCCCGGAGAGGATGTCCGAGTATTCGACGATGGTTGGCAGGTCGTTCTGGCTTTGAGCAATGCACGCCTGAATGCGCTGGCGCTGGTACTCGAACGAGCTGTCGGGGTTCTGTTTGTCGTCGCTGCTGACCCGCAGGTAGAGGGCAATGCCCTGGCGGAGTCGTCTGGGTTTCATCGGTGCTCCCTCCTGATCAGTGTTTGCCCTGATCTTCGCGGTCAGGGGGCAAAATCGTCAAGGGCCGATGACGATAGGTATGGTGTCGGCGACGCAGACTGGCGCGTTCGTCGGGAGTCAGCGCCGATGCCAATAACCTGCCGAGTTCGAGAACGCGACGGGTATCCTGAAGTGTGGTGTTGGTTTGTTTGGGGTCTGTCTGCTTCATTCAGCCTCCTCTGGTGGCTATCGGTGACAATACGTTTCGTGTACAATCAGCCTAGCCATAGAACAGCCATTCTCATAGGAAAAAGTGGCGAAATTCTGACGAAATCCCGATTTCGTCTGTTTTTCGCCAGAATTTCGTGACATCGAAAGGAGGATGATGAGCGACCGGGCATTCTACGCGCATTTCAGCGCCATGACCGACGACCAGGTGCGGCTGCTGTTCAACGAGACCCTGGAGAATCCCGGCTCTATCCAAGGAGAGTATGCGCGTCAGTGGCGGGAATGGGTGGTCAAGACGCTGCTGGAACACTTCCGCAGCCATCCGCCGCAGAGCGTGACCGACCAGTGCCGCTATGCCGCCTTCGCCCTTCGCTATCTGTCGGCGATTGATGAAGGGGCTGCCCCTCCGGCCCGAGTGCAGCAGGTGCTGACGGTCATGGCAACCCGCCCGGAAGTGGTCGCGGCGCTCCTGTTCGGGCCGGTTGAGACGCGGCGGTCGGCGATCCGGGCGGCGTCCGGCCACCCGGTCAACTGGGAACAGCCTGCGCTGGATGCCTACCAGGAAGCCAGCCTGCAGACCTTCATAGGGCGGTTTGAGGATCGGAGTAACGGCTCCGGGATGCCCGCCTTCGATGACTCGACCGTTGCCAAGTGGTCTCGCGACCTGATCCCGCAGATGGAGAACGTGGTGCTCGACCGCATCAGACCGGTGAGGCAGGTAGCACAGGGCACGGCGTTTCAGCGAGCGCTTGCAGGATTACGCCCCGAGGTGGGTGGTTCAGACCGGGCACGGCTGGCAGCGCTTGTGGAGCAGTTTGAGCAGGGGCCGCTCAGCATCCACTATGGTCTGGCGTTGGCCACGCTCAACCATTACGACCGGCGCGTCCAGAACATGGAGCAGCATTTCAACGTACAGCGAAGGCTGTTCATCATATTGATCCTGCTGGCCGGCCTCGTCGCCGGGGGTGTGGCGATGGCTCTCTGGTCGGCGCTGCCGACCCCGGCACGTGAGTTCACGATGGTAGTGGCGTTTCTCATCGGGCTGGGGGCGGCTGCCACGCTGCTGTATCTGTTTATCCAGGTGATCCTCAGTATGGCGGTAGCTGCCGAGCATGTCAGCCGCACGCGGACGGACATCCAGACCCTGCGGCAGCTTGCGGGCAGTGAGGAAATGGAATAGGGCAACAGATGAGCGATTACAACCCGTATCTTAAACGCGCCTTCCTGGATGTCGTCAGGAACCAGCTTCGGGACGACGATCCGCCAGAAACCCGGCAGACCCTGAACCGGCTGTTAGCCGCCGGGTATTCGCGCCAGGAAGCGATAGAGCGGATCGGGGCCGCCGTGGTCGAAATGATCTGGGAAGTGTGGCACGAGCACAAGGAATTCGACAACGAGCGGTACAGGGCGCTGCTGGACGCGATTGAGTAGGCTGTGCTCTCAAGGGATGTAGGGAATCAGACCATCGTTGAAGGTGTTTCCTGCACCTCGCGGGGCATGTAGCGGATATTAGCGATCAGTTCGCTGAAACGCTCTCATCAAATCACCAGCCTGCTGGCTTACGGAACGTGCCAACCTCATCGGTCAGTTCCTCCGGGAACTGGCTTTGAGCCAGCGCTTCCTCTGTGATGGGCTTGTAGAAGTTGGCATACCGGCGCAGCTCATAGCTGAACCTGACCTTGCGGTAATCTACCGTCCCATCGGCCTTGCGATATTCAGGCCGGTTGATCTGCGGGTTGAGGATACCGATCTTCTTTCTCAGCAGCACCTTTACCATGCGCACCGGCTCGGCGAGGTCCGAGTCGTTGGACATGATCACTGCCATTTCATAATCGCCAGCAAAAGCATCATAGAGCAGGTGCGAGGCCAGATTCACATCGGAGCCTTTTTCCTCTGTGTAAAGAACCTCCACATACTCGAACCTTCCATCCGGGCGTGGTGTAGACCGGGGGAACATACGCGGATGTGTCAGGAAGGAGCCTTCGATGATCGTCAGGTTGGGGATCGTGCGCAGGGCACGGAGATAGGTCTGCTGGCGGACGGGTTGCTGGGGATCGTTGGGCCGGGGCTTGACGAGGCCAGTGAACACCTTGATCTGGTTGATCTCGTTGTTGGTGAGCAGCAACTCACACAGTCGAGCCAGGTTCAGCCAGCGATAGGGTGTGTCCTTTGTGCAGCCGTAGTAGACGTTGAAGGCATCTACATACACGTTGGTGCGAAGCGACATGATGGTTGTTCCTCGCCATAAAAGAGCAAAAGCCGCTTGCGCGGCTCTGCGCCCTGCCGCCGAGGCGACAGGGGGGGTATGTTTTTATTATACCGGAAGTTGAGGCGCTGGCAAGGGGCATTCTCGACCACACCATCTCAGACGGCTTCCCCGACTCTGACTTTAGCCTGATACTCCCTGATTTCTTTCCTCACTGCACCCGCCTGCTGATCGTACAAATCCCCCAGTTCCTTCACTTGATCCCGGTCGATCTCCAGTCGTTTGTCTATCGTAATATGCCCGATGATCGCGTTCGCCGTGGCAACAACGACCTCTACGGCTTCACGGATTTCCGGCGGGAGGGAGTGAGACCGCCAACTCGCACGTGCCATGGTATTACGTACTGCGAACAACCGCGACTCCACATCCTGCTTTTGAGCAGTTTCACCAATCCTCAACCCATAGATTATTCGCAGGGTTTCGGTCATTTCATCAAGAAACTGCTCAATAGCATCAAGATCGGGTTTCAGAAGTTCTGCCCGGAACTGACCCACCAGCAGTGCGTGATCTCGTACCTGGCGTTTACGCTCGGCGCGATTTTGCAGGATCACAATCAACGTGGGGATTACTGCCCCAACGAGTATTCCGATTAGCAGATTGATATCCACTGCACCTTCTACAACCATCGAGATTGCTCTTTCGCTAACAGGCTATCTACGCAACTCCAGCCGGGCGTGATACTTCCCCGGCGCAACCTCGTACACCTGAAACCCCTGCCGCTGATACCACTCGACCAGATACTCCAACGTTGACTCCTCATGCGGCTGGAGCCAGCCCCAGAGATAGCTGAAGCCCTGCTCTCTTGCGTACTCCACGAAGTGCTGCAACATGGCTTTCCCTAAGCCATGCCCGCGCAGCCGGTAGCGATGCTCGAATAGGATGACATCCGCCAGAGCCAGCCCGCCATCTTCTTCAATAACGGACTCGACCGTTCCTACCCAATGCCCCCGATAAATCAGCATCAGTTTCGGACCGCCGCCGAAGTGCGTTGTCCAGATAAGCCAGAACTTCTCGCCGCGATTATCTGTGATGAACTCCGCGCCCTTGGACGGCGGCAGGTTGAACCAGCGCTGGAGCAGCCGTTTCACAATAGGTCGCCCCGGAAGGCTTTGTCAAGGATTGCAGGAAGAAGTGCCTCCAATTCAGTCACTACTTCTTCCTGGAGGCTTCTTGTCTCTTCAATCCTGTTTTGCAACCAATCCAGTTCCTTTACAACGGAGCGCTGAACTTCCATGTCGGGAACACGAATAGGTAATGAAGCAACAATACTTGAGTTCACACCTTTTCTTGTCGCGCCTCTGATGCTGTTAGATAAGTAATCTTCAACGTCCTGAGAAGCTTGTATCACCCAATGTGCGTATCGCGGCTCTACCGAAGATTTGTCAAGGGATAGACGAATTATGTGATAGTTGAAGAGCCAACCGTCTGCTTCTTGCGGCACAACACAACAACGGCCCACTGTTCCCATTCGAGCAAAGAGAATGTCACCTTCTTCAACTGAGTAAGACGATAACTCCGCTGCTTTGTCGTTTGTCACATAATCCAGATTCTGAACCTCCAGACCAGCGTATTGAACGTTCCCGATTTTTAGGACAGGCACACCCGCTTCTACAAAATCCTGTGAACTCAATTTGGATCCAAAAGGCCCTGTCTGTATTCCTTTTCGATTCGGGTTAAGCCACTGCTGAATCTCAGAAGGGTCAACCTCGATTGACGCCATGAGTCTTCTGGCAAATGCTTTCTTGAATCTCTCCGCCTCCTCGACCGCCTCCGCCCGCAACCGCCGGGCCTCCTCGATGCGCCGCGCAATCGCCTCGACCTGCTCGACAATGCGCCGCTGCTCGTCGAGGTCGGGGAGGGGGATTTCCATCGCCAGAAACTCATCCACATCAAGGCGTACTCTGTTTGTGGTTCCCACACTGATAGCTGTGCACATGTCGATGAAGCTCTGAGTTCGTGTTAGCCAGGCTAGAAAATCAGGGCGGCAAATATTGTTATCGATGTTGAAGACCGGAAAGTCATTCGACACCACAGCCTGATCAAGTTCGTTTGTGACCAGCGCAAACGCACCGTTCCGTGCATCTATCCGGGATAGAATCAACTGGCCTGCACGTGCTACGTATTGCATCCTGGCTTTGATCTCCGACCCAGGAATCTCCTGGCGCAGCACCGCGCCTTTCCCCCACATTTTTACAGTAATCTGCTTATAGAGGATATTGTCCTGTATGGTGATTCGTTCATCTGAGCGTGTCAGGAAGCTGCCAAGCGGGAATATCGACCAATGACTATTCATACTCAGAACCTTCCAGAAGGTCCTGTATCTCGCCAATCAGTTCGGCTATCCGCGTCTCCTTGTCAGCGATGCTGGCGGCGATTTCCTCCGGCGTGCGGCGAATCAGCATGTCGCCGTTGCCGTAGGGATTGCGGGCGGTCATATCGTAGCCGCGCTCAACGATGCCCTCCACCGGCACCACCCAGCTTTTGCCCTCAATAATGCGGCGCTCACGCAGGGCTTCCAGCGCCTCCGGCAGGTCGTTCTCGGCGATGGGGCGCTGGGTTTTGGTCAGCGTGTAGCCCACCGCATGGGCCTCGTAGTACCAGATTTCGCGGGTTGGCCCGCTGCGGTCAAAGAAGATCAGGTCGGTCTTGGGGCCGGTGCCGCTGGATGTCACGTTGGCGAACACCCCAGCAGGCAGGCTGACTATCGCGTAAACGTTGAAGGTTCGCAGCAGGTCTTCCTTCACGGTCGCAAAAGCATCCCCCCGGAAGAGGATTCCTTCCGGCACCACGATGCCGCAGCGGGCGTGCCGGGCGATCTTCATATGGCTCATCACATGTTGCAGCGAAAGCAGTTCGGTGTTGGTGACCTGCACCTGAAAGTTGCTCTGCACCTGCGGGTTTTCGGTGCCGCCAAAGGGCGGGTTGGTCAGGACCACATCGAAGCGGCGGTCCGGGGGCACATTGCGGTTGTTCTCCTCCAGCGTGTTGGTGCGGATCATATTGGGGGCCAGCACGCCGTGCAGCAGCATGTTCATCATGCCCAGCAGCGCGGGCAGCGGCTTCTTCTCCTGCCCCCAGAAAGCCCGCCGCTGGAGCCAATCATAATCCTTGATGGTCAGATCGCGCGAAGTGCTCATGTGCTTGTAGGACTCGACCAGGAAGCCCGCCGAGCCGACAAAGGGGTCGTAGATCGTCTCGCCGATCTGCGGGTCGATGACTTGCACCATGAACTCGATGATCGGGCGCGGGGTGTAGAACTCACCGGCAATGCCGCCCTCGCGCCCAAGCCGGCTCAGCAGGTCCTCGTACACCAGCGAAACCGTGTGCGTATCACCCTCGTCGTTGAAGTCTACCTGGTTGATCTTCTCGATCACGTCGGCCAGGTTGTAGCCGGAGACCATGCGGTTGCCGCGAATGCCTTCGAAGATGCGCTTGACGATTTCGCGCTCCGGCGTGCCTCCTAGCTTCTTAAGATAGGGAAACAACTCGCGGTCGATGAAGTCGATCAGGTCATCACCGGTCAGGTGCGTCCATGCACTCCAACGGTACTCTTCAGCGATAATCGGCGAATATTCGCGCTTGTCAAACTCAGCCTGTAACGCTAACCGCTGTTCAATAGCCTCGAACTGCTTCAAAAAAAGCAGCCACGATAGCTGCTCCATATATTCCATGATGCCGGTGGTGCCATCGTCGCGCCGCATGATATCGCAGGCGCTCCAGATGGTGTTGGCGAGTTGGTCTTTGGATACCATGCGTTAATCACACTCCTAGAAAGCTGTAGGGTCTTCTTCAGGCTCAGTTTCGGGAAATGTAAAGCCATTGAGGAAAACTTCTCTGTCATTCAAGCCAATGATTACCGGTGTCTGGCTGTTAAGTCCGCGGCCATATGCAACACAGGTTCGGGGTTTCAGAGTGGATAAGATGCCGGTGTAATCTGCGCCAATATAGTTTGCAAGAAACTCCATCCCTGTGGCATCGAATGTCTGAAGTGCAAAGACAGTGTTGCATTGGTTGAGGATGGATTTTGTGACATTGGCAGTTCTCTGTGTAATGATCAGGCAGCCAAGACCGTATTTTCGTCCTTGAAGAATAGACCGGGCAGTGGTCATTACAGCCGCGCGTTCGCCTTCAACTGTGATGGAATTCCACTCAGGAACCAACGAGTGAGCTTCCTCCAGAACAAGACATAGCCTCGCTTGTGCAGACATCTCTGCCTGAGCGTATGCGAGTAATGCTTCGGCCACCAGGCTTGTGATTTGGCTGGGGGTCATTTCGGCAAAGGCGGCTTGATTATTGTATGCGCCCCGCGTCTGCCAAGTTACATAAAACTGAAGTGGATTGAAAATTCTGACCTGCCAGTTCTGTGCCCCCATAAATGTGGCAATCTCCGCGGCTATCACCTGGCTGAACGCAGGATGATTGCCACCGGTACTTTGGTTGAGGTCTACACGTTCGCGGGAAGCCTCAATAGCCTGTGCGATCCGGGTATTGGAAGCTTCTTGAGCCCCCACATCCACCCAACGTTCAAGTTGTGGTTGATACTCATTGGTGATGTCGATCACAAAGCATTTGATGCTGTCTCTAGCTATTCGATCAACTAGCTCAAATGCCAAGAAAGACTTACCTGTGCCCAGAACTCCCAGAACAGCGGTGTTATGTGTTACGAGGTCGGAGCATGTCATCTCAATACCGTAATCTGTCCCAGGAATGTATCCAACGCAGTCCTCACAGAACTGAGTTTCAGATTGTGGAACCAGGAAAACCGGGGTGTAGATTTTCGGTATCCATTCCACCTGCTCGAAAACTCCCTCGTCGGAATTCCAGTTACCCAGTTTCCGCGCTTTGATGCGCAGAAAACCGTGACGGTTCTGTTCCTTCAGGTGCTCACTTTGGGTTGTGGCTTCAATCACTTGGTAGAGCGTTGACTGGCCGTTAATCTCAGCCGTTAACATCCTGCCTTCGACTATCGGGGTGTTATCTCGAAGTAACTCAATCAGGATCGTATTTGTGCTGCTATCCTCAACAACAATCCCAATCAGATCATTGCGTTTCTTATAAACTGGGTTGGACAGAAATTCGTCGGGCACGTTTTCTCCGGGGCAAGCCAGGACGGTTCCTCCACTTCCCCAGACTCCTTTGATCTTGTCCTTGCTTATCCCGGAAGCGAATCTCAGCGCTCGGAGCCAGCTACTACCGGCGAGGGCATATCTGTCTGTTACTACGGCCAACGCACACGAGGCATTATCTGACAGAACACACAGGAGATCGCAGTTGTCGGCGTTCTCGGTATTTGTGATTTCGATAGTATAGACACCTGGTTGGCGATGGCCTATCAAGACGCCAACCTCAGATGCCCCCAATTGTGGCTTCCAATTCTCAATAAACTTCTTTACGAAATCATAAGCACGTTCAATGGGACGAGCCGCAAATATGATGATCCAGAGGGTAAGTAACCAGAATGTTTCCGTGATTGTGGTATGGAATGAAAAGACCGCCAGTACAAAAATCGCGGTAAAAAGGAACTTGGATTTGCCGATGATGCTCCCAATTTGTGTAGCAGTGGCTGCTATACGCTGGGTTATCAGCCATCTGCTTTGCCCTAACAAGATCGCGACAATGCCACTGATTAGTGCAACAACCGGAAAAGCTAAAGCCACAATCCAAAACCATTGCACATTTGACACAATAACCAGAAAAAGTACCGATCCAATCTGGGTTATAGCTGCTATCGAGTTCGAGATGGCATCTCTTGGAGCGGTGAAGTAAGGTTCGAGAAGAAGGTCTCCAAGCAATAGTGCAAATAACCCCGAGTAAAACCACACACTCGTATCGTCTGGGCGTGGGAACCAAACGCCAAAGAGAAGAAAGCTTGCCAAGCAAAGAACGATTAAGTAGAACAAAAGGAAGACCAACCGCCAGAATTGTGATGCGCGCATTTCAGATCCTTAAGCAGCCATTTCAAGTGGGTACAGGCGGGCCTGTAACTCGACAATCGCTTCCCGCAACTTGTCGACTCCTCCAAATCGCTGGGCGACACCTGGAAGATGCCCCATCCGTGTAAATGGTGGCACATCAAAGATACGCGGATCGCTGAGGTCGCTCAGTCCGCCTAGCCTATACTTGTCAACCAACGTTTCCAGCACAACGCGGGCATCAGGCCCATACGCGTTCAGGAATGCCTCGTCCAGATTGGCTAATGCCTTGGCTCGCTCATCACGACTGCGTGGAGTCACGCCAAAAGCGGCACTTGCCAGCAGGTCGAACTCATCTACATCAGGTCTCTGCATGGCAGTGGTCAGAGCATCAAGGTAGATGCCCTTTTGCTCCAATGCAGCTTGCAGAGATTCTCGCGTCTCACGTTGTATCCAAGCCTGTCGCAAATCCTGCCAAGTCGGGACAGCCTGCCGTACAGTGTCACCGATGTATTCAACATATTGCTGGACGGTGAGGCGTTCACCAGTCGCGTCAATCTCCAGATATGTTTCTTCGGCAACGTAGACATTGATGCCTTTGACACGGATAGGCTCTTTGGCTTTAGCGATAGGTTTGAGTTCAACAACCACATCCTCGTCCGGCGTCTCCATCGTCGTGACAGTCATCTGCCGCTTGCGAAAGCCGTGCTTGTTGACAATCAGTTTCACCTCACCGTCAGGTAGATCGGCAAAGCTGAATAGTCCGTGCTCATCCGTACGCACTTGCATTTGCTCATTTGGACTGAGCATGGCAATCACCGAAGCGTCAGCGACTGGCGTTTCAAGCTGGGCGTGGATCACGACGCCTTGCAGATACTTGTCTCGTGGGCCAGCATGCACTTCGGGCGGCTCTCCTGGCGGCCTGTCCCACTCATCAAACAGGCGGGTCGCATTGGTGTAGTCAATCACTCGAAACCAGTATTTGTCAGTCAGTTTATCCAATCGGCTGCCGCGCCCGACGATTTGCTTAAAGACAATAGGCGAGGCAACAGTTTTCATGAAGACGATGTTGCGTGCACTGGGCACATCGACGCCCGTTGTAAGCAGGTCTGCGGTTGTCGCCACAACCGGTGCCGGACGTTCCGAGTCAGCAAACTGCTCCAGAAGCGCACGAGCATCCGGTTCTTCTGAGACAATCCGAACAGCATAGTTGTTCAGGCCAGTTTCAGGGCCGAGATGGTTTTGTAGTTCCCTGGCAACATCCCGGGCATGATCCATGTTGACACAGAAAACCATTGTACGCTGCATTGACCCGAAAGTACGCAGTTTCTCGGCAAGGTCGGCGACCATAATCTCAACGCGGTCTGGCAAGGTGATCTCGCGTTCGAACTGCTGTGTTAGGTACACCTCACGCGGCTCGACATCCTCCGGGATGAATACCTCAGCGCCTTGTGCAGCCGCATCGCGCAGGTGTAGCCCTGTCCTGTCTACATTCGTTTTCACACGATGAACTCGATAAGTTGCCAGGAATCCATCTTCAATGCCCTGACCTAAGCTGTAGGTGTATACCGGTTCCCCGAAATAGTCGTACGTGTCGATGTTGTCATCTCGTTTTGGCGTAGCAGTCATACCAAAATGAACAGCTTCACCGAAGTGATCAAGAATTGCGCGCCATGTGCCAAAGCCGGAGCGATGACACTCATCAATGATCACTAGGTCAAAGAAATCGGAGGGGAAATCCTGAAATACGCGATGGGCATCGTCTCCACTGTACAGGCCCTGATATATGCCAAAATAGATATCGCGATTGAGATTTGGCATTCCTTCTACGATATACCGGGCATCACCGAAAGGGCCGAAAGTGTTGTAGGCCTGATTACGCAGTACGACGCGGTCGGCGAGAAAGAGTACTCTGCGCAAATAACCAGCCCGAACCAGTTTCCAGGCGATCTGGAACGCCACATAGGTTTTGCCTGTACCGGTAGCCATGGTTAGAAGCACACGCTGTCGCTTGTCGAGTATAGATTCAATCACGCGCCGAACGGCAAGATCCTGATAATAGCGCGGCTGTTTTCCAGGCATAAGATAGTAGGGATGCAGCAAAGGGTCGGTGATTTCCCCGTCCTCTGTGCTTAATACTCGGTGACCCCGGGACTGGCGGTGGGATATATAGCGGGCGTATAGGTCATCTGGACTGGGAAACCCGTTCAGCAGTTGTTGCTGGTGGGTTGTGAAGTCGAATTCTTCGATGCCATGTCCATTGGTAGAGTATGCAAAAAGCAGCCCCATCTCTTCAGCGTATCGCTTGGCCTGCTGCATTCCATCGCCAGGCGCGCGACTTTCGTCTTTGGCTTCTACTACAGCAAGGGGTATATCGGGTATGCGATGGTATAAGAGATAGTCAACCTTTCGCCCCTCTCTTTGGTGTGCTTCATCTCCAATCGTGAAGATGCGCCCCGGCGTGTAGTATTTCTCACGCTCGATGCGATCTTCGCTCCACCTCGATTCACGCAATAGGGGGTCGATAAGCTTCGCTCTTGTGTCTGCTTCGTTATAGGGTCTCATGTGATTGCGCCTGGGAAAATACAGGGCTATACCCCAGCTGATTGTAAGGTCAACCTCAAGGGTGATTATAAACGAGGTAACTACCCGCTCAAAGCAGGCACAAATTGAGTTCAGGAATCCTTTGGGTCAGTGTAACTCTTGCCTTCTGGATACGAGGTTCTGACCATTTCTTGTAACTCAAGGAAATGCTTGGGCGCATAGCGGATTTCAACATCCTCCCCACACAGTTGAATCCGGAGAACGGGGTTCTGCTCATCCGCGGTGAGTACTTGGGTAATGATGTTTTCTTCGGTAGGCTTCGCCCCATGCTGCCACCGTGCGGCGAAGTCGGCGCTCAAACATAGATAGTTGCCAGGACGATCCACCCAGTCGGCGTATGTACGATTGACCAGCGGAACAGCTTCGAAGTAGGGAGGACCCGCCGCGGTATGGAATGTCTTCCCATCCATCTGACAGCGACCCCGGTATTCTTCAAGCAGATACGTGCGAATATATTCTTCTTTCGGCGAACGGCGGCGCACAACCCTCACGCCTGCCCGACCGTCTGACGAATCCCCTTGTTCTATAGCCTCCTCGATCTCTTCTCTGATGCGTTCACGGCGGCGGTCAAGGTTTTGAGCCGCTGGAGGCTCAGGGGATACGTCGTCAGCATTAACGGGCTTACCTGGCCGCTCGAATGCACGTTGTACCTCTTCAGCGTAAGTTGTCTCCGAAGGTGTACTTCCCGATTTGGCACGCTTCTTCAGAAACTCTTGCACATCCTTAGCGACATCAGGATCCGATGTCAACTCCCGAAGTAGTTCCTCAGGTATCCCTAACCTATCGGCTGACTCTTTGATCTGATCTCCCAGCATACCCAACTGCCTGGCAAGCGTCTCGTCACGCTCGAAGTCGTCGGGCAGGTCATCAAGGGTCAGTTCATGCGGATAGTGGAATTGTCCATCACGATCAGGCAGCCAGCGGTAATTAACCAACAACTCTCCTGCTTCGGACAGTCTTTCTTCTCTCTCACGCTCGCCATAATGTTTCGTTGTCGAAGTTTCCACAACGCCCCTGATCGAGTCTCGTATCCGTGGGAGCAGCTCGTTCCAGATATACCTCGCTTTGTTGTAGGTGATGTGCTCAAGAGCGCATTTCAATCCCTCTGCGCTGACCATAGGGTTGAACCGATCCAGACCACGCGCATGATCGCCGTGGGAATGCTTGAACACAACCCTGCCGGAGCGATCGGGTTCTCTGCCGCCCTCGTCGATACGAACCTCAGCACTTATCCCAAGTTTTCTAAACTCGGCCAGAAATCCTCTCTCCTCAGCAAAATCGAGGATGTCCTCATCGACAAACCACACCTCGACATTGTGTTGAAAGTACTCTGCAAGCTCGCCCGAATACACGTACACCGTACCGGGTGACTGGAGCGCAAGATCTCCATTTCCAGCATTAATGGCATAGATGAAACACACATCCTCAAGACGTTCCGTGAGGCGTCGCTGGCGATCTCCATCCCCGCGCAATGCTCGAAGAATGCGGTCTAAATCACGCCAGTAGGAATCAGGCGGTTCCAGCAGACTACTGTTCTCATATTGCGGCAGGACGCGGCGCTCTACTTCATCGATCAGGTTCGGCACCGACAGTCCCAGCTCTTTGAGGAACTCCAGTGCTTCCTTATCATTACAGAGAACCTGTCGCACTGTTGGGAAATCTGTCTCATAGTCGCCGGGAAGAAAAACCTGTGGACTTCCGTCTTCATCAAAAGGTATGCGGTGCTGCCCGTCTTCAAGTCGAATAATGGGCTTGTTTCGCAAAACTCCCCCTTGAAACCGCCTGGCGGGTGGCTTCCATAAATCTTTGCGGTCCGACAGGTATTGGTAAAACTGGATCATCCACTCATCTGATTGCTGAGCCAGGAAAGCTTCGCTTACTGCGCCCGCAAAGGTTTCTGGTCGGATGATCGGTATGTCTAGATTATCGCTTAAATATCTCCACAGTGGTGAAGATTCAGAGATTTTGCGTGATAGCCAGAAAAGGGGTGTGTCAGAACCCACGAATTGTGAAAGAACTTCATCACTCAGCAGATCGATCAGTTCCGCACCACGCGCTAGCCTCGCCTGGGTGGCAGTTACATTTCCTCCAGAATCAGCAGGGAGCAATGGATGCTCAAAGAAAGCATTCCTCACCCGTTCATAAAGCGGGGCAAAAATGGTGTTGACAAACTCAATTCCTTTCAGTGGCATGCATTCGAGCACACTGATTGTCAGCAGCCCTTTCTCCCGCAAGACAAGCAGAGCTTGAACAAGCAGTTCCCCTGTTTCACGAGCAAGGAGTTGATTAAACTCATCATCAGAGGGGATATTGTCCCGTGCTGGTGTTGTCCGAAACGGCCCCTGTATCAGACACCCCAGATGAGTGTTCTTGTCCGTTGGGAAGAATACCACCAGTTGCGATTCCGTCTCGGGAACAGGTGTGATCTCCCAATTATCCCCTTCAGCCTGGCGAAGTAGAAAGCCAACCTCGACCCGCAGTTCAAAGTCTGAATACGCAGTCGGCCTGGAGAAAACAAGCCATCGCTCATACTCGTCAGATGACTGGTGTTTCAGATCAACTATTCGCGCCAGGAGACCAGAACCAGTAGGTTTTTCTGGCTGTGACCGTCGAACATAAGTGCCAGATGCCTCCGGTGTGCTCCAACTCACCTGCTCAATCGAACGCAAGAAAAGGAGGGTTCGGCTGCCGAGCGTCTCGAGCCGTTCGGCGATCTCAGCGTATGCTTGTTGTTGATCGAGATCTTCCTTGTTAAATGGGAGAAGGAAGGAAGTCCAGTCTGGTCGGTATTTATAGTGGTGCTCTTGCCTCGGATAAACATAGTCCTCTATGTAGAAATGTTCCTCTCCTGAATGTATCTCTGGTCTAGTGGTGTAGGCATAAACAGACTTGAACCCAATACCAAATCGTCCTATCTTGGTTAAATCCCCTTCCTTAGATCTACCTGCCACGCTACAGATTTCTGTTACGTCAGCCTGGTCAAAGAGCCGCTTACCGTTGTGATGTACCTCAAGACGATCGTGGAACAGATGAAACCTGATTTCTGTCGCTTCCACATCTTCAGCATTCTGTAACAACTCAAGGAGAAAGTGCGTGCGTTCGGTATACATACTACCCAGCAACTGAGCTGCGCTCTTAAGATTGTCGACCAGACGGTCGGTATCGTTGCTAATGAAGTCGTAATCAGTTGGCATGGTGTGTCATCTCCCAACAGACAGAATACCTGCTGCGACTCGCTTCGTTAAGATTTCTGCTTGCTGATGACGCTCGATCTCTTTTCGCTTCTCTTGATACTCAAGCTCAATTCGATCCATCTCGCTGCGCTTCATTCGCTGAATTCGCGCCTCTACTGCACTGGAAAGCTCTCGCTGCACACGCTCAAGTCGATTCTTGTAGCCCGCATCGAGGCTTGCCAGTTTACGGGATATCAAGTAATCATTGATTCGCTGCAATTCAGCCAGCGCAGCCTTTCGCTCCCTTTCTGCTGTTTCATCAAGTGCTTCAAGAGCAATCTTAAGAGTATCATCGTCAGTGGTTGGGGGATCTTCCCGTTGGGGTTGGACGTCTGCCAACCGGCGGACTAGGTGCTGTGATAATTCCTCGTTGTAGGTGTGCGTATTGATATCCCAGGCAAAAGCAGCCAGTTGTAGCTGCGGGCGTACTGATACTTGCTCCCACAGATCCAATACGAACACATATGTTCCTGGGGTCGCCGATGAGTCGGTCAGGCACAAATTGCTCACCAGCCCAAGCTCCATAGTCTCGAAATAATCAATGGCAAGTTTGGATAGTGGGTGAACAGGGGTAATAAACGGGCATTCTCGCAGGTCTACAGCAGTTTCCTGGTTAAACGTTACGGACAGATAGGCTTCATCGCCTTCCAGCCAACGCCTTGTCGCCGCATCGACATTCAATCCCCTACGCCGCAATTCATGGCGCAAAGCATCGCGGCCTTCCCGATTAACCCTTAGCCGAGTTATCCCCGGTTGAGAGCTGTCAGATTGAGCGTGTCCACCGTACTGTCTAGCCAGGAAAGTGGCGATCATCTGCTCCAGTTGTGCAGAAGTGACCAAACGACCTGAGCCAGCAAACTCATTGACTTCATCGACCATAAACTGCTCTGCGCTCAACAAAGCTGCGCTTTCTTCTTCATATTGTCTGCGCTCAGCAATCAACCGGAGCAAGTTATCCGCACTTTGCCAAGCCTTCTCTTCTGCCTGCTCAGGGGTTAGCTGCGGATCTAGGGCAGTCTGGTTCAACTCTCTGATCAGATCGCCGAGAACTTCCTCTAAATCACCAATTGCCTCACGGAATATGCCCAGCCGTTCAAAGCAGCGGTAAAAGATGCGTTGCTCGATGGTTCCAGGAGTAATGAAGTTGTAAATCAGGATCTTCTCGCTCTGCTGTCCGAAGCGATCGAGACGCCCTATGCGCTGTTCAATGCGCATGGGGTTCCATGGGATATCATAGTTCACCAACCGATCACAGAACTCGTAATCCAATCCCTCACAACCGACCTCCGACGACAATAAAATGTCTATAGCATCAGGATGTTCGTGCCTGAGACGGAAGCGGGCGCGAAGAGACTCACGTTCTTCTTCGGGCAATTTCCCGGTGACCACAGCAACGCGATAGCCGCTGGTACGCATTGCACGTTCCAGATAGGACAGCGTATTAAGAAAAAAGGAGAAAACCAGCAGTTTTCTTGGCCCATCATCTTCCATGGTAGTGGTAAGAATGTTAAGCATACGATCTAGCTTTGGATCATCCGATGGTAGTCTGGAACCCAGATGGAGAAGTCTTTCAGCCATGTCCTGCAGATCAGGGGGCAAAACAAGCTCCCCGTCTGTTTCATCTATATCCGTTACTTCACGCCCTGAGAGACGTCCTGTTTGGATAAATCTGTCCAGAATGGGCACAACAGCTAGTAAGCAGCTGGAAGCCTGGCGTTCCAACATATCAAGCACTAAGCGGGCAATTCGCGGATCGTGTTCCAGAAGCAAGTAACGATATCGAAATTCAACCAACGCGCGATAAAACTCTTCCTGCTGGTCGGTGAAAGGCACTTCCACGGTGTGCGGTTCGCGGATCGTGAAGCGCCCGATGTCTCGCCTGCGTGTCCGGTTCATCACGTGTGACAACGGGTGCAGTTCCTCGACAGCCCTGATGCAACGTACACGCTCATCATCTGTCAGCAGGCGACTGTCGTTGAGCCTTTCATGCCATGCCAGATATTGGGGGTTGCCGCTCAGAACGGGCTGTCCCCAAGCTGTAGATGCGGCTTTTCCCAACGCGCTACGTGCTTCATGTTGTAGTGTGATGTCAAGGGGTCGCGCTCTTATACAGCGTATAGCGGTGTTGAGATATGAAGCTGGCTCCACAACTTCGTTGAAGACCGCCAACGACGGGAACAGGTCTTCTCGCAGAAGGTTGAGCAATGCCCATAAATTGTGCGCGCCGGTATGAATAGGTGTGGCCGAAAGAAAAATGACAGCCTCACTCTTTTCGCAGAGATAGCGGACTACCTGATGAGAATTCGTGTCAAGGTTACGTACGTGGTGGGCTTCATCCAAGATCATGACATCGAATAACCTGTCCATGTTGAGATCGGCTATTCCAGGGATATGATTGATTCCTTCCTTGCCCGTCAGGTAGGTCTCACCACGCAGCAATTCCAGATGGACAATGGCCTTTGCGTACTGACTTGGCCAGATGCCGTCAAGGTGCGTTTCGCGCAGACAGTATTGCAGCGTACGGGCATCTAGCGGCAGGAAACGCTCATCAAATCGCCGCATCTCAGCTTGCCACTTGGTAACCAGTGCTTTTGGGCAAACAATCAGTACTGTGCCCACACTTTGGCGAGTTTGCAGTTCCCGTAAAATGAGACCTGCTTCAATTGTCTTGCCCACTCCGACCTCATCAGCTATCAGCAGCCGAGGCTGATCAGCTCTCAGGAAACGTAAGAGCGGCTTGAACTGGAAGGGAATAAACTGGATTCGTGCAGCTTGAAGCGAGTACAGACTGTCTACAAGTGGGTGGGCAAGGCGTGCGGCAGTCATACAAGCGAGGAACAGGGCGGTGTCAACCCACTCGCGGCGCACAAGAGATTGGTCGACGCGGTCCGGTGGTTGGGCCGCCACTGCAATCAATTGTTCCTCACCATAGATTGGTTGTTCATCAGGGGACAGGAACACCTGGTAGCGAAACTTACCCGCAACTGCTGGGAGTATTTTTATCACCACACCCTGACGATCTCGATCAACCTTCAGCGTAACCTGTTGCCCGACCCTAAATTGTGTTTCCATTTGCTACTTCCATTATGGCAAGGGGATTACGAAATCAATCTTACAGGGCAGGGAATACCACAACTGGATAGTTGTGTGCTTTGGCATCATCTGCTAGATATGCGTAGAATCTATTGAAGCATCTCTTACTCTCCTTCTTCTGTGGATCATTCTATCATTTCCGATCTAAGCGGGAAAACTATGCCAGCTAATCGAGCATTGTGGATGACAGTATGAGTAAATCTGGCAGGTTGCTCATGGCTCCGACTTGGGACTATCGCTCAATCTCCCTCCCCCTGCCCAGTCCTTCGAACCTGGCGAGTTCTCTTTCCCGGATCTGCTTCTCTGCGAATAGTTCTGCGTAGTACTGCTGCAACCTGAGCCGCCCTTGTTCCTCCTGCTCGACAAACTCGGCATGAGCGGGAATACGTCTGCCCCGTTCCCGAATGCGCTCGACACGCTGCCGGTGACTCTCGCGTTCCTGCGCTAGTTCCTGCTCAAACTCCTGCCGCCGGGCCGCTCTCATCCGCAGATAGTCGGCCTCGCGGCGCTGGCGGCGATCCTCAGTGACGTAGCGGGTCAGCATCCGTAGCTCGGCCATACGCTGCCGCGCAAATCGCTGGCGCTTCCTGCCGCGCTTCTTTGCGTCACGGGCAGATTTCTCGGCCTGCAAAATCTGCATGATGTCGACGTAGGCTCGGAGCTGATTCATACGATCACGCCGCTCGCGTCCTGGATTGCGCTCACGCTCCAGCCGGGCATCCCGCTCGGTGATGACCTCCCGCGCCCGCTCCCTGCCCAGCACCCGACCCAGTTCCTGCTCGAAAGCCTCGCCTGCCGTGTGGTGCAGATCGCGAATATGAGCGCGCTTCACGATATGGTCAATGCGGCCCAACTCTCCCGGCTCATCGACGCGAATGGTTGCTGGGGTGATGACGTGCGCGTGAGGCATGTGCATCCCGTCCTTTGAGCGATGTTTGTCGTGCAGGACAAAACTGTACTCCGGCGTCCCCCAGCCGTTGTCGCTGTACCAGCGCTCGACCGTCTTCTCGGTCACGTTCCGCACGACCTCGAAGCGCCGGTGCTCCGGCACGTGGCGCATCAGATCCGGGTCGGGGGAGATGACCCAGGTGCGGGCCAGCATCCGCCTGCCCTGCCAGTCGTATGCCCGGCTGACAATCTCTTTGTAGCCCTCCCCCATACCCCGATCGACCCACTTCGGCTCACGGCGGAGGAGCGCGACCGCATCACTGACACCTTCCGGATAGCGACCTGTTGTCAGATAAGCTTCGCGGCGGACGGATCCATCCCTGTTCTGGAGATACTTCAGGAGATTGCGGAACGACTTGGCCTCCCCCCGCTTCTTGAAGCCCAGGTTGACGATGATGAGCGGCTTCCCCATCAAGCAGAATCCTTCCGCCGCTGCTCCTCAATCTCGGCGTCATCGGTGGCCTGCTCGATGCGGTCACGTACCTTCCAGCCGCTCTCGACCAGTCGCTCCTCGGCGATCTTGAGGATGGCGCTGGCCGAGAACTTCTTCGCGGTGTCGGGTTCCAGGTCAAGCAGGTGGACGACCAGCAGCGAGAACATCTCGACCATGATCAGGGTGTTGAGGGTCTGGTGCCAGGCCAGCTCACGGCGCAGGGCGTGGACTTCGTCACGGAACCGCCCGGTGAAATAGCGGCGGCTGCCGGTGATCTCCCCCTGGTTGTCGAGATATTGGCGGATCGCCTCACGGATGACCTCGCCGACCTGCCGGTCGTTCCCGGCCAGCCGCATGAGGTTGGCGTACATGGGGTTGGTCATGCGGACGGTGACATGCTTCTTCTTGAGGGCTTCGTTTGTTTTCGCCATGAGGAAATCATAGAACATGCGCTCGGTGAACTCAAGGGCTAACATGTTACCTATCGGGGGTCGGGATAGAATTGAGAGCCACAGATATAGACTCTCTGCGCCCTAGACGGAGGCCGCCTATGCCGGACACCACACTATTGCCGAGCATTACCGAACAAGCCATTTGGCAGAACAGCACGGCACAGAGCTATGAGCGAGGCGAAGACTATTATGCCAGTGGGGCTGTTCAGGACACCATCCGGCGCGATATGACGCTTGAAGCCTCTGTCGAGGGGTCACAGTACATGCCCTATCGCGTCACGGTGACCTTTGACAAGATCGGCATTAAATCCGCCTTGTGCACCTGCCCGTATGCGTTCGGCGGATACTGCAAACATATCGTGGCAATCCTGTTGACCTATCTTCGTCAGCCTGAGGTCTTCATTCAGTGCCCGGAAGCAGCCGACCGGCTCGCCGAACTCTCGCCGGAGCAGCTTCGTCTCCTGATTGCCAATCTGATTGAGCAAAAGCCCGAACTGGGCGATTGGTTCCTGGTGATGATCGACAGTCTGGCGACCTCACCTCCAGCAGCTACTTCCACCTCAGGGAGCCAGCGGCACACACCGGTCGATGAGGCCGCCTTTCGCCGCCAGGTCAGCCGCGCAGTTGGACTGCTGGACTATCGCAACCACTGGGAATCGATCTGGGCCATGATCGACGGGTTGGATGCGGCGCAGGCCCAGGCAGCGGCCTTCCTGAACGGGGCAGATTTCCACAATGCGTTGGCGCTGATGCTCATACTGGGTGAAGAGGTCATTCCCGACTACGAGCAACTGGAAGAAGAATCCCAACTGGCCGATTTTCTCGATGGCTGGAGCGGCGACCTGACAGAAGCCATTCTGGGCGCCCGGCTGAGCCAGGTGGAGCGTGAAGAACTCAGCCAGCAGCTTGAGGGGTGGACAGAATCGCTGGCCGACTACGGGCTGGACGAGGTGCTGGACAGGCCGCTGACAGCCTGCGTTAGGGGGTGGGAGTCGCCATTAGACAGCGAAGGACTTGACCTGATCGACGCCCAACTGAATGTGCTGGAATACGAAGGCAGAACGGAAGACTATCTCAAGTTCTGCTTGGAACATCAGGCCCACTATCGCTATGCCCGGCGACTGGTGGAAACGGGCCGGATTGAAGAAGCCACCGGCCATGCCCTCAATCATCCCATGTCAGCAGATGAGTACCTGAAGCTGGCACAGACTCTCCATGAGAAAGGGCACGCCGGAGAGGCTCTTGGGGTGGGTCTGAAGGGATTGTCTGGAGAAGGAAGGAAGTTCCAGCTTGGCGAATGGCTGGCGGGATTGGCGGAAAAGCTGGATCGCCCTGACGCGGCCCGGCAGGCCTGGCAGGCGGCATTCAACGACTTGCCGAATCTTGAAGGCTACCAGAATCTGAAACGGCTGGCCGGGGATGAATGGGCCGCCCTTCGCCCTGAGTTGATTGCACGATTGCAGCAACCTGCCTACCAACCTGTCCTGATCGAAGCCCTGATTGACGATCAGGAGGTGGATGAGGCGATCAGGATATGGGATCAGCAGACGTATGGAAGTTATACACTGCTTGAGAAACTGGTAGATGCTGCGGCTGCCAATCACCCTGATTGGGCCGTTGAGCATGCCTTGAAAGAAGCGAATGGCCTGATCAACAAGGCCAGCAAGTACTATCCTCATGCCATACGCTGGTTGGGCAAAGTCAAGGCCATCTATCTTCAGCACGGACGATTGGAGGATTGGCAGGCATGCCTGTCAAAGGTCCGGGCGGAGCATGGCCGTAAGTATTCCCTGATGGGTCAGATTGATGATGCGCTGCGTTGATGACCGGCGCTGTGTGCTGCACCGGAAACGCTGCACCGTCAGGCGCAGGGTGCGGAAAGTGGTCGCCCTGTGGCCTGCTGGAACACACCTGGAAGGCTGAGCCTTCAGGGGTGGGGTGTGGGAAGTCCACACGCCATTATCTTGCTACCTCACGGGCTTGCACAGCAAGCCGCCCCCGCCACCCGGCGGGCGTGAGGTAGGCTGCCGCCCGGCGCGATGCCGGGCGGTGCGCAGCGGACGTGCCTCGCCCGAAAAAAACTACAGTAGCAAAACGGGCTAGACAAGGAGAGAGAGTGTGTCGCATAAATCCAGAATCAGGCTATCTCTCCCATTACCTGAGGCATTATCTGATGAGATGAACGGTAGATTCTGGCTGAAGGGCTGTCGAACCGACCTTTGTGCTCATAGAATGGGTCTGAAGACGTGGTTTCAGGCCAGAATCTGATCTGTGCGATACTTTCTCTATCCGATTTTGCTACTGTAGAAAAAAACGGGATCGCGCAGCACGAAAAAAGGAAACGGGATGCCCTCGCTGTGAGAGCATCCCGTTGTTATTGAAATCTATCAAGGTCACGCCACCAATGCCTCGCGCTCAGGCGCGGGCTTGCGGCGCGCAGGCTTGCGCTTGTAGAAGCGACGAGGTCGGACCCGGTAGTCGCGCAGATGCACCTGGAGAAGCAGTCGTGCTTCCTGTGTATCGCGGAACATGGTCGAGCGGTTGCAGCCCGCCAGCACAGCACCCTGGTCGATGGTGATGTCCTGATGCAGGATGCACAGCACGGCCATCGCAAAGCGGGTGAGAAATTCCGGGCGAATGTTTAAGAGGAACTTCTCTATTGCCCAGTCGAGGTCGAGCCGGACGTCAACCTCGTCCATCCATCTGCGGTGATACTCATCAGCGAAGAGCACTGTGTCCAGTCCGGGTACATCGCCGAAGTGATACTCGTCAATATCCCGGTCCTGGTCATAGATCACCGATTCCGGGATATGGCGGTTCATGTAGGTCTGGGTGCGTGGACCAAAGCCGTAGTCCTTGTGTGCCTCCCAGACGATGCGGTTGACGTAGTAGCTGCGGGTATGGGCAGGTGACCGGCTCTCCGGGTCGGGACCCAATGCCTGTGGATCATCTTCCAGCCGTTCATAGAGCCGCAGCCAGGCATCCTGCATGCAGTCGTCGATGCGCTCTTCGGGCGTGGATTTCGCCACAACTGAGCGCACCAGCCGCTGGAGGTTCTCGACGATCTGCTCAAACGTCCAGTACTCGCCGGTCCAGACTTGGTAAGTGTTTGCAGTCATGGCCGCTACTCCAGGTCGAGATCGCCGAGAAAAGCCTGACCCCACACATCCTGACGCAGCACGGCGCGAGCTGCATCGTAGGGTTCACTGGGCCAGTCGCTCCAGCCGCCGAAAGTGGGCACAACGGCGAAGTCATGGACAGAGTAGCCAGTCATATCCATGATCGTCTCATCCACATCGCGGAGCCGTTCTTTGAAGTGTCGCTCCTGGGGAAGATAGAGCGAGATAACGTACCTGTCGGGGCTGACGGTGACTTCATCAGGGGTGAAGAGTGCGGGGGAATCCGCCGGGGATTCAACAGCATCGAACAGAGCTAGCTGGGACATGGTGCATCTCCTTTGCACAGGCTGGAAACGAGTAAACAAAAAGCGATGGGTCTGTTCACCATCGCCTTTCGACTGGCCTGCGCGCGTTAGCGCGCTATGCCCCCTATTCAGTTTGCTATGACACCCTGCTCAGTTTGTGGGCGTTCGTAAACAAAACATGTAGGGCACGATAAATATCCCGCCGTTGCTAACTTCTGGCATCGGCAATGAGTGCACCAAATCGGACGCGTGTATATACTGCTTATAGATATCACATTTCGTAATGTTGAGAAGTCTGAGTTAGCTCTAGATTACAGGATTCTGAGAACAAGAGGGTAGAAAAGGTCACTACCAATGAGCCGCAATAGAACCAAGAATCCAATGTCCAAACGAAAGCCCGGTGGAGAACCTGAAGATGAGACTTTCCCACAGGTTACGTACTACAATTCACCATTTGAAGGGCTTTCGCAGCAGGAAGCAGATGATCTACTCAGAATATCTGGAGAGGATGCTCAGTCGCAATTCAATCAGACGTTTGCCAAACTGAAGGAACTTCTATTCCAAACAGATCCATTGTGTCTACTGTCTTGGCTTTCATTCTATGGTTTAGCGCGGTTCGGAAATGAAGCAGTAGAGAAGGAACCAGAAAAACGAATCTGGCAGCACGAGGTGGAACTTATCCAGGCATTGGTTCTTCAGCACGACAGAACTTCTTTCGGCGCGTGGAATTTTCGAATTACTGAGAATATTCACGATCATGTTAGGACATCTCAGCAAAACTTTGAATTACAACGGCTTTCTAATCAACACTCCAATCTCTCTGCTGGGGAACGCGCCAAACTTCTGGCTATAGAATTGATGCGCGCAAATACACAAATGGTTAGGAATTGGGGTTATCCAGAGCAAATCGCAAGGATTTGTTCGGAATTGTTGAACCCGATAGATGATGAGATTGAGTCGATTTGGGGAGTTAGAACAGATCACCTGATCAATATGTGCATTAGCACAGTTGCGGTTGCTCAGGACAGATCAAGAGCACATTTGGAACGTCTTGCTGTGGTGCTTGGCGCAGATTCAATCACATCACTCGCGAGAAACTACTGTACCATGTTCAACGATCTCAATGACGAACCCGAAGATTTAACTCGTTTGTTTACGAAACATCAAACCACCCTTGACGAAGCCAAAATCATGATCACTCATCATGCCGATTTACGGTTGCCTGAGCTATTCACTTTCACCCTAGATGACCTGTTGAGTGCGTATCCAGGCGTAGTGAGTAAAGAAAACCTAAAACAGGTCATTCGGACCTGGTCAATTGGCTTTGGTGACCTGTCAACCAACAATTCTGAATACTTCTTTCTTAATAACCCTGTCTGGCGGCAGCCTTTCATTACATTGGGCAACGACATCTATTTCTGCCCGATTGTAGGAATGCTTTATACATTCATGCTGGACTTGATGGAAAGTATTATTGAGACTGACCAGACTATCTTGGCGAACTATGAAAGACGACGAGGGGAATTTCTGGAAGAGAGTGTTGAGCAGATGTTCAAGGCAGCATTTCCAACAGCGAAAGTCTTCCGTGGAAGTATGTGGATTGATCCTCAAATAAGTAGACAGTATGAGAACGACCTTTTGATTTTGCTCGATTCTCATTTGATTGTCGTAGAAGCAAAAGCAGGGAAAGTTTCTGATGCAGCACGGCGCGGCGCACTTCTTAGTTTAGAAGATACGATTGAGAAACTACAGATTGATGCCTCTATTCAAGCCAACCGTTTCGCACGATTTCTACAAGAAACAAAAGATGTACATCAATTCAACACGCGGTCTGGCGCAATAAATGAAGTGGATAATAGGAGTGCACATAGAATTGTTCGTCTAAATTGCATCCTTGAAACCCTTGATACCCTCAGCCTTCCATGGTCAGAATTACGTGATGCAGGCTTTATTTCAGACGATGTGGACTTAGTCCCGACTATATCGCTCTCCGATCTTGAAGTCGTCTTTCATCTGTTGGACAGCCCTTTAGAGAAACTACACTACCTGGTTCGGCGGACCGATTTTGAAAAACATGTCAGGTATCTGGGCGATGAAATGGACTTGTTGGCATTTTATATTGATTCAGGATTCAACATTGGCGAAGCAGAGTTCACTGGCTCTGGTTTTATGTTGCATGGTATTGATGAAATGCTCAGACCCTATTTCTTATCGCTGATGAGCGGGCAAGAGTACGCGAAACCAAAACGCAGATATACAGACTTGTGGCACAAAGTGTTGTCCGCGATTATCACACGAAAGCAGCCAGGCTGGACTCATCTAGGGATGACGCTTCTGAACGCTAATCACCAAGAACAGGAGCTTTTTGAGGAAGAACTTCAAACAAAGAAAAAGCAACTCTTAGGGGAAAAAGCTTCTCAAATGGATGAAAGCTTCTATCTCCAGATCGGACCTCCACAAAGAGGAGAAGCACTCGTCGGTTTGGTATGCAGACAGACGCCAAGAGATCTGAGAAATCAACTAATGAAGGACATTTCAAGTAGAGTACTAACGACAGATACCGTAAACCATGGCTTAGTGTTTGCACTTGACGTTGAAAATGACGAATTCCCATACAGTGTCATGGTATATTTTCAATCAAATAACGTTGAACATTAGAATGTCAAAAAAGACTTACGGTTACTCTCTTTGTCGCCTTTAGACGGGCAATAACGCTAACAACGCTAACCACCCTCATCTCGACTCTGGGTCTGGAAACCTCCCAGCATCTGGTCAAGCCTGTCTCCATATTTCTGTTCTGCTTCAATGTCATCGGATGGCTGTTCAACTTCTTCAAAATCTGTAAACTGCTGACCAGCCAGCACCCTGTCCAATTCCTCTGCGACCACAGACCGAATACTATCAAGGTTGACTTCAGAACCGGCCTGTAAGGTTTCCTGCCTTACGCCGCCGCGCAGGACATCACGAACAGCCTGACTCCGCCCACCTTCCTGCAGCGAATCTAGCCAGGCAATGATGTCGGCGTCCTCAACCAAGTCCAAGCGCAGGGTGAGCATACGTGTATTTCGACTACTCATGAGGTTCTCCAGAGTTGGTATTACCGTGTATTACACAAATGCCGCTCCGGTAATACACGGTAATACCGCTGATTATTCACCTATCCCCATTGCCTCAGGCCGTAGCGCAGGAACCCGGCTGCATTCGCCATCGCTGCATTTGGAGCAAAGACTGCCTGCTGGAAGCGCGGCTCCAGCCAGGGCTTGAGGGCCAGCGCGCCACCACCGGCCAGCACCATGCCGGTCAGGGTGGAGATATTCCACAGCGTCCGGGCCTGGGCTTCGATGGCACGGGCAATCGGGTCAAGATGCCCACTGGCAAGGCCGTTGAGGGAGTGCTTCTGCCCGTCAATGACCAGCCAGCCGCGCCGCATGGCCTGCTCTAACTCATGAGGCTCGTAGCTCACCCGGTGTTCGTCCTGCAGCACCTTGCGGATCATATCTATCGCGGTACTCACGCCAACTTCAATCGAGCCGGAGCGAGCCTCGATATATTCCAGCCCTTCGACCATGATCATGTCGGTGGTGTAAGAGCCGATGTCGAGCACGCCGACCTTGCCTTCCACCAGGTCGATGCTGGCGGTTTTCATCATGCCGCGCTCATCGAGGATCAGGGAGAGCAGTGCCCCGAAAGGCTGGGGGACAACCAGCACATCCTCAACCTCAACGGTCAGGCTGCTGCCCTCCAGCAGAATATGATGCGTGCCGAGCAGATGCTGGGATAGATCAAAAGCGTCCCGGTAGAAAGCAACTGGCAGGCCGGTCACTACCCGAACATAGGCATCCTCTCTACCCGGTAGCAGCATGGCGAAAGCGGCATCCGCCAGGTGCGTGGTGATAGGGTCATTGACCCGGTTCCGGTCTCGCGGGCTTCGCACGGCACCAGGACGCCCCTGCTTCGAGGCCAGCTCACCAACCCACAGCGGGCCTTCCTCGTTATCGTGTATTGTCAGGCCGTTCACGGAAACCTTCGCGCCGATATTCGCCTGGAAGCGGATGAACTCCGCCGGGGCCACCCGTGATTCAAAACACACGCTCTTGCCATTGTCGGACACGGCTTTGGTCAGGCCGTAGCCCACATCCAACCCAATGGTGACGATTTCATGATTCTTCATGGAGTTTAACCCTTTCATTGACTTTTACTGGTTGCATGTGTCAGAGTCAGATTGACATCTCTGACACCCTGACACTTCTGACATGTCAGGACTGTCAGAGTGTCAGAACTGTCAGAAATCACCTGACAGCCTCATCGTTTTTCATGTGACTGACCGCGATATAGCCTTCGGCACTGCCGATCTGGGTGGGCAGTACCAGCCCGGCTTTCATCAACTCCTGGACAGCATTTCGAGCATCCAGTGCCTTCATCGTCAGGCCACGATATACATCGCGCAGGGCAATGCCACTCTGACCGGCCTGCCTGATGGCTTCATAGACCCGGTCCTGCTGGCGGCGTTCATCACGTCCTGCCCCGTTGTGGTCTAACTGCTCCAGCAGCCGGTGGGCACTGACCCGCCAGTGCTCGGTCAGCGTTTCGGCGGTGGCCCAGTGCGCCTGGGTAACAGTTGGAGCAGGGTCATCCGTCTCCAGCCATTCGAGCGCAGAGAGAATGATGGCTGCTTTCACTGCCTGGACGTGTAAACGTCCGTATACACCTTTCAAGCGGTCGTCGAGTGGTGTCTCGATGGTGGGATCACACAGCTTCCTCAGCTTACTGCTGTAGGACTGCACCTCGTCCCAGCATTCTGCCGTGATGTGCAGCGCCTCCGGCCCTTCCCAGCCATCGCCAGCCTGTTCCGGCATGGGCAGGCGCTCGTGCAGCTTCTTCAAGCCGTTGAGGATGGACTCTGGCGGAGGTTCGTACTGCTTGAGCGTGGGCCGTTCCTCGTAGTCAGGCTCAGGTGTCAACAGCAGGAAGCGGGGCAGCAGCCCGTTAGCCCAGTCCGCCTGACTGATAGCTGCCGACATCCCTGCCGGAGTGGTCACACCCAGGATGGACAGGGCGGCATTCTCGACGATGGTCAGCCCGGTCTGCGTGTCCTTGTCGGAGTAGTCCGGGCAGTCGTACAATTCCATGATCAGGTCTTTCAGTCCGAACATGTAATCCTTTTTGTTGAACGCGCCGAACAACCCGGCCACCTCGTCCTTGAACAGGCCGCGTTGAGCCGCGAAGCCACGTGCTTTGGAGAGCAGCTCCTGTTGGGCATGGGTCAGTTCCTTGTAGTTGCCCGGCATCTTCCCGGCCAGCGCATCCTGAAAGCGCTCCGGTGAACCCGGGGTGGGCATCAGCATGTAGGGGATGGTCTCACGGATAACACCTTCCGCCAGCTTGAAAGCAGTTGTCTTTCGGTAGAAGGTGGTGTCAGCCACGAACATCATGTACAAATTCGGCCAGATTTTGACCCCCCAGGGAGCGGTGACGTACAGTCGGCGGGCTATAGCCACGGCCAGCAGCCAGATGCCTGCTGCCTGGTGGAAGATGACCGGGGTCTGGTTGCCGATGCGGGAGGCCCAGCCCGTGTAGGCGCTCAGCCAGTCGGGGAGCGGGATCTCGCCGATGGGCGGCAGCGGTTTCTCCGGCGGAGGCGGCTGGGCAGGGGGGACGGGGATGCCCCGCTCCCGTCTTTCGGGCAGAATCACCGGAGAGGAGGGCGTTTTCATCAGGCCGCCGTGCTGCGCCGGGTCGATGTCCAGAACTGAGCAGATGTCCTTCGCCAGAATCGTCCCGCACTTATAGCAGTGGGCATACCCGGATTGGATGTTGAATCCGAACGAAGGATGTCTGTCTCCGTTCTTGTGACGCTCCGGGTAGATGCATGAGCAATTGATCCACTCTCTCCGCTCGCGGTGCCTGCCTGTGCGCAGCTTGTCTGCAATAGCTTCGATGATATCAGGGTTGATGTTGCCGTTGGCGGGCAGGTCGCGCGGGGGCCGCCACGCCGGGGCTTTCTCGCGTCGCGGCGCTTGCAGCGACTCGATCCACTTCACCACCGCATCGAGATCAGCGACATGTAGGATGTCGAGTGATTTCTCAACCGTGTAGGGCTTCCCGGTGACGGGATGTATTGAGGGTGGGGTGACCACCTGAGAACCATCCGACCGCAGTTCGACATTCCCGAAGACGGTTTCCATCGCCTTGACGGTAGCCGGGGGCTTCTCGACGGTTAGATAGAGGTGCTTGCCCTTGCCACTCCCGGTGGCGACGGTATAGGTCTCAGCTAGCGTGGGGAATAGCATGGCAAACGCGCCGTAGGCTCCCAGCCCGTCGAAGTCGAGGACGACCAGGTTGCCCGACACTGCGCCGCAGACAATGCCGACGTTGTGAAACAGTCCTTTCTTCTGCCAGGCGCGGATCTCGTCCGGTGTGGGAGGGGTGGTTTGATAGCGACTCCAGCTTTTCAGGCTGGGGCGCTTGCCTTTCAAGGGGATGATGCTCAAACCGGCTTTATAATAGGCCAGCGCCGCCTGATAGATGTCACGTGATTGGGCAGCCTGCACGACAGAAGCAGGCGTGATCTGAGAACCAGTCATTCGATAGACCTCCTGTGTCTTGATATGAATACTTGTGCAATGGGAGGGGAATGATGTATCCTCAGATGTAACCGATATGAGGGATACACCATTCCCCGATAGGCCGCTGATGTGCTAGATCGGCGGCTTATTCCTTCCTGACCGCTTCCAAAGGCATCACCTCCTCTCTGGAAACGCAAAATGCCAGCGACCTGAACGGGTCAGGCGCTGGCATTATCATGGTTGTTCGGCTTGGCCGGGGTGCGCGGGCCGAAGCGGCCATCCCCCTCGGCGACCACTTCCGACAGGTACGCCTCAAGCGACCTGATCTTGATCAGCCACGAGCGGCCCACGTGGATCGCGTCGAGTTTGCCATCGCAGGCCAGCCGCCGAATATGCTGGATGTTGTACCCGGTCAGGTCCGCCGCTGCTTCAGCGGTGACACATCCTTCGAGAATGACGCCGGGGTGATCAGTCCGAAAAAGCGAAGAAACCATCCTGAACTTCCTCCACTATCCGGAGGGGGAGTCCGGCGAGCTTGTGCCGCTGAGGGAAACTCAGCATCTCGGCGAACTGCCCCACCATGCCGGTGGGTGGTTCAAGATGGTTCCTGTCGGATAGCGGGGAGAGGATTCGAACCTCTGACCTTCGGGTTATGAGCCCGACGAGCTGCCACTGCTCCACCCCGCAACGCGAAACGTGATTATAACGCATCGAGTCCGGATGTCAAATAGCGGCAGCACGTGTCGTGCTTACGCCACCGTCTCCACCAGCGTGCGGGTGAACTCGCCTGCGCTGGCAAAACGCTCGTCTGGCCCCTTAGCCAGCGCGCGCATCAGGGCCTGGGCCGCGTCCTCCGGCAGCGTGGGCACACTGGCGCGCGGGTTGGGCACGGGCTGCTGCAGATGCGCGATCAGGATCGCGCCGGGGTTGTTCGCGCGGAAGGGCGTGCGCCCGGTCAGCGCCTGGTAGGTCAGGATGCCCAGCGCGTACACATCCAGGCGCCGGTCCACCAGGTCGCCGCGAATCTGCTCCGGGGCCATATACTCGAAGGTGCCCACCAGCCCGCTGCGCGTCAGCCGCGTCGAGCTCTCGATCAGCCGCGCGATGCCGAAGTCCATCAGCACTGCGCGGTAGGGCGCGCTGCCCGCGCTGTTCTGCGTGTCGATCATCACATTAGAGGGCTTGATATCGCGGTGCACCAGCCCCGCCTCGTGCGCGTAGTCCAGCGCCGCGCCGATCTGCTCCAGCAGCGGGGCCATCTGCGCCAGGCTGAGCTGCCCCTCGCGCTCCAACCAGTCGGCCAGCGTGGGCCCCTGGATGTACTCCATCACAATGTAGCGCGAGTCGCCCGTCCGGCCGTAATCGTACACGCTGACGATGTTGGGGTGTGACAGGCGCATCGCCAGCCGCGCCTCGCGCTCAAAACGCGCCAGCGCGTCGGCATCCTCGGTCAGCCGCGAGGCCAGCATCTTGATCGCCACCGGCTGCCCCAGCGTCGGGTGCAGCCCCCTGTACACGTCCGACATGCCCCCGCGCCCCACCAGCTCCAGCTCGCCGTAGGCCGCCAGCGTGATGCTCTCCCCCGGCGCCGCAGGCCGTGACCCCGGCGAGAGCGGCTTGGCGCGCTCGTAATCCACGCGAATCCCGTACAGGCGCACGTCCACAAAACGCTGTAAGCGCCGCCGGGCAGGCCCGAAGGCCGCCCCGAACAGCATCGCGGAGAGCATCAGCACGATCATTGACTGGGTGCCCCCGGCGATGTTCTGGAACAGCGTCGTCACGATGAACAGCACCGTGCCCAGGATCACCACCAGCAGCACCATCAGCGGGCCGTACACCAGCGAGCGGTTGATGATGAAGTCAATATCCCACAGCCGGTAGCGCATGATCGCCACCGTCAGCCCCAGCGGCAGCGGCACCAGCGAGAGCATATACAGCGTGTACTCGATCGGGCGCCAGGCCACGTAGTCCAGCGTGCCCACGGTGCGCGCTGCGGGCCAGGCGATCAGCGCCAGCACCAGCAGCACATACACCCCCGCGCCGATCGCTGCCCCGTATACGAACCACTTGGTCTGCTGGCGCTGCGCCTGGCTGGCATGATCGCGGTAGCGGTACACCTGGGCCCAGATGCCCAGGCCCAACCAGAACACCGTCCACAGCAGATAGACGGTCAGCGGCCACGCACGCGGGTGCAGCGCCGTGTGATACAGGAACGGCTGCGCCAGCATCAGCACCAGGCGCAGCAGGGCCAGCCAGCGCGTCCAGGGTGGCACCGCGCGCCCGGTCGGAAAGACGAACAGCGCGATGTGCGGCAGCGCCTGGCTCGCCGCGCGGATCAGGTCGACAGGCAGGTACAGGTTGGGGTACAGCTCGAGCAGGGCGTCCGGCCAGTCGGTAGATGCCGTCGCCAGCGCGATCAATGCCGATGAGGTCAGCAGCGCCATCCAGTCGTCGCTGCGCCGCACGAACAGCACTACGGCGGGCACCCCGTAGATCACCAGCAGCAGGGCAGCGATGATCACGAAGTACGCGCCGTAGAATTGTGGGGTCAGCCCGGTGTTGGCCAGCAGCGGCCCCGCGAACGGCTCCGCGAAGGCCGCCGCCTGCCAGAAGCGCGGCACAGCCCCCGCCAGCGTGAAGCCCACCATCAGCAGGCCGCTGATCACCCAGACGATCCGGCCCAGGCGGCCCCAGCGTCCGGTCAGCCGGTAATACTGGCCGGAATCCGAGGTCGGCAGGTCAAAGCGGGCCGGTAAGGTTGGGCCGTCTAGCGACATCACGTGGGGCCTTTCGCGGCCTGCGCCGCGCTCAGCTCAGGGCGTGCTCTCATCCGTCCCGTATTTAACCACGAACGGGGGCGAATAGGCAAGCATCTATGTGAATCACCGGGGCGCAGCGCCCCCTCTCTCCGCTTGGAGAGGACGCCAGGGGGTGAGGTTCACTCTCCCAGAGAGAAGCTCTCCGCAGGACGGAAGGGGGTCAGATACCCCCTCTCCGCTCGGAGAGGGGGCCAGGGGGTGAGGTTCACTCTCCCAGAGAGAAGCTGTCCGCAGGACGGAAGGGGGCGAGGCCCCCGCCTTGACAGCCCGCCCCATCTGTGTTAGAACACATGGTCTAGCACACCTGTGGAGGTCGCCATGTCTGCCCCCTATCCATTGAACGCCCTGCGCGCCCTGGCGCTGCACGTCCAGGGGCTTGATCTGCCCACCGGCTCCGAGCCTGCCCCCACGCTGGAGCAGATCGCCGCGCTCGTCGAGCGCCTCGGCTGCGTGCAGATCGACACCCTGCATATGGTCCGGCGCGCGCAGTATGTCACCCTCTGGTCGCGCCTGGGTGCCTATGACCCCGCCGACTTCGACCGCCTGATCTACGACCCGCAGGTGCGCCAGCTTTTCGAGTATTGGGGGCACGCGGCGTCGATCATGCCGCTCAAGGAATACCGCTTCCGCATGCCCGCCATGCAGGCCCTCCACGACAGCCCCTCGCGCTGGTTCAGCCGCTGGCTCGCCCAGCCCGGCAGCGCCGAGATCGTCGAGGCCGTCCGCGCGCGCATCGCGGCGGAGGGCGCCCTGCGCACCGCCGACTTCGAGCATGACGGCAAGCGCGGCTCCTGGTGGGATTGGAAGCCCGCCAAGCGCGCGCTGGAGTACCTGTTCGACACCGGCGAGCTGATGGTGACCGACCGGGTCAACTTCCAGCGCGTCTACGACCGGGCGGAGCGCGTGCTGCCGGAGTGGGTCGACGCCCAGCCTGCCCGCAAGGATGAGGCGCTCAGCCGCCTGGTGGAACAGGCCTTCCGCGCGCTGGGCGTCTGCGAGCCTATCCAGGCCGCCGAGTATGCCTATATCAAGCGTGGGACGGCCCGCCCGGTCGTCGAGAAGCTGGTCAAAAAGGGCCTGGTGATCCTGGTGCAGGGCGAGACGCTGGCCGGTGAGCGCGAGCTGGCCGTGCATCGCGACCTGCTGCCCCTGCTCGACCGCGCCGCTGCGGGCGATCTCCCGGCGCGCCGCACCACCTTCCTCAACCCCTTCGATTCGCTGTTCTGGGCCAGGGGCCGCGATGAAGCTTTCTGGGGCTTCCGCCAGGTCCTCGAAGCCTACAAACCGGAGAAAGACCGCATCTGGGGCTATTACTGCCTGCCCATCCTGCACGGCGACCGGCTCGTGGGCCGCTTCGACCCCCGCCTCGACCGCAAGTCCGGTGAGCTGGTCCTGCGCGCGCTGTACCTGGAGCCGGAGGTTAGGCTGGACGCCGCCCTGCTGGCCGCTGTGGCCGACGCCATGCGCGGCTTCCTGGGCTGGCACGGCGCCTCGACCCTCCAGATCGAGCGCAGTGACCCGCCGGAGTTCGCAAAGAAGCTGCTGGCCGCGCTGTAGCGCGCGCGGCAGTCCGCCGCCGGGGGGAGCGTGCGCTTCTCCCCCCGGCGGCCTCTCAGTTCACAGCAGTCCCCAGCGCAGGCGTACCTGCCGTTCAATAACCCCGAACAGCACATGGTCGGTGACCAGCCCGATGGCGATGATCACCAGCATCACGGCGATCACCTGGCCCATGTCGTTCAGTTCGCGGCCTATCTGCAGCAGGTTGCCCAGCCCGGGCAGGGTGTAGAGCAGTTCGCCTGCCATCAGCGAGCGCCAGGCAAACGACCAGCCCAGCTTCATCCCGGTCACCACCGAGGGCAGCGCCGAGGGCAGCACCACCGAGGTATACAGCCGCAGCCCCTGGGCGCCCAGGTTGCGGGCGGCCTTGAGGTAGATCGGGTTGGTGTTGCGGATGCCGTCCTCCGTGGCCTGGGAGATGGACAGTACCGACCCCATCACGACTACAAACAGGATCGCGCTTTCGTTCAGGCCGAACCACAGCAGCGCCAGCGGCAGCCAGCAGATGCTCGGCAGCGTTTGCAGGCCCATCACCAGCAGCCCGAAGGTGTCCTTGAGCCAGCGTACCTGGGCTAACACCACGCCCAGGGTCAGCCCGATCAGCATGGCGAGTGTGTAGCCCTGCACCAGCCGCCACATGCTGCTGCTGATGCCGATCCAGAACGTCCTGCCGCTGAAGCCGCGCATCAGGGCCGCACCCACCCGCGAGGGCGCCGGGAAGATGTACTCCGGCCAGATGTGCAGTTGGAACAGCAGTTCCCACAGCCCCAGCAGCGCGGCGAAGAAGATCGCGCGCTTGGCCCACAGCACGGCGGTGCCGGTCAGCGCCGGCTTAGCCTGTGTGCTCACGGGGCGCCTCCTCCCGCAGCCGCAGGTCCCCGGCGATGCGCCGGGCCAGGTTGGTGATCTGCACGTCTTCGATCTCGCGCGGGCGCGGCAGATCGATGCGGTGCTCCGCCACGATCCGGCCCGGGCGCGGCGACATCACGATCACCCGGTCCCCCAGCACCGCCGCCTCGCGCACATTGTGAGTCACAAAGACGATGGTATTATGCGTGTTCATCCAGATCTCCTGCAGCTCCGTGTGCAGCAGGTCCCGTGTGATCGCGTCCAGCGCCCCGAAGGGTTCGTCCAGCAGCAGCACCGCCGGTTCGACCGCCAGCGCCCGCGCCAGGGCCACGCGCTGCCGCATCCCCCCCGATAGCTCGTGCATCCAGGCCTGGCTGAACTGGTCCAGGTGCACCATCTCCAGATACTTCCGGGCGATCCGCTCGCGCTGCTCCCGGTTGTAGCCTTTCATCCGCAGGCCGAATTCCACGTTGCCCTGCGTGGTCAGCCAGGGGAACAGCCCCCCGTCCTGGAAGATCAGGATGCGGCTGGGGCTTGTCCCCTGCATGGGCTGCCCATCTGCGTACACCTCCCCTGTGCTGGGGGTGTCCAGCCCGGCCAGCATGTTGAGCAGCGTGCTTTTCCCGCAGCCCGACGGGCCGATCAGGCAAACGAATTCGCCAGGCTCAACAACCAAATCGACCCCCGCAAGGGCGCTGATCGCCCGTGTGTGGGCGCCGAAGGTTTTGCTGACGCCTCTCAGCTCGAGTTTCATGTGTTTCCCCTTCCCCATGATGGCTCCCTCACTATGTGTGAGGGGGGCGGGTAAAAGGGTGGTCTGAGTTCCCATGTCCATCCCCGGCTCAGTGGATTTCGGGCAGGTTCTTGCTGGCGAGCACCTCATTCAGCAGCGCCAGGTCATAGATGCCGCTCAAGTCTGGCTCCTCGTTGAGAAATCCGATCGCGTAGGCCGCATCTGCCGAGTCAAACAGCGAGTTGGAGATCGGGTCCCAGGTGATCCGCATGCGGTCCCAGGCCTGATCCAGCACCACATCGGCCAGTTTGCTGCCGGTCAGGGTCTCGATCTCCGTATTGATCAGGCTTTTCGCCTCATCGGGGTGCTCCAACGCCCACTGGGTGATCTCCACGTGTGCCGTCAGCCAGGCCTTCACCCACTCTGGGTGGGCCTCCAGAAACTCCGTCCTGACGATGACCATCGCCGTTGTGAAATCCCCCTCAGGCCACAGGTCGCGTTCGTCCACCAGCAGCCGTCCCTGGCCTTCGGTGATCAGGCGGCTGGCCCAGGGCTCGGGGACCCACGCGCCGTCGATCTCGCCCAGCCTGAACAGGTCCAGGATATCGGGGTTCTTGGTCGGCGTGATCTCCACGCTGCCGCCCCGGTCAGTCGTGTCCAGGCCCAGGGTGAGCAGGTAGTTACGCAGGGCCACATCCTGCGTGTTGCCGAGCTGCGGCGTCGCCAGGTGGCTGCCCGCCAGGTCGGCCGGTGTCTCAATCCCTGAATCGCCCCGCACTATCAGCGCGGCGCCGCCGCTGGTGGCCCCGGCTACAATCCGCAGCGCCTCCCCGTGCGACTGCACATAGCCGTTGATGGCCGGGTTGGGGCCGATATAGCTCAGGTCGATCTCCCCCGCGAACAGGGCCTCGATCACCGACGGCCCCGCGTTGAACTGCGTGGTCTCGATGCGCACGTCCGGGCCCAGCGCAGCCTGGAAATCCCCGCGTGCAAGCCCGATCAGCGCCTGCGCGTGCGTGATGTTAGGGAAGTAGCCTACCCGGATGGCCTGCGCCTGTTCCTCGCCGCCCGGGGCCCCTGAGCACCCGCTCAGGGCCAGCAGCAGCACCATCACCGGCACCAGGCCTGCACTTCGTTTGATCCACATTGCGTATCTCCTGTTCTGTGTTGTGGCCGGGCAGCTGCCCCGGCCCACCGCAAATACCTTTTTATCCGATAGGTTTAATAGGATAATGTGCGTTTTAGAAGGGCGTGTGGCAGCACACGCCCCCTCCTCTGCTCAGCGAACCTGCGCTAGTGTCGTCTGTTCCAGTTGTTCGGCGATGTAGTCCCGGATCTTGCGAAACACCTCGAGCAGCTCCGGCTCCTGCTCGATGGGCGTGGTCTCATAGAAGTAGTAGCTGGCCGACTCTGTCGGGGCCAGCGCCCCGTCAAACAGGCGCACGATCTCGGCCAGCGTGATGTTCTCGGCAGCTTTCGCCAGCGTGTAGCCTCCCTGGCGTCCCTTCGCGCTGCGCAGATAGCGTGCCCGTTTCAGCGCCAGCATGATCTGCTCCAGGAACTTGGCCGGGATATGCTGGGCTGTTGCGATCTCCTCCACGCTGATCATGCGTTCCGGCTCCTGGCGTGCCAGGTACACCAGGGCCAGCAGGGCGTATTCGGTGCGCGAGGTCAGCTTCACAAGGTTGCTCCGATTATCCTATTTAACACATCGGCATTATAGCCAATACCGGGCGGCGCTTGCAACCCCTGCGTGGAATCGCAGCGGGCCGCCCGGAAGGCGGCCCGCCGGTTGTGCTCAGCATCCGTCCTTGCAGCCGGTTACGGCTCGGAGAAAGGCCTCAGCCAGTCAATGAGCTGGTTGGCTGCAACCGGCTGCCCCGCCAGCCGCACCAGGCTCCACGGCTCCTGCTGGCGGCACTCGCGCGGAGGCGCGCCCCACAGCGTGGTGGTAGCGATCTGCTGGCCGGACTGCACGGCAAACAGCCGCACTGCCACGGAGTACTGATAGCGCGTGATGTCCGGGCCGTTGTAGTGGCACACTTCAATCACGTTCTCCTGCTGCGGCTCCACACAGGCGACGAGCTGCGTCGCCAGCGTGGTGGAGGGCCGCCACGACCAGGCCGAGCCAGCCCAGGTATGGTTGGTGCCGTTGGGGTTGAGCAGCAGCGTGGGGTGCACGCCAGGGCCGCCCGCATAGACGGCTGCCAGCGGTACCCCCTGCCCGGTCTGGCAGATCTGGCGCACGGCCTGTTCGGCTGCGCGATACTCCGCCTGCATATCTGGCAGTGTATTCACGCTGCCGGTGATCCGCAGCATCCATGCCTGCACCCATCCCGGCTGCCCGTTGAAATCGAAGCGCAGCCAGGCGTTGGAGCCGCTGCCCCAGCGTGCATTAAACACAACGGTGCTGCCCGCCGGGAGCTGCCCGAGGATTCCGTAAGCCGTCCCCGGGCCGCTGCGCACGTTCAGCACGCTTGTATTGGCGCCGCTCACGGCCCCTGCAGGCGGCGGGGGTGTGGGCGGCTGCGCCGGCTGCGTGGGCTCTCCGCCCTGAACATCGGGCAGGGCCATCACATCGCCTGTGATAGTCAACAGCCAGCTCGCTGCCCATCCCGGCTGCCCGTTGTAATCGAAGCGCACCCACAGCGGCGAGCTGCTGCCCCAGCGCCCATTGAGGGCGATTGTGCTGCCTGGCGGGAGCTGGCCCAGCGCGGAATAGCTGGTGCCCGGCCCTGAGCGCACGTTCAGCGGGTTGGGGTTGCTGCCTGTGATGCCTCCCGCCGGGGCCTCCACCGCAATGCCGCCCACCGGCAGCCCGCCTACATCGCCTGCCAGGTTCAGCAGTGAAGCAGCCGTCCAGCCGATGAGGCCGTTATAGTTGACCTGGATCCAGGTTGAGTCCTCACTGCGCCCTGTGGCGGGCATGACGGTGCCATAGGGGACCATGGCGATCTGTGCATACTCCGTGCCCGGCCCGGAACGGAGCTTGGCATTATACAGCGTAGTGGCCTGCACCCCTGTTTCTGCGCTGGCCGTGGCTGTGAAGATCAGCCCCAGCAGCACTACAAGCGTCAGAACACCGATGATAAAGGTACCTTTTCGTCTCGAAATCTCCATCCTGGCAACTCCTTTTACGTTGCAAAACAAAACACAGTGATCTTCCAAGATCACGGTCGGTTGGCATCGGCCATTGTCGGTAATGTTCAGTCTGATCAGGGAGCGCGCTGGGGATTCTGGCGCAAACCTCCGGTTGTGCCATCATTCACAGTCTAAGTTGATTTTTGAGGTACGTCAAGCACGGGCGCGCAGGCAGCGGCCCCGGCGCCTCCTGCGCCTTGACACGTTCTATCACTCATCATATGATGTGAAAGGCGGCACATGGGGCATGTGCCGCGCTTGGGCCGATCTCCTGAGCTTGCCTCAACTCCCGTATGCATATAACCACGCACCCCACACGCATCGTGCGGGGGGGTGTGATTCGTCCCGGTTCGCCGCCAGGCGGACCATCCGTACACACAAGGAGACACCTCGATGCACACTCACAAGATGGGTGGACGCAGGGCATGGCGTTTCGCCCCGCTGCTGGTAGTGCTGGCGGTGCTGCTGGTGCTGCTCGCTACCCCGGCGATCAGCTACTCCGCCGCCGGCCAGATCCAGCTCCAGACCAGCCCGCAGATTTACACCAACACCTGGGGGGTCGGTGCCTGGTTCCCCGAGGACCTCTTCGTCGCGGTGACCGCCGTCGGCGGTGACCTGAGCGGCGTCCGGGTCGAGGTCCGCGTCAACAACGTCTCGGGCGATGCTTTCCGCAACTGGCTCAAGGCGATGGAGACCTTCAGCGGCGCCGGCACCGCCGCCGACCTGCATAATGCGTCGCTGCTCAAGCTGTTCAACATCACCAATGACTCCCAGCTTGAACAGAACCTGTTCCAGTTCGGCCATGCCTACATTGATGCCACCCAGCGCGACTTCGTCTGGGTCTACGAGGTGGACTCGGTCCCCGACGGCCACACGGCCATCGCCCAGGTCCCCTTCACGCAGACCAGCCCGCAGCAGCTCGGCTGCGGCGATTCGTGCGCCTTCATCCCCGACGGTGTCACCGTCCGGGCGACGGCACGCGGCGCATCAACCCAGACGCTCGTAGTGCCTACAACCGCGCTCAGCGAGGTGGCCCGCGTGGTCAACCCCAACCTGGCGCGCGGCCAGTCCGTCGGCCCCGACCCGCTGCTCACCTGGCAGTACGAAGGCATCCCCGATGCCATCCAGGTGCACTTCGCGCGCGCGGGCGCCTATAACCCGCAGGGCTACCTGAGCAGCCGCGACTGGTTCCGCAACGAGTCCGGCGGGTATGACATCTTCGTACAGGAGTTCGAGCCTGCCAGGGCCCAGGGGCGCCCCCTCAGCCCTGGGCGCTACATGTGGTGGGTCTCGGTCGCCAACCTGATCACCTGGGACGGCCGCACGGAGGACATCGTCCACTACGGGCCGTTCTATTTCACCGTCAACCCTGACTGCGACGCCGCCCAGAGCCGCACCGGCTGTGTGCAGCCCGCCATTTACACCAACCAGCCCATCGCCTTTGGCGAGCTGCGCGCGGGCCTGCTCTCCGAGTTCCGCCCCGTGGATACCTACGTGGTCAACGGCACGCCCGGCCAGGTGCTGTGGGTTGAGCACGCGCGCGTCACCGAAAACCTGGCCTATAAGGTCACAATCAACGCGCCCAGCGGTGCTTCCCTGCGCGCCTTCGCGACCGGCACAGGCTATGCAGCCTACCTGCTCAGCGAGGGCGGCCCGCACACTATCTCAGTCGCCTGGACCAGCGGGCGCGGCCAGTACAGCCTGATGGCCAACCAGAGCGCCCCCCTGCCCTCCGGCACACCGACCACGGCGGCGCTCGGCCCCGGCGTCGGCCAGACGCACATGTTCTGGACCGCCGGGGATTTCCAGAACGGTGCCATGCAGGTCAGCGCGGAGCGCGTCAGCTCCGGCCTGGGCGGCACGCTGGAGATTTTCGGCCCGGACGGCGTGCGCAAGTACACGCGCAGCCTGAATGCCTCCACGACCTTCTTCCCGCCCAGCGGCGGCCCGACCATCCTGCATACCTACCGCACCAGCGGTGAGGGCGGGGTGATCGTGCAGTACGCGGGCTACCTGCCCACCATCATCGACATCGCCCCCGATGCTCAGTCGCATCGCGGCTGGGTGGCCCAGAACGGCTTCACAGACCGCTATGCCTTCATCCCCACGCCGGGCCAGATTTACACTGTCGAGCTGCTGTTCGGCGCCACAAACGCGGACGACCCCGGCAGCACGCTGAGCGGCCTCACTGTGAAGGTGGTCAACCTCAACACGGGCGCCACCGTCAAGACCTTCACCACGCGTGATTACTGGGAGACCTTCGGCTTCCTCGCCAACAGCGCCGACCCCCTGGAGATTCAGGTCAGCTCGCGCAGCGGCTCGGGCGCCTACCTGATCAACCTGGCGGCCAACCAGATCATCCAGAACAGCATCGGCGCTAACCAGGAGCTGCAGGGCACGCTTAACTCGGACGCCGACCGCTGGGATTACGCGGTCAGCATCGCCCCCGGCACCTACGTGACCTTCGAGGTCAAGAAGATCAGCGGCGATGCCCCCATCGAGGCGCGTCTGATCAACCCGCTCACCGGCGAGGTGATCAAGAAGGGCACGCCCTCCTGGCTGACCGGCTCGATCAAGTTCTCGCTGGAGATGCCCGATCACCCGCTCACGCTGGTCGTCTCCCATACAGGCTACTACGCCAGCACCTACACGGCGCTAGGCAGCGCCAGCAACTTCACGGTCAAAACGACGTCCTACGGCACTGAGGTGGGCATCCGCAGCTTCACAGCAGACCGTGCCACCATCCCGCTGTATGCCTGCACCACCCTGCGCTGGGACACCGTCGGCATGACCGGCCTCACGCTCGACTACACGCCGGTCAGCGCGGGCACCACCAGCCAGCAAGTCTGCCCCGGCTACACCAAGACCTACACGCTGCGCGGCGCCCTGCCGGATGGGACCCAGGTTTCGCGCAGTGTGACCGTCACCGTCAACACGTCGGCGCCTGCAGGCATCGTCAACTTCAGCGCGGCGCCCAACCCTGTGCGGTCCGGCGGCCAGGTCGCCTTCTCGATCCGCGTGCGCGAGGTGACGGCGCTCTCGCTCAATGGCACCCCGCTCAACCTGAGCACCTTCCAGCAGGAGTCGCCGGGCGTCTACCTCGGCTCGGTCACGCGCACCGTCAACCAGGCGGGCACCTGGACGCTCAGCGTCACCCTGCCCAACGGTCAGACGCGCACCAAGTCGGTCTACATCCAGGTGTCCGCCGCGCCTGCTCCGCCTACTTCGCCGCCCCCTGCCCCGCCGGCACCCTCCCCGGGCGGCGCGGAGCCGCCGCGCCCGACGACTCCGGGCCAGGCTGCCAACGCCCCGGTGATCCTGGAGTGGTGCACGCTGCCACCCGCCGCCGACCCGAACCAGTCATTCCAGCTCTACTACAAGACCAGCAACGCCAATAAGGTCGAGATTTTCGGCTGGCGCATGTCCAATCCTGCCGAGGGCGTCTGGCCGGTTTACAACCACGACTCGCCGGAATGGTGGGTGCTCAACGTCGCCAACAACAGCTCGTGGACGGAGCGCGCCATCTTCGTTGACCCCGCCAACCTGTCCCGCACCGCCTGCCGCCAGACTGTCCCGCCCAACCTCGGCACCGGCGATGTGCAGGTCACGCTGATCTGGGAGACCCGCGCCGACCTGGACCTGTATGTGATCGAGCCGAACGGCACGCGCATCTGGTACCAGAACAGACAGAGCAGCACCGGCGGCCAGATCGACCGCGACGCCAACTACCCCTGCAGCTCCGGCAGCACCAGCCCGGTTGAAAACGTGTTCTGGCCGACCGGGCGCGCGCCGCGCGGCACCTACAGAATCTCCGTCAACTACTACAGCACCTGCGGCCTCGCACCGGATTCCGTGCAGTTCCACATCATCGTGCGCGTCAACGGCCAGGTGATCTACGACCGCTGGCGCCCGATCAACCGGGGCGAGACCCTCGACGTGTTCTCGTTTGTGTTCTGAGCGGGGAGCTTCCCTGCCCGGCACACCCGCACCCTGAGCTTGACCCACCCTCCCCCGTACAGACGGGGGAGGGTGCCCCGCAGAACCGGGGGGGTACCTCACCCCTTCCGACGCCCTACCGGGCGTCTCCCTCCCCTCTCCGAGCGGAGAGGGGGACGGCAGGCAGCGCCTGCCGGGGGGTGAGGTCAAAGAGGGCGGCCAGGCCCGAGGGACGAGGCCAAAGGCCCTAGTCAAACAGCCAACCTGACACCTGCCCCCCAGCGACCGCAGGGAGCGTCCGGCAAATGGACGTTTCGCCGCAGGCGAAACTCCCTAAGCACACCGCAGGTGTGCGACGGGAAGGTGGTCCGCAGGACCGAAAGGGGGAAGTTCACTCCACCCCCTATCAGCCTCTGGCCACTTTCCGTCGTAGGGCTGCGCCCTGCTTGGGGAGTTTTGCTGCGCAAAACATCCAGTCCAGGGGGAAAGCGTCAGATCGGCAGAGAACGCAGCACTGACCGATCAACCCGCCGCTTGCCCTTGCCGTTACCTCACCCCTTCCGACGCCCTACCGGGCGTCTCCCTCCCCTCTCCGCTCGGAGAGGGGGCAGGGGGTGAGGTTCGCAGGCCTGAAAGGGGGTCCGCCACCCCCTCTCCCAAGCTTGCTTCGCAAGCCGGAGAGGGGGACGGCAGGCCGCGCCTGCCGGGGGTGAGGTCAGGGACCACCCCCTACAGAGAATCCCCACTCGGTGTGCGCGCCTCTTTCGGGTATCATTAGGGCGTATGCAAACCTCGCGGAGGCACCGGCCCATGCCCCGACGTGCTGTCTCACCCTGGCTTCTCATCTGCATGACTCTTGCAGTCCTCGCGCCCGCCGCGCTGATCTCCTGCGGGCAGGCCGCGCCTGCCACGCCGCTCCCCCTGCCCACAGCCACGGCTACCCCCAACGTCACCCCGACGCCGCTGCCCGTCCCGGATCAGGGATACGCCGCCCCCGAAGGCCTGCCCCCCGGCGCGCTGCTGCGGCTCGGTGCGGGCGCTGCGACGGCGGCAGCCCTGGCCCCCGATGGCTCCGCGATCGCGGTCGGCACCACGCTGGGCCTGGCGCTGCTGGACATGGATACCCTGTCCCCGCGCTGGGAGGCCACCTCCGCCGCCCCTGTGCGCGAGGTGCTCTTCAGCCCCGATGGGGCGCGGGTGATCGCCAGCGACTCCGCCGGGCTGATCACCGCCTGGGACGCCCGTGACGGGGCCTACGTCTATGCAGCGGGCGGCGTGCCGCATACGCTGGCCCGCGCCTTCACCCCCGATGGTGCCCGTCTGGTGGGCATCCTCAGCAGCGGCGACAGCGATGATGTGCTGGTCTGGGACGCGCGCAGCGGCGCGCAGCAGGCCGGGCTGATCTTCGGTGACGATACCTTCCAGTACGGCATCTGGGACCTGGCCCTCGCGCCTGCGGGGGACCTGGCCGCGGTGACCGTCTTTGACAGCGACGATATCCACCTGCGCACCCTGGACGGCGGCGCCTGGGCCGGGCAGCTCAGCGGCGCGGGTGAGGCCATCGACGCCCCGGCCTTCAGCCCCGACGGGCGCTGGTTTGCCAGTGCCGGGCCGGGTGGCGCCCTCCTGCTCTGGGACCTGGCGAGCGGGGTTACTGAGGCCCCTGCCCTGCGTCTGGCCCCCTTTATGGAGGTCGCGTCCACGGCCCGTGTGGCGGGCCTTGCCTTCAGCCCTGCCTCCGATCAGATCGCGGCGGCCTGCGGTGATCAGGTAGTGCTGGCCGCGCTGCCCGGCGGCAGGCTGGCGGGCAGATTACGCGCATCCGCCCGGGTGATCGACCTGTTCTGGGCCTTGGACGGCGCCGCACTGGTCACACTCTCCGAGGACGGCATGCTGGCCCGCTTCGATGCCGCCACGGGTGAGCTCATCGCCCGCACGGCGGTGGCGGGCTTCCCGCTGCGCGCGGCAGCCATCAGCCCCGATGCCCTGCGTGTGCTGGCCGGAGGCGGCCCCGAAGGCGGCCCCGGCGCCTTGAACGCCTGGGATGCTGCCAGCGGCGCGCTGCTCTGGGAGCAGCAGGGCCTGCCCAACCCGGTCACGGCGCTGGCCTTCAGCCCGGACGGCACACAGGCAGCCGCGGCGCTGGCCGGGCTGGCAGCGCTGCGCCTGGTTGATGCGTCTACCGGCGCCAGCCTGCCGGGCGGCGGTGACCGGGCGGATTTGCTCGACTGGGCCGACGATGGGCGGCTGGCCCTGGCCGCCGGGCCGCTGGTGGAGCTGCGCAGCGAGCACAGCGCCCCACGCCTGGCCCTCGAAGCCACCCCGCGCAGCCTGGCCTTCGCCCCCTCCGGCGGCCTGCTGGCAATTGGCCTGGATGGCTCGATCGGCCTGTGGGACGGCGCAGGCGATCTGCGCCCGGACGCCTTCGACCGGCTGCGCGGCGGTAACATCGTGGGCAGCCTGGCCTGGTCCGCGGATGGCGCGCTGCTGGCGGCGGCGCTGGCCGTCTTCCACCAGGAGGGCGGCGCCTCGGCGGGTGATGTGATGGTCTGGGATGCCCGCACGGGCCGCGCCCTGCTTGAGCTGGATGACGGCACCCTGATCACCACGGCGGTCTCGCTCAGCCCCGACGGCCGCACCCTGCTCACCGGCTCGGCGGAGCGCACCAGCGGGCGCGGTGTGGTGGCTGCCTGGGACGCCACAACAGGTGATCCCCTCTGGCGTTCGGATGCACATGCCCGCGCGGTCACCGCCGTGGCCTGGTCCACGGACGGCACACGTTTTCTCTCGGCATCTGCCGATGGCACGGCGATCCTCTGGGCATGGCCGCCGCCCTAGGGCGCTTGCCCGCTCTGGCATTTGCCGGATATAGTGTGTAGTGTGTGTTGGTACCTTACGGCGTACTGTCAGGAGAATTACACGCCTATGACACCGGCTGACACCCCGGCATCAGAACACCAGACGGCGACCATCCTGGTCGTGGACGACGCTGCCGAGGCGCGCGACGTCCTGAGCACGCTGCTCAAGTTTGAAGGCTTCCACACCCTCGAGGCCACCAACGGCCGCCATGCCCTCGAGGTCATCGACCAGCAGCTCCCCGATATGGTGATCATGGACATCATGATGCCTGAGATGGACGGGCTGGAGACGCTCCAGCACATCCGCGAGCGGCACGATGCCTCGGCGCTCCCGGTCATCCTGGTCACCGCGCTGGGCAGCACGCAGGATGTGGTGACGGGTTTCGACCTGGGTGCCAACGATTACATCACCAAGCCCCCGCAGTTCGAGATTCTGATCGCACGGGTGCGCACCCAACTGCGCATCAAGCAGTTGGAGGTGCAGCGTCAGGCCGACATCATCGAGCTGCGCAGCCTGAGCGCCCTCAAGGAGAAGTTCCTGCGCATCGCCGCCCACGATCTGCGCAACCCGCTCAACAACCTGGTGCTGGGCACCGAGGTGCTGGCGCGCAGCGCGGAGGAGCGCGGTGATGACGAGGCCCTGGAGGTGATCGAGACCATGCGCTCGGCTGCCGAGGTGATGGACCGCATCATCAACGATTTCCTCGACCTGGGCGCCCTGGAAGCGGGCCGCCTGGTCCTCACCCTGAAGGCACTCGACCTGAACGAGGTGGTCAGCGCGGTCGCTGCCCAGTTCGCGGCGGCTGCGGAACAGCGCAGCGTCGAGGTGCAGAAGCAGCTTGAATCCGAGCCGTGCATGGTGCGCGGGGACTACGCCCGTCTGGTGCAGGTGACCGCCAACCTGCTCAGCAACGCCATCAAGTTCAGCCCCGAAGGGGGCCGCGTGGTGCTGCGCACCCGCCGCGAGGAAGGCCGCGTGGTGCTGGAGGTCGCTGATAACGGTCCCGGCATCCCCGAGGACGAGCTGCCCATGCTCTTCAAGGAATACGCCCGGCTGCGCACCCAGGCCCCCACCGGTGAGAAAAGCTCCGGCCTGGGTCTCTCCATCGCCAAGGGCCTGATCGACCTGCACGGCGGGCGCATCGGCTGCCGCAGCAAACTGGGCGTCGGGTCGCTCTTCTGGTTCGCGCTGCCCCTCAACGGGTGAGGCATATCGGGCTTTATCGCGCCACGGCTGAGCGTAATCACAGGGGTGCCTCTCCCTTGCACGAGCTCTGTTTCAGCGGGGTGCATTTCAATCTGGGGGGCTTGACGCTGCCGGTTTAGCCTCACCCTTTCCACGCTGCACTTCGGGTTCCCCTTCTCCACTCGGCGGAGAGAGGGGCTAAGGGGGCGAGGTGCCCTACACACCCCCCTTTTTGATCCTTCCGCTCAGGCCTGTTACCCTTCAATAAAGAGCTAGGGCGTATCCTTTCGCCCCCTCACACGTCTTGACTCTTTAAATAGAACTGGATCGATGATATGCCGGCAGAGGAGCATGAGCTGCTCGAACGGGCAGCCCGGCTGGATGAGGCGGCACTGGCGATGATTTTCGACCAGTACTACGACGCCATCTACCGTTACATCTATATCCATGTGCGCCACGCCATGACTGCCGAAGACCTGGCAGCGGACGTCTTTAAACGCCTGCTCGAGGCGCTCGAGCGCGGTGAAGGGCCCGACCGGCACCTGAAAGCCTGGCTGTATCGGGTGGCGCGCAACCTGTTTGTGGATGAGTCCCGCCGCCAGCGCCACCGCGACCACGCGGAGCTGGAGGACGGCATGGCCGCCGCGGGCGCTGATGTGCCCGCCCAGGCCGTGTTGAACACGCTGCAGCGCGATGTGCTCACGGCGCTCCATGCGCTGACGCCGCGCCAGCGTGAGGTGGTGAGCTTGCGCTTTATTGAAGGACTAACGAACGAAGAAGTGGCACGGGCAATGGGGCTGCCCGTGGGGGCCGTCAAGGCGCTCCAGCATCGTGGGCTGGCGGCACTCCGCCGGGCCATGCAGGGCGCCGAGGTGCCCCTGGAAGGTATCCGATGAGCAGAGCCGATCAAGAACAAGATGCAGCCCGCCGTGCCCTGGAATCCCTGCGTGAGATCGCGCCCGCCGACCCGGTGCGCCGCGAGGCCTCCCGCCGCGCTTTTCTGGCCGAGGCCGCCCAGATCCGGCGCCGCCGGGGTGTCAGCCCGGCCCTGCTGCCCCCCCGTGGCCGGCGGCGCGGCACAGGCATCCGCCTGTTTGACCCGCCCGTCCTGGCGCCGAGGCGCTATGCGGCCGCCACCTCGCTGATCCTGGTCGCAGTGGCCGCCCTTGTGCTGGTCTCAGGCGGCACGCTGTTCGTCGCCAATGCGGCTGCCCCGGGCGATGCGCTCTATGGCGTTGACCTGGCCGCCGAGGATGTCCGGCTCGCCTTAGCACCGGGCGCCGCCATGCGCGCCAGCATCCTGCTCTCCCGCACCCAGGAGCGCCTGGAGGAAGTCCAGGCGCTGCTCAACGCTGGCGCAGGGCCGGAGCGGGTTGCCGTGGCCCTGCAGGTCTATGATGCCCAGGTTCAGCAGCTCACGGCGCTGGTCAACAGCCTGCAGGACGATGCCCTGCAGGCGCGCACGGCCTTCATGCTCCAGAATCACCTCGCGCTGCTGGAGCGCCTGCGCGAAGGCGCCCCTGTTGAGCTCGCCGACCACTTCGACCGCGTCCTGACCACCCTGCGCAGCGAGCTGGGCATCGCCGTTGACACGGACCTTCCCGAGGACAGGCCGGGCATTATCAAATCCAACGCGAACGAGGGGATGCTCAACGCCAACAGCAGTGCCCTGCTCAACGCGAATGAGAACGAAAACGAGAACACCGCCGCGCCTGCGCCCGCCAACACCAACAGCGCGGTCAACGCCAACGCCAATGCCAATACCAACACCGGTGGCGGGACCAACACGAATAGCAATGAGGATGACAATACCAACGACGACGATTCGAACGAAAACGAGGATCACAGCGGATCGGGGGGCGGCAACAGCGGATCAGGTGGTAATGACGACAACCACAACGAGGGCGAAGACGACGACTAGCAGGCGCTCTGCCCGTTCGCTGCGCCGGTTCTTCCGCACAGCCTGCTGTCATGAAATCAAGGCCGGTCTCGCTTGAGACCGGCCTTCTGATCTGCCTTCGCGGCGCGGAGCCTCTATTTGCGCCCTGCCCGCGTCATATCCAGCGGCTCGAACTCGGGCTTCTTCTCCGGCGCCACCTCGATCGGGCGTGCCGGGGCGCCCGCTTCCTCGGGCTTCCCGGCTGGCTGGCCTGTCGGCTTCCCGCGCTGCCCGCCCCGCAGGGCCAGGTACACGCCGAAGGCGATCAGCAGCAGCGGCCAGATCACCCGGTTGAACGCGCTCCCGCTGATGTTGATCACCAGCTCGAAGAAGAACCCGCCCACCAGGAACAGCACCAGCCCCACCGAGGCCCAGCGCAGGCCCTGGCGCACCAGGCGTGGGATGTCGCTCCACGCGCCGAACACCGCCAGGCCCGCACCTACCGCCGTCGGGAAGACCAGCGCCCAGGCGTACGCCCAGCTCTCAAAGTGATCGAATGTGTTCTGGTACAGCAGGATCAGCCCGACCATCGTCACGATCGCGCCGGGGATGGCCAGCGATCCCGTGCGCTTGCCGCCCATCACCATGCCGACGAAGAACAACAGCCCCGGCAGGATCACGAAGAACGGCCACAGGAAGTTGATCACGTTCAGGCCCAGCACCTGCATGATCAGAAACCCGACGCCGACAGCCAGCAGCAGCATCCCCATTATGCTGGTCACGCGGCCGCGTGTATTGGTAACGCCCATCCTCAAACTCTCCTCTGTACACGGCGGTCTTCAGGCACCTGCCGCGCTCACGTGCAGCTTCCAGCCCACAGGGAAGATAGCAGATGCAGGCTGGCCTCGCCAGAGACTTCTCTACATTCTTGTACGCATCCGGGCGCGGATCGTTGCAGGCAGACGCCTGGTTTGAATGGGTGCTGCCCTCTCCCCCCTGCCATCAGAAAAACGCCCCCGTGCCTGGCTGGCCGGGGGCGTCGGAAAGTGTGCAGCAGTTCCTGCTTAGGGCAGGTTGCCTGGGGCGCTGGCTGTCTCCAGGAAGCTGTCAAAGCTGGCCCGGATCGCGCCGGATGGGCGCGTGCCCTGTGTGGCGGTGAACAGCCCCGCCCGCAGGCCCTGGCGCACTTCCAGGGCATCGGGCAGGTTGGCTTCACCTGCCAACGTCCACACGGCGCCCTGGTTGGTGCTGTAATAGGCGCGCACCAGCGTGCGCTCGTAGACCAGCAGCAGCCGCACCGGCCCGGCAGGCAGGGTGCCCCCGCCCGCTGTTTCGGCGGGCGCGCGCTCATCGGCGCCCGGCAGCAGCGCGTGCGCTTTGAAGTAAATGGCATCCCCGGCGCACTCCACCGCCGAGCAGAACCCGCGCGACACGGAGACCACGGGCCGCCCTGCCTCGGTCAGCAGCATCAGCCCGGCGAACTGGCGATCCTCGCCCGGCGCCACCGTCAGGTCAACCTGCAGGCTGAAGCGCTCCATGTCGGGCAGGCCCACGGTCACGGCGGGCAGGTCCAGCCCCTGGCGCAGCGTGAAATCCCCTGTGCCCGGGTCGATGCTCATCACCAACTGGCCGTCCACCACCTCGGCGTAATCGGGCATGCGCAGCCATTCCCACTGCGGGTTGAGGCCCTCCTCGAACTCGTCGACGAACAGCGGCCCGCGCGCTTCGCTGCCTTCGAAGTCGCAGATCAGCATGTAGTGCAGCCAGGCGGGCGCCGTTCCCACCTCGAAGCCCAGCGCCCCGGCGGGCAGCGCCTCCGGGTCCAGCCATTCGGCGATCACCTGCCCGTCCACGGCCAGCACCAGCGTGTCGCCTTTGGTGGTCAGCTCGACCAGATGCTTGGCCCCGTCAAACAGGGCGGGTGTCTCGCGGCCCGGGAAGGAGAAGGGCTCCGCACCCGGCACAACGCGCAGGATGCCGTTGCCTTCCGAGGATACCAGCCCCGCATAGCCGGTCTCGGCGCCATCCGCCCCCACCCGGCTGGCGATCAGCAGGCGGCCTGGCCCCTCGGGGAAGCTCACCAGCACGCGCACCAGCGAGTCCGCCACCCGCTCCTGCACCCCCGTGAACACGGGGGAGTCCGGCAGCGGCGTGAACACCAGCACCTGGTCCCCGTCGCCGACATCAACCAGGCTGAGGCCCTCTGTATCCAGGTCGGCCAGCGTCAGCTTCTGGAAGTCCTCATAGCGTACCTCGCGTGCGCCGGGCGGGCAGTTGAAGCCCTCCGGGCGCGGCGCGGGGGTCGCGGTGGGTTCGCCGGGCTGCTCGGCCTGCTGCTCCGGGGTGGCCTCCGGCGTGGCCTGTGCTGCGTCGCGCCGTTCGCCGATGTTGCTCAGGATCGACAGCGCCAGGAACGCGCAGATCAGCACCGCGAAGATGATCCCGACGATCAGCAGGAAGCGCCGGAAGCCGCCGCGCTTTTTCTTGGGAGCTTCCTTCTGGCCTGTCGCGTCCACCACCCCGGTCGGCTCGGCGATGGGCGCCGGGGATCGCAGGGTGCCCGTCTCCTGCCCGGTCTTGATCGCTGCGGGCGCCGCCGGGCGCGGCCCGCTGGCCGCCTGCCCTGGGGCGGCGACAGCCTCGCGCAGCCCTGCGGCCAGTGCGCCCGCGGACTGGTAGCGTGCATCCGGCGATTTGGCCATCGCGCGCACGATCACCTGCTCGACCGCCGGGGGCACGTCCGGGTTGATCGCGCTGGGCAGCGGCAGCGGCTCGTTGATGTGCTTGATCACGACCGCCATAGGCGTCTCTGCCTTGAACGGCAGCTCGCCGGTCACCATCTGGTACAGCACCACCCCCAGCGAGTAGACGTCGGTGCGCCCGTCGATTGGCTCGCCCAGCCCCTGCTCGGGGGACATATAATGCGGTGTGCCCACAATGCCCGTGCCGGTGAACTGCGCCGTGCCCTCCACCAGCTTCGAGATGCCGAAGTCGGTCAGGTAGGCGGCGCCGGTCTTGTCGAGCAGGATGTTCGACGGCTTGATGTCGCGGTGGATCACGCCCTGCTGGTGCGCGTAGTCCAGGCCCTCTGCCACCTGCCCGATGACGCGGGCCGCCATGTCCAGCGGGATCGGCCCCTCAACCAGGCGGTCGGCCAGCGTGCCGCTGTCCAGGTAGCGCATCACGATATAGATGATGCCGTCGGCTTCGCCGTAGTCATACACCGGCAGGATGCGGGCGTGCTCCAGCCGGGCGATCACGCGCGCTTCCTGCTTGAAGCGCCCCGTGAAGGTCGGGTCGGCGGCGAAGTGGCGCGGCAGCACCTTGATCGCCACCATGCGATCCATACTGGGCTGGTGCGCCTTATACACGGTCGACATGCCGCCCAGCCCAAGCGGCTCGACTATACGGTAGGGTCCGAGGTTGCGCCCGATCAGGTCGTCCACGCGGTTTCTCCGGGATTGGGGTCAGCTCTCTGCTCCCGAATGATAGCATAAGCCCTTCCCGCGCGAAAAGTGGGGGAGGTCAGTAGGCCGCAGGCAGCACGCGGCCACTTATGCTATGCTCAGGGCAGTGACGGTCTTTCACAAGGAGCAGTCAGCATGGCGGCGGTGCACAAGCGAGCCTTCATCGCGGCGCCCATCGAGCGCGTTTGGGCGGCCCTCACGGTTCCGGCAGCCATCAGGGAGTGGATGTTTGACGACGACATCCGCGTCGACCTGCGCCCCGGCGGCAGCTATGCGTTCTTCGATGGTGAGACCACGGGCACCTTCACCCGCATCGAGCCGCCCCACCGCCTCAGTTATTCCTGGCGCCAGAGCACCTGGCCCAGGGAATGGGGCGATTCCGTGGTGCACTGGGAGCTGGAACCCGACCCGGAAGGCACGCGCATCCACCTGATCCATGACGGCTTCCCCAACCCCCAGGAGCGTGACGCGCACGATGAAGGCTGGGATATCTATTTTCTGGGGCCGTTACAGGACTGGCTCGAAGAGCAGGAGTGATTCTGGGCCGGGCGCTGTGCACGCACCTGCCTTTTAAAAAGGATGGGGCGCGAAGCCCCTCTCAAAACTTCGCGCCCGCTCCCAGGGGAAAGAGACCCGAAAGGTCACCCGCTGGTTGGCAGCGGGGTATACAGGGCCACCCGGTTGCCCGCCGGATCGTTGAAGATGGCGAACCACCCGATGCCCGGTATCTCCGTTTTGGGGACGACCATCTGGCCGCCCATTTTCTTGATCTGCGCCAGGTCCGCCTCAATATCCTCCGAACCTATGTGCAGCAGCACCTGCCCGATCGTCGAGTACTGGCTGCCCTCGACGGGCGCAAACCCGCCCCCCACGCTCCCCGACTCGAAGGTGGTGTAGTTCATCTCGGGGAATTCCTGTAGCTTCCACCCGAACATCTCCGCATAAAACTTGGAGAGCGTCGCCCGGTCTTTGGCCGGGATTTCAATATGAACGATACTGCGGCCTGCCATCCTGCCTGTGCCTCCCTTTGCGCGCTGCGTTGAGTATTAGAACGACTGTTCTCTATTGTAGCTCAACTGTTCTAGCATGTCAAGAAAAAAAGCACCCGTCTTTGCGGGTGCCAGTGCTGCGGAAGCCTGCCCGTTTCAGAGCCGCTCTGTCTCTGACCGGGCTTTATTCAGCCGTATTATGGCCTCCTGCACTGTGTCAGCATAGTGCAGGCTGATCTTCTTGTCGGGGAAGGCTTCCAGCATGCGCCCGACCATCAGGCGCAGAGCTAGGGACGCGCCCACCACCACCATATGCCCGTAATTGGACGGACGTTCGACCATGGCCCCGCGCACATGCTCAAACATCGTGATCATCGGGGCGCTTGGTGCGCCCTGCAGCTCGACGATCACATCCACATAGGTTTTTGCGTTCCTGATCAGCAGGAATGCTCTGTCAACTGCCGTGTGAAAGTCGTCCCAGGTCCAGCCATCCTCCAGGGTGGCCAGCAGAAGTGTATGCTCTTCGTTCATCCATCTGGGAGCGTTTTCGTGGGCTGCTATCTCATGGGAATACGCGCAAGTCATTTGGAATGTGCCTCTCGGATGGGGCTGTTGAAGGGCTTACAGGTTCGGTTTGGACTGCTAACGCCGCATACACACCTCCCTTCGGGGTGCAGCATATCGGGTTAGTTTCACATTCTATTCAAGTTCCTGCTGCAGTAATCGTATGCGACGCGTTTTTATGGCTTTTTTATATTTGGCGCCGTGCCTGCTGGATCACGCCCGCTGCGGCCGGCCCTGCACCGAAAGCGCCGGGGGGAAAGCCCCCGGCGCATGCAGGCACACAGACGCATCCTCCCATGCCCGCTCAGGGCAGGTACATGACGTCGTCCAGATATACCGTCACACCGTCCGGGGTGCGTGCGCGCTGGGCAACCCAGCCAAACCCGTCGATCACGTGGCTGCGGTCCACCCCAGAGAGGTCGATGCTGAAGGTCTGCCATTCCGTGGACAGCACAACGAAGCCGTCCCAGTCCGCGCCCTCGGCGAACACCGGGGAGCGGATCGAGCTGGGATAGGGCCCGCTGCGCACCCCGCCCACCAGGAACTTGACCTCGGCCCCCTCGCTGCTGCTGCGTGCCCGGAAGGTCACCCGGGAATACGCGCTCAGGTCGTAGAACTCGGGGGAGGTGCCCCAGTTGCTGTCCGGGTACTGCCAGTAGATGCCCGCCCAGCCGTAGGCGTCGTTGGGCCCCGGCAGGTAGTCCACTTGGATCGAGCGGTCCCCCCAGTCTGTGCCGGCCAGCGCGCAGTCATTGATCCGGATCGCCTCCAGGTCGCCCATCCAGCCGCTGGGCGCAAAGTGGTTGTCCCTGGGTGTACCCGGGTGATGGGTGCCGCTGTACACGGCGTAGTTGGTGTACACCCCGAAGTAGTCGGCCTGCGGCGCGCCGCCCGCCTCCGCCGTCACCGTGACGGCAGGCCCGGCGGGGACGGCTGCCAGCTCCTCCGGCACGTCATTCAGCGGCACCAGCACGCTGGACAGGTCGTATTTATTGCCCCGCTCCGGCCCCATGATCCCCCAGTATGGCCCGACGCCGCCCTCGGTTTTCCACAGCTCGTCAAACGTGGCGAAGTAATAAAACTCGATGCCCTCCTGCTGCGCCAGCGTCAGGAACTCGCGCATGAAGCGCCGCTGGTTCTCCGGGCTGGGCAGGGCGGCCCCGTTGGCCGGGCCGTGGGCGGGCCAGCCCGTCTCGCCGATCACCACGCGCTTGCCGCCCGCCAGCGCCTGCACCTGCCCGTACACATCCAGCGTGAAGCGCGCCGCGCTCTCAATCGGCACGCCGCCCCACTCCCAGAAAGGATAGATGTGCACCATCACATAATCCACGGCGGCCAGCACCTCCGGGTGCTGCACCAGCACCCCGCTGACCTCGGCGGTCGTCACCGGCACATCCACCGCCGCCTTGACCCGCTCGATATAGGCGATCAGCTCCGCTTCGCTCAGGTCGCCGCGCAGCAGCACCTCGTTGCCCACGATCACCGATTCGAGCGGCACGCGCTCTGCCAGCGCGATCAGCGCCTGGATCTGCTCCTCGTTGCTGTCCGGGTTGTTATCCAGCCAGGCGCCCGCCGCCACGGGCAGCCCGTATTCCTGGGCGATGGCCGGGATCTGCCCTTCGATGTCCGTGCTTGAATACGTGCGGATCGCGCTGCCCAGGTGGCGCAGCAGCGCCATATCCTCGCGCACCTGCGCCTCGCTCGGGTCCGGCCCCCAGTGCGGGTTCTGACAGTCGCGATAGGGGCTGTAGGCCAGCCCTTGCACCAGCGTGGGCATGTCCAGCCGCTCCAGGCGCACGCCCGCCACGGCCCAGCGCAGCGCGCCCTGCGTGCTGAGGGTGATCGTGTGCGTCGTGCCCGGCGCGCTCACGTAGCTGGCAGCGGGGCCGTCCCCCAGCGCCAGCGCATCGCACACCCCGGCGGAGTCACAGGCGGCCCGCCACAGCACCTGCCCATCGACCGCCAGGGCCAGCGTGCCATCCCGGCCCTGCACGGCGTCGGCGCAGCCGCCCGGACAGTCCACGCGCAGCACCAGCAGTTGATTCCCCTGCCCCGCCGGGACGTCCACCAGCGCGGTATAGGTGGCGCCGCCCAGCGCGTCGCAGGTCCCCGGATCGGCGCCCAGCACGAAGCCGCCCTCCGGCAGTCCCGGGGCGCAGGCCTGGCCCGCCGCGCCATCCGCGACCGGGCCGCTCAACGTGAACCCGCTGATGCGCGGGTCCGGCGTCGGGGTGGGCGGCGGTGTGGGGCTGGGCGTGGAGGTCGGCACAGGGCTGGGGTTGGCCGTCGGGGATGCGGCAGGGCTGGGTGCTGCAGCAGGCCCGCACCCGGCCAGCGCCAGCGCACAGCACAGCATCAGCAGCGTACAAGCGGCCTTCCGAACCATGCGGCACCTCCCCGTCACTGCGCGGGCTGCAGGTTGAAGGTCAGCCGCGCGATGCGCCAGCACCCATCCTGCCCCTTGCTGAACAGCCATTCATCCGAGCCGGGCAGCCCCTCATAGCGATCGCTGCACGGGCCGGGCTCCCAGCCCCAGTAGCCCCGGCTGCCGGTCGTGACCAGCGCCTCGGTCGGGGCGATGCGCACCACCTCGTAGCTGGAATGCACCAGTTCGCAGTGCACCTCGTTCTTGAACTTCTCGCTGTAGTACACCTCCGGCGAGGTGAACTCCTCGCCGGTCGCTGCGTTGCGGATCACGGCGTCCCCGTCATAGATGCGCGCGATGTCCTCGTAGCGTTCGTTGAGCACCGCCTGCGCCTCCGCATCGATCAGCGCGAACAGGGTATCCGCGTCCGTGCCGCCGCTGGCCGGGCACTGGCCCGTGTCCCCCGCCTGTGCAGGCTGGCGGCACAGCCCTTCGGCCAGCTCCACCTCGCCGATCTTCACCGGGCGGCAGTTGACGGCGGCATAGATGACAGCCGCTGTCGAGGCCAGCACAAACAGCCCGATCAGGGCCAGCACCACGTAGGCAATCCGTGGGTAGCCGCCCCCTTCCTCCTGCTTCTTGAACAGACTCAACACCATCTCGAGGAACTCTATCATGCGGTGGCTCCCGGCTTTGCAAGCCAGACGTATCCGCCGCATCCACGCGGGGCGTCTGGATGCGGCGTCAGGGACAGGGAAGTAGCGGCAGGGGGCGTGCACACGCCCCCTTGTGAAATCCTTCGCTATCCCATTATATGCGAACCGGCGGCGCGGCGGAAGGGGCCGCCGGGTCTCCGCTCAGGCAGCGGCCGGTTCGCCCTGATCCTGCGCCGCGTCCCCCTCGCGCGTCAGCGCCAGCCGGTCCAGGAAGAACACCTGGAACAGCCCAAAGGCGATCAGGAAGAAGATTCCCAGGGGCAGCAGCCCCAGCAGCAGCGCCCCGGCAGGCAGGCCGCCCACGGCCAGCGTGTCACCCAGGCGCAGCAGCAGCAGGGGCAGCGTCTGCATCTCCGGGCTGTGGGCGACCGCCAGGGGCCACAGTATCTGCTGGCTGTGCACCAGCAGCGCCGCCAGGTACAGCAGGAAGGCCGGGACCAGCGACGGCAGGAAGACCGTGCTGAAGAACGCGCTCAGCGCGGGCCTGCCCGCTGCCAGTGCCTCCTGGTAGGGCCTCTGCCGCCCCTTGAAGTACAGCGTCAGCAGCACCAGCATCGGCACGCTGATCGTGAAAGGCCCGGCCAGCGCCAGGAAGCTGTCAACTAGGCTCGCCTGGGCCAGCCCCTCGTAATACACCAGCAGCAGTGAGCCGCTGCCCACGAACAGCCAGGGGGCGAAGGGCATCAGCAGCCATTCGCTGTAGCGGCCCAGCGGCCGCAGCCCGCCGATCGCCAGCGCCGCCAGGAAGGCCAGCGGGAGCTGCCAGCGCAGCACGCCCACGACCCCGGCCAGCACCGTATTCAGCCCCAGCGCACGCATCAGCAGGCCCGTGTCCAGGGGGCCTTGCGTGCCGCCGGGCGGACCGCCTGCCAGGTACAGCGGGTACACCCCGAGATTAACCACCAGGACACCCAGCAGCACCAGCAGCGCCAGCCCCATCAGCAGCCCGCCGATCACCTTGAAGGTGGCATCGCCGTTTTCGGGGGCGGGCTGCGCGCGCGGCACCAGCTCCAGCCGCAGGCCCAGCGCCGCGATCAGCACCACGCTGATCAGACCCAGCAGCGCCGCGATCAGCAGGGCGGGGACCGTAAGGGCCGCCGCATAGCCGAAGCGCATCGTCATCCACGCCCGCTCGTACTGGTAAAGCCCCAGCGTCAGCGTCTGGTTGGCGGGGCCGCCGCGTGTCAGCGCAAAGCTCCAGGTGAAGGACTGCAGGCCGAGCGCGACGGTCGCCAGGATGCTGATGATCCACACGGCGAAGGCCGCCGCCAGCGAGCGCTGGCCCGATCCGGCCGGGCGGCGCAGCGCGGCCAGATAGGCGATCACGCCCAGCCCGGCGGCGATGCCCAGCGTGGCCAGGCCGTCCGTCAGCAGGAAGGCGCTCCGCACCAGGTCCCGATCGACCAGCGGCGGGTTGCGCAGCAGGCCCCAGGCAGGTGACAGGACTCCCCGCCAGGCCAGCGCCGCTGGGACCGGGGCGTACAGGGCCAGCGGGATCAGGGTCAGCAGGCGCACCGGCAGGCGCACCGCCCGCCCAAAGGCGCTGGCGCCCACCCCTAGCAGCACAGGCAGCACTGCCACCATCAGCACGCGCACGCCGATCAGCAGCCCGGTGAACAGCATGGCCTGCCCGAAGGCCGGGTCTTCCAGCATCCGGGCGTAGTTCTCCCAGCCGACCATCTGCCCCCTGCCGCGCAGCGGCGAGTAATCCTGCAGGCTGATCGCCCCCAGCGCGATGCTGGGCAGCAGCAGGCCGGTCAGGCCGGCCAGCAGGGCAGGTGCGGTCAGCACAAATCCCAGCACGACTTCCACAACACGCCGGTTCGAGCTTCGAGAAGCTGTCTCGCTCAATTACGTCACTCCATTTGTTGGGTCTGAGTTGATAAGACGAGGATTATAACTCAGTATAGCATAGAGCAGGACGGCCAAAGGCTCGGTAACTTTTACTAGGTGATCGTAAATACCTCACTTCGAATCACCAATTTATGGTTGCGCTCGAATCTCCTCGATACATCCCTTGTAAGCTTGTCAAATACCTTGTTCTGGAAACACTCAATGAATTGATAATCCCTGTCTATCATGTCCAAGATAGGAATCCAATTCTTATAAGTCCGCTCTAACTTATTTCTCTCATCATAGAACCAGTAGAAATCTCGTCGAGAACAAACAGCCTGTGGCCAGCAATAATAGAAAACTATCTCTGATGAGACCTTTATCTCGATGGGAATACTCCAACCATGTGTGAGCACATTACGGACATTAAGAATACTTTTCAGTTGTTTAGATTTACTTAACCGAGTGTAACCAAGGATATTTAGTTTCGCGGTCCCTCCCCAGTCGATCCAATGCCGCATGAGTTGTTTTCTTTTCCTCGGCATCTTTTCTGTCGGCGCACTAGGCACATTCACAATGTAGATCAACCTTGCTAAGTTATCGAGCACCCTACCAAGATGAAAGTAACAATCCTTCACTGCTTTTTCGAAGTAGATAAGGTGGACTGGGGGTTGAGTCCTTTGGGCTGTATTGAAGGCAAGTTTTGCGCATCCTAACGATTTCACAACTTCATAATGTGATTTTGCTAACTCCCGGTATGCTTCTTTTACTTCTTCTGAGATGGGTCCTGGATCTGGGTGAAGATAGTGCGCATTATTACCTATCATAATCGTGTGACGAAACTTCGCCCATGAGCTGAGGCTCACATGGAGTTCATCTCTGATGTACGTTTCAAATGAATCTAGTTCGAGCTTGTTCACATCAAAGTCATCAGGAATTGGCACTACCATAGTTGCCCTCCTGCTTACAACAGCCCAAACTACTATACTGCATAACCTTGACTGCTGGTCAGAGGGTTTGACCCCAATAAGCGGTCAGGCGTGCGCCTCACCCCCTGCTTCGACGCTAACAGCGTCTCGCTGTCCCCCTCTCCACACGTGGAGAGGGGGAAAAAACCGACCGCAGGGAGGTTTGGGGGGTGAGGCTGATGGCAAAAGGCTTCAACTAGCAATCTATACTGTATATTCTATGTAAGAGTTATCCTCACATGAACCCCTGATACTTACACTAGAGGCACACTGCAACTGATACTCGGAAAGGATGCCCATGACCACCCTGATCACCGGCGCGAACGGCTTTATCGGCAGTTGGGTGACGCGCCTGCTCGCCGCACGCGGCGAGCCGCTGCGCGTCCTGCTGCGCCCCGGCGCCTCCACCGCCGAACTGGACGGCCTGCCCGTGCAGATCGTGCGCGGGGACCTGCTCGACATGCGCTCGCTGGAGCCTGCCCTGCTGGGCGTGGAGCACATTATCCATGCGGCGGGCGCCATCAGCTTCAAACGCCGCCACGCGGAGCGCGTGCGCCTGGCCAACTTCGCCGCCACCGCCAGCCTGATGCACGCGGCGCGCGCCTACCGCGTCCGCAAGGTGGTGCACGTCGCCAGCATCTTCTCGCTGGGCTACGCCCCCGGCCCCGACCAACTCGCCACGGAGGACAACGCGGTCAAAGAGCCGGAGCTGACGAACATCCCCTATGTGCTGGCGCGCGTGCAGGCCGATCAGGAAGCCCAGGACGCACACGCCCTGGGCCTGCCGGTCGTCTTTGTCTACCCGGGCGTCTGCCTGGGCCCCGCCGATCACAACCGCTCCTCCAGCGGCCCCATCGACGCCTGGCTGCGCGGCGGGCTGCCCGCCCTGATCCGGGGCGGCGGCATCTGCCTGGTCGATGTGCGGGATGCGGCGGCGGCGCTGGTCGCTGCCCTCGACCGGGGCGAGCCGGGGCGGCGCTACCTGGTCAGCGGCCACAACGTGACGCTGCCGGGCCTCTTTGAGATGCTGGAGGGCCTGGCCGGGCGGCCTGCCCCGCGCTTTCAGTTGGGGGAGCGCATCGGGGTGCCGCTGGCGCGCGCGGCGGAGCTGCTCCGCCTGTTCCCCGCCGTGGATGCAGGCCAGGCGCGCCTGATGGCCCGCCTGTGGTGGTACGACCCCGCGCGCGCCGTGCAGGAGCTGGGCGTGCGCTTCCGCCCCCTGCAGGACACCCTGCGCGACACGGTCACCTGGCTGCAGGCCCAGCGCTGACCGCCCCCGGCGGGGGCCGTTGACCGGGTCCCCGCGCCGAGGGCGAGGTCAAAGCATGCGGGCAGCCGCTAGCGGGCCGCCCCCTCTCCTAATACGAACTTGGTCGGGTTCTCGTAGAACACCGTCCAGGCGATCACCGTATGCGGCGTAATCGCGAACAGGCCGCCCGCGTCCCACTGCGTAGGTTCCGGCGCGTAGCCCAGCGCGCGGTACTTATCCGCATACAGCCCGGCCAGCCGCGCCGCCAGCGCAGGGTCTGGCTTCCCGACCTCCCGCGCGGTCCCCTCCATGATCAGCACATCGCTGCCGCTCTCCAGGTGCAGGCTTACCGCCGGGTTCGCGGCGATGTTGCGCGCGTGGCGCGTCTGCGGGCTGCCGTCAAAGTACACCTTCTGGTCGGCCCACACCGCCCACTTGGGCACGGCATGCGGGCGTCCATCCGGGCGCACGCTGCACAGCCAGTAATGCAGGGCGCTGCTCAGGCGCTCTTCCACATGGCTCCAGGGCAGCAGGCTCTGGGCGTTTTCCACATAGCCGGGCGGAAAGTGCGGGCGGACGGGCTGCGGGTCACTGTGCATCACGACATGCTCCTGATCGATCAAGGCCTTCAGGCCGCGCGCGAGATTCTCCATTTTACCCCAATCCGCGCAGGTCAGCTTCCCAGCAGCCAGCGCAGCCCCCACAGCAGCAGCATCCCCGCGCCGATGGCCAGCAGGGTGCTGCGTGCACGCCAGGCGATCAACCCGGCGGCGATGCCCGCCAGCAGCCGCGCGTTGCCCAGGCTGATGTCCAGCGGGCCGTCAGGGGCCAGCAGCGCCGGGAAGATGATGGCAGTCAGCACGGCGGGCGGCACGTAGCGCAGCGCCCGCCGCACGTTGAGCGGCAGCTCGCCCTCGCCGATCAGCAGCAGGGCCGAGGCGCGCGTCCCGAAGGTGACCAGCGCCATGCCCAGGATGGTCAGCCAGATGCCCAGGGGGGTCATGTTCGGCCCGATCATCAGCGCCCCTCCTCTGCGACAGGTGCCAGTGGCCAGACGCGCTCCGCGAGCAGCCCGGCGGCGATGCCCGCCGCAGCCGCCACCAGCAGCCCCAGCCGGAATTCCAGCCCGCGCGCCAGCACCGCCGTCACCCCGGCCACTAGCGCGGAGGCCAGCGCCGGGCGGTCGGTCAGCGCGGGGATCACCAGCGCGATGAAGGTCAGCGCCAGCGTGAAGTCCAGCTCCCAGCTTGCCGGCACCGCCGCGCCGAGCAGCGCCCCCAGCGCCGTGCTGATCTGCCAGGAGACGAACAGCGTCAGCCCCGCGCCCAGCGTATACCAGCCCAGGCGGCGGGTCTGCCCGGCGTCCTGCGGCGGGGCGCTGGCCGCATGGGTGATCACCACCGCGTAGGCTTCATCGGTCAGCAGGAAGGCCAGCACGGCCCGCCAGCGTGCCGACAGCCCGCGCAGGTGCGGCGCCAGCGACGCGCTGTACAGGGCATGCCGCAGGTTGACCACGAAGGTGATCAGCACGATCAGCGGGCCGGGCGTGCCCCCGCCGAACAGGCCCGTGGCGATGAACTGCGCCGACCCGGCAAAGACCAGCGCCGACATGCCCTGTGCCGCGGCGAAGGGCAGTTGAGCGCCTACGGCCAGCACCCCGTAGATCATGCCGAAGGGGGAAGTGCCCAGCAGGATCGGGAGCTGGGCGCGCACGCCGGCCCAGAAGGCGCTGCCCGGGGCCTGGATGGGGGATGGTGTGGGTTGGGACATACCTGCCTCCCTGCGCAGGGATAATACCGGACGTTGGATGGTCGGGCGGTGTGTGCCGCTCAGCGCGGCCCGCCTGCCGCGCAGTCAAACAGCTCCAGGCGGTCGCCCTGGGGGCCGGGGGGCAGCTCGGCCAGCCCGACATCGCGCAGCGGCACCGGGTGGCAGTGTGTGCGCACCCAGGCCTGGTTCTCGCGCTGGTTCCCCGCATTGCTGAACAGGAAGTAGCGCAGCCGCCCGCCGGAGACCAGCGCGGCCAGGTCGTCGGGCGTGAAGGCCGGGTCCGCGCCCCCAAACCCGCCGATCAGCAGCACGGGCCGCCCCGTCTCCAGGATGTAGGGCGCGCCGTCGCGTGCGCTGAGCACGGCCAGCAGGTATTCATGGTCCTGCGTGCCTGCTTGCAGGGTGGGGATCAGGCCCAGTGCCAGCTCGTAGCTCAGGTCACGCCCGCCACCTGCCTGCCCGATCTGCCGGTAGACCGGCGCGGGGCTCAACCCGGAGCGCGGCAGGCTGACGTTCGGGCTGGAGTTGAAGGTGGTCAGCCCGGCCCAGATCAGCGGGGCCGCCAGCGACGAGGCCAGCAGCACCCCCAGCCCGGCCCGCGCCGCAGGTCCGTCGTGCCGGTGGCCCAGCGCGCCATACAGCAGGGCCGCTGCGCCGATCACCAGCAGCGCCCACACCATACGCGGGAACCAGACGCGGTCCGGGTACTCGCCCAGCGTCCGCGCCTGGAACCAGGCCGAGAGCGCGAACAGCGCCAGGATCAGCAGCAGGCCGCCGCGCCTGTGCGCCCGGTACAGGTCCCACAGGGCCACCGTCCCCGCGCCGATCAGCGCGGCCAGCGGCGGCGCCAGCATGATCATGTAGTAGGCATGGAACAGCCCGGCCGCGCTGAAGAAGATCACGCAGGTCAGCAGCCAGCCGCCCCACAGAACCAGCGCGGCATGCCGTGCATCGAGCGGCCGGCGCAGGCGCGGCCCCACCGCGATCACCCCGATCAGCGCCAGGCCCAGCGGCAGCGTCCAGCCCACCTCGCCCACCAGCGGCTCGCTGAACAGCCGCAGCAGCCCGGGCTGGCCCACCTCATCGGCGAAGGCCGGGGCCGGGGCGCGGCCCTGCACCGGGGGATAGGGCGCGCTGTCGGGCGGCCCGCCCGCCTGCGGCGGAAGCCCGCCGGGCTGCCCCGGCGGGCGCGGGGGTGCGCCCGGAGTCTGGTTGGGAAGCGGGGAGTTGGCCAGTCCGGGCGCGCCCCCCTGCGGGCCGCCCTGCCCTGCCGGGGGTCCACCTGCCCTCCGCCCCCGCTGGACACCGATCAGCCGCGACAGCCCGTTGTGCCCGAAGATCAGCTCCAGCGCGCTGTTCTCGGAGGTGCTGCCCACGTAAGGCCGCTGCTCCGGCGGAGTCAGGTCAACCGCCAGCGGCCAGGCGAACGACACACCAACCAGCACGATGCTCGCCAGCGCCAGCCCGCCGATCTTGCGGCCCAGCTTCACCCGCGCCCCCGCGAAATACACGGCATACAGCGCCGGGAGCGGCAGGTAGGCCTGCAGCATCTTGATGTTGAAGCCCAGCCCCACCAGCGCCGCCCCGGCCAGCAGCCAGCTCAGCCTGCCCGTCTCGGTGGCACGGATGAACGCCCAGGCTGCCAGCAGCAGCACGCATACCAGCGTCCCGTCGATGGTGTTGTTGCGCTCGGCGGAGACGGCCACCGGCGTCACGGCCAGCGCCAGCGCGGCGATCAGCCCGGCGCCCGTCCCGAACTGGCGGCGCACCAGCCCGAACAGCACGGCGAGGGACAGCATGCCCGCCAGCGCCTGCGGCAGCGCCAGCGCGAAGCCGTTCACGCCCAACGCCAGCGCGGAGGCCGCCTGCAGCCAGAAGCCCAGCGGCGGCTTGTCCAGCGCCATCAGCCCGCCCGGCTCGGCCGCCGCGAAGAACAGATTGTGCCACGAGACCAGCATGCTGCGCACGCCTGCCGCGTAATACATGTTGCCGATCACATGGGGATCACCCGTATAGCCCAGCCGGTAGAAGCGCGGAAAGCCGCCCAGCAGCAGGATCGCCCCCAGCGCCGCCCAGGCCCAAACGGGGGTGCGCCGCGCGGGCGTGCCCGGCTGTGTGCTCTGGCTGATCTGCGTCGTGGTCACCCTGCCCCTCCTCTGCTGAATCAAGACCGGCCTCGCTGTGCTCGAGGCCGGTCCCATTCTCGCCTGATCAGGCGGATTTTGCCACTTATCAGGAGAGGCTAAAGAGGCCCTTCAAAGCCATCCTCAATGAAGCACGTCAGGTTGCTGCGCTGGGTCACTTCCCCGCTGCACGAGTTGACGCAGGTTTCCACCAGGAAGTCGGTGCATTCGCAGGTCAGCACGGGCTGGCAGGGTTCTGGCCCAAAGACCTTGAGCAGGAACTCCTCGGACTGCTGCGTGCCCTGCGAGGTCAGCGCCGCCGCAATTGCCGCGCTGCCCACCGGCGTGAAGTTGTAGGTCGTCTTGCCGGTCGCTGGGTCATAAGTGGTGGTGTAGGTGTGCGCCTGCACCACGACCTTGGTCGGGCAGGTCTCGCAGATCGTCTCGCCAAAGCCAAACGCACCCATCGAGAACTCGGTGGGGTTGGGGTTGTTGGCCAGATGGAAGGCCACTTTACGCTCCACCCAGGTCGGCGTCGCAGCCAGTGGGGTTGTGTTCTGCCACAGGGCCACGCGGTACGCGCCGTTCGCCCCTGCCGGGAAGTTGTAAGCATCCCAGGAGAACAGGAACTTGCGCCCGTTGCCCGCGTACACGTCGAAGGTCCCCACGAACTCGCTTGCATCATAGACGCCGTTGCTGTTGGCATCGATGTACAGGTCGAAGTCCGTGTCAATCGGCGAGGTGAGGATCACCACGCCGCCGACTGCCAGCGCGCTGCCTGCGAACAGTGCCGCCAGCACAGCCACCGCCAGCAGCACCACACCGGTGCGCGCCAGTACCTTGCTCTTGATCTTCATCATCAGGATAACTCCCTCCACTCTTCTCAGAATATGGGTGGCCACGTATGGCCAGCGTGCGGGCATCCACCCGACGAGCAGCGCTGGTGTCGATGTAATCCCCAAGAAGAAGGTATACATTGTCATAATTGCGGCTCTGAAAATAAGCCTCTGCTCCGTCAGCCCGTCCCGCTCTTAGTTCATCATAGCAAATCGTCGGCAGGCTGCAAGGTCTCCCCCGGCCGCGCCGCTCCATGCGGATCGTGTGTTTTGTGCTCAACCAGGCGCCCGCCCACCCCCATTTTCTAACCAAACTGTCATTTTCGGGCGGCCCCTGCCTGCCGCTTTTACTATCTTTTATCATTGGGGCATAGGACAAGCGTCAGTGTCCGCATCCGGCGAGAGGCGTATAATGGGGATCGTAAGGCACCCCCCCACTGACTTTGCTGCGGCGCCGGACGGACGCCGCTTCAAGAAAAATCCCAATCGATGGAGAGGTTGAAAGGATATTCATGAAAACACTGGCAACTTCACGGGCCGATTATGCGGACCCCATGCTGGCGATGGCCAACTATCTGTTGGATAAGGCTGTCGCCCGCCTCGGCCTCGACGACGGGATGCGCGAATGGCTGCGCACCCCAGAGCGCAAGCTCGAAGTCGCCCTGCCCGTCCGGCTCGACGACGGCTCGATCCGTGTCTTTCACGGCTACCGCGTGCAGCACTCCACCGCACGCGGCCCCGCCAAGGGCGGCATCCGCTACCACACCCGGGTCAGCATGCAGGAGGTCGAGGCGCTGGCCACCCTGATGACCTGGAAATGCTCCGTGGCAGGCATCCCCTTTGGCGGCGGCAAGGGCGGCATCTCGGTCAACATCCGTGATCTGAGCCGCGGCGAGCTGGAGCGCCTGACGCGCCGCTATGCCGCCAACATCGCCAGCATCATGGGCTCGCGCCGTGACATCCCCGCCCCGGATGTCGACACCGACAGCCAGATCATGGCCTGGTACACCGATACGATCACCATGCTCAGCGGCAACGTGGCCGACCCGGCTGTCGTGACCGGCAAACCGCTCGGCCTGGGCGGCTCGCTGGGCCGCGCCGAGGCCACCAGCCGCGGCGTCGCCATTGTGGCCAATCTCGCCATGCACAACCTGGGCCGCTCGCTGGAGGGTGCCAACGTGGTGGTGCAGGGCTTCGGCAAGGTCGGCTCCCACGCCGCCCAGATCCTCGCGGCAGATTACGCGGCGACGATCATCGCCGTCAGTGACATCACCGGCGGCTACTACAACCCCAAGGGGCTGGATGTCGCCAGCCTCTTGGACTGGGTGCGCACGCACAGCGGCACCCTGGAGGGCTACGAACAGGAGCACGCCTGCGACAAGATCAGCAACGCGGAGCTTCTCGAGCTGCCCTGTGATCTGCTGGCCCCCTGCGCGCTCGAAGGCCAAATCACCGGCGAGAACGCAGACCGCATCCAGGCCCCCCTGATCGTCGAGGGCGCCAACGGACCCACCACCATCGAAGGGCACGAGATACTCAGCGACCGCGGCATCGTGGACGTGCCCGACATCCTGGCCAACGCAGGCGGCGTGACCGTCTCCTACTTCGAATGGGTGCAGGGCCTCTCCTTCGATCACTGGGAGCTGAGCCGCGTGCGCCAGCGTCTCGAGGCCACCATGACCGACGCGTTCAACGCGGTCTGGGAGGTCGCCCAGCAGCACCAGACCTCCGTGCGCGAGGCGGCCTTTGTGGTCGCCGTGGACCGCGTCGCCGAGGCCATGCTGACCCGCGGCCTCTGGCCGTAAACCTTCCCCTTTGGCGAACCGGGCGCGCCGCGCGGGGCGGTGCGTCCCTTTCAGTCGTGCGCGCGGCCCCTCTCCGGAGGGGCCGCGCCGTTCGCTGTCACAATCGCTGCCGCAGCCCCGAAGGGGAGCGGGCAGACCGGCTCAGGCTGTGCCCGCTTCGCGCCGGTCAAGTTCCTGCTGCGCAAGGTCCCTGGCCCTGGAGAAATCGACGCTGACTGCCGCGTCCTCCATCTCCATGCCGGCGCCCATCGTGCGCCTCAGCCCTCCCACATCGGCGTGCCTGGCGATGGCCTGCAGCGTCGTCCCGGGGACATCGCACGCAGCCCGTTCCAGCAGCCTGCTGAGTGCTGCCGCCACCCCATATGCGATATCCGCCCGTGTGTAGGTATCATCCGGCCCGGCGAAGCGTTCCAGGACAGCCAGCAGCTTCTGCGCGTGCCTGCCTTCGCCCAGTTCACCCAGGGCCCGGATGGCCTCCTTGAACCGCATCTGGTTCAGGTTCCATTTAGGCGTATCCAGCTCGGCTAAGTACCCTGCGATGCGCCGGGCCGTCTCCGGATCTGTCACATAACGCGCCTGTTCGGCAGGGGCCGGGCGGGCCTGCAGCCTTGCCTGCGCCTGTGTGAGTGCGTCGAGCAGCTCAGCCTGGCGTTTGCTCTCGTCTGTCTGGCTCTCAAGCTGGGCACGGCGCAGGCGGGCCTCTGCCTGTGACGGCCTGTTCTGGTATTCCCGCACAGCCTGCCGTGCCCGCGCATGGACCGGGCCATCGCCCGTTGTCCAATCCATTTTCAGGGCGCGCATGGCTGCATCTGCCACAGATGAATCCTGAACCTGGAGCACCGAGATCAGGGCATCGGCAGCGTCTGGGTCTTTGATGCTGCCCAGGAGGTCAATCGCTGTGTGGCGGCTGCTGCGGATGGCGGTCTCTGAACATGCGACCTCCCCCAGCCTGGCGATCACCGCAGGGCGCATGTCGGGCCCCGCTGCGGCCGCCAGCTCTTTCAACCGGAAGATCACTGTTTGGCTTGCCGTGTCATTGGCAAGCGCGAGGTCCCGCAGACCGTCCAGTGCTGCCTCGGCCTGGTCGCGCATGCTTTTCTCGGAGTAGTGCTGGAACGCGGCTGCCAGCCCTTTGTGATCTTTTTTCTGCACCAGCTTCTCGACGTTTGGTGACAGGAATCCCATGGTCTTATCCTGACTTTGCGGTGGATAAAAATAAGCCGGAGCGGGGTCTGCAATCCCTGAGTGGCATGCCTATGGTACTTGATTCTTGGGGGTGTGTCTATCGGGCGGGGATGGCTGGCGCGTGCTGGCAGGCGCGCACGCCCCCTGCGCAGGCATAGACAGGCTGCCTTTCCCGTAGTCCCAGCGCAGCACGCTTTCCCGCCGCTGCCTCACGTGGGTATACTATTGCATATTAGTGCATAATCTGCATAGAGGCGGTCCCCGCTTAGAAAGCGAGCCGGATCATGACGCGCACTGCCCCCCTGCTGGTTGCTCTGCTGCTGGCAGGCTGCAGCGTGGTTGGCCCCCGCCCCACGCCCACGCCTCCCCTGCCCCCGCGCGCCTATGACGCCCGCGAGACCTTCGAGGGCGTCTCCCAGGTGGGGGCCGAGCGCCCCATCGAGCTGCCCTATTACGTCTATCTGCCGGAGGGCTACAGCGCGGGCGGATCCTACCCGCTGCTGGTCATGCTGCACGGCTCGGGCCTGGACTCCAGCCTGATCGCGGATCGCCTCGAGCCGGGGGGTCCCGGCCTGCCCGATCCCCTCCAGCGCACCCCGCAGGAGTTCCCCTTCATCTACCTGTTCCCTGTGCTGCCGCCCGGTGAGGACTGGGCCAGCGCCTCCGACGTGCTGGCCGCGCTGGTCGATCACACCATCGCCGGCTACGCGATCGACCCGGACCGGGTCTACCTGGTGGGCTTCAGCATGGGCGGGGCGGGCGCCTGGGTGATCGGCGCCATCTACGCTGAGCGCTTCGCGGCGGTGGCCCCCATCGCCGGGGGCTGGCCCTCCCGGCTGGCCATCCGCCCGGTGCCTTCGGCCTGCTGGCTGGTCGATGCGGGCGTGCCGCTCTGGGTGGTTCACTCGGTCAAGGATGAGGTGGTCGGGGTCTTCAACTCCGATCACCTGGTGCGGCGCATCGAGGACTGCGGCGGCGAGGTGACCTACACCCGCCTGCAGGAAGGTACCCACGTCGAATCGATCAACCAGGCCGTCAACGACCCGGCGCTCTACCGCTGGCTCCTAGAGCACAGCCGCTAGCCTGGCGGGCGCTCTGACTGCCTGCGCCGTTTGATCGCCGGCTTGCGACGTTTGGCCCTACGGCCCCCAGCGCGGCTGCCAGTCGGCGCTGTCGTTGAAGGTGAGCTGGCCCAGGTCGGAGCCGTCCACGCGCATGATGAAAATCTCGTTGTCGCCGTCCAGGTTCGAGGCGAAGGCGATCCAGCCCCCGTCCGGGGAATAGGCGGGGGCCTTGTTGTTGCCGCCGTGGGTCAGCCGGGTGAAGGCTTCCGGCCCGCAGCCGCCCTGCTCCGCGCAGGAGACGGGCACCGTGTACAGGTCCTTATTGCCCACCGGCCCGGCGTAGAACGCCAGCACAGACCCATCCGGCGACCAGTCGCTGCGGCCCCCGTCGCGCTGGTCGGAGCCGCGCGTCACCTGCCGGATGTTGCTGCCGTCTGCTTCCATGAGGTACAGCTCGTTGGTGCCGCTCCAGTTGGCCGAAAAGGCGATCTGCGACCCGTCCGGCGACCAGGTGGGGTCCAGCTCGTCGAGCGGGTTGTCGGTCAGCCGCCGCGCATCGAAGCCCGCCATGCTCATCACGTACACGCCCTGCTTGCCGTCGGCGGTCGAGGTGAAGACGATGCGCGTGCCGTCCGGCGAAACCTCCGGGGAGAAGTCGTTCCCCAGCTCCGCGCTCAGCCGCCGCAGGCTCCCGCCCTCCAGGGTCATCATCAGGATGTCGAACTGCCCGTGCCGCCGCGAGGAGAAGACGATCCACGCCCCGTCCGGGCTGATCGCCCCGTAGAATTCCGTGCCGCCCTGGCGTGTGAGCTGGCGGCGGTTCTCGCCGCGCGCGTCTATCAGGCAGATTTCGTCATGCCCGTCGATGAAACACGTATAGACGATGTGCCCCGCCGGTTCCCCGGGGTTTCCCTGAAAGGTTGGGCTGGGGCTGCTCGCGGGCAGGTTGGCGGAGGGTGTCGGGAAGTCGGGGAGGCCGGGGCTGCCCGGCGGCGCTGTGGGCGCCTGCAGCGATCTCGCCAGCGCGCCCACGGTGATCAGCGCCACGCTGACAATCAACAGGGCGCCCAGCGTCCCGGTGAGCAGCAGCACCAGGGTCAGCGGCGAGGCGTCCGAGCGCAGGCGGCGCGCCAAGCGTCCCGGTTCCCTCAGGCGTCGCTGCCGGTGCGGCTGCCGCCGTCGCCATCACGCAGCAGGCCGGGCGCCAGCACCAGCACGGTGAAGGCCACCACCAGCAGCGGCAGCGCGCCGAAGACCAGGATCGGGCTGGCCTCGCCCAGCGGCAGGGCGCCCGCCCCGCGCAGCAGGGTGGAGACCAGCGGCACGGCGGTCATCACCAGCATCAGGCCCACCAGCAGGCCCAGCGTCAGCCCCAGTGAGCGGCGCTGCGACCCGCCGCGCCTGCGGCTGCGCTCCACCAGCAGCACCAGCAGCACAGGCACGAACAGCAGCCCGAAGGCGATCAGGAAGCCGAAGCCCAGCTCGCGGGACAGGCCTTCAAACACATAAAAGGGGAATTCAAAACGCCCGGTGACCAGCAGGGTCACCAGCATCCACACCGAGGGGATGATGTAGAGCACCGACATCAGCATGATGATGATCAGCGCGGGTACATTCTTGCGCTTCATGAGTCTCGCTTTCAGCGGGCAGGCCGCAGGCTCAGGGGGCGCTGCCAACGCATTGAGCATAGCGCCTGCGCGGCGCCCCATCAAGCGTGCGGACCGCCGCCTTCGTCATCGTCGCTCAGCTTCTCCACCCACCAGGAGATATCGCCGCCATCCTCCGTGCCATCTTCGTCGGGGGCCTCGCCGCTCAGCATCGACTGCCAGTCCAGGTGATCCGAGGCCGCAGGCTCGGCCCGGGTTTCGCTGGCGGAGGGCGCGGCATCTGCCTCCGGGCGCTTCTGCCTGCGCATGATCCACCACGCGCCCAGCCCCAGCCCACCCAGGATCAGGGCGGAGAGCGGCATCCACAGCCCCGCCAGTGGGTTGACCTCCCGGTAGACCTGCGGCTCTGCGGTGTTCTCCAGCGCACTGGATGCGGACCCGTTCGATTCGACGCCGCCGGTTTCCGCCAGGGCGAACACGGCCACCGACACGGTGAGCACCAGCACCAGGCCCAGCATCAGCGCCAGGCGCGCTGATGTGGGCTGCGGGCTCTCCGGGTCGATGCCCGGATCGATGGCGGCCCGTTCCACAGCGCGGCGCACGGCCAGGATCGCGCCGACGACCAGCATCAGCAGGGCAGGCAGCACCCACACTGCCCATGTGCCGCCCCGCGCAACCAGCGCCAGCAGGGCCGCGAAGAGTGCCAGCATCACCGTGAACAGGATCACCAGGGTGCGTGCGCGCATGCAGAGTCCCTTTTCGCTCGGTTTCGCTCGCCCCTATTGTATACCAATTAGCTCCGATACGGGAGCGCAGGGCTCAACCCTCAAAGATGGTGATGGCGCCGTCCCCGCTGGCGACGGCCAGGCGCGCGCCGCCGGGGGCAAAGGCCAGCGCACTGACTGCCTTCGACGGGGCTTCCAGCCGCGCGCGTACCGACCAGCTCTGCACATCGACCAGCTCGACCCGGCCTTCTTGGGCCAGCGCTGCCGTGCGCCCGTCGGGTGCGAAGGTCACCCCGCGCGCCCCTCGGGCGTCCTCCTCGCGGACCAGTTTCCACGTCCCGCTCTCCCAGAAGCGCACGCGCCCGGCATAGCCCAGCGCCGCCAGCAGCCGCCCGCCCTCCAGAAAGGCCAGCGAGCCTGCGGCCGCCGCGTCTACCTGCCGGGCGGCGATCTGCTCTCCGCCCGGCAGCCCCAGCACGCTGATCGTCCCCCCCAGCCCTGCCACGGCAATCAGCGCCCCATCGGGCGAGAACTGGACGCTGGCCAGGTTCTTCGGGGCTGCTTTCACCCCCAATACCGGCTCTCCGTCCCTTGTCCAGACTGCCAGCCGCCCGCCATAAGAGACGGCGGCCACCTGTGCGCCATCCGCGCTGATGGCCACCGCAGGCACAACCTGCTTGCGGTCCTGCAGCACGTGCAGCGTGCGACCCTGCGCCAGTGACCACAGGCGCACCGTCTGGTCCGATGATCCACTGGCGATCAGGTCGTTATCCGGCCCGGCGGCCAGGCCGCTGGCGCTCTTGGTATGGCCTTCCAGGCTGCCGGCCTGCCGCCAGGTCCCTGTGTCCCACAGCTTGATCGCGCCGCCCAGCAGCCCGCTCAACAGCAGGGCGCCGTCCGCTGTAAAGCACAGGCTGGACACATAATGGGCGTCGTCGGCCTGCCATTGTGCGATTTGCCGCATCGTGTTTTTCCCCTCACCAATCGAACAAACGTGCTGGCAGTATACTCCGCTCCCGCGCTGCTGCACAGCAGGCTACAATGAAGGGACAGACAGGGAGGTATGCCCCATGGGCAAGAAGCGTTTTATCCACGAACCGGTTGAGGTAAGCTGGGATGTGCCGCCCACGGCGTCCAAGGACCCCACCGCCCCGGACCGCTTCACCTGGCGTGGGGAGACCTTCCATGTGCGCGAGGTGCTCAGCGAGTGGCGCAGCTATGCCCGGCGCGGGCGCATGGCGGGCAACATGCGCCCTGAGCACGCCGAGCGCGCCAGCCGGATGGGGTCCTGGGGCGTGGGCGAGTACTACTTCCGTGTGCGCACCGAGGGCGGCCGCGTCTTTGAGGTGTACTATACGCGCGCCCCACGCGGCAGCGATCACCCGGAAGGGTCGTGGTTCGTCTATACCGAACTGCTCGGCGAGCCCTGAGGAGAAACCTCACCCCGACCTCGCGCGCGGCGCTCGCTCTGCCCCTCTCCGCTCGGAGAGGGGTGTCGAGGACGGTGAAACCGTCTGAGACGGGGTGAGGTCAAAGGGGGCCAGCCAGGCCCGTCAATAGGGCGGCTCGCCTGCACCGGAAGCGGGGGCACCCCCCAATAAACGAGGCGGCTCTGAGAGCCGCCTCGCATCGCTTCACAGGGGAGGGGCACCTAGACCCAGCCGCGCAGCCGGACGGCCTCGGCCACCCGGTTGACGGCCACCACGTACGCCGCCGTGCGGTTATCGATCTTGAACTTCTGGGCCGTCTGGTGCACATCATGGAACGCCTTGGTCATCTTGCGGTCCAGGCGCTCCTGCACCACGTCCAGGTCCCAGTAGTAGTCGTAGGCGTTCTGCACCATCTCGAAGTAGGAGACGGTCACGCCGCCTGCGTTGCACAGGAAGTCCGGGATCACATAGACGCCGTTCTTCCACAGGATTTGGTCCGCCTCGGGCGTGGTCGGGCCGTTGGCCAGCTCGGCGCTGATGCGGGCCTTGATGCGCCCCGCGTTGCGCTCGGTGATCACGTTCTCCAGCGCCGCAGGCACCAGCACATCGACCTCCAGCTCCAGCACCTCCTCATTGGTCAGCGGGGTGGTGCCGGGGAAGCCGACCACCGTGCCGGTCTTCGCCTTGTGCTCGACCAGCGCGTAGGGGTCGATGCCGTCGGCCTTGAAGATGCCGCCCTTGGTGTCAGAGGCTGCCACCAGCTTGGTGCCCAGCAGCTCCCGTCCCAGGGTGGCCGCGTACTGGCCTGCGTTGCCGAAGCCCTGCACGGCCATCGTGGCGCCCAGCAGCGTGATGCCGAGTTCCTCGGCGGCCTCGCGCACGGTATACATGCCGCCGCGTGCGGTCGCATCACCGCGCCCCAATGATCCGCCCAGCGGGATCGGCTTGCCGGTGATCACGCCGAACTCGTTCTGGCCCTGCATGAAGGAGAACTCGTCCATCATCCAGGCCATGATCTGCGGGTTGGTGTACACGTCCGGGGCGGGCACGTCCTTCTCAAGCCCCAGGATGCGCCCCACCTGGCGGATATACGCGCGGCTCAGGCGCTCCAGCTCCGGCTCGGACAGCTCCTTCGGGTTGCAGGTCACGCCGCCCTTGCCGCCGCCCAGCGGGATATCGACCACCGCGCACTTCCAGGTCATCCACGCGGCCAGCGCGCGCACTGTGTCGATCGTCTCGTCCGGGTGGAAGCGCAGGCCGCCCTTCGTCGGCCCCCGCGCATCGTTGTACTGGACACGATAGCCCTTGAATACCTTTGTGCTGCCGTCATCCATCTTGACCGGCAGCGTCACCACCAGCTCGCGCAGCGGCTCGCGCAGCAGCGCGTGCACCGCAGGCTCGAGCTCCAGGATCGCCGCGGCATGATCAAGCTGCTGCTGCGCGATCACAAAGGGGTTTAGCTCTTTGACGGCTTGTGCCATATCGATTGATCTCCTTCAAGATCGGTTCAACCATGCTTCAGCACTGCGTATGTGCTGGTTTCTCGTTCTTTCGCGCTGAACTGCACCTCCTTCTATGGCTGATTTCTGCGTTGAGACGAAAAGGCGACCCTCCTGACGGGTCGCCTGTGTGCTCAGAGAGACACCCTGTGAAGGATGTCATAAAGTACCTGCTGCTGGCGGGCGGCGCCCTTCAGCGGCATCTGCAGGGGAAACAGGAAGCATGTCCTGGTCATCATCATAGATCACACGTGTTGAGACAGACAGCCGTTCCCATTCACGTCCGGTGCGAAGCGCAGGTCCCGGGTGGGGCGGAGGTGGCACTGCAGGTGGTGAAGCGGGGTTCCCCGGGGTATCTCATCTTCATTATACAGCAGTTTTCGCCGTCGAGGGGTGCACCCTCAGTCATTCCCCGGGGATGACTGAGAATACCGGTTTTTGCGGGCGGCCCGTGCCCTGTCCGCCGCTCACCCCTGCGGCGCGTCGAACTCCGCGCAGTTCTCCGGGATGGCGAACTCCAGCCCCTGGTTGACGCTCAGCACGTCGTAAGTGATCGTGATCGCCCCCGTGCCCAGCTCGGGGATATCGCCCGCGCCCGTCATGCTGATGCGCACCACGTAGCCCGGGTCGAGCACATACCACAGGTCAATCGTCGCGTTCTGCAGGTTGGCATCCGTCGTGATGTTCTCAGCCCGGTAGTGGGCAGCCTGCACCCCGTTGACCTCCTCCTGGGCGGCGACCAGCCCCAGCACCGGGGAGGCGCTGTCCTGCCCCAGGAAGTCGTTCAGGTCGGGCACCAGGTCCTCGTAGGCCAGGGCGGGGTCTTCGCCCGTGGCCGGGATCGCCACACAGTAGCGCTCGATGCCCGAGACGGTCTCCAGGTAGGATGTCTCCGGGGTGTTGAGCAGGTAGACCGATCCCCCCGCGCCCTGGAAGGCGTCGACGGCCTCCAGCCCCTCCCCGCTGAACTCGCTGCGCAGCGCGAAGGTGGCGGGCTCTTTCTGGCCCTGCACGTTGTTCTCCCAGCGCACGGCGGCGGGGGCGCCGCTCAGGTTGCTGCCGTCGAACTCCAGCACAAAGCGTGCCTGGTAGGTATCGAACTGCGCCACGTCCGAGCCCTGGTAGGTGAAGGTCGGTGGGGCCTCGGGGGTAGATGGCGCGGCGGGCTGGCAGGCGGCCAGCGCCAGCGTGGTGATCAGGGCCAGCAGGGCTCCTGTGCGTGTGCTCATCGCGGGTTCCTCTCTTGTGACAGGCATGCGCGCCCTATTGTAGTGTGCCAGCCGCCGGGCTGCCAGAGGTCGGATGTCCCCTCAAGGCGGGGTGAGGTCCACAGGACCGGCCAGGCCCGAGGGAAAAGGCCCGAGGCCGGAGACCACCTCACCCCTCCCGACGCCCTACCCGGCATCTCCCTCCCCCTCTCCGCTCGGAGAGGGGGAACGGCAGGCCGCGCCTGCCGGGGGGTGAGGTCACCACGCACAACACCGCCCCTATCCCTGGACCCCTCCCCCCCTTTGTGCTATGCTGAACAAAAGGAGCACCTCATGAGAACGCCACAGGTAGGTGACAGGTGCCCGGACTGCGGCAGGCCTCTCGAGCTGAGGCGCTGCCTGGCCTGTGAGGGCAAGGGCACCATCAAGGAAGGTCTGTTCTCCAAACGGGAAACCTGCCACCGCTGCGGCGGCTCTGGCAGGGTGGTTGAATGTGAGTACGAGCTGTCGCACCAGTTCTCCCGCAACATCCAGACTCTCAAAACTGAGCATGAGCAGCGGCTCAACAAACTGCGCCAGCAGGGCCCGCAGGGCGGCGTGCGCTGTCCCACCTGCGCCGGGACCGGCGGGGTGATGTGGATGGGCCGGGCAGGTCCCTGCCCCACCTGCGGAGGGCGCGGCACCATCTCAGGCAGATAGCCGCCCGCTCTCGCCTGCCCCCACCCCGGATGGATCACAGGGCCAGAGGGGCCATTTGCAACTACACCCCGCGCCCCGATCCGTGTTACACTCGCTGCCATGAGCACCCCACCCACCCATCGAAACCCCTGGCCGCGCCGCCTGGGGATCGCGTTGGCGATCCTCGCAGCCGGTGCCCTGATCGTCTGGCTCTCTCCCGCTGAACAGACGCTGGGCGCCGCCGTCAAAACCGTCTATGTGCACGTCGCGCTCAGCCGCGCCGGGGCGCTGCTGGTATTTGGCGCCGGGCTGTTGGGCCTGGCCGTGCTGATCACCGATCGCCCGGCCCTGCTGCGCGTTTCGACGGCGCTGGGCGTCAGCGGGCTGGGCCTGTACACTGCCGGGTTCCTGGTCAGCCTGATCGCCCAGATCAGCGCCTGGGGCGGCATCGCCTGGCGCGAACCGCGTGTAGCCGCCGCGCTGAACGGCCTGGCCTTCGGCGCGCTGGCGCTGATCGCCGTGTGGTGGCTGCCCTGGCGCCGTGCGCGCGGCGCCGTCTGGACGGCGCTGGCCGCCCTGCTCGGCTGGATGCAGGTCCGCGCCAGCAGCATCCTGCATCCGGGCGCCGCCATCAGCGGCTCGGATTCCCCCGCCATCCGCCTGGCAGGTTTTGCGCTGCTGGCGCTGGCGCTGGTCGCCGGGGCCTGGCTCAGCGCGGAGATCGGCGCGCGCCCGCCGCACCCGGACTCCTGAGGGCGTGATGGCTGCACGCACCCGCAGGGATACCCTGCTGCTCCTGGCCCTGCTGTTAGCGGGTTTCGCGCTGCGCCTGTTCCGCCTCGATGTTCAGAGCATCTGGTGGGACGAGGCCCACACCTGGATCGTCACCCAGTGGGGCCTGCTGCGCGGGTCCTGGGACCTGCCCGTCACGGTTTCCTTCAACCATGTTCCCCTCTATTTCGTGCTGATGACCGGCTGGGTGCGCCTCGCCGGGGACAGCCTGTTTGCGTTGCGCGCCTTCTCCGCATTGATCGGCATGCTCACACCGGCTCTGGCTTACCTGCTGGCCCGCGATCTGCTGGGCCGCCGCGCCGGGCTGGCCGCGCTGGCCGTGCTGACCTTCAGCCCGATGCAGGTGCTCTACGCGCAGGAAGCCCGCCCCTACGTCCTGCTGCCCGCGCTGTACCTCGCCATGCTGATCGTGGTGGGCCGCCTTGCCCGCCAGCCGGAGGGCACATCCGGCTCCCCTCGATTTTCGCTGCGTTCCATTCTGCCCCTCTCCGCTCGTAGAGGAGAGGCCAGAGCGGAGATGCCGCCCGAGCGGGGTGAGGTCACCGCGCTGCCTTCCCCTGTACGCACGGAGAAAGGTGGTCCGCAGGGCCGGAAGGGGACGCCTGCCCCCCGCCGGCTCTGGATTCTGCTTGCCCTGCTTGAAGCCCTGGCCCTCTACAGCCATTTCTTCATGGCCATGCCCCTGCTCTACCTGAACCTGTGGCTGCTCGTGCTGGCCCTGCGCCGGCGCATCCGCGTGCGGGCCTGGCTGCTCAGCCAGCTTGCCGCCGCCCTGAGCTTCGTGCCCTGGTTGATCAATATGTCCCGCGCGGTCGACCTGATCATCGGGGGGGTCGGCGGCACCACCGAGCGCCCGGCCTTGCTCGATACCCTGGCGCGTGCCGCGCGCTTCACGCTGGCGGGCAACCCCGGGGTCGCCAACGGCAGCGCCCCGCTGCGCGCCGCCATGATCGGCGTGGGCATCGCCGTGGCCCTGGCCCTGCTGCTCCTGCTGGCGGATGCCCGCCGCAGGCGCCCCACCCTGATCCTCTGGCTGCACGGCCTGGCCCCCCTGGCAATCACACTGCTGGTGCTGGCGCTCTGGCCGCAGGCCCAGCCGCGCTACACCATCAACGCCAGCGCGCCGCTGTTTGCCGCTGCTGGGGCCAGCGTCGCCGTGCTGCTGGCCGGGCGCCCCTGGGAGCGCCTCGCCGGGGCCGGGCTGGCGATCTGTGCCGCGTGGCTGGCCGTGGTCGGCCTCAACGTGGGCTATTTTGACGAGGCGTACTTCAAAGATGATGCCCGCAGCGCCGCCGCCTATCTGGAGCAGGTCACTGGCCCGCACGACCTGATCCTGTTCAGCGCGGGCGATTACTCGGTGCCCTATTATTACGACGGCCCGGCCCGTGTCGTGCGCTCCTCGGATGCCTCGCTCGCGGAGAAGGGCGCCCAGCTTGCCGCCGAGACGGCGGATCGCGGCGCCGTCTACCTGGTGATCTGGGACCCCGAGGTGACCGATCTGCACGGCCTGCGCGCCTGGGCATTGGAGCGCGCGGGCGGCTTCCTCTCCCGCCAGGATTTCCACGGCTACACGGTCGAGGGCTACCGCCTGGATCAGCCCGTACGCTGGCCCCCGGATTTCACCCCCCTCGCTGTGGGCGCCGGGCCGCTGCGCCTCACCGGGGTGGCCGTCGATGGCGGCCGCAACGACGGGGACGCCCTGACGGTGGCCCTGCGCTGGCGCCTCGACGCCCCCGGGGATGCCCGCTACCGCGCCTCCCTGCGCCTGATCGACGCGGCGGGCGAGACCCTCGGCACCGTCGATGCCACGCTGTACGATGAATTAAACCGGACCACGCGCGATCTGCCCGCCGGGACGGAAAGCATGAGCTTCTTCACGCTGCCCGTGCCCGTCGGATCGCCTGCCGTGCCCGGCGAGCTGGCGCTGGTCATCTACGACGCGCGCAGCGAGGCCGCCCTGCACTGGCGGTCCGCCGACACGCTCGACCTGCCGGGCGTGCTGCGCCTGGCCGCTGCTCCCATCCTGCCCGGCGCCGGTGATGCCGATCCCTATGCCACGCGGGCGGGCCTCACCTGGGCCGATCCGCCGGTCCGTGAGATTGCCCCCGGCCTGGCGCTGACCGGGGTCGCCGCGCCCGCGCTTGCCGGGCCGGGCCAGCCGGTCGAGATCTGGCTGCGCTGGCAGGCGCTGCCCGGTGCGCGCCCCGCAGCCCTGCCCTTCCTGGTCTGGGCGGCCCCCTCGCTGGTTTCCTCGCAGCATGCGCCCATCGAGGTTCCGGCGGTAGGCGCGGCGGCGCTCTACCCGCCTGATGCCTGGATCGACGGGGAGGTGATCATTGAGCGCCGCCCCCTGGTCTACCAGCCTGTGCGCGGACCGGCGGTGCTTGCGCTGCACGTGGGCGATCAGATGCTGGAGATCGGGCACCTGGCGCTCGATGAGCGCGGCCTGCTCTGGGACCTGCCCGCACAGGCGCAGCCAATCCAGGGGGGCGAGGGGGTGCCCCTGGGCGACCTCGCAGCGCTGGCGGGCTACACCATCGAGGGCGGCGGCGCGGCGGGCCAGCCCTTCACAGTGACGCTCTACTGGCGCGCCCTGCGCACGCCCCCGCAGCCCTATACGGCATTTGTGCACCTGCTCACACCCGACGGCCGCCTGATCGCCCAGCATGACGGCCTCCCGGGGGGAGCGGCCCGCCCGGTGACCACCTGGGTGCCCGGCGAGCTGATCCCCGACCCGCACCCCGTCGAGTTCCTGGACCCCGGCTATGTGGGCCCGGTGCGCCTGGTGGCGGGCCTCTACGATCCGGCCACCGTGCAGCGCCTGACCGCCCCCAACGGCGCGGATTCGCTGCCCCTGCCGGGCCTGGATGCGGTAAAGTAGGGGCATGAAAAGAACAGGCCCGAGGCCTGAGGCCGCAGCCCGCCCCCCTTCCGACGCCCTGCCGGGCGTCTCCCTCCCCCTCTCCACGGGTGGAGAGGGGGCCGGGGGGTGAGGCCAAAGGCCCGAGGCCTGAGGGCACCTCACCCCGAACATCGCTGCGCTCCGTTCTGCCCCTCTCCGCTCGGAGAGGGGAGTCCAGGACGGGGGTGCCGTCCGAGACGGGGTGAGGTCCCACGGGGAAGAACAGGCCCGAGGCCTGAGGCCGCAGCCCGCCCCCTTCCGGCGCCCTGCCGGGTGTCTCCCTCCCCCTCTCCACGGGTGGAGAGGGGGCCGGGGGGTGAGGCCAAAGGCCCGAGGCCTGAGGGCACCTCCCCCCGAACGTCGCTGCGCTCCGTTCTGCCCCTCTCCGCTCGGAGAGGGGAGTCCAGGACGGGGGTGCCGTCCGAGCCGGGGTGAGGTCACACGGGGAAGAACAGGCCCGAGGCCTGCGCAGAAACCCCTACGTCCGAGCCGGGGTGCGATCAAACGCAGCGGCGCTGACTTGGTAGTTCCGGCGGCATACTGACATACCGCTTACATACATCGCTGACTCTCAGTCAGAAAGGATGGCATGGTGAAACGCACGCAGTTGTACGATACCCACGTGGCGATGGGCGCCCGCATGGTGCCTTTCGCAGGCTACGAGATGCCCGTGCAGTACGGCAGCCCCATCGAGGAGCACCACACGGTGCGCCGGGCGGCTGGCCTGTTCGACATCGACCATATGGGCCAGTTCATTGTCGCCGGGCCGGACCGCACGGCCTTCCTGCAGCGCATGGTCACCAGCGACGTGACCGCGCTGGCGGTCGGGGAGGCGGGCTACTCGCTGCTGACCTACGCCGACGGCGGCACGGTCGATGACGTGTTCCTCTACCACGAGCCGGATCACTGGTTTGTGGTGGTCAACGCCTCCAACCGCGAGAAGGACTTCGCCTGGCTGCAGGCGCACGCGGCAGGCTTCAACATCACGCTGACCGACATCAGCGAGGAGACCTACATGCTGGCCTTCCAGGGCCCGCAGGCGCAGGCGATCCTCCAGCGCATCACCGATACCGACCTGGGCAAGATCGCCTTCCATCACAGCGGGCGCGGCAAGGTGGCCGGGGTCGAGGCCTTCATCGGCAACACCGGCTATACCGGCGAGTACGGCTTCGAGCTGTTCTTCGATGCCGCCCGCGCCGTCCAAGTGTGGAACGCCATCCTGGAGGCGGGCCGGCCGGAGGGCGCCGCCGCGATCGGGCTGGCCGCCCGCGACTCGCTGCGCTTCGAGCCGTGCCTGCCCCTCTACGGCCACGAACTAAGCCCGGGCATCTCCCCGCTGGAGAGCGGCCTGACCTTCGCCGTGCAGCTTGACGTGGACTTTGTGGGCCGCGAGGCGCTGCTCAAGCAGAAGCTGGAAGGCCCGCCGCGCCGCCTGGTCTGCCTGGAGATGGTCGATAAGGGCGTGCCCCGCGAGGGCTGCCCTGTGCTCGTCGACGGGCAGCAGGGCTTCGTGACCACCGGCATGAAGGCCCCCACTCCCGACATCTTCGCGGCGATGGCCCTCATCCCGCGCGAGACCTACGCGATGGGCAAGCAGGTCGAGGTGCTCATCCACGATAAGCCCCGCCTGGCGCAGATCGTCAAGCGCCCCTTCTACACCCCGGCTTACCGCCGTTAAGGGCTTGTGACACCCTGCTGAGCCTCACCCCATCTCGACGCGGGGTGAGGCTCTCCCGCGCCCTCCGCTGCCCCCTCCCACGGGGAAAGCGTCGGCTCGGCGGAAATTGCAGGGCCGGATGAACAGCCTGACGCCCGCCTCTCAGCGACCGCAGAGCGCGTCCGGTAAATCGGACGTTTCGCCTGCGGCGAAACTCCCTAAGCACGCCGCAGACGTGCGACGGGAAGGTGTCCCGAAGGGACGGAAGGGGGCGTATCACCTCACCCCGAACGTCGCTGCGCTCCGTTCTGCCCCTCTCCGCTCGGAGAGGGGTGTCGAGGACAGCCTTACCGTCCGAGACGGGGTGAGGTTAACAAGGGGAAGGCCGGAGGGGAAAGCTACCCCCTATCGGGCTGCGCCCACTTTCCGCCATAGGGCTTACGCCCTATTTAGGGAGTTTTGCTGCGCAAAACATCCAACCCAGGGGGAAAGCGTCGGGTTTGCGGAGTTTACAGGGTCGGATGAACAGCCTGACACCTGCCCCCCAGCGCCTGAAAGGCGCGCGTCGCAGACGCGCACACCGGGGTGAGGCTCTCTCACCCGCTTGTCAGCACATGCATCCCTGCATTATGCTAAGGATGATCCCCACTTCATTGACCCCAACCGCGTGGTTGCGAGGAGGAGTGCGGCATGCCCCTTGAGCGCGGAGTGATCACAGTCCTGGGCCTGAAAGGCGGCGTGGGCAAGACCACCGTCGCCGTCAACCTGGCGGTCAGCATCGCACGGACCTACCCCGCGCGGCGTGTCGCCCTGCTCGACGGCCACCTGCTGCGCGGCGATGTCGGCGTGTTTCTCAACGCGCGCCCGGCGCATACCATCCTGCACCTGCTCGAACAGCCCCCCGAGGAATACCCGAACCTGCTCGAACAGGTCATGGTGCAGGATTCCTCCGGCGTGCGCCTGCTGCTCTCGCCGCCCAGCGAGTTCGGGGTGCTGCCGCCCGACCTCGGCCAGCCGCTCTTTGCCCTGATCGACGCGGTCGCCCAGCAGCATGATTACGTGGTGATCGATACCCCGCCCGCCGCCAGCCTGACCCCCGATCTGGCCGCCTGCGTGCAGGCCGCCGACCTGCTGGTGCTGGTGGCCGAGCCAACCATCCCGGCCCTCAAGGATACCCGCACCCTGCTCAACTACCTGACCGCCGAGGGTTGGCCCGCCGAGCGCATGCTGCTGGTGCTCAACCGGGTGTCCCGGCGCACGACGGTCAAGCCCGACCAGATCGAGCATTTCCTGCGCCACCCGCTGGCCGCTGAGGTGCCCGACGACCCCGCCCTGTTCGAGTCCGCCAACCGGGGGGTGCCGCACGTGCTGTCTGGCTTCCGGGCGCCCGGCGCGGCGCCTTTCTACACCCTGGCGGCGCTCGCCGCCCAGGAGTCCACCGGCACGGCCCCGGCAGCCCCTCCGCACCCGCCCGCCCGCCGGCTTGAGCCTGCGCCTGAGCCTGAGCCGCAGCCCGCCCGCGCGGATCGCCCCCCCCGTGTGCTGGTCATCCATCCCAACCCCGACCGGCTGCTGTCCACCCTCGGTGATCAACCGGGGCTGGAGCTTGCCGGCATCAGCCGCAGTGACGAGGAGGCCCTGGCCTGGCTGGCCGAGGAGTCCGCCGACCTCGCCCTGATCGGTCATCCGCTGCTGGGTGGCAGCGGTGTCGACCTGATCCGCACGCTGCGCGCCATCTACCCCGATCTGGCCAGCATCCTGATGGCCGAGGAGGCCAGCTCCGACCTGCTGCGCGAGGCGCTGCGGGCCGGGGCCGCCGACCTGCTGGTGGCGCCCTACAGCCCCGAGGAAGTCTCCGCGGTGATCCTCCGCGCTTCCGGTGGGCTTGCCGCCGCCCGCGAGGAGCCGCGCGCCGCCCCCACATTTGCTGCCGCCCCACCTGCAGGGCCGGGCAGCGCGCGCACCTGGCAGTTCAGCGCTGCGACGCTGGCCTATCAGGAGGGCCGCGTGCCGCTGGCCGTGCCGCCCCCCGCCGATCTGCCGGAGGAAGGCGGCGTTATGGCCCGCCGGGGCGGCGGCCTGCTGGGCCGTATCGACCGGGGCCCCCGCCGCGCCGCACCGCCTGCGCCGCAGGCCCCCGCCCGCGCACAGATGCCCCCCGATCTGGACAGCACCTCGACGGGCAGCGCCGGGATGTTCCCGCCAGAGCCTGCTGAGCAGTTGGACGAGTTCATGCCCTATACCCCGCCACCTGCCCCGGCCCCTGCCGCAGCCCCTTCCCCGGGCCCCGCGCAGCCGGAGCCGGAGCAGGGCGCGGCCCAGCCCCTCGAGGAGGGCGCCGGGGTTGGCGCCGAGCAGGTGAACTTCACCGCCTACCACCCCCGCGATGTGGGGGCCGAGGCCTGGTATACGCTGCTCTTCTACACGCATCTCGCGGATGTCTTCGAGCAGGTGCAGCGCGACGCCGCGCGCTTCGCCGACGAGATGGCGGGCGACCCGCGCGAGGTAAAGGCCCGCACGACGGCGCGCCTGCGGCGCGGCACCGATCTGCGCATTGTGCCCGAAGGGCGCGGGCTGACCTTCAAACCCGCCGAGGCCGTCCTGACCTGGGATGAGGATATGGAGCGCGCGTTGTTCCGCTTCAAGGCCTCGGGGGAGATGGTCAACGAGCCGGTGCTGGGCGAGATCAGCGTGTACGTGGGCCCGCTGGAGATCGCCACCGTGCGCTTCTCGGTGTTCGTGACCGAGGGGGATCGCGCTGAAGCGCACGTCCCGCTCGTCGAGTCCTCGGCGAGCATGTACCAGCGCATCTTCGCCTCCTACTCGCACCAGGATACGCCGGTGGTGGACACGGTGGTTGAGACGCTCAAGGTGGTGGGCTTCGATGTGCTGATCGACCGCGAGACGCTCCAGGCCGGGCGCGACTGGTCCCGCCAGTTGGAGGAGCTGATCGACCAGGCCGACATCTTCCAGTTGTTCTGGTCTGAGAACTCGGCCCGCTCGGAGTATGTGCGCCGTGAGTGGGAGTACGCGCTCCTGCAGAGCGTCCGGCTGGGCAAGGGCACAGGCGAGTCACCGGGCGCGGGCTTCATTCGACCGGTCTACTGGCAGGAGCCGCTGGCCCCGGTGCCGGGCGCGCTGCGCCACCTGCATTTCAAGTTCCTGCCCGCCCTGGCCGCCGCCCGCCCGGAGGAGTGAGCCGCCGCGTGCGAGGTCGGGGTGAGGTGGCCTCAGGCCTCGTCCCTCAGGCCTTTTCCCTTGTTAACCTCACCCCGCCTCGAACGGCTTCACCGTCCTCGACCGCCCCTCTCCGCCCGGAGGAGTGAGCCGCCGCGTGCGAGGTCGGGGTGAGGTGGCCTCAGGCCTCGTCCCTCCGGCCTCGTCCCTCAGGCCTTATCCCTTGTTAACCTCACCCACCTCGAACGGCTTCACCGTCCTCGACCGCCCCTCTCCGCTCGGAGGAGTGAGCCGCCGCGTGCGAGGTCGGGGTGAGGTGGCCTCCGGCCTCATCCCTCAGGCCTTATCCCTTGTTAACCTCACCCCGCCTCGGATGGCTTCACCGTCCTCGACCGCCCCTCTCCGCTCGGAGAGGGGCAGAACCGAGCAGGGCGAGGTCGGGGTGAGGTGGCCTCCGGCCTCATCCCTCCGGCCTGCATGCACCCTGTGTGCGTCTAGCCCATGCGCTCACGGGTCGTTCGGTACACCCGCTGCGGGCGCTCGCTGAGCGCCGCGCGCACCACGGCGTCATGCGTGACGACCAGGCTGGTCAGGTCACGCAGCGAGCGCGCCAGCTCGTCCATGTGCTCGGTGAGCTGTTCGTCACGCCGTTCGACGAAGCCCCGCCATTCGCGGTCGCGCTGCTCGATGTAGGCGAGCACACGCATCACCAGGTAGGCCATCGCCAGCACAAACGGCGCCTGCACCAGCGCACTGATCAGGATCTCAGGCATCGCTGCCTCCTCTCTGTCTCACTCCCCGGTCGTTTGCAGCAGCCGCCGCTTACGCGCTGGCCGCCGCTGCCTGGGCCGCCTCGATGGGTTTCGCTGGCGGCTGTTCCGCCAGCACGGCGTTCAGCGCGGCGTCCTCCTGCTTCGCGCCGTCCGCCTGTGCGGCGGGGATGACGATCCGCCCGCTGAAGCCCTCCGCGTCGATCACCTCGTACACGGCCCACATCGCCTGCGGATCGCTGCCGTCCGTCCCGGCGGCGTCATAGTGCAGAAAGCGCTTCAGGCCCATCTCACACCCCCTGGGTGATCGCGCTGCGCACAAACCAGATCGCCGTCAGGTACATCCCGTAGCCCAGCGATGAGGCGTTCTTCCCGTTGATCACCGCCTTCAGCAGGTGCCGCCCCCCCGCAGCCACCGCCACACTGCTGACGGTGTACACCACGTTGTACGTGGTGCTGCCGCTGTACCACTCCTGGCCGGTCGTGATCGAGACCCCGTCCAGGCTCCAGTCCGCCTTGCCGCCGCCCGTCGATGTGTATCCCAGGAACTTGACGGTGTAGACGCCCTGCGCCAGCAGCACGGACCAGTGCCGTTCGTCCCCGTTGGCTGCCGGATTCTGGTAGGCCGCATAGCCAAACCACCCCGAGCCCATAATGTTGGCGATTGTCAGGGCGCCGCCTGCCGCCTGCACGCTCTCCAGTGACTGCAGCAGGGCGCTCTGCGGGTGCTGCCCGTACAGATACGCGCCGTTGTCAACCACGTCCTGGTTCCAGATCGCCGCCGTGATGATGTCCCCGGTCTCCCGCGCCTGCGGGTCGGACCATGCCATCGCGCATCCTCCTCTCCAGATGCCTGCATCCTGCCGGGCCGGGGGCGCTGCCCCGCCTGCCCCCATTGAGGGTAGCGCCCTGACCTGTGCCGCTTACGCGGGCCGCTGGCCCGCGCCCGCTGCGTCCTCGTAAGCGATGGCGCCCACCAGCAGGCCGCCCAGCGTCGTGCAGATCACCAGCAGTTCCGCCCGGGCAGGCTCCAGCGCCGGGACGTAGGCGATCAGCACATCCACGACCAGTGTCATCAGCGCCACCAGGAACTTGCGGCTGCGCAGCAGCCCCAGCAGCGGCCCGATCACCGGTGTGATGTCCAATGGTGTACGATTGTTCTCCATACCGATCCTCCCCATGTGTTGGTGTAACCCTGTCTGCCATTCAATAGCCCAGCCGCGCGGAGTCCCCCAGCGCCGCGTAGCCGGGTGTGCCCAGCAGCCAGACGGCATAGCGATCCGCCGGGCTGGTCTCCCAGGTCACGCGCTGCCGCGCACCGGCCCCCTCGATGCGCCGCCACACGCGCTCAATGAAGCAGGGCGCGGCGTCCAGCCCCAGCCCTGGCTCATGCACCTCCAGGCGATCCCCCACATCGCGCAGCAGCGCCTGGGCCAGCGCCCCCGCCCCGGCCTGCGTGTCCAGCGTGATCGCCAGCCACGGGCGCGGGGCGCCGCCCTGCACGATCTGCGCGCGGGCCAGGTCTGCCCCCACCGCCGGGTCTGCCGCCAGCCGCAGGTTCAGCACGGCGCGCCCGCGCCCATATGCGAACCCCGCGTCACTGTCCTCGGCAGCCAGCGTGACGGGCGCCCCGCTGCGCAGGGCCACCCCGCGCAGCGCCAGCCTGTGCACGGTCACCGCGTCGCGGCCCGGCCAGCGGTTGGTCAGCGTCACCCGCGCGGAGCTGGCCCCCGCCTCCACGCGCACGTGCAGCGACTCGCTCACATCGACCGCCAGGGGGTCCGCCAGGTCCTCGGAGGTGCTGGCCGTATAGTCCAGGCCGGGCACCGGCCCCTCCACCGACAGCGCCCCTAGCGGCGCGCCGTCCGCGTCGCGGTAGCGGGCGGTGATCGCCCGGGTTTCCCCCGGACGCAGGCGCAGCCGCACCCCGCATTCCCACAGCGTCTCCGGCGAGTCCCCCACCGCGCGCGGGTACACCGTGGCCTCGGCCCGCGTGACCACCGGGCCGCGCGCATGTTCGACAAACAGCCCGGCCAGCCGCGCGCCGATCTCCGCCTCCGGTGTGATGTGTTTGGGCCGCGCGTGGCGGTCAGCGAAGACGGGCGTGCCGTCCGCCCGCAGGTGGAAGCTGCCGCCCTCGGCCTCGCACACGTCACGCAGCGCGGACCGGGCGCGTGTCTCCGGCCCCCAGGTGTCGCCCACCCAGGGGAAGCTCGCCTGGCCCCGGTCGTAGGCGCAGCCCTCGTCGATCCCCGCCAGTGCGGCCCCCTGCCCCAACGCCCCCGCCTGCGGATGGGCCAGCCGCCAGCGCCCGTAAGCCCCCGGCGGCGCAAAGCTGATCTCGACCAGGCGGCGCACCACGTCGCGCGGGGCCGCGTCGATCCACAGCCGCAGCACACCCAGCTCGCGGCGGGCCAGCGCGGCCATCTCATCCTCAACCAGCAGGTCGGCCACCGGCTCCCCGGCGGCCCGGCGCGGCCGAATCGAGGCCAGCCGCCCCGTGAACAGGGTGGCGCTCGTGCTCCCATCTGAGGCGCGCAGCCGCACGCCGATCCCAGCCTCAAAGCCGGGCAGGGCGCCGGCATGGCCGGGCGTGTAGCGCCCGTCCGGGTTGCGCAGCGCAAACCGCATGCGCCCCGTCGAGGCCACCCTTGCGCCCGGCGCCAGCCCGCGCACGCAGCGCAGCGGCGTTGGCGCGTGCCAGTCCGCGCTCAGATCGCTCCATGTGTTGTAGCTCAGCTCGAATTCCAGCCAGTATGTCACGGGCATTGATGCTCTCCCTTGCCCATTCGCCGATCCACCCCGATCGCCTGTTGAACCCTATGGCCCTCATTCCTCGGCGCCCTGTGTGCGCCGCGCCCCTCTCCAGGAGGGAGACGCCCGGTAGGACGTCGGAAGGGGTGCGGTGGTCTCTGGCCTCGGACCTTTTCCCTCGGGCCTGGTTGGCCTCCTTTGACCTCACCCCCCGGCAGGCGCTGCCTGCGGCGGCGCGGGAGGGGTGAGGTGAACTTTTCCCTCTGTCCTCGACTCGCCCCTCTCCATGCTGGAGAGGGGAGGGAGCGCTGCCTGCGGCGGCGCGGAAGGGGTGAGGTGAACTTTCCCCTCTGCCTTCCCCCTTGGGCCTCTCTTTTGCCCCTCTGCTCACTCCCCGATCACCCGCACCCAGCGGTGCCGGAAGGTCACCCCGTAGTAGCGCACACCGCCGTACACCAGCGCCCCCGGCTCGATGCGCGTGATGCGCAGCGGCTCGTCCAGCGTGCCGCCCAGCGTGCCATCCGCGCCCAGCGCCGCCAGGTAGGCGTCCAGCGTGTCGATCAGCGCCGGCAGCGCCCCTAAGGCGCCCTCGCCCGTGCCCAGCGGCGACCAGACCAGCAGATGATCCACGCTGATCGCCGCGCGCCACACACCGCCGTCATAGGTCAGCGCGGCCATGCCTTCCTCGCGCTCGCCCAGCCGGTGCGGGGCCGCCCCGAAGGCGGGCACCAGCGCGGGCAGGTCGGCGCCGGGCAGCCGCTCCGGCAGATCGTCCAGGTCATAGCTGCGGGCCACCCCGCTCACGGCCAGGCCCGCCAGCGCCGTGAATGCGCTTCGCCAGCTCATCGCGCCCTCTCAGCCCAGCGCCTTGATGCGCAGCCGCACGTAGGGCATCAGGATGTCGCGCACGTCGTAAGGCACCGCCGCGCCGATGGAATCCGGCCCGCTGATGCCCGGGCGGTGCACCAGCAGGCTTTCACCGCCGTCGCGCTGGCGGTACATCCAGGCCACCAGCCGCACGGTCGCCTGCGTCACCGGCCCGGGGATCGCGGCGGCGTAGCCCCACTGCCCCGTCACCTCGATCGCCGCCTCCGCGTCCCCGCTGAACGTCCACTCCAGCCCGCTGCTCTCCTTGAGCGAGATGCCGAAGTAGGGCGGCCAGTTGACCGGGCGCAGCGTCACGTGGGCCTGCGGGTCGATGGCCGCGCCGTCCCCGTTGCGGATCGCCGTCACGCTCAGCAGGTCGGCGTCAAGCAGCAGCAGCGGCCCGGCGATGTGTACCCCCTGCGCGTCGTAGCGCCGCGTCTCCGTGCGCGTGACGAACCAGCGCCCGGTGAACAGGTCCACGACGCGGCTGGCCCGCGTGATCAGCGCGGAGAGCAGCACGTCATCCGTCCCGCTGCTGATGCGCAGGTAGGCTTTCAGCGTGTTCAGATCGGTGTAGTCCTCTGCCATAGGTCCTCCGCTCCTTCCTGCGGATCGGGCCCGGGCGGGGGCACGGCGCCGCAGTGCCGCCCATGTCCCCGCCTTTTATCTCAGCCTACGCGCGCACGCCCTTCAACGCCTCGAACGAGGCGGCATGCCGCACGTTGCAGTCCACCCGCATGATCGCGCGGATGAACACCTGGTCGTACTCAAAGGCGCTGCCTGCCGCATCGCTGGCGCGCAGCTCCAGTGCTTTACGCTGCCCGATCACGAAATCCGGCCAGCACCCCAGGTACACCGTCGAGCAATCCGCCGAGGTGCCCCGTGTCTGGGCGATGGAGATCGCCGTGGTCGCGTAAACCGGCAGCCCCCACAGGCTGGGCGGATCGCCCGGCGCGGCGGGGTCGCTCCACACGTAGTCGGCGCTGCCCGCGTCCTTCTTGATCTTGCGCAGGGTGTTCAGCGTGCGCGGGTGCATGATCCACGCGCGCCCCTCGCCCGCCACGTTGTCAGCGTCCAGCCGGTACAGCAGGTCGGCCAGGTCGTCGAAGTCCGGCACGCCCCCGTTATCCCCCAGCGTGGTTGTGTCCACGTTCACCCCGCTGATGTGCTCCAGCCCGGTCGGTGTGTTGCCCGTCCCGTCGCCGGTCAGGTACTTGAGGTCCTCCTCCAGCGCCAGCACGCGCGCCAGGTCGGCCATCACCAACGCCTCGACGCCGGGGTCGCTGTCCTCAAACAACTCCGAGGACAGCTTGGTGAGCGCTGCCAGCTTCTTGGCCTGCAGCATCACCTGCCCCCAGGTCTGGTCGCTCCCGGTGATCGCGCTGTTCTCGGCCACCCAGTAGGCGGTCGCGCCGCCCGCCTGCGCGGGGATCTGCAGCGTGTCGCCCGCCATCGGCACCACAGTCGCGCCTGCCGCGCGCACCGCCGTGCGGGCGCGCAGCATCTCGACCAGCCGGGCCCCCTGCTCGACCGGCACCAGGTACCCGCCGGATTCGTCGCTGCCCTCGGCCAGCGCCTTGCCCGCCAGTTGGAAGCGCACCACGTCAAAGCGGCCCTGGCGCAGCGCCTTGATCGCGTCCACAAAGGGCGTGTTGTTGGCGCTCAGCGCGCGCTCGCCGCGCTCGCGGATCAGCGCCGGGGCCTGCCGTGTCTGCAGCAGCGCCGCCGGGCCTTCGTTCCCATCCATGCCGCGCGCATCCAGCGCCCCGGCGATCTCCTGGCGCATCACCGCGCGCAGAGTCATCTCGTCCATCGTTCGTTGATCCTCCCCATGTGCCGAAGTGTCAATCTGCCTGATCCAGCCCTGTGTGCGGCCCGCCCCCTCGAACGCCTCTGCGCCGCGCAGCCCGGCAGCCTCGAATGCCGCCTTGGCCCGCGCCGCCTCTACGCGATAGGGCACGGCCACCGCGAACGGGTTGGCGGGCTGGTGCTCGCGCGCGTCCAGCAGCGAGAGCTCGCCCACCGGCCAGCTCAGGATGCGGCCGTCCGCCGCCACGCGCACCAGATGCGCGATGGCCCCCGAGGACGCCCTGGCGAAGCCCGCCTGTGCAGCCTCCCACACCCGCCGCGCCAGCGCTTTGCCCTGATCGAGCGCCACCCGGAACCATACGCCGTCGTCCCGGCGCTCCCAGCCCAGCTCCTCCCCGATCACCTGCGGCGCCGCTTCGCCTTCGGCCAGGCCGTGGTAGTACACCACGGGCCGCCTCGCGATGCGCTCCAGCCACAGGTCGCTCTCCTGCGTGAAGTACTCGCCCTGGGCATCCCGGCCTCCATACGGGCCGCCGTAGGGGATGCCCAGCACCTCCAGCACCCACGCCCCGTCCGTCGATTCAACCCTTTTCACCCGGATCACCGCGTGTCCTCTCCCCTTCCGTCCCTCTGGGACGCTTGCTCCCCGCTGCACCGCTCAGATGTCGGGATCAATCACCGCAATTGCCGCCGTGGGCATCGCCCAGCGTGCCCCGCTGATCTCTCCTCAAACGTCGCCCTGCCCTGTCCCCCCTCTCCGGCTTGCAAAGCAAGCTTGGGAGAGGGGAGGGAGACGCCACCCGGGCGTCGGAAGGGGTGAGGTGGTCTCTTCCCTCTGCCCTTCCCCCATCCCCTCCAGTGCCTCCCCGAACACCTCGTGCACGTCCTCCGGCGTGCCCGCCGACGCCAGCCCATCGGCGATCTCGCCCCACAGCGCCGCCGGGATCAGCGTGCTGCGGAAGTCCCGCAGCGGCCTGCCCGCCTTGAGCCGCTTCACCGCGAAGCGCTCCCAGCGCGCCAGCTCCGCCTTGATCGCCTGCTGGACCGTGTCGGGGCCGGGCGGCGCGGGCTCTGCATCCCCGCTGCCGGGCGGATCGCCGCCCTCACCCAGCGCCGGGAAGCCCAGCTCGCCGCGTGCCTCGTCCCGCGTGATCACCCCGGCCTGGTACAGCGCCGCCAGCCGCCTGGCGCGGTCGCTGGCCGTCTCGCGCAGCGCCGCAATGCGATCCGTGTCCCAGGCCAGCCGCGCCCCACGCGCGCGCAGCTCCGGGTAATGGGCCAGCAGCGCCGCGTTGAGTACGTCCGCGTAATAGCTGAGCTGCGGCAGCACGGTATCTTCATAAAAGCTGGCCTTCTGCTCGCGCGCGGTGGCGTAGGTGGCCGCCTCCCAGGCGCCCGCCAGCCCCGGCGGAACCCCCAGCGCGGCGCAGATCGCCCGCCGGTCTTCAGCGCGCAGGTCCGGCAGGGCCAGTTCGCCGGGCGGAAAGCTGATCTGCGTCCACTTCAGGCCGCCGCCCACAATGCCCGTCTTCCAGCGGTTCGCCGCACCCTTGAACAAGCGCTCCCACCAGGCGTGCACGCGCTCAATATCCGGCTCGTGCAGCACGGCCTCGGTGCTCAGCAGCCCCGCCGGGCGCGCGTCGTTGGCGAAGAACGCGGCCACGTAGCGGCTGGCGTTCAGCTCCGCGTTGATCGCGTCGAGCGCCACCGCCAGCGGGCTTAGCCCGCCCAGGTCATCCAGCGGGTCGAAGTTGCGGAAGGCGATCACCTCCTCCGCCGGATACTCCCTTCCCTGCGATCCGGCCCGCTGCCGGTAGCCCACCACCCCGCGTGCCGGGTCGCTCAGCGTCTCGACCGTCTGCGGGTTCAGCCAGGCCAGCGACCGCACCCCCGCGCCGCGCGCGCCGGGCGGCAGCACCTTCAGCCAGTAGGCCACACCCCAGATGTTGTAGGCCGCCTCGGTGGCCCGCAGCAGATCGCCCAACCCGGCCCGCAGGCCTGCCCCCCGCTGTGATCCCGGCAGCCGCAGCAGCGCCAGCAGCGGGTGATCGGCCAGCGGCGTCCCGTCGCGCTCCACCAGCACCAGCGGCACCCCGGCGACCGCATCGGCGCGCAGCTTGATGCAGCGGTACGCCCACACCGCCGAGGCGTAGGCCCGCGCCAGGTCCTCACGGGATGCGCCCAGGTCGCGTTCCGTCCGGCGCAGCCCGTGGAACGCCTCGAACAACTCTCCGCCCTTCATGCGCACCGGCCGCTGGCTGCCATCGGCGCCAATCCACCTGCCCTGTGGAACCTCTCCCATCTGCCTGATCCTCCCCTTCTGCCCGCCGCCTGCCCCTGCATGCCGGCCTCAGAGACAGCGGCGCCTCGCCCCGGCATCCTGCGGGGCGTGCAGGGATCACCGGGGGCGAGGCGCCATGCTCTCGCCGTTGCCTTCACAGGCGGCGCACATTAATAGAACTTGTGTTCTAATGAGGATGATACAGGCTTCTGCGCGGCCTGTCAACCGCCCCGAGGCGTTCATCCGTGCGAGCGGCGGTTAGAGTTCGCTAACGGAAGGGAACAGCCAGGCCTGAGGCAAATCCCGCCCCGCCTGTACCTCACCCCTTCCACCGCCCTGCCGGGCGTCTCTCTCCCCTCTCCGCTCGGAGAGGGGCGGTCGAGGACGGCCTTACCGTCCGAGACAGGGTGAGGTCAACAAGGAGAACAGCCAGGCCTGAGGCCTGAGGAGAAAGTCACCCCCTATCGGGCTTGCGCCCTATTTAGGGAGTTTTGCTGCGCAAAACAGCCAGCCCAGGGGGAAAGCATCAGATCGGCAGAGATTGCACCGCTGAATGTCTATCCCGCCGCCTGTCCCCGTTCTGCCCCTCTCCGCTCGGAGAGGGGCGGTCGAGGACGGCCTTACCGTCCGAGACGGGGTGAGGTCAACAGGGGTCAGAGACCACCTCACCCCTTCCGCCGCCCTACCGGGCCTCTCCCCCTCTCCACAGGTGGAGAGGGGGGCTGGGGGGTGAGGCTGACCAGAAGCGAAGCGCCAGAGCCTACGCCCCCTGATCCCACGCGTGTAGGAGCAGCGCACGCGCTGCCCGCTGCCTGTGCCGCACCCCACCCACAAAAAAACGGGAGCGCAGATGCGCTCCCGTCGCTGGGCCGCGTGGCTGTCGGAGCTCGCTGTTAGCCCGGCACCACCAGCACGGTGATCACCTCGGAGAACGAGCTGCCGTTATCGTACACCGTGAATTCGAAGGTGTGCCAGCCCACGGAAAGCCCGCTGAATTCATAGCGGAAGAACATGGTCGGCCCGCTCCAGTCGCCGATGCCGTTCCCATTGCGATCCCCCGGCCCGTCGCCGTCATGGTCCCAGCTCCACGCCGGGCCGGAGCGCGTCGCCGCCATGTAGGGCGCCTGGTAGCCGCTGATGACCGACATCTCCGGGCCGCCGTCCACCGACACGGTCAGGTCATGATTGGGGTTGTTGTAGTACGTGTCCTCCAGTTCCTCCAGAGTGGCGCCGCCCCATTCAAAGCCCATCAGCACCTTTTGCCCTTCTTCCACGATGGCGGGCGGCTGGCCCGGGCGCCCCGCATCGTTGAAGACGAAGATATGGATAACCTCGGCTTTTCTGTCCCACTGGACGAAGCGCGCGTTCAGGCTGGCGGCGCTGCTCGCATCCGGCGCCGCCGCAGCAGGCGCCGCGATGACCAGCAGCAGCACGATCAGCAGGAACAGCAGCATCGGTCGTACGTTCTTGTTCATCGGTTTATGTCTCCCTCTTTTGTCCGGATCATGGAGGCCTGCTGGCACCGGCCCGTATGCCAGGTATCAGGCAGGCGCGCGAGGGCACAGGTGAGCGGCCCTGGCTCGTCCACGTGGTGGTGTCGGGTTGTGGGGTGTAAGTGGAGATGCCGGAAGGTCTGCTGCCCGTGCTGGCAGCGCGGGTCATAGGATCAGAGTATCAAGGGCTGCCCTCGTTGGGATGCAGGGCGCAGCGCCATGAAACCAGTATAGGCGCAGGTTCGCTGAGTCTGCAAGTCAGGCGCTGCCCTCCCCCGCTCCCGCGTGCTATACTGGGCGGCGACGATCACCGAGCCGCCCCGGAGCAGCCATGCCCCGTGCCCTGATCCTGTGTTGTTGTGTCCTGCTGCTGGCCGCCTGTGCGCCTGCCGCCGCTGCGACGCAGCCCCCTGCGTCCCCGCCGCCCGCGCCCAGCGCCGCGCCGGATGATCCCCCGCGCACGCCCGCGCCCACCCTCACGCCGCGCCCCTCGCGCACGCCCCCCGTCGAGCCGAGCGCCGCACCCAGCCCTTCGCCCACAGCGACGCCCAACCCGCTCGCCCCCTGGACCATCGACGCGCTGGCCGCCCGCCAGTACGGCGAGGGCGATATCCTGGTCGCCGAGGTGCTGCCCGGCGATCTGCCGGTGCAGCAGTACGTGGTCGAATACCCCAGCGACGGCCTGCGCGTCACGGGCCTGCTCTGGGTGCCCTACGGAGAGGGTCCCTTCCCGGTGATCCTCGTCCTGCACGGCTACATCGACCCGGCGGTCTACTATCGCGGCCTCGATTCGCGCGCGCTGGGTGACTCCTATGCCGTGGCAGGCTACGCCGTCCTGATGCCCGATTACCGGGGCTATGCGGGCGGCCCGGGCTCGCCCAACCCGCTGCGCATCCCCTACGTGATCGACGTGCTCAACGCCATCGAGTCCCTGGACACGCTCGACGTGCTCGACGAGGACCGCGTCGGCGTGGTCGGCCATTCGATGGGCGGGGGCATCGCCACCTATCTGATGGTGCTCTCGGACCGCGTGGATGCGGTCGCCCTCTACGGCTCGATGAACGCCGACCAGGCCGTCAACTGGCAGTGGATCGGCCAGCGCTGGTCGCCCTGGTGGATGCAGCAGACCGCCGCCGAGATCGGCTCCCCGCTCAGCAACCCGGATGGTTACGCCCGGGTCAGCCCTATCAACTACCTCGACCGCGTCTCCATGCCCGTGCAGATCCATCACGGCACGCTCGATGATCAGGTGCCGGTGGAATGGTCGCGCCAGCTTGCCGGGGGCCTCGCCGAGGCGGGCAAGCAGGTCGAGTACTTCGAGTACCCGGATTCCAACCACACCTTCTACACCACCGACCGCCTGCAGTTGATCGAGCGCACGCTGGCCTTTTTCGATCGGTACGTGCGCGGCGAGGGCTGAGGCCAACCGCTTGGCCCGAGGCCTGTGATTACATCCACCCGCCGCCCGCCCCCTGATGCAGTACCTGCGCCCTACCGGGCCTCGCCCCCCTCTCCACAGGTGGAGAGGGGGGCGGGGGGGTGAGGCCAACCAGAAGCGAAGCGGCCTGAGCACAAGCCCCGGTCTCCCAGAGCTTCGCAGCCCGTAGGGGCCGTGCGCGCTGCCCATTCCTACCTCACCCCTTCCGACACCCTTATGGGCGTCTCCCTCCCCTCTCCGCTCGGAGAGGGGGACGGCAGGCCGCGCCTGCCAGGGGGTGAGGTCGATAAGGGGAAGGCCTGAGGCCTGAGAAGAAAGGCACCCCCTATCGGCCTGCGGCCACTTTCCGGCGTAGGGCTGCGCCCTACTTGTCATAGGACTTGCGCCCTATTTAAGGAGTTTTGCTGCGCAAAACATCCAGCCCAGGGGGAAAGCGTCGGGTTGGCGGGGATTGCAGCGCGGGATGATCAACCCGCCGCCCGCCCCCCGGCGACCGCAGGGCGCGTGCGGCAAATGGACGTTTCGCCTGCGGCGAAACTCCCTAAGCACGCCGTAGGTGTGCGACGGGAAGGTGTCGCGCAGCGACGGAAGGGGCTGAGGTCCTCCTCCCCGCGTTGACACCGCACCCGAACTCCCGTATCGTATACTTTGGGAAACACCCCTGGAATCAAGCAGCCGGAGACCTCGAATCATGGATAAACTCGCCCTCGATTGCAGCAAGTGTGGCGGCGCCCTGGAGATCACGCCCGACATGGAAGTCTTCAAGTGCCCCTTCTGCGGCGTGCCCTACATGGTCGAACGCGAGGAGGGCACGGTCCGCGTCATCCGCCTGGAACAGCGCGTCCGTGTGCTCGAGGAGAAGCAGTCCACCACCGACAAGGCGGTCTCGGAGATCAGCGCCCGCCAGGAGCTGCTCGATACCGACCTGGCCCGCATGGAGCTTGCCAAGCTGCGCGAGGAGCGCCGCGCCTACACAGAGCGCTGGAAGAAGGAAAACCCCACGCTGATCGGCGCCGTGATCGGGGCGGTTGTGCTCGCCTTCGGGGCGGTGTTCTGCGTGTCGGCCTTCAGCATCGTGGAGTTCAACGATACCACCGGGCCGATCGCGTTCTTTGTCTGCCCGCCGCTGATCGGCGTGCTCGCGGCTGTGGGCTGGCTGTCCCGCCTGGCCGGGTATCGCAGGGGCCTGCAGGCCTTCGACCGCCGCGAACAGGAGCTTTACAGCCGTATGGGGCTGGCCGCGCCCGAGGACCGTCTGCGTGCGGCAGGGCAGGCGCTCCGTGATCGCCGCCAACAGTCCACCTCCTCAGAATGAGCCTGCCGCGCGCCCGCCCGGCGCCGCGGCCTGTACCTTGTTGAAAGAATGCCCATGTCATCCAAGCTCTGCCCCAAAGTGATCCTCGAAGGCACGCGCCTGACCTTCAAGACCGATATCGCCTTCGCGCTCAACGAGCACCCGCGCATCGTCGGGCCCCGCAAATACCGCTACCACTCCCCGCTGATCTCCGCCGAGTGGTGCGCCTTCACCAACTTCCCCTGGGGGCGCGGCCTGATCAACTTCGAACCCCACGAGGAAGCCCTCGCCCTGGAGACCTACCAGACCTGGGCCCGCCTGTTCGAGCTACAGCGCTATTACTCGTGGATCGTCGACCGCTTCCACATCTCGACGCAGGCCTACCAACTGCGTACCTATGGCAGGCGCTGTGATTTCGGCTGGCTTGAGGACCGCCTGCTGCCGCTCGGCTTCCGGCTGGTCTTCTGCACGCGCAGCCCCGAGTCCTTCGAGGCCGCCCGCGCGGAGCGCCTCAAGGTGTCCGGCAACCCCTCCCAGTACGACGACCTGAGCATCTTCATCGAGGAGCAGGCGCTGCTGCGCGAGCTGGTCGCCGCGTCGCGCCTGCCCACCTTCGAGCTGGACCTCTCCACTAACGAGGTGCCCGGCGCGGTCGAGCGCATCGCCGACTGGCTGGAGCAGACCGGCGGCCTGACCATGCCGGATTAGCATCCCCTCAGCCCCGGCTTTGCCATGCGTGTAGGGGCAGCGCACGCGCTGCCCATTCCTACCTCCCCCCTCCCGACGCCCTGCCGGGCGTCTCCCTCCCCTCTCCGCTCGGAGAGGGGCAGAACCGAGCATAGCGAGGTTCGGGGTGAGGTCCACCCCCTATCGGCCTCCGGCCACTTTCCGGCGTAGGGCTGCGCCCTACTTGTCATAGGACTTGCGCCCTATTTAAGGAGTTTTGCTGCGCAAAACATCCAGCCCAGGGGGAAAGCGTCAGATCGGCAGAGAGCGCACCGCTGAATGTTCATCCCGCCGCCTGCCCCCCAGCGACCGTAGGTCGCGTGCGGCAAATGGACGTTTCGCCGCAGGCGAAACTCCCTAAGCACGCCGCAGGCGCGCGGTGGGAAGGTGTCGCGGAGCGACGGAAGGGGGTCACCCAGGCCCCAGGCCGCAGACTACCTCACCCCTCCCGACGCCCTGCCGGGCGTCTCCCTCCCCTCTCCACTTGTTGGAGAGGGGCCAGGGGGTGAGGTTCGCAGGCCTGAAAGGGGGTCCGCCATCCCATCTCCCAAGCTTGCTTCGCAAGCCGGAGAGGGGGCTAGGGGGTGAGGTCCAACCCGTCAGTACATCCACCCGCCGCCTGCCCCCCCGGCGCCTGAAAGGCGCGCCCCGGGATTGTCTGTGCTTCTCCCCCCGATCACAGGACGAATCTCACTTGACCATATGTCATACCCTATTAAAATGAGAAAAACAGCCGCTGCGTCGGCTCCCTACGCCTGGCATCCCGGACCAGGCCCACCGGTCGACCCGACCTCGGGTCGTGGTCGCCGCTTTGGAGAGTTCGCTGCATGTCCTCCATCGTTGGAACGCGCCCGCCTTTTCTCGATACCGAGATTGACCCTCGCGCCCTGCGCATCCCCGCGCCCCTCGAAAGCGCTGTCCAGCACCTCAAGGATGGCAACCGCCAGGCTGCGCGCGTCATCACCGCCACCCTGCTCGCCGACCGCCCAAACTACATCGAGGCCTGGATGCTGGCCGCCCGCCTGTGTGACAACCGCGCGCAGGCCCTCTATTGTGTATCGCGGGTGCTGGCCCTCGATCCCGGGCATGCCTGGGCGCTGCGCCAGCTCGAGCGGATGGGCGGCGCTGGTCCCTCAGCGGTGCCGTCGTCCTCTACCGCGCCGTCGTCCTCAGCCGCACAATCGGCGCCGCCCGCCAGACCGGGCGTCAGCCTGCACGTGCCGGTTTCCTGGCTGCTGGTCGGCGGCGCAGCCCTGCTGGTGATCGGCACCCTGATCATCGTCGCCGCGCTGGTGCTGGGCCCGCGCCTGTTCTCCCAACGTTCCGCCGGGCCTGCCGATCAGCCTGCCCTCCCCCAGCCCACCTCCACCCCTGAGTCGGCTGCCGGGCGCCCTGGTAAGCTCCCCGGCGATCAGGCACTCTCCACAACCGGGCACTACTATCCGGGTCGAATGATCAGTGGTATTCCTGCCCCCCTTGCAAGGGGGGGCAATCCGAGCGCGCCCCTCAGGGCGCCGCGAGGATGGGGGGTCCGTGCAAAAGAACAGGCCCCAGGCCAAAGGCCAGAGGCCGCAGACCACCTCACCCCTTCCGACGCCCTACCGGGCGTCTCCCTCCCCTCTCCGCTCGGAGAGGGGGGACGGCAGGCCGCGCCTGCCGGGGGGTGAGGTCAATAAGCCAGCCCCGAGCGAACAGGCCCGAGGCCCGAGCGACTACTCCCGGTCCCCGGTTTTCCCCCTCTCCACTTGTTAGAGAGGGGGCCGGGGGTGAGGTCCACAGGGCCACCCAGCCCCGAGCGAAAAGCCCCTACGGGGCCGCAGGGATCGGCGTGGGTGTCATCGCCTTCTTCGTGTTTCGCCTGATGGCCGGTGCCTACCCCGACCTGGCCCAGAGCCGCTTCCTGCTGCTGCCTTAACAGTTCTCCGCGCGCTCCTCGATGATCACGCCGTGCTCGGCCAGCGCCTGGACCAGCGCGCTGTAGCTCTCCCCGTGGATGGCGTCCTCGGGCGCGCTCAGCCCCGGCGCAGCGATCACCCCCTGGCCGATCAACTGCGCGGCGATGGCCGCCGGATAGGCCGTCACGCGGGCCATCGCGGAGGTCTTCTGCGCGGCCTCATCCCACATATAATAGTCGATGCGTGCAGGCTGCCCGTCCTTCTCCCCGCTCACCGTGTTCCACATCACGCAGGCATCCCGATCCCCCGGCAGCGGCTGCAGGCGCGGCGCCAGCACCACTGAGAGGAAGTGCCGTGGGCTGACCTGCTGCCCGTCGACTTCCACCGGGGCCTCGTCGAGCATGCCCGCCTCGCGCAGCGCAGCGATGGCCGCCCAGTGCCCCGGCCAGCGGATCGTCTTCTCGGCGAACTCCTCCAGCTCCGGGCGGGTGTGCACAAAGCTTGGCATGCCGGGGGTGATCACCGCCTCCAGCTCCTCCGCACGCTCCAGCGCCTCAAAGCGGAAGCGCTCGAAGCCCGACATTGCGCCCACGGTCGTCACGTGCCCCCCCTGAATCACCGTGGAAGGCGCCATGTACTCGCGCAGCACGTGGTCAAACGCCCAGGTGATCATGTATTTGAGGGGGTGGCGCAGCGCCGCTTCATGGGTGGGGATGCCCCCCGCCCGCGCGATGGCCGAGTCCGCCCGGTCCATCCGGCGGATGCCCTCGCCCAGCGTGACGTTGGTCAGGCCGGGCGCAAAGCCCATGCCGTCCAGCACGGTGATCCCCGCCTCGGCGGCGCGCCGGTGCAGGTCCTCGCCGTACTGGTTGGGCGTCAGGCCCTCCGGGATCGGCAGGCCGTGCGCCTCCTGTGCGTCGGGGCGGCGGTGGTACTCCTCCAGGATGTCCACCACATGCACCCCCGTGCGGATCGCCGCCTCGATGCCCCGGTAGCTGGCATCCCACACCGGCAGCGCCTGCACCGCCACCTGGTGTCCCTCCAGCAGCCGCGCCAGCCCGTCGATGGAGCTGTCCTCCAGCACAATCGGGCGCGCCCGCCCGCCGACAGTCTCCACCAGCGACGCAGCCTGCACCAGGGCGGGCCGGTTGACGTCCACCAGCGTGACGGGCTCCGCCTCCGGGCCGCGTGCCAGCTCGCGGGCGATCACCCGCCCGATGTGCCCTCCTGCACCGATCACGATCATCCGCATACAAGTTGCCTCCATCACCAGGATGCCGGGCACGCTGTGCCCCGCACTGAGTATAGAACAAGCGCGGGCACTTGCCCACGCCTGTGCTTTGGAGCCGGGTGATTGGGGAAACGCAAGCAGTCAGGAGACAGGCCCGGGGGCAAAGGCCCGAGGCCGGAGACCACCTCACCCCTTCCGACGCCCTACCCGGCGTCTCCCTCCCCTCTCCGCTCGGAGAGGGGGACGGCAGGCAGCGCCTGCCAGGGGGTGAGGTCAATAAGCCAGGCCCGGGGGAAAAGGCCAGAGACCACCTCACCCCTTCCGACGCCCTGCCGGGCTTCTCCCTCCCCTCTCCGCTCGGAGAGGGGGGACGGCAGGCAGCGCCTGCCAGGGGGTGAGGTCATAGGAGGCAGCCAACCCCGAGGGAACCGGCCCCCTACAATCCGATCAGCGTGTGCAGCCCGTGCCCACCCCACGCGAAGATCAGCGCGCCAAACGCATTGGCGATAGCCGCCGTCCAGGTGAAGCGCCACAGCTTGACATGGTACATGCCGCCCACCAGCCCTACCATCTTGGGGCCGTAGCCGGGGATCACCCGCGCGGCGATCAGGAACCACGGCGAATCGGCGGGGAAGCGCCCCAGCCCCAGCGGTAGCTTATGGCGGCTGTTCTCAAAATCGGCCATATGATGTACGCGCGTGCCGAGGTAATATTCGATCAGCGAGGCCAGCATGTAGCCCGTCCAGCTGATCAGCGCCCCCAGCAGCGGGCCGAACACCGCCCCGTTGATGAGTGTCAGCGGCTCGGTGGGGATCGGCGAGGCGCCGAAGAACGTCTGCAGTGCGATGCTGGCCAGCACGCCCAGCAGGCCGTGTGCCTGGATGAACGCCTCAAGCTGGTGCACGTGCCGGATCAGCACGTAGGCCACAATCCCTGCCAGGACCACCGTCCCGATCAGTGTGATCGCGCTGTGCATCCGGTTGGGCTTGGCGGGTTCGTCCCTGGCGTCGGTATCGGGCGCGGCCTGTGTTTTGCCCTGCAGTTCGGCCTGCATGTGAGCTTTGTTGGCTTCCATCGCTCTTATCCCCCAATGCGCACCGGCCCCGGCTGCCGCGCGAATCCCTCAAACCGGGCTGGCTGGTTGCCATAATGCCAAAGAACAGATTATACCGCACGCTTCACCGCGCCGGGCTACCAGCTGCCCTCCACCTGAGTCAGCAGGATCGGCGCCCCGCGCTGGATCACCAGCGTGTGCTCGTACTGTGCCGACAGGCGGCCGTTGGTGGTTGCGAGCGTCCAGCCGTCCGGCATCTCCCGCACGCGGTCGCCCCCGTTGCTCAGAAACGGCTCAATCGTCAGCACAGCGCCTTCCCGGAAGCGCTCGCGGTTGCGCGGCTCGTAGAAGTTCGGGACGGAGGGGTCCTCATGGATGTGGCGCCCCACGCCGTGCCCCGCCAGCTCGCGGAGCACCGTGAAGCCCGCGCGCCGCGCGACGCGCTCCACCGCCCTGCCCACCTCGTTGATCAACTGCCCTGCGCGCGCCCTGTGGATCGCCTCGGCCAGCGCCTGGCGGGCGGCCCGCAGCAGCCGCTCCTGCTCCGGGGTGCTCGGCGGCACGCTGAAGCTGGCCCCGGCATCGGCAAAGTAGCCGTCCATCTCCGCCGAGATGTCGATGTTCACCAGGTCCCCTGCACGCACCACCCGCCCGCCGGGGATGCCGTGCGCCGCCTCGTCGTTGACGCTGATGCAGGTATGCCCCGGGTATGCGTAGACCAGCATCGGCGCCGAGCGCGCGCCATGCTTCGCCAGGAATTCCCCGCCGATGGCGTCAAGCTCGCCCGTGCTGATGCCGGGCCGCAGGTGGCTGGAGACGTGCAGGATCGCCAGGCCTACCACACGCCCGATTGCCCGCAGACCTTCCAGGTCCTGCGTTTTCTCAATGGTCATTGTGAGTCTCCGCTGGCTGCCTCTATAGCCGGGATTGGCCCCCAGGCTGGCCGGATGCATGAAGATAGCACAAAGTGCTTTGCCCGCCAACAATGCTGTGATCGCGGTTGTCCGGCGCCCGCCAGATCATCGCCATCTTCCCGCGCGTCTGCAGCGTCACCTCAGGGCTGGTTCAGTGTACCCATCAGGAATGCTTCAAAAGCGCGCCGTTCAGCGGACACGGCCACCTGCACCGATGGTCCATCTGCGCTGGGTTTGGTTCGCCCCGACTCCGGGCCTTCATCCGCAACCACGGTCAGGTTGATATCCTCGTAGGTGGCTAAGTCCGGGCGCAGGCTGATCGCCGCCGTCAGCGTATCCCAGAACTGGAACCCGCCGAAGTCGATCAGGTCCCGGTTTGCATACAAAAGCGCATAGACCAGGTCCGCTGCCGGCGTTTGCCGCTGCCGGTTGAGCCGGTTGAGAAAGCCTGTGGTGATCGGGACATCCTGCGTCGCATCCAGCGGAACCAGCGTAACGGGCACGCCTGACTCCAGAACCACATTGGCCGCTTCCGGATCGATGTAGATGTTCCACTCGGCATAGGCATTGTCAATTCCCACACCCGACAGCCCCACGTTGCCGTCAACGTGTACTGCGCCCCCCATGATGTAAATCCGGCTGATGTGTTGGACGATGTCGGGATACCTCTGCAAAGCCTCTGCGATATTCGTTAACGGGCCGACGGCCACAATGACGCCGGGCTGTTCAGATGCGCGGAGTGTCTCAGCGATCAGGTCGGCAGCCTGCCCCCCCTCGCGTTCGCCCCCTGCGGGCAGCGGCACCCCGTAGAATTCATCCGCCCGCGCTCGCCACTCGGCGGGGAATTCATGATCGCCGCTGAGCGGGGTTTCGCGTCCGCACGCAACGGGAATGTCTCCCTGTCCGGCAGCCGCCAATACCCCTGCTGTGTAGCGTATTCCCGGCTCACAATGCACCTCCCCTGTCCCGGCGATGGTCACGGACTGAACATCCGCCGCCGGATGCTGCAGCAGGAGCAGCAGCGCGATGTAATCTTCATGGGCCATATCGCCGTCAAACAAAACCCGCCGGGTTTCAATGTCCGGCGCAGCGTCTGGCTGGCAGCCCGCACACAGCAGCCCCGCTGCAATGATCAACCCTGTACAGCGCCGCATGGCAGCCGCTCCTTTCGGTCTCAAAAGCGGATGTATCCCGTTCGATGCAGGATCAGCGGGTTGTCCTCGTCCCGCAGCACCCCCCACGCGGCCGGGCCGGTTGTCCCTGCGGCTTCTGTGTTTCGAAGGTGTAGTCCACGGATGAGGTTGGGGTGTGCAGGGGGCCTCAGCGCTGCTCACCCTCCGGGCGCGGCGCGGGGGGGCCGTTCCAGGGCTCCCAGAAACCCAGGTTGAGCACATATACCACGGTATCCGGCCCCTGCAGGTAGCAGGCCCGGTAGCTGGGGATGGCCGTTGAATCGCACTGGTAGGAGGCGGTATAGCCAAAGGCAGGCGCCGACGCCCAGCCCACCCGTGAGCGGATGTTGACGGCCAGGTCGCCGTACAGGTCGGGGTCCAGCTCGCCCCGCCACAGCATCCCGAAGCCCCACACCGGCTCGTAGAAGCCGCGCGGCGGGTTTACGCTGACCTCCGGGCGGCCCGCCTGCCAGGGGTTCTCCACCACCACGTACTGCCCGCCGATGATGTCCGCCTGGTTGAACAGCACGTAGATTTGCCCGTTCAGCTCGATCATCAGCCCGCGCTCGAACTGCTGCGACACGGCATACCCGCTCGACGCCGGGGAGATCGGGCATTTGGCGGGCGGGTTGGCCATGAACCACGTGTCGGGGCAGCGCAGCGTCACCACCCGGCTGGCTTCCTCGACGCGCGTATCGCTGTATACGTACAGCACAAAGGTGATCTCGTTGCGGGCCTGCGGGTTGGTGATCACTTCGCGGGCGCCTGCGCCGGGTATATCCCAGCACTCCTCGATCTCGCCCGCCGGGTTGAAGGCACAGATGCGCCCGTAGTCGCCCCCGAACGACCAACTGATCGTCACCGGCTCGCCGGGGGCTACCTCGCTGGGGCGCACCTCGAAGCCGAAGATCAGCCGTTCAGGCAGCCCGGGCAGATCGGGGGGTGCCAGGCCGGGCCCTGCGGTCAGGTCCGACGACGCCGGGGCAGACGGCATGGCCTGCAGAGTGGCCTGCACAGCAGTCGCCACCAGCGCATCGACCGGCGGCGCGGCAGCCGCAGCCTGGCGCGCGTTGTGCGCCTGGCCCGCCGGTTCTATGCTCACCTGGAAGGTGCAGGCGGCCAGCAGGCTGGTCCCCGCCAGCAGCGCCAGCACGACGGTGCTCCGTCGCATCCTGGGCCCGATCCCCTCGCTTGATCCCCGCGACAGGGGGTGTTCTCCCCTGACTCTATCACGAAGCGCCCCGCCTGACCATCACCCGTGCGCTGGCCCGCCGGGTCAGCGGCAGCGCGTCATCAGGAAGTCCAGCAGCATCTCGTGGAACACGCCCGGGTTGTCGAGGTTGGCCGCATGGCCCGCAGCCGGGATCACCATGAAGCGGCAGTCCGGCTCCTGGGCGGCCCAGGCGGGCATCGCCTTGCGGATGTTGCCCGTGCGCTCCTGGTCGCCGACCATCAGCAGCAGCGGCTTGCCGATCCGGTAGCCCGGCTCGTAGTGCAGGCACTCCATGGTCGCCATCATCACCTGGACCCACTCCGCCTTGCTCGTGGCCTGCATGGACCGGCGCAGCGCCTCCTGCCCTGCTGGCGTGATCGCCGAGATTTTGACCGCCTGCTCCACCAGCATGCGGTACGGGTAGGCCATGAACATCGGCCTGGCCATGCTCAGCAGCAGGGTTTCCGGCCGCGTCAGCTTCTGGAAGTTCCACGTGCAGCCCAGAAAGGCCATCGCCCGCACGCGCTCGGGGTGCCTGAAGACCAGCTCCTGGTGCAGGTTGCCGCCCATCGAATGGCCGACGAAGACCGCCTGCTCCACCTGCAGCGCATCCAGGATGCCCAGCAGGTCGTCGATGGCGGCCCCCAGCGCGAAGGGCGCCGGGCGCGACAGGCCGTGCCCGCGCACATCCCAGGCCAGCACACGGAAGTGCTCGCCCACCAGGGGCAGTGTTGCATCCCACTCGTGGTGATCGATGGTGGCGCCGTGGGTGAACACCACCAGTGGCGCGTCAGATGGGCCGCCTGTCCAGGTGTGGATGTCGCAGCCTGGGCGTGCCAGCAGTCCTTCAGTGAGGTTCATAGGGGGTCCGTTCCGTTGGGAGCAGGCCGCACGGGTGCGCGGCCCGCCCTGGGAGAGTGGCTGCCTCCAGTGTATCACGATCCGGCGCGCCGGGGGTATGCCGGGTCCTTGCCGCCGGGCAGCCCCGCATGGTACGATCCCCCTGACGTCCCGCAGCATCCCGGGGTGCCCCGATGATCCTCCCGCCGGTCCTGCAGCTCGTGCTGTTCGCCGCCGCGTACTTGGCGGCGGGCCAGCTCACGCTCGTGGTGTGGGGCTGGCTGGCGCCCTTCCCCATCCCCGCCGAGCACCGCCTGCCGGTCCGCGTGCTGTGGTGGGTCTTTGCCTCGCTGGCCCTGGGCCTGGGCATCATGCACCTGCTCGATGGGGCCGTGCGCAGCCTGGCCCCGGCGGATCGACGCCCGCCGCCGGGCTCGTCTGGCTCCTGGGCCGATCTGGAGCGCCGCCTGCGCGGCGGCCCCCGCTGAACCCTGCCCCCGCTCACTCCCCCGCCGCAGTTGCCCGTGCCAGCGCGGGCCAGACCCGCGCATCGCCCGCAAAGGACACCTCCACCGCCAGCGGTCCCCCGGGCGGCCCATCCAGCGTGAACGCGAACGCGCCGTCGGCCCCCGTCTGCGTGCTGCCCGCTGCAAAGTCCCCCGCCTCAAACGGGATCGTCTGGCGCATGACCTCGCCCCCCGGCCCCAGGAAGATCAGCGCGAAGTACCCGCTGCCCACCGCCTCCGGTGCCACACGCGCCGTGAAGGTGACCTCGAAGCGCGCCCCGGCGCTGGCCGCGATCTCCCCCGAGTTCACGCCCGTGCTCTGGGTGGGCAGCGCCGTCACCTGCAGCATGCGCCCCGCGCCCCGGTCGCTGGGCTCCAGGCGGGCATCCCCATCTCCCCACAGGCCCCAATAGTCCAGCCCGGCGGCGAAGCCCGGGTTCGGCACGCGGTTGCCGCTCTCCTCCCCCTCGCGGTAGCGCACCTCGTACAGGATGATCTCGCTGGGCCCGGAGCACCCGCATTCGGTGTTCACGCGCAGCCCCACATTGGCCACCGTCGCGCCCTCCGGGACCTCCCCGCTCAGCCGGTATTCCCAGATCACGCCCTCCCCGGCCAGCGGCGTCACAACATACTCAATGAGCTGGCCCGCCAGGGCTGCGCCGCCCTCTTCGCGCAGCGTCCCGTTCACCAGCAGGCTGGCCCCGTCGCCGGATCGTCCGGCCTGCACCGTGAGCGTGGTCCGTGTGCGGGCGTAGCTGTTGACAAAGTGTGTGAAGGTGTAAGGCGTGCTTTCCGGCAGCACGCGGTCCGGGTGGTCGTGCCACGACTGGAAGAACACGTGCTCCGGGCGCCCCCCGTACAGGCTCTCGTAGAGCACCATGCGCTGCTCGGCCTTGCCCAGCCATTCCTCATCCGAGCCGTCCTCCCAGTCGCCGAAGTAGATCATGCCGAACTCCACGCCGTGCGCGCGCGCGAAGTCCTCCAGCTCTTTGGCGTCCTGCGCCCAGTTTGCCCGTGTGAACTGCACATCCAGGATGAAGAATTCCAGCGGCGCGCCGGTCACCGCCTCGTAGGTCTCGATCCACGTCTTGTACAGGTCCAGGTCCGTGTCTTCCCACAGCGGCTCGATGTCGCCGAAGACCACCTCCGGGTAGATCGTGCGCAGCTTCTCCATGTAGGTCACCAGGTCGCCCGCGATCTTCTCCGGGGTCCAGTGGCAGGCGTTCGGACCATCGTAGATATGCGCGAAGGCGAACGGCTCGTCAAAGGCGACCACCTGCAGCGTGCCTCCCGCCTCCTGGATGCGCTGTGCGATGTGCAGCCCTTCGGGGATGCCCGCAAACCCTTCGATGCCCTGCCCGCACTGGAACGGTGTCAGCGGCCCGGCCTCCACCGCCAGCGCGATGCCCCGCCGTTCCAGGTCGGCGATGGCCGTGCGCAGTTCCTCGTCCGTGGCGTCCTCCGACACCCACTCGCCGTACAGCTTGAAGACCTGCACGCGGCTCGCGGCGCTGCTCCACGGGGCATCCGCTGTGAACAGCTCCATGAAGTCATCCGAGCCGATGAAGGGCCGCCCTTCGCGGATCTCCATCGGGGGCAGCGGGGCGAACCAGATCACGGGTTTTTCATCGAAAAGGCTGCTGGGGGCGGGTGCGGGCGTGGAGGAGTCCGGGGCGGATGTGGGCGGGCCGTCCGGCGGCGGCTGCGCCTGTCCCCCGGTCAGGGTGCAGGCCAGCGCGGCCAGCGCGGCCAGCGCCAGCGCCACCCCGATCAGCGCCGTGGGCGTGCGGGTGTCCCTGATCATCAGCATCCCCCTCTCACATTTGCTGTTGCGCCCAGTATAGCCCACTCGCTTTGAGGCGCCAGCAGGCACCCCCCGAGGGCCTCGCGCGCCGCGCCGGATCGCGCCATAATCCAGCCTGTTCTACATTTCGCATGCTGGTGAGGTCCTATGCCCTGGCACAAGCTGATCCCTGTGCTCGTCTCAATCCTGATCATCGTCGCCGTCGCCATCGCCCGCGAGTACTCCAGGCCCCTGGCTGCGATCACCGCCACCATGCCCCTGGCCATCCCGCTCAGCCTGTGGATCGCCTGGGCCGCCGAGCATGGCAGCCGCAGCGCCATGAGCAGCCTCAGCGGCGCCATGCTGATCAGCCTGCTGCCCACCCTGCTCTTTGCGCTGGTGGCCTGGCTGGCTCTGCGCGCGGGCTGGCGCCTGCTGCCCACACTGGCGCTGGGCTATGCCGTGTGGGGATTGGCCACTGCAGCCGTGTTCGGCATCCGCGCCCTGCTCCATCTGTAAACCAGGCCAGAGGCCAGAGACCACCTCACCCCGAACGTCGCTGCGCTCCGTTCTGCCCCTCTCCGCTCGGAGAGGGGAGTCGAGGACGGAGGCAACCGTCCGAGACGGGGTGAGGTCACACGGGGAAGAACAGGCCTGAGGCCAAAGGCCTGAGGCCGCAGCCCGCCCCCCTTCCGACGCCCTGCCGGGTGTCTCCCTCCCCCTCTCCACGGGTGGAGAGGGGGCCAGGGGGTGAGGCCAAAGGCCCGAGGCCGCAGCCCGCCCCCCTTCCGACGCCCTGCCGGGTGTCTCCCTCCCCCTCTCCACGGGTGGAGAGGGGGCCGGGGGGTGAGGCCAAAGGCCCGAGGCCGCAGCCCTCCCCGGACGACCTGAACGCCCTGGGCAGCCAGGGCTGGGAGCTGGCCGGGATGCTGGTCCACGCGGGGCAGGCGCACTTTTACTTCAAGCGCCAGGCGGGTTGACGCAGGGGAAGACCCCCGCTGCGCCGCCTGTGCGGTCATGGCTGCCCCGTTCTGGGACGCAAAACGCCAGCCCGGCGGGGGCTGGCGCTCGCCATGTCCCTGATCATCATACTGTATAAGCCCCTGCGCTGTGAACAGGGCATCGTGCTGGTCGGCTCCCTGCAGGCCCCCACCGATCGTCCTGTCCGGGGCCTCTGACCTGCCGGTCAGCCCTCAGCGCACCGCCTGCTTCACCAGCGCGGCGATCCGCGCCTCGACCTCAGGGGTCAGCTCCATCAGCGCGTAGGAGTTCGGCCACATGGCGCCGTCGTCGAGGTTCGCCTGGTCGCTGAAGCCCAGCGTGGCGTAGCGCGTGCTGAACTTCTGCGCGCTCTGGTAAAAGCAAACCACCTTGCCATCCCGGGCATAGGCGGGCATCCCGTACCAGGTTTTCGGCGCGAGCTCCGGCGCGCTGGCCTGGATGATCGCATGCAGCCGCGTCGCCATGCTGCGGTCCGGTTCCGGCATCTCGGCGATCTTCGCGAGCAGGTCGCTTTCGCCGTCCGCCTTGCCCTTCTTGCCGCGCTGTGCTTCCGTCTTCAGCTCCCTGGCGCGCTCCTGCATCGCAGCGCGTTCTTCAGCCGTGAACCCCGAGTTCTTCTGTGTGCTCATAGATACCTTCTTAGCGTGACAGCTTGTCGTTAGAATCCGATTCACATCATCCCGATCTGCGTGATGTGTGTGATGATTATATAGTAGAACATGTATTCTAGATAGTCAAGACGCCATTTGTCCGGATTGGCGATTGTCTCCGCACAGCGTGGGCTGCCCCTGGCACGCCCTCGCCTGCCTCAGTTACAAGATTGTAGGGGTGCTGGCTGGGCCGGTCAAGGACGATCGGCTGGATGGTAATAAAGATTACACACGTCATGAGGAGATGCGTGGTAACAATCATAAGCTACGAGCAGAGAGAAGGAAGGGTCTAGACTAGCATGCCATGCTTTCCAAAACATCTGTTACCGTATGGGTCTTTGTGAGGATTTAGTTTTGTCGAGTATTTCTGGCGATAAAAACGCTTGCCACAGACCGGGCACTCAATTACATAGCGAGCACTGCTTCTGCGCCTACTAATGCTACCTAATCGGCGTTGTGGCGACCCCTGAAAGAAACGCTCTTTGAAAAACTGACCGGCTTTCGACAGCTCGATCTCAAATCGGGGTTCAAATTCCTGATCTGTATTCTTGATTTCTTCTATTTTCTGATGAACAAATGATTTGATGCCAGGACCATGTTTCCTTCCGCCTGAACGGTCGTATACGTAAAGATATTCTCTGCCGATCCCGTTTTTTCTTGTTTTGTATTTAAGAGAATACGGTTCAACATCACGGCTAACACCGCCATAAACTACGTGTAAGAGTGTTTGCCTATATCCCGCCTCAATAATTGTGTTCCGCATGTCTGCTGGGAAGAAAGCAAGCGTTCCCTGTCCTTTTGGTAAACCTTCGAACCAAGCAGACACGACTGATTTGAATCCCTCTACTGCGCGGTCAAAGCCGAATTGGGCTGTTTGCGGGATGACAAGGTATCTTTTCCACAAATCCTGCAATGCTTCGAATGGAAGACCGAGCAGTATATCCTTAACAACGCCCGGACCTGAACTAAAAATTGTCTTCTTCAAGAAAGCCGAAATCACTTCATTCCGGTTTATCTCGATAGTTGGTGATATGAATGTAGCATTGACAAAGTCATACAGGTCGGCTGAATGTCGGCGCTGAATCAGGCACTTGAGCTTAGCAGCTAGCATCTCCTCAAGTTTCATACATTTGACCTGAACATTAAGCAAACCTCTATCAGAATAGGGGTGAATGATGTTTCGAGTCTGCACGGGCAATTGTAATTTTTCGTGCTCAGAAATGTCCATGCGAATACTTAAGACGATTTCGCTCTCGTCTCCAAAGAAATCGCGAAAATAAAGTCTGGCTTCGTGTACTTGTCGGTCTTGGTCGATAACGCTTTTCTTTTGCATACGTGTTCTTGATATATCAAAGTGAACTCCAGTCTTTGCTTCAATATGATCGCAGACCCTATTGAGTTGTTCAATGACAGCCTCCTGTTGTGGAAGCGGGCCTTCAAGTGTGAAGTCCAAATCACCGGAATAGCGTGCCGCCTCGAAGTATGCCTTTCTCAGGCAGTTACCTCCTTTTAGGATTAGGGATGTGCCAAGATCGCTTTCTGAATAGATGCCAGCTAGAATCCATCCGAAAATATAGTCGCGCTGAACATTGGACGGATGTACGTCTAGCTCATCCGCCATATTAACAATCTCATCGCGATCAATCATGCAAGTAGTACCCTCTGGCGCAATCACCGTATACGTGTGGCACCTAATCACGGTGCGAGTGCTGTCGTGCCCACAAATTGCTATAGGGTTCAGAGTTATTTGGTTAAGTAACAGCGGGCGCCCACCAGCGCAGGTACGCAGCCCTCTGTGCCATCTTATTATACGATGATACTTACGAGGGGATAAACAGCGTTCCCTGTCAAAAAGCCCTACAGCCGCACAGCCCCCTCACCCCCGCCGGGGACGCACCAGCAGGGGCAGCGCGGCCCGCAGCAGCGGCGCGCCGATCCGCAGGGCCTGGTAGGGCAGGCCGGGCACCACCACCACGCGGCGCCCGCGCAGGGCCGCCAGCGAGCGCCGCACCACCCGCTCGACCGGTGTCCACAGCCAGCCCGGGATATCCTCACGGCGCAGCCCGTCGGGGCGTTCAAAGCCCGCCGAATCGAAGATGTGTGTGCGCACAAAGCCGGGGCAAATGGCCTGCACCCGCACCCCCGTGCTGCGCAGCTCGGCGTGCAGGTCCTCGGCCAGGGTGATCAGGTAGCGCTTGGTGGCGTGGTAGGTAGCATGGCCCGGCGCGGCGGGCAGAAAGGCGATGGCCGAGGCCATCAGGATCAGCGCCCCGTGCCCGCGTGCGATCATGCCGGGCAGCGCGGCGCGTGCCAGCCGCACGGACGCCACCACATGCACAGCGATGATCGCCAGGTGCGCGGCCAGGTCCGCCTGGGCCAGCGGCCCCGGCACGTTGAACCCCGCGTTGCTCACCAGCAGGTCCAGCGTGGCGCAGGCCGCGATGCACGCCTCGACGCGGGCCGTGCCCTCCGCATCCGATAGGTCGGCGGGCAGGGCCTCGGCGTGGATGCCGTGCGCACCCGCCAGCTCCTCGGCCAGCGCCGCCAGCAGCTCCCCCCGCCGTGCCACCAGGATCAGGTCCCAGCCGCGCGCCGCCAGTTCACGGGCATACGCCTCCCCGATCCCGCTCGAGGCGCCGGTGACCAGCGCCGTCCTGCCCCTGCCATTTCGTGTGTCCATCGCCCCTCCGCGCAGTCCCGTAACGCTCTCCGCGGATTGTACGGGGCGCCGGGGGCCGGGTCAAGCGCATCAGGCCGGGGCCGCCCCCTCCCTGAAGGTCGTCTCGACCCACGCGCGGATCTCGTCGCGCACCCGCCGGAACACGGCCAGCGCCGCCGCTTCCTCGCCATCAAAGGCCGCCGGGTCCTCGAAGCTGTGATGGATCATCCTGCCTGCACCGGGGAACACCGGGCACTCCTCGCGCGCAGAATCGCACACCGTGACCACCAGGTCAAAGGGCTGCCCGAGGAACTCCGTCAGGCTTTTCGAGCGCCCCCCGCCGATGTCAACGCCTGCCTCGGCCATCACCCGCACGGCCAGCGGGTGCACGGTGCCGCTGGGGCGGCTGCCCGCGCTGTGCGCCTCGATGCGCCCCCCGTACAGCGCCCTGATCCAGCCCTCGGCCATCTGGCTGCGGCACGAGTTGCCCGTACATAACACCAGCACGCGCTGCTTCTCGCTGCTCACGGACCCCCTCCCTGTCTGCTCTTGGTCAGACTATAGCAGCGCCGTGTTAAGCCCGTATTATTGCGGCCTCTGCATCCCGCGCGCCTCGCGCCAGGCCCGCACCCCGCAGATCGCCGCCGGGATCAGCGGCAGCCCGGCCAGCGGCACGGCGATGCACAGCAGCACCACCGCGCTGCGTGTGCTGATGCCCCCCTCCAGGCGCGCCGTCATGGTCACCACCAGTGTGAGCGCCGCGCCGATCACCAGCGTCACAGCGGCCCAGCTCCATGCGCGGTCCACGCTGCCTTTGGCGCGGATGCTCCGCACGATCAGGGCGATCACCATGAAGGGCGCCACGCAGAACGCCATCCCGAAGGCCAGTTGATCCAGCTCCATGCGCTCGGTCAGCCCCGGCAGGAACAGTAGCGCGGCCACCAGCCCGAAGCTGACCAGCACCAGCATCACCACGTCGCGCGGCGGCCTGAAATACTGGCTGTCCATGCTCTCCCCCCCAGATTCAGTATGGATGTACTACAATAGACATGCGGCCCTGATCTGGCAAGGAGGATGCGCATGGCCGGGATTCACTGCCCTGTTTGCGGCTCGATCTATGTGGAGTATTACATCGCTGATCTGTCCAACCCCCACCCCGATGCTTACAACATCGAGATCTGGGGCAAAACCTACCGCCAGCTTGGTATCTCCGGCAAAGGCCGCTGGATGATCTACAAGTGTTCGCACGTGCCCGAGGCCATGCACATCTGGGCTGTGCTTGAGGAGCGCTACCCCGATCGCTGAGCGGCGCCGCTGCCCGCTCATACCAGGGACCAGATCACAATATCCCCGCCCATGCCTGCGGCGGCCAACATGCGCCCATCCGGCGAGAAGCGCACCCGCGTCACATCCGTGGTGTAGACCTCCAGCACCGCCAGCTGCTCGCCTTTGGTGGGATGCCACAGCCGCACCGTCCCATCGCGCCCCGCCGTTGCGATCAGCGCGCCGCTGGGGCTCCAGGCCAGGTCCACCACCGGGCTGTTATGCCCCGCAAGCTGGTTGATCAGCCGCCCGCTCGCCGCATCGAAGATGCGCAGCAGGCCCTCGCGCCCCGCGGAAGCCAGCAGGCTGCCGTCCCAGTTGAAGCCCACAGCATACACAGGCCCCCGGTGATGGTTGATGTCCAACAAGACCGGGTAATCCGGGTGATCCAGGTCGCGCACCCGCACACGCCCCGAGGACAGCCCGCAGGCCAGCCATCCGGCATGCGGGGCGAAATCCAGCGAGATCACCGGGCTGTGATCGGGCTCGCGCAGCACCGTCTCGCGGCGGCCCTGCGGCAGCCTCCACAGCGTCATGAAGTAGCCCGCGGTCGTTACCATCAGGTTCGGGTCCAGCCGTGAGAACACCATCGCGCTGACCTGGCTGGCCAGCCCGGCGATGGCGCCCTGGTAGCTGCCGCCCGGCATCCCCCACAGCTTGATCTCCCCATCCCACGATGCCGCGAACAACTGCGCCCCGCTGGGGTGGAAGGCCACCTGGCACACCCAGTTGCCGTGTTTGTCGATCGTATCCTGCAGCCTGCCGGTCGCCGTATGCCACAGCCGCACCGTGCGGTCCGTGGCCCCCGAGGCCACCAGCCTGCTGTCCGGGGAGAAGGCCAGCCCCAGGATCGGCGCCTTGTGGGCGGTGATGCGCACGCGCTCACGCAGGAAGGGCACCGCTTCCGGGCGCAGCACCGCCAGGTGTTCCCGGTCGTCCCAGCCCGGCTGTGCACGCCCCAGCTCGCCCAGCAGCGCCATCGCCGGGGATATCTGCCCGACCCGCAGGGCGGCTGCGGCTGCGCTGTACTGGGCATCGGCGGCTGCAAGCCGCCGGGCGGCGGCGTACTCCTCCTGGATGGGGTGATCGGGCTGCAGGTCGAGCAGCCGCCGCCCCTGTGCGATCAGCCCCTCCCGGTCCCCCGCCTCTCGCGCGCGGATCACCTCATGCTCTAATTCCTCCAGCCCCACCGAAGCCAGGCTGCGTTCCAGGTGTGCCAGCCGCTGGATGATCTCCCCCTGCGCGATCTGCGGGTGCACCTCCAGGATGCGGTAGTACAGGGCACGCGCCCGCTCCGGGTCGCGGCTTTCCAGCGACAGCGCATCTGCGAACAGCCGCGCCGGATTCTCGCTGCGGCCCCGCGCCGGTTCTGAGCGCCGGGCGGGTGTAAAGCGCCGGATGCCCGTGGGTGTGGGTGCCCACGCCCGCATGGAGGCTGCCCCGCCTTCCACGGGTGCGCTGACCGCCGGGCCGCCCTCCACCGCCAGGCGCAGCGATTGTGCGAAGGCCTTCACCGAGTGGAAGCGCAGCGATGGCGCTTTGGCCGTCGCACGGCGCAGCACATCTTCCACGGTGGGCGGCAGGTCCGGGCGTAAGGATGCCAGCGGCCGCAGAGTGTGGTTGAGATGCGCCTCCATCGCCAGCGCGGGGATGGCGGCATCGATGGCCGGTTGGCCTGCCAGCAGCTCGTAGGCGATCAGCCCCAGTGCGTAGATATCGACCGACGGGCTGCAGTTCAGCCGCATCAGCACTTCGGGGGCTGCATAGGGCAGCGGCCTGCTGCGCAGGTCCACCGACTCGAGCAGCGGCAGCCCCAGCCCGAACCCGCAGACGGCGAAGCGCTCCCCTTCCACGCGCAGGATCGAGCGGGGCGTCAGGTAGAAGTGCGCCAGCCCCGCCCGGTGGGCCGGTTCCAGCCCCTCCGCCGCCTGCTCGATGATCCGGCAGACCAGGTCGGCGGGCAGCGGCCCCGTCATCTGCCCCAGCCCGCCCACCGTGCCCAGCGGCAGGTAGGGCCACGCCACATAGACCCGGTCGCCTGTGATCCCATGCTCCAGCGAGGCCAGCAGCGCGGGGCTTTGGAACAGCAGCGCCTCGCCCAGGGTGCTCGCCAGGCGCGCCGGGTTATCGAGCAGATGCGCCGGGATGATCGACAGCAGGGCTTCCTGGCCGTTATCCATGTCGACGGCCAGGTGATACTGCGCGGGACCGTCCTCATACAGGAATCGCAGCAGCCGGTAGTGTTCGAGGGAGCGTTCGGTGGTGTGGGATGGCATGCGCTTGGTCCTCGTTTCGGTACTTTAACTTCACCTTGAGTGTGCCATCCCAAGTGTAAGCGCGCGTAAACATCAGTTTAAGGACACTTTAAGCGCCCCCTCCGCTGCCGTCCTCACCGCCCACCCCGCGCGCAGCGCAGCCCGGTGTGCGGATCGTGCGCCGCATGGGCCGAGGATCGCGCGGCGCAGCGGCTCCGGTCGGCCACCACGTCCGCCCCGCCGTAGGCCTCGTACCACCCGCTGCCCCGGATCACGTGGTTCCAGGGCGGCTCCCGGTTGAGCGGGTCCAGCCTGGGCAGCGCGGAATAATCCCCCCAATTGTAGTAATCGGCGGCCCACTCGGCGGCGTTGCCCGCCATATCCAGCACCCCGAAGGGGCTGGCGCCCGCCGGGTGCGATCCGACCGGCGCGGGGAACGGCCCCGCGCGCCCCTGCCCCGCGTCCATCAGCAGCGGCCACAGCGCCTCCGCTGCCGTGCCCTCACGGGCCTGGCCGCCTGCCCCCGGCCTGAAGGACCCCGGCGCGCGGTCCACCTGGGCGCGGCCCGCGTCCCAGCGATCCCCCCACGGATAGGTTTGCCCGTCGTCGCCCCGGCAGGCGCGCTCCCACTCGGCCTCGCTGGGCAGGCGCTTGCCCGCCCATGCGCAGTAGGCGGCGGCGTCCTCCCAGCGGATGCCCAGCACAGGGTAATCATCGAGGCCCGCCGGGTATGCGCTGCCCGTCCAGTAGGGCGGCGCCGCCCCGCCCGCCTCGATCACGTAGCGTTGGTACTGTGCGTGGGTCACCTCGTAGCGGTCGATGGCATACGCGGAGAGTGTCACCCGCTGCACGGGGCGCTCGTCCGGGTGGCCCGTCTCGCTGCCGCGCAGGAACTCCCCGGCGGGGATCGCCACCATGCTGCGATCCAGCGCCCCGGCCAGCGCCGCGATCTGCCCGGTCTCCGCCAGCCAGCGCAGCAGCGCGATCTCCCCGGCGATGTCCGCGCTGCCCGGCAGCGTCTCCAGCGCGGCGGGGGCCAGCGCCTCCAGCCGATCCTGCACGTCGGGGGCCGCCGGGGCGCGCTGCGCCAGCCTGTAGAACCCCGCGAAGGCCTCCCCGGTCCGGCCCGCCCGCGCCGCGCGATCCGCACGGGCGACCAGCAGCGCCCGGCTCAGCGGAGTCCACGCGGCCCCCGCTGCCAGCCCCAGCGCGATCAGCGCCAGCAGCACCCGGACCGGCCAACCTTCCCTGCGCAGCGCCACCGCCCACCTCCCCGCACGCCCCTGCCCCTCTGATCCCATTGTAAGACGAAAAACCGCCGGGGGGCAGGCGGCGGGTTAATCGTTCAGCACTGCCTTCTCTGCCGATCTGACGCTTTCCCCCTTGGTAACCTCACCCTGTCTCAGACGGTTTCACCGTCCTCGACCGCCCCTCTCCGCTCGGAGAGGGGCAGAACGACGCGCAGCGGCGTTCGGGGTGAGGTCTCCCCTCCGGCCTTCCCCTCCCGCCCGCCACGGGCTGAAGCTCCCCCCGCGATCAAAAGCCGCCGGAAGCACGTCTCCCGGCGGCGTTCATCACCTGTCTTCTACTCCCCCTCTCCACGGGTGGAGAGGGGGTCGGGGGGGTGAGGCTCTAACCGCCAACCCCCACTCATCCGGCTCCCCCCTCTCTGGCTCCCCCTCTCCGCTCGGAGAGGGGGTCAGGGGGTGAGGTCTCTCCTCTGGCCTTTTCCCTCCGGCCTGCCAGGGGGTGAGGCCCCGCAGCGCGCCTAGATAAAGATGATCTGCGCGCCCTCGGACATCTCAATAAACTGGTTGGCGTCGATCACGTCATCCAGGTAATCCACCAGGTCCTCACGCTTCAGGCGCATCATGTCGACCGTGGCCAGGCACCCGTACAGCTTGACGCCTGCATCCTTGCACATCTGCAGGAACTCACCCACGGGTGGGATGCCCAGCTTGGCGATCTCCTGGCGCATCATCGCCGAGGCCATCGCGCTCATGCCGGGCAGGCCCCCGACCATCGTCGGGATGTGGAACCAGGGGTGCATGTTGGGGTTGCCCACCGTGGCCACGTGCAGGCCGTTGATCTTGGCCTTGGTGATGATGTCCAGGCCCCAGAAAGTGAAGAACATGCTGCACTCTACGCCGTTGGCCCGCGCGGCGTTGGCCAGGATCAGCGGCGGGTAGGCCATGTCCAGCGACCCCTTCGAGCAGATCAGGAACAGCTTGCGCTTCTGCGGCTGGCCTTCGGCGGCGCCTGCAGCCTGGGCCTTGGCGATCTCTCTGTTAAAACCGGGCATTGTTTTCTGCCTCCTGATGTTTCAGCAGTAACCCATGATCAATGTGTTGCAGGCTGCCTTATACGCAGCCGGTTGGCTTCTTCAACCCGGCGATCTGCGCGGCGATCTTGCCCGGCCCGCCGGGGAACAGGTCGTACAGCTCCTTGGTGCCGATGCCCAGCCCCTTGCTGATCCGGCGGATGGTCGGCGACTCGCCGCTCTCCTCGTACTCCTTGCGTGCGAAGTTGATCACCGCCCAGTGCTGGTCGGTCAGTTCAAGGCCCAGCTCATGGGCAATCGCCGCGCCCACTTCGGGCGTCCAGTCGGATGCGTTCACCAGGTAGTTCTCTTCATCGAATTCCAGGTTGTCCAGGATGCTGGTGTTAATGGACATGTTCAAACCCTCTCCTCTAGATTGTTAGGTAACCATCAAATCAACGTTGACTAATCGCATCACCGGCCGGTTCGTTGGCCAGCGCCTTCACCATGTTCAGTGTGCGAGCCAGGCCGCGCCGCACCTGCGGATCGTTCAGCTCGCGCAGCAGCGCCAGCGCCGAGGGGGCCGGCTCGTCTGTCTGCGGCCCACGGATGGCCTCCACCGCGTTGTTGGCCAGCGCCATGATCTCAGGCTGGGTCATGTTGCGCACCGTCTTGAGGATCAGCACGATGTTGTCGCCCAGCGCCTTGATGTCCTCTTCGCCGAACTCGCTCACCACCTGCTCGGCAACGTACATCCCGCCGCGCAGGAAGGTGAAGTACCCCTTGCGTTCCAGTTCGTCGAGCTTCTCCACCGTGGCCGAGAACATCTGCTTGCCCAGGATCTGCCCTTCTTCCAGCAGGCCCATTGCGCCCTCGATCTGGTCCATCAGTTGGATCCACACCTGGACGTTGCGCAGCACGCGCTTGCCCAGGAACAGCAGCTCCTCCAGCGTGAAGTCGCGCCCGATCTCCTCCAGCTCGTGGATGCTGAGCTGGATCATCTGGTTGACGATCGGGATCACGTCCTGCTGCAGCTCGACCATCGCCTGCTGGCGGCGGTGCTCCGCCTCGGCCAGCTCAGCCAGCCGGTCGATCTTCGCGGTCAGCGCGTCGTATTCCGCGCGGGTGATCACTGCGGGCTGCACTTCGGTTGTCATGCTGCCCTCCTCAGGCCCACTTCCCGGCCATCGACATCTGCGAGGCGAACGGCATCTCGCCGCCCTTCAGCAGGATGTTCCAGTAGATCCAGCGGAACGACATCTTGCCCCAGTGGTTGGCGGCGGATTCCTGCAGCAGCGAGAACGGCCCAAAGCCCGGCAGCGGGTACTTGCCCGGCAGCGGCTCCACGTCGTAGTTGAAGTCGATCAGGATGCCCTTCTCAAAGCCCGACTCGATGAAGCAGTTGGCGTGCCCGTCGAACTTGGGCAGCGGGGCCAGCCCTTCCATGTGGCGCAGCATGTTCTCGATCACCACGTCCAGCATGAAGTGCGCCACCGACCCTGCCTTGGAGGCCGGGACGTTGCTCGCATCGCCGATCACCCACACGTTCTCCCACTTGGTCGACTGCAGTGTGTGTTTGTCCACCGGCACGAAGTTCAGCTCGTCGCCCATCCCCGAGCGCTCGATCACCTCCGCGCCCATGTTGGTTGGGATGGTCACCAGCAGGTCGTAATCGATCTCGCGGCTATCGTAGGAGCGGATCTTGTTGTTGGTGCTGTCCACCTCCATGATCGCGAAGTCCGGCTCCAGCCTGATGTTCTTGCGCTCCAGCATGTCGCCCAGGATCGACGACGCGCGCGGCTTGGTGAAGGCCCCCGGCAGCGGCGTGGAGAAGATGATCTCCACGTCGTCGCGAATGCCCCGCTCGTGGAAGAACCAGTCGGCCAGAAACAGGAATTCCAACGGCGCCACCGGGCACTTGATCGGCATCTCGGTGATGTTCAGCACCAGCCGCCCACCCTTCCAGAACTTCAGGAAGCGTGACAGCGCCATGGCCCCGTCGATGGTGTAGAAGTCAAACACGTTCTGGTACCACCCGCCGTTGACCATCCCCTCGGTCTCCTCCGGGTGGATGTGGCTGCCGGTGGCGATCACCAGATAATCGTAGTTGATCACGCGCTTGTCCCGCGTCAGTTTGACCCGCTTCTTGTCCGGCTCGATCACCTCGATATCCGACAGCACCATCTCGACGTTGAACGGGATGAAATCGCGCTTGGGCTTGATCACATCATCGTAGCCGTACATCCCGAACGGGATGAACAGGAAGCCCGGCTGGTAATAATGCGTCTCGTGCTTGTCCACGATGATGATCTGCCACTCGCGCGGGTCGAGGTGCTCCACCATCTTGTTGGCGACCATTGTGCCGCCTGTTCCTGCGCCCAGGATGAGCAGTGTTTTCATAGACTTGCACTCTCCTCGGTGAGTAGAACTCCCCGTTGTGGTGGCCCGTGGGGCCGCTATTCATTGCTTTGCGCCGACATCACGATCTCGGCATCGCCGGCCAGCATGTCGCGCAGCAGCTCGCGCAGCATGTCCAGCGCCGCGATGATGCGCCGGTCGCGCAGGTCGTAGATCACCGACTGCGCCTGGCGCTCAAAGGTCACGATGCGCCGGTCGCGCAGTTCTTTCAGATGCCGGGAGATGGTGGGCTGTGGCAGGTCGAGGATTTCGGCCAGCTCGCTGACGTTGCGCGGGCATTCCGCCAGCGCATAGATCAGCAGGATGCGTGTGGGGTCAGCCAGGCCGGAGCACAGACGGGCATGCAGTTGGGCGGCATCATCACGTAATCTTGGGTCGATCATTCGTTCCCCCTCATATACTCGCGCCCGAAGATAGAGATATTCGGATATGCGCATATAAACGACATTTATAAGTTTAGATAAATTGGCTTTTTGTTTTTAGTACCATTCATCACAAACGAAGTGTGCAATTTGTCACATACGGTGCGTGTGCGCATCCGTCCGGGCACGAAAACGGGCCGTTTCGCGCCTCCCCATGTAGATCGGCGGGGCAGCCGCCAGATCGATCACCCAACCCTGTAATCGCCGCCGAGCTGACGCTTTCCCCCTCCCAGGGGGAAAGTGGGCGCAGCCCGATAGGGGGTATCAGTTCCCTCGGGCCTTCCCCCTGTTAACCTCACCCCGTCTCAGACGGTTTCACCGTCCTCGACTCCCCTCTCCGCTCGGAGAGGGGAGGGAGACGCCCGGCAGGGCGTCGGAAGGGGTGAGGTTGTGCGCGGTCGCTGGGAGGGGGCCGGGGGGTGAGGTGCCCTCTGGCCTGCCTAACAAAAAACGCCCCTCTTGCCGAGGGGCGTCGTACAGATCATCACTGCCGGGCGGGCATCACCCCGCCCGCTCATGCGGAAGCGGCGCGCATCACGGATAGCTCAGATGGCTTTGCTCCGGGAAAAACGAGTAGGACTGCCCGCCCAGTTCGGCGCGCGCCACCCAGTCAAACGCGCCCGGCAGGCCCACAGTGGGCGCGTCCACCGTCGCGATGAGCGCCAGCCCGTCCGCGCTGATGCTGATGTCCAGGAACAGGAACGGCTCGCCGAGCGTGCCGTCCGCACGGATCGAGGTCACGCGCCCCACCCAGGTGCCGTTCTCGTAGGTCGCGGTCACGCGCACGTCCACGCCGATGTCCTGCACCGAGAGCCCCGTCGCCGGGTTGCGATCCACGTCCAGCGACCATACATAGGCCAATCCCTCGCCCGGCTGGGCCGGGATCGGCTGGGCGGTCTGCACGCTGAAAGCCAGTGCGGAGCCGCTGCGGGCAACCGCGGCGCTCGCCAGGGAGCGATGATCGGCGGCGGGGGCCGGGGGCTGCGTGGCGGTCGGCTCCGGCGTCGGGCTGGGCGTGGCGGTCGGGTTCTGGGCGATGAAGTCGGCGGTGGCCGTCAGCGCGGCAGCGGCGGCTTCGGCATTTGCGGTGGCGGTCAGGCTGGCGGCCTCGGCGGTGGCCGTCGAAGCGACGGCGGCGTTGCGCGTCGCCAGAAAGACGGCCTGTTCGGTCTGCACCGCGCCCAGGGTCGCCTGGATCTCCGCCTGCACCCGGTCCACGGCCTGCTGCGTCTGCTGGTTGGCCGCGCTCTGCTCGTTCAGCGCAATCTGCGTGAGCTGCAGCTCCGCGCGCTCCTTATCCGCCTGCAGCGCGGCCAGCGTCTGGACGATCTGCTCCTCGGTCAGGCCGTGCTGCTGGTTGCCGAACAGGCCCGGCAGGTCGCTGATGAAGAAGCCGACGATACCCAGGATTGTGCCGATGATGCCCAGCCATGCGATGATCGTTGCCGCGCTGGGGATGCGCGGTTTGCGCTCCGACATAGGCCCCCTCTCCTCCTTGCCCGCGGACATAAGTGCAGGTGCCGCATTGTACCGCCGCCCTGCGGCCAGCACAAATGCGCCCCGCGCAGCAGGTCAGGGCGGGGTCAGCGGCAGCCAGAGGGTGAAGCGTGCCCCGTGCGCCACATCGCAGCGGTTCTCAAAGTCCACCCTGCCGCGATGCAGGCTCGCGATCTCCTGCACAATCGACAGGCCCAGCCCGCTTCCTGCGCGCCCGGAGGCCAGCGCAGCGCTCCCCCGGTAAAAGCGCGAGAACATGCGCCGCTGGTCTTCCTCACTCATGCCGGGGCCGGTGTCCTCCACGTTGATGCCAACCCAGGCCGCGTTCTCGCCCGCGCGCTGCGTCAGGCGCACGTTCACCGTACCGCCGCGAGGGGTGTAGTTCAGGGCGTTGGTCACCAGCTCCCCGGTGGCGCGTTCCACCAGCGCGGGGTCTGCCCGCAGGGTGGGCGCCTCTTCCCCGGGGAGGAGCTGCAGGCTGATCTGACGTTCGGCGGCTAGCAGCCTGCGATCCTCGATCAGGTGTTCAATCAGGCTGATCAGCTCCACCTGCGCCGGGCGCATCGGGTACTCCCCCTGATCCAACTGCGAGATGTAGATCAGGTCCTCCACCAGGACCAGCATCCGCGCTACTTCACGGTCGACCGTGTCCAGATAGTGCCCGGTTTTCTCCGGCTTCTCACGGATCAGGTGGGCGTACAGCTTGAGGTTGGCCAGCGGTGTGCGCAGCTCGTGCACCGCGCTGGCCAGAAACTCTTCCTTGAAGCGCCGCAGCACTTCCAGCCGGTCGTTGGCGTGCTGCAGCTCGATGGTGCGCGCCTGCACGGCCTCCTCCAGGATTTCGCTCTGGCGTTTGAGCGTGTGCTGCGCCTGCCGATTCACGGTCACATCCCGCACGGTCACCAGCCGCGCCTGCGGCCCGATCTCCGGGAACAGGTGCGTTTCCACTTCCAGCATCCGCTCGTCCGCGCCGGTGTGCAAGCGGATATCATAGCGGGCGCGGTCACCAACATGTCGGAGCACCTGGTTCATCACTTCCGGTTCCAGGAGGTCGGGGAGTGTCCTGCCGATCACCTCGGCCCTGGGCGTCCCGATCACCTGTTCCATGCTGGCGTTGATGTCGATCACTGCCCCGTTGTTATGCACCAGAAAGCCTTCAAAGGTGCTTTCAAAAACGCGGCGGTAGCGCGCCTCGCTGAGGGCCAGCGCCGCCTGGCGCCGCCGCTCCTGACGCATCCGGTGCAGGTGGAGCAGCAGTATCACCGTATACGCGCTGATGTTCCACGTGATCGGGCCGCTCAGTAGATTGCTGAAATCCAGGTCTTGTCTCAACAGAGCGAACGCGATCAGCCCCAGCGTGTTGAAGATCGCCAGCGCCAGTGTCCAGCGCCGGGGCAGGATGAAGGCGCTCACCAGCACGGGCAGCACCAGGTAGGCCAGGTCCTCCGCCGTTTCGTCGGTCAGCCCGATGCCGAAGATGGTCAGCGTGGTTCCCCAGATGATCAGCACCGCGGCAGGCCGGAAGTGGCCCAGGCGGCTCAATACGAACGCCACCGCCCCCACCCCGAACAGCGGGACCACGAACAGGATTTCATTGCTGGTATGGAACATCAGGAACTCGCCGGGCAGGTCTGCCGCCAGTTGGATGCACAGCACCGCGGGCAGCATCACCAACAGCAGGGCGTTTAGCAGGCGTGCATGTTCACGATCATCGGGATCGGACAGACGGGGGGCGGGTTCGATCAGCCAGTGCCAGGCACGGTTCAGGCTTCGCATAAACGCTTTCTCAGATGAATCCTTTCAGGCGTCAGCACCAGGGCTTCCAACCCTGTGCCGGTGCCGCGCCTGTACATATCCACATGGCTGGCCTGAGAGCAGTACCCACCGTAGCATTAAGTGATCTGTAACATAGGATGCTGCGCCGGGCAAGTAGGGATTGTACGCAGCCTGCCGCACCCCCTGTCTGGGCGTGGGCCTGCTCACAGATGCGCCCTGTGCAGCTCCCTCTTCGAACGCTACTCCTTCGCCTCGTCGATCACCACCAGGCGTGCCCCGGAGGATTCGTTGTAGGCCATCACCAGCGCGTCGATCAGGCGCGGCACCAGCTCAAGCGGGATGTTGATCCCCTTCTTGGTCGGGCGCATCTCGCCTCCCTCCGCCTCGTAATAATGCCGTACGTCGAAGCGCGGCTGCCCTTTGAAGTGGTTGACGCTCACCATCAGCGGTTCGCGCAGGTCCATGTCGGCGTCGAGTGAGATCTCTTTGATTTTGTCAGCCATCAGCGACTCTCCTGTGTCGTGCCCCGGCCCCCCATGGGCCGGTGATCCGCGCCCGTAAGGGCTGGCGTTCAGGCATTATACAAATGCACGGCCCCGCGTCAAGAATTGGTGCCTGCTTTGTGGGCTCCTTCCTGCCGGGGAGACGTAGCGGGGCGGACCCCTTCGCCGGTGGTCCGCCCCATACAACATGGATGTCCGGTTCGATCGGGGCTGGGAGGTGTGCCCCGCCAGGACGTTTTGATTGTAACAGGCGTCACATTCTATTTCACTACGCGTCCTGGGCGGTTCCTGTCCAACCACCCGGCGCACTGCGCCGGGCGGGGCCTCCCCCTCCCCGCTTAGAGATGCAGCAGCACGTCCGCCGGAGGGGTGCTGGCTGTGTGCCCCTGCCCTGCGGCGAGATCCACCGCCAGGTGTGCGGGCACCGCCAGCCCGACGCTGGGCCCGGTCATCACCGTGTTCAGGCCCAGCACGCGGCCCCCGGCATCCCGGGGGGGGCCTCCTGAGTGGCCAGGGCGGTAGTGCAGGTTCACCGCGATCCACTCGCGGCCCGGCCAGGGGTTCTCCGGCAGGTTCCTGCCCGCGCCGATCACCACCCCGGCGGTGGCCCCCCCCGGGATGCCCCAGGGATGCCCCAGCGCCAGCACCCATTCCCCGGGCCGCACCGCCTGCGAGGCGCCGATCTCGGCGGCAGGCAGGCCGCTGGCATCCACGCGCAGCAGCGCCAGGTCATGATCGCGGTGGCGGCCCACCAGCCGCGCCGCCAGGCTGTGCCCGTCGGGCAGCATGACCTCCGTCGTCCCCCGTTTGAGCACGTGCGCGCTGGTGGCGATCAGCCCGTCCTCCGACCAGATCACCCCGGCGCCCTGGCCGTGCTGGCCGCTGCGCACCGTCACCAGCGAGGCCGCCGCATGGGCATACGCCCCGGCCAGCGCATCGCTGAGGTCCTGTAATGTGAGTGTCATTGTCCGCCTCCTTCTCACCAGCCTCGTCCTTCAAGCCGATCTCTTCACCAACTGCTTTTTACTTTGGGCTCTCTTCCCAGGCCTTCCTTTCAGGCCTGTCCCTCCTATTTGACCTTCCCTGGACTGGATGTTTTGCGCAGCAAAACTCCCTCAATAGGGCGCAAGCCCTATGGCAAATAGGGCGCAGCCCTACGACGGAAAGCGGTCGCAGGCCGATAGGGGTGCCTCAGGCCTCTGGCCTTTTCCCTCTGGCCTTCCCCTTGTTAACCTCACCCCGTCTCAGACGGTTTCACCGTCCTCGCCTCCCCTCTCCGCTCGGAGAGGGGAGGGAGACGCCCGGTAGGGCGTCGGAAGGGGTGAGGTTGTGCACAGGCGCTGGGGGGGGCAGGAGTCAGGCTGTTCTTCCAACCCTGTAATCCCCGCCAACCCGACGCTTTCCCCCTGGGTTGGATGTTTTGCGCAGCAAAACTCCCTCAATAGGGCGCAAGCCCTATGGCAAATAGGGCGCAAGCCCTACGACGGAAAGTGGCCGCAGGCCGATAGGGGTGCCTCAGGCCTCTGGCCTTCCCCTTGTTAACCTCACCCCGTCTCAGACGGTTTCACCGTCCTCGACCGCCCCTCTCCGCTCGGAGAGGGGCAGAACCGAGCAGAGCGAGGTCGGGGTGAGGTCTCCCCTCCGCCCTCTCTTCTCTACTGCCGCTCGCCAATCGTCACATCGACGCTGTGCAGCGTGCCCCCCCGCCAGATGCGCACAGGCACCGTCTGGCCCACGCGGTCGGCGCTGAGCAGCCCCAGCAGCTCCTCCAGCCCGCGCACCGGCTCGCCGTCCAGCGCCAGGATCGTATCCCCCATCAGCAGCCCGGCGCGCCCGGCGGGGCTGTCCGGCTCCACCGAGACCAGCAGCAGGCCGGTCTCCTGGCCCAGCTCCTCGGCCAGGGCATCCGGCAGGCGGGCAGGCTGCGCGCCCACGCCCAGATACCCCTGCCGCATGTGGCCGTGCTCCAGCAGCGTGGAGACCACCCGGCGCAGCGTTGGGGCGGGCAGTGTCAGGCTCAGCCCGCGCGCCAGCGCCGAGCTGTTCAGCCCGGCGAAGCGCCCCCCGGCATCCACCAGCGGGCCGCCCGAAAAGCCGGGGTACATCACCACGTCGGTCTGCATGAAGCGCTCAACCTGCCCCCCGCCGCCTGTGCGCCAGGCGTCACCCAGCGCGCTGATGATGCCCAGCGTCGCCTGCGCGTCCGCGCCGGGGCGGCCCAGGGCCAACACCAGATGCCCCACCCGCAGGGCCTCCGGGTCCACCCAGGCGGGGGCGGCCAGGCCGCTGGCCTCCACGCGCAGCACGGCGATATCGGTGGACGGATCGCGCCCGGCGACGGCTGCCGCGACGCGCTCGCCGCCCGGCAGGCCCACCCGGACGTTCTCATCGCGCGTCACCACATGGTGCGCGGTGACGATCACCCCGTCCGCCGACCACACGATGCCGCTGGCGGGCATGCGGCGGCGCCCCTCCACACGCACCAGGCTCGCTGCGGCGCGCTCCACGACGTTAGCCATTTCCTCGGAGATTGTGACCAGTGCTTCTGACATACGCTCCATCCTTCTCAAGACTCTCGATCTGCGCCGGGCCCACGCCCCGCGCAGCGATCCGTGCTGTTCAGATGAGCGTAGTATGCCAGACGCGCAGCGCGGCGGGATCAGCCCTCTGGGCAGGGCCGCCCCGGTAAAAAGGGCAGGCCTTGCCCTCCCCCTCTCCACTTGATGAAGCCGGGGCCAGGGGGTGAGGTCAAACCCAGGGGGGGTGAGGCTTTAACTCCCCCTCTCTGCTCGGAGAGGGGGCCGGGGGGTGAGGTCAAACCCGGCGGGTGCGGCCCCGCCCGTTCTCCCATTCTCTACAGCACCTCTCTTGCTCCCCCTCTCCCAAGCTTGCCAAGCAAGCCGGAGAGGGGGCCAGGGGGGGTGAGGCTTTAACTCCCCCTCTCTGCTCGGAGAGGGGGTTGGGGGGTGAGGTTCTCTACGGCAGCACGCGGATCGAGTCGATCTCCACCCGGGCCTGTTGGTCGATCGGATCGAAGCGCAGCGTCGCGATGTGTCCCGCCCAGCCCCCCACGCCCGACAGGTCCACCCGGTAGGTCTCGAACGCGCCGGTGGCGCTGACCGGGAAGCGCACCGAGTTCTCCTCGCTCGTCCCGGGCGCATCGCCTGTGCTGAAGAAGAACTGCGCGATGCCCGGGGCCTCCGTCCGCATGCGCACCTCGATGCTCCGGTACAGCTCGCTGCTCAGGCCCAGCGAGGGCGAGACCATGTAGGGATCATCCCCGGACGGCTCGATCACCAGCGTGCCGTCGCGCACCTCGAAAAGGGCGATGTGGTGAAGCGCCGTCCAGCCCTCCGGCGTCTCCTCGAACTCCCAGGCGTGCGGCGCCTCCACCATCTCCCCGGACAGCGTCACCGTCATGCGCTCCAGGGTGCTGTCATGCCAGCGGGTCGCCCCCGGCGCGGTCGTGACGTAGTAGATATAGAAGACGCCGCCCGTGTTGAACGGGTCGCCGCCCGGGTCGATGATCGTCGGGTAGGTCAGCTCACACGCGCACACGGTCAGCGTGACACGCGGCGACCACTGGATGCCGTCCTCGGACGCGATCAGGGTCAGCTCGGAGGGGTCGTCCGGGCCGCCGCTGCGCGCAATCGCCATGATGAAGCGCCCCAGCAGCGTGTTATACGACACGCCAAACCAGTTGGTCTGCGGGTTGCCGAGCTCCAGCGGCATCGCTGGCCCGCCCAGGCCCGGTGACACCTCCCCGGGGTAGTACTTGACCCACGCCGAGGCCCTGCCATCCCGCGCGGCCTGCACTACCTCATCGACGGGCGCGGTAGCCAGCGCAAGCTGCACGTCGAAGCCGCCCTCCTGGCGGTCGCGGAAGTACAGGTAGAAGGTGCCGTCCTTGATGGTCACCGTCGCGCCCCCCATGTCGGCGCAGCACGGCGAGTCCGGGTCGGGCGGCGCGTTGTTCTCCACGATCAGGCCCAGGTCCTGGAACGTCTGGCCCTCGTCGTGGGAGGCCGCCAGCCCCAGCGCGGACTGGAAGTTGCTGCCCGTCTCATTGAAGTGCCGCTCAATATGGTAGAACAGGATCAGCATGCCCGTCTCCGCATCCCGGTAGACGGGGCCTCCGGCTGCGTAGGGGTACACGTCGCTGATGCCCGGGATGAACATGCGGTTGTCTTCCACCAGCGCGCCCGGGTCATCGAAGCTGCCCAGCGTGCGGGCGGTGTTCGGCCCGTTGGCGGCGAAGAAACGGAACTGCCCGTCAACAGGCACAAACCCGATGGTGCCATCCGGCCATAAGAGCATATCCGCCCCGCCCAGGCTGGCCCGCCGCGCCTGCGTGTAGATCGTCTCCACGCGCGTCGAGGCCACCTCCGGGATGCGCAGGGACTCGAGCGGAGCTGGCGCAGCAGTGGCGCTGCCGGGCGTCGGCGGAATGCTGCTCGCTGGGGGCGCCGGGGTCACGGTGGGGGTCACCACCGGTTCCACGCAGCCCCCCAGCGCGGCCAGCAGCCCCAGCAGCAGGCAGCACCGGGCAAGAATCTTAGCGGTCAGCATGGTTCTGCTTCCTCCTTCCCGGCCCCTGGAGCGTTCGGCGCTGTGAGCCGATATTCCGGACCGGAACAGGTTTATTTATCCGCGATCATGATAACCCTTTGCCGGTTGCGCGCCAGCGCGCGCCGGGCAGGCAGCATCCGGGCGGCTCTGAGCCGCCCGGTGGGGGTTTGTTCATCTAGGGGCCTGAGTTGAGGTCAGGGGACGTTTGGTGCCTCGCCCGTGTAGCGGGCGCGCGGTCGGATGACGTGATGCGGTTCATAGGCCTCGATGGCATGCCCGATCCAGCCTGCCACGCGGCCCAGCGCGGCCAGCGCCAGCGTGGTCCCTGTGGGCAGGCCCAGCGCGTAGGCCAGCGTCACCAGCGCCAGTTCCAGTGTGGGGTGCTCGTTGACCAGCTCCCAGCCCGCCGCTGCCAGCGCATCGGCCAGGCGCACCGCCGGGGAGGCCGGGTGGGTCTCGGCCAGCACGCCCAGCAGCAGCCGCGCGCGCGGATCGCCGTCCGGGTACACCAGGCTGCCGAAGCCCGGCAGTTCGTCGCCGCGCCGCAGGCGGCTGGCAAAGGCCGGTTTGGCGCCGTTGGGGAGGGCAGCCTCGCGCCAGAAGGCATCCACCGCCTCCACCGAGCCGCCGTGACGCACCCCCTGCAAAGCGGCCAGTGCGGCCACCGTCACCTGGTAGGGGTTGGCCCCTGCCGAGGCCGCGCAGCGTGCCGCGTAGGCGGACAGGTCCAGGTCGTGGTCGGCGCACAGGATCAGCGCCATGTTGATCAACATCTCCGCGTGGGTGTTGTCCGGCGCCCAGCCGCGCGCCAGCGTCCGCGCGATACCGCCCGCCGGGGCCAGCCCGCAGGCGAGCGTGGTCAGCGTCGAGAGGATGTGCGCGCCGGTCTTGGCGACCGCCAGCGGACGTAGGTCGTAGGCGCCGAAGTCGCTGGCGGCCAGCAGCGGCAGCATCACCTGGAAGGTCTCGGCCAGCGTCAGGCCCTCCAGGTGCCGGAACACCGCCCCCACCCGCGCGCTGAGCTGCACCTCCGCGTCATCGAACAGCGTGGCGGACTGGTCGGGATCGTCCAGCCAGAGCAGCGCGGCGACATCCTCAAAGGAGCGCTCCCCCGCCAGGCGCAGGGCATCCTGCCCCCGGTAATAGGGCCGCCCGTTCTGCACGACGGTCAGCGCCGTTTCAATGGCCGGGGCGCTCCAGGCCAGGTCCTGCACGCGGCCTTCCTCGCGGCCCTCCTTGCGTGCCTTGAGCGCCGCCACGTCCTCGGCCAGATAGCGCCGCGTGCGCTTGCTGGATCCGTCCTCCTCCGAGCGGATCAGCCCACGGCTGACGTAGGAATACAGCGTCGCCAGGCTGATACCCAGTTCCTCCGAGGCTTCCTTCGCGCTGAGATACCGGCTGCCAGCCATCTTCACTCCCTCTGCTGCTGCGCTGTGCTGCCCTCTGCCAGATTACACCACGCGGGGGTGAGCGTCAATAGGGGATATGGTGGTCCCGCAGGCCCTTTTCCCTCCGGCCTGCCTTTCCTCAGGCCTGTCCTTTTGCACTGACCCCCCATCCTCGCGGCGACCTGACGGTCGCCCTCGGAGTTGCCCCCCTTGCAAGGGGGGCAGGCAGTCGCAAGACTGGCGGGGGGTCCGCCCTTTGGCTCCTCTTTTGCTCATTGCGTGCTACTTTTGGCTTTCTTCTCTGACCTTTCCCCTCTCAGCCTTTCACCCCCTCTCCGCTCGGAGTGGGGGCCGGGGGGTGAGGTCTCCCCTCCACGCTCTCTTTTCCCTCCTTGCACGCGAATCGCAAAACCTCACTATAATGGGTGTTATTAACCTGATACATCGCCCTTAGCAGGGCAGCGGAGGTTCGTATGACAGGATCAAAACGCCGCAGGCGGCTGCGTCTGTGGCACATCCTGCTCGCCTTCGTCGTCGTACTCCTCGTCCCGCTGGGTGCTGGGGTGGGCTATCTTCTGCTCACCCTGCCCGACGTCTCCGACCAGCTCCCACCCGACCTCGGCCCGATCCTGGTCACGCTGAGCCAGCCGCTGAACGGCAGCGAGGCCGTGCTGGGCGTTGCCATCCCGGTCGAGGCGGTGGCCGTCGGCGAGGCGCCGGTCCAGAGCTTTGAGCTGTGGGTCAACGGGGCGCTGGTCGAGAGCCAGCCGGGGGGCGGGCAGCCCGCCAGCGCGCTCTGGGCCTGGGCACCTGCGGAAGCCCGCGAGTACACGCTGAGCGTGCGCGCGCTGGATGCCAGCGGCGCATCGGCCTATTCGAACCTGGTGCGCGTGCGCGGCGTGCCGGCATCGGCCACCAGCGCTTCCTACCCGGTGCAGCCGGGGCAGACGCTCATCCAGGTGGCGGAGGAGACCGGCCTGCCTGCCGATCAGGTGGCAGCGGCCAACCCGGGCATCGACCCGAACGCGCCGCTGCCGGGCGATCAGCCTATCAACATCCCCGCGCAGCCTCCGCAGGGTGGCGAGCCTCCGCCCTCCGGCGGGGGGCAGCCGCCGCCCCCGCCCCCTGAAGGCCCGCTCGGTGAGCCGCCCAAAGAGCCTAACAACCTGATCTTCTGGATCAATATGAACCTGTTCGGCGCCCTGACGCCGCCCGCCGCGCCCATCGTGGCGGTGCAGGCGGAGGGCTGCGGGGCGCGCCTGAGCATCGGGGATAACTCGAACAACGAGACGGGCTTCTTCATCTACCGGGCCGGCCCCGGCGACAGCGGCATGACGCGCATCGCCACGCTGGGAGCCCACAGCGGCGCCGGCGGCTTCGAGTACGTGGACGGCGGCCTGCAAGGGGCGCTGTACCTGTACTACGTGGCGGCCTTCAACGCCGCGGGCGAGACCCCCGGCAACCTGGGCTTCGTCGAGCTGGGCACCGCCTGCGGCGGCCAGGTGCTCGACCTCAGCGAGCTGACGCTGGCGCCCGTGATCCCGGTGGATAAAGCCTACTGCTACGTCAGCCAGGATAACATCCTGTGGACGCGCATCCCGGCGGTTCAGGATGCCTTCCTGCCGGGGGTCAACGGGGTCTTCCATATGGAGGACTATCTGCAGAACCTGGGCAGCTCCCAGATGCTCGCCATGAGCTGTTGGGGCTGGCAGGGCGGCGAGCTGATGAACCTGGGGAACGGCGAGACCACCCTGCAGCCGCTGAGCGAGGAGCAGATCGGCATCCTCGGCGACCTGTTCACCATCGAGGGGCTGCCCGAGCTGAAGCCGCTCGGCGGCGGTGGGGGCGGGCTGCCTTCGCCGCAGGTCGCGCCGCCTTACAACCTGCGCCAGACCTTTGACCCGGCCGTGTGCATGTCGCACCTGCCCAAGCTGGGGCAGGTCCTGCTGGGCGGCGCCCTGTGTGAGTCGGCAGTGAAAAACAACCAGCCGATCCTGGTCTTCGAGTGGATGGCCTCGGGGTGCTGGCCCGGCGTGCCCGACTGCGAGTACCTCAACGACATCGACGGCTTCCGGCTGTACGAGGTGGGCGCCGAGACCAACCCGCCCGGCCAGTATGTGCTGGTGAGCACCAAGAACGACCCCACCAACCACACGTTCTTCCTGCCGCCGCTCTGGCCCAAGCAGGACGGATCGCCGCACTGCTACGCGGTGCAGGCCTTCTCCGGCGACTACGGGTCCCCGGTCAGCAACGTGGCCTGCCTGGGCAGCAGCCCCGGCACCGAGACCGTGCTGCTGCAGCCTGCCGCCATCCAGCACTACTGGATCCAGGAATACGATGTCGAGGACCCGGGGGATACCTGCGGCACCGGCGTCACCAATGACCCCAGTGTGTATTATCCCTCCGGCCTGTTCGTCGATAACTACTACTACGCCTCGTGCGGCGGCAACACCGTGGGGGGCATGCTCCGCTTTGACCTCGCCCCGCTGGCCAACCGCACGGTGGCCGGCGCCACGCTGCGCTTCGAGGTGGTCGATGGGCTGTTCTGGAAGAGCCCCGACCTGAACCCCACGGCCACCAACTACATCATCTCCTGCATGCGCACGCTGGAAGCGGCTGTGGGCAACAGCCTGGTGACCCTGCTGGAACCCGGCGAGGCGGCCAGCACCTTCGCGGTGGACGTGACCAACCTGGTGCGCTGGAACCAGAAGATAGGCGGGATGGCCCGCTTCTACCTGGAGCCAGGGCCGCTGCTCATCATCCCGCCTTTCAACTACCAGTGTCAGACCGAGTATGGCAATGCGCGGCTTGAAGTCACGCTGTATCCACAGGGATAAGGGGGCAGCCATGATGCGACACAGAACCCTGTTCAATCTGGCCCTGGCGGCGGGTGTGCTGCTCGGGCTGGCAGGCTGCGATCTGACCGCGCAGCGGGCCCTGCAGGTGGCCCAGGCCGGGCCCCAGGCGTGGATCGATAAGCCGCTCAACGGCGCTAACCTGCCCGAAGGCCAGCCCGCCGAGGTGCTGGCCCACGCCAGCGACAGCGTCGGGGTGCAGCAGTTTGAGTTCAGCGTTAACGGGGCGCTGCAGGGCAGCAGCGCGCCCAGCGGGCAGATCGGCATGCTGTTCAATGCCTCCTTCCCCTGGACGCCGCCCGGCCCCGGCAACTACACGCTCTCGGTGCGCGCCCTGAACGCGGCGGGCGTCTGGGGGCCCTCCGCGCAGGTGGTGGTGACGGTCGGCGGGGGCGCGCTGCCCACGCCCACCACGCCGCCCCCGGATGAAGCGCCCGAGGCCAACCCGGAGGCCACGCCCACGCCGACGGCAGCCGCAGCCCCCGTGCTGCCCACCGATACCCCCGTGCCGCCGCCCTGCGCCCCTGCCGCGCCGGTCCTGACTCAGCCGGGCAACGGGGCGGGCGTCTCCGTGCAGCCCACGCTGCAGTGGGGCTATCGCGGCACCTGCCAGCCCACGGGCTACAGCCTGCAGATCGCCACCGGCCCCGACTTCGGCGCGCTGGTGGTTGACCAGGGGGTAGGCGCCGCCACCAGCTTCACGGTGCCTTTTGCGCTGGCGCAGTGCACGCCGTACTACTGGCACGTGGCGACCTTCAACGGGGCGACCTTCGGGGCCTACTCCGAGGTGTGGACCTTCACCACCGAGTGCCCGCCGCCGCCCGATACCGCCGCGCCGACCGTCAGCGTGATCGTCGAGCCGAGCACCCCCGCGGAGACCGTGCCGGTCAAGGTGACGGCCAACGCCAGCGATAACGTGGGCGTGACGCGCATCGAGATCTACGTGGCGCGACCCAACGCCCGCAGCATCACGCCGGTGATGGTCTGCGAAAATACGACCGTCTGTGTCTTCGAGCAGATCATGGCCAGCGGCGACTGGAACGCCTCCGCCTCGGCCTGGGACGCCGCGGGCAATCGCGGTAACAGCAGCGTCGCCTCCTTCTACGTGCAGGTCGTGCCGAGGTAAGCGGATCGGCGCGGCAATAAAACAGCAGGGGCGCCAGAAGGCGCCCCTGTCTGCTGGAATAGCTCGTGTGCTGAAGGTGCCGCCGGATCACCTGGCGCGCATGCGGTTGTTGCGCGGGTTGTGCTCCAGCTCGGCGAGGCCCAGCTCCTCCAGCAGCGGCGGCACATACAGGCCGAAGCGCCCGCGCAGGCCCTTCTTCAGCCCGTACCAGCCGCCGACCGGGTTGTCGGGCGAGCGGCCCCATGCCTCCACCGTGCCCGCTTTGGCCTCCTTCTGCTCGTCGGCGGCCCCCAATTCGATCCAGTCCCCGTGCTTCTTGAGCATCACGTGCAGGTCGTTGATGCAGCGCAGATCGTAATGCAGGACGGTCTTGCCCACCGTGCAGACCAGGAGAGGCGGATCGTGCGCTTCGTCCTTATACATGCTGTATTCCGAGGTGCCGGGCGGTGTCTTGAGCATCCACGGATCGTCCTTTGTCCCTTTTGCCGCTGCCATGTTGTGTTCCCCCTCTGCAGCTCAACTGCCTGACGTTGGATCGTGACTCACCTACTGTCACTAGGAGTGACTATACCCCTGCGCGGGCCGGTTTTCACGCAGGGCCGGGCGCCCGTGCTCAGGGCAGCAGCACCAGCGCGCCGTCCACCCCGGCGGCCTTGAGCCGGGCCAGCGCCTGGTTGGCCTCGGCCAGCGGCAGCGTCTCGACAGCCGGGCGGATCGGGATGGCGGCGGCCAGCGGCAGGAACTCCTCCGCGTCGGCGCGGGTGACATTGGCCACCGAGCGCACCGTGCGCTCGCCCCACAGCAGCGCATAGGGGAAGGCCGGGATGTCGCTCATATGGATGGCGTTGATCGCCAGGCTGCCCCCGGGCCGCAGGTGGCCCAGCGCGGCAGGCACGATCCAGCCCGCCGGGGCGAAGATCACCGCGCGGTCCAATGCGGCGGGGGGCCGGTCCTCGGCGCCCCCCGCCCAGGCCGCGCCCAGCTCGAGGGCCTGCCTGCGGTGATCGGCGCCGCGCGTGAAGACGCACACCTCGCAGCCCCAGTGCCGCGCCACCTGGATGCACAGGTGCGCGCTGGCCCCGAATCCATACAGACCCAGCCGCTCGCCGGGCTGCAGATCGGCCAGGCGCAGCGCCCGGTAGCCCACCACGCCCGCGCAGAGCAGGGGTGCCGCCTCGCCATCGCTGAAGGCCCCGGGGATCGGCACGGCGAAGGCCGCAGGCACGCGCAGGTACTCCGCGTAGCCGCCCTGCGCCGTGTAGCCTGTGAAGTGCGCATGGGGGCACAGGTTCTCCTGCCCCGCCTGGCAGAACGCACAGGTCCCGCAGGCATCGTGCAGCCAGGTCACCCCCACCCGGTCGCCGGGCCGGAAGCGGCTGACCTGCGCCCCGGCCTGCTCGACCACGCCGACCACCTCATGACCGGGCGTGATCGGCAGGGGGCCGGGCGGCAGGTCGCCCTCCACCACATGCAGATCGGTGTGGCAGACGCCGCAGGCGGTCACGCGCAGCAGCAGGTCCGCCGGGCCGGGGACGGGGGGCACCACCTCCTCCAGGCGCAGGGGTGCCTGCGCGATGGGCGCGTGCTGGTGCAGTCGTTGGGCTTGCATGGGCTTCCCTCACTCCTTGATCGCTCTCTCTGCGCTGATTCTAGCACGCCGGGGCGCGCCGGGCGCGCAACTCCGGGGCGCCGGGTGCGTACTATCATGTGAGAGTACCGGCATCCCTGCGGCATGCAGTCAGGGCGCGGCGCGCTGCCGTGCGCTATGCTCAGATCGCAGGGCGGCGTGTGGAACAGGGTATCAAAAGGGTGAACCGATGGCAGCAAGAGTGACCGGTGTGATCGCGGCGGTGATGGAAGGTATCGCGAAGGTCACGCGCGGCATCGCCAGCATTGGCGAGGGCGTGATGGACTTCGCATATGTGAAGGTGGTCGGCCTGCCGTTTGTGGTGCTGGGCTATCGCGGCACCGGCAAGACCACGTTGATCGAGTACCTGCGGCGCAGCGCGGAGTACCTGGAGGACTTCGACCCCGAGCCGACGGCGGCGGGCGGCGAGCCTGTGCCGCGCTTCACCACCCGGCTGGAGGGCGAGGGCTTCCGGCTGCGCCCGCGCCGCGATGTGGGCGGCGAGTACGCCATGTGGGAGACCGACTGGGCCAGCCTGTTCGAGCAGGCCCGCCCGCGCGGCATCCTCTTCATGCTGGATGGGAGCGACCCCTACCATCACAAGGACGCCCTGAACTTCGTGCTCAACCTGATCGAGGACGAGCGCGGGGCCAGCCGCAACCTCAAGGCCTTCGCGCTGCTGGTCAACAAGGCCGACCTGTGGGCCGGGGAGCGCACGCTCGAGGACGTGCTCGAGGACTACCGCAACGAGACGCGCCGCCTCAAGTCGCAGGCCGAGCGCCTGGGCTACCAGCACCTGATCGCCGCCACCAGCCTGAAGACCGGCGAGGGCGTGCCTGAGGCGATGGCCGCCTTCTTCAACAGCATCCGCCCGCGCTCGCGGCCCCTTGAGCAGCCTGCCGGGCGCTCGAACGGCCGTGGGGCCTGATCACACCGCCATGCCGCGTGTGGTGATCGACTACGGGCTGGATGGCCGCCAGCCCGGTTACCATTTTGCCGAGACGGGCGGGCTGGATCAGCCCGCCCTGCGCACGATCTGGGCGCAGGCCATGCCGCGCGGGCGCGGCTGGGCCGCTGACCGCTACCTGGGCGCCCGCTCGCTGAAGGCCTTTCGCGTCGATGCGCGCCGCGCGGCCCTCTCGCAGGTGCTGGTGACCGACCGCCAGGATGAGGGCGGGCGGCGTGGCATCCGCCGCGCCGAGATCGACGTGCTGCCCCTGGCCGACATCCCCGCCTATCTCAAGGCCCGCCTGGAGGCCTACCCCCTTGAAGTGCGCCAGGCCGCGGGCGAGCGCCTGGGCATGGGCCGCTGGGTGCGCGTGCTGGAACGCGCCCTGCCCAGGCCCGGCAGCAGCGACCGCGCCGTGCTGGGCCACCCCTTCCGTGATGCGGCTGGCTGGACGCTGATCGAGTTTATGGTGCTCTATATGGCGACGCGCTGGGCGCTGCGCGCGGTGCGCGGCTGGCCGCCGCTGGTGCCCTTCACCACGCTGGCGCTGGATGTGCAGGAAGAGGGCACGTTGGTGGCCGTGCCCTGGGATCAGGCGCAGGCGCTAGGGCTTCGGGGCGTGATCCGCGTGCCCTGACCCGTCGTAGCGCGCGGCCAGCGCGCGGGCTTCCTCAATGCTGTTCACAATGCGAATCCCCTCGACCAGTCGGCTGTCCGGGAACACATCGCGGCTGACCCGGATCACCTGCTGCAGCATGGGCGCTGCGCCCAGCACCAGAGTCAGGCCCAGGTTGTCAGGCTCGTGGTCGACCGCTTTTTTCAGATTGGCATAGACGTGGATATCCGGCAGGTTGGGGCTGAAGGTAAAATCGTGCAGGACGTGCACACGGTGGGGACGTGAGTCGATCAGCGCGTAGACGCGACCGACTGCCGCGTGGATATCGTCCCAGGCATTAGGAGGTACGTAATCGACACGCACGATGGTATGCGTGTCGTCGAGCCAGGCGACGTTGACAGGCATTTCCATCTTCCTTACACACGCTTGTACACCTAGTGCCCCATACCCTTATCTTAGCAAGCTGTACGCCGCTGGTCCATACCTAAATGTGCCCACGGTGAGTAGGAAGGGCAAAGCACAGCGCAGGGGGAGATCGGCCAGGCCCGAGGCAAAAGGCCAGAAGACCACCTCACCCCTTCCGACGCCCTACCCGGCATCTCCCTCCCCCTCTCCGCTCGGAGAGGGGGAACGGCAGGCAGTGCCTGCCAGGGGGTGAGGTCAATAAGCCAGGCCCGGGGGAAAAGGCCAGAGACCACCTCACCCCTTCCGACGCCCTACCCGGCATCTCCCTCCCCCTCTCCGCTCGGAGAGGGGGGACGGCAGGCAGCGCCTGCCAGGGGGTGAGGTCAATAAGCCAGGCCCGGGGGAAAAGGCCGAAGACCACCTCACCCCTTCCGACGCCCTACCCGGCGTCTCCCTCCCCCTCTCCGCTCGGAGAGGGGGGACGGCAGGCAGCGCCTGCCAGGGGGTGAGGTCAATAAGCCAGGCCCGGGGGAAAAGGCCAGAAGACCACCTCACCCCTTCCGACGCCCTACCCGGCGTCTCCCTCCCCTCTCCGCTCGGAGAGGGGGGACGGCAGGCAGCGCCTGCCAGGGGGTGAGGTCAATAAGCCAGGCCCGGGGGAAAAGGCCAGAAGACCACCTCACCCCTTCCGACGCCCTACCCGGCGTCTCCCTCCCCTCTCCGCTCGGAGAGGGGAGTCGAGGACGGCGAAACCGTCTGAGACGGGGTGAGGTTAACAAGGGGAAGGCCCGGGGAGAAAGTTACCCCCTATCGGGCTTCGCCCACTTTCCGTCGTAGGGCTGCGCCCTACTTGTCATAAGGCTTACGCCCTATTTAAGGAGTTTTGCTGCGCAAAACATCCAACCCAGGGGGAAAGCGTCGGGTTGGCTGGATTGCACTGCTGGTTGATCAACCGGACGCCTGCCCCTCCCCCCGCCCCGTGATCCGCGCGATCTCACGCTCCGCATCAAACGGCAGCATCTGCAGGGCGGCCAGCGGCACCTTGAGGTTGTAATCGCGCACCAGCCGGTTGATCGCCTGGATCGCCTCACTAAAGCGCGCGCGCTCCGGGCGCCAGCGCGCCGGTGCCCCGAACTCCCAGGCTCGCGCCAGCCGGGCGCGCTCGGCCTCCAGCGCCTTCTCGATCTCCCGGCGCGCCTCGATCCAGGGCAGTGTAAAGCCCTGGTCGCGCAGCAGGCGGTGGGCCAGCTCGTCTTCCGGCCTGGCGAAGGGGTTCTCGCCCAGGTCCAGTTTCTTGCCCTTGCCCGCCAGGTCGTCGAACTCGCCCTGCTCAGCGGCCTTATCTAACGCACTGTGGGCAGCGCGCCGCCATCGATCGCTCATGCTCCGGCTCCTTGGCTGTGGCCATGCCAACCCGGTAAAGGGGGGTCTTACAGATGCCCAGTGCCCGGCGATTACGTATTGACAGCCCCCTGCCTGCATCGCCTATACTGATAATGGCGCTGTGCAGCGCGCCGCGCAACTTCCCACAGCAGGTCCCCACCTCAAGGAGGACAGGGCATGGCAGACAAACACATCATCGTGATCGGGGCCGGCATCTCCGGGCTGGCCGCCGCCTATGAGCTCCAGAAAGCCGGGCATGACGTGCAGGTGCTCGAAGCCCGCGATTACGCCGGGGGGCGCATGCACACCGTCGACTTTGAAGGCTTCCGCGTCGAGCTGGGGGCGCTCTTCTTCACCTCCACCGACGAGTACCTGCTCAACACGGCGCGCGAGCTGGGCCTGGCCGATGAGATCCAGCTCATGTACCAGGAGGGCCTGTATTTCGCCACCTACCGCGACGGCGCGATCTACCCCGTCAACTTCCTTTCGGTAGGCTCCTATCTCGGCTGGAAGGGCGTCTCGCTAGGCGCGCGCCTGGCGATGATCAAGCTGCTGCCGCACCTCCTGCGCTACCGGGGTGTGCCGGTCTACCATCTCGAGCAGGGCCCCGGCCCGGATGAGGAGAGCTTCGAGGAGTTCTTCTACCGCCGCATCAACCGCGAGATGTACGATTACTGGGCCTACCCGACCTTCCAGACCAACTGCACCTACGACGGCGGCGACCTGTCGGCTAAGGCTTTCCTCACCCTGCTGATGGGCTATCTCAACGCGAAAACCTACCAGTTCAAGCGCGGCATGTCCTCGTTGCCCGAGGCCATCGCCCGCCGTGTGAACGTGCATCTCAATTCCCCGGTCGAAAGCATCGAGCCGCGCGGCGCCAGCGTGCGCGTCACCTATACCCAGGACGGCACGCGCAAGACGCTCGACGCCGACCGCTGCGTGATCGCGGTGCCCGGCGTGCGCGTCCCCGCCCTCTTTGAAGACCCGCGCCCGGCCTGGCGCGCCTTCTTCAGCCAGGTGCGCTATATCCCCAATATCGGGCAGTTCTTCATCATGGAGTACCCGGATTTCGACCCCGGCTGTGCGCCTTCTGACGGCGCCATGCTGACCCGCCCCGACCGCGATCATTACTCCATCGCGGCCATTCTGTTCCTGCGCGGGGAGGGCGGCCGCTGGCTGGTCGGCTCCGAGCCTGCCGTGGGCCACTACAACCCCGACGAGCCGACCCCCGCCATCCTGGAGCGCACCTGGGCCGACATCGAGCGGCTGCATCCCGGCGTCAAAGGCCGCCGCCGCGCCGCCCTGGCCCACCGCTGGCCTGAAAAAGTGCCCACCTTCCACCCCGGCTACCTGAGCGCGCTCAAGACCTTCTGGGCCGACCCGCAGGAGAACCCGGTGTACTTCTGCGGCGACTACCTGGCCGGGCCGGGCACAGGCGCCGCGCTGTTCACCGGGCGCGAGGCCGCCGCGCGCGTCCTGCGCGGTCTGGGGTAAGCCGCGCCGCAGCCCGTGCCGCCTGCCCCCTTACCCGAACAGGCGCGGCAGGAACCGTCCGGTGCGCTGCATGTACGCGCGGTATTCGTCGCCGAAGCGCTCGACCAGCATGGCTTCTTCTTTGCGCGTGCGCAGGATCAGCGCGGGCGAGGCCAGCGCCATCACGCCGGCGAAGTACCACGTGGCGCTGATCAGGCTGAGCGCGACGAAGAACAGCACGCCGAACGTATACAGGGGGTGCCGGATCCAGCGGTAAGGCCCGCTGGTGACCAGGCTGTGCCCGGCCTTGGTGACTACCGTCTTGGTCACGTTGCCCGCCAGGCTGCGCTGCGCCCAGATCACCAGCGCGGGCAGGGCTGCCGCGATGCCCACCCCCAGCCAGCGCGCCCAGCCCGGCAGCGGGAGCGCCGCCCAGCCCAGCACGGGCGGGTAAATGATGGCGGCCAGCCCGCCCAGCCACAGCAGCAGCCCGCCCAGGCGCAGCAGCACGTAGATCAGCGTGCCCTCCTGCGCGCGTGCCTCGCGCGGGGAAACCCTGCCGCCCTCCGGTTCGGCGCGGCGCCGGTAGATCGCGACGATCACGATCACCGAGAGGAAGGTCACGCTGTACAGGATGCGAAAGAGGGTGTTTTCGTCCATGCTGCTGCCTTCCAAAAATGTTAGGTGGCCGATAAATTTAGGATGTCCTAAATTGTAGTTTAGTGGATAAATATTGTCAAGTTTCGCGTAGGGCCAGCGCACTGCATCCGCCGGATGCGCCCCGCCGCCCCCTGCGGCATACTTGATGGCAGGGCCGGGCTGCCCGGTGCCCCCGGCCCTGGGTTGACACTGAACCGGAAGGGAGAGGCCAACCATGTTCAAGTCGATGATGTCTGGCACCCGGGTTGTGCTGGTGCTGGTGCTGCTGGTGCTGCTGCTGGGCATCCTGATCGTCTTCCCGGCGCTGGCCCGCCTCAGCCTCGGCTCGCTGCTCTACACGCAGTCGCAGCAGGAGTTCCTCAGCTACAACTCGGGCCGCGCCATCGTCCAGGCGCCCGCCACCTGGAATCTGCTCGAAGGGGAGCTGGTCGGTGCGGATGCCGCCGCAGCGGCCCCTACCGTGCTCGGACCGGCCATGTTCGCAAGCTGGGATAACTACGTGGAGGCCACGCTCGACGCCCGCTACGAGGAGCAGAACGGCGTCAGTGTGACCATCTACGACCTGGACTTCGTCGGCCAGTACAGCATCCAGGCCCCGCAGCAGCCCACGCTGGTCGAGCTGATCTTCCCCTTCCCCGGCAACCTGGACACCCTGCATGATGTCAGCCTGCGCGTCAACGGCGTGGAGCCGCCCGGCGTGCAGTACACCACCCAGCAGATCCGCTGGCAGACCGCCATGCAGCCCGGCGAAACCTACGATGTGGAGGTCAGCTACAAGGCCGAGGGCGTTAACAGCTTCCGCTACGGCCTCTACAAAGACCGCCGCCTGTCCGACCTGGATGTGACTATCCAGGTCAAGGGGCTGGGCGGCAGCGAGGTGCTCGAGTCCTCCCTGCCCACCACCGATCACACCACCCAGTTGCGCGGTGATACCTTTGTCTGGCAGTACAGCAATCTGGTCGGCAACCGCGATATCGAGCTGGAGCTGCCGCAGCGCCTCAGCTTTGCCCAGCGTGTGGCCCAGCGCCAGGGTGATTTCCGTCTGTTGGGGTCGCTGGCCCCCTTCTGGGTGGGCTTGTTCCTGTTCTCGCTGGCCGGGCTGCTCTGGCTGGATGACCGCCGCCTGCCCTTCGAGGCCTATGTCCTGCTCGGGCTGGGGCTGGCGCTGTTCTACCCCCTGCTGATCTTCCTGGGCAGCCTGATGCCTGTGCTGCTGGCGGCGGCGCTCGCGCTGGTCGTCATCGCGCTGATCGAGCTGATGTTCCTCAGCCTGTCGGGCACCTGGGTTTATCTGGTGCCGCGCGCGGGCTGGCTGCTGTTGATCATCATGGGGCCGCTCTCGCTCGGCCTGCTCACCCCCGTGCGCGGCCTGCTGCTGACCGCGGGTGCGCTGCTGCTGGTGGCCACGCTGATGTTCTTCTTCGCCCGCCGCTCGCTGCGCCTGCAGACGGTCGCGCCGCAGATCGCCCCCGTCGAGGGGGGCCAGCCTGACTCGGCGCAGGCCGGGCCGCAGGGTGCGCCGACGCCTGCCGCCCCGTCCGAGGAACAGGCGGCCCCCGAGCGCCACTGCCCGAACTGCGGGCGTGCGCTGGGCGACGCCGATCACTTCTGCGCGGGCTGCGGGTATGCCCTGCAGCAGTTCCGCGTGTGCGCCGTGTGCGGTCGCGAGCAGATCGTGCCGGTCGATGTGGAAGCGGCGCACTGCTTGCAGTGCGGGTCCTCCCTGCCCTGAGCTGCCTTCCCCGCCTCACGAAGGGGGGCAGGCCAGGCCCGAGGCCACGCACAACCTCACCCCTTCCGACGCCCTACCCGGCGTCTCCCTCCCCTCTCCGCTCGGAGAGGGGGACGGCAGGCAGCGCCTGCCAGGGGGTGAGGTCAAAGGGGCAGGTCAGGCCCGAGGCAAAAGGCCCGAGGCCTGAGAAAACCCCCGCCCTCTGAAAACGAGCAGGCCCCGGCTGCGCCGGGGCCTGTCCTTGTGCGTGGATCGGGTTTGCGGGCCGTCCCTCAGACGGCGGCTGGCAGTTGCAGCAGCCTGTACGCGTCCTCCATGCTGTCCACAAAGTGAATCGCGCGCCCATACTCAGCCAGCCCGCGCATGTACACACGGGCGAAGGCCTCCACCAGCGGGTTGCTGCCCACCAACACATAGGCACCGCTGTTGCGATGGTGGTTGACCGCCGCACGCGCCGACATACGCGGCGCCTGGCGGTACGCGCCTTCCGGCAGCGACGTGTCGCGCATATCCGCGATCACATCGACCCGGTGGTCGACGAGGTCCATGAGCACATGCTCGACCTCGGCAACCTTCTCGAATTCACTCCATGTCCACTGCTGATCAAACGCGAGCAGGATCGCCGTCTGCTCTGAGTTGGCCCAATCGATCTTGATTGGCATACCGTCCTTGCACTCCCTTCAACCAGTACTTCCGTCGACGGCCTCCGATGGGGTGTGTGCCTGAGTGGGGTAGCGTTAGATAGGCACGCTCCGGGCGGTGTCCCGCCCTGAAGCACATCCCGCGGCCGTTCACTTTGCGTTCCGTCGTGTGGTCGGGTGAGGCGATCCATGGTTCCGAAGTGCGACCCCATTATAGCATGGGGTCGCCTGGCGCACTCTGACGTTTGACTGCCTTCTTCCGGACGATTTACATCAATTTAGCAGACTGTCCACCGCGATCCCGACATCGGCCAACCGCTCCAGGAAGGCGGCCAGGCCCTCCCCCGGCTCGAATCCCCGCCGGGGGTGCCAGGCCATCAGCGGTTCCAGGGCGATCACCCCCGTCTCGCTGACGGCGCCTGGCGCGTCGATCCACAGGATGCGGCGCACCCCCTCGCGGTCGCGCCCCAGGAACACCAGCAGGTCAATTGCGGCGCTGATCTGCGTGCGCACCAGCTCGCGCGCCTGGCCCACCCGCCAGCCTGCCAGCGCCTCCACCCGGTCCAGGGCCGCCTGTGGGCTGGCCGCGCTGACCGTTGCCATCCAGCTCCCGAAGCGCACCGAGTGCATCTGGATCAGGTCGTAGGTCTCCTGCCCGGTCAGCTCGCCGATCACCACGCGGTCGGCGTTCAGGTGCAGGGCATGTTCCATCAGGTTGGCCAGTGTGCTGCCGCCCCCACCCCGGAACGGCCCACGCCCCCCGGCGGTCACCATGCGTGTCTGCAGGGTGATGGCCAGCGGCGAGGTGGGCTGCAGTTCCGCGTAATCCTCCAGGATCACCAGCAGGTCGTCCTCCGGCACCGAGGCCAGCAGCGCGTTGAGCAGCGTCGTGCGCCCGCTGCCGCGCTCCCCGCTGATCAGCACGTTCATCCCGGCCTGCACGGCGGCGCGCAGCAGGGCCATGCATTCCCGCGAGGCCATCCCGGTGTCCACCAGGTTCTGATCGGTGAGCGGCAGGAAGCGCTGCGCCTTGCGCAGGGTGAAGACCAGCCCCTCGCCCGTCACCTGGGCCGCCGTCACGGTGAGCCAGGCCCCATCCGACAGGCGCAGCGTGACCAGCGGGACGTTCTCGTTGAACTGCGTCTGCGTCTGGGCCAGGATGCGCACCACCACCCGCTGCAGGTGATCCGCGTCGTGGAAGCGGACGTCCGTCAGCAGGCGCTGATCCCCCCGCCGTGCGTAGACGCGCTCCGGCCCGATCACCACCACCTCGCTGATCGTCTCATCATCGAGCAGCGGCTGCAGCGGCCCGAAACCCATCAGGTCATCCAGCAGGCGCTGACGCATGCGCTCGCGCTCCGTGGCGCTGAACTGCACGTTGTTTTCGCGCAGCACCTCATCGAAGGTCTCGCTCAGCCGCTCGCGCAGCCGGGCGCTGAACTCCGGGTCATCGGTGCTCAGCAGATCGCCCTGCTGCATGTCGATGCCCAGGGCGGCGCTCACGCGGGCGCGCAGGCCCTCCTCGCTGTCCGGCGGGTGGGGCGTGCTGAACGGCCCGCTGGGCGGGCGCGGGAACGGGCGCGGCGGCTGCGGGCGATCTTCAGAAGCCCGCCGCAGCCACTCGGGCAGCTCCTGCGGGTTTGTGGGCGGGGGGCGGCGGGGGACCGGTGGACGGGGCACTGGTGGGCCGGGCATCCGGCGGCCCCCGGCTTCAGCCGGGCTGAGCGGAAGGTTTCTGGTTGGCGGGGGTGGGCTGGGCGCGCGCTCGCGCCGGTTCCGCTCGATGCGCGCCAGCAATCCGCCCAGCATAGGCCGTGCGGGGCGTTCCTCGTCTTCTTCGGCGTCCTCCTCGTCCAAGGCGTCGTCTTCCGCGTCCAGGCCGTCCGCCCAGGGATCATCGAGTTCCACTTCATCCTCCATGGGCTCCTGCCTGCGGGTCTGATCCTCATCCTGTGCCAGGCGGTCACGCTGGTGGCGCCAGCGCGGCGGCAGCAGGCCCGGCCTGTGTGCCGGGGTTTCATCCAGGGATTGTGCGCTGTTGAGCGGGTCTTCCCCTGAGGGATCAGAGGCATCTCCGGGGGACGCTGGGCGTCCCGGTGGGGGCAGTGACATCTCTCGCACTCCTTCTACCAGTAAATCCACAAGTAAGCTGCCAGGTACCTCGACGGCATGTTCCATTATAGCACAAGTTTGTGCGCCGCCAGTGCGCCGCCAGTGCGCCGCTAGCGCGCCGCCAATCATGTATTCCCCGCCAACCCGACGCTTTCCCCCTTTTGACCTCACCCCCCGGCAGGCACTGCCTGCCTCCCCCCTCTCCGCTCGGAGAGGGGAGGGAAGACGCCCGGTAGGGCGTCGGAAGGGGTGAGGTTGTGCGCCGCCCCCGCCCTTGACATCCTCACCAGTGCGGGTATAATTATTTCGATGTATATCGAACTATATTGAGAGGTGCCGGTATGGAAGACCCGGGGAAGTATCTGCTGGATTTCTTCAAGGCGCTTGCCGACTCAACACGCCTCAAGATCATCGGGCTGCTGGCCCAGCAGCCGTACTCCGTTGAGGAGCTGGCCGCGCTGGTCGACCTGCGGCCTTCGACGGTCTCGCACCATCTGGCGCGGCTCTCGGCGGTGGGGCTGGTCAGCGCGCGCAGCGAGAGCTACTACAACGTGTACGCGCTGGAGAAGGACGCGCTGGAAGATGCCGCCCGGCGCCTGCTCTCCACCGAGACGATCAGCGCGGCAGCGGCGGACATCAACCTGAGCGCCTATGACCAGAAGGTGCTCGAAACCTACGTGCGGCCCGATGGCAGCTTCAAGGGGCTGCCGCGCCAGCAGAAGAAGCTGCTGGCCCTGCTGGGCTACCTCGCCATGCAGTTCGAGGCGGGCCGCGACTACAGTGAGGCCGAGGTCAACGCGATCATCGGGCGCTGCCACGAGGACATCGCCGGGCTGCGCCGCGACCTCGTCGACTACCACTTTCTGACGCGGGACAAGCGCGGCATGGTCTACCGCAAGGGCACGCGCGAGCGCTGATCCCGGCCCCGGCCCTGCTCATGGTATGATGGACTCAGGTCCAGTGCCCATGAGGAGGGACAACCATGACCGGCGGGCAGTTGATCGGCGTGATTATCGGGGGGATTGTGGGCTACGCGGTGGCAGCCACCATCGCCGGGGGCAAATACGAGTACCTGCGGGGCAACCTGTTTCTGGTGACCGAGGAGCCGATGGGCTGCATCCCCGGCTGCCTGATCACCCTGGTCGCCGTGGGCATCGGGGGTGGGCTGGGCTTCGTGGTCGGCTCGATGTTCGGCGCCTAGAGTGCCCTGCCCGGGGCGCCGTAGGACACCCCGTCATAGTGGGGGATGACAAAGTACACTGAAGGGCCGGCATTCGCATCCGTACAATATGGAAGATGAATGCCTTGATCCTCTTGACGTCCGAAGGATCCCCCCATGTTGCATACTCGACGGATGCTCGTCACTGCGCTGCTGCTGGCGGCAGCCGCGGCCCTGGCTGCCTGCTCGGCTGCACCGGGCACACCCCCACCTGAAGAAGCCGCCCAGCCCACCCCCACCCTGCCGCCCGCCTCCCCGGCCACCCCGACCCCTGCGCCCACTTCCACAGCACAGCCCACCGCCACCCCCCAGCCCGATCTGGAGGTGCTGCTGCCGCAGGCCTCGGCGCTCTGCGAGAACGCCCAGGCAGCCCCGGCAGCGGGCGCAGCGGCGCAGGCCCCTATGATGGCCCTCTTCCGGCCTGATGCGGACCTCGACTGGGTATACGAATCCTGGAGCTTTGATCTGCCGCACATCACCGCGAAAGCGCCCGAAGACGTGCGCACGCTGATCTGCGTCCAGGCGGTTTTCAACGTGGTCGGCTCGTATACCGACGGCGCACGGGCGCTGCAAACAACCTACCAGGTGGGCCTGCTGCGCTGGCCGGACGGCGCGCTGATCGCCAACCACGCCTTCACAGGCTCGATGCCGCCCTCGGTGAAGGTCGGCGCGGGCGATGTGTCCGGCGATCCACCCCAGGCCGGCGCGATTTACGACTGGATCATCTCGCGCACGGGCGGGCTGGTCTCCTACAACGCCGCCACCGATGGGGGCCGCGTGATCACCGTGCCGGTCGGCTTCGCCGCTGATGGCAGCAAACTGTACGCGGCGCGCTACGATGAGGGCAGCTCGGACACGGTCCGGCTGCTGACCTGGGACACCGCGCAGCCGCGCCTGCTGGGCGAGATCCGCCTGCCGCGCTCGAATGTCTACCGGGTGCTGCCGGGCACCGACCGGCTGGTCTACCTGGCGCCGGGCGGCGCGCTGGTGGTGGTGGATCCCGCCACCGGGCAGGAACAGGCCCGCATGGTCACCGAGGGCTGGGCAGGCGGCCCGGTGAATGCCTTCGCCTACAGCCCGGCCGGTGACCGCGTCGCGCTGGCCCAGGAGGACTTCTCCATCCTCATCCTCGACGCAGCCAGCCTCGCCCCGCTCTGTACGCTGCGCGGCCACACGGACTATGTCCGCTCGCTGGACTGGGCCCCCGATGGGCAGCGCCTGGCTTCCGGCTCCAATGACTCCACCGTGCGGCTCTGGGATGCACAGGGCTGCAGCGCGAGAACCTCGGCGAGTTTGTCCAGCGAGGTCACCTACGTGCGCTGGTCGCCCGATGGGAAGCTGCTGGGGGCCAACACCAATCACCTGTCAGGCATGGTGTGGGATGTCTCCGGCGGCTCGCCGGTTGAACTGACCCCCACCTTCAGCAGGGTGAACTGGCTCTCCGACAGCGCCCATATCCTGACCAGTGCCATTATCCTGGACGTGCGCACAGGCAGCCCCACCGGGATGCTGTCCGAGGATGGGATCAACACCGCCGCCATCGACCAGGCCGATGCCTACGGCGGCAGGCTGGCCGGGGCATCCGGTGCGGGCATCCAGATTTGGGAGCCCGGCGCGGGCGGCATGTACCAGCGGGTCATGACCATCGCCCCGGAGCGGGCCTTCAGCTATGTCGAATGGTCCCCGGACGGCAGCCAGGTCCTGGGCGTTGGCCCCTGGAACCAGGGCTGGGTGGCGGTCTTTGACAGCGCCAGCGGGGCGCTGCTCGCCGAGCTGGACCCCACCGCCGGGCCTGGCGGCGGGGATGAGCTGTCCCGGAAGATCAGCGCGGCGACCTATGTAGGCGCCGGGCCAACCGTCGCCGTCCGGGGCTTCAACGACCAGGTCAGCCTGTGGACGCCCGGCGTCGATGCGGCGCTGCGGCCCCTGCAGAGCGGCCTGCTCGGTGATGATTCGGACATCGCCCTCAGCCCGGACGGCGCCTACGCAGCCGTCAGCACGCAGGACGGGCTGGTGTTCATCTGGGACCTTGCCGCGCACAGCATCGCCCGCACGCTTGATGTGGGCAGCGTCGGGGCCAACACGCTGCGCTATTCCGCCGATGGGAGATGGCTGATCGCCGACGGCCTCAGCGAGCCGGTCGCCTTGACCCTGCTTGATGCCGTCAGCGGCGAGCAGACCTACCGGTTTATGCACGCGCTGGACCCGTGGGGGGTGCCCACCACGGCGCTCCTCTCGCCGGACACCTCCCTGCTGGCCACCGGCCTGGCCATGCACGACCGCGCGACAGGCCACCTGCTGTACCCGCTGCCCGAACACGCCCGGGGCTCCTCGCTGGCCTGGTCGCCGCAGGGAGACCGGCTGGCCGTCTCGGTGGGCAGCGCGATCCTGATCCTGGATGCGGCCAGCGGCGCGCTGCTGGATACCCTCACGGGGCATACGCAGTCCCCCAACTTGATGTGGTCGCCGGATGGCACCCGATTAGTTTCGTGGAGCACGGACTGGGTGCATGACGGCACCGCGCGCGTGTGGCAGGTCGGGAGATAAGACACAGACAGGGGCGCCGCCTTCACCGACGGCGCCCCTGGTCATATCGCGGTTCGCTGCTCAGCGCTGCCTGAGCAGGCCTTACAGCAGTTCCGGCGCCAGCAGGACCAGATGGCCGGTGACCTGGCCGCTCTCCAGGAGCCGGTTGGCTTCAACGGCCTCCAGCAGCGGGTACTTCGCCGCGATCACGGGCCGGATGCTGCCCGCTTCGAGCAGCGAAAAGAGCACAGTCCAGTCCTCCTTGAAAAGCTCGACGCCTAACCTGTGCGTGCCGTAGCCCTTGATTGTCTTCCCGTTAGGCAGCAGGTTTGTCAGGATGATCCTGCCCACCAGCAGGGCCAAGCGGCCCATGCTCTGCGGGCCTCCATAGTGGACCAGCATGCCGCCGCGCCGCAGCACCGCCAGCCCGCGCCGGAAATACTCCTCGCCCATCCCGTTAAAGACGAAGTCCAGGCCCCCTGGCTCCGCCTGCCGGAGCACCTCCACGAAATCCTGGCTGCGATAGTCAATCAGCGCCGCCCCCAGGTCGGCCAGCGCGGCGTGCTTACTCTGCGAGGCCAGCCCGTACATCTTGAGCTCCGCGAGCCTGCCGAGCTGCAAAAAGGCGGTCCCCACGCCGCCGCTTGCGCCGATCAGCAGGGCCTTATCACCTGGCCTGACCTGCGCCACGCGGTGCAGCACCTGGTAGGCTACCAGATAATTCAGGATCAGCACGACAGCCTCTGCAGGGTCCAGGCCCGGCGGCACCGGCATAAGCTGGCCCGCAGGCAGGTAGATGAACTCGGCATGGCCGCCCACCTGGGTCAGCGCAGCCACGCGGTCCCCCACGGCCACCCCGCCGGCTCCCTCGCCCAGCGCATCGACCACACCCAGGATGGAGTAGCCGGGCACAAAGGGGACCTTGGGCAGGACAGGCCGGTTGCCCACACGTGCAGCCACGTCATCCTGGCAGACAGGCGCGGCCAGCACGCGCACGCGCGCCTCACCCGGGGCCGGTGGGCGCAGCACGTTCTCAACGATCGCCAGGGCATCCAGCCCACCCCGTTTGGTCACAACGATGCTTTTGTAGGTCACTTCGTTATCCCCATGTGGGTAAAAGCGGGTCAAAATCGGAGCACAGCGTAGCAGACATTCAACAGGCGGGCAACCCGCAGGGATCGCCCCCGCCGCTGCCCGCCTGTGATCGCGGTGCCGCTGAGCCGCTGCGGCTCAGATTTCGATGTGTGCGACGGACTCACAGATCAGGTCCGGCTTGTAGGGGAAGCGGTCCACCGCATCCCGCGCGGTGACGCCCGTCAGCACCAGGATGGTGCGCAGGCCGCTCTCGATGCCGGAGATGATGTCGGTGTCCATGCGGTCACCGATCATTGTGCTGTACTCGGAGTGCGCGCTGATCTGGCGCAGGGCCGCGCGCATCATCAGCGGGTTGGGCTTGCCCACGTAATAGGGGGCGATGCCCGTCGCCGCCGTGATCATGGCGGCCACCGCGCCGGTGGCGGGCACCTTGCCGCCCTCGGCGGGACCGGAGACATCCGGGTTGGTGGCGATGAAGCGCGCCCCGGCATCCACCAGCCGGATGGCGGTGGAGATGCTCTCGAAGCTGTAGTTGTTGGTCTCGCCCAGCACCACGTATTCGGGGTCGTGGTCGGTCAGCACATAGCCGACGTTGTGCAGGGCAGTGGTCAGCCCGGATTCGCCGATGGCGAACGCCCGCCCGTTGGGGCGCTGCGCGCTCAGGAAGTGCGCGGTGGCCAGCGCCGAGGTGAAGATGCGCTCCTCGGGGATATTCAGGCCCAACGCCGTCAGCCGTGCGTGGTGATCGCGCGGGGTGTAGCGCGAGTTATTGGTCAGCACCATGAAGGGGATCTCCGCCGCACGCAGGCGTTCAATAAACTCCGGTGCGCCGGGGATGGGCGTGCTGCCTGTGATCAGCACGCCGTCCATGTCCATCAGAAAAGCCTTATCCATGCTGTCTCATCTCTCTTTTCGTAGTGGTACAACTCAGCCCAATTCAGCTCGCAAAGCCTCAATCTGCCGCTCGATCTCGGTCAGCATGCGCACCAGCACCACCTCCTGTATGTGCAGGCGGTTGTGTTCGGAGGTCAGCATCTCGATCTCGCTGCTCTCCTTGAGCAGCGCGGCGCCCCACTCGCGGTAGAGGGCCTGTCGATTATCCTCGCTCAGGGTGTCATCTTCAAGCTGTCTGATGAAACTGGCGTTGACATGGCTCTGCATGTCGGCCACCTCGGACAGCCGCGAATCGACGCCCTGCCGCGCCGTCTGCACGGCGTCAAGGTCCGCCAGCGTGCGGTTGCGCTTCACTTCCAGGGTGGCCAATGCCTCCGCTTTGTCATCCATGCTCATCTCATGTATCCTGTGCAGTATAATCAACGCCCCATATTCTACCGGAAAACTGCCCGCCTGGGATCACCAGGCTGTGCTGGCAGCCCCACCAGATGGAGAGAACCTGTGATGTATGCCGTGGTTGCTCTGCTCGATGACACCACCGACCGCCGCGTGCGCGCCCTGTGGGACGCGCTGAACGCGCTGCTGGGGGGCGATACCCTCACCCAGCGCAACCCGGTCCCGCACTTCTCCCTGCACGTTGCAGAGTCCTACCGCATGGACCAGATGCTGCCCTCGCTGCGGCGCTTCACCCGCCTGGAAACGGCGCTGGATGTACAGACGGCGGGGCTGGGCCTGTTCAGCGCAGAGGAGATCACGCTGTATGCCACCGTGGTGCGCGCCACCGCGCTGTATCGCTTCCACGTGGCGGCCATCGCCGCGGTGGAAGGCTATGCCATCGGCCCTGACGAGCGCTACCTGCCCGAGCACTGGGTGCCGCATATCACGCTGGCGCAGGCCCGCGCGGGCGCCCATGCCCGGGTGGCAGCCGCTGTGGAGCACCTGCTCGGCGAGGACCTGGTCTGGCAGATCACCGTGCGCGAGCTGGCGCTGATCACCGGCGGCGCGGGTGCTGCCCCCGCCGTGATCGAACGCTTCCCGCTGGGCGGTTAAGCAGCAGCAAAAAAGGCGGGCCTCTCACGGCCCGCCCTGTATGTCTAAATACGGTGCCCTCACGTGCCCTGCAGCCTGCGGGTTACCTCACCCCGCTCGAAGCGCCCCAGGGCCGCCTCTCGCCGCCCCTCTCCGCTCGGAGAGGGGCGGGAGACGCCCGCCAGGGCGTCGGAAGGGGTGAGGTGGTCTCCGGCCTCGGGCCTGGCTTTCCCCGCTGTCTCTGCAGACCGGCCAGAGTCAAAGGCGGACCCTTCATGGCCCGCCCTGTATGCCTAAATCCGGCGCCCTCAGCCGCTGATGCTGATCGTGTAATTGCCTGCGGCGGACCCCGCCAGCCGCGCGGTATACAGGCCGGGCGTATCCGGCACGCTGAAGGTCAGGCTGGTATCGGTGCCGGTGGCGATGGTCGATGAGGACAGCACCCCGGCGGTGTCATAGATGCGGATCTCCGCCAGCCCGTCGCCCTGCACGCGCACGGTGATGCTCTGCCCTGGCGTGCCCGCGAACAGGTAGTTATGCGCCACGCCCGCTGCGCTGAAGTAGCCCGTGCGCGTCTCCGGCACGAACATCAGCGTGAGCACCTCGGTGAGCAGGCCGTCTTCCTCGCCGTAGGCCGGGGCGTCCGGGATGAATCCGCCGAACTGCGTAGCGCCCGCCTCCAGCGTCGGGAACAGCTCGGTGGCGGCTGCCTGCAGCGTGGGCAGGTTGGCCGCGGCCTCGGTCATGGCGGCTTCGAGCGTGGGCATCGCGCCCACCATCTCAGTTGCGGCGGCATCCACCGTCTGCTGCACATCGCCCAGGTTGCCGACCCCCGGCACCGGGATGGCGCCGGTGCACAGGCAGGCTGAGACGGCCAGTGCCAGTGCCGCGATCCCCGTGAACAGAACGCCCCTCCTGCGATCCATCTTCTCCCTCCCCTGCATGCTTGAGCGCCGCGCCCGACGGGACGCAGCGCAGCCGTTTTGCGTGTTATACACCTGCCCGGCAGCCTGCGCCAGCGTGACGCCCACCCGGGCGTCGGAAGGGGTGAGGTGGCCTCCGGCCTCTGGCCTTTCCCCTTGTTAACCTCACCCCGTCTCAGACGGTCTCACCGTCCTCGACGCCCCTCTCCGGCTTGCTTTGCAAGCTTGGGAGAGGGGAAGGAGACGCTCACCCGGGCGTCGGAAGGGGTGAGGTGGCCTCATGCCTCCGACCTTTCTTTTCCCCTCGGGCCGCCTCACTGCCGCCCAATGCCCTTGAAAGCACGCAGGCCATCCTCTATCATTGAGACAACGACATACGCTACAGGCCTGATCCCCACTACCAGACGAGAGAGCATCCCATGACAGATACCACACCCCTGATCTGCTCGACCCTGGCCCGCGACCGGCAGGAGCCCCTGTACGGCACGGCAGCCGACGTGAAGCTGTACCTGCTGCTCGAATACAGCGGGGAATGGCGCAGGGACGCCATCACCGACAATGACCTGGGCGATGCCATCAACGCGGCGATGCGCCAGGCGGAAGCCAGCCTGGAGGGTGTGCGCTGGCTGTTCATCAAACAGCCGGAGCACCGTACGCGGCCCGGCTGGCGCTTCTTCATCGGGGTGGCCGACCCCCTGGCGCCGCGCCTGTACGGGTTCACCCTGGGCCAGCATGCCGACCTGCTGGGCATTGATATTGCGGCGGTGGTGGCAGGTGAGGCGCGCTACGAGATGCACCGCCATCGCGAGCCGCTGATCCTGGTGTGCGGCAACGGCAAGCGCGACGCGTGCTGCGCGCGGCACGGCACAGCCGCCTATACGGCGCTCTCAGGCCTTGCCGGGGAGCAGGTGTGGCAGTCCTCGCATGTGGCCGGGCATCGCTTCGCGGCCACGGGCGCGCTGTTGCCCTACGGTGTGTACCTGGGGCAGCTCGATCTGGCCGACCCTGACGCGCTGCTGGCGGCGATCCGCGCCGGGCGCGTCCCCACACAGCACTACCGGGGGCGATCCGCGTGGCCCGCCCCGGCCCAGGCCGCCGAGTACTTTTTGGGGCAGGCCGCCGCAGGCAGCATCCCGCTGACCGGCACCCGCCTGCTGAGCATCGAGGAGCAGGGCGACGAACTGCGCGTGCGCCTGGAGCGCGGCCCTGAGCGCCATGTGTTCGTCCTGAGCAAAGAGCCGCTGGAATTTCGCTCCGACTGTGCGACGGAGAAGGTCAAGACTCGCACGCTGTTCCACCTGGCCCGCCATCTGCGCGAGGCGTAAAAACGCCGGGCGGCGTGCCCCGGCGGCCCTGCCGGGTGCATCTTCGCCGGGGCGGACGGGTTCTTATCTGAAAGGGTGATTATTCTAGTTAGGGAGGTCACACAGTTTTTACTGCGGGTACGAAAGGAGAGCCTGCCATGCAAGAGCTTGACAAGCGCAGCCTGTACCGCATGCCCTGGTCGATGAACGATAACCCCATCGGCTGGCTGGAAACCACAGACCGTTGCAACATCTACTGCCTGGGCTGCTACCGCCAGCAGATCGCCGGGCACCGACCCCTCGCAGCACTCAAAGAAGATATCCTGTTCCTCAAGCGCTGGCGCAACGTCTACAACATCAGTATCGCGGGGGGCGAGCCGATCATGCACCCCGACATCATCGAGATCATCGCCTTCATCCGCGAGAACGGGATGGAGCCGCTGCTCCTCTCCAACGGCCACGCCCTGACGCGCGATCTGCTGATCGAGATCAAGCGCGCGGGCGGCCTGGGCATTGCCTTCCACGTCGACAGCCTGCAGCGCCGCTCGCCGCGCTGGAACGGCAAGAGCGAGGCCGAGCTGAACGCGCTGCGCGAGGAGCTGATGGAGCTGGTGGCCTCGGTGCCGGGGCTGTACTGCAACTTCGGCATGACGGTCTACCGCTCCAACTTCAACCAGATCCCCGATGTGGTGCGCTGGGCGCACAACCATATCCACCGCGTGCACGGGCTGGTCTTCATCACCTTCCGGGCGGCGGGCCTGGAGGCGGGTGTCGAGTACTTCACCCCCGACGGTGAGCCGGTCAACCCCGACAAGCTGGGCTATGCCTTCGGGGAGCGCGAGGTGCTGGAGGATGCGGGCATCACCTCCGCCGATGTGTGGGCCAAAATCCGGGAGGAGTTCCCGCATTACGACGCGTCCGCCTACCTGGGCGGCACGCAGCGCCACGACTCGATCAAGTGGTTGATCGGCGCGCAGATCGGGCTGGCAGGTGGCCAGATGATCGGCTCGGTAGGTCCGCGCGTGATGGAGGCGGTCCAGGTGTGGCATCATTTCTTCAAGGGTAAGTACCTCACCTACCGGCGCAGCCACCGCGTCGGCAAGTCGGTGTTCCTCACCGGGCTCTTCGATGCGCAGGTCAAGGCCGCCTGGCGCAGCTATCTGCGGGCGCTGGTGCGCAAACCGCTGCTGCTCTTCTCGCCGGTCTACACGCAGACCATCGGCATTGTGCAGGCCCCCGACATGCTGCCGGACGGCCGCACCGACATGTGCGATTCGTGCCCCGATATGTGCGTGCACGAGGGCACGCTGGTGCACTCCTGCCGCTGGGACGAGTGGCGGCTGTACGGCGGTTACATCCGCCCGGAGCTGCACGCGTCCCCCGACCTGGACGAGACGCTCGAGGAGGCCCTGAAGGAGGCGCTGGGCGGGTCCTAGCCCAACGCCTGACTCATGGTCTTCCCCTTATTGACCTCACCCCCTGGCAGGCGCGGCCTGTCCTCCCCCCTCTCCGAGCGGAGAGGGGAAGGAGACGCCCGGCAGGGCGTCGGAAGGGGTGAGGTGATCTCCGGCCTCTGGCCTTTTCCCTCAGGCCTGTCTTTCCCCCCCGGTTGTGACTCTCTAACCGGGGCTCGCACGCATGATCGCCTCCGCCCCCTTGACGCGGGGCGCGCCTTCCTCTATGATCCTATTTAGAACATATGTTCGGCATCCAGGCCGCCGCTGCGACGGCGCGGCGCGGGAAAACAGGCTAAAGCAGGCGCTTGTGCGCGGCACCCCCACCGCCCGGCGCCCTCACAACACAGCAGCCGCACCGCCATCAGCCGGAGGCGAGATCGTCCGGCGGCGGCCTGGAGCAAACCCAGGGGAGGGGCCATGGAGGAGACACGCAGCGCAGGCGCGGTGCGTATTCAACTGCGCAGTGACCAGCAGGCGATCAAGGATCACCCGGCGCGCTTCAAGGTGGTGGCCTGCGGGCGGCGCTGGGGCAAAACCACGCTGGGCCTGGCGCTGGCCGTGGAGGCCGCCCAGGCGGGCCAGCGCGTCTGGTGGGTGGCGCCGACTTTCAGCATGGCTTTCCATCCCTGGCGCGACATGAAGCACGTGCTGCAGGACGAATGGGCCTACAAGCTCGAGTCCGAGCACTTCATCGAGATGCCCGGCGGCGGCACGATCACCGTTAAATCCGCCGAGGACCCCGCCTCGCTGCGCGGGGTGGGCCTCGACCTGGTGATCGTGGACGAGGCCGCCTTCACCAGCAGCGAGGCCTGGTTCGAGGCGCTGCGCCCGGCCCTCTCCGACCGGGACGGGCGGGCCGTGCTGCTCTCCACCCCGCGCGGGCGCAACTGGTTCTGGCACGTCTTCCTGCGCGGGCAGGACGAACTGAACAGCGCCTGGCAGTCCTGGCAGCACCCCACAGCGCATAACCCCCGCATCCCGAAGGAGGACATCGCCGAGGCGCGCGACCTGCTCAGCGAGCGGCAGTTCGCCCAGGAATACGAGGCGCAGTTCCTGGAGGACGGCAGTGCCGTGTTCCATCTGGTGGCGCAGGCGCCGCGCGCCCCGCAGCGCTCGGAGCCGCAGCCCGGCCATCGCTACGTGATGGGCGTTGACTGGGGCCGCGCGGAGGATTACACCGTGGCCGCCGTGCTCGACGCAGACACGCGCGAGATGGTCGCCCTGCTGCGCTTCCGCGAGGCGCTGTGGTCCACGGCGCGGGCGCGCATCGCGGGGCTGGCGCGCCGCTGGCATGTGCAGGAGGTGCTGGCCGAGGCCAACGCCATGGGCGAGCCGAACATCGAGGCGCTGCGGGCCGAAGGCCTGCCGGTGACGCCCTTCACCACCACGCATTCCAGCAAGGGCCCGCTGATCGAGCAGCTTGTCAAGGGCATCGAGGAGGGCGAGATCGCCCTGCTGGAGGACGAGGTGCTGATCGGCGAGCTGGAGGCCTACACCTACGAGGTGGATCGCTACGGCACGCCGCGCTACTTCGCGCCGCCGGGCCAGCACGATGACACGGTCATTGCGCTGGCGCTGGCCTGGAAGCTGGCCGTGCATCCCCGGCTGGTGCTGGGCATCCTGGGTGGAGGCGACCCTTTCTGGGGATGAGTCCGCGCCATGTGGCGCACAAAACGCCCAACCTGGTTTATACTGGAACAGCAACCTCACTTACCCTGCGGGCGGGACTGCCCGCGCACAGTGACTAACCCATCATAAGGAGCACACATGGCTGCCACCCCTGAGACGGCCCCGGGCGCACGTTCACACCTCCCCCTCCTGACCAAGCTGGCTTACGGCGCCGGAGACCTGGGCGCGGCGATCATCGCCGGGATCAACGGCTTCTTCCTGCTGGCCTTCCTGCTCGATGTGGCCGGGCTGCGCCCGGCGGCGGCAGGCACCATCTTCCTGATCATCAAGGTCTGGGACGCCGTCAACGACCCGCTGATCGGCACCTTGAGCGACCGCACGCGCTCGCGCTGGGGGCGCCGCCGACCCTGGATCCTCTTCGGCGCGCTGCCGGTATCGGCGGCCTTCTTCCTGCACTGGATCGTGCCGCCGCTGGGCGCCACCGGGCTGTTCTTCTACTACCTGGTGGTGGCCCTGCTGCTCGATACGGCGATCACATCGGTCAACACGCCCTACACCGCGATGACCGCCGAACTGAGCCAGGACTACGACGAGCGCACCAGCCTGAACGCCTTCCGCTTCAGCTTCTCGATCATCGGCGGGGTGCTGGCGATCTTCCTGCACACGGTGATCCTGGCGGCCATCCCCAATGTGTACACCGGGCACGCCGTCAGCGCGGCGATCTGGGCGGGCATCATGCTGGTCGCCACGCTGATCATGGTCTTTGGGGTGCCGGAGCCGTCCTCGCTGGAAAGCGGGCTGGCCGAGGACCAGCCGGGCTTTATCGAGGGGATGCGCATTGCCTTTCGCAACCGGGCCTTTGTGCTGGTCACGCTGATCTACCTGCTGTCGTGGCTGGCCCTGCAGTTTGTGCAAACCAACCTGCAGCTTTACGTGCGCTACTGGGTGGGCGCCGAGGACATGTTCGGCACGCTGGTGCTGGCGCTGCAGGTCTCCTCGTTCATCTGGGTGCTGATCTGGACGCGCGTCAGCGCGAAGCTGGGCAAGAAGCAGGTCTATTACATCGGGATGGGGGCCTGGGTGCTGGTCTCGATCCTGATCTTCTTCATCCCACAGGGGCAGGTCTGGCTGCTCTTCGCCGCCGCGCTGGTGGCCAGCGTGGGCGTGGCCGTGGCCTACCTGATGCCCTGGAGCATGCTGCCCGACGTGATCGAGCTGGACGAGCTGGAGACGGGCCAGCGCCGCGAGGGCGTCTTTTACGGCGTGTTCGCCTTCCTGCAGAAGACGGGCATCGCGCTGGCGCTGGCGGCCTCCGGCTGGGTGCTCGACCTTACGGGTTACGTCGGGGCGACGCCGGGACAGGCCTACCCCGTTCAGCCGGATTCGGCGCTGCTGGCGCTGCGCATCTTCGTAGGCCCGGCGGCGGCGCTGATCCTGGCGGCGGGCATGTTCGTGGTCTACCTGTACCCGATCACCCGCGAGCGTCACGCCGAGATCCGCGCGGAGCTGGCGCGCCGCAAGGGGCAGCCCGGCTAGGATCACGGCCTGGGCTTCGGGCCGCCGCGAAGCTGGATCGCCGCAGCCTTGTTGGGGCTTATCCTGGGCGTGCTGATCGCGCTGTGCTGGGACAAGGCGATCCGCGCACAGGTGGAGGGGGTCCGGCGCTAGGGGGGGCGTTTTGACCTCACCCCGCTCGAAGCGACCCACGGTCGCCTCTCGCCGCCCCTCTCCGCTCGGAGAGGGGCAGACCGAGCGCATGGCGTGAGGTCGGGGTGAGGTATATGCAGGTAATCGTGCTGATCGCGCTGTGCTGGGACAAGGCGATCCGCGCACGGGTGGAGGGGGTCCGGCGCTAGGGGGGGCGTTTTGACCTCACCCCGCTCGAAGGACCCACGGTCGCCTCTCGCCGCCCCTCTCCGCTCGGAGAGGGGCAGACCGAGCGCATGGCGCGAGGGCGGGGTGAGGTGATTGCCAGAATATAAGCGATCTCCACTTCGTATTCGGGGCATGGCACGCGCTGCGAATCGTCAGAACGTCATATAATGAAAGGGCAGGCAGGCAACCCTGCCGCGCTGAGTCGGCATGCACCCGCACACAGGGAAACCATCTATGGACACCAGACTGCTGGTACGCTATGCCATCCGGGAGACACTGGGGCTGGTCGTGATGGGCGCAGCCCTGTTCTGGCCCGCCGGGCGCCTCGACTGGTGGCCCGCCTGGGCCGCGCTGGGCGTCATGGCCGCCTGGATCATCAGCACCGCGGTGATCATCCTGCGCACGAACCCCGGCCTGCTCGCCGAACGGCTGGGGCCGCGCACGGGGGCCAAGCGCTGGGACACGCTGATCATGAGCATGCTGGGCATCACGCAGCTTGTGCGCTACATCGTGGCCGGGCTGGACCAGCGCTACGGCTGGACGGGGGGCTTCCCGCCGGTCACGCAGATCGCCGCGCTGGGGGTGTGCGCGGTCGGCTACGGCCTGGTCACCTGGGCCACAGCCTCGAACCGCTTCTTCTCGCAGATCGTGCGCATCCAGGCCGAGCGCGAGCACGCCGTCGAGGAAGGCGGCCCCTATCACTACCTGCGGCATCCAGGCTACCTGGGCGCGATCCTCTTTGAGCTGGCCGTGCCGGTCCTGCTGGCGTCGTGGTGGGCGCTGATCGCCGGGGGCGTGGGCGCGGCCCTGCTGGTCCTGCGCACGGCGCTCGAGGACCGCACCCTGCGCGCCGAGCTGGGGGGCTACGCGGAATATGCCCGCCAGGTGCGCTTCCGCCTGCTGCCCGGCATCTGGTAAGCAGTCCGCTGGTTCTGAGCGCTGCGGCGCCTCGCAGGGAGGGGGCGCGATGGACTTCGTCGGTGTATGGCTGGCAGGCTATACCCACCCGGCGCGCATGGCCGAGGGGCTGCGCCGCAAGCCCGCGCCGCACTGGGGCTTCTACGGGCAGACGCTGCGCGCCGCGCTGGACTCGCTGCTGCTGTACCTGCCGCTGGCGCTGCAAGGGCTGGCCCCACCCACGCCATCTTACGTCGGGTTTCTGCCAACCGAACACTACTACTGGCACCTGATCTGGATCACGCCGCTGGTGTTCAGTGCACAGTGGCTGCTCTCGTCCGGGTTCATCCATGCCGCCCTGCGCCTGACCGGGCATCCCAGCGAGTATGACCAGGTGCTCAACCTCGGCGGCATGGCCGCGCTGGTGGTCGGGACACTGCTGCTGGCCTGGGACTGGCTGTGGATCGCGATGGGCGGCGCCAACCAGTATTTCCTGGGGATCAGCCACCTGGTGATCGACCTTTGGGCGGTGGTGATCATGACCGGCGGCCTGAAGCGCCTGCTGGGCGTCCCGGCCTGGCTGGGCGCCTTGTTGAGCGTGCTCAGCGTGCCGCTCAGCCTGCCCCTGGCGATCATGTTCATGCGCGCGCCGCTGTAGGGCAGGCGGGAAGGCCCGAGGCAAAAGGCCAGAGGCCAAAGATCACCTCACCCCTTCCGCCGCCCTACCGGGCGCCTTCCCTCCCCTCTCCGCTCGGAGAGGGGAGTCGAGGACGGTGAAGCCGTCTGAGACGGGGTGAGGTTAACAAGGGGAAGGCCCGAGACCAAAGATCACCTCACCCCTTCCGCCGCCCTACCGGGCGTCTCCCTCCCCTCTCCGAGCGGAGAGGGGGTGAGGCAGGCAGCGCCTGCCAGGGGGTGAGGTCAAATAGAACAGACAGGCCAGAGGCCTGAGGAGAGAGGTACCCCCTATCGGGCTGCGCCTTACTTGCCATAGGGCTTACGCCCTATTTAGGGAGTTTTGCTGCGCAAAACATCCAGTCCATGGGGAAAGCATCGGATGGCGGTTGGATGATCATCCTGCCCCCCCAGCGACCGCAGGGAGCGGCAGGGGGGAAGGTGTCGCGGAGCGACGGAAGGGGGAAGTTCACCCCACCCCACCTCGCGCTGGCCCCGGCGCGCACTTTTTCAGGCTGTGCTAAGATAGGGGCGGACTCATTTGCTTCCTGCCAGGAACAGGGGGTATGCATTCATGGCGAGCGAACAGGTAATCAAACAGGTGATCGCGCTGGCGCAGGCGGGCCAGCCCACCGAGGCGCGGCGCATCCTGATGGAGCACCTCAAGGACAACCGCGACGACGCTGCCGCCTGGGCGATCATGGCGCGCCTGGCCAAGAACGACCGGGAGCGCATCTTCTCGCTGGAGCAGGTGCTGCGCATCAAGCCGGGCGATGCCTGGGCCCGTGAGGAGCTGGGTAAGCTGCAGGGCGGCGCGGCGGCGCCCTCCGCCCCAACCGTCCAGCGGCCCTCTGCGGGCGAGTCCCTGCTGCGGGCGCGCCAGCAGGACCTGGGGGGCGCGGCGCCCACCCAGGCCAGCCCGCAGGCGCAGCGCCCTGAAGAACCGCCGTCTTCCGCGCGCTGGAGCGACGAACCCCCCAAACGCTCATGGGAGACGCCAGCGCCGCCCGCCCCGCAGTACAGCGCGCTGAGCGGCACGCAGGAAGCCGGGAGCCCCGGGCCGATCTCCAGCGGGGGCAGTTGGGATGATGCGCCCGACTCCGGCGCAGACGAGTACACCCCGGCGGTGGATGCGGATTGGCTGGACACGGGGGACATCCCCACGCCGGAGCCTATCGAGACGCCGCAGGTATCCAAACGCGGCGTGGGCGACGAAAGCTGGCGCGAGAATCTGGGCAAGACGACCCAGCCCGGCGAGCAGCAGAGCGGCGGCCAGCGCGGGCGCACCGGCCTGATGATCGTCCTGGGCGTGATCCTGGTCTGTGTACTGTGCGCGCTGGTGCTGGCGATTGGCCTGCAGCGCACCGTCAACAACCTGCCCGGTCTGTTAAGCGGCGGGGGCCTGCCCGCGATCGGTGGGGGCGGCAACGCCAGCGACAACTACGATACCACGCTCGAGCAGAACACCTGGGTCGGCGGCACCGGCTCGGGCCGCATCGGCAGCCTGAGTGAGGCGCATAACTGGTACTTCAGCGGGCAGGCCGGGCAAACCGTGCAGATCACGGTGACGGGGGACGGCAGCTCCGACCCGCAGTTTAAGCTGATCGCGCCGTCGGGCAGCCTCGTCGGCAGCGATGACGACAGCGGGGGCAACAGCGGCGCCTATTTGAGCGTCACCCTGCCGGAGACAGGCACTTATACCGTGCGCATTGATATGTGGACGCCGGGCGGCTATACGCTGTACATCCAGTAGCCCGGAGCCGACTTGAGTCTAGGGGGCGGTCCGAGGGGCCGCCCTTTTTATGCCGCGCAGCAGCCCGATGGGGGATCGATGCAGGACCCTGCCGCGTTCCTGGAGGCATTCAGCGCGTGGGCGGCCCAGCGCCCGGATGTGCGCGCGCTGGCCCTGGTCGGATCATGGGCGCGCGGGACTGCCCGCCCGGATTCCGATGTGGACCTGGTGCTGATCGTGCGCGACCCGGCGGCCTATCTGCATGATGCGGGCTGGCTGGCCGCGTTTGGCGCCCTCGAGCAGGCCAGCCCCGAGGACTGGGGGCTGGTGCAGGCCTGGCGCGTGCGCTACCGAAACGGCCTGGAAGCGGAGGTGGGCATCACCAGCGCGGCATGGGCGGCGGTCGATCCGCCGGACCCGGGCACCGCGCGCGTGGTGCATGACGGCCTGAGGGTGCTGGACGACCGCGAGGGGCTGCTGGCCGTGCTGGTCGCGGCGCTGCAGCAGCCCGGGTGAGGGCTTTTCAGCGCGGCAGGCGCTCGGACCTGTGCAGGCGGTCCACGTAAACCCAGACCGTGCCGAGCAGCAGCACGGCGTAGTACAGCACGCTGAAAGTGTGCCACAGCCGGAACCAGCCGCCCGTCTGCATGTAGTAGTAGGCGCCATCGGGCGGCACAAAGACCCAGCGCCCGCGCACCTGCTCGACCGTCAGGGGGACCAGGGCGCCGCTGCCCCGGTCGGCGAACAGGTAGCTGGCGAAGCGCACATCGGGCTGGCGCATGCGGTCCCACGCGTTCGGGTTCTCGGTGACGATGCTGCGCCGCATCCCCACGTAGTAATCATAGGGGAAGACGTAGGCGAGGTTGGGGTTGGGCCGGATAGTGTCGGGGGCGGCCAGCGCGTGCATCTCGGCCAGCGCCGCCGCGTCCGCCTGGGCAAGGGCCACGGCGGCTGCCTCGACCGTCTCCTGCGGGTCGGCGTAGCGCGCCAAGTACTCCGCGCTGAAGTAGGCGGGGTCCCAGCGGTTGATGAGCATCAGCCGGGCAGCGGCCCAGCCCAGCCCGGCGATCAGCAGGGGGGCCAGCGCAGCGATCAGCAGGCGGCGCAGCCGCAAATGGGTGGTGATGCGGCCCCAGGCGCGCCGCAGCGCAGCGCGCAGGGCCGGGGCTTCACGCATGAGGTTCCTCCGGTTGGTGCTGGGCATAATATACCCATTTTTGCGCAAAAAGGAAAAATCAGGGCGGCGGGGACCTGTCTTATTGACCTCACCCCCCGGCAGGCGCTGCCTGTCTTGCCCCTCTCCGCTCGGAGAGGGAAGGGAGACGCCCGGTAGGGCGTCGGAAGGGGTGAGGTGGTGCACGGTCGCCGGGGGGAGGAATCAAGCAGGGGCAGCGCGTGCGCTGCCCCGACACCCGAACCGTGGTATGCATCAGTGGGGGCGCCCCATGCAGCACCCCTCCACGGCCCCGGATATCTTATGACATCACGCTGAGCAGGCTGTCGATCAGATCGCGCGAGCGGATCGGTTTGGGCAGCACCAGGGTGAACCCGGCGGCGAGGGCTTCGCGGGCCAGTTCATCGGAGTAGAACGCGCTGATCGCCACGACGGGCAGATCGGCCAGATGGGCATCCTCGCGCACGTGGTTGAGCACCTGCCAGCCGTCGAGGTCCGGCATGGCGAGGTCCAGCACCAGCAGGTCGGGCGGCTCCTCGGAGATCAGGGCCAGCGCCTCGGTGCCGCTGGTGGCGCGGCGCACATTGGCGCCGTGCAGCGACAGCATATCGCCCAGCACGGCGAGCGTATCCGGCTCATCATCAACCACCAGAATCTGGCGTGAAAGCAACAGTTCATTCATGGACTACCTCTTCTACAGACTGGGAGGTGCGGCGCCCGTTCGAGCTGCTACCGGTAATACGGCGCTGCCACTCTTCCAGCAACTCCACAAGATCGTAAATGACAAAGGGCTTGGTCATATACCCATCGAAGCCCGCTTCCTTCACCCGGCGCTCGTCCTCCGGCATGGCGAGCGCCGTGAGCGCGATGATCGGGACGGCCCGCATCGCGGCGCGGTCACGCAGCCGCCGGTGCACCTCCCAGCCATCCATCCCGGGCATATGCAGGTCAAGCAGGATCAGGTTGGGGGCAGCTTGCTCAAGCTGGTCCATCGCATCACGCCCGCTTTCGGCCGCAGACGCCCGCGCACCGAACAATGTGACGATATCCATCACCAGATCACGATTATCCGGCTCGTCATCCACAATCAGGATGTGCAGTTTGGATAAGTTGCTTCTGGGAGTCATGCTGCCGGCTCCTTTTCTGGCGACCGCACCGGCATACGGTACGGAAGCTCCACGGTGAAGGTGCTGCCTTTGCCCACCTTACTGCGCAGGCGCACGGTGCCACCCATCAGCCGGGACAGACGGTTAACAATCGCCAGGCCCAGGCCGGTGCCGCCGTGCTCGCGGTTGGCGGCTCCGTTGAACTGGCGGAACTCCTCGAAGATCAGGTCCTGAGCATGCGGGGGGATGCCGATGCCGGTATCGGTCACTTCGATAGCCCAGCCCGCGTATCCCTGCGGGCGCAGGACGATCTGGATGTAGCCCTGATCGGTGAACTTGACTGCGTTGCCGACCAGGTTGACCAGGATCTGTTTCAGGCGCGGCTCGTCGCCCAGAAGCTGCTGCGGCAGTGCGGCATCAACCGCCACGCGCAGCTCGAGGTTTTTGGCCGCTGCCAGGCCGCCCAACTCCTGCTGCACGGTCTCCACGAGGGCACGCGGGCTGAAGGGCTCCTCGCGCAGCTCGATGCGCCCCGCCTCGATCTTGGAGAGGTCGAGGATATCGTTGATCAGGCCGAGCAGGCGCGTGCTGTTGGCGGCCACGCGCTCCAGATAGCCTTTCTGCTTGTCGTTCAGATCGCCGGGCAGCCCCGTCATCAGCAGGTCCACGTAGCCGATCACGGCGTTCATAGGGGTGCGCAGCTCGTGGGACATGGTGGCGAGGAACTGGCTCTTGACCTGGCTGGCCTCCTCGGCCTTGCGGCGGGAGACCTCCAGCTCCTGGTTGACGCGGCGCAGCTCGGCGTTCTGGCGCTCGATGCGCTCGGCGTCGCGCTTCTGCTGGGTGATGTTGTACATGACGATCAGGCGCCCGGTCAGCCTGTCGCGCCGGTCCCTGAGGGGGGTGATCACCAGATTGTAGTAGCGCCGCCCGTCGCCGTCGCCAAAGCTCACCTCGGCATCGGTTTTCTCCACATCCAGGAAGCGTTTGAGCAGCACGGGCTGGTCGGAGAGCACCTCCTGGATGGGCAGGCCGATCACGTCAGCAGGCGTGCGGTTGAGCAGGGCCAGCGCCGCCGGGTTGATATCGACCAGGCGGTTGTTGGCATCCAGCGCAGCCACCGCCCCGCTGAGCATCTCGACCAGCCGGTCGCGGGCCACGGGCACCACATCGAGCAGGCCGTAGCGCGCCATGCTGAAGGCCAGTGCCACGCTGGTGATGGTGAAGGCGAAGGGGGTCAGGTCCTTGTCGTAGGGAGCCAGGCCCAGCAGGTAGATCAGGTTGCCCAGCCAGGGCGCAAAGGCGGCCACCAGCAGCCAGGCCACCTGCCCCCGGTACAGCCCGGGCTTGCGGATGAAGGACTGGATCAGCAGGAGGGTGCCGCCCAGCAGCAGCACATAGGAGTAGATGGCATGCACCCAGAACATCACGGCGTGGTTGTAGTCGAGGTCCACATAGGGCAGGCCCGGCTTGACCTGCACACTCGAATACCACATGCTGTGGTAATCCGAGGTGAGCACCAGGGCCAGCACCAGAACAGGCTCGATCAGCAGGGGCAGCCACTTGGGCCAGGTCACGTGCTGTTCACGCCCCGTGTAGGCCAGGGCAAAGGCGAACCAGGTCGCGGGCACGCTGACGATCCCCAGGTAGGTAAGCCTGGCAAACCACGTTTTGGCGGTGAGGTCGACAAGCACGGTATCCAGGGTGTTGGTGAGCGCCCAGATGGTGACGCCAAAAAGCATGAAGGCCGCCTGCTCAGCGCCGCGTGCAGGACGCTTGCGCCAGACAATGACGGCCATGACTGCGGAGATAATCACTGCCAGGATGAGCGGCAGGTTGAACGGTGTATTCTGAAACATATGTTGTTTGTCCAGTGCGATACGCACACTCCCGGCCAGGAGGGCGGTGGGCAAAGCCCGCGAGGTGCGCGTTAGCGCCCTCTTTCAAGTAGTATTATTTCAGAGTTTCTGAAAACGCGATACCGGGTTTCCCCCATAGGTCGTGAATTTAATGCAACCTTTATGAATCTTTGACAAGCTCTTACCTGGGTAATTAACATTTTTTATATACCGCCGGGGCGGCCGGATGGAGAGGGCAGCAAAAACCGGGGCGATCTGCGCGACCGCCCCGGCTGGCTGCTGGTTCTGGGGGATGCTACAGGACGCTGACAGCCAGCGCCAGGTCGCGGCGCGTCTCCGCCGAGATGACCTCCGCCCAGAGCGGCAGGAAGGCCTCCTGCAGGTGGGCGGCCTCACTGACGCAGTAGGACGCGTAGGCGTGGCAGGCCGTACGCAGGCGCAGGGCGCGTTCACCCTTGCGGGCCGCACTCTCGGGGCTCATCTTTCCCTGGGCAGCGCGGCGATCCAGGCGGCCCAGGCGTTTGACGGCACGCGCGGCGCCGCGCAGGGCCAGGTCACGGGCGACGTTGGCATCCTGGAAGTGCCCCAGGTGATCCTGCACGCGGCGGGCCAATTCGATCAGGGCCGGGGTTTCGGGGCCCAGCACGGACTCGAAGAACTCCAGGGTGTAGCGGAAGCGCTTGAACAGGATGCGCAGGCGGTGCAGGTCGTCCTCCTCCACCTCGCCGGAGGCGATCAGCGGCTCGTAGGCACGCAGCGCCTCGTAATGGGCATAGACCACGCCCGGCGCGATGTGGCGCACCAGCCCCGGCTCGTCGGGGGCCTGGCTGCGCGCCCACAGGCCGGGCGTCGTGCAGAAGGCCTGGAAGCTGCTGACGAACTCCGCGTAGGCGGCGCCGTCCAACGCAGTGATCAATTGGATATAGCGGCGCGCGCGGCGGCCTTCCCAGGCCATCAGCACATCCTGGAAGGCGGCCCCGCCGTCCTCATCCAGGCCTTCGGCGTAGGTGCGGGCATGGGCGAGGATCACGTCCAGGTCGCGCACGCGGCCCAGCGCATCGGCGGCCTCACCGAGCGAGGTGCTCAGCGTGCGGCGCACGCGCCTGCGATAAAAGTCCCCGAAGATGCGCAGGGCGGCGCGCATGCGGCGCGTGGCCACGCGCATCTTGTGCACGGCCTCCACGTCGGCCTCATCACGGACGGTCTGCTCCTCGGCGCGCATGCGGCCCAGATGGTAGGCCAGCACACGCCGCCCGGCCTCGCTGACCGGGTCATCGGGGGAGAGCGCGGGCGGCTGCGGGTCGGTCGGCAGGGGGCGCGGAGGCAGCTCCCTGGCGGGCTGGCTGTGGGCGCGCACGCGCAGGCTCACATCCAGCGCCCCCAGGAGCATATCGGCCTTGCCATCGGCACGCGGCGCGTCCTGATCGACGAAGGGGCCGTCTACCAGCACCTCGACGCCGCCGGGGCTGATCTGCACATCGCGCAGTTCGGTGGCCTGGCTGTGGGCGTAATCCAGGCCGTCGGCCACGCGCACAATGCCGCTGACCCACAGGGCGGCCACGCGCTCCTGCGGCTCGAGTGTCTTGAGCAGGGGCTCGCGATCCAGGCGGCCCGGCTTCCAGCGCCGGCGGTGGAAGCCCGCGCTGATCGCCGCAAAACGGCGCTTGGTATCGTCCAGATCGACCAGGGGCTGTTCCAGCAGGATCTCGCGCCCGCGCACGTCATGATCCTTGACTCCGCCCGCCAGCCCGATGTTGTGCAGCAGCGCGCCGTAATAGGTGGCATCGCGGTACTGGCGGGGCAGCATGTGCAGGGGCGCCAGCCGGTCATACAGCTCGATGGCCAGCGCGGCGACATGCCGGGCATGGGCCATGTTGAGCTGGTGGCGGCGGCACAATTCGGCCAGGGCCAGCGGCTCCTCGCTGACCAGGGCGGGGGCCGGTTTGGGCGCCTCACGGGCGGGCCGCGCACGCTGCCCGCCGGGGAAGACCCCCATGCGTTCCACGGAGAAGGCGCGCAGCCAGCGGCGCACCGTCTGGCGGGTCACGCCCTCGGCACCGGCGATGGCGTCGGGCTTGTCGCCACGGGCTGCCGCCAGGATAATACGCGCGCGGCGCGGCACGTGCACCCCCCGCCTTCGGGCCAGCGCCTCGAGCTGGACGCGCTCATCGGAGGTCAGTTCAGGTTGGGTCAGGTTGGCCATAGCATCCCTCCAGCTACCAACAAGCCCGGCCCCCGAATGCCGGGCCGGGCCTGTCTATGAATCATCCTGAAGCAGCCCCGCCGGACGGGGCACCGCCGTCGCCCGCCGGACGGGAGGCGATCGGCGGATGGGCGGGCTTCATATCGGCGATCACCGTGCGGATCGCACTCTGCAGGTCCTTGAACACCTCGTGCATGGAGCGGTTAGCGTCGATGCGGTGGAAGTCGTACTGGTCTGAGATGGCATCGAACTGGGCCAGCACGCGGCGCTGGTAATCGACGAAGTTATCGTAGTAATCGCGCCCGCGCAGGAAGTCCCCGCCGGACTCCCAGTAATCGAAGCCGCGGGCGTTGAGCACGCGCGTCACCAGGAACTCGACATCAGCCTGCAGGTAAAAGACGATGTCGGGCACCAGGGCAAAGCTGAACAGGTTCTTGATCCAGCGCGGGTCAGCGCCGCGCACGAGCGAGCGCACGATCAGCGAGTAGATGTAGCGGTCGGTGAGCATGATGAACCCGGCCCGCAGGGCAGGCAGGATCTCGCGCTCCATGCGGTCGGCCAGATCGGTGGCATAGAGCAGGTTCATGGTGGTGTCGCCGAGGGTGTGGCCAGACATGGCCTCTTTGAGGCCCTTGCCCGCCAGCTTGCCGCGCTTGAGCCCGCTGGTGGCCACGGCGTAGCCCTCGTTCTCCAGCCATTCACGCAGCAGGGCGATCTGGCTGGAGCGCCCCACCCCGTCGGTGCCCTCCAGCACGATCAGGCGGCCTTTCAGGCTGCGCGCCTGGCTGGCCAGCAGATCGTACCCGTAGAACTGCGGCTCTCTGGTGCTCATGCTCATATTTCCTCCGCCAGCGTGGGGAACATCTCCTGGATGTAGCGGCCGTGCAGGCCCTCACGGGCGAGCACCTCACGCCAGCCGCTGATCTCGATCTTGGGCACATGCGCCAGATGGGGGCGCACCAGCTCGCGCACCTCGTCCTGCTGCTCCAGCAGGGGCCGGGTGGCGTCGATGACGGTCAGCCCGAACTCATCGACCATCGCCTCGTACTGCTCGATGACGCGCGTCTGGAACAGCTTGAAGCTCTCGTAGGGGTCTTCGTGCAGGCCGATATCCAGCCCGGCCTCGTAATACTTCAATTCAGGGCGGCCCGCCATGATGCGGCGCAGCGACTCCTCAAGCGGCACCCGGAAGTAGAGGGCAATCGTGGGGCGGATGGCGAAGCTGTACAGCCCGCGCACCCAGCCGGGGTCGAGGCCGCGCGCGGCGTCGCGCGCGAAGGCGGTGTAGATGTAGCGGTCGGCCAGCACAATGGCCCCGGCCTTGAGCGCGGGGAGCATCTGGCGCTGCTGGCGGTCGGCGAAATCCGCGGTGTGGATCAGCGAGAAGGAAAGCGGGGTGAGCAGGCGCTTGGCCTTGCCCTTCTTGGTGACCGTACGCACGATGGAGGAGGAGTTCCACGTGCTGAAGGCTACCAGATAGCCTTCGCCGATCAGCCATTTGCGCAGCAGGTCGAGCTGCGTGCTTTTGCCCGAGCCGTCAATACCCTCCACGATGATCAGTTTGCCGGGCAGCACGCGCCCGTCTCGTAAGGTAGCCATCAGTGTCAACACTCCATCGCAGTGATGTGTCAGGGCAGGCCGCGCAGGCCCGCATAGGCCTCCACGTCCACCAGCCCCCCTGTATACTCCTCAAAGGTCATATCCGCCAGCGGCAGGCCTTGCAGCGCGCTGACGTGCGCGGCAAGCTGGGCATAGCTGACCAGCAGCCCCTCAGACGGGTCGAGGTGCAGCGCGGCCACGCCCGCCCGGATCGCGGCAGGCGGGCCCTCCAGCTCGGCAAAATAGCCAAAGGGCAGCTCGTCAAGCACGACCTCCAGATCGCCCCAGCGGAAGGTCTCGCGGCGCTTCTGGTAGCGCCAGTAGACGCGGAAGCCCAACGCCTGCAGGGCCGCCAGGGCCAGCGTGGCATCCTCCACGGCCAGCTCGATCTCGCGCCGCGCGGGAAAGCCATCGGCCACAGCCGGGACCTTGACGGTCAGCAGCGTGTGGGCGTCCGCGCCGGGGACCTCCACACGACGGATGCGCAGAACGCGCCCACCCTGTGCCAGGGAGCTGCGCGCGTCGTCGAGGCGGAAGTTATCCTCAAAATGTGACCCCTCCGAGCGCGCCCCGGCTTGCAGGAGGCGGGCCCTGAACTCGTGCGGGTCGGCAATGGCGTACTTGATCTCGATCTCGAGGGCGTCAGGCATAGGCCCGGTCTTTCATCAGTTTGCACTGATTGTAGCACAGCGCCGCAAGCTCAGGAAATGGGGACACGCGCCCTGCAAAAGCGCACCGCGCCCGGTTGTGCGATAATTAAAGAGAGAGTTTATCGGAATATCAGGGCAGATGGGATGCATCCCACGGGGGGCCTCACAGCGATGAGCGCAGTACTACGGCGTGTGCACAGGACGGCAACCTCAGCGGCGGCGCTGGCCGCCCTGCTGGCAGGCCTGGCGGCCAGCACGGGCTGCAGTGCCCCGGTGACCGCGGACGGGGAGCAGATCAGCGAGGCGCCCCCACCCCCCACCGTGACCGCCCCGGCGGCAGAGCCGCCGATCAGCAGCGAGGAACCCACCGCGCAGGACCCGCCCACGCCTGAGCCAACCCCGGAGCCGGCGCCCACTTCCGAGCCGCCGCCTACCTCCGCGCCAGACCCCGCCGATCCGCCCGATCCCACCTTTGACCTGAACGCGCAGGCCGCGCGGCTGCAGCCCTGCTACCTGCTGCCGCTGCCGGAGGTCGCGCGGATCACAGGCATCGACCCGTACTACCCGCCGATGGGATTATCCGAGCCGCAGGTGCCCGGCGATTACCTGCTGGCCTTCTGCGAGGCCGGGCCTGCCGCCCGCGTGGAGGTGTACCTGCCGCCGGACTCGGAGGCCCTGCAGCCGCGCATCGCGGAGGCCGCCGCACTGCCCGGCAGCCCGCAGGACGGGCTGGGCGAGCGCGCCATCTGGCACCCGGAGCAGGGCCTGCTGGACATCGAAACGGGGGAAGCCTGGGTGCGGGTGGCGATCTACGCGGATCAACTGCCCGGCCAGGAAGCGCTGGGGACCGCCCGCGCCCTGGCCGAGCTGGCCCTGGGGCGGCTGGCTGCCGCGCTGAGCGGGACCGCCGCACGGCTGCCCATCCCCGAGCAGGACCTGTGCAAGCTGCTGGAGCGCGAGGAGGCCGAGCGTATCCTGGGGCCGCTGCACAGCGACCCGGGCGTCGATGGGGCCTTCGGGCCGGAGGGGCAGGTGCTGTGGTGCTTTTATGACGGGGCGCTGGGCATGGCGCAGCTCAGCTATGTGCGCTTCGCCACGCCCGAAGGCGCGCACTGGTATTTCAGCAACGAGACCTACCGGGGCGGTGAGCCGCTGGCGCTGGGCGACGCCGCTGCCTGGGATGCCAGCAGCCAGACGCTGCGCGTGCTGCGCGGCGACGTGCGCTTCTTTGTGATGCTGTCCGGCCAGGAGGACGGGCGCGAGGCCGCCGAGCAGATCGCGCGGATCGCGGTCGAGCGGCTGCCGTAGACGACTGGTCTCCTCATACATGATTCAACAAGAACAACCTTGTGTGGTAAAACGCAGTATCATAGGCCTACAGACTAGTTCCGTATGGGGGAACCTTACATGCCTCACATGAGGTGGTAACAATGAGTGCTTCGGTCAAAACTGAATTCATGGAACGACTCCAGGAACACTTCCATGCTCAGCTTATCGGCGGCAGCAGGTCCTTGTACGATCTCAATAATGGGCAGGTTCGACTCTACGTCAGATACTCTCGTGTTCACGAGGGGGATAAGACCTTCTTCGGACTGCGGGAACAGGACTTAATCAGCCTTGAGGGCCTTCCCTCGTTTATCGCGCTGCTTTGGGATGGCCAGACAGAGCCCTTATTCATCCCATTCTCAGCGTTTGAAGATGTATTTCGAACCGTTACGCCAGCACAGGATGGGCAGTATAAAATCCAAGTGTACTTACAGCGAGAATCGGTTGAACTATATATCGCACGTGCTGGCCGGTTTAACGTGGAAGCGTTTTTCGGGTGGTCTCAACTAGAAGATTTCACACACCCAAGCTACAACGAGGTATCAGATAATCTTTCGCATGGGCAAGTACAAACACTTCTGGGTGCTATAGGGTTTGCCAAAGGCTATGACATCTGGATACCTGTATACGATAGAGGAAACCTTGACTGGAATATGTGCCCCAGATTCGGATGTTGTAGCAACCTGCCAAGAGAATTCGACCCAATTGCAGATGTAGCGACAGAGATCGATGTGATCTGGATAGAGAGGGGCGCCCTCCGAGCATCAGCGTTATTTGAGGTAGAGCATTCCACCCCGATTTACTCCGGCTTGCTCAGGTTCAACGATATTCATCTGACCCTTTCTCAAATGCATTCGCGTTACAGCATAGTCTCTAACGACGCCCGCCGATCTAATTACGTCAGGCAGATTACACGCCCGACTTTCAGGGCGAGTGGTCTTGGCGAAGTATGCAACTTCCTTGAATACAAGGCTGTACTTGGTTGGTACAACCGCGTGAGGCAAAACAACCCATGAGAACAGCAGGCCAATACAGTGTTAAAGACGCGCTGCATGTCCTGACAACCCAATTCATGTGAGAGTATCAGGATGTTCTTGATACTGTTAATTCAATGTATTGTCCTCCGAATACAAGCCCTCATTCCCTTGCTGATGACCTGAGCTACCGTTTTAGTTCAACGAACTGGCAGCCCACTCAATTCGCCCGAGGGGATGCGACCATGTTACAAGGCCGAAGCGATGTATCTTCGCCAACGGTGTTGTACGATGGAACAATCCTTGCCAGGAATAGAGTCGGCCTTCGAATCGGTATCTACCCCTCCTCATTACCTATTTACAGCACAATGACCACAATGACGATCTTCCACAACTTATCGGTGATTGATGTGGGGATTGAGGTAGTCCCGGTCAAAGAGCTGGCCATGCAGATGTCGACCGGAGTATCCTACTTCGAGCAGTTCGTGTGGGACCTTGAGCATCGCGGCGTGGCCGATATTGACATCCCCGTGCTTGTACTGGGGATCGCGCCTTAGGGCCGATCAGGGGTGCGCCGCAGTAACAAACCGGCTCTGTGCAAGCAAAAGCCCGCGAGGGGACTCGCGGGCTTGTTTGCAGATACCTGGCCCCGGGCCAGGGCGGGCGGCGCTAATGCCCCGGACGATAGAAGGTCTCGGGATAAATGCAGAACTCGCAGTTCAGGTAATCCAGGCGCATGGTGCCCCGGTCAAGCAGGGTGAGCACACCCTCTGAATCACCTTCCCAGCACGGCAGCGTGAAGTGCACCATGATATACAATGTGCCGTCTGGCTGGAGTGTGCCGGTGCCGATCCCTTCACCTTCCGGCCCACCACAGAAGAAATAATCGTCGGTCCATTTCAAGCGGTACTCGCCGTGCGCGCCGCCGCTGATGGTCAGCTGCATGTTGCTGCCATCATAGGCATCAACCCCCCGCCAGTGCCCGTTGAAGCGCGCGGGAGGCGCCGCGTAGACGCTGCTGACCGCCAGCAGGCAGATCAGCAGCACCAGGCCTGCCACAAGCATTTTGCGACTCATAAACTCTGCTCCAGTTTGATCCGTGCGGCTCAAGGCGAACACCCCGAGCAGGTTCGTGGCTGGCCGTGCGCCCTCGCGATAACCTGTAGTGGCAAGGGATCGATGCGGCGGAGGAGGAGTGAGGGAGTGCCCGTACAAGGGGCTAGATTCATTCTAAGGTCCTCTGGATGCGCTGTCAATCGGGGACCCGGCCCGAGGGGTGCTTGACAGCATTCTGGACCTGATCTATACTGTTTAGTGGAACCGGTTCCAATACGGGATCGGTTGGACCTTCCGGACCAAACGATAGACCATGACATCGTGCCGAAACCTACCATACGTGACGTAGCGAGAGAAGCCGGAGTTGGGGTGGGCACTGTCTCGCGCGTGCTGAACAACAGCACCTCGGTCAGCGAGGAAACGCGCCAGAAAGTGCTTGAGGTGATCGAGCGCCTGAATTTCCGCCCCAGCCCTGTCGCACGGCAACTCTCCACCGGTGGTAAAAGCTACGGCCTCGGGATCATCGTACCCTTCTTCACCCGCCCCGCATTCGTCGCCCGTCTGGAAGGCATTGAGCAGGTAGTAGCCCAGAGCAGCTACGATCTTGTCCTCTACAACGTCGAAACACCTGCTCAACGCGAGAGCTTGTTCAAGCGTGTACCTTATGAAAGACGCGTCGACGGCCTGATCATCATCGCCCTGTATCCCACGGACGAACATGTCGAGCACTTCAAGCGCTGCGGCATGCCTGTGGTGCTGGTGGACGCCCATCACCGTGACCTGGCCAGCGTGAGCATTGACGATAGGGACGGGGGCCGCCAGGCGGTGCAGCATCTGGTAAAGCTGGGCCATAAACGGATCGCCTACATCAGTGACGACCTGGACACGCCGTTCGGGTTCCGGGCGAGTGCGCTGCGCCTGAAGGGGTATCACGAGGTGCTGGAACGGCACAACGTACCGATCCGCGAGGAGTACAAGCGCTACGGAGAATACGGGCGGCATGTGGCGCACCGCCTGATGCGCGAACTGCTGGCCCTGCCCGACCCGCCGACCGCCGTGTTCGCCTCCAGCGACACGCAGGCGCTGGGCGTGATCGAGGCCATCCAGCAGGAGGGGCTGCGCTGCCCCGAGGACATCTCGGTGGTGGGCTATGACAACATCGAGGTGGCGGCCTACGCGGGACTGACGACGATTGACCAGCCGTTCTACCAGAGCGGCGTGGAAGGCGTGAATATACTGATGGACATGATCGAGGCTGGCGCCCTGGAACAGGAGTCGCTGGTCATGCCGGTCAGCCTGATCGAACGGGCAACTACGGGCCCCCCGCCCCGGCGCTGAGGCCCGATTGCATCAACCGACTGGAACTGCTGAATACAGGAGGGTGTATCGCCGCTGCAAATACGCGTTGAGAAGAAGAGAGGAAGGCCCTGTACCCAGGGCGCACCCCACTATCTGGACCTAGTTTTCAGACCTGCCAGCGGGCCAGGGCAAGCCCCCGGCAGGGTTGGAGTCACTCTTACTTTAGAGGAGAAGAGCATGAACAAGAATCGATGGTTTGTCCTCGCGGTGCTGCTGGTTTCCGCGCTGGTGCTGGCGGCCTGCCAGCCCGCCGCGCCCACTCAGCCACCTGCGGAGGAGCCGATGGCGGCCTGCCCGGACTGGTCGATGATGACCCCCGAGCTGGAGGCGGCCTGTGCCGGTGAGTACTCCGGCACCGTGGTCACCATGACCGGCCCCTTCGTCGATGCTGACGAGGTGCTGTTCAACGAGTCGGTGGCCAGCTTCGAAGAGGCGACCGGCATTGACATCCAGTACACAGGCACCAAGGAATTCGAGACGATCATCGGCGCGGCAGTGGACGGCGGCACCCCGCCGGACATCGCCGACTTCCCGCAGCCGGGCCTGCTGCTGCGCTTCGTGCAGGGCGGCCAGGTGGCCGACCTGACCAGCGTGCTCAACCAGGACTGGCTGGCGCAGAACTACGCGCAGGCGTGGCTGGATATGTCCATGATGCCCGGCCCGGATGGCGAGATCATGGCGGGCGTGTGGGCGCGCTTCAACGGCAAGAGCCAGGTGTGGTATCCCAAGGCAGCCTTCGACGCCGCCGGCTACGAAGTGCCAGAGACCTGGGACGAGCTGATCGCGCTCATGGACCAGATCGTGGCGGACGGCGATACGCCGTGGTGCATCGGCATTGGCTCCGGTGCAGCGACCGGCTGGCCGGCCACCGACTGGATGGAAGAATTCATGCTGCGCACCACCTCGCTCGAGAACTACGACAACTGGTCGTTCCCGGCCACCCCGGCGGACCGTCTGCCCTTCACCGCACCTGAGGTCAAGGCAGCCGCCGAGCGGATGAGCGAGATCTGGTTCAACGATGAGTACGTGCTGGGCGGCACTGCTGCCATCGCGACGACGGACTTCGACGTGGCCCCGCTGCCGATGTTCGAGGACCCGCCGCGCTGCTGGCTGCACAAGCAGGGCAACTTCATCACCGCCTTCTTCCCCGAAGATGCTGTCGCGGGTGAGGATTACGACTTCTTCTACCTGCCGGGCATCGACCCCCAGTACGGCAGTCCCTACCTGATCGCGGGCGACATCTACGCGATGTTCAACGACCGTCCCGAGGTGCGCGCGGTGATGGACTTCTTCAGCCGCGGCGAGTCGCTGCGCACCTGGCTGGCCAACGGCGGCGCGCTGTCACCGCACAATGACACCAGCCTGGACTGGTACGGTGATGACGTGGAGCGCAAGATCGCCGAGCTGGTGCGCGGGGCGGACGCCGTGCGCTTCGACGGCTCGGACCTGATGCCCGCAGCGGTGGGCGTGGGCTCCTTCTGGAAAGGCATGACCGACTACGTGAGCGGCACGGTCGACCTGGATACGGCGCTCGCGGAGATCGACGCAGCCTGGCCAACAGAGTAACCTGATTCACTGGCCTACCCTCCGCCTGCGCCTGGCGCGGGCGGGGCAGGTTTTTGAGCGTTCGAGGGGCAGGGTAGCCGGGCAGGTTGCCCTGCCCCTCGCCAGTTTCGGGGGAGCTTGCCGGGCCGCAGCGCCGCAGGCAAGCCGGGAAAAGGGAGAGAACCGATGGCAACGTCTGAGATGGGAGGGAGGATGTCCGTTCTGGAGTGGCTGGGCGCCAACCTGGGACGGCTTGTGTTCTCCCTGATCGTGCCGGCGCTGACCTTCGTCGGCCTGTATTACGGCTTTATCTTCCTGAGAGACAGTAAAGCGCCCCAGTGGGTCACGATGATCGTGGCGATCCTCTGGGGCGTGGGCGGGGTGGCCGTGCTGTACTGGGTCTCGAACTGGCTGGTGGAGAAGCTCAGCCCGGCCTGGATGAGCCGCATCCAGCCGTTCATCTTCGTAGGCCCGGCGATGGCCATCCTGACCTGGTACCTGGCGATCCCGGCCTTCCGCACGCTGTACCGCAGCTTCCTGCTACGCGACACCAACCAGTTCAGGGATATCCAGAATTACGTGGATATATTCACCTCGCGCAACATGCAGATCGCCTTCCGCAACAACCTCATGTGGGTGGCGATCGGCACCACGTTGTGTGTGGCTTTCGGCCTGCTGGTGGCCGTGCTGGCCGACCGCAGCCGGCTGGAGAACTTCGCCAAGGCGCTGATCTTCCTGCCGATGGCGATCTCCTTCGTGGGGGCGGGCGTGATCTGGCGCTTTGTGTATGACCCCAACGCGGCGGTGGGCCTGGTCAACGCGGTGGTGACGACGCTGGGCGGCAAGGCCCAGAGCTGGCTGGCGCTGGTGCAGCCCTGGAACAACCTGTTCCTGATCGTGATCCTGATCTGGCTGCAGACGGGCTACGCGATGGTGCTGCTGTCGGCGGCGATCAAGGGCGTGCCGGAGGACCTGATCGAGGCGGCCCGGGTGGACGGCGCCAACGAGTTCCAGGTGTTCTTCCGCATCATCATCCCCTACATCCAGGGCACGCTGATCACGGTCACGACCACCATTGTGATCTTCACGCTGAAGATTTTCGACGTCGTGCTGGTGATGACCGGCGGCAACTTCGGCACCACGGTGATCGGCGTCGAGTTTTACCAGCAGTTCTTCATTTATCAGAACGAGGGCCTCGGCTCGGCCATCGCGATCGTGCTGCTGATCCTCGTGATCCCGGTGATGCTCTACAACCTCCGGGAGTTCAGCCAGCAGGAGGTGTTCTAATGCACAGCCTCAGGCAGCAGCGCTTCCTGGGCCAGCTCTTCATCAACGGCATCCTGCTGCTGGTGTGCCTGGCCTGGACCATCCCGACCTTTGGTGTGCTGATTTCCTCGTTCCGCTCCGAGCAGCAGATCAAGACCAGCGGCTGGTGGAACATCCTGCCGCACCGCGCGTGGGTGGAGACGGAACAGCTACCGATCCCGGCGGACCAGAGCCGGGGGGTGCCGATCACCATTGAGGGCGTCACGGCCACCTTCGACCAGTTCCGCGAGGGGGTGGCTGCCCCGGACGGCAGGCGCCTGATCTGGATCGGCAACCTGCGCTCCGGGCATATTGCGGTGCAGGAGCGCCGCTGGACCATGGACCTCAACTTCACCACCAGCAACTATACGCAGATCCTGGCGGGCAAGACGGTCACGGTGATCAACCCGGACGGCACGGAGAAGTTCGTGCAGGGCCAGAACATCTGGGGGGCCTTCCTGAATACGGTGACGGTGGCCATCCCCTCGACGGTGATCCCGATCCTGATCGCCGCATTTGCGGCCTACGGCTTCGCCTGGATGCGCTTCCCGCTGCGCAAGGTGATGTTCGTGGGCGTGGTGGCCCTGCTGGTGGTGCCGCTGCAGATCGCGCTGATCCCGATCCTGCGCGACTACAAGGCCATCGGCCTGAACGGGACCTTCCTGTCAGTGTGGCTGGCGCACACCGGCTTCGGGCTGCCGCTGGCCACCTACCTGCTCTACAACTACATCAGCTCGCTGCCGCGCGACATCCTGGAGTCGGCGTTCATCGACGGGGCCTCGCACTTCACCATCTTCACGCAGCTGATCCTGCCGCTGTCGGTGCCCGCGCTGGCCTCGTTCGCCATCTTCCAGTTCCTGTGGGTCTGGAACGACTTCCTGGTGGCGGTGATCTTCCTGGGCCTGACCAACCAGAGCGTGCAGGTGCTCACGCAGCGCATCCAGGCGCTGGTGGGCCAGCGCGGCGAGGACTGGCACCTGCTGACGGCGGCGGCCTTCATCTCGATGGTCGTCCCGCTGACGGTGTTCTTCGGGCTGCAGCGTTACTTTGTACGCGGCCTGATGGCCGGGTCGGTGAAGGGCTAGCTCGAACCGGGACTGGTCTCAGAGTGCCCGGGCATACTCTCTTGGTGGGGGCGGTGGTTCTCCGCCCCCACCCCCGCTGCGGCGTGTGGACGGGCACGCGCAGTCAACCTTAACGACTGGCGCCGCCGCACTGGCAGGCGGCCTTGAGGGACAGGCGTCCCTAAATTACCCCAGATAGGTGACCCATGACGAGCGGCTTCAGCGGCGGCGCAGCCTCCGAGGGCGAGCGCGCGCTGCCGCCTGTAACCCCTGATGTGGATATGCTGGCGCTGCGCGCCCCGCTGGCGGCGCGCCTGGCGAAGTCAGACCCGGCGGGTGCGGCGGACTTCCTGCGCCGCTTTGACCGCTATGCCCCGGACGTGCTCACCCTGCTGGCCCCGCTGTACGGCGAGCGGGCGGACTTCGCCGCGATGCTGGGGCGCATCTTCGAGACGGCGCTGGATGCTTACCTGGCGCGCCCGGCGGACCTGCGTGCATTAGACCGGACGCGCGAGGCCGCGCCCACCTGGTATCAGGACAACGCCATGATGGGCGGCGTGTGCTACGTGGACCGCTTCGCCGGGACGCTGCGTGGCGTGCAGGAGAAGATCGATTATTTCAAGGAGCTGGGGCTAAACTACCTGCACCTGATGCCGCTGTTCCGCACGCCCGACGGCCCCAGCGACGGCGGCTACGCGGTGAGCAGCTACCGCGAGGTGAACCCGGTCCTGGGCACGATGGACGATCTGCGGGCGCTGGCCGCCGCGCTGCGCGGGGCGGGCATCAGCCCGGTGCTGGACTTCGTCTTCAACCACACAGCCCGCGACCACGACTGGGCGCTCAAGGCCCGGGCCGGTGACCCGGAGTTCCGCGCGTATTACTTCTTTTACGAGGACCGCGCGATGCCCGACGCCTACGAGCGGACGCTGCGCGAGATCTTCCCCGACGAGCACCCCGGCGCCTTCACCTATGATGAGGAACTGGGCCACTGGGTGTGGGCCACCTTCCATACCTACCAGTGGGACCTCAACTACCGCAACCCGGCGGTCTTCCGGCAGATGCTGGAGGAGCTGCTGTTCCTGGCCAACGTGGGCGTGGAGGTGCTGCGGTTGGACGCGGTGGCCTTCGTGTGGAAGGAGCTGGGCACCAACTGCGAGAACCTGCCGCAGGCACACGCCATCATCCGCGCGTTTAACGCGCTGGTGCGCATCGCCGCGCCGGGCATGGTATTCAAGTCGGAAGCCATCGTGCACCCCGACGACGTGCTGCGCTACTTCGGCACGGGCGCCTGGGAGGGCCGTGAGTGCGAGATTTCGTATAACCCGCTGCTGATGGTGGAGCTGTGGGAGGCGCTGGCGACGGGCTACACCGCCCTGCTGCGGCTCTCGATGCAGAAGCGCTTCGCCATCCCGGCGAACTGTGCGTGGATCAACTACGTACGCAGCCATGACGACATCGGCTGGGGCTTTGCCGACGAGGACTGCGCCGAGCTGGGCATCCACGGGTTTTACCACCGCCAGTACCTGAACCGCTTCTACACCGGGCAGGAGCCGGACAGCTTCGCCACGGGCTACCCCTTCCAGTTCAACCCGAAGAACCAGGACATGCGCATCAGCGGCAGCACGGCCTCGCTGTGCGGGCTGGAGCAGGCGCTCAACGAGAACGACGCGGAGAAGATCGAACTGGCGCTGCGGCGCATCCTGCTGATCTACGGCGTGGCGATCAGCATGGGGGGCATCCCGCTGATCTACCTGGGCGACGAGATCGGCCAGATCAACGACTACACCTACCAGGATGACCCGGCCCGCGCCGACGACTCGCGCTGGGTGCACCGGGGCCCGATGGACTGGGACCGCGCGCTGCATCGCAGCGACCCCGGCACTGTGGAGGGGCGGCTGTTCCAGGGCTTCACGCGGATGATCGGCGTGCGCAAGCTGCAGCCCGCCTTCGGGGCCAGCGCCAGCACGCAGGTGCTCGCCCTGAACAACGGGCACCTGTACGCCTATATCAAGGCGCAGGGGGCCAGCCGCGTGCTGGCCGTGTGCAATTTCAGCGCGCAGACGCAGCAGGTGCCCGCCGCCGAGCTGCCGGGCCTGGACCCCGGCGCGGCCTATACGGAGCTGGTCAGCGGGCGGGCGCTGCCCGGCGGAGACGATCTGGTGCTGGGCCCTTACGAGTTCGCCTGGATCGCATTGGCGGGCACGCTCACCTAGAGGGGGGGCACCCTTTGCCCTGCGCGGAGATACGGTATTATTGAAGACTGCGCCCGCCCCGCAAGGGGGCGCGAAGCGACCATCCTGTTGAGGACGTATGACACCCAGCGAACCCTGGTACATGAACGCGGTCTTTTATGAGCTGTACGTGCGCGCCTACCGCGACAGCAACGGCGACGGCAAGGGCGACCTGCGCGGCGTGATCGAGAAGCTCGACTATCTGCAGGAGCTGGGCGTCGACTGCCTGTGGCTGCTGCCGATCTACCCCTCGCCGCTGACGGATGACGGCTACGACATCGCCGACTTCACCGGCGTGCACGCGGACTTCGGCGATGTGGAGGACTTCCGCGCGCTGCTGGAGGAGGCCCACAAGCGCGGGCTGCGCGTGATCACCGACCTGGTGGTCAACCACACCTCGGACCAGCACCCGTGGTTCATCGAGTCGCGCTCCTCGCTGGACAACCCCAAGCGCGACTGGTACGTGTGGAGTGAGACCGACACGCTCTACAAGGACGCGCGGATCATCTTCGTCGATACGGAGCCGTCCAACTGGGCCTACGATCCGCAGACGGGGCAGTACTACTGGCACCGCTTCTTCTCGTCGCAGCCCGACCTGAACTACCGCAACCCCGAGGTTCAGCAGGCCATGCTCGATGTGATGGGCTACTGGCTGGAGATGGGCATCGACGGCTTCCGCGTGGATGCCGTGCCCTACCTGTTCGAGGAGGACGGCACCAACAGCGAAAACCTGCCGCCCACCTATGAATATCTGCGGCACATGCGGGCGGTGCTGCAGGAGCGCCGCCCGGAGGCCATGATGCTGTGCGAGGCCAACCAGCCGCCCGGTGAGGTGGCGGCCTACCTGGGCGACGGCGACATCTTCCATATGGCCTTTCACTTCCCGCTGATGCCGCGCATCTTCATGGCGCTGCGCGCCGGGCAGGGCCACAAGGTGCACGAGATCATGGCCAGCACCCCGCCGATCCCGGACGGCTGCCAGTGGGCCATCTTCCTGCGCAACCATGACGAGCTGACGCTTGAGATGGTCAGCGAGGAGGAACGGCACTGGATGTGGGAGCAGTACGCCCCGGACCCGCGCATGCGCATCAACCTGGGCATCCGGCGGCGGCTGGCCCCCCTGCTCGACAACAACCCGGATAAAATCCTGCTGGCCCACCGCCTGCTGTTCTCGCTGCCCGGCGCGGTGATCCTGTATTACGGCGACGAGATCGGCATGGGCGACAATATCTGGCTGGAGGATCGCAACGGCGTGCGCACCCCCATGCAGTGGGATGACTCGCCCAACGGGGGCTTCTCCGCTGCGCCCGCCGGGGAGCTGTACGCCCCGCCCATCGATGACGAGGTGTTCGGCTATCAGCGGGTCAACGTCGCCCGCCAGCGCGAGGACCCGGACTCGCTGCTCAGCAAGATCAAGGCGCTGATCGCGCTGCGCAAGGCACACCCGGCCCTGGCCAGCAGCCCGATCGAGTTCCTCGATGCCGGGCATGACGCCCTGCTGGCCTTCCTGCGCGGCGAGGGCGCCGCGCGCTACGTGATCGTGCACAACCTCAGCGCACAGCCCCGCGCAGCCCGCCTGGACCTGGCGGCATTGGCCGGGTGCACCGTATGTGACCTGCTGGACCCCGCGCACGAGTACGGCGCGATCAGCGGGGAGCCTTACCGGGTGGAGCTGGCCCCCTACCAGAGCGCCTGGCTGCTGGTGGAGGAGATCGGCGCGCAGGCCTGACAGCCCCCCCGCATGTGACGGCAGGTGTCACAACCCCGTGTATCCTGGAGTCAGCGAAGCAGAGGGGGAATCCAGATGACAAGCACACAGAAAGAACATCCGCTACACGCGCTGGCACGGCTGGTGGGGGGCGCCTGGCACATCGAGGCGATCTCGTTCCCGGACCCGCCGCTGGCCTATCACCGCTTTGCCTGGGAGGCGGGCGGCGCCGCAATCAGCGGGCGCAGCTACCCGGCAGGCGGCGGCGCGCCGTCCTCGGAGGGGCTGTGGTACTGGCATCCCGGCGAGGGCGTGGTGCGCGGCGTGTTCGTCGGCCCGGCGGACCCACGGGCGCTCAGCGAGTACCTGAGCGTGCGCGCCGAGGGGGACGGGCTGGTGGCCGAGCTGGCGACCCATGACGCGCAGGGCAAGAGCCAGCGCTTCAAGGAGGTGTTCACGTTCACGGGGCCGGATCGCTACGCATGGACGCTGCACATGCATCTGCCGGATGGCACCCGGCAGATCGCAGAGGGCAGCTTCATCCGGAAATCCGAGGGATGAGGGGGGATCAAGATGGTGCGCATGATCGGGGGGATCGCAGCCGGGTTTGTGCTGTGGACGGTGTTATGGCTGGGCAGCAACGCGGGCATCCGCGCGGCGGTGCCGGGCGCCTACGGCGAGGACGGCTCGCTGCGGGGCGGCGGCCTGCTGGCGCTGATCCTGGTGTTGAGCGTGGTCTTTTCGGTGGCGTCGGGCTATGCCGCCACCTGGATCGCCGGGGATGAGCGCATCACAGCCGCGCTGATCCTGGGCATTGTGCTGCTGGCGGTGGGCATCTTCGTGCAGGTGCAGAGCTGGGCGCTGCTGCCGGTGTGGTATCACATCAGTTTCCTGGCGCTGCTGCTGCCGGGCAGCCTGGCAGGCGGCTGGCTGCGCCTGCTGTAACAGACTCCGCACGAGGCACGGGCCGGGCAGCAACAGCCCGGCCTGATGATCCCCCGCTCAGGCCAGGCAGGCCGCCATTTTGGCGAGGCACTGCTCCAGCCCCATGCGGGACAGCTCCAGCATCTGGCCCGGCGGCCAGTCAAACTCGGTGACGGTCAGTTCGGTCCTGCCGCCGCCCAGGTCCCTGAAGGCAACCCGGTTGCGCACATCCTGCGGGAAATCCGGGGGCAGGCCCAGCGAGGCGGGATCGATCAGGCGGCCTGCCCGGTCGACCAGGTTGTGCGTGTACTCGATGTGCTGCAGCGGCCTGATGGCCGTGTAGTGCCAGGCGCTGTACTGGTCGCCGAAAGCGGGGGCGCTCATGCAGACCAGCGAGGTGCCGCCCTCGCGGAAATCGATCTCGGCCAGCGGGCAGGTGAACCCGTCGGGCCCCCACCACTGCCTGACCAGGGCCGGGTCCAGCCAGGCCTGCCAGACACGCTCGACCGGCGCTTCAAACACGCGGGTCACAACCAGATCGCGCTTCCCTGCATCTGTGCTCATGGTGCTGCTCCTGCACACGCCAATGATCGTTGCGGGGCCGCGCGCAGCCCGGCGGGACTGCGGCTGCCCACCCCCAGATTTTAGCACTTTTGTTCTATTGAGGCAAGCGGCGCGGCCCCGCTGGCGTGCTGGCAGGCTTCAACCTGAGCATCCCATGCTACAATGCAAGTAACTGATCCACCCCTGAGAAGCGAGTGAACCAATGACCACGCTGGCCGATCTACCTGCCGAGCTGCGCGGCAAACCGCAGATGACCCCGGAACAGGCCGAGCGCCTGCGCCATTTCTTCAAGCATTACCTGAACCGCTTCATGATCGGCTGCTACCAGTTGGGGCTGGGCAAGCTGATCAACATCTGGCCGCCGGTGTTCGGGCAGTTCATGGTGATCACGCACACCGGGCGTAAAAGCGGCCTGAAGCGCCGCACCCCCGTGAACTTCGCCATCCACGAGGGCGATATCTACTGCACGGCGGGCTTCGGCGCGGCGGCGGACTGGTATCGCAACATGCTGGTCAACCCCGCGGTGGAGGTGTGGCTGCCCGGCGAGTGGTGGACCGCGACCGCCGAGGATGTCAGCAACGCGCCTGATGCCCCGGCGCGCATGCGTGATGTGCTGAAGGGCGCCGGGTTTGCCGCCTTTGCGGCAGGGATCAACCCGTATGCCATGAGCGATGCCGAACTGGCGGAGATCAGCGCGCCGTACCGGCTGGTGCGCATCCGGCGCGCGGAGGCGCGCACAGGCGCAGGCGGCCCCGATGAATACGCCTGGGTATGGCCCGCACTGATCCATGTGCTGGTGCTGCTGCTGCCCGTGCTGCTGCTGCGGCGCAGGCGGCGCTGAGCAGGCGGCGCTGAGCAGGCGGCGCAGGGCGGCTGGGCGATGCGCCTCTCTTGAGAAAATCAATCCCGATGTGAATAAAGTTAAGGTAATGATTGACTTTTTCGGGAAGGCGGTTTAGAATAACAGTTGCGTGCAGGCACACGCAGAGACTTCATGAGGGGTGGGGGCAGACAGCACTCCCCGCACACCCCGCAGGAGCAGGGGCAGGCGATCAACAGCCTGCCCCCTTTTGACCTCACCCCTTGGCAGGCGCTGCCTGCCGTCCCCCTCTCCGAGCGGAGAGGGGGGAGTCGAGGACGGGGTAACCGTCCGAGGCGGGGTGAGGTGTTGGTGCGGGCAGCGCGTGCGCTGCCCCTACAGCCGACCTCTTGTGTGGATCAGCAGGGGCGCAGCATGCTGCGCCCCCAGGCCGCCGGATCGGATGGTCCCGCGCGCCCAGATCAGTCCGTGGGCGGTGCGGGCGGCAGGTGCACCATGAAGGCGCTCCCCCTACCCTCGGTGCTCTGCACGGAGACTTCACCGCCGCAGGACCGCACCATCTCCTGCACGATGCTCAGGCCCAGGCCGGTGCCGGGGGTTTTGGAGCGGGCAGCTTTGCCCCGGTAGAAGCGCTCGAAAATGTGCGGCAGGTCCTCGGCGCTGATGCCGCGCCCGGTGTCGCGCACCTCCAGGCAGACCCGGCCCGATGCGTCATCCCGGAAGGCCCGCACCGTGATCTCGCCTTGGTCGGTGTATTTGATGGCATTGGAGATCAGGTTGCTGGCGATGCGGCGGAGCTGCTCGGGGCTGCCGCGCACGAGCAGAGGGGCGGCTGCGGGGAGCAAGACCAGCGCCAGCCCCCGGGATTCGGCCTGCATGCGGTGAACCTCGATGCTCGCGCGGAGCAGCTCAAACAGGTCGACTGTCGAACACTCCGGGGGCTCGTGCGGCTCATCCAGGCGGGTCAGGTCGAGCAGATCGATCACCAGCGTGCCCAGCCGGTCAATCTGGTCTTTCATCACGCCCAGGTAGCGCTCATACTTGGCCGGATCACCACGGGAGAGCAGGTGCAGGTAGGTCTTCAGGTTGGTGACGGGCGCGCGCAGCTCGTGGGAGACATTCTGCAGAAAGTGTGTCTTCATGCGGTCCAGCTCGAGCAGGCGGTCGTTGGCCTGGGCCAGCTCGGCGGTGCGCGCCGCGATCTGCTGCTCCAGCGACTCGTTGACAGTCTGCAGCGAGGCTTCCATGGCCTTGCGCTCGCTGATGTCCTCGACCATCAGGATGGCGTAGCGCGGCGGCTTGCCCGCACTGGCGACCAGCGTCGCGGTGACGCGCCCCCAGACGATGCTGCCATCCTTGCGCAGGTAGCGCTTCTCCATCTGGAACTTACGGCGCTGGCTTCCGGTCAGCTCGCGGAACAGCATCCAGTTGCGCGGGGCATCCTCCGGGTGGGTGAAGTCCAGGAACTGCATGCTGCGCAGTTCCTCCTCGGTGTAGCCCAGAAAGGTCTGAAACGCCGGGTTGCTCTCCAGCAGGGTGCCGTTCATGTCGATCAGCCCGATGCCGATCCCCGCGCTCTCGTAGATGGTCTTGAAGCGGTCAGCCAGGTCCTGGTAGAGCGGGTCCTCGGGCGGGCTGCCGGTGATATCATGCACCAGCATGTAGCGCAGCCGCCGCTCCTGGATGTCGATGTCCCCGCCGAACACCTCCACATCGCGCAGGTCACCGCTGGCCTGGCGGTGCACGGCAATATAGTGGCTGCTGGCGCTGAACGGCTCGGTGAGGGGGCCGTAGCGCGGGACCATCTGGAGGGCGGCCAGGTTGAGGTGAATCAGTTCATCCTGCGAATAGCCGTAAAAACGGAGCGCCGCCGGGTTGGCATCGAGGATGTCCCCCTGCGCAGGGTCCAGCAGCAGCTTGGGGGCCGGGTTTTCGACGAAGACCTGCTGATAGACACGGCGGCTCTCGCCGTGCAGTGTCTCGAGCATAGGAGCATCCCTCTCAGGCAGCCGCGCCACTTGGCATGGATCCGGCCCCAGCAGACCCAGCGCGCGGTGCAATAATGATCCAATCAGGTAGTCCCAGACTCTATCACGATTCCAATTGGAGACAAGACCCCCGACCCGGCAGGGAGGGCCACTTACTGCGGCGCGCTGAACACCTGCACCTCCCTCCAGGCCACCCAGGAGGGGCTGCTCAGCGTGGTGACGCGCACCGCCGTCACAGCTTCCAGCGGCGGGTCAAAGGCGGCAACCAGCCAGTCGCCGTCCTGGGTGCTGCCGCTCAAATCGCGCGAGGCCAGCACGGCGCCCCCCGCGCCTTTCAGCTCGACGCGGTGGGCCGTATCGCCCGCCGGGTACTGAGCCACCAGCAGGCGCACCTCGGCCACGGTGGACGGCTCAGCCAGGGCCACCTCGATCCACTGCACAGGCCCCTCACCCGCGCCCCACTGCGTCGAGCCGGTCTCGTCGACGGCGTTTTCAGGCGGCTCGGCGGGCAGCGCCCGCGAGGCGGTGACGGGCTGCCCGTAGGCCAGGTTCGCAGAGCGCACCGGCACAGGCTCACACATATCAGGCTGGTTGACGGGTGCGAAGAGGTCCATCAGGTAGCCGTCTGCATCGGTGAAGCCCCAGGTGCCATCACCTACGACGGCCCCGCCCGGATAGTAAGTCCAGTGCAGGTAGCCATCGAAGCCCAGCGCGCAGGCCTGGGCAGCCCAGCCGGTCAGCGCACGGGCCGCCGCCGTCAGATCGGGGTAGATGAAGGTGAAAGCGCCGTACTCACCGAGCAGCACCGGCTTGGCCGTGTAGCCGAGCATGCCGAAGTTCTCGGCGAGGCCCGGCATGTCGATATCGCCGCCCGGATAGCCGTGAAAGTCAAAGTAATCGAGCGCCGAGTCCTCGATCAGCGGGGCTGTATCGACGTACCAGGTGCCGCCCGTCTCGGTGGGGTTGGGGAAGCGCGGCGCGAAGAAGCCCATGGTGACGGGGGCGGTCGGGTCGTACTCGCGGATCACGGCCCGCATGCGGGCGATGTAGAGCCGCACGTTCTCATAGACCATGCGGCGCCTCTGCTCCGGGTCGGAGAGGTCGTAGGTCTGGCCATCGGCGGTGGTCACGCTGCCGCCGGTCAGCGAAAGGGGCGGCTGCTCGGAGAAGAGCCACTGCTCGTTGAGGAGCTGCCAGCCCAGCACGGCATCGAAGCGGGCGCGGCGGTCGACCAGCGCCTGCATGAAGTCGCGCCAGTAGCGCTCGGTGGCGTCATGGCCGCAGGAGGTCAGCATGTGGGCGTTGCGGTAGCCTGCAAACTGATCATTGACGCAGCGTTCGACCGTGGGCCAGTAGCCGCCCTGATCGGGCAGGTCATTGGAGGTGAGCTGCAGGTAGATGCCGTGCTCGGCGGCGACCGCGAGCGCATCGGCGATGTTGTCCATGTACTGCGGGTTGAGGCCCGTGCCGTCGTGATCGCCGATGCAGGACGGGCCGCTGGGGCAGGTATCGGTGAACATGCGCACCGCGTTGTAGCCATAGGAGGCCAGGCGCGCCATGTCGGCGTCAAAGGTGGCATGATCGTAGACGCCCACCTGAAACACGCGGTTGTTGCCGGTGCCGCCCGGCGCGGCGAAGGCGTAGTTGGCCCCGCGCGGGATGAAGGGCTGGCCGGTCTGCGTGTCGTAGAACTCGGCGCCCTGCGCACCCATGCGAATCTGGATGCGGTGCTCGGGCGGCGCCCAGGGCTCGTCCGGCGCGGTGGTCGCGTCGCTGGCGGGCGGCCCGTCCGTGGGCGGGGGCTGGGTGGGCGTGGTTCCGCCCGTGGGGGCGCCCCCGAAGGGCAGGCTGCAGGCCAGCGCGGCGAGCGCCAGGGCGATCAGTGCGATGCGGGCTGTGTGGGCGGCAGAGGGCTGCATAGGTATTACTCCTTTTCACACCTCGATTCTCCAGTATAGGCGGTCCGGCCCGGCGCGCCAGAGGGAGAGGGGGGACAGGCTCCAGACCGGCGGGGTGTCCGCCCTGGAGCCTGCCCCCTTTGACCTCACCCCCCGGCAGGCGCGGCCTGCCGTCCCCCCTCTCCCAAGCTTGCAAGGCAAGCCGCTTGCAAAGCAAGCCGGAGAGGGGAAGGAGGGCAAAGCACGCGCTGCCCCTACGCCCTGCGATAACCTACCTGGGAAGCGGGGAGCCTGCGCGGGCCTCGGGCTTTTTGCCCCCGGCCTCTCTTTGCAGACCGCCCCGCTCCGATTTACAATGACCACAGCAGCCTGTCGCTGCCATCGCACAGAGGAGTATCCCTACCCATGCGTATCCTGTTGATCGGCGGGTCCGGATTCATCGGCCGCCATGTGATCGAGCGCCTGCAGGCGCGTGGCCATGAGGTGATCCTGTTCCATCGCGGCACGGAGGACCGGCCACTCCCTGAGGGGGTGCAGGTGATCGAGGGGAACCGCCTCGACATCGGCGAGCACGTCCCGGCCCTGCTGGCCGCCCGCCCCCACGTTGCCGTCGACTTTCTGCCCTGGAATGACACGGACACCCGGGGGGTGATCCGTGCCCTGAACGGGCGGGTTGAGCGCGTCGTGCATCTCTCGAGCGGCGATGTTTACCGCGCCTGGGGCCACTTCCTGACAGGCCGCGAGGGCGAACCCGTGCCCATCGGCGAGGAATCCCCTCTGCGCGACGAACTCTACCCCTATGCGGGCACCGACCCCGGCATGGCGGATTATGACAAGGTGCTTGCCGAGCGCGAGGTGCTCAGCGCGCATTTCAACACGGGCTACCCGGCCACCATCCTGCGCCTGCCGATGGTCTACGGGCCGGGCGACGGCCATCACCGCACCTGGCGCTATGTCCGCCGCATGCTGGATGGGCGGCGCGCCATCGTGCTCAGCGGCACGCAGGCCGCCTGGCTGTGGCATCGCGGCTACGTGGAGAACGTGGCCTTTGCGATTGTGCTGGCCGCCGAGCGCCCCAACAGCGTCGGCCAGGTCTACAACGTAGGCAGCCCCCAGACGCTCACCATGGCGGGCTGGGTGCGCGCCATAGGCCGCGCCATGCAGTGGGATGGCCAGGTGGTGATCGTGCCCTTCAGCGAGCTGCCCGATCACCTGCGCCAGCCCTACGACTACCAGCAGCACATCCTGTTTGACACCAGCAAGATCCGCCGCGACCTGGGCTACTACGAGCTGGTGGACGCTGCCGAGGCCATCCAACGCACGGTGGACTGGCAGGCGGCCCATCCCCCTGAGACGTTCGATAACAGCATCTTCGATTACGCCGCCGAGGATGCCCTGCTCGAACGGCTTGGCATGCTGGCCTAGCCTGCGCAGCGCCGCCGGGTTCGTGTCCGCGCGGGAATCCCCTATAATGAGAGCGTGGCACTCCGCACCGACACCCGGGAGTTCAGCATGCGCATCTTCGTCAGCTACAGCTCGCACGACCGCAAGAAGGTCGTGGCACTCGTGGAAGACCTCGAAGGCATCGGCCATGACGTATGGTTTGACCAGGAGCTGAGCGGCGGCCAGCGCTGGTGGGATCGCATCTTGAGCAGTCTGCGTGAGTGCGACCTGGTGATCTTCGCGCTCTCCCCGCACTGGCTCGATTCCTTCGCCAGCGGCCTGGAGTTTGACTACGCCGCCGCCTTGAACAAGAACCGCCTGCCCGTGCTGATCGCCGAGGGGGTTGAATTCGACCTGCTGCCCACGAAGATTCAGGCGCTGCAGATCGTCGACTACCGGCAGGCCGACCGCGAGGCGATCCGCAGGCTGGCCCGCGCCTTGACCCATATGCCCGCGCCCGCCGCGCCGCCCGATCCGCTGCCGGAGCCACCCCCCGCGCCGATCTCGCCGCTGGCCGACATCGCCGAACGCCTGAGCGCGATCTCACTGGCCCTTGAGGAACAGACCACCATCCTGCACAACATCGAGCGCCTGCTCGACGTGCGTGAGGAGCATGACCACGCGGTGGCCCTGCTCTACCGGCTGCGCACGCATCCTGACGCGCGCCGCGACATCCTCGAACGGGTCGATGACCTGCTGCTGCGTGCCGGGGCGATGCGCTCCTCGGAGCCGCAACCCGCGCCGCCCCCCGCACCGCCCCCGCTGGCTGCCTCTGGGCCGTCCCCGGCCGCGCCCGCGCGAGCAGCAGCCCCGCAGGCCCCACCGCGCAGCGGTCGGAGGTTCGGGTTGGGGGCACTACTGCTGGTGGGCGCGGCCGCGCTGATCGGCCTGGGCGCCTTCGCCATCGGCCAGTTGGGCAGGGGCCCTGGGGCCGATCAACCGCAGGAGGCCGCCCCGACGGACGCCCCGGTTGAACAGGTCGCCGAGCTGCCCCCCACGGCGACATCCACGCCCGACCCGCTGGAGGGCGTCAACCCCACCTATGCCGCCTTCATGGAGCAGCACGGCCTGACCGTCGGCGAGGACGAGATCGCGGCCTACAAGCTGGCCGAGTTCGGCATGACGCGCAACGCGGACTGGGCGCCCTACATCGCGGACTTCAGCGGCGTGAAGATGGCGCTGGTGCCCCGGGGCTGCTTCACGATGGGCAGTGCGGAAGGCCCAGCCAACGAGCAGCCGGCCCACGCGGTGTGTTTCGAACGCCCCTTCTGGATCGATGTGACCGAGGTGACCAACGCGCAGTACGGCTCCGTGGGCTGCGCGGAGTATTCCTCGGCCCCCGACCAGCCCCGCAACTGCGTGAGCTGGGTCGACGCGCGGGCCCATTGTGAGGGACGCGGCGCGCGCCTGCCCACCGAAGCCGAATGGGAGTACGCAGCGCGCGGCCCGGACGGCCTGACCTATCCGTGGGGGAACGAGTTCGTCTCCGAGAATGTGGTGTGGAACATCTCCAAGCCAGGTGAGGAAGCCCCCGTGGGCAGCAAGCCGCAGGGTATCTCCTGGGTGGGGGCGCTCGACCTGAGCGGCAACGTCTGGGAGTGGGTCGCGGATTGGTATCAGGACCCCTACCAGCCGGATGCTCAGGCCGACCCGGTGGGGCCGAACAGCGGGGAATACCGCGTGCTGCGCGGCGGCTCCTGGGATTATGCCGATCCGCTCTTCCTGCGCGCCGCCCTGCGCGGTTGGTTCAACCCGCTGGAGGAGGCCTACAACCACGGTTTCCGCTGCGCCCGCGATTATTAGGGCCGGTCCTTGCGCTCCCCGGCGCGGCGTGCTGCCTGTCCTGGCAGGGCCGCTCCCGGCCGGTTCCGTCTGCTTGGTTAAAAGCCCGTTAAAACCGGGGCCGTCTCGCAACCCGCCCTTTTTCCCTGTGTTTCTGATCATGCAGGCCGCACCTTAGGCGGCCGAGGTTTTTCCTGATCCTACAACGCAGAGGAGAACTGACGACGATGTTGATGGAGCGCGTTATCGGGGCATTTACCTTCCGCACCAGCGTCTATGCGGAGGTCGAGCAGGATACATCCTTTACCCAGACTGCCTGGCTGATCGTCGGCGTGATCGCCTTCGTCAGCCAGCTGGGCGCCAACGCCGCGCGCGGCTTCGGCGGCATGCTGATCGGCGCCGTGGTTGGCACAGTCTTTGCACTGCTGGGCTTCGGCATCGGCGCCTGGGCGATCGCCTGGGCAGGCCGGACGCTCTTCCAGGCCAACGTCACCTTCGAGGAGATGGTGCGCGTGCTTGGCCTGGCCTACGTGTGGAATGTGGTCGCGGTGATCGGCATCGTCGCGCTGTTTGGCCCCGCCCTGGCCTGTGTGCTGGCGCCCATCACCATTATCGCGGCGCTGGCGGGCCTGGTGGCGATGGCCTTCGCGGCCAAAGAAGCCCTGGACCTCGACTGGGTGCCCACCATCATCAGCGTGCTGATCGGCTGGGTGATCGCCTTCATCCTCAACCTGATCGCGGGCGCGATCCTGGGCCTGCTGGGCTTCGGTGTCCGCGCGGCGGGCGATATCTTCACCGGCCGGTAGGGGCGGCCGGAAGGCAGCACGCAGCAGTCTCGTTTTCAACAGCAGCCAGCATTCGGAGGATGGCAGAGGCTCCGCACGGGGCCTCTGCTGCGTTTATGCCCAGCCGTACAGCTCAGGCTGCAGGGCCGGAAGAGGGAGAGAGAGGCCTGAGACCACCTCACCCCTTCCGACGCCCTGCCGGGCGTCTCCCTCCCCTCTCCGAGCGGAGAGGGGCGGTCGAGGACGGTGAAACCGTCTGAGGCGGGGTGAGGTTAACAAGGGGAAGGCCCGAGGGGAGAGGCCCGAGGAGAGACCTCACCCCCTGACCCCCTCTCCGAACGGAGAGGGGGAGTAGAAGACAGGTGATAGATGCCGTCGGGAGACCTGCTTCCGGCGGCTTTTTGATCGCGGGAGGTGAGGTTACCAAGGGGGAGGCCGGAGGGGAGAGGCCCGAGGCCGGAGGGAGACCTCACCCCGACCTCGCTTTGCTCGGTTCTGCCCCTCTCCGAGCGGAGAGGGGCGGTCGAGGACGGTGAAACCGTCTGAGGCGGGGTGAGGTTACCAAGGGGCAGGCCCGAGAAGAAAGTCACCCCCTATCGGGCTTCGCCCACTTTCCGGCATAGGGCTTGCGCCCTATTTAGGGAGTTTTGCTGCGCAAAACATCCAGCCCAGGGGGAAAGCGTCACATTGGCAGAGATTGCATCGCTGGATGCTCAACCGGACTCCTGCCCTCCTTGTAAGGGGGGCAAATCCGAGCGCGCACGCGCCCTGCGACCTTTTCCGGGCACCTGCGTATACATGTGTGTACGCGCATTGGAATTCAGCCAAACTGTGATTTACTGGTAGCTTCAACACACATTCCACGGGCCGCAAGGGCCCACACAACGGGGGAGGCAAGGATGGAGTTCAACGAGAAAACCGCCGAGGAGCAGCGCGCCGACGAAGAGCTGCGGGCGACGCAGGCGCGCGAGGCACAGCGCAGTGCATCCGGCGGCGTGCAACCTGCACACCGGGGCTACCGCTCGCTGTTCTGGCCGGTTGTGCTGATCGGCGCGGGCCTGATCTTCCTGCTCAACAACCTGGGCATCCTCAACCTGGCCAACCTGGGATCACTGTGGCGGCTGTGGCCGGTGCTGCTGATCCTGCTGGGGCTGGATGTGCTGTTCGGGGGACGCAGCCCGGCCCTGGGTGGGCTGCTGGGCCTGGTCGTGGTAGGTGCGGTGATCGGCCTGCTGGTCTGGGGGCCGCTGGCCGGCATCGCCCCGGCCTCTGCCGAGATCATCACGGAGCGCTTCAGCGCCCCACTGAACGATGCACGCAGCGCTGAGGTTATCCTGGATTTCGGGTTGGGCGATGGCAGCATCTACGCCAGCGATGGGGCCAATCTGCTGGATGCGGAGATCACACACGTGGGCGAGCTTGAGCTGATCGACAGCGGCGGGCGCGACCGGGTGCTGGAGCTGCGGCATCCCAGAGGGCTGGGGCCGCTGAATATCCCGCTCAACCCGGCGGAGTCACAGCGGCTGCGCTGGGACATCGGGCTGCACCGTGATGTGCCGCTCGCACTGCACGTCAATATGGGGGTGGGCAACACGACCTTCGAGCTGAGCGATCTGCAGATCGACCAGTTGGACCTGAACGGCGGCGTGGGCGATGCCTCGATCACGCTGCCGGGGCGGGCCGTTGCCCTGACGCTCAACGGCGGGACCGGTAACAGCGAGATCACGGCGGCCAGCGGCGCCAATGTAACGGCCAACCTGAACGCCGGGGTGGGGGATTTCACCATCGAGCTGGCGGACGATGTGAGCGGCTCATTCGACATCGAGCGCGGCGTGGGGAAGGTCATGATCACCGCCGGGCGCAACAATGACCTGCAGATCGAGACGGGCGGCGGCGTGGGAGACCTGCTGCTGACCGTGCCCGCCGGGACCGCCCTGCGCGTCGAGGTGCGCGGCGGCGGCCTGGGCGATGTCAGCGTGCCGGGCAGCCTGCGCCAGATCGAGAGCCGCGAGGACGGCGCCGGGACCTGGGAGAGCGCCGATTACGCCGGCGCGGCGCGGCGCATCACCGTGATTGTGCGCGAGCGCGGCGTGGGCGGGGTGACCGTGCGCGAGCGCTGACAGCGCGGCGGTTCGCCAGGTCGGAAGGTTCAGGCGCGTTTCTATCAGTGAGCAAGGCGCCCGGCATATGCATGCCGGGCGTTTTTGATCCGGGCGGGTGTCTACTTTTGGCCTCACCCCCCGGCAGGCGGCGGGTTGATCATTCAGCGGTGCGCTCTCTGCCGATCTGACGCTTTCCCCCTGGGCTGGATGTTTTGCGCAGCAAAACTCCCTAAATAGGGCGCAAGCCCTATGCCGGAAAGTGGGCGAAGCCCGATAGGGGGTCACTTTCTCCTCGCGCCTTTCCCCTTGTTGACCTCACCCCGTCTCAGACGGTTTCACCGTCCTCGACTCCCCTCTCCGCTCGGAGAGGGGAGGGAGACATCCCGGTGGGGCAGTGGTTGGATGTTCTCTCTGGCCTCACCCCCCGGCCCCCTCTCCGGCTTGCTTCGCAAGCTTGGGAGAGGGGGGAGACGCCCGGATGTGCCCCCTTGCAAGGGGGGCAGTCAGGGCGCCGGGGAGGGGGTCACGGTGCACAGCGCAGGCGGGGTGAGAGTGGGGACGTGGATTTCGAGCGCGTTGTTGGCCTCGTCCGCCTCAGCGATCTCGGCGAGCGTGTCGGCGTCGGCACGCCCATAGCCCCCGGTCAGGCTGCGGCACTCGACGGCATCGACCGGCAGCCCGGTGATGCGCCAGGTATGGCCGCCCAGCGCCAGTGTGAAGCCCCCGGCATCCGCCTGGCCCCGGTTGCGCACGCAAACCGTGGTGGCGATGGGGGCGTAGGCTGCCACGCAGCCGCCTGTGTAGCCCGCCATACTGACCCGGATGCTCTCCACGACCAGATCAGGGAGCGGCTCGACGGCAGCGGATCGCTGCACCGGGGGGCCAGTCGGGGCGGGTGCGGTCGGGCTGCGCTGCGGGGCGGGCGCGCCCCCGGGGGGAGCGAGGCAGCCAGCCAGGGCTGCAGCGACCAGCAGCACGGCAAGGGTATGCTGAGGATGGGGGATCACCAGCCACCTCCTTGCAAAGCCATCGTGCACCAGATGGCACGCGGGGCACCCCCAGGAGCAAGCGGCAGGACAGGGCGCCGATCAGTTTTGGGGGCGGATCAGTTGGCCTTGGGGATCGGGGCCCGGCCGGGGGGATCGGCCTGCAGGCGGGCCAGCGCCACCACCCGGCGCGCCTCCGCGCCGATCAGCTCGCGCGCGTAGAGCGGGGCGAAGTGCTCGCCGGTGTAGGCCACGGTAAGCCAGGAATTCGAGGAAAGCGTCAGCAGGTCGCGCTGCTGGGCCGCCCACACGTCGCGCAGCTCCGCCGACTCGGCCAGGGTGCGATCGGGCATCAGGCCGCTGGCCCCATGCATGATCACCGCCAGCGGGATGCTCAGCGCGGAGCGCGCCGCGCGCACCTGCTCCGCGCTGGCCGCCCAGTCGATCTGCTCGAGGTTTTCGGCGGGCGGGGCAAGGCCGCTCTCGGGGTCGATGGCGCTCTCGTGCAGCGCGTCGATCAGCACCAGCCCGACCACCTGCCGGGGGGCAGCGGCGGCTATCTGGCGGGCGATCAGGCCGCCGTAGCCGTGCGCGACGATGACGTAAGGCCCCGACACATCGAAGCCCGCCAGCAACGCCTGCAGATCGCGCACCGCATCGTTGACCGTGCGCGGAGCGCTGGGCGCCGGATCGCTGAGGCCGATCCCGGCACGCTCGTAGAGGCAGACCTGTGTGTAGGCGGCCAAATCAAAGGGGATGGCACCCCAGGCATTGGTGGGGCTGCCCTGGGCGCTCTCCAGGATCAGGGTGGGGCTGCCGGTGCCCAGGCAGGCGATGAACAGGCGGTAGCCGCCCACATCGACCAGGCCGGTGCGTCCGGCCTGTGAGTTGCTGTTGGGATCGGGCAGGCCGGCCACGCCGAGGGTGGGATGTGCGGCTGCCTGGCGGGCCTGCTGGATGCTGATCACCGGGGCGGGGGTCGGCGCGGGCAGCGGGTCAGAGGCCGCACCGGGGGCTGTACAGGCGGCCAGCACCAGCGCAGCGAGCAGCGCTGCAGGCAGGGCAGGCCAGGAGACACGGAAGGAATGTCGGCCCATGGGTGGATCAGCGCCCCACAGACTCCATGCGCCTGACGGCGCAGCGTGAGAGTGTCATCATATGTCTAATTTACCACATTTTTGCAAGATCGGGAAAACAGGGCGATCCGGGGGCTGAAGGGGGCGGTCGCTGGGGGGCAGGAATTGGGGTGGATGATCTCTCAGGCCTCTGGCCTTTTCCCTCGGGCCTGGCGTGCTTTATTGACCTCACCCCCCCCGGCAGGCGCAGCCTGCCGTCCCCCCTCTCCGGCTTGCGAAGCAAGCTTAGGAGAGGGGGCAAAACGGCGCGCAGCGGCGTTGGGGGTGAGGCAGGAACGGACAGCGTGCGTGCTGCCCTACACCCTGGCAAATCCGGGAGCGGCAGGGGACCTGCGGGGATCAGCCGCCCTGGGTGAGGGCGCGGGCAACGCCCCAGAGGGCCACGCCCGCGTAGGCCACGAAGATCACCGCGCTGGCGATGCGCGTGACACGCAGCAGGCCCTTCAGGTGCGGTTCGACGCCGCCCCGCGCGATCAGCGCCTCCCCGGCCTGCGCGCGGCGGTAGGCCAGCGGGCTGAGCAGCGGGGCGGGGATGCCCAGCGTGGCCAGCATGGCGAACAGGACGGCCTGGCGTGCGCTGCGACGCAGCGCGGCCTCGCGGGCGGCGGCATCGGCGGGCAGGCGCGCGGCGTCGCCAACCGGGCGCTGGAAGAGATACTGCAGCGCGAAAAATAGAAGCGTGCACAGCACCAGCGCCGCCGGTTCCAGATAGGGGGCGATGCCCTGCGCGGCGCGGTCCATCACGACGATCAGCACCAAGGTCAGGACCAGCGAGAGCGGCACGGGCAGCACCAGCGCCACGGCGATCACGCGGGCGTCGGGGGCGTCGAGGGTATAGCGGCGCAGATCGACGACAAAGCGCGGCGCGCTGCCGGTGATCAGGATGTAGACGCCCAGCAGCGCCAGGGCCAGTTCGACGATGATGAACATGGGGACCTTCCTCTCAGGCAGGGTGCTGTGTGCGGCCATTATACCGCGCGGACACGGGCCGGGCAGGCTGCCTCATGGGGGAACCCTGCGGTCACTGCGAGGCCGCCAGCGGCTCCCAGGTGAACCCGTCCCCTGCCCGCCGGACCCGCCCCAGCCCGGGGAAGGTCAGGTGGTAGAACAGCGCAAGCAGGCCCTCCCCGGCGGCGCGCCCCAGTGCCTCACGCCGGGCGGCGGCGGACAGAACGGGGTCGAGATCGTAGTTTGCCGACCACTCCGGACGCGCGAACTGCATGGGGCTGTGCAGCAGGTCGGTCAGATTGATCAACCTGTCCGGGCCTGTGCCGATCAGCACGCCGATGTGGCCGGGCGTGTGCCCAGGGAGAGGGACGGCGGCCACCCCGGGGATGATCTGCTCGTCCATCTCGATCAGGCGCAGCCCCTGCGCCTGGGCCAAGCGGAGGATCGCGCCGTGATCGACGATGCCGCCATCGATGCGCTGCTGCCAGAAGGCCATTTCCGGCTTGGAGAGGACGTAGCGCGCGTTGGGGAAGACTGGCTCCCCCACAGCCGAGAGCAGGCCCTGCACATGATCGCCGTGTGTGTGGGTGATCAGCACGTGGGTGACCGTCTGCGGCGGGATGCCCGCCCGGCGCAGGCTCTCCGGCAGAAGCCCGCCTGCGGGCCTGCCGCCCTCGCCCGCATCGACGAGGAGGGTCTCTGATCCGACCCGGACGGCGAGGACGTTGAAGGAAGTGTCCGCCGCATCCAGCGACCGGCCGATGTCCGCATAGGCCCGTTCGCAGTCGGCTTCACTGATGTCTGGAAAATGCTTGAGGATGCCGGCCCGGCCCACCACCCTGGCGCCGTCCAGCAGCACCGTACACGCGAACTCCCCGACCTGAAACGCATAGCTGTTTGCCTGCATATCCCCTCCTATGCGCGGCGTGCCTGGGCTGCGCCCTGCGATCCCCCCGGCGCGGGGCGCACTCTGCGCAGCGCTCTGACTCTAGCGCATGCCGGCGCCAGCTGCAGCATGTGACGAAACTCAGGGCCAAAAGGGGGCGGCCCTCACACAAGGCGGGGCGCTTTTGCCGTATAATGGGGATGCAGCCCAGCAGGTAACCCGGAGAGAGTACCCGCATGACCTCTAACATTGTGCTCACCATCCTGATCATCGGCGGCGGCATTGCAGTGCTGGCCGGGGCGATGGTCGCCTTTGGCGTGCTGGCCACACGGCGCGAAGATGCGCGCGAGGAGATCGAGGATGAGCAGAGCCGCCTGATCGCCCGCCAGCTCAACGAGCACAGCGGCGAGGGCGATCTGCCCCGGGTGCCTGAGGAGGACCGCCTGCGGCTGGAACAGGCCCCCCCGCCTGAGGGGCTGCAGAAGCTCAAGCGCTATGTGGGCCAGGAGCTGGTGTGGGACCGCGCGCAGGAGGGCACCCCGCTGCGCTACACTCTGCATCCTGCGCAGGGAGAGGGCCTGCTGGGTGTGCTGGAGTGGGCCACCAGCGACCCGATCTTCGCGGTGGCCTGGATCGACGGGCGCGGCTATGTGCTGGAGCGGCGCGGTGACTACGACCGCCCACGCGTGCGCGTGTACGAGCTGGGCGCCCACGAGCGCCTGATGCAGCTCAAGCCCTACAAAAGCCGCGTCAAGATCGGCGACGACCTGCGCCTGATCTGGCGCACCCCCGTGCTGAGCCAGCAGAGCCACTTTGAAGATGAGGGCGGGCAGGAGTGGGTGCGCTTCGATCTCTCGGCCCAGCGCGACCTGCGCGACAACCGCACCTATGTCACGATCACCCCGGCGGCGGACCTGCGCTACGCGGGACCGCTCGCGGCGCTGGGGTTCTTTGACCTGACGCTGTATCCGTGAGATGGGCTGTCAGTCCAGTTCCTGCTCAGAGGCCGGGTAGCCGAGATGCTGTCTGATCAGCGGCGCATAGGGATGATCCGGATGGGTGCCGAGCCACTCGTCGAACACGTCACGCGCCGAGGGCAGCATCCTTAACGCGGTGTTGACAACCCAGTTGACAGAAGCCTTCCTCTGGGTTCGTGTCTGAAGCCAGGTCTGGATCAGGTCCAGGGACCTAGCGGGGGGTAGCACGTCAACCAGCGGCCCCCACAGCCAAGACCAGCTTCGATTATGGCAGTGCGTCTCAAGCCACTGATTCGCCCAGACTACGACAGGAGTCTCCATAGTGAGCTCACGCGACTGGCTCACAATCAACTGCGCGATGCCCCCGACTTCGGGGCGGTCCTCATTGTCCTGCAACCACCTGACCCCGTAATCCAGGAATGACTGTTTCCAGCGGGCGATCCTGAGCAACTCCTCATAGATGAAGCTCCAACTGGGGTGTGTTTCCCTGCCCCGCAGCCAGCCGAAGCCAAGCCGCAGGATCTCATTCAATGGCAGCGCGTCATCCGAGCGTTCCTTGCGATAGCTGAGCACTTCAGACCAGATGAAGGGCCATCCCCCGTCCGTCTGGTGAGCGGCCAGCCAGGTAAAGGCCAGACGGTAGAGCTGTTCGCCGGGCGCTGTGGCGGAGGAACTGCGGTAGAGTCTGGCAACCTTCTCCCAGATCTGGGACCAGGAAGGGTTCTCCGGATAGGTGGCCAGCCAGAAAGCCGCGTCACCCAGCAGACTGGTGAGTGAGGTCCCAGCAGGGAGCAGTTCCTGATGATCAAGCAACTTTTCCCACACAAATGCCCACGAGCTATGTCTTTCATGCCCTTGCAGCCAGGCAGCGCCGATCTCAACCAGGCTGGTGACCGTGATGCCAGGGGGCAGGTCTTCGGGGAACTCCAGCAGCTTCTGCCAGACGTAGTTCCAGGCGTCCTGATCCTCGCGCCCCTGCAGCCAGAAAAAGGCCGTCTGCACCAGCTCGGTGACCGTGATACTGGGGAGCAAAGCATCCAGGTATTCCAGCACTTTTTGCCAGACAAAGGCCCAGGATTCGTGATCTCCGCGCCCTTCCAGCCAGGTTACGCCTACCCTGACCAGGCTGGCAACCGTGACGCCGGGGGGAAGCTCCTCGGGGTATTCCAGCAGCTTCTGCCAGAGGTACGCCCAGGACTCATAACGCTCATGCCCTTCCAGCCAGGTTACGCCTACCCCGACCAGGCTGGCAACCGTGACGCCGGGGGGAAGCTCCTCGGGGTATTCCAGCAGCTTCTGCCAGAGATACACCCATGATTCGTGATCTTTATACCCTTCCAGCCAGGTTACGCCCACCCCGACCAGGCTGGCAACCGTGACGCCGGGGGGAAGCTCCTCGGGGTATTCCAGCAGCTTCTGCCAGACATACGCCCAGGATTCGTGATCTTTATGCCCTTCCAGCCAGGTTAGGCCCACCTCGACCAGGCTGGCGACCGTGACACCGGGGGGAAGCTCCTCGGGGTATTCCAGCAGCTTCTGCCAGACATACGCCCAGGATTCGTGATCTTTATGCCCTTCCAGCCAGGCAACACCAGTCTCAATAAGTCTGTTCACCGAGGTTTCCGGGGGCAGGTCGCTCCGATGCGCGAGCAACCCCTGCCAGACATACGTCCAGGGATCGCGATCCTCGCGATCCTGCAGCCAGTCCAGCCCTGCCTTGAGTAGTCTCTGCTGCGGGATGATTTCCGGGAAGATCGCCTGATTATCAACAAGCTTTTTCCACACAAAGTACCACGTATCGCGATCTTCCCGACCCTCGAGCCAGTTCACTCCTGTCAAGAAAAGTCTCTCGACAGACGTCTCGGGAGGGGGCATACCCTGATGGGTAAGAAGATCCTCCCAGATGAATGACCAAGCGTCGCGATCCTCATGTCCTTCCAGCCACAGTAAACCGCGCTGGATGAGCGCATGAAGGTCGTCCTCTGTGACCTTAGAAGCCTGGTGCAAGACATGACGCCATACATACGTCCATGCGGTGGCGTTGTTGGGGTCCTGGAAGCGCAGCCACTGGATGGCATCGCCGATCAGCGCCTGGTTGCCCGGCTGGAGCGCCCACAGCGTTCGCCAGAGGACAACCCAGTAGGTATGCTCGGCCCTGAGCGCACGGCGGGCTTCGTCCAGAGGGGAAAGTCCATCCAACGCTCTGCGGATGGTGGCATCCCTGGCATGCCACACCGCCAGGCTGGTCCAGAAAAACGCGCGGCTGAACTGGTTGAGATGTGGTGAGGCGAGCACCCCGCGCAGCGCGGCGATGAAGCCTTCGGCAAGAGTCACGCCGTGCAGGTCCTGTTCGATGCGCTCACCGCCTTCGGCCACAGCCTTGAGGATGCGCGAGGCAAAGCGCGCGTTGCCGTCGTGGAAGGCCCGCTGAAGCGCTCCGATCAGGTCATGTGAGCGCTCGATGCCGCTTTTAGAGGGCCGGATCGCTTTGTAGATAGCGTCACTGATATGGGGATGAGTGACGCGCCACTCACCACCCTGACTGTCGGAGGGGTCGAGCTGGAAATCCTGGTCGCGGTTGAGGTCATGGAAGGCGTCCTGCTCTGCTGGGGTGAGCTCATTGAACCACTCAGCGGGCGGGTACACGTAGATGCGGTTCAGGGCAAAGGGCTGGGCGAGCACCTCTAGCAGGCCTTTGTCCACCAGCCTGTCCCTGAAGCGGTTGCCGAACTCTTGCAGATCGCCCTGCTGCATCTCAAGGACCATGGAGACCATCAGACCTTCCGCCTCATTGAAGGCGGGGCCCGTTTGCGGCGTCTGCCCAGTACGATCCGTAAACCACTGGCGCAGCTGCTCGCGTTCCTGCTGGTCAACAGGTGGGAGCTGCCAAGGCCTGACTTTGATATTGGCAAGGTAGCGGTCGCTGGTATCAAAGGCTTCATACTGCTCGTTGGGCCCGCAGGTCACCAGCATAGGCCAAATGACCTCTGAATACCTGACGCCGCGCAGGAGATCGCCAATCGCCGCGAAGTCGATCCGATCACGATGCTGGGGGCTGTATAGGTCATCAACAAAGATATAAGCTGTTTGCCCGCTGCTATAGTGATACTGCTCTGCCCAGTAGCGGAGCAGTTCATACAGCTCCCTGCCGGGGTTGGTGAGCCAGTAGACGGGTCCCTTGCGCTGCTTGACCAGCGCGGCCATGAGCTGAAGCAGCAGGACACTCTTGCCGCTGCCGGAGCGACCGTGAATCCAGAGAGTGTTTATCTCGGGATCCCCACCTGTATCGCGGTTGGCCAGCAGGAGCCTGAGCTCTTCGAGAGCCCCGTCGAGGCGCTTGGGGCGCTCCATGAAGCGACCGTCACGCAGGTGGCGGACTGTCGCCATCTGCCCGGTTACCAGCCGGTCAGACTGGTTCTCGAACGGTACCAGCATTTCCGGTGTCACCGGTTCGACAGGTGCGGTGAGCTCAGGGGGCCGTGTATAAGCGATCAGCACCTGGCGGAAGGTCTCTTCGTCCTTGATGGCGAGGATCTCGGTGACCTTACGCAGCTCGGAGAGCAGCGACGTGATCAAGCGTGCATAGACCTGGGGATCGAGAGCGAGGTTCAGCGCATGGCCGCGCTCCTCAAAGGCCTGGGCCAGCTCCACCTGGGAGGGGAACGTCCCATCCAGCGCCTGCACAACCAGGTAATCGAGCACGCGATCCTGCATCAGGAAGCTGCGCATCAGCACAGACACAAAGTGGCTGTCGATCTCTGCCAGGGCATCCGCGTTTTGCTCGACCATGGCAGCAAAGACGCGCTCATAGGCGGCCTCTGCGCTGCGGCGGCTGCCAAACCGTTTGACGAGGAACTCCAGGCGCCCAGCGACGAACTCGGTGACCAGCCCGGGGATGATCTGATCAACGAAGGACTGGGCGGCTGGGGGGATGCTAAAGACTGGCATCGACATGGCGACCTCTCATGCCGGCTTGAGCGAGCAAACGGGATCGAGCTGCGCAGTAGGTGTGTGAACGGATCAGGGATGCAGCAACGACCATGCATCCCTGTGTGAGGATATCTTACAATGAAAAAACAGGTGCGCCAACGCCCCCTCGCTACGCGCCGGGGACCAGCCCGATCACCTCGCCGAGGGGGGGCAGCACGCCCAGCATGCGGCCTGCGCCGTAGGCCAGCACGATGCCGTAGAAGACGGTCAGCACAATCGCCACGACCCGCGTGATGCGCAGCAGCCCCGCGAAGCTGGCCCCGTCGCCTGTCTCCCGGATGTAGTCCAGGCCCTGCCCCGCACGCTGCACGGTCATCGGGCCGAAGAAGGGCGCGATCAGCCCGAAGCTGGTCAATACGGCGTAATAGACCACCTGGCGGGCCACAAAGCTGGCCGCCAGCTCGCCCTTGTCCGGCGATTTGACCTTCTTGCGGCCCTTACGATCCAGGCCGATGGGCAGACGGAAGGGGCGCTGCAGCAGGAAGAACAGAAACAGCGCGATCAGCGTGAGGGCAGGCTCAATGTAGGTGCCCAGCACCGGGATGCCCTCGCCGAAGATCAGATAGAGCGAGACGCTGAGCGCCAGCGCAACCGGCAGGGGGATGGTGAGCACCATGCCCAGCACGCGCGCTTCTTCGGGCATGATGGAGTACGCCTCGGCGTTCTGGAGCCAGGGCGGCACCTTCCTGCGGATCACGATCCACAGGCCGAGAGCCAGCATCAGAAACGAGGGAATGCGCGTCATGGGGGTCCTTTCCGGGCCGGGGGCTGGACGAGGTGCGTCTGCGGGGGGATCATAGCCTGTGCGGCGGTGCGTGGCAAGAGAAAGCAGGCAGGCTAGCAGCAGGATGAGTCAGCCTTCTGTTTCTCGTCCTCTCACGTTCTACTTTTGAGTTGTTCTCCGGCTGCCCGTCTGCAACTGCCAGGTGAGAGCGCCCAATACAGCGCCGCTGAGAATCACGGGGACCGCCCAGACCAGCATGGAGGTGCCTTCCCCAAACCCCAGCGCGGTGCCCAATCCCAGCCCGCCCAAAAATCCGCCGAACGTCGCTGCAAACAGGGCATAACCGAGCGCTGCGGAACGAAAACGCCAGCCAAGCCAAGCCCCTGCGGAAGTACCAGCCGCCACGCAGAGAAACCCGCCGATGCCATTCTGGAATAAGTCCAGGCCGTTTTCCTGAACGTCGCCAAACACCAGGAAATTCAACAGCAAACCCAGGTAGAACCCCATGATGGCGGCCAGGATCATGCTCCGGCTGCGCCGGATAGCGGGCAGCAATCCTATCCCGATCCCGGCCAGAGCCAGTACCAGGCCGAGGAGCGCCCATAGATCCCAAGCAGGATCGAAGGCTGTGAAGCCTACAGTCATGCCGATCAAATAACCGGCCAGCATTCCGGTAAAAATACCTGTTATCTTGTCAAGCATACGATTCACCTGATTGTGGGATCGACTCATGGCACCGTTTTCATTGCACAGCCTTTTCCGTTTCACTCCATACGCATTGTAGCAGACGTCATGAACCTGCCAACCTGAAGCCGGGCGGCAGGTGAGTGATCATGTGCTGCCGCACCCCCCCGATTCGCATCCGTGCGGCCCCTGATGCTACACTGAGGGCAGCGGGCGTCCACGGGCGGCCCGCCGCCTTGCCCCGTGCGAGGCCCGCCAGGAGGAGGACCCGCGATCCGTACTCAGGAGGGAGACGGGCATGATCCGCACCCACCGCACGCGTATTCCGACCGCTGCCGCGCTGGCGCTGCTCGCCGTGCTGTTTGGGCTGGCGGCCTGTGTGCCGACCGAAGGCCCGGGCACCCAGCCGCCTGAGTCAGGCGCGGCTGAGACGCCGACCGAGGCAGCCGAGTCCCCGACGGCGCCCCCACCGACCCCGCTGGCGCCGACGCCCACCAGCGGCACCCCGCAGATCGTCACCGGCGAGGCGCCGGTGGACTCGGTGACCCTGGACATCCTCAGCGAGGACCCGCTGGAGGTGGAGGCAGTGGTCAGCGGGTCGCTGCCCGATGCGTGCACGGAGATCGCCCGCTTTGCCCAGGCGGTGCGCGAGATGACGATCCAGGTGGGCATCTTCACGGCACGCCCCGCCGACGTGGACTGCGCGCAGGTGCTGACCCCCTACGAGGAGCGCATCCCGCTGGAATTGGCCGACCTGCCGGATGGCGAGTACACCATCCGCGTGAACGGGGTGGCTGCCGATGCGCTGCTCACCGTGGGCGAGCCTGATGAAGCCCTGCCAACCCCCACGTCCGCGCCGTCACAGGCAAACTGCCCCAGCCCCTCGCGCAGCCAGGTAGCGGTCGTCGAGGCGGCACTGGGCTTATGCTTCACCTACCCCGGCAATGCCGGGGCGGATATTGTGCGCCCGGCGGAGGGGATCATCCAGGTGGTGGGCCAACCCGACAAAGAGCAGGGCCCGGCCATCCTGACTATCGCCGTGGTATCCGCCGAGGAACAGAGCCTTGACGAGCTGCTGGGCGAGGTGATCGCCACGGCTGAGGAGGAGGAGATCGGCGGGCAGCCCGGCCTGCTGCTGCCCGAGGGGATCGACGGGGACGGCACAACCCTGGCTGCCGTCGCGCTGGCCTATGACCAGTTCTTTGTGCTGGTGGCCTCCCCGCTGGACCCCGAACAGCCGGAGGCCAGCGCACTGGCCGAGCGGTTGTGGAAAGCGGTGCTGGACAGCCTGGTGCTGTTCCCGCCGCAGCAGGTGGTCTCGGACAGCGGCGGAGGCGGCGGCACGGTGGTCTACCCACCGGCGCGCCAGGAGCAGGAAGTGACCTTAGAGGACCTGGGCATGCTGTTCACCCTGCCCGCGCGCTGGCAGCTCGACCGGCTGCGGGTGGGCTACGGGCTGATCGGCCCTGATTACGAGGACTACGCGATCACCATCGGGCCGCTGCGCGGGCTGCGCTACGATGACCTCGCGTCGCTGGAAAAAGCGCTGGCCCAGATGCTGGCCGATGAGGGCGAGGAAGACTTCGTGATCGAGGCGGGCGGGCTGAAGGGCATCGAGGCGCTGCGCATTCGCGGCCTGAGCGATGCCTGCCTGCTCTACGTGATCCCGTCCGACGGGCTGGCACGCGGCCTGGTGATCAGCACGGAGGCCTGCGACGAGAACGGCGAGCTGGCCGACCCGGCGATCAAGATTGTGCTGGAGTCGCTGGCGCTGTTTGAGCCGGGGATGTAGGACGGCGGCGGCCTCAGCCCGCGCGACTCGGCCTCTCTCCGCGCGGAACGGGGGGAGCCGGGGGGCCTGCTCAGGCCTCCGGCCTTTTCCCTCGGGCGTGGTTTGGCCTATTGACCTCACCCCGTCTCGGACGGGGGTCCCGTCCTCGACTCCCCCTCTCCGAGCGGAGAGGGGCAGGACCGAGTGCAGCGAGGGCCGGGGTGAGGTGGCAAGGGCGGGAGTCGGGTTGATCGATTCACCCGGGTGACGCTATCCCCCGGTCACCATATCGAGGTTGGACTACTTTAATGACCTCATCCCGTCTCGGACGGTGCAACCGTCTTCGACTCCCCCTCTCCGAGCGGAGAGGGGCAGGACCGAGCGCAGCGAGGGTCGGGGTGAGGTACACGGATCACCGGCATAACGAGGCAGCGTCTATCCCGCGACTCATCACAGCGCGTTCGGAGCTAACCTGATGCGTGAGCGCGGCAGAAGCTGGCGGGCGTTGGGCTTCCGCTGCAACCCCTTCCGCGCGCTTGACCCCGATGAATGGGGGCGGCTGGCCGTGCTGATCCCCGCGCTGCAGGAGGCCCTGCCCGGCGCGGCGCATCTGCAGGTGCGCGGCGCCCGGGGGAGCGGCAAGACCAGCGCGCTGCTCGGCCTGCAGGCCCGCTTTGAGGCGCAAGGCCTGCGCACGGCCTATGAGCGCATCCCGGAGCACGGCTTCACTTTCCATACCGCCGCACAGAACCTCGACGTGCTGCTGATCGACGAGGCGCAGCGCCTGTGGCCCCCGGCCTGGCTGCGCCTGCTGGCGGCAGGCCGCCGCGTCAGGCTGGCCCTGGGCAGCCACGCCAACCACGCCTGGTCCTTCCGGCTGGCGGGGCAGCCGCTGGTGAGCGTGGACCTCGACGCGCTGGATCAGGGGCACTTCCGCGCGGCGCTGGCAGCCCGCCTGGAGCACTTCGCGCTGGGGGATCGCCCGCACGTGACCATCGCACCCGCCGCCTTCGATGCCCTGTGGGCGCGCTGCGGGCGCGATCTGCGGGCGGCGGAGGAAGTGCTGTACGGCGTGTTCCTGCGCCTGGAAGGGCTGGGTGAGGTCGGCCCCGCCCACCTGGAGGATGCCTGATCCGGCCGGACGGGCAGGCCGGGAACGGCGGCTGCAACCCCCGCGCGGCAGGGACGTATTAAGACTCAGAAAACCACTGTATAGGAGTGTGAGACCGTGGACCCTGAACAGGAAATCCCTGAGAACGAGCGTGTGCCCGTCCAGGCTGCCGAGCCCGTACAGCCGCAGCCTGTACCAACCTACCGGACCTACCGGGAGGAGCGCCAGCGCGGCTACCGCTCGCTGTTCTGGCCCATCATGCTGATCGGCGCGGGCGCCATCGCCCTGCTGGTCAACCTGGGCTATATTGAGAGCTTCAGCCTGGGCGCGCTGCTGCCTTATTGGCCCGTGCTGCTGATCATCGCCGGGCTGGATGTGCTGCTCAGCCGCGCGGCGCCCGCCATCGGCGCGCTGCTGGGCCTGGCGGCCATCGCTGGGCTGGCGGCCCTGCTGATCATCGCCCCGCCGGGGGGCACCTCGAGCAACGCCTGGCCGTTTGTAATCATCACCGATGCCAATGTGGACGTGCGCACCGACACCTTCAGCGCACCGCTCAACGACGCCGAAAGCGCGGATATCACCCTTGATTTCTCGAGCGGCACCGCGCGGGTGGGCGCCGGGGCGGCCAGCGGCCCGCTGCTGCAGGCCGAGGTCACCCATGTGGGCGATATCACCCTGGAGGACAGCGGCGGCACCCGGCGCTCGGTGCGGCTGGGCAGCCAGCCGGAGTTTCACTTCGGCTTCCTGAACATCCGCCAGGACCTGCCCTGGGATGTGCAGATCAACCCGAGCGTGCCGGTCGACCTGCGCATCGAGGCCAGCTCCGGGCCTGCCACGCTGGACCTGAGCGGGCTGACCCTGAGCGGCCTGAGCGTCGACGCCAGCTCGGGGCCGCTGGTCATGCAGCTGGCCCCCGGAGCCTACAGCCTGGACTACGAGGCCAGCTCGGGCCGGACCGAGATCAGCGCACCCGCCGGCCTGGACCTGGAGGCATTCATCGACATGAGTTCGGGGCGCTTCACGCTGACCCTCGATGAGCAGACCAACGCGGAGATCGTGCTGCAGGACGCCAGCAGCGGGCATTTCACTGTGCAGGTGCCGCGCGGCGCCGCCGTGCGTCTCGATGTGCGCGACAGCAGCTCGGGGCGCGTGATTGTGCCCGATGAGCTGGCCCTGGTGCATGGCGAGGGCGACGACGAGGGGGTATGGGAGACCGCGGGCTACAGCGGCGCCGCGTACCAGATCAGCATTGTGGCCGAGAGCATGAGCTCCGGTGACCTGATCGTGGAATATCGCTGAGCCTGCGCGGGCAGGCAGACGGGGCGGAGCCGGTGGGGCCGCCCCGTTTTTTTGCCCCTGTGACCTCACCCCCTGGCAGGCGCCCCCTTCCGGCTTGCTTCGCAAGCTTGGGAGAGGGGGAAACCGGGGTCCGGGAGCAGTCGCTCGGGCCTCGCCCCTCGGGGCTGGATCACCCCCTTCCGGTCCTACCGACCACCTTCCCGCCGCACGCCTGCGGCGTGCTTAGGGAGTTCCGCCTGCGGCGAAACGTCCAATTGCTGGGCGCGACCGGCCCCCTTCCGGCCTTACGGGCCACCTTCCCGCCGCACGCCTACGGCGTGCTTAGGGAGTTTCGCCTACGGCGAAACGTCCATTGACCGGCCGCGCCTTTCAGGCGCTGGGGGGCGGGAGTCCGGTTGAGCATCCAGCGGTGCAATCTCTACCAATGTGACGCTTTCCCCCTGGGTTGGATGTTTTGCGCAGCAAAACTCCCTAAATAGGGCGCAAGCCCTATGACAAATAGGGCGCAAGCCCTATGACAAATAGGGCGCAGCCCTACGGCGGAAAGTGGCCGAAGCCCGATAGGGGGTGTCAGTTCCCTCTGGCCTCAGGCCTTTTCCCTCGGGCCTTCCCCTTGTTAACCTCACCCCGTCTCAGACGGTTTCACCGTCCTCGACTCCCCTCTCCGGCTTGCGAAGCAAGCTTGGGAGAGGGGAAGGAGACGCCCGGTAGGGCGTCGGAAGGGGTGAGGTGGTCTGCGGCCTCGGGGCTTTTCCCTCGGGGCTGGATCACCCCCTCTGCGCCCGCGGCCCGATTCATGTACAATAAACGCAAACGACCAGCAGGGGTTGGGAGTGGGACCGAATGCAGCGCAGTATCAGCGCAGGGGCCAGCCTGGAGCACCTGGCGACCTTCCGTGATTTCGTCGAGGCGGCCTGCCGCGAGGCCGGGGTGGCCGATGAGCGCGTGATCTTCGGGTTGAAGCTGGCCGTCGATGAGGCCGTGACCAACATCGTCACGCACGGCTACCGCGACCTGCCCCCCACGCCGATCCACCTGGATTTCGACAGCACGCCTGACCAGATCACCCTGACCCTCAGCGACCGGGGCCGCGCCTTCGACCCGGCGGACGCCCCGCCGCCGGACCTCTCACCGGACTGGAAGCACCGCCGTGTGGGCGGGCTGGGGCTGTACTTCCTGCAGCATATGGTCGATGACGTGCGCTATGAGACGGACAGTCAGCAGATCAACCATCTGACCCTGATCAAGTGGATCCGGCACGAAGGGATGGAGAATCATGGAGCTGACCTCTGAACAGCAGGGCACGGTGACGGTGCTGCGCCCGGCGGGCAGCGTCGATGCCAGCGCAACCGACGCGTTCAACAGCGCCATTCAGGATGAGGTGCGCCTGGGCCGCACCCGCCTGGTGATCGATCTCTCGGACGTGGATTACATGGCCAGCGCAGGCCTGCGCGGCATCCTGAGCGGGCTGAAGACCGCGCGCCAGGCCGGGGGCGATCTGCGCATTGCGGCGCCGCGCAGCGCCGTGCTGGATGTGCTCAACCTGGCCGGAGTCACCGCGCTGGTGCGCACGTTCAAGGATGTGGACTCGGCGCTGGCCAGCTTCGAGTATGAGTGAAAAGACAGGCCAGAGGGGAAAGGCCTGAGGCCTGAGGCCACCTCACCCCTTCCGACGCCCTACCGGGCGTCTCCTTCCCCTCTCCGCTCGGAGAGGGGAGTCGAGGACGGTGAAACCGTCTGAGGCGGGGTGAGGTTAACAAGGGGAAGGCCCGAGGGAAAAGGCCTGAGGCCAGAGGGAACTGACACCCCCTATCGGGCTTCGGCCACTTTCCGCCGTAGGGCTGCGCCCTATTTGTCATAGGGCTTGCGCCCTACTTAGGGAGTTTTGCTGCGCAAAACATCCAACCCAGGGGGAAAGCGTCGGATCGGCGGGGGCTGCATGGTTGGGTGATCAACCCGCCGCCTGCCCCCTTGCAAGGGGGGCACATGTGAGCGCGACCGGCCTGTGTGCGCCCTGTATGATCCGCGAGGCACGCGATTCGCTGCGGGCCTCGTGTCAGAGTATTGTGATATCCGTTAATTACTCCTCGGAGCATCCTGTATGAGCGACCACCCGGCGCTGTTTGTGCGCGAGATGCACGTCACCTGGCGCGACACCTTCACGATCAGCCACACCGTCCCCTATCGGGATTTCCTGGCGGGCGCCCGCGAGCGGCTGAGCGGCCTGCCGATGGCGCTCGGCGATTCGTTCACGCCGCGCCGCCAGCAGCCGCGCCTGCTGTGGATGGCGGAGCGCGTCAGCAAGGGTGTGGCGGGCATCGGGCACCCAAACCTGCTGCGCGTGCAGTTCGAGCCGCTGGAGATCGCCCCGCTGCCGCACAGCATCGCCACCCAGATGCGCGACCCGGCCCGCATCCCGGCGCAGATGATCCTCGAGGCGGGCGCCGAGGCCGACGCGGACGGCACCTGGATCCACATTGACCCGCTGCTGGTGCTGCACCGCGCCCGCGCGGGCGTGATGACCTACCATACGCGCTTTGCGCTGCCCGACCCCGGCTATTCGCCGCGCGAGGCCATCGAGCGGGTGCGTATGGGCATCGGCACGGGGCTGGTGCGCGTCCCGACCACCTGGCGCGCGGCCCTGCCCGATGACCTGACCGGCTGGCCCATCGCCCAGGTGGTGGACAGCGGCGGGGGGCTGTACCTGCTGGTGGGCAGCCCGCGCGACCTGACGCAGAGCGCCATCGCCGCGCACCTGGCCAGCCCCCCGGCCTCGGGGCGCAGACGGCGCCGCCCGGTGCTGGAGGCCGTGATCCCACCGCGCCCCACCGGATCGACCAGCGTGGTGCTTACCGAGACGGACCCGCTGCCTGATGCGGATTACGATGCTTTCATCGATGTGTATGGCCCGGAGCTGCGCGGCATCGGGGCGCTGGATGCCTTCTACACCGAGCGCGCGCCCTGGGTGGTCGAGCAGGAGCTGCACCAGAACCTGAGCTCGGATGCGGAGGCCGCCCTGTACCTGCTGGGCAACAGCGAGCTGATCCTGTTCAACCGGGACGGGCGCCAGGTGCTGCAGGACATGCGCGACCGCCATCACCTGCCCGACCTGGACCACGCGGCGATCTACTGGGCCAACCATTACAGCATCCTGATGGACTGGGTGTACATCCAGGACGCCATCCTACGCACCTACATCCAGCGGCTGGACGCGATGGCGAGCAGCCCCGAGCCGCAGCGCCGCGACCTGATCGCTGTGCTGCAGGGCGCCCTCTCCGACCTGGTGCCCTACAGCGAGGGCATCACGCCGTTCAGCACGCGCATCAACTTTTTGGAGGCGGCCAGCCGCTTCCACAAGATCGACAACCTGACCGAACGCTTCGAGCGCAAACAGGCGCTGCTGCTCAGCTACACGGCGGAGTACCACGACTTCCGCGACGCGCGCGCCTCGGAGTTTCTCAACCAGCTTGCCGGGGTGCTGGCGGCCTTCGAACTGGCCGCGCTGCTCACCGCCGGGCTGGGCCTGACCCTCACCGAGCAGCCTCTTGAGTTCATCGGCGTGGTGGCCGGCAGCGTCCTGCTGGTCTACGTGGTGATCGCCGTGCTGCTGCGCGCCGCGCGCCGCTGAGTCCCTGGAGAGCCCGCATGGCTTACCGCTTCCTCTACCTCGTCCGGCATGGCCAGTTCGACGGCAATCTGCACGCCAACCCGGATGGCAAGCTAACCACGCTGGGGCGCCGCCAGGCGCGCCGGGCGGCCAAGGCACTGGCGGGCATCCCCGTGACGGCCATCCACATGAGCACGCTGCCGCGCACGCTGGAGACCGCCCAGCCGTTCATCAAGGCTTTTCCGGCGGCCCGCGTGGAGCGCACGCGGCGCCTGTGGGAGTGCCTGCCCCCCATCGCGCCGGAGCTGCGCACCGGGTACTTCGCCCATTACACGGATGCCGAGCTGGCCCGGCAGGCCGCCCATGCTGCCCGCGCCTACACGCATTACTTCCGGCGCACGCGGGGCAAGGATCGCCATGAGGTGCTGGTGACGCACGGCAACCTGATCCGCTACCTGGCCTGCCGGGCCATGCACGTCGACCCGCTGGCGTGGGTCAACCTGCGCTCGGCCAACTGCGGCATCACGCGCGTGCTGGTGGAGCCGGACGGCACGGTGGCGCTGCTCTCCTATAACGATGTGACGCATCTGGAGCTGGATCACCTGACGGATAATCTGTAGGGGGCGCGGGCGGCGTCATTGAGGTTACCCCTGGCAGGCAGCGGCAGGCGGGGGGCCGCCCTCGAGCCTGTCTTTTCCCCCCTTCCGGTCCTACGGACCACCTTCCCGTCGCACACCTGCGGTGTGCTTAGGGAGTTTCGCCTGCGGCGAAACGTCCATTTACCACACGCGCCCTGCGGTCGCCGGGGGGCAGGAGTCCAGGTAATCAGCCGACCCGGATAAGCAGTGCCAAGCCGACGCTTTCCCCCTCCCAGGGGGAGGGCAGGGCGCGCAGCAGCGCCGCGCGCGCGAGGTCAGGGTCAGGCTGCGGAGTGCCTACCAGCCTCTATATATTCAGCTCGATGCCCACGTGATCACGCATGAACTCCGCGATGCGGCCATGGTTGACCAGGGTCATAGCCGGGGTGGTGCCCGCCAGCGAGGCCGAGGCGAGGTAGGCCTCGCGCAGATAGCGCCGCGCCGCCGCCACGTTGCCCCGGTGGAAGGCGATGCGTCCCAGATAGTGCAGCGCCGGGGCCGTCACCATCAGCATGAAGCCCAGGGTGCCGTCATCCTGCGCCAGCAGCGTGTTAAAGACATGCTCGGCCTGCTCGGCCTGCTCCTCGACCAGCTCATCGCCGTCCATCAAGGCCTGCACCGCGCTGTTGATCTCCCCGGACAGCGCGGCATGCTGCGCGCTGATGCGGCCCAGCGCCACGTTACGCAGCGTCTCGCCCGCAACCGGGGTCCATTGATCCTCGACCGGCTCGCCGCGCGTCAGGGCGAAGGCCAGCGTGGGGCTGTCGACCTGCCCGTAGCCCGCATGCCAGAGGCTCCCGCTGATCTCCAGGAGATCATCGCGCACCCAGCCGGGGCGCCCATCGGGCAGCGTGAGGTTGAGCCACTGGTAGACCTTGCCCTGCGAGGAGCGGCCCTGTTCATCGGCCTGCGCGCCGAGCACCTCCAGGTCTGCCAGGCCCTTGGGCGCCTCGAAGATCACCGGGTAGGCCAGGCTGGGCCCCTCGCGCACGTTGACGGTGGGCCAGCTTGCGATACCCCGTACCGATGCCGTCCCCTTGTTCATGTCTGCCTCCTTGTCGTCACAGCGACACTTACCCTCATTATGGGGGAGAGTCGGCCCCCGTCAAACCGGGGCGAGAGAGGGAGGGAAAGATAAGACCGAGGGGAAAGGCCAGAGGCCGGAGACCACCTCACCCCTTCCGACGCCCGGCAGGGCGTCTCCTTCCCCTCTCCGGCTTGCCTTGCAAGCGGCTTGCCTTGCAAGCGGCTTGCCTTGCAAGCTTGGGAGAGGGGGAGGGCAGGCCGCGCCTGCCAGGGGGGAGGTCAAAAGGGGGGCTGAAGCCAATCCATTGGGTGGCATGCGCCGCGCGGACTCGCTAGCATCTGTGTGGTTGATTCCACCGCACGAAGCAAGGCAGGCGCATGACCAATCGTACCCCTATCACAGTCGCCTATGGCGACGGCATAGGCCCTGAGATCATGTCGGCGGCGCTTTTCATCCTGCGCGAAGCAGGGGCGCTGCTCGACATTGAGACCATCCAGATCGGCGAGAAGCTCTACCGCGCGGGCAGCAGCTCTGGCATCGACAGCGGCGCATGGGAGTCGCTGCGCCGCACGCGCGTGCTCTTCAAAGGGCCGATCACCACGCCGCAGGGCGGCGGCTATAAAAGCATCAATGTGACGCTGCGTAAGGCGCTGGGCCTGTATGCCAACGTGCGCCCCTGCGTCTCGTACTTCCCGTTTGTCGCCACCAAGCACCCGCTCGTTGATCTGGTGATCGTGCGCGAGAACGAGGAGGACCTCTACGCAGGCATCGAGCACCGCCAGACCCAGGAGGTCTACCAGACGCTCAAGCTGGTCTCACGGCCCGGCAGTGAACGCGTGATCCGCTATGCCTTCGAATACGCCCGGCTGAACGGCCGCTCGAAGGTCACCTGCTTCACCAAAGACAACATCATGAAGCTGACCGACGGCCTGTTCCACCAGACCTTCGACGAGATCGCGACTGAGTACCCCGAGATCGAGTCCGAGCACCTGATCATCGACATCGGCATGGCGCGCGTGGCCGACAGCCCGGAGTTCTACGACGTGATCGTGACGCCCAACCTGTACGGCGACATTATGTCCGACGTGGCGGCGCAGATCGCCGGGTCGGTGGGCCTGGCCGGGTCGGCCAACGTCGGTGAGGGCGCCGCCATGTTCGAGGCGATCCACGGGTCGGCCCCCGACATCGCCGGGAAGGGCATCGCCAACCCGTCGGGGCTGCTGCTGGCGGGCATCATGATGCTCAACCACATCGGGCAGCACGACGTGGCCGAGCGCGTGCACAACGCCTGGCTGCGCACGCTCGAGGACGGCATCCACACGGGCGATATCTACAAGGTGGGCACCAGCCAGGTGCGGGCCAGCAGCATGGATTTCGCCCACGCGGTGATCGAGCGGCTGGGGCAGGCGCCCGCCCGGCTGCATCCCGTGGCCTACGGGCGCACGGAGAACCCGGCGCACATCGCCCTCAAGGAACGCCCGCCCGCCAAGAAAGCCCTGGTGGGCGTCGATGTGTTCATCGACTGGGACGAGGCAGGCCGCGATCCCACCGTGCTAGGCGAGCTTCTGCGCACATGCGGCGGCGATGGCCTGGACCTGATCATGATCACCAACCGGGGGCAGAAGGTCTGGCCCGAGGGCCAGCCGGAGACGTTCTGCACCGATCACTGGCGCTGCCGCTTCCAGCGCACGGACGGCGGGGCAGTGCCGCACGCCGCGCTGGTGGCGCTGCTGGGCCGCATCGCCGACGCGGGCCTGGATTTCATCAAGACCGAGGGGCTGTATACCTTCAACGGCCAGCCGGGCTTCTCCCTGGGCCAGGGGCAGTAGGGCGCACACAGGCCCGGCAAGAAAGCCAAAAGCAGAAAGTAACGAGTCGAAAGAAAGACCCCCGCCGGTCGGGCGACTGCCTGCCCCCCTTGCAAGGGGGGTAACTCCGAGCGGGAGCCGACAGCCAGCGCGAGGATGGGGGGTCAGTGCAAAAAGACAGGCCTGAGGGGAAAGGCCCGAGGCCTGAGAAGAAAGGTACACCCTATCAGGCTGTGCCCACTTTCCGGCATAGGGCTGCGCCCAATTTGCCATAGGGCTTGCGCCCTATTTAGGGAGTTTTGCTGCGCAAAACATCCAGCCCAGGGGGAAAGCGTTGCGTTGGCGGGATTGCATGGTTGGATGATCACCCCCGACTGCCTGCCCCCGACGCCCGAAAGGCGCGTGCGGCGGGAAGGTACCGCTGATCGGTGCGCGATGGGCGGTGATCAGCTGAAGCGCAGCTTATTGCCCAGCACAAAGCCCAGCAGCCCGGTCAGGGTGATGCCGATCAGCGCCTCCAGGCTGGTCAGCAGGCCCACGTGCGCCACATAGGGCTGCACGTCGCCCACCTCAATAGTGGACATGGCCCCCAGGCTGAAGAGCAGCGCATCGCTCAGCGAGCGGGTGGGCGCGCAGCCGTCGATGCTGTTGAGCGTGCGCTCCACGTAGGCGCAGCCCGGCATGGAGGTGACCATGCCGCCCGCCCAGTAGATCAGGCCAAAGAGGGCGATGATAACCAGCAGCCAGACGATCGGGCGGACCAGGCTCTCGCCGTAGTTGGCGATCTTCTCGGAGAACTCCAGGCTGAGCCAGCGCGGCAGGTCCGGCTCAAAGCGGTGATCGGGCAGGTGACGCCAGCGCGGGTACAGCCAGCGCAGCCCCCTGGGCACGGTGCGCAGCTTGGTCATGGTCTTCTCGCGCTTGTAGGCCCAGTTGGCCGCCGCGTAGTCGCCTACGCCCTCGAAGTGGCCCTTCAGCGAGGCGAACACATCGCGCGCCTCGGCGAAGCGCCCGTCCTGCTCCTCCCAGATGCTGGACTCCTCGAGCCGGTTGGTCAGGCCAAGCCAGATGCGGCGCAGGCCCCGGGCCTCGTGGCTGCTGCTGAGGAGCTGCTGGTAGCGCAGGCTGAGCAGGTCGTTAAAGGACGTCTCGTAGAGGCGCACGCCCTCCAGGCTGCCCGCCGCCGAAAGCTGCACATCGCGCAGGTTGGCCCAGCGCAGGTTGGCCCGGTTGAGCCGCGCCCAGCGCAGATCGGCGCCGCACAGGCTGGCCCGGTTGAGGTTCGAGGCGCGCAGATCCGCCTCGCTGAGATCGGTCTCGCAGAGGCTGGCCTCGTACAGATCGGCGCGGCGCAGGCTGGCGCCGTCCAGGCAGGCTTTGTCGAGCGTGGCCTTGCGCAGCGATGCCCGGTCCAGGTCGGCGCCGTCGAGCTGGGCGCCGGTCAGGTTGGCCTCGTAGAGCTGGGCGCCCTGCAGGTCCGCCTCAAACAGGTCCGCGCCGCTCAGGTCGACCCAGCGCAGATCGATGCCGCGCAGCTCGACATACTGGAGCTGCGCGCGGCGCATATCCAGCGGCGGGCGCCTGCGCTCGGCCCGCCAGGCGTTCCAGAGCGCTACCCTGTCCGCGCGGCTGCTGGACAGGAAGGCGACACGCCCGGCTTTGGTCAGGTGAGTCAGGTCCGACGGGTAGGTGATGTGATCAACGTTCATGGCTTTCCCCTGTGTGCTCACCCCCAGCATAACGCAGCGCGGTGACAGGTAAGGTCACGGCCGCCCCGAGTCTAAAGGGTCAGGCGGCCCGGGGCAAGCGAACCTGGCTGATCTCAGCGGGATGAGAATGCCTTACAATAAGATCACACCTTGACTGCACGTTGAAGCGCTTGGCCATCAGCCTCACCCCCAAACCTCCCTACGCTCGGTTTTTCCCCCTCTCCACGGGTGGAGAGGGGGGCAGCGAGACGCTGTTCGCGGCGAAGCAGGGGGTGAGGCGCATGCCCGACCGTTGAGCGGGACCAAACCCTCTGGCCGGCAGTCAGGGTAATCGATCATAGGCCGGGACCAGATGAGGAGGACGCCATGCGCGGCGAGAAGCAGCCATCTGCCCTGGCAGGCTGCCTGATCATTGCAGCCCTGGTTGCCTGCGGTGCTATCGCTGCGTTAGAGCTGTTCGGGGTGATCCAGGTCATCCCCGATGCAGAGGAGGCTGCCGAGCGCACCTACGACCTGCTCGCGCCCGTCTCCGCCACTGCCGAGCAGTACCTGCCGCCCGGCCAGCGGCGAATCGAGCGCGACCCACAGGCCATCGCCGAGGAGCTGGGCATCCCATTGTTTGACGGCGGCGACGGGCTGGCAACCTACGACCTGATCCCCCTGACAGGCGTGGAGAAAAACAGCGCCCTGCGCGGGTATATCCCCACGGTTGACCAGGCAGCCAGTGTGCTGTACCGCGCCGAGCGCCCGCACACCCTGCTGCTGGACGTATGGGGCGACCCCGGCATGGCCCCCGAGGCGGCGCTGATCGACCCAGGCGGCGCCGTGCTGGCCTGTGCAGGCACGCGGGCAGGCGGGCATCTGCGGCTGCAGGCGGAGCTGCCGGAAGCAGGCACGTACACGCTGCGCTTCCGGGCACGGGCCGTGCCTGACATGACCTTCGCAGGGGATTACGAACAGGCGCAGGCCCGCAACTTCACCTTCACCTACAGCACGCCGGGTTTCTTCAACCGGGCCGAGCGGGCCTTCAAGATTTTCGAGTTTCTGGGGGACCCCGACGCGCTGGGCGCGCTGGTCTTCCTGGTGGGCGGGGCGGCTGTCCTGCTGGTGCTGCTGTTCGGGCGCATCTTCGGGGCGCCAGCCGGGTTCCAGCGACGTATCATCAACGGGTTCCGTATGGCGTTCCTGGCGGCCATGGGCCAGGCGGAGCCGGTCCGGCGCATCCGGCCCGAACCGGAAATACAGATGGTGGCCGTTGTGCCCGCGCCGCCCTACATCACGGCTGCGGCTGCGCCGCTGTCCATCTTCTGCGAAGTCTGCGGGTCCGCGATGGAGCCAGACCCGGCCGCCCTCGCTGCTGACCAATACGATCTGAGAGTGTCCGGTGAGGGAGCGGCTGAAGGGGCAGAACCCACGAGTGCGCCCAGGCGGCGCTGCTCGAACCCGGGGTGCCCATCGCGCCGAGACGCTGCCGAGTGAGCCAGCGGGCGCTAAGCGCCGTCGTTCACCGGTAAGTGCAGGGTGAAGGTCATGCCGGGGCCTGGGGGGGCGTTGTTGTGAGCGGTGATTTCGCCGCCGAGCTGGTCCATGATCTCGCGGGCAATGGCCAGGCCCAGCCCGGTGCCGGGCTTGCCTGCCTGCAGGCCCGCGCTGCCCCGGTAGAAGCGATCAAACACGCGCTCCAGCTCACCTGAGGGGATGCCCGGGCCGGTGTCGCGCACGCCAATGCAGGCGAACTGCACGCCGTCCCGCTCCTGCAGCCCGGTGAACAGGGTCACCGTGCCGCCTGCGGGGGTGTAGTTGAGCGCGTTGTCCAGCAGCGCAGCCAGCGCGCGGCCCAGCATCACCGTGTCGGCGTGCACGGGCGGCAGCTCGGACGCCAGATCAGCCCGATATTCAAGCCCGGCCTGTTCCATCAGGGCCTCGCGGTCGGTCAGGTACAGCGAGGCCAGCGCGTTGAGGTCCGTGCGCTCGCGGCGCGGGCGGAGCTGGCGGCGGTCGAGCTGCGAGAGATAGAGCAGGTTCTCGATCAGGTGCTCCAGGCGGCGCGTCTCACGCTCGAGAATCTGCAGGTACTCGGCGCTCTTGGCGGGCCGGGCGCTCAGCAGGTGATGGTACACCTTCAGGCTGGCCAGGGGGGTGCGCAGCTCGTGGGACACATTGGCGACGAACTCATCCTTGACCGTGTTCAGGCGAGTCAGCTCCCGGTTGGCGGCGGCGAGCTGTTGGGTGCGCTCGTCCACCAGTTCCTCGAGCCGGTCGCGGTGGCGGGCCAGCTCAGCCTCGGCTTGGGTGCGCTGCTTGATCTCACGCTGGGCCTGGGCATACAGGTGCGCATTGGCCAGCGCCGTGGCTACCGGGCCAGCCAGCCCTTCGAGCAGGCGCAGATCGTCGTCTGTGTAAGCCGCAGGGTAGTCACTGAAGACCTGGATCACCCCGGTGACGCGCCCTTCGCTCTTGAGCGGCACCATCAGGGCCGACTGTGAGGGCTTGCGGTCCTCGGGCGGGTCGTCCCAATCTGCCAGGGTGCCATCGCCCCGGACATGGTACTTGATCGAGGCAGTGGCCATATTGCTCTGGTAATCGGGGAAGTTGAAGGATCTCCCGCTGTGGATCACCCGGCTCTGGGCGCCCTCGTCGGGCGCACCCAGCGGCAGCGGCGGCCACGTGCTGACATCGATCTTGCCCTGCGGCGACCAGGCCGCCTCGCAGTGGATCAGGTGCGCGCGCGTATCGTAGCTGGAGATGATCAGCTCCATGCAGGACATGGCGCGCTGCACCGTCTGGTAGAGGGCCTCGTAGATGGTGGGCAAATCGAGCGTCTGGCCCAGGGCATGCTCAGCATCCAGGATCAGGCGCAGGCGCTCTTCTGCCTGGCGGCGCTGCCCCACTTCATTCTGGGCCTGGGCATAGAGGAGCGCGTTGGCATGCGCTGCCGCCACCTGCGCTCCAAGCGCTTCGACCAGCTCCTGGTGCGCCGGGGTGTAGGCATTGAGCCGGTAGGAGTACACCTGGACCACCCCCACCACGCGGCCCTCCAGCCTGAGGGGCACGAACAGCGCCGAGCGCGCCATGTTCTCCTGCTGGTAAGCCTGCTCAGGAGGCATGAGTGTCCCATCGCTGGCGACGCAATAGAAGGTGGACTGCGTCTCCTGCAAGGTCCTGCGGTAATCGGAGACAAGCAGCGCCTGAGCGGTGCGGATCACCTGGCTCTGGATGCCGCGCCCCTCCTCGGCAAGCGGGATGGGTGGGAAATCGCCGACATCAAGGCGGCGGCCGTCTTCCCAGAACATCTCACAGCGGATCAGGTTATCCTGGGGAGAATAGGAGGAAATCACCAGCCCATCGCAGGGCACCACCCCCTGCAGGATGTTGTAAAGCACCGCATAGATCGCCGCCGGGTCGAGGGTTTTGCTGAGGGCCTGGCCAGCCTCGTAGAGCAGGCGCAGCCGCTCGGCGTTCTCGCGGCGCTCCTGGATGTTGCGGCTGGTATTGAGGATATAGATGGGGCTGCCTGCGTCATCCATAATGCAGCGCAACGAGGCCTCCAGCCACTTGTAGCCACCCTCTTTGCAGCGGATGCGCCACTCGACGCGGACGATCTCACCCTCCAGGACCTTCTCTACGAAGATGGGCCGGATGCTCTCCAGGTCATCCGGGTGCACCACCGAGAGCATGTTGGTGCCCACAATCTCCTCAGGGGACCAGCCGGCCTCACGCTGGATGGAGGGGCTGATGTAGGAGACAATGCCCTGCATGTCATGCAGGCTGATGATGTCACTGGTGGAGTCGGCGAGCAGGCGGTACTGTTCTTCGCTCTTACGGAGGGCCTCATCGGCCTGGCGCCTTGCGGTGATGTCCCGCGAGGAGCTGACACGCTGCACGGGCCGTCCGTGCTCGTCCAGCACCACACTGGTATTGGAGCCCATCCAGACGTAGGAGCCGTCCTTGCAGCGCCAGCGCCATTCATCATAGGCAGCCTCCAGGGTGCGCATCTGGCGGTCGATGCGTGCCTGCACGTGCTGCCGGTCATCGGGATGCAGGAAATCCAGCCCGATCTTCCCGATCAGCTCCGCCGGTTTCCAGCCGGTGATGCGCTCAATCGAAGGGCTGATATAGACGAAAGTGCTGTCCGCGTCATGCAGGGTGATCACATCACTGGTGCTGTCGGTCACCAGGCGGTACAGACGCTCGCTGTCGCGCAGGCTCTCCTCAGCCTGCTTCTGCTGGCTGATATCGCGTGACACGCTCAGGCGATGCAGGGGCCGCCCCTGGCTGTCGCGCACCAGCCGGGTGGTCGAGGAGAGCCACAGGTAGGTGCCATCCTTACGGCGGCAGCGCCACTCCAGGAAGGAATCCTGGTCAGTCTCCATCAGGCGCCGGATGGACTGCAGCAGCCTGTCACGGTCGTCGGGGTGTGCCAGGTCGACGGCCTTCAGCCCCAGGAGCTCCTGCGGGGTGAGGCCGAGCACCTGCTGCACGGAGGGGCTGGCATAGCGGAAGGTGCCATCCGGCGCCTGGAGGGAGATCACGTCGCCGATGTTCTCGGCCAGCAGGCGGTACTGCTCCTCGCTGCGCCGCAGGGCTTCCTCCATCTGAACGTGGGCCTGCACCTCACGCGAGCTGATGACAACGCTGAGCGGCGTGCCGTCCGCGTCCTTGGCAACCCGCCCATCGCTCTCAAACCAGAGGTAGCTGCCATCCTTGCAGCGGGCGCGCCAGCGCACAGGGGGCAGGTAGCGGCCTGCTTCAGGGAGATCGAACAGGCAGTTAAAGTCCCCGAGATCGTCGGGATGCACGAGGCTGCGGAGCGGCATGCTGAACAGTTCGCCGCCGGTCCAGCCCGTCACCCGGGTCAGCGAAGGGGTCACGTATTGGAGGCCGCCCTGCAGGTCGACCAGGCAGATCACATCGGTGAGGTTATCAGCCAGCAGGCGATACAGGTCCCCATCATAGGGGGGACTGGTGGGCCTTGGTGGGAGATTGGCTTCGGTCATCCTGTACGCCTTTTATCGATGGCGGTCCGCTGAGGGGTTGGTGCATGCCTTGAGGATGCAGAGAGCCCGATCCTTACGAAATTATGACCGCTCATTGGTACCATTATATGCCGATGGGCTGTGCGAAGTGATCAGGTGAAACCCGTATGCGGCGGCAGCGCGGCCCCGTGTGCCCCAGTATAATCGGGGGCACCTTATCCAGCAGAGGAGAGACATGATGCACCGATTCAACCTGGCAGGGGCTGTGCTGCTTGCCCTGGCCCTGGCCGCACTGGCCTGCAATCTTCCACTGGGCACCGGCCCGTCCACGCCGGTGCCGACCAGCCCCCCGGAGGACTTCACCAACCCCCAACCCGCCGTAACGCAGGATGCGGTCAGCACGCAGCCTGCCGTCAGCACGCAGCCTGCCGTGACCGAGGACGCCGGGGGCGCCAGCCAGATGGGCACCATTCAGGGCGGCCTGGCCTATCCGAGCAGCTTCATCCCGGCGCAGCGCATCTTTGTGCAGAGCACCAGCGACCCGCTGGAGTTCTATTTCGTGGACAGCGCAGAGAACCAGAGCAGCTATTCGATTGAGGTGCCAGCAGGGACCTACTATGTGTTTGCCTACATCCTGGATAATGCGACGGCGCCGGGCGCGGGCTATACGGAGTTTGTGACCTGCGGGCTGGAGTACGGGTGCCCCAGCCATGCGATGATCCCGGTGAGCCTGCAGGGCGGGGAGACGCTCACGGGCATTGATGTGACAGACTGGTATGCCGCACCGGAGGAGAACCAGGTACCCCCGCGCCCGAACTAGCGGGCGGGGATAGGACCGGACAGCGGGGGCAAGGTGCGCCTTGCCCCTACCCCTCGGGCAGGATCACGAACTCCACCCCGGTCTCTTTGCTGAGCCGGGCTGCCAGCTCCTCCAGCTCGTGCAGCCGGAACAGGCTCTCATCTGCGGGGCGGCCCAGCACGACCAGGTGCGCCCCGGTCTCCTTGACCGCTGCCTTGAGCTCCTCGCTGATGCGCCCCTCGCGGATCAACCCCTCGGCCTCGACACCGCCCTTCTGCGCGCGCTCGATGGCCATCGCCAGCAGGAAATCCGCCATGTGCTCCATCTCCTCCTTGACCACATCGGAACGCATGCCGTACAGCGCATGGATCATGAAGTCCATATCAAGCACATAGATGAACGCCAGGCGGTCGCCGCCGGCGCGGGCGCGTTCAATGGCGGCCTGTTGAGTCCGGACGCTGGCCTCGCCGCCGCGTGTCGCGCACAGGATGGTACCCATGGGGTTGTTCTCCTTCCCTCTACAGGAAGTGCAGCAGCAGCCACACTGAGCCCAGCGCCGTCGTCAGCAGCGTGACGGGCAGGCCGATTTTCAGGAACTCGATGAAGGTGATGCGAAAGCCCGCACGCTCCGCGATGCCCGCCACCACCAGGTTCGGGGAGGAGGCGATCAGGGTGACGTTGCCGCCCATCGCCGTGCCGACGGCCAGCGCGAAGAACAGCGCGTTCCCAGAGCCGGGCAGGGAGCGCGTCAGGTAATCCGCGGCAGGCAGCATGGCCGCCGCAAAGGGGATGTTATCCACCACGCCGGAGAGCAGCGCCGACGACCAGGTAAAGACCATCATGGCCGCCCCCAGGTTATCGCCGACCATGCTGCGGATCTGGCCCGCGATGGTGCCGATCAGGCCGACCTCCTCCACAGCGCCCACCACCATAAACAGGGCCATGAAGAAGACCAGGGTGGTCCAGTCCACCACACCGAGCATCTCCTCAATGTTGGGGTTGACCACCAGCAGCATAGCCACCGCGCCGATGATGGCGGAGACGGCGGGCGTCAAGTGCAGGCGCTCGCCGAAGATGAAGAGCAGGAGCAGCCCGGCCATCACGATCAGCGCCTTGCGCAACTGCAGCGGGTCCTTGATGCGCGCGTTCTCCTCGAGCCGCTTGAGCAGGGCCGGGGAGGCTCCCGCGCCCGCCGCCTTGTGATCCTTGCGGAACCAGAGCAGCATGAAGACGATCAGCGCGGCCTCGGCCAACAGCACGCCCGGCGTCAGGTTGCCCAGGAAGTCGGTGAAGCCCAGCCCGGCATACGAGCCGATCAGGATGTTGGTGGGGGTGCCGATCAGCGTGGCGATGCCGCCAACATTGGAGGCCATCAGCGCCGGGAAGAGCAGCGCCAGCGGGTTGATGCCCAGCGCCAGGGCGATCTCAATGGTGATCGGCGTGATCAGCAGCATGGTAGTCACGTTGTCGAGCAGGGCGGTCACCACCGCCGTGATCAGCATCAGGATGATGGTCATCAGCCAGACCCTGCCACGCGACAGACGGTACGCCTGGTAAGCCAGCCACTGGAAGATGCCCGTCTCCTCGATGATGCCGATCACGATCATCATGCCCATGAGCAGGAAGATCACCTCGAAGTCGATGTGGCGCAGCGCATGTTCGAAGTCGATGATGTACAGGCTCTCGGAGAAGGCGCCGCCGACAAAGGTGACCACGAAGATCAGCGCCACGGCCAGCAGCGCCGCCAGCGTGTTCTGTAGGCGCTCCAGGGCGATCAGCCCAAGCATGCCCAGGAACAGGCCGGTGGCGACCCAGAAGGCCGCGTTGTAGCTGCGCTCCAGGGCGATCGGGTCGAGGATCAGCGAGCCGCTGGCCCGCAGGTCGGCCAGCTCCTGGCCTGCTGCATCCCATGCGTAAGGCTCGAAGTGGTGGCGGTTGATCTCGATGTGGGCGCTTTCAATGGTCTCATCGACCGGCAGGAAGAGCACGAAAGACCCGTCTTCCTTGGTGTTGTCCTCGGCCAGCGGCTCATCGCGCTCACCGTTCACGTACAGGACCACGTCCGCATCGAGCACGGCGCGGCCCTGGGCATCGAACACCGAGCCCGCGATGGCGTTGCCGCGCGCCTGCGCTGCCGGGACAGGCTCCGACAGCCAGCGGGCCAGCGCCAGCCCGCCGATCAGCGCCAGCGCAACCCACGGCCAGGCACGCTTGAAGCCCTTGAACCGGATTGGAGAGAGCTTTTTTAGAAAAGTCATGCGCCTATCTTAATAGGGGCGCGCGGCGGGGTCAAATGGCTGGTTCTCTAGGGCGATTGTATGAAAACCAGCCCACACACAAAAGGGGCTGTTATTCTGGCCTCACCCCCTGCGTCGCCGCGGACAGCGTCTCGCTGTCCCCCTCTCCACGGGTGGAGAGGGGAAAACCCGAGCGCGGGGAGGTTTGGGGGTGGGGCTGGTGGCCAGGAGCTTCAACGAGCAATCAAGGAGTCGTATAATGGAGTCGGACACCAAAAGCGGAAAAGGGGAGGCTCCATGGATCGCTCACAACCTCTGCGCATCCTGCGCCTTGCGCTGGGGAGTTCCGATTTACGCCGTAAGCTGCTGATCACCCTGTTGATCCTGATCGTATACCGCTTCCTGACACACATCCCGATGCCGGGCTTCACCCCGGAGGAGCTGGCGCTGCTGATGCAAAGCCCGCTGCTCAACTCGGATGTGTACCGGCTGGCCAACCTGTTCAGCGGCGGCGCCGCGGTGACCTTCTCGGCGGTGGCGCTGGGCATTTTCCCGTACTTCACCGCAGTGGGCATCCTCAACTCGCTGATCCCGGTATTCCCCCGGCTGGAGGAGCTCAGCAAGGAGCGGTACGGCTACGGCCAACTGCGGCGGGCGTCGGTCTACCTGATGCTGCCGCTGGCCATCATCCAGGCGCTTGGGGCGGAGTTCATCCTGCTGCCCAAGATGGGGCTGACCGACCGCCTGTGGCTCTCCTCGGTGACGGCGGTGTGCGCGCTGACGGCGGGCAGCTACATCACGCTGTACCTGGCGGAGCTGATCACCGAACGGGGCATCGGCAACGGGCGGCGCGCAATCCTGTTCGCCAACCTGGCGGCGATGCTGCCGCCCGTGCTGATGATCGACAGCGGCGGGGATTACGTGCTGCTGGCAATCCTGATCGGCCTGCTGATCCTTCTAACCATTTTGAATGTGGTGCTCAACAACGGGCAGCGCCGGGTGGCCGTGCAGTATGGCAAACGCGTGCACGGGACGCGCTTATACAGTGGGCCGCCCTCCACCTATATGCCGCTCATGGTGGCGGGATCGCACTCCGACGCCAAGGAGATCGTGTTCTCGCTGGTGGCACTGGGCGGCCTGATCCTGACGGCCTTCCCGGAAGGTTCGTTCATGCGCTCGCTGGAGACCACCTTCAGCGAGATGACCTACCTTGTGCCGGTGCTGCTGTTCCTGGGCGGGGTGCTGGCGGCCTACCTGCTGGCCTGGATGGAGAACAACACGGAGGACCTGGCTGAGAGCCTGCAGCGGCATGGCGGGTTCGTGCCGAATGTGCGCCCGGGGCGCAGCACCGCCGAGTACCTCCGGCGGATCGTCCAGCGCATCGCGCTGGTCGGGGTGCTGTACGCGGGGCTGTACACGGCCCTACCCTGGGCGCTGCAGGCGATCTTCCACACGCAGTACCCGGTGTACTCGGTGCTGGCCGTGGGCGTGAGCGTGGGCTACGTGGTTGACACCTGGCGGCAGGTCAACGCGGAGGTTGCCATGCGCAACTACGAGGGGTTTGTGCATTAGGGGGCGGCTGCGGACGCGCCGCCTGCCCCCCCGGCGACCGCGCACCACCTCACCCCTTCCGACGCCCGGTAGGGCGTCTCCCTCCCCTCTCCCAAGCTTGCTTCGCAAGCCGGAGAGGGGGCGGCAGGCAGCGCCTGCCAGGGGGTGAGGTCAATAAGACCGGCCTGAGGGAAAAGGCCTGAGGCCTGAGAGATCATCCACCCCGCCGCCTGCCCCGTGGGGAGCGCCCGGTAAATGGGCGTTTCGCGGTTTCACGGAGCTGCGCTCAGGGCTGCGCGGCTTTCCCCAGCGCGCGGAGCACAGCGACCAGCGCGCCCACCGCTGCCTCAAAGTAGGCCTCGAAGACCTCGTCGGGGATGTGATAAGGCCCCCCACCCGAGCCATCGCCCAGCGCCGCGCGGATGCTCTGCGGGCCGAGCCGGGAGGGCAGGGCCGCCAGCGGCTTGTCACCCTCGGGCAGCAGGCCGACGCGCGTCTGCGGGAAGCTCTCCGACCAGTTGGCGTGGCGCGGCGGCAGGCCGTGTTCAGCCGCGAAGGCGTGCACGGGCGGCTCCATCCACCAGTTGAACAGCCCCACCCGCGCATCAGGCCGGGCGGCGCTGAACTCGCTGATCACCGCACGCAGCACGCCGACGTTGCCGCCGTGTCCGTTGTTGACCAGGATGCCCCGGAAGCCCTGCGCGTAGAGGCTCTCCAGCAGATCGCGGGCCACGGCGGCGAAGGTCTCCGCACGCAGGCTGAGCGTGCCGGGATAGGCCGCGAAGTCCGGGGAGAGGCCGTAAGGCTGCGCCGGGGCGACCAGCCAGCCGGGCTCGCGGCGGGCGGCGGCCTCGGCGAGCGCCAGCGGACAGAGCACATCGGTCAGCAGGCTGAGATAGGCGTGCTGCTCCACTGCGCCCACCGTCAGGATCACGCGGTCATCGTGCTGCAGGTGGCGCTCGACATCCATCCAGGTCATATGCTCAAATTGAAAAGGGGCTGTGCCGGACATCAGGGGATGCTTCCTCCGTTGATGGTGTTGAACTGCCTCCCCATTGTAGCACCATCGCCCGGGGAATCGGCGGTTCCCCCGGGCACAATTGATGTACAATGATCATGGCTTCTGGCGCACACCCTCTGATCCTCCCTGCTGTCCCCACGGCCGGCGCCCCGGCCATGCTGCACGGCGCGCTGAACTTCCTGTGAGGGCGGACAGCAGCAGGCCGCCCAGCCAGCGGCAGCCGCCGATCACGCGGGCAGGCCGTCCGCACAGAAGGACGGCCCGCCCTGAACCAATTGGAGGAGGGAGTGTGATTGGGGGTGTCTCAGGCGATAGCCGGGAAGCGCTCCGCAAGCTCGGGGACTGCTGCGTAGAGCACCTCCAGCGAGCGATTGGCGTCGGCCAGCGTGCGCGTCTCGAGCACCAGCGGGCCATCCCAGCCTGCCGCCTGCAATTGGCCCAGCAGACGGCGCACATCCAGGTCACCCTTGCCCAGCGCCTGGTGATCCAGGCCGTGGCCGGGCCGCTCAGGGGGGCACTGTGGGCTGTCGTGCAGGTGCACTTCAACCAGGCGGGGCAGAACCTGCTGCAGGGCATCGTAGACATCGTACGGGCCGCTGAAGCCGCCGAGCAGATGCCCGGTGTCGAAGCAGAACCCCAGGTCGAATTCCTGGGCCAGGTTCAGGGTCAGGTCGAGCGGGAACTGCACGTTCTCCACGGCCAGCCTGCGCGAGGGCAGCCCGGTCTTACGCAGAATCTGCTCGAGGCTGCGCCGGGCGGCGTCCATGAAACGGCCCAGCGTGACACGGCGCATGATGCCCTGCAGCCCCATCTCGACGAACTCGGCTGCCAGGTGCCCGGTGGCGTGCAGGATGTAGACCTGCGGGCTGAGCGCCTCGGTCATGTGGACGGCCTCCACCGTCGCTGCGAGCGAGCCTGCCCGCACCGCCTCAACCGGCGAGGACAGCTCCACCGACCAGAAGGGCAGATGCACGGTGTACTGCACGCCCGTCTGCGCACGCAGCGCGGCGAGGCGCTGCATCTGGCGTATGGAGAACAGGCCGGGCAGGAAACTCATCAGGTCTGTGCTGATCTCCAGCACGTCATAACCGTGGGCGATCACGCGACGGGCCAGCTTGCTGAAATCCGCCGTCACCAGGGCACCCATCACGGCATCCAGCGAGGTGGTGGATGGTTTGAGCAGGTCGAGGTGCATGGCCAGCGTGCCAGTTTGCATCAGGTGGTCTCTCCCGATTGTAGTTTGCTTACTCACAGGCAGGATAGTCCATGCAGGTTAAGGGCGGCTTAACAGCGTGTTATCATGCCTTAAGGTACGGCTGTCAGGCGGCGGGCATAGAGCGGCCCCTGACATTCCAGAACATTCAAAGCCAACATCGCAGCGGAAAGGATAGTGAGCATGCCATACGCCCCGGTAAACGGCCTTCGCATGTATTACGAAATCCACGGCAGCGGGCGGCCCCTGGTCCTGATCCACGGCGGCCTGGGGCTGATCGAGATGTTCGCGCCGCTGCTGCCCAAGCTCGCCGCCGCGCGCCAGGTCATCGCCGTCGATCTGCAGGGGCACGGGCACACCGCCGACATCGAGCGCCCGTTCAGCTATGAGGGGTTCGCCGCCGACATCGCCGCCCTGATCGAGCACCTGGGGGTCGGGCAGGCCGACCTGATAGGCTATTCGCTCGGCGGGGGCGTGGCGCTGCAAACCGCCATCTGCCATCCACAGGCCGTGCGCAGGCTGGTGGTGATTTCCGCGCCTTTCCGGCACGACGGCTGGTTCCACACAGTGATGGAGTCGGTGGCGGCGATCCGCAGCGGTGACCTGGACGGCACGGTCATGCACAGCGCCTACCTGCGCAGCGCGCCCGATCCGGCGGGGTGGCCGGGGCTGGTTGAGAAAACCCGCCTGATGCTCGGCAAACCCTACGACTGGTCGGGCGGCGTGGCAGCGCTGAGCACCCCCACGCTGATCGTGGTGGGCGATTCCGACAGCCTGCCGCCCGCGCACGCCGCGGAGATGTTCGGGCTGCTGGGCGGCGGAAAGTCGGATGGGAATATGGGCGCGCCCTTCGTGCACCGCTTCGCGGTGCTGCCGGGCACCACGCATTACGACATCCTGGAGCACACCGATCTGCTGGTCCCGATCCTCAGCGGCTTCCTCGATGCACCCATGCCGAGGGCGTCTTGACACAATAGAACACATGAGCTAATATGGCTGTATCGCCCGGCACGTCAGGTTGTGGTTCCAGAGGCGCCCCAGATGAAGATGCAACTGAGCAGTGTCTTTGTGGACGACCAGGAGAAAGCCCTCAAGTTTTACACCGAGGTCCTGGGCTTCGCGAAAAAGCACGACTTCCCCGTCGGCGCGCACCGCTGGCTGACCGTGGTCTCGCCCGAAGGCCCGGAGGACGTGGAGCTGCTGCTCGAACCGAGCGACAACCCGGCCACCCAGGCGTTCAAGCAGGCACTCTTTGAGCAGGGGATCGCGGCCAGGGCCTTCAGCGTGGGGGATATCCAGCAGGAAGCCGCGCGCCTGGAGAAGCGGGGCGTGGTGTTCACTATGCCGCCCACCAGCATGGGGGCGGTGACCATTGCCGTGTTCGACGATACCTGCGGCAACCTGATCCAGATTTACCAGGTCTGATCGCGGGGTGTGGGCCGGGCCTGCGCAGGAACGAGCGCCCGATAAGCCCGCGTGTGGCCGCGCGGCTGAGCGACAAGGGGGTATGTGATGACATGGCAAGATCGGCTGAAAGGCGATCCCATCACCTGGCTGCTTGAGCCAGACCCCGCCAATCCGTCTATACGCTATTTCGCCCTGCGCGACCTGCTGGAACGGCCCACCTCGGACCCCGACCTGCAGGCCGCGCAGGCGGCGATCATGGAGAGCGGGCCTGTGCCCGTGATCCTGGATGCGCAGAGCCCGGACGGCCACTGGCAGAAGCCCGGCGGGGGATACGGCAAGTACCGGGGCACCGTGTGGCAGATCATGCTGCTGGGCGAGCTGGGCGCAGACCCGCAGGACGCACGGGTGCGGCGCGGCTGCGACTATTTGTTCAGCCACAGCGCCGCCAGCAGCGGGGGCTTCGCGGCCAGCCAGAGCCAGGAACCTGTGCCAAGCAGCGTGATCCACTGCCTGAACGGCAACCTGCTCTATGCGCTGATCCGGCTGGGCTACCTGGATGATCCGCGCCTGGAAGGTGTGCTGGACTGGCAGGCCCGGTCGATCACCGGCGAAGGCGCCATGCAGTATTACCTGTCCGGCACCAGCGGGCCTGGCTTCGCCTGCGGGGTCAACCTGAAGCAGCCGTGCGCCTGGGGCGCCACCAAAGCCATGAAGGCGCTGGCCGCCGTGCCGCCCGATCAGCGCACCCCGGCCATCCGGCGCGCGCTGGAACAGGGCGTGGAGTTCCTGCTGCGCCACGACCTGGCCCGCGCCGAGTACCCCTACACCGAGCGGATCAGCGCGACGTGGTTCAAGCTGGGCTTCCCGCTGAGCTACTGGAGCGACCTGCTGGAGACGCTGGCGGTGCTGGCGGCACTGGGCCACGGGCAGGACCGGCGCCTGCGGGAGGTTTTCCGCTGGCTGCTGGGCAAGCAGGACGCGCAGGGCCGCTGGAAGCTCGAGAACTCGCTGAACGGTAAAATGTGGATCGACATTGAGAAGCAGGGCAAGCCCAGCAAATGGGTCACGCTGCGCGCGCTGCGCGTGCTGAAAGCGGCGGGCTGACGCCGCCTCGATCCCGCATGCGCCCTGTGAGGGGGATGGGTATGTGCAGGAACATCCGGACGCTGTACAACTTCGAGCCGCCCGCGACCGACGAGGAGATCCGCGCGGCGGCGCTGCAGTACGTGCGCAAGATCAGCGGCTTCCAGAAGCCGTCGCGCGCCAACGAAGCGGCCTTCCAGGCTGCCGTGGACGCCATCGCGGCGGCCTCGGCCCAGCTGATCGACGCGTTGGAGACCGGCGCCGCGCCCCGGGATCGCGAGGCCGAGGCGGCCCGCGCACGCGCCCGCGCCGCCCAGCGCTTCAACAGGTGAGCGGGGCGGGACAGGAGGCGGCTCACCACGATAACCAGCATGGCGGGGTGTGATCGCACAGTACGAAATCTGACATTTGACACATGACTTGCAGCGTTGGCTGCCTGTACCATGAGGGGAATGTGCCGGCTCCGTCCGCTGGCCCCGTTCGACAAGGAGAATCCCCTCATGGCAACACGCGACCGCTACGACGAGTTAATCAAATCATACGAGTTCCAGACAGGCCCGACACCCAAACGTGACGCGCTCAAGCGCGGGCTGCAGCAGACCATCAGCCCGGAGGACCTCGAGGTGCTGTTCCTGCTGCCCTTCGTGGGGCCGATGAAGCCCGAGAAGCTGGCCCGCAAGGCGCGGCGCAAGGGCATCAGCACCGAGGACCTGGAGGCCCGCCTGCGCCACCTGCATCAGGAAGCCTTCGTGATGAAGTATGAAGGCAAGGGCGGCCCGCTGTACGAGCGCGCCTTCTCGGCCTTTATGGCCGAGCAGCAGGTGCGCATGCGCAAGGGCACCGAGCTGGGCGCGATCTACGCCGAGTACTGGAACAACCTATCGAGCATCACCATGCTCAACCTGCCCACCCGCACGCCCTACCTGCGCGTGGTCCCCGTCGAGTCGAGCGTCGCGCCGCAGGGCGCCAAGCAGACCCTGGCGATCCACGCCGATATCGAGGACACACGGTCCATACTGCCCATCGACATTATCTCCGAGATGGTGCGCAAGGAGCCGCTGATCGGCGTGGCCGAGTGTTACTGCCGCCTCTCGCAGGGCATGCTGGGCTATGACTGCTCCTACCCGCGCGAGACCTGCTTCACCTTCAACGAACTGGCCCAGGACCTGATCGAGATCGGCATCATGCGCCAGGTCAGCGCGGATGAGGCGGTGGAAATCCTGCGCAAGTGCGAGGACGCGGGGCTGATCCACCACGCCGACAACTGCCAGGAGCACCTCAAGGCGCTGTGCAACTGCTGCCCGTGCTGCTGCCCCGGCATGAAGGCCTACACGATGGGCCTGACCAACGTGGGCAGGCCGTCCCGCTTCCATGCACAGCACGACGGCGGCCCCTGCGCCCTGTGCGAAACCTGCGTGGAAACCTGCCCGGTGAGCGCGATCAGCGCGGTGGAGCGGGAGATCGTGATCGATACGGCCAAGTGCATCGGCTGCGGGCACTGCGCCACGCGCTGCCCGGAGGGCGTGATCGAGATGGCCCTGCGCGAGGAGCAGGCGCCGATCCTCAAGACCAACGATGACCTGTGGGGGCAGATCCGCCGCGAGGCCGTGGTGGGCATGGTCAAGGGCAAACTGCTGGGGCAGGAGAGGCCAAAGGCGTGAGGCCTGAGTCACGAGTCAACAGACAGGCCTGAGGTCAAAGGATGAACCCCGCGCCCCCGGGTTATTTGCAGAGTGGAGGGGCAAAGCACGCTTTACCCGCGCCCGCACCTCACCCCCTGTCAGGCGCTGCCTGACGTCCCCCTCTCCGTGCGGAGAGGGGGGGTAGTCCGCAGGACAGGGTGGGGGTAGGCCAGGCCGGAGCAGAGAGTTCCAGAGTTAGGGGGGAGGCCAGACCCGAGGGGGTTTCACCGCCGTTCTCCAAGGAGGGAGCACCAATGACCACCGAAGCACGCACCGCCCCATCCAGCAGCGCCGCAGCCGCCCCGGCGGTCCGGCGCAGGGGGGCCACGGTCGCCATCCTGTTCTTCTTCATGCTGCTGCACCAGACCGACAAGTACCTGATCAGCCCGCTGACCACGCCGATCATGAACACCTTCGGCATCAACGAGGCCCAGCTCGGCGCCGTGCTGACCGGGGCGATCCTGGTCGGCGTGGTCTTTTACCCGCTGTGGGGCTACCTGTTCGACCGCTACGCCCGCCCCAAAATCCTGGCACTGGCCGCGCTGATCTGGGGATCGACCACCTGGCTGAGCGCCATCGCCCCCACCTACCCCCTGTTCATGGCGACCCGCGCCAGCACGGGCGTGGATGACGCCAGCTACCCCGGCATCTACAGCATGGTGGCCGACCTGTACCCGCCGAACCGGCGCGGGCGCATCATCGGTGTGCTGCAGCTCAGCATGATCCTGGGGTCGCTGGCGGGCGTCGGGATGGCGGTGGGCCTGCAGGACGTGATCGGCTGGCGCGGGGTGTTCTACATCACCGGGTCGCTGGGCATCGTCGTGGCGCTGGTCTTCTACTTTTTCGTGCGCGACGTGCCGCGCGGCCAGACCGAGCCTGAGCTGGCCGGGCTGGAACAGAGCGGCTCGACACGCTTCGACTGGCAGGCGGCCCGCCAGTTGATCCGCAAGCCCAGCATCCTGCTGATCTGCCTGCAGCAGTTCGTCTACGTGTTCCCCTTTGTGGGCATCACCTACTGGTACTTCCGCTATATGGAGGTTGAGCGCGGCTACCCGGGCACACAGGTCGCCCTGGTGATGGCCGTCTTCTCGCTGGCCGGGGCGTTTGGCAACGTGCTCTCCGGCGCGCTGGGCGATGCGCTGTTCAAGCGCACCCCGCGCGGGCGGATGATCGTCTCGATTGTGGGCGTGGTCCTGCTGATCACGTTCTTCACGTCTGCCCTGCGCGTGCCGCCGGAGAACTTCAGGCTGTTCTTTGTGCTGCAGTCGATCGGGTCGCTGTTTGTGCCCTTCGTCTACCCCAACATCGTCTCGACGGTGCAGGACATCACCGAGCCGGAGGTGCGCAGCACGGCCCACGCGCTGATGGGCATCGCCGAGATGGGCGCCTCTGCGCTGGCCCCGCTGGTGACGGGCATCCTGGCGGTGCGCGCGTCGCTGCAGCACGCCATGCTGATCATCACCACGGCGGGCTGGGTAGTGGGCGGCCTGCTGCTGGTGGTAATCGCGCTGGTGGTGCCGAAAGACATCGCTGCGCTGCGCGCCGAGCTGGCCCGCCGCGCAGAGGCCAGCCAGCACGCAGGCGGCGCGGCTTGATCTCGCTGCGACTTTTCCGTATACTAGCTGTACGCACGCGTGCATAACTCGACAAACGAGTTAGGAAAGGAGGTGATCGTGGACTCAGGTCGATCGCCTCTAGGGGTGCACTCGTAGCAGTGACCCTGAAGAGGGACCAAGGGCCGCCCGGCTGCGCCGGGCGGCTTCCCTTTTTGGGAGCAGAGAGGTGTTCCACCGGTACTGCCCCCCGTGGCGCGACCGGAGGGAAAAGGCCAGAGGCCTGAGGCCACCTTCACGCGGCAACGTAGCGGGCGATCATCCAGAAGTGCAGCCCCGAACCGGCGATCACGGCCAGGTGCCAGACCTCGTGCCAGCCGAAGCTGGTGAACGTGGCGCGGCTCTCCAGCGAGTAGAAGATCGCCCCCGTGGTGTAGAAGATGCCCCCGGCCACCAGCAGCACAATGGCGGGGGCCGGAAAGGCCCTCAGAATCTGCGGGAAGGCGCCCACCGCCATCCAGCCCATGGCCAGGTAGAAGCCCGTCGAAAGCGTGTCGTTGAAGCCCCGCGCCAGCAGCTTGTACAGCGCGCCGATCACCGCCAGGGTCCACACGATGATCAGCATGCCCTCGCGCCAGAAGCCGCTCAGGGCGTTGGCGCAGATCGGCGTGTAGGACCCGGCGATCAGAAAGTAGATCACCGCGTGGTCAAGGCGGTTGAGGCGGTCGATGGTGCGCTGCGGCCCCTGGTAGACGTGCAGGGCCGTGCTGGCGCTGAAGGTGAGCAGCAGGCTGGTCCCGTAGATGGCCATGGTCGCCATGCGCAGCGGGTCGCTGCGGCTGAGCACGAGCAGATAGACCAGCCCGGCGGCTGCCAGCGGGATCGCTGCCAGGTGGGTCACGCTGCTCCAGGGTTCGCGGAAACGCTGCATGGGTCGTCCCTCCCGGTGGCTGACGCGGGCTCCGTCCCTGAAGTATAACGGCTGGGGAGGTGGGGCGCCTGCCGGGCACGGGCGTGCAGCGGGCAGGCCGCCGACTTCTGCCGGATCACCATGCGCGCCTGAACCCTATACAATGAGCACAAACCTGCATTATAATGGGGATGCACGACTACAAGCGACACCGTCGCCTTATCCTCCTACACTGGTCCCAGGCGAGCCGGGGCGGGAACCCTGGAGCCAGCTTTCCCTTAGAAGTTCACACACGCACAACGATGGCACACCGGGGAGTGATCTCCCTGTTGATTCTGTTTGGCACTCGCATTGAAGGAGGGAGCTGTGATGAAACGCTCACTGCTTGGCGTGGCCCTGATCCTGGTTCTGGCCATGCTGATCCCATCGGTAGTGCTCGCCGGGCCACCCAACCCGCCGGGGCCACCTACCACACCGGGTGAACGGGGCCAGGGCGTCAACAACGCCCCCCCGGTTTACCTGCAGATCATCGCCTTCAACGACTTCCACGGCGCGCTGCGTGAGAGCCGCGCGGTCAGCGGAGTCGGAAACGTGGGCGGCGCGGACTACCTGGCCGCGCACATCCGCGCGCTGGAGGCCCACAACCCCAACACGCTGGTCATCTCAGGCGGCGACCTGATCGGCGCAAGCCCGCTGACCTCGGCGCTATTCCATGATGAGCCGACCATTGAGGCGGCCAACCTGATGGGTATGGACTTCGCCGTGGTGGGCAACCACGAGTTCGATGAGGGCTGGCAGGAGCTGCTGCGCATGCAGAACGGCGGCTGCCATCCCGTCGATGGCTGCCAGGACGGCGACGGGTTCGCCGGGGCACAGTTCCCCTTCCTGGCCGCCAACGTGATCGTGGATGCCACGGGCAAGACGCTCTTCCCGGCCTACGATGTCAAGACCTTTGACGGTGTGCGCGTGGGCTTCATCGGTGTTGTCACCCGGACCACACCCACCATCGTAGTGCCGGCGGGCGTGGCGGGCCTCACCTTCATAGACGAGGCGGACGCCATCAACGCGGCAGCGGCCGAGCTGACCAAGCGCAACGTCGAGTTCATCGTGGTGATCATCCATGACGGTGTCAGCGGCTGTGGCGCTGGCGGCCCCCTGGTTGATACCATCAACCGCAGCGATGACGAGGTGGACCTGTTCATCAGCGGGCACTCGCACCAGAACTACGTGTGCGTGTGGGATGGCCGCACAACTACCTCGGCCTGGTACAACGGGCGCATGTTCTCGCAGATCAACGTGGAGCTGAACCGCGTCACCAAGGACATGACCCTGCTCAACGCGGTCAACCAGTACAACGCCCAGTCGATCGTCCCGGCGGCGGATGTGTCCGCGCTGATCGCCCGGTATGAGGCGCTCGCGGCGCCGCTCACTAACCGGGTGATCGGCACGATCAGCGCCGACATCACACGGACGGCCAACCCCGCTGGGGAGTCGGCGCTGGGCGACGTGATCGCGGACGCCCAGCTCTACGTGACTGCCCCGCCAGGCTCGGGCGGCGCGCTGGTGGCCTTCATGAACCCCGGCGGCATCCGCACCGATCTGCTGTACGCCCAGATCAGCGGCGGGGAAGCAGCCGGTGAAGTCACCTACGGCGAGGCTTTCGCCGTCCAGCCCTTCTACAACGACCTGGTGACCATGACGCTGACCGGCGCGCAGATCGAGGCGCTGCTCGAGCAGCAGTTCGTGGTTAACCGCATCCTGCAGGTCTCCAACGGGTTCACCTATACGTACAGCCTGTCGGCCCCGGTCGGCAGCAAGGTTGACCCGGCCAGCATCCTGATCAACGGGACGCCCATCGACCTGGGCGCCTCCTACCGCGTGACCGTCAACAGCTTCCTGGCTGGCGGCGGCGACGGCTTCACCGTCCTCACGGGCGGCACGAACCGCTTGATCGGGATGCTCGACATCGACGCGCTGGTGGCCTACTTCGCGGCGTTCTCGCCGCTGGCCCCCGGCCCGCAGAACCGCATCACTGCGGCCCCGTAGTACCGACACACACAGCAGAGGCCGGGGGGTTCCCCGGCCTCTCCGTTTTCAGCAGACCCGCGCCACCCCCTCGGGCCTATCTTATTGACCTCACCCCCTGGCAGGCGCTGCCTGCCTTGCCCCTCTCCGAGCGGAGAGGGGGGGGAGACGCCCGGTAGGGCGTCGGAAGGGGTGAGGTGGTGCATGGTCGCCAGGCCTGTCTTTCCGCTCTCTGCTTTGTACTACCTACGTACCCGCGATCAGGATATCACCCCATAGACCGGCCAGGCAGGGTCACGCATAATGCGGGCAGGCTGGCGGACTGCCGCTGCCCTGGACCTACCTATTCGACAGGAGAATGCAATGCGCACCCGTCTGATGCTCCCCCTGCTCATCGCGGCGCTGTTCCTGACAGCCTGTACGATGCCTGCCGCGCTGCCCGGCGCGGCGCCCACCGTCACGCTGATCCCGATGCCCAGCGACCCGCCGCCCGCCACCCCGACCGTATCGACTGAACCGCCTGCGCAGCCCACGCCGGAGATGGCGGCTGTCCAGCCCAGCCCCACCGCCACCTTCCCGCCCGCGCCCACCCAGGCGCCGCCGCCCGCGGCAGCCGAGGTGGACTACGCGGCCACTGCCGAGGTGAGCGCGCCGGTGGCCATCGAGCAGTCGCAGTCGGACCCCGAGAGCATCGCCGCGCTGTGGGAGCAGGCCTACCAGCTACCGCCCGGCGTGCCCTTCAGCGTGACGATCACCGAGGCGCAGATCGAGAGCCGCATCGAGCAAGCCCTGGCGCTCAACGGCTACACGGATTACCTGCGCGATGTGAGCGTGAGCCTGCAGAACGGCCAAGTGATCGTCACCTTCAGCTTCGAGGTGACGGTGGGCGCGGTGACCCGCACGCCCAGCGCCACCGCCGCCTTTGCCGTGGCGCTGGACGCCAACGGTGAGATCGTGGTGACGTTAGTCAGTGCCAGCGCCCAGACGGCCGTCGGCACAGTGCAGATCCCGCCCGAATACCTCAGCGTGCTCAATACGGCGCTCACGGAGGCGCTGGTGGCCTATTCCGATTACGCGGGTTCCTCGGAATACACGGTGGTGCTCACCGGGCTGACCATCGCCAACGGCAGCATGACCGTCACAGGCTACGTGACCGTGTAAACACCCTCCTTCGGACTCCCAGGGGCGGGCGTATCCTGAATGCGCCCGCCCTTTTTGCTGCCCAGCGACGGGGAACATATGGGACCCGTCGGGAACCTCAGGAGGGAAAAGAGCGTTAGTATACTAGCACGCGGCGCCGCGCGCGGAAAAACCAAGGAGGGAGTTCTAAGATGTTGAAGTATCGTAATGGAATCATGGCACTGGTAGTGCTGGCCCTGGTGCTCTCGGCGTGCAGCGTGATCAGCGGGAACGCGGTCAGCGCTGAGCCCGTACCGAGCGAGCCGGACGCGCAGCCCCTGGAGCAGCCCCGCGCGGAAGAAGCTCCCATTGATGCGGTTCCCCTGGACCCGCAGCCCGGCGAGGATGCTGCGCTGCCTAACTGGTACAAGAACCTCGTCCATCTGTACGCGTTCAGCTACCCGCTCGACTGGTACGTATGGGGCGACGACGCCAGCGCCGTGTACCTGACCTCCTACGACCCCAATGCGGCACAGGAGGGCAAATCGGGGGGTGTGGCCGAGGGTGAGGCCAAGATCGACTTCATCTATGTGGGGGATTTCGCCACGCTCGATGAGATGATGGCATCCCAGTCGATCAGCGCCGACCTGGAGACCATGTCCGTGGAGCGCGACGAGCAGGTCACCCTGCAGGGCGGCATCCCGGCGCGGATGGTGCGCGGCAAGGGCCAGCTCGGTGATGTGGCCGTACTCTACACCGTGATCAACGGCAAGGGCATCCTTGCAGCAGGTTATGGGGATACCAGCCTGTTCGATGCCATCGTTCTGTCGCTGAGCGCCGTGCAGTAGCAGGGGCCGGGCACTCCCGGCTGTGAAGGGGCAGGGGTAAGCGGTAACGCCCCTGCCCCCTGGAACAACGTATAGTTGCACTTCAACGACAGCGTGCTTTTATCTCAAGCCGGTGTCTCCCCCGGCTCTCCTGCCTCCACCTGGATGAAACAGTACCCTGAGTTGGTGCCCTCATGGATGCGCCTGCGCACTTCCTCAGTAATGTGATTCGCCTCCTGAACCGTCAGCTCTGGCCGCACGACAATGTGCATTCCAGCGTGTATCACATCGGGGCCGATGAATTCTGCGCGCAGGGCATGCACATCCAGCACCCCCCGGACGGAGCTGGCTGCGTGCCTCACTTTCGCCAGGTACTCAGAGCCAGGCGAACGCCCTAACAAGAAGCTCAGATTCTCGCGGTACAGCCCGACAGCGTTCACAGCAATGATAGTGGCCACAACGATGCTGGCAAGGGGGTCGGCGAGGGGCCACCCCCCCATGATGAACAGCGTTCCCACCAGCGCAGCGATCAAGCCCAACTCATCGTTGATCAGCTCCATCAACTGAGCCCGGGCCGCTGCGCCGCGTTTCTTTTGCCTGAGCAGCTTGACCAGCGGCGCGGCGGCGATCAGCATCGAAGCGGCGAGCACCCCCAGCACCAGCGGCAGGTTGCGATGCACGACCTGTTCAGAGACAAACAGCCGGGGGATGGCTTCCTCGTACAGCTTGTAGCTGGTGAACGAGATAAAGAGGGTGGCTGCCACCAGGGCAGCTACATTCTGCGCCCGCCCATAGCCGAACATATGGATTTCATCAGGTTTTCTGCGCGCGTACAGGGTGGCGATCAGCAGGAAGCCGGAGATGATTATATCGCTGAGGGTGTGCATAGCTTCGGCCAGCAGGGTCATCACACCAGACAGGAAATAGACAGCCAGCTTCATGCCAAAGATGAGCAGGTAAACGCCCAGGGTCAGTTTGAGACCTCCGATATCCTCTGAGGCTTCCATCGAAAAAACTCCTCGCTGCCTCACAGCTTCACCTTTTACGCAGACAGGCTGCATGGGCCAGCTTCTGTAGAGATAGCCGATACCGGATGGAGGGATTCGCCAGCTCAGCGAGGTCCCTACCCGTGTCCGTGCTCGTGGGCGCCCTCATGTGCCTTGGCCTTCACAGCCAGATAAAGGCTATGAGACCAGACCTGAAGGCCCAGCATGGCCTCCACATACTCCCTGGCTGCATCGACACCGTGGCTGGCATGCTGCTCGAGGTGCATCATGTGCTCAAACCGGAGCCTGAGCTCGTCGCGCAGCATCCCGCACAGAAGGTCAACGAGGGCACCGGGATCGCGGGTCTCGATGGCCTTCTCCGCTACAGGGATAACCGGTCCCACATCCAGCCCAGCAGGTTTGAGACCGGTATAGGGAGCGCCCTCACCGGCACGGTGCACGCGGACCACCGTCTCGAAGAAATAGGTATCTGCCACTTCTCTGGTCAGTGCACCGTTGTTCTTCCTCACCGCAATGACTTTCTCAAAGGCCCGTTTGACCTCCTCCTCGCCCTGCTTGGGCACATAGGGAAGGATCAGATTGACGTTCTCAGCTTCTAACGCTACGCGGGCCGCAGTGACCACAGGCCCGTCCAGCGAATCGCAATGGGGCGGCATTACCAGACCTCCTTTGCCTGTGTCTAGGCTTTCGTTTGTTGAATCTCTGCTAATGTGTTCCTAACAGGATACATACACACTGCCAGCCAGTCGGGCAGCTGGAGAGGCTGGGAGAATTCGCGGTTTCTGATAGAGAGGAAAGAAGCGACCTGCTCAACTAGGCCAGGCAGACGGTTCAGGATTAATAACAGTATACACCAGGATACTTCTCAAACAGCGATGGTTCGGTGACATCACTGCAGCTGCTTGCCCCCTTGATCCTCCCGTATAATAAGAGCAGAGAGACAACGTGTTCTATGCCTGATTGACGGAGGGAGAGTCATGGCCGATCTCAGCCGTCCTGTATCCCTGGCAGACGAGCATTCACCATACCGCGCACGCTGCGAGCGCATCCTGGGCCGCATCTTCGCCAGCTACGGCCCGCATGATTTCGCCGTGCGCCTGTGGGACGGCTCGCACCCGATCTGGCCCGCCGAGGGCCGCCCGCGCTTCACGCTGGTGATCCAGCACCCCGGCGCAGTGCGCCGCATGTTCCTGCCGCCGAGCGAGGTTAACCTGGGCGAGGCCTTCCTGTTCGGAGACTACGACATCGAGGGCGATATCTTCGCCGCCACCAGCCTGCTCGACTACTTCCCGCATGTCCGGCTGGGGGCCTTCGAGCTGGCGGGCCTGGTAGCTGACCTGCTGGCCCTGCCCGGCCCGCACGCCGCCCAGACCGCCCGGCCCGGCCTGCGCCCCAGCGGGCAGGCCCATTCACGGCGCCGCGACCGCGAGACCGTGCGCTTTCACTATGACGTTTCCAACGCGTTCTATGCCCTGTGGCTCGACAAGAACATGCAGTACTCCTGCGCGTACTTCCGCAACGGCGAGGAGGACCTCGACACCGCGCAGTGCCAGAAGATGGCGCACATCTGCCGCAAGCTGCGCCTGCAGCCCGGCGAACGCCTGCTGGACATCGGCTGCGGATGGGGCGGGCTGGCCCTCTACGCCGCCGAGCGCTTCGGCGCGGAGGTGACCGGCATCACGCTCAGCGAGCCGCAGGCGGCGCTGGCCAACCAGCGCATCCGCGCGCGTGGGCTGGAGGATCGCTGCCGCGTGCTGGTGATGGACTACCGCGAGGTGCCGTCCGACCCGCCGTTCGACAAGCTGGTCAGCGTGGGCATGTTCGAGCACGTGGGTGCCGCCCGGCTGCCCGGCTACTTCGCGCAGGCCTGGCGCCTGCTCAAACCGGGCGGGCTGTTCCTCAACCACGGCATCGGCTCGATCAAGGCGCACAACCGGCGCGGGCGCGGCCTGAAGCGCTGGCTGGCACGCCCCAACAGCTTCATGGATCGCTACGTGTTCCCTGACGGCGAGCTGGTGGATATCCATGAGACGCTGCAGGCGGCGGAAGGGGTGGGCTTCGAGGTGCGCGATGTGGAGGCCCTGCGCGAACACTACGCGCTGACGCTGCGGCACTGGGTGCGCCGCCTGGAGGCGCGTCACGCCGAGGCGCTGCAGCACGTGGACGAGCCGACCTACCGCGTGTGGCGGCTGTACATGGCAGGCTGCGCGCACAGCTTCGCCTCCAGCCAGATCAGCGTGTACCAGGCGCTGCTCTCGCGCAACACGGCGAGCGGCATCAGCGGCCAGCCCTGGACGCGCGCCCATCTGTACGAGGGGTAGCGGCCCCGGGACATCTGATCGTGCAGCCCTCCCACAACTATTGATCCCGTGGTGCGGGTTGGCCCGGCCAATCCGCACCGGACCCTGATCCCCCTGCATGCACTGAGAGAGAACCCGTGAACAAAGGGACCATCTGGCTGGTAGGGCTGGCCCTGGCCGCACTGGCGCTGAGCGCCTGCGCCCCCAGGGAGCTATCGGACTACGATCAGTGGGACCTCGTCTTCATCAGCGACTCCTCAGGTTGGGGTGTCGCCAACGCCTATGCACAGTTCATCGAGGAGGACACGGGCATCCCGGTGGTTGTCCACGACCTCGCCATCGGTGGGCTGAGCGCCGGGAGGGTGTTGATCGCCCTGCGCGGCGAGTCGCGCCATGCGCGGCTGTCTGAGCTGCCCGAACTGCTGCGCGAGGCCGAGGTGGTGGTGCTGGAGGCGAATCCGATGGACTCGATCTCCGAGGACCATCCCGGTGACTGGAACTGCGTGGACTTCGGGTGGCTGTACGTCAACGCCTGCGGCAGCGAGACCTTCGACGCCTACCGGGCGGACCTGGAGACCATCTACGATGCGATCTTCGCGCTGCGCGGGAACAAACCCGTGATCGTGCGGGCGCGCGACCTCTACAACTTCCCGACCCGCTGGGAGGAGGAAGGCGTGGGCGAGGCCTGCGCGACCTGCTGGGCGAACTTCCTGCAGGCGATCTACGAGGTGGCGGCGGAGTACAACGTCCCGGTCGCCCGGGTCTTCGACACTTATAACGGCCCCAACCATGACGAGGATCCCGAGGCAAAGGGCCTGACCCTGCGCCATGACGTGCATCCCAGCCCGGAAGGCGTGACGGCCCAGGCGCAGATTCTGCGCGAGCTGGGCTACGAGCCAACCACACCCTCGCGTTGAGCGATCAAACGGGCGGCGGCGGACAGGGGGCGGCAGGCAAGCCCCCCTGCTCCGCCCGACAGGCGGTCAGGCCCCTTTACGCGCTGCCCGGCCTCCTTTATAATTTGAGTCAACCGGAACAATCAATTTCCCCCGCCGTGCTCTCTCGTGCTGCCAGGCAGATAACCCAGCTTCGGTGCCGGATCGATCTCTGGATGGAGGTGGATCATGGTGCGTTGGAACCGCCCCGGGCAGCGGGCGCCTGCTGCCCTGCTTGCCCTGCTGGGGGCGCTGCTGGCCTGCGCGCTCCCGACCGGCTCCTCGGATGAGCCGGGGGTTGTTCACTTCCCGGAGGTGCAGAGCGCGGACTGGGTGGCCTCGGTGAGCACGCTGTGCATCGTCGTGGAGCAGTCGTATACGGGCCTCAGCGGGCACACGGAAGCGATCGGCGAGGAGCTGCAGGCCATCTTCGAGCGCATCGGGGTCACGGCGATCAGCGGTGAGGACGGCGACTGCGAGGCGACCCTGACGATCACGCTGACGATCAAGCCCATCGCCAAGGACTATGCCGGGGCCATCTCGGACTGCTACACCTCGGCGGAAGCCAGCGGGCGGGCCACGCTGGCAGCGCCCGGCCATCTCAAGCTGGTGATGGACCTGAGCCACACGATCCACGGGGCGCAGATCATCAGCGAGTGCCCGACCAGCCCCGACGAAGCCCCGCTGGAGGCTGCCTGGGCCGGGGCAGTGATGCCCGTGCTGCGCGACTGGTGGGGCAGCCCGGCGCTGGTATCGGCGCTGCAGTCGGAGAGCTACCGGCTGCGCTCCCAGGCGACCAACCAGCTCGTGCAGATGGGGCCGGAGGGGGCCGCCGCGCTGCCCGTGCTGATCGAGATGCTGGGTGCCGCCGACCCCAGCACCCGCGCAGCCGCCGCGCAGACCCTGGGCAGTTTTGGCCCGGCAGCCGCCGAGGCCGTGCCCGCGCTGATCGAGGCGCTGGAAGATACAAACCCGAACGTGCGCTATTCCGCTGTCACCGCGCTGGGGGAGATCGGGGGCAGCGAGGTGGTCGAGCCGCTGGCCGCGTGCCTGCATTCGAGCGACTCCTACGAGCGCTCGGTGGCCGCGGAAGCCCTGGCCGATGTGGGCCGGGAAGCCGCGCCCGCCGTCCCGGACCTGATCGGGGTGATCCACGATGATTTCAAGCAGGTGGGCTGGTTCGCGGTCGAGGCGCTGGGGGCAATCGGGCCGGAGGCCGAGGAGGCCGTCCCCGTGCTGATCGAGCTGCTGGAGGCCGACGACTGGACCTATCATTCGGACGCGGCCCTGGCGCTGACCAGCATCACCGGGGAGGATTTCGGCGAGGACGGGGCAGCCTGGCGCCGCTGGTACGAGTCGCAGCAGCGCTGAACGGGGCCAGCCCCGTTTGACAAAAAACTATACTCACATAGTATAGAATAGTGTCAGGCAGGGCAGCACGCCCTGCAGCGCGCTGGCCGTCCAGCGGCGGCGCGCAAGGCCGGGGTCAGCGCACAGAGCACCGCCTTCCCGAGCTACCCGGAACACCCCGCCCGCCTGCGCCTGAGGCAGCGCAGCAGGTTCATGATCCAGGGCAGTCGCCCGCCCGCACAGCGGCCCGGGGCGATCCCGCACACCCGGAGGGGGAGAGAGTCATGATAGGGAGAAGGTTGCTCGCGGCGGCGCTGATCATGCCCGCCCTGTTATTGGTGGGATGCACCATCTTCGGTGCGCAGCCCGTCCCCACGCCAACAATCACCGTTGACGGGGGCCAGCCGCCCGCGGAGGGCCCTGCGCTCAGCATGACCAGCGACAAATCCTCGGTGGAGGTCGGGCAGCAGGTGACCATCACCGGGCAGCTTGAGCGGCTGGGCATCCCGCAGTACACGCTGGCCCTGCGAGACGCCTCGAACAATATGGTAGCCAGCCACACCGTGACATACGACGGGACGCTGGGCGCCACACCCGGCGGGACCGGCGCCCTGTTCGACCTGGTCTCGGCGACGGGCGGCATGACGACGGTCACCTATGTGCTGCGCGCGACCAGCCCCGGCACGGTCAGCCTGGTGCTGACGGCCAACGGCGAGGCCGCCAACCCGGACGGCACCTTTGTGATGACCAACGCCTCCGCCAACCCGCTGACGCTCAACGTGACGGCCCCGGCTGCCGCGCAGTTGGGCCTGAACGTGTCACATACCAGCGTCAACCGGGATGACCTGATCGGGTTCACCATCACCCCGCCCGCAGGGGCCGGGCTGACGAACTTCGCGCTCACCCTGACCGCCACAGGCGCCGAAGGCACGCCCACGGAGACCTACCGCGTGCAGGCGGGCGCCGCAGGCACGGCCCCGGAGGGCGCCGCGCTGTTCCGGCTGGACACCGCCAGCGCCAACGCGGAGGGGGCGACCTTTGTGCTGAAGGCACTGCGCCCCGGGACCTTCTCGGTGCAGGCGGGTGCAGGCCCGGATGCCGCCGCAGCCTCCGTACAATCACCGCAGGTGCAGTTCACGGTCAACGAGCAGACCAGCGCGGTCAAGCTGGGCTTCAACGCCGATGCGACCTCCGTGCAGACCAACGGGCAGATCGTGCTGACCGTGACCAACGACCGTTCGATCGACTTTCAGAATTACGCCCTGACGCTGTACCGGGAAAGCCCGCAGGAGACCGGCGCCCAGGTGGTGCTGGCCAGCCTGGGGCAGCCCTTCGCAGCGCAGCCTGCAGGCACGGGCGCGCTGTTTGAGGTGGTCGCTGCCAGCGCCACGGAGACGGGCGCCACCTTCACATTGAAAGGGATCGCCCCCGGCGCGCTGAACGCGATCGTCAACGCGGGCCGCGCCATCGCCACCGAGGGCGGGCTGGGGCCGCAGGTGACTGGCATCACCGACCCGCTGGCGCTGACCGTGAGCGGCGCCGCAGGCAGCGGAGGCCCGGACGGGCAGGGCGGCCAGCAGGCCGCCGGGACGGGCTACACCTACACGGTGCGGCGCGGCGATACGCTGTACAGCATCGGGCGGCGCTTTGGGGTGAACTGGCAGGACATCGCCACGAGCAACAGCATCGCGGCCCCCTACCTGATCAAGGCGGGGGCGACGCTGACCATCCCGGGCATCCGCAGCTACACGGTCAAGGCGGGGGACGGCCTGATGGCGATTGGCCGCGCGCTGGGCGTGGACTGGCGCGCCATCGCCCGCCAGAACGGGCTGGCCGCGCCGTACCGCATCCAGGTGGGGCAGGTGCTGATTATCCCTGGCTAGGAGCACCCTTATCGCAACTGCCAGGCTGGAAGCCCACCGGGGAGGTGGGCTTCCCCTTTTGGGGTGGGACGCGGCCCCTTGACCTCACCCCCCGGCAGGCGCGGCCTGCCGTCCCCCCCTCTCCGGCTTGCTTTGCGAGCTTGGGAGAGGGGAGGGAGACGCCCGGTAGGGCGTCGGAAGGGATGAGGTAGGAATGGGCAACGCACGCGCTGCCCCTACAGCCTGGGAGTCGGGGGGGTTGTTAAACTAAGGCCTCTGGCCTTTTCCCTCGGGCCTGGTTGGCCCCCCTTTGACCTCACCCCCCGGCAGGGACGCAGCATGCTGCATGCCCCCCGAAAATTGGGGGGACTCCCGGTGGGCGATGGGCGTTAGACTCTCAGAGCGGCAGCGCGGGCCGTGCCTGCGGGCCAAGACAGGACTAGCGAACCAGCTCCTGGTGACAGAGATCATCTTGGCAAGTTAACCAGAGCAGGATATTCTTAACAACAGACATTAGGTGATTCAAGCACACACCGGGATAGCTCACATCCGCGATCCTGGTCTGTCACCTTTTCCGCGCTGTGGTGTGGAGGAGCCGGCAGGTCCAGGGTCGCTTGTTGTTGCGCCCCGGCGATGTGCGCCGGATTATATGAAGTGTCAGGGCACAGCCCTGAGAGGTTGAAAGAGTTCAATGGATTCTGATGTCAAACCTGCCGGGGGGTCGGCCTTATCGCGGCTCCTGATCGGCAGGCCGCTTGAAACAAAAGCCCTGCCCCACCAGCGCGTCAGCAAGAAGGTCGGCCTGGCCGTCTTCGCCTCCGATGCGCTCTCGTCAACGGCCTATGCTACCGAGGAAATCCTGATCATCCTGGCGCTGGCCGGCACGGGGGCAGCGGTGCTGCATATCTCGGTGCCGATCGCCATCGCCATCGCGGTGCTGCTGGTGATCGTGACCATCTCGTACCGCCAGACGATCATGACCTACCCGAACGGCGGCGGCGCGTACATTGTGGCGCGCGACAACCTCGGCGAACTGCCCGCGCAGATCGCAGGCGCAGCGCTGCTGACCGACTACATCCTGACGGTCTCGGTGAGCATCTCGTCCGGCGTGGCGCAGATCACGTCGGGCGTGCCGGAGCTGTATCCGTACCGCGTGCAGATCGCGGTGGCCGTGATCCTGCTGATGATGGTCGTCAACCTGCGCGGGGTGAAGGAAAGCGGCACGATCTTCGCCGTGCCCACCTACTTCTTCCTGGGCATGATGTTCCTGACGCTGGGCGTGGGCCTGTTCCGGCTGCTGACCGGCAGCCTGCCCACGGTGACCGGCGTTGAGGTGATCGAGACGGTGGGGGCGCCGCTAACGCTGTTCCTGATCCTGCGCGCGTTCTCCAGCGGCAGCGCGGCGCTGACGGGCATCGAGGCGATCTCCAACGGGATCACCGCCTTCAAGGAGCCGCGCAGCAAGAACGCCGCCACCACGCTGATGTGGATGAGCGGCATCCTGATTGTGATCTTCCTGGGCGTCACGCTGCTGGCCAACCACATCCAGGCGATGCCCAGCCACACCGAGACGGTCATCTCGCAGATCGCGCGGACCGTCTACGGGGACGGCACGCTGATGTACGGCCTGGCGCTGGCGGGCACCTCGCTGATCCTGCTGATGGCCGCCAACACCAGCTTCGCGGACTTCCCACGGCTGGCGGCGCTGGCCGCCGGGGACGGCTTCCTGCCGCGCCAGCTCACCTACCGGGGCAGCCGCCTGGTCTTCTCATGGGGCATCACCGTGCTGGCGATTGCTGCCTCCCTGCTGGTGGTCGTGATGCAGGCCAGCACCACGGCGCTGATCCCGCTGTACGCCATCGGCGTGTTCCTCAGCTTCACCATCTCACAGACGGGCATGGTGGTGCATCTGCGCCGCGTGGGCAGGATGAAGCCGGGCGAGAAGATGCAGGGGTTGGAAACCACGCTGGAATACGACCCGCACTGGCGCGCCAAGATGCTGATCAGCGGGTTTGGCGCGCTGTGCACCTTCATCGTCATGATGATCTTCGCCGTCACCAAGTTCACCTCCGGCGCGTGGTTCGTGATCCTGCTGATCCCGACGCTGGTGCTGATCTTCTTCCGCATCCACCGCCACTACCGCTCGGTGGCCGCGGCGCTGCGCCTGGGCCCCAAGCCGCAGGTGCTTGAAAAGGCCAGCGTGCAGACGCTGATTCTGGTGGATGACGTGCACAACGAGACGATCCGCATGGTCAACTTCGCGCGGGCGATTGGCGCCCCGTGGAAGGCCATTCACATCGCCATCAACCCGGACAAGGTATCCAAGGTGCGCGAGCGCTGGAACGAGTACATCGGCGAGGGCGAGCTGGAGATCATCGACTCGCCCTACCGGCACCTGGCCGCGCCGATCCGCGAGTATGTGGAGAACCTGCTTGAGCAGAACCCCAGCTTGTTCGTGCAGGTGATCCTGGGACACCTGGCGATGGGCAGCTTCTGGGAGCAGGCCCTGCACCAGAACAGCGCCTATGTGTTCAACGTGGCGCTGACCGGCCTGGAACGCGTGGTCGTGACGCAGGTGCCCTACCAGATTCACGATGCCGAGGTGCGGGCAGGCCGCGAGGCCAGCCAGCAGAACCCCGACGCGCGCTAGCGCGCCGCCCCCACCCCCTACGCCAAGATTCATGCCAGGGGCCGTCCATCCGGACGGCCCCTGCCGATCGCCCTGCCTGGCGGCTGGGCGCAGTGAGGATGGATGTCACTGGCAGCGATCCTCAGGCACGACTATACTGATGCCGCCCGCCGCACGGACGCGGCCAGGCGCTCATTCTCAACCCTTACAGGAGCGGCCAACAATGTCCAACACCATCCTTGTTACCTACGCCAGCCGCACCGGCTCGACGGCGGGGGTCGCGGAGGCCATCGCAGAGACGCTGGCCGAGCACGGCGCCCAGGTCGAGGTGCTGCCGATGCAGGAGGTCAGCGACCTGACGCCCTACCGGGCGGTGGTGGCTGGCAGTGCCATCCAGAACAAGCAGTGGCTGCCGGAGGCCATGCGCTTCATGCAGACGCACCAGGCGGAGCTTGCGCGGAAACCCTTTGCCGCCTTCCTGGTGTGCATGACGCTGGCAATGAAAAACGAACAGTGGCGCAACCCGGCCTACGTGAGCGAATGGCTGGCACCGGTGCGCGCCCTGGCCAGGCCGGTGAGCGAAGGGCTGTTCGCGGGGGTGCTGGAAATTCGCAAGATCCCCTCACCGGCCGACCGGCTCAACTTCCGGATGAGCGTACAGTTAGGCGTGTGGTCGGAGGGCGATCACCGAGATTGGAAGGCGATCCGCGCCTGGGCGCAGGAGCTGGCGGCCAAGCTGGGCTGAGCGGCCAAGGCGCGAGCGCCGGACGCAATCCCATATGTGTATTTGCATATCCAGATAAATGTGATATAAAAACCTCCTAGCTGATCTTCAGGGGTGCCGCATCACCCCTTGTGCAGCACCCCCTAGAAGCCGGGAGAGGAAAACCCAATGAAACGCAGACTGTTGATCGTAGCTCTGGCCGTGATCGCGCTGCTGGCCCTTGCGGCACCTGCTGCAGCCATCAACTACGGCGATCCGGACAACGGCGAGCACCCTTATGTGGGGCTAGCGGTGTTCGATGATGCCAACGGCAACCCGATGTGGCGCTGCTCCGGCACGCTGCTGTCACCCACGCTGTTCCTGACGGCGGGGCACTGCACCGAGGCCCCCGCTGCGCGGGCGACCATCTGGTTTGAGGAGGATGTCCAGTCGGGCATCCCCGGCAACGGATACCCCTTTGGCGGGGCCACCAGCGTGGATGGGACTCCCTATACCCACCCACAGTACAACCCCAATGCCTTTTATCTGTATGACTTAGGCGTAGTTATCTTGGATACCCCAGTAATCATGCCGGAATACGGCGAACTGCCTCCGCTGGGCGTGCTGGATGGGCTGGCGACCGCACGCGGACGCCAGGACACCACCATCGAGGCGGTGGGCTACGGCCTGCAGGACATCCGCCCGGTGACGGTCGGCCTGCGGGTTCGCCTGAAAGCCACGCTGAACCTGGTTGACATCAACGGCACGGCGGGCATCCCGCGCGGCACCTCGGTGATGGTGTCGGGCAATGCGCACACCGGCGGCACCTGCTTCGGTGACAGCGGCGGGCCGCAGTTCCTGAACGACACAAACACCGTTGTGGCGGTGACCTCGTTCGGCCTGAATGGCAACTGCGCCGGGGTCGGCGGCGGCTACCGCGTCGATCAGGCGGATGACCTGAACTGGCTGTACGGCACGTTTGGCGCGCACCTGCCCTAGCAGGCCTGAGCGCGGGCCGCGCGGCGTGCGTGATGGTTGAGGGGACCACGCCGCAGGGCCTATACCCCTGAAGGAGAAGCCCCCGCACAGAACAGTGTGGGGGCTTTTGCATGCGCGGGCGGGGGCGCAGCCATGCCGGCCTGCCCCACCCTTACTGTAGAGATTGGCCGCAGTAAGGGCAGGCCATCCACTCGCTGGGGAGGGCACGCCCGCAGTTGGGGCAGGCGCGCTGCGGGGCACGCCCAAGCGGCTCGTTGCCCACCATGGTGTAGCCAGGACGGACCCGCTGCCATTTGAGGCGGATGCGCTGCAGGCGCTCCGGCTCCAGGAGGTAGGTTTCGGTGAAGCCGCACGCCGTGCAGATATAGTTGGTCAGCACGGCGTTGTTCCAGTTGGTGATGGGGATCGTATTGGCCCAATAGCTGCCCGCGCGCGCCCAGCGCGCCATGTGCGTGTTATGGTAGACCTCGGTGGATCCGCACTTGGGACACGTGCCCGTTTTTAACATAGGGGCCTCCTGGCAGTGTATGAACTAACCCCAGTGTATCACAGGGCATGGACGAAACCTGATCACCCCACCCGGCCCTGCGGACTCCTGCCCCGCACACACGGGGGCGTCATCCACCGGACGGTGCGGGGAAGTTCGAGTTCCAGGGGATATCCTGCAGGCTCACATTGAGGTCAACCAATGCAGTGACCACCCAGCCGGTCTGACCGGTCTTGGTGCGCACCTCAATCCACGAGTCATCCCAGTTGACGCTGATCACGGACAGCTCGTCCCCCTGCACCAGCACCTCGACCACCGGGTAATCCTCGCCAGGGCCCAGGCGCAGATTCAGCTCGGGGCGGTCGACGATGGCGTCGGCCAGCTTCTCGGCGATGGTGACGTTCGCCAGGCCCTGCACCTGGCTGGCGGTGCCGGTCAGGGTGATGGTGTAGGTCCCGGCGGGCACGGTGGTCAGATCGAAGAGGTAGTTGAAGGCGCCCTCGTCGTTGGCGGTGGCCAGCGCATCGCGGAAGTTGAAGTTGGCCCCGGTCATCTCGACCAGCACAGCCTCGCGCGGGGTGAAGCCCGTCGCCTCAACGTAGAGGGTATCGCCCTCGCTGGGGTTGTCCGGGGAGAGAGCCAGTGCCTCAACCTGCGGGCCGGGCGTCGGCGTGGGCGGGCGGTCTGCCACCTCGAAATCCAGCGTGCGCGTGATGCTCTGCTGGATCAGGCCGAAGGTCTCGCTGAAGGGCTGGATGTACAGCTCGACGCTGTGCGCACCGGGCGGCAGCGCCTCGCGGTTGACGGTGATCAGGAACTCCGCCGAGGGCGTGTCCGGGCCGAGCAGCGCGCTTTCCGGCTCGATGGTGACGGCCTCCTCCGTGTTGGAGGTCAGGAAGATGCTCCAGGGCGGGGGCGGGTTGGGGTTGGCGGAGAGCCAGCTCACGATCACCTTGGCGGTGCCATCCTCGGCGAGCTGCAGCACGTCGCCGTCCGGGAAAACCTGGTAGACCGGGTAGCTCCAGCGGAAGGCCAGGTCGCCGCGCAGATCGGTATCAGGGCGCTTACCGATGCGCGTCGCCAGGTAGCGGTCGATCTCGCGGTGCTCCCAGGTGTTGAACAGCGTATGGCTGACGCCGACCACCACCATGCTGAGGGCTGCATCGGGCGGCTCGCCTGCCGCGCGCAGCACGGTGACGTTATCAAAGGGCGCGGCAAAGGCCTCCAGCGAGGCGCCGGTGAGCGCCAGCGGGCTGTTGGGGTTGTAGAGGTAGATCAGCACGGCCTCGTCAGGCCCGGCATTGAGGCGGGCGCGCAGGTCGGCTTCGCTGAGGGTGCCCAGCGGGGAGAGGTCGGCGATGTTGAGCGCGCCGCTGGCCGTGGTGATGTTGTAACCAATCGCGGTGAGCGGGGGCAGCACCAGGCGGCGCACCGAGGGCGTGCCATCCAGCGGCACCGCCACCGGGAGATGCTGGCGCGCGGGGTCCTCGGCGTAAAGCATGCGCGAGTCGCCCCACACGGCCACCCGCAGGCGCGCCCCGGCCAGGCGCTCGCCGGTCAGCCCGGAGCTGACCTGAAAGTCGATGATCCCGGCAGCGCTCTCGACGCGGGCCAGGCCGTCGGTGTCGCTGACGGCGGCGGCGACCTGAGCGTCGCCGGGCGCGCGCGAGCCCCCCAGCAGGCCGCAGCCGGTGAGGGCCAGCGCGACCAGCAGCCCGGTCGCGGCCAGCAGCGTGGTGATAATACCAATTCGTCCCTTCATGCGGCGTAGTATAGCGCATGGGGGGAAAGTGGGGCACATGCGCCCGTCCTGCGGGTGCCCGGCGGCACAGCGGCTCAGGCCACGTGACGCACCAGCCAGTGATGCAGCGGGGCCAGCACCCGCCAGTGCTCGAAGGCCACGTCCATGAACTCGGGGCGGGAGACCAGGCCGGGGTCATCCAGGTCCAGCCCGGCATACAGCCCGTTGTGCTTGAGCAGGTCCGCACGCGGGTGATCCGGGTCAAAGCCGCGCGGCACCGTCTTGAGGTGTGATCCACCGACCCGGTAAGGCCCCAAGGCGCGCAGCTCGTTCAACACGTCATCCAGCTCGGCGCCCAGGCGGTCATTGACAAGGGCCGCGCGGTAGGTGTCGATCTGCGCGTCGGTGAAGCGGTACAGGCCGCCGTAAAAACCGATAGACCCGGCCTCCAGGTGGAAGTAAAAGCCGGGGCACTCCATCTTCTTGCCGGGGCCTTCCCAGAAGATAATGCCCAGATTGGTCTTGTAGGGCGTCTTGTCCTTGCTGAAGCGTGTGTCGCGGTAGATGCGCATCAGCGAGCCTGCGCCGTTGGTGCGCGTATCGAACTGCACGGCGGGGGCCAGAGCCGCCAGGCGCGGGCCCATCGCCTCGATGAAGGCCAGCGAAGGGTCGCGTACCTCGCGGATGAAGCGCTCCTTGTGATCCTCGAACCAGGCGCGGTCGTTGTTCTGCTCCAGATCGCGGTAAAAAGCCGCCGTGCTGGGCGGAAAGGCCGTGAAGCTGCCGGGTGCCATATCCCCTCCTGGAATGGAACTTTTGTTCTGGTATTATCGCACAAAGCGGGCAGCGCGTCAAGGTAGGAAAGTGGTCCCAAAAGCCCCCTGATCACCCCTGACCCTGGTCCCAAAGAGAGCCTGCAAGGCCCCGGCGGTCTTGTGCCTGATCCGTACTTGCTTATAATGATCGATAAGCAGTCTTGATCAATGCAGCGCGACGGGCTGCCCGGGAATCATTCTAAACGTTTCTGGATGCAGGGGGAGGAGAGCATGCCATGATCGACAAGCGTGAAACGACCATCCGAATACCTCGCCGAGTGTTGGTCGGAGCCGCCGCAGCCGCCGGGCTGCTGGCTGCCCTGGCCTGCGGGATGCTGCCCGGCGCCAACACGGTGAGCACAGCACCCAACCCGCCGGCCAACCTGAACGCGGCGCTGAACGGCGCGCGGCTGGTCGGCCTGAACTGGGTAGACGCCAGTGACAACGAGGACGGCTTCATTGTGCAGCGCGTCGACTCGACGGCGGGCAGCGCCAGCAGCGAGCTGGGCCGCCCCGGCAGCAACGAGACCACCTACAGCGACAACACGCCTGCCTGCGATACCGTGTACCGCTATTATGTCTCATCGTATAATGCGGCGGGCGCCAGCGGGGCGGTCTGCATCGAGGTGGAACTACCCGCCAACTGCGGTGAGCCTGGCGCAACTGCTGTGGTGCGCGCCTGCGGCGCGGCTGCCGAGGCCGGGCCGCCCACAGCCACCCAGCCCCCCACAGCGACGCTTCCGCCCACACCCACCCAGTTCGTGGCGCCGACCAAGACGCTGACCCCAGCCCCGAGCTGCGGCGACGGCGTCTGCAACGGCAGTGAGAACGCGGCGAGCTGCCCTGGCGACTGCCCGACCAAGTGCGGCGACGGCCTGTGCACCGGCAGTGAGAACGCCTCGACGTGCGCGGGCGACTGCCCGCAGACCTGCGGGGACGGCTTCTGCACGGGCACGGAGAACGCCTCGGTATGCCCCGGTGACTGCCCGACGCAGTGCGGCGACGGCTTCTGCACGGGCAGCGAGAACGCCTCGGTGTGCCCCGGCGACTGCCCGCAGACCTGCGGGGACGGCTTCTGCACGGGCACGGAAAACGCCTCGACCTGCGCGGGCGACTGCCCGCAGGTGTGCGGCGACGGCTTCTGCACGGGCATTGAAAACTTCTCAAACTGCTCGGCAGACTGCACGCTGATCTTCGTACCGATTGCCTTCTGCGGCGACGGCATCTGCAACGGGGACGAGACGTTCCTGAGCTGCCCGGGTGACTGCATGCTGATCATCCAGCCGTAAGCTCTGCGGGGACTAACAAAAAGGCCGGGGCGCATGCGCTCACCCCGGCCTCAGTCTATGTGGGAAAACTGGCTGCGGCTCATCCCGCGGCCAGCACAGCAGGGGTGCGCGGGGGCTGCCCCGCCGCCCCGATCACCGTCTCGGGACGCAGCAGCATGGCGCTGACCGGCACGCTGACACTCTCGATAGCATGCACCTGCGGGTCATCGGGAAGCACCCGGAGGATGACCACCAGGGCGCGGGTCTCGCGGCCGTCGATCCAGACACGCGGGCTGCCCATCGCCGTGTGCGCATCGCGGCCCTGCAGGACGGCCAGCCCAACCAGCCCGTTCAGATAGATATAACGGATCAACACCTGATCCTCGGCCATGGCATACACGGCCACCTTGCAGGCTTCCACACGCAGTCCGTTGGTGCGCAGGAAGGCGCTCTCGCGGGGCGCTACAGGCTGTATTCCGATCTCACGCTTCATGGTACCCTCCAGCTCGTAACCATATGCTCCATGTAACAGGATGGCACCGGCATGTAAAGCGCATGTCAAGGTTGGGTTAAGCATCGGGGCGGGGTTCTTAACGTTGCAGGGGGTGCGGTGGCCTGCCTCCCTTAACCTCACCCCCCGGCAGGCTGCGCCTGCCGTCCCCCTCTCCGAGCGGAGAGGGGAGGGAGACGCCCGGGAGGGCGTTGGAAGGGGTGAGGTTATGCACGGTCGCCGGGGGGGACAGGAGTCCGGTTGAGCAGCCAATCATGTAAACCCGGCAATGTGACGCTTTCCCCCTGGGTTGGATGTTTTGCGCAGCAAAACTCCCTAAATAGGGCGCAGCCCTATGACAAATAGGGCGCAAGCCCTATGCCGGAAAGTGGCCGCAGCCCGATAGGGGGTGCGGTGGCCTGCCTCCCTTAACCTCACCCCCCGGCAGGCTGCGCCTGCCGTCCCCTCTCCGAGCGGAGAGGGGAGGGAGACGCCCGGGAGGGCGTTGGAAGGGGTGAGGTAGCGGCAGGGCAAAGCGTGCTTTGCCCCTACACCTCTCGGAAGTCTGGGGCGCACGGGGGACAGCCGGTGCCTCAGCATTCTGGCCTCGGGCAGTGGGGCTTTGGTGTATACTGAGCGTATGGGGGCGCGCAGGGTCCATGCGGATCGCAAAGGGAGCCGGAGATGGGCAAGGACAAAGACGGCAAGAAGAAGAAACGCGGGGATACCCCGGTCAAGGAGAAGGCAGCGCCCGGCGCGGTAGAGCAGCCGGACGTGGTCGCGCGGCCTGACGGGGGCAGGGCCAAAAAGAAGGGCAAGACGGCCCCGACCCTGATCAGCGCCAAAGAAGCCAGGCAGACCTGGATCGACAAGCGCTCCTACGAGAAGGAGCTCGCACGCCTGCAGATCGAGCTGGTCAAGCTGCAGTACTGGGTCAAGGAGCAGGGGCTGCGCGTGCTGATCCTGTTTGAGGGGCGCGACGCCGCCGGTAAAGGCGGTGTGATCAAGCGCATCACCGAGCCGATGAACCCGCGCGGTGTGCGCCTGGTGGCGCTGCAGAAGCCCTCCGATGTGGAGGCGACGCAGTGGTATTTCCAGCGCTACGTAGCACACCTGCCTGCCGCCGGGGAGATCGTGATCTTCGACCGGTCCTGGTATAACCGCGCGGGCGTCGAACGGGTGATGGGCTTCTGCACGGACGAGCAGTACTGGGAGTTCATGCGCTCGTGCCCGGAGTTCGAGCGGCTGATGGTGCGCTCCGGGATCGTGCTGCTGAAATACTGGCTGTCGGTGAGCGACGAGGAACAGGAGCGGCGCTTCCAGCAGCGCGTGAACGATCCGACCCGGCGCTGGAAGCTCAGCCCAATGGACCTGGAGTCCCGCGCGCGCTGGGTGGAGTACTCCAAGGCCAAGGATATCATGTTCGAGCACACAGATATCCCCGAGGCGCGCTGGTACCAGGTGCACGCCGACGACAAGCGCAAGGCGCGCCTGAACTGCATCCACCACCTGTTGACGATGATCCCCTACCAGGACGCCATCCCCGAGGCGCTGGAGCTGCCCCCGCGCCCACCCGACGACGTACATTACAAGCGCCCGCCCATCGACGCGCATATCTGGGTGCCCGATTATTACGCGGGAGAGTAGAACCCTGTTCTCCGGAAGCGAAGCGGCTCAGTCAGGGGACTGTCAGGGCGGCGACCGGTTCGATGCGCCTGTACGCATGGGCGCCCGGTGTGCGCCGGAGCTGTGACCGACCGATTGATCCGGAGGAAGCATTGTGGATATCCTGACTCAGCACGATCTGCAGACGTTGATGGATGCAGCACACACCATCTGTGTATCCATCTTTTTGCCGACGCCGCGAGCGGGTGAAGACATTCAGAAGCCAGCGATCACACTGAAGAATGCGCTCAAGGAGGCGGAGCAGCAGTTACTCGCCAGCGGACTGCGCCGCCCGGAGGTGGTAAAGCTGCTGGCGCCTTTTGAGGCGCTGCTGCCTAACATGCTGTTCTGGCGCGAGCAGAGCGACGGGCTGGCGCTGTTCGGCGCAGCGGGCTTTGTGCGCAGCTACCGGCTGCCGATCCCCTTCAAGGCGACGGTGGTAGTGGGCCCGCGCTTCCATGTGAAGCCGCTGCTGCCGATGCTGGCCTACGACAGGCGATTTTTCATCCTGGCACTCAGCCAGGAGCGGATCAGGCTGCTGGCGGGGGTGCGCGAGACCGCCGACGAGGTGGACCTGGGGGATATGCCCACCGGCATGAGGGAAGCACTCGGCGAGAGCGCACCGGAGCGCCAACTGCAGTTCCACACGCGGTCGGGCGGCCCAGGGCGCCGCGATGCGATGTTCCACGGCCACGGCGGCGAGGAGGAGACCAAGCAGCGGATCGTGCAGTTTTTCCGGCGCGTAGATCAGGGGCTGCAGATGCTGCTGGGCGGGGAGCAGGCCCCGCTGGTGCTGGCGGGGGTGGAGTACCTGCTGCCGATCTACCGGCAGATCACGAGGTACCCGGCGGTGCTGGATGAGGCGATCACCGGGAGCCCGGAGAAGCTCAGCGCACAGGAGCTGCACGCCCGCGCCTGGCCGCTGGTGGAGCGGGTTTTCAGGCAGAAGCGTGATGCGGCGGCTGCACGCTGGGCGCCAACTGCACAGGCGGGGCGTACGGTCACACGGCTGGAGGAGGTTGTGCGGGCGGCGCATCAGGGGCGCGTGGAGACGCTGTTCGTGGCGCTCGATGTGGAGCGCTGGGGACGCTTTGATGCACAGAGCGGCGCGGTGATGCTGCACGACCAGGCCGCCCCGGACAACGAAGACCTGCTCGGCCTGGCGGTGATCTTCACGCTGCGCGGGCGTGGGGCAGTGTACGCGGTGCCCTCGGGCGAAGTCCCTGACGGGGGGCCTGCCGCAGCGATTCTGCGCTATTGAGGCAAGCAGCAGGGGGAGACATCCCTGCCTACCAGGCCAGCAAGGCCACCAACGACCAAAACGCATACCCTGGAGGGGCTATGACAACACGCAGCGAGCCTCAGCGCGCCGCGCGGCAGGCATGGGTGATCCTGGCACTGGTGTGCCTGCCGGTGTTCATCGGGGCGCTGGACCTGACGATCGTCTCCGCGGTGCTGCCCAACGTGATCGTGGACCTCGAGATACCGTTCCAGACGGGCGCGGATGAAGCGGCCTGGGTGGTGAGCGGCTACCTGCTGGCCTACACGGTCAGCGTGGCGCTGATGGGCCGCGTCTCGGACCTGATCGGGCGGCGGCGCACATACTTCATCGCCCTGCTGATCTTCGTGCTGGGCTCCTGGCTGGTGGCGGGGGCGACCCACGCGCCCGCCGTCTGGATGAGCCGCCTGTTCCGGCTGATCGAAGGGGGGCGGCCCGACCCGTCCTTCATGGCGCTCTACGCGCTGATCGGCGGGCGGGTGGTGCAGGCGCTGGGCGCCGGGGCGATGGTGCCGGTGAGCATGGCGCTGGTCGGCGACCTGTTCCCGCCGGGCGAGCGGGCCATCCCGCTGGGGCTGGTGGCGACGGTCGACACGGCGGGCTGGGTGCTCGGCGCGCTGTACGGCGGCGCGATGGTGCAGATCGTGGAGTGGCCGGTGATGTTCTGGATCAACATCCCGGTCACAACGCTGGTAGCGGTGATCACCTGGCGGCAGCTCGCGCCGACCGCCGAGCGCCACGCAGAAGGCGGGTTGAGCCGCCCCGGCTGGGGCGTGGTGATCGCCGGGCTGGTTGTGGTCAACGCGCTGGCGCTCTTTGAGATCGGCAGCGCAGCGGCGCCGGGGGCACTGGCCGCGTTCAGCAGCCGCCTGCTCAGCCTGCGCTGGCTGGCGCTGGGGCTGGCATTGGCGCTGCTGGCGGCGGTCAGCTTTGCCGCGATCGGGCCGAAGCGCACACAGCGCGGCCCGCGCCTGGACGTGGCCGGGGCGGCGCTGATCACGCTGGCGCTGGTGGGGCTGAACGTCGGGCTGGGCGGCACGCAGGAAGGCAGCCCCGGGCAGGCACTGCAGGGCGGCCTGGCGCTGCCACCCTACGCGATCCCCGTGCTGATCGGCGCGGCGGCCTGCCTGGGCGGGTTTGTGTGGGTGGAGCGGCGCAGCGCCAGCCCGCTGTTCTCGCTGGAGCAGTTCCGGGACCGCAACGTGTCCCTGGCCTGCGCAATCAACCTGCTGGTGGGCTTCTGCCTGATGGTGGGGCTGGTCTCGGTGCCGCTGTTCATCAACACGGTGGTGACCAACGTGGTGGAGGAAGCGGCGCTGATCAGCGGGCTGCTGCTGGGGGCGCTGACCATCCCTATGGCGCTGGCGAGCGTGCCGGGCGGGATGCTGACGCGGCGCTCCGGCTACCGCGTGCCGACGGCGCTGGGGCTGCTGATCGCCGGGGCGGGCTTCTTCACCGCGCAGGGCTGGACGCCGGAGATCACGCGCACGGCGATGGCGCTCAACCTGGGGCTGGCCGGGATCGGGCTGGGGCTGACGGTGGCCCCGATCAGCACGGCGGTGATCAACGCGGTGCGCAGCGCCGAACGGGGGGCCGCCTCGGCGCTGGTGCTGATCATGCGGCTGGTGGGGATGACCATCGGCACGTCGCTGATGACCAACTACGGGCTGCAGCGCTCCACACGGCTGACCGAGTCCCTGGTGGCAGCACTGGGAGAAAACGCCAGCTTCGCCGAGCTGGCCGCGGTGGGCACCCAGGTGGTGACGCAGGTGATCAATGAGATGATGCTGATCGCCGCGCTGGTCTGTGCGGCGGCAGTGATCCTGGCAATCCTGCTGCGGCCCGGCGACCGCGGCGAGCAAGCCGGCCAGGGGCTTTGACAAACACCCCGGGCTGGCCCATACTGATCGATAGATAGATTATCCCGGCGTATTAGGGAGGCAAAGGAGGGCGACATGAGGCGAGTAATGCTGGCAGTTGGCGTGATAAGCGCCCTGATCCTCTTGGCGGCGTGCGGCGGCGGCGGGGTGACCCCCGAGCAGCTCCTCGCTGACTCCGCGCAGGCCATGAAGGATGTGCAGACCGTGCAGTGGGCCATTGAACACGAGGGCGAGCCGATTGTGCTGGACCCCACCCAGGGCCTGACCGCCCTGAGCGCGACCGGGTCGTACCAGGCGCCCAGCAGCGTGTACGCGATGGTCAAGGTGCAGGCGGGGTCGATTGTGGCGCAGGCGGAGGTGCTGTGGACGGCGGATGGCGCCTTCTTCAAGCTGCCGCCGCTCAGGCCGAACTTCGGGCCGATTGAGCTGCCCGGCACCTTCAACCCGGCGGACATCTTCAACGAGGAGGTGGGCATCCCGCATGTGCTGACCGAGGTGCTGACCAGCCCCACGCTGGCGGGGGAAGAAGACCTGGAGGGCACGGCCACCTATCACCTGACGGCGCAGGCCGCCGGGGAAGACCTGAGCGGGTTGGTCGGCGGGGCCGTGGCCGAAGGGACGGCGACCGTGGACCTGTGGATCAACAAGGACAGCAAGGAGCTGGTGCGTGTGATCGTCACCGAGGCGGACGGCAGCACCTGGACCGTCGACTTTTTCAGCTACGGGGAGCCGGTCGAGATCCCGACCCCGTAGGCGTTAAAGAAGCGGGTCTGTGAACAGGGCGGCGCCCGGGGTATCGCGGCGCCGCCTGCTGCGCCAGAAGCCTGTCAGGTGTGCGTAAAGGAGACGGTATGCCAGAGCAACCCACGATCACGATCCACCCGCTGACGGCAGAGCGCTGGGCGGACCTCGAGGCGCTGTTTGGGCCGCGCGGGGCTACCGGCGGCTGCTGGTGCATGTTCTTCCGGCGCCCGTACAAGGAGTACGAGGCCAGCAAGGGCGAGGGCAACAAGGCCGCGCTGAAGGCGCTGGCCGGCGAGGGCCGCGAGCCGGGCCTGATCGCCTATGTGGACGGCACGCCCGCGGGCTGGGTGTCGATGGCGCCGCGCAGCGAGTACGTGCGGCTGGCGACCTCGCGCATCGCCGCGCCGCTGGATGAGCGCCCGGCCTGGGCTGTGGTGTGCTTCTACATCGGGCGTCAGCACCGAGGCCTGGGGCTGATGCGCGCCCTGCTGGATGCGGCGGTGCAGTACGCCGCCGAGCACGGGGCGCAGGTGGTCGAGGGCTACCCGGTGGAGCCCAAGACGGGCGATGCGCCCGCCGTGTTCATGTATCACGGGGTGGCGTCGGTGTTCCGGGAGGCGGGGTTCGAGGAGGTGGCGCGGCGCACGGAGGGGCGCCCGACCATGCGCTACGAGGTGCGCTGAGGGCGCGGGGATCACCAGCGCTACTGCGATTACCTCACCCCTCGGCGTACTGCGTTCGCCGCGTCCCCTCTCCACGCTAGAGAGGGGAGGGAGCGTCACAGGTGGTGCGCAAGGGGGGAGGTTGGCGTATAGGGCATCCTTGAACCACGGATGGGTAAGTTGGTACTTTGGATTGGTAATGGAGGGCTGCTGCATGGCCGAAAAACCGAGGAACAAGGCGCACCTGCTGGTGCTGGTCCGCGAGGGGTGGGAGACGTGGCAGGCGCTGCTGGTGCGCGTCCCGCGCGAGCGGATGTTCGAGCCCGTGATGGGCGACTGGACGGTCAAGGACATTGTGGCGCACATCACCTGGGGCGAGCGCGAGATCACGCCCGTGCTGGCCGAGCGCGTGCTGAAGGGGTCCGATCTGTGGTCCCTGCCGCTGCACGAACGCAACGCGGCGATGGTCGCCGAGAGCCGCAGCCGCGCGCTGGACGCCGTGCTGGAGGAACATGTGCGGGTGCACGCGGAACTGGTCCAGGCGCTTGAAGGGCTGGCGGAGGAGGAGCTGTTCGACCCGGGGCGCTTCAGCGCGATGCCCGCCGACTGGGAGCCGTGGGAGATGGTGGCAGGGAACACCTACGGGCACTACCCGGAGCACATCGCGCCGCTGGAACGCTGGCTGGGCGGCTGAACGCACGCGAACAGGGGGAGCTGATGAGCGAATACGCATCCTTTCAAGAGCTGGGCAGACGCATGCGCGCCCTGTACGACGAGAAAGCCTATGCTGAAGGGCTGGCAATGTTGGAGCGTGAAGCCCCGCATTACCCTGAGCAGGAGACGCGGCTGAACTTCTGGCTGATGTGCTTCGCGACGCTGGCGGGCCAGCCTGGGCGGGCGCTCAGCCTGTTCGAGACGGCGCTGGAGCGCGGCCTGTGGTTCCCGCGCGCGTTCCTGCGCAACGACCCTGACCTGGCCGCGCTGCAGGGCGACACGGAGTTCGAGCGGCTGGTGGGGATCAACGAGGAGCGGGTCCAGGTCGCCGAGGCGGATGTGCGGCCCTACCGCGAGGTGCTGGCACCCGCCGCGGGAACGCCGCCGGGCGGTCTGCTGGTGGCGCTGCACGCCAACGCGTCGAATGTGGCGCTGCAGGTCGATCACTGGCGGCCTGCCACGCGCGCCGGGTGGACCGTGCTGCTGCCGCAGTCCACGCAGATTTCCGGGCAGGATACCTATGTATGGGACGACCGGGCATGGGCCTTCCGCGAGGTGCTGGAACATCTGGGGCAGGTCGCGGAGGCACAGGCCTTCGCGCCCGCACAGCGGGTGGTAGGCGGCTTCTCGATGGGCGGCCAGCTCGCCCCCGACCTGGTGCTGAGCGGCGCGCTGCCCGCGCGCGGCTTCATCTGCATGGGGCCATACATCCCGGAGGACGTCTTCGAGCGCTGGGAGGCGGCCTTCGAGAGCGCGGCGGCACGCGGCGTGCGCGGCTTCATCCTGATCGGCGATCTGGATGCGCACTGCGTGCCCGGCGCCGAGGGCCTGTACCAGCGCATGCTGGCGCATGGGATGCGCTGCGAGATACGGCGCTACCTGGGGCTGGATCACGAGTTCCCCTCGGATTTCGACCGGGTGCTGCTCGAGGCGCTGGCATTCATGCAGGCGGTGTGAGGGCCGTGTCCACCTGCCCTGAGCGAACCAACACAGCCAGGTAGAGACACTGCGCGAGGGCGCTTTTACACCTCACCCCGTCGCGGACGGTGCAACCGTCCTCGACTCACCTCTCTCCGAACGGAGAGGGGTGGAAAGGCTGATGTGGGGGCAGGCCCACGGGTTTAGCCCCTACTTATCTTCCGGCAAGACCATACGAACGCCGCCGCTCATAAGGAGCGGCGGTTTTTTTCCGTGAACCCACTGCCCCCAGCTTTACATAAACTTTACGAAACGGACAAGATCACTTCACGACCGGGGGATACACTGGCATCATCGAGAAATCCATGGAGGGTATGCAGAAGATAGATGGCTGAAGAAGTGCAGCAAAAACGCGGGTTGAGCAAGACATGGAAGTGGATCCTGGGCCTGACGGGCGGGCTGATCGCTGTGATCCTGCTGGTGGGCACCGGGGTCTTCTTCGGGTGGCGCTTCGGCAGCCGTTTCACAGCCGCCCGGGCTTTCTACGGGATGCCCGGCCCAGGCATGTTGTTTAACGATAACTGGGGCTGGTACGGTCACGGCCCGGGCATGATGGGCCGCTGGGGTAACTGGGACAACGGCGGGCGCGGCTTCTACGGCGGCCCGGGCATGATGGGCGGCTGGGATCAATGGGATGACGACGAGCGCGGCTTCTACGGCGGACCGGGCATGATGGGCCGCTGGGGTGACTGGGACGACGGCGAGCGCGGCTTCTACGGCGGCCCGGGCATGATGGGCGGCTGGCAGGCCGGGCCCGGCGGCGCCTACGGGATGATGGGCCCCGGCATGATGTACCAGTGGAGCGTGCCGGAGGGCGTGCCCGCGCTCAGCGTGGAGGACGCCACGGCTGCCATCGAGGAGTACCTGGCAGACCTGGGTAATGACGATCTGGAACTGCACGAGGTGATGGTCTTCGACAACCACGCCTATGCCGAGATCGTGGAAAAGAGCACGGGCATCGGCGCGATGGAGGTGCTGGTGCACCCGCTGAGTATGGCAGTCCTGCCGGAGCCAGGCCCGAACATGATGTGGAACCTCAAGTACGGCCACATGGCGGGCTACGGCGGGATGATGGGCCCCGGACAGGGCATGATGGGCCCCGGCTTCAACCAGGGCGACCTGCCGGATGTCTCCGCAGACATGCCGGTCAGCGCCGAACAGGCGGTCGAACTGGCCCAGGATTTTCTGGATGCCAACCAGTCGGGCCTGACCGCCGGTGAGGCCGAGGCTTTCTATGGGTACTACACACTGCACACCCTGCGAGACGGTGATGTAGTGGGGATGCTCAGCGTGAACGGCTACAGCGGCGATGTGTTCCCTCACACATGGCACGGCGAGCTGATCACGATGAGCGAAGTACACGAATAGCTCTCCGAAATTAGGTGCGGCGGACGCTCAAGGCGTACTCCCTCCTAAGAACAGGGCGGCCCTTTCTACCCGGGGCCGCCCTGTCCCCTTCAAACCCCCCGGACACGCGCAGTGTAACCCCCAAAACGGGTCAAAGTGCACCCCAAGTCAGCGGGCCCTTTCTGCTATGATGGGGCCGTAGTACGACGCAGCCTGGCAGGGAGTGGACCATGACCGGTAAATCGATCATCATCATCGGCGCGGGGGCAGCGGGCCTTTCGGCGGGCTGCTACGCGCAGATGAACGGCTTTCGCAGCACGATCTACGAGCTGCACACCCTGCCCGGCGGCCTGTGCACATCCTGGGATCGCAAGGGCTATACCTATGACGGCTGCATCCACTACCTGTTCGGCTCGGGCGAGGGCCAGCCTTTCAACGACATGTGGCGCGAGTTGGGCGCGGTGCAGAACCGCAGTTTCGTCAACCACCGCGAATACCAGCGCATCAGCGAGGGCGAGCACACGCTGATCGTCTACGCCGACCCCGACCAGCTTGAGCAGCATATGCTGTCCATCTCGCCGGATGACGCCGGGCTGATCCGGGCGTTTTGCGACGGCGTGCGCCAGTTCCAGACCTTCGACATGTCGGCGATGTACGCCATGCCCAAGGACCTGATGGGCCTGATGGACTGGCGGGACTTCGGCAATCGCATGACGCCCTTCCTGATGCCGCTGCTGCGCTGGGCGCCCGTCTCAGCGAAGCAGTTCGCCCAGCGCTTCAAGCACCCCTTCCTGCGCCGCGCGGTCGCGCAGATGTTCTCGTGGGAGGAAGCGCCGGTGATGATGGGCATGATGCTGCTGGCCTACATGCACACCGGCAACGCGGGCTATCCGCTGGGCGGATCGCTGCAGTTCGCCCGTGGGCTGGAGAAGCGCTACCTGGAGCTGGGCGGGCGGATCTGCTACGACTCGCAGGTGGAAAAAATCCTGGTCGAGAACGGCCGGGCGGTGGGCGTGCGGCTGTATAACGACGAGGTGCAGCGCGCCCATTACGTGATCGCGGCCTCAGACGGGCGCACCACCATCTACGACATGCTGGACGGCCGGTTCACCAACCGGCGCATCCGGCGCATGTATGACGGCCACCTGCCCATGCACACACAGGTGCAGGTCTCGCTGGGTGTTCAGCGCGACCTGTGCCACGAGCCGCACTGGGTCACCTACCTGCTGGACAAACCTGTGCTGATGATCGGCGAGGAACGCCACGAGGTGGGGGTCAAACACTACTGCTTCGACCCCAACCTGGCCCCGGAGGGCAAGTCGGTGGTCGAGATCATGATGCGCTCGAGCTACAACTACTGGCAGAACCTGTTCGGGCGGCGCATCTACGACACCGAGCAGCGCCAGGTCTCGCACATCCTGATCGACCTGCTGGAGGAGCGCTACCCGGGCATCGGCGCGGACATCGAGCACGTGGATGAGGCCACCCCGCTGAGCTACGAGCGCTACACCAACAACTGGATGGGCGCGACCTGCGGCTGGCTGCTGGCCCGCGAGACCATGCCCATGATGATCATGGGGGTCAAGAAGAAGCTGCCGGGCCTGGAGAACCTGTACATGGCCGGGCACTGGGTGGAGCCGGGCGGCACGGTGACGCTGGCGGCCGCCTCGGGCCGGGCGGCAGTGCAGTTGATCTGCCACCAGGAGGGCGTCGACTTTATGTCGGAGGAACCGGCCTGCTGAGCATCACCCGGCGCTTACTCCCCGACCAGCTCCCTGAGCGCCTGGATCAGCCGGTCCATGTCGCGGTGGAAGTCGGGGTCGGCGCGCACGGGGATGCCGTTGCGGTAGACCAGCTCGCCCAGCGATCCGGGCAGGTCGTCGGCAGGAGGCAGCATGGCATCGCGCACCAGCAGGGGGATCACGGGGATCTCGCGGTTGAGCGCCGACTCGATCTCCAGGCGCACAAAGTCCGCTGGGTCGTCGATGCGCCGCCGGCCGTGCTCATTGCGCACATCCAGCCAGTCACGGCCGATCACCACCAGCAGCACATCACAGCCGCTCACCGCCTGGTCGATCACCTTGCGGAAGTCACGCCCCAGCGGGATGTCATCCACATCTTTGAAGACCTGCTCCGCGCCAAACGCGCCGGCCAGCCGGTCATAGATGCGCCCGGCCACGTCGGCGCTGTCGTAGCGGCGGTAGGAGATGAAGAAGCACCCTTTACGCGGCGGGGCAGCCCTGGTGGTGCTGGCGGGCTGGCTCGCAGGCGGCGCGGGTGAGCGCTGCGCAGCCGGGGGGCCGGTCTGGTTGGTGAGCGGCCCGGCGAAGCGCTCGATCATCGCCCGGAGCTGGGGGAGATTCTGCGCGGCATTGGCCTTGGAGACCTCGTCAAAATAGGTCATCAGGACCACCAACGTCTGGGTCTCGGTAGTCGCGCTCAGCCCAACCGAGTAGGTGGGCAGTTGTGACAAGCGGCCTGGAAGCGGCACCTTGCAGATCAGGCGGTTCTGGCTGTGCGGGTCCGGGCCGGCCTGCCAGCCCAGGGCCTTGACCGCCTTCAGGCAAAACTGGCGGGCTGTCTCAAGGGGTGCATCAATGCGGATGAACTGCGAGCTGGCACCCTGATCACCCAGTAAGAACGGATTCCTGCCCTGGGACATAGGCTGTTCTCCCGGTGAAGCGGCTCATTCTCCCTTATAGTATAGGGCAGGTTGCCAGGCCCCGTACCCGGCTTCTGCGCGGGCGCGGCGTGCCTCCCCCTTGATCGGCGGCGCCGTTCACCTTATGATGAGGGTGAGGCACCCACCCACTTCCCCTCCCCCAGCGCCTGCCTCGCCTGACTCGCCTGCTGCCCAGGACAAGCCTTATGGCACCCCGCACCTTCATCTGTTACAGCCGCAAGGACGGCGCCCAGGTAGACCGCCTGACCGCCGACCTGAAAGCGCGCGGCGTCTCCACCTGGCGCGACATCGACGATATCCCCGGCCATATCGCCGCCAACTCGCAGAGCTGGCGCGCGGCTGTGCAGGAGGCGCTGGACACCTGCGACGTGATGCTGGTCGCGCTCTCGCCCAACGCCCTGGCCAGCAGCGAGGTCGAGGCGGAGTGGAACGAATTCGTCAGCACACGCCGCCCGGTCTTCCCGGTGCTGATCAGCGACTGCGACATCCCCTACCGGCTCAAGCTGTACCAGGTGTGGGACGTGCGCAGCGAATACCCGCAGCAGGTGGCGCGGCTGGCGGCGGCGATCGGCGGCAGGCAGATGCCTGCTCCGCGCCCGACCCCAAAGCCCTCCCGCACACCCAGGGAAAAACTGCCGACCGCTGCGGTTTTCGGAGCTCTGGGCCTGCTGTTTGCCATCCTGGCGATTGTTGGCGTGCTGACGCGCGGCTTCGGCCTGCTGGATGGACCGGGCGGCGCTGGCCTGAACCCGGAGGATGGCCCGCTTTCCTCTGAAATTTCGGACAGCCCCGGCGAGGTCAACCCCGAGGACTTCCCGCTGCCCTCCGAGGGCGGCGACGGCGGGGCCCCGCAGCAGGAAGCGCCGCCGGTCAGCGCGAGCGACGTAACCCCGGCCAGCACGGCGCCTGCCAGCAGCGATCTAAGCGCCATCGGCAGGGAGCTGTGGCGCTTCGACCTGGTGGGCGAGGTGCGCCTGGCGCCCACGGTGGGCCCGGACGGCACCGTCTACCTGGTCACGCACGCCGGGGTGCTCTACGCCATCGCGCCGGATGGCAGCGAGCGCTGGAGCGCGATGGTGGGCGGGGCCAGCGTCAGCACCGATTACACCGCGCCTGTGCTGGCCCCGGATGGCCGCGTGTACATCGTCTACGGCGGCGAGCTGCAGACTTTCGCCCCCACCGGCAACATCGGCTGGACCTGGTCCAAGCCCGGCGAATGGGGTCTGACCGCGCCGCCCGCCTTCAGCGCGGATGGCACCGCCTTCATGATGACCAATAAGAGCAGCCTGTGGGCGATCTCTGGCGTGGGGCAGGAGCTGTGGGGCACCACGCTGTGCCAGGTGATGGGCGGCGGCACGTGGCCCGGCCCTGCAGTCGGCACGGATGGCACCGTCTATGCCGTCTGCCACGGCGAGCAGGTATATGCGCTGGACGCCGCCAGCGGAGACGTGCTCTGGACCTATGATGTGAACGACAAGCTTGAATCCACGCCCGCCGCAGGCCCCGACGGGCTGGTTTACGTGGCCTCGGACGGCGGCTGGGTGCTGGCCCTGCAGCCTGACGGCACCCTGCGCTGGCGGACCTCGGCAGCCGGGCGCACTGGCACCATCCAGATGGTCGATGCGCCTGTGGTGTACGGCCCGGACGGCGGCGTGTACGTCGCGCCGCGTCACGGCACCGTATATGCCCTGGATGCGCTGTCCGGGGAGGTGCGCTGGACGTCGGAGGTAGGCGGGCAGGGCATCGGGATCAACCGGCTGGCGGTCGCGGAAGATGGCAGCGTCTATGCCCGCAACCTGCTCGGCGCGCTGTTCGGCATCTCGCCGCAGGGCGAGCAGCTCTGGCGCATCGCGCCGCCGGGCGACGCCTGGAGCCTCGGGCCGCCCGCCACAGGCCCGGACGGCCGTTTATATGTGGGCATGGGCACGCAGCTTGTGGCTTTCGACACGGGCGGGTAGGGGCAGAGGAAAGGCCGGAGGGGAAAGAATCGTGGAACCACCCGAGATGGGGTGAGACCGGCAGGGGCAGAACAGCCTTTGCGGGTTGGCACAGGGACAGCATCACCCCAGTGGCCGGGAGATTATTCTAACAGAATGGGTAGAGGACAATGAATCAGACACGATGGGTACCGTTGATAGGTCTGGCGCTGATCACGCTGATTCTGGCTGCCTGCGGCGGCCAGGCGGACACGGGCGGCGGCCTGCCTGCAGCATCCGGCGATCCGTCGCCGGGGACGTTCGAGGGCAGCACCAGCCAGGGCAAGCCGATCACGCTGTTCGTGGACGAGATCGGCGGCGTGCTGACCGTCACCGGGGTGCGCTACGAGATCGAGATGCAGGCGGACGGCTGGAGCGTCACCACCGAGCTGGTGCAGCCGCACACGCTGAACGCCGCCATCGAGGACGGGCGCTTCTCCAGCAGCACCGATACGACATCGGGCACGGAGGAGATCAGCGCGCGCTTCTCCGGGGATGAGGGCGTGGAGGGCCGCCTGCGCTGCACGCACGATCACCCGCAGGGGCTGGGCACCGCCGAGGGCGATGTGACCTTCACGGCCTTCCGGGTGGCGGAGTCCGGCGGTGGGGCGCCTGCCCCGGTCGAGGAGCAGCCCGTGCAGGAGGAGCCCGCCCCCGCCGCTGTGAACCCGGAGCCCGGCACCTACGAGGGCAGCACCAGCCAGGGCAGCCCATTCAGCCTGGAGGTAGCGGAGTCAGACGGCGGCCTGGCGGTGACCGGTGTGCTCTACGAGATCGAGATGGCCGGGCAGGGCTGGAGCGTGACGACCACGCTCTACCAGCCCGTGACGACCGATATCCCGATTGAGGAGGGGCTGTTCGACGGCGTCCTAGAGACGTCAGACGGGCAGACCTGCACGCTGTCCGGCGCCTTCACAGCCTCCGATGAGGCGGAAGGGACGTTCTCCTGCGCCTTTGACCACCCGCAGGGGCTGGGCACAGCCTACGGCGACGTGACCTTCAGTGTGAGCCGTTGATCCACGGGCGGGCGGGGCCGGACGATCTGCACCTGGCCCTGCCCGCTTCACAGGGACGCGGTCTGCTGCACCCCTGTGCTGACACATCCCCTTGCTGACCTCGCACCCAGGCCCGGCACATGATCCTCCACACTTCTGGGGGTTCCTGACGCCGGTTACCCTGCTAGACTGGTGCAAACGAATCGAGGTGTACGTATGGCAACCAGCCCACCACGCGAGCGCGGCGGGGCAGGCCTGCTGCTCAGCTACCTGTTCAAGGGGCTGCTTTACAAGCTGTTTCTGCTGGCGCTGTTCCTGCTGGCCGCGGGCCGCTGGGACTGGCCCTGGGCGTGGGCCTACTGCGCCATCTTCTTCGGCTATGATCTCGCCACGGCGGCCGTCGTTTACCCGCGCAGCCCCGGCCTGCTGGCCGAACGCGCTACCCGCCACGCGGACATGAAAGCGTGGGACAAGGCGATCATGGGGCTGGCCGCCGGGTTCCTGCCGATGATCGCGGGCATTGTGGCCGGGCTGGGGGCGCGCTTTGGATGGCTTCCCGATCTCCCGCTGACGCTGCAGTGGATCGCCGCCGGGGTGGTGGCGCTGGGCTACGGCATCGTGGTCTGGTCGATGTGGGCCAACGCCTACTTCTCGGCGGTGGTGCGCATCCAGACCGAGCGCGGGCACCAGGTTGCCACGGGCGGGCCGTACCGCATCGTGCGGCACCCGGGCTACGTGGGCGCGATCCTGTTCACGCTGGCCATGCCGCTGCTGATGGACTCGCTGTGGGCGCTGATCCCGGCGGGGGCGGCGGCGCTGCTCTACGTGGTGCGCACCGCACTGGAGGACCGCACCCTGCAGGCAGAGCTGCCCGGCTACAGCGCGTTCACCCAGCAGACCCGCTTCCGGCTCCTGCCGGGCATCTGGTGAGCGCGCCACTGGCCCACTTCTCCACGGATGGCGTGCTGCACACCACCCTCCCGGCTCTCAGCGGGCCGGCCGCCGGCGTGATTCTATGCTGAGCAGGGTCTAATTCAGACATATTTTCTCTAATTCAGGAACCATTCTCCCCTCACTGGCGTTATGACTCAGAGCGCGCAAAGCGCGCCCCGTTTTGCGCAGTTCAATCTAACAAGGGTGAGGATGATGACTTATCAACGCAGTTCACATCTCAAGATCGGTCTGCTGGCGCCTGCTGCGCTGGCACTCGCTGCGCTGGCCTGCAGCCTGCCGCCGGTGGGGCCTGGCGGCGCTGCCACGCCCAGCGTGCCCGCGCCCACTGTGGAGGTTCCAACCAGCGAACCAACCACCCCTGCGGTGACGCCGGAGGAGGTCTGCGCACCTGCGCGCGAGGGCACCATCCAGGTGATCCACCGGCAGGCGGGGTTCTGCTTCCTGGCGCCGGACTCCTACACGTTCAATCCGCCAGACACGTTTGATTCGATGGCAATAGGCCTGACCGGCCCCGAGCTGATCCCATCGCCCACCGAGCCGCTGTATGCCGGGCTGCGCGGCGATGTGATCGCCGTGCCGGGCGCTGCCGGGGGCGTCACCGCGCTGGAGTGGGCAAACGAGGAACTCGCCGCACTGGCCCTGGCCGGGACAGGCAGCGTGGAGGAGACGACCGCGGGCGGCCAGCCCGCCGCGATTATCCCGGATTACCCGGCGTTCTACACGATGCGCCGCCTGGTGGTAGCCGCCAACGACACGCTCTACGTGTTCGACCAGGTGCCCAATGCCGCGCCCACCGACAGCCCAGAGGCGGCTGTGGTGGGCCAGACCTGGGACCTGCTGATCGAGACGCTGGCCTTCTTCCCGGCGGAGTACAGCGGGCCGGTGCTGCTGCCGGAGGACGTGTGCCCCACGGCCACGGCGGGGACCACGCTGTACGTCAACCGGCGCGACGGCTACTGCCTGCTGCTGCCGGAGGGCTTCAGCGAGAACCCGGAGTTCCCGGGGCAGTTCATGGGCGGCCCCGAGATCAGCGGGCTGCCTGAGCCGCTGACGCCGCACGCCTCGCTGACGGCGGGCTACTTCGGGCCTCCAGGCCCCATCACGCTTGACGAGCTGGTCGAGAACTTCCTGATCAACTCGCCGGACCGGACGCTGGTCAACATCGCCGATGCGACCATCGGCGGCCAGCCCAGCAAGGTTGTCTACGACAAGAACGAGCCGCTGGCCGACCGCACGGCCTATGTGCTGGTCAACGGGCAGCGCATGTACACGCTGCTGGCGCAGCCCGACGATCCGGCGGAATGGCCGGATGCCGCCGAGCCGTTGGAGACGCTCTGGACGACCGTAACCGGTTCGATCCAGTTCTTCGAACCCTGGCGCTGATCGCGTTGGGATGAACAGGGGGCGGGGTCAACATGACCTCGCCCCCTGCGTTTGATCACCCTGTGCCCGGCCTGGGGCGTGCCCGCAGGCGATCCAGCAGGAGCGCGGCAGCGCAGGCGAGCGAGGTCACCCCCAGCAGGACTAATCCGGCCTGCAGCGCAGGCGGCATGAAAACCAGGCGCACATGATGCACGCCCGCAGGCAGGTACAGCCCGCGCAGCGCACCATCCACACGCAGCACCGGCGCGGGCTGCCCGTCCACGCGGGCCTGCCAGCCGGGCACCCAGGCCTCACCGACCACCAGCAGGCCATCACCCGGCATGTCCACGTCAATACGCAGCTCGTTGGGCGTGTACAGCACGATCTGGGCGGGCGTGAAGAAGTCATTGTCCGGTGGTGCGAACCCCAGCACCTGATCCGCGTCCAACAGGGCGCCTGCGCGCGGGTCCAGGGACGCCATGCGCGCCCAGAGGTCGGCTTCGGGCAGCACCTCCGCCCGCCCCAGGGCGAAGGCGCGGGGCAGCACGGCGCGATTCCGGTAGAGGCGCTCCTCGCCCGCCGTGGCGATCAACTGCAGGTCGGGGTGTGCGGGCAGCTCCAGCGGGCTGATGATGTAGCCCACGTTGAGCAGGCCCAGCAGCGCCGGGTTGGGCAGGGCCTCACGGTAGGCGTCCGGGTCGATCTCGTTGGAGGCGCAGGGTGGCACTGCCGCCGCCAGCCCGTCGAGGCGGCAGCCGCTGGCGATACGCATCAGCCGCGAGTACCCCGCGAACTGGAAGGAGTTCAGCCCATCGGCGGACTGCAGGCCGTAGGCCGTCAGGAGGTGATCGCCCAGCTCGCGCCGCACGCTGTACACGCGGATCAACGAACCCTCGCCCACAGCGTCGAGCAGGCGCCGGCCGATCGGCGGCATGGCGAAGACCTCACTGACCGGCTCGGGGCGCCCGTAGACCATATCCAGCGGGGCCAGGTCCAACAGGACGGCGGCGACCAGCAGCGCGGCCAGGCGGGGCCGAGGATGGCGCCCCAGCAGCGCCCACATGGCCAGCAGCACGCCCGCCGCCGCCAGCAGGCCGAGCAGCCAGTCAGCTTCAGCGGGGAGCCGGTAGATATAGCGCCCCGCCGCCCCGCTGATGGCCAGCACACTGGCTCCGCCCGCCAGCCAGCGCCTGCCCCGCGCTGAGAGCGATCCGCCGCCCAGCAGGTGATCCAGCCCCAGCCCGGCCAGCATGGCCAAGGCCAGCGCCGCAAAGAGCCACATGCGGGCGGGGGCGCGCAGCAGCCGGAAGCCCGGCACGCCGTAGACGATCAGCGCGTAGAGCGGCGTGGCGTCACCCAACGCGAAAACGACGGCGAACACCAGCACGGCCAGCCAGATCAGCGCCTCGCGGCGGTGGGGATGCCGCGCGGCCAGCGGCGCCAGCAGCAGCGGCAGCAGGCCCATATAGACTTCCCACTCCGGGAACTTGAAGGGGCTGGGGAACAGCACGTGGATCAGGAAGGGCAGCGGCAGCGAAAGGTAGCTGGCATCGGCCAGCGTCATCGCCTCGCGAATCTGGTAGGGCAGGTAGCTGAGCAGCGGCAGCAGGTGGAAGGCCGCCAGGCCGAAGGCCACCGCCCCCACCAACGCCAGCAGCCCCAGCAAACGCAGGACGTCCGGCCAGCGCCGGCGGATGCCGCCGCGCAGCGTCTCGATCAGCACGAGCAGCGTATAGGCCGCCAGCAGCAGCCCCACATAGACGATCATGACGAAGTTGAGGACGGCCAGCAGCGCCAGCGCAGCGCCTGCCGCGATGGCCCAGCGCCACGTGCGGCGGTCCAGCAGCATGCGGAAGCACCAGAGCGCCAGCGGCACCCAACACAGCCCCGCCGTATAGAACATATCGCCGACCAGGTTGGCGCTGATGCGCGGGGTGAGCATCACCAGCAGGGCAGTGACCAGGGCCGCCCCCCGGCGGATGCGCAGCGCGGCGCGTGCCAGCCCGTAGGCGCCAATACCCGCCACCCACAGGCTCAGCGTGTTGACCAGCGCCAGCGCGGTCGGCAGCGGGACAGGCAGCAGGATCAGCGCGAAGTGCGGCGGGTAGAAGACCCGCACGCCTGGGTTGCCCGCCAGCGGGATGCCGCCCAGCGTGGTGCCCCACCACAGCGCGATCTGCCCGTCCTGGCGGGCGGCCTGGCGCATGTACTCGGCGGAAGGCCAGTTGTAGGTGATCAGGTCGCTGCCCAGCCCGGAGCGCGGCCAGAGCAGCATGCCGGGCTGCGCCAGGTAAGGCGCCATGAGCAGGGCCGCCAGCAGCAGCAGCCCCAGGGCGATCTGGGTGTCAGGCTGCCGTAGCCAGCGAGAGAGCCGTCCCTGAAAGCGGAGTGCGATCTGCATCGGTGCTATCCGTGAGTCTGTAGGTCAGCCGCGTTCATCATAATCGAGCGGTGGGCCAGGCGCAACGCCCTATTTGCGTTTCACCTTCGATTTGCCCAGAATACGCGTAGTTGCAGGCACGCTGGCCAGACAGGCCAGCGGCACACATGCCAGGAGGGGATTTACGATGGCATTCCATAAAACTGCCGGGGTCGTGCTGATCGTGGGATCGGTGCTGTTTATCGTCGCAACCGTCCTGCCGGTCTCGTTCCAGGTCTACGGCGAGCCGGATCAGGCGAGGCAGACAGCCGCCATCGAGGGCAGCGGCGGGCAGTGGGCGGCATCACAGGCCCTGTTTGGCCTGGGCGCGCTGGTGGCGGCGGTGGGCATGGGGATGGCCGCGCAGCATCTGCGCAAATCGTCGCTGGCGGTGCTGGGCTACCTGGGGGCTGCTGCCCTGCTGGTCGGGGCGGTGATCTGGGGGGCGCTGGTCACCCGGTGGGCGCTTGACCCGCAGACGTTTCTCACGGTGGAGCCGGGGAACGTGCAGTTCCTGGCGTACAGCTTGATCACGCAGGCGGGGCTGGCGCTGTTCGGGGTGGCCCTGCTGCGCTCGAACCTGCCCTCGTGGCCCGGCTGGGTGGCGCTGGCCGGGGCCGTGCTGGCGTTCCTGGGCTTCCTGGTATTCAGGGATATGCCGCCGTTTGTGTACTACATCCTCACGCTGGTGCTGGGCTTTGCGATCTTCGCCAAAGGCTGGCTGGTCGACTGACCCGGCCCGGCGCGTGCAGCGCCTTTGAAAGTGCAGCGCGCTGGAGACCTCACCCCCGTGCCAGGCGGCGTGCGCCGGCCCGGGGGGTGAGGCTCGCAAGGCGCATGAGCGCCGCTAACGCACGCCGATCAGCTCCACATCAAAGATCAGCGTGGCGCGCGGCGGGATCACGCCCGGATAACCGCGCTCGCCGTAGCCCAGCTCGTGCGGGATGGTCAGGCGGGCCTTGCCGCCTACGCGCATCAGGGCGATGCCCTCATCCCAGCCCTTGATCACCTGCCCGGCGCCCAGTTTGAATTCCAGCGGCTCGCCGCGCTGATAGGATGAATCGAACTGCACGCCATCCTCCAGCGTGCCACGGTAGTGCACACGCACCGTCTGGCCTGCCTTGGGGGACTCGCCGGTCCCCTCCATGACCACCTCATACTCAAGCCCGCTGGCTGTTTTCATCACGCTGTCTGTCCCTTCCGGGGCACCTGCCCCACGTTCAACAACCTGTCCCTGCGGATCATAACGGCCCTTTGCGCGCCCTGCCACGTGACCTATGCCCTATAATGGGGGTAGAGATGAGCCGCTACCACCTGAGGAGGCACTCATGGAACACCCTACGGCTCCCGGCAGCGGGCAGACGGCCAGCCTGCTGATCACCTGGCCTGATGGCCGCCATGAAACCCTGGCCCTGAGCGGGCAGCGCGTGCGTGCCGGGCGCAGCCCTGACGCCAACGACCTGGTGCTGGCCGAGCCGAGCGTCTCGGGGCAGCACCTGGAGCTGCGCCCCTGTGCGGATGGCTACGAGATCGAAGACCTGGACAGCACCAACGGGACGCTGGTCAACGGCCAGCGGATCAGCGGGCCGGTGAAGCTGGGCTTCGGTGACGAGATCCGCGTGGGGCTGGCCGGCAAACAGCAGGAAATCCGGCTGGTCTACGCGGCGCAGGCCCCTGCCGCACAGGAAGCGCGCACCGAGCCAGACCTCGGCGAGGGGCCAACGCAGCCCGCATCGCCAGCGGCACAGCCCGCCCCCCAGCCCGCACCGGCCCCTGCGGAAAGCGAAGCGCCGGAGAAGGACCGCCTGGAGCAGGTGATCGACGCGGTGGACAAAGCCCGCGAGTTCTATGAAGCGGTCAACGACGCGGAGAAGCAGGAGCTGCAGAGCAGCCTGGAACAGGAGCAGGCCCGCGTCCAGAAGCTGGAACAGGAGCTGGCCAGGGCGCGTGCCGAGCAGGCCCGGATGGAGGAGGCGTCCAGGGGGCAGGCCGCACAGCCTGCCGCTGAACCGCCGCGCCCCGCCGAACGCCCCGCGCCTGCCGGGCCGCGTCTGCTGGCTGCCGCCGCTGCGGTGGCACAGATCGACGCGGCCAAGGCTGCCCGGCGCACCCTGGCAGGCGGCCTGATCAAAGAGGAGACGCTGGACGACCAGGCCGCGCTGATCCACTGGCCGGTCTGGCGCGTGCACCTGGCCAGCAAGCGCGGCCCGCTGGGCATCCAGAAAACGGAAGCATGGCTGTACCTCGACGGGGTGTACGGGCAACTGCTCACCGTGCAGCGCCGGGCCCTGGTCTTCACCAGCTTCACCGACCAGCCGCCGCACCGCGTGCCCGGCCTGGAGAAGCTGGCAGCACTGCAGCGCGTCCCGCTGAGCACGCTAAGCCCGGCGCCCGCATCGGCGGTGCTCGACGAGCCCGCCGCCGCCGCACGCATCCGCCAGCTTTTCGGCGGCGAAGTGCTGGCCGTCGAGCTGGTGGCGGTGCCGATCTACCGCTTCTCGATCACCCACCGGCGGAGCAAACAGGCCCGCACGGTGTACGTCGACGCGCTGCAGGGGCGGCTCGTGGAAGGGCTGGGCAGCCCATCCGCCGCGCCAGCCCCGGCGCAGCAGGCAGCGGCACGCCAGCCCGCCCCCGCCGCACAACCCGCGGCCCCGCAGGCGCCGCCCGCGCAGGCCCCCGCCTTTGACCTGAGGAGGCAGCAGCACGGCATCAACAGGGCGCGGGCGCGCCTTGAGAAGATCGCCGGGCAGCTTGTGAAGCTGGGCATCGACTCGGGGATGCCCGTGCTCGATGTGAGCAAGGGCAAGCCGAAACGCCTGTACCGCGAGTACGAGTCCGTGCTGCGGGACATGCTGGAGGAGATCGCCGTGCAGCGCGGCAGCCGCGCCTACCTCGAGCAGCTACTGGCCCAGCGCCGGCGCGAGTCTGACCAGTACGATGCACAGTCGCAGGCAGCGCAGCAGCGCTTCATGGGTGGGCTGCGCTCCGGCGGGATGACCGCCAGCGCCTTCGACCAGCTCAACCCGCAGTATAACTACGAGATGGTGCAGATCAGCCTGCGGCGCATGCTTGTCCAGCAGGAGATATCGATCCTGTCGGAGCTGATCCGTAAGGCAAGCTGAACGGGGCAGCGCGGCGGAGCCGGCTTGTTCCGCCGGGAACAAACTGCGTTTATAATGGAATCAGCGCTGGCCACGCACCAGATCAACTTTGATCCTCCCCCGGCCAGCAAGGAGTCTCCTCCGATGGTCCGCTGGTTCCCGACGCGCACGGTCTGGATCATGACCGCGATCCTCGCTGCGCTGATTCTGGCTGCCTGTACGACTCAGGGGGACGTGGTACGCGTCGAGGACGCCCTCGACGAGACAGAACCCGCCGATACCCCGCAGCGGGCCACCCAGGCGCCCCCGTCCAACTGCACGTATGCTGCGAGCTTTGTGGAAGATGTCAGCATCCCCGACCGCACGGCGATCAACGGAGGGGCGGCTTTCACTAAAATCTGGCGCATCTCCAACAGCGGCTGCCAGGCCTGGGGGCCCGGCGTGTCCTTTGATCGGGTCGCTGGCAACCCGATGGGCGCCAGCGGCTCGGAGCCGCTGCCCTTCGTCGTGGACCCGGGCGATACGCTGGATATGTCGATCGACATGATCGCGCCGGATGCGCCCGGCGAGTACACCACCACCTGGCAGCTCCGCGCGCCCGACGGCTCGCTGTTCGGCCCGCGCTTTGTGGCGCGCATCAACTCGGTGGCGGCCGGGACGATGGATACCTACGTCACGGTGTGGAACCAGGCGGGTGTGCAGATCTGCGCGATCTATGTCTCGCCCAGCAGCGACACGGCCTGGGGCGACCCAGACTGGAGCGGCACGCTCTACACGGGCAACTCGATCACCGTGTATGATCTATGGCCGGATTCCTGGGATATCCGCGTGGATGACTGCAGCGGCGGCACCCTTGAGACGGCTTACGAGATGTGGTTCGAGGGGCCGGAGGTTTACACCACCTACGGCGAAGGCAGCACCGAGAACGCCAGCACCGATCTGACCATTGAGAACCAGAGCGGTGATGCCATCTGCCAGGTGTACGTCTCGCTGTCCAGCGATACCACCTGGGGCAACCCGGACTGGACCGGCACGCTGTACTACGATGATGTGGTCACCATCTACGGCCTGTGGCCCGATTACTGGGACCTCTCACTGCGGGACTGCTCGGGGAACGTGATCGAGGAGAGCTTCAACTTCTGGATCGAAGGCGCGCAGTGGTACACCGCCTACGGGAGCGATCCGGGCACCGGCGCCTCGGACCTGACCATCGAGAACCAGAGCGCGGCCACCATCTGCGAGGTGTATGTGTCGGCCAGCAGCGATACAACCTGGGGCCCCGCCGACTGGACCGGCACGCTGTACTACGGCGATACGGTCACCATTTACGGCCTGTGGCCCGATTACTGGGACCTCAAGCTGGTGGCCTGCGGTGGCGCGACTCTGTATGAGGAGTACAGCCTGTGGGTGGAAGGCTCGAGCTGGTACACCTACTACGGCCCGTAACGGCGAGGGGGGATGGATTCAATCTGATCAGGACGGGCGCCCTCCCAGCGAGGGCGCTCGCTGCTATGGCCTTTTTTACTAGCGGGACCAGGGATCAGGTAAGTCGGTGGTGGAGAGACTACACAGGTGCGCGGCTTGACCTCACCCCGACCTCGCGCGATGCGCTCGGACTGCCCCTCTCCGAACGGAGAGGGGCGTGTCGAGGGCGGTAAAATCGTCCGACACAGGGTGAGGTAACAGCGGGATATCCGCTGTGCAGGGCACCTTGCGGTTTAGTGCGGAACGGGATCTTTCGCGCCGGCAGGCGTGTGTGATGCGTATCTCTCCGAAAAAGCCACCCTGTATAGGCGCCCTCCCAGCGAGGGCGCTTGCGTCAGACAGGGAGCGCGCGATCCGGCTGCGCGGGGAGCAGCCCCATGAGCAGCCAGAGGGGGGATGAATGACCCCGGCTCCCCCTGCCCCTACGCCTCCGCAGGGACGGCGGCGTCGGCTGCCCCCGCGCCCGCCGCTTCGCTCGCCGCATCCTGCCCGTGATCGGGCAGCAGGCTCTCCACGTTGCGGATGGCCGGGATCAGGTAGCCCGCCAGCGCCAGCACGAACCCGGAGAGACCCCCGGCAATGAAGATCAGCGCGATGCCCGCGCCGGGCCCGACCCCCACCAGCCAGCCGAAGACGGGAACCAGCGACCCGCCCTCGCGCATGGCAGGCTCCATCACCACGTCGGCCAGCGGCCCGGCGATCAGCGCCGCCAGCGGGTTGACCAGCCAGGCGATGGTGCGGCGCACCGAGAAGACACGCCCTTGCAGCTCCGGCGCCACCTTGCTCTGCCAGATGGCCTGGTTCGAGGCGTTGACCAGCGCGCCCATCGCCGCCGCGATGAAGGCGCCCGTGCCCCACACCGGCAGCATGGCCCAGACGGGCTCCGGGCGCCCCAGCCCGATGATCACCAGCGCGCCCAGTGAGAAGGCCCAGCCCAGCAGTACCCCGTGCACGCGCTTCTTGAAGCCGCCCCACGCCGAGATGGCCAGCGCGCCCAGCACACCGCCTGCCGCCCCGATGGTCTGCACGGCGCCGTAGGTCAGCTCGTTGTTGCCGGTGCGCAGCAGGATCATGGGGGCCTGCAGGGTGATCAGCACGGTGAAGACGAAGTTGCCCATCATGAACACGCTCTGCAGCAGCACCAGGCTGGGCTTCTCCAGCACATAGCGCACCCCGAAGGCCAGCTCCTTCCAGAACGCGCCGCGCGCGCGCTGCGCCTCGATCTGCTCGGGGCGGCGCTCCGGCTCGGGGATGAACACGAACAGCAGCGCCCCGATTGCGAACAGGAAGGTGACCACGTCGATCACCAGGATGCCCTGGAAGGTCACCAGCGGCAGCAGCGCGCCAGCCGCCAGCGGCGCGAAGATGTTCGAGCCGGACCAGGCGAGGTCCATCATGCTGTTGGCCCGCGTGTACTGGTCCTTGCGCAGCATCAGCGAGATGGCCGCCGACACGGCGGGCCACTGCATCGAGTTGAAGGTCGCGATGATGGCCACACCGATATAGAGGTGCCACACACGCAGCGAACCTGTGCTGAGCAGCACCAGCATGGTGATCGACGCCAGCCCGGCCACGATGTCGCTGAGCATCATCACCAGCTTGCGGTTGTAGCGATCCACGAATACGCCGCCGAGGGGGCCCAGCACCAGCATGGGCACCATCCAGAAGAAGCCGATCAGCGCGAGGTCGGTGGCCCGGCCCGTCTGCTCAAAGACCCAGATGGTGGTGGCGAAGCCGGTCATGCCGCTGCCCAGGATCGAGACGAACTGGCCCACCCAGAACAGCGTGAAGCCCGGCATCCCCCCGATCAGACGTGCTGGCTTGTGTGTCTCCATACGATTCCCCTGGCGTGAACCATTACGGCGCTATCGTGTGCGATAATTAAATGAATATCTAATTATATCGCCGTCTAAGCGAGGCGCCAGAGGGAAGACCGGCCCGGGATCACCCCGGCGCGGCACAGGCGGAGACGACCTGCGCCAGATAGCGCGCCGCCTCGACAATGCGCGCCGGGTCCACGTGTGCGGGCGTATCCTGATCGGTGTGGATCACGGTATCAAGCAGCGCGAAGATGCCGCTTACCAGGCATACGCCTCCGGCGCCGGGCCGCCTGGGCCGGGCCAGATCTCGTCCAGCTTCTTGAGCACGTCCTCACCCAGCCTGAGCTCGAACGCGCGCAGGCTGCCATCGAGCTGCTGCAGGGTGCGCGGCCCAATGATCGGCGCGGTGACGGCGGGCTGGTGCAGCAGCCAGGCCAGGGCCACGTCGGCGGGCTGCTCGCCCAGCTCGCGGCAGAACGCCTCGTACTGCTCCAAGGCCGCGCGGTGTTTGGCGATCTCCTTCTGCTGGTCCTCGCCGGCGCGGCGGCCCTGGGTGAACTTCTCCAGCGCACCGCCGAGCATGCCGCTGTTGAGCGGGCTCCAGGGGATCAGGCCCAGGCCGTAGGCCTGGCAGGCGGGGATCACCTCCAGCTCGATCTGGCGCACCACCAGGTTGTAGTAGCTCTGCTCGGAGACCAGGCCCATGAAGTGGCGGGACCGGGCGGCCTCCTGCGCCTGGGCGATGTGCCAGCCTGCGAAGTTGCTGCTGCCGACGTAGATGACCTTGCCCTCGCGGACAAGCTGCTCCATGGCCTGCCAAATCTCCTCCCAGGGCGCCTCGCGGTGAATGTGGTGCATCTGGTAGAGGTCAATCGTCTCGATGCCCAGGCGCTTCAGGCTGGCCTCGCAGGCATGCTTGATGGCCAGAGCCGAGAGGCGGCCCTGGTTGGGCCAGGTGCCCATGCGCCCGTAGACCTTGGTGGCGATCACCACCTTCTCGCGGCGGCCGCCGCCCTGCGCAAACCAGCGCCCGATGATCTGCTCGGTGGCGCCGCGCCCCGCGCTCTCGCCGTAAACGTTGGCCGTATCGAAGAAGTTAATGCCCAGCTCCAGGGCGCGGTCCATGATGGCGAACGAGGTGGGCTCGTCCGTCTCCGGGCCAAAGTTCATGGTGCCCAGGCAGAGCGGGCTGACCTGGAGGGCCGTGCGGCCCAGGCGGCGGTAGTCCATACGCATCACTCCTTGTCAATGAGAGGTTCCAGGCGCACAGGCCCGGGTGTTGTGCAGGCTAACGCGCAAACAGCGCACGCGCCGATGCAATCAGTGCGGGGCGCAGGGGGGCCGGGTCGAGGCCCGCCGCCCGCATGCCGAGCAGCACCCCACCGACCACGGGCGGGGCTTCCAGACGCACCAGGCGCGCCCCGGGCGCAAGGGCGTGCACCGTCTCGCGCAGCGGGTCGATCAGCAGGGGGCCGCCGTTATACAGGCCGCCCACCAGCACCAGGTCAAATGAAGCACCCTCGAAGCCAAGCTGGCGGATCACCCCGCAGGCCAGGCTGCCCAGCTCGCGCCCGGCCCAGGCGATGCAGGCACGGGCCACCGCGTCGCCGCGTTCGGCCACGGCGAACACCGCGCGTGCGCATTCGGCATCCAGCTTGTAGCGGCGCAGGACCAGCCCTTCAAAGAGGTCCTCGACACCGGCGGCCCCGGCGGCCTCGACAAGCGCCGCGCTGAGCGCCGTCTGCGGGCCGCGCAGGGACCAGGCCGCGCTGACCGCCTCGAGGGCGCGGCGGACCAGCTCAACCGCGCCGCCGTATTCCCCGAACCACGCCCCCTGCCCCGTGATGCGGCCCTCACGGCCTGCGGCATCCAGCCCACGGCAGTTGTTGCTGGTGCCCGCCACCAGGGCGACACCCCAGCCCTCGGCGGCCCCGGCCAGCAGGCCGACAATCGTGTCGTTGACCAGCTCGAAGGGCGCGCTCAGGCCCAGCGTCTCAATGGCGCGCAGATGCGGTTCGCGCTCGCCGGGCCAGTCGTAGCCGGCGATGCCGAAGCCCGCCCCGGCGATGTCGGCCGGCGCCAGGCCTGCCTCGGCCAGCGCGGCGTTCGTTAACTCGCGCAGCACACGCTCCAGGCCGCCAAAGCCGACCACCTCATAGCTGCCTGGCCCGGCAGCGCCCAGGCCAAGCGCCCGCCCGGTGGAGTCGGCGATAAGGGCATGGCTCTTTGTGCCACCAATGTCGATGCCAAGATAGCAGGTTGCCATAGTTCCTTCACCACACAGGGCATGGATTTCAAGAAGCGCAGCACACGACCAGCGATTTTAGAACCCTGGAATATCACTTTCAAGAAGGAAGCCAGCAGGCAGCGCGGCGCGCCGCCTGCCTCCGCGATCAAGCCAGGCCTGCGACCTCCAGGTGGCCCACATCGTTGAGGCGCGTCACCAGCGCGAAACCGTCGATCATCCGGATGGCCGTCAGGCTGGCATTGGCGATCTCGACATGCCACAGGCCGCCCATGCGCAGGCCGGTGGCCTCACAGATCAGGGCGCGCAGCGGCCCGCCGTGGGTGACCACCAGCACACGCCGGCCCGTATAGCGGGCGCACATCTCCGCGTAGAAATGGGCCACGCGCGCCCGGAAGGTGCTGTCGGCCTCGCCGCCGGGGGGCGCGTTCTCCGGGTTGGAGCGCCAAGCCCGGTAGGCGTCGGGGTGCAGCAGGGCAGCTTCCGCATCGGTCAGCCCGGTGAACACGCCGAAGTGCAGCTCACGCAGGCGCGCGTCGGCCTGCAGGTCCATGTCCAACTGCACGTTGATCATCTGGGCAGTCTGCCAGGCGCGCACCTGATCGCTGCTGTAGAAGGCATCGAAGCGCCCGCCAGCCAGGCGCAGGGCCAGCGCCTGTGCCTGCAGGCGGCCTTTCGCATCCAGGGGAACCGTATCGCCCTGCAGGCGGTTGGCCCCGTTGAAGCCGGTATGTGCATGGCGTGCCAGGATCAGTTCCATCAAACTACCCCCTCACACACACAAAGCTGTGGGCAGAGACCCAGCGTCCGAACGACAACGCCGCGAGGTGCGCCCTCAAAACGGGTACACCAGCGGGGTAAGCACCAGCACCCCCAGCGCACTGATCAGCACCAGCGGCAGGCCCAGCCGCGCGTAGTCCTCGAAGCGATAGCCGCCGGGGCCCAGCACCAACAGGTTGGCCGGATGCGCCACAGGGGACAGGAAGGCGGTCGAGGCGGCGATGCCCACCGCCACGGCAAAGGTGATCGTGTTGAGCGCCGCGGCCTGGGCCGTGCCAATGGCCAGGGGGGCCACCAGCAGGGCAGCGGCCTGGCTGGACGTGGCCTGCGCAAGCAGCACCGCCAGCAGGAAAAACACGGCGAGCAGCGCATGGGGTCCGGCCTCGGCGCCCATGCGGGCCAGCGGCGCGATGATCAGCGCCGCCGCACCGGTCTTCTCGAGGGCGGTGGCCAGGGGGAGCATTCCCCCGATCAGGAAGAGCACCTGCCACTGGATGCTGGCGCGGGCCTGCTCAACGCTGGCGCAGCCAGTCACAATGACCGCCACCCCGGCGATCAGCGCCGCGAGGGCCACCGGCAGCCAGTTGAAGGCGATCACGATCAGGAACAAGATCAGGATGCCCGCTGCCAGCGCGGCGCGTTCGGGGCGGCGGGGCGTCTCGGGCAGGCTGGTCAGCACCAGGAAATCCGGGTCGGTGGTCAGCAGGGTGATGTGCTGAGCACGCCCCTGGACGAGCATGGCGCTGCCCAGCCTGAGCGGGTAATCCGCCAGATAGGAGCGAATGGGGCGGCCCTCCTGCCAGATGCCCAGCACGTTGAGCTGGTAGCGCTCGCGGAAGCCCAACTCGCCCAGCGTGCGGTTGACCGCCCGGCTGCGCGGCGAGAGCGTCACCTCGGCGATCTCGGCGTCATCGGCGAAGAGCAGCGCCTGCACGTCCTCGTCGCCCTCACTGAGCGTCAGCCGGAGCTCCTGCGCAGCCTGGGCGGTCTCCTCCGGGCGGCCCTGGATCAACAGCCAGTCGCCCATCTGCAGCTTGAAGTCACGCTCGGGGGGCGAGTGGACCCGCCGCGCGCGGATCACCGCCGAGACGGTCATGCCATAGCGGCGGCCCAGGTCGGTTTCCGCCAACGTGCGCCCGATCAGGGGTGAGCCTGGCTCAATGTAGGCCTCGTGCAGGCGCATACGCAGGCGGTAGGTCTGGGTCAGCTCCTGGCGGGCCTGCTGGATGGCCTGCATCTGGTCCGAGGGCGAACGCTCCGGCAGCAGGCGCTCACTGGCCAGCGCCAGGTACACGATGCCGACCAGGGCAATCGGCGCACCGACGGGGAAGAAAGCCAGGAGGTTCAGGCCGGGCAGGCCCTCGCGCTCCAGCACACCCGACACGATCAGGTTGGCGGTGGTCAGCAGGGTGGCCATGCCGCCCAACAGCGCCCCGAAGCTGACGGGCATCAGCAGGCGCGAAGGGCTGGTGCCGCGCTGCAGCGCCACGCGGCGGGCCACCGGCGCCACCAGCGCGACCGAGGCCACGGTGTTCATCAGCAGGGAGGCCAGCGCGGCGATGCCCGCCAGCAGCGTGACCAGCCAGTTCGAACCGGCCCGGCGTGAGAGGGCCAGGGTGGCGCGGCTCAGATAGGCGGCGACGCCCGTGTTGGCCAGCGCACCGGTCAGCATGAAGATGCCGATCAGGGTGAGGATCACCGGGCTGCTGAAGCCGCCCACCATCTCCTGCACGGACAGCACGCCGGTCAGGCCCAGCGCGGCGAGGATCAACAGGGCGACGACATCGGGCGCCAGGCGCTCGCTGATAAACAGCACCACGCCCGCCGCGCTGATGATCAGGGTGATGATGGCTTCGGGGCTCACGCGAGTTCTCCTTGATTCACGTGGGCCCCCATTATAGGGCGAAAACGGGTGGAAGGGAAAGACACCAGGCTGCTGATGGCGGGCGCCGGGCGGGCGGTCCCATTGACTCCCGGGCGGGCCGCGCTAAGATCGCTGCATAACGCCAGACCCCATCAGGATGCAGCGCCCATGTTGGACAACCTGTATGAAGTGCCGCGCGGCGAGTACCTGGTCAGCACCGACCGGGCCCGCCTTGACCTGGCCGTGATCCACGGCTTTCTGACCCGCTCGTACTGGGCGCAGGGCATCCCGCGCGCCCTGGTTGAGCGCTCCATCGAACACTCGCTGCCCTTCGGCCTGTACCACGCCAGCCAGCAGATCGGCTTCGCCCGGGTGATCAGCGACACGATCACCTTTGCCTATCTCGCCGATGTGTTCGTGCTGGAAGCGTATCAGGGGCGCGGGCTGGGCAAATGGCTGGTGGCCTGCGTGCTCTCGCACCCGGCCCTCAACCCGATGAAGAACTGGCTGCTGCTGACGCGCGACGCGCACGGGCTGTACCGTCATTATGGCTTCGAGACGCCGGAGGACGCCGGGCGCGTCATGCTGCTGGTCAACCGGGATGCGATCCGCGAGGGATAAGGAGGGAGCTGTGAAACTGGCGGTCATCGGTGGAGGCTCCACCTACACGCCGGAGCTGGCGGGCGGCCTGATCGCGCGCGCAGAGAGCTTCCCTCTGCGCGAATTGTGGCTGGCCGACATCGACCAGACGCGCCTGGAGGTGGTGGGCGGCTTCGTGGCCCGCATGGTCGAGGCGGCAGGCGCGCCCTTTGAGGTGATCCTGACGGTGGATCGCCGCGCGGCGCTGGATGGGGCCGCCTATGTGATCACCCAGATGCGCGTGGGCCAGATGGCCGCCCGGCGCGCCGATGAATACTTGGGGCGCCGCCACGGGCTGATCGGCCAGGAGACCACCGGTGTGGGCGGGCTGGCCAAAGCGCTGCGCACGATCCCCGTGCTGCTGGAGATCGCCGCCGAGATGCGCGCGCTGGCCCCCGGCGCGCCGCTGTTCAACTTCACCAACCCCGCCGGGCTGGTCACCGAGGCGCTGGCCCGCCATGCCCCGGAGATCCCGGCGGTGGGCGTGTGCAATGTGCCGATCACGACCACGATGCAGATCGTCGAGGGGCTGCGCAGCGTGTTCGGGGAGGGGATCGACCCGGCAGGGGCGGCGCTGGATACGCTGGGCCTCAACCACCTGACCTGGCACCGGGGCTTCAGGCTGGACGGCCAGGACCTCTGGCCGCAGGTTTTCGCGGGCTTCCTGGAGCGTGTGCGCTCAGGCGCCGAGGAGGGCTGGGACCCCGCCACCATCGAGGCGCTGGGCATGATCCCCAACTACTATCTGCAGTACTATTACTACCCCGAGCGCAAGCTGGCCGAACAACTGCACTGGCCGCCCTCACGCGCCGAGCAGGTGATGGAGATCGAACACGAGCTGCTGGCCTACTACGACGATGCGCGCCACAGCACCCCGCCCGACCTGCTGATGCAGCGCGGCGGCGCCTACTACTCGACCCTGGCCGCGCAGCTCCTCGACGCACATTACAACGACCGGGGCGAGCGCCATGTGATCAATGTGGCGCACAAAGGCGCCGTGCCGGGCTGGCCTGCCGATTGGGTGCTGGAACTGCCCTGCCGCGTGGACCGCGCGGGGTTCCACCCGCTGCCTGCCGAGGCGCTGCCGCCCGCACAGGCGGGGCTGGCGGCCGCCGTCAAGGCCTATGAGCTGCTGGCGGTGCAGGCCGCGGTCACGGGCGACCGGCAGGCCCTGCATCTGGCGCTGCTGGCCCACCCGCTGGGCCCGTCCGCCGACCGGATCGAGCCGCTGGTCGACGACCTGCTCAGCACCCACCGCGAGCATCTCCCGCAGTTCCGGTGAGGCTGCGCGGCATAGAGGCGGCTAACAGCAGGTTTAATCGTGGAGGGTGATCTCGATGCGCTCTTTGCCTTTACCGGGGTTCTCGCGCTTCAGCGTAATCGCGCCTACCTCGCCCGTGGAGCGCAGGTGTGTGCCCCCGCAGGGCACCTGGGCGAAGCCCTCAATGCGCCAGTAGCGGCGCTCGGCAGCCTCATCACTGAAGGCACTGATGATCTCCAGGTCGGCGTCGATCAGGCGCTGCGCCTGCGTGCCGAGCAGCGGGACGGCCTCGGCGATGCTGCGTCCCCACAGAAAATCCAGGCGGGCTTTCTCGGCGGAGATGTGCGCGCCGATCTTCTCGATGGGCGCCAGGTTCTGATAGACCAGCGCCAGGACGATCTCGGCGGCAAAGTGCAGGCGCATCAGGCGGTAGCGGCGTTCCCAGTCGATCACGATCCAGACAGGATCACATACCTTCAGGCCGCTGCCCTCCTCAAGCGTGTAGACGATCTCGCTGCCCTGCCAGTGCGCCCCCAGTACAGGGCGTCCGCCAATGGTGCCGTGATCGCTCTCCTGGCCGCCGGATTCCGCGAAAAAGATGGTGCTGTCCACGGTCACATCGCTGCCATGAACAGCGGTCAGAAAAGTTTCGATGCGCGCCAGGTAGGGGTCCTGCCAAAAGAGTTTATGGGTCATTGGGGCTGCTGCTCCACGCGATAGGGGCCTGCCCGTAGTGTAGTCAATCTGCCCGCAGAGGCAAATAGATATAGGCCTTGCTATATGTAGTACATATGTCTATATAGATATTTGCAGATATTCGTGACAACCATCACACACTTACGTGATGTTCCTTACTGCTATGCAGGCCCAACCGAGTTGATAATCAGGAAGTAGCATGGTGGGAATCCGCCGTGCAGCAAACGCATTGATTTAACAAGAACCCATAATGCAACGAGGATGCGCATGAGCGCTCAAGCCTTCAATTTCAAACATACCAGGATCATCGCGCTGCTGCTGGTGCTCGCCTTTGCAGGGTTTGGCGGGCTGGCAGGGCTGGCGCTGGCAGGCCCTGCCGAAGCGCCTGCCGCCGTCCAGGCCGCCCTGGCCCCCGAGACCGACGCATTAGGCCCCAACGCGGAGGCGGAAGTGTGTGCAGCCTGCCATAAAGAGGTGGTCGATGGCTGGTCAACCAGCCGCCACCAGCAGGCATTCACGAACGAGCACTTCCAGGAAGGCTGGGACTCGGTGGACTTCGACCCGCAGTGCCTGGACTGCCACACCACCGGGTTCAGCCCGGCCACGGGCGAATATAAGGTGGAAGGGGTGTCCTGCACGGCCTGCCACGGCGAGATCGCCGGGGATCACCCGTTGACCCCCGCCGACCTGAGCATCGCCAACACGGTGTGTAAGGACTGCCACACGGTCACCTATGCCGAGTTCCGGGCCAGCCTGCACGAGGACACAGGCCTGGAGTGCACGAGCTGCCACTACGCGCACAACAACGGCCTGCGGCTGGAAACCGAGCTGGCCCAATGCCTGAACTGCCACGGCAACCAGCTCGACGACTTCGCACACGATTCACATGTGAACACGGCGGGGCTGGTGTGCCGCGACTGCCACGGCTACGTGGAGCCCGGCCAGCCAATCCCGATCAACGGGCTGGCGCCCACCGGCCACGACTTTCAGGCCAACCTGACGGCCTGCCTGGACTGCCACGAGGATATTCAGCTTGCCCCGGTTAACGACGGCACGGGCGACGGCTTCTCACGCGAGGCAGCCGAGGCCAGCTTTGTGGGCGGCGAGGAATCCGCGCTGCGCATCCGCGAGCTGGAGAGCGCCGTCGAATCGCTGACGCTGCAGAACCGCAACAGCCGGGCCATCTTCGCGCTGGAAGGCGCGGTAGGCGGCCTGGTGATCGGCGGCGTGGTGATCTGGCTGCTGGGGCGCCGCAAACGTACAAGCCTGGATGACGATGGAGCAGAGCATGAGTAGCCAACGCCCTGCGCAGGGGGAGCAGCCCCCCCGTTCGACCGATGTGAGCCGCCGCAGATTCCTTGAGCTGCTCGGGGCGGCGGGCTTCACCGGCGCAGTAGCCACGGCCATCACCGGGCCATTGATCAAGGCCAAAATCGCTGAGGCCAGCCGCGGCGGCGGCGATAACTCGCACCGCTGGGTGATGGTGATCGACCTGAGCAAGTGCATCGGCTGCCAGTACTGCGTGTATGCCTGCCAGGCCGTCAACGATGTGGCCGACGAGATGCGCTGGAACGTCTACCTGTTGGACAAGACGGAAACCGGCCAACCCTTCAACATGACGCGGCCCTGTATGCACTGCCAGGAGCCGCCCTGTGCGGATGTGTGCCCGGTGGGCGCGACCTTCCAGCGCGGTGACGGCCTGGTGGTGATGGACTATGACCGCTGCATCGGCTGCCGCTACTGCATGGTCGCCTGCCCCTACGACGTGCGCCGCTTCAACTGGGTGGACCGCCGGACTGAAGGCGAGCTGAACCACTACCAGCCGCAGTACGGCGAGCCTGAAGTGCAGCGCCGCCCGCGCGGAGTGGTTGAGAAGTGCACCTTCTGCATCCAGCGCATCGACCGTGGGCTTGAGCACGGCCTGGCCCCCGGCGTGGATCGCCAGGCCACCCCGGCCTGCGTCAACATCTGCCCGGTGAGCGCGCGCGTGTTCGGCGACCTGAATGACCCCGAATCGGCCGTGACCAAGATCATCGAGAGCACGCCGACCTTCCGCCTGCGCGAGGAGCTCGGCACCGAGCCGAACGTGTACTATATTCCGGCTGAAGGGATGGTGCCCAAATGAGCACGATAGCAGCCGCTCCACAACCTGCCGCGCGGGGTGAACTGCCGCCCCGGCGTGCCTTCCGCATCTGGATGGGCTTCCTGGCGGTGCTGCTGGCGATCGGCGCCGTGTCCGGCGTGATCGTGCTGGTGCGCGGCCTGGGCGTCACCGGGCTGACCGACCGGGTGCCCTGGGGCCTGTGGATCGCCCTGGACCTGTCCTCGATCAGCCTGGGGGCGGGCGCCTTCATCCTGTCGGCCATCGTCTACCTGCTGCGCGTGGAACGCTTCCGGGCCTTCGCACGGGTGGCGGTGCTGGTCGGCTTCCTGGGGTACAGCTCGGCGATGCTGGCGCTGTTCCTGGATATCGGGCGGCCCGACCGCTTCTGGCATCCCGTGGTGTTCTGGAACGTGCACTCCGTGCTGTGGGAAGTCACGATGTGCGTGGTGCTGTACTTCACCGTGCTGGCGGCCGAGATGGTGCCCGTGGTGGCGGAGAGCCGCTTCGTGACGCGCCGCTGGCCCGGCGCGCCCAAGGTGGGGCATTTCATCCACCGCTTCACGCCGGTGCTGGCGGTGATCGGCCTGGCGCTCTCGCTGCTGCACCAGTCCTCGCTGGGTGCGACCTATGGCGTTGTGGCCGCCCGCCCACTGTGGTACAAACCAAGCCTTCCGGTCATGTTTATCCTCTCGGCAGCAGGCGGCGGCATCGCGGCGACGCTGCTGGGCACGCTGATCGTCAGCTATTTGCGCGGCAAGTACGTGATCAACAGCAAGGTGATCCGCCAGGTCGCGATCTTCGCCGGGGCAGCGATGGCGCTGTACCTGTACATCAAGATCTGGGACTGGGCGACGACCACCTATTACAGCAGCATCCCGGCGCGCGCCGAGGGGCTGGCCCTGCTGATCAACACGACGCCCTACGGCACGACCTTCTGGATCATCGAGGTGCTGCTGGGCGGCCTGGTGCCAACCGTGATTTTCTTCAGCCGCAAGCTGCGTGAAAACGACTGGATGCTGATGCTGGCCTGCCTGCTGACCATCGCCGGGGTGGTGCTGCTGCGCTGGAATGTGACGATCTCCGGCCTGGTGGTGCCGCAGGACTGGTCACCGGGGGTGGCCTTCCTGTTCCCGCGCATCAGTTACACCCCGACCCTGCCCGAGATCGGGGCGTTTCTGGGCATTGTGGCCTATGCGCTGGCGGGCTTCACGCTGGCGGTGCGCTACCTGCCGATCTTCACGGCGGGCACGGACGGGCATTAGAAGGCTGGATACAGGGGGGCGGTGTTCCACACCACCCCCCTTGCTTGTGAAAAAAGGTATATAATGTTGTACATACTGGCAAAAGTGCATATATACTAGAGTCAATATCGAGGGGCGTCCGTCTGCAGCCCCCGTGTTGAGCCAACGGAATACTGGGGAAGGAGAGAGTATAGAGGAGGAGCATCCGAATATCAGGAGAACATCGGCCGAAACATCTTCCTGATCACCAACACCTGAGGAGAACTGTATGTCGCGCAAGATTACTTGGATGGCAGGCCTGCTGATCGTAGCCCTGCTCTTCGCTGCCTGTGCCCCGGCAGCCCCTGCGGTAACCGAGGCACCAGCGACAGAGGAGCCTGCTACGGAAGAGCCTGCTGCAGAAGAACCTACGGAGGAGCCTACTGAGGAAGCCGCTCCTTCGGTGCCGATGAGCGACCTTGAACAGGTGCACATCGTCACAACGGCGACCAACGTGGTCGGCGTTGGCAGCTATGTGGCTGCTGAGGCGTACGCCCTCCCCGCAGGGGAGGATCCGGCAACTCAGCCGCCGCAGGCGTTCATCTTCCCATATGCCATCTATCCTGACATGCTGGTCGAGGATATCGCAGACTTCGATGCAGCAGCCCAGACCTACCGCATCAAGGCGGAGGGCTTTACCTTCGAGTGGAACCTGGAGGCACCCGAAGGTTCAGCGGCGGCCCTGACGGAGTCGGATGGCGTGGTGGTCTTTATGGCTGACGTGGAAGGCACCTACACCCTGAGCCTGACGGCGACGGATGAGGCCGGAAATGTTGCCGAGACAAGCTGGGAAGTCAACACAGCGAGCTACGTAGGCAACGGCGCCGTCGCCACCGAGGACGCCAAGCCCCCGCAGTGCGCCGTATGCCACGGCGACCAGGTGGAGGGCTGGGCGGCCACAGGGCACGCCACCTTCTTCACCATGGCCATCGATGGCGAGGTCAGCGATCACTACGGGCCCAACTGCATCTCGTGCCACACCACCGGCTTCAACAACCGGCCTGAGGCGGCCAACGGCGGCTTTGACGATCTCGCCGTGGAAGCTGGCTGGGAGTTCCCCGGTACGCTGACAGCGGGCAACTGGGACGCCATGGTAGCGAACTTCCCGCAGGTCGCCGCACTGGCCAACATCCAGTGCGAGAGCTGCCACGGGCCCGGCTCGGAGCACAGCGGGACCGGCCCGATCAGCTCCGGCCTGGAGTACGGCACCTGCGCGCAGTGCCATGCCGAGGAGCCGTACCACAACTTCCCACAGCAGTGGGAGATGAGCGCTCACGCAGACCGCAGCGCACGCGCCTTCTGGTACCCCACGGGTGAGGATCACCTCGCCTGCGTGCAGTGCCACACGGGCGGCGGCTACATCGACGCGGCCAACGGCGTACCGCAGGAGGAGCGGCGGAACACCTTCCAGCCGATCACCTGCGCGGTGTGCCATGACCCGCACAGCGTCGAGAACCCGAACCAGCTGCGCATCTACGACTCGGTATCGCTGCCTAACGGCGTCGACGCAACCGACGCAGGCCCGGCGGCGACCTGCATGACCTGCCACAACACGCGCCGCGACCCGGTCGCGACGGTGGAGGGCGAGAACTTCGGCACGCCGCACTACTCGTCGGCGGCCGAGATGATGTATGGCTCAGGCGGCTACAACTTCGGTGAAGAGCTGCCAAGCAGCCTGCACGCGCAGGTTGTCGAGGGTATGTGCATCGGCTGCCATATGGCGCCCACCCCCGGCAACGACGATGCAGGCAACCCGCTGCCCGGTCACAATGAGATCGGCGGGCACACCTTTGCGATGGTGAACGCCGAGGGCGTCCAGAACGTGGCCGCCTGCCAGACCTGCCATGAGAGCGCCGAGAGCTTCGACTTTGAAGCGCGTGGTGACTATGACGGCGATGGCACGGTGGAGACCAACGACGCCGAGATCGACGGGCTGCTGGAACTGCTGAGGGCTGAGCTGGAGGCACGCGGCGTCCAGTTCCTGCCGAGCTACCCGTACATCACAATGCCGGACGGCGCGAGCGTCGAGCTGAAGGGCGCGGTGTACAACTACAAGCTGATCTCCGACTCGCCGACTGCGGCACACAACCTGAAGTACCAGGTGGCCCTGCTGCAGCTCAGCTACGAGAAGCTCACCGGATCGCCGGTGCCCAATGCGGAGTCGCCGGAGTAATCCGCTGCACATGCAGTAAGCATCTGTCGATCTGACAGACGGTACTGGAAGGGCCTGCTGGCTTTGTATGGGCCGCAGGCCCTTTCCTGTCTGGGCTAAACAGGGCATAATAGTCTGTATTCGCCCGCCCGGTTGTGCATCACCGGGTCACGGTGAGGGGAGCAATCACCATCGCCAGCCTGAAGCCCCCAAACTTGGTGGCTTTCATGCAATTTGCAAAGGGGACCCTTCTTATGTCAGAGGAGAATGTGAAGCAGCCATTCCTCAGGCGTGCTGTCCAAGGCATCCGACGCTTCTTCTTCCCACCCAGCGACGCGCCGCGCTTCCAGCGCGTGCTGCCCTACGCCTTTCTGGGTGTGGTGACATTACTGCTGTTTATCACCGGCACGTATGCGTGGGAGTACACCAACTCGCCTACGTTCTGCGGCACAAGCTGCCACACCATGCCGCCTGAGTATGCAGCCTACCAGGTCTCGCCGCACGCGCGCGTGGCCTGTGTGGAATGCCACATCGGCGGCGACTTCTTCTCGCAGCGCGTCACACGGAAGGCCGGTGATATCCGCCATGTGATCAAGACGCTGTTTGCCACCTACGAGTACCCGATCTTCGCCGACCAGCTACGCCCGGCCCGGGAGACCTGTGAGCGCTGCCATTACCCTGCCAAGTTCTCGGATGACTCGCTGCGCCAGAACGTCTTCCACCGGGATGATGAGGAGAACACCTCCGTGTCGATCTACCTAGCGCTGCGCACCGGCGGCGGCAGCCAGCGCGAGGGCCTGGGACGCGGCATCCATTGGCACATTGAGAACCAGGTCTGGTACGTCGCCACCGACGAACTGGAGCAGACCATCCCGTATGTGCGCATCGTCGATGCGGAAGGCAACGAGGACGTCTTCGTGGCGCTCGATTCCGAGCTCTCCGAGGAGGAACTGGCCGGGATGGAGCAGAAGCGCATGGACTGCATCACCTGCCACAACCGCATCTCGCACTTCATGCTGCCGCCCGACCAGGCCGTGGACCGCGCCCTGGACCGCCGCCAGATCAGCTCGGAGATCCCGTTCATTCGGCGCGAGGCTGTCAAGGTGCTGAGCGCGGAGTATGACAGTGACGCCGAGGCGCTGGCAGGCATCGAAGGGCTGACCGATGTGTATGCCGAGGAATTCCCGGAGTACTTCGAGGAGCACGAGGAGCAGATCGAGCAGGCCATTTCAGTGCTGAAGGCCATCTACAACGATACCGTCTTCCGCGACCAGGAGGTCAACTGGCAGACGCATCCCAACAACCTGGGCCACCAGAACTGGCCGGGCTGCTTCCGCTGCCATGACGGCCAGCATATCAACGCCCAGAATGAGGCGATCCGCCTGGAGTGCAACCTGTGCCACTCGATCCCCGAAGTGGTCGAGCCGGGCGTGATCGAGCCGATGCTGGCGCTGGCGACGGGCATCCAGCCCGAGTCGCACTTCAGCACGCACTGGATCAACCTGCACCGCAACTCGTTTGACCAGAGCTGCCAGGCCTGCCACACGGTTGAGAACGCGGGCGGCACCGACAATACGTCGTTCTGCTCCAACTCGGCGTGCCACGGCTTCCAGTCGGAGTGGGTCGGGCTGGACGCCCCGGCCCTGGCCGATATCCTGGCGGCAGATATGCCGGAGCCTGAGGCGACACCGACCACAGCCCCGGTTGGCACGGGCGGGCCCACCTACAACGACCAGATCGGCCCGCTGTTCGAACAGCGCTGCGGCACCTGCCACAACCAGTCACTGGCCACGGGTGGGCTGTCGCTGATCACGTACAACGATGCGATGCTGGGCGGCACTGATGGCCCGGTGATCCTGCCCGGTGACCCGGAGGGCAGCCTGCTGGTTGAGCGCCAGCGCGCAGGGCACTTCGCCAACCTGGAGCCGGATGAGCTGGACCTGGTGATCGAATGGATTAAGAACGGCGCACCTCAAAACTGATGTCCTGGTGTTGAGTTCTGCGCCGCAGCAAAGGATGGGCTGAGCGAGGCCGCCTGCCGGGCCTCGCTCAGCATGTACGCCTGCGCGGTATAATAGGCGCTGGAAGCAGCGCAGCCCAAAGGAGCCGGATGTGCACGTTCGTCCCATACAAGGAAGGCTGATCGCCAGCACGGCGCTGATCCTGCTGCTGTGCGCCCTGCTGCCTGCCGCAGCCTCTGCCCAGGCGGACCTGACGCTGGCCGAGCTGGCCATCCGCATCTGGCCGGAGTACGACAGGCCGTCGGCGCTGGTGATCCTGAACGGGCAGGTCAAAGACGCCGCCGGGCCGCTGACGCTGCGCTTCGCCCTGCCGGAGAGCGCGGCGATCAACGCGGTGGCGTACCTGGATGAAGCCAGCGGCAGCCTGCTGGTCGCCCAATACACGTTTGAGAACGGCGTGCTGGAGCTGCAGTCTCCCGATGGCAGCTTCCACGTGGAGCTCTATGACCTGGCACTGGCAATCGACGGGGACGCGCGCAGCTACAGTTTCACCTATCAGGGGGAGTACGCGGTCGACGCGCTGACCTGGGAGGTGCAGCAGCCGCCCGACACCCTGGAAATGACCACCAGCCCACCAGCCGCCCGCAGCGGGGTGGACCAGTTCGGGCTGGCGACGCTGATCGTGGACAGCGGCATCGTGCAGGCCGGGCAGCCGGTGACATTAAGCCTGGGCTATACGCGCAGCAGCACAGCCCTGACCACGGACCTCCTGCAGCCTTCGACTGGCGGGGCGGCTGCCCCTGCCCCTGCCCCGGCGGCTGGGGGCCTTTCGCCGGTGCTACTGGGCGGGCTGGGCCTGATCGGGCTGGCAATCGTCAGCGCGGGCGTCTTCCTGTTCATCAAGCAGCGCGGCACGCGCCCCGGCGCAGGCGCACGCAGGACGCAGCCGGTTAGCCCATCGCGGCCCACGCGGGCGCGCAGCACGCCCCAAAGTGGTGAGCAGCGCTTCTGCACGCAGTGCGGCCAGCCTGTGAGCGCGGAGGACCGCTTCTGCCGTCACTGCGGGGCGGCCCTGCGCTGAGCGCCTGGAACGAGAGCGCAGATACCCGCAGGTGGAAGCAGATGCCTGTTAATTCTTTCACAAGCGGGCGCGGCGTGGTATAGTCATAGGCGCATAATGTAGACCTACATTAGCGAAAACCTGCCGTTGATCAGCGGGTAGACGTGACAGAGAGCATTTTATCGACTTGAATGGTCGGATTATAATGGGCGCGAGTCAGAGAGTTAAGCGAGGAGAGGTTGATGGCTGAACAGACACTGCAGGGCCCTGCCCCGGCAGCCCCCCGCAAGGGCGGCAACACCAAGTTCCTGATTGGCGGCTTCATCCTGCTGGCCGCCGTGGCCTACCTGATCATCAGCAACCTGGCATCCGGCCAGGAGTATTTCATCACGGTCGATGACCTGCTGGCACGCCGGTCCGAGCTGGCCGGGCGCAGCGCCCGCGTCTCCGGCGTGGTACTGGGTGATACCATCGAATACGACGGGCAGACGCTCAGCTTTGTGATCGCCAACGTGCCGGACTCGATTTCCGAGGTCGAGACGGAAGGCGGCCTGGCCGACGTGCTGCACGAGGCGGCCAACAACCCCGACGCCCAGCGGCTGACGGTGGTGCTCTACGATGAGCCCAAGCCCGACCTGCTGCGTCATGAGGCGCAGGCCATTGTGACGGGCAAGCTGGGTGACGACGGCGTGTTCTATGCCGATGAGCTGCTGCTCAAGTGCCCGACCCGCTACGAGGAAGCCGTGCCCGAACAGGCCGACGCAGGCGGGAGCGGCTAGCGGGCCTGGCGGGCCTGGCGGGTGCGGCCTGACTGCCTCGCATCCCCGGCCTGGGGCGTGCGAGCGCAGCGGGCAATGACATAAGGCGTCACGAGAGCAACCATGAGTTTACCTAAGGCCGAATCATGAACGCTGAGCTAGGCGTATTCCTGCTGCTGTTCGCCCTGCTGGCGGCGATCTATGCACTGGTCGCCGCCCTGGTGGGCGGGCGCAAACAGAACGAGGCGCTCGTGGAGAGCGCGCGCAACGCACTGCTGATCACCTGGCCGCTGCTGACACTGGCATCTCTGCTGCTGATCAGCCTGCTGGTGCGGGGAGATTTCAACACCGAGTTTGTCTGGTCCGTGACCGACCGGGCCATGCCCACCTACCTGAAGGTGACGGCCCTGTGGGGCGGACAGGCCGGGTCGCTGGTGTTCTGGTCGTGGCTGATGAGCACCTTCGCTGCCGGGGCCATGCTGCGCAACTGGCGGCGCGAGCACGACCTGATGGCCTATGCCATCGCGGCGATGGCGGCCACGCTGGGTTTCTTCCTGCTGCTGGTGACCTTCTGGGAAAACCCCTTCGCGCGCTTCTGGCAGACCCCGCAGGGCGAGATAATGACCGCCCTGCTCGGTGCCTCGGACTTCCTGGGGCGCATTGCAACGTGGCGGCTGGACTTCGCCGAGCGCCTGCCGGGCATGCTGGGCGTGATCGTCAAGGGCATCATCCCCCTGTCGGCGCCGGGCGGCTCGTTCACCCTGATCCCTGATGACGGGCAGGGCCTCAACCCGCTGCTGCGCCACCCCGGCATGATCATCCACCCACCGATGTTGTACCTGGGCTTCGTGGGCTTCACGGTGCCGTATGCCTTCGCGGTGGCGGCATTGATCAAGGGCGAGGTGAGCAGCTCGTGGATCCGCGCCACACGGCGCTGGACGCTGGTGGCCTGGCTGTTCCTGGGCCTTGGGCTGATCCTGGGCGGCTGGTGGGCTTATGACGTGCTGGGCTGGGGCGGCTACTGGGCCTGGGACCCCGTGGAGAACGCGGCCTTCATGCCCTGGCTGACGGGCACGGCCTTCCTGCACTCGGTGATGATCCAGGAGAAGCGCGGGATGCTCAAGCGCTGGAACATGGTGCTGATCATCCTGACCTATCTGCTGGTGGTGCTGGGGACCTTCGCCACGCGCTCGGGCATCGTCAGCTCGGTGCACTCCTTCGCCCAGAGCGCGATCGGGCCGCTGTTCTTCCTGTTCATCGCGGCTGCGCTGGTGGTCAGCGTGGCGCTGCTGGTGAAGCGCTGGGATACGCTGGCCAGTGAGAACCAGCTCGACAGCCTGCTCTCACGCGAGACGGCCTTCCTGCTCAACAACTTCCTGTTTGTGGCGATTGCCTTCACGGTGGGCCTGGGCACCTACTGGCCCGTGTTCACCGAGCTGGCGGCGGACTACTTCCGGGGCGTGGAGCGCAGCTCCGTGGGCCCGGAGTGGTACAACGCCACCACCGGCCCGATGTTCGCCGCGCTGATCCTGCTGATGGGCATCGCCCCGCTGGTGGCCTGGAAACGCGCAAGCTGGAAGCGGCTGGGCAGCTCGATGCTGTACCCGCTGATCGCCACGGTGGTGACCCTGGCCCTGCTCTACCTGCTGGGCGTGCGCAATATCGGCGCGCTGGTGGGTTTCGGGCTGGCCATCCTGACCGCGCTGATCACGCTGTTCGAGTATCACCGCGCGGCACTGGCACGCACGCGGGCACACGGCGAGAACTACCTGGCGGCCTTCTGGTCGATGTTCGGGCGCAACCGACGCCGCTACGGCGGCTACATGATCCACCTGGGCGTGGTGATCATCGCGATTGGCGTGATCTCCTCGAACGTGTTCCAGGCGGAGACGCAGCGCTCGGTTTCTGCCGGGCAGGCGATCACGCTGGGTGATTACATCCTGGAGTACAAAACGCTGGAGCGCTTCGTGGCCACCGACGGCCGCTTTGTGACCCGCGCGCAGGCGGTGGTGTATCACAACGGGCGTGAAGTTGCGCGGATAACCCCGCGCATTGACAACTACCCAAGCGGCCAGCCAATGAGCATCCCCGGCAAGTACACCAGTTGGCTGGGCGACGACTTCTACGTGCTGCTGGTGACCTGGGAGCAGCTCGACCTGTCCAGCGCGAGCTTCAAGATTTATTACAATCCGCTGGTAAACTGGATCTGGGGCGGCGGCTTTATCTTTATCGTGGGCACGTTGATCGCCGCCTGGCCGGACTTCAGCGAGGAGCGCGTGCCCGTGCGCAGCGCCCGCCGCGCCATCCCGGCGGCGGGGGATTGATCAACACGGCATTGAACAGGGGCAGTGTCAATACTGCCCCTGCTGCGGAGGATAACGACTGTGATGAAGCAGAGTAAGCGCATCCTGGGAGGAGCGGCCGTCGTGCTGCTGGTGCTGGCGCTGGCGCCCGGCGTGCTGGCCCAAGGCCCCACCCCCCCACCCCCTGATGGCGGTGTGACCGACGATGAGGTGAACGCCATCGCCAAGCAGTTGTTCTGCCCGGTGTGCGAGAATGTGCCGCTGGATGTCTGCCCCACGCAGGCCTGCGCCGACTGGCGCGACGAGATTCGCACGATGCTGCAGGACAACCGCAGTGAGGACGAGATCAAGGCGTACTTCGTGGATCGCTACGGGCGGCGCGTGCTGGCCACACCGGAGGCCTCCGGGATTGACCTGGGCCTCTACGGCCTGCTGATGATCGGTGTGCTGGTGGGCGCCGTGGTTCTACTGACCGTGGTGCGCACGATGGTACTTGACGTCGTCCAGGCGGTAGTGGCGCCCGATGTGGATGTCACCTATGAAGACCTGGACCCCGAATACGTGGCACGCCTTGAGGCGGAATTCCAGGAATTTACCCGCTCGTAGCACCTGAAAAGAACGGAATCCATGGCTGATCTCCCTGCATTGTTATTCGCGCTGGTTGTGCTGGCGGCGGTGATCGTCTATATCGCCAGCCCGCTGTTTCGCGGCCCCCGGCGCGATGAGCGCACGTCCACGGGCGGGGCGCTGTCCGATGTGCTGCGCCGCCGTGCGGAGCTGCTGGCTGAGCGCAGCGCCATCTTCGGTGCGATGCGCGACCTGGACCTGGAGTATAAGACCGACAAAGTCTCCGAGGAGGACTACCGCACGCAGCGCTTCCAGCTTGTGGCGCGCGGCGTGCGCGTCCTTGAGCAGCTCGACAGGCTGCCCGCGCTGGAGGAGACCCCCGAGTTCGACCCGATTGAAGCCGCTGTGGCCGCCGCGCGACGCGGCGCCGCTGCCCCTGCTGCTCAGGCCCCGGCCAGTGCCCCGGGCGCGCGCTTCTGCCCGCAGTGCGGGAGCGCTGTTGGAGCACAGGACCGATTCTGCGGTGTCTGCGGCACACCGCTTTCCGCTGAGGCATAAACCCATGGCGTCACAACGCACCACCCTGATCACCCTGGCAGCCCTGGCGCTGGCCGTGCTGCTGGCGGGCTGCTCGCTGGCCAGTGAACCGGTGCCCGCCGGGCCTGTTGAGGTAGGCCCGCTGCCCGGCGCACTGCCTGCCAGCTCCGACTTTACCCCGGTCATCGCCAACGGCGCGGCGATCTTCGCGGCACGCTGCGCGTCCTGCCACGGCAGCGACGGCGCAGGCGGCGGCGAGTTCGCCGCGACCTTGCAGGAGCAGGGCTCCGAGCTGCCCGACCTGAGCGACCCGGCGCTGGCGCGCTCACGCAGCCCCAAGGACTGGTTCACGACGATCACCAACGGCACGGTGTCTTCGGGTGGGTTGATGCCGCCCTGGCGCAATGCCCTGAGCGAGCAGGAGCGCTGGGATGTTACCTACTACCTGTACTCGCTGAGCCAGCCGGAAGACGGGCTGGCCCAGGGCCAGGCTATCGTCGAGGAGGTGCTGGCGCCTGCCGGGTGCTTGGGGGCTGACGCCGGGCTGGAGGACTTCGCGGCGATGATCGAGCGGTCGCAGGGCGCGCTGATCACGTCGCTGATCCAGGGGGAGGGCTGCCCAGACGGAGCCAGCCTGACCGATGCCGAGGCCGCGGCAGCCGCCTATTACCTGCTGGCAGGCGTGGCTGATACCAGCGCCGCACCTGCCGCCGCCGCGCCGCCTGAGGCACAGGCCACACCCGGCGCGGAGCCCGCCGAGCCGCCCGCCGAAGAACCGGCAGAGACCGACCTGAGCACGGCGGGCGTGGTGACCGGCACGCTGATCAACCGCAGCACACTGCAGCCGCTGGAGGGCGTCGAAGTGCGCCTGCGCGGCCTGATGCTCGACGAAGCCGGGCAGGTGCAGGAGTTCCTCAGCGAGAGGGCCGTTACCGATGCGCAGGGCGCTTACCGCTTCGAGGGGCTGCCGGTGGACATGACCAACGCGGCCTATGTGGTCGATACGACCTTCAACGGCACGCCGTTTGGCAACGGCACGGTGATCGACCCGCTGATCACGGCCATGACGATCCCGCTCGACGTGTTTGAGACGCAGAACGACCCGGCCACCATCTTCGTCGATACGCTGCACCTGATCATCGAGGAGATGCCGGGCGGGCTGCTGGTCACACAGATCTACCAGTTCAGCAACAGCGGCAACGGCATCTACGTCACGCCGATCAGCACCGGCTCGGAGTTCCCGCCGACGGTAGGCCTGACCGTACCAGAAGGCGCGGTGGGCCTCGAGTTTGACGGTGGGACGCTGGGCCAGCGCTTCATCGAAGCGGGCGGGGTGTATTACGATACCCAGCAGATCACGCCGGGCCAGGGCACCGCCCAGGTGGCGATGCGCTATGTGCTGCCCACGGCCAACCGCTATGAGATCAGCCTGCCGATGCTGTACAACACCGGGCCGATCACCGTGCTGGTGGGCGGCGAAGGCCGCGTGCGCTCCGACCTGCTCAGCGAGGGCGGCCTGCAGAGCTTCGGGCAGGATGTGACGTTCATGAGCTACACCGGCACAGGCCTGAACGCGGGCGACACGCTGGACTTCACGGTGCGCTACGGCGCCACCTTTGTCAACGATGTGCTGCCGCCGCTGCTGGTCGGCCTGGGGGTAGTCCTGCTGGGCGTGGTGGTCTTCCTGTTCATCCGCGAGCGCCGCGCTGCGCAAGCCGCCGCCGAGGAGGACGAGGAGCTGGAAGCCCTGACCGGCACCGCCGCCGACCTCGCCGCGCGCATTGCCGCGTTGGATGCTGAGTTCGAGGCCGGGCAGATCAACCGGGTGGAATATGAGACGCGCCGCGCGGAGCTGAAAGCCGCGCTGGCCGAGGAGATCGACGAGTAGGGGCAGTCCGGCTGGAGAGCCAGCCACCGGTACTGCCTGCTGTGGAACCGGATGGGGCGCAGCGCGCGCGTCGCTGCGCCCTGAGTTTTGCCAGGATAGTGTGATGATGCAACCAGACCAGGCGATCCCCCCTTCCCCGCCCGCCCCTCCGGCGGCGCTGCGCATGCTGAGCTGGGCCAGCGCCCTGCTGATCGGCGTGGGGCTGTATATGGCGCTGATCTACGCGCCCACCGAGCGCGTGATGGGCGATGTGCAGCGCGTGTTCTACTTCCACGTGGGGGCAGCCTGGGCGGGCGCGCTGGCCTTCCTGGTGACCGCTGCAGCGGGCGCCGTGTACCTGATCACAAGGCGGGCCGCCTGGGATCGGCTGGGACATAGTGCCGTCGAGGTAGGCCTGGTGCTGATGACGATGACGCTGCTCAGCGGGCCGGTGTGGGCGCGTTCGGCGTGGGGTACGCTGTGGACATGGGACCCCAAGCTGTCCTCGGCGCTGGCGATGTGGCTGGCCTACGCGGCCTACCTGATGCTGCGGCGCGGCATCGAGGACCCGGCCCGGCGGCGGGCTTTCGGCGCGATCTACAGCATGGTGGCCTTCATCTCGGTGATCCTGACCTTTGTGGGCGTGCGTTTCATCACCGCGGCGATCCACCCCACGGTGATCGGCCCGGCGGCGGGCGGGCAGGCCGGGGGCTTCGGCATGGCCCCGCGCATGGCCCACGCGCTGGCTGCCAGCGTAATCGCCTATACGGCGCTGTTCGCTGCGCTGGCCTGGCACCGCGCGCGGCTGCAGCAGCTTGCGGAGCGGGTCGAGGCGCTGGCGCTGCACGCGATGCTGGCCTCACGGGGCGCTGTGCTGGCCGTGCTGCCGCTGGCGGCCTTCGCCGCCGCAACCCCGGACACGCGGGGATTCATGGCGCTGGGCTATGCGCTGATCCTGGGCGCCGGGGCGCTGTATGTGGCCAGCCTGGCCGTGCGCATGCGGCGGCTGCGCCGCCGCGAGCAGCGGGGCGCGTGACTTTCCCCTGATTTGAACCACGCGGACTACCAAACGCAGGGAAGACAGCAGAGGCTAGGGGCCGATCAGCACCTCGGTCTCCCAGCTTGTGATGCCGCTCAGCTCCTCGATGCGGTTGAGCGCAGCCAGCCGGAACTGGTCGCGCGGGCGGTACAGCTCGACAAACGTGGTGTAATCGGCCAGGGCCAGCTCTAACTCGCCCAGGTCGTAGTAGGTGTTGGCCCGGTTATAGTAGGGCACCGGATACTCAGGGCGCAGCTCGATGGCGCGTGAGAAGTCGGCCAGCGCCGCCTCGATGTCGCCCAGGTCCTTGTACAGGTTGCCGCGCGCGAAGATGTAGTTCGGCTCGTTGGGGTGCAGTTCCAGCGCACGCTCGACGTCGGCCAGGGCAGCCTGCGGATTGCCCACCGCGCGCTCGGCCAGGCCGCGCTGATAGTAGGCTTCCTCGTATTCGGGGTCCAGCTCGATGGCGCGGTTGTAGAGGGTGATGGCATAGCCGGGGTCGGTGAGCATGTGCTGCTGGGCGCGCCGGTAGTAGACGCCCGGATCGTTCTGCATCGAGCGCAGGATGGGCATATTCAGCGGGCGCATGCCCGTGAAACTGATCACCCCTGCGATGGCAAAGATCGACAGCATCAGCACGACCAGGATGCTGTTTTTTCCTTCCATCTTCATATGGCACCATTCCCTACCAACCAACCCGAACGTACGCGCCGCATCCCGCGCGGGATGCAGGTGGGGCGGCCTTCACAGGCCGCCCATGCGCTTCAACCAGTAAATCACCTCGCCTACCCCATCGACGGGCACCATGAGGGTACCCTGTCCTGACGGCGCCGGCAATAGGAGACGTGGGCTATTCCCCTGCCCCCTGCAGCCGCCTGGCCGACGCGATCCCTGTGGCCGGAGGGCGGGCCTTACCCCGAAGGTCCCTGCGCTCCGTTCTACCCCCCTCCGTTCGGAGAGGGGCGAGTCGAGATCGCTCGCCGGGGTGAGTCAGCAGATACCGTGTGTCCCTACGGCGCCGCCGTGATGCGCACCGCGTAGACACGCCCCACCTGTGCGCCGCTGCGCCACTCGGCGGAGACGCTCAGCACGTAGGGGCCGGGCGGCACGTCGGGCACCCAGATGACAGGCTCGTCCGCACCCGGGGCGTCAAACTGCGTGCTGGCCACACTCGACACGAAGTAGTAGTCATCATAGAGCACCAGCTTCAGCACGTCGGGGGCGCCCTCGCCCTCCACAAGCACCTCGATCTGGCTGCCTTCAGGCAGGCGGTGATAGGCGGGGAAGTTGGGGGATGGGGCCGGGATGCAGTGTTCCGTGGCGCCATCCGGCCAGCATACCCCAGTGGATTCACCGGGCAGGTGCAGGCCGCCAGCCTCGATCAGCAGCAGGTCAGGCGGGCGCTCGGGCAGGGGCGGGGTGCGCGGGGCGCAGGCGGCCAGCAGCAGCGCGAGCGCGATCAGGGCGGCGGTGGCGGCAGGTCTGCGCATGAGGGGTCACTCCGGGAACTGCTTTGCGTTATCCTGAATTAAACGCGGAATACGCCTGTGAATCAAGTGCCCCTGCCGCCCCTCCCATCCGAAGGTGACACCTGACACTTCGAGAAATCCTTCACAACTTGTAGGATAGGAAAAGAACGCCGCAGGCTGCGATGCCCTCGTCTGGCTCGCCATGTTTCGGCCGCAGGGGTAACACCGCGATGATCGCAGGCAGCACACCTCCCATGCTCCCGGACCGGCCCCTCTCCGCGATCCGGCGGCTTGTGCTGGTCACCGGGGCGACCGGCTACGTCGGTGCCCGGCTGGTCGGACGGCTGCTGGGACAGGGCTACCGTGTGCGCGTGCTGGTGCGTGATCTGAGGCGTCTGCACAGCCGCCCCTGGCTGAACCGCGTTGAGGTGTGCGAGGGGGACGCCCTCAAGCCGGAGACGCTGCCACAGGCCCTGCGGGACGTCCACACCGCATACTACCTGATTCACAGCATGGCGCACGGCGAAGGCTTTGTGGAGCGCGATATCAGCGCCGCCCGCCACTTCGGGGAGGCAGCACGCGCCGCGAGGCTGTCGCGCATCATCTACCTGGGGGGGCTGGGCGATCCGGGGAGCGACCTCTCGGATCATCTGCGCTCACGGCACCTGACCGGCGACATGCTGCGCGAGTCGGGCATCCCGGTCACCGAGTTCCGGGCGGCGGTGATCGTCGGGTCGGGCAGCCTGTCCTTCGAGATGATCCGCTACCTGACCGAGCGCATGCCCGTGCTGTTCTGTGCCAAATGGGGCTTCACGCGCGTGCAGCCGATCTCCATGCGCAACGTGCTGCAGTATCTGGTGGCTGCGTTGTGGACGCCCGCCAGCATCGGGCAGATCATCGAGATCGGCGGGGCAGAGGTGCTGACCTACCTCGAAATGATGCTGGGCTACGCCGAGGAGCGCGGGCTGTTCCGCCAGCGCCTGACGCTGCCGTTCCTGCCGGTGTGGTTCTGCGCCAACGTGGTCAACCTGCTGACCCCGGTGCCGCGCGAGATGGCCTACGCGCTGATCGAGAGCCTGCACAACGAGGTGGTGGTGCGCGACCCGCGCGCGCTGACGATCTTCCCGGACATCCGGCCTTACGACTACCGCACCGCGGTGAGCCGCGCGCTGATGCGCCTGGACCAGGGCGACGTGGAATCCGCGTGGAGCGATGCCCTGTTCAGCACGCTGGGCGACCAGCGCCCGGTGATGCTCACCACGCAGGAGGGCATGATCATCGAACAACGCCAGCGGGTGGTCGAGGCGCCGGCGGAGGATGTGTTCCACGTGTTCAGCAGCCTGGGCGGCCGCCAGGGCTGGCTGTACCTCAACTGGGCATGGATCGCACGCGGGGTGATCGACCGGGTCCTGGGCGGCGTGGGTGTGATCCGTGGGCGGCGCTTCGCCGATCATGTGCGGGTGGGCGATGCGCTGGACTTCTGGCGTGTGGAGGACGTCGCCGAGGGCCGCATGATGCGCCTGCGCGCCGAGATGAAGGTGCCGGGCAGCGCCTGGCTGCAGTTCGATGCGCAGCCGCTGGGTGGCCGACGCACACGGCTGCGCCAGGTGGCGTACTTCGCGCCCAAAGGGCTGCTGGGGCTGCTGTACTGGTACACCCTGTACCCGGTGCACGCGCTGCTGTTCTCGGGGCTGGTCAGGCGCATCGCCGAGCGCGCGGAGGCGCTGGCCCGGGGCAGCCGCTACTCGCGGGCGGCGGGATAGCGCAAACATTAACACCGCGCAAAAACCATCTGCCCAATAGGACCCCCTGATCCGGACCGTTATCATCAAAATGCCTGAACTCAGGCCCGGGCAAAGCTGCCCGGTGGCCCGTCATTCAATTGAGGAGAGTGAGCTGTCAGGTAGTACGCTGGGAACCATCTGCTGGTTGTGGGCCTGATCCTGGTCCTGATTGGCCTGCTGACCGGCGGATCTGGCCCCCTGCGGATCGCCGCACTGGCGCAGGCACACCGCCCAGATCAGCGAGGCGATCACGACTGCAGACTTCAAGGCGCCGGTTGACACCACAAGCTGGCCCCAACAGGCCGCGCTGGCTGCTCGCGGAGACTGGCAGGCGCTCGATGCGCTGCAGGCCAGCCTGAAGGGCGGCAGAAGCTAAACCGCCCTCTCGCTGCAAGAAAGCCCCGCCGGTTGGCGGGGCTTTTGTTATGCGGGGTTTACTCGCGCAGATGCAGGGGGATATCGATGATGGGGCGGTCCTTGCCGAACCGGCGGCGCCGGTAGATCAGCGCCAGCTTGATCACCAATCAAGCGCACCAATGCCGTAGTACTCCAGCGGCAGAGGGGTACGGTCAACCTGGCCGCTCCGCAGATCGACGTAGTAGATGTAGGTGCCGTCACTAAAATACGTTATAAACTCCCCATCAGGCGACCAAACATAAGGGTGCGAGGATCGCTCGATAACCCCTACCCCATAGATAAGGCGGCTGCTCCCATCGATCCCAGCGATGTTGAGCGTGCTGCCCTCACCGATCCACGCAACACGGGTTCCATCCGGTGACAGGCTGGGGCTGTGGATCAGGGTGTCCTCTGTGCCCTCGACCGGCACCAGGACACCGGGCGTGTCGATATCCAGCAGGAAAAGCCGGGAAACATCACAGCTTTCGTCCACGCACCCGGCCAGCATGATCTGCTCCCCATCCGGAAGCCACAGGGGGCTGTGCACCGGCGTCTCAACCTGCTCTGTGAGATTGCGCAGCGCGCTGCCATCGGGCGCGGCGACCCAGATGTCGGTCTGCCCCTCCGGCCCCGCCGTGAAGGCCAGCAGCGCCCCATCCGGGGACCACTGGGGATCGGCGGGCCAAGCGCTGTGCACGGGCGCCAGGACCACCGTCTCAGCGCTCTCCACATCAACCACATGAACCTCGTAGTGCGGGTCAAGGTAGCGGTCTGCGTGCACCCCTACCGCAAGCTGAGCGCCATCGGGTGACCAGGCCAGCCGCCCGTAAAACGGCCCGCCGGAGCCCCCGAGCAGCTTTCGGGTGCTGCCCCCGGAAGTGGGCGTCAGGTAGATGGAATAGCCACCGTGCGCTATCTGGCGCCCATCAGGTGATAAGCGGACTTCTGGAACAACGCCACGATCTTGGGTGATGCCAGCGGTGAAGAGCGGAGTCAATATACCACTATCAATATCGATCATTCCAACAGTTTCCTGGAAGTAAACGCGCCCCGCGGCTTGACCACTCATTTCAACACCTTCTAGGATACGCGCTTGAAAAATCGAGGTCGCTGTGATCACCACGCGCCCTGAGTTCACCGCACCTTCCGGCAGGCCTGGATCGACGATGGTAGCTGGCACATCCTGCATCCCGTGCTGTACCGATGGCTGGATCAGGGTCCGCAGCACGTAGTGGGTGCTGCGCCGGGTATCCTGCCCCGTGGCTTGCGCGACCTCCAGCGCCAGGGCATCCTTGACTGACTGGTAATTATCTAGAGTGCCCAGGTCTGCGACCCCGATTCCTGTTTTACCTAGTGTATAGATCAATGCGAACAGCAGTTCATCCCCAGAGAACCCATAATCTGCCCCGCCGCCAGCTAAGAAAACCCGGTCAGCTATCCGGACGAAACTCATCCTGACCGAGTCCAGGTGTAGGTGACCACCCCTAAACGTATAATTGCGATATATTTCCCTTAAATAGGTGACTAACCCAATTGTCAGGTCATATTCTGGAATCGCTAGGTAGGCCTCGCGTGGTATTGGTCCGCCGGGTGAGTCGGTCAACTGGACGATAAGCGTGCGTCCATGCAGCTGCGGGTAGCGACCCAGCAGCCGGCGCAGCAGCACCTGCGCACCGGCGCCGCGCACCTCCGGGTAGAGTTCTATCCCGGCTACCGTCGGGTGGCGGGCACTCACCGCGAAGGCCAGGTCCAGCCCGCGCACCCCCGGCTGGAAATCCTCGGTCTGGATGCGCTCTGTGACCCTGGTCCAGCCCTGCTCAATGTCGGCCAGGGCAAGATCACCGGATGTACCCAGGCCGGGGTAGAAATACAATGTCTCGCCGGTCTCCGGCTCCTGGCGCTGGTAGGCCATGTACTCAGGAGACCAGAGGGCGCGCCCCAGGCGCACAGCGGGACTGTAACCGCCTGAAGCCTCATCCCAGACCATTCCCTGCATTTCCATCCAGATGCTGCGCCCTGCCCCGGTGGTCGGGGGGTAGTAGCGCTCCACCTCCGCCCTGCCGAGATGCTGATCCTGCCATTGCCTATTCTGAAACGCATAGCGGGGGGCGTCAGGCGCGTCGAAAGGGGTATAGGCCACAAGAGTTCCATCCAGCGTGCCAAGCAAGACGTTGTAGTACCCGGCGCTCGGCAGCGCGGGCAGCGCCTCGCTCGCAGCGTTGAAGTCCACATGATCGGGTGAGGCCAGCTCGATCTCCGTGAAGAAATCAAGGAAGCTGAGCGGGATGCGCGTGCCCTCCGGGAGGGTTATGTTCGGGGTGGTCCCGTCCGGCTGGGGCACGGCAAGAAAGCGTGTGATATACCCCTCCGCGTCATACTCGATCTCGAGCATGTCACCCTCCTGCATGGCCGCAAACAGGTCTGTGGACAGGACCTGGCCGAGGCCAGCCAGCAGGGCGGGAGTCAGGCTGTATCCGGCAGCAGGCAGCGGGGTCGCTGTAGGGAGGGGTGTGAGGGTTGGAGCCGGTGTTTCCGTCGATTCTGCAGTCGCTACTGCGGGCGACCCGGTGGGTGTGGGTTCGGCCTGTACGCAGGCTGCCAGAAGCAGGGCTGCGGCGAACAGGGTCGCGATATGTCTCATGTCCATCTCCAGAGGATGTGCGAAGAAGCAGGCAGAAGTACCTTCTGGAACCGCCGCAAGCCAGAGCGGCTGTTTATATCAATTGTAACACAATCGGTATCATAGGCCAGCTCTGCCGGCTCAGCCCGATCAAGGGCCTCTCGTACTACTCCCGCAGATGCAGGGGGATATCGATGATGGGGCGGTCCTTGCCGAACCTGCGGCGCCGGTAGATCAGCGCCAGCTTGATCACCCAGGCCGTCTGGTTGTGCAGCAGCTCCTCCCACCAGTGCGCGGTGACGAACTCCGGAAGCACCAGGGTAGCGAGCTGGCCGTCGTGGCGGTCGGCGTCGAAGGCGTCGAGGAAGTCGAGCAGCGGCCCGACCACCGAACGGTACGGCGACTGGACCACCTTGAGGTGCGCCAATGCCTCGAGCTGGTGTTCGGCCCATTCGCGGCGCACGACCTCGCTCTGGCCGGGCTCCAGCTCGATGAACAGCGCGGTCACATCATCGGAGATCGACGCGGCGTAGCGCAGCGCCAGCAGCGTGCCGCGATGTACACGGGTCACCGGCACCACCACGCGCGGACGCGGCAGGGGCTTGACCGTGTGCTGCGGATGGGGCACCCGCAGTTGGCCGGCGATGGCGTTGTAATGGCGCCGCACGCGGTGAAAGCCAATCACCAACAGCGGGATCAGCACGATCACGATCCACGCGCCGTGGACGAACTTGCTGACCGCGATCACCCCCAGCGCGGTGACCGTCGCCACAACGCCCAGCCCGTTGATCGCCGCCTTGACCTGCCAGGCGGGCCCGCGCTCCTTGACCCAGTGGGCCACCATGCCCGCCTGTGAGAGCGTGAAGGCCAGGAAGGCCCCCACGGCAAAGAGTGGGATCAGCAGGTGGGTATCGCCCTGGAAGATCACCACCAGCGCCCCGGCCACCCCCGCCAGCAGCAGGATGCCGTTGGAGTAGACCAGCCGGTCGCCCAGCAGGGCCAGTTGGCGCGGCACGTAGCCGTCGCGGGCCATGATCGACGTGACGCGCGGGAAGCCCATGAAGCTGGTATTGGCGGCCACGGCCAGCACGAGCAGCGTCGAGGCCTGCACGACCAGATAGGCCGGGCCTTCCCCGAAGATGCGCCGGGCCAGCGCCGAGAGGATGGTGTCCTCAGGCCCCGCAGTCACGGCGAAATACTGGGCCAGCCCGACGGTGCCCAGGAAGAGCACGGCCATCAGCAGGGCCATGGCGAGCATGGTCTGGTTGGCATGGCGTGACTCGGGCGGGCGGAACAACGGAACGCCGTTGCTGATCGCCTCGACGCCGGTCAGGGCTGTGCAGCCGGAGGCGAAGGTGCGCAGGACGATCACCAGCGTCAGCGGCTGGAACGCCACGGCGGGCTGTGCCGCCGCCTCGAAGGTGCCCGGCCCCTCCAGCACGGCGCGGATCGCGCCGACGATGATCATCACCAGGAAGACGCCGACGAACAGGTACACGGGCAGCGTCATGACGGCCCCGGCCTCGCGCACACCGCGCAGGTTGGCGATGGTGATGATCACCAGCAGCAGCAGGGCCAGCACAGTGCGGTAGGGCCACAGGAAGGGGAAGGCGGCGGCGATGGCCGCCACACCCGCCGTCACGCTGACGGCCACGTTCAGCACGTAGTCAGTCATCAGCGCGGCGGCGGCGACCAATCCGAAGTTGGTCCCCAGGTTCTCGCGGGCCACCGTATATGATCCACCGCCGGAAGGATAGGCGGTGATGGTCTGGGTATAGGAGAGGGTCAGGATGGCCAGCAGGCCCGCAATGGCCAGCCCGATCGGGAAGGAGAAGGCCAGGCCTGCGGCCCCGGCCACGGCCAGCCCCAGGAAGATCTCCTGGTTGGCGTAAGCCACCGAGGCCAGTGCATCGGGTGAGAGGGCGGCCAGCGCGCGCACGTTGCCCAAGCGTTCCTCGGCGCTGCGCTGGGTGGGCAGAGGAGGGCCGATTAAGATGTCATGCAGACTGCGTCTCATATTTACGTGTATCACCTCAATGCCATTCACTATAAGCCGTGCTGCGTCTGAACGCAATGATCAGGCAGCGGCGGCCTGCCCCGACGCGCCCTTACCTCACCCCCGGCTTCGCCATCCCCTCTCCGAACAGAGAGGGGGGCAGAGCACACAGCAGAGAGGTTCGGGGGGTGAGACGGCCTCCCCTGCGCCACCCAAAGCAGCATCCCGGCGAAGCCCAGGCAGCAGCGGCATATCTAGGTTACAATGCAGAGTGTGCACCCGAATCCCCTGACCAGGAGGCCCGCGTCTCGATGTCTGCTGAATTCGATGCGGTGGTGGTCGGTTCCGGCCCGAATGGGCTGGCGGCAGCGATCACGCTGGCGCGCGCCGGGTGCTCCGTGCTGGTGGTGGAGGCCCACGATCACCCCGGCGGCGGCATGCGCTCGCTGGAACTGACGCTGCCCGGTTTTGTACATGACGTATGCGCGGCGATTCACCCGCTGGCGCTGGCCTCACCGTTCTTCAAGGAGCTGCCGCTGCACGAGCACGGCCTGGCGTGGGTGTACCCCGATGCCGAGGTGGCGCATCCCTTTGAGAACGGCCCGGCAGTGCTGGTCGAACGTGACCTGGAGGCGACCGCGCAGCAGTTCGGCGTGGATGCAGCGGCGTACCGTAGGCTGGTGCGCCCCTATGCGCGCGCCTGGCATAAGGTGATTCATGACTTCCTGGGGCCGCTGCGCATCCCGCGCTACCCGGCGATGTTCGTCCGCTTCGGGGTGCCTGCCCTGCTGCCTGCTGCGACGCTGGCCCGGCTGGCCTTCCAGGGGGAGCGCGCGCGGGCAGTATTCGCGGGGATGGCCGGGCACTCTCTGATGCCGCTGGAGCATGCCGCCACGGGCGCCTTCGGGCTGATGCTGCTGATGCTCTCGCACAGCGTGGGCTGGCCGCTGGCACGCGGCGGCTCGCAGGCCATCGCCGATGCGCTGGTGGGTTATCTTAAGACCCTGGGTGGGCGGCTGACGACCGGGCAGGCCGTCCGATCAATCGACGAACTGCCCCCGGCCCGCCTGTATATGCTGAGCGTAACCCCGCGCCAGATGCTGCGCATGGCAGGGGAGCGGCTCTCCCCCGCCTACCGGCGCCAGCTCGCCCGCTACCGCTACGCGCCGGGCGCCTTCAAGGTGGATTACGCGCTGAGCAGCCCGATCCCCTGGCATGATCCAGCCGTGGCACGCGCGGCGACCGTGCACGTGGGTGGCACGCTGGACGAGATCGCTGCGTCGGAGCGCGCACCCTGGAATAACCATCCCGGCGAGCGGCCCTTTGTACTGCTGGCACAGCCCAGCCTGTTCGACGACACACGCACGCCGGACGGCGGGCACACGGCGTGGACCTACTGCCATGTTCCCAACGGGTCGGACGTCAATATGACGGCGCGCATGGAGGCGCAGATCGAGCGCTTCGCGCCCGGCTTCACGGGCAGCGTGCTGGCGCGCCACACGCACAGTGCCGCCGCTATGGAGCTGTACAACGCCAACTACATCGGCGGGGATATCAACGGGGGGGTGCAGGACCTGCGTCAGTTGTTCACGCGGCCCGCCGTGCGCGTCTCGCCATACAGCACACCCGACCCGGCCATCTACATCTGCTCGGCCTCCACGCCGCCAGGGGGCGGCATCCACGGGCTGAGCGGATACTTCGCGGCCCTGGCCGCCCTGCGCCGCAACGGCCTGCACCCGGGGGCGGACGCATCCTAGCCAGGCCGGACCTCACGCTGTATTCAAACCAGACCTTACCCTGAAGAAGGCGGCTCGGGCATGCGGTGCGCGCGCGCCTGCTCCAGCAGCGCCCGCAGCGCCGGGTGGTTGGCGTCGGCTTCGCTGCGGATTTTGGCATGCCGCAGCAGCTTGCCCGTGCCTTCCAGCAGCCCGGCGGGATCGGGCAGCTCCGCGCCGTAATAGAAGCCCAGGTTCACATAGCCCTTCTGGAGCGCGATGTAGCAGAAATGCTCGCTCATCTTCTTGGGGCCGACCCCGTAGCCTGCAATGCGCTGGTTGGGCCAGGGCACCTCAACTACCGCCGGGTACACGTCGATGATCAGGGCCCGCAGTTGGTGGGCCAGCTTCTGCGTTTGCTCGTCAGCCCCGGCTAGGATGGCCTCGAACCGGCCGTAGGTGTCGATTGTCTTCATGCCTTCACCTCGCTGGTAAGGGAGCCGGCGCGCGCTGGGGGTTTCACGCCTCTACCTTCGGCGCACAGTGCACCCAGGGCCCCGACATTCTGGAGCAGACCGTTAACCCAGGATACCGGAAATCCGGATTCCCACCAGTGCCCGCACGGCTTCTCGCCGCAGGCAAAGCGCGGCCTGCGCCTGCCCGCAGCAGCGAAGCGCAGGGCGGCAGTGGGGCTTTGTGGCTCTTAATGACATTCGGCGCCAGCCGATTGACAAAAGTCAATTTGCAATCTTAGTAAATCTGCTATATTCTTCTTAAAGTTATGTAATTCTGGAGATTCTACGTCGATGGCCGATGCCCTCAGCGCCCAACCCCGCCCGCGCCTGCGCGGGATCGCCCTGCCCACCGAGCACGGTGGCTGGGGCTTCCTGCTCGAACCAATCGCGCTGGGTTTGCTGGTCGCCCCTTCGGCCGGGGGCGCCCTGCTGGGGCTGGCGGCGTTGGGGGTCTTTCTGGCTCACCACCCTGTCACGCTGGCAGCGCGCGACCTGCGGCGTGGCAAAGGGCACGCACGCACCGGCTGGGCACTGGGCTTCGCCGCAGCATATGGGCTGATCGCGGCATTAGGCCTGGCCGGTGCGCTCTGGCTGGCGGAAGGCCCGGCATGGATTGCGCTGGCCTGTGCAGCGCCTCTGGCGCTGGCCAAGCTGGCGCTCGACCTGGGCGGCCGGGGGCGCAGCCCCGCCGCCGAGCTGAGCGGTGCGCTTGCCTTCGGCGGGCTGGCAGCCGCGATCGCGCTGGCGGCAGGTTGGAGCCTGGTCCCGGCGCTGGCGCTCTGGCTGATCATGGCCGGGCGCAGCGTGCCGTCGATCCTGTATGTGCGGGCGCGGCTGCGCCTTGAGCGCGGCGAGGCGGCCCGCATCCGCCTCAGCGGCCTGGCGAGCTTTGGGGCCATCGCGCTGGCAGGCGCGCTGGCCTGGCTGGGCCTGGCGCCCACGCTGGCGGTGATCGCCCTGGCCCTGCTGATGGCCCGCGCCTTATGGGGCCTGTCGCCGCACCGGCGGCGCATCCCTGCGCGGGTGATTGGCTTCAGCGAACTGGGCTTCGGGGCGCTGACGGTCGCCCTGAGCGCGTTGGGGTATTTCCTGATGTAGTCGAATTCCTGCGCTGCATGAACGGTTCTCCCGGGCACAGGGGGCGGAGGTGATGGCAGTCACCGGCCGCCCTCTGTGCATCCCGGCGCCGGGCAGCCTGCACACCCGTGCGTATCCGAGAGGCCCCCGACGGTGTTTTTCATGATGGGTGCGCCTGCAGGCCTGGTGCACACCCGTTACCCAGATGACCCTCTGTGTACACTTCATCAGGAAGAAATCATGATAAAAGTAGTCACAGATACGGATGCCAACATGCCGGCAGATGTTGTGCGCGCGTATGACATCCGGGCGGCGGCCATCCAGATCATCTTCGGCGCGGAAGTGCTGCGCGAGGACTATGAGATCGACATGCAGGGCACCATCGAGCGGGTCCGTGCAGGGGCGCCCCTGCCCAAGACCAGCCAGCCCCCACCCGGCGAGTTCAAGGCGATCTACGAGGAGCTGCTGGCGGAAGACCCCACCTGCACGATCCTCTCGATCCACGTCTCAGGTGGGGTGAGCGGCACCGTCAACACGGCCCTGCAGACCGCCGCGCTGTTCCCTGAGGCGGATATCCGCGTGTTTGACAGTAAGGCGGCCTCAACCGCGCAGGCCCTGATGGTACGCCAGGCGGCCGTTATGGCCGAGCGCGGCAGCAGCGCCGAGACGATCCTGGCTGCGCTGGAGCACATGCGCGAGACCATGCAGGTCTACTTCGCCGTCAGCACGCTGGAATACCTGGCGCGCGGGGGGCGCATCGGCGGGGCGTCACGGCTGATGGGCGAGGTGCTCTCGATCAAGCCGATCCTGACCTTCACCCCGGGGGGCACGCTGGACGCGTACAGCCGCCAGCGGACCTGGCGGCGCGCCCTGGCCCGGCTGGTTGAGATGGTCAAGGCGGAGGCGCACGCCCCGGCAGGCTATGCACTGCACCTGGGTGTGGCCCATGTGGCCTGCCCCGAGGATGGCCAGGCGATCTATGAGGAGCTGGCGGGCGCGCTCACCCCGCAGGTCGCGCTGCTCTCGGAGGTGGGCCCGGGGCTGGGCGTGCACATCGGCCCGGGGGCGCTGGGCGTCTGCTGGGCTTTCGCGCCATGTGTGTAGGGGCGGCAGCCTGCCCGCGTGCTCAAAAAAACTGCGGCGCGGCCGGGCTGCATCCCGGCCGCGCCGCGTGTGCCTGAACAGATACTGTTATCATGCACTTACAGGCAGTGCGAGAATCCTCTGTGCATCCCGGGATTGTGATCCGCCCCCAGGTGGCCCGCCCGAGCATGGGCAGCGACATGCTGCCCGAAATCGCGGCCACTCGCGCAGTGCTCACCTTCATGGGCCAGCACAGGGCCTGTGACCAGCAGGGCAAGAAAGATCACCAACAAGGTAACCAGCAGCAGGCGTTTCATGGAGTACTCACTCCCTCAGCTACGTAAAGCCGGACGTGGGTCAAGCATAAGCAGATAAATATTATCTGATTACCTTAGTAGTCGGCAAGGCAGGAAGCGGGCAGGCCTGCACATAAAGGGCCGGCGGTGACCCGGCCCCACAAGTTAGGTAATACAAAAGACATGTACATGGTGGGGATCAACTGAATGCTTAAGGAGGATGGCGGGCTCCACATCAGCGCATGGCCGGGTGTATGTAGTAAACTTGGTCGGCAATCCTATACAGATTGTCGATCGAGAACCCATCAAAGTTAATCTTTTCTATGGTTTCCCTGGTGAAGTACAAATCGATAATCACGTCTTCGCTAGTATTGCCATAAACATCCGCCATCACAAAGCTAGCGGCCACGCGCGCGTCTGAGTAGGACAGATCACAGGTGGAGATAATCTGCAAAATGTCTATCATGTCATCTTGGCCACCGTGCGCGATCATCTCATCGGTGAAGTTGTCGTGCATCGCAAACTGGACGTATATCTCGCCTGTGGCCTCATCCTAGGTAACTCTCTGGACGCGCTTGCCATCCCGGTTCAGATTGCCTAACTCGTGGATGATCGCGTCCTCTAGGCGCACCAGCGGATCGGACGATGTTGGGGTAGGCTCGGGCGTGTGGGTGGTCGTGGGCGCGGCAGTAACAAAGGGCGCGGAGCCCACATCATCGGACGCGCCGCCACTGCACCATTTCATCGCCAATCCCAGCAGGCAGAGCAGGAAGATAATGACGCCGCCGCGGATGAGTACGTGCTTGCGCGGTCCTGGCATGTCAAAATCAGGCATGGCACCCTCCTACTGTCATTATAAATATATCTCTTAATAAGACAAGCTCTTACACCTTGATTGCTAGTTGAAGCTCTTTGCCATCAGCCTCACCCCCAAACCTCCCTGCGGTCGGTTTTTCCCCTCTCCACGTGTGGAGAGGGGGACAGCGAGACGTTGTTAGCGTCGAAGCAGGGGGTGAGGCTCACGCCTGACCGCTTAGTGGGATCAAACCCTCTGACTGGCAATCAAGGTAAGCTCTTACTGGTAAGCAAAGGGCCGGCGGTGAGCCGGCCCGATCAGGCTGCCGGTATGCGCGGGGATACGATCAGCGATTCTGCCAGAGGTAGCGGTTGAGCCGGGCTTCCAACATCCTGAAGCCAATCCGCCTGTACACACTCACACCCATCTCTGTCGAGAAGAGCACAGCGTAGCGGTAGCCCGCCTCTCTGGCATCAAGCAAGGGGCTGAGGGTGATCGCGGCGCCAATCCCCCTGCCCTGGGCTCTGGGCAGAGTGGCGACCGCGTAGACGCTGGCAACCCCCGCCCCGTTGAAGAGCAGAGCAGTAGCCACAGGGTCATCGTCCAGGTAGCCGACAAACATACGCCACGGGGTGGCACCGATGCCAATATGCAGCGCCGCATCGACCCAGGCCTGCCCGGCCCAATCGGGTATTTCATAGGTCTCGACGAAGACCTGCTTGAAGTCTTCCAGCATCGCTGCGTCTGAGACTTCCCGGATCAGGAAGCCCGGCGGGGCACGTTCGACCAGCGCTTCATTGACCTCAAACAGGTCCGCGACCATACAGGGCGCACCCTGCTCCGTCTGCCGGATACCGGCGGCCAGCTCCTGCATCTGCCCGGCCATATCCAGCAGCCCGCGCGCCTGCAGGCGCTCCGGGAGATCATCCGGTGTGGAGCCCGGGCCTGTCCACCAGAAGACGTAGGGCGCGCCACGCTCCCTGAACCAGGCAAGGGTCTGCTCAATCGCCTCATCCGCATCACCGGCCAGCAGGCGGGTGCGCCAGACGCCCTTGAACATGGGGTTGGTGGGAAAGCAGTGATGGTAGCTGAGGGTGGGTGTCTCAACCAGCTCGGAACCGGCCAGGGTGTGCGCCATGACCCGGAACAATGCAAACAGATTCTCCTGGGTGGCATGGTAAAGCCCGGTATCAGTGAGCCGGGCAGCGGGGACATCAGATTTGAACATGGCATACCTCACACGGACCTAAGGCAAACGGCGCAGCGCCGCCCGCCTCCGTACGAAGTGTAATGCAACCTGTACCCCGGTTCAGAGCTGCCTGCCTGGGCAGGCGGCAGCCCTGCCCGCAAACAGGGGGTTAAGTCCCGGCTACCGGCAGCGTGAATTTGAAATCCGCGCCTTCCCCTTCGATGCTCTCCACCCAGATCTCGCCGCCGTGCATCTCAACCAGCTCGCTGACAATCGCCAGGCCCAGCCCGCTGCCCTGACGGCGCGCCAGCGGGTCATCGCTGAACTGCGCAAAGCGCACAAACAGCTCGTGCAGGCGATCCTGGGGGATGCCCGGCCCCGTGTCTGATACGCCGATCAGGACGCACCTGCAGTCATCACAGGGGCAGGCATAGAAGCGCACCGTGCCGCTGGCCGTGAATTTGAGGGCATTGGCCAGCAGGTTGAGGATGATCTGGCGCAGGCGCATCGGGTCAGCTTCCACCACAGGCAGGTCTGGTGTGAAATCCTGCCGGAACTGCACTTCTTCAGGCCAGGGCAGGGCCGCACCCACCGCGCCGATCTCCTCGAGGAACTCGTTCAGGTTGAGCGGGACGGGGACCAGCTCCATGCGGCCCAGGTCGATCTTGAACAGATCAAACAGGTCGCGGATCAGATCGAGCGCATGCTCCAGCGCGCGCATGCTGGTGCTCACCACCTGCTGGGCCTCGGCGTCCATCTGCCCGAGCATGCCCTCCTCGAACAGCGCCAGGCCGGTGAGGACAACGCTGAGCGGGGCGCGCACGTCATGGGCGATCTTGCCGAGGAACTCGGTGTGCAGGCGGTTGGCGTCCACGCCCTCCAGCCAGGAGTGCTCAAGCTGGCGCAGGGCGGCGTGCAGATCGCGCGTGCGCGCGGCGAAGCGTGTATTCAGCTCGTCGTGCAGCACCGCATTCTCGATCAGCACGGCAACCTGGTTGGCAAACAAGATCAGCGGGGCCAGGTCATCCTCTGTGAAGATGCCCGCCGCGGTGCGGTTCTCGACAAAGATGGCGCCGATGGTGCGCCCGCGCGAGATCAGCGGCACGCACATCACCGAGCGCAGCCGCAGGTTGGCGACGCTCTCCGCCAGGCGGAAATCCGGGTCAAGCTGGGCGTCGCGGATCAGCACCGGCTGACCCCGCTCAATGACCCGGCGGATCACCGAGGTGCTGACCTCGTCCTCATCCGTGTTCAGCGTCTGGCGCGTGGTATCGACCCGCACGCGGAACTCCAGCGCGTCCTCGCTGCCAAGCAGCACGAGGTAGCCTCGGCGCGCTTTGACAAGCTGCATGGCCTCCCCCATAGTGACCTGAAGCAGCGGTTCAATCTCCTGTGTCTCTGCCAACCGCCGGCTGATCTCCAGGACGCGCTCAAGGACCTGCGGCGGCATCGCTCCAGATGTCAAAAGACCTCCTCTTAATTGAACGTTGTGCTGAGTAGCATTGTACACCGAACTGGCCGGGATGCGAAGGCGGCCTCGCCGCGTGGGCAGAGGCCGCCTCAGAAAGAGTGTCAAACAGGAGATCAGCCCAGCGGGGCCGAATCCGCCTCAGGGCCGGATGGCTGTACCGCAGCAGCCGGGGCGGCTTTGCGCGGCCAGAGGGCCAGGATCACCGCGCCCAGGCCGAAGACATGCACCAGCGGCGTGACGAACCAGCGCCCGAACACCGGGATGGCCATCACCAGGGAGACGGTCAGCGCGCCTGCCACCAGTGCCCAGAACGGCGCCTTGCGATCCTTGCTGAACAGCCCGACGATCAGGGCGCCCAGCGGGATCGCGATCAGCAGCGGGGCGATCCAGCGCGTCACCAGGCTGAAGCTGGAGCCTGCCAGGGTGGCGCCAATGGTGATCACGTTCAGGACGGGGCGTGCAGCCCCGGACAGCAGCAGCGGGATGATCAGCAGGATGACCAGCACCACCAGCACGCCGATCACCAACCACCACACCAGGTAGCCCAACAGGCCCGTGCCAAAGCTGGCCAGGGCGCGCTCGCGCAGCGTGCGGCCTGCCTGCTCCAGGAAGTCCGGGGCAAAGCGCTGCATCAGCAGGCCTACCAGGACCATCATCACAAAGGTGCCCAGGAAGAAGCCGACAAAGCGCACCGGGCCAAAGACGCCGAACGGGACGCCGGCGCCAGGGCCAATGCCCCTGACGGACGGGGCGTGGGCGCCCGTCTCAGACGCGCGGGTGAAGCTCACCACACCCGCCACGTTCGCCGCGAAGTCGCCTTCCTGCGGGGCCGTATAGGACAGGTCGCCTTCCACGCGACCCTCGCTGCCGAAGCTCAGCCCGGCGGGCACGGCATCCAGGCGCGGCAGGTCGGGCTGCTGCATATAACTGGCCGGGTCTATGCCGGTCACACCGCCCACATCCGCATTGACGCTGCCCCCCACGGTGCCGTTGATGCGCAGGCTGCCCAGCCCGGCGAACACGTCACCGGTCACAGCGGCCAGCGCCGCCTGGCCTGCCCCGATGTAGGCATCCCCGCCGATCTGGGTGCCGGGGTCCATTTGCAGGCCGAAGCCGCCGAAGTTCAGGTCGTCGCCAACCTGGCCGCCGTCCCTGACCAGCAGGGCGTAGCCGCCCATGCGCATATCGTCCTGCACCGCGCCGTTGAGCTCCGCCCACGCCCCACCGAAGATCAGGTCCCCGGTGATGGTGCCGTTCATGGTCAGCGAGCGGGCGAAGATGATGGCATCACCGTTCACGGTCACGCCCTCGGCGATGGTCACATCCTCGGCGAACACGTAGATGTCGTCATCGGTGTCCGCATCGATCACGACGCTGCGCCCGGTGATGGTATCAGCCAGGGCGGGCACAGCGGCCAGCAGCGCGACTAATACTACCACCCCTGTCACGATCAACCATTTCATTTGCCTATGCATCTCTCGATCTCCTGTCAGGAAGAGTATATTTGTTAGCTCGAACATTCCAGCATCTACTACGCAGGCACGCCGGAAGAGGTTGCAAGCGTTCGCGCTGCGAGCGGAAGCTGCTGTGGACAGGGCGTTGACCCTTTCCTGCAGACAGCCATGCTGCGGCCATGCATGGCGCAAATTCAACAATAAATGTAGAGTATGCAGGACTGCGCGGGGAGCGTCCCCGCGCCCGGTATGGAACCTGTGAATGATGAGGGGAGAGACAGCCACCATGCATGCATTGAGGCGTTCTTTAGGTAGCGCGGCTGTGATCACACTGGCGCTGGCGGCCCTGGCCTGCAGCGTCCCTTTTTTGGGCGACATGGGAGCCGCCACCCCGGCCGAAGCGACTGCGGCCGCACCGGCTGATGACGCGGCGCCTGCCACTGAACAGCCCGCCGCCGAAGCCCCGGCTGCCGAACAGCCGGCCGATACCGGGGGCAGCGGCCTATGCGACCATCCCTATTTCCCGATCGGGGATGGGCGCGTTTTCCGCTACGAAAGCTACGGCCCTGACGGTCTAGAGCAGTACACGCGCTCTTATGTGCAGTCTGGGCCGGATACCTTCACGATGACCGTTACCTTCACCGATCTCGAAGTTAAGGGCGACTGGCTGTGCTCGACGGGGGGGCTGGTCCAGGCGCAGTACGGCACGCTGACCACCAGCGCCGCGCAGGACTTCACCTACACCACCGAGAACTTCACAGGCGAGTTCCTGCCCACGGAGGACCGCTTCACACCCGGCTCGACGTGGCAGGTCAGCTATGATGTGACCGCCAACACCCCGCCCGAAGCAGGCGGGATGACGGCGGTTGGCACGGCGGTGATCACCGGCACACTGGAGGGCTTCGAGCCGGTCAGTGTCCCGGTGGATGATTATCCGGAAGCTGCCAAGGTGCGCTACGATTACGCGGTCAGCCTGAACATGAACATCGGTAACACGCAGACACCGGTAGAGCTCACGTTCACCACCTATATATGGTTTGTCCGGGATGTGGGCATCGTCAAGGAAGTTGTAGACCTGTTTGACCTTGAAACCACCAGCGAGCTGATCGCGTTCGAGTAAGCGGGCGGACAGAGCGCACAGGAGGGGACGCGCTCAACGGAGTGCGCCCCCTCTGTTCATCATTTCACCCCCCCCCACGCCCTAACGGCCGGATCAGGCCTGGGGGCCTGCAGACGCCGGCAGCACCTGCCGTTTTGGCGCGTTGGCAAACCAGGTCTCAAATACCGTGAACAGGTTCTCGTAGACCGCGCTGCGGTGGTAGTAGGTGTGCGGCTGCTGGGCGCCTGACAGCTCCGCCCGGCCCCCCGTCTCTGACCAGGCGAAGAACCCCAGGAACAGGTGCCGGTCATCGATCAGCACGCCGTGCACACAGGGGATGTAGTCATACAGCGAGCAGGTGAACTTCACGTTATCGTGCTGGCCCGCCAGCGGGCCCAGGCGGTTGAAGGTGGTCTGCGACTCCTGCGCCCAATGTGCCGGGAGCGCCTCTGAGAAGTGCATCGCAGGGTCGAGCATCAGCATGTGGACCTCAAGCGGTGCACCGATCTCGTGCATGAGGGTGGGCAGGATTGTGTTAACGGTGGTGCCCCCGGTGGACGCGATGATCTTGACGCTGTGCGTGCGGCGGCTGCGGCGCTTGAGCAGCTCTACCATACGCGGGACAGCGTGGCTGATGCTGGTGTAAGAGGCAGTGCCCAGCTTCTCCTCCAGCGAGTCGTTGATCGAGAAGAGGCTTTCCAACAGGATGGCGAAAGCCCCGGCGACGGCCGCCGGCAAGAGCTGGTCACGCAGCGAGCCGAGGTATCTGCCGCCGTAAAAGACCACCACAATGAAGACCAGATCAAAATACAACAACGCCCGTTTGATGCGCTGGTAGAACGTGCGGATCGCTTTTAACCACTGCATGGTGTCCCTCCCTTTCGGGGCATTATCGCACACTCCCCCGCGCGGTCAACTCGGGGAACCTGCGGCCTGTCCCGGTGCAGCAGCCGCACAGAGGCCCGTACCCCTGTTAGAAGTGCATCAGAAAACGCAGCAGGCGCTTGACATCGATACTGGGGGGGAGTATATTAGGCATGGCTGTGCGGAAAAGCGCACAGGACAACGCAATAATCAAGCGACTTTACCAGGGGATGGGTGAGCATTATGGAGATGGAGATCGTTTTTCCCGGCGGGCAGCGCGTCGATGCCAAGATGGGGCATCTGACGATTGAAACCAACCAGGACGGCAGCGCACCGGCGCCGTTTGTGCTGTTCCTGGCGTCGATCGGCACCTGCGCGGGCATTTATGTGCTGGGCTTCTGCCAGCAGCGCGGGCTGCCCACGGAGGGCATCCGCATCATCCAGCGCGTCAACAGCAACCCGTTCACACGGATGGTTGACCATGTGGAGCTGGATATCCAGGTGCCGCCCAGCTTCCCCGCACAGTACCATGATGCGCTGGTGCGCTCGGCCAGCCTGTGCGCGGTCAAGAAGCACCTTGAGCAGCCGCCGCAGTTCGATGTGCATACCACGGTGGTGCAAACCGCCTGAGTTTCCCGCTGAATACTCCTCAGCTTGCAAAGGGTGCTGAACCTCCAGGCAGCGCCCTTTGTGCTGCTACCTGCCCGCTGTCTACAGCCGCAGGTGCGCGGGCATCCCCATACCCGATGGTGGTAAGATCAGGGATGCGCCGCCCCATCCGATCAGCGATCAGACATCTGAGAAGGGATTTTCAGAATGAAGGTTGAGGTGCTGTACTTTGAAGGATGCCCTTCGTGGCAGATGGCCGTCGAGAATCTGCGCACTGCCTGTGCGGCGCTGGACCTCCCGGCAGAGGTTGAGCTGATCCGCGTTGAGACGGACGAAGCGGCACAGGTGCAGCACTTCACCGGTTCCCCGACCCTGCGCGTGGATGGGGCCGACCTGTTCCCGACCGGCCAGGAGCACTACGCGCTGGGCTGCCGCGTATACCACACGCCCGAAGGCCTGCGCGGCTGGCCCAGCACTGCGATGATCCAGCAGGCGTTATCCGAAAAAAGCGGTTGACCGGGCGCCCACGCCCTCAGACGCACACCTGCGCTGAGACGCGGCTGCCCTGCTGCGAGTCTCTGGCCTTATCCCTGCTGTTTGCGCTCCAGCACATCTGAATAGCCGCCCTCAAACGGCAGCAGCGCGCCATCCTCCATCACCAGTACGCGGTCAACCACCCGGTCGAGGAAGTAGCGGTCATGCGAGATCACAAAGACCGCCCCCTCGAAGTCCTCCAACGCGGCTTCCAACACCTCCGCCGAGGGGATGTCGAGGTTGTTGGTGGGCTCGTCAAGCAGCAGCAGGTTGGGGTTCTGCAGCACCAGCAGGGCAAGCTGCAGGCGCGAGCGCTCGCCGCCGCTGAGCGTGTGGATCGGCTGGCCGGCCTGCTCGTAGTTGAACAGGAACTTGACCAAGAAGGCGATGCAGTCGCCCTCCGAGCGGGGCCACGACGCGCGCAGCAGCTCCAGCGGGGTGCGCTGCAGCCAGCCCGCCAGCGTCTGGTGCTCCTGGGCGTAGTAGCCGACGGTCACGCTGGGGCCGATCACCGCACGGCCTTCCAGCGGCTCGACCTCGCCGCGCAGCGCCCGGAACAGCACCGACTTGCCCGCGCCGTTGGGGCCGATCAGCCCGACGCGCTCGCCGTGGCGGATCAGCAGGGACTGGTCGAGCAGCAGCAGGTCATCATCGAACCCCAGGGTCACATGCTCGAGACGGACCACCTCGGTGCTGCCGCGCCAGCCGCCGATCTGCAGGTCCATGCGGCGCGCATCGCGCACCGCCTCAACCAGATCACCGGACTCCTCCATGCGCTCGAGCATCCGGCGGCGGTGGCGCGCCTGGCGGATGTGGCGCGGGTCCTCGGTGATGTGCGCCCAGTGCTCGAAGCGCTTGATGGCGGCCTCGATGCGCGTGATCTCCTTCTGCTGCGACGTGTAAAGCTGCTGCTGGCGCATGCGGCGCAGGTCGCGCTCGGCGGCATAGCGCGAATAGCTGCCCGGGTAGACGGCCAGGCGCCCGGCCTCCAGCTCGGCGATGTGCGTCACCACCTCGTCGAGGAGGTAGCGGTCGTGCGAGACGATCAGCACGGCGCCGGGGTAAGCGCGGATGAACGCCTCCAGCGCGCGCCTGGCGTCCAGGTCAAGGTGGTTGTCCGGCTCATCGAGCAGGAGCAGGTCCGGCTGAGCGGCGGCCAGGCGGGCCAGGGCAGCCAGCTTCTTCTGCCCCCCGCTGAGATGCTCCACGGCCAGGCCGGTGGCCTGCGGCTCAACACCCAGCGCGGAGAGCGCCGCACGCACGCGGCCGGCGTGACGCGGGCCGCCCAGCCGGTCGTACTCGTCCAGCAGCGCCGCCTGGCGCTCCAGCACGCGCCCCATACGCCCCAGGTCGGCGGCCAGCGCGGGGTCGGCAAGCTGAGCCTCGACCGTGCCCAGCGCCGCCTCGATCTCCGCGAGGTCCGGGGGCGGGACGAGCGCAGCCTCTAAGAGCGTCAGGCCTGGGGGCAGGGCCAGGTCCTGGGGCAGATAGCCCACACTGCGCGCGCGCCCGCCGGGGCCGGGGATGCGCGTCACGCTGCCCCCGGCGAGAGCCAGCTCCCCGGCGATCAGCCTGAGCAGCGTGGACTTGCCGGAGCCGTTCGGCCCCACCAGCCCGATGCGGGCCCGTTCGTCGATGTCCATGCTCAGGTCGCGGAAGATCTCGCGGCCTGCATGGTTGGCAGTCACTTTTTCCAGATGGATGATGATCACAGCAGCCTGCTCCAGAATCAAAACGGCCACGGGGTGCGCCCGCGGCCGTGCCAGTTCGACTCGATGTCGCTTACTTACACTCTTACCGGTCAGTGGGCGCGCGGGATGGCTGGCTCCTTGATGGACGCCATAAAGGCATGTGAGACGATAGCGGCAAAGGCGAAGTAAGTCATGGGCGCCATTGTAACCGGGCGGGCGGCGCGGGTCAAGAGGGCAGCGGCGTCGGAAGGGGTGAGGTGGTCTGCGGTCGCCGAGGGGGCAGGCGGCGGGGTGGCTGTTTGACCAGGGTCTCTGGCCTCGTCCCTCGGGCCTGGATCGCTCCCTTTTCGACCTCACCCCCTGGCAGGCGCTGCCTGCCGTCCCCCTCTCCGAGCGGAGAGGGGAGGGAAGCGCCCGGTAGGGCGTCGGAAGGGGTGAGGCGCAAAGCAGCATCGATCAATTTCGTGCAATCGCCCTGAGCCCCACACGGCGTATTCCTGCGGTATGATAAGGCATACCCGAAAGGAGCCTCCGATGACCCCCGACCCCATCCGCGAGGCGCTGCGCGCCGAGCTGGAAGCCACCCGCGCGGCCTATCATGCGCTGGTCCGCAGCATCACACCCGAGGACTGGGAGAAGCCCACCTCCAACCCCGCCTGGAATGTCGGCGAGCTGCTTTACCATCTCAGCATGGCCCCGCGCTTCACCCCCGAGGATATCGCCGTGATCCGCAGGCTGGGCCGCGTTCCGCTGCCCCCGGAGAGGCTGTTCCACCGCTTCAACGAGTGGAGCACACGGCGCGGCGCCCGGCGCGCGGGGCTGGCCGGGCTGGGCGCAGCCTACGACCGGGCACACGCCCGGCTGCTGCGCGTGCTGGATCGCATCCGCCCGGACGAGTGGCAGAAGGGCGCGGAGTATCCCGGCTGGGACCCCATGCTGAGCGGCTTCGTGACCATCGAGGACCTGTTCCACTACACCACGCGGCACTTCCACGCACACGCGGCGGAGATCCGCGCGGCGCTGGGGCGCGAGTAGCGCGCATAACCAGCGGGCAGGCAGGGCCTTACGCCGGACCGGCCGGCGTGTGTGCGGTGCGCCATGCATGCAGGGTGGGGCCTGCCAGCGCCAGGATGGCCAGTGCGGTCAGCGCCAGCACCAGCATGCCCAGCCCAAACGCCAGGTCCTCCCGGAAGGGGATGATCAGCGGGGTGAGGATGCCCACCACGTCAAAGGCGGCATGGAACAGGCAGGCGATCAGCACGCTGCCGCGCGTGTGGCTGGCCAGCCATGTATAGATGATCGAGGCGCTGGTGGTGCCCCACACGAAGAAGGCGATGTCGCGCGCGGGCATATGATCGGCCAGCAAAGTTGGCAGGTGCCACAGACCCCACAGCACCCCCAGGATCACGCTGGATGCCAGGGGGCCGGTCCGGCTCTGCAGCGCCGGGAGGGCGTAGCCGCGCCAGCCCAGCTCCTCACCGATGAGGACCAGCACCCCGATCAGGCCGAGCAGCAGCAGGCCGGGCAGCTGGGGCAGGATCACGCCGGACCAGTGCGCCGCCGAGGGCAAGTCCGCGCCCAGATAGCCCGCCAGCGCGGCGATCCCCACCAGCAGGGCCGCCATCAGGGGGGACAACCCCAACGCGATCACATACCACAGCAGGGACACGCGCCAGGTGAAAAGCCGGGCCAGCAGATCGGCCAGGCCCGCCCTGCCCCCGCTGGTGGCGGCCACCAGCAGCGCCGCAAGGGCAGGCCCATAGCTGCCCAGGAAGCTGACCGGGGAATCGGCGGGCCACAGCACATCCATACCCAGCCAGGCCGTCCAGGAGATGGCGTAGCTGAGCATGAAGAACAGGATGATGGCGTTCCGGCGGGGCTGCGAAGTGGTCATGGATGCCCTCCGAGAACAGTCTAGCCGAATCTGTATCTGGCCGAAAGCGGCGAGGTCCGGACTCACCGGATCAAAGAGGGCGGGGCTGCATGATACAGCCCCGCCCCTACGGAGATGGGATGCTGCTATTCAGATGCTTCGGGAGCTATCTCGGCCTCACCCTCCGGGGCGGCCAGGTCCTCCAGGGCATCTTCTTGTGTGTCTTCCGGTTGGGCGTCATCCGCAGCGGCGCGCCCGGCCAACCGGTCCTGCTCCTCACTGGCGGTGACGGCATCCTGGGTGTCTTCCGGTTGGGCGTCATCCGCAGCGGCGCGCCCGGCCAGCCAGTCCTGCTCCTCGCTGGCGCTGACGGCATCCAGGCTGAGGCTGATGCGCTGGCGATTGCGATCGATGCCGATGATGCGCACGAGCAGCTCATCGCCGGGTTTGGCCACCAGCTCAGGGCTGACCAGCCCGTAGTTCGCCATCTGGTTGAGGTGCACCAGCCCCTCAATGCCCGGCAGTATCTCGACAAACAGGCCGAAGTCAACGGCGTTGGTGACGCGCCCGGTCAGCAGCGCGCCTTCCTGCAGGCTTTCAACAGCCTCCTGCCAGGGGTCGGGTAGCAGGGCCTTGCGGTTCAGCCCGATGCGCTCGCGCTCCATGTCGATCTCGTCGATGCGCACCTGCACCTCGTCGCCAACCTTGAGCACCTCGGCGGGGTTCTCAATGTAGCTGTGGGCCAGGTTGGAGATGTGGATCAGGCCGTCCACGCCGCCGATATCGACAAAGGCGCCGAAACTGACCAGGCTGGCGACCGTGCCGGTCACCACTGTGCCTTGCTCCAGCTCGGCCATGCGGGCAAGCTGGGCGGCGCGCTGGGCCCTGCGCTCGGAGAGCACCAGGCGGTTGCGGCGGCGGTTCAGCTCGATCACGCAGAGGGTCAGCTCGCGGCCAATAAAGGGAGCGAGCGCCTCGCGCAGCGCCGCATCGCGCAGGTGGCGGGGGATGTCGACCAGGTGCGAGCGGGGCACGAATCCACGCAGCCGCCCGAACTGGACAACCAGCCCGCCCCGGTTCGATTCGAGGGCGCGGCAGGTCACCAGCTCGCCGCTCTCCAGCAGGGCCTCGGCGTGCTTCCAGTCCTCGGCCTGCAGCCCCCGGTTGATCGAGACGATCAGGTCGCCCTCGGCGTCATAGGTCCTCAGCACATACACGGAGACCTCCGCGCCGGGGGTGACCTTCGCGCGGGTCGCCTCGTCGAGACGGTCCATATCACTGCGCGGGACGATGCCATCGCGCTTGAGGCCCAGATCGACCAGGGCCTCGGTCTCGGAGACCGACACGACGATGCCATCCAGAAGCTGGCCGCGATGCGGTGCCTCGTAGGCGTAGTCGTCCAGCAGGGCGCCGAAATCCAGCCCGGCCTCGATCACGGGGGTCTCTACGGTCAGATTGCTGTCACTCACTGTTGGCTGCGCCATCCTTTCCTCTAAAAGGTGCGGGGAAAACGGGCGGAATGCTGCGACAAGAAGAACCGCTTCCTGTGCCCGGCAGCAGCCGGAACAGGCAAGCGGGCTGTGATGGCGCCGCATGACGCGCCCGCATTTTGTGTATTTCACACACTAAGGCGAGTATACCATACCAGGGCAGGGGCGGCAAAAGGCGTGCAGTGCAGCGCGCAGCCTGGCGAGATGAAGGGAGAAGCCCTGCGACCGAGCGATCCGCCGCTTACTGCGCGGCTATCTCGATCAGGATCAGCGAGTTGCCCTCGGAATCCTCGATGGCGGTGATAGAATACTTGTTCTAAGTTGATAAACTAAAGGGACGTAGGGAGTATGACACTCCGAAAGTGACTATTGAGGTTTTCCCATTTACTCTGGCCACGGTGTGCTAATTATATCAGCACCGCCACCAACATAGCGCTTTCCTACTGGTTGAAAGGACTCGAAGTAGGCACCATACATTAGCACTTGCATCATTACATGTTTTTCCCATTCTTCCAGCGTAGTAGGAATATCATGCTCTGGGTGCTGTTGGCAAAGGTTCCTGAAAGCAGTTTGGATCGCTCCTTGCATTACGTTGAATGTAAATAGATCCAATCCTTGATGGAACCAAAACGGATTAAACTGTTTTGCTAGTACTTTTAGAAACCTTCTCACTTCTGACGGATCTAGAACAGCATTTTTTATTGTTTCGTTTGCCCAGAATTCTTCCCTACAGAAGAACTCATGCCTTGTATCCAGGTAGTCAAACCGACCTAACTTATGCATGTTACCAATATGCCACACCATAGGAATCCAAATCCCATTTTTCTTTTCGAAACCACCTAAATGAATTACAAGTGGCTCTGGCAGTTTTTGTGTATCATCTATATTGCGTTGCTCTTGAACTCTTTGGTGCAATCTTTGCGCAATCTGCTCTAAGGAATCGATCTCTTCATATTCGTGTTGCTGCTCACGTAACCATTCGATCATTGGTAACTTCCCCATTTGGGCAGCACCAACAAATCCAAAAAGATACTTATCGGTCGGCCATTTAAGCACTTTCGAGGATGGATATTGCCTTGTCTTCCCATCTGGATAGTACTCTGTTATAGATTTGTCCGCGCCAAAAATAAGTCCTTCATTAAGTACGTTAATTACTAATATTGACATGCTTAAACTACCTCCAGAATGAGAAAGTTATAGTGTTTGTGTATTTGCATTCAACTGGCTAAGTCACAATACCGACTGTAAGGCCTCCTGCGCCGCATCGACGGCCTGGAGGACACCGGTCACGTGGTTCTCAAAGGTGAACTGCTCCTGCGCGACATGCTGGCCGCGCTCGGCAATGGCGCAGACCGCCGCGTTGTTGGCGGGGTCGAGGATGAAGCGCAGGGCCTCCACGTAGCTCTCAGGGGTGCCCTCGACGATCAGGCCGGTCTCGCCGTGGACGATATGGTCGCGCACGCCAGGCACATCGTTGACCACGGAGAGCTTGCCCAGCCACATGGCGTTCAGGTAGGTCTGCTGGCCTGCGGCGCGCGTCAGCCCGCTGCGGATGGGGGTGACGACCACCGAGGCACCACGCATGAGCTGCATGAAACGGCTGTGAGTCACCTGCCCCGTGGTGATGTTGGGCGGCAGGGAATTGCCATCAAGCAGGCGGGTAGCCAGCACAAACTGGACATCGGGCAGCGCCTGCGCAGCCTGCACCAGCGGCGTGTAATCGCGCTGCGAGTTGCCCCCGGCGAACACGTACACGCCCTGCTCCGCGCTGCCGTCCATATCCTTGGGGAGGATGGTCCAGAAATAAAGGGCGCAGTTGAGCTTGCCCGCGCTGACACCCCACGTCGCGGGGAACATGCTGAGTTCGGCGGTGCTCTGCACGACGTAGCGGTCGATGGCGCGATCGGCAAGGCGCACCACCAGCCCCTGCAGCGTCCCACGCAAGCCGGGGTCGCGGTGCCACATGCTGCCCATCGCGACGACAACACCGCGCCGGGCACGCGGACGCAGCGGCTTCAGCAGGCCCAGGCAGGCCGCGGCCAGCACCTCATGGTGGGTGCGCCCCGCCGACACGTCAAGCACCAGGGAATGCCCCGCAAGTGCCAGGCGGAGCAGGCGCAGCAGCATGCGCAGCCCGCCCAACGGTCCCTGGGCGGCGGGCAGCAAATGGGCACGGGCTGCCCAGCGCGGATCGTCATGATAATCGACGGTGGTGTAGAAGTCGCCAGCCTTCATGCCTCCTCCTGGCTGCTCGCTTCACCGGCCCGGCTCCCAAACAGGCTTGCACGTCATACCCCTCCCCAGTATATTCAGGGAAGCATATGGCGCACCGGAGCTGACCGGTCAGCTTTTATCATAGGAGATTTGACAAGCATGGCAAAGAAGTCCAAAAAAGTCCAGCGTAGCCAGTCACGCCTGCCCGTTTTGCTGGGCGCCGGCGCGCTGATCGTGGTGGCAATCACGCTGATCACCGCCGTGGCACTGAGCGCCGGGATGGGGCAGCGCAGCGCCACGGCCGCCAGCCCACAGTTGATCAGCGCCAACGAGTACGTGGCGCAGTTCGAAAACGGCGGGCAGCAGCATGTGCTGATCGACGTGCGCACGCCGGAGGAGTTTGCCAGCGGGCACATTGCAGGGGCGATCAATATCCCGGTGGAGGAGATCGGCGCGCGGCTGGATGAGATCCCGCGTGATGTGCCGGTGGTGCTGTACTGCCGCAGCGGCAACCGCAGCGCGCAGGCCGCCCGCATCCTGGATGGGGGCGGGTTTGAGCAGGTCTATGATCTGGGGGGCATCATCGACTGGGTGGCGGCAGGCTACCCAACGGAGTAAAGCTGCCCGGCCTACTCAGGCCGGTTGAAACCAGCCGGGGGACTTTCAGCACGTCAGGGGATGGTGCTGTCCGCCTGACGGGGCATCAAGCCCCCCGGCTGAGGCTGAGGAGCCGGGCTATTCATTCACCTCGCATGACGGGTCGAAGGTGTTGACGCCTTCGCCACCGATGCAGGTATCGGAGCCCAGGCCGCCGATCAGGATATCGTCGCCGGGGCCGCCCGTCAGCGTGTCATTTCCATCACCGCCCACGATGCAGTCCGAGCCAGCGCCGCCATCCAGCGAATCATCGCCCGCGCTGCCCAACATCAGATCATTGCCAGCGGTGCCCAGCGGCCCGGTGACAACGGTGGTCAGGTTGAGCGAGGCGCAGGCGGGCGGCTTCAAGTCGTTGGCGGTGACAGCGCGCGTGGCGACATCAGAGCCGCTGACGGGGACGGTGTTGCTGGACGCCAGGGCATTCAGGCTGCCGGCGATCACGGCCACAGCGAGCAGGAGCAGCACCAGCCTGACCGCAACCCCCAAAGGGGACAGCCTCGCTCCCCCGAAAACACCGATCCGCCTAAGATTCCCAAGCATAGTCACCTCCTGTGCCAGGCAGGCGTGCCTGATCTGCACCGACATCCTGCGCACAACGCAGGCCGATGCCCACCGAGCGGGTTTCAGGAGGCACACTCATGCTGATGGCGGAGCGGGCAGCCTGGGGGGACAGGTTCCAAGCGCCGCCGCGCACGGCATAGACGTCCGGTTGGGACGCGCCGGGCGCAACCCATTCCGCCACATTACCGGCCATGTCCAGCAGGCCGAGGGCGCTCTTTCCGGCAGTGAACCAACCGACGGGTGCAAGCTGGGACCAGCCATCCTGGATGTCGGGAGTCACCTGGGTGGGATCGTCGGGCCGGCAGGAAGCATCGCAGGTGTTGGCGGCGCCGTCCAGCCATGCGTCCCCCCAGGGGTAAACGGTCAGAAGGCCCCCCGCTCGCCCTCCCCGCGCGGCATACTCCCATTCACCGGCGGTAGGCAGACGCCCGCCGCGCCAGCGGCAGTAGGCGCTGGCCTCGGCCCAGGTGATACCCACCACCGGGTATTCCGCAAAGGCCGGATCATGGTAGTAGCTGCCGAGCAGGCTGCCGTGCAGCTGCGGCTCGGGGCACAGCCCCGCCGCCACACAGGCGGCCCACTGGGCATTGCTGACTTCGGTCACATCAAGATAATAAGGCCCGAGGTGGACAGAACCCAGGCCCTCGGAGAAGACCACGTCGACGCCCGGCACGTAGATCATGGCCGAAGCAGCAGCGGGTGCGCCAGCCGCGCGGGCCCGCCCGGCGAGGCTCTCGCCCACACGGTCCAGGGAGAAGCCGCCTGGCCCCATGCCAGCCGCCAGCGCAGCCAGCACCAGTGATGCAGCCGGGATGATCATGACCGGGAGCAGCGCGGCTGCGGCCAGCCTGCCCCATGCGCGAAAATCGGCTGCCAGCCTGAGTGGGCGCTTTCTGCGCGGCGGCTCCTCACCTTCAAACCGGCCGGAAGGCTGATCGGGCACTGCGGGCAGGGAGCGCAGCGTAGGCTGTGCAGCCTGGCTCAACGCGGGGGCCTGCTGAACCACCGGGCGGGGCCGCAGGCTGAGCACCGTCGAAGTCAAGCCGCCCAAGCCGATGATCAGGCCTGCCACCGCCAGCATCCGGCCTGCCCTGACGGGGAGGTCCATGCCCAGGATGGGGATGGCGGCGGGCTCAGAAACCAGCACATTGACGGCCCCTTCCAGTGTGTTTGCGGTGGGGTCCTGGCCTGCGCCAACCGACTTCAACCAGAGATGCTCGCGGTCCATTGAGAAGCTCAGCGCGGGGGCATAGGTTTCGGCAAGCGTCTGACCGGCAAGCGCGCCCTCGATCTGAAACTCTGGGACGAGGTTCAGGGTGTATTCGCTGCGCTCAATGCCGGTCTGCTGCTCCGCCGACTCGATGACGGCCTGCACATCGGCCAGGTTGAGGACGGCCGACAGGGTGAAGGAATCCCCCTGGAAGGGGACCTGAGGGGCCAGTTCGATCTGGCGCGACCAGCCGTGCTGGTCGCTCAAATGGAGCAGGAGCCGGGCCTGCCCTGCGATCTGGTGCATGTCATCCGCTTCAAAGCGGTAATCCACGTTGACCTGCACTGTCTCGGTCAGCCGGAGGTAGATGGGTGAACCCGTCTCCACCGAAGGGGTGTCATAAACACCGGGAGGTGCGCTGGCGTGGTAGGTAAACAGCGTGGACTGCCGGTAAAGCTGCTGAGCAGGGACCAACTCAGTCAGCGGGGCCCGAAAGGCGGCAAAGGCGAGCACCCCGGCGGCCAGCGCCAGCGCCCCAAACATCACCAGCAAATCCGACGGCTGGCCCTGGCTGCGCCCCCGCTCAGCGGGCTGTTCTGCCTGGGATTTCAGGGGAAAGATGAACATGAGCACAGAGCCTCCGACCAGTAAAACGAACCCCCAGGGGCGGCGCAAAAAGTCGATAATCCAGCCGCCCCGTGGGATGTATAACCACAGCTTGCCCAGGATCTCGCCATCAGCAGGTGAATAGGGGTCCAACCAGGAGTTGTTATCGCCCTGCAACACGTAGCGATCACCCTGCTGATCGACGATGCGGTGAATGACGGGGCCCAGATCGGGGTACAGGTAGGTGACGATGTCGCCCACCTGGTAGCGCGCGGCGCTGTGCATGATCGCCAGATCGCCCAGAAACATGGTGGGTTCCATGCTGATCCCGGAGACCACGACATAGGTGGCGGTCCCGCCCAGTTGGAGCGGGGCAAAGGCCAACCAGAGCAGCGCCGCCAGGACTAACAGGAGGATGACACGCAGTTCAGTTCGCACACGCCCGGCCCACATCAACAGACAACCTCGAAATGAATGAAAGGAAGGGTACCCAGCTTGAAAGCTGGCCCCTTCCATAAATCCCCGGCGAGGCGGACTAGTCAGGCAGGTTGCCCACCACTACCACATCCAGCACATCCATATCCGCGACGAGCAGGGTGTCGGTGATGGTGCAGCTCCAGTTGGGCGGGGTCCCGGCTGCGCAGTTGTACCAGGTGTTTGAACTGGCGTCTAACTGGACTTTGACGGTGTCGGCGGCAGGGCCACCGCCGTTCGCGGCGACGTCAAAGGAGACGGCGTCCAGCTCATGGGCATTGGCTGCATCCAGGGTGTAGACGACATTCGTAACCGTATAGCCAGTGGTCACGCTGGACCCCTGGCCGGCACCGGACACGGGCACTACATTGGCAGCAGCGAAGCCATACACGGCACCGATGGCAACCAGCAGAAGGAAGGCAATCCCGATTGTGCGCGGGTTCAGGTACTTTGCGATCATTGTGATGACTCCTCAGCCATTTTCTGACAAGGTTTGTTCAGCCTGTATACGCACAGTATAGGCGTCCGCACCCGGGCCGGGATCGGGAGATGCGCCGATTTTTGAACTGCCAGATAAGCGATCAGCAGGTCGGACAGGTGTACGAATGAGAACTCAGCCAGGGTGCGGAGTGCCTACCCCGTCACGGCCCAGCGTGGTATAACTGGCAGGGTATTCGCCTTATCCTCGTGAGACCAAGGAGATGGCGCCATGTACAGGCTGCGCACTTCTCTGGCGTGGCTGGCAGCCCTGTGGCTGGTGAGCTGCGGCGGGCTGCCCATCCCCTCCACCCCCAGCGCTGCGCCGCCCACCGATACCCCGGCACCGGCACGCAGCACAGCCAGCCCCACACCCACCGTCACGCTGGGCCTGACCACCCTGTCACCCACCGCGGAAGTCCCGCCGCCCATACGCAGCGCAACGCCCCCAGCGCCGACACCCCTGCCCCCGGCGCCCCGGCCCACAGAACCGCCTGCCCCCACCGCGCCGGTGACCGTGCAGCCCGGCTCGATCATCCAGTCGTTCACGGCGTCAGCCAGCACGGTGGACCCGGGCGCGACGATCACGCTGGCCTGGCAGACAAACGGCGAGGAGGTGACGCTGTACCGCATCCAGCGCACGGGGCAGTACGGCCAGATGTACCAGGTGCCGCCCAGCGGATCGCAGGAGTACGCCATCGCCAGCAGCGAGCGCGGCAGCGTGCAGTTCCAGCTTGCGGCCAGCGCGGGCGGATCGGTGGAGTACGCTAACCTGACGATCACCCTGACCTGCCCGGACACCTGGTTCTTCGAAAACCCGCCGGACGTGTGCCCGCAGTCCTCGGCAGTGATCAGCAGCGGGGTTGCGCAGCGCTTCGAACGCGGCACGATGCTGTGGCTGGCCAGCAGGGCACAGATCATTGTGCTGCGCGGCGGTGGGGGCTGGGCGCAGTACAGCGACACGTGGCAGCCCGGCCTGCCCGAAGCGGACCCGGACATCACACCGCCTGCCGGATTGTTCCAGCCGGTGCGCGGGTTCGGGCTGGTGTGGCGTGAATACGGCGAGCAGGCAGCCCTGGGCTGGGCGCTGGCCCCTGAGTTCGCGGTGGGGCGGCTGGCCTTCCAGTGCGATTCGGCGCCGAAGTACTCGACCTGCTATCTGGACGGCCCGGACGGGCTGCTGCGGCTGGAGCCCTGGGGCTCGCGCTGGGCGCCTTACAGCGGGGGATGATCGCGTCTGTGGCAGCGCCTGACAGGGGGTGAAGTATGGGTGCGGGCCAAGCACCCTTTGCCCCACCACTCCGCAGATAACCTGGGAGACGGGGGTTCCTGCCCAGGCTTCGGGCCTACCCCCGGACCTCGCTCCCTTGATCTCCACCCCACCCGCACGGTACGGTCAAAGGGAACGCACCTGCCCAGTGGCCAGCGAGTTGAGGGGAGTCAGGGCCATGCAACGCATAATGACATACGCCGCGCGGCTGATCGCGCTGGGGGCCGCGCTGCTCGTGCTGGCCGCCTGCACGGGCGCCGCACAGGGACCCGCTGAGACGCCCTTCGCGGCCACAGCGGAGCCTACCGCACCAGAAGCGGCGCCGTCCGCAACCCCGTTCGAGGAGGTGCGCGGCTCCGTGCCCGCCCCGGAGTTCCCCACCGGGCTGGACTGGATCAACGGGGGGCCGTTCACGCTGGCCGACCTGCGCGGCAAGGTCGTGCTGCTGGATTTCTGGACCTACGGCTGCATCAACTGCATTCACATGTTCCCGGTGCTGGCCCGGCTGGAGGAGAAATACGCTGACGAGCTGGTGATCATCAGCGTGCACTCGGCCAAGTTCGTGACCGAGGGCGAGACGGAGAACCTGCGCCAGATCGTGCAGCGCTACAACCTGCAGCACCCGGTGGTCAACGACAACCGCTTTGTGATGTGGGACCTGTACCGGGCCAACGCCTGGCCTACCTTCGTGCTGATCGACCCGGAGGGCATGGCCTTCGCCAGCGATGCCGGGGAGCTGCCCTTCGACGTGTTCGACCGCGTGGTCGGCGCGATGGTGGCGACCTTCGACGCGGAGGGCAAGATCAACCGCGACCCGGTTGAGGTGCAGCTTGAAGGCGCGGACCGCGTCGCCACCCCGCTGCTGTTCCCCGGCAAGGTGCTGGCCGACGCCGAGGGCGGGCGGCTGTTCATCGCCGATTCGAACCACCATCGCATCGTGGTGGCCGACCTGGCGACCTATGAAGTGCTCGACGTGATCGGCGAGGGGCGCCCCGGGCTGATCGACGGCAGCTTCGAGGAGGCACGCTTCACGCAGCCGCAGGGCATGGCCGTGGAGGGTGATATGCTGTACGTGGCCGACACCAACAACCACGCCATCCGCGCGCTGGACCTGAATGCACGGACGGTGCGAACCATCGCCGGGACGGGCCTGCAGGGGCGCTTCGTGGTGCCGCCGGGCGAGGTGTTCGCGACGCCCGCGCTGGTCGATCTGCGCAGCCCGTGGGATGTGGCGCTCGGCGCGCCGGGCGAGCTGTTCATCGCCATGGCGGGCGCCCACCAGATCTGGCGGATGGACCTGGAGGCGAACACGCTCGAGCCGCTGATCGGCAGCGCACGCGAGCAGCTTTACAACGACACCTTAGCCAGGTCCGGGCTGGCACAGCCCAGCGGCCTGTATTATGCCGGGGGCAGGCTGTACTTCGCCGACAGCGAGTCGAGCAGCATCCGGGTGGCCGAGCTTGACACGGACCGCGTGCTGACCCTGGCCGGGCCGGAGCAGGACTCGCTGTTCACCTTTGGCGATACGGACGGCCCACTGGGCGAGTCGCGCCTGCAGCACCCGCTGGGTGTGACCGGCGGACCGGACGGCCTGATCTTCTTCGCGGATACCTACAACAGCCGGATCAAAGCGGTGGACCCGCTGACAACCGAGACGGTGACGCACTTCGGGCTGGGCGGCGAGGGCGGCTTCCGGGACGGCGGCGCGCAGGAGGCCGAGTTCGATGAGCCGGGCGGGCTGAGCTACACGGAGGGCAGGCTGTATGTAGCCGACACCAACAACCACGCCATCCGCGTGATCGACCTGGAGGCGGGCACGGTCAGCACGGTGATGTTCCCCAACCCGGAGCGCCTGCAGGTGGCCGAGGTGATGGTGGTGGGCGGCAACCTGGCCGGAAACCCGGACGTGCTGCTCGAGGCCCAGACGCTGGCGCCCGGCGCAGGTGAGGTGGTGCTGGCATTGACGCTGCCGGAGGGTTACAAGATCAACCCGTTGATCGACTCGACGCTGGCCTTCAGCGCCGAAGGCGGCGCGGTGGAGATCGCGGCCGAATCGGCGCAGGTGGTGGTCGATCAGGTTGAGGTGCGCATCCCGGCCACCTTCGTGACGGGCGAGGGCACGCTGGGCGCGGAACTCACCCTGTATTACTGCCGCGAGGGCGCGGAGGCGCTCTGCTTCATCGAGCGGCTGGCGATCCAGGCGCCGGTGACGGTGCGCTCAGGGGGCGCGGGGGCGCTGCTGATCGCACGCGAGATCGTGCCGCCGGACGTATAAGGACACGCCGCGCAAAACTGAGGGCCGGGCAGGGAGGTGTGCAACCGCAGCACCTCCCTTTTTTTGACCGGCCAGCCCGCAAGCCCCCGGGCCTGCCGTATAATGCAGGTAGAGGCCGGGTCCTGGATCGGGCATCCGGCCTGCCTACGGAAGGGGTGTTGTATGCGGCTTATGCGCGATGGATTCCAGGCACACCGGACGGCAGCGCTGCTGGCCGGGGCCGTGTGGCTGGTGCTGTGGGGCATCACCGCGGCGACATGGCTGTATGATCCGGATGGGCTTTCGTCGGGCATGCACCCGCTGGTTTTCGCGGTGCACCTGGCCGCCCCGTTGTTCAGTGGGGTGCTGGCGGGGAGCTGGCAGGCAGCGCCGGGCGCGGGACTCAAGGCGGGGGCATTGACCGGGGCCCTGTTTGCCGCAAGCAACATGATCCTGCTGATAATCTGGTCAGGGCTGCTGTTCGCACTCGGCCATGTGGACCCGCCGGAGGTGCCGGTACTCTGGTGGGAAGGCGTGCTGGAAGTCCTGCACCTCGGAGTGACCTATGTGATCCTGGGGGCGCTCCTGGGGCTGCTGGGCGGCGTGGGCGGAGCTGCCCTGCTGCACAGCCGGCGATGACAGCCCGGGCGGCGTTATTCCAGCGCCGCCAGAAAGCGCTCTACGTCACTGAGGGAGGCCTGCGCTGCCGGGCTCCAGGCGGGCAGGATCAGGTCGAAGCCGTGCTCCGAGCCGGGGAATTCAACGTAGACCACCGGGGTGCCCGCCCGGTGCAGCGCACGGGCCAGCGGCCGCCCCTGATGCTCCGCGATCACACCCAGGTCGGCGCTGCCCTGCAGGATCAGGGTGGGCGGGCAGCCCGGGCCCACGTGCGCCAGCGGGGAATAGAGGTGGTAGGCCTCGGGCTGCTCGGCGGGGCTGCCGCCCAGCGGCCCGCTGATGAACTGCTGCATGGGCACCAGGCTGCCGTAAGGCGGCACGAAGCGCACACGCCTGAGGCGCGCCTCCAGGCGGTCAAGCCAGGGCCTGCGTGAGAGCGGCTCGCCGGTGAGATGGCCCATCTGGTTGTAGAAGGCGGCCAGGTCGGCCACCCCGTAGAACGATACCACCCCACATACCGAAGGGTCGCCCTGCACATCAGGTGTGCGCAGGCCGGGATGATCGGCTGTATAGGCGGCCAGCAGGGAGAGATGCGCGCCCGCCGAGCCCCCGGCCAGCACGATGCGATCCGGGCGCACCCCGTAGGCCGGGCCGTGCTGCCTGAGCCAGGCGATGGCGCGGCGCACATCATTCAACATACCCTGCATATCCGCGCGCGGGGCCATGATGTAGGCGACATCCATGATCACATGGCCGCGTGCCGCCAACTGCGCAAAGAAGCGCCGCGTCCCGAAGTCCTTATCGAGCAGGTGCCAGCCGCTGCCGTGCAGGTAGATCACACCCAGGCCGGAAGGCGCGACGCCGGGCGCCGGGCGCCACAGATCGCAGAGCAGCGGGTCCCCCGTCTCGTGGTGGGTGCCAAAGAGCAGGTCGGCCTCCACGCGGGCCGGGGGCGGATGGGGCGCGCGCAGCCGCCAGCGCGGGGAAGCTGCGGCGGGGACCTGCGGCCCGAAGGCGCGCTCAAACTCGCTGTGGGGGCGGGTGCTCAGGTGGAGCTGGCGCAGCGCCAGGGCCGATCCGAGCAGGCCGCCGAACAGGGACAGGTTATCGCGGCAGGCCAGCCCCAGCAGCGCCCCGAGCGCGCCGGTGAACGCCACGAAGGGCGCGAAGACCACCACCAGCGCCTTGAGCATGTCGAGCGCGAGCAATGCAGCCAGACTCTCGCGCGGGCAGGGAGGCCGGTCCGGGCCGCAGATAAAGCGGCGCGGCGTGGGGACCAGCGAGGCGGCGCCGGTCAGCAGCGCCAGCCCGGCCAGCAAACGGGCCAGTTTACGCATGGCAGAAGCCCTCCGTAGAAGGCGGATCAGCGATAGGCGCGGCGCACCCGGGCCGCCAGGCGGCGCAGCTCCAGCAGCGTTGAGATGCGCAGCCACAGGCCGCCCAGCCCCCTGCTGAAGTGATCGAGGCGCACCCTGACCAGGCGCAGCCCCCACATCGCACGGTGCAGCAGGGCGAAGTTCGCACGCACAGCAGGGTGTTCGATGCGGGCCGGGCCTGCCCCCCACTCCAGCACGCGCTGGAGGTAGAACTCGGCCTGGCCGAGATGGTGCTTGGCGGTTGTCTTGGGCGTCTCGCCGCTGAGCGCATGGTAGAGCCGCACGCGGGCCGCATCGAAGCGCAGCCAGTCCTGGATCAGGGTCAGCTCCTCCATCTGGCCCCACCAGGCGGCGCTGTGCGCGGTGGGCGGACCCGTGGGATGTCCGGCGGCCCAGGTATCCCAGGCCCGGTCGAAGGCAGCGCGCGCGTTCTCGGCGAGCGCCTCGACCTCGGAGGCGCGCCCGGCCCGGTCGATCAGGACGGGGCGCGGCGCACGGAACGGGTCCCCCATGTCGACGGGCGGTGATTCCAGAGGGCGCTGCATACCGAACTCGGGAATCGCGGTCTCGGGGGTCAGCGCCAGGGCGCGGCTGAAGGCCTGCTCCAGATCGCGGTAGCTGGCAACCAGGTCCGGCGAATCACAATCGAAGGCGGCGCGGCAGAACTCGCGAACCAGGGCCAGCAGGTCCTGATCGGGGTTCCAGCACAGGCGGGCGAACAGGTAGGCGTTGATCTGTGGGGCCAGCCAGGGGCGCGTGCCGGTCATCAGCACCCCGGCGGTGTGCGCGCCCGCGCTGCGGTAGAAGCGCAGGTCGGCCTTGATCACACCCGGCAGCGGCGGCAGCACCGACTTAAACAGGATGCCATCCAGGTAGTATTCAAAGGCACGGGCGGGCTGCGCTCCGGCAGCCTGGAAGTGCGCGACCTGCGCCCGGAACGTCTCCGGGTAGCGCGGGGAGTTGACCGCCGAGTCCGGGTGATCGATGGAGCGGGCGTACTCGCGCATGCGCGGCGCCCAGAGCATGTGCACGTTGGGGCGCGGCTGCACCCGGCGGGGTACGTCCTCGGTGTCGTGATAGGCCAGGAAGCTGGTCTGCGCCGCCGGGTTGACCCCGGCGAGCACCTCAGCGATGGCGTTGGTGGCCAGCAGCGCCTGCTCGGAAGGGCTGAGGCCCTGGCAGCGCGCGCAGGAGCACCAGCCGCCCCCGGCGATGTCATCGGCCCACAGGTGGAACACGTCCACCTCCGGGTGGGCGCGGAAGTGGGCCTCCGCGTTGGCGCGGATCACCGCCATCCCGGCCTCACTGGTGGGGCAGAAATTGTGGTCGGGCGTGCGCCTGCTGTTGTGCTCGCGGAAGGCATCGGGCATCTGGCGGAACAGGCGGCGCGGCAGCAGGGCCGCCAGGCCGTGCCCACCGTGCTCGACGATCAGGCCGCGCTGGCGGGCAGCACGCAGCGCCGCCCCCTTGATGCGCTGGTACTGGCGCTCCGGGGCGGCACCCATGGCGAGCGGCTCCTCCGTGGTGTGGAAGAAGACCGTGTTGAGGCGGTTGCGTGCAGCCCAGGCGATCCAGCGCTCGGCCTGCTCCAGAAAGACCCAGTGGCCAAGGATCAGCGCCCTGCCCGGCAGGGCGGGCTGCTCGACAATGGGGTCATCGGGCAGGGTGAAGCGCGTCACGGCGGGCAGCACATCGATGCCGGGCGCGGGCCAGCGGCAGCCCAGCGCTTCGAGCAGGCTGTAGACCCCGAAGAGCAGCCCGCGCGGGCTCTGGCCTTCGATCAAGATGCGGTCGGGGTGCACCTCCCAGCGAAACCCGTCACCCGCCCTGCCGAGATGGCTCAGGGCGATGGTCGGGATACCCTCGCGGGCGCGGCTGGTGATGGCCGGTGAAAAGCCTGTGATGCTCTCAAGGGCGGTGCGCAGCTCGGTCACTGCGAAGTCGGCAACAGGGTCCGTTTGCGGCGGGGCGGCGATGCGCCAGTCCTCACTGAACTGCACAGATGCCACGCGCTGAACCTCCTGTGACAGATGGCGACAGCGGGGCCTCCGATTGCCTACCCCGCCGCATCATTTCCGGTGATCAAATGGTTAGAAGATTCCAAAAAGGTCTTGCAAATCTTAGTGAAGTGTATTATTATTGCAATCGTAAACATGGTCAAATACGCCTCAGAAATTGAGGCATCAAGCGACCCCCATGTGCTGAAGAGACCCCAGCCATCCCCAAGATGGTGCCCCGGGGTCTTTTCAGTGTTGGGGGCGTTTTGCATGCAGCCCCTCCGGGCCCCGGATACGCTTGTGCAGCAGGAACAAAGCATCCAGACCAAGCCTGATTAACCCTTTGCGCCCCTGCCTGTTACAATCATAGGCACGGGCGGCGCGACCCGCCCTGAGCATGTACCGGTAGAAAACAAGGAGCATCCATGAGCGAGTATCCAGGCCCAGGCGGCGCCCCCGGCAGCCCCACGGCCCTGCAGACAGCCCAGGCGGTCCCCGCGGATGCAGCCGACAAGCTGCAGGCCGCCGTCCGTGAGGTGATGTCCATCCAGGATGTCACGGTGGGTTGGGAGAACTTCACCGTGCGGGTGCGCGGGCAGCTGATCGGCACGTCCGAGGAAGCGTTTTACCGGCTGCGCCCACAGTTCGAGGCGCTGGGCCACACGCCGCGCCTGTTCAAAGATGGCGAGCTGGACGTGGTGGCCGCGATCCCCGCCGTGTTCGGGCGCGAGCCGCGCCGCGTGCCGTGGGGCGCGCTGATCTTCTTCGTGCTGACGCTGATCAGCGTGTTCTGGGTGGGCATGTCCAACGAGCTGTACATCCCCTTCTGGGATGCAGCGTACTACCGCATCACCGGGCAGACGCTGCTGGAATACCCCGCCGATGTGCTGCCAAACGCCGCACAGTTCCAGGAGGCGTTGTTCAACGCGCTGCTGTATACCGGGGCGCTGCTGGGCATCCTGGGCGCACACGAGATGGGGCACTTCCTGATGGCACGGCGTTATAAAGTGCATACCACCTTCCCCTTCTTCATCCCGCTGCCCTTCAACATCCTGGGCACGCTGGGCGCGGTGATCGCCATGCGCGAGCCAGCGCCCAACCGCAAGGTGCAGTTCGATATCGGCGTGGCCGGGCCGCTGGCCGGGCTGGTTGTGGCCGTGCCCGTGCTGGTGATCGGCCTGCTGCTGTCTGAGGTGAGCACGCAGGCGCAAATCCTGGCGAGCATGCCCGCCTCGATCCGCGACCAGATCGGCTTCTTCCAGGAGGGCCAGTCGCTGCTGTACCTGCTCGCCAAGCTGGTCGTCTTCGGGCAGGTGCTGCCGCAGGGTGACCTGGATGTGTTCATCCACCCGGTGGCCTTTGCAGGCTGGGCGGGCCTGCTGGTGACGGCGCTCAACCTGCTGCCGATCGGCCAGCTCGACGGGGGACATGTGCTGTACGGCCTATTCGGGGAGAAGGCGGGCCGCGTGCGCATCCCGGTGCTGGCGGCACTGGTGCTGCTGGCGGCGGCAGGCTCACTGGCCGACGCGGGCATCCTCGACCTGGGCATCGGCTGGAGCGGCTGGTGGCTGTGGGTGGCGCTGATCGTGTTCCTGGTGCGGCGGCACGCCCCGGTGCTCGACGAGATCACCGGGCTGGACCAGCCGCGCTGGTGGGTGGGCGTGCTGACCTTGATCATCTTCGTGCTGATCTTCACGCCGCGCCCGCTGGTGGTCACGGCGGCGGTGCTGGGGGTGTTTTAGGGGAAAGGCCCGAGGGAAAAGGCCAGAGGCCCAAGTAGGAAGTCAAAAGCGCAAAGCAATAAGTCAAAAGAAGGCCCGAGGCCTGAGGGGGGAGGAACCCCCCCGCCGGTCTGGGGACGGGCTGCCCCCTGGCCAGGGGGGCAATCCGGGCGCGGGCGCAGGGAGGATAAGAGAGCCGGCTGGCCCGCTTGACAGCCTCGCTATACTCAAGATCAACGTTCAGCGTGAGGTCACAAGAAGGGCAGCATGGGCAAGGAAATCGCAACGCTGGCTGGGGGGTGCTTCTGGTGCCTGGAGGCCGTGTATGACGATCTGCGCGGCGTGGAGGATGTGGTATCCGGATATTCCGGCGGGCATGTGCCCAACCCAACCTACGAGCAGGTATGCGGCAAGCAGACCGGGCACGCCGAGGTGGTGCAGATCACCTTTGACCCGGATGTGATCACGTACTCCGACCTGCTGGATGTGTTCTTCACGATCCACGATCCAACAACACTCAACCGGCAGGGCGCGGATGTCGGGCCGCAGTACCGCTCGGCGATCTTCACCCACTCGGAAGCACAGCGCACAGCCGCCGAGGAGAAAATCCGCGCGCTGGAAGCGTCCGGGGTGTGGGCCGCGCCGATCGTCACCGAGGTGACGCCGTTAGAAGCCTTTTACCCGGCGGAGGATTACCATCAGGAATACTTCACCAGAAACCCTTACGCGGGCTACTGCCGTGTGGTGATCGAGCCCAAAGTAGCCAAGTTCCGCAAGCAGTATATCGAAAAGCTCAAGCGCTGACCGACCGCGCAGGGCGCGGCCTGCGGAGTTCCAAGACAAACTATGGCAGGGGCCGGATCACACCGGCCCCTGCGCTGTTTTCAGTTAGCCGGGCGCCCCAGGCGATCAGGGAGTGCAGGGCGCACCGGACGCATCGCGGTACTCATAGGCCACGCAGGTTGGCGGGAAGGCGGTCTGGTTCCAGCGCACACAAATCTGGTAGCAGGAACCACCACCACCGGGCTGCGGCGGGCAGCCGGGCTGCCACGGGCCGTAGAATGGGCCGCTGACGATCTCCTCGGAGACCGCTACACCGTCCACATAGGTACGGGCGACGGTGTACCACTCGAAGGTGCCATCACCCACATAGGTGCAGTACCAGACCGGCTCAACACGCACCTCAGTGTTGGGCTGGTCTCCACCAGGCTGGCGGCAGGTTGTATCCCAGTAACCCCAGTACTTGTAATCCGGGCTGGACGGGTTGTTATTGTAGAACATGTAGACATCGGCCATCCCGTCGCCGGTGGTATCCTGCGCTGCGACCAATACCCAGCCATCCGCGGGATCATAGGGATTGGTGGGGCCGCAGTAGGAACGCTTGCCGCCGCTGGGCAGATCATCCCCCGGACGACAGTCCCGGTCGAAGGGCGCCGCCGCATAGGTGAGCGGGGGCGTGCCGGGGATGTTCGAAGTCCCGTCGGGATTACAGGTGGGGTTGCAGATACCGTCGCCCGAGATGCACGGGTCATCGTCGCAGTCCAGATCGGTGCGTGTGTAGGTTGGCCGCCCAGGGATTGGTTCTTCCCCAACCTCACGCGCCAGCTCGAGCACGGGGCCTTCAGACACCTCTGAGTAGAGGAACGGTCCGCCCAGTTCGCGCTCCATACAGGCAAGGAACATCGCGCGGGCTGCCGCGATCTCGGCAGGCGTTTCAGGCAGCACACCGCCCAGGGCCGCCAAGACCTCGGCGGCACACAACTCCCGTGCCGCAGCCCCCGCGCCGGTCCCTCCGGACGGGACTTCCCTGATCCCATCATCCGTGACCAGCGTCAGGCCGGGATCACCGGGGACCTCGTCCACCGGGCGGTCCAGCGCCTGATCGCCGGGGGTGGAGCACTGCGGGTTGCAGATGCCATCCCCGCTGACGCAGGCCTCGCCGGGGAAGCCGAAGGTCAGGAAGCCCAGCGGCTCGCAGGCGCTCTGCTGGATCAGGTCGATGTCAGGCCAGATGGTGTAATGCAGGCTGGCCGACGATCCCAGGCCGGTCAGGTCAAACAGGATCAGGTCGCGGCCGTTGCGAGCCAGCGCCGCATAGCGGTTGCCCACCTGTGCCTGGACGCCGTCGCGCACGAAGTTGAGCGAATCCGGCAGGCTAATGCGCGTGAGAGGTGTGCCATCCGCCGGGCCGAGGTCCACCAGACCGCCCATGCCCTCCTGATCGGCGCTGAACAGCACACGCCCATCATTGGAGAGCGAGACGTAGAAATCACCCTGGGCGCTGGGCGCCCCCGCGATGAAGTCGTAGCTGTTCTCCAGGCCGCTGCCCAGCGCGACGTCCAGCTCGGCGCTGCAGGGCGGGAGCTGGATCTCCCAGCAGGCACTGGCGGGCGACTCGCCTGCCTCGTTATACGAGGCGATGATGTACTGGTAGCGCGCCCCGCAGAACGTGTCCCCATCATGGTACTGCGTTTCGTCCGCGCCAACACTGCCCACCTGCTTGAGCGGGCTGATCACGTCCATGCGCTGGCGGTAGATATTGAAGCCGTCTTCGTTGTCACTCTGGTCCGCCCAGCCCACCACCACGTCGAACACCGCCACGTGATCGGCGGATAGGTCCGTGGGGGCATTGGGCGGCGCAAGCTCGCTTACAGGCTGGTCAGCAGGCTGCCCGGCGGGCTGCTCCGCCTGGGGGGCTGCAGTCGGATCACCCCCGGCCACCGCCCCGGCGTCGCCGCCCGTGTTACCGGGTTTGCAGGCTACTATCACCCCAGCTACTAACAGGACCGCAGCAAACACCACAAGATATAAGACCCTGCGTTGAATCCTAAGCATCACGTCTCCCTCCAGATGAATCCCCTCGATAAACCCAACCAAAGCGACCCACTAAAGAGCATTATCCCTCAACTGCATTGTAGGACAGTGTAAGAATCGCAGCAAGTGCGGAGGGCTTCCAGCAGATAGTACCTTGATCCCGATCACGCGGGGGGGGGAATGAAAACACCGCCCCGCTGATGCGGGGCGGTGCTTGAACTCCGGCAAGAAATCCGGCTACGGTGTGCAGGGCGCGCCGGTGGGGTCACGGTATTCGTAGACGGCACAGACGCGCTGGTTGCCCAAGGTCACCCACTGCACGCAGACCGCCGTGCAGGTCCCGCCGCCATCACTAGGCTGCGGCGGACAGCCGGGCACCCACGGGCCGTAATAAGGGCCGCTGACGATCTCCTCGGAGACCGCCACCCCGTTCACGTAGGTGCGGGCCACTTCGTACCACTCAAAGGTGCCATCGCCCACATAGGTGCAGTACCAGACCGGCTCGATACGCACCTCGGTGGTGGGCTGGCCCCCGTCACCGGGCTGGCCGCAGAACAGATCCCAGACACCCCAGGACTGATAGTCGGGGCTGGAGGGGTTGTTGTTGTAGAAAATCCCACGGTCAGCCGCGCCATTCCCGTCGGTATCCTGGACAGAGACTAACACCCAGCCATCCGCAGGTGTGAAGGGATTGGGGCGCCCACAGTGGTAGCGCCTGCCCGGCTGGTCGTCATCAGGCGGGCGGCAGTCATTATCAATCGTGGGCACAGCGAACGTCGCCGGGAGGTTGGGTGTGCCGGGCAGACCTTCCTGGCCGCAAGTGGGGTTGCAGATGTCATCGCCGGGGATGCAGGGATCGTCATCGCAGTCCTGATCCCTGGGGGTGTAGGTGGGGCCTCCGGCGATCTCAACATTGGGGCCTGGAGGGCCTACCAGAGTTGCGGACCCAGCCCCGGGCGGCGTGCCACTCTCCCGCTCGACACAGGCCCAGAACGCCGCCTCAGCCGCCGCGATCTCGGCGGGCGTGGTCGGCATCACGCCGCCGTAGGGGGCGAGCGCCTCAGCGACGCAGTTTGCGTACACCTCCCGAGAGAATGGGGGGGCGGGTTCGCGGGCAGTCTCACCATCCGGCAGGTCCAGCAGCCCGGGGGTGCCTTCCAACTCATCAACCGGGCGGCCTACCGTCTGATCATCGGGCGTGGCGCACAGCGGATCGCAGATATTATCGCCGCTGATGCAGGGCGAGCCGACCAGCAGGAAGCCGTAGGGCTGGCAGGTACCCTGCTGGATCATGTCAATATCGGGCCAGATGGTGTAGTGCAGGGTGGTCGATGCACCCAGGCCGGTCAGGTCAAAGAGGATCAGGTCACGGCCGTTGCGGGCCAGTGCCGCATAGCGGTTGCCCACCTGCACCTGGACGCCGTCGCGCACGAAGCTAAGCGGCTCGGGCAGGCTGATGCGCGTCAGAGGTGTGCCATCCGCCGGGCCCACTTCAATCAGGCCGCCCATGCCCTCCTGATCGGCGCTGAACAGCACACGCCCATCATTGGAGATGCCCATATAGAAATCGCCCTGGGCGCTGGGCGCCCCCGCGATGAAGTCATAGGCGTTTTGGGCACCGCTGGTGAGTGCTACATCCAGCTCGGCGCCGCAGGGCGGAAGCTGGATCTCCCAGCAGGCCGTGGCAGGGGATTCACCCGCCTCGTTGAACGAGGCGATGATGTACTGGTAGCGCGCACCGCAGAACGTGTCCCCATCATGGAACTGCGTCGCGTCGACGCCCGCGCTGCCCACCTGCTTGAGCGGGCTGGACACGTCCACACGGCGGCGGTAGATGTTGAAGCCGTCTTCGTTGTCACTCTGGTCCGCCCAGCTCACCACCACGTCGAACACGGCCACGTGATCGGCGGCCAGGTTGGTGGGGGCGTTGGGCGGCGCGAGTTCGACCACAGGCTGATCAGGGGGCTGCTCCGCCTGGGGGGCAGTGGTAGGCTCACCTTCGACCACCGTCCCGGCGTCGCCCTGCATGCCCCGGCAGGCACCCAACAGGATCAGCACCAGCATGACAAGAAGTCCAATTAAAACATATAAGTACGTCCTCCGTATCTTAACCACAGGTTGTCTCCTTCCGTTGCAGCCCTCGGATCAAACTAGCGCTTCTTTGAGGGCAGGTGGAGCCATACGATCATTGTAAGACCAGCCCGGAATCGGAACAAGCGCAGAGGATTGAATCAGGTTAACAGCGTACCTGGCAGGCGTGGAGGACCGCTCAGCACAAAGCACACGGGACGGTCTTGGAATGACCGTCCCTCAGTGCCAGACAGGGGAATGTAAACGGATCACCCGGGCGAGGGCTGGCCTGCTGCGGCCTGCATGGTCAGCAGAGGTTTGACCTCCGAACGGGGCAGCGCCATAGAAAACACGCGGCGCACCTGCACCTGCGGCTTTTTCTCCTCGGCGCCAGTTTGCTGGTTTTTGGTATAGGTGTAGCGCGTCTGGGTGGTCTTCATATCCACATAGCAGGTGGCGTTCTCGCAGTCACAGCACCACACGTCAACCTGGCAGAAATTGACGGCCTCCGCATCCGCCGGGATGGCGGCGAGGCGCTCGAACTGCCCGACGGTGAGCAGGTCGATGATCTCGCCCTCGAAGCGGATAGGCCGCTTATCGAGCGCGTGCTTGGTCATCCACTGCTCGCAGTCCTCGCAGAAGGGGGTTTCATCCATCGACCCGGTGAGCACAGCAACCCCGATGATGGAGATTATGTTCCAGCCCAGCTTGATGAAATCAATGGCAGAGTTGAACGCGGCCTCTTTGAGCACCAGGTAATACACGAGGAGGAAGCTGCCAAAGCCGACCAGGCCGCACAGCCCGCCGATGATGTACTTCGCCATCTGGTTGCGATTCTTGCCGCGCTTGGCACCTTCGCTGACTGCCCCACCGATCAGGAACCCCAGGAGGGGGGCAGCGAGAAGGTACCCGCCAAACTCCACCACCAGGGCGGCAAGCCCGGCGATGCAGATGCCGGTTCTCAGCAACCAGGCCGCGACGGTGGCCAGGATGCCGTGAACCAGGTAGAGCAGCGGTCCGCCGGCCAGTGCTGCGGCCACGCCGAACACCACCATAAGGCCAATCGCCAGACCGGTGGTCTTCCCACTTGGCTTGTAGGCGTACTCAACCACCGGGAAGGCGAACTCGTGGCGGCCAACCCCCTCTTTCCCTGTGGGGAATTCGTACCCGCAGCCGGGGCAGTACTGTGATTCGAGTGTAACAGGGTGCTCACACTTGGGGCAGACGCCGCCTGAGGCCACGGCATCGGTGTTCATAATATTATCCCTTAATGAGAGAGGTTCAATCTACCCTCAGTATAGTGGATTGCGAGCGCGCTGTTAAGGAAGTCGCTGTGCGGGCGCGCGGGCGGGCGCGCGGGCGGGCGCGCGGGCGGGTGTGCGTGTTCCGTTTGACCGGGACGGGGGGCTGCGTCACAATCACACGCAGGGATGAGAACGCCCAGCAAGGAGCTTGCCCACGATGAACGACCTGCCTGAAGGCACTGCCAGCGTCACAGCGCCCGCCGAGACAGCCCGCATGTGGCCGCCGCGCCTGTGGAACTGGTGGTCAGGGCTGCTGGTGCTGGCGATCTTCCTGATTGGGTTTACCCTGGTGAGCATCGGGCAGGCAGTGATCCTGATCGAGGCGAACGGCGGCTTTGCGGCCTTCATGCAGGCATCGCAGGAAGGCCTGATGCCGGAGCTGACCAACTACCCATTCAGCCTGACGCTGCTCGCCGTGCTGGGCTTTGCGGCGGCCGCGCTGAGCGCGATCGCGCTGGGCGGGATGCTGATCCGCCGGCACAGCCTGTATGACCTGGGATTCCGCGCGGTACCCGTGCGCTGGCTGGTGATCGCTGCCGCCGGGGGTGTGATCGCGGCAGGCGCCCGCATCGGGCTGGCCTCGGGGCTGCTGGCGCTGTTCCCCAGCCTGGGCGCAGGCCTGGAGGAGCTGGCGGCGCTGCTGGCAAACCGTGACAGCCTGCTGACCAGCGTTGTGACCGTGCTGCTGGGCGTGCTGGTGGTGCCGGTGTATGAAGAGCTGCTGTTCCGTGGGGTGATCCAGAACTGGGCGCGCAACCGGCTTGGGCCCTGGCTGGCCGGGCTGCTCAGTGCGCTGGTTTTCGGAGCCTTCCACCTGGTGCCGCTGCAGGCCATCACCGCGATGCTGCTGGGGCTGATGCTGGCCTGGGCCTACGAGAAGGGCGGGTCGATCTGGCCCGCGATTGTGCTGCACGCCGTGAATAACCTGGTGGCCTTTGGGCTGGCCTTCCTGTTCCCGGCGCCTTAGGGCGCCCGGCAGGCCATGCGCCAGGCGCCCAGCTCCAGGCGCTTGTGCAGCCAGTCAAAGTTGAGGGCGTTGGCGACGGGGCAGAACTCCGCCGGATCGCCTTCGTATTCAACCCCAAAGACGGCCTTGCCTGCCTGCACGAAGGGCAGCAGGGCCTCGCATTCAGCAAACTCCACGCACTGCTCGTTGAGCGCCCAGTCAAAATAGGGCAGCAGGTCAGGCACCTGGTCGAGGTCGTTCTTGAGGCCAATCGACAGGGCGCGCGCATGGGCCTCCTCGGCCAGCCAGATGTTATAGGCAAGCTGGTCCTCGTAGCTCAGGTCGAAGCCGGAGCGGTTGGCGTAGGCCTCGACATTGTCCGGCTCGACGCCATCACAGCCCTTTGCAGCGGCCAGGTCGAGGCGCGCACGCATGAGCGGCGCCAGCAGGTCGATACGGCGGATGTCGAGCCAGCGCTCGTCGGGCCAGCCCTGCAGGGGGCTACCCAGCACTTCGGGGGGAAATTCTGCGACGTCGGGCCGCCAGTCCTCCAAGCTGCCCGCGCTGAAGTAGCAGATCACCACGCGGCCATCCGCGTGCAGCGCGTCGATGGTCTCCTGCGGCGCGTCAAACAGGTCGATGTCGTACATGGCTACATCATAGGAGGTATCGATCTCGCCGCTGATCTGCCACTGCCAACTGGTGCCAGGGGCGGGCTGCCAGATACCGGGTGGCAGCTCCGGCGGGGCGGGCCGACCGGCTGCCGGGCCGGAAGGCTGTTCGGGCTTCGCGGCGCAGGCCGCCAGCAGCAGCGCAAAGATGCAGATATCCCAGTGCAGCGAACGTGTCATTGTCCAGACCCCTGTATGTGTTCAATACGCCAGATGGCGCAGCAAGGCCCTTCCCCTGCCCGCGCGATCAGCGGGCAGCAGGCAGGCGCACCGTCAGGGTGGTGCCCAGCCCCGGCGCACTGTCCAGCGCAATTGACCCGCCGTGTGCGTGGATGATCTGTTGGGCGATGGCCAACCCCAGGCCCGCACCCTGCGAGGTACGTGACGGGTCAACCCGGTAAAAGCGCTCGAACACGCGGGGGAGATGCTCCGGTGGGATGCCAACACCCGTGTCGGCCAGCAGCACCTCGACCTGTCCACCCGGACCCTCGCGGGCCTGTATAGTGATGTGTCCCTGCCCGGTGTACTTGATGGCATTGTCGACCAGGTTGGCAAACACCCGGATCAGCCCATCCGCGCTGCCCAGCACGAGCAGGCCGCCCTGCAGGTGGCAGGCCAGCACAAGCCCTTTCCTCTCAGCCAGCGGGCGCAGCGAGTCACAGAGATCGGCCAGCAGGGTGGACAGATCGACCGGCTGCGGCGTGAAGGCATCCTGCCCGTTCGAACGGGCCAGGAAAAGCAGGCTGGCGGTAAGCCGGGCGAGCCGCTCCGTCTCCTCGGCCAGATCATCAAGCGCCCGGGCGTATTCGTCGGGAGTGCGGCGCCTCTCGCGGGTCACATCCAGGATGGTCTGCATGGCGGCCAGGGGTGTGCGCAGCTCATGGGAGGCATCGGCGGTGAAACGCTGCTCGCGCGCGAAGGCGTCTTCCAGGCGTGCGAGCATCTCGTTGAGGGTGGCGGCCAGGCGCCCCATCTCGTCATCCGTGGGCGGCAGATCGAGCCGGGCGGACAGGTCCTGCGCCGAGATGCGGCGCGCCGTGCGGGTGATCCGGTCGATGGGGGCCAGGGCGCCCGCTGCCAGCAGATAGGCGCCAAAGCCAGCCGCCAGGGTAACCCCCAGCCCACCGACAGCCAATGCCTGCAGCAGCCGCGAAAGCGTATCGCGGACATCGGCGAGCGACTGGCCCACCTGGTAGATGCCCGCTGTCCGGCCATCAACGATGATGGGGACCGTGTAGAGGCGCACAGCATCCCGCGTGACAGGATCGGTGAGGGTGACCAGGGCCGCGTCACCGCTGCGGGCGGCTGTGATGCTCTCCTGCGGCACCGGCAGGTCCTGGTAGGCGCCAAAATCACGCAGCAGATGCCCGTCTGCGTCGAGGATGCGCAGCACAAAACCGCGCCGCCCAAGCGCCGCCGTCTGCGGGCCCGCCAGGAAGCTGTCGGGCAGCTCGAGCCGCCCCGCCTCCACATCGAGGGCCGTGAGCGCCTGCGCGGCGTTCAGGCGCAGCGCCTCATCGACCGACGCGGACAGGCCGTAGGACATGGCGGTGTAGACAAAAGCGCCGAAGCCCGCCAGCGTCAACAGCAGCAGCGCGGCGGTCATCAGCGCGAAGCGGAAGCGCAGGGTGCGCCAGACGCTCCATGCGGGAAGGCCTTTGCGGGGCGGCTCAGTCACTGTCGCCCCCACCCTGCGCCGAGATACGATAGCCCGTGCCGCGCACCGTGTGCAGCAGCTTGAAGCCAAAGGGGTCGTCGAGCTTGCGCCGGAGATTGCGGATATAGACATCAATGATGTTGGACTGATGGAAACTGTCGTAGCTCCAGACGTGCTCGGCGATGGTTACCCGTGAGAGCACCTGATCGGGATGGCGCATCAGACATTCGAGCACCGCGTATTCTCGGGTGGTCAGCGCGATGGTTTGCCCGCCGCGCAGCGCCCGGTGTGTGCGGGTGTCCAGCTCCAGATCACCGACACGCAGGACCGGCGACCTGGGGGATTCGGCCGTCCGCCTGCCCAGTGCACGCAGCCGAGCCAGCAGCTCGCGCAGGGCGAAGGGCTTGACCAGATAGTCATCGGCCCCGGCATCCAGGCCCGCCACGCGGTCATCGATGGTATCGCGCGCCGTGAGCATGAGCACCGGCGTGCGCACCCCGCGCCGGCGCAGCGTGCGGCAGACCGTCACACCATCCAGCTCCGGCAGCAGGATGTCCAGCACGATCAGGTCGAACTGCACCACGGCAGCCCAATCGAGAGCCTCCTGCCCCGTTGCGGCAGTATCCACCGCGTAGCCCTGCTCCTCAAGGCCCCGCCTGACATACGCAGCGATTTTCGGCTCATCCTCGACCAGCAGCACGCGCACGGCTGACCCTCCCGATCAGCGCCAGTATACAGCGCAACAGAAAAACCGACATGCCGCGAGACGGGGCGCACCCAATCAAAAGGGCGCAGCGCGGCTGCCCGTGCTGCGCCCCCTGAGGGTAAACCAACAGGGTCAATCCCCGTCGGCCAGGCTCCCCAGCACATTGAACTGCTCGTCCAGGTGCACATCAACCTGGCGGCCATCGGCCAGCGTGACTTCTACCTCGTAGTAGCCTTCTTCGTCGCCGACCTCGGTTGCGGTGACGCGGCCTTCGCCCAGGTAGGTCAGGGCCGCTGCGCTGGCCTGTTCGAGCGCAGCCCCGCTGATGGGCACGTCGGGGCCCTCGTCCTCGCCCTGCGGAGCGGGAGGCTCAGCAGCCTGGGCGAGTGCCTGCATGCTGAACATCCCCAGGGCGGCCAGGGCCAGGAGGGCGATCAGCACAGCGCTCAGCAAACGATTGATCTTCATCAGCCAATTCCTCCAGTCAATACAACGCTTCCAAGTACAGTCAGTGTAACAACCCCACATGAAGCCAGGATGAATCCCGGCGAACTGCCCGGATCAGGGCGCTGCCGTGGTGAAATACCCGCTCGCGATGGTCTGGTTGCCGCTCTCCTCGAGCGCCAGGACCTCCAGCTCGTAGGCTGTGCCCGGCTCCAGGAACTCAACAGGCACCGGCAGACGGGTGCGGTCGGGGGGCACGTGCACATCGTAGACCGGCAGGGAGTAGCCGTGCGGGTCGGTTTGCTCCAGGCGGGTGACGATGACCTCGTAGCCCGTGATGACCAGCGGGCCGCCGCCAACGGCGGTGGTGACCGGCTCCCACTCAATGACCAGATCGGCAGGGTTGACTACCACATCGCCTACCTGCTCCTCCTCGACGGCCAGCGGCGGGGCGCTGATGACCGGTTCTGACGGGACCGTGTGGGTGAAGTTCGCCGCCCCGACCAGGCCGGTGCCATCGAAGTTGATGCCCCGCACCGTGTATTGGCCTTCAGGGAAAGCCGCAGTCAGGTCCTCAAAGGTGAACTCCGCGAGGGCGGGCTCGCGGGATTCAAAGAAGATGCCCGCCATGGTGAGATCCCCCAGCTGCGCCTGGGGTTTGACGTGCAGCACCAGTGCGCCATCCGGGGCATAGATGCACAGCTCCGACCAGCCGTGATCGTCAAAGCCGCCGTGCACGCCCAGGTCCTCTGCCGCGGCGTTGTATTCGATGTACAGCCGGGCGGCGGAGATGGGGGTCGTTTCGGCCGGCACACTGGCACACGGTTCCGGTGCCGCGCAGGCAGCGGCTGCCAGCGCACTGAAGCCAAGCCCTGCTGCAAGTCCTACGATCTGTCTGAGTTTCATCTGTCCCTCCACTGATTCAAGATTTATGACACACTAGCAGGGGAAGATGAATCCAGGATGAAGGCGGCCAAATCGCTGCCCTGGAACGGGTGCTGCGCCGCCCTTTACAAAGCGCAAGAGACGGCCCTGGCGCTGGCCGTCCCCTGCATTGGGAGGTAATACCAGCATGGATGCCCTCCCCGTGAGCACACCCATGCATGGTACCGGAGGAAACCGGATGCCCCGGCGGGGGCTCACATGATGACCACCCGCCCGTACTTGAGCGGCTGATCCAGATGCGAGGTGTCGTTGAACGCGCGGATAATGGGCATCCGGTTGTAGAAATCAAGCACGTTCAACCCCGTGTTATCGGCGAGAAACGCGGAATGCTGGGCCATGCTGCCCCCTGCCATAGTCGTAAAGAGGGCTTTAATGGGGGCCAGGTGGGTCACCGCGGCGACCGTCTGGCCTGCATGGCGCTCCAAGACCATATCCTTGAAGCGCAGCACGCGCCCAACCAGGCTCTCCATCGACTCAGCCTCGGGGACTTCCGGGCGGGGAAGCGGGTCATCCGGCCCCATGGCCAGCCAGGCGCGGATCGATGTGGCAAGCTCCGAATCCTGGCTGAGCAGCTCGGCCAGGTCCATGCCGCCCAGCACACCCAGCGAGTATTCGGTGATCTCCTCGCTGATCTGCAGTTCAAGGCCCAGGCGCTCACAGAGGGGCTGGGCCGTCTGGCGGGCGCGCAGCACCGGGCTGGCGTAGATCGCGCCGATCGGGAAGCGCCGCGCGGCGCTCTCGGCCATCAGCGCGGCCTGCTCGCTGCCCAGGGGGGTGAGCGGGATGTCCTCGCGGGTGCCGGTGCGGCCCTGGACGTTGGCCAGAGTCTGCCCATGCCGGATCATAATCAGGCGGGTGACATCTCCAGCGCGGCTCTCAAACAGGTGACCTTTCACAATGATTCTCCAGATAAACTGATGCGGGATCGGTGATCAGGGATGCTGCGGCACGGCCTGCCCGGCGCGCCGCATGCGACGGATGCTCAATTCGTGGAGCACAAACAGGATGATCGATGTGCCAAGCAGCAGCGGCCCGACGATCTCCAGGCCGATGCGCGCCCCCAGCGAACCCGCCAGCGCAGGCAGCACAGCGGCGCCCACCGCGCCCCCGGCGATCTGGAAGCCAACCGCGTTGGGCGTATGCGCCTGGCCGACGCGGCGCGGCGTGGCTGCCGAAAGCAGTGGGAAGACCGGGGCCATCGAGAGGCCCATCAGGGCGAGGCCCAGCGTGCTGAGCAGCGCCGAGCGGGCCAGCATCAGGACCAGCACACCCAGCACGGCCCCCAGCAGCCCGGCGCGCACCATATTGGCCTCGCCGATGCGGTCGGCGACCAGGCCGCTCAGGATGCGCCCGACCGTCAGCGCAGCCCAGAAGATGCTGAGCGCCAGCCCCGCGCTGGCCGCGTCGATGGCGCGGGCCTCGGTGAGCCAGCTGAAGGTCCACTGGCCAGCGGTGACCTCCACCCCGCGATAGAGCAGAAAGAGCAGGACACCCAGCCAGGCCAGCGGGAAGCGCATGGTCTCCAGCGGCGCGGGGCCCGCCGTGCGGGTCTGCGCAGGCCCCGGCGCGGGCGGAGCCGCCACAGGCCAGCGGCGCAGCGTCAACAAGAAGCCCAGGGCGACCAGCAGCGCCAACGCCGCCGCCACCGCATAGCCCCAGCGCCAGCCGGGGCCGCGTTGGAGCATGGCGGCCATGAAAAGCGGCCCGATGGTCGAGCCGATACCAAAGCTGGCGTGCAGCCAGCTCATGCGCCCGGCGCTGTGATGCTGGGCGATGTAGGTGTTCGAGCCGGTGGCGATAGCCCCCACGGCCAGCCCGGCCAGGAAGGCCACGCCGATGGCGGCGGGGAAGACGGGGATGAGGGCATAGCCCAGCATGGCTGCAGCACGCACCAGCAGGGCCCCGAACAGCCAGCGCCCCACCCCGATGCGTGCAATGGCCGGGCCGCTCAACAGGCTGGTGATCAGCAGGCCGCCCATACTGACGGCGATCAGCAGGCCCAGTGAATCGAGCGGGGCGCCGACTTCAGCGCGCATGGCAGGCCAGGCCACGCCCAGCAGGGATTCAGAGATGCCAAACAGGGCAAACCCGGCGTAGGTGATGAGCAGAAGGGCCAGGCTGCCGGACTGGTTTTTCACAATGGGTCACTCCTCCGCAGCACAGTGCGGCCGCAATCCAGGCGGGCTGACAGGTCATCCATGAATCCCCGCTCCGCGCCGGCAGCGGCTGGGGGAAGTTCAAGGCGCGGGTGGGACCTCATTCGGACCCGGACTCCTCCGCGGCGAGGAGATGCAGGGTGGGGCCGAGCAGGTTGTTGATGCCCATGATCCTGCTGAGGATGTCCTCCTCGATCAGCTCGGCCAGGTCATCCGCCCGAACAGCCAGATCCTCCAGAAAGGCCAACGCCTCGGGATTGTAACCGGGCTTTGTTTTCAGTACTGCTGCTTTATCCAGCATCTCGCTGGAGATGTCCTCAAGCAGCGCGACCATGGCATCGGCATGGTTGGCCAGCCCCTGAATACGCGTATCACCGGGCATGATGGCTCCTTCTGGTAGAGAGTGGCGTCAGGCACTCCCCGGTCGTTAAATGGGCATCAACACTGCTGCACGCCGGCGGCCTGCTTCAGACCGTGCCCCGCCAGCGGTAGGGGAGCTGCACGATCAGGCCTGGCTCGGGCAGGATGTGGATCAGCTCCAGGGCGCTGCGCATGATGGCACGCTGCGTCTCCGCATCGCCGGGCAGGCCCAGCGAATTGCCATACGGGAAGCGCACATAGGCCGCACGCGGCAGGTTCATACGTTCGGTCACCTCCGGCTTGAGCGAGATCGAGATGGTGGGGATGCCACGGCCCTCAATCGCGTTCTGGATCAGCCCGACGGACTGATGGCAGACCGCTCAACCAGGGGTGAGGAAAACCAGGTCTACTTCGTCCTCCACAAGCTGATCGGCGGCCTCGGGGGCCGTGGTGCGGACCAGCTCGGCAGGCTCCGGGATGAAGCCCATGAAGCCGAAGTGGCGCGGGGCGACCTCCCCCACAACGCCGCCAGCGGCCAGCTCGTGCAGGCGCTGCAGGCCGAAGATGCAGTTGATGTCCTGATCGGCGTCCACATGATCGTAGTGGGTGTCACTGATCACGAAGTCGCCCGGCCCGGCATCCGCGGGGATGACGCGGTATGACCAGTCGCCATCCGGGCTGACGACGTCAAAGCGCGGCTGCGATTTCAGGTGCACGCCCGCGGAGGTGACCAGGGCCACCCGCGACTCGGCGAGCGGCTTACCCGGCACAGCCCAGTGCGGCGCCGGGTTGGGTGTCCAGGTGAAATGCCCGTGCCAGCGCGGCAGCTTGACCAGCCAATCTTCGAATTTACGGGCGCGCTTCTCCAGCGCGCGGGGGCTGCGATCCAGGAACTCAAGGTCCATCGCAAGTTGCTCCTTGGCAAATGGTGCGAAGTGGTTGACCCAACCCACCACCTATGATAAGCTATAGATCAGAATGAATGAATTGTCAAGAGTTGCAAGTTTTTGCATTCCACCAGCCGCGTGCTGGTTTCACAAGGAGCACTGATCTATGGGTAAGGTTCGCACCATCCTGGGTGATATCGACAGCTCGGAAGTAGGTTTTTGCCTGCCCCACGAACACCTGATCACCCGGCCCACCGAGGCCGTGCTGGCTACCGCCGACCAGGTGTTGATGATGGACAGCGTCGAAGCAGCCATTCAAATCCTGGAAGACTTCAAGGCCGTGGGGGGCGTGACGTTCGGCGAGCTGACGCCCAAGTCATGGGGCCGCAACACCCTGGGGATGGTGAAGGCATCACAGGAAACCGGTGTGCATGTGATCGCCACGACAGGCCACATCTGCGACAAGCTGGGCATCCCCGCCGACGTCAAGTACAAATCGATCAACGACGTCGCCGACGAGATGATCAAGGATGTCGTCGAGGGCATGGACGGCACCACACACAAAGCCGGCATGGTCAAGGCGGGCACGGCCTATATGAAGATCACGGCCAACGAGGAGAAGGTGCTGCGCGCCGCAGCCCGCGCGGCCATCGAGACGGGGGTGCCGCTGCATACCCACACCACCTCGGGCACGATGGGCATTGAGCAGATCGAGATCGCCATGGAAGAGGGTCTGGACCCCGAGCGCATGATCGTGGCGCACGTCGACCGCAACCCCGACCTGTGGTACCACCGCCAGATGCTCAAGAAGGGCGCCTATGTCATCTATGACGGCCCCGGCAAGGCCAAGTACCATCCCGACAGCGTGCGCGTGGGACTGCTCAAGCAGCTCGTGGCCGATGGCTATGCGGACAAGATCATGCTGTCCAACGACATCGGCAAGCGGACGTACCACCGCTACTGGGGCGGCGGGCCGGGCCACCAGTGGCTGATCACCAAGTTCCTGCCGCGCCTGCTCGATGAAGGCTTCTCGCAGGAGACGATCGACAAGTTCATGTGTGCCAACCCGGCACGTATTTACACCATGGTCTAGCGCCAGAGGGACCAGTGCCAGAAGCCGGGCGGCGCCTCCCGCCGCCCGGCCCCCCTCATCTGGCTTCTCGCAGGCGCCCCCTGACCGACCACCAAGTCACAGACAAACCGTCTGAAGGAGCATCCCAAATGGCATTTGTGAGAACGATCCTGGGGGATATCGACCCCAAAGACCTCGGCCCCACCAACGCTCACGAACACCTGATCCGCACAGGCGGCATGGAAGTCCTCAAGGACGGCGAGGATATGCGGCTGCCCTCGGTGGAGAAGGCGGTGCAGGAAGCCCAGTCGCTGGTTAATGCGGGCTGCACGGGCCTGGTGGAGATGAACCCGATGTGCGTGGGCCGCGACATCCGCAAGGTGCTGGAAGTCAACCGGCAGGTGCCCAAGCTGCATATTATCCAGACAACCGGCTTCCACAAGGGCGATTTTTACGACAATGTGGTGCACTGGGCCGCCCAGTACACGGTGGAGCAGGTGGCCGAGCTGATGGTTGCCGACATCGAGGACGGCGTGGACATCTATGATTACATGGGCCCGATCGTCGAGCGCAGCAGCGCCAAGGCAGGCTGCATCAAGGTGGGCACCAGCTACGGCATGATCACGCCTTTCGAGGCCAAGGTCATCCACGCCGCCGCGCTGGCCCAGAAGGCCACCGGCGCGCCGATCAACACGCACACCCAGCACGGCACGATGGCCGTTGAGACGGCAGAGATGCTGATGAAATATGGCGTTGACCCGGAACGCATCATCCTGGGGCACGTGCAGCGTAACCCCGACCCCTGGTATCACCGGAAGATCGCGTCGCTGGGCTGCTCACTGATGTACGACGGATCGTACCGCGTCAAGTACTGGCCGGACAGCTCGCGCGCGATGCTGATCAGCGAGATGATCAAGGCCGGGTACCAGAAGCACATCGTGCTGGGCACGGACTCGGGCAAGAAGTCCTACCAGAAAGCCTACGGCGCGGGCACAGGCATTGACTACGATTTCACCGTCTTCAAGCCGCGCCTGATCGAGGAGGGCTTCCCAGAGGACGCCATCGAGGATATCTACGTCAACAACCCGGCGCGTCTGTTCGCCTTTGAGAAGTAGCGCCCCCGGGCACCGTGCGGTGCCCCGGTGGTTGTTTTCTCCTTCTGTGCAACGCAAGCCAGGCGCCTTCCAGCCTGGCTTGCGCCGTAAAGCCCCCTTCGCCGTGACGCGCGGCGAAGGTGCAGCAGTGCGTGGTCTGCCACGCAGACTGGTGAAGTATTGTGAACGGGTACGAGATCATACGGCGCTGTATCGAGTTCGACCATCCCCCGCGTGTGGGGCTGCGCTTCAGCGGGCTGGGCGTGAGCGATGTGCTGCGCCTGTACACGCAGATGCCGCGCGCCCTGCGCCCCGCGGACAGCCCGCCCGCGTCCATGCGCAAGAAGACGCTGGCGCTGCCGGGCGGCCTGGATGAATGGGGCTGCCAGTGGGAGACATTGGACGGGGCACCTGACGCGGATATGGGTCAGGTGGTCAATACGCCGCTGGCCGACTGGGCGCAGTTTGACAGCTTCGCCTTCCCCGACCCGTCCGCGCCGGGCCGTTTCGATGGGCTGGAAGAGGCACTGGCGCAGGCTGACGGGCGCTATGTGCAGCTCAACAGCCCGTTCTGCATGTTCGAGCGGATGCACTTTCTGCGCGGCATGGAGACGCTGTTCATGGACCTGATCCAGCACCCGGCCGAGGTCGAGCGGCTGGCCGACCGGGTGATCGACTTCCAGATCGGGATCATCGAGGAGGCCGCCCGGCTGGGACAAGGGCGCATCCACTGCTTTGATACCACCGACGACTGGGGCACGCAGCGCGGGCTGATGATCCGCCCGGCGATGTGGCGGGCGATCTTCAAGCCGCGCTACCGGCGGTTGGTCGCGGCAGCTCACCAGGCAGGGATGCATGTGCGCTTCCACACCGATGGCAAGGTCAACGACATCCTGGAGGACCTGGCAGAGATCGGCGTGGACTTTGTGAACATCCACCAGCCGCGCCTGCTGGGCATCGAGGAGATCGGCGCGCGCTTCAACGGGCGGCTGTGCTTCGAAGCCTCGGTGGACATCCAGGCGACGCTGCCAACCGGTGACCGCGCGGCCATCGAGGAGGAGGTGCAGGCGCTGCTGGCCCATTGGGGGTCGCCGCGCGGGGGGCTGATCGGTGTGGAGTACCGCAACTTCAGCGCCATCGGCAGCAGGCCGGAATACCTGCAGTGGGAGCTGGATGCTTTTCTGAAGTACGGCACGTACTGAGCCCACCGGGATACACGGCTGCGCCGTGTATCCCGGCATAACACCCCATGTGGAGGAAGCACTCATGACCTGGTTTAGCGACGTTTTCGGCACCGAGCAGGCAGTGATCGCCTCGCTGTACCTGCCGCCCCTGCCGGGCAGCCCGGGCTACAGGCCGGGCACCACGCTTGACGAGATGATCGCCTACACGCGCAACGAGCTGGAAGCGCTCGAACAGGGCGGCATGGACGGCGTGAGCATCGGCAACCAGCAGGACTGGCCGTACCGGCTCGGTGTGGGGCCGGAGACTGTGGCCTTGATGACGGCGATCATCAATGAGGCGCACCGCGGCCTGAGCATCCCCTTCGGCATCACCATCTTTTGGGATGACCTGGCGGCCATCGCAGTGGCCAGGGCGACGCGCGCCGCGTTCGTGCGCGGGGTGTTCCGGGGCGTGTATGCGGGTGAGATGGGCCTGATGTCGCTCAATGCAGCAGATGCCCTGCGCTTCCGCACCCAGGTCGATGCGCCGGACCTCAAGCTGATGTTTATGCTGCGGCCCATCGCCTCGCGTGCCGTGGGCGAGCGCGACCTGAGGGCGGACGTGAAAGACGCCGTGTGGGCCAGCAAGCCGGACGGCTTCGCGCTGTGCGGGCCGATCCCCGGCGAGGCACCCACGTTCGAGGAATTAAAGCTGGTGCGCGACAACGCCAAAGGCCTGCCCGTGGTGATGAACAACGGCGCCACGCCCAAGAACATCGGCGAGGTGCTGAGCACCTGCCACGGCGCGGTGATTGGCACGCACCTGCGCAAGGACAGCACGGCCTCAAACCCGTTTGACCGGGCGCGCGTTGAGGAGTTCATGGCGGTGGTGCGCCAGGCACGCGGCGGTTGAGCATGCAGGAATCAAAGGCGCCCCCGTTGGATGGGGGCGCCCGGCAGCGGCGAATCTGTGGGAGGCCGCCGGCTAGTCGCTGGCGCCGGCCGGCTCTGCCTGCGCCACGCGCAGGACCTCGTGGGCCGTCCCCTCGTCCAGGATCAGGACGTTGTTATAGTGCCCGCGTATGGCACCCAGGATGGCATGCGCCTTGCGCTTGGACGCCGCCACCCCGATCGACCATTCCGCACGGCGCAGGATCTCCAGGGGGGCGCCGACCACACGCCCGTTATAGGGATGCCGGCTCTCCTGGCCGTTGATGTCGATCATGCGGCCGTTGAGATGCCCGACAGCGCCCTTGCGGATCAGGTCGTCGATCTCAGCATCGGAGAGATACCCTGCACGCACCAGGCTGGAAAGCCGGTCTGCCAGCGCACCGATGCCGGTGAGCATCACGCGGGCGTTGCTGGCACGCTCAATCGTGTTGGCGATCTGCGGCTGCTGGAGCAGATGGGTACACAGCTCGGTGGTCTCAACCACAGCGGGGGCATTGATGTAGCGGTAGCTGCCGTTGAGCTTGCGCGCGAAGCGCATGGCCAGCTCAGGGCCATCAACCTGCGGATCGCCCTCGCCCAGCCCACCAAGCAACTGGACCACCTCGATGCCACGGAAAGTGGTGCTGGACAGGGCATTGACCGTATGGTAGAGCGTCACGCCCATGCTGATGGCAAGCAGATCGTTGTCGCGCAGCACAGATACGAGCAGCTCCGCAGCGGCAGCAGCCACGCTCTTGAGCGAATCTTCGTAGTCCTCGCCATTCTGCACCACCACGGCATCACGCAGGTTGAAGGTGCGGCGGAACTCCTCGGAGAGCTCGGGGATTTTCTCGACAGGTCGATGGATGATGATCTCGACCACCCCCTGCGCGTGGGCGTCAGAGAGCAGGCGTGAGACGGTGGAGGCAGAGCAGCCGAGGATCGCAGCGATCTCCGTCTGGTTCAACCCCTTCTCATAATACAGCTCTGCAGCCCGCACCATCTGAGCGGACTTGCTTCGTGACTCCATAGCTTATCCCTGTACAATCAGGCAGCACCGCAGCCGGCCCCGGCGCGCAGCGATGCGGGTAATCAGGTTAATGACGCGCCGCACTTACTTAGAGAAGATTACTGGCCTCTGCAAGGATTTGCAACTGCGTGCAAAGAACAGGCAGCGGGGGCGCTGGCGTCGGTACGGCCGGCAGGCCGGAAGTGTCTGGTCAGGCCAGCAGCGCCAGCACCTCCTCAGGCTCGGCTGCAGCGCGGATGGCGTCCATATTCTTCTGTTCGCGGCACAGCAGCGCCAGGTCACGCAGGGCGTCGATATGCGCTTCCTTATTGGGCGCAGCAAAACTGAAGATCACGTCAACAGGGTCGTTCTCAGGAACCCCGAATTCGACGCCCTGCTTGAGCGTGATCAGGCTGAAGCAGGTCTTGATCGCGCCTTCCTCAGGGCGTGCGTGGCCGAGCGCCAGGCCGGGGGCAATCACCACGAAGGGTCCCATCTCCAACATCATGTTGATCATGGCATCCAGGTAGCGGGGTTCCACGCCGCCTGTCTTGATGAGCAGGTCGCCGCCGAGACGCAGGGCTTCCTGCCAGTCAGCCGCTTCGATCTTCAACCGGATCATATCATTGGTAAGAAGTTGTGCAAGTGCACCTGCCATCTGTATGCATTCCTTATAGTCGATGATGAAGGGTCGTTGACGATGAGCGAGCCGGATGGAGCAGAGGAGCAGCTACAGCCCGTCGTTTGGGTGCTTGCAGCTGCCCCTCCCCTTGTCATGTGGTGTAGCGGATAGGAACGAGCTACTAAGGTACCGGCAGACCGATCAGGCGGCCGACAACGCGCAGCAGGAAGATGACGAGCAGCCACCACGACGCCCAGTCGAAGTTGCCCATCCAGCCGCCCACCATACCGGTCATCGGGATGACCAGTGCCGAGCCGATCACCGAGATGAAACCCGAGAGGGTGGAGAAGACCGCGACTGCGCGGACGCCACCGTGCTTGTTGGAGAAGACGCCAACCGGGCCGCCGTCGAAGAAGAGCGGCACAAAGCCCGCGATGACCAACACAGGCGAGCGGAAGATCACGAGGCCGGCGATGGCGACGATCTGGCCGAGGGTGGCGAACAGGAAGCCGAGCATCCAGGCGTTGGGCGAGAAGGCGAAGATGGCGGGGCAGTCCACGCCGACGACCGCACCCTTGAGCAGCTTCTCAGAGATGCCCTTGAAGGAGTTGGCCAGCTCGGCGACGAACATACGCACACCGGTGAGGATGATGGTGACGTTGACGGCGAAGCCGAGGCCGGTGAGCAGCGTGTAGACGGTCCAGTGCTGCTTGCCTGCGATCTCCTGCACCTTGGCCGGGCCGATGCCGAGCATCAGGGCGGTGGTGAAGAAGAACATGACGATGGCCATCGCGACCACGTTGTCCTGCAGGATGCTCAGCCAGCCGGGCAGCTCCAGGTTCTCGGCGTCGGATTTCTCCGGATCACCGATGCGCGGTGAAAGCTTGGAGGCGATCCAGTCCATGAACATCTGCTGGTGGCCAAGTGTGAAGCCCGCGCCGTTGGTAACCTTATCGACAGGTTTGATCAAGATGTGCGAGCCAATTGCCCAGTAGATGCCGGTCAGGATGCCCGCGATCAGCACGGTGGGCAGCAGGGCCAGCTTGAAGTTGTAGGCCACGACAGCCGTGACCAGCGCCGACTGGATGAACATCACGTGGCCGGTAAGGAAGACGCCCCGCAGCTTGGTGATGCGGGTGAGGGCGACCAGGATGATGTTGGTGGCCAGGGCGATCATGATGGTATAGCCGACCCAGGCCGCATTATCACCGAGCGACTCAAGGGCGGCGGGCAGGGCTGCGTAGGGGTCAATGATCGTGCCGGTCACGCCGAAGCGGGCCTGCAGCGCCTCAAGCAGGGGGCGGAACGTGCCGACGAGCTGGCCCGCGCCAACCTGCAGAATCAGGACGCCGACGGCCGTCTTGATCGCACCGGAGAGCACGCGGATGAAGCCGCGGCCGAGCAGCGCGTAGCCGATGGCGACGATCACGCCCAGCAGCAGCGCCGGGACGGTAAGGAACTGATTGAAGAACACATTCCAGATATCTAAGAAGACCTGCATGTTCTACCTTCCTTTGGGTCCATGCATGGCATGGAAAGCGTGTGTTCAGGGGCATTGCAGCCATGTGCAAGCCATCAGGGCCAGGAAAAGCGTAAAGGAAGTGCTTCCGGGGGTAAACGCGAATCCTGCCGCATGCGGATGCGCGGCAGGAAGGGCATAAACTCCCTAACTTTGCATTGCCTCGATCTTCTCCCTGACTGCCTTCGATAGCTCCTCCTTATCCAACAGGTTCTTCACCACAATGACTTCTTTGCCATCCGGAACCCGGTCCTGAATACCGGGCCAGAAGCCAATACTTGTAAGGATGATGTCGCAGAACGGCATCATTCCGGCTGCTTCGGCCACACTCGTCGACTCGACGATGGCGTTGATCTGCAGCTCCTCAATCACCTCCTCCAGCGACATCTTGACAATCAGGCTGCTGCCCAGCCCGTTGCCACAGATCGCGAGGAGTTTGACGGTTTTCCGTGCCATAGTATCTTCCCTTTGCGAAGTTGATCGCCGCGTACTAAACACCAGATGTTAAGCAGTTACGCTGTGCTGCAAGCAGCACACCAGCAAAGAACATGAATCTGGTGATAACGCCTCCTGACCGCGGCTGCCTGCTGCCGCTGTGACAGACGAACAGCTTGTGGTTGCCTGATACGCGAACAGCGGTGGCGATTGGGCGCTTCCAGCACAACCCGCATTCTGTCCGCCCGCTCGAATGCCAGTCATGAGCGGCAGCTTGCACGATCAGTTGTTGTTGAGCCCATTCCAGTAAGCTGCGTGAATGTGTTGTCGAGGTTCAGGGGATGGGCAGCAGCGCCGCCGCGCTCCCCTCAAGATTTTGCAGGCTATGAAATTTTATTCATCGTATACCAGGATCGTGCTGCTGTCAAGCATTAAAACACTGGAATCACGTGCCAGATGTCATGTTTGAACTCAACCGTGTGGAGCGGTGCGGTTGATGGGGTGAATCCGGCCTGCTAAAGTCTGTACTATGAGGTTATAAGATACCTTGCTTGCTCGTTGAAGCTCTTTGCCCTCAGCCTCACCCCCTGCTTCGACGCTAAAAGCGTCTCGCTGTCCCCCTCTCCACGTGTGGAGAGAGAGGTTTGGGGGTGAGGCTCACGCCCGACCGCTTATTGGGGTCAAACCCTCAGACTGGCAATCAAGGTATAAGATAGTTCGGAGGTGGGCGGGGATGGATACCACATGGATCAAGGAGCACAGGACCCCCTGGGGGCGCTGGGTCGACCTGATGACCCTGCTGGAAAGCCGCGATAAAGCCCGTGAACAGCGCAGCATGATCGCCAGGACGCTGGCTGCAGCGGCCTTCTCGATCCTGCTGATCCTGACGGGGTTCCAGGCATTGGGGGACGGCGAGGCAGCCGGGCTACTGACCCTGGGGGGCGGCGTGGTGCTGCTGGCAGCGAGCATCCCGCTGTTCCTGATGCGGCTGGGCGTGATCAAGAACGAGCGGACCGGCGCCGATTTCGAGCCGTTTTTCGTCGAGATGGCCCCGCTGGATCGCTGCGCGCCTCCCTGGAAGTGGGACGAGAGCAGCATGGGCGGGCGCTGGTTGCGCGGCTGGAAGCTGCTAGAGGCGGCTGACTGCGGCGTGCTGCTGGCGATGTGGCGAGATGGCCGGGGCGGGGCACGCTTCCTGACGGCTGAAGGAGCACGTTACGATGTGCAACGCAGGCGGGGTGTAGTGCGTGTGGAGGCACACGCCAGCGGCCAGGTGCTGGTGGAGCGGCGCGATGCAGAGCTGCTGCTGCTGGACGGGTCACGCTACGCGTGGGGGGCTACGCGCGGCCCGCTGGGCGAGGATCGCAGCCCGCTGATCCTGCGCGACGATTCACAGCGCAGCAAGCGCCTGCTGGACAAGGACGAAAGCCTGATGGTGAGCGTGAGCGAGGCCGTGCCGCAGAAGGACAGGCTGGCGCTGCTGCTGATCACCCTGGCCCTGTTGTGAGACTCCGCAGATCAACCCCCTGACACTCTGCAATCCTGTGTGCTGCGTACAGCACGCTTTTCCCAGATCACCGGCAGTTCGCTCTAATTCATCGAACGGGGCGTGCGCCGTAACGATTTCCGGACGATAATCCTATAAACTCGAGCCAGATTGTGGGGTTCGCGGCGTGAATTGACTCGCTGCGCGATCGAGACCGCGCCCCGGGGAAAGGAATCTGGCGATGGCTATGCCCAGGACGACATGGTGGCTGCGTGTGGTCGGCGCGTTTTACCTGCTGCTGACCCTGATGAACCTGTACGGCATCTTCGTGAACCCCCAGGTGTTCAACACGTCGCTGCCCTTCCCGGCGGAGGGCTTCGTGCTGCGGGCATTCACGGATGCCTGGCTGGTCTTTGTGCTTGAGATGGGCGCGCTGGGCGCGGCGATGCTGTACGCCTCACGGGATCCGGCGCGCAGCCGGGCCCTGGTGCTGGCGATCATCATCGCGGAGGTATTTCGCGGGATCGCCGCCGATGCGATCTGGATAACGCGCGGGTACTCCGCCGCCACTTACGCCCTGTCCATCGGCATCCATGTGATCATCATCGCCACAGGCATACTCTTTCTGCGGAAGGAAAAGGCGTGAGCAGTGACGTAGCCCATCTGCAAGGACCCTGGCTGCGTGCAGCACGGGTTGGCTGGCTGCTGCTGTTTACTATCACGGTGCTCACCCTGGTGGCTGCCTTCCCGGCACGCTGGGGTGAGCTCACCCATCCTTCAGCGCGTGTCCTGGCCAACCTCAGTGGGCTGGGCTGGCCGGTGATGACCTATGCGATCCTGATGATCACCGGCGAGGCGGTGTTTGCCGCTGTCTATCTGATCGTCGGGCTGATCATCTTCGTGCGGCGCCCTGATGAGCTGATGGCCCTGTTTACCGCACTGATGCTGGTCGCCTTCGGCGTGGGGAACCAGACCATCACACTAACCGTCGCCGCGCTGCGCCACCAGCCGCTGGGATATGCCGCCTATATCTGGGGTGGGTATATGGCCTGGGTCACCTTCACCCAGTTCGCTTACCTGTTCCCCAGCGGGCGCTACGTGCCGCGCTGGTCGATCATCCCGGCAGTGCTCTGGTTTGTGCTGGTCATCCCCTGGAACTTCATGGTGGGCACGCCCTATTATCCCCCTGGCTGGCCCCCAATTATCTTTGGACCACTCTTTATACTTTTGTGGGGCTCTGTCGCAGCCAGCCAGATCTACCGTTACACACGCGTATCCAGCCCGGTTGAGCGCCAGCAGATCAAATGGGTGGCTTACGCGCTGGTGATGATCGGGGGCGTCTTGATCATCATGGTCCTGGTCGCCTTCGCCGTTAACATTAACATATTGTCCTTCTATACACTCGAAAAAATGGCGACGCCCAATCAGTTCGCATTCGGGATTTATGCACAGTCCGGCGCAACCCTGGCGTTCCTTCTGCTGCCGGTCGCGCTGGCGTTCTCGATCCTGCGCTACCGGCTGTGGGATATCGACGTCATCATCCGGCGCACACTGCAGTACAGCCTGCTGAGCGGCCTGCTCGCCCTGATCTACTTCAGTGGGGTGGCCCTGCTGCAGGGGCTGCTCAGCCGCCTGACCGGCCAGGCCCAGTCCCCGCTGGTCGTGGTCGGATCCACCCTGCTGATCGCCGCCCTGTTCAACCCCCTGCGCCTGCGCATCCGTGCTTTCATCGACCGGCGCTTCTACCGCGCCCGCTATGATGCCGAGCGGACCCTGGCCCGCTTCGCCGCCACCGCCCGCGACGAAGTCGACATCGAGCGCCTGACCGATGCCCTGCTCGGCGCCGTGGAGGACACCATGCAGCCCCGCCAGATCGCCCTGTGGTTGGACACCTGGACCGGTAAGCGTGATCCTACATCACGGGACACACTATGAACACGGAAACGGACTTGCGCCTGAAGGGAGCGTGGCTCGCCGCCGCACGCGCAGTGTGGCTGGCGTTCTTCGTGCTCAGCGTGCTTGCACTGGCCGCGGCAGTCCCGGTGCACTGGGCTGACCTGACACACCCGGCAGCGAGCGCGCTGGCCAACCTGGGCGCCCTGGGCCTGACAACAAACGCCTATGCGGTGATCTCCATCGGGAGCGACCTCGCTTTCGCGGCGATCTACGCGCTGGTCGGGCTGATCCTGTTTGCCCGCCGCTCAGACGACCGGATGGCCCTGCTCACCTCGCTGATGCTGGTCTCCTTCGGCATGTGGAACGGCACGATCACACCGACCATGGTGGCGCTGTACGAGTACCCGTGGGGGGCATTTGCGTATGCCTGCGGCGGGTACATGGCCTGGGCGACCTTCACCCAGTTCCCATTCCTGTTCCCCAGCGGACGCTATGTGCCGCGCTGGTCGATCATCGCGGCTCTTACCTGGCTCATCCTGTGCATCCCGTGGAACTTCATGGTGGGCACGCCCTTCTATCCCCCTGACTGGCCAGTGGCGGTGTTTGCCCCGCTGCTGATCGCCCTGTGGGGCTCGTTTGTGGTCAGCCAGGTGCACCGCTACCGGCGTGTTTCCACCCCTGTTGAACGCCAGCAGACCAAATGGGTGATGTATGCACTGGCGGTGATGATCGCCAGCCTGGCAGGGCTGGTGCTGGTTGCGCTGCTGTATGAACCCGGGGTCTTTGCGTATTTCGCCGTGATGCCCATTGACCAGGTGAGCACACCGCCGATGCTGGCGCTCTGGCTGGCATCCAACCTGGCGGCTCACTTGGTCTTCCTGCTGCTGCCGGTCGCGCTGGCATTCTCGATCCTGCGCTACCGGCTGTGGGATATCGACGTCATCATCCGGCGCACGCTGCAGTACAGCCTGCTGACCGGCCTGCTCGCCCTGATCTACTTCGGCGGGGTGGCCCTGCTGCAGGGGCTGCTCAGCCGCCTGACCGGCCAGGCCCAGTCCCCGCTGGTCGTGGTCGGTTCCACCCTGCTGATCGCCGCCCTGTTCAACCCCCTGCGCCTGCGCATCCGTGCTTTCATCGACCGGCGCTTCTACCGCGCCCGCTATGATGCCGAGCGGACCCTGGCCCGCTTCGCCGCCACCGCCCGCGACGAAGTCGACATCGAGCGCCTGACCGATGCCCTGCTCGGCGCCGTGGGCGACACCTTACAGCCATCGGAGATTCGTGTATGGGTAGCGGGACCGGAAACGCGCGAATGAAACACGCTGTGGTGCGCATTGTAGCGATCACCCTGTGGATGCTGAGCACGGCCATGGTGGGCGTCATCATCCTGCTGCCGCTGATCCAACGGGGGCTCAGCTTTCAGGCAAACGACCCGCTGATCGGAATAGGGATGCTGGGCACGGCCACAGTCGGAACGCTGGTGGTAGTACGCAAGCCCCGGCAGCCGCTGGGCTGGCTGCTGCTGGTGATCGGGTTCAGCGCCATCCTGAGCGGGTTCGCACTGAGCTACCTCGACTGGGCGGCAGGCCTGGCCCCACAACGTACTCCGGGGGCGGGCTTGATGGCCTGGTTAGTTCAGTGGACCTGGATGCTGGCGCTCAGCCTGTTGGTATCCTTCCTGCTGCTGCTTTATCCAACCGGGACACTCCCCAGCCCGCGATGGCGGCCAATAGGCTGGCTGTCCGGCCTATGGGTCGCAGCCAGTGTGATCTCATCGGCAGTTGGCCCCGGTGATGCGAGCATCCCAAACCCGCTGTCCGTCCCTGCACTGCAGATTATCCCATTGGACATGCTAATCGCCGGTGCCCTGCCGATCATGGCCGCCGGGACTGCTGCCCTGGTGGTACGCTACCGGCGGGGCAGCCCGGTCGAGCGCCAGCAGATCAAATGGCTGTTTTATCCATCCACGCTGCTGGTAGCGGGGATATTGGTGCAGCTCGCTGCCTCGGCAGCCGGGCTGGATGAGACGGTGGTGTATTCCAAGATAACAGATATTTACTTCGGAACGATCTATTTGCTGTTCCCGGCCCTGATCGGCCTGGCAATCCTGCGCCACCGGCTGTGGGATATCGACGTCATCATCCGGCGCACACTACAATACAGCCTGCTGACCGGCCTGCTCGCCCTGATCTACTTCGGCGGGGTGGCCCTGCTGCAGGGATTACTCAGCCGCCTGACCGGCCAGGCCCAGTCTCCCCTGGTCGTGGTCGGCTCCACCCTGCTGATCGCCGCCCTGTTCAACCCCCTGCGCCTGCGCATCCGTGATTTCATCGACCGGCGCTTCTACCGCGCCCGCTACGATGCCGAGCAGACCCTGGCCCGCTTCGCCGCCACCGCCCGCGACGAAGTCGACATCGAGCGCCTGACCGATGCCCTGCTCGGCGCCGTGGAGGACACCATGCAGCCCCGCCAGATCGCCCTGTGGCTGAGCCGGGAGCAGCAGTGATATGCTCAGAAAGCCCGCAGTGAGGACCTATGCCGACTGAATCGCCTCCCGGAGCTCTCACACTTGAAAAACCGTGGATTCACCTGGCACGTGCCGCCTGGGTCGCGGTGAGCGCAGCCGCTATCACACTGTTTGTGGTCGGCACGATCACCGCGGCGCGCACACCGCCGCCCAGCTGCATGGACCCGGCCGCCCCCTGCCTTTCCGGAGCGGTCAGCAGAGAGGATGTCGAGATGGCGGCGCAGATGGGGCTGCCGTTCCCGTTGCTGGAAACCAGCCTGGTCTTCGCGATCGCTGCGCGGCTGAGCCTGGCCGTGGTCGGCGCCGTCATCTTCTGGCGCAGGTCAGATGAGTGGATGGCGCTGTTGATGTCCGGCAGCCTGATGGCCGTGCTGGTCGAGGGGGGGTATGGGGATATCGGTGTGTTGAACATCGCGCAGATAGCCCTGTTCGGCATCGGAGCCGCACTGTTCATCCCGATCCCGTTCATCTTCCCGAACGGGCGCTTCGAGCCGGGCTGGATGCGCTGGATCGCCCCCCCATTCACCATGGTTTACGCAGGGGTGGTGGTCGCTGGATTCTATGTGCCGCAGGTGTCGGGGATCACTGCTGCGCTCACGCTGATCTGGTCGCTGCTCGCGGCGTATGCGATGGGCTACCGCTACTTCCGGGGGTCCACTGCGCTGGAGCGCCAGCAGATCAAATGGGTGCTGATCGGCTTCTCCGTCGCCCTGCTTACTGGGGTTTACTATACGGCCATCAACGCAGCATTTCCCATGAACCAGCCATCCCCGGCACGTGTGACCGCGCTGCTGATCAACGTGGTGCTGTACCCGATCAGCTACGGGTTTTTCGCCCTGTCGATCCTGCTGGCCATGCTGCGCCACCGGCTGTGGGATATCGATGTCATCATCCGGCGCACGCTGCAGTACAGCCTGCTGAGCGGCCTGCTTGCCCTGATCTACTTCGGCGGGGTGGCCCTGCTGCAAGGGCTGCTCAGCCGCCTGACCGGCCAGGCCCAGTCCCCGCTGGTCGTGGTCGGTTCCACCCTGCTGATCGCTGCCCTGTTCAACCCCCTGCGCCTGCGCATCCGTGCTTTCATCGACCGGCGCTTCTACCGCGCCCGCTATGATGCCGAGCGGACCCTGGCCCGCTTCGCCGCCACCGCCCGCGACGAAGTCGACATTGAGCGCCTGACCGATGCCCTGCTCGGCGCCGTGGAGGACACCATGCAGCCCCGCCAGATCGCCCTGTGGCTGGAGCGCCCGGCAGACCCCGCGCCGCCCTCCTCCGGCAAGGCGCTGTGACGGGCTGCATGCATAAAAAGCACAAAGGGGGGCTGCCCCGCAGGGCACACCCCCTTTGTCTGTGAGGCCGCGCGGGCCTGTCGGTGCTACTGCTGGCGCCTGACCAGCGTGCCGGCCAGGACTGCTGCGCCGATGAGGATCAGGACCACCGGCCACCACTCGACCACGAACTTGAGGGCTTCGAGTGCCGGGCCGCCCGCCAGGACTGCTGCGCTGATCAGCGCCATGACCCCGGCGGGGATGAGCGGCCACAGCAGGGCGCGCTCGGTGAACAGGGCGGAGAACACCGTAATCAGGGCAAAGCCCAGGGCGAAGGGGATCAGGAACAGGGCGCCTTCGTCGGCCCCTGGCATGACAACCAGGTGACCTTCGACGATCATGGCCCCGGCGCCGATGCCAGACAGGATGCCGCCGGGGATGATCAGGCCCTGGCTGCGGCGCACCGCGCCTGCCGCCAGCATGACCACACCGGGGATGACGAAGATCAGCCCGCCCAGGTCGATCAACTGGCCCGCCAGGAGCAGCAGGCCTATCGCGACCAGGATGATGCCTGCCGTCAGGCCGGTTTTACGGCCGCCTGATGCCTTCTCGGTCTGTACTTCATTGATCTGGGTCTCCATTGCAGTTGCTCCTTTGTGTCTGTGATGTGCTTTCTGCACGGTATGACCCAAGCATACTGCGCGGCCCTGCGTGCCTGAAGTGCCGCAAGGTAGAAGGCGGATAGAATTCACAGCATGACGAAAGATAGAGAGCGGCATATGACCGGCGGGCAGAACCGCCAGCCCGGCGCGGCGCGTTGACAGCACCCCCGGGGCGGTTTATCATTTGCACAGCATTGCAGACGGTGCAAGTTTTTCCAGACATCCTGATCTGTTGAAGGGCATCCGATGAGCAAACAACCCGACGAAACCCCCGCACAGGATACGCCTGAGCTGGGCAAACTGATCGCCTCGGCCCGATCCAGCATGTCCGTGCGCGTGGTCTCGATCCTGGTCAAAGGCGTGCTGGCCGTGGTCTTTGCCGGGGCCACCATCGCCATCACAGTGCAGGTGGTCAACGCGGCGATCCCGATCAACCGGATTGTGCTGGCGCTGATGGGCGCGGCGCTGGCGGTCAACCTGGGCGGCGACACGATCTTCATGCTGCGCCCGCACAACGAGCAGGTGTTCGTCCACAAGAAGGGGCTGATCTTCGAGCAGGACGGCCAGCGCCGCGAGGTGCAGTGGCGCGACCTGCGCCGCGCGCTGCAGATCTTCCCGCCGCTGCTGGGCGACCGCGCCGTGCGCTTCGAGCTGGAGCCCGCCGACGGGGGCGAACGGATCGTGCTGCGCAACCCCCTGCCGCTGCAGGTGCTGGCCAAGGCGATCATCGCGCAGATCACGCCGTACATGGTCGAGGAAAAGAAAACGCCCTTCGGCACGCGCATGTGGGTCTCCAAGCGGGCGAAGGACTAGGGAGACCGGGCAGCTCTTCAGAACCAGCCTGTAGTTCACAGCAGGGCTTGCGGCGAAGAATTCCATCCCCCTTCCGCCGGCCTGTATCCGGCGCGCTTCCTACGGTACAATGGATGTGATCCCAGCCAGCGAAAGCAGCCACCGTGGACGACCTCGCCGAGCTTGCCAGCCAACTGGGCCATGTGGCCCACTTCCAACACCTGCCGCCCGCTGACCTCGCCGCCATTGTCAAGGCGGGGCGCGTGCGGCGCTGTGCCGCCGCCAGCATCCTGTTCCACGAGGGGGCGCCCTCGAGCGGGCTGTTTGTGCTGCTGGCGGGCCGCGTGCACCTGGTCAAGCTGGGGCCGGACGGCCAGGAGGTGATCCTGGCGGTGGTCGAGCCGGTGATCATGTTCAACGAGGTGCCTGCGCTGGACGGCGGACCCAACGTGGCAACGGCGCTGGCGGTCGAGGAGTGCGTGGTCTGGCAGACCGGGGCGGAGGCCTTCCATGTGCTGCTGGCGCGCTACCCTGAGATGGGCCTGGGGCTGCTTACAGTGCTGGCGCGGCGCAACCGCTTCCTGATCAGTCAATACGAGGACCTCTCGTTCCGCTCGGTGCTGGCACGCACGGCCAAGCTGCTGCTCGACCTGAGCCAGTACGGAAGCCGGCCCATCGACCGGGGCCGCCATCCCAACGTCGAGATGGCGGCACGCATCGCCACGGTGCCCGAGGCATTCAGCCGCTCGCTGCGCGTGTTCCGCCAGAATAACTACATCCACAGCACGCGCGACACACTGATCGTGTGCGAGCCGGAGACGCTGGCGCACCTGGCGCAGATCGGGCCGGTGCTGCCTAAAGAGTGATGTGCATCTATAGTGATGTGCATCTATTTCATTTGCTGATAGAATGTTGAAGTAATGGAATGCAATATGCCAACGATCAATCCTAACGCATCGGTATTTGGCTGAATCATCAAAAGTAGAAGCTCTATGATATTCCAACACACTTGGGCCCACATTCTTAATGAGAAAAAAACTGTTACTCGCCGTGTCGTCAAACAGTGCGAAGTTGCACGCCGGGGCCGCCATAATCAAATTGAGGCAGTTGAAATCAACGGGCGCACCAAGTGGGAGATCGGCAAGACCTATGCTGTTCAACCAGCCCGTGGCAAAATGCAGATCGCTCGAATCCGGCTAGTCCGCATTCGTAGCGAGCATATTCTGCGCATCTCGACCGCAGATGCCATCGCTGAAGGGTTTAGTAATCGCCAACACTTTCTCCAAGTGTGGGCAAAGATCCATGGCGATGTGTCACTAAACTGCCGAGTTTGGGTTCTCGAGTTTGAACTTGTCGGCGTTCTTATTGATATCCCAACACTTATTGAACAAAAGCAAGGCCTCAACATGCATTAAGCGAGCTTATATAGGATGGTTATAGAGGACCTAATCATCTTAGGGCGGGCATGCCCCGAGCCATTAAAGAACGGTCGAGTTACTGTATGCTTAGCAGGTTGGTCAGACTCACAAGGCTTCGTTCGCCTTTATCCTACCAAGCCCGATCTACCATGGCGTCAGTGGGATAAAGTACGAGTTGAGGTGGAGAAACCATCTCAAGATAACCGCCTTGAAAGCTGGAAGATTGTAGGGTCGCGTTCGGAGTGGCAAGCGCTCGACCATCACATTTCAATAGTCGGCAAGATCACAGATAGAGAGCAACGACGAAGTCTTGTCGCCAACCTGCTTGATAAAGGGCTGCATACAATTCAGCAAGACCAGAGAAGTCTTGGGATCCTGCAACCCCAAATCCTCCGCGCGTATTTTGCAGAAAACCCCTTTATGCTCGTACTTGGCAAATGGGGTTGCCGGGCCTCACCGATCTTGATACTTACCAAGTTAAACGCGAATTCCAGTTTGAGCCGCGTATCACTTTCACTTATCCAGGTTGTCAGACTGCAAGCGGACAACATGACTTTCAGGTGCTGGAATGGGGTGTTTATGAATGGATTAGAAAGAACCCAGAAAACAAAGAGCAGGTTTGGGAGAATCTGGGCATCGGTAAACAAGAATGGGATCAGTTCTTTCTAGTAGGCAATCAAGCAGCTCACCGCAATAGTTTTATGATCATTAGCGTGCTCCGTTTTAAACCGGGAGGGAAACCAGTCACAGCTCCGTTATTCCCATACCGAAAGCTGCCTGACCTCCATGACGAATAGGAATATCCTACCCAACAGCATGCGCTAACTAATCCAAGCATTCCATAAAGTACTTGTCAAGCAGTTGCCAAAGTGGGCAGCTGCTTTTTGATTCCCCTTTGGCACCTTACCCAGCGGACCCCCGGCGTATTAACAAAAGTCAATGATTCTGCGCTGTGAATTTGTGATGATTAGTACAAATGCGCCGCGAGGCGGCGGCGAGGGATGGCGAAGCATGGCCGCAGAGAACAGCGAGGTTTTCCGGCTGCTGGCCGGGCTGCCCGTGGATATCCAGACCCGGCTGCTGGCCGCAGCGCACAGCGAGACCTACCGGCAGGGCGAGCATATTTTTGCGCAGGGGGACGCGCCCAGCGCGTTCTACATCGTTATGACCGGGCGGATCAAGGTAGTGCGCGTGACGCGCGAAGGCTACGAGAACATCCTGTGTGTGCGGGGGCCGGGCGATCACTTCTGCCCGGTGTCGCTGCTGGATCGCGGCGACCAGCTCGGGCGCGCCGAGGCGATGACCGACTGCAGCGTGCTGCGCATCAAGAAGGATGATTTCCTGCAGTTGTGCGACGAATGCCCGGAGCTGCTGGCGCTGGTGCAGGGTGACTGCCTGGCCGAGGTGCGCCGCCTGCTGCACCGGCTGGAGGTGATCGCCTTTCGCAGCGTTGAGCAGCGCGTGGCCTATGCTCTGCTGGCCTCCAGCCAGCGCGAGGGGTCGGATGTGCTGCGGCTGACCCAGCAGGAGCTGGGCGCGCTGATCGGCGCCTCACGCGAGAGCGTCTCGCGCACGCTGTCCGTGTTCGAAGGGCGCGGGCTGGTGCACCTGAAGCGCGGCCGGGTGACCATCGCCAACCGTCGGCGGCTGGAGGAGATCGCAGGGTGGCTGCACACGGCGAACGCTGTGTGACGGCGATCACAGAAGGCGGCGGTATTGTGTGCGATGCTTCACAAAGAGGACGCATCTATGCACACAAGGAGTAACGACCATGTCTCTGTTTGATCGTGCAATCCTGCTGCTGACCGGCCTGACGGCCCTCTACCTGCTGTGGCGGTTTTTCGCCTCGTACCGGCAGGAGAAGCAGCGGCAGAACATCTATTACATGATCGCGTTCGGCGTGCTGCTGGTGGCCGGGCTGCTGCTGATCATCTTCACCTACGGGGCGCTGGCCAGCCCGCTGGTGGTGATCGTGGCGGTGCTGATCCCCGCGGGGCTGGCCGCCGGGCTGGTGGCGCAGATCTACCCGAAGCTGGAGCTACCCTTCGTGATCTTCGCCGTGGTGGGCCTGGCCGCCATCGCGATCACACGCTTCACCGGCCCGGCTGTGCTGGCGACGGTTGTGCTGATCATCGTGCACAGCGTGGCAGGCCTGACCATCTTCGCACTGCCGATCCTGGCCGTGACGCGCAAGCTGGAGCCGGGCGGCTTCCTCTTTGTGACGGTGGGCGGCACGCTGATCGGCCTGGGCGGGATCGCGCTGGCCTTCCTCAAGACGGGCGGGCAGCTCCTGTTCTTCAGCGGCGATTTCGTCATGCTGATCCTGGCGCCGCTCCTGCTGCTGATGACCCTGGCTTTCGCCTGGGGCTTTGTGGGACATCTGCGGGCAGGCCAGGCAGCGCGCCATTAGGCGCGCCGTAAGGCCGGTGCAGGGCTTCTGGACCGCCTGACGGCCCCCTGCCCCGGGCTGTAGATTGGGAAAGGTAAGTGGCTGATGCAGAGCATCGTACAACGTTTCAACTACCTGTTTCGCTCCACCAAAGGGCTGGTGCTGGTCAGCATCGCCCTGATCGCGCTGGTCACCGCCGTGTGGGGCACGATCTCGGGGCCGATGGCCGAATGGGGTGTGCGCGACGTGAGCGTGCGCCTGCTCGGCATGCAGCTCAACCCGGCGGAGCGCGAGGGGCGCATCATCATGCTGTACCACACCATCGCGCTGGCCGTGGTCGCCATCGAGACCTACCTGATCACCGAGCACATCCCGATGAAGCAGCACCAGCAGGTGACGATCAACGGCACGATCACGGTGGGCTACATCCTGGCCATGGTGTTCGGGCTGAGCTTCGCCTACTTCGGGCATAACTGGGCCTTCCACGGGCTGTTCCTGTTCGGCATGTCGCTAACCTTCTTCGCAGGCATCCTGCTGGCGGCGGCGCTGTGGCCGTGGAAGAAGGAATACCACGTCCAGGACCGGGAGTACTCGCACTGGGGCAAGATCGACCTGGAGCGCACAGCCTTCTTTGTGATGGCGGTGGCAACGCTGGGCTCCGCCTTGTTCGGCGCGGTAACCGGATCGTACTGGGGCAACGGTCACGAAACTTTCCTGGCGGAGGACCTGATCCGCGAGCCGGTCAAGACGGCGCTGCAGCTCTCGATCATCGGGCACCTGCACATCATGCTGACGCTGATCGCGGTGGCGCTGGCCCTGCTGATCGGGCGCTGGTATGACTTCAAAGGGGTGCTGCACAAGATCGCCATGCCGCTGATGATCGTCGGCACGATCGTGATCACCCTGGGCGTGTGGGCGGTGGTGCCCTTCGAACCCATCGCCCATATCATCATCTACGTCGGATCGGTGTTCATTCTGCTCTCCGCGCTGATGCTGGTGATCTTCGGCTTCCGCAAGCTGATCCGCGAGGGGCTGGCCGAGACGGGCCAGCGCGGCTTTGTGCCCGCGCTGGGCGCCCTGCTGCGCGACCCACTGCGCTTCGGCACGCTGTGGCAGATGGTGTTCATGAACTTCACGGTGAGCGGCATCGGCATCTTTGTGGCCGTCAAGCTCGACGAGATCTTCCGGGTGTGGCCCGCCCGCGATGAGCGCATCATCCTGACCGGGCACTGGCACGTGCTGTCGGGCATCATCGCCACGATCATCCTGCTGTACTACGCCGACATCGCCGGACTGAAAGGCCGCGCCCGCCGGTGGTTCGGCTGGATCGTGATCCTCTTCTCCGACCTGGCCTTCGCCTCGGTGACCGTGTTCGAGATGAAGCGGCTGTTCGTCAGTGAGGCCAACCAGCAGCCAGTGGTCAACTGGACGATGGCGCTGGTCGACCTGGGGCTGGGGGTGGTGTTGGTGGCGCTGGCCGGGCTGATGATCTGGCGGCTGGTCGACTTGTTCGAGAAGCGCGGGCGCTGGGCCGCCGAACTGGCCGAGACGGGCTTCCCCGCTGATGATGCGCCTCAGGCACAGGTCCAACCGGCACGGGAGGGCACGAAATGAAACGCGCAAGCATCCTGATCACCGCACTGTTCGTGCTGGCGGGCTGCGCGGCAGCCCCGCAGGGCGGCGCCATGCCCACACTCGACACCGGGGTAGACACGGAGGCATGGGTCAGCGTGCCCGCCGGAGAGTTCCTGATGGGCCAGCACGAGCACGAAACCCTGATCGACTACGATTACCAGATCATGGTGACGCCTGTGACCAACGCCCAGTACGCCCGCTTCCTGAATGAGGCGCTGGCTGCCGGGGCGATCCGGCTCGACGGCGAGCAGATCGTGACCTACTACCCCGGCGACGAGTTCCACGGGCACGAGCACGAGGAGCCGATTGAGGCGGGCGACTGGCCCGTGATGTACCTGAACGACGAGGGGTTGCGCCTGACCTTCGACGGCGCGACCTTTGAGGCGAAGCCCGGTTACGAGAACCACCCGGCCACGCTGATGACCTGGTTCGGCGCGCAGGCGTACTGCGAGTTCAACGGCTGGCGGCTGCCCAGCGAGGCTGAATGGGAGAAGGCCGCCCGGGGCACGGACGCACGCGCCTACCCGTGGGGGGACGAGATCGCCCGCAACCAGGCCAACTACTACAGCAGCCACGACCTGTTCGAGAAGATCACGACCGGCGTGGGGGACACGACCCCGGTGGGCTTCTTCAACGGCAGGACCTACCAGGGCTACCAGACGCTCGACGGGGCCAGCCCCTACGGCCTGTACGACATGGCGGGCAACGTGTGGCAGTGGACCGGCGACGTGTATGAGGGCGTTCACTACCGGTATATGCGCGGCGGCAGCAAGGCCGATTACGAGTACAACCTGCGGGTGTGGACGCGCAACAACGCAGCGCCGACCTACGCGAGCATCAACGTGGGGTTCCGCTGCGTGGACGGGGGGTAGACGATGGGCCAGGAGATACAGGCCCTTGCCGCGCCGCGCACCGGGCAGGTGATCCGGGCGGCGCTGGCCAGCCGGGCCCGCGCGTACTGGACGCTGATCAAGAGCCTGCAGACCGGACTGCTGCTGTTCACCGGGCTGGCGGGCTATCTGAGCACGTCCAGCGAGCATCCCTGGGGCGCCGTGCTGGGCGTGGCAGGCAGCCTGTTCCTGGCGATCAGCGGGAGCACGATGCTCAATATGGTGTATGACCGCGACATCGACGCCGAGATGGAGCGCACCGCACAACGCCCGCTGCCCGCAGGGAAACTGGCCTGGCGCGAGGCGCTGGCCGTGGGCCTGCTGGTCGGATCGGCGGGTGTGGCCTGGGCCGTGCTGCTCTCCCCGCTGTTCGGGCTGGTGGTGTTCGCCGGGTTGTTCCTGGATGTGGCCGTGTACACGGTCTGGCTCAAACGGCGCACACCCTGGTCAGTGGTGTGGGGCGGGCTGTCAGGGGGCATGCCGATCCTGGCGGGCCGCGCGCTGGCCGCCGGGCAGATCGAGCCGATCGGGGTGATGCTGGCGCTGGTGGTGCTGCTGTGGATCCCCACGCACATCATGACCTTCAGCATCAAATATGCGGGGGACTACGCGAAGGCGAGGGTGCCGGTCTTCCCGAACGTCTACGGCGAGGGCGCCACGCGGCGTGCGATCGCGCTGTCGACGGTGCTGGCCGCCGTGCTGATGTCGCTGGCAGCCTGGCAGATCGGGCTGCCCTGGGGCTGGCTGCACGCGACGGTGGCGCTGGGCGCCGTGCTGATCGCGCTGGCGGTGGCCGGTGCGGTTTTCCCGTCGTCGCGGCTGAACCATGTGCTGTTCAAGTGCGCGTCGCTGTATATGCTGGGCGCGATGGCGCTGATCATCGTGGGGGCGTGAGCAACCCGGCGCGAGCCGCAAAGGATGCCAAGACAGCAAAGATGATCCGAGATAGCCCAAGGAGAGTTCCACTGATGAAGAACAAACTGGCCAAAGTGCTGCGGATCGTGACGATTGTGCTGCTGAGCATCACCGCCGCGTGGACCGTGCTCAGCGGGGTGGGCACGACATGTGTCGCCTTCGGCGCGGAGAAATACGAGAGCATGGCGGCCATCGTCCCCTATAAAGGGCTGTACCAGGCCTTCGTCTTCCTGACGCTGGCGGTCGGCGCGGCCGCGATTGCAGCGACAATCGCCTTCGCACGCGGCAAGCGCTGGGCGTTCGGCGGGCTGCTGGGCATCCTGGCGGCGGGGATCGTGGTGGGCGGCGTGCATATGTATTATTCCAACATGCTGCGCGGAAGCAGCGCACCCGCTAACCTGCGGGTTTACCTGTCGGTGCTGAGCATCGCCGCCCTGCTGGTGCTGCGCATCCCCGGCATCTGGAAAGCGCTGGACTTCGGCGCGGGCAAGCCGGGCAGCGTGTCGAACCTGCCGGGCGCAGCAGCGATGATCGCCGGGGGCATCACCGCCCTGAGCGCGCCCTGGTGGGCCACCCCCACCCACGTGCTGGACGGCACCAACTGGGCGCACTTTATCGACGGGCCGCTGATGGGCGTGGGGGCGGCGCTGATCCTGATCGGGCTGGGTATGCTGGCCTGGCCTGTGCTGGCAGCGCGTGTCCGCACGCCGCAGGCGCTGGAGCGTAAGCGCAGCGCCTGAACGAGGGAGTACCTTCCAGGGCCCATGCTTGGACCCTTTCTCCTGCACACCGCCCGGCGTCCGGCCGGGCGGTGCTGTTTGTATCGCTGCTCCGGGCGGCGCGGATGCCTCCGGTGTACTGGAGATCAGCATTGAGGGTAAGCAGACCCTAGTCCAGCAGGGCGGCAAGCGCGGCCCCTGTGTCGGTCAGGTCATCCAGCAGCACATCAGGCCCATGAGCCGCCAGCGCCGCGCGGTCGAAGTCACCGCTGGCCACGCTGACGACACGCGCGCCGCAGGCACGCCCGGCGCTGATATCCGGCGGGGCGTCGCCGAGCGCCACCAGGCGCAGATCATCCGGGTTGAGGCTGTAATGGGCCGCGGCCCGCTCGATGGCCAGGGCGATCAGGTCTACACGCTGGTCGCGTTCATGGCCGCAGGCGCGCACCGGGAAAAAGCGCGCCAGCCCGCTGCGCTCGAGCAGCACATCCACGGTGAGGCCCAGCGACCCGGTGACCAGGGCGCGCGGGATGCCCAGCCCGTCCACACATTCGAGCAGGGTGAGGGCACCGGGCAGCACCCGCCTGCTCAGGTCGGCCGGGAGCAGCGCGACCATCGCGCCGGGCAGCTCGCCGATCGCCCGGTCGATGTGCGCGGCTATCTGCGGCTCAGGCACCGCCGCAGCCCGGCAGACGCGCCGCATATACTCCACCTGCGAGAGCCCGTCCGGCCTGACCTCGACCGCTTCGCTGTCAATCCCCCAGATGCGCCGCATGACGATCTGCACGCTGCGGTGGTGCTCATCGCGCACGTGGAGCAGCGTGCCATCCATGTCAAAGAGGATCAGCCTCGGTGAGCCAGTTTGGGAGGGAGGGGAAGGCTTCAATTCAATACTCCGTATCAGAACCCCAGATACAGGCGAATAAACGGCCACTGGCGCACCAGCTCAACGGCGCCGACGAGGACGAGGACCGCCCCGGCGATGCGCCCGGTAACCGGGTAGAAGCGGCGCATCTGCTGGAGCAGCCAGCGCTGGCGCACCTGGCCCAGCAGTGACAACACAAGCAGCGGCAGGCCCAGGCCCAGCCCGAAGAACAGCACATAGAGCAGGCGATCTCCCACGGAGACCGCCGTCAGCGAGAGCGTGAACACGCTGATCAGCAGCGGTGCAGCGCAGGGCATCAGCATGGGGCCGTAGAGCGCCCCGTACAGGAAAGCCCGCAGCGGCGCCGGGCCCCCGCCCGGTGTGCTGATGGCGGGAAGCCGCTTGAAGATGTCCACGCCAAGCAGAAGCAGCACGCCCAGCACGACCACCAGCAGGGTAGCCAGCGGGGTGACCAGGGCAAGCACCTGCCCGACCGCCATGCCCAGCAGCGCGATCAGGCCGCCAAGCAGCAGCATGCTGAGCATCAGCCCGGCCAGCACCACCAGCCCCAGGAGTCCCTGGACGGTGCGCGATGATCGCTCCTCGTCAGATGCCTGCGCGGCCAGGTAAGCCAGAAAGCCGGGGTAAAGCGGCAGAAAGCAGGGCGAGACGGTCCCCAGGAGGCCCAGCCCGAACGCCGTCACCAGCTCAGCCATGCAGCCCGACCCTTACTGGCGCTCGGCGACCAGATCAAGCAGCACGTCGCGCGGTTTGAGTCCGCGCCCGATCAGGTCCGCGCTGCCATCCGGGCTGATGAAGATAAGCGGCGTGGCGGTGACGTTGATCGCCATCACCCCGAATTCAGCGACAAGCCGGTCGATCATGGACTGCGGGGCAACTGCCGAGCGCCAGGCGATGTTGTTGTCCTGGGCATGGTTGCGCAGGATGGTCTGCGTCTCATTCGGCTCCACATCGAGCGAGACAACCACTACCTCGTCGTCGCTCCAGTGCGCGGAGGCGATCTGGATCTGCTGCTGCTGGAGCAGGCAGTTGATACACCATACCGCCATCAGGTCCACAATCACCACCTGGCCTTCAAACCCGGAGAGCGTGAACTCCTCGCCGGAGATCACGTCAGTCAGGGGGATATCGCGCCAGCCCAGCTCATCCGGGATGGGTGTGGGCGCGGGGGTGCTGTCCGCCACAGGTGCACAGCCAGCAACCCCCAGCGCCACACCCAGCCATAGACCTGCCAGGAGAAATGGCAGATAAACCCGTTTACCCATGTCCGTCCCCCTCTATTCTAATCCTATCCCGCGGCGGTCACCCATCAGACATGGTGAGGGTTAGGCTGCTTACCTTGCGGTCACCCCAGGGCACCATCCCACAGCACCTGGAGTGCCTGCAGACCCTCGCGAGAGCGGCGCATGGTCTCGGCATCGAGCGGAAGCAGCGGGCGGCGCGGGAAGCCCGCATCAAAGCCGCGCAGGCTGAGCAGCGCGTAGGCGCACGAAACCGACGGGTCGATGTGCATCAGGTCCCACAGCTTGAGCACGCGCGCCTGCCACCGGCTGGCGTCCTCAGGTGTGCCCGTGGCGGCCGCCTCGTAGAAGCGGCGCATCACCTCAGGGAAGGGGTTGGCCAACCCGGCGATGCAGCCGCGCACACCCATCACAAAGGCGGGCAGCATCAGGCTCTCCGAGCCGATCACGAAGTCGAACCCGGGCTTCCTGACCACGCGCATGGCCATGTACAGCTTGCTGATGTCGAAGCTGCTGTCCTTCAGCCCGGCCAGCCCCAGCTCCGCCAGCCTGTCGAGCAGGGCGGGCGAGAGCGGGTTGCCGGTCGCTTTGGGGTTGTCGTAGGCATAGACGGGGATGCTGACCGCCTGCAGGAGGGCTTCAAAATGCGCGCAGATGGCAGCCTCATTGTGCGTGTAATAGTAGGGAGGCACAGCGGCGACTGCCTGCGCCCCATGCTGCTCGGCATGGCGGGCCAGGCGCAGCGTGGTCTGCGTGTCGATGGCACCCACGTGGGCGATCAGGCCCACGCGGTCCCCGACCGTCTCCGCCAGCACTTCGAAAACACGCTCACGTTCCTCGGGGCTCATCAGCGGGCCGGAGCCGTAGCTGCCGCACACATACATCCCGTGCACATGCCCCGCCCAGAACTCCGCCAGCGTGCGCAGGCGGCGCTCATCGAGCGCCCCGGACTCATCAAAGGGGGTGAGCACAGGGGGGTAAATACCCTGGACTACCATCGTTGTATCCTTCCGTCAGCCTGCCCGGTCAATGGCGGGCAGCTCGTTCGCCACCAGGTCGGCCATGAAATTGCAGGCCGCCTCAGCGCCTTCCCCCTCGGTCACAATTAGAATCTCATGGCCGGAATCCGCGCCCAGGGTGAGCACACGCAGGATGCTCTTGGCATCCACCGGGCCGGTGCCGGTGGTCAGGTCGGTGATCTGTATGGAGCAGGCAAAGCCTGAAGCCGCCTGGACCAGGCGCGCGGCAGGCCGCGCGTGCAGGCCGGACGGGTTGACAATCAGTACACGGCGTTCTGCTTTCATCGGCCCCTGGCTTCCTGTGCCGCGCGGACCCAGGCCGCGGCGGTACGGGTGATCTCATCAAAGCGCCCAGCCCTGACCAGCTCGGGGTTGGCCAGGTTGGTAGCACCGGCCACCCCGACCGCGCCCGCCTTGAACCAGCCCGGCAGGTTCTCAAGCGTCACGCCGCCCACCGCCACCAGCGGGATCTGTTTCATGGGGGCATTGACCGCCTTGAGGTACTCCGGCCCGGAGGGCATGGCCGGGAATAGCTTGACGGCATCCCCACCGGACTCCCAGGCCAGCAGCACCTCTGAGGGCGTGTAGGCGCCGGGGAAGCTGAGGCGCCCGTAGCGGCGCGTCAGGGCGATCACCTCGGTGCGCAGGACAGGCGAGACGATGAAATCAGCCCCGGCCAGGATCGCAGCGCGTGCAGAGGGCTCGTCAAGCACCGTGCCCGCCCCGATCATGACTGCATCGCCAAAGCGTTCGTGAATGCGCGCGATATAGTCGACGGCATGCGGGGTCACCAGCGAGATCTCGATCACATCGACGCCGCCCTGGGCCAGCGCGTCGATGGTGGGCTCGACGGCATCTGCCGAGTCAATCCGGACGATGGCCATGACGCCAACGTCGAAGAAATGCCGCAGCTTCTCCTGTAAAGAACGCATAATCCCACTACTCTCCTTAAATAAAACAATCGGACCTTAACAGCACAGCGCCGCCAGCAGGGGGGCGCCAGCGCCCAGCTCCATCACCGGCGGCAGCCCGGCCAGGCGGGGTTCGATGTGTTGAGGAAACTCGATCCGGTCAAAGACGCCCTGCACAGCGCGCTTCAGACGGGGCTGCAAGGGGGTCCCCTGCCAACCGGGTGGGAGGTAGGTCCCGGTCGGCAGGGTTAGCACAATACAGGCCCCAGGCCTGAGCACACGACGCGCTTCACGCAGGGTGGGCACTGGATCGGGCAGCAGATGCAGCAGGTTGAACAAGCAGACACCTGCCAGGCTGGCACTCGCCACAGGCAGCACCTCGGCCCGCGCCTGGAAGGTGGGAGGCGGGCTTTCAACGAGGACATGCATCACATGCAGCGCCTCCCGGCTCAGGTCACAGCCAAAAACCTGCAGGCCGGGATTGGCCCTGTTCAGCAGAGCCAGCCCCACCCCGTACTCACAACCGACGTCCAGCACAGGTCCCGCTTCAAACCGCCCGGCAGCCCAGGCATACAGCCCGGCATGCAGGGTCAGGCGGGGATCATCACTGAACGCGCGGCAGAAGGCCCCCGAACCAGACAGCATAGGCCAACCGCCCCCCGCTAGAAATCCAGCCAGCGGGCGGGGTTAGCCACAAACACCTTCTGCACCAAGGCGTCATCCCAGCCCGACTCGCGCAGGCGCGGGATGAACTTCTTGATGATGTATTCAAAGCCAGGCCCGCCGCCGTACCCCTTGAGATACGAACGACGGCCCATGTCACCGGAGATCATGATGCGGTCGGCATGGCCCGCGTCGACCAGACGGTTGAGCATGAGGATGCGCTGCTCGTCGGGCGCGTACTTGATCTTGGATGGGCCATCGAACATCACGGCTGCGCCCCGCTCCGCGATGGCCTTCAGATAGCCGAAGTCAAGGTTCTGATCGAGGTGGGCGATGCCCACACGGGTCAGGTCGGCGCCCTCTGCCTCAAGCATGTCCAACTGTTCGAGAGCCATGGTGCCGCGTGTGGTATGGGTCAGTACGGGACAGCCAGTGGCCTTCTGTGTGCGGCCTGCCGCCCGTGTATAACGCTCCTCAATGGGCCGGAAAAAGCCATAGCTGGTGCCCGTTTTGACGATACCTGCGCGGGCCGGGGTGCCGTCCATCCCATCGTGGATGTCGCAGATACACATCTCGGTCATCTGCTCGGTAGACATGGCCTGCAGCCAGTCGTCGGCGTAATCGCCCCGGTTAAAGCCGGTGATCGCCACGATCTGCACGGGCGTTTGTTCGGCCACCCTGATCAGGTCGCGCGCATCACGCCCGTAGTCGATGGCAGTGGCATCCACCATCGTGCGGCCCCCCGCCCGATAGAACAGGCCCAGCTCGACCAGGATTTTCGGAATACTGTCGAGCACGTAGTCCGGGTCCTCCTTGATCCGCGACAGGGGCGGACGAGTGAGGATGTGCTCGTGGGCGTAGGTGAACCCCGCCTGATCCGGCGGGATGTCGCCCAGAACGGTGCGGATCATGTACAATCCCTCCAGATGCAGGTGGGGGCCTGGAAGCGAGCGATTCGCGGTCGTCAGCTCCAGCCCCCCACTCGCGTTGTGCAGACGACCCTGACCCGTCCAGGTCAGGGTTGTTTGCTGTTATTACTCAGCCGCCATGGGCTTGCGGCCCTTAACGGCGAAGATCATGACCACGGCGAGCACGCCGAGGACGATCGCGGCGATGCCGAACGAGCCGAAGCCCTGGACACGCGATCCACCGATCAGGTTGATGATCCAGTAGATGGGCGCCCACAGGATGTAGTCGCCGCCCCCGAAGATCAGGCCGGTGCCCTCGAAGAAGGAGGCCTGCAGCGGGTAGGTCACCAGGGCAACCAGGTTGATGACGATGCCGATGAATGCACCGGCGATGATCGAGCCCACCCAGCCGCCGTGACGGTCACCAAACACCCCTGCCAGCGCGCCATCGAAGAAGAAGAAGATGGGGCCGGGGAAGATGATGATCGACGAACCAATCGCCACCTGGACGAGCGCGAAGATGACCATCGCGACGAAGCAGGAGAGGAAGCCCAGGATGACACCGGTCGGCGAGTACTGGAAGAACAGCGGGGAGTCCAGCGCGGGCTGCGAGCCGGGCAGCAGGGTCTTCGCGATACCTTCGAAGGCCGGGATCATGGCTGCCAGGAACATGCGAACGCCGAACAGCACAATGGCCACGCCGGCGGCGAACTCGAAGCCGCGCAGGATCAGCCAGACGATCCAGTTCTTGGAGCCGGCGAGCTCCGCGACAGCCGCCTGACCGACCACCAGGCCGATGATGATATAGACGACCGGGATCAGCAGGGCAAGCAGCACTGTGTAGTCGCTGAAGATGGAGAGGATGCCCGGCAGCTCGATCTCATCGCTGCGCTTGGACTTGACCAGCACGCCCGCCAGGGCGCCGGAGGGCAGGTCCATGGTTTGCAGGTGGCCCAGTGTGAACATGCCATTGGTGAGCGGCTGCGAGAACGGCCGCGCAATAGCGGGCATGATCGTCCAGAACAGCGCGGTGAGGATCGCTGCGAAGATGATCAGGCCGGTGCCGCTCAGGCCCAGCGTGCTGGCGCCGACGATGGTGGCAATGGAGGTATTGAAGAGCATGATGTGGCCGGTCAGGAAGACGTTCTTGAAGGTGGGGATGGGGATGAGGCGCACCAGGAGCAGGTGCAGCACGAAGGCGGCCACAAAGCCTATCGAGATCTCCACTGCGTAGGTCTGCATGGCCACACCGAAGGGGCCGAAGCAGTCCGGCAGCACACCGATCACGCCAAAGGACGTGTTCAGCAGGCTGGTCAGCGGCAGCAGCGAGCCCAGGAACACACCAATGCCGGCGTTGAGGATGACGATGCCGACAATGGTCTTGATCGTCCCCTCCAACACCTCATCGGCGTCGCGCCTCTGCAGGAGGAGACCAATCAGGGCGACCAGTCCAAGGAAGACCGGGGCCTCGATGAATACCTCCTGAATGAGGAAGTTAATGACTTGCATTTGCCCTTCTCCTTCTGACTAAGAGATGACTCAGCGATCAACAGCGTCTTGCACGTTCAAACCGGCGGGCGCCGGCGCCCTCTCGTGGCAGCGGCTGCGCTGCCGCCGGACCTTCCTAAAGCAGCCTGCTGGCTATGGAAAGCCGCCGGTCGGCGCCCTGGCGCCGTGTGTGGCGTCGACCGGCGGCCTGTGTGCTCAGGACGTGCCGTACTTCTTGACGAACTCCTCGAAGTAAGGGCCGAGCAGCTTGCGCAGCTCATCGTTGTCGATGAACGACTTGACGGCCAGCACAGGCGTGCCCGGTATCTCGCCCACGCGCGGGGCCAGGTGGTCCTGTGCGACGATGACGTCACACTCGTGACCTTTGGCCGTACCGGCATCCGCGGCCACGATGGCCGTCTTGATCCCGTACTCGCGAGCGATCTTCTCGATGGAGACCTTGGCGAGCAGGCTGCTGCCCAGGCCGCACCCACAGACGGTGACGATTTTCATACGTCTTGCCATACTAGTTCCTCCCGGGCCTGGAAGTGAAACCAGGTCGTGTTACGCGTAACTTCACAGCTTGTGATCGTTGTACCCTCGGTTTGTATGCTGCTCCCCCTTTCTGCTCCAGGCGCCAGAACTCGCGTGGCGAAGGCGGTGTGTGTTCCAGACCTGCACACCTGCAGATGTGCGGGTCAATGCGCTGCAAAGGTGAAGGCCCGTGCCGGGTTGTGCACAAAGATGTCCTGGATGACTTCCTCGGGGAAGCCCTCCTTGCGCATACGCGGCACGAAATGCCGGGGCATGTAGGCCATTCCCGGCCCACCGCCATAGCCCACAAAGTAGCTGCGGCGCGCGATATCGCTGCCCCATACGATCTGTTTGCCGTACCCGGCATCAACCATCCTACGAACCAGATCAATGAAGGTGCACTCAGGGAAGTACTTGACACGTGACGGGGTATCGTAGAGCAGGTAGGCGCCGGTCTCTGCGATCTCGCGATGGGTGTAGAAGTCGGGGTTGCGGTCAAGGTGGCCGACCACAATATGGGCGGGGTCGACCCCAAAACGGGCCAGCAGTTCCACCTGTTGTAACCCCATGGTGCCCTGCTCGGTATGCGATGAGATCGGTGCGCCGGTCTGCCTGTGCGCGATGGCCGCCGCTTCGATCACACGCTGCGCCTCAGGGGGCACGAAGTGATAGGGCGTAGCGATCTTGATCACCCCGGCGCGGGCGGTCGTGCGGTCCACAAAGGGGCCGTTGTAGCTGTTGGCATCCATGCCCTGCTCGATCTCCTCGACGAAGACCTGCGCCATCTGATCGGGGGTATAGAAGTGCTGCCAGTGCGAATCGAGGTAGTAGTCCGACTTCTGGATGCCGGTGGAGGCGATCACATGCAGGCCGGTGCGCTGCGCGATCTCAACCATTTTGCGCACATTGCGCCCCACCCCGATACAGCTCATCTCCACCATGGCGTGTCCGCCCGCCGCCATGAACTCCTGCACATCCACGCAGACTTTGTTGACATCATCGATCTTGAAATCAGGGGTCTTGGCGACGATCAGGTCACGGTCCATGATCAGATGGCCGTGCGAGTCTGTGAAACCAAGCTGCTCAGGGGCCAGCGGCCCCAGCACCGTCCTAATATGGCTCATGATACCAGCTCACTCAGGTTGACAGGGACAGGATCAAGCAGGATGCCCTGGTCCAGCAGCGCCGCGCGCAGTGCGTCCGGCGCCACAGCGCGGGGCTGGATACCCGCCTGCAGGGCCAAGGTCGCAGCGACACCCGCCGCCTCGCCCATCGCCATGCACTGCGCGGAGTTGCGCGCGGAGGCCTGCGCCTCGTGTGTGGCACTCAGGCTGCGCCCGGCGACGATCAGGTTATCCACCTGGCGCGGCAGCAGCGCGCGATAGGGAATCTGGTAATAACCCGGCCCCTGCACATAGACCCAGCGCACATCCTTGCCTGCGTGGTGATCTTCAATGGGGGCAGCGCAGCAGGCCACCGCGTCCTCAAACTGGCGGCCTTCGACCACATCCGCGCCGGTCAGCACATATTCCCCGATCAGGCGGCGTGTCTCGCGCACCCCTATGTAACTGGCGGTATAGGCCAGGTAGGCATTCTCAAAGCCCGGGTGTTCGTTCTGGAGGAAGCGCACGTATTCCTGCGTCTGGCGGCGCCCCTCGATCTCCGCCTCGGTCAGCGCAAAGGGATCGGTGGCATCGACATTGGGGACGCGCGTCAGGTTGGCGTGCACAAAACCCGCGTGCGGCGTGGGGTGAATCGAGCCGCCGATGCGAGTCAGCCTGTATTTGCCGCTCTCAACGGCCCTGCGCATCAGCTCGGCGCGCTCGGCCTGGGTCACGGCGAAGGCGCGCTCGTTATCGACGTTGCCCATATAGAAGATCGTGCTGAGCGACTGGACGGGCAGGCCGCCCGAGCCCGCCAGTTCGAAGGGGGCCCCCGCGCGGGCGGCGATGTCCGCATCGCCCGTCGCATCGATGATCACGCGGGCCCGCACCTGCTTCAGACCGGCCTTGTTGGAGACGATCACGCCGCGCAGCGCCCCCTCCTCGACCACCACATCAGGCACGAAGGTGTGGTAAAGCAGTTTGCCGCCCGCCTCGAGCACCAGGCCCTCAAACAGCAGTTTGAGCCGCTCCATGTCGTAGGTCACGCCAGTGCCCGCGCCGAAAGTGTTGGGGCGGGCGAAAGCCGCCCCCTGCTGCTGCAGGCGCTCGACGATCTCATAGGTGATGCCGCCCACCAGCCGCCGGGTGTTCTCGCCGGGGCTGTAAAAACCATAGAAGGTGTCAACACCCATGATGGTGCGGCTGCCGCCCAGCGCCCCCTGCGATTCGACCAGCAGGACTTTAGCGCCACGCCGCGCGGCTGCGATGGCCGCCAGCGGCCCGGCGGAGCCACCGCCTACCACCAGCACATCGGCTTCATACAGAACATCCATGATCAGCTCAGTCCTCTTCCTGTTCTGCCTGTGCGAATAGGGAGTAAACTTCCTCTTTGGTCTGCACGACCATAAGCCGGCGCACCAGGTCCTTGGAGAGCAGCAGGGTGGCAAGCGTCTGCATGGCGCGCAGATGGATCTGTTTGTCAAGGGCCGCCAGTGCGAAGATCAGGGTCACCGGGTCATGGTCAGCGTGGCCGAAGTTGATGGGAGTGTTCAACCTGACCAGGCTCAATGCGGTCTGGATGGCCCCTTCCTCGGGACGGGCATGCGGCATGGCGATCCCGGGTGCGATGACGATGTAGGGGCCCAGCTCCTCGGCTGTGCGCAGCATGGCCTCGATGTACGGCTCGCGGATGGCGCCGGTGTCCAGCAGCAGGCGCCCCGCGATGCGCGTGGCATCACGCCAGTCCACGGCCTCCACGCCAAGCGCGATGCGCTCCGGGGGGATCAGGTCCGGCAGCGTGGGGAGGCCCACAATCTCGTCCGGGTTGTCATCAAATCCATTCGACATGGCGGTACTCTTTCAAAGTAAGCAGTTTCAGGGTGCCGCGCGGTCCACAGCCTGGCGCAGCGCGGCCACATCAGCGGCGGAAAGCAGCGCGCTGACCACAACCACCGGGCGTTCGGCATCACGCAGGGGCACGGTGCTGACAATCAAGTCGACGTCACGCGGGATGCCCCGCTGGAGATCGCGCGTGGACATGATGTCAACAATCGGCAGGTTTGGGATTTCCTTCTTGAGCCGCGAATGCAGCAGCCAGGAGGTCGCCGCCCCGCTGGGGCAGACGATCAACACGTTGGGCAGGCGCAGCTCGTCATAGCGCATCATGGCGCCGGCCAGGTACATGGCGATGTAGGCGATCTCATCAGGCGGCAGCGGCTTGCCCACGTAATCGGTAATCGCATCACTGGCGATGCGGCAGGCCTCGTAGGTCTCTGAGTAGCGCGTGCGGATCTCGTCGAGCAGCGGGTTGCGGATGGGCAGGTCAAGGCGCAGCCGCTGGAGGGTCGAGCCCAGGTGGGCCGCCAGACGGCCCAGCAGCTCGCTGTCACGGTCAAAGGTTCGCTTGAGGATGCCACCGGCACGGGCCAGCAGCGAGTGGGCCAGCATGCCCGCCTCGGCGGACATCTCACCCAGCAGCCGGTTGTCAGGCTTGGCGTTGAGAATCTGGAGCGTCAGGTGCCCAACCTCGCCCTGGGGCACCACCAGCCCGAAGGACTCCTGGATCATCTTGGCGATATCACAGGCCACGCGGTAGGCAGGCTGGTCAATCAGCGTTTTGAGCTGGGCGGCGTCCATCTCGATCACATGATGCTCACCGGTGCGGCGCACCAGCAGTGTGATGTAGAGCGCCAGCGTCAGGTGATCGGTATCAATGAAGCGCGTGGTGAGCTGTGCCTCCGCATAGCCCACGAACTCGCGGGCACGGGTCAGCGGCAGGGCGCCGAGGTATCCGGCCATCAGCTCGGCCAGCGGGGGGTTGAACAGGCGCAGCGGGCAGGTCTGCAGCCTGCCATCCGCACAGAAGCGGAACAGGGTGGCCTCGTCAAAATGGGCGAAGACGAGTTCCAGCAGGACTTTGCGCCAGTCGAGCTCCTTGCCCATCAGCTTGGTGCCGTAGTTGGGCCGCTTGACCAGGAACAGATCGCGGGACTCATACCATTCGGCGATGGCCGCCAGGTCTTTGAGAATGGTGCTGCGCGAGACTTCAAGCCGGTTCTGGAACTGCTGGAGGATAAGCGGGCCGGGGCTGGTGTGGATCATGAAGGTGAGCAGGTCCCGGCGCTCCTCGCTGCCCAGCGCGCCCGGTGAGCAGCCCGTCTCGGCCAGCGTGTCGATCAATGCATGGCGGTTCCGGTTATCGGTATCTACCCAGATGCCGCCGCCCGGCTGACGATCCAGCGCAAAGCTGTGGCTGTGCAGCCACAGCTCCACCGCCGGGAGCTGGTAGCTGACGGTGCTGGCGCTCAGGTTGAGGGCGTGGGCGAGATCACCCAGCGAAACAGGACTGCTGGTTGAGAGCAGCCCAACAATAATCTGGCGCTGGGTGGTAGTGAGGTCCATGATGTCCTGCCGGTTACTACGTCAAAGGGCACACGGTGATCTGGGGCGCTACCCCGGATGCTTTCCAGGCATTCATACGCAGCCGGCCTTTACGCGCTCGAAGTTTCTGGTGATGCCCCGGTTGTGGAAGCAGGTCGTGTGAAAGAGGCGCGGCCAGGCGTCTGAGGAACTTTGCAGAAGCTGCAAATATCACCGATTTGCCGATCCTGTGATCATCATATACTGGCTGAAGGGGGTCAATCAAGTAGGTGCGAGGGCGAATTAGTATGATCTTTGGGGGTGCAGCAGGCGCCGGGTGAACGAATCGAGGGACTCCGGCTGCACACCAGCAGCGCCCCACCCCTTCGCCAGCGGCTTGAAACCTTCTATAATCTGAAGCATCGTCTACCCGGGAGTCCGCCCATGCCACAGCCTGCACTGCCCGCACCGGCAACCCTGATCAGCACGCTGGCCGCCTGCGTCCTTCTGGCAGCCTGCCGTGCCCCGGCAGACCCCGAGGCACTCGCAGCACAGACCCACCCCCTGCCGGGGGGCCGCCGCCTGGTGATGGAGGTGGGCAGCGCCACCCTACGCATCACCCAGGCGGAGGACAGCGCCGTGCACCTAGAAGGCACGCTGATGCAACCGGACCGGGCGCACCTGGAGATCAGCGGGCAGGCAGACGAACTGACGATCCGGGTGGTGGATCGCACAGGCGGTGACCCCCAGGCTGCACTGGCCGACCTGATTGTTCAGGCCCCGGCGGGAGCGCATATCACCGTCGAGGCCTTTGCAGGGCAGATCACTGTGCATGACTGGCAGGGCACCCTGCATGCGACCAGCGTCACGGGGAGCATCGAGGTAGAACGGGTGCAGGGCGAGCTGTGGCTGCGCGCCCCGCGCGGCGACATCCGCGCAGTTGGGTGCGCAGGCGAGGTGCACCTGGTGGGCGAACACGGCACCCTGAGCCTGGAAAACTGCTCCGGGCAGCTTGCCGCCACCAGCATCATGGGCACGCTGCGCTACAGCGGGACCCCGGACGCCGGGGACGAGGTGCTGCTGGAGGTCGATCATGGGCCGGTGGAACTGCGGCTGGGGGCTGGCAGCAACGCAGCCGTGCAGATCAGCACGACCAGCGGGCGCGTAACCTGCAGCGTGCCTGGCATGGCCGGGACATTCGACGCATGTTCGGCAGCCCTGGGCAGCGGCGCAGGCAGGCTGGCTATCCGCACAGTCAGCGGCGCGGTGACGATCACCCCCCTCTTTTAACACGACCAAAGCAACCCCACTTGCACAAACTGCTTGACTCCGCAGCTTTTTTCATGCTACCATGCTGTGTAACATATGTGAGTTCTTATTCACGTATGTGAGTTTGTGAACAATCACACATATCTAATTATTCCGGTAAGATTTATCCAATTTAACAGCCCCGACGCACAACACACAGCAGGAGTGTGAGCGTGACCCCGATGACCCCTCGCGAGCGCGTCGCTGCAGCCCTGAACCACCGTGAACCCGATCGAGTGCCAGTCAGCCTGGGCGGTTCGGCCAACCATATTGCGGAAGCCGCCTTCATCCGGCTGCGCGATCACCTGGGTGCGCAGGATATCCCGCGCCGCACGCTGGTGGGCTTTTATACAACCCCTGATTACAACCCGCTGCTGGACAAGCTGGGCACAGACATCCGCTACATCCACATGCGGCCCCCGGCGAGCTACCACGCCCACTCGCTGCTGGAGCCGTTCGAGCCGTTTGTGGACGAGTGGGGGCTGACCCATCAACTGACCTCCGGTTACTACGACCTGCCGGGGGCGCCGCTGGCGGAGCGGTTCACGCCGGAGGGCATTGAGAACTACGCGTGGCCCGACCCCTACGACCCTGTCCGCATGGAGGGAGTCAAAGAGGAAGTCGAGCGGCTGTACAACGAGACCGACCACGCCATCGTGGCACACCGCCCGGTCTACGGCAATATCTGGGAGATGTCGCGGCTGCTACTGGGCATGGAAAAGGCACTGGTAGCAACCATCCTGGAGCCGAAGACCTTCGACGCGCTGATGTGGAAGCTCACCGAGGTGCTCAACGGCTTCTATGACGCCTTCCTGAGCGTGGTAGGTCCGTACGTACAGATCGTCGAGATGGCCGAGGACCTGGGCACCAACATGGGCCCGATGGTCAACCCCAAGTTTTACCGCGAGCACATCAAACCCCGGCACAAAGAGACGATCGCGCTGATCAAGCAGAAGGCGCCCAATGCCAAAGTGATGCTGCACTGCGACGGCGCGATCCACGCATTTCTGCCCGATCTGATCGACGCGGGCTTTGAGGCCCTCAACCCGATTGAGTCGAACCTGCCGGGCATGAACCCGGCAGACCTCAAGGCGGAGTTCGGCAGCGAGATGGTATTCATGGGTGGGGTCGATGTGCGCGAGGTGCTGACGCGCGGCAGTGTTGAGGACGTGCGGCATGAGGTCAAGCTGCGCATCGCCCAGATGGCGCCCGGCGGCGGGTACATCTGCGGGCCCTCGCACAACTTCGGCAACGACATGCCGTTGGAGAACATCCTGGCCTTCTTCGAGGCGACGCGCGAGTTCGGCAGCTACCCCCTGGCCTTCACACTGGATGACCTGGAGGCGAAGGGCTCATGATGGAGGAAGCCCTGCGCCGGGCTGTGCTGGATGCGGCACTGGCCTTGCGCCGCTACGGCCTGGTGTGGATGGCCGGCGGCACCGTCTGCGCGCGCAACCCGGAGACGGGGGCTGTGGTCGTCACGCCCAGCGGGCTGGACTACGATGCGCTGTCTGCCGCTGACATGATCGTCACGGACATGGAGATGAATGTCCTGGACGGCGCCTACCGCCCGTCGGTGGCGCTCAACCTGTGGACAGCCATCCTGCGTGCGCGCCCGGATATCCATGCTGTAGTGCATACCCATTCGCCGTACGCCAGCGCCTTCTCGGTCGCCAACCAGCCCATCCCGGTGATGATGGAAACCTTCGGCAACTGGTTCGGCCAGCCGGTGCGCGTGGCCCGTTATGCCGCCATCGAGGATGCCCACTTCCTGACTGCACCGGTCGAGGCGTTGGGTGACGGCTACGCGGTACTGCTGGGGCGCCACGGCCCGATCACGGTGGGGGCCACGTTGGCCCACGCGCTGGAACGCGCTGTAACCCTGGAGGAAGGCGCCAAGGTGTACGTGATGGCCAAAGTGCTGGGCAGCCCGGAGACATTCAGCGAAGCAGAGGCGCGGGCCTCCTTCGAGTACTACCACAACCGCTACGGCCAAAAGAAGGAACACTGATTGTGCTGGAACTGCGCGAAGAATATGTAGAAATCGGGCTGGAAGCACCGGATGCTGCGGCAGTGATCGAGGCGCTCTCGGCACGCCTGCATGCAAGCGGCGCCGTGGAAGCCGGGTACGCCGCAGCAACGATTGCGCGCGAACAGGCGCATCCGACCGGGCTGCCCACCCAGCCATTTGCCATCGCCATCCCGCACGCAGATGCAGATGGCGTAGTGCGCTCCGCGCTGGCATTTGCGAGCCTGGCCGAGCCGGTGACTTTCAAAAACATGGCCGATTGGGACGAAGAACTCGCAGTCGAGCTGGTTGTGCTGCTGGCTAACAACAGCCCGGAAGAACAGGTGCGCGCGCTGCAGAACCTCGCCACGATCTTCGGCCAGGCAGAACTGCTGCAAGAGCTGCGTTCACTGACCACGCCCGCGCAGGTTGTGGCGTGGTTCAAGGAGAGGTCCATTGCAGGCTAGTGGACGGCCCGGGATGCGGGGCGCGCTGGCCCAGGAAACGGCACGGGGAAGCGGGTGATCAAACCCCTTCTGAGGATGGTAAGACAGGCACCAACAGCCAAGCAACAGGAGAAGTGCTATGGGCAAACTGATCGTCGTGGCCTGCGGTGCGGGCATCAACACCTCCACGATTGCCGAGGACCGGATCCGGCAGCGCATGGAGCAGGAAGGCATGGACGTCGAGGTCAGGCGCATCCTGATGGCTGATATCGACAAGTATGTCGGGCAGATGGATATGGTGGTCTCGATGATGAAAATCTATCGGGAGTTCGATGTACCGATGGTGAAGGGCATGCCGTTCCTGATCGGCACCGAGGCAGAGAAAGAAGCAGTCCTCGACGAGATCGTCAGGCTGCTGAAAGAGTAAGGTTAGCGGGCCGCAGGCGGGCCGGGCAGCCGGTCACCTGACCCGCCGGGCTTTGGCTGTAAGAGCACTGGCAACCCAATCATCTCTGACGCCTTCAAATGAGGAGGAAACGATACAATGGCTGGTGTAGGACAAGCGTTATCCAGCGCCGTGGCATGGTTCCTCGGCCTCGGCCCGACCGTGATGGTCCCGATCATCCTGGTCATCCTGGGCCTGATCTTCCGGGTGGGCTGGCAGAAAGCCATCCGGGGCGGCGTCACGACGGGCATCGGCCTGGCAGGCCTGTTCCTGATCGTGGACCTGATCGTGGCAGCCCTGCAGCCCGCCGTCCAGGCACTGGCTGACCGGCTCGGCCTCTCGCTGAGACTGGTCGATGTGAACTGGGCGGACGCAGGCATCGCCTGGGGCTGGCCCGGTGTCGCGGCGGTCATCGTTGGCATCATCGTGGTCAACGTGATCCTGGTGCTGCTCAAGGTCCAGAAGACAATCTGGACCGATGTGTGGAGCTACTGGCATGGCTCGGCCATCGGCGGGATCATCTGGGGCCTGACGGGCAACATCACCTACGGTGTGGTCGGCGCGATCGTCTACCTGACAATCGGCGCCTGGTTCAGCGACCTGACCGCCAAGAAGTACCAGGAGTTCAACGACATGCCGGGCATCGGGGTGCCCTGTGGCCCCACCGTCATGTCCAGTATCTTCGCGATCCCCGTAGTATGGGTGCTGGATCGCATCCCCGGCCTGAAGGACTGGGATGCATCGCCGGAAGGCATCCGCAAATCATTTGGCCTGGTCGGTGAGCCCGCCATCCTGGGCCTGCTGCTGGGCCTGATCATCGGCATCGCGGCCGGCTATAAAGTCCAGGGCATCCTGCTGCTGGGCATGCAGGTAGCCACCATGATGCTGATCCTGCCGCGCATGGTCTCGATCATCGCGGAAGGCCTGATCCCGATCACCCAGTCGGTTGTGCAGTTCATGCGCGAGCGCTTCAAAGATCGCGAGATCTTCGTGGCGGTCGACTGCGCTGTGCTGCTGGGCCACCCCGCCGTGATGGCCTCCGCGGTCATCCTCTTCCCGCTCAGCGTGCTGGTGGCAGCCGTGCTGCCCGGCGTAGACATGCTGCCCATCGCCAGCCTGGCGGTCATCCCGTTCATTGCTGGCGCCGTGGTGCCCTACACCAAGGGCAACGTGATCAAAACCGTGATCGTGATCCTGCTGTTCCTGGTCCCGTACATGTACTTCTCAACCCTGACTGCTCCAGAGCACACTGCTGCATACGCAGCGATGGGCCAGTTCACCGAGCAGATCGAGGCCGGGTCACAGTTAGCAAGCTGGGATGTAGGCGGCGACCCGCTGGGGTTCGTGCTGTTGGGCATCTTCAAGCTGCTTGGCCTGTCGGTGCTTTAGTGTGGAAGGACCCCCTTGCCGCATCACTGCGACAGGGGGTCCCCCCGGGTATACACGTAAGCATAGCTAAAAAGGCCAGACCATGGCAACGTATCACGTCCGGGTGGTAGGCGGATGGTGTGGCAACCACATCATCATGGTGGCTGAACACCTCGCGGCCCTGTTCGAACAGCACGGCCTGCGCTGCAAAGTGACCCACCAGAGCATCTGGGAGACGTATGCCCTTCCGCCTTCCGTGGACCTCATCCTGCAGCTTATGCCTGCGTTCACCGAGGAGCAGGCCGGCTGCGCGGTCATCACTATACGTCCGCTGATCCGTGACCTGGAACACCCGCCCACGATCCAGAAAATCATGGAGTTCCTGGAGGCTGAGCCTCGCGCCCGCGCAGATGGGGCGCAGGACCATGCACAGCCTTCCCTGGCGCCGGAGGCACTCTCATGACACGGCAGGTGTACCTTGATTACGCGGCCACCACGCCCATCCATCCGGACGTGCGCAATGCCATGCTGCGCGCACTCGACCATGACTTTGGCAACCCGTCGAGCCTGCATTGGGCCGGGCGGCGGGCTGCCGCGTTGGTGGAACAGGCACGCGGGCAGGTGGCGCGGGCCATCGGCGGCGCCCCTGAGGAGATCATCTTCACCAGCGGCGCCACGGAGGCCGACAATCTGGCGCTGGCGGGCACCCTGCGCGCCCGTCCGGAGGGCGGCCACCTGATCACCTGCGCCGTTGAACACCATGCCATCCTGCATGCGGCGGAGGCGCTTGCCCGGGCGGGGCATGCGGTGAGCATCCTGCCCGTGGACGGGCAGGGCCACGTGGACCCTGACGCGGTGCGCCGTGCCATCCGCCCGGACACAGCGCTGATCTCGATCATGTGGGCCAACAACGAGGTGGGGACGATTCAGCCGGTCGCCGAGATCGCGGCCATCGCACACGAGCACGAGGTCCCCTTCCATACAGATGCCGTGCAGGCCATCGCCACACTGGATGTGGATGTCCAGGCTGCCGGTGTGGACCTGCTCTCGCTGTCTGCCCATAAAATTTACGGGCCGAAAGGCGTCGGCGCCCTGTACGTGCGGGCGGGCAACGCCCTGGAGCCGCTGCTGTACGGCGGATCCCAGGAGGCCGGTCTGCGGCCCGGCACGGAGAACGTGCCCGGCATTGTGGGGCTGGGCGCTGCTGCCAGCCTGGCGGCGTGCGGGCGTGACGGGACGCGCGCGCACCTGGCAAGGCTGCGCCGCGCGCTGATCGAGGCACTCCGGCAGATCGCGCCGGACGTGATCATCAACGGGCCAGAACAGGCTGTGGCCCCGCACATCGTCTCAGCCAGCTTCCCCGGCACGGACGGCGAGATGCTGCTGTTCATGCTCAGCCAGGCAGGCATCGCATGCTCGATGGGCTCAGCCTGTACTGCCGAGGACATGGAGCCTTCGCATGTGCTGATGGCGATGGGCCTCCCCCTGCCCCAGATCGACGGGACCCTGCGCTTTTCACTGGGCAGCCCCGCCAGCGACGCGGATATCGCGATACTATGTGAGGCCCTGCCGAATATCCTTGCACAGTGCCGCGCAGTTTGAGTATGCTCCGTGCAGACTGGAAAAGAGGTAGCAGCAAGATGAGCGAGCGAACTGCACAGAGCGATCGAGCGGACCTGCTGGCAGACGTGGCCGAGATGTATTTTCTGGATGGCAAGATCCAATCGGAGATCGCCGAAGCGATCGGTGTCACGCGATCGATGGTCTCGCGCATGCTGTCGGAAGCACGCCAGCAAGGCATCGTGGAAATCCGCATCCACCGCCAGATCCGGCCCGACCGGGCCCTGGCAAGTGAGATCAAAGAACGCTTCGGGCTGCTGAACGCCTTTGTTGTGGCAAACTCCTATCAGGACAACCGGCGCCTGCTGCAGCTACTGGGGGCAGCCGCAGCCCATGTGCTTGACGAGTATCTGAGGCCCGGCCTGACCGTCGGCGTGGTTTGGGGCACCAGCATGAATGCAACCGTCGACGCGCTGGCCGCGCGCAACCTGGCGCCGATCAAGGTAGTGCAGCTTTCCGGCGCGCTGGGCGCACGCAGCGACGTGTATGACGGGCACGCCATCGTCAGGCGGCTGGCCCTGAAATTAAACGGTGAAACCTTCTATTTGAACTCACCGCTGCTGGCGGATGACCGCGAGACGGCGGCTTCGTTCAACTCGGCGCCCGGCGTGCGCGAGGCGATCTCCCTGGCCCGCCAGTGCGACCTCGCCCTGCTGGGCATAGGCGGCGTTGACCCACAGTCATGCAGCTACTGCCGCTCGGGCAACATCACATTGAACCAGCTTAACACGCTGATCGACTCGGGGGCTGTGGGGGTTGTCTACGGGAAGTACTTCGATATTATGGGCAACCCCGTGCCTGCCGAGTTCTACGAGCGGATTATCGGCGCCAGCTTCGAGGATATTATGCGCATCCCGATCCGTGTAGGGGTGGCAGGCGGCCCGATCAAGGTGCGGGCGGTCGAAGGCGCCCTGCGCGGCGGCTACATAAACGTGCTGGTGACGGACAGCGTCACCGCGGCTGCCATTCTCAACAGCTAACCACGCGTGCGGCTTCAGGCGCGCACGCTGCACAGCACCAACTACGAAGGAGACTGCTCTATGGGTTTCGACGCGATCCGCGATGCCGTGATCAACGGCGATGCGCCCGGGGTGGAGAGCGGCGTGCAGGAGGCGCTGGCCTCCGGCACGGGGGCCGACGATCTGCTGTACAACGTGCTGATCCCGGCGATGGGAGAGGTCGGGCGGCGCTACGAGCAGGGCGAGTTTTTTGTGCCCGAAATGCTGGTCTCAGCGCTCGCCATGAAGGCGGGGCTGGCCCTGCTGCGCCCGCTGCTGGCGGCTGGGAGCAGCGAGTCAAAGGGCGTGGTTGTGATCGGCACCGTCAAGGGCGACCTGCATGATATCGGCAAGAACCTGGTAGCCCTGATGATGGAAGGCGCCGGGTTTGAGGTGCGCGACCTGGGCGTGGATGTGGACGCGGCGAAGTTCATCCAGGCGGTGACCCCCGAGGTGCGGCTTGTGGCGCTCTCGGCGCTGCTGACCACCACCATGCCCGCCATGAAAGCTACCATCGAGGCGCTGGCCGGCGCAGGCCTGCGCAGCCAGGTCAAGATTATGGTGGGCGGCGCGCCTGTTACACAGACCTTCGCGGATGAGATCGGCGCGGATGGATTCGCGCCCGATGCCAGCAGTGCAGCCCGCAAGGCGAAGGAACTCATCGCTTAGCCCCGTGGTTTCCTCCGGCACAGCCGGTTTATATGTTCTACCTCCTAATGCTGCAGAAGGCCCTACGCCCGTACGGATGCACGTGGCGGGCCTTTTGCAGCATGCGGAGCAGGACCTCTCATCCCAGAGCCTTCACGTAGTTGAGCAGCAGGCACAGCGGCGGGCGGGTGCCCGCATGGAGCGGCAAGCCCTGCTTCCCAGTGTACGGATCGCGCCCGGGTTAGCAACCCGCCAGGCGGCCGGGATGACCAAACAACGCACACACCGGTTGTGCCCGATTATGCCGGTTAGGGGAAGGTTTCATAAAGAATATATAAAAGAATCGTGTCCGGGCGCCTCTGGTGGTTTGAACCTGGTTACAATGCTTTGACCTGAATTCCAACCAACCATATAATGAAGTCAGGTTCTGCCGGAATCATTGATATTTTTCTTTATTATCCTACCGATTGTGCCTGACAAGCTCACCTCCCCTCCGGTGATGCCGAGCAGAGCTGTAGTTTTGTGGATCTCCTGAACGCCTGATAGGCAGGAGCGTCTCATGATTCGATTCAAACTTGGTCCGCTTGTCCGCACTCATCGCCCGTTATTGCGTATCATTCTCTTTGCGCTCTTATTTGGCCTGATCATGGCCTGGGTCCCCTCCGCGATGGCTGATGTGATTATCCCCTCGGCCCTCCCGGCTTTTATCCAGACCACCGGACGTCTCGCCAACATCGGGATCGGCGATTACCGAACCAACGATCCGATCGACGTGGACGGCGGCGGTGCCCAGGATGTGGCCGGCGCAGGGGATAACCTGCCTCATGAGCTGCTGATCGACATCCCCTGCCTGCCTAATGCCACCTTTAACTTCGATCTATTCGACCCCGAGGTCTTCGCAGGTGGTGCGACCATCGACGAGGTGCGGAACAACAACGACACCGCCAACTTCCGCCTGTTCAACCCGGCAGGTACCCAGATATTCCCGGCCAGCGGCTGGCAGACCTACGCCCCGGCTGCCGCGACCAACAACCAGTGGGTCACCCTGACCCCGGTCACGCTGCCTGCTAACCCGGTGGAAGGCACGCACTGCGGACGCTACCGGCTGCAGTCGTATACGGGCGTCACCGACCCGGCGGCGCCTTTTTATAACACTGCCGCCTTCAACAACGACGACAACGCATGGCGCTTCCGGCTGGTTGGTGCGAACGATGGAAGCGGCTCCCCGTTCCTCGTTGAGAACGGCCCGGACGGGTTTGCAGGCACCGGGGATGAGGTTTGGGCAGGCCTGCAGTATACCTCCTACCAGCACAGCCCGGCGGGCTGCCAGAGCTTTTACTGGTTCATCCCGGACAGCGCCACCAACCTGTACCTGTTGAACTTCGATCTGGATGGCAGCCAGCGCGTGTGCTACTTCCCACCCGGTGTGGGCGGGACCTGTGATACAGCCTACCCCGGCCCACCGGTGGTCCAGGGAACGCTTTCAAACAACACGCGCTGGAATGACGCCCCTCCGCAGCAAAGCCCGCGCCCTGGCTACGCAGCGATGAACACGTTTGACCTGGTGTCGGATTTCGCGGGAGATGCCATCGCCAACCCGCCTTCGGGGTTCTGGCGCGCGCAAATCTGCGTGGGCACCGGCAACCAGTACTCGTTTGAGGTGCCGCCCTACGTCGTCTTCCTGGACCAGCCGCAGGGCGCCAACGTCCAGATCAGCAAGACCGACGGCGTGACGACGGTGAATTCACCCGGCACAACAACCTACACCCTGACCCTGACCAATACCGATCCGGGTGCGGCCATGCCGATCGCCGGGCCGGAGGTGGTCGACACACTGCCGCCCGGCATGACGGCCACGGCCTGTACGGTCAATGCACCGCTGGTCGGGACCTGCTCCGGCATCGGGACGGGCACCGTCAGTGTGGACCTGACTGCGCAAAGCGCGACCGTGCCCGCTTACCTGCCGGGTGTATCGAATGCCCCGGCCAACACAGGCACGATCACGATCACAGCCTCGATTGCGGCAGGGCTGACTGGCCAGCTCACCAACACGGCCACCGTCGACTGGACGGATATTTACGACAACAACTACACACCGGCCAGCGCAACAGACGTGGATGATGTGGTCCCCGCAGTGGACCAGGTGGACCTGGAGCTGCAAAAGGGACTGGCGCCGCCCAGCCCGGCGTTTGGGGACGCCATCACCTATACGATCACGCTGTTCAATAACTCGGCTGTCACCGCTACCAACATCCAGGTGACGGAGAACATCCCAGCGGGGCTGAGCGGCGTGACCGTAACGCCCAGCACAGGCACCTGGAGCGCCCCGACATGGAGCATCCCCGCATTGGCGGGCGGAGCGACCGCCACGCTGACGATCAACGCGCAGGTGACCGGCACAGGGAGCTTTAACAACACTGCCGAGGTCACCGCCGTGGACCAGCCGGATGTCGATTCGACACCGAACAACTGCCAGACGGCCCCCGAGGACGACTGCGGCACTGCCTCGTTCAGCATCCCCCCGATCGCCGACCTGTCGCTGAGCAAGACTGTGGACAACAGCCAGCCGGGGAACGGCGACACCATCACCTACACGATCACCGTCAACAATGCCGGGCCGGATCAGGCCACCAACGTGGCGGTGACTGATACCTGGACACCGGCTGGAGGGCTGACCAACATCACCACCACGCCGTCACAGGGCACGGTGTCAGTGGGCAGCGGCACGCTGACCTGGACTGTGGGCACGCTGAACGTGTCCGCCTCGGCCACGCTGACCGTCAGCGCCACGTACACGGGCACGGACCCTGTCTCGAACACGGCGCAGGTGAGCGCATCTGACCAGGATGACCCGGATTCAACGCCCAACAACGGCGTGCCGGGTGAAGACGACCAGGCCTCCCTGACGGTGCCCGCCGCCCCGATTGACCTTTCGCTGGATAAGGTAGTCGACAACTCGGCCCCGGCGCAGGGCGATAACGTGACCTTCACGCTGACCATCTACAATGCGGCTGGCGCCGGCAACGCAACCGGCGTGGCGGTCCAGGACGCGCTGCCGGGCGGTTTGAGCCTGGTGACGGCCACCCCCAGCCAGGGCAGCTACGATTCGAGCACCAACATCTGGACGGTCGGCAGCCTGGCCAACGGCACCAGCGCCACGCTGCAGCTCACCGTGAATGTGACAGGGACGGGCACGATCACCAACACCGCCGAGGTGAGCGCCGCGGGCCAGCAGGACCTGGACTCGACGCCTAACAACGGCAATACACTGGAGGACGACTACGCCAGCGCCTCGATCACGGTGCGCACGCAGCCGCCTCCGCCGCCGCCCCCACCCCCCGATGATGACCTGCTGCCGCTGATCGGCATTATCGACCCGGTGGTGACCAAGAGCGGCTCCCCGGCGACCGCTGTAGTTGGCGAGCCGGTGGTGTGGACCATCTTTGTGAGCAACCCCGGCAATGCGCCGATCAACGGTGTGGTGGTGGGCGATACCGTGCCCGCGGCATTCACGATCACGGGCGTCAGCACGACGCAGGGGTCCTACACCATCAACGGGCAGTCCGTGTCGGTGAACATCGGCACGCTGCAGCCGGGCCAGCAGGTGGTGATCCAGATCAACACGCTGGGCGGGCCCATCGAGCAGGCCGGTGAGGTGTGCAACACCGCGTCGGTTGGCTCTGTCCGGGCGCGGGCCTGCGTGGACCTGCTGCCGGAGCTGCTGCCGCTGACCGGCGGCCGCCCGGTGTGGATGACCGAGGCCGTGCGCTGGCTAATGCTGGCATCTGCGGCGCTGGTCAGTGCGGCACTGGGCTGGCTGTACCTGCGGCCTAAAGCTGCGTCCCACGGATAAGCGTGTGCTCCAATCAACCAACAACGGCCCTGCGCAATCGCAGGGCCGTTTGATTTGTGGGAGGAAGTGGCGCAGATGCTAGGGGCAGAGCGCTCCGGCGCCCGGTGCGCAGTAGACCGTCTCACCCCCCACGAGCGTAGCCTGCACGTCGATGGAAAGCAGCCCGGCGGGATCGGCCAGGGCCAGCGGGTCCCCAGAGAGGATCACGAGGTCCGCCCACTTGCCCGGTGTGATGCTGCCCTTGACGCCCTCCTCAAAGGTGGCATAGGCCCCGTCCATGGTGAGCAGCCGCATGGCCTGCTCCACCGTCAGGCGCTGGTTCAGCTCCCAGTCAGGAATCTCCCAGTCACGGTATCCCCTGCGCGTGACTGCCTGGTACATGACACGCAGCGGTGAGGGGTCGCAGGGTGCATCGTTGAAAGGAGCATCCGTGCTGCCCGCCATCCGCAGGCCCGCCTCAACCATATCGCGCCAGCGCATCTGCCACTCCGGGTTGGGGCTGATCAGGTACTGCTGGTGCTCGGGCTGGGTCGGCCAGTCGGCCGGGCCGAGGAGCTGGATCGAGGCGATGATGCCTTTGGCCAGCATACGCGCCATCTGGTCGTCGCTGACCTTGACCGCGTGCTCGATGCGGTGGCGGTAGGCCTCGTTCGATCCCTCCCCCAGGGCATTCTCTATCGCCTGGAGCGCCTGCTCGATGCCCTGCGTGCCCACTGCATGGATGGCAACCTGCCAGCCGTTCTGGTGGGCAGTGAGCACCTGCTGGTTGAGGGCTGCCTGATCCCAGAGCTGGCGGTCCCCGAAAACACCGTCCATATACAGCTTGACGCCGATCACGCGGAAGTGCGGGCTGAGCTGTGCGCGGGGCTCATGAGCCAGATACCATGTGGGGTCATCCGGCATGCCGCCATCGAAGTTCGCCAGCTCGAAGTAGCCGTTAACCCGCAGGGGGATCGCGCCGCTTTCGTCCAGCTCGACTATCCGTTCGTATGTCGCGGGCCGGGGGTGGTAGTCACTGCCCGAGTTGAGGTCATCGATGCTGGTCCAACCCACCGAGACCAGGGTGCGCATGATCTCCTCAATCGGAGGGTAGGTCGTGGTACCCAGGGGCTGGCAGATATGCTCGGCCCAGCTAAACCAGTGTGTGTGCGAGTCGATGAAGCCCGGCACGAGCGCCTGGCCGCCCAGGTTGATACGGGGCGTCTCGCTGCACTCTGAGGCCAGGGCCAGCACCTCCTGATCGGAGCCCACCGCGAGGATATCCCCATCCTTCACCGCGACGGCCTGCGCCGACGGCAGAGCCGGGTCCATCGTGATGACGCTGCCGTTGTAGAAGATGAAATCGGGCGCGGTGTCACACTGCGCAAGGACAGGCGGCCCCTGGGCAGCGGTGCCGATCACCCGGACCTCGCGCCAGCACAGGATCACCGGGCTCTGGGGGGACTCAAAGCGGACTGCCTGGATGCCCTCCCAGGGTCGGTCAGGGGCAAAGGCCAGCAGCCCATCCTCGGCTGTGCCGCCCTCGAAGGTGTGCAGCGGGATGCTGGTCCCGTCCGCGAGGCGGCCCGATACACTGACCGGCTCGCCCTTGTAGCTGTGGCCGATGAACAGCTCGATCCGCTCAACCCGCGAGGGCGCACCGAGATCAACTTCAAGCCACTGCAGCCCCCCGCCCGAGACCGCCCAACAGGCCGACCCGGTCGAGATGCCGTCAACGACCCGCTCCACCTCGTAGTTGGCCAGCGCCCCGGAGGACGTCACCACACGCCCCTCTGCCAGATTCCAGGGCTGCACCGGCTCATCCGGCGCGGCGATGGTTTGGTGGGGTGCCGGCGGGCCATCCGGCGGGCCATCCGGTGTACCGCTGGCAGGCGCGCCGCATCCGGCCAGCAGCACAGCAACCAGCAGGCAGAGCAGCAGCTTTGACTTCATAGCAACCCCCATTGTGGACCAAGCGGGCTAATACTGGGCAAGTATATATAAATCCTCCAATACAGCGCCAGCGCACGGACCCGGGCTATGAAAAAACCCGGCACGCTGTGTGCCGGGCCGGGGATGCCTGCAGGCGCGCCTATCAGGGCTGCTCGGGGTCAGCGGACGGGTACTCGATCTGGTCGCCTGTGTTAATTGACTCACTGCCCCGCAGGTTGATCTCCACGCCGGTGGTGTCGGTGAACCAGGTCAGGCCCTCGCGGAACCAGACCGAGACATAGCCGATCTTAGGCAGGATCGCCACGACCTTGCCCACCACCTGCTCCCCAGTGATGGGATCATCCGGCGCGTTGACATTGTCACCCTGGGTGATGATCGTGTAGTCGCCCTCGTGCTCGTCGATCTCGATCACGCGGTGGATCACAAAGCGGGGGCCTTCGAAATCGTAAAAGCGGATGACGTCACCCACCGCGAGCTGATCAAGGGGCACCTCTTTGGTGACCACGATATCGCCCGCCCAGATGGTGGGCCGCATGCTGGGCCCGCTGAGCACAGTAGGCTGGTAACCCAGCGCCCCGGTGTTAAACCAGATCAGGCCCACCGCCAGCATACAGATCAGCAGCCAGCCAAAGGCTGAGCCTTCCTTCTTGCCGGTCTGCGGATGATGCGCAGGCGGCTGCGGCGCGTACAGCTCCTGGATGGATACCAGGCCGAGCACGGGGATCAGCGTGCCCACCAGCGCCATGACAATCCACTTCAGGTTAGGCAGGATCGGCGAGAACCACTCAAAGCCCATCAGCACACCGCGATAGGCGAAAGCAGCCAGCGGGCCGCCTGTGAGCGAGAGGAACGAGGCCAGCATGTTCTCGGCCAGCGTGGGCAGGATCTCCTCGCCAAGCACCTTGACAAACGACTGGATGCCGGAAACTCCAGTGAGCTGCCCCGCCGGGATGGCCGCCAGGGTAAACACCAGGGCTGTCAAGACGACGGCCAGGGTATCGCTGCGGCGGCCAAACACGGTGACCATGAAGCTGCGGGCGATCTCCATGCCAAGCAGCAGCGCCAGCACCTGGAACAGGTTGCCCAGCATGGGCAGCAGGCGGTGGCTGTAGGGCGACTCGCCGAAGCTGAACAACAGCCCCATGATGACCAGGCAGGCCACCTGCACCCCGCCCATCATCAAGCCTGCCAGGGATGCGGAGGGGTCGTAGAGCGGCTTCTCAGTGCGGCTGCGCCGCCACACGTAGATCACCAGGGCGGCCAGGCCCAACCAGACCAGCGGACGCAGGAGATAAAAGTCAAGGGAAGGCGGCAGCTTGAGGGCCGGCAGCGCGAAATTGACGATCGCATAGGCGGCCAACAGCACGGCCAGCACGGCCAGCCAGGCCCGGCCCAGCGGCGCAGTGCGCCTTTTGGATGCCTGCAGCGGCGGGGCTGCGGCAGCCGCCCCATCCACGCCAGCCAGCATGCGGGCGCGGTACTCAAGCACCGGGATGATGTCATACTCAGCGCGGTCAAGGCGCGCGATCAGGCGCGACGTGCGGGCCGACCTGTAGAGCCGGGCGCCCAGTTCAAGGACACTGCCAGGCCCTGGCGTGATGGCCAGGCCCTTCAACATCCTGCTGCGCCGCGTCTGGCGCGCTGCCGCAGTGAGCCGCAGAAGCAGCGCCGGGGCGCGATCGTGAGCGGCCGGGCGCTGCTCGGGCACATCGAATGATGGATGGTCTTGCTGGACTGCAATGGCCATAGTCTGTTTACGGCTGCCCCGTGATCACCAGTGTGACGTTAACAATCTCCGATCCGGCCTGCCCGTCAAAGGCATGGTATGTAAACACATCCTCACCGGTGAAGCCCGGCTCAGGTGTATAGGTAAAGGACCCGTCTTCCGCCAGGGCCAGCGTGCCATGCGCAGGCGCCTGATCCAACACAGCGGTCAGGGTATCAGCGTCGGCGTCGGTATCATTGGCCAGCACGCCGGGCGCCTCGATCTGCAGAGCCGACCCGGCCGCCACCTCGTAGGAATCCTCCCCGGCAAGCGGTGCGCTGTTCTCAGGCAAGAGTGATGAGTCAGCGGACCGGTTGCCGTCGTCTCCCTCGTCTCCATCCTCGGGCGGCGGCACAGGGGTCGGCTCGTCAGCGGGTTGTTCATCCTCATCGTCCTGCTGGTCGCCGCCAGTGCCCTCGTCCCTCCCCTGATCCTCCTCGTCCTGTTCTTCAGGCTCCGGAACAGGCGTTAGCTGCGGGGTAGGCGTCACCTGGGTGGGCAGCGCCTCGAGCGCCTCAGGCTGGCTGAGCGGCAGCAGTTCTTCCGTCTCTTCCTCTTCCTCGTTCGAGTCCTCGCAGTGCGCGGGGATCAAACGGCCGTTGTTGTAATCATCCAGGAGGGTTTTAAGAGCCTCCCCCTGGCTGTAATCGGGCTGCATATTGGACTTGACACCGGGGTTGTGCGCAGCAAGCCAGTTCTGCGCTTGCTGGTAGGCGATCATCACCTCAGGGGGCATGGATGCCCCGCTCAGGGCATTCAGCGTGGCTGCGACGAACTGCTGTGCCAGGTTCCAGTACATATCGCCGCGAACAGGGACCCACATCGCGCCGCACCAGGTCTGGCCGCTGGTAAAGAAGGCAGTGCCCTCCCCCACCAGGTCCCAGGTGGGGTCACGGTGCCTGGCATTCGGGCCGCAGGCAGAATGCGTGCTCCAATAGCCCTGCGTGCGGACGCAGCCCTGCGCCCACGTGCCGGAGGCGATGCTGCCTTCTACACGCAGCTCCTCCAGCCAGAGGCCGCTGGCAGTGTCCACCTGAACGACACTGGCGGCCACCAGCAGGGCAGTCAGAAGGACAAACCCGGTTATCAGAAGCCGATCTGGTTTCTTCAAGGCTGCTCCCGCCTTTACTTACTGCTCACTCACCCCGGCCAGCCGCACTTACCATCCCATGCAGCATGCGTCAGGGCGTCCCGGCCTCATTCCACTGATCTGCTTCGATCGAATAGCTCAGCAGATACTCCTGGTTTTCACCCACTCCATCCGCGTTGCTGAAACCAATCAGCAGCGCACAATGGGTGCTCTCACCCTCATGGAGCTGGATGCCGGCCTCCGTGACCGGCACGCTTGCGCAGTGGAAATACTCAACCAGCGCATCCGCAGCATGTGCATCGCCGGGCCTGAAGCGCAGCTCGACGGGCACGCTGCCGCCGCTGGTGATATCAAAGGTGACCAGACACGAATAGCCAGGATAGGCGCCTTCGACGAGAACCTGAAGCCAGTCAGGGCCCGTATCATAATTCTGGGGGTTATCGGCCAGGGCCGCGTTGGGGGAGCCTATCTCAGGGTCGAACTTCGCGCTGCACATGGTGGCTGCGAACAGCACCGGCCAGTCAGCCGGAAGGTACATCTGGCCTGCAGAATCGGTGAACCACTGGGCTGCCACGACATTCTCGAAATACAGGTCGACCGACCCGCTCTCGACCTGCCCGGCCAGCGTGGTATCCTCAAACCACGACCCATAGGCAACACCGAGCGCCTGCAGCGCCATGAGCATGATTATTCCAATGGTGACTAACTGCCTGCGGGCCATCGCAACCCTTCCTGTGCTAGCGCGCCCACTCCGAGGGTTGTGGCCGGGCCCGAACGGGCCCGGCCACCGTTCACGCTGGTACTGCCGGGTTAGGGCAGATTCCACATCGCAGCAGCGGCGTCGTCCTCGTTCCACTGATACGCGTGGATCACATACTCGAACTCGTAGTTGGCGTCCTCCTGCACCAACCGCCCGTCAATGCGGGTGTTGTTGGTGAAGTGCACGACCAGGCCGCAGTAGGTGTGCTCACCTGGATGCAGCTGCCACTTCGGGTCGCACCAGGGTGCATCGTCGAAGTGCAGGAAGTCGATCTTGCGACCGCCGTACCAGTAGTCAGGATACTGGCCCTCACGCAGCACCCACAGAGTGGGGCCGTAGAAGGTGTCCACCTGGGCACGGCAGCCAGGGTCATCAACCACCAGCTGCTCGATCGTCTCAGGCGCGATCTCCACTTCCTGATAGTCGTACAGCCACTGCGAGCCGAACTCGTCGGGGCTGGCGAACTTCTCGTAGGAAGCCATACCGATGTGGTACGTGCAGGTTGCGCTGGTGTTCTTGATCTCCACCTGGAAGGTGCCGTCCACGCGGGTGATGCCGCCGGAGACCAGGTCATCGGGATTCGGCACGCAGCCCTCGCCGCTTGCCCAGGTCGCGATGTCCTCCCAGTCCTCGTCGCCGTAGCCCTCGAAGCCCTCAGGCCACACGGGCGGGATCATGCCCTTGTCGAAGCACCATGAAACCTCGCTGACCATCGGATAGCGTTGGCTGGCGCTGGGCGGCGTGAGGTGCACCGGCACGGTGCCGATGTTGGTCACGTCGAAGATCACCGCGCAGTGGTAGCTCGGGTACGCTCCGCGCACGCCAATCGTCAGCAGGTTTGGCCCCTCATCATACTGGTTGACCGGGTTGGCCTTGGCCTCATCGGTCTGGCCAAGCTCGGCATAGCAGTTGACGAGTTCGCCGCCCTGTGTCTTGAGGCGGAACAGCGGCGTGTATTCACCGACCATGCCCACCCAGCGGCGCCCGTTGAAGAGCGAGAACCACTGGAAGACATACGGCTCGGAGAACTCAACGTCGAGCTCGCCCGTCGTCACCGCACCCTTCAGCAGCAGGTCCTCGAACCACAAGCCATAGCCGACACCAAGCAGCGCGAGCGCCATCACCAAAATGGCACCGATCGCTGCGAGTTTCTTCGGGTTCATTGTTTGTGTGTCCTTTCGTAGTCGACTGCCTGTTTAACCGCGGCTTTGCGCGCGATTAGAAGGGCATCGCCTCGTTCCACTGAGCAGCGCGGATCCAGAAGGCGAAGTAGTAAGTCGTCAGCTCCTGGACGTTATCCTCATTGGTGAAGTGCAGCAGCACCCAGCAGTCAGCGTGCTCACGCGGGTGCAGCTGGATCACGCGATGGCCGTCTGGCCCGATGGCGTCATCGGTCAGCACACCATCGTTATTGACTGCCTTCTTGCAGAAGGGCTCAGCCACCCAGTAAGCATGCATGGCATCGGGGGCAACCTCTGCGCCCATCTCATTCACCCGCTTGACGTACCAGTCAGACAGGTGCACAGGCACGGTGCCCCGGTTATGGATATCGAACTTAACCAGGCAGTGATAGCTGGGATACGCGCCTTCGACCCTGATCCATGCCAGGTCCCATCCGGTATCGACGCCGGGCTCGGGGCTGTCACGGAAATCGGGGCCATAGAAGCTGATGTCACAGTACACGTTGTCTTTGAGCACAAACAAGCCTGGCGCGATCTCAGGGATCTGCAGGTCGGGCACGCCACCCAGCTCGGTGGCGAGTACATTGCCCTCTGCATCGGTGAACCACTCGAAGATGCCGTCCTCACCATAGTCTGAGAAGCCGACATCCAACACGCCGGTGGTGACGCGACCCTTGATCAGCAGGTCCTCAAACCAGAGGCCGTAGCCGATGCCTACCAGAGCCAGGGCCATGATCACGACGCCGACGAGGATGATTGTTGTTCTGCGAGACATTTTTGCTCTCCTCGTTCACTGTTACCAAAGTAACGGTGTTACCTACGTAACGGTGTTACTTGCGTAACGGATGCTCGAACAGTTGTTTTGTGCTACAATTAGAAGGAGAACAACCAAACCAAGACGCGCCTATGTGCCGTCTCCAGCTACCTCTCAGTACCCAGCTCTTGATTTGGCGATCCGGCGCTGTGTACTGGTGTGGCACTGAGTTGGTTGTTCCCCTGGCGCCGGCCCTCGGGTCGGCGCTTCCCTTGCAGCACAGACGAACAATCAGGCGTATGGGTCTCCCTCGCCTCCTTTCTGACACCGGGGTGCCATCACATATGGGTTTAAGTTTTGGGCCGACAAATCGTTAAGCACGGCAATGGGGCCGGTGAAATAACACGGGGCGCCGCAGTGCGTGGCGTGTGGAGCTGGTTTGCCCCTCAGTTGGTGAAGTTGCCCTACCGTTCTGTGAGCTCCCAAGGACTGCTCACTCCTCTACCCAACTTCATTATAGGAAAGCCGGAGAAAGCAAGTCAAGGAGTTTAATAGGACCTGTAAGCAACGTCCTATCACTTCCTGATAATGATTCACGAAACTGTCACACTGAGGCTGCCAAGCGCGATTTATCTGTTTGATGTATAGTAAACGGCAGTGAGAACCCGAGAAGTTTTGTAGCTGCAGGCAGCCCCTTACCCTGCTCACTCCTTACCCACCCCCCGGCCTGTAAGAGGCCTGAGTCGGCAGGGATGAAGCCAGGCTGTGCAGTGAGCATCTTCTCCGCGCCGGGAGCAGAAACACAGTGGCACACCTTCTAGTCGTGGATGATGACCGCGACAATTTACATATGATGCAGCTGGGGCTCTCCGTCGACGGGCATGAAGTCCAGACAGCCGAGTCCGCCGGGCAGGCGATGGAGCTGATCCAGAAACAGATGCCGGACCTGATCGTCCTGGACATCATGATGCCGGAAAAGGATGGCCTGACTTTCTGCCAGGAACTCAAGGAGGACGCACGCTACCAGGCGATCCCGGTCCTCTTTCTCAGCGCGCTGTGGGCCACCCAGGATGTCATCAAAGGCCTCGATGCAGGGGGTGATGACTACGTCACCAAGCCGTTCAATGTGCGTGAGCTGCGGGCACGCGTGCGCGCCCTGCTGCGCCGCGCCCCTGCCGATGGACGCGAACCGCCGCGCTACGTTGTGGATGACCTGACGCTGGATGTGTCCGTTTGCCAGGCAAGCACGTCCCGGGCTGAGCTGATCCAGCTCACTCAGACGGAGTGCAGGCTGCTGCGCCATCTGATGGCCCACAAGGACGAGGTCTGCACGGTGGGTGCTCTGCTGCAGGAGGTATGGGGCTATCCGAAAGGCGCAGGGGACCCTGACGTCGTGCGCACCCATATCCGCAGGCTGCGCATGAAGATCAATTCTGACGACGGCGAGACGGGCTACATCCGCACGGTGCGCGGCAAGGGATACATGATCAAATCCTCCGCCCAGCCCGAACAGGATGCCAAGAAACCCACGGAGAAGCCAGATAAAAAGCCAGGCTTCAGGCTGTTCAGAAAGCGGGAAGCACAGGTGGATGATCAGCCCACCGAAAAACCAAGCGCAAAGCCAGACTCCAACCCCAATGGGCAGCCGGACAGCAAGCCTGCCACCCCCCCTGACAGACAGCCCGGCGCGGCACCGGACAAAGCCTCAGCCCCACCCGGCAAAGATGCCGCCCGGTCGTGACGCCTGTCACTACCGGACACGCCGCTCTATATGCCACAATCGAGGTATTGACCCCCAGCCCGCCGGTGTCCGGTGCGTCCCGGCTGCTAACCTCGGAGTGCGCCTGTGCCAGTCCCTTTGACGGATCACCCACCCACTATGCGTGCAGCAGTCTTCCTGGAACCGGGGAAGCTGGTGCTGCGCGATGTGCCGGTCCCGCAGCCCGCAGCAGGTGAGCTGCTGGTGCGCGTGCGCGCCGCGACCACCTGCGGCACCGATGTCAAGACCTACCGGCGCGGCCATCCCAAATTCCCGCCCCCGTTCGTGTTCGGCCACGAGTTTGGCGGTGATGTGGTGGAGACCGGTGCAGGTGTGCGGGGGTTCACGCCCGGCATGCGCGTCACCGCGAATGTGTTTGCCGAATGCGGCACCTGCTTTTACTGCAAGCACAACCAGGGCAACCTGTGTGAGAACCTGGAGTACAACTTCGGGGCCTTCGCCGAATATATGACCATCCCCGCTTCCATTGTGCGGTTGAACACCTTCCAGATTCCGGCGCATATCAGCTATGCGCAGGCAGCCATCGTCGAACCGCTGGTGTGCGTGGTACACGGCCAGCGGCTGATCCAGATCGAGCCGGGGGAGCGCGTTGCACTGATCGGCGCAGGCGGCCCGATCAGCCTGCTGCAGCTCCAGATGGTGCTGCGTTCCGGGGCGTCGCAGGCCATCGCAGTCGGGCACAGCGATGCCCGGCTGGAAGTGGCGCGCCAGTTGGGCGCCACCACGGCGATCAACGCGAAGCGCGAGGACGCACTGGGGACGATCCGCGATCTGACCGAAGGCCGGGGGGCCGACGTGGTGATCGAGGCAGCGGGCACCCCGCAGGCGTGGCAGATGGCAGTGGAGGCAGTGCGTAAAGGCGGGCGCGTGCTGTGGTTTGGCGGGCTGCCCGGCGGCACGCAGGTCACGCTGGATGCAACCCGCCTGCATTACGGCGAGATCACGCTGTACAACGTGCACGGCGGCAGCGCCCTGGACGCCCACCGCGCCTTTGAGCTGATCTGTGCCGGGGTGGTACAGACGCAGCCGCTGATCTCGGATGAGATGCCGCTGGAGCGCGTCGAGGAAGCCCTGCAACGTATGATCGCCGGGGAAGTGGTCAAGGTCGCCATCCGGCCAGACCTGCCCGGCTGACCGTCACTCCCTCGGATGGCGTGACGACAGGGTGATCTCGGGGTCCTGGGCCGCGAGGTCTTCCAGTGCGGGCACGTCCAGGCCGCGAAGGGTGCAGTCAAGAAAAGCCAGGCTGTACGCGCGTACCAGCGCGATCATGCGCTCCGGCTCGATGGTCCCAAAGGCCGCCCGGCGCTGCTCGTCGAGGCTGCCCGCAGCCTCCAGCAGATAATACCCATCGCTGAAGCCGAAATGAGTGGCACCCGCGATCTCAACGAGGTACACCTCAGAAAGGGCGGCCTCATACACGCGGCGCAGCTCGGCGGTCTGCGCCGAGCCGGTCTGCGAGGCAGCGATATACAAATAGGGGGCTTCCATCGCGGCTTCCTGAAGCCGGGTTGAGTGGCTGCCATCCAGGTTGATCGCCCCGGCACAGGCCGCGCCCACCAGACGGCAGACCTCCGCAGAGGCCCCGCCCCCGAATGAATGCCCGGCAAAGGCAAGGCGATCCAGGGCAAGCCGCCCATCAAAGGACTCCTGGTTGAGGCGGACCAGCTCCTGTACGACAGCCAGCGTATCAGGCACCCACATCTCGTACAGCTCGCGGTTGTAGGGGTCGCGGCCCTCCCAGGCATCCACAAAGGCCTGGTCGCCCGGATACTCAACCACACTGCCATCGGCCAGCAGCGCATACTGATCGGCGTAGGGATGGCTGGTCGCAGCCACCACATAGCCGCGGCTGGCGAGCTCCTCCAACAGCGCGGCATACGCCTCCAGCACGGAATTGAACCCGGCGTTGAAGATCACGACAGGCAGCGCGGCGCCCGTGTCCGCAAGCGGCGCGTCCTGCACCGCATGGCCCAACCAGGTATTGGCGTCGGGGGGCAGATCGTAGGCCAGCGCGAGACTCTGCTCCATATAGGGGCCGGGCTGTGCACCAGGCGGTGGGTCCGCGGGGTACCAGATGTGCACCAGCAACTCCCGCGAATCATCCGGGGCGGGGGTGTGAACCTCCGCGCGCGCCGTGTCGGTGACGAAGGCCTGGCGGTGCCCTACGCCATACGGACCGCCCGGCGTGGGCAGACGCTGGCCGTCCCAGGCTGGCACAGCGGTCGGAGTCGGCGCGGCTTCACCGGCTGTGGGGCTGGCACAGGCAGCCAGGCAGGCTGCCAGCGCGGCCAACCAGAGGATGTGGGCAACTCTGTGCATGGAACTCGTAAGACCTCCCTGCGCCAGGCTCCGGCAAGCACCGTGAGGCGGAAGTATACCGCGCAGGGGCGCGCACGGCGACGGGCTGCACGCCTGCATGCGTATCCCGGACCCCGTCCGGCCTCGCCGTGGTATGATAGTGTCGAACCAAACTGTGCTACCCACACCCTACCCCTGATCAAGGAGGCCCTACATGGCAGGAACGCCCGATCAATCGATCACCGCCTTTGGCGAATACGAGCTGCTGCAATCCCCGCAAGCCTTCATCGAGGCAGCCGGGGTCATGGCGGCGCGCGTCGAGAAAGACGGGCTGTCGACGGTGCTCAGCTATCGCTTCTTTGTCAATGCAGAGACCAGGCGGGCAGGCGTGGTGATCGTGTACGGCGACGCGGAGACGTGGATCAGGCACCACCAGATGATCGCCGGGTGGCCGGAGTTCCAGGCCTTCCGGGCGACGGCACGCATGGACAGCTACACGCTGTTCGGGCCGGTGAACGACACGATCCGTGAGATGGGCAGCAAAGCCGCCTTCCCCACCACCTATTTCCCACAGCAGGCTGCAGGCTTTGTGCGGTAGCCACTGCTGCGAGAGACAGACAACATCCAGGAGAGGAACATTCATGCATATGGTATTGACCACGATCTGGCTGTCGCTGGCGATCGCCCTGCTGGCGGCGACGGCCGCCGGGGTGGGGCTATTCTGGCGCGGCAGCGGAAACCCCCACCCGTTCACAACACTGCGCGGGCAGACGGCGCAGATCAGCGGGCGGGGGCTGTATCGCTACGACACGGTCCTTATGGCAGAAGGGTTCAAAGGGCAGGACGCGGTTATTCTCTTCGCAGGGCTGCCCCTGCTGCTGGTGTCCGTTCTGTTGTACTCGCGCGGCTCTCTGGTGGGCACGCTGCTGCTGATGGGTACGCTGGGTTTTTTCCTGTATGTCTACATGTCGATGTTACTGGGAGCCGCTTACAACAGGTTATTTCTTCTCTACGTCGCGTTGTTCTCTGCCAGCCTGTTTGCGTTTACCCTTGTATTCACATCCATTGACCGGGATCTGCTGGCCGCGCGTCTGGCCACGGGGGCGCCGCGTGTGGGCCTGGCGGTTTTCATGTTCGCCAGCGGCCTGGTGACACTGACTGTATGGGGTGCCCCACTGGTCAGCGCCCTGATCAAAGACAGCACGCCTGACCGGCTGGACACCTACACTACACCGGTCACCTTCGCGCTGGACCTGGCGATCATCACCCCGGCAGCGATCCTCTCAGGCGCGCTGATCCTGCAAGGGGCAGCCCTGGGCGTCCTGATAGCCGTGCCTCTATTGGTGTTGATCTTGATGCTTGTACCGCTGATCATCCTGAGTACGATCTTCCAGAGATCAGCAGGAGTCCAGTTTACGACCGGTGAGATGATCGGCCCTGTGGCAGGCTTCGTGGTCCTCGGGCTGATCGCTGCCTGGTTCCTGGTGGCGCTGCTGCGAGCCGTCGGGTAGGCCGCGCTGCGCTCAGACGGGCCGGGCCATGAGCAGCTCATCATCATAGACGCCGTCGTGGTAAATCACCTGCGGTTCGATGCCGTAGACTGTGAAGCCGCAGCGCACATAGCAGCGGATCGCAGGTGCATTGGACGTGATGACGGCCAGCCTGACCATGACGATCCCGTTCGCCCGCCCCCAGGCGAAGCATTCGTCCAGCAGGGCCTCGGCGATGTGCAGGCCGCGCCAGTCTGCCTTGACATACACGCCCCAGATGATCGCGCCGTGGTGGGTCTTCGGCCAGTGACCGCGCGCCATGCCGGTCATCCCGATCAGGAGCCCGCCGGCAGCGGCAACGCAGATGACGGCTTTCTCTTCCAGGGTATTCGTGGTAATGCGTTCCGCCCACTGCTCCACGGATTCGGCGGCGGTGGCATCATAATCCGCGGCAAAGGCCCGTGGGTGGCGGGCCAGTGCCTCGAGACGCAGTTCGCGCAGCGCAGCGGCATCCTCCGGCACAGCAGGACGGACCGTAATCACACCACTTGAGGTGGTTAACTGGCTGGGCATGGTCTTCCTCCTGCGATAACCCAGTTGAACCGGAAACAAAAACCCCGCCACCTGTTGGCTGGCGGGGCCCCTGTAAGCGGATGGCCCTTCAGCGCACCAGGTCCAACTGCGTAACCCGTACGTTATCAAACCAGACAGTATTACCTTCCGGCACCTGGAACCCGATCTGCCCGCGCGGGATCGAGTTCGAGACAACGGCGCTGGCCAGCAGCTGGTCATCAATAAAAGCGAATACAGCAGTCCCGTAGACATCCACGCGCACAGCCATCCACTGATCAGAGAGGGTGAACGGCACCAGCCCAAGCTGCTCAAAGCTGCCGCAGGGTTGGTCCAGGCCGGTATCCGCGCGGGCCAGCACCGCATAATCCAGCGAGGGCCGCCAGACATAAAACGCGGACTCGCAGTCATCCGGAAGGGTGTAGTGTGCGATCAGGCCAAACCCGGTGCCAAAGGGTGGGTCTTCAAACCGGATCACACGAGCCTTCGCCTCAAACGAATAGTTGGTCCAGGCAGCATCCCCCGCGGTGATCTCGGTCTGCTGCTGGCCCTCGCCTTCAAGCACATAGTTGCCCGTGGCCGAATCCAGCACGACGCGCCAGTCCCCGTCCGTGGTCCAATTGTCGAGGTTGACGCTTTCGAAATCGTCTTCAAACAGCACGCGGCCCTGCTGGTAGCGAGGCGCCGCCAAAGGCGCGTAGCGGGCGGCGTTGGCCAGGGCGGCCGCCAGCCCCTCACGCATGCGCCCGCCAAAGGCCCCGACCAGCGTGAGCACAACGAGGACCAGCAGCAGCGCAAGCACCCCGCCCGCCGTCGTCAGGGTGTTCAGTGTGTTCCAGACAGGGCGGCGCACGGTGAGCATCTCCACCGAGGAGTGCGGCGTGTCAACACCGGAAAGGGTGCGCATGATACACTCCACGGCGGCGGTGTATTCCCCATCATCGCAGGCCAGCACAGGAACCATCGCCACCCCATTCTGGGCAGCGAAGCGCGTGGCCTGCTCAAAGGTGTTCAGGCGGTCAGGCTCGGTGGCGTACACGAACGCCATCAGGGCAGCATCCCGGATATCCGCCTCGATGGCGTAGCGCCATTCGAGCGTACCGGGTATGAACTCCACAGAGCGCGCGCGCACATCCACATCTGCCCCCAGCAAATCCGTGCAGAGGCGATCGGCAGGCGCCCTGTTATCGTCATTGGTCGCGATCAGGACATAGGCCATTCCAGCATCCCCCGCAGTGCGGGTGTGGTCAGATTATGAATTCTTCCGGCGCGGCAGCGTGATCTCGAAGGACATGCCAGCGCCTTTCCGCGTGCGCATGGTGATCGAGCCTTCATGCACCACCACCGCTGCCTTGACCTGGGCAAGCGCCAGATTCTCGCCGGTGGGGCGCCTCTCAAAGACATCCTCCATATTTGAGGTGGGGATCGCCGGGCCCGTATCGCTAAACCGCAGCACGATGCGGCTGCGCTCGAAGGTGAGATCGACTTCCACCCGGGACTGCGGCGGCGACCGGCGGATGGCATGTTCCAACAGGTTGAAGATGCAGCGCTGCAGGCGGGTGGGATCGCCCTGCAATTTGTAGGGTTCCCCGGTCACGTTGAGATGGATGGCCAGCTTGCGAGCTGCTTCGGAGGAATCCAGATCAGCGATGGCGCTTTCTGTCAGGGCCCGCACATCACAGGGGGTCATCACCGGCTCGACGCGGTCGTCAAGCAGCGCCTGGTCAAACATGCGGCTGGCCAGATTCTCCAGATGCTGTGTGGAGAGCAGGATGCTCTCAGCCAGCTTCTGCACTTTCTCCGGCACGGATTCCGTCCCCACCATCTGGCGGACGTCCCGCATGATCGCCTCCAGCGGCTCGCGAATCTGGTCGGAGATCGACTCAACTAACTGCATGCGCAGGCGTTCGACCATGTGGACTTCAGAGACATCCTGCATCAGGATGATGGTGCCCACCCAGGAGGCATGCTCCACCGTAGCGATATAGACTTTATCGCCGATGGGAATCTCTTTGGTGCGCCATTTGGCCTCAGAAAGGCCTTCCAGCAGGCTCACCAGCGGTCTGAAGGAGAGCGTCCGCGCGCTGCCGGGCTGGTCACCTGGCTGCGGCTTGCGAACCTGCTGAAGCAGGGTTTCCGCCGCCTCGTTGGAGAGCACGAGCTGCCCCTGGCGGTTGACGATCATCAGGGGATGGGTCAGCATGTTGGCTGCCGCCAGCACAGTAGCCCACTGCTCCTCGATGCGCTTGAATAACTGGGCGTTCTGGATGGCCACCGCGGTAGGATGGGCGAAGGCCTGGAGCAGCCGCAAATCCTCGTCACCAAAGATGCCCTTCCCCTTGCTGAACACCCCCAGCACGCCGATCACCCTGCCTTTGGCCTTGAGCGGCACGCAGGCCGTCGAGTGGGAGACCAACTGGAGCGTGGACTCCTTGGCCTTCTCCGGGTCATCCGCCGGGGTGTAGAGCTTCAGATCGGGCACCGTGCGCGCCTCGCCCGTCTGGGCCACCTCACCGATGACACCCTCGCCGATGGGATAGGCACGGTGAAAAGTCGGGCGTGGGAACGGCTCAAGGGACCGCGTCTCCTCCTCCATCAGCCACAACCCGACGTTATCCACGTTCCACTGCTTACGCACGCGTTCGCGCAGGGCGTTGAAGACCCCCTGCAGATCGGTGGTCGCCGAGAGTGCCTTGGACACATCGTTGATGGTCGCCAGGTCTTTGACCTTTTTGGCCAGCGCCCGGTCGGTCGCCTCAAAAGTGCGCGAGTTCTGAACCGCGATGGCAGCGAAATGACTGATGGTGAGCAGCAGCTTCTCGTCCGCCTTGGAGAACTCCCTGCTGCCCTCCCCATGGATCGCAGCCAGCACGCCAATCGGGATGTCAGCGAGCATGACCGGCACGTAGATCACCGCCTGGACCAGATAATCGGTTTTAACTTTGACCAGGCCACCCTCGCCCGTGCGGCTGGAGCGCAGCGGGCGCCCTGTTTTGATCACCGTACCCACCTGGTAATCATCGCTGACCGGGATTTTCATGATCTTGGCGCGGCGGTCGCCAATGCCGCGCTCGGCCGTCAGGAACAGCTCGCCGGTCTGCTCGTCGATCAGCCACAGGGCTGCCCCGGAGCACTGCGAGTAGGCGAGCGTCATCTCAAGGATGCGCTCCAGGACTTCCTCAAGCTTGAGTTTGGAGGTCAGCACAGTGGCAAGCTGCACCAACGACTCTGCGAAATCCTGCTTGCGGATGCCCGCCAGGATGCCATCAGGCGGCGCCTTGACGATGCTGACACCCAGGCTCAGCCCGCCAAGCTGCAGCACATCGCCATCGCTGATGCTGTGGGGCGTATGCGGCCCGAGCACACGGCCATTTCTGCGCGTGCCGTTGGTGCTCTTCAAGTCGATGGCGAAGATGTCGGTATCGGTCGGATGCAGCCGCACGTGTTGGCGTGACACACCCAGCTCACGCGAGCCGAATTTGCTCAGGTCGATGGTGCCGTGCTCGTCACCCAGCGAGCCGAGCACGACATCCCCGTTCATCTCCAGCCCGAAGCTGGTGGGAGGGTTGGTATTGAGCACATCGAAGCGGACCAGCCAGATCGGGGGGGTTTCCCCGTCCGGGATTTCGGCGTGAGGTATAGGGCGGAACGCCAGGCTGCCATCGGCCTGGACTGTTTCCGGCCGCTTTAACGCCCGGGTGCTTTTGTTTCCAACCGGCGTCATCTCAACCTTATTATCGGTAAGTTCAGCGTCTTTCTTGGCCATCGCAGCACCACTAACTTTCGCTAATCCTAACTGGCGGATGCTTGCCCGCTTTGAAGGGCATCGAAATATCGCCCCAACAGGCTCCTTGTCTATGTCTATCTCCTTAAGAGTCATTACCCTTAGTATACGCGACCATGCACCTCTTCATAACGATCGATCTCCAGAATGCTGTTCGGGCCGGCTGCCAGCACCGGAGACCAGGCCAGCCCGGCCCAGCCTTCCCCCATGTCCAACACAATCTCAGAGTAGCGGCTGGGATCATTGGCGCCCCAGATGCGGGCCTCAAATGGTTCCGCACCCCCAATATACAACATCAACACGTACCAGTGATCGGCGCCGGGCAGCAGCCAACCAGTGAGCTGCTCGGTGCGCTCAACCGTCCCTTCGGTAATGGCGGGGGAGAACTCATCGTTCTCAGCGCCAATGCCCCAGGCGCGAAAGGTGGAGGTGTTCCACTGGCCTGCCTCCACGGCAATATGAATGCCCGCTCCTTCACTGTAACGGAACAGCACCAGGACCGTATCCCCTTCACGCAGATGCTGGTTCGCATAGGCGCCGTCCCAGTCGTCCGTGCCGCCGATCACCATCATGCCGTTCTCAATGCTGACCGAGGGGAACAGGTACCAGTCACCGCGCACAGGGTCCGTCGCGTCAAACTCGTTCCAGAACGCTATGACAGCACCCTCAACCAGGGCGGAGGTGGGCACCGGCGTGGGGGTGGGCGACGGGCCAGGCGTGGGAGTGAAGGTAGGGGTAGGGGTCCGCACCTGAGTAGCGGTGGGGGCGAGTGCAGCCTGCACAGCCGGGGATGCGGTTGGACGCTCTGCTTGGGCCAGCGGCTCCAGCACGAACCGGTTGATGCCGCGTCGGATGCGGTCGCCCGCGCCAAACAGCAGCAGCGCCAGCACGACGACCACCGCCACAAGCAGCAGAATATCGCGCGCACGCACCTTCTCAATGCTCATAAAGGCCTTCCGCCTAGCATCTCCTGTTGGGCCTGGATTCAATGGTTCAGCAGAAGGCAAGCCCCCAGCCTCCTGCGCCTCACCCGCTCCTTGATGGTCCAACCGGCCTCCTTCTCAGGCCCCGGCGATGCGCCAGCGGACCTGTACTCGACTGCCGCTTACCTGGCAGGTTTGTTGATTTGGTCAGCGATGACGGTTTCCTTGGTACGCTCTGTCTTGTACCAGGCCACCTCGCGCTTGAACAGGAAGTTGGCCAGCGCCAGCAGACGCGGCACGGCCTGCACAACCACCATCACAGGGAAGTAGGCAAACAGGATCAGCGTCTGCTTGATCTTTTGCCAGACGCTCATATTCGGGTTGATGTGCCCTGCCAGCTTGCGATAGGTGAACCCGTACAGGTCCATGATGAAGATGGACATCACAGCCAGGAACACCGAAAGCCATTTGAGGAAGGGCGGCAAATAGGCAAACGCACCCAGCCCGATCAGAACAAGCGCAAGGATAATCAGCCCTACGTCCACCAGGAAGCGGAACTGCGACATAAAGACCTTGACGAAGAAGCTGAGCTTATCCTTCAGCCCGATGGGTGCACGCCACACATCGCGCAGCAGCAGCAGATGGCCGCGCGCCCAGCGCTCACGCTGGCGCCGGTACACCCGGAAGCTGGCCGGTGACTGTTCCAGCTCGGGGCTGCGAATCCATTCGGCGATCACATTCTCCTGCACGTAGATGCGCAGCGCCAGCTCCGCATCTTCCACCAGCGAGCTCTGGTCCCAGCCCTTCACCTTCATCATCACATCTTTATCGATGAAGTAGTTGGTGCCCGCCAGGAACTGGACCCGCTTGTTCAGCATGCGGGCGGGCAGCACAGTCAGATGGTGGATGGCCAGCTCAAGGCCGGCTGCCACGCCAACAATGGAAATCTGGCTGTAGTTGGACACCTGGAAGACGGACCCCTGCAGCAGTTTGCTGTCATCTTTGAGCCGCCGGTGAGCGATCTCCTTGAGCACATGCGGGTCAAGGCGCCCGTCTGCGTCGAGGATGCCAAAAATCTCCAGACTGTCCCACTCCGGCGATGCTACCAGGTACTCCAGGCAGTAGTTGAGGGCGCGCCCCTTGGTGGAGCGTTTTTCGGAGTACCGCAGGTTGCCGAACTCACCGCTGTACCAGCGGGGCACCTCGATCACCCGGACCAGGTCGATGCCCGTCTCCTCGCGCACATGGGCGGCCAGCTCGTAGGCCGTGTCCTTGGTCAGGACCTCTACATTATCATCCAACTCGCGCTCATCAACGATCACGTAGACACGGTAGTGCTGTTTGGGATAGTCCATCGCGATCAACCGGCGCACCGTGTTACCGATCACGTAGCCCTCGTTGCGCGCGGGCACCAGGATGCCCAGGTTGGGCAGTTCACGGCCTTTCTCCACGGCCAGCGCGCGCACGTCCTCCATCGTGATCCGCTCGCTGGAAACCTGTTTGTAGTAGCGGCTGATGCGGTAGATGTTGATCAAGTAGAACACGGAGCCAGACAGGAACCCAACGTATACCACCACAAGCAGGGTGTCGATGATCACGTTGGTCAGGGCAAAGCGGTTGGGCCGGAAGTTTTCGCGATAGGCTGCGATGGCGTAGTATCCTGCATCGGGTGACGCCTGGAGCAGGTCGTAGATGCTGGCGAATTGGTAGCCCTTGCCTTCCAGCAGGTTGACCATGTACTTCAACTCATTGACGTCGCGCCAGGGATGCCAGAAGAACGATGCCACAGGGTCCTCAAACACCGATACCTGGGTGAGCAGGGCGGCCTTTTCCTGGGGTTCGATATCGTTCCAGGTTGCCACATAGCCCAGGTTCGTCGGGAAGTAGATGCGGTCATCGATCTCGGCCACAAAGGGCAGGCTGCCCACATCCGGGATGTGCTCGTAGCGCAGCGGATAGTAGCGGCTGATCACCTCATGATCCAGGTCGCTCAGCGCATAGTGCGGCGTCTCGAACACGTCCGGAACCGGCAGCCGGATGTAGCGCATCTCCTCCTGGGCGCCTTTGATGGTGCCGATCACAAATTCCTCTGTGTCATTTTCCAAAGGGCTGTAATTGGCCTCATCCCAATACTCATAGTCGATGCTGCTGATCCCGTCCGATTGGTGGGTATAGCCATGCTGAACGATCACCCCCAGCCCTTCGCCCACCATACGCTGCAGGTAGCGCATATAGCGCGGGGCTTCGTGTGTGTAGAGGTCCAGCCCCGTTTGCGGGTTGATATAGCGCGCGATGACCGCAATATGGAAGGGGATCTGCTCTTGCTGGAGATACTCATAGGCGTCTCTGAGCCTGGCGGTGCTGCGATAGGTGTAGGGGTTGACATCCTCCAGCCGGACCAGTGCCGTATAGGTTGGCTCGTGGTGCCCGAAGGCATAGTGCAGGGTATCCAGGAAGACGAGCGTCCAGTCGTCGGTGGAGTAGTAGTAGGGCACCTCGAACGGCATGATCAGGAAGCGCTCGTTCACGTCGACAATGAGCGGGCGGGTGGCGCCGCGCTCGTCCGTATAGCTGGCCAGCACGTCGATACGTGCTTCGTCCGTGTCTGGCAGGGGGGGATACACGCTCAGGAGTTGCAGCTTGCGTGAATTGAAGGCCACCTCTTTATACGTCACGTCCCCCAGGGTGGTCGCGGGCAGCGGCAGCGTTGTGATCGCTTCTTCGCTGGCTGGCGCCCACACATCACCGAGCACATGGTAAAGCAGGGTGGCGGCTCCGTAGCCCGCGAAGATGATCTCCTTGTCCGGGCTGGCAACGATATCTTCCAGCACATCAATTGGGACTTTATCAAAGTCTTCGATCAGGAACAGCCCATCATAGGCAGCCAACATGCCGCGCTGGTAGTCATCCACCTGCACGACATCGACCTCGACCGGCCAGTGCGAGCTGATGATCTGGCCGAGATAGATATTACGCTGCTGGATGGCCCGGTAATCTTCGGAGCTGGTAGGGTCAGCAGAGGAGACGATCAACAGGCGCCTGGCCTGGTGCGCGCCCGTCACAGTGTTATAGATCAGACTGTACGGCTGCTCCGCGAGAGGTTCGAGGGGTTGGCCGCCCGAAAATACCTGCTGGCAGGCGCTGAGCTGCACACAGGTAAAGAATAAGACCACAAAAAGGAGATTTCGCTTGGAAAGGCGGCCCATGTTTTTCCGGCCTCTGGATATTTGTGTCTGTTTTATCTACTATTATAGTGTTTTATCACGCCCGCACCGGGCACAAACGTTATAGTTTCCTACCAGATGACGCTATGCGCCCTGCCCAAAGATCGATGTCCGCTTAGCGTGCGCCCACACCGAGCAGAATATCTGCGATACGCTCTGCCGCGTGCCCGTCACCAAAAGGTGAGATGGCGGTGGCCATCGCGCTGTAAGCTGCCGGGTTGTGCAGCAGCTCCTCGGCGGCGCTGACAATGCGGTCTGTATCTGTGCCAACCAGGCGCGCCGTGCCTGCCTCGACGGCCTCCGGGCGCTCCGTGGTACGGCGCATCACCAGCACCGGCTTGCCGAGTGCAGGCGCTTCCTCCTGCAGGCCACCCGAATCGGTGATCACCAGAGCTGCACGGTTCATCAGGTGGGCGAAATCTGGATAGGCCAGCGGGTCGATCAGGTGCACACGATCCACCCCGCTGAGGATCTCAAAGACCGGCTTCTGGACATTCGGATTGAGGTGCACCGGGTAGACCAGCCGCACATCCTCGTTGCGCTCGGCGATCTGGCGCAGGGCGCGGCACAGCGACTCGAATTCCGGGCCGAAGCTCTCGCGGCGGTGCGCCGTGACCAGGATCAGACGGTGGCCGGTATCCAGCGGCAGGGCCACATTGAGATCGTGCGGCTGGGCCACGGTCCATTTCAGTGCATCGATCACGGTGTTGCCGGTCACGTAGATCGATTCTGCAGGCACATTCTCCAGCAGCAAGGCCTCGCAGGCGCGCTGCGTGGGCGCGAAGTTGTAGGTCGAAATCACGCTGATCATGTGCCGGTTGACTTCTTCAGGGAACGGGTTGTAGATGTCGCGGGTGCGCAGCCCGGCCTCCACATGGCCGACCGGCACGCGCAGGTAGAAGGCCGCCAGCGCGGCGACCATCGCCGTGGTGGTGTCGCCCTGGGTGATGACGACGTCAGGCTGGACCTGCTCGATCACCTCAGAGACCCCGGTCAGCACGCGTGCGGTCAGCGTGGCCAGGGTCTGGTTGGGCAGCATCAAATTGAGGTCATAATCGGGTTTGATCTGGAACCAGTCAAGCACCTGGTCCAGCATCTGGCGGTGCTGCGCGGTGACGCAGGTGACCGCTTCACAGTCACGCCGGTTGAGCTCATGCACCAGCGGCGCCATCTTGATGGCTTCCGGACGAGTACCGAACACGGTGAGGATGCGAGGCATAGCACAGTCCTTGACGTGGTAGAGGTGTGGGCCTTATAGAAACGGCCAGATGATTCCGCATTCGTGTTCAGGCCGCTTAATCCGGGCTCAAAGCATCGCTGCCGCCAGCCTTTGTGAACGACCATTCAATAATCTAAAAGAGCATAACCAGCTTTTCAATTCCGCGCAATCGGGCTTTCGTGCCTGGCAGGGGGCGCGACGCCCTGCATTGGAGGCCGCCAGCTTGAAGTTGGCGCGGCGCTGCCTGTCGATGTATACTCAAGCGTGTTGATGCATGTCGAGATCTGAAGGAATATCCGGACCCGGCATTATGGCCGGGTTGTTTTTTGCCCCGAACCAGGGGGAAGTGAGATAGCACTGAATGTCAGTACAGCAAGTTGAACGGATTACAGGCACCGTCAGGTGGTATAACCAGAAAAAGGGGTTTGGCTTTGTGGCGCCGGATGCAGGAGGCGAGGATATCTTCCTCCACCATTCAGAGCTGCCGCGCAGCCAGCAGAAGGCGATCGATACAGGCGACCGAATCGCCTTTGGAATTGAGCGTTCCAGGAAAGGGCTGAATGCCACGCAAGTGACCCGGTTGGATGCCAGCCGGGACAGGCAGGAACAGAAGGCTTTCCAACCGGAGAACGCTGAGGCAACCGGTGAGGGCTTTGGCACGTTGGGGCTGATCGCGGGGCTGCTGCGCGCGGTGCGTGATGCGGGCTACGAGGAACCCACCCCGATCCAGGCGCAGGCGATCCCCGAGGTGCTCTCGGGGCATGACCTGCTGGGCTGCGCCCAGACCGGCACCGGCAAGACGGCCGCCTTCGCGCTGCCGATCCTGCAGAGGCTGGCGGGCAACCCGGCGCAGCCGGTGCAAGCGAACGGGGGCCGCCGCAAGGCATCGAAACGCCCGGTGCGGGCGCTCGTGCTGGCCCCTACCCGCGAGCTGGCCATCCAGATCGCCGAGAGCTTCCGCGTCTATGGACGCCACAGCGGGCTGAACAACGCCGTGATCTACGGCGGCGTCGGGCAGAACCCGCAGGTGCAGGCACTGCGCCAGGGCGTCGATGTGCTGATCGCCACCCCGGGGCGCCTGCTTGACCTGATGGGCCAGGGCCATGTGCGGCTCGACCAGGTGGAGGTGCTGGTGCTCGACGAGGCCGACCGCATGCTGGACATGGGCTTCATCCATGACGTCCGGCGCATTGTAGGGGCCGTGCCCCAGCGCCGCCAGACGCTGCTGTTCTCGGCCACCCTGCCCCGCGAGATCGTCGATCTGGCCAGTGACATCCTGAACAACCCGGTCGAGATCACCATCTCGCCCAGCCAGCCCACGATCGACACGATTGAGCAGGCCGTCATCTTCGTCGCAACCCAGAAGAAGCCAGACATGCTGGAGAGGGTGCTGCGCGACCCTGCGGTGACCCGCGTGCTGGTCTTCACACGGACCAAGCACGGCGCCGATCGCGTGGTCAGGCGCCTGGTGCAGGCGGGCATCCGCGCGGAGCCGATCCATGGCAACAAATCACAGGCAGCGCGCCAGCAGGCGCTCAGGAACTTCCGTACGGGCCGGACGCGCGTGCTGGTAGCCACCGACGTGGTGGCGCGCGGCATCGACGTGGATGACGTGTCCCATGTGATCCAGTATGACCTGCCCAATGAGCCAGAAACCTATGTGCACCGCATCGGGCGTACAGGGCGTGCAGGAGCCGACGGAGTCGCGCTGGCCTTCTGCGCGGAGCATGAGCGCTCGTTCCTGAAGGGCATCGAGAAGCTGATCCGCATGCGGGTGCCGGTCAGCCAGGAATTCGGGGCCGCTGCGCGCTAGCTTCCAGCCGCCCGGCATCGATCACAGACGGATGAAGCCGCGTCGAGCAGATGCTCAACGCGGCTTATTGATCAAGGGCACGCGAGTCAGGCCATACGCCGGGCGGGGCCGGCAGGGTGAAGTAGAACTTACTGCCCTCGCCCACCGCGCTTTCAACGCCCACGTGCCCACCCAACCTGTCGGCAATGCGGCGCACCACCGACAGCCCCAAGCCGTGCCCCTCTGTGTGGGTGCTGTCAAGACGCTCAAACTGCTCAAACAGGCGCTCCTGCTCCGCAGAGGTCAGGCCGCGCCCGTTGTCCTTAACCCAGAAACGCGCCTGGCCGACTGGCACAACGTCTGCGCCCAGCTCGATATGCGGGGGCGTGCCGCCATATTTGATCGCGTTGCTTATATAGTTAGCCCAGATTTCCTCAACCCACGGCTGGTAGCCAAGCGCTGGCGGCCAGGTTTCCGGAAGCACAACTGTGGCATTAGATTGTTCCACCAGCAGTTCCAGGCGGTCCAATGCTTTGTCGATGCAGGCCGCCATGCTCAGCCGCCTGGCGGGCACTTCCTTCTGGCTGCGCACGGTCGCCAGCAGCAGCAGGTCATCGACAATGCGCAGCATCAGCTGGCCGCCCTGCTGGACGGACCGGATGTAACCGTTCAGCTCCTCGTCCAGACGCTCTGCCCCGATTTCTTTGAGCAGATCGATCCACCCGAGGGTCACATTCAGCGGGTTCTTCAGGTCATGGGCCACCGTGTGCGCGTATGCGTTCATCTCGCCGATCAACCGCTCGCGCTCCAGGTCGGCCTTCTTGCGCTCTGAGATGTCATGCCAGGTGATCAGCCGCCCGGTCAGATGGCGGCCGCGTCCATACAAGGGGCTGATCTGCACATCGAAGTGCCGGGGCGGGTCCCCATCAAGCAGGACCTCCTCGCGGGCTTCATAGACGCCCTGGAAGCGTTCAATGATGTCGGGCCAGTGCCGAATGGCTGTCCGGATATCCTGCCCGATGATGGCATCGGCCTGCGCATCCAGCAGGGCCAGCGCAGACGGGTTGATATCTACGATGCGGTTCTGCATATCGAGGACAACCAGGCCATCTTGCATGCCTTCGATCAGCACGCTGCGCGCCACGGGGACCAGATCAAGCAGGCGGGTGCGTAACAATGCGGTGGTAAAAATGATCCCCGTCACAGTAAAGACGATAGGGGTCAGGTCAAGCCCGGGGGGTTTGAGGCCCAGCAGGCTGGTGATGTTGCCGATCCACGGTAGCAGCGCCCCCATGAGCAGCAGGCCTGCCTGCCGCCTGAAGGGCCGCCGCGTGCGCAGGTAGAAGCGCAGCAGGATGAGGAATGCCAGCAGGATCAGCCCGTAGGAATAGACCACATTGACCCAGAACCACGGGCCGCCGCTCAGGATATCGCTGGCCCCGGCGGCACGTTTCCCGGCAAAAAACAGCCCGTGATAGGGGTCGGTGATCAGCAGCAGAAAGGTCAGGATTGGCTCAAGCGCCAGCAGAAGATAGGTCTGGCGGTTCAGCCAACTATCCCGCTGCGTGAAAGTAAGCAGGAAGATGAAGAAAAGCGAGGGGACACTGACCACCCCCAGATAGGTGGCATCCAGCCAGAAGCGCCTGGCTTGAGGGTCAGCTTGCAGCCAGTGGATCGCATAGGTGGTGGACCATACGATCAGCGCGAGCATCAGCAGCAGCAGTGCCACAGCACCGCGCGCCGTGCGCCGCCTCCAGATGATGATCGCTGTGATGGCCGAGGCCGTTGCAGAGAAAGCCAGGAGCAGGGCGTAGAGTTCGTGCATCTGGGGCATGGTGATCCTCGGAGGTGGGGGTTACGCTGTATAGATTGTGATCGATCTGCGCTGCATGTACAAGTAACCGGCCTGATCCGGCGGGCCACACCCATCGAGGGGCCCTGTCCAGTACAGCCGGCTGCAGCGCCCCAGCACATGCGATCAAACCCCACCAGGTGAGGGCCCTGGTGGGGCTGCTTTTAATGAGGGCCCGGTGACCTAGCCGCCGACTGCCGCCAGATCGCTGTCGTAACCGGCCAGGCGAACCACCGGATAGAAGGGACCCTCCGTCAGGGCGGGGGTCAGGGCCAGCGCCCCCGGCCCGGCGCCCGTGTCGATCACCAGCTCGCTCGCGGCCACGCGCACCTGCACCCCGTCCGCGCCGGTGACCGGCTCACCCTGCAGGATCAGGTTCTGCACCTCAGGCCCAGCATTGCGAAAAATCGCGTCTGCGCCCTGCTCGTCCCCGTCCTCCGCGAAGAAGAACTGCGTGGTCAGCACATCGATGCCGTCCACACGCACCTTGACATGGATGTGCGGTGGCCGGCCTATGCCTTCGGACCCCGGCTTGACGGTGCGGAAGCTGTACAGGCCGTTCGCATCGGTGATGGAGGTGCCGTAGTACTGGAATGCCGGGTCAGTGCCGCCCCCACCCTGAAAGCCCGGGTGGTCGTAGACACCCCGCGCATCGGTCTGCCAGATCTCCACGCTGACGCCCTGCAGCGGCTCCCCGTTCACGTCCAGCACGCGGCCGTAGACGATCACCAGGTCCCCGGGTGCGGTGATAGGTGCAGTGAAGGTGTTCACCAGCGCGGTGATCTCGTTCACGGGGGGCACCTCACCGGCAGGGACGGGTTCCTGCGAGGGCGGGAGTTCTGTTGGCGCACCGCCTATCTCCGACGGCACAGTCACAGCCGGAGACGCCGGTGGGGCCCCCGTGCCCTGCGGTGCGCTAGCAGGCGCCCCTGAACAGGCGGTAAGTACCAAGAGGCCGGACAGGGTCAGAAGTACCACAGTAAATCGAGTGCTCATGCTGTATTCCAGTAATATCCAGATGACCGAGGACTGCTATATACAGATACATCTTATCGGGTATCCAGCGCGGTTTCCATTCAGGGTTTGTGCAAAGCGTCCGTCTGGCGATATTGCCCGCTGCAGCAGCAGGGAATCAGTTTATAATGCTAGTGTGCGATGCAGCCGCGCCCAGCCGCTGTTACACCGCGCAGCCAGTACCTCCCTTATTTGATCCGTGACGTGTCAAACTGGAGACATACTATGAGTCTGATGTACAGGATCAGGCGCACGCGCTACCTGATGCGTATCAAGGCGTCTTTTCTGGGCATAAACCGCTGGCGCTGGGCCGTGCTGATCCCGGATGAGTTGGAGAATACGATCATTGTGAAGAAGCCGTGGTGGGCGTTCCTGCGCACGCTGAACCTCGCCTTTCGCCCGGCCCAGGTCACAGCGCTGGAAGTGCATCTGCAGAGCCTGCTGATGCGGGATGGGCTGCTGCCCTGGCTGATCGGCGGGCTGACGGGCGCCAAGGTGCCGGTGCTGCGTCTGGTACAAACGACCGAGCTGCACGGTACCCAGGAAGCCTATCTGCGGGCCGCGCGCCCGGGGCGGGCCGGATATCTGTTCACGCGCTATGCAGCGCTCGATGTGGCCGACTTTCTGCGCCGCAGAGGCTACAGCGGCCCGCTGCCGGACCTCAACGACGACGAGCGCTGGCGGGTTCCGGTAGCCACTGCCATCCTGACGATGGTGATTGCCGTGGCCGCGACACTGCTGTGCGTCGGCGTGTACGTCGCTATCCTGCTGTCAGCGTCAGGTAGTTAGGCCCCACAGCAACACCGCCCGGGCTGCCGTCCAGGGAGCAGCCTGATGTCCGGGCGAGCATCTGCAGACACCTGATCATTGAAATCAGATCAGGCGGATAGTTCCCCAGTCTGCTCACCGGGGATTTTAGCTTGCGTCACGCCTGGCTTGAACAGGCGCCCAGGATGGTTCTACAGAGAATGTGAGAGGATGCATGCGGCCTTGATCAGACTTACAGCGATTTATAACAGCTTGAAGGGAGGACGTGCGGAGCTGCAGATGCGCTGCGAAATGGGTGGGAGATACCAGGAAAGACCGGGCGCAAGGCGCCGGGGTCTCTCCTGGTATCAGCATGCTGTTCCGGCTAGAGCTTGACTACAGAAACCGCAGCGGGGCCTTTAGCGCCCTGCTCGATGCTGAATTCAACGCGGTCATTCTCTTCGAGGCTCGCATAGCCTTCCATCTGAATGGCCGAATGATGCACGAAGACATCCTTCGAATTGTCATCCGGGGTAATGAAGCCATAGCCCTTGGTGGCGTTGAACCACTTAACCGTTCCAGTAATGCGTTGTACTGCCATTGTATTCTCCTCACCCTGCAAAAGGGTTGGTATAGTAGCAGGGCAAGTGGTTGAGCTAAACGAATAACCCGGCAACATGCCGGGTCTAAGTTTTCACAAACAGCTTACAACCTGCAGTTTACTGAGTAGATAATAACGTTATTCAGCGAACTTGGCAACATGTCGCCCGCGAGTGCGCGGCGGCTGCGGGCAAATGCCCTACTCCCCGTAAACGCCCGTGTCGGAGTGGAACTCGATCCAGCCCAGCCACCATTGACGCTGCACACCCAGCGGCTCGCGCATCCGCAGGTCGACCGCCCACGTAACGGGCTGCCCGCGCCCGGCACAACGACATCGCCGTTGAGATGGACTCCTGCGCCGGGATATGGGACGGGTTTTCCAGCATACGATTTTCGAGCTTTGCGTGTGCTGGCTTTGATCGATCCTGACTTCTGATCAGTACAGTTCTTTCAGGAAAAGGCGCATCGTTTTGTGGTAATAGGCCAGGCGATCCCGGTACAGCGCAGCTCGCCCGGGGTCCGGTTCGTGGATGCGCCTTGTCCCTGAAAAGGCCCTGGCTGTGGCCTCCAGATCATTGTAGATGCCGACGGCCAGCCCTGCCAGGATGGCGGCGCCGAGCGTCCCGGCTTCCTGCTGCTCGACGACTTCTACCGGCACCCCGGTCAGGTCGGCTTTGAGCTGAGTCCACCATTGGGAGCGAGCACCGCCGCCAACAGCCCTGATGCGGTCTATCGGGACACCTTCCTGGTTCAGCAGGGCGAGCGTATTGACATGGTCAAACGCGACGCTCTCCATGAAGGCCTGGACAATCTCCACGCGGGATGTGGCAAGGGTCAGCCCAATGAGCGCGCCTTTAGCCTTACGCCCGTCTTCCCAGTAGGCCATCGAGCCTGACAGATAGGGGATGGCAAGGACCGAGCCGGGCTCCCGGACGCCTGCCAGCAGGCTGCTTTCCACATCATCCACGGCAATGCCCAGCAGATCGCGCGCCCAGTTCAGGACCGCATTACCTGTGGGGCAGACAACCAGCACAGAATATCCAGCTGAGCCCGGGTGCGGCATGACAGACAGCCCCTTCAAGAGCATGGCTGGCGTTGGCAGCGCCTGCGACATGACCAGCATGTTCTCATAAGAGCCGCTGATCAGACAGGCAGTGCCGGGCTCTGACACACCGGCACCCACTGCCGCACAGTTCACATCGTGGCCGCCCATTGCCAGCTGCACTTTGGGCGAAATCCCCCACAACTCTGCGACTTCCGGCTTCACCGTGCCGATCACAGAGGGCCAGGGCAGGACTTCCGGCAGGAACTGGGGAGGGATGCCGTATTCAGCCACGCGCTCAGGGTCCCACTCATGGGTATCCAGGTCGTATGTCAGGTAGCGAGAGGCGATGCTCCTGTCGGCGGCAAAGCGGCCTGTGATCTGGTAGGCGAGGTAATCGTGCCAACCAGGAAAGTATCTGGCCTGTGCCATGATCTCCGGGTGATACTTGCGCCACCACTGCAGACGAAAAACCGGGTCCATGCGCTCGCGCAGATGCCCGCATGAGAGACACCACGGCTCCGGCCTGGGGGACCCTGCGGGCACCTCCTCAAACTCCACACCGCGGATATCTGCCCCCATGATGCCGCTGCCGAGGGGCCTGCCCTGCGCATCCGCCGGGAAGTTCTCCCGGCCTGAAGCGCTGATCGCGATGGCAGCAGGCGGGTCGCGCCGGACGGCTTCATGGGCGGCAAGCTCCTGCATCCCCAGCGAGGCTGCCTGCCAGATTTCCTCAGGGTCCTGCTCCCACAGCCCGGGCTGGGGGTGCAGCGGCGTGATGGGATGACTGGCAACCGCCAGCAGCTGCCCATCCTGACTGTAGGCAGCGGCCTTTACCGAACTGGACCCGACATCAATCCCTACCAGGCTCATGGTCACTTTTCCCCCCTGCGGCTGCCTGACACATCGCGGACACACTACTCAGCATTGGTGATGAAGCCCCCGTCGACCAGCACTTCGGAGCTGGACATGTAGCTCGCTTCCTCGCTGAGCAGGAAGGCAATCACGCTGGCGATCTCCTCTGCTTCGCCGATGCGCCCCAGTGGTATGCGGTCTTCGTAGTACTGGCGGGCCGGGGAATCCGGGGAGACAAGCTCGGCGCTCATCGGTGTGAGGATCGCCCCCGGCAGCACGCAGTTGACACGGATGTTGTGCGGCCCCAGAACGGCGGCCAGGGCCTTTGAGAGCATCCAGATGCCTGCCTTAGTCCCGCAGTAGACCACCTGCTCACGGGCGGCCACCCACGCCGAGATGGACGACACGGTGACGATGGCCCCGCCGTGCCCTTCCTTAATCATCTGCTTGGCCGCGGCCTGGCAGACCACCCACGTACCACGCAGGTTGATCTCCTGGATTGCGTCGTAATCCTCCAGCGTGATCTCGTCCCACTGCTTCAGGGGATTGATGGCGGCGTTACTGACCAGGAAGTCAAAGCGGCCCCCGATCCGGGCGACCTCCTCGACCATCGCAATAACCTGTTCGGGCTTGCGCATATCCGCTTCCACGGGGAAGGCTTTGCCGCCAAACTCCTTGATGCGCGCCAGGGTCTCGCCGGGGTCTCCGGTAGCCCGGTAGTTAACCCCGACTGTGGCCCCTTCTCTGGCCAGCCTGATCGCGGTTGCCTTGCCAATCCCTTTGGTTGCGCCTGTCACCAGAGCGACCTTTCCACCGAAATCGAATCGCGCCATGTGTATCTCCTGTTGGGGTGTGATTAATCCTGACGAGCAATAACGGAAAGCGCACCGGGCAGCACCTGCCCGCCATCCACCGGGATCACCACGCCGGTCGTCCAGGCAGCATCCGGGCTGGCAAGCCACACAATCCATTTGCCGAGCTCTTGGGCAGTGCCCATGCGCCCCAGGGGAATCTCGCGCGTCATCCGTTCATAGGCGCCCTTGACGTCATCCCCGGCCCAACTGAGGTGGATGGGCGTATCGACCGGCCCCGGTGCGATAGCATTCACCCGGATGCCCCGGGGCGCCAGCTCTGCGGCAAGCGAACGGGTGAGGTATTCCAGCGCGGCTTTCGACGTACCGTACATCGACTGCGCAGGGATCGCCAGCGACCCGGAGGCGGATGAAATGTTGATCACCACAGCAGAATCAGATTCGCTGAGGTACGGCAAGGCAGCCTGGATCAAGAAATAGGGGGCAAGCACGTTCACAGTGAGATGCATGGTGAAGAGCTCGCGGGTTGCTTCGCCGATCGGCAGGTGCTTGATTGCCGCAGCGTTGTTGACCAGCACATCCACCCGACCCCACTGCTTCACTGTGGCATCCACAATCGCCTGCGGTGCCTCTGGCTCGGCCAGGTCCGCAGGGACAGCCAGCGCATGCCCACCTGTCTCCCTGATCTCGCGGACAACCTCGTCCAGGGGGCCAGGGCGGCGCCCGATCACCGCCACGGCAGTTCCGCCCACAGCAAACGCGCGGGCAGCCGCCGCACCGATCCCCGAACCGCCACCGGTTACTACTGCGACTCTATTTACCTTTTCCATGACTGCCATCCCCTCCCGGGAAAGATGGGCCTGGATGAGCAAGACACCAGCAGATAGGGCTGCGCCTTAGAAGATCGCGATCGGGTTGAAGGGAGAGCCGGTTGCCTTGGGCAGCCGGAGGGGTGCGATCACGACCATGAACTCCCAGCGGCCTTCTTCCTCACAGACACGGGCCAGGTCCTCGAACTGGAGGCTGTCGGCGACCGTCATGCCCATCGCCGTAATCTGCAGGGGGTGGATGGGATACTCGATCTCATCCATCGGGCCCGGCACGGTCTCCCCGTCTCCATCAGGCAGGAACACGGATATCCTGCGTTCGTGCATCAGGGTCAGGCTGTACGGATCAAGGCCCGCCCTGCCCTCTCCGGTATAGCCGGGGTCCCAGGCGCCGAGCTCCAGCCGCCGGCGGTGATGGCCTGTTCGAAAGACCATGATGTCGCCTTCTGCGAGGCGGACACCCTGATGCTTTTCTATGGCTTCGATCTCTTCACGTGTGATGGCCTCACCGGGCTCAACCCACTTGATCCCCCGGTAGCGCGGCACGTCGATCAGCACGCCCCGGCCGACCACACCATCCCCCAGCGTGGTGATGTCCAGCCCGAGCGACCCACGGCTGGTGACCATGCTGGCAGGATGGCCGTTGTACAACTGGCCTTTGTAGGCGATATGGCACAGGGCATCGATGTGCGTGTGGCAGTCACCGTGAAACTGGATGCCCAGGAAGTCCGTCGCAAAGCGCAGCAGTTCCCCTGAACCGACATCCACATCGTGGGTAGTGCTCATATAATGAATGACAGGGTTGGGATTGTCAGGCCCGGCAACCGTGTTGAGGGGTATTTCCATGGAGACGCTGCGGCCGCTTTTGACCAACGCCGCTGCTGCCTGGACCTTATCCGATGTGATGTAATTCAGCGTGCCCTTAGTGTCATTGGGTCCCCACCTGCCCCAGTTTTTGAGCGATTCAAAAAGCTGGTCAAACTCCTGGAGGGACATGCGCGAGCCGCTTTTGGAAACTGACATGGACTCACTGCCTTTCTGCCTAGTAGAAACACTGCTGGCACCGGCACCATTGCATGCAACAGTAACCGGTGCCAGCGTTATGAATCTGCACTGAAATGCTGGGATTACTCCGCCGAGCGCTGCTCAGCCTCCAGCATGTACTGCATCACATCTTCCACATTGTCGCCAGTGACCAGCACCAGGCCGGAGTCCACGGACTGCGGCATCCAGTTGCTGATCCAGGGGTCCAGCCCTGCCGTCCGGATGGCGTCGTTGTGCCAGGTGTAAAGCATGAACAGCGCCAGATAGTTCATGATGTCGTAGTTCTCCATCGTGATCATCTGCGCTTTGCCATCGACGATGTTCTGCAGGAACTCGCGCCCGGCCTCGTTGACCGTCACCACCAGCTCGCCTGTGCGCCCCGCCTCGTCCAGCGCCGCGATGATGCCTGGGCCCGCTTCCGAGTCCAGACCCACCATGCCGGACAGGTCCGGGTAGGCTGCCAGCAGCGCCGCCGTCTTCTGCGCCGCGATGTCGGCCTGCGAGTCGTTGTCCTCCTCCGCCACTACCTCACAGTTCGTGCCTTCGAAGGTGTCCCGGATCGCCTGGCGCGAGCGCTGCATGTTCTCGTTCTGCACCGGCGCGATCACCGCCACCTGGCAGGTCTCCAGCCCTCGCTCCTCGTGGTTGCGCAGTTGGGCTTCGGCCATGCGCGCGCCCAGCAGGTACCAGTCGGTGCCCGCATAGGACAGGCGGTTGGATTGGAACAGGTCGCCGTCCGTCACCACCACCGGCACCTGCATCTCGATGCACTTGTTGACCGGCTCGGTCAGCGCCGGGTCCCAGCCGCCCACCACGATGATCCCCGCAGGGCCACGTGCGCATTCCTGCTCCACCGTCGCGATGTATGCCGCCAGGTCCACCGTCGTCGGACCGGCCACCCGCACCGTCACCCCGAAGTCGCGGCCAAAAGCCTCAAGACCGGGGTAAACCCGCTCCACAAACAGCGGCAGCGTCGAGAACTGCGAGATCCAGACGTACTCCTGGTTCGCCCTGTCCGCTCCGCCGATCAGACCCTCCGCCGGTGTCTGACCAAGCGTCGTGTCTTCTTCGGCAGCACGTTGCTCAGCCTCCAGCATGTACTGCATCACGGCATCCACATTGTCGCCAGTGACCAGCACCAGGCCGGAGTCCACAGAGCGCGGCATCCAGTTGCTGATCCAGGGGTCCAGCCCTGCCGTCCGGATGGCGTCGTTGTGCCAGGTGTAAAGCATGAACAGCGCCAGATAGTTCATGATGTCGTAGTTCTCCATCGTGATCATCTGCGCTTTGCCATCGACGATGTTCTGCAGGAACTCGCGCCCGGCCTCGTTGACCGTCACCACCAGCTCGCCTGTGCGCCCCGCCTCGTCCAGCGCCGCGATGATGCCTGGGCCCGCTTCCGAGTCCAGACCCACCATGCCGGACAGGTCCGGGTAGGCTGCCAGCAGCGCCGCCGTCTTCTGCGCCGCGATGTCGGCCTGCGAGTCGTTGTCCTCCTCCGCCACTACCTCACAGTTCGTGCCTTCGAAGGTGTCCCGGATCGCCTGGCGCGAGCGCTGCATGTTCTCGTTCTGCACCGGCGCGATCACCGCCACCTGGCAGGTCTCCAGCCCTCGCTCCTCGTGGTTGCGCAGTTGGGCTTCGGCCATGCGCGCGCCCAGCAGGTACCAGTCGGTGCCCGCATAGGACAGGCGGTTGGATTGGAACAGGTCGCCGTCCGTCACCACCACCGGCACCTGCATCTCGATGCACTTGTTGACCGGCTCGGTCAGCGCCGGGTCCCAGCCGCCCACCACGATGATCCCCGCAGGGCCGCGTGCGCATTCCTGCTCCACCGTCGCGATGTATGCCGCCAGGTCCACCGTCGTCGGACCGGCCACCCGCACCGTCACCCCGAAGTCGCGCGAGAAGGCCTCAAGGCCGGGGTAGACCCGCTCCACGAACAGCGGCAGCGTCGAGAACTGCGAGATCCAGACGTATTCCTGGCTCGCCCGATCCGCAGCGCCTACCAGGCCGGGCCGCGCGGCTGCAGCTTCCTCTTCCTCTCCTCCTTCAGCCGGAGGTTGGGCTGTATTGCACGCTGTTAGCAGCAGTGCCGCAGCCAGGACAAGTAAGACAATTACAAGCGCTTCCTTCAGACGTTTACCCATTTGGACACCTCCTTGTGTTAGGGTAATCTCCGCCCTCCATAGTCGCTTAGATAACAACGTGCGGCAGCACTTTGCACAGACGCTCACTGGCTTCTTCGACCGAATTCATCGATGCCGATTGCCACCAGCAGCACGACACCTACCACAATGCTTTGCCAGAACACAGGCACGCGGGCGATGATCAGTGTGTTCTGAATGAGGGCCATAAACAGAACGCCGAGGAATGCGCCGGGGATGGTTCCGACACCACCGAAAAGGCTGGCGCCGCCCAGAATGGCGGCCGTGATCGCCTTCAGCTCGGTCCCCACGCCAGCCAGGACGACGGCATTGCTCAGGCGCGAGGCCAAGAGCGTCCCCGCCAGGCCGGCCAGGGTTCCCATCAACACAAATCCGGTGAAATTGACACGGTCCACTTTGATGCCAGAGAGATTGGCCGCCTTGGCGTTGCTGCCGACGTAGTAGAACTGCCTAAAGAACCTTGTGCGGGTCATGGCGAACCAGGCGACCAGCACAACAATCAACATGACCCAGAAGGGGGATTGCAACCCGAGAAATACTGTCTGCCCGTAAGGCTTGAACCCATCCGGCAGATTGGCGACACCGGCGGAGGCGATGAGCTGGGTCACGCCGCGCAGGATGCCCTGCATCGCCAGCGTGGTGATCAGGGCGTTAATGCGCAGGCGGGTGATGATGAAGCCGTTGATGGCGCCGATCATGGTGCCCGCCAGCACGCCGGCCAACAGGGCCACCAGCGGCGGAGCGCCGATGTTCTTGACCACCACTCCGGCGATGATGCCGGAAAACGCGAGGGTTGAGCCGATGGACAGGTCAAAGACACCCGCAACCAGCAGGATCATCATGCCGACCGTGAGGATCCCGCTCTGGGCCGCGTCAAGCAGCACCGCCGCGAAGTTATTCCACTTGGGAAAAGACTCCGGGTAGCTGAGAGTCATCCAAACCGCGAGGACGGTAATCAGCACGATCAACAGCATCGGGCGATCCAGGGCAATACGCACCGCCAGGCGCCGGATCCTTGTGCCGATTGATTCCGTTTTCTTTGCCGGGATAGTCTCTTCTTGTGAGGTAAGTTTGGTGCTGGACATGGGTTAGACAACGCCCCCTTTTGCGGCAACCCCAACCGGGGTTGCCAGTTGGAGAATAGTGACCTCATCGGCCTGGAGGGGATCGACTTCTCCGACCGTCCGGCCTTCTGACATGACAACAATACGATGGGCAAGGGAGAGAACCTCGGGCAGGTCTGAGGAAACAACCAGCAGGGCGATCCCGTTTCTGGCAAGCTCCCTCAGGATTTCGTAAACGTCTGCCTTGGCGCCAACATCGACACCCCGGGTCGGCTCATCCACAATCAGCAGGCGGGGTTTGCGGGCCAGCCATTTGGCCAGCATCACTTTCTGCTGATTGCCGCCGCTGAGATAGAGCACATGCCGGTCCAGGTTGGGCGTGACAATGCGGAGAGAATCGGCATATTCGTTTGAAATGCCTTCGATCTCGCGCTCTCTGACCAGCCCGTTCTTGCTGACCGCATCCAGGTTGGCGGCGGCAATATTGCTCGACACGCTCATCTCGAGGAAAAGCCCGGCAGCGCGCCGGTCCTCCGGGGCCATGCCGATACCGGCCCGCATGGCATCCAGCGGGTGGCCCGGCTTGAAAGGCTTCCCATCCACCAGCACATTCCCGGTCTCCCATGCGCGCAGGCCGAAAACAGCCTCGCAGAGCTCCGAGCGACCGGCGCCGACCAGCCCGGCTAGACAAACGATCTCCCCTGCGCGGACTGTAAGTGAAGCATTGCGCACGGGCGGTGCTGTCAGGTTCTGGATCTCAAGCACCACCGGGGCTTCAGCGGGCGCACGGGTTTGATCCGGTTCAAAGGAGAGAATGCGGCCAACTTCGAGGTGGATCAATTCATCGTGCGTGGTTTCTGAAATCGTGCGGATGCCGGTGACTTTTCCATCCCTGAGCACTGTCACCCGGTCGGCGATCTCGAACACTTCCGCGAGGCGGTGCGTGACATACACAACGGCTACCCCGCGCTCCGCCAGGCGCCTGAGAATCTTGAACAACAAGCGCGCTTCGCTGATGGTCAGGGACGACGTTGGCTCATCGAGGATCAGCAGGCGCACCTGCTGCGAGAGTGCTTTGGCGATATCAACCAGCTGGCGCTGCCCGGGGGAAAGTGTGGAAACCAGCGCAGAAGGGGCGATCTCCACTTCAAGGTCATCCAGGAGGCCCTGGGTCTGTTTTCTCATGGTGGGGAAGTCGACAATCCCCAAGCGGTTCACGGGCTGCCGCCCGGCGAAGATGTTCTCTGCCACGCTGAGCGGCGGGAACAGGCTGCCTTCCTGGAACACCATGGCAACACCGGCCCGCTGGGCTGCCTTCTCATCTTCCGGGGCATAGGCCTCGCCGTCCATGAACATCGTCCCAACATCCGCGCGATATACGCCGGCGACGATGTGCATCAGCGTGGACTTCCCGGCGCCATTCTCGCCAACCATGGCGTGTATCTCGCCGGGCAGCACATCGAACGAGACATCGTCAAGCGCCTGGACTCCAGGGAAAGCCTTGGAGACGGCTCTCACTGAAAGCCGCGGCACGAGGCCAGCGTCCGATTGAGAGGACATCGAAGCAGTATCGTTGGACTCTGGCAAGTTTCTTCCTCCATCTGTGCGGGGTATGAAGGCAGCTTCGCAGCCAACGGCCATCGATTGGCAGAAGACAACTGCCTGAATCGAGTAGAAAGTTCATGGAATTCGAGCGTTCACCAATTGTGAACAGTATATATCACAGCTTTACGGCAAGTCAATACCCAAATTCGGGGCGTGCCTGCCGGGTGCCGAGGTGCGCGCCTGGCGGCAGCAGGCACAAGCACCCACAGCAGGGATTGACAAGGCGGTTTTTTTTGGCTAGTATGTTCATAGGGTCTGAACATTCACAAAATTCGAACTGTCTCGACTCTGTACCGCCTGAGATCAGTGGACATCATGCAGAAAACACGATCATCTGGTGCTACAATACGCCGGACCAAATTCCCTGTATATTTGGTTTGAGATTTCCTGGAACCACCGTAATTATCCGGCTGCCCGAGCAGAACAGATGAGGTCAACTGATGAACAGTGAGGAAATGGTCTCGCGCCTGGCTAAATATCTGCTGCAGGTCGGGGAAGGAGAACGCCTGGAGACGGTCAGGGATATTGCGCGGATGAACAATACAAGCGTTGGCACAGTTTCCAATGCTCTTTCGACGATCGAGCAGGCGGGGGCTGTGACCATCGACCGGCGGGGGCACCTGGGCTCATTTGTCAGCGCGCGATCGATCAGCGACCTGTGGACCATGGCAGAGCACGAACCGATGGTGATTTCGTTCCCATTGATCGCGCACCCACTCCTGGAGGGGCTGGCGACCGGCCTGAAAAGGCAGATCAGCGAGACCGGGATTGACATTTACCTGACATTCATCCGTGGGTCGCGCACCCGGCTTAAGGCTGTCCAGGAAAACAAATGCCATATCGCGGTGATGTCGAATTTCGCGGCCCGCATCCTGTGTGGTGAGACGGAGCAAATCCTGACGACGCTGCCGCCGCACAGCTTCGTCACCCGGCATGAAGTGTTCTACCGGCCTGATATTCACGAGCTGGGAGAGCGCAGGCTGCGCGTGGCAATCGACGAGGACTCTATAGATATCGCCGGCCTGACGGAACTGGAATTTGAAGGCCAGGAAGTCGATTTCAAGCCGGTCACCTTCATGCAGCTTCCACGGCTGCTCAAAGGCAACTACGTGGATGCCGGCATCTGGTCAATCGATGACATGCGCCCACACCTGGACGAGCAGATTCTGCACAGGCAGCTCTCCTACGAAGTAATTGACCAGGTAGACGCTTCGGATACAGCGGCTGCTTTGGTCTCCCGCGCGGAATGCGCCAGCGCCCGTGCAGTAGTTGAAGCGGTGCTGGACGTCGGCAAACTGCTCGACATCCAGCAGCGGGTCGTCAAGGGGGATATGGTCCCCGAGTATTAAACCAGGCACACCATTAAACATATCTACCCCATGGATCGGTGCGTGAATGAGCCACGAATATGAAATTGGACTAGCCAAAGAAGACCTTGATACGCCCGCGCTGTTGATCGATCTCAACGCGATGGAGCGCAATCTGCACAAGATGGCGGCGTACTTTGAGACAGTCGAGGCCAGGCTGCGGCCTCATGTCAAGCTGCACCGGGCGACGCCGCTTCTCGCGCATAAACAGCTCCAGGCCGGCGCTATCGGCGTGACCTGCGCCAAGCTCTCAGAAGCCGAGGTGATGGCGGCATCAGGCATCACCGATATCCTGATCGCAAATGAGATTGTGGGCACCCGCAAGGTCCAGCGGCTGGTTAACCTTGCCACCTACGCCGATGTGATCGTTGCAGTGGACAGCTTTGAAAATGTCGATGAGCTATCCGCGCATGCCCAGGCAAAAGGCGTCAGCCTGCGTGTGCTGGTCGAGGTGAATATCGGCCATAACCGCTGCGGCGTGGCGCCCTTTGAGCCTGCGCTCGCCCTGGCACAGGCCGTTGATAGGGCCCATAACCTGGTCTTCTCCGGGATCATGGGGTACGACGGGCACTGCACCTTCAAGGTAGAAGAGGACCAGCGCGAGGCGTGCTCGCAGCAGGCGAACGATCTGCTGGTTGCCACGCGCAGGTATATCGAAGAGGCGGGGCTTGCAGTCGGGATCGTCAGCGCCGGGGGCACGTTCACCTATAAAGTAGCCGCGGAGACCCCCGGTGTGACCGAAGTCCAGGCAGGGACCTACCTGCTGATGGATACAGCCTTCCAGGAGAAGGGGGTGCGCGATTTTGAATGCACCCTGACTGTCCTGGCGACGGTGATCAGCAAGCCAACCTGGGCTGAAAACCACGATCTGGCGATCCTGGATGTGGGCAGGAAAGGGATGGACGTGCACCTGGGCCTGCCTGAGGTCAAGGGGCTCGATGGAGCCACCCTGTTCTCGATGTCCCAGGAACATGGGCGGGTCAGGCTGGAAGGCCCAGCGAAGAACCTGCAGGTGGGGGACAAGCTGGAACTGTGGGTTCGCAATTCAAACGACACCATCAATCTCTACGACAGATTCTATGCTGTGCGGGACGGCATTGTTGAAGCCGTGTGGGAAATACCCGCCAGAGGGAGAAGCACTTAGCGACCCGCCAGACAAGGATTCCACAGCAGCCCGACCGGCTGTGAGAAGATGGAGCGCACCGTGCCCGGCCCAGAATTCTTTTATGCATTTGATGGCATTGACCGCGAAACCACCCTGGTTGCCACATATTTCATGGCAGTGCAGGGCGGCGACGATGTGCTAAGTCGAATCAGGCAGATATCCAGCCTGATTTACCCCGGCTCCTGGACCGAGGTCGCGACTCTCTCACTGGCGGCCAGGGAGCAGTTCTCGGCAAAAATCCTGGGAGTCTACGAGGCGCCGCCCCGCGAGCTTGCAGCCCCGCACGACGTGGCAGAGCGCAGCTTTATCGTGCAGTTAGGCATCCCACTTGCAGACGTGGGCCAGAGCATGGCAGGCCTGCTCACCTTTGCAGGCGGTGAGATCCTGGCCCATGGCAACCTCAAGCTGCTCGATCTCTATCTGCCGGAAGCCTATGTGCAGGCATTTCCGGGCCCACGGTTCGGTGTGCCCGGCCTGCGCGAGCTTCTCGACGTCACCGGACGGCCCCTGCTTCTGGCCATTGTGAAGCCAGGCCGGGGGTATACAGCCGAGGAAGGCGCCGCCATTTTCCTGGAGGCCGCGCGGGGTGGGGTCGATATCGTCAAGGACGAAGAACTGCTCCTGGATCCGGCCTACTGCCGTCGAACGGAGCGGATCAGACTGTATCACGCAGCCGAACGCCGCGCCTTCGAGGAAACGGGCGAGCATACGCTGTACGCGGTGAACATCACGGATCGAGCCGACCGCCTGCTGCAGAACGCCCTCGAAGCAGTTGAGCTGGGCGCGAACGCCCTCATGGTGAACTACCTGCAGGTCGGCCTGGATGCCCTGCGAGCACTGCGCGAAGACAGCCGGATCGGCGTGCCGGTTCTGGGTCACAATGCAGGCGCCACGGTGCAGATCGCCGGCACAGCCTCCGGCATCAGCGGAACACTGATCAACGGCAAGCTGCCCCGGCTCTGCGGTGCTGATATCAACATAGCGCTGTCTGGCAGGGGGGGCTTCCCTGTACTGCCGGAGCGCTGCCTGCTGCTCGTCAGGGAGATGCTCAGCCCGCTGTATGGGACGAAGCCGACCCTCCCGGCAGTGGCCAACGGCATGACGCCCGTCAATGCCCAGGAGATCATCGCTCAGTACGGGTGCGAACTTGCGATTGGCGCAGGCAGCAGCATCTTCGGGCACCCAGGCGGCCCGCAGGCGGGGGCGCGGGCCTTTCGCCAGGCGATCCAGGCTGTGCAGGACAGCCGCCCCTTAGAAGAGGCAGCTTCCGAACACGCCGAGCTGCAGGCGGCGCTGAATCTCTGGGGACACCGTTAACTATCCGGATTAACTAGCACATCTTGTGCTGTGCCACCGGTATGCGGGGGATATTCGTGAACATCTCTACAACCACCTCGGTATTCGTCAATTACGCGCTAGAAGAAGCCATTCACCATACGGCCGAAGCCGGGTATGATGGCATCGATATCTGGGGTGGCAGGCCCCATGTTTACCGGCACGACTTCGGAGCGCAGGAGCTGTGCAGAATCCGCGACCTGATCGCCCAGGCTCACCTCACTGTTCCCTCGTTCATGCCGGCCTTCTTCCGATACCCGCACAGCCTGGTCAGCCCGAACGAGACCGTCCGGCAGGACAGCCTCCAGTATATGTACGAGTGTGCGGATAACGCCGCCGCGCTCGGGGCGCAATCCCTGCTGGTCATCCCCGGCAGGAGCCTGTCCAACCAAAGCCCCCACGATGCCTGGAGCAGGCTGCTGGACAGTGTGGCAGAAGTCTGCCGCTACACTGCTCAGTACGATCTCATGCTCGCTGTTGAGCCTGCCAACGTGAGCGTCAGCGATCTGTTGAATACGGCAGCCGATGCCATGCGTCTGATCGAGGCGGTTGGCGACGACCGGCTGGGGGTGGCTCTGGATACCGGGCACATTCACCTGAGCAGCGAGTCCCCTGCACAGGCGGTGGAAGCCTGCGGCACCCGGCTGCTGCAGGTGCATGTGAACGACAATGACGGGAAGTCGCAGCAAAACCTGATCCTGGGTGAAGGCAGCTTCGACTTCGCAGGGTTTATCCAACTGCTCCAAGCACATCACTACCAGGGCTATCTGACCACTGAGCTGGGCTGGTCGTATACCCTGGAGCCTGTTCCGGCTGTACGGGAAATGGCCCGCATCATGCGTGCGGCGCTGGAGTGAGGCGATCATGACTGTAACCAGGCAAATATCGATCCTTTCCGAAGGCAATTTCAGCACGACCGTGATCACCGATATGGTGCGCGAAGCCGTCAAATCGTCCGGGGTCATGGAGGGCGCCGCGCGGGTGTATTACAAACACACCACAGGAAGCGTGCTGGTCCTGGAATACGAGACAGGCATCCTGGTGGACCTTGAGGATATGCTGGAAAAGCTCGCGCCTGCTGCGGGCGATTATGTCCACCATGTTCGACGGTATGACGCCAATGGAGCCGCGCACCTGTGTTCTGCTTTGCTGGGTGTTTCGTTGAGCGTCCCGATCGTGAACGGTGACCTGGGCCTCGGGTATTTCCAGGAAATCGTTGTGCTTGATATGGACCCGGTCCGCAAAGAGCGGACGATCATCATCCAGGTTGATGGAGATTGAGCGTGGCTGCCATTAAATCGTTGATCTTCTGGGTGAGTGGGGTTGTCACACCTGCGCTGACCGGGCTAACCACCGCGGCATTACCCCAGCAGGGAAGCCGGATCGACGCCGACGTGTGGTTCGGGCTGCTTGATCTGGCCCGCGAACTGGCCGCAGGCACTATCAGCGAAAGCGACTACTGCGAAGAAGTGGTTGCGCGCACTTCCAGCCCGATCACGGGGGCAGAGCTGTCAGCAGCGATAGAACAGGCGGTTGCCCCCTCCCCCGACATGTTCCCACTTTACGATGAAATCAAGGACCTGTGCCGGCTGTATCTGCTGGTCGATCTTCCTGAGCGCTGGTTTGCACCCTTACTGAGGGACGCCCGGTTCGCGCAAACCTTCAGCGACCCCGGGGCGATTCTGAGAGCGGATCGCTTTGGGGTCAAGAGCAGCCTGGAACTCCCCATCACCCTGGCTCACTCCGGGCTGTTTGATAACCAAGCCACCCTGTTGATAGATGCCGATCCACGGCGCGCCATGCAGTCCACCCGGGCGGGGCTGTATGCCCCGATTTTTGTAGACGCCGCGAGGCTGCGCCGCGAGTTTGTCCTCTGGGGGCTGCTGCCCTCAACGTGAAGCTGCCCTTGAGCAACGGATAACCCACATGCCAGCATCCAGCGAAGTACAGGAAAAAGAGCGGCGCGTCAACGCACTTCTGGCTGAGACCGGCCATGATTCGCTGATCATTACCCGACGCAGCAACTTCGCCTGGATCACCGGCGGCGGGGAAGCGGTGGCGAGCCGCGTATCGCCAACCAGCCCCGTGTACCTAGTCATCACGCCCGAAGCCAGATACGCCGTGGGCTATTCCATGGACCTGCCCTGGGCCATGGAAAGCGTGCTGGACCGGCTGGGCTACCAGGGGATCGCGCTACGTCCCTTTGGTAAGACCCCCGAAGCCGCGGCGCTGGAACTGGCGGAGGGCAGCACCGCGGCTGACGACACTTTTCTGGGCGTCGATTCCATCCAGCCCCAGCTCATCAAATACCACGAACCGTATACCCCGGAGGAAATGGATCGCTACCGCCAGCTTGGCGCGGACTGCGCCGCCATACAGGCTGAAGCTGTCCGGTGGATTGAACCGGGGATGACCGAGCGGTATGTGAATGCGCGCATCTGGCAGATGGCCCTTGAGCGCGGCCTTGAAGGTCACTACATGTTTGTGGGGGCCGACGACCGCATTGAGCGTTTCCGTCATCCTGTGCCCAGCGATAAACAGATAGAAAAAGCCGTGCTGCTGGCGCCAGCCGTGGCCCGCTGGGGGCTGCTCGCATCAACCTCGCGCCTCATCTACTTCAACGAACCACCGGACGAGATACGGCGGCGCTACCGGACTGCAGCCACCATTGAAGCGGCGCTGCTGGCCCGCACCAGGTCCGGCACGCCGCTGGCAGGCCTGTTTGCGCTGATTATGGGCCTGTTCGAGCAGTTGGGGTACCCCGATGAAAGGCACAAGCACTTTCACGGGGGGCCAGTGGGGTACTGGGCAGGCTACGCGGAGCGCATGCAGCACCCCGGAGAGGTCGTGAAGCCCAATATGGCCTTTCTGTACTACCTGTCCCTGGCGGGGGTGCATGCGGAGGAACTCATGCTGGTCGATGATCAAGGCCCCGCATTTGTCTCGATTGACCCCGGCTGGCCAAGACTCTCTGTTGAGTTCGAAGGCAGCGTGATCCCCGTCCCGGATATCTACATCAAATAGGCACGGGGCATTCTCAATACGGGTGAACCAGCTGCCGGCCAGGTTGATCCGCAGCCGTATTGCCATCCCACCGGATGCTGTTAGAATAGGCGCCTGAGCAGTCAGGAGCGCCGATGTCCGAAACCGGTCCAGGCTACGAAATCCGTCCGTTCCCCCTGGCACGGCGGGCCATCATCGACAGCGGGCGTATCGCCCGCCGCAAGCACACCATCTCTGCGCTGGTCGAGGTGGACGTTACCGGCGCCCGGCAGATCATCCAGGCGCACCGCGAGAAGACCGATGAGGCGATCTCGTTCACCGCGTTCATCCTGGCCTGCCTGGGGCAGGCCGTCGACCGGAATCGCTACATTCATGCCCGCCGCGATATGTGGGGACGGCTGGTCCTGTTTGACGAGGTGGACTGCACCACCATGATCGAGATCGATCTGGAGGGCCACAAGTTCCCGCTCGCGCATATCATGCGCGCCATCAACCAGCGCTCTGTGCGCAGCATTCATGAGGAAATCCGGGCCATTCAAGCCGATCCGCGCAAGAGCGCGAGCCTGCAGCAGGGCACCCCGCTTCTGGCGGCCTTTCTGCTGCTGCCTACCCCTATCCGCCTGCTCGTCTACGGCCTGATGGGCCGCTCCCCACGTCTGTTCAAACGCCAGTTTGGGACGATGCTGATGACCGCTGTGGGGATGTTCGGCGTGGGCAGCGGCTGGGGGCTGGGGGGCGGCTCGATCTACGCGACCGCCGTCATGCTGGGCGGGATCGGCGAGAAGCCGGGCGTGGTGAACGGGCAGATAGCCGTGCGCGAATTCCTGAGCCTGAGCGTGCAGTTTGACCATGATATCGTCGATGGCGCGCCGGCGGCGCGCTTTGTGGCCCGCTTCAAAGAGCTGATCGAGAGCGCCTACGGGCTGGATGAGTACACATGAGTGTTGAACAGTCCCCCCACATCAGACAGTGACCCTCTTCGTCTCCGTGGTGAATCAAAGACCCCGCCGGCGAAAAGCCGGCGGGGTTATTCGATCTCTCGGACCGGTGGAGCCGGGGCGAACCTATTTGTTGTGGCAGCTGCTGATAACCCTGCTCACCCTGCTCTCTCTGGCGAGATCGGGCAGTACTACTCCGCCGGGGCTGCCCCCCAGCCCATCTTGAAGAAATCACGTGTCAGCAGGATATACCAGACGATATATCCTGGCACCGAGAGGAAAAGCAGGAACGTTCCGATAACCGGGACGAAAAAGGCGCACACTGCGATATTGGTCACAAGGCCAACATAAGCGGTAGCTTTGCTGAAGGAACTGCTCTGTAACATGAGGAGCGAAAAAACTGTAAGGGTTATCCCACCCAGCAGCGTATTGGTGAACCAGGCTATTCCATCAAATGCTGCGAGCAGTGTCTCCCCAGCCGCAAGAACCTGCATGCGGACCGACTCGGTTGCAGCGGCACTGTATAGATCACTCAGGTGGAATAATTCCAGTATGGGGCGGGCCGGAACGAGCAGGACACCCGCGAAAATCCCCATTACCAGTGCAATCAACGCGTAGGACTCATTGACCCGCTTGAGTGCCACATAAAGGGCGACGAAGAGCACAATGCTTGTAAAGTTGCCCAGCAGGAGCAGGAAATCAAATGAGATCAGCGCCCCGAAAGGATCACCCTGGATGAGCGCGAAGATCTCCTCTGTGGAAAGGCGGCCTGGCGCGTAGGGCCAGATCACAAAAGCGGGGATCGCAAACACAACTATCACCAGCGCAACGATGGATATGATCGTCGCCACCCTGTATAGATCGCGCCAGCGAAGGTTTATCAGGCTCGATTCAGAGGCTGCAATGCTTTCGGTGGATGCCATGCGGTATTACCTTTTCCTCCAATTGGCTGCCGGCGAAATCAGAATAGATTGATACCCAATTCACCGACTCCGTCCCTATTAGCCGGCTGGCAAGCAAATCCCCCTAAGATCAGATTCTTCGGGGGAGAATAGGGCGGGTGGGGGTCGAACCCACACATCCTTGCGGATAGCGGATTTTAAGTCCGCCGCGTCTGCCATTCCGCCACCGCCCCGCTGGCGCCATTATAGCATTGTGTGGGCGAGCCTGTCACCTATAAACCGGGGGTTACAGCCAGGAATTCCTCTAGGACTTGCGTACTATCGTTATATATCTAAAAGATTGTATCTTTTAGATATATAACGGCTCCCGTGTAAGGAGAAGGCTGCACATGAAAAAGAAAAGCCGAAGCCCATATGCCATCCTCGGGCTGCTGACCTATGGCCCCATGTCGGGTTACGACATCCGGCAGTTGTTCGAGAACTCGCTCAGTTTCTTCTGGAACGAGAGCTATGGGCAAATTTACCCCACGCTCAAAGGGCTGGTGGAAGCAGGGCTGGTAACGGTGGAACTGGAGCAGCAGCAGGATCGCCCGGATCGCAAGCTGTACACCATCACAGAACAGGGCGTCAAGGAACTACGCGCGTATCTCGCTGAGCCGCCGCGCGCCTCCCTCGTCCGCAATGAACTGCTGCTGCGGGTGTTCTTCGGCGGGTACATGGAACCTGATCAGATGCGGAGCTTATTGTTAGCATTCCAGCAGGAGCAGCAGGCCACCCTGAATACGTATGACGCGGCAGAGGCAGCCTTCAAGGCAGAGGGGCATCCGGATGAAAAATACTGGTCGATGACATTGAACTACGGCAGGCACTATGCCCGCGCGATGATCGATTGGGTCAACGAGACGTTAGCGGAACTTGAATCTGACGCGCAAAACGATAACAAATCTATTCAAAGGAGCTTGGAATGAGACGCGTGTTCAAGATTGTGTTGATCGGGGGAGGCGCTTGGCTGGGCCTGCTGATCCTCATGGCGGTGATCGGGTTTGTTGCCACTAATGGTGATTATTCCGTCCCAGCTACGGCTGCCGATGATCCCTCGCTGCCAACGATAAATCTGAACGGTGCGACCTTCCACAGCGAGACGTTCGGCGATGCGGATAACCCGGTAATCATCGCTGTTCATGGTGGGCCGGGCACCGATTATCGCGCGATGCTGAACCTGCAGGACCTCGCCGATGACTACTACGTGGTGTTTTATGATCAGCGCGGCAGCGGCCTTTCGCCCCGGGTGGACGACCCCACGACGCTGACCTTTGAGACCTACCTGGCCGACCTTGATGCATTCGTGGACCATTTCGGCCAGGGCGATCCGGTGACGTTGATCGGGCATTCATTCGGAGGGATGCTGGTGTCGGCCTATGTGGGGCAGCACCCGGAGAAGGTCTCTCACGTTGTGCTGATCGAGCCGGGCCCCCTGAATCAGGAGATGCTGGATCAAGGTCCCGACTTCAGCGGGGGCAGCAACGAAGCGCGGATGGCACAGCTTCGCGCTACATTCGAATCCTTCCACATCAATAATCCGCCCGACAGCAAAGCCCCCTTTGATTACGTCACCGGGCAAGTGACGATCGCCATCAACCGTGGGTACTGGTGCGACAACACCCCGCCGGAAAGTGTCGAGGGGTGGCGCTTTAGCTACGACGCCTTTCAGAATGTGAGAGCTTCAATGTTTGATGCCGATGGGAATCTGCTCCCGCTGACAGACGGTCTTGATCGAGTCACGGCGCCGGTGCTCTTCCTCGCCGGAAGCTGCGACACCGTCATCGGTGAGGATTTTCAGCGCTTACAGATGGCCTTCTTCCCTGCGGCTGAACTGGCCGTGATCGCCGACTCCGGCCACGAACTGCTCGCCGAACAGCCCGAAGCCACCCTTGCTGCCATCCGGGATTACTTGCCTTAGGGGTGGCTTATGGTTCGGACTGCGTGATGCGGATGAACAAGGTGGCAGCCCACGGGCTGAACCCTTCGCAGCCCGGCTCAGTGAGCCGGGCTGCGGTTTGTGTAGGACGGGGCCGCCACGCAGAAACCCGATATGCCGCCGGGTCCGCCTCAGGGCAACTAAAAGAGGGCATGCTTGCACATGCCCTCCCGTTCCAATGCGAGTTCTATGCTCAGGCCAGCCCGTAGATGTCGCGGTACTTGGCCGTCAGATAGTCGATGTACGGCGCTGACTCCATCGGGCCGCCCGTGGCGCGCTCGGCGATCTCGTCGAGCGTGAACTTGCCGCCGTGGGCGTGGATCGTCTCGCCCAGCCAGGCGGTGATCGGCGCGATCTCCCCGCGCTCGACCTCGGCGGGCGTGTCCGGGCGCTCTTTGAGCAGAGCCGCCCAAAGCTGCGCGGCGAACATGCTGCCCAGCAAGTAGGTCGGGAAGTAGCCCATCGGCGACATGGACCAGTGGATATCCTGGAGCACGCCCTGCGCATCATTAGGCGGCACAATACCCAGATACTGTTCCATGCGTGCTTTCCACTCCTCAGGCAGGTCCTTGATGGCAACCTTGCCGTTGAGCATGGCATTCTCCAGCTCAAAGCGCAGCATAATGTGCATGCCATAGGTCACCTCATCCGCATCCACACGGATCAGGCTCGGCTGCACCTTGTTGATCGCACGGTAGAAATCGGGGAGCGCCACGCCCTTGAGCGATGGGAACAGCGCCTGCACCTGCGGGAAGAAGTACTTCCAGAAAGGCAGGCTGCGCCCCACCACGTTCTCATAGAAGCGCGACTGTGATTCGGCGATGGACAGGCTGTAGTTGTCCAGCCCCGTGCGATACAGCGTGGGGCTGCCCTGCTGTGAATGGATGGCGTGCCCGGCCTCGTGGATGACGCTCATCAGGGAGCTGGGCAGGAAGGTCTCGTCCACACGCGTCGTGATGCGCACATCGCGATACGAGTTGCCCGAGGTGAAGGGGTGCGTGGAGAGATCGAGGCGCCCATGCTCGAAGCTGTAGCCCAGCTTCTCAGCCACCAGGCGACCCAGCGCAAGCTGCTGCTCCTTGGCGAAATGCCCGTGCAGGCATGAGTCGTCGACCTGGTCCGCCTCGCTGATCGCCTTGATCAGCGCGACGAGCTGCGGCTTGACCCCTGAGAACACCGTGTCAATGTAGACATAGGTCATGCCCGGCTCGAAGAAGTCCAGCAGGGCATCATACGGGTTGCCGCTGTGCCCCAGGGCCTCCGCCATGCGCAGCTCAATGTCAATCAGCTTCTCCAGGTGCGGCTGGAACTGGCTGAAGGCGTTCCCGGAGCGGGCCTTACGCCACGCCTCCCGGGCGACGGGCATCGTGGAGTACAGCTCCATGACCAGCGGGACAGGCACTTTGACGGCCTTCTGGTAGTCGCGCCAGCCCACACGGATCAATGCGGCGTCATCCGAATCGTAGTCAAGCTGGTCAACCTGGCTGTGCAGCTCCTCCAGCAGCGCGCCCATCTCGGGGCTGATCTGCATCTCGTGCAGCATCCCGCCGATGGTCGCCATCTGGTCGGCCCGGGTGGCTGTCGCCCCCGGCGGCATGTTGACCTCCTGATCCCAGCCCATCAGCGCCATGGCGCCGCCGATGTCCATGATCTTGGCGACCCGCTCGCGCAGCTCCGCGATCTTCTTTTCCATGAATCCCTCCGATAAGCAACTCAGTCGTTTCGTCAACAAGCGAGGTTTACAGGCCGTAGACCTCGCCGAACTTCGTCTTTAGATAGTGCACGTATGGCTGCCAGGCCAGCGGGCCGCCGGTCACCCGCTCGCTCAGCTCGGGCAGGGTATACTTGCGCCCGTGGCGGTGAATCTTCTCACGCAGCCAGGCCAGGATATCCGCAAACTCGCCGCGCCGCACCTCGTCAAGCACCGCCGGGCGCTCCTGCCGGAGCTGGTCCCAGAGCTGCACGGAGAAGATGCTGCCCAGCAGGTAATCCGGGAAGTAGCCAACCAGCCCGGCTGACCAGTGGATGTCCTGCATCACACCGACCGAGTCATCCGGCGGCACGATGCCCAGGTACTGCTGCATGCGCGCGTTCCACTCCTCAGGCAGGTCCTTGACCTGCATCCGCCCGTTGATCAAGGCATCCTCGAGTTCGAAACGCAGCATGATGTGCAGGCCGTAGGTCACCTCGTCCGCCTCGGTGCGGATCAGGCTCGGCTCAACGCGGTTGAGCGCCCGGTAGAAGTCCTTCACGTCTACATCATCTAATACCCCAGGGAAGGCCGCCTGCGCCTGCGGGAAGAAGTGCTCCCAGAAGGCCAGGCTGCGCCCCAGCACATTCTCATAGAAGCGCGACTGCGACTCGTGTATGGACATCGAGGCGCCGGTATTGAGCGGCTCAGGATACAGGCCGAGCCGGTACAGCGCCGGGCTGACGCCCTGCTCGTACAGCGCATGCCCCGCCTCGTGGATCGTTGACATCAGGCTGTAGGGCAAGAAGTTTTCCCTGACGCGCGTCGTGATGCGCACATCCTCGGCGCTGAACTGGATCGTGAAGGGGTGCGCCGAGAGGTCGAGCCGCCCGTGCTCGAAATCGAAGCCGATGCGCTCGGCCACCACCCTGCTAAAAGCCATCTGGGCATCGACGGGGAAGTGTCGGCGCGCCGCGCTGTCATCCACCTGGGGGGCGGCGCCAATCGCCCGGACCAGCTCGACCAGCTCCGCACGCAGCGGCGTGAACACCGCCTCGATCTGCGCCGACGTGATACCCGGCTCGTAGCGGTCGAGCAGCACATCGTAGGGGTTGGCGGCCCCCTCGGCCAGGTAGCTTACGTATTCGCGTTTCAGGTCGAGCACCTTCTCCAGCTCTGGCCGGAACAGGCTGAAATCCCGGGCCTGGCGGGCCTTCTGCCAGGTCTGGGTGGCCATGCGCTCGGTTTCTTCCATGCGGGCGATCAGCGCAGAGGGCACGCGTGCCTGCACATCGTATTCCTTCTTGGCCAGGCGGATCAGCGCCGCCTCATCGGAATCGGGGTCCAGATCGGCCAGGGCAGGCTGCAGGTCCTCGATCAGGCGGCCCACCTCCTCGCTGGTGAAAAACCGGTGGCCCAGGCTGCGCAGCGTGGCGATCTGGTGTGCGCGCGGCTGTGCCCCCCCATCGGGCATAAACGTCTCCTGATCCCATTCAAGCACCGCGGCGGCAGCCAGCAGATCGTGTACCCGGGCCAGGTGCTCTTTGAGTTGCGCCAGTGCTGCTTGCATCTCACTCTCCTGGTTAGATATTTACCTAATCTATGGGCGAAAGAAAGGCCGGAGGCACCTGCCCCCGGCTGGATATGCTGAGGCAGAGGCGACGACCGGATTCGAACCGGTGTACGAGGTTTTGCAGACCTCTGCCTAGCCACTCGGCCACGTCGCCGTATGGGATCACATCAAAAAAGGGGGATGCTGTGCATCCCCTCTCCCCCAGAGCGGGCAACGAGATTCGAACTCGTGACCTTCTCCTTGGCAAGGAGACGTTCTACCACTGAACTATGCCCGCGAACGAGTGGCATTATACCAGGATCGCCGGGCAGGTGCAAGGCCTTCCCAGGGGTGTGCGCGTCGAATCTGCGGCCCTATGCAGTATGATAGATGAGTTGATCCATCACTAACCTCTGGAGCACATGATGACGACCACCCCTTTGCCGCAGGTCCATGCGCGCCCTGCACGCGATGACGCGGACTTCTGGCGGGTGCGCGGCCTGCTGGTTGAGACCTACCCTATCACACCGCTGGGCTTCAACTGGGAGGTGCGCCGCTGGGAGGGCCGCCGCTTTTACACCGCTGACCCGGATCAAGACACGGACTGGCTGGAGCGCCTGCACCTGTGGGAGACCTCCGAAGGGCGGCTGGTCGCGGCAGTGCACCCTGAAGGCCAGGAGGACGCCTGGTTGGAGGTGCACCCTGAGTACCGGCACCTGGAAGGGGAGCTGCTCGATTGGGCCGAGGAGCACTTATCGGCGCCCACGCGCACCGGTGACCAGCGCCAGCTTACCATCTACGCCCATGATTATGACCAGGCCCGCCGGCGCCTGCTTGAGGAGCACGGGTACGCTGTACTGCCCGGCTTTGGCGTGGTCCGCCGGATGCGCTTCGCCGGCCAGCCGCTCAGCCACCCTGCCCTAGCCGAGGGGTACACACTGCGCAGCACCCGCCCGGATGACCTGGCCGACCGCCAGCGCATCGCCGACCTGCTGAACGCCGCATTCAACCGTGATTTCCACACCGCGCAGGAATACCATACCTTCACCCGGCTGGCGCCCAGCTTCCGGGCTGGCCTCGATCTGGTGGCCGAGGCCCCCGACGGGTCATTTGCCGCCTATGTCGGTATCCCCTATGACGAGGCCAACCGGCTGGGCATTTTCGAGCCGGTGTGCACCCACCCGGATCACCGGCGCAGAGGCGCCGCACTGGCTTTGATGCAGGAAGGGCTGCAGCGGCTCCAGGTGCTGGGTGCGGAAGCCGTCATGGTAGGGACCGGCGATATGGAACCCGCCAACCGTCTGTACGACGCGCTGGGCTTCAACGAGGTTGTGCGCGGGCGCGACTGGCGCCGCGTGTTCTGACCGGCGGCAGGGCACCCTGCGTTAAGCCCGGGTGATGCGCACCCACGTTATGCGCCCGCGCCACTGCACCAGCAGCGCACCCAGGGCGGCCAGCGCCAGCCCAAGCAGCCCGCGCGGGCCTGGCTGCTCCCCGAGAAACAGCCAGGCCAGGGCCGCGATCTGGATCAGCATGGTGTTGTTGATGATGCTGGCTTCCGCAGCAGGCAGTGTGCGCAGCGCGCGGTTCCAGAGCGTGAAAGCCAGCGCCCCATTGACAACCGCCATCCAGACGATGATCGCCCAGCCCAGGGCGCTGATCGGCGGCAGGCCCTGCCAGGCCACACCCGCGACCAGCAGCGGCGGCGCGCCGACCAGCATGCTGAACGCCGTCACATGCAGGGGGTCCAGCCCGGCCTCGCGGTTAACGCCGCGCCCGATCAGTGTGGCGCCTGCGTTGGCGAGCACCCCCAGCCCGGCGATCAGCAGGCCCGGCACATAGGCGGCGGGCAGTGCATCCGGTGTGAAGTAGATCAGCACCCCGCCCAGGAACACCCCGATGCCCAGCCACTGGCGTCCGACCAGCCTCTCGCCCAGGGCAGCCAGCCCGAACAGCGCCACGAGCGGCGTGGTGAAGTTGTAGAGCAGCGACGCCGTCACGGCTGGCAGCGTCGCCAGTGCCCAGAACTGCGCCCCCTGCGTGGCCGCGTACATCAGCAGGCCCAGGCCCACCAGCCGCCAGCGCAGCGGGGCAGGCGCCGAACGCAGCGCGGGCAGCAGGCCGCGTCGCAGCGCGAAGGGCAGCAGCACCAGGGCAGCCAGCGCGTAGCGCAGCCCGGCGAAGGTCAGCGCGGGGATATCATCGATCACCAGCTTGATCAGCACCCACGAAGTGGACCATAGGAAGGTGACAAACAGTGCCAGCAGGATCGCCTGCAGGCGTGAGAGGTCGCTGCGCAGCATGGGCGGCTGGTTGGGCTGGCTCAGGCGCGGCTCAGGGCAGGCCGGTCCCGGCCTGTGAGCTGCGTTGTCAGCAGGTCCGCTTTGCCATACGGCCAGTACTGAATGCCGACCAGCTCGGCGGGCAGATCCGCGGGGCGGCATAACACCGGCACGATTGGCTTGTCGTGGTGGAAGAAATAGCGGTATTCCATCTTGACGTAGCGCGAATTGAGCGCCTCGGGTGAGACGCACAGCACCAGCAGGTCGCAGGTTTTGAGCGCGGCGTTGATGGCGTCCATCCAGTCATCCCCGCCGCGGATCAGGTCCTGGTCCACCCATACATCCAGGCCCGCGCCGCGCAGGCGTTCCACCAGCGGGAGGGCGTACTCATCCCAGTCAACACGCGCATAGGAGAGGAAGATCATCCACGGTTTCTCCCGGCAGGATGCAGTCAGTGCAGGCTCTCACTTTATAGTCTGCTGCCCCGCTGTGTCAAGTAGCGGCACAAAGAGGGATACCGCATGGATGAGGGACCCGAGGGGCGCTTTATGGAACAGCGTCCTGGCGGGTGATAGACATGAACAGTGCGTGTTTGTGATTTCATTCACAACTGTGCACGGCCGTTGAGTTTGTTTACAGACTCGTTTATACTGGATGGCATTATCCATAAGCCGCTGTGGATAGTGCAGGACGTCGCCCCCTCCAGCAGAGCGCATCAGAGGGGTTGCGGCGATTTTTGGTATCATGCCGCGCTGATCGGGACAGAGCAGACAGTATAGTGCAGGGGTCCGGCATTTGCCGGCCCCTTATGGCATATCCGCTTAGAAGGAGGATCGATCTGCAGTGAGCTGGCAGAAATTCAACCCACCCTCAGACGCCGCCGATCTGTTTACCCGCTGCCCCAAGCTGACCGTTGCCAGCAGCATCGACGACCTGATCACGCTGGCCTGCGGTGGTGACGGCCGCGGTTTCTCCTATGTAGGCTACGATGTTCCGGGCCAGGGGTTTGTGCTCGAGGCGACCGTCGCCCGTGTGCGCAACGGCGTGGCCGCGAACTTCCCCGAGCCGTACATGCGCCGCCGCGATCCCCACTGCATGGTGATCGGCGATCACCTGCCGACCGACAAACAGACCTATCCCCAGCGCTTCGGGGGGGAGTTCGCCCCGGTGCGCCAGGAGGCGCTTGACTGGCTGGCCGACCAGGAGCTGGCCGCATTTGCCTTCCATGCGGGGCAGCCCGGTATGGGCGTTGATGCACTCGCTGTGGTGCCTGCGAACGCCGGGTTCTTTGCGCTCGGCCTGGCACTGCTGCAGGGCATCATCGCCTATGACGACATCCCGGCAAACTTTGCACCGCGCGCCATCCTCTACGCGGTGCCGGTGTTCCGGCACTCGCACTTCGCAGGGAAACAGGTGGTGGCGCACAACCGCCAGCCTGACCTGCACGAGATTTTCTCCTTCAACCTGTACCCCGGTCCAAGCGCCAAGAAGGGCATCTACAGCGTGCTGATCGACGTGGGCGAACAGGAGGGCTGGGCCACCACGCACTGTTCGGCGGTGCAGGTGGTGACCCCCTATGACAACGTGGTGACCTTCATGCACGAGGGTGCCAGCGGCGGCGGTAAAAGCGAGATGCTCGAGCAGATGCACCGCCGCCCTGACGGCCGTATGCTGCTTGGCGAGAACGTGGTGACGGGCGAGATCCGCTACCTGGAAATCCCGCGCGGCTGCGAGCTGCACCCGGTGGCAGACGACATGGCGCTGTGCCACCCCTCGATCCAGGATGGCGAGGGCAAGCTGCGCCTGGCCGATGCTGAGGACGCCTGGTTTGTGCGTGTCAACCACATCCGTGATTACGGCACCGACCCGCACCTGGAGCGCATCGCCGCGCAGCCCAGCAAACCGCTGTTCTTCCTGAACATCGACGCGGTGCCCGGTGCGCGCGCCATGATCTGGGAGCACACCGAGGATGCCCCCGGCAAGCCCTGCCCCAACCCGCGCGTGATCCTGCCGCGCGAGGCGGTGCCCGATATTGTGAGCGAACCGGTAACCGTGGATATCCGCAGCTTTGGCATCCGCACGCCGCCCTGCACGCGCCAGAACCCCAGCTATGGCATTTTCGGCATCTTCCATTTGCTGCCCCCAGCGCTGGCCTGGCTTTGGCGGCTGGTGGCACCGCGCGGGCATGACAACCCCAGCATCGTGGATGAGGAAGGGATGAGCAGCGAGGGCGTCGGCTCGTACTGGCCCTTTGCCACCGGGCGGCGTGTTGACCAGGCCAACCTGCTGCTTGAGCAGTTCGTGCGATTCACACGGACACGGCATATCCTGGTCCCCAACCAGTACGTCGGCGCCTGGCGGATGGGCTTCATGCCTCAGTGGATCGCCCGTGAGTACCTGGCACGGCGCGGGAATGCCAAGTTCAAACAGGACCAGGTCCGGCTGGCCCGCTGCCCACTGCTGGGCTACACACTGCATCAGCTCCATGTTGAGGGCCGCATGATCCCGCGCTGGTATCTGGCGGTCGATACGCAGCCGGAGGTTGGCGAGGAAGGCTACGATCAGGGGGCGGCGATCCTGTATGACTTCTTCCGGCGCTGCCTGCAGGACTTCCTGCACCCGGACCTCACCCCGCTGGGCAGGCAGATCATCGAGTGCTGCCTTGACCAGGGCACCCAGGATGACTACGAACTGTTGATCCCCGTCGGGCGCGCCAACGCGCAGGTCAACGGGGTGGGTGTTTAAGCTGGCTGAGCCGCTTAACCGTGCGCCGGACCACGTGTGGTCCGGCGCATTGCTTGTTTGGACTGGCTCCGCGTCACCTCTGTGCGCGGACGATCAGCCTTCCATCACCTGCTTGAGCATGTTCAGGTCACGCTCAAAGCTGCTCTGGACCTGCTTCTGGAGCATGCCTTCGGCCACCTTGAAGAACCCTCCGGCCTCTCCCGTCATATCCAGTGTGAACAGGGTGCCGCCTTCATATTCCTCACAAACCTGGCAGCCCTCAAATGAAACAGGCCCGGATGTGGTGGAAAAGCACATCTGGTAGGGAGGGTCGTAGGCGGTTACCTCAACCGTGTTGCTGATCTCCCTCCCCATGACCTTCTGGGCAAAGACCCCGGTGGTCCCAACGCCGAGTGGGCCGCCAGAGGTCTTTTCAGAGTGGGTGACATCCATCTGCCACATCTGCGCGTTCTCGAACGCCGCTGTAAATTCGAATACTTCCTCTACCGACCGGTTAATGTGAACACTTGCTTTTGCTGTAATCATGCTGGTTTCCCCCTCAGAAAACCGGTGCCTCGCACGCAGCGGGGCCCTTGACTGTTGATCCAGTGTATGATCAGTACACTATCTATGGCAAACATCATGGCGCGCGCAGCCGGCCCCGGCGCCTTGACAGCCGCGTTCTTCGTGTGCTATGATGCAACCTGTTTGACCCTCAATATGCCGCGATAAGGAGGCGTATTCATGATGCACAGCCGAATCACTGCCCGTGCCGTCCAGAGTACGCCTGTCCTCTGCGCGGAGTAAGCTGCCCCAGCTTTTTGACCTCAATCTAAGCTGAGCTGCGCCTCGCGCAGGCAGGTGTACGCCCTTCGCCCGTGCTCACCACAGGTTCTGAGCGCATGCCTGGCTGCTGTGTTGGCGTGCCCCGCATCCGCTCACTCCCGTGGCGCAGTGATGGTTTCGTTTAGCCGACAATGGGAGTTTTCGCGGTGACACACTCTGATTTTGATCTGGACAAGGCCATGCGCGGCTTCGAGAAGGAACGCCGCAAGCGTGCCTTGCAGAAAACCAACAAACAAAAGGCCCCGCACAGCGCACGCGGACCTCGCCGCCGTGACTGGGAGGACCTGCTTGGCGAGGGCGATCCTACGCTTGAAACCGGCTTTGAACGGGTCATGCCGCGCGGTGAGCGTGAACGGCGCCGGGCCGTAGAGACCGCGGCTGCCTCCGGTGCGGTGGCAGGCGCTGCCGGGGACGAAGCCGAACGCGACACGCTCGATAAAGGCCTGCTGGACGGGCGCGTGATCGAGGCCGGGAGCGGCGTGTGCCGTGTCCGGCTGGCGGACGGCACGCCCCTGCTGTGCGAGCTGCGCGGATCGCTGGAGCCGCCGCCAGGCAGCAGCACCCTGGTCGCCGCAGGTGACCATGTGCGGATCACCCCCGCCGGAGGCAGCCGCGGCGTGGTAGAGGCCATCGTGCCGCGGATGCGCTGCATCGTGCGGCCTGACCCTTCCAACCCGCACCTGAACCAGGTGATCGCCGCCAATGTCGATCAACTGCTGATCGTCGCCGCGTGGCGCCAGCCCAGCCTGTGGCCGGAACTGATCGACCGCTATCTGGTCGCCGCCGCCCGCGCGGAGGTGGCCCCGCTGCTATGCGTCAACAAAATCGACCTGGTGGAAGACCCCACAGAGTTTGAGGCCACGGCCGGTATGTGGCGCGCGCTGGGCGTGCCCGTGCTGCTCACCAGTGCCCTCTCAGGTGTGGGCCTGGAAGCGCTGCGCGGCGCCCTGGACGGGCGAGTTACCGCGCTGGCGGGTCTTTCGGGGGTGGGCAAGTCAAGCCTGCTCTCAGCCGCCGACCCGGCCATTGATCTGCGGGTCGGCATGGTCAACGAGGAGCGCGGGCAGGGCCGCCATACCACTACCCAGGCATTGATGCTGCCGCTCTCCGGCGGCGGGTATGTGATCGACACGCCCGGCATCCGCGAGTTCGGGTTATCCGGGTTGGCGGGCAGCGAGCTGGCAGCTTACTACCCGGAGATCGCCGAGCACGCGGCGGGCTGCCGTTTCAGCGACTGCACACACAACGGCGAGCCGGACTGTGCAGTACGCAGGGCGGTGGATCAGGGGGCTGTCAGCGCCCTGCGCTACGACACCTACTGTAAGATTCGCGCCACGCTGCCCGCCTGAGGGATCGTTACGGGCCGCGCGTCCCCGAATGGGTGGAGTAATGCGCGCGCCGGGGGCCAGGGCAGGACGGCTTCCTGCTCTGGCCAGCCAGCCCGGCAATTGACAGCCCTCCGCGCATTCGCTACCATTGTGGATGGAGCATGGTGTGCTCCACCCGTCAGGCTTGGGGTGCAGTGGAGAGAGTCGGGTTCTGCGCGGCGGATGCCGTCGAACCTGGTCAGGTCCGAGAGGAAGCAGCCATAAGGCGAGCCGTCCGGGTGCCGCAGAGGTGCCTGGCTCTCTCCACTGCACCGCACGCCTGTTCTTTTTTTGTGCAAAGCCGGTCGTTATGAGCGGACCCCTGCCCCGGCTGCCGCTGCCGGGCGAGAAACCTTCCGGTGTCTGGCGACCCGGGCGAACCCAGCGCACCCCGTGGTGGCGTTCGCTGCGGCTGCGCGGGCGCTGGCGCCTGCTCCCGCTGATCGTGGTGGCCCTGCTGGCGCTCGCCGCGTGGTCCGGCTGGCGCGCCTCCGCGACAACGGTCATGGTAGTGGCTAACGGCCTCCCGCTGGAGGTGTCCACCCACGCCCGCAGCGTGGCGGGGGCGCTGCGCGCCGCCGGACTGCACCCAGATCAGGCTGTGTACATCTACCCCGCCCCGGACACCCCGCTTCAACCAGGCATGACGATCACCGCGGCCACACCGCGCCCTGTGCTGCTGCATGCGGATGGCCGCGTGCTGCTCGTCGACGCCAGCACGACGGACCCGGCGGCCATCGCGCGCGGCGCCGGGATCGGGCTGGGTCCGCAGGACATGGTGCAGGTGATCCGCGCGTTGGGCCCAACACGCCGCGAGCTGGGCCAGGAGCCTGCCCTGCTCGGCATGCCGCCCCTCCCCCGCGAGATCGTGGTGCGCCGCCCACAGACGCTGGTGATCAACGAAGACGGCCAGCGCGTCAGCCTGCAGACCGGCGAACCCACGCTGGGCGAAGCTCTCAGCCGGGCAGGATACGTGCTCTATGAGGGGGATCGCATTGAACCGCCGCTGTGGACGCCGCTGGAAGGGCTGCTCGAAGTGCGCATCGAGCGCGGCAGACCGGTGACCGTGCTTGCCGACGACCGCCGGATCGAGGCACGCACCCACGTGGACACAGTCGGTGCGCTCCTTTCCGAACTGCACCTGACGCCCTCCGGGCTGGATTACACCCTGCCAGGCCTGGATGCTCCGGTCGAGGCAGGGCTGACGGTGACGCTGGTGCGTGTCCGTGAGGAAACGCTGTACGAGACCGAGCGTCTGCCCTTCGAAACCGTCTATGTCCCCGACCCCGAGCTTGACCTCGACCAGCAGCGGCTGGTGCAGGCCGGGCAGCCTGGCGAACTGCACCACGAGCTCGTAGTGCGCTACGAGAACGATACAGAGGTCATGCGGCGGGCTGCCGCCGAATGGGTGGCCCGGGAGCCGCAGGCGCACGTTGTGGCGTACGGCACACGCATCGTGATCCACTCACAGGAGACCCCCTATGGTAAGGTGGAATACTGGCGCACCCTGCGTGTGCTGGCAACCTCCTACAGCCCGCTGACGGCAGGTCACAAGCAGCCGGGTGACCCCGGCTTCGGCATTGCAGCGGCGGGTGTGGAGGTGCAGCGCGGCGTTGTGGCGGTGGACCCGCGTGTGATCAACCTGGGCACGTGGATGTATATCCCCGGCTATGGTATCGGCCGTGCCCTCGATACGGGGGGCGCGGTGAAGGGCCAGCGCATCGATTTGGGGTATACCGATGCCGACTTCTTCCCGCGCTATGAGTGGATCGATATCTACTTACTGACGCCCGTGCCGCCCTATGACCAGATCAACTGGGTGCTGCCGGAAGATCGCTAGGCGCGGGCGCGCCCCGATTTAGGCCACCGGCAGCCCCGCCAGTTCGACACGGCGCGCCCCATGCGCCCGGATCAATGCCCCGCTGATTGTCTCGAACGTGTAAGACGCCGCTAGTTCCTTCAGCAGATCAAGATGCCTGCGCAGCCAGGTGTCATCATAGGGGCGCGGGTGCATCAGCAGCAGGAGCTGGCCCTGCTCGTCCAGGTCGCCCCGGATCACACTGGGCCAGGCATCGCTGCCTGCGGAGCGCCGCCACATGGCGGTGACCAGTCCGGTGCTGTGCGCCCAGTCCATCCAGTGGCCGTAATCCCACAGCCCGAAGGGCGGGCGCACGCAGCGCGTGTGGAAGTAGGGACGCCCGGTTACATCCCGGACCACGGAATCGAAGTAGGCCAGATCGCTGGCCAGGTACCCCGGCTCCCAGTCGCCATGGCTGTGCTTGGTGGTGTGGTAGCCGATCTCGTGCCCTTCTTCTGCCATGCGGGCGAACAGATCGGACAGCAGTGTGACGTTGGGCGTATTAGGAAAGAAAGTGGCTGGCAGCCCCGCTTCGTCGAGCAGGTCGAGCATCATCGCGGTGTCCTCGCCAGTGCGGCAGTCGTCAGCGGTGAGCAGGATGAACCCCTGCAGCCCGGGCTGGGTGCCGTCCAGCCACAGTTCAAGTGCAGACCGCCACTCCGCCCCATCGGATAAACCAGCCACCCAGGCGCGCCCGCGCCAACGCACCTCCGGCTGGCCCGAATCCGGGCGGGGCAGCTCGTAGAGCGCGCCCCAGGCATCGCTGACCAGGGCGCCGCCGCTGGCAGGCTGCCCGGCGATGCCCTCCAGCCCCGGGCCGTCAAAACGCAGCAGCAGGTCACGCCCGAAGCCCTCCGCAGCCAGGGCGCGCTGCGCCCCGGCGATCTCCTCCGCGCTGTGGTAGGCGCTTCCCGCCGGGTCCACGCCGGGGACGTTCAGCAGCCATCCGCCATCCCCCAGCGCGGCGATGGCACGCGGCTGGCCCCCCACACGGGCGACCAGCAGGTCACCCTGCATGCCGATCAGCTCCTCCACATCAAACCACCCGGCAGCGCGGTGCAGCGCTTCCCCGATATCAGGGGTGGGCGTGGGGCTGGGCGTCAGCGTGGGGGAGGCCGTAGGTACGGGCGTTGGGGCCTGCGTGGGCGGCGCAGGGGCCGTCACAGCCGGGGGGGACGCGAGAACCTCGGAGGTGCAGGCAGCCAGCAGGGTAGCGCTGCCCCCTGCCGCAAAAGCACGCAGCGCGGAACGCCGGCTGCACAGGCGCCTGCTGTTCGTGATCGCCCTCATGCTTCACGCACCCGCGAGGCCAGCAGCGCACGGCCCTCTCCGGTGAACCATGCGATGCCTATCAGGATGAGCGCCAGCAGGCTGAGGGCGCCCCCGATCTTGACGCTGAGCGGGTCAAAGCGCCATTCCACACGGTGCTGCCCGGCCGGCACACACACGGCCCGCAGACCACTGTAGGCCAGCAGAGTCGCGGCGGGCTGGCCGTCTACAGCGGCCTGCCAGCCGGGATAGGCTGACTCGGAGAGCACCAGCAGCGCGGCAGATTCACCGGCTGTCTCGATCTGCCAGTACTCCGGGCGGTGTTCGATCACGCGCGCCGTGCCCTGCCCAGGCCCGTTATCCGGCGTGCAGGGGGGTGCAGCAGCAAGGATCACCGTTTGGGCGGGGTCAAAATCTGCCGCGAGCAGGCGCTCGGCTGCCTCATCCGGATCCGCGACCACCTCATAGTGGGTGACTAGGCGCACCAGCGGCAGCGTGTTGGGGCGGCGGTAGACCCAGGTATCGCGGTGCTGCCCCACCAGTTCGAGGGCCTGGCTCTGCGTGGGCGCCGGGCGCAGCGCATCGGCGGCAAGCACATAGCGCACGTTCAGCACATCGTATGAGCTGAGCCACGCCTCCAGTTCGGGCCCGGCCAGCCGCATGTTTGACTTGAGGAACAGCGGCCCGTATCCCCGCGCGCTGATCATGCCTGCCTCAGCGGCCTGCCCCTGGTAGTAATTCGCAAAGCGGCCTTCCAGAAATGTCGCGATGCGCTCCTCAGGCTGGCCGATCATAGCACGGGCGTCCTGCCAGAAGGTGTTGGGCGGCACAGGCTCCAGATAGAGCAGCCGCATGCCGTACAGCCCCAGATCGGCCAGGACCAGCGCCGCCAGCGCGGCGACCAGCGCCGCGCGCCAGCGTGTGCCCTGGGCGCCCAACACCGCCAGCGCCCACAGCAGGCCGCTCAAAGCCGCCCCTGTGCTGAGCCCACGCAGCAGGGCGACCAGCGCGTGCTGCTGCTCACTCAGGCCTGCCGAGTTCAACTGCACAGAGGCCGCGATCATGCCGCCCGCCCCGAGCAGGGCCAGGGCCAGCGCCAGGAAGCCGCGCCTGCCCGGCGGGGCCTTCTGCGCAGCTTCCCAGCGCGTGAAGCTGTCGGCCAGCAGCGCACACAGCGCAAACGCAGCCACGAACATGGCACGCCCCGGGGCGCGGGCCGCCTTGAACAGCGGCACCAGCCGATACAGCAGCGGATACAGGAAAGAGTTGCTGCCCAGCGCCGCCAGGCTGCCAAACAGCACCAGCCCGGCATACAGCCAGGTCAGGCGGCCCGGGCGCCGCAGCGCCAGCGCCAACCCGATCAGGGGCAGCACGCCGACGTAATAGGTCATCTCCTGGTAATAGATCGGCCCCCAGTATCCGTGGATGGGGTCCCCGGTGAAGTCGGGCGCCAGCATCGTGATCAGGTGGGCAGGCGGCATCGACCAGGGAAACGTGCCATTAGGAAGCTGGGCCCCCGAAGCCACCATATAAGGCAGTGATTCGAGCATGGGGATCAGCTCAACCGCGCTGAAGACCAGCCCGGCGATCCCGGCCAGCGCCAGGCCATAGGTCACACGCAGCCACTGGCGTGAGCTGATTGCCAGATACAGCCCGAACCCCAGCCAGATCACCAGGATGTACACCAGCGAAGTCGGGTGCCCGGCCAACACAGCCAGCCCGAAGGGCAGGCCGCCCAGCAGCGCCGCGCCGCGCGTCCAGCGCCGTGTATAGAAGGCTGTAGCCGCCAGAATCCAGGGGGTCCAGGAGTAGGTCGCCAGCACGCCGATATGCCCGGCCCACAGGCGGGCGGCGGCAAAGCCGCTCAGGCTGAAGGAGATCGCCGCGAGCAGGGCGCCTGTCCAGCGGGCGCCCATCTCACGGGTAAACAGCAGCATCCCCACCCCGGCCACCCAGTAGTGCAGCAGCACGTACAGGCTGACGCCGACATTCACAGGCAGCAGCACGGCCAGCCAGGCCGGAGGATAAAACATGCCTACCTGGGGGTTGCTGAAGAGGGGGCTGCCCGCGTAGTGATCGGGGTCCCACAGCGGCAGGCGCCCCGTGCGGATGGCATCGTGCATGGTATGCAGCCAGGGGTAAAAGGCCCCCTCAATGTCATCCCCGGCGAGCACCTGGCCGGATGGCGGGATCACCGTCAGATTCATGAAAAGCACCGCAAACAGGAGCAGCAGACCGACCAGCAGCAGCGGCGTTCTATCGCTGGCACGGAGATCGGTGGGGTGGGAGTCGGGCATTGCTCTGGTCCCTTCGAGCAGGAGATGGGATGCTGGCAGTGCAGCCCCGGCACAGCCAGTGCCCTTCTATATTACACGAACACTGCGAAATTGGTTATCCTCTCTGCCAGGACACACCCAAGTAAGGGATATAGCAGCCGATGAGCCTGCGGGACCTGCTGGTACACCTGCAGCTTGAGCCAAAGAAAAGCCTCGGCCAGAACTTCATGGTCGAGCCGGCCGCGCTGGATCGTATTGTGACGGCGGCTGAGCTGATGCCACACGACGCCGTGCTCGAGATCGGCGCCGGGCTGGGGGCGCTCACCGACCGGCTGGCTGAGGCCGCCCGCCGCGTGGTAGCCGTGGAGGTGGACGGGCGCTTCGTGCCGCATCTGCAGGCCCGCTATAGGGATCAGCCGCAGGTTGAGGTGGTACAGGCGGATATCCTGCAAACGGACCTGCTCACGCTGATGGGCACGGATGCTGCCGCCTACAAGGTGGTGGCCAATGTGCCTTATTACATCACCTCAGCCATCCTGCGCCACCTGCTTGAAAGCCCGGCGCCGCCGCAGCGCATCGTGATGACCATGCAGCGTGAGGTGGCCCAACGCATCACCGCCGCCCCCGGCGATCTGAGCCTGCTGGCCGTCAGTGTGCAGTTCTACGGGGTGCCGCGCATTGTGGCGCGCATCAAGGCGGGGTCATTCTACCCGCGCCCTGAAGTGGAATCGGCGGTGCTGCGCGTCGACCCGCACCCGGCGCCCCCCCTGCCCCCTGAGGAGATCGCGGGATTCTTCCGCGTGGTGCGGGCGGGCTTCTCACAGCCCCGCAAGCAGGTCCGCAACGCCCTGGCCGCCGGGCTGGCCCTCAGCCGCGAGGATACCGAGGCGTGGCTGGCGCGTGCGGGGATCGCGCCGCAGCGCCGCGCGGAAACACTCAGCATCGCCGAGTGGATCGCCCTGCTGCGCGCCGAACTCCCATAAAAAAAACGCCCCCCGCCGGCATCAGCGGAGGGCGTTCCGTCACAGCTCCGAGGCGATCTGTTTGCCCAGCCTGAGCGTGGTTTCAACCAATAGGTCGAAGTCCTCGCGGCGGCTGCGGTGGTTGGTGATCGCCACCCGCAGGGCATAGCGCCCGTCCAGGGTTGTGTAGGAGGGCACGGCAATGCCGCCCTCGTGGATGCGGATCAACAGCTCGCGGTTGAGTGTGTTGAGCGCCTGCTCGCTGAGGTTTCCGTTGTTATAGCGGAAACACACAATATTGAGCGGCGCCGGCGCCAGCCGTTCCAGTTCCGGCGACTCGTCAACCAGGGCGGCCAGGTAGGCAGCCTGATCTACGTTCTGCTGGATCAGATGGCGGAAGACGCCGATGCCCTGCGAGCGGATCGTCATCCATGCCTTGAGTGCCTTGAACCCCCGTGAGAGCTGCAGCCCGTAATCGCTCAGCCAGGTGCCGGCATGCAGGCCCCGGTCGGAGTGCTCCAGGTAGTCAGGGGTCAGTGAGAAGGCGCGGCGGTGGGCGTCCTCGCTGCGCACCAGGGCGACGCCGATCTCGTATGGCAGGTACATCCACTTGTGCAAGTCGAAGGCCAGCGAATCGGCACGCTGCATTCCACGGGGCAGATGGCGCAGATCGGGTGAGAGGTGCGCCAGGGCACCAAACGCGCCGTCCACATGCAGCCACAGCCCCTCGCGCCGGCACAGGTCCGCCAGCGCCTCGAGGTCATCAAACGCACCGGTGTTGACCGTCCCGGCATGCCCAATCACACAGAAGGGCTGCAGCCCGGCGGCCCGATCGGCTGCGATCGCGCTCTCCAGGGCCTGCACATCCACGCGATATTCCTCGTCGACCGGCAGCAGACGCAGGGCATCGCTGCCCAGCCCGAGCAGCTCAACCGCCTTGATATTCGAGCTGTGGGTCTCCCGGGATGCATAGAGCACCATGCGCCGTGGGGCTGCCCCCACACCCTGCCTGCGGATGTCATACCCGGCGCGCGTGTTGCGTGCAACCGTCAGGCCGACCAGGTTTGCCATCGAGCCGCCGCTGACCAGCAGGCCGCTGGACTCCGCCGGATAATCGAGCATCTGCTTGCACCAGGCGAGCACCTGCAGCTCGACGTATATAGCACCGTGATCGCCGCCGCCCACGTTGGGGTTCATGCCTGCCGCCAGCATGTCGGCCAGCATCGCGTACGGGGTGCCTGTGCCGATCACCCAACCCCAGAAGCGCGGGTGAATAGAGCCCATCGGGTAAGCCAGGATGTGCTCGGTGAACTCCTGATAGGTAGCCTCATCGCCGTTGGGATGTTCGGGGAGCGGCTGGGCCAGGAAGGCCCGCATCTCATCGGATGGTTTCTGCCAGGCGGGGCGCTCACGCACAGTCTGCAGATGTGTGAGCATGTCATCAACCATCTGGTGGCCTAACTGGCGCAGCGCGTCCCAGTCCTGTGGGTCCAGCGATGCTTCCCGAACATCCTCTTTACCATCCCAGCGCGCCATCAAAGGGCCTCCTGTTAACCACTAATAGTGGGTTATTTTCACCATTATACTCGATATACAGGCTGCAATGTATAAGCCAGGGGCCGCCTCGGCTGATGGCCCTGTTGTGCGGTTGGATGATACAGATAAGTTACAGGCGATCCCACAGTTCCTTGAGCCAGACGCGCGCCCAATCGTGATGTATGGACCATGCTTCCCAGACCGATTCGGCCCAGGCGCGCGCCATCGCGCAATGTTCCTCAGCGTTGGGTACTGCGTGGACGTGCGCCACGGTGATCGCCCCCCGGACAGCGGGCGACTGCAGATCAGGGATATCGGGGCGGCCATCAAAGGCAGGGGCCAGCCAGCGCGGGCCTCTGCCGATAGCCGGGCTGCCGCCGCGCTCCAGCATGTAGCACAGCCGCACCAGATGGAACGCGTTGTTCTTATAGCCGTGATCTTCGGGATGCTGGAGGGCGTGCGCATCGACGGTAAAGAGGTGCACTGCGCCGTACTCGGGGTCCATGTATTCGCGGGCCAGCACTTCGGAGAGCAGGTCAAAGCAGCCACGCAGGCCGCCGCGGGCGGGGGCGCCGCAGCGCGGGCAGCGATCCTCTGGCAGCGAGGACGGCATAGAGTCCCTCCTCTGGGGTACGAGGAAAAAAGGTGTGCTTTTCCGCCCGTTATTCTATATACTTGTGGCTGGCATCACCACCCCGGAGCAACTATGGCCCGTCGAAAGAGCAGCACCCGTTTTGACTATACCCGCCGCAATACCACCCTGGCCGTGCTGGGCGGCGCAGTCCTGCTGATCGCAGTGCTGGCCGCGGTAGCACTCCTGGCAGGGCGCCCAACCGAGCGCCACAATCTGGATGTGCGCCCGCGCAACCTGGACATCTGGGCCGTTTACCCGGATGATTCGGTGCGTTTCATCACGCTGTTTTACCCGGACGAGAGCGTCGAGCCTGCATCACCGCTGGTGGACGCCGCCGGCCCGCTGATCCGCTCGGAGGATGACGTGCTGAGCAGCGCCGTCTTTGGCGGTGAGCTGGCCGGTGTCCAGGTCTACCCCGGTGCGGAATTCTACGGGGGCACGGACAGCAGCGCAGAGATCTACTATCAGTCCTTCAGCATCCGCTATACACCCGGCAGTGCTCCCTACGGCGTCGATGTGCGCAGCACTAACTCGCCGTACCTGGTGGCCAATCCGCTCAACGCGGGCAGCCGCACGCGCCTGCTAACTCTGGGCACCAGCACTCAGCCTGAGTTCGCCCAGGTGATCGTCGCTGTGGCGCTGCCCGCTGGCACCGAAGCAGAGCAGGCCGGGCTGCAGCCCTACCGCACGCGCCGCATCGGTGACTGGGACATCTACTACTACAATACCAGCCAGCCCGAGCAGGGCGCCACGGTCACAGTGGATTTCAAAGCACTGGCCGACATAGAGCCGGGCGAGATCGACTTTATGGCAATCGACCGCCAGCGCTGAGCGCCATAGGCCATAACCGACCACACAGACCAAGCACATCACGGAGGCCTTATGCCCACGCCAGACGCGCCGCGTCCCAGGCGCACACTTCTACGGATACTCGCCATTGTCCTGATCGCCGGGCTGGGCGCCGTGCTGGGCTTTGTGCTGGCACGCGGCGTGCTGCTGGCCGGGATTGCTGTGCAGGCATCCGCCGCGGCTGCCGGTGGGGTGCTGGCTGGAGCGGCGCAGGCACTGGGCCGCCGCCGCGTGCTGTGGGCCGCTGTGGGGGTGTTAGCTGTCACCATCGCCACCTCGATCCTGCTCCAGCTCCACAGATTCGGTGCACTCGGGCCGCTCAGTCAGGATCGCACTGCCAGCTTCGAGCGACTGTGGCGTGCGGTCGACATGTCCTATCCCTACTTCGACATCAAGAGCATCGATTGGGATCAAGCCCGCGCGCGCACCCTGCCGCTGATCGAGGCAGCGGGCAGCGACGCGGAGTACTACGCAGCCATTGAAGGGATGCTGCTGGCGCTGGGGGACACGCATACCTGGCTGGATTGGCCCGGCAGCGGGACGCGCTGCTGCTTCGCCATCACGCGCGAGATCGAGGGGCGGGCAGTGGTCGTCGAGGCGGGCGTGTATGCGCAGGAGATGGGCCTGGTGCGCGGGTCAGTGATTGAGCGTGTCGATGGCCTGGCTGTAGAGGACGCGCTGGGCCGGGTCGATCCCGGCCGCACCACCGCCTCCACCCCCTGGACTGCGCGGAATCTGGCGTTCTTCTACCTGCTGAGCCTGCCGCCCGGTCAGGAGGCGCTGGACATCACCTTCAGCACCTCTGGCGGGGAAACGGCACAGGTCACCCTCACCTGGGCGGATCATTCGGCTGCCAATGCCGCGCTGGCCGAAACCCCGCGCCCCCGGGGCCCTGTGGTCACAGGCGAGCGCCTGCCCTCCGGCTACGGCCTGATCCGCGTGCCGAGGCTGTCAGCCCCGGCGGATGCTGACCTGGTCGCGGAATTCGACGCGGCACTGGACAGCCTGAGCGACGCCCCGGGCCTGATCCTGGATTTACGCGGCAACGGCGGCGGCAGCTCCATGCTCGGCGATCAGATGGTTGGGCGGCTGCTGGCGGAGCCGTTCGTCTACGGGCACGAGCTGTACCGCAGGCCGCTGCCTATGCGCTTCTGGATGCGCAGCGCACCCTACCGTGTCGCCCCACGCGCCTCGCGCTATGCTGGCCCCGTGGTCGTGCTGATCGACGAGCTGGTGGCCAGCTCTGCCGAGAACATGCTGGCAGCGCTGGTTGATTCTGGCCGCGCGCAAACGGTCGGGCGCACCACCTCAGGGGCCAGCGGCAACCCGCTGAACTTCCGGCTGCCCGGCGGCGCCAGCGCGCATTTCTCCACCGGCGACTTCCGGCGCCTGGACGGGACGCGCATCGAAGGCCGGGGCATCACGCCGGACGTGCCGGTCACCTGGACATTGGAGGATTTCTATGCGGGCCGGGACCCCGACCTGCTGGCCGCCGAAGCCCTGCTGGATGCGCGCTCCGGGCAGTAGACGGGCTTGCCACCCCGCCTTGATCGTGCTACCCTTGCCGCGTTGAGAGACATCCCCAGGCCCGCCCTGGTGAGAGGGAGAACATCTCGGTGATCAAGACATCCCGCAGCCTCCGGCTGCTTGTAAGCGTTCTCGCACTGCTGGCCCTGCTGAGCGCCTGCGGCCCGCGTGCGGAGGAGCCCAACGTGCCCCAGGTGATCGGCGAGGCAACAGCCACGCTGGAGGGGCGTCCGGGCACTGCCCAGCCCGCGGACGCCGGGGCCACATTCACCCCTGATTTCAGCAGCCTGAGCACCGAGGGCTTTGATTTCGAGATGACGGGCTACGAACTGGTGGCCCAGAGCGTGGGACGCGCTCCCTACGGCGGCCATGCCTGCCTGATCAGCTTGGCGCCCGACCTGCTTGCCTGCGCCTGCGACAGCGAAGTGGTCGAGCATGTGACTTTCAATTTCCTGACCAAAGACCAGCTCCACATCACCTTCGAAGGCCCCGGCTACACCGCCGAGTGGGATATGACGCGCGTCGGTCCCAACCATTGGAGCTACTCGATCCCCATGCTTAACAACCAGGGCGATGCGATTGGGGTGTACACCACGCTGCTCACTTTCACCGAAAGCGGTTACGTGGTCAACCTGGGGGCCGATTTCGAGGGGGCGATGGTCACCTGCCCGGATGTACCTTTTGTGCGCGCGACGGTGGATGCCCCGGCGCTGGTGGAGGAGTTCTATACCTGGTACCTGGGAAACGCCTTCCCGCTGACCCCGCGTGCCTACGATCAACTTTCCGCCGATCCTACGGCCAGCGGCCTGATCAGCGCAGGGATGCTGGCTCAGGTTGAGGAAGCGGCCCGAGATGCCACCCTGCCTGACCCGCTGCTGTGCGGTGAGGCGAACCCCGGCCCGCCGCGCGCCGGCCTGCTGTTCTTTGCTCCGGATCAGGCCAAGGTAGTGCTGAACCTGGGCGATCCGGATAACGCGTTTATCGTGCTGTTGGCGAACGAAAACGGCGACTGGCGCATCAGCGACACCATGTGCCGCGGCGAGATCGAGGCAGAGCAGGGCGGCCAGTAGCCGGGTATGCCCATCCAAACGCAAGCCCCCGCACATGGCGGGGGCTTTTTGCATGTGGTTGGCAGCAGCGGAGCGGGTGGGATTTGAACCCACGGGGCCCAAGGGGCCCACGCGCTCTCCAGGCGCGCGCATTAGGCCGGACTATGCTACCGCTCCTCGACGCGGCACATTATAGCATGGCACCTGCATTTTTCCACGTTGCCATGCACTTTGCCCTGCAGCACATTCTCGCGTTTTCGTGCCGGGCGGGCCATAATAGCCGCCATGCGAACCCTGCTGATCCGCCTGCTGTGTGCTCTGACCCGCATGTTCCCGCCCCTATCACTTGACAGGCTGGCGGCCCGCTTTCACCCCGAACAGGTAGGCGGCGCCGAGCACAGCATCCGCTATGGGGCCAGCCGTGTCTGCGTGCGCTGGACCAACCGCCGTGAGTGGGACCTCTACGCAACCGGCCTCTACGAGCCGCATGTGACACGCATGCTGCGCCGCCATGCCCCACCAGGCGGATATGCGATCGATGTGGGGGCAAACCTGGGCCTGCACACCCTGACGCTCAGCCGTGCGGTCGGTACGATGGGACGCGTGCTCGCCCTGGAGCCCAACCCACCCGTGCGCGCCCGCCTGGAGCAGAACCTGGCTCTAAACCCGCACGCCCGTAATGTGACGGTGGACCCGCGCGGCGCCTCTGACCGGGCCGGGACGGCGCATCTACATACGCCAGAGGGCGATCCCATCACAGGCAAAGGCAGCCTGGTTGCGCACAACGCACCGGGCTGGATCAACACATCCGTGGCTGTTGAGACAGTGGACAGCATCGTTGCAGCGCTGGGCTGGCCGCGTGTAGACCTGATCAAGGTCGATGTGGAAGGCCATGATCTGCCGGTGCTGCGCGGTGCAGCAGGCATCCTGGAGCGCCACCGCCCGGCGCTGGTGATCGAGTATGAGCCGCCGCTGTGGCAGGCAGCCGGATACTCCTTTGCGGGGCTGGTTGATCTGCTGCAGCCCCTGGGGTACAGGCTCTGGTTCCTGCCCCCCGATCGCTGGCGCGGCCTGCGCCGCTCTGCGCCCGTCGCGCTTGGGAACAGCGTGCCGGCTGCCCTGGCCAGCCGCCCCCTCGACGTGATCGCCCTGCCCGCCTAGCCCTATGGAGCCGCCCGTATGTGTGGCATTTTCGGCCAGTACTGCCCATCCGGCACCCCTGACCCCGGCCTGATCGAGCGCATGGCCCGCCGCCTCGCGCATCGCGGGCCGGACGGCCACGGCATCTACCATGAGGGGCCGCTGGCCTTCGGCGCCGGGCGTCTGGCGATCATCGACCTGAGCGCCCCGGCTGGCCCGATCCTCAACGAGGATGGCTCGATTGCCATTGTCTACAACGGCGAGGTGTACAACTACCGCAGCCTGCGCGCGGAGCTGGAAGCGGCGGGCCACCATTTCACTACACATACCGATACCGAAGTGATCCTGCATGGCTACGAGCAGTGGGGCACGGACGTGCTGGAGCGGCTGTGCGGCATGTTTGCCTTGTGCATCCGTGACGTGCGCGCGGAGCTGCTGCTGCTGGCCCGCGACCGGCTGGGCAAGAAACCCCTCTACTACACGTGGCATGCAGGCGAATTCCTGTTTGCCTCGGAGGTCAAGGCGCTCTTTGAGCAGCCAGGCCTGCGGCGCGCTGTCAATATGGATGCGCTGCCCTACTACCTGACCCTCGGGCACGTGCCGGCCCCCTGGACGTTGTTCGAGGGCATCGAGAAGCTGGCACCGGGCGAGATGATGGTGGTGACACCGGAAGGGCAGTATAAGTCGTTCTACTGGATGCCGCAGGTCGCGCCCGACACGGCGATCCCCTATGACACGGCGGTGCAGGACACCCGCACGCTGATCGAGCAGGCCGTGGACCTGCGCATGATCAGTGATGTGCCGGTGGGCGCGTTCCTGAGTGGGGGCATTGACTCGTCCACAGTGGTCGCGCTGATGGGCCGCCTGACCGGCCACCCAGTGCGCACCTTCACTGTGGGCTTCGATTTCGATCCGGGCAGTTCGAGCGACGCCAAGTTCAACGTGGACCAGCGCTACGCGGCACAGATGGCCGCTGCGCTGGGCACCGATCACCGCGAGATCACGATCCGTCGCGATGCCCCGCTGGATGTGCTGCTGCCCCAGCTTATCTACCAGATGGATGAGCCGGTGGTCCAGCCTGCCATTATACAGACCGTCTTTGTCTCGGCGCTGGCACGTCAGAACGGTGTGCCGGTGCTGCTCAGCGGCGATGGCGCCGACGAGTTGTACGCGGGATACCCGCACGACCGGGCCGACCGCCTGCTGGGCCGCTATCTGGCGCTGCCCGGCCTGCTGCGGCGCGGCCTGCTTGATCCGCTCTTTGCGCGCATGCCCGCCCGCTTCGATGCGCTGCGCAGGCTGGCGGAGAAATCACGGCACAGCGACCCGGTAAGCCGCTATCTGGGCTGGCAGCAGCTCGTGGACCATGCCACGCTGGCGGCGCTGGCCCCCGGCCATACCCCCGAACAGGCTGTTGCGCCGCTGCTGGGGGCGCTGCTGGCCGCCCCGCAAACCCCCGATTTTCCCGACCGGATGGCCTACACCCGGCTGCGTTTATGGCTGGCCGAGGACAGCAACATGCGCGTTGACAAGATGGCCATGTTCATGTCGGTGGAGGCGCGCGCCCCATTCGAGGATCACCGCCTGGTGGAGTATGCCCACCGCCTGCCGTTCGCTTACCGCATGCGCGGGCGGCGTTCCAAAGCTGTGCTGAAGGACGCCGCAGCAGACCTACTGCCCCCTGCTGCGCTGCAGCGGCCTAAGTGGGGGTTTTTCCAGCCCAGTTCAAGCTGGCTGCGCACGCTGCTCAAGCCGCTGGTCGATGCCCAGCTCGCCCCGGAGCGCGTCGAAGCGGCAGGCGTGTTCGATCCGCAGGTTGTGGCACGGCTGGTCCAGGAGCATACTGTGCAGGATCAATACCGCCTGTGGCCGCTCTGGCTGGCCCTGACCTTCCAGGTGTGGCACGCGCTCTACATCGAGCAGAGCCTGGACCCCGGCAGAGCGCTCACCCCTGCGGACCTGTACAGCGGGCGCTTCGTGCGGGTCGCGGGCAACTCAACCTGATCGCACCTTCCCCGGCGCCGAGCCCTGCAGGGCTCGCGAGGATACACTGTCCACACTGCGCAGGCATCGATTTGTGCTACACTGAAGAGTACGAACCCATCCATCGAAGGGGTGCAGCCTATGATCCCGTTGAAAGCCTCCGGACAGGCGGTGAGCAGAACACCGGTCGGGCGCATCGCTGCCGTGCTGAGTTTGGTGGTTTTCCTGTGCCTGCCACTGGTCTTTTTTGGCCTGTTCTCATTCGGCGCGATGCAGGACATCAGCTTTGCTCCTGCTGCCTGCCTGATTCCGCTGGTGGCACTGGGCGGCGTGCTGGTCGTCCAGGTGGGGGTGCGCGTGTTCTATCGTGCCATTATGGGTGTGCGCCTGAGTGATATGGCCCTGCATGCCCGCACGGACCGCCTCGGCGTGGGCGGGCGCATCCAGGGGGAGCTGAGCGGGCGCGCTGCATCGCAGATCGACGTGACCGGGATTACCTTTGAGCTGGTGGCGCGCGAGTGGGTGCGCTACCGGGCGGGCACCCAGACACGCACCCAGACCCATGAGGAAGTGCTCGACACGGTGGAACTGGGCGGTCGGAGCATGCAGCCGGGGTCCTATCTGCAGGAGCCGTTCGAGCTGCACCTGCCTCCACGCGGCATGCACTCGTTCAGCTACCTGAACAATAAGCTGAGCTGGTGGGTGCGCGTCAAGATCAGCATGGAACGCTGGCCTGACTTCGTGGAGGAGTATGCCATCACCGTGGAGCCGCGCCTGGCCACAGACGAGGACGGCGAGCCTGAGGGTGATCAGCAGGAGGGAAACGGCTATGGTTTTCAGTAAGCCTGCCGAGGTGAGCGTGACCCTGCACGGCGGCGAGCCGCGCGGCGATCTGGTGGCCTACCCGCCGGGCGGGACGGTGCGCGGCACGGTGACCGTCACCCCGACGCGCGACGTGGAAGTCAAGGATATCCAGATCGCGCTGATGTTCCGTACGCGCGGGCGCGGCACGACGGACTCAGAACGGGCCGATACACTGAGCGGGCTGTTCAGCGGCGCGGTCTCGCGTGATATGCCTGCCAGCTACGAGTTCACACTGACCCTGCCTGATGCGCCCTGGAGCTACGACGGCCAGTTGATCGAGATCGAGTGGAACGTCGAGGTGTTCTTCGACGCGCGGGGGCTGATCGACGCGCGGCATCACCAGCCGTTTATCGTGGCGCCGGATGCACAGGCAGATGAGGCAGAGGAAAGCATCTGGTAGGGTACAGCGAACGACTATCAGCACACAGCTTCCAGAGTACCAGGAGGATCACCATGCCCGATCAGGTCATCTACCAGACACTGGGATTCGAGCGGCTGCCCGAGAAAGAGGCGCTGGAGCGCTCGCGCGAGCACCTGGCACGTATGCGCTCGCGGCGCACCGTGCGTGACTATTCAAGGGACCCCGTGCCCTTTGAGCTGATCGAGAACGCAATCCGCGTGGCAGCCACGGCCCCCAGCGGCGCCAACCAGCAGCCGTGGACTTTTGTGGTGGTCAGCGACCCCCTGATCAAGCAGCGCATCCGTGCGGCGGCGGAGGCCGAGGAGAAGGAGAGCTACGAGCGGCGCATGAGCCAGGAATGGCTCGAGGCGCTGGCGCACCTGGGCACCGACTGGCATAAGCCGCACCTGGAGGACGCACCCTACCTGATCATCGTGTTTAAGCAGGCCTACGGCGTCGAGATCGACCCGGCCACGGGTGCCGAACGGCACATCAAGCATTACTACGTGGATGAGTCGGTGGGAATTGCGGTGGGTATGCTGCTCAGCGCGCTGCACCTCAGCGGGCTGGCCACCCTGACCCACACCCCCAGCCCGATGGGCTTCCTGAACGAGATCCTGGGGCGCCCTGCCAACGAGCGCCCTTACGTGGTGATCCCGGTCGGCTACCCGGCGGACGGGGCGCAGGTGCCGGTGATCACCAAGAAATCGCTGGATGAGGTGATGTCGGTGGTGGGCCGCAAGTAGGGACAGCCCAGCCCCTGCAGCACAGGGAGTAGAAACCGGGCCGCAGTCAGCCGGCGGGGGCCTGCCTGCGCTCGGCGCGCTCCTCCTCGGCGCAGCCGAACCACTGGTACAGGTCGCGGAAGTGCTCCGCGCGGTAGCGCAGCGAGCGCATATCCGAGCCGTCCGCCGACTCCTCAAAGAACTCCAGCCAGCCGCTGCGGGCCCATCCACACACGTAGATACCCAGCATGCTGGATGCCAGCCTGCGGTTGAGGTAGCGGTTCTCCTTGAAGGCATAAACCTTCTCAAAGAAGAATGACAGACGCATAAAAGCCTCGAACTGCTGGCGGGTCGAACCGGCCACCACAGCGACAGCGGGGTCGCTGAACCCGTCACGGTAGGTGGCGTAGGTTGTGCCCGGCTGCCTGCCCCGGAAGAAATCGCTGACCAGCGTGCGGTCGAGCATCACCTCCGGGCTGTTGTACTCTTTGTACAGGTCGATCACCGTGTCACGCTTGCGCTGCTGCCTGCTGGCGATCAGGCCAAACAGGATCGAGGACCCTGAGCCGAGCAGCGCACCCAGCGTGGCGCCGATGATGGCGTTGACGATATCCGGGTTGAGATTGCCTAGCATGACTGGCTCCTTGTTCACAGGATGAGCGGCTGGGAGCATTATCGACGGGGCAGGCCGGAAAATCAAGGGGAGCAGGTGGGCGCTGCGGGATGCCGGGAGGGCGCAGGGCAGGCTATTATAGGAGCAGAGCAGCAGAACGCGGGGCTTCAAGGAGGCCGGTAAATGGGCAAACGCCAGAACATCAGCAGCGGGGCGCTGTGGGAGGATATCCACGGGTACTCACGGGCGGTGCGCACAGGGGATCACGTCTTCGTCTCGGGGACGGTGGCCAGCGATGACCAGGGGCGGGTGATCGCACCCGGCAGCCTGTACGGGCAGACCGCTGCCGCGCTGCAGAAGATCGCGCGGGCGCTGGCGGCGGCGGGGGCCACACTGGATGACGTGGTGCGCACGCGCATCTATGTGACGGACATCGAGCGCTGGCAGGAGGTGGCCCGTGCACACAGCGAGGTGTTCGGGGCGATCCGCCCGGCCAGCACCATGCTGGAGGTCAGCCGCCTGATCGGGCCGGAGTACCTGGTCGAGATCGAGGCGGAGGCTGTGATCGGCGCGCGGCCGTAAGGTGAGGAGGTATCCTGGGAGCGGATCAACGCACCCCTATCCCGGGATGCTCACCCTACTCCGCGAGGTGCAGCCCCCACCTCATGGCCTCTGCGCCCAGCTCCGCCGGGTGGCCCAGCGGGAAAGTGAAGCTGCCCTCCTGCGGCGGCGCCAACGAACGGAAGCGATGATGCACCAGCGTCACCGTTTTGACCGTGTAACTGACAGGCCTGAAGGTGATTTCCTGCTTGATGTCGCTGCAGAAAGCTGCGTAATCGCCAGGCGAGCGCCGCAGGTAGGCCAGCGTCAGGTGCCGCTGGTGAAAGCGTGCCGGGTCGGTATCGGCGCTGCGCGGCGAGATGTGGAATTTGTCGGCAAGTGCCGTGTTCAGCCCGGCCATGAAGGCACGGCAGGCATCCTGGTCTGTGCACTCGCCAAGCATGATCACCCCCAGCCGGTCATGCGTGATGGTGATGCGGTCCAGGCGCACTTCCAGCGGGGCAGTGCGCGAGGTTACATGGTTAATCGCCGAGAACAGGTCGGCTGCGCGGTAGCGCTCGGTGAAGAACTCGGCGGCGCGCAGCGGCCCCCATGCGCTGGAACGAGTCAGGGTGTAGTGTGTGGTATGCATGTGATCGGGGCTGTACAGCGAAAGGACCGGATCGGCGGGGGGCTGGGGCTGCCAGCGCGCCGCGATCCGGTCCTGGATGGCAAGCAGCGCCAACTGCGCCACAACCGGGACAAACGAAACCAGGGTCAGGCCCCAGCGCGGCTCAAGGTTTTTGGCGATGCCATCGACAACATCGGGTGAGTCGAATGGATTTTCCAACATGGTGTTCTCCCCCTCACTGGTCGGGCTGCCGGCCTGACACCCACATACTAAGCGCCAGAAATGCCCTCTCTCCCCTGGGTGGAGATAGGTGGCAAACGGTGAACCATTGTGAGGGGAACGGCCCGGCGGCAGCGCAGACCAGCCGCCGGAATAGGCGGCCTGCAGGCAGGCCGCAGTCCGGGCGAATCTCCACCCCCAGCCAGGCTCGGATCGTTCAAAGCGCCTGTCTTCCGTGCGGGTTGTCGTTGCAGGGGAAGGATGCAGGGGCAGCCGTAAACCGGTGGCTCCCAGCCCAGCGCTGGACCGACGCTCCATAAGGCCATTATCGCTGAAAACAGGGAGCGGTCAACTGGGATGCAGCAGTGCCGCAGCTTGGCTACCCCGCACGCAGCGTTTGATAATACTGGTCCAGCCAGGTGTTTGACCAGCCCCAACGGTTCGTATCCAGGATGATCTGCCTGACTTCCTCCCGCGAGATCTTGGCCTCGCTCTCCAGCACGCTGCGGGTGCCCCGGCTGATCGCCAGGGTGCGCGCCGCAAAAAACAGCGGCCACACACAGAACATCCGCACCCGGTGGTAGCGTCGGGGGATCTTCTTGATGTAGCTCAGGCCCAGTTCCAGGTGGCGCTCGGCCTTGTCGGCAAGTTTGTTGACGACCTGCATCGCGCGGTCGAAGTTCTCCGGTTTGAACAGGTCAGGCGGGTTCAGGCCGATCTGCGCGCAGTAGCTCTGGGGCACGAAGATCCAGCCGCGCTCATAGTCGCCGCGCAGCCCACGGATCACGTTGACGGTCTGCAGGGCCAGCCCGAATTCACGGGCCAGCGGCATCAGTTCGTCCCTGAGCTGGCGGATCGGGGCGGCATACCAGGCGAAGATATCGGTCAGCATATAGCCCACCCGGCCTGCCACCTCGAACATGTAGTCGTCCAGGTCATCTTCGTTGACCACCAACGGGCCGCGCTCCTGCCAGCGAGCCATGCCGATGGATGTTTCGCGCACCTCGTCGCGCACGATCTGCTGGACTTCCTCCGGCAGGCGGCGCAGATGCAGCAGGATCGTATCAGCCTGGCGGGCGACGATGGCTTCCGGGTCGTCGGGGTTTAATTCGTCCGAGGCCAGCCGGGCCACCAGGTCAGCCGGGTCTACCTCCCCGTCGAGCACACGCGCCCACAGCCGCAGAAGCTGCACCTTACGGTCAGCAGGCATGGTGGCGTTGTCTTCCAGGAAGTCAGACACGCGGAACATCAGGTAGGCCAGGGTGATCGCCTCACGCAGCGTGCGCGGCAGGTTCTCGATGCCCAGGGCGAAGGTGCGGCTTACTGCGCGCAGCATGGCGGTGAAGTCGGGGACGGGTCGGGTTTGTGGTTCGATCTGCATTATGCGGCCTTCCATCATCGTTTCTCGAGCTGGGGTGTGGTCGGGCGCCCCCCAACTGCTACCGGAGAGAAAAGTTGGATTATGAACTTCGGGCTGAATGCGATGCGCGGCGGCACCATGCCCAGCGCGATCTCTATAACAGCCTTACCCAGGAAATGATGCGTGTTCATCTGGCGCACGAACTGCGGCACCATCAATGGGTTGATCAGCGCCTCGCGCACCGCGTGCAGCCCGCGAAACAGCCAGAGAAAGCGCCTGCGCAGCCGCCGCGTGTAGAGCGCTGCGTAACCAGGGCCGTTCATCAGGCCCTCGTGAATGGCCTCCCCGGCGATCAGGCCGCTCTCCAGCGCCATGTCGATGCCCTCCCCGGTCACCGGGTTGACCAGCCCCGCCGACTCACCGGTGATGACCCAGTTCTCCCCGGCCACCTGCTGGCGGCGGAAATCAATGCGCAGGGGATAGCCTTTGACCGGCGTCACGCGGTGTGCCCCGGGCAGGGTGCCGTCCTCGATGCGGCGCTGGATGAAGCGCTCCAGAAGCTGCGTGGTGGGCGGGTGGTTATTGCCCCAGATCGAGGGCATGGTACCCACCCCGATGTTGGCCGAGCCATCCCCGGTGGGGAACACCCAGCCATAGCCGGGCAGCAGTTCGCGGTCATAAAAGAAGGTGTAGCTGTCGGTGATGCCCCCTGTGCCCTCGTAATACGCGCGCGAGGCGCGCACAAGCTGCGGCTCGTGCTTGAGGAACCCCTCGCGCTTGAGCAGGCCCATATTGGCCCCCACCGCCAGGATCACGTGGCGCGGGTGGAAGCTGACAGGCCCGCCCGGGCCGTCGGCCTGCACCGCCGTGATGCGATCCCCGACCCGTTCAATATGGGTGACGCGCCGATCCCCCAGGAAGGCCGCGCCTGCCGCCAGCGCGTGCTGGCGGAGTACGTCATCAAAGGTGATGCGCGGCAGCACCAATGCATAGGTATCAGGCTGCATGTAGTCCACAAAACGCAGGCGTGCCGACTCGCCCCCGGGGCCGTCAATGCGCACATAATCCAGGCGCCACGCACCCGCTGCCAGCACGCGATCAAGCACGCCCATGCGCCGCATGATCTCAATCGACATGGGAGAGAGCCCGTCACCGCAGGTTTTTTCACGGGGGAAGCTGGCCTGGTCAATCAACAGGACTTCATGTCCGCGCCGGGCAAGGTCCCAGGCCGCAGCGGAGCCACCCGGCCCGGCGCCTATGATCAAGATCTCGGGGTCTTGCACAACAATGTCCCTTTACCCTGCTTCCGGCCGACTCTCGTAAGTATAATGGAATCGACGGCAGTGGCAAGACCAATCGAGATCGGCGCAGGCCCTCAAGAGGAGCAGCACCGTATGAGCCAGACCATTCAGGTGATCACCACAGTGGAAAACACGGATCAGGCGAAGGCTATCGCCCGCACCCTGCTGGAACGCCGCCTGGCGGGCTGCGTGCAGATCATCGGGCCGATCACCAGCCTGTACTGGTGGCAGGGCGCCATCCAGGAGGCGGAGGAGCACCTCTGCCTGATCAAGACACAGATCGCCCTGTATGAAGCCGTTGAAATGGCGATCAAGGAAGTGCATCCCTACACAACGCCGGAGATCCTGGGCGTACCCGCCACGCGCGGCAGCCAGCAGTATCTGGACTGGCTGGCAGGGGAGATCAACGCCCGCAGCCGCTGAGGCTGCGGCGCCCTGCTGTTAGAGAGCGTCAAGCAGGCCCAGCAGGGAGTCGCCCCCATCGACATCCCAGGCTGTGCCCGTCACAAAATCATTGTCGATCAGCGCCAGCACCGTGCGAGCGACATTCTCCGGGCGGCCCGTGCGCAGCAGGGGCAGGGTCTCCCCCAGGGCCAGCCAGCGCTCGGGGGCCATGTGATCGGGTTTGAGCACCGGCCCCGGCACCACCGTGTTGACGCGAATCTGTGGGGCCAGCGCCTTGGCGAGCACGCGGGTCAGCATCAGCAGCCCGGCGTTGGCGACGCTGTGATCGGGGTAATGCACCCAGGGCGTGCGGCCTGCCACATCCGCGATGTTGATGATCACCCCACCCCCACCCTCCAGCATCAGGCGGGCGGCGTGCTGGCTGCATACAAAGGGCGCGCGCAGGTTGACGGCCATCACATGGTCCCAGTCCTCTACACAGCGGCCCAGCACATCCCCACGCTGGAAGGTGGAAGCGCTGTTGACCAGCACATCCAGCCGCCCCGTGTAGAGGCGCACGCGTTCGAACATCGCGGCGATGGCCTGGGGATCGGCCAGGTCAGCGCGCAGCGGCACCGCCCCCACACCCTGCTGTTTGATCTCCCAGGCCGTTTGAGTGGCTTCAAACTTGCTGCGGTAGTGGTGCACGATCACGTGCATACCCCGCTCGGCCAGCGCCAGCGCGATCACTTTGCCAACGCGGCGTGCAGCGCCCGTCACGAGGGCAACTTTGCCGTGCAGCTCCATGGCAGTCTCCCTGCTAACCCTCTACACCACCGGCGCTGCCTGGCTGCCAGGTCAGGCCGCAGCGCGCACTTCTACCGTTTGAAAAGGCTGCTGGCAAAGAACCATACATTCGCCGGGCGCTCGGCCAGCCTGCGCATAAAGTAAGGGTACCATTGCGAACCAAACGGCACGTAGACGCGCATCCCGTAGCCCTCTGCTGCAAGCTCGGCCTGCAGCCCAGAACGCACGCCGTACAGCATCTGGAATTCGTAGCGATCACGCCCGATGCCCTGGGCCTGTGCATACTGCTTGGCTGCCTGGATGATCTTCTCATCGTGCGTGGCGATGCCGGGGTATCCGCGCCCTGGCGCAGAGGCATCGAGCAGCACCTGCATCAGGCGCATCATCGAGCGGTCCACGTCGGCTTTTTTCGGATAGGCGATATGGGCGGGTTCCTTGTAGGCGCCTTTGCACAGCCGCACACCGATCCCTTCCGCGGCAAGCTGCGCGATGTCCGCATCACTGCGGTAGAGGTACGCCTGGATCACCGCCCGCACATTGTCGAAGCCGTCCTCGTGGGTCAGCGCCCGCACCATGTCAATGGTCCGTTGGGTATAGGGGTGATCCTCCATATCCACCGTCACGCGGATGTTGTACTCCCGCGCGCGGGTCAGGATCTCCCGCATGTTGTCTCGGCACAGCTCGGGGTCCACATCCAACCCCAGTGACGTCAACTTGAGCGACACCCAGGCGTTCAGGCCCTCTTGTTTGATGCGGTCGAGGATGCGCAGATAGGCCGCGACCATCAAGCGGGCATCGGCGGCTTCGTGAATGCTCTCCCCCAGCACGTCGAGCGTCACGCTGAAGCCCCCTTCGTTAAGGCGGCGCACTGCATCGACGGCCTCATCCTCGGTTTCTCCGGCCACAAAGCGGCGTGCTACACGGCGGGCCAGGCCCCAGTGCAGCACAATGCGCTGTGCCCATGCAGCGCGTGACAGATAGAGCAGCAGAGAACGCAGCATACATGCTCCCTTGATCAGGTGCAGGGGCTGGCCCTGTCTGTGTCCAGCACGGGCCAGCGAAGAGTCAGCAACGTGGACGCTGCAGCAGCCGCCCGGCCAGCACAAAGGCGAGGGCCAGGACGGGCCACAGCCACAGCAGATCAGCACGGTAGGTGGGCAGGACAGGGGCGCCGCCGGTGGGTTCGAGGGCAATCAGGTGCACCCGGTCGCGCTTGGCGATGAGATCATCCAGATCGTATTCAATATCCAGGGAGCGCAGCCAGGGCCGGAAGTAGGCATCACCGCCGTGCGCCAGGATGAACGCCATCTGCCTACGGAACTCGTCCATATCCAGCACACGGCGCGCGCAGGCGTCGAAGGTCCCCGCATGCGTCTGGATGGTGGCCTGCGGATCAGCCTGCAGGTTGCGCACCCAGTCGGCGCGGTCGCCCCAGCCGCTCAGTAGATAATATACACCATGCACTTCGCCATACTCGAGCAGCGTGTAACGCGGCAACCCAGACCTGCGCCCGCGCGTGGTCAGCACCAGCATGCGCCGTCCCAGCAGCGGCCCCAACCCCATGCGCCACAGGATGTGCGGCAGCCTGAACAGCGCCCGGTTAAAGGCACTCTCGCGGGGGTGGGCCATCAGCCCCTGTGTGCGCTGGCGGTGCGGCTCGGTCACGCCGGTTCCCTCACTCCGCGGGGGCAGGTTCGGAAGGGGTGGGTGCTTCCAAAGCAACCTGCGTGTTCCGGTAGGCTGCCCCCAGCAGCGCGCCCATCACCACCTGGGTGTAGGGCGTGACCAACACCAGCACCACCGGGTACAGGCAGCACAGAATAATGGTATAGATGAGAAACTGGCTGACGACACCCAACGCCATGCTCAGGCCAAACAGCAGGGCATAGGCCAGCGCGTAATACTTGAAGCCGCGCTTTGCCAGTTGCCACACCTCACCCAGCTCAAGGGCCGCGCTGAAACGATCCTGAGACACCATGCGCGTCAGGGCGACCTGAGCCAGATACCCGAAGAAGATGCCCAGCGGCATGAAGCAGGCCATTACCGGCATCCAGGCAAGCGACAGCAACGACGACACCAGCGCGACGGATTCTTCTGAGGCCTGCTCAGCGGCGCTAAAGAGCGGGATCATGCCCACGACGCTGCAGCCGACTACCGCCAGCACTAGCAGGGTCACCGGCAGGGTGTAAATGAAGATCACCCCAAAGGCCTTGAAGCCATCCACGAACAGGCGGCCCAGATCATCCCACTCAGGCAGGGAGGGCTCGCCTGTCTCGATCATGCCGCGCATCACCTGGATGCCATATCCCTGCAGGATCCAGAACACCGGGAACAGCACGAAGCCCACCAGGGTGACCAGTGCGCCAAACAACGCCTTGTGCTTCCAACGCGGGTCGTCGAAGGGGAAGCTGAACCATTTCCATTCGATCTGCATGTGCGTCTCTCCCTACCCTGTTTGGAACACAGCCGGATCAGCCGGGTCGGCACCGGGCGCGATGCAGTGCGTGAACGTGAACGAGTAGAGCGCCAGCCCATTTGCCCTGAAGACCAGCTCCAGCTCGTGCGCACCATGCTCGGGGTGCTGCACCAGCTCATACATACGCGCCTCATCGACCTGCACATAGCTCAGGCCGCCGTCGTCATATTCGATATCTGCGCCTGCCTGCTCCGGAGTTACGTAGGCGCCATCCAGCCGAACCTCGACCACCGGTGGGGACTCCGTACGCCGCAGTTTGAGCAGTACCTCAACCGGGTCAGCCGAGGGACTCAGCACGGCATTGACTCCTGCTGCCTCGTAGGGCAGCACGATCAACCCGCTCTGCTGGCCTGCAAAGGCCAGCGCCTGCTCGGTGGCCTGCCACAGCCCCCCTGCATAGAACTGGTTGGGGGCGCGCTGCAGCGCAATCGGCATCCGGTAAGCCAGCGGGCCATGCGCCGCGTAGCCCTCCGGGTTGCCCAGCGAGCCGCGTTCGTAGCCCGCATACAGCTCGGGTGTGGTGCGGTAGCACACAGCACCGGGCCGGTCTTCGGCACGCAGCGGCGGCAGCACGGGCGGCAGGGTCAGGCCCGCGTTCATCTCGACCAGGACTTCCTGAAGGGCCTGCTCGGTCTGTGCATAGAAGCCCTCTCCCTGCCGGCGGTAGCGCAGATAGCCGTCAGCATCGATCAGGTATTTGGTAGGCCAGGCGCGGTTGGCGAAGCGATCCCAGGTCTGGTACTCGTTATCAAGCAGGACGGGGTACGGGATGTTATACTTCTGGACAGCGGCGGTGACCTGCGCCTGTGTTCGCGCGAAGTTGAACTCCGGCGCATGCACACCGATGATCACCAGGCCGTATCTGGCGTAGCGCTCGTGCCATTTTGTCAGGTACGGCAGGGTCCGAATACAATTGACGCAGGTGTAATCCCAGAAGTCAACCAGCACAGCGCGACCGCGCAGCAGGGACTTGTCCAGGGGATGCTCCGTGTTGATCCACTCGCCGGGCGCGAAATCCGGCATCCGCACGGTGCGGGGTCCAAGCAGGCTCCTGTCGACCATAGTCTCATTCTACCACCGGGTGGTTGCGTTGCTGCACTATTATAAATCATGTCACCTGCTGAGGATCGGCACATGCAGGATCGCCTGGTGGCGCTGGCGCGGGCTTTCTGGCCCGGGCTGGATGAAGACAACCTCGCAGAACGAATGACGGCAGCGCGCATTGTGCTGACGCTGCTGCTGCTTGCCCCGTTGGCCGTGGTGGGCGTGATCTGGCTGGTGCTGGAAACCGACCTCGAGGCAGCACGCCGCCTGTGGTGGCTGCTGCTGGCACATGCCACGCTGACCCCGCTGTTCATCTGGCTGAGCTTCTACCTCTCCACCGAGGTGCGGCCTGGCATGCTGATCACGATCAGCACCTCATTGAACGAGCTGGTCAACTGGTCGTTTGCGCTGGTGATCGGCCCGACCGCGCTGTGGGTGCCGCTGATCTGGGACGTGATCACACAGGGCTACTCGCTGGTGCGGGCGCCCACTACCTCAGGACGGGCAAGCGCCCTGCCTAACCTGCTTTACAATGTCGCCAGCACCACATTTGCCGTGCTGGTGGCACTTGGCGTCTACCGCAACGCGGGCGGCCGCTTCCCACTTACCGGCTTCGGCGCGGAGGCACTGCAGCCCGCACTGGTGGCCTCGCTGACGCTGATCATCATGCAGGTGCTGGTGGCCGTGCCCCTGCTGGTGGTGTTCCTGTCGCGCGCTTTTGAGACTGAGACGATGCGGCGCAGCAGCTATCTGATGGCCACGGTGCCCCCGCTGGCCGTCGCCGTACTGACCGAACCGTTCGGCATTTTGATGGCGGGCGTCTACACCACCGGGGGGCCAGGCCCTTTCTTTGCCCTGCTGGTGATGGTGCTGCTGGGCAGCGGCGCGGTCAACGCCTTCAGCGCGGCGGTTGAGCGCGCCCGGCGCCGCTCTGCCGAGATGGAGAAGCTGGAGGGGCTGGCCCAGGAGATTCTCAAGACACCGCCAGACATTTATATGCTGCCCGACCTGCTCGGCCAGCACATGCCGGGGTTATTTATCTACAGCGAGGTGGCGCTGCGTGATCTGCAGATCGGGCTGACGCTGTACCAGAGCGAAGGCTCACCTGCCCTGCCGGAGGAGGCCTGGGACAGCATCGAGGCACTGGACGCGCCGCAGGTGATCCTGCCGGGCGATGTGTTGCCCTGGGAGGAGGAACCGTCCAAGAATGGCACGCTGATCGTCCCGGTGCTGCTGACGGGTGACCAGAGGCCGCGCGCCGCGCTGGTGGTCTCCCGCCAGGCGGATGCCCGCAACTGTGCCGAGCTGCTGCCCGCCGCCCTGTCGCTCGCCTCGCAGATCGCCTCGTTCTACCAGGCAGTCGCCGCCTATGAGCAGATGATCGCCAGCCAGCGCACCACCCAGGAACTGCTGGTGGCCGGGGAGATCCAGCGCAGCTTCCTGCCGCAGACGCTACCGCGCACGGAGTCGCTCAAGGACTGGCAGATCAGCGCAACCATCCAGTCCGCGCACGAGACGTCCGGCGACTTCTTCGACCTGATCCCGATGTGGGATGGCCGGCTGGGCGTGGTGATCGCCGATGTGGCAGACAAAGGCCTGGGGGCTGCGCTATATATGGCGATCAGCCGCACACTGATCCGCACCTATGCGTCAGACTACTCCAGCCGCTACCCCGACAGCTACGCGGAATATCCCGACCGCGTGCTGAATACGGTCAACAAGCGCATCATGGAAGACACGCACAACGACCTGTTTGTGACGGTTTTCTACGGCATCCTGTGCCCGCACACCAACACCTTCACCTACGCCAATGCCGGGCACAATCCACCGCTGCTGCTGCGCCGCCTGGGGCGCGGCAACGGCCCGCTGGCGCTGACCCGCACAGGCATCCCGCTGGGGGTGCTGGAAGACACCCGCTGGGACCGGCGCCGTACCCCCGTTGAGCCGGGGGATGTGATTGTGCTGTACACCGACGGCATCACCGAGGCCGAGAACAGCGACGGCCAGCAGTTCGGCGAGGCACGCCTGCGCGCGGTGATCGAGGCGAACCGCACCCAGCCCGCCGGGCGCCTGCGCGAGGCGATCATTGACGGTGTGCGCCGCTTCCAGGGCGGTGCGCCCCAGTTTGACGATATCACGCTGATCGTGATCAAACGCCCGGCCCACTGATCGCCTGCGCTGATGGGCGGGCACGGCCGCGCCGCCCTGTCGCCAGGCTGGATTGTCCCGGAGGACCCTTGATGAGCGAACCCGCCCCGCCCGCCCGTGCCCGTGTGCGCGACGTATTCCTCGTGTTTTTGCGGCTGGGCTTTATCGGATTCGGGGGCCCGGCGGCCCACGTTGCCATGATGCGGGAGCAGGTCGTTGACCGCCGCAAGTGGATCGATGACCAGCACTTCATGGACATGCTGGGCGCCACCAACCTGATCCCCGGCCCCAACTCCAGCGAGATGACCATGCACATCGGCTATGTGGTGGCGGGCTGGCGCGGCCTGCTAGCCGGCGGGCTGGGCTTCAGCCTGCCCGCCATCCTGATGGTGATAGCGCTGGCCGTGCTGTACACGCGCTTTGGCTCGACGCCTGCCGTGGGCTTTCTGCTGGAAGGCATCAAGCCGGTCATCATCCCGATCATCGCGGCGGCGCTGATCAAGCTCACCCCAAAGGCTGTCACGGGGCTGCTGACCGGTGGGGTCGCTGCGGCCGCGCTGGCCCTCTACTTTCTGGGGGTGGATAACATCCTGCTGCTGCTGGCGGGTGGGCTGATCGTGCTGGTGACGGCCAACCTGCGCCGCCGGGCCTCTGCACCGCCGGCGGAGAATGCGGAGGCGCCCGGCAAACCCCGGTCGATCCTGCTGGCGCCGCTGGCCGGGCTGCCTGCTGCCCTGGCCTCAGCGATGGTGCCCTTCAGCTTTCTGGCCATGTTCCTCACCTTTTTGAAGATCGGCGCGGTGCTGTACGGCTCCGGCTACACGCTGTTTGCCTTTCTGCAGGCGGACTTCGTGACGCGGTTGGGCTGGCTTGATGAAAGCATGCTGATCGATGCGATTGCCGTCGGCCAACTCACCCCCGGCCCGATCGTGACAGCGGCAACCTTCCTCGGCTATGTGATGGGTGCCCAGCAGGGCGGCTGGCTGAGCGGGCTGTTCGGCGCACTGTTGGCAACGGCAGGCATCTACATCCCCTCCTATCTGGCGGTGGCGATCAGCAACCCGCTGATCCCGCGCATCCGTGCCTCGCGCTGGGCGGGGGCGCTGCTGGATGGTGTGAACGCGGCGGCGCTGGGCCTGATGGCCGCCGTCACCGTCCAGCTTGCGCTGGCGGCCTACACCGGGCCCGTCCATGTGGCCATTGGCGCGGCGGCGGCTGTGGCGCTGTTCGCCTTCAATGTCCCCTCGATCTGGCTGATCCTGGGTGGAGCGGCTGCCGGCGCCCTGCTGGCGCTGATCGGTTAAGCGCGGGCTTCCCTTTTTGCGCGATATGTAACAGTGGAAATGTGATCATCCTTACTGTGCACCCCCTCCCGGATAGGCGACAATTCAGGCGAAGTGTGTGAAAAAGTTCACAATATGTGGTCTCGCTCACATGGGGCCGCACACCAAAATACAGGATAGTTAGAGGCTGCATCACTTCATGCAACAGGAATTCCGTATTGATTCTCTGCTCCCTGCCGAAATGGCCATTCGTGCTGAGTCCATTGGCTCGAAGAAAGCCTCAATGGAGATCAGCTCCATGTTCGTACTGGCCGTGCTGGCAGGCGCCTTCATCTCAATGGGAGCGGTGTTCGCCACCACCGTTACCACGGGTGGCAGCGGCGCCCTCCCCTACGGGGTGGGCAAACTGCTGGGAGGCATTGTCTTCTGCCTGGGCCTGATCCTGGTGGTCGTGGCCGGGGCTGAGCTGTTCACAGGCAACACCCTGATCGCGATGGCCTGGGCCAACCGCAAAGTCTCCACCAGGGCCCTGCTGCGTAACTGGGGAGTTGTGTACGTGGGCAACTTCGTCGGATCGCTGTTCAGCGCAGTGCTGGTACTGCTCTCCCGGCAGTGGATGGGCAGCGGTGGGGCTGTGGGCCAGACGGCGCTCAACATCGCCAGGGCCAAAGTCAACCTGGATTTCACTCAGGCAATCGTGCTGGGCATCTTGTGCAATGCGCTGGTGTGCCTGGCCGTCTGGTTAACCTTCTCCGCGCGCACAACCACGGATAAAGTGCTGGCGATCCTCTTCCCGATCAGCGCGTTTGTGGCCGCGGGCTTCGAGCACAGCGTGGCTAACATGTACTTCATCCCGCTGGGCCTGCTGATCAAGAGCTTCGCCCCCGCCGAGTTCTGGACGGCCATTGGCGCGACGGCGGCGGACTATGCCTCGCTGACCTGGGGCAGTTTCCTGCTTAAGAACCTGCTGCCAGTCACGCTGGGCAACATCATCGGCGGCAGCCTGCTGGTCGGCGGGGTGTACTGGTTCATCTACCTGCGCCCGCGCCGTAAAATGGACTACCCGATGTCTGACAACTCACTGGGATAACTCCGCCTCAAGGCCTTGTGGGTGCGCGGCTGGGCACTGTGCACCCCGATTGGCCCGGTCATTCTCCGGCAAAGGGCGCGGCGACGCGCCCTTTTGCTTGAAAGGCGGTATGGCTTTTACAATGGGTACATGGCACCTCGAGCGCCACGTAACCGCACCCTGACGCTCAGCGAGGACGAGCGGGAACACTTTGCCGCGCGCCTGCTGCGCCCGGACGGCCCCCTGCCGCCGGATCGTCTGCGTGGCCGCACCATCCACGCAGACCTGCTGGAGATCCAGGCGTGGCTGCCGGAGTCGTTCGCCGACCTGGTGTTCCTCGATCCCCCTTACAATCTGAGCAAAACCTACGGCGCGCGCAGCTTCCGGCGCCTGCCGCCGAAACGCTACGCGGCGTGGGTGGAGCGCTGGCTGCCCGGCATCGTGCGGACGCTTCAACCCACAGCATCGCTCTACTTCTGCGCCGACTGGCGCACCTCCCCGCTCGTCTACCCGCTGCTGGCCCGCCACCTGATCGTGCGCAGCCGCATCACCTGGGAGCGCGAGAAGGGCCGGGGCGCACGCCGCAACTGGAAGAACGCCAGCGAGGATATCTGGTTCTGCACGCGCTCGGATGACTACACCTTCAACGTGGATGCCGTCAAGCTGCGACGGCGGGTGCACGCCCCCTACCGCAGCGCAGAGGGCGAGCCGAAGGACTGGCAGCACGATGAGGCAGGCCGCTTCCGGCTGACACACCCCTCCAATCTGTGGACGGACCTGAGCGTGCCCTTCTGGTCGATGCCGGAGAACACCGACCATCCGGCCCAGAAGCCGGAGAAGCTGCTGGCGCGCGTGATCCTCGCCAGCAGCAGCCCGGATGACCTGGTGTTTGACCCGTTCCTGGGTTCCGGCACAACCTCGGTGGCGGCCCGCAAACTGGGCCGCCATTATGTGGGGGTGGAGATCGACGAGACATACTGCTGCCTGGCGGAGAAGCGCCTGGCCCTGGCCGATCAGGACCCGCGCATCCAGGGCTACCACGACGGCATGTTTTGGGAGCGCGGATCACAGCCCCGGAGATGAGCGATCAAGGGCGGCGCAGCGGCACCGCCCTTATTCAGAAGCCAACGATGCGTTTACGGCAGACCGTAGATCACCAGGGTCCCGTTGTCCTGGGCCATCACCATGCGGTTGCCATCAGCGGAAATGGTCAGCCACCAGCCGAAGCGCTCGGTTGGGATCTCACGCAGCACGCGCCCGCTTTCAGGGTCCCAGAAGATGATGCGGTCGTCACCTGAGGTGATCAGCATATCACCGGATGCGGTGAACACAGCATCGCCGCACTGGTAGGGGTACGCCTGCTGCGACCATAGGCGGCTGAAATTGCTGGTCTGCCACACCTCGACGTTGCCGCCCGCGTTGCAGGTCGCCAGCAGGGAATCATCGGGTGAGAACTCCAGGTCCCAGCCAGTGCCCTCGGTCTGAGCCTGCCCGACCAGCGAGTAGTTATCAAGCGGGCCATACACAAATACGTTGCGCCCGATATCAGAGACAGCCAGCATCGTGCCATCGTGTGACCAGGCAATGCCGAACAGCGGGCGAGAGCCGGTCTTGGGCTCGGCAACGATCTGGCCGGTCTCCGGGTCGAAGACCTCCGCACGGCTGATGAAGTCACCCACCACCGCCACAGCACTGCCATCCGGCGCCCAGGCGATGCGGTAGCCCGCCGAGTTGATCTGGATGGTGTTCAGCCTGCTGCCGGATTCGGGGTCCCAGATGTGCATGCGGAAGTCCTCGGCAGCCGAGGCAAGCATGCTGCCATCGGGCGAGAAAGCGAGGGCCCATCCAAACGAGTTGTGCGCGGGCACCTCAAGCAGCTTATCGCCCGTATCGGCATCCCACTGCTGCAGCACTGTGTCGCCGCCCAGCGAGAAGAAATCATGCCCGCCTGCGGGCGAGAAGGCCGCTGCCAGCATAACGTTATTCGATACTTCGATGTCGCGCAGCTTACGGATCATGTCCACCGTATCCACGCCGATCCCCTCCGGCACGGGCGTGGCAGTCGGTTCTGGCCTCGGCGTGTTAGTTGGGGGGACCTCCTCGGGTATCTCGGTTTCCTCCGCAGGCTTATCCACGACTTCCGCGTTCTCACCGCCGCCCAGCACACCCGACAGGGGGGCGCAGGCCAGGCTGGCGATCAGCAGGGCAATGGCTGGCAGCCACAGGCCGCGGCCCTGCCACATGGGGTGTATCCGATTCACGGTGTTCCTCCCTCTACTGGAAGCACAGGGGCCGCGCCCCCGCACGGACATTCATTTGTCTTTAGCCTATCCATTCCTGGGGCGTTGTCAACCCGGCGGCGGTTCACAGGCAAGGCACCTTGCCCGGCCCGGCCAGCGGGACTACAATCGCGCTATGCTGCGTTTTAGAAAGGACTCGACACCAGCCGACCGCCCGGCCAACCGCCTGGTGAGTATCGGGCTGGCCCTGCTGCTGATCCCGCCGTGTCTGCTGACAGCCCTGGTCGGGCTGATAGTTGGGCCAGCAGGAGCCGCCGCCCTGCTCCCACGCGACCAGCAGCCTGTGGCAGCCGCCCGCGATGGCGAGATGCTGGCACTGGTCGCGGATTTCAACGGCAGCGGGGGGAGTGACCCTGCTGCGCGCATCGACAAGGCGACACTCGATTATGTGCTCAACGGGTACTGGTCAGGCACACTGCGGGTGGGGCGCGTCGATGCCGCCCCCGCCTCGCATGAGCAGGCACTGGCGCTGGCCGCGCCATACCGGGCTGCGCTGGTGGTATGGGGCACCTACGACAGCCAGTCCATCACCGTGCACCTGTCCATGCAGGAGGACCACGACCCGCTGAACATCCCGGAGCTGGTCCTCACGCTTGACAGCGCTTACCCCGGCCATCTTGACGCCCTGGGCGGGCTGGCAGCCGGGCTGCTGCTCAGCCAGGCCGCGGACGATCCCAACAACTCCTACTACAGCTACGACGCGATCACCGCGCTGGAGAGCGCATACAACAGCGGCGTGCCTGCCCTGCGCGATCCGGTGATCGCGCTGTACCTCGCACACGCTTACTATAAATCCGGCAACCTGACCGCCGCACTGACCGCCCTCGACGGCGCCCTGCTCGGTGAGAACCTGCCGCTGATCGAGATTCACCTGCTGCGTGCCAGCATCGCCAGTGATCTGGGCCAATATGGGGATGCCCTTGAGTCCGCCGGGCAGGCGCTTGCACTGGCCCCCGAGCGCAGCGATGTGGTGGCCGTCTATGCCGGGCTGCTGGTCAACATGGGCCGCTACGCGGAGGCAGAGCAGGCAGTCGCCGCCAGCCTGCAAGCCAACCCCCAGGACAGTGCGCTGCTGGCCGTGCGCGCCCGCGCGCGGAGCGGGCTGGGCCAGTATGCACAGGCGCTGGCTGATTACGAGCTGCTGGCGGAGATCGCCCCGGATGAGGTGGACTATCACATTGAGCGCAGCGATGTGCTGATCGCGCTGGGCCGCACCTCCGCCGCCCTGGATGCCCTGGAGGACGCCACGAGCGCACTCGCGCGTTCAGACTACTACGATGAAGCGCGCCTGATCAAGATCGGCCAGCTAGAAGCCAGGCTGCTGATCAGCGCGCAGCGCTTTGACGAGGCCCTTGATGTCTACAGACGGATGCCTTCGTACACCCCGGAATACCGCTTCGGGACGGGCATGATCGCCTGGGAGCGCGGCGACCACGAGGCGGCCTTCGCGGCCTGGGACGCGGCCCTCGATACGATGTCCAGCGATGCCTACGCGCTCAACGAACTGGCCTGGGAACTGGCTCTGCGCGGCTACTTCGAAGGCGCCCTGCCTTACGCCGAGCGTGCCCTCTCCTTCAGCCCGTCCGATGACCATATCCGGCACACCCGCGCCTTCGTCTTGCTGGGGCTGGGCCGCTACAGCGAAGCCCTGGTGGATTTCGAGATCGTCGAACGCAACGGGCTGGGGTCGTTCTATACGGGCCTCTATCGCGATATGGCCGATACCTACCTTGGCCTGGAGCGCTACGACGAGGCGATCCGCAGCTACAATCTGTACCTTGACAGCACTTACAACGCGGCGGACACTGCCCAGGTGCTGCAGCGCCTCGAACAGGCGCGCGCTGCCCGTGACAGCCAGTAACAGGCAGCGCCGACATCCCTGATCTTTGTTCTGCCCCCTGTGCTTGGGGTATCATGTAAGAAGACTCTCCGCTTCACGTCAATCAGGAGCCGATATCGTCCATGAGTACCAACGCTGCAAGCTGGTTTTATCACGAGCCTGAACGCTCACAGTACCTGATCACCGAGCGGCTGAATGGGACCTTCTGGGGCGCGCGCATCGTCGAAGCCTACTGGAAGTGCACCTCCGTGGAGGAGCCGTTCCAGGCTGTAGGGTATATAGGTGACCAGCAGCTTGAGCTGGCCTGGGTACCTAACCGCTGGCTGGCCCTGCACATCCCGGATGAGGTGGATGCCGGAGGGCTGGTCGAAGCAGTCAGCCGGCGTGTCCTGGCAATACCGGCCGCCTGTACTTACAAAGACCCGCACGGCCGGACCGTGTATGAGTGGCACACCCCCCAGGAAGGCAAGCAGCGCTGGAACGAGCTGCAGGGCCGCGTGGAATATGGGCGGTTGAAACGGCTCTAGGCGCTGGGCGCGCTGTCGACGCATGGGGCGATCCGGCTGCTGCGCAGGCCAGACACCTGCGCAACGCATAAAGGCAAACTATCATGAAGACGTTCTGGCGCATACTTGTCCTGATCATCGGCGCGGCGATGGGCGCCCTGCTGGTGATCTGGCTGCTTAACGGCCGCCGCATCCCTTCGCTGCGCTTCAGCCACACGCTCGGCGGAGACAGCCGGGTTGACATCGAGTGGATCCAAATCCGCTAGCTTGTGATCAGAGAGAGTCATGGATCAGCTTGCAGAGGACCTGGCGTACCTGGAGGCAATAGCCTCCGAACTGAAGGCTTACCTGCTCGCCAGTGAGCTGTACTGGCCGCTCGGGTCTCACCTGGGCCAGAGCCTTCCCCAGGGCACCCTGGGAGGCGCGCTGCTGCGCGTGCATCGCCTAGCGGAGCTGGGCGGCGGGGCCCATGCGTACCATGTAGCCGTGCAGGCATTTCAGGATGGGCTGCGCCAGTGGCAGGTTCAGGCTGAGCAGAAGGCTGCTCGCGAGGTGACTGCGCGCATCCACGCCTGGTCGCAGTACCTGGAGGAACTGGGCAGCCACCCTGATCGCTACGCCCCGGACTACTCCACCCAGGTGATGAACCGCACTGTCCTGCACTTCCTGCAGCAGTACCTGGCTAACCATCCCTCAGATGGCGCCGAAAACGAGATCGGCGCGCTGGATGAACGCGCGGCGCTGCTGACCCGCGATGGGAATTTCGTCTGGAATCCCGCGCAGGCAGCCGCCTTTCCCCGTGCTGATTTCCCCTGGCTGTACGTCGCCCCCAAGCTCGAAGACTGAGATCATCCCGGCTGGTGCGTGTCCTGCGCACCCGGCTACATGATTCACCCCAAAGCATCTGGCTGGCCTTTCTCCTATAATGAGCCATAGAGCGTACCCATGCCTAGGCAGGTGCATCAATGAAGACGATCGTGGTGATCCCCACTTACAACGAGGCCGCCAACATCAAGACGCTGCTGGAGGCAATTCTCGACCTGGAAATTGCCAACCTCAGCGTGCTGGTGGTCGATGACAGCTCCCCCGACCGCACAGGCGAGATCGTCGAGCGCATGGCCAGCCGCCAGCCGGGGCAGATCGCTCTGCTGTCACGCCCCGCCAAGCAGGGCCTCGGCAAGGCTTACAAGGCGGGCTTCCAACGCGCGCTGGAGATGGGGGCTGATGCGATCATCCAGATGGATGCCGATTTTTCGCACTCACCGCTCTACATCCCGGAGCTGCTGGCTTATCTCAAGGACTTTGACTGTGTGGTGGGGTCGCGCTATGTGCCTGGCGGTTCCACCGACGAGCGCTGGGGCTTCGGGCGCTGGCTGCTAAGCTGGTGGGCCAATGCCATTTACACCCGCCTGATTCTGCGCACCTGCCAGCGCGACACCACGGCGGGCTTCAAGGCCTGGCGGCGCTCGACGCTGCTGGGCATTGACCTCGACCGCATCCATTCCAACGGCTACGACTTCCAGGTGGAGATGACCTTTGTCACCGAGCGGCTGGGCTATCGCATCAAGGAAATCCCCATCTACTTTGAGGACCGCCGCATCGGCCAGAGCAAGATGTCGATCCCCATCAAGATCGAGTCGGCGCTGCGCGTGTGGGATGTGCTGTGGCGGCACCGCCGTCTGCGCCCCGAGCATCGTGCAGGGATCGAGCGCAGCACCATCCCCGGCCGGGCACGCTGAACGCGATGTGACGCCCCTCACCCGGCGCGCGCTGAAAATCACTGGCGCCACCGGGCTTTTTCCTTATATGCTGACCATGGTCCGAATCAACAATGGAGTGTGATCATGGCACAACAACCTGTACAGACAGAATTCAAGTGCGAAACCTGCCCGATACGCGTGAAAGCCGAGGCCAAGCCCAAGTCGCTGATGGCGCGGCTGTGGCGCTGGCACACCACCTGGTGCCCCGGTTGGAAAGCCTACCAGCAGCACCTCGCAGCGCAGGGCAAAGCCCCCGGCGTGTCGTAGACTGCGCTACCTAACCCGCTTTCGCGCCCGCTGGGGACCCATGCGACTGTGTCTTGCCCTGCTCGCGGCGCTTACCCTGACAGCCTGCGCCAGTGCCATTGAGACACCCCCGGCAGCGACATTCGCCCCGCAGCCAGCAGCCCCCACAGCGCCGCCGTCCCTGGCGGCGTTGATCGAGGAGGGCCTGCAGGCTGCTTCCCGGCAGGGGCCAGGGTTAATCGATGAGTACGCCGCCCATACCACTTACGCTGTGGAGGATGGGCGGCTGCAGTTTTTAGTCAGCCCAAAACCCGCAGACGCTCACCAGGCCCTGCTGCTCAGCATGGACCTGATGTTCCTGGGGGCGCGCGCAGCCCAGGCCGCGGGGCAGCCGCTTGCGGGCATCAGCGTCACCTGCCGTGATTCAGAGGACGTGTGGCTGCGCTTCTCCATGGATGGGGCGGCCCTCGCCGAATGGGCTGAGGGGATCAGCAAGGGATCGGGCGGGCTGTCAGCCTTCTTCGAGCAGGTGCACTACGAGACGTCCGAACAGCTTGCCTATGAGTTATTTGGTGACTGGGCTACCCCAACGCCCCCGCCCCCGGCCGGTGTGGTGGTTGGGGACTTGCAGTGCATCCCCTTTGAAGAGGCCGCGCAGCACATCGGCGAAACCACCTGTGTCTACGGCGAGGTGGTCCGCACTTACGATTCGGAGCGTGCGTCCTTCGTCGATTTCGACGAGACCTATTCCTCTTTCTATCTGGTCAGCTTCACCTTCCAGTTCGAGGCCATGAGCCTTGAAGGCCGCTGCCTGGCCGCCTCCGGGGAGATATCTACCTACAAAGGCAGGCCGCAGATCATCATCGAGGATGTACAATCCCAGCTGCATCCCTGCGAGTGATCTGCCTTGCGCGGCGCATGCCATACGTCATAAATATCTCGGCCCCGGATAATGCTAATTAGGGATTTTTGTCTCTATACGAGCAGGGCTTCCCACCTGTATCATGGGTGCATATCGTCTGCAGCAGAAGGTAATGAGGCAGGCCATGCACAAACGACGCCTGAATTGTTGGGAGTTCCGGAACTGCGGGCAGGGGCCAGATAATCCCGAATCAATCTGCCCGGTTCCTAAAGCCGTTGAAAAGAACGGGATTAACGGCGGGTTCAACGCCGGGCGCTACTGCTGGGTATTCCCCGGCACCCGCTGCGCTGAAGGCATCCAAAGCTCATTCGAGCGCAAACCCATCGAGTGCCTGACCTGTGAGTTCTTCCGCCTGGTGGAAGTTGAAGAAGGGTCTGGTTTCTCATTCATCGAGGTCCAGGACTCCTCGTCTTCCTGAACTCCGCCCCCGGCACCCCCCGTCCGACCGACCAGACACAGCGACCGATCTACACCGCCTGCACAGCCCCCGCTCCTGGTTGGCGATCCGGCCTCCGCACGGTAGACTACGGCAAACTCGCTGAACCGCATCCACGGGCGCACCGCTGTGTGCGCCCCCTTTTCCGGGTGAACCTGCCGATGCAAGAACGCCTGCGCCGGGCCCTGCCCGACCTGCTGATCGCGCTGGTCCTGCTTGCCCTCCCACTGCTGCTGCTCGCCCCGCAGACGCTGGGTGGGCGCACACTGCTGCCTGTTGAGAACCTCTTCCAGTGGCAGCCTTACCGTGCCCTGGCCGCCGAGCTGGGCGTGGGCCAGCCGCGCAATATGCTCTACTCCGACCTGATCCTGGAGAACTACGTTTGGAAGCTGTTCGCCCGCGAGCAGCTTCTGCAGGGGCAGCTCCCGCAGTGGCAGCCCTACATCCTGGGCGGGTCGCCCTTCCTGGCCGCCGGGCAAAGCTCGGCGCTGTACCCCTTCTTCCTGCTGTTCCTGATCCTGCCTGTCCACGCCGCGTACGGCTGGTTTGCCCTCAGCCAGCTCTGGATCGCCGGGCTGGCCATGTTCACCTTTGCGCGGGTGCTGGGCTTACACCGCCCCGCCGCACTGATCGCGGCGATCACCTACCAGTTGAGCGGGTTCTTCCTGGTCAGCACGGTCTTCACCATGATCGTGGCCACGGCGGCATGGCTGCCGCTGCTGCTGGCCAGCATCGAGCTGGTGATCCGCCAGGGGCGCCTGCGCGGCCAGCCGACCAGCCTGCCCTGGGCGGTGCTGGGCGCACTGGTGCTGGGCGTCGCGGCGCTGGCCGGCCACCTTGAAGCGCTCTACATGACCCTGCTGGTGATGGCCTTCTACGCCGCCGCACGCCTGATCGCCGAGTGGGCAGCTACACGCCGCGAGCGCGGCTCCCTGCGCCGCGTGCTGCTGCGCGGCCTGTGGCTGGTTGCGCTGGTGGCGGTGGGGCTGGCGCTGGGCGCCGTGCAGATCATCCCGGCGGCCGAGCTGGCCGGGCGCAGCGCGCGCATCGGCGGCAACACCCTTGCGGAGATCCTTAGCTTCGCCTACCCCCCACGCCACGTCGCAGCCTTTCTGATGCCCAACTTCTTCGGCAGCCCGGCCCACCAGCGCATTTTCGACGTATTCCAGTGGGCCTGGGTCCCGGTGACGCAGAACAGCGCCGGGCAGGCTATCCGCAGCACCGAGTGGGGCATCAAGAACTACGTGGAGGGCGGCGCGTACCTGGGCCTGCTGGCGCTGCTGCTGGCGCTGCTCGCGCTGGTCGATTGGGGCGCCGCGCGTCTGGGCAGATCGACCGGCCGGCCGCGCCTGCGTGGGTCTGAATCCCCCACGCGCCCCACCCGGCTGATCTTCGCGCTGCTGGCCCTGATCTCGATCCTGATCGCGTTCGGGACGCCGCTCTACGCACTGCTCTATTACGCCCTGCCCTATCTTGACCAGGCGCGGGCGATCTTCCGCTGGGTCTGGCCGCTCACGCTGAGTGTCGGTGTGCTGGCGGGCTTCGGCGCCGAAGCACTGCTCAGCGAGGAGACGCGCGGCCCGGCCCGCAGGCTGGCCGGATGGCTGGGCTGGATCACGCTGGCGGGCGGCGCTGTCACCCTGCTGGGCCTGGCGGCCAGCCGCCTGTTCTACGATCGCATCGCCGGGCTGGTGGCACGCGTCTTTGAGAGGCTGGCACTGGCTCCCAACGCCTTCGCCTCGCCGGAGCTGTTCTATTCGTATGAGGCCGCCAATGCCCTGCAGATGGCCGTCTTCCTGCTGCTGGCCGGGCTGGTCCTGCGCATGGCGGCCGCCGGATGGAGGCTGCGCGGGCGCCTGCTCTGGCCGCCGCTGGCGGCGCTTGTGCTGGCTGCTGACCTGCTGCTGCCGCTGCGCGGCTTCCTGCCCGCTTCAGACCCCAGCCTGCTCGACGTGCTGCCTGCGTCAACTGCCTGGCTCAAGGACCGCGCTGCCGGGGGTGAGCCGTTCCGGGTGATGGCCTATGAGGACCCCGGCGCGGATACCTTCAACGCCAACATGGGCTGGATCCACGGGCTGCAGGACGCCGTCGGGTACGACTCGCTGATCCCAGGCCAGTACGCCGGGTATATGAACGTGCTGGCCCCGCAGAGTGACCTGCCATACAACCGCATTGCGCCGGTGTACAGCGCCTACAGCACAGCCCTCGACTCACCGCTGTTCGACCTGCTCAACGTGCGCTATGTGATCACCGAGACGACCATCCCGAATACGCGCTTCAGGCTGGCCTACGAGGACGAGGCCGTCCGCATCTACGAGAACCCCGGCGCGGTGCCGCGCGCCTTCACCCTGCCCTACGACAGCACCATCACTTACAACACACGGACCCGTTCGGGTTGGCCAACTTTTGAACAGGCCATCCTCGCCTACGACGTGCGCGCTAACGTGCTGCTGCCTGAGGACAGCCCCCCGCTGGTCGAGCGTGAATTTGCCAACCTGCCCAGCGGCACACCGGGCACGCTGAGCCCGGCTGCGGTGACCGCCTACCAGCCAGGCGATATGTGGATCGACGTGGACGCGGAGCAGGAAAGCTGGCTGGTCGTCTCCGAAAGCTATTACCCCGGCTGGCGCGCCTTCATCCGGCCGCTGGGGGGGACCGAGGCAGACGAGCGGCTGTTCCCGGCCCGGCTGGTCGATGGCAACTTCATCGGGGTGTACCTGCCCCCTGGCCAGTGGACCGTGCACCTTGATTTTGGCCCGGACAGCCTGCGCTACGGCGCGTTCACATCGTTCATGGCCGCGATGCTGATCATCTTTGCAGGGGCGGTATGGGCCTGGCGGCGTGCCTACCGCGAGACCAGCGACGCGCAGCGCGTCGCCAAGAACACCCTGGCGCCGATCGTGCTCAATCTATTCAACAAGGGCATCATGTTCGTGCTTACGTTCGTGATGTACCGCGTGCTGGGCGCGGCGGGCGCAGGCGAATGGCGCTATGCCTTCGTGGTCTGGGGCTGGTTCGAAATCCTCGCCAACTTCGGCCTGAACACCTTCCTGATGCGCGAGGTAGCCCGCCACAAGGACGACGCAAACCGCTACCTGGTCAACACGACCGTGCTGAGGCTGGCGCTGGCCTTGCTGGGCATCCCTGTGCTGGCAGCCTTTCTGCTGATCCGCCAGGCCGCGCTGGACCCCGCGCTCAGCGCACAGGTGTTGTGGGCTGTCGGCCTGCTGTACGGCGGGCTGTTCTTCTCAACGATCAGCACCGGGCTGACCGCGCTCTTTTACGCCTACGAGAAGGCTGAGTACCCGGCGGCGATCCAGACGATCAGCGCGTTTCTCAATACGACACTGGGCGTGCTGGCCCTGCTGCTGGGCTGGGGCATCGTCGGCCTGGCGGGCGTCAGCGTGCTGGTCAACCTGGTCACCCTGCTGATCCTGGGTGGGCTGGCGCTGCGCCTGTTCTTCAGGCCGCGCCTGGTGCTGGACTGGCCGCTGCAGCGCGGCGCCCTCAGTGAGTCCTTCCCGCTGATGCTCAACCACCTGCTGGCAACCCTGTTCTTCCGCATCGACGTGGTGCTGCTAGAGGCGCTGAAAGGCGCCACCGTGGTGGGCTGGTACGGCGTCGTGTACACCTGGATCGACACCATAGGCATCATCCCCGCCTTCTTCACAACGGCGCTCTTCCCGATGATGAGCCGCCAGGCCCACGAGGATCGCCCGGCGCTCAAGCGCACCTACCTGCTGGCGCTCAAGGTGATGTCGGTGATCATCGTGCCGACGGCAGCGATTTCCACGCTGCTGGCCAGCTTCCTGATCAACGTCCTGGCCGGGCCGCAGTATCTGCCGCATGGGGCTATCTCGCTGCAGGTGTTCATCTGGGCGATGGTGTTCGGCTGGCTCAACAGCGTCACCCAGTATGTGATCATCGCGCTTGACCGCCAGCGCGCGCTGACGGCGGCCTTCGCCATCGTGTCGGCATTCAACATCGGCGCCAACCTGATCGCCATCCCGCGCTTCTCCTATGTAGGCTCCGCAGCCGTGACCATCCTCTCTGAGGCTGTGCTGCTGGCGCTGTTCTACCGGGTGATCCACCGCGAGCTGGGACGCATCCCCTGGCTGCAGACGCTGGGCAAGGTCTGGCTGGCCGGTGCGCTGATGGCCGCTGCAGGCTGGGCCCTGGCCGGGGTGAGCATCTGGCTGGCGGCGGGCGCTGCGCTGGTGGTCTTTGCCGGTACAATCCTCGTGCTGCGCCCCTTCACCCTTGAGGAGCTGGCGCGTGTGGCCCCCATGCTGCCCGGCCGCCTGCGGAATGTGCTGCTGCCGCGCTCAGCGCAGGCCTGACCGCTGCGAGTGCCTTGCATCCCCTGCACAACCGCAGCATAATCTTTCAAATCATCTTGGGCGCGGGGGCAGGCCCGCCAACCATCACAACCGAGGGGGAGGACCGATGCATCACCACACCAGAAGGCTGACCGTGGGGTTGATTGTGCTGTTCGCGCTGCTGCTGGCAGCCTGCGGCGGTGGGGGTGCCGCTGCTAACGGGGGCGATGAGGCGCCGGTCGGCGGCCCGGTGGGGGAACCCGGTGGTGCCGCTACCGCAGCCCCTGCCACCAACCTTAACACCTGTCCTTACATCAGCAACGAGGATATCACCTCGATTTTCAACACGCGCATTGTAGCCGTGCAGCTCCAACCCGTCTCTGGTGGGCAGACCTGCTCCTTCCTGCTGGCGGGCGGCGTGGTGAACGTCACAGTGCTGGAGCTGGATTCCGCTGAGGATGCGCTGGCCCGCTATGAGAGGGACTTCAAGACACCTTATGGCGGCGGCGCACAGGCCGAGACACTCGAGGGCTCGTGGGACGAGGGGTTCTGGTACCCACTCACCGCCTCGGTGTTCTTCGTCAAAGGCCAGCATGTCGGCAGTGTGGTCATGGTGAGCGGCAGCACAGCCGCGTCACGCGTTCCGGTCGAGACCGCTGCCGGGATGGTTGCTGACGGGCTGCCTTAGCACGTTCTCCACGCACAGCACAGGGAGGCCCTTGTGCGCCTCCCTGTTGAGACCCCTGCTTTCAGCCGGCACCACCAGGGCGCCGGGCTGGTACCGCTGGCGCCCTACTCGCAGGGCACCTCGATATCCAGGTAGAACTGCTTGCCGAAGAAATCGCCCTCCGGCAGGCGTAACTGCCAGTACCCGGAATACAACCCGCACAGCTCCGGGGCCACCATGGGCACTTCCACGGCATACTCTCCGGCGACGCGCACCTCGGGCAGCTCCACGTAGGCAGGCGCCCGCATGCGGTCCCCGGCAATGAAGGTGAAGCGCGTGCCCTCCGGCCAGGGCTGGCAGCCGTTGTTGCGGATCAGCCAACCCTTGGTGAAATGCTCGCGCGGGTCAAAGGGTGTCCCGTCGGGCACAGTCAGGTCTGCAACCCACATCGCCGAGTAGCCGCAGCCATCCTCCACCGTCGAATCCTGTGTGGGGGTGGCGGTCGGTTCATCCTGTTCAGCGGGGGGCGGTGTCGATGCACCCCCACCGTCCGCCGGCGGTGTGGCGGGCAGCCCCTGTCCACGCAGCGCACTCACCAGCAGCGCGCTCAACCCGATGATCAGCACGAGCACCAGCAGGCCCCCTGCCCCCAGACCCGCCAGCGCCAGACGGTTGGGCCGGCGGCGAGCGCGGCGGGCCGAGTGCGGCCGGGCTGCTGCCAGTGCCAGGTCCGCGCTGGAGAGGGTCCCTGGCAGGGTGACCCCGCTCGACGTGTAGATCGTGCGGGCCAGGCGCTTGATCTGCCGGTCTAGTGCTGCGCTGTTGAGCGCTTCAACCCACTGGTAATCGATCAGTTCGAAAGGCACAGCGCTGGCCACGTCACCGCGCACCAGCACCGGGAAAACCGGGATATTCAAAGTGCTGGCATAGGTCAGCTCACGCTCCACCCACGGCGAGCGCTTGGCGTCTGGCGACATAAGGATGACCAGGCTGTGCGCCGACTCGAGCGCTACCTCAATGGCTCGTTTCCAGGAGGACGTGCCCGGCTCGAGGTTCTCGTCGGTCCACACAGCCAGCCCGGCTGCCTGCAGCACGTCACGCACCGCGTGCATCAGCGCCGTATCCGCGCGGCTGTAGCTGATGAAAACATGTTCACCCGCCATGCGGGGACCTCCCATACCCGGAGCCGTGTATTATCCTCACTATACACGATCACAGGGGGGCTGTGAACGCCCGGGGCTTGATCCGGCCTTCAGCGGTCGAGGGTGTGTGCGGCAAGCTGCCCGAACAGGTGGCCTGAAAAGCTGCTCAGCAGGGTCAGCGTGATGGACGGGATCAGCACAGGCAGGACGACCGCCCCCACCCCGGTTGCACCCAGCAGCGCGGTGAGCAGCATGCCGATCAACCCGGCCAGCAGCGAGACCAGCCCCAGATAGATCGCCGTCAGGATGTCATCCAGCAGTGTGCGGAAAACCACGACGGCGTTGCGGAATACTTCAAAGAAGGTGGCGAAGCGTCCGGTCTCGATATACCGGATGTAACCCGCCCAGTACAGCGAGTTGGCCAGCAGCGCGTAGATCAGGGTGAGCAGCAGCAGCGCCAGGCGTGGGACAAGTGTCCGCTGGAACAGGTCGGCGAACGCATCCAGGGTCAGCGCTTCGCCGCGCAGGAAGCGCATGAACAACCCGACCCAGGTCAGGATGCCGAGCAGTACCAGCGCATAGGTGGGGATGTTATAGAGAATCCCTGCTGCGCGGATCTGCAGCCCGCGCCAGAGCTTGCTGCCCAGATTGCCCCAGTCCGCCAGCGGGCGCGGATCACGGCGGCGCACCGCGGCGCTGGTCTCGAATTCCCAGCCCTTGATCACAAAGAAGCCCAGCACGGGCACGGCTGCAGCCAGAAGCGCCAGGCCCAGCTTGCGCGGCCAGGCAGGGTCCTCAAACGGGTAAAGCAGCGCACGGAAGAAGCGGATCGGCATGGCAGCCCCCTGTCTGTTGTGCGAGTTGCAGCACCATCCGGATTATAGTGCCCGCCAGCCGGATATGCAGGCCCGCACGGCACCACCCCAAGCGCAGGAGCATGGCTTATGTTATACTTGCAGGCGGGGCTCTTGGTGGGGATGGGGTTTGCGTGCCCCGCCCCTGACCTCGCGTGCGGCACCGCTTAGAGAGCCACTGAGGACAGCTCACATGGTGGACAAGCTCGAGATTGATGACCAGCTTCCAGATGCAGGGCAGGGGCCCGGCCCGGCTGATGCGTTCCGGTTTGTCAGCGGACCGAAAGAGCGCGGTAAACCTTACCTGGCGCCCGATGTTCCCCCCTATTTCGTGCCGCGCACGGAGTTTTTCGCGCTGAAGCGTCAGCTCACCCAGAACGGCGGCGGCCTGCTCTACCCGCTGACCATGCACGGCCCGGCAGGCTCCGGCAAAACTTCCCTGGCGGCTGCACTGGCCCATGACTCCGATGTACTGGAAGCATTCCCCGACGGGGTGCTGTGGGTGTCGCTGGCAGATGGTGAGGACCCGCAGGGCGCCCAGCGTCAGTGGGGTGAAGCCCTGGGCAACGACCTCGCCCACCAGCCTGACACCAACGCACGCGCTGCGGCGCTGCGCGCTCTGCTCAAGGATGCGCGCTGTCTGCTGATCCTTGACAATGTGACCGATGTCGAGCAGGTGCGCGCCCTCAACGTGAGCGGCCCCAAATGCGTGCGCCTGGTCACCACCCGCGACCTGGACACCCTGGGCACCTTCAAAACGCGGCGCTACGCCATCACCAAGCTGCGCGAGGATGAAGCGATCTCCCTGCTCAGCGAGTGGGCGGGTATTCTCCCGGATATCTATCTGCCCACCGTCAAAGAGATCATCACGCGCCTGTGCAACAGCGCACTGGCGCTGGCGCTGGTGGGCGGCCAGGCCCGCCAGGGCATCACCTGGCTGCGCCTGCTCGAGGTGCTGCGCGACGACCAGGGACCACTGGCCATGCTGCGCACCGATGACGCCAAGGTGCGCAACAACGCGCTTGGCCTGATCGTCAATATCGTGCTGGCCCGCTTCGGGTCGCTGCACCTCAAGCGCACGGCGCTGCTGGGGGCGTTCAGCGGCGGCATGGGCGCTGCCTTCTCACTCGATGCAGCGGCGGCCTGCTGGGGCATCCCGCTTGCAGAGGCACGGGGCACCGCCGACCTGCTCGTCGAAGCGGCCGTGCTGCAGCGCCTGCCGGGCAGCTACCTTGTTGTGCACGAGGCTTTGCGCGAGCATCTGCGGCGCATGGCAACCCCCGTTGAACTGCTCGAGGCCTCCGGACGCATCCGCTCGCATTATGTGGCCCTGCTGGAAGGCGGTGGGGATACGCCAACCGTGGACGCCCAGCTTGGCCAGATCATCGCCACGTACCATCTGGCGGCCGAACAGGACGCCATGGCTGCGGCGGTGCTGGGTGACGCGCTGATGGGCTTCTTCGAGCGGCGCGGCCTGTGGTCGTACTTTGTGCGGCTGGCCTGCGACGCCCGCGACGCCGCCCGCAGCACAGGCGACGTGAACCGCGAGCACGTGGTGATCAGCGACCTGGGCTATGCCTACACCATCCTGGGCGATCTGGGTGAGGCGCAGGCCTGCTTCAAGCGCGGCCTGGATATCAGCAAATCGCTGGGTGATACGGGCGGCGAGGCTAACGCCCTCAACAACCTGGGCGCCATCGCTGAGCGCCAGCGTGATTACGAGCTGGCCGAAGATTACTACCGCAGCAGCCTGGCGCTGCGCCAGCAGCTCGGCGTGCGCGAGGACATCGCCAGCACCATGAACAACCTGGCCGGGGTGCTCTTCTGGCAGCGCCGCTGGGAGGAAGCCCTCAACACCTTCGAGCGTGTGCTGGATATGGTCAACGCCCTCAACGACCGGGCGGGCCAGGCGCAGACCTGGCTCAACATCGGCGCCTCACACGAGAGCCTGGGCGATGATTACGAGGCGCTGCAGGCTTATCACCGCAGCCTGGCCAGCTATGGCAACCTGGGCGACGAGGCCGGGCAGGCCCAGGCGCTCAATAACATCGGCATCGTCTATCTGAACCGGGGGGAGACCGAGCGCGCGCTCGACCATTTCAAGCGCAGCCTGGCGCTCAAAGAGAAGCTCAACGACGAGCCGGGGCAGGCGCTCACGCTCAACAACATGGCGATGCTCTACGAACGGACCGGGTCGCTGCATCTGGCGCTGGAACACTACGAGCGGTCCTACCGGCTGCTCAAGGCGCTGGATGACCCGCGCGCGGAAGTTGTGCAGGATAACATCCAGGTGATCCGGGTCCAGCTCCAGCACAACGAAGGCAGCTAGCGCTGCATTTCCTCAGGGGCATGAATCACACGGGGACAGGCTGAGCCGTCCCCGTGCTGCTTTCAGGGCCGGCGGTCAGCCCTGCGCGCGGATCGTGCCGACCTCCTGCACATCGACGGGAATCCCGTCCAGTTCAGTCGGCAGCAGATGCTCAGGAGGCAGATCGTCGGGGGGCAGCTTGTTCTTGACCATCACGACGATCGCGATCTCGTCCGTGTAGCGTCCCTCCACGACGCGCAGGCCCACCCCAACACCCACAACGCCGGGCACGGCCAGCAGCTCCGCCTCATGGCTGCGCCGCACCACGATGGCGTGCGCAAGGCGGTCTTTTGGCTGGTTCGACTTTGACACAGCGATTCCTCCTCGCCCGGCCTGCACCCTGATCTTACACCAGATCGGGGTTTGTGGTACTGGATTGCTGCAGCAGATGCTGCCGGAAGAAGTTCACCACACGCGCCTGGTACTCCCGGGGCAGCCTGCGCGCGGCCTCGCGATGGCCGCAGCCCGGTACCTGCCAGAGCACGGCACCAGGCCCACAGGCGGCGTGGATGGCCGCCTGTGCGTCCGGCGGCACGTAGGGGTCCTCTGCCCCGTGGATCAGCAGGACCGGACGTGGTGCGATGCGGGGGGCATAGCCCAGCGGGCTGGCCTGGGCCAGGCGCCCGCCGCTCTGCAGCCCGGCGGCGGCCAGCACCAGCGCGGCGAACGCACGCAGGGGCCGCCCTGTGCGCTGGCGCAGCGCCCCCTCAATGGCGTGGCGCGTCTCCACAAAGCCGCCGTCACACACCACACAGGCCGCACGCGGGTCTTCAGCGGCGGTGCGCAAGGCGACGGCCCCGCCCATCGAGAAGCCCAGCAGCCCCACACGCGGCACACCGCGCCCCTCCAGGTGATCCAGCGCCCCCAGCAGATCGAGCCGCTCGTGCAGCCCCAGCGAGCAGCGCTCCCCCTCGCTCTCCCCGTGTGCCCGCCAGTCAAACTGAAACACGGCAAAGCCCGCCTCGACCAGCGGGGGGACCAGCCCCGTGTCGCCGTCCATGTTCCCGTTGATGCCCGCGCAGAACACGATCACGGGCTGCCCCAGGCTGCCCACCAGCCGCCCGGAGAGCTGCAGGCCATCCCGCGCGGTGAAGCGCGCCGGCTCCGCGCGCAGGCCGTAGCGCTCCGGCGGGTCCGGTGGATCGGGGGCGCGCCGCCGTGTGGCCTGCCCGGCCAGCGCCCATGCTGCCGCACATATCGCGCCTTTCACAACACCCAGCACACCCAGCGTGATCCAAAGTGCGAGCATGGTCCTGTCCTTTGCGCGTGATCCCTGTGTGTGGGATGTCCAGCATGTCAAGCCGGGACACCCAGCCGCCAGGTAATGGGCTGCTTGCGCTCTCCGGCATCCCCTGTATAGTACCCTCCAACGCAAACCTGTGCAGCCTTACTTTCGGCACGGAGGCGGATTGATGGATGTGGTAACAGGGTCTTTCGGGTATATCGGCAAATACATCACCCGGGTGCTGCTGGCGCAGGGCCGCGCGGTGCGCACGATCACCACACACCCTGACAAGCCGAATCCGTTCGGGGCCGCGGTACAGGCCTTCCCCTACAGCTTTGAGCAGCCCCACCGTCTTACCGAAGCCCTGGCCGGTGCGGAGACGCTCTACAACACTTACTGGATCCGCTTCGCGTATGACGGCCAGACATTTGACTCGGCGGTGGAAAACACCCGCACGCTTCTTGAGTGCGCCCGCGAGGCAGGCGTGCAGCGCATCGTCCATATCAGCGTCACACAGGCATCGCCCGCATCCGACCTGCCTTATTACCGGGGCAAGGGCTGGCAGGAAGTGCTGGTGAAGGAGAGCGGCATGCCCTTCTCAATCATCAGGCCGACGCTTGTCTTCGGCCAAGAGGATATCCTGGTGAATAACATCGCGTGGCTGCTGCGGACCTTCCCCGTCTTCCCGATCTTCGGATCGGGGGAGTACCGGGTCCAGCCCGTCTTCGTGGGCGACCTGGCGCAGATCGCCGTGGCAAGCGCTCAGGCGCCGCCGGGCAGCACACTGGATGCCGTCGGGCCGGAGGTGTTTACGTTCCAGGCCATGCTGCGCCTGATCGCCGAGACGCTGGGGCGCAGGCCGCTGCTCGTGAAGACCCCGCCTGCGCTGGGCATCTTCGCGGGCAAGGTGCTCGGCCTGTTCCTGAGAGACGTGCTGCTCACCGCCGATGAGCTGAAGGGGCTGATGGCGGAGCTCTTGATATCAGACCAGGCGCCCAACGCCCCCACCCGCTTCTCGGACTGGCTGGCCGAGAACCGTTCTACGGTGGGCAGCCGCTATTCATCCGAGATCGCGCGCCACTTCCGCTGGTCGGCGCGCTGAAGGCATAGGGGGTGCGGCTGCCCTGCCAGCCACGAAGGGGCAGTCCCCCCAACAACAAACCCCGCCCCAGACGGTGTGACTGTCTGAGACGGGGTGAGATTACCCACAATGAACGGCACCCCTTCTGCCGGGGCTCGTACCGGCGTCTAGTCCACCTCGCGCACCACCACACGGATCAGCGCGTCACCCTGCGCGGTGCTCCCGAAGCCCGACGCCTCGATGGGCATAAGCTGGTCCAGGGCGGCTTTCCCCGCGATCACCTCGCCAAAGATGGTGAAATCCGCGCTGAGGTACTCCGCCGGCCCGTAGGTGATGAACCACTGGCTGCCCGCCGAGTTGGGCGAGTTGCCCTTCGCCATCGAGAGCAGGCCTGCGCGGTCGAAGCTCAGCCCGCGCGCCTGGTACTCCTCAGAGCCGTTCTCGTCTGGCACGCTGTATCCCGGCCTGCCGATGCCTGTGCCGCTCGGGTCGCCGGTCTGGGCCACAAAGCCGGGGATCACGCGGTGCCAGGTGATGCCGTCGTAGTAGCCCTTGCAGGCGAGGTAGGCGAAGTTGTTGACCGTCTGCGGGGCAATGTCCGCGAACAGGTCAACCACGACGGTCCCATAATCCGTCTCAATCCAGGCGCGGTAGTTCCGGTCCGGGTCGACAACCTGGGGCGGCGGCTCGGGATAGCTGTCGGCGAGCAGCGCGATCTCACGCAGCGTCTCCAGTGCGGGCCGGTCGACCGGTGCTTCCAGCAGCGGGATGCCGTTGATGATGAGCACGGGCACCTGGTTCGCGCCCGCCTGAACCACCGGGTCCATCATGGTCAATACGACAGCCTGGTATGTATTCTCCTCCAGGTCAGTTGTGACCTGCGCGCTGTCCACCCCCGCTTCGCCCGCATACTCCGCGAGCCGGGCGGGCAGCTCCTCAACAGGCAGGTCGCGCCAGGCATCCTGATCGGTGATCAGCAGGTCATGGAATGCCCAGAATGCCTCGTCACCGCCCTGCGCCGCCACCGACTCAGAAGCCTGTGCGGCCAGATAGGGCGCCCCGTCGGTCTGCGGCAGGTGCCGGAAGATCACCCGGATATCCCCATACTGCTCGTTCATCGCCGCGAGGTTGTCCTCCAGCTCGCGGGTGCGCGCGCCGGACATATCGCCGTACACGATGGCGGTGAGCCGCGGCTCATCCGGGCCGCGCACATGATCGTAGGACTGCACGGCAAGCAGCGAGTCGGCGGGCGCCTCATAGGGCTGCGGCTCCGGATCAGGGTACTCGGCGCAGAAATCCACGCCTTCCACCGGGATGTCTTCCAGCGCCAGCACGGCGCCGGGGTCCGGCTGGCTGATCTCGGGGGTGGTGGCTGCTTCCGGTGTTTGCGTGACGGCTCCGCCGCAGGCAGCCAGCAGCACAGCGGCCAGCAAGGCCCATGCCGCGCTGGCGCGGCGCAGTCGAGCAGGTTGTTTACTCACGAGAGTTAGATTCCTTTCGCTTGCGTGTGCGGGCGCCGTCAAGCGGGTGCTCCATCTCGATCACCTGCCCGTGGATGCCCTTCGCGTCGTCGCTGGCCAGGAAGATCGTCGCACCGACGAGGTCCTCCGGTTCCAGGATCGGGTCTTTGTCCTTGATGGCCGCACGCTGGGCGGTGGCCACTTTGCCGGGGTTGATGATATTAACCCGGATGCCCTCCGCGCGGCCCTCCTCGGCGGCGGCTTTGGTCAGGCCTACCAGGCCCCATTTGCTGGCGCTGTAGGCGGCATGCAGCGGGTGGGCGCGCGACCCGAAGGTCGAGCCGATGTTGATGATCGCCCCGCCCCCCTGTGCCTGCATGAGCGGCCAGACGTACTTGGTGCACAGGAAGGGGCCACGCAGGTTGACGCCGATCAGCCATTCCCAGGTGTTCAAAGAGGTTGCCCAGATCGGCTTGATCATGCCCGCGCCCGCGTTGTTGATCAACACGTCGATATGTTGGAACATCTCCTTGGCGCGCGCCACCATACCTCGCACCGACTCCTCCTCGGAAACATCCGTCACGGCCACCATGGCGCGCCGCCCCAGCGCGCGCACCTTCTCGGCGACCTCCTCCAGCAGTTCCCTGGAGCGCGCTGCCAGCACCACGTCCGCACCCTCGTGGGCAAAGCCCAGCGCGATGGCGCGGCCAATGCCTTTACTGGCCCCGGTGACAATCGCTACTTTCCCCTCTAAACGCATCGTTCTCCCTCAACCAGATCGTGTAATTAACCAGCCGGCTGCGCTGGGCGGGGCCGGCCTTGAGAATCGTAACACGATGTACGGCCCATGGTGACGCCGTGCCGGGCCTATTTCTCGCTGATAAAACCATGCCTCAACAGCCACTCGACGAGCTGTTCCTCGGTGGCCTCCGTGATCATGCTGCCCCGGTCAATGCCGCGCGGGCTGGCTCCTACCTCCAGGGGTGCCGGCTCCTCATAGGGCAGCAGCTCGCCAGGACGCACTACGACGATCGTCGGCACCGACTTGAACCCGGTCCAACCGATCACACGCGCTTCGGCCTCCGGGTCCTGGTCAATCAGGATCGAGCGCGGCGTGAGGTTATAGCGCTCAAAAACCCGATCTGCCCTGCGCTGGTAGGGGCAGAACAGCGAGCGGGTATAAACGAGTATCTCTTTATCCATGACGAAGATGTGCTCCTGGGTGAAGTAGAGTTCAGGGAGTCTCCGGCTCGCCATCACTGCCGCCGGGTGGTTCATTACGTAGATAACACAGGATGCCCCCCGCGATGCCCTGCGCGACAGCATCCGGGCTGCCTGTTAGCAGGGCGCGATCCAGATATAGAAAGCCGATCTCGATGATTACACCCGGTGTGCTCACATCGACCTCGGCGAAGTTGTGATAGCGCGTCATATCGTAGGTGATGCTGGGATGGAACGGCAGGCCGGTAGCCTCGCCATAGCGTTCGATCAGACAGTTAACCAGCCGCTGATCCTGTTCAGGGGTGCTGCTGGCTTCAAAGCTGGCTACCTTGAAACCCGTTGCCAGGTCATTGATGTACTCGCATGAGTCGGCATGGATCGAGACCATGGCCAGCGCACGGTAGCCGGACAGGCGCGCGTCGAACTCATCCAGCAGGTCCACCTGGTAACCCTGCGCTTCGAGCAGTGCCTGCACGCGCGTCGCCACCGCCTCATTGACATCATGCTCGGTCAGGCCATCCTCGCACACCGCGCCGGGATCCGGTAGGCCGGTGTCAGGATGGATTCCCCTGTGTCCGCTGACGATGCCCACATTGTTGACCAGCGGCGGCGCCGCCGTCGGGAACGGCGAGGGCGGCACCTCGGAGGTCGGCACAGCCTGCATGGCCTGCGTGGCCTGGGCGATGGCCAGCTGGATCGAGGACTCCACCGGCAGGAAGCTGTTAGGTGTCCACCAGGTGAACATCGTGGCGAGCAGGGCGGCGCTCACCACCATCACCCCCAGCGAACGGACGATGGTGCTGAAGCGAACCGTCAGCGGGGTATGCTCGCTGCGGCCAGGCTGGCGATAAGACTCGTACTGCAGGTCGCCGCCCGGGCGGAGGGGAGGCCCGGATGGCAGGGGGTCAGGCTCAAAGAGATCGGGGAATGGCTCAGTCTCGGGTTCAGGGGCCGGAGGCGCCGCGGGGGCTGGCTCCGGGTCGAGGTCCAACGGGGGCAGCGGATCAAGCCTTGGACGCCCCGGGCGCGCCGTATACGGCGTGTAAGGGGAGACCACATCTTTTTCTGGGCCCTTGTCCGCGCGGCGGGGTGGGCGTGCGCCAAAGGGCTGGCTGCGTTCCTCCTCGTCGCGCTCACCGAAGGGCTTACGGGGCTGCTTGGGTTCGTCGGACATGGATTTATGATAGCGCAGGCAGGCCCCCTGCGCTACGGAATATCCTGCCGCGCCGTGGAGCTACCCGCGCCCGCGCCGCAGCAGCAGCCAGCCCAACAGCGCCGGGGCAATCACGATCAGCGCGGCGGCGCCTACCAGCCAGGCCTGCACGTTTGGAGCCAGGGCACTGAAAGGCATGCCCAGCGCCGGGCCCAACAGCGCCAGCAGCGCACCCCCGGCGCCATAGGCAGCGATCGGCAGGGCTGCCGCCCGCAGTATGGCAAAGACGGGGGATACGCGGTTCAGGCCGGCCCCTGCCCCGGCAGCCGCCGCAGGCAGGTTGAGCAGCAACATGCCCAGCCCTACACAGGCGTAGATGATCACCGCTGCATAAATATCCTGGGTCTGGAAGGGTGCACCGGGTCCATCACTGCTCGTGAAGCGCAGCGCACCGCTTGTGAAGTTGCTGACCAGTAGCGGCACCGCGCCGAGCGTCAGCGCCAGCAGCAGCCTCAGCCGGAACAGCGCCGCCAGGCCCAGGCGGCGCGCCAGATGCAGCCGCGCCGGCCCATCCGGGCGCTGTTCGGGCGGGATGCTGAGCGCCATGAAGGCGGCCATCAGCGCGCTGGCCAGCGGCGAAAGCAGGAGCAGCATCACGGCTGAGCCGTAATAGCGTTCCAGCTCGAGTGTCTCTCCGGTGCGCGCCGCCTCGATATCCCCGGCGGCCAGCACCGAGAGGAAGATCAGCAGGCCCAGTGCGATGGCCAGCGTAAGCAGCAGCGAAGGCCTCCCTTTGGTGTCGGTCAGCGAGGTATAGGGGTCAATACGTTTGGATGGGGGTGTGGAATCGCTCATGCTAGCGTCCTGTCTGAATGGCGCGCCGGGCGACGCGGTCGATCAGGCCGGGGGCTACCAGCTTGAGCCACTGGCCCAGCCTGCCGCGGGCAGACATGATCACCTGCCGTTTGCGGGCCGCGATCGCCTTCACGCTGATGCGGGCACACTGTTCCGTGCTCATGGCACGGCGGTAGTCGACGGGATGTCCCTTGCCGAGCGGCTGGCCGTCACCACCCACGATGCGCTCGTGGAAGCCGCTGGCCACAAAGTCCGGCAGCAGGATAGTCACACTCACGCCGCTGCCCAACAGCTCAACGCGCAGCGATTCGAGGAAGCCGATCTGGGCGTGTTTGGCCGCGCTGTAGCCTGTGCGTGCCGGGACTCCCGTCCGCCCGGCCAGGCTGCTCACGCCCACGATGCGCCCGCGCGTCTGCCTGAGATGGGACAGCCCATAATATACCGGATAAACCGTGCCGAGGTAATTCACCCGCGCAATCTGCTCATACAGCGCCGGGTCCTGCACCTCCTCCAGCGTGGCCCACATGCCCGCCGCCGCGTTGCACACCAGCGTATCGATGCGCCCGTATTCGCTCACAGTGCGCGCGATCAGCGCCTCGCACTGTTCACGCGCGGATACATCGGTGGGCACGATCAGCGCCCGGCCCCCGCGCGCCCGCACCTGCTCCGCCACTGCATCCAGCGGATCGGCATGCCGGGCGGCCAGTGCCAGCCACGCCCCCTGCGCGGCGAGCTGGCGTGCCAGCTCCGCACCGATGCCGCTAGACGCCCCGGTGATGATCACCACGTTCTCATAGAATGTCTGGCTCATATCTGCCTCTGTCCTGCCTCCGAGGCGCGAATAATGACTGCTGGGCCACCCGGCGCAGCACGGAGCGCGCAGCGCTACCCGTCCCCTTTGGCCAGGCGAACCTTGCTCGCCCCACTCTGGGCATCCGTGTAGCGCGCCAGCACGAAGGCCAGCGACGACAGCCGGTTCAGGTAGCGCACCAGTTCCTTATTCTCGATATACCCATCATGCAGCAGGCGTACCACCCGGCGCTCAGCCCGCCGGATCACCGTGCGGGCCACATCCAGCGCGGCCCCGCCAGGCGAATCGCCGCTAACCACGAACTCAGCAGGCAGGTTAAGCTGCCTGCCGTAGTGATCGGTACGCTCCTCGATCCAGGCCACACGCCCGGCATCGATAGCCCGGAAGCGCCCGGCGTTCTCCGGGGTGGCCGACAGCTCGGCCATCAGGTGGTACAGATCGCGCTGGGCCTGCAGCACATCGGAGACCACCGCCTCATCATGCAGCAGCGCGCGCGCCATGCCCAGCACCGCCTGCGCCTCGTCCACGTCGCCGCAGGCTTCCGGGCGCGGGTGGTATTTGGGCACGCGCTGGTCACCCAGCAGGCCGGTGCTGCCGTCATCCCCTTCGGCGGTGTAGTACTTGATCTTACTCATCCACAATCCTTCTGGTTCCTGTTGGCGCAAATCCTGCAGAGCAGCACGGCATTACGCGCTGGCCGGCTGGTCGCCAGATGCCATCTTGAGCACCTCCGAGCGCAGCGCGGGGTTCAGGTTGAACGACCACCCGGCCATGCGGGCCACATCGCCGCAGCTCATATAGGGCTGTGACTCGGCAAAGGCCTCGAACATCTCCGGGTCGCCGTCCACGGCCACAAAGCGGCTGACATCATCGCCGGTCATGTGCGGCCGCACCGCATCGACCAGGGAGGTGAGCGACTCGTCCATCGCGTGGGCAAAACCGGTGTTGCGCTGCATGTCGTCTTCCATACGCTGCAGCATCCACGAGGCACGGTAGGGCCACTGCTCGGTGAGGATGATCCACTTGACGTGCATCTCTAGGTCCGCCGGATCAAAGCCGGGCAGCATCCGGATCAGGCGGTAGACGTTGACCATGCGTTTGATGCGGCGCGGGTTGGGCAGCAGGTACGGCGTGAAGGAGCGGAACACGTGCTCCTCATCGCTGGTGAACTCGACATCCAGCAGCGGCATGGTGTCCTCTTTGGCCTGCGACGGATCGGATAGGTCGCCGGAGCGCGTTCCGGCCTCTCTGCTGCGCATGGCCTGGGTGCTGTGCAGCAGAGAGCCCACGTAGCGGGCGAGTTCTGCCTGGTTGGCACTGGGGATGCGGAAGGGAATCTGCACGATCTTGTCAAGGTATTCGTAACCGGTGATGCCTGCATCCACCAGTGTGCGCCCGTAAAAGTCCTCGATAGCGCGCACCACCACCCGGGCATCAATGCCCAGGAAGATCACGAAGGGCAGGTCGCTGTTGTAAGCCAGCAGCAGCATGATCGCCTGCAGCACCTCGACGGCCTTCTCGGGTTTGAGACGGTCCAGGTCATCGATGAAGATGATCAGCCGTGTTTCATGCCCGGCGCGTTTGTCGCGGCGGCGGATCAGCTTGAGCATGAAGTCGATCTCGCGCTGCACCTCGGCCATCATGCCGAACTGCTCCTTGAAGTTGGGGCGCGCGGCCAGGTCGATAAGCTGCTCGGTGCGCGAGAGGATCACGCTGTTCCACAGCTCGCGCACCGCCTTGACCAGGGTGGGCAGCGTGGAGAACAGGGTCAGCGCCGAGCCGCCGACCAGGGCACCCGTCAGCGCCTTGACCGAATCCGCCAGGCTCTGCCAGCTCAGGCGGATCGCGTTGAAGTCGACGAACAGGCTGAGCACCAGCGCGAGGATACCATAGATGGCCAGCACGCCCAGGATGCGGCCCAGCGAGCGCCACAGGTTCTGGCCCAGCCGGAAGCGGGCTGCGCGCCCTGCCCCGATGTGCCCCTCAACCGACTCATACAGCCGCGAGATCAGCCCGGCCCACAGGTCCTCGGCCTCGGAATAGACCCAGGCGTTGTATTCGACAAACACGAAGTCAACCGGGGGTGCATCCGCGTTGGCAGGCGACGGCTTGCCGGACGAGGCCGTCAGGCGGCGGCGCACGAGGTCCATCAGGAAGGTTTTGCCCATGCCCCACGCCGCATAGATGCCCACCGTCAGCGGCGGGCGTGTCAGCGGGCTGCCAACCACGCTGGCCAGCACCTCCGCGTAACGCTCATAATCGAGCTGGTCGGCGTCACCCCGGCTGTCGCCGCGTGCAAAGGAGCGCATGGCAAGCCCCTGCTGCGGAGGCGAGGGTGCTGCACTGCTCTGCTGCATCTGCTCAAACAGATCATCATCGACCTCGACCCGCGACGGGGCCCCCTTGACGGCGGGGCCGCGCTGCTGCTGGCGTGGATCAAAGCGGCGCTGTTCCTCATCCCCTTCATCATCATCCGAGATAACCGTAGCTCCCTTGCCTATGGCGACGTCACTCCCTGCAATATTGCCCACACTGATCTGGTCCCCACCGACCTTGTCGCCGCCCACAAAGTCGCCCCCGATATTGATCGACTGGTTCTCCTCGGGCAGGTCGTTCTGGTTGGGATCATCGTTCTTAGCCATCCTAGCTCCCTCCTCACGCGGCCCCTCGCCGCGACCGGTCACTCTATTAAACACCGGAGGCGCGTTTCTTGCACGTAACAAGCCGCCCGGCAGCCGTTGCCCGATGGTACGGAGGTGGTATGGAAGCCCTTCCCGGGTTCTGCTACACTCAGGCCCGTTGGGTTGGTTGTGATGCTGGTAGGAGCTGCGGAGCACCAGGCTGAGTTGAGCAGACTGAAGCGAGCTTTCATCATCATGCTGCGTATTATACTGGCTGCCGTTGTGCTGGTCGCAGTGACCCCGCTGGCGCTGCGTGCGTTCTCCGCGCTGCGCTACCGGGCGCTGACCTATCCCATCGACGAAGTGCCCGAGCAGCAAACCGGCGTCCGTGCCGCGATTGTGCTGGGTGCACGGGTCTACATGAGCGGCCGCCCCAGCGCCATGCTGGCGGATCGCGTGGCCACCGCCGCCGATCTGTACCACGCGGGCAAGGTCGACGTGCTGCTGATGACCGGCGACGGCCGTGAGACCAATTACAACGAACCCGAGGCTATGCGCCGCTTCGCCATCGAGCTGGGGGTGCCTGACGACGCCATCGTGCTCGACCGTGCGGGGCTGCGCACCTATGACAGCTGCTACCGCGCCCGCCACATCTTCGGCGTGGAAGAGGCCGTGGTCGTCACCCAGAGCTTCCACGTGGACCGCGCCCTGCTGCTGTGCCGCAGCCTGGGCATCAACGCGGTGGGAGTGGCCGCCGATTACCAGCGTCCATGGGGCTATTCGCGCTACTCGCTGGCCTACAGCCGCATCCGCGAGATACCGGCTACCGTCGCGGCCATCCTCGATCTGCTGACCGGGGCCAGCCCGCACGAGCTGGGCCAGCCCTCCCCCATCACCCGCGAAGGAATCTGATCAGCGCGCCTGCAAACCCGTGTGTCCCCACCTTTGCATGATTGTGAAAAATATCTCAATCATTAGGTAATTTGTGGATCATCCATAAACAACTCGTATGCTAGGGGGGAGTATCCTGAGGTACACTGTAAGCGATAGACGGCGCATCCCGGTCACGCACCTCCCAGGTACGGAACGCGTAGGACTGCTGCGCTGATTGTCCTAGTGCCGGAACAGCCACCTTCTGCGCAGCGGTCGAGAAACTCCAGGACTCTCGACTCCGCCCATAGGGTGGCTTTCCCATTGTTGGCTGGCCGCTGCGCTCAGGCCATGCGCCGCAGTGCCCACAACTGTTCCAGGCGCATCTCCAGGCGCCGGGCCAGCAGATCAGGGCGATCGGTCGTCACGTCGTCCTCGTTCTCGAATACCACATAGGGCACACGCGCCCCCTTGACCGCCAGCCAGGCGGGGTCCGCAGCGCTGAAGACGCGGAAGTCATCCTCGCGGTAGATGCGCTCCATCTTTTCGTCGCTTAAGGCATGCTGCAGGATGCTGTCCGGGCGCTCAGGGTCATAGCGCCGCCGGTTCTTGCGCAGCGACTCTGCATAGCTCACCTCAATATAGAGCACGGCCGCGCGGCGCAGGATGTCTTCCGAGAGATGCTGAAAAGCCGCCTGGTAGCCGCCATGCTGTGCCCCGCGTGAGAACTCGATCAGGACGGTGTGACCGTCATATAAATTCGGACGGTCGCGCAGGAGTTTGCTGTGCTCCAGGCTGATGCGTTCAATCAACACATGCCACAGGATGTCATGCTTGAAGTAGCGGTCAGGCGTAGTGTGCAGGCGATCATGGCCCAGGCGCTCAAGGATGTCGTCCTCCTCAAACCAAGCCCACAGCATCGGAAAGTCGTCGAGCTCCACCAGGCCATCCACATGAAAGCGCGTACGGCGGTCGGCTGGCGCCAGGCCCTTGAGGAAGTGGATCACCTCGCTTTTGCCTGAGGCCGGGCGGGCGATCAGGATCAATACATCGAAGGTCATGTCGCTCATCAGTCGATCCGCTCCGGTGTTCGTCCCGTATCAATCAGGCTCAATTCATGGTACTGGCGCGATCTCAGGGGAGAACGCCCCACTCAACCCCGTGGCATCCACCGACGCCACGCTGATCCCGGCATAGTCCCCAAGCCGGTCCCAGGTCAGGGACGCCGATCCGGTCACGCGGACCAGCGTCTCCCACTCCAGCGCTTCTGGGCGGCGCAGCGCCACCAGGTAAGCAGCCGCGTCCGGCACGGGCGCCCAGGCCACCGTACCCGGCGCGCTCAGGTGGACGTCGGCCGGGGCGGGTGGTCCAAAGGCCAGCCCGTAGACTCCCGCCAGCAAGACGCCGGTGGCCTGCTGCAGGTACACGACTGACAGGCGGCCGGGCGTGTCGTCGGCGCTGTGATTACGCCCGGTATCCTCCACCAGCTCGATCAGCCGCAGCGCGTCAGCCCCTACCTCGTGGAAGGCCACGTGATCGCCGTAGCGGCCGGGGCGATCCAGCGCGGGCTGCACCACCACGTCAAAGCCAGGCAGGTAGGCCTCGCCCAACGCTGCCACGGTGCGTGCCAGGCGCCGCCCGCCCGTATCGGGCGTGCCGCCGTCCGGCGGCGGGGCGAAGGCGCGCAGGGCGCCTTCGCCGGCGGCGCCCCCTGCGTTGCCAAACGTATCCACGCCGATCACAGCACGGATCGCATCGCCCCGGGCCAGGGCCTGCGCTGCATAGTGACGGCTGCCGCCCATCCCGACCTCCTCCGCAGCGAATGCCACCAGCACAATGGTCGCACGCGGATGCTCCTCCCCGAGCAGCATTGCCAGCTCGATCAGGGCTGCAACGCCGGTGGCGTTGTCATTGGCACCCGGCGCGCGCCCCGTGGAATCCAGCACATCCACCGTGCGCGAGTCGTAATGTGCCCCCACCAGCACAATCCCTGCCCCGGGGTCCGAACCTGCCAGAGCCGCAGCGACGTTGCGCTGGGTTGTCGAGATGCCGTTGTAGGTGAAGGGGAATTCCTCAACCTGCACCTGCCAGGCACCCCCCGCTGCCCGGAAAGCCGTCTCGATCCATGCAGCGGCTTCAGCGGCACCCGGGCTGGCGAAATGCCGGGTCGGGATCGCCGCCAGTGCCTGCACCGAGGCCATGATGCGTTCCCCGGATACCGCCGCGACCAGCGCCTGCAGCGCAGCACTGCGTTCTGGCAGTGTGAGCGCAGGGGCGGTTATCTCACTGGGTGTAGGGGCCTGCGTGGGCGGCTGCGGCGAACCGCCAGCGCTCACCAGCGCGGGCGTGCTCGGGGGTGGTGTCTCCGCAGGCGGCGGAGACTGGCTGAAGGTACAGGCCAGCGTAAGCAGCACCAGGGTACATGCTGCTGCGATCAGCCGGAAGCGCTCAACTATCATGAACGGAGTATAGCGGCGTGCAGAAGCCTCCCGCAAAGTGTGCTATCATACAGGACGAGACTGTGATGTATTTGGGAGGGGATCAGCATGGCACAGCAGCCTGAAGGTCAGGGGCACGTTTTTATCAGCTACCGGCGCAGGGACCCTGACCAGACGTTTACCCTGCAGCTTGTCGATGACCTGCGCAAGGCAGGCCATCCGGTCTGGATCGATGTGAAAGGGATTAAAGGCGCGGCCAACTGGGCACGCGAGATCGAACGCGCCCTCAACCAGTGCTATGCCTATGTGCTGGTGCTCTCACCCGATGCTGTGGAATCCCAGTGGGTTGACAAGGAGATGCTCTACGCGGTCAACAACAAACGCGGGAGGGTGTTCCCGGTGCTGTACCGCGATGTAGCCCTGCCCTTCATGATCAGCGATTTGCAGTACATCGACTTTCGCATTGACTACGATGCACCACTCCAGAAGCTGCTGGCGGCGCTGCCCGCAGCGCCTCGCAAGGGCCCGCAGCTTCCACCCGAGCTGGAAGCCGCCCTGCGTTCCACGCTGGCCAACCTGCGTCTGGCGGCTGTCGGGGAGCTGATCGAGATGTCGCGCAGCGGCAGCCCCGACCTGCAAACTGTGGCGCTGGACTGGCTGGGCCGCCTGGCGAACGCGGACGGCGACAAGCAGGTGCGCGAGGCCGCCCAGAGCTTCTTTGACGAGAATGAGCTGCGCTGGAAACACGAGCACGGCGAGATCGAGCAGGAGGAGGCCGAGCGCCTGCTGCGGGTTACCCTCACCGTGCAGGAGGAGGCATTCGATGCGCTGGCCGAGGTGCGCGCCCGCCACCGCGATCTGCTGAGCAAGCCCCCCGAAGCAGCGCCCTCTGCAGCCTCGCAGCAGACCGTCCTCGAAAAGCCTGAGAAGCCTGACCGGACCGTCTCGATGAGTGCTGCGGAGATCGCCGAGGCGCGTGCTGCGGCACTCTCTGCAAGCCAGAAGCCGAAAACCAGCCGCGACACGCTGCACGAAGACCCTGAGGTATCCGCGCGCATGGCGAAGATCCGCGCGCAGCAGGTCGCAGCCTCCACACAGGCTGCAGACTGGACTGCCGCGCCGCCGCCCGCAGGGCAAGCACCTGCAGGCCAGGCGCCCGCCCCGGCGAAGCCGCAGGCTGTCGTCCCGGCAGCGCCTGCAGCAGTGCCTGCGCCCAACGTGCGTGAGAAGATGCTGGCCTACCTGTTAGAGATCGGGCTGGCGATGTTCATCGGCTGCATGGGTGTTGGCTGGATGTACGCGGGCGAGTTCACGCGCGGGCTGCTGATCCTGCTGGGCGGCTGGGTGCTGCTGGGCATCACGGTTATCGGCGGCATCGCGACGTTTGGCCTGCTGGCCTGCATCGGTGCACCGCTCTATCTGGGGGCCATCGCCGCCTCGACCTATCTCCTGCACCAGTATATAAACCAGAACCCGGAGCGCTTCAAGTAGCCCCGACCCGCAAACACGTGAGGACGTGCGCGCCGGGGGCCGCACGTCCTTTTCGTTGGCCGATCACCGATCCAGCCTACAACAGGGGGATACATCTCTATGACGGGCACCATCCTCAATATCATCACCGTGTTGGCCGGGACAGTGCTGGGCGTGCTGCTCGGCAACCGCCTGCCGGCGGACACCCGCGAGACCGTGCTGCGCGGCCTCGGCCTGATCACCCTCGTGATCGGCATTCAGATGACCTTCGAGACACAGAACATCTTGATTGTGCTGGGCAGTGTCCTGGTGGGGGGCATTCTCGGCGAATGGTGGCACATCGAGGGCGCACTGCACCGCGCCGGGGCCTGGCTTGAGGTCCGCTTCAACCGGGCCGGGGGCAGTGGAGACGGCGCCGCGCGCTTTGTACGCGGTTTCGTGACGGCCAGCCTGCTGTTCTGCGTGGGCCCGATGACCATCCTGGGCTCGATCCAGGACGGGCTCTCCGGCGACTTCCGGCTGCTGGCGATCAAGTCCATGCTGGATGGATTTGCCGCGCTGGCCTTTGCCTCCAGCCTGGGCATCGGCGTTGGCTTCTCTGCGCTGGCCATCCTGCTGATCCAGGGCAGCATCAGCCTGCTGGCGGTGCAGGCGCAGGCCGTGCTGACCGGGCCGATGATCGCGGAGATGACCGCTACGGGCGGCGTGCTGATCATGGGGCTGGCGTTCAGCACCCTGCTGGAGATCAAGCAGATCCGTGTTGGCAACTTCCTGCCTGCCCTGCTGATCGCCCCCCTGATCGTGTGGGGCCTGACCCTGCTGGGCCTCCCGCTGGCCCCGACGTTCTAGGACTCCTGCTTTGTTCCACCGACAACCGGGGGCAGCGCTGGATAACACCCAACGCTGCCCCCGGGAGATCATTCATTCAATGGTTGTGTAATTGGACAGAGCCGCTCAGCCAGCCTCTACGCTGGCGGCCAGCGCTGCCCCAATAATGCCCGCCTCGTTGAGCATCTGTGCCGGGACCACCTCGGCCTTGACCGTCAGGCGCGGCAGGAACTTGTCATGCTTGCGGCTGACCCCGCCGCCCACCACGATCAGCTCTGGCCAGAACAGCCGCTCCATCTCGTGCAGATACTCGTCCACACGCTCGGCCCAATCTTTCCACTTGAGGTCCTCGGTCTTACGCACGATGTCCGCTGCGTATTTCTCGGCATCCTTGCCCTTCAATTCGATGTGCCCTAGCTCGGTATTGGGCATCAGCACCCCGTTGTGGAACAGCGCCGTGCCGATCCCCGTGCCGAGCGTCACCACCAACACGGTGCCTTTGCGCCCCTTACCTGCGCCAAAAGTCATCTCGGCGATGCCTGCTGCGTCTGCATCGTTGATCACCGTCACCGGGCAGCCGGTTGCTTCCGCCAGCATATCGCGCACATTGGTGCCGATCCAGCTTTTGTGAATGTTCGCCGCGGTCAGCGTCACGCCGTCACGTACCACAGCGGGCACGCCCACCCCGATGGGGCCGTTCCACTCGAACTGCTTGACCAGCCTCCTGACCACCTTCAACACGGCCTTGGGCGTGGAGGGCTGCGGTGTCGGGATGCGCTGCCGCTCAGAGTTCATCTCGCCGGTGGTCGTTTCAACCGGCGCAGCCTTCACGCCGGTCCCTCCCACGTCAACTCCCAATGTGATCATGCGCTCTCCTTGTTATGGGGTCGTTCAAGAGCGCCTCTATTATACCTCGAACGGCGCTCTATCAGGGGACAATCGCGCCGGGCTCTGGGCGATCTATCAGGGCTGTGCCCCTTAATCTCCCAGCACCACACGGCTGTATGCTGCCGCTGCCTCCTCATCGAAGAATGCGGCGATCAGCCGCCCCAGTGCCTCGTTATCCACATTCTGGTAGCGGTAGTTCTGGTAATAAGTCTTCAGGAAGCTGGTTGTGCGTTCTTCACCATACCTATCAGACAGCCACATGTAGAACAGCGCCCCGGTGCTGTGGGCATGCACCACGTATTCGTAGGCCGTGTACTCGTTCGCGGGCAGCCCGATCGCCTTCAGCTCGTAGCCTTCGGTGAAATACCCCGAGAGGTCCGCCTCGAAACGCTGGCGAACCATCGATTTGGCTTCAACGCCGAACTCCTCGCCGAAGAACAGGGCGATGCTGTATTCCGCCAGCGATTCATCCAGCCAGGGCGCATCCACCTGGTTGCTGCCGATCACGTTGTACCACCACTGGTGGCTCAGCCCGTGCGCCAGCGCCACACGCAGCACGAAGCTGTCATCCTCCCAGTTGTCGGTGTCCACATAGACGATGCCGGGATACTCCAGCGCCTGACCCAGCACCGGCAGCTCGATCACATCCAGCTCGGCCAGCGGGTAAGCGCCGAACAGGCTGTCGTAGGTTTTGACCGCCCGCGTCGAGAGGTCCAATGCATAATTGTCGGCCAGCGCATCGCCGGGCAGGGACCAAATGTTGATGGTCACATCGTCCGCCGGGCCGCTGACCAGCTCAATATCACGGCCCAGCACCACCGCGAACTCGCGGGCCGGGCCGCTGACAAGGTGCCGTGTCGTGATGCCCTCGGCTGTCTCCGCCGACAGCTCCTGCCCGGTGCCAACTACCTGAACGTCCTCCGGAGTCCTGAGCGTCACATCGAACAGCGCCATCTCCGTGTACGTGGGGCCGCTCGCGTTGTGGATCGGCCCGCCCCACCAGGCACCGTCCTCGACGACCGAAAGCAGCGGCACAAAGCTGGCCAGAATGCCGATGCCATCCACGTAGGACAGCGCACCGTAGGTGTCGCTGTCTCCGCCGGCAAGTGTCAGCGCCCAGCGCATGGTCACATCGACGGCATCACCCGGCGCCAGCGCAGCAGGCAGCGTCACCAGCAGCAGTGACTCGCCCACCCCGGTCGCGAAATCCGCGGGCGCACCGGCGACCTCCACCGCATCGACGGCCAGCACAGGCCGCCCGTATACCGCATTGGCATACAGCCGGAAGACCACACTGTCAAGCGGGACACTGCCTGTATTGCGGTAGCGCACGCGCTGCACCCCGTCGACGGTCAGGGTATCACTCAGGGTGGCGCTCAGGTCCAGCCAGTAGTAGCGATTGTCGCCCAGCGCCTCGACATCCTGTTCGTAGCCGGGGCGCATCGCAGCGGCCTGCGCGCTGAGGTCCACAACCCCTTCCGGCGCGTTGACCGGCGCCGGGGTTGCAGCGGCAGGCGCGGCACAACCTGCCAGAGTTACGGCCAGCAGCAAAGCTGCCAGGATATCACGCTTCATCAGAACAGCCTTTAAGTGTGTGGCGTTGGTTCTATTCTACCCGAATCCAGGCCTGACGAAACACAGGCAGGCGATCCCTACACCGGGACATGCCTGCTCAGGAACTCCAGCAGTAGAGCATTGAAAAACACCGGGTTATCCTGATTGGCGTTGTGGGCTGCGCCCGGGATCACATGATATTCGACCTGGGGCTCGTAGGCCGCCCAGCGCGGCGCATCCCGCCGGATTGTGCCTGCCGTGTCGTGTTCGCCGTGAACCATCAGCAGCGGCACCTCGATCGTGTGCCCGGGGATGCCCTGTGTGCTGATGGCGTGCTGCACCCCGCGCCATACCGTCAGGAAGCCGCGCCGGTCCACCTGGCGGATGGCCTCCAGGGCGTAGGCGCGTACCTCCGGATGCAGGGCTGTGGTGCGCGCCACCAGCCGCGTGAAGTGCCCCCACGGCCACAGCGCAAACAACGGCCCCGACCAATCCAGTGCGGTGACCTCCCACCACGCATACGGAAAGGCGATGCAGGTTGAGCCGATGATCACCATGGCCTGCACCCGCTGCGGGGCAGCCAGATAGAGATACTGTGCCACGTAGCCGCCCAGCGACTGCCCGCCGATCACCGCGTGATCAGCGCCAACCTGGTCGAGGATCGCCAGCAGGTCCTGCGCCGCGCGCGGCATGCTGAGCTGCTCGCCCATCGGCTGCGAATGCCCCTGCCCCCGTGCATCCCAGACCAGGATGCGGTAGCCCCCGCCGATCAGGGCGGACACCTGCGCATTGAACATGCGGTGGTCCATCGTCGCGCCGTGTGTCAGGACGACCAGCGGTGCGCCCTGCGGCCCGCCCAGCCAGTAGTGCAGCGGGCAGCCGGCAACTTCCAGCACATGACCGGTCAGGGCCGGGTGTGTGTGGGCGTATGTGGACGGCTCTTGGCTCATGGGAAACCTCGGAAGGTTGCCAGGCAGATCGACAGCAGCATATCCCTAGTCTATCCCGGGTGGGTGCCCGGTCAATAGTGAGATTTGTCGCGAACGCATTGCCAGCAGCCCGCTGGCGGTGTACGATGGACTCAGCGAGCCAGCCGCCGATCCCGATGATTGGACACCTACCCCTGGAGAGACTTACATGGAATTTAAGGACCTGATCCGCAAGCGTGTGAGCGTGCGCGGCTACAAACCCGACCCGGTGCCGGATGATCTGCTCAATTATGTGCTGGAAGCAGCCTGCGTGGCCCCGACGGCCGCCAACCAGCAGCCGTTCCAACTGGTTGTGGTGCACACTCAGGGCCGCGAGGAGCAGCTCAACCGCATCTACCATCGGGACTGGTTCGTGCAAGCCCCCCTCTTGATCTCCGCCTGTATGCTGCCGTCTGCCGCCTGGACGCGTGAAGATAACAAGAATTACGGCGATGTGGACATCGCCATTGTCATGGACCACTTAACGCTCGCCGCGGCGGACGTAGGCCTGGGCACCTGCTGGGTGGCCAACTTCAACGTGCAGGCCACCCGCGAGCTGCTGGGCCTGCCTGAGGACGTTTTCCCGGTGATCTGGACGCCGCTGGGCTATCCCACCGATGCGGGCCGCCCCAAGGTGCGCAAACCGGTCAGTGACCTGGTGCGCTACGAGCACTGGTAGGGGCGCCGTCCCCGATCGGGGCGCTAAGGCGTTACCAGCACATCGACGAACAGCGGCAGGTGATCGGAGCCGGTGTCCGGCCCCACCCACGCCCGCAGCGGCGTGATCTGCGGGGTGGCGAAGGCATAGTCGATGCGCACCAGGGGTGGGATCAACGGGAAGCCGTAGCGCTCCCACACGGGGAAGGTCAGGCCCAGCCCGAACCCCCGCGCACGGAACACATCGGTCAGCCCGGCGTCTGTCATCACATGGTAGTACATCCCTCGGTCGGTCATGTTGAAATCACCGACCAGCAGCGCCGGGCTGTCCTGGCTGGCAGCCTGGGCAGCCAGCCAGCGCACATCATCGAGGGTGCCGGGGTGGTAGTAATAACGCGCCAGTTCAAACAGCGGGCGCGGCGGGTGGCCGATCAGCAGGCGCACAGGCTGGCCGTTTACATCGAGCACGGCGGTCAGGTGCGTCATCGGCGTATTGAGCGTGAACGGGCCGCTCTCCTCGCCGATCGGATAGCGGCTTAACAGCCCCTTTCCGGGCACGCCCCAGCCGTAGAGTGCGCGGTAAGGGTACTCACTGGCCAGGTCTCCCTCCAGCCAGAACGCCATCTCCTCCCCGACTTCATTCAAGGCGATCACATCGGGCTGCTCGGCCTGGATCAGCGCCAGCGTGGGCTCGCGGTCGGCCAGCACAGCGCCCATGTTGAAGACCATCACACGCAGCTCGGTCCCGCCGCCGTTCGCGGCGCGGACCGGGTTGGCAGGCAGAAACAGCCCCCCGAACCACCACAGCCACAGGGCGGCCAGCACGCCTTGCAGGGCCGCCGAAGGCCAGCGGCGCAGCGCCAGCATGATCAGCACCAGCGGCAGCGCCGGGATCAGCAGCCAGGAGAGCATGTCGCTCATCAGCAGCAGCACGCCGCCGCCTGTACCGAGCACAAGGCGCAGCAGCAGCCCGATCAGCAGAAGTGCGGCATACACATCCGCGCTGGCAAGCAGCAGCCCTGCCGGCAGGCTGCGGCGTTTCGAGGTGGGGGTGGGTTGATCCATCGCGTAGGTTTCCTCCTGGCGCGCTTTATCCCCACGATACCACCCAACCAGCTCACATGCCATGCAGGCCAGCCGCCGGATCGCTGACGCGATGCAGACAAACGCCGTGCGGCCTGTCAGGATCAGGGGCCAGCGGCGGCAGGCCCCGCCGCGCGAGTTTACAGAAAATTCACAGGAGCTTGTTAATAAACACACAGGCGCCCATTACCATCATGGCAGGTTTGGTTCACACAGCTTTGTCTGTAGGAGGACAGTGGTATGAAGTGGTCTGGATTGAGGCTTTCGAGGAAGGTGATTGGTATCGGTGCACTGGCACTGGCGCTGCTGGCAGCCGGGGCGTTTGGCGTCAACCAGGCGCTGGCCCAGGATGCGGCCCCCACTACCCCGGAGCAGCCCGGCCCGTTTGGCCCGGGAATGGGGCCTAGGGGCGGCATGCGCGGCTTCGGCCCGCGTGACGGCGGCATTCTGGCCGACTATCACGATGTGATGCTGCAGCCGGTGGCGGATGCGCTCGGCCTGTCGGTCGATGAGCTGAATGCCGAGCTGGCCGCAGGCAAGCGCCTGTGGGAGATCGCCGAGGATAAGGGCGTGGATGCCCAGACACTGGCCGATGCCAAGCAGGCAGGCCGCGAGGCAGCCATCGCCCAGGCAGTGCGCGACGGCGTGATCACCCAGGAGCAGGCCGATCAGATGCTCAGCCGCCAGTTCGGTGGACCGCGCGGCGGCTGCCCCGGCTGGAACGGTGGCCAGGCCCCGGCGCCAACCGACACTGGGACCAGTGCATAGTCTCTTCTTACGCACCAGTTGAACGCCGTGAGCCATCCCATACAGGGTTGGCTCACAGGCGTACCCGCTTGCAGACAGCGCCGGATGCCCGGCATAATGGGATCGATCTGTGACAGCCAGTGGAGGAAGCCATGACGGCCAGCATCCTGGTGATTGACGACGAAGCCAGCCTGCGTGCGCTGGTCGATGCCTATCTGCGGGCAGAGGGCTACCAGGTGCATCTGGCAGAGGACGGCCCAGGGGGCCTGGCAGCGTTCCGCCAGCAGCGCCCCGATCTGGTGATCCTGGATGTGCTGCTGCCCGGCATGGACGGCTTTGAAGTGCTGCGCGAGATCCGGCGCACATCTGAGGTATATGTGCTGATGCTCACCGCGCGCTCGGAGGAGATCGACCGGGTGGCCGGGCTGACGGTGGGCGCCGATGACTACCTGACCAAGCCATTCAGCCCGCGCGAGCTGGTGGCGCGCGTCAAGGCCATCCTGCGGCGGCTGCGCCCGTCCTCCGGTGCAGCGGACGGCGGCAGCACCCCGCTGGTCTTCACCAGCCTGCGCATCGACCCGCAGCGCCACGAGGTGCTGCGCGGTGAGGAACGCATCGACCTGACCGCACTGGAGTTCAGGCTGCTGGAAACGCTGGCCCTGCATCACGGCATGGTGCTCAGCCGCGAGCAGCTCCTGGAGATGGTATGGGGCTACGACTTCTACGGAGAGGCCCGCGTGGTAGACGTGCACGTCGGGCACATCCGCCAGAAGATCGAGCCGGACCCGGCCAACCCGCGCTATATCCTGACCGTGCGGGGTGTGGGCTACAAGTTCGAGGACCCTGAGCGATGAAGTTAGTACAGCGGCTCTTTATGTCCTATATGCTGGTGATTGTGGTGATCCTCGCGGCGCTGGTAGTCACCGTGATGTTTGTGGGCCCGCTCAGCGTGGAACGCGCTACCTTCCAGAGCATGATGGGTGGGCAGATGGGGCCGCCCCGCCAGGGCAACGAGCTGCGCGAAATGCCGATGATGGCCGGGTTTGTGGAGAGCATCCGGGCCAACCTGCGTGCCACGATCAGCAACGGCCTGCTGCTGGCCGGGCTGGGCGCCCTGATCGCGGCCACGCTGGCAAGCTGGACGATCAGCAGGCGCATTGTGCAGCCCCTGCAGGACCTGGCACATGCCAGCCAGCGCATCGCAGCAGGCCATTATGACGAACGCCTCGATACCCAAGATGCCGGGGATGATGAGCTGGGGGACATGATCCACAGCTTCAACCGGATGGCGGAGGCACTCGAGGCCACCGAGGCGCTGCGCCAGCAGCTCATCGCCGATGTGAGCCACGAGCTCAAAACCCCCCTGGCGAGCATCAAAGGCTACATGGAAGGGCTGCAGGACGGCGTGATCGAGGCGACACCGGAGACCTACGAGCTGGTGCACCGCGAGGCAGATCGCCTGGGGCGCCTGGTACGTGATCTGCAGCTGCTCTCACGCGCGGAAGCCCACCAGCTGCGCCTGGAGACGGCCCCCTGTGATGCGCGGTCTATCGTCGAGTCGGCCCTGGCGTTCCTCCAGCCGCAGTTCGATGGGAAAGGCGTGACCCTGGAGGCGGATGTCCCGGAGACCCGGGTAGACGTGCTGGCCGATTTCGACCGGGCGCGGCAGGTCATGCTGAATGTGGTGGGCAACGCGCTGCAGTATACGGCGGAAGGCGGCCATGTCCGTGTGGAGCTCAGCAGGGAGAAGGGCGCGGCGCGCATCAGCGTACATGACAGCGGCGTCGGGCTGGATGCAAAGGACCTGCAGGCGGTCTTCGAGCGCTTTTACCGCGTTGACAAGTCACGCGCTCGCGCCAGCGGCGGCAGCGGCATCGGCCTGACCATCGCCCGTCACATCGTCGAGGAGCACGGCGGGCGCATCTGGGCGGAAAGCGACGGACCCGGCCGCGGCAGCACGTTCCATTTCACCCTTCCACTGGCTTGATCCCCCTCCTCGCGGCATACTGAGGGTATGCCCAACCAGACCCTGCTAAAGCCCCTCTGCGAATCGATCTATCCCGCCTTGCTGGAAACCTACCACGGCGCTGCAGACGCCGCGCTGCCCGCACTGCTGCGCGGCGTGATCGCGCGTATGGCGGCGGCGCGCGGGCTGATCGCACCGCCTGAGCCGGACATGCCCGGCCCAGCCCGTACCACCCTCGACGCGCTGGATTTCAGCGATGCGTCCCCGCACCTGCCCGGCATGCTGTATAACACCCTGCAGGGTGACCGACGCGAACGGGGCGCCTATTACACACCGCCTGCGCTGGCCCTCGACGCGGCCCGCCGGGCGCTGCTGCCCCTGCTGGGCGATCCGGCCAGGCTGCCGCGCGTGCTTGACCCGGCACTGGGGGCCGGCGTGTTCCTGATCGCCGCCGGGGAGCTGATGGCAGGCTGGCTGGCCGATCACGGCGACGGGGCGCCGCCTGAGGCCCGCCGCTGGCGGGCCTGCGCGGGCCTGTACGGGATCGACCGCGATCCGCTGGCTGTGGAAGTGGCCCGCGCCAGCCTGTGGCTGTGGGCCGCGCCCCCAGACCAGCCCCTCGACGCGCTGCCTGCCCACCTGATCTGCGCCGATGCCTTGTTGGACGATGGGGCTGTCGCCAAGTTGAACCCGCCCTTTGATGCGGTGCTCGGCAACCCGCCTTTCGCCAGCGTGTTCACCCGCGCTGCCAGTGATGAACAGGAGCGCGAGCAGCTTTCCGCGCACTACCAGACTGCACGCGGTGCCTTCGACCTGTCCGTGCCCTTCGTAGAACGCGCCCTGACCCTGGTACGTCGAGGCGGGCGCTGTGCCTTGGTGCTGCCTAACAAGCTGCTCGCGGCCAGCTATGCGGCCGCTCTGCGCCGCTGGCTGCGCTCCGAGGCAGCCCTGGAGGCCCTGATCGACCACGCGGGCGGCGGCCATTTCGATGCGGACGTGTATCCCGTGCTGGTTGTGCTGCAGCGCAACCCACACCCTCCTGATGCACCCCTGCAGGCACTCGAAGGCCGGGCAGCAGGCGCCCCTGTCTTAATCCGCCAGGGCACACAGCGCGACCTGGACGACCTGCCAGGCCATGCCTGGAGCCCGCTGCTTGACCCGGATTGGGACCTGCTGCGGCGCTGCTTCGAGGGGACGCGCCCGCTGGGCGACCTGGCCGAACTGGCTGCCGGGCTGACCGTCGGAGAGGCCTACGACCTGCGTGACCGGGTGATCGAGGCGCCGGGACTGCTGCCGCTGAACAGTTGCCGCCTGCTGACCAGCGGCCTGCTTGAGCGCTACGTGACACGTTGGGGGCAGGTCCGCGCGCCGTTCCTGAAACGCTCCTTCCGGCGCCCAGTGATCCCTTCTGCGGCGCTGCCCGAACGCCGCCAGGCCCAGGCCGCCGGCCCTAAGCTGGTGATCGCCGGGATGGGCCTGCGCCCGCGCGTGTACCATGACGCCGGGCTGTCGCAGGCCAGCGTCTCCACCGTGATCATCACCGAGGCGGCCTGGCCGCTCGGTGCGCTGTGCGCTCTGCTCAACGCGGGGCTGCTGGCCCGTCTGTACCGCGCCCTGTATGGCGGGCTGGCGCTGAGCGGCGGCTATCTGCGCTTTGGCAAGCGCGAGCTGGCTAGCATGCCGCTGCCTGACCTGCCCGCTGGCGACCCGCGCATCGCGGCCCTGGACAGACTGGCCGCGCAGCGCGCCGCCTCTGTTCGAGATGCCCCGCTGGATGCCCGCATTGATGCGCTGGTGTGCTCCCTGTACGGGATCGACCTGGACACCCTGAATCCGGGGGACTGAGCGGCTGTGTCGTCTGCTATACTGGGATCAGATGGATTCTCAGCTTTGCGGAGGGCAGCGATGCAATACGGCGTGGTGTTTCCGCAGACGGAATTCGGCAGTGACCCCGGCGCGATCCGCGCCTACGCGCAGGCCGTGGAGGCGCTGGGGTACAGTCATATCATGGCCTACGAGCATATCCTGGGGGCCAACCCGGATCGTCCCGGCGGCCTGCGCGGCCCCTATACATACCACGACTCCTTCCTTGAACCTTTTGTGCTGTTCAGCCATATGGCCGCCGTCACCGAGCGGCTGGGCTTCCTGACTGGCATCCTGATCCTGCCCCAGCGCGAGACGGCGCTGGTCGCCAAGCAGGCAGCCACCCTCGATGTGCTCTGCAAGGGGCGCTTCCGGCTGGGAGTCGGGTTGGGTTGGAACGCCGTCGAGTTCCAGGCGCTCACCCAGGATTTCCGCGCGCGCGGGGCGCGCATCGAGGCACAGGTGCCCCTGCTGCGCCGCCTGTGGACCGAGCCGCTGGTGACGCATAAGGACCCCTGGCATTGTTTCGATGAGGTGGGCATCAACCCGCTGCCGGTGCAGCGCCCGATCCCGATCTGGTTCGGGGGCAGCGCCGAGGCGGCCATCCGGCGAATGGCCTACCTGGGCGATGGCTGGCTGCCGGAATCCAAGCGTGCTACCCAGGCTGAGCCGCTGCTCGATCTGCTGGCCTACCACCTGCAGGAGGCAGGGCGCCCGCGCGACTCCTTCGGGGTGGAGGCACGTGTGTACCTGTATGACCGTGCTGAGTGGGATACCATTGTGCGAGACTGGAAGCTGCGCGGGGCCACCCACCTGTCGATCAACACCATGCGGGCAGGGCTGCAAACGCCCGACCAGCACATCGGGGCACTGCAGGCATTCGCGCGGTTCGTAGGGATCGGCACGTGATAAAATAGGAGCGCGCAGGCCTCAGCAGCGGTAATACACGTCCTCGGCTTCGTCGCGCAGGCGGATGTAGCTCTCGTAGCGCTCCACCCACACATCCCCGGACTCCACAGCAGCCAGCACTGCACAGCCCGGCTCGTCTTCGTGGCGGCAGTCACTGAACTGGCAGTGCGGGATCAGCGGTGCGATCTCCGGGAAGTAGCCGTCTATCTCCGACGGTTCGACATTGAACAACGCAATCGAGCGGATGCCGGGGGTATCGGCCAGGTAGCCGCGCCCGCGTTTCAGGCGCACCATCTGCGAGGAGACGGTTGTGTGGCGGCCTTTGCTGGTCGCCTCGCTGATCTCCTGCACGGCCAGCCCCAGCCCCGGCTGCAAGGCATTGAGCAGGCTGCTCTTGCCGACGCCGGAAGGCCCGGTCAGCGCAGACACCTTGCCGCGCAGCGCCCAGCGCAGCCAGAACAGCCCGGTCCGCTGCGTGGCAGAGGTGTAGATCACGCGGTAGCCGATGGCCTCGTAGATACCAAACAGCTCCTTCGCAGCGCGCCTGCCAACGAGGTCAACCTTGTTGGCGCAGATGATCGCCGGGATGTGCTGGCTCTCGGCGATCACCAGATAGCGGTCAAGTGTGCCCGGGTTGGGATCGGGTTGAGTGCAGGCAAAGACAAACACCACCTGGTCGGGGTTGGCGATGATCACCTTGCCGCGGTCGGGCAGCCGTTCCGCGCGGCGGCCTTCGGCGGGGGGCTTCTGGCGTATAAAGGCCCGTGTGCGCGGCTGGACCTCCTCAATCATGCCGGAGCCGTCCGCCTGCACGCTGACCAACACGTGATCGCCGAGCGCCACGGGGTCGGTCTCGTGGCGCTCGTGCAGCAGACGCTTGCGCACTCGGGCGACGATCTCACCGCGCCGCGTCTGTACCGTGAAAAAACCACTCTGCGTTTTGATGACAAGCCCTTCAATGGGACGCTGCTCACTCACACTGCGGCGGCCTCCTCCCGGTTTGCTGCCTCTGATTGTACCCGATCGGCCGGCTTGCATACGAGTTCGCAGCCAGATCGGGTTTCTCACTGGGCAAGGACAGGCTATACTTGCAGGAGGGTTTGTGAAAGGTAGGACGGGCCTGCAGAGGCAAGGAAGAGAGCATGACCCGTATCCTGATCGTGGAGGACGATCCGACCGTCCTCGATACACTGGCATTCAACCTCCAGCAGGAGGGCTACGACGTGCTCACTGCACAGGACGGCGAGCAGGCGTTGGAGCTGGTGCGCGCCGAGCATCCTGACCTGGTGGTGCTTGACATCATGCTGCCCCGGCTGGATGGCCTGGCCGTCTGCCGCCTGATCCGCAAGAACCCGGAGAGCGTCAGCCTGCCTATCATCATCCTCAGCGCGCGCGGCACGCAGGGTGACAAGATGGTCGGGCTGGACAGCGGCGCAGATGATTACATCACCAAGCCGTTCGGGCTGGGCGAGTTCCTGGCACGCGTGCGGGCCGTACTGCGCCGCGCACCGGGCCGTGCGGAGCACAGCCAGCGCCTGCTGGGCGGCGATATCACGGTGGACCTGACCGCCCGCCGCGCCTATCGCGGGGAGGAGGAGCTGCATCTGAGCGGGAAAGAGTTTGACCTGCTGGCTGAGCTGATGCGCAACCAGGGCGCGGTGCTCTCGCGTGACCTGATCCTTTCGCGCGTATGGGGCTATGATTATTATGGTGACAGCCGCACCGTGGATGTGCACATCCGCTGGCTGCGCCAGAAGATTGAACACGATGCCTCTGACCCGCAGCATATCATCACGGTGCGGGGCGTGGGCTACCGCTTTCAGGCATAGGGTGTTATGAATGAACTGGCGATCGTCCTTATTGTGCTGCTTGCTGCTGCCTCCGGCGTCTTGATCCTGGCCCTGTTCTCAGCGCGTCGTGCGTTGGACCAGGTGCGGACACGGGCGCAGGCGCTCTCTGATGAGGCCCAGGACCTGCCCGAGTTGGAGCTGCGGACTGAGCGCCTGGCTGCGCTGGCCGAATCGGCCTTCAACGCGCTTATGCTGGTCGATGACGACTACGACGTGATCCACATGAACCAGGCCGCCCGCGATATGTATCTGGGCGGCTCCACCGAGCGCCGCTTCTATTACGGCAGCGTGATGACCGTCACCCGCAACCTCGAGATCGACGAGTTGGTGACCGAGGTGCTCAAGTCACACGAGCAGATCACCCTGACCATTGACCTGCTGGGCCGCCCGTACAGCATCCGCGCCTCATTCCACGAGATCGAGGGCGACAGCTACGTCGCGCTCGCGCTGGAAGATGTCAGCGAGCTGCAGAAGCTGGGCCGTGCCCGCCGTGATATGGTAGCCAACATCTCCCACGAGCTGCGCACCCCAGTCACGTCGATCCGCCTGCTCAGCGATACCCTGCTGCGTGCGCTGCCCAAGGACAGCCCGCAGCGCGATATGGTCGAGAAGATCGGCGCCGAGACGGATATGCTCCAGCAGATGACCCACGAACTGCTTGACCTGGCGATGATCGAGGCCGGGCGTGCGGAGTTTATGTTCAGCGCGTCATCGCTGCACGGGGTCGTTGAGGACGCCGCTGCGCACTTCAGCGAGCAGATGCGGCGTGCGGAGATCACCTTTGAGAACCGCGTCCCTGCCGGGCTGCTCGGCCTGATCGACCCTGCACAAATCGGGCGGGTCATCAACAACCTGCTGCATAACTCGATCAAGTTCGTGCCGGAGAAAACGGGGCGGATTATCGTGGAAGCCGCCGAAGGTGATGACGGCTTTGTGCGCGTGATGGTCACCGACAACGGCCCCGGCATCCCGGCTGAGGAGCGCGAGCGCGTCTTCGAGCGCTTCTACCGCACCGACCGTGCGCGCGGACCCGGCGGCACCGGGCTGGGGCTGTCGGTTGCCAAGCACATCGTCGCCGCGCATAACGGGCGCATCTGGGTCGAGGAGGCCCCACAGCTTCCGGGCGCGCGGATCGTGTTCACTGTGCCGCCGGTGGACGATTAGAGAGGACAGCGCGCAGGTGCGCACCCCTAAATACATGATCAGAGCCAGGCCGAAAAAAGGCCTGGCTCTGTTACCAGATAGCCTTGCTTGCCTGGGCGAGCGGCTATTCAAATGGAACTTCGATATCCACCTGGGATGACCCGCCCCCGGTTACCTCCACCTGCGGTCCATACTGCCCGGCACTGATGTTCGCGGTGATTCCCGCATAGACGGACTGCACCGTCCCGATGAAGATATGCATATGCTCGGCTGCCGAGCCTTCGGCTGCGGTAGCCAGGATCACGACACCGGGCTGCTCTTCGAAATCCTGGTAGGCCATTGCCACCACTTCATCGCCAACCCGCAGCGCTCCTTCTGACCAGAACAGACTAGGCTCTGCGCCTTCGATGTCGCAGACGGAGTTGCGCATACCTTCCATGCAGAAGTTCCCACGAGTCACCGCGATGCCATCCCAGCCCTCCGGGGTGAGCGCCAGTTGGCCAGGCAGCCCGTACATCACCACGTAGGACCCGGCAGGCACACCGGACAGTTCAAAGCTCCCATCCGGGCCAGTTGTGGTGGTTGGCGTTCCTTTCAGCGTACAGAGGAGATGCTCCGGGGCATTCGCACCGGCAGTCTCGCAGAGGATGATTTGCACATCGGGCAGAGGGGAACCAGCACCGGTGAGTGTCCCGGTGAGACTCCCCGTGCCGCCGCCGCAGCCCGTGACAAAAACAGCCATCACGATGATGGCAGCGGCCACAAAAGCCCTCTTCATTGCTTGCTCCTTGGTGTATGGGGAGAATAGCTTACCACCAGTATACAGGGTTTCGAGATTCGTGGTGGGCAGGCCCACACCCTACCCCGCAGGGCAAACTTCCCCTATACTGGAAGCAGGCTGCAGCGCGCGGGCTGCCTTGCGGGCCCCCTTGCGGGCCCCCTTGCGGGCCCCCTGCTGCCGGAAGGAGGGACGTATGTTCAAGCGGATAGTATGGGGTGCGCTGATCCTGCTGGCACTGGGCGGCTGCCGCCCGGCGGCCCTGACGCCCAGCCCCCCTCCGGTCGAGGCCCTCGATGTCGAGGCCGCAGCCTCCGCTACGGCCGCTGCTCCCACCAGCGAACCCACCCCCAGCATCGAGCCAACCCCCCTGCCCACACTGCCCCAGCCCACCCCCACGAACACACTCGCTGTCCCACCCACCGGGCAGTCTCCACAGCGCATCGAGTTCATGCGGGGGGCCATCACGGCCACGGCCAGCGGCTCGCTGGCGTCCGACAGTTTCGCTGAATATGTGCTTTACGCGCTGGGCAAGCAGCGCATGACGGTCAACCTGATCACCACGGGCGGCAAGGCCTTCCTGTCCATCGCAGGGCAGGAGGATGGCGCGGAGCTGCTGCGCCCCGAGGCCGAGGCCGCGCGCTGGACAGGCATCCTGCCTGTCTCGCAGGACTACCTGATCCGGGTGACCGCCGTGGAGGGCAGCGTGCAGTATACGCTGGAGATCGTGATCGAGCCGCGCAGCGCCGTCAGCGACGAGGAGCTGTACGCGCAGGGCTGCCCCTTCACTGCGCTGGCAGAGATCGATGTCTATGAGAAGCCTACCCTGGACGCCGTGCTCTTTGGCACGCTGGCAGAGGGCGAGCAGCGCACCGCGCGCGCCCGCACCCCTGATGGCTGGCTGGGTTTCGACCCGGGCATTGCCCAGGCAGACGCCAGCGGCCTGGACCGCCTGCGCTGGTTCTTCCCTGACGACGAAGCGGGCAAGCCGCTGATCAACTTCGACGCCCCGTGTGACACGCTGCTTGAGGTCACACCCTAGACCTGCTGGGCGAGCAATGACAGCCGGGCGTGTATGCCCGGCTTTTTTATTAAGCTGGCACCGGTGCCGGTCTTTCTTTATCCGCCCGGAGCACACCGCATCACCCCAATTCCGTACGGATCGACAGGCTCATGCGTCATAGCTAGTGATGAAGGCCTACATCAGGAGAGGCACTTTGCAAGATGAGAAAACGCTGCTGAAACAAGCGCGCAGTCTCGATGAGGACGCGCTGGCCGAGATCTTCGACGCCTACTACGTGCAGGTGTACCGGTACATCTACCATCACGTGGGGCACTTGGAAACGGCTGAGGACCTCGCTACGCGGGTGTTTCACCGCATGCTGGAGGAATTCCACGCAGGGCGCGGGCCGACCCACCATCTGAAGGGCTGGCTGTACCGGGTGGCGCGCAACACGCTGATCGATGAGAGCCGCCGCCTCAAACACCGCGATCACGCCCCGCTAGATGAACGCCTGCCGGATGCTTCAGCCGCACCGGAGGAACAGGCCCAGCAGGCGATCCTGGTTGACCAGGCAAGGCGCACGTTGATGGAGCTGGCGCCGCGCCAGCGAACAGCGGTCATCCTGAGATATCTGATGGGGCTGGAGAACGCGGAAGTGGCCGACAGTCTCGGATTGAGTGAGGGTGCCGTCAGGGCACTGCAGCAGCGCGGGCTGGACATCCTGCGCCGCAGGCTGGCTGCTGCCGGGGCGGTCGAGAGAGGTGACTCATGAAGCGTGAACCGCGCGTCCCATCACCAGTAGATGAGGTTTTTGAAGCGATGAATGAGATCCCCACCCCTGATCCCGCACGCCAGACAGCCGCACGTAGCGCCTTTCTGGCCGATGCCCGGCGGCTGCGCGCCATCCCTGCGCCGCAGGCCCGCCGTCCGTGGGGGTGGGTTACAAGCCTGTTGTCCCCTAAGGAGGGATTGATCATGACCCCAATCGCAAAAGCACTGGCCGTTGTGCTCGTCCTGTCGATCACTGCGACAGGCACCGCAGCCGCCGCCGATGGCAGCCTGCCCGGCGACGCCCTCTATACAGTCGATATGCTGGCCGAACAGGTGCAGCTCATACTGGCCACCAATGATCAGGTGCGCGCCCAGTTGTACCTGAAGCTGGCGACCGAACGCGCCGATGAGGTGCTTGCGCTGGCTGCCAAGGGCACCCCACCCGACAGCGCAACGCTGGATCGCCTGCAAACCCGCCTGCAGGACTGCCTGGCGATCAGCGCGCAGCTCCAGCCGCAGGAGATGAACCGCCTGCTGACCCAACTGCACGAGATGGCGCAGCTCAGGGAAGGGGCCATGCAGGGCGCCGGGCTGGGCGCTGCCGCCGGGTTGATGGCACGCGCCCGCCAACAGGCGCAGTTCGGCATCGAGGACCCGGCGGGCTTCCAGCAGCGGCACCGGCACGGCGCCAGCTGGGCTGACGATGGCCCGAACGAGAACCCTGGCGACGAAACCCTGCCGGGCAGCGGAGCAGCGCCCGACGAGGGTGATACAGACCTCCCCTCGACCCAGGGCGACGGCGTGCCCGACCGGGACCGCGATCAGCAGCGCCTGCAGGATGGGAGCTGCCTGACAGACGGCACCTGCGACCAGACTCGCGATCAGGATCGCGATCAGCTTCACCTGCAGGATGGAAGCTGCCAGGACGGCACAACCGAATGTGTGCCGCAGGGTGATCAGCACCAGTACGGCCCATCGGGAAACCCTGGGGGCAGCCCCGGCGGTGGTAAGAACGGTTAATTCTCCCTCACTATCTGCCGCCTCAAGAGACAGGGCCCCGGCGAATGCCGGGGCCCTGTCGGTGTCTACAAATGTGTGCAGATGTCGGTCCAGACCTGCTGCAAGCGACCTGTTACAGGGGTCGCAGGCCCAGCACTTTCTGGACGCGCTCGATCACGGTGCGTGCATCGAAGGGTTTGGTCAGATATTCATCCACCCCTGCCAGCGCTGCCCGCCTGCGATCCTCAACCTGGGCTTTGGCCGATACGACAATGATATACGTGTTGATCAGCGTTGCATCGCGCTTGATGCGCTCGCACAGCTCGAAACCGTCCATGCCCGGCATCATCAGATCAAGCAGGATCACATCGGGCCGCTCGCGCAGGGCGATCTCGTAGGCCACTGCCCCGTTATCCGCGCTGAGGATGGTGACCCCGTAGGCGCGGAAGCGGTCTACGACGTCCTCAAGCAGCTGGCGGTTGTCGGGGTTATCTTCGGCGATCAGGATTTTCTTGTTCATGGCCTGTTCCGGTGAAAGCTCGCAGCCCTGCTGCATATCCCGAACGTTTACACTGATTTTACAACTCTGGTACGTTCCTTCAGGCGGGACTGTGCTATGATGATGAATGAATGTGTGCTGGTAACCCAATGCACCTTGGCTGGAACAAAGGAGTGCATTCAATGCAGACATCATTATACAGGGGTTGGTTCGCAGCGGCTAAGTGGGGCTTTACCCTAGCTGGCGTGCTGGCGTTGGCCCTGCTGGCCTTTCCGGCACCATCATACGCTGCCCCCGCAGCCCAGGAGTGGGGGCCGCCGACACTGGAGCGCCTGCAGCGCGCCATCGATCACCAGGAGCGGGCTGTCGGACGCGGCGATGAGGTGATTGCCACCAGTGAAGCGTGGATCGCGGACCTGCAGGCGCAGGGCGTCGACACGACCCTGCTGGAGGCCGCTCTGAGCGAGTTCCGGGCGGGGTTGGATGAGGCACGGGGTCTGAATGCCTCCGCCGCCCAAATACTGGCCACCCGGGCAGGCTTCGATGAGAACGGCAACGTGACCGATCGCCAGGTGGCGCGGCAGACCATCACCGATGTGTCACGCAGCGTCCGCGAGGCACACAAGGCGCTGCGCTGGTCGCTGCGTGATTACCGTGCCGCGGTCGCCCAGTTCCGGCGCAGCATCGCCGGGGGGCAGGGCCAATGAACCGTCGCAGTATTGTGCTGCTACTCCTGGCAATGATCGTGATGCTGGGAGCCTCCAGCGGCTGCGGCCGTTCCGGGCTGCGCCGATCAGAGGAGAGTCCTACAGCAACGACACCCGCTGAAGCAGCGCCATCCCTGCCAGACGCAACGGCAATCCCGGAGAGCACGACGGCGCCCAGTGCCACGCTGGCCCCCACAGCGAGCAGCACGGCCACAGTTACAGCGCAGGCGCCTACTTCCACACCGACCCAGGCCGCGCCGGACGCGGCCCCGACCATCGACATGTCAGGCGGCGATGCGCTTGAAGACCTGCTCGACGAGCTGGAATCCCTCTTCAATGAACAGGATACCCTCGAGGACCTGCCCTGACAGCGGCTTTATGCAAGCATGGAGAGCCAGAACAGGCGGCCAACAGGCCGCCTGTGTTGTTCATCCAATCTGATCGAGTTCTCGCTCGTCCGGATCGGCGGACAGAAAAGAGGCCGATCTGCGATCGGCCCCTGATTGGGCTACAAGCCCTCTCCGTGACGTGTTGTCCGTTCCCCCGCTGGTGCAAGCCGGGGCGGCGTCTCTAGTGCAGCGCACGGGCCTTGCTGCCGGGCCACAGGCGCAGCCATTCGAAATAGCGGCGATTCTCCGGCTGCTCAAAACCCCTGCGCGTGTGCGTATACGCGTAGCGCCGGAAGAGCGGCACGACAAAGACATCGCGCAGCCGCCACCAACGCGTCTGATCGAGGACCCTCTGCAGCACATCCGGGATGTGCACCAGCTTCTGTTCGTCGCAGGCCATCCAGGCGATGCGCGGCAGGGCCAGGCGCAGCCGACGTTCGCGCAGGAACAGCCGGGCGAGGAAGGGCAGCTCGCGGCGGATGTTGTGCAGCAGCAGCCCCCAGGATCGCTTCGGCGAGTAAAAGCGCAGCATGGCCTGCATAGAGGCAGCCTGCAGCTCGTAGGGCGTCATGTTGGCCGGTTTGATCACCACATGGTGCCCGTCATAGAGCGACCAATCTGAGGAGATGATGCGCCCCTGCGCGGCCATCTGCGCGTGGAACTCGGTGCCGGGAAAGGGTGTGATGGTGAGGAACTGCACCGTGTCAATGCCCTGTTCGATGGCGAAATTTACGGTCGTTTCGATGCTCTCGCGGGTGTCCGCGTCGCAGCCCAGCACGAACATCCCATGCACTCGGATGCCGTAGGCATGGAAGGCGCGGATGCTCTCCGCGATATGCTCAACCGTCTGCTGTTTATTGTACTCCTCGAGCGCCGCGGGGTTGACAGACTCAAACCCGACGTACACGTAGTTGCAGCGCGTATCGCGCATCAGCTCAAGCAGATCAGTATCCCATTCGCCGGTCCGCTTGCTCTTGTAGACTGCCTCGGCGCGCACCTGCGCCGACCACGGAATATCCAGCCCACGCTCAAGCATGCCCCGCAGGAGGGCTTTCGTGCGGGCTTTATCCACGATGAAGTTGTCATCGTAGAAGAAGACATCCTTGCCCGCCGGGATGCGCTCCAGCTCAGCCAGCACATCCTCGACCGGGCGCGCACGCACCTTGCGCCCGAACATCTTGATCACCGAGCAGAAGTTGCAGTCAAAGGGGCAGCCCCACTGGGTCATGACGGGCATGGTATACATACGCTCGTACCCGTGGATGAGAGTCAGGTCCGGCGAAGGGAGGGCCGCGTAGGCGGCGTTATCGCAGAAAGGGCGGTCCGGGTTATGGACGACGCCTTCCTCTCTGTGGTAGGACAGCCCAGCGATCTCCTCCAGGCCGCCGCCACATTCCAGCGCCTCCACCAGTTCGAGGATGGCGGCATGACCTTCGCCCCGGATCACATAGTCGGCGTGCTCCAGCGCTTCGTCCGCCATAAAGGTGGCATGCGCCCCGCCAAAGACCACAGGCACACCACCAGCGCGCACGCGATCAGCCAGGTCATACGCGGGCGGGGTGGTGCCGGTTGTGGTGGAGAAGCCGACCAGATCGGCGCTCAGCAGGTCGGCCACATTGACGGGGGCCAGCGCTTCAACGTAGATGGCCACGTCATGCCCACACTCGCTGAGCAGCGCGCCCAGCAGCGGCAGGCCCAGCCGCGGCAGCAGGGTATGATCGTAGACATTGTTGCTTTTTGCTTTAGGTTCAACCAGCCGGATCTTCATTACATGCCCTTTATTGGTCCTATCAGGAAGGGCAGGACGGCACCCTCCCCTCAACTCTGCAGGCAGGCGAGCTAATGCAGCACCCCACTGAGCGGCATGAAGCCGTAGGCCCACAGCACGAGCGCCGTGGTGGCCAGCGAAAGCAGCGCCCCGGCGACCGTCTGCCACATGTTGTGCCCCTTGGCCATGATGCGCGCTACCCCGGTCAGCGGGATCAGCGCGATCAGCGGCGCGGCGATCAGCCCGAAGATGTAAATCAGCGCGGCCACCGGCCCGGCCACTCCGGCAGCGTGACCGCTGGCCTTGTAGCGCAGCCCCAGGTTAAAGACGATCAGGCCCAGGGTGACCAGCGTGTAGGTCACAGCAATGGCCTCGTAGACGCGCGGCGCACCCGTCAGGCGCAGCACCAGGAAGCCGATCGGGTAGCTGACGATCATGAACACGAAGCTGGCAATGCGCTGGCGCTTGATCACACGCGGCCAGTCGCGTAGTTTGCCGGGGATATAGAAGAACAGGCTGCCCAGCGGGATCAGGCTGATGAACAACAGGGCCCATCCAAAACCCGCCAGCCGCTGCGGGATATTCGTGGGCAGTTTGAAGAACAGGAAGGTGAGCAGCGCCCCGGAGAGGATGGGCACATTTAAAAGCTGCGAGAGCACCTCCCCCGCAATACGCACCGCCTTGCGGCGCGGGCGGTTCTCACCTGGTTCGTGGTTCGTCTCAGTCATCGTCTCGTTATACCTCTTATTTATTCATCCATGTCCAGTTCGTGAACGTAAGTGTCCCATTCCGCCAGCAGGCGTTCCATGTGTGCCCGCATGGCGTCTGCCGCAGCGGGGCTGTCCCCGGCCTCGGCAGCGGCAGCCAGCTTCGCCCAGAAACCGCGCGTTTGTTCGCGCGGGCGTGCTGCATCGTAGTAGCGCGTCGCCACCCCCCGGTAGAAGGATACAAAGCTGTTGAAGATCAACCCGTAGATCGGGTTGCCGCACAGGTCACACAGCAGGCGGTGCAGCCGCCACTGGGCGCGCGCATAGGGATCGGCACGGTCATCCAGCCCGCTGAAGCCGTTCACCACCCGGGCAATGGTCGCGGGATCCGTCTCAACGGCGCGGCGGGTGTACGTAGGGGCCAGCAGGCTCCACATCTCCAGCAGATCGGGGATGAAGCCCATCAGCATGCTGTGGTCGAGTTTGAGCAGCGTCACCAGCACGTTGAGGTTGCCCTCGTGCCAGTAATTAGTCACGGTAGTGGGCTTACCATGCTGGATCTCCAGCCAGCCATCGCGGGCGAGGCGCTGCAGCGCCTCGCGCAGTGCGGGGCGTGCGACACCCAGGTCCTTGCACAGGCTGCGCTCGCCGGGCAAGAAGGTCCCGGCGCGGTAGGTATCGTTGAGGATAGCCTCGATCAGCAGGCGTTCGGCCCGGTCAGCGGCCTTCTCCGGTTCAGGGGGCATAGTCACCTCACTGGTCTTACCAGTTGATGTATCGGAGTGTAGCACTGGTCTTACCAGCTGTCAAGCCCCCAGGCTGCTGTCCCTTGGGGGGAAGCGCGGGTGTCCACGGCTGCGCCTCCTGTGCGCCGTTGTCGCGCCCGTGCTATACTGGCGCCATGCCCAACCGTCCGCATCCCCTCCCCCAGATCGCATTTGCCATACTGGCGCTGGTTGCGCTGGCGTGCGGCGCCGCCCCCGGTGGCGCCACGCCCACCGCCAGCTTCACTACCGCCACGCCCGGCGGCCGTCTGTCCGTCTCACTGATCGAGACGCAGGGGGCCGGGGCGGGCGCCCCCGGCTTGGCCGGAACACCTATTGCGGGCATTGCCGAGATCACACCCACCTCGCCCATTGCCCCGGAGGCCGCGCGCTGCCCCGCGCCCGGCCAGGCGGCCCTGCCGCAGGCGGCGCCGGCCTTCGTCCAGCTCCCCGAAACGCTGCTGACCTACCTCTCCGGTGGGGGTCCGGCTACCATCCTGGAGGCCACACTGCGCGGCTGGGGCGCCATCACCGAATTCGGCGGCCTGGTGCGTGCCGACCGTGACTTCACGGGCGATGGTGTGCCCGAGGTCTTCGTAGTAGCGCTCGATCCGGCCAATGCGGCGCGCTCGCCGCAGCCTGGCGACGTGCTGATCTTCGGCTGTGATGACGGGGACTACCGTCTGCTCTACCGGGCGGGCACCGCCCAGGAGGTGGGCAGCCCGCTGATCGTCTCCGCGGACGACCTGACCGGGGATGGCATCAATGACATGGTGTACGCCAGCAGCGCCTGTCCGGCGGGGAACTGTCTGACCACCGTCTCGATCATCGGCTGGAGCCCGCGCCTGGAGAGCTTCGAACCCCTGGTCGCAGAGACTATCTCGCAGCCCTACGCCGGGGTGCGCATCGAGGACAGCGACGGCGATACCATGCCCGAGGTCATCGTGACCGTTGGGTCTGCCGCCCCGCTGGAAGCAGGCCCGCAGCGCCTGCGCACGCTGACCTACGGCTTCAATGGGACGCTCTTCGCGCTGGCAGGCGAGCAGACCGCCCCCGCCCAGTTCCGCATCCATGTACTGCATGAGGCCGATGATCTGCTGGTCTCGCGTGCCTACAATGATGCCGTGGCCCGTTACAATACCGCGATCAACGATACCACCCTCAAGAGCTGGCAGTATCCCAGTGAGGCGAGCTACTTGAGCGCCTACGCACGCTTCCGGCTGGTTGTCGCCTATACGCTCAGCGACTCGTGGGGACAGGCCCAATCGACCCATGACCAGCTCATCGCGGATTTCACCTTCCCGCCCACGCCCGTCCCCGAGGGCCAGCCGCTGATCCCGGCTCCACCCGGCTTCCTGCCCTTCGATGATGGGCGGCCCGGCGTGGCTTACGCACGAATGGCCAACCTGTTCTGGACCGAGGTGAACGCTTCGCGTGATGTTCGCCGCGCCTGCGCCTCGGTGATCGCCTACGCCAGCTCGAACCCCGCGGCGCTCGACCCACTGAACAGCTTCGGTACGTCTAACCGTACTTACTCCCCCCGCGATCTGTGCCCGTTCTAGCCAACGCGGCTTGAAATTACCCCCTGCGCCCCCGCATAATCAGAGAGCACACTGCTGTGGGGGAGCCTGATTCGTGAAAACCTGGGTGAAATACATAGGGCGCGCGCTGCTGGGCCTGCTGGGGCTGATCGCCCTGGCGATCGCGGCGGCTGTCGGGCTGGTCATCGCCGATGGCGCTGCCGGGCGCAGCGCCGCCGATTACACCAATACATCCTTCGAGGCATCCGATGGCAGCGCCGTTGGCGCCTACCTGACGCAGCCTGAGGAACCCGGCCCGCATCCCGCCGTGCTGATGGTCCATGAGTTCTGGGGCATGAACCAGCCGATCACCGAACTGGCCGACCGTCTGGCGGAGCAGGGTTATGTGGTGCTGGCTCCGGACACATACCGCGGCCAGACCACGGCACTGGTGCCGCGTGCCCTCTACCTGCGCGTCACCGTCGATGAGGGACGTGTGGATTCAGATATGCAGGCGGCCTTCGATTACCTGGCCAGCCTCCCTGAGGTGGACGCCGGGCGCATCGGGGTGATTGGCTTCTGCTACGGGGGCGGCGTCGCACTGCGCCACGCCATCCAGAACCCTGCCATCAGGGCCACGGTCAATCTGTACGGCGATACCCCCGCCGATCCGGTGGTGTTCGGCGCGCTGCTGGGGGCGGATGCAGGCCCGGTGCTGGGCATCTTCGGCGCGGATGATGCCATGATCCCGCTCGCCGATGTGCAGGCTTACGAGGCCGCCATGACGGCGGCTGGCATCCAGAACACGGTTACCGTCTACCCGGGCGTCGGCCATGCCTTCGTGCAGCCCGGTGTGATCGACCAGCCCGGCTCATCCCGGGATGCCTGGCTCGACTTGATTGCCTTCTTCGATGCGCACCTCAAGGCATAGGGGCACCTGCCAAGTGCTCCCGGCATGCTGAGCGTGTTTTACAGGAAGTGCAGCAGCAGCCAGCCGCAGCCCACTCCGACGGTGATCAATGTGGCCGGGAGCCCGACGATGGCGAAGTTCTTGAATGTGATGGGATAGCCCGCGCGCTGGGTGATGCCTGCTGTAACCATGTTGGCGGATGCCCCGATCAGGGTGGTGTTGCCGCCCATCGCCGAGCCGATCGACAGGCTGTAGAAGAGCACCTGGCTCCCGGCGCCGGGGATCGTGCGTGTGAGGTAGCGCACCAGCGGGAGCATCGCCGCTGTAAAGGGGATATTGGCGATCACTCCGGATAAAAAGGCTGCAATCCAGACCAGCACCAGCACAGCCACCACCAGGCGCGCCCCCACCAGATCGCCCACCCAGCCAGCGATGATCGAGATCATGCCGACTTCCTGGACCGCCCCGATCACCATGAACAGGCCGATGAAGAAGAGCAGCGTGGTCCAGTCCACCGCATGCAGCATCTGCTCAATGTCCGGCCTGATCCAGAGCAGCATGAACACAGCCCCCATCAGGGCAGTCACCGCCGGGACCAGATGGAAGTGCTCGCCAACCACAAACAACACGAGGATGCCGCTGAAAACGATCCCGGACTTCTTCAGCCGGTCCGGGTCCTTGATACGGGCGTTCACTTTTAGGCGTGCCAGCAGGCTTTCGGAGATGCCTGTCCCGGCCCGGCGGTACTCCTTGCGGTAGCGCAGCAGCATATAGCCGATCAGCGCGGCCAGCGCCAGCAGCACACCGGGAGTCAGGTTCACCAGAAATTCGTTGAAGCCGAGGCCGGCATAGGATCCAATCAGGATATTGGTGGGGGTGCCGATCAGCGTGCTGATGCCGCCCACGTTGGAAGCCATCACCTCTGGAAGGATGAGCGCCAGCGGCTCGACTTCCAGCGCGAGGGCAATCTGCAGGGTGATCGGCGTCATCAGCAGCATGGTTGTCACATTATCGAGCAGGGCGGAGACGATGGCCGTGATCAGCATCAGGATGACAGTCAGCAGCCAGGCCCGGCCCCCGGAAAGACGGTACGCCTGGTAGGCCAGCCACTGGAAAATGCCGGTTTCCTCAATGATGCCGATCATGATCATCATGCCCATCAGCAGGAAGATCACGTTGAAATCGACATAGGCCAGCGCCCGCTCGAAGTCAAGGATGTACAGGTCGGGTGTGATGGCGCCGCCCACAAAGCTGACCCCGAAGATGATCACGATCCCGAGCAGGGCTGCCAGGGTGTTATGCAGCCGCTCGGTGGCGATGGTCAGCAGCATGATCAGGAAGGTCCCTCCGGCGATCCAGAACCCCGCCGTAAACCGCCGGTCCAGGACGAAATCAGCGATTGTCAGGGAATCATGGCCCTGCAGGACAGTCAGTTCATCGGAGGTCGGCAGCCATTCATAGGACTGGAAATGTGGGCGTGTGATCTCGATGCGGGCACTCTGAATATCGAGATCGCTGGGTAAGACGAGCAGATAGGTCCCATCGGGCTCGCTGAGAGTCTGTGTGATCGGGGTATCTAGATCGTTGACGAGGAGCGCCAGCTCTGCATCCCGAATGGGTTCTCCCTGCCTATCGAGCACATGCCCGGCTATGGACCAATCGACTGCCTGGGCCGCCTCGGCAGCCTGCGGCCGGGCCTGCAGCCACAGCCCCACAATCAGACCCAATGCCAGCAGCGGGACCAGGTGGCGTACACCGATCCTGTGTGCGAACATCATGCTGGCCTCCCTCTGCTGCTGGAACCGATGGCGGGCTGCACCTGTGCTTCTCTCAAACCCATTGTCTCATAAAATCACCCGGGGGTGAAATGCGCCTCGCGGTAGTCCCTGTGGTATGCTATACCTTACGCATCCCCTGATCACTGGAGCTGCCATGCCATCCGAACTGCGCACCTATTTTGAGGCACGATCCACACCGATGCTGGCCCTGCTGGCCGATCTGGTCCAGATCGAATCCCCGACTCCCGACAAATCCGCCGTCGACCGCATGGGCGCACGCGTCCGCACCGAGCTGGAGAGTCTGGGCGCGGACATAACCACCCACCTGCGCACCGAGGTCGGCGATATCCTGGAGGCGCGCTGGAACACCTCCGCAGAAGGCCGCCCCCTGCTGTTCCTGTGCCACATGGATACCGTCCACCCTCTCGGGGCGCTGGCCCGCAGCCCGATCCGCTCCGAGGAGGGCCGCTTCTACGGGCCCGGCAGCTATGACATGAAGGGCGGCATTGTCGCCCTGCTCGAGGCCCTGCGCGGCCTGATCGACCGGACCGAGCTGCCCGATCGCCCGATCCATGCCCTGTTTACCAGCGACGAGGAGACCGGCTCGCGGCACTCTCAGGCCCTGATCGAGGAGCACGCGCAGGGCGCGGCGCTGGCTGGCGTGCTCGAACCGGCCACCCCTACGGGCTGTCTCAAGACCTGGCGCAAGACGGTCGGGATGTACCGCGTGCGCGCCACCGGGCGCGCCTCGCATGCCGGGGCGGCGCCCGAGGCGGGCATCAATGCCATCGAGGAGATCGCCCACCAGACGCTGGCCCTGCAGGCCATGAATGACCTCAGCGCGGGCACCAGTGTGACGGTCAGCCAGGTGCAGGGCGGCACGGCCAGCAACGTGGTACCCGAACACTGCGAGATCAGCGTGGATATCCGCGCGATGACGGTCTCGGAGATGCAGCGCATGCAGGCCGCCATGAACTCCCTGCGCACGCGCGTGATCGGCGCTACCCTGGAGGTCTCCGGCGGCTTTGACCGCCCACCGCTGGTGCGCGATGAGCGCATGATCGCCACGTTCGAGCAGGCCCGTGCCATCGCCGCACGTCACGGCATCACCCTACGCGAGGACGGCACCGGCGGTGCATCCGATGGCAACTTCACGGCAGCGCTGGGTACGCCCACCCTCGACGGCCTGGGGCCAACCGGTGACGGCGCCCACTCCGAGCGTGAGCATATTGTGATCCAGTCGCTGCCACGCAGCGCAGCAGTGCTTGCCGCGCTGATCCGCGAGTGGGTTGTTTAGGGGGTCCAGCGATGTTCCACAGTATCCCGCCTGCCGTCCTGGAATGCATGCACCATTTGGAGCAGATCGACGCCGCCGACCGCCTCGATGGCACCCCTCAGCCGCAGCGCCTGCGCCAGGTGCCCCCGGAAACGGGGCGCTTTCTGGCGCTGCTGGCCGCCAGCGCCCCGGATGGCACCTACCTGGAGATCGGCACCAGCGCCGGGTACTCGACGCTGTGGCTGGCCCTGGCCTGCCGTGCGCTGGGCAGGCGCATCACCACCTTTGAGTTGCTGCCCGAAAAGGTCGCGCTGGCCCGCGAGACTTTCCACATGGCGGGCGTTGACGAGGTGATCGAGCTGGTGCACGGTGACGCCCGCGATTTTCTGGCAAGCTACAGCGGTGTGGCCTTCTGCTTCCTCGATGCCGAGAAGGGGGTCTACGCCGACTGCTATGAACTGCTGGTGCCGCGCATGCTGCCCGGCGGGCTGCTGGTCGCCGATAACGCCATCAACCACCGCGCGGTGCTCCAGCCAATGATCGACCACGCCCTGGGCGACCCGCGTGTCGATGCGCTGGTGGTGCCTATCGGCAGTGGCGAGCTGGTCTGCCGCAGGGTCTGAATGCCCTCGGGGGAGATGATTATGGGACAGATGCTCAAGGAGCTCCCGTTTGAGGCCTGGGTGCGCCATGTCTTCGATCACGAGGTCGGCGACCCCGCCTGGTATTTCAGCATCGATGCAGACATCTGGGACGCCCCGCACAGCCTCAGCGCGGCCTATATGACGCGCCTGTTCGAAGACCCCCTGCCCCAACTCGCAGCCTACACGGATGCACAGCTCAACCAGGGCTTCTGGTATCTGGTCAGCAACGGCGGCAGCATCCACATGTTTGCCCTGCTTGATGAGGCGGTGCCCCTCGGGGATCGCATCCGCTGCGTGCGCGCGATTTACCCGCTGTTCGCCAGCCTGTTTGCAGCACGCTGCACGCCGCACCTCTCGCACCAGGACGAGCCGGGCTCCAGCCCGCTCAACAGCGCCTGCTACATGTGGTGGGACCTCATCCCGGTGGTGCCCAAACCCGGTGACTGGGCACGAGCCGCCTTCGACCTGGCTGTGCTGGAGGTGATGGAGCGCACCCTCAGCCTGGACTCGCCGGCCTGCCAGGAGAGCGCCCTGCACGGCCTGGGCCACTGGGCCTCGGACTACCCCGTTCACGTCGAGGCGATTGTGGGGCGCTACCTCAAGGCCCACTCAGCCCTGCGCGAAGACCTGCGCCGCTATGCCCAGCGCGCCCGTAAGGGCGCGGTGCTGTGAGGAAATAAGAGCGGATCCAAAAGGCAGCCGTTCATGGCTGCCCCTGTCACTTTTTCCTCCGGGGTTCCATGCAGCTTGATCCCTCACTCCTCCACCAACCAGGGCAGCTGCCCCCAGAATTCGACCTGCAGCGCCGGAGATGGGAAGCCCGGCGGCAGGGCGGTGAGCCGCGCCGTCACCCCCACGCTGAACCCCGGTGCGATCTCGCGGTAGACCATGTGCCAGCGCCCTGGCCCCTCCGGCCTGAGCGTATCCGTGCCGCCCAACAACTTACCCACCACGTGATACCACCCCCCATAGGGGCGTTCTCCACCCTCCACCGGCCCCACATCGTACACTTCGGCGGGCTGTGTGGGATTGATGCCCAGGCTGTCCAGCGCTGCCAGGAAGCCGGCGGGCATCTGAAGGTAGGCCAGCCGGAAATTCAGACAGACCGGCGAGTCGCTGTCTGCGATGCCGCCCCAGGGCGGTATGCCCCGATAGGCACGCACAGTGGCCCGGCGGTCCACGTCGAGCTGCCAGTGATCGAAGACCCGCACGCGGCGCGTCACCGGATTGCCTCCGCAGGGTGGGCAGCATCGACCAGGCTGGTAATCAAGGCCATCAGGGGAGAATCTCTGGCAGGGTCAGGACTTGCGCCCGCGATAATACGCCTGCAGCGCCGAGCGCGCCTGGGGTATGCGGATGCCTTCCAGCGCCTCGATAGCGGCGTGGCGCACCGACCATTCGCGTTGTTCCAGCGCGGCCACAATCGACGCCAGCGGCTGCGCCGGGTCCTCGTCCTGGGCGGCCAGGCGGGCGGCGTGGAACCCCAGTGCCTCCACCGCGGCAGCGCGCACCACTTCGTCCTGGTCGCGCTGGGCGACCTGTGTCAGCGGCTCCACAGCGATCGGTGCATCCAGGCAGCCCAGCGCCCAGGCCGCTGAGGCCCGCACCGCTGGCATGGAGTCCCCCAGCATGTCGATCAGGCGGCGGGTGGCGCGCCTGTCACGCAGCATCCCCAGGATCCAGGCGGACTCACGGCGGGCGCCCCACTCCGCGTCGGACAGCCCGTTGGTCAGCAGCGGCTTGAGCACCAGGTCCGGCGGGGCCGCGATCAGGATGTGCGAGATGACTTTACGCGCGCTGAGCGGCAGCAGGCCCAGCGCATCGACCAGGGCGAAGTAGACCACCTCGGTGCGCCGGTCGGTGGGATCAAGGCGTGCGCAGATCGCGGTCAGCGCCTCACGTGAGGCCTCACGCACGGAGGAATGGGCATCGGCCAGCACGCCGAGCAGCGGCACCAGCGATTCGTAGGAGCCGATCACCGCCAGCGCGTGGATCGCGTTAGCCCGCTGGGTTACGGTGAAGGTGCCCTGCCAGTTGGTCGTTTTCTGGCGGGCATGGGGCGGCACAGCCTCGATCAGCTCTTGGGCGTACTCCTCGGCCTGCCCGAAGCGCAGCACAGGCTCAAGGATCGCCATGCGGGTTTCCGCATCACCGGCGTTCAGCAGCCCGGCGATGCGTTCCACATCCACGCCGCTGCGCCGCAGTCCGCCCAGCAGCGGCTCATACCCGCTGAAGGCGCGACCCGATCTGTGCCCGCCCAGGGAGGGTTCCAACCCGCTGAGCTGGTAGCTGTCGTTTGCATCGCTCATGTTTGCCATCACACTAAGTATACCATCCGCCCCTGGCCCTGATAAAGCAGAGGAGGCGCCGCACGGCGCCTCCCCGAGACTGGTGAGGCAATGTACAGAGATAGTTAGTCCGGTGAAGCAATCAGCTTGCGGGTGTGCTGTGCATCGACCCACAGCCAGTTGATCGCTGCGATCTGCAGGGCGAACAGGATCACGAAGAAGACCGCCTGCCCTACACTGCCGATCAGGCTGACTTCGAGAGGCAGCGTGGCAGCCGCCAGCGCCCAGCCCAGCGGCCAGACGGCCAGCAGATTGCGCGTGATCCGAAAGGCCAGGGCATGCGCCGCGCCGATGATCAGCAGCGTGATCAGCGACCCGGCCGGCAGCGAGCCGACATGCAGCAGGGCATAGCTGGCTGTCGCGAGCACGATCCCGGCGACTGCCCCGAACGCACGGTCAAAGCGCAGCTGCAGCCAGCCGAAGATGAACACGGCCTGCCACAGCGCGAATACGCCGTAGAGCAGCTTGTTCAGGTCAAGGCTGGCGCGGATCCCGGGGACCAACCCGCTGTACCACAGCGCCCCCAGGGCGCCGGACAGGATCAGCGCAGGCAGCCAGCCCTTCTTTTGGATGCCCAGGGCATTCAACATGCGGCTGCGCTTCTGCGTCATATAAGCCACCGGCACAAACACAGGCAGGAACAGCGTGCCGATCATGTAAAAGACCAGCAGCACCAGCACACCCAGCAAGAAGCGCAGGATGCCGGAACCGGCCAGGGCCGGGTCGATGTTATGGCCGACCCAGAAGGCACCCCAGGCCAGCAGCAGGGTGCCGAATGCGAAAGCAGTGTCTTCGCCGGGTTTGAAGCGAAACAGGGCGAACTCGCGGGCGGGTTGATCTTGGCTCATGCACTCACTCCACACACATGATGCGGCCCCCGCAGGGGCCATCCACGGCGCATACTGTAGCGGGTGATGGCCCTGCCGTCAAGGGGAACACGGTTCCGCTCAGGCCCCATCCAGGATGCGCCAACCGTGCGCCTGCGCATAGGCCCGCAGCGCCGCGTCTGGATACACGGCGACCGCCTGCCCTGCCGCTTCCAGCATGGGGATATCCGCGGCCGTATCTCCATAGGCCGCCCCCAGCACAGACCCATTGAGCAGCCCGCGCAGCGAATCCAGCTTAGTTTGCCCTGTGCCGAGCCGCTGCGCCATGCGCCCGGTGGCATGCCCATCCTGCAGCTCAAACGGTGTGCTGAGCACCTCGCCCACCCCCACCCGGGCGGCAAAAGCGCGCGCGACCGGCTCGTAGGCGCCTGAAGCGATGATCACACGGTCACCCGCGTCGAGGTGAGCACGCAGGGCCGCCAGCGCATCTGCGCGGCGCTGCGGCCACATCTCATGCTCCACCACCCATTCACCGAGCGCCGTCAGCCCGGCGGCATCGAGGCCGCCCAGCAGCCGTGCCAGGTCCACCAGCCAGCGTTCCTTGTAAGGCTGCATGGCGAGCAGCCCGGCCTTGACCAGCAGCGCGCCGGGCACATGCGCAGCATAGAACAAGCCGTAGCGGCCGGCCTGCCCGTGCTGCCGGAGATATTCCCCGACTCCGTGCCAGGTGGTACCTGTCGTCAGGGTGCCTTCCAGGTCAAATGCGACGATCACAGGGACGCCTCCACTAGCTCATTCAACGGTGTAGTTACCATTGACCTCAAGCAGCACCCCCTTGGTGCTGGTCTCCGCGTTGACCCGTGCGATCCATGCCTTCTCATCCACACGGATCGGCGGCCAGGTGTTGAAGTGGCAGGGGATTACTGCCTTGGGCTTAAGGAACTTGAGCGCACGCAGTGCGTCATCAGGCCCCATGGTGAAGTTGTCGCCGATGGGCAGCACGGCCAGGTCGAGGCCTTCTTCGCCGTAAAGCTGCATATCCATGAACAGCGCCGTATCACCCGCGAAGTACAGCTTCTTCCCGCTCTGGCTGGTGAAGATCAGGCCCGCCGGGTTGCCGCCGTTGCTGCCGTCGGGCAGCATCGAGCCGTGATGGGCGATGGTCAGCTTGAGGTATCCAAACGGATGCCGGTAACCGCCGCCCAGGTGCTGGCCGTGCGCCTGGACACCCTGCCCGCGCAGCCAGAGAGCGATCTCATTGTTGCTGACGCAGGGCGCACCCGTGCGTTTGGCGATCGGCACCGCATCACTGATGTGATCGCCGTGCCCATGCGTGATCGCGATGAAATCGGGTTTGACGTCGGCGGCCTTGACGGTGGCAGTGGGGTTCTCATCAAGGAATGGATCGATCAACACCTTGTGCCCATCTAGCGTTAGCATGAAGGTGGCGTGTCCGAGCCACTGTACTGTAACAGCCATCGTGACCTCCTTGCAGATGCTGCCAATGTTGGATTTACTCCGTGCAAGGCCAGCCCGGCTGGCCTTGTACTCCATATCCACAGTATAGGGGAGCGCCGGATGCCTGACAAACTACCTGAGTTGCTGGTTGAAGCCCTGGATGATCCGCGCCGCCCCTGGGCGGCAGCCCTGCTGGCCCGGAGCTGGGGTGAGACGCGGGTCGTCTCGCGCGGGCGCATCCACCAAGCGGACCGCCTGGCGGGGTTCGTTGCGCTGATCGATGGCCAGCCCGCCGGACTGCTCACTTACCACATCGAGGGCGCCGCCTGCGAGATCGTGACGCTGGACAGTCTGCTGGAAAAGCGCGGCGTGGGCACGGCACTGATCGAGGCGGCAGCGGGGGCTGCCCGTGCGGCGGGCTGTACGCGGCTGTGGCTGATCACCACCAACGATAACACCCCTGCCCTGCGCTTTTACCAGCGGCGCGGATTCGTGCTGGCGGCGCTGCATCGCGGCGCCGTGGAACAGTCTCGCCGCCTTAAACCGTCCATCCCGCTGACCGGGCTGGACGGCATCCCGATCCGCGATGAGATCGAGCTGGAGCGCGCTCTGCTCTGACCGGTCCCTGCGTCAGAAGCATGTCAGAAACACCGTCCAATATTGAGAAAATCCACCTGATTTATTATAATAAGAATCAGATATGTGAAAAATAGCGCAATACACGGGAGGCGCTGTGAAACACGTGGTGATCATCGGGGGAGGCTTTGGCGGGCTGCGCGCAGCGCGCGGCCTGGCCAACAAGACGGGCATCCAGGTGACGCTGGTCGACCGCCAGAACTACCACCTGTTCCAGCCCCTGCTGTATCAGGTGGCGACCGCCGGGCTGGAGCAGGAATCCATTGCGTACCCGCTGCGGGCGATCCTGCGCCGCTGGCGTAACGTCCAGTTCCGCCTGGCCGAGGTGACCGGGGTTGACCTGGCGGGCCGCCGTGTCCGCACGACATCCGGCGACCTACCCTATGACGCCCTGGTGATTGCCGCCGGGGCCGCCACGGAGTTCTTCGGCCTGGAGTCCGTGGCACGCCGCGCCTATGACCTGAAAGACCTGGACGATGCGGTGCGTGTGCGCAACCGCGTGCTGAGCAGCTTCGAGCTGGCCGCCGCCGAGCCAGACCCGGCACGCCGTGCGGAGCTGCTCACCTTTGTGGTTGTGGGCGGCGGACCCACCGGGGTGGAGTTCGCCGGGGCGCTGGCCGAGCTGGTCAACCACGTGCTGATCCGCGATTACCCGGAGCTGCGCCGCGAGGATGTGCGCATCATGCTGATCGAGGGGTCACAGCACCCCCTGCCCCCCTTCGGTGAGCGTCTGGGCCGCTACGCGGCGGCACGCCTGCGCCGCATGGGCGTGGAGGTAATCGCACCGGCGCAGGTGGTGGGTACCAGCCACGAGCTTATCCAACTGTCCGACGGCCGGGAACTCCCCGCCCGCACACTGTTCTGGTCCGCAGGGGTGCGTGCTGCCCCCCTGGCACAGACCCTCGATATGCCGCAGGATCGCGGGGGCCGTTTGATCGTCGGGCCAGACCTGACGCTGCCCGGCCACCCTGAGGTGTTCGCCATCGGTGATATCGCCCACGTGGAGCAGGACGGCAAACCGCTCCCGCAGATCGCGCCGGTGGCCATGCAGCAGGGCACCTACGCCGCCCAGGCGATCCTGGCCCGTGAGGCCGGGCAGGCTGCGCAGCCTTTCGAATACCACGACCGGGGCACGATGGCGGTGATCGGGCGTGGGGCGGCGGTGGCGCGGGTGTTCGGGCTGCGCTTCACAGGCTTTCCGGCCTGGCTGATCTGGCTGGGGCTGCATTTGTATCAGTTGATCGATTTCAAGAACCGCTTGGTGGTGCTGCTGAACTGGGCATACAGCTACCTGTTCTTTGACCACAAAGTGCGGTTGATTGTGCGCGAGACCGAGAGCGGCTCGCTGCCCGCCATCCGCAAGGCGCGCCAATCTCGCTGAGCGGTCGTCTCTCCTCCTCTCTTCCGGCAGGCCGCCGGGGTTGTAACCCCGGCGGCCTGCGCGTGGATCGACTATAATCCCGGCATGTGGATGCCCGGATCACCGCTGAACACCCTGATCGCGATCGCGCTGGCGTTTCCGTGGGCGCTGCTGCTGGCCCGCCTGGCAACGGGCATCCCCTCGCTGATCCTGCACGAGATCGCCCACGGACTGGCTGCGTCCACGCTGGGTGACCCCACCGCACGCGAGGCCGGGCGGCTGCGCACGAACCCCCTGCACCATCTGGACGGCATGGGGACTCTGCTCGTCCTGCTGATGGGCATCGGCTGGGGGCGGCGCATGCCCTACAACCCGCACCGGGCGCGCATCGCCGCGCCGCTGGCGGGGCCGCTGATGGCGCTGTCCGGGCCGCTGGTTAACCTGGGACTGGCCTACGGCGCGTCGGCACTGCTGGCCTCCCTGGGGCTTGAGCCGCACCTGCCCACCACCGCCTGGCCGGATGCCTCCGAGTGGCTGACCGTGGCAGCACGCGTCAACCTGGGGCTGGCCCTGTTCAGCCTGCTGCCGGTCAGCCCGTTTGACGGCTGGATGCTGGTCGAAAGCTGGCTGCCGATCCGGGCGGCGGGGCGCTGGCAGGCCTGGTCGGGCCGGACGACCCTGGTGCTGGGCATCGGGCTGTTCATCCTGCTTATGCTGCCCATCCCGCTCTACCAGGCGTGGATCTGGCCGCTGGCCAACCGCCTGGCTGCTGTGCTGCTTGCATGGTAGCAGGCAGGTGCTTTGCGTTATGATCAGGGTCTGTGCCTGAACTGCACACAGGAAGGAGATCGCCTTGTTTGGATTGTCCATCTCCACGCTGATCACGCGGGCCGTTGTCCTGCTGGTGGCCGTGGTGGTCCACGAATTCGCCCATGCCTGGGTCGCGTATCTGAACGGCGACAGCACCGCGAAGGATGCGGGGCGCATGACGCTTGACCCGCGCGCCAATGTCTACTGGCCCGGATATATCATCGGCGTGCTGGTTGGGTTCGCCATCCTGGGCTCCGCGCCGGTCAACCCTTACCGCATGCGCAGCCCGCGCTGGGGCATGTTCATGGCGGTGCTGGCCGGGCCGGTCTCCAACTTGGTGATCGCCGCGGTGGCGGCGGTGCCCTTCCTGCTGGGCGTGCTGACCCCTACATCCCAGACCGGCCCGATACTGCCCAGTCTCAGCTACCTGATGACCGAGATGGTGTTCCTCAACGTGCTGCTGTTCATCTTCAACCTGCTGCCGCTGTTCCCGCTCGACGGCTGGACGGTGGTGCTGGCGGCACTGCCCGCCCGCCCGGCAGCCCAGTGGGAGCGCTCACGGCAGACGAGCATGTACGTGATGTACGGGCTGATCGCGCTGTCCTTCTTCGGAGGGTCGCTGGTGGGCAGCCTGCCCCCGGCCTGGCGCACCCCGCTGGTAGCCAACCTGCTGAACCCGCTGGGCTATATCGTCGGCGAGCCAACCTTTGCGATTGTACGCTTCCTGCTCGGGTTGAGGTGATGCGCAGCGGCCCCATGTACCGGATCATCCAGGGGCTGCGCGCCCTGACGGCCTTCGCCCGGCCGCTCGACGAAAGCGCAGCCGCCCAGGTGCTCAACCCGCAGCTGCTGGAGCTGTTCCGACGCATGCGGCGCAGCGAGCGCCTGCACAGCCTGACCGTAATGCAGGCCCTGCGCTCTGCAGGCCACGCTGACCCCGACCTGCTGGTGGCCGCCCTGCTGCATGACTGTGGGAAAGCACGCTGGCCGATCACCCTGCCGGGGCGCACACTGGTTGTGCTGGTCAAAGCCCTCAGCCCCGGCCTGGCCGCGCGTTGGAGCCAGGGCAGTCCGCGCGGCTGGCGGCGGCCGTTTGTGGTGGCCGCCTACCATGCGCAGTGGTCGGCAGAGGACATGGCCGCGCACGACGCGGCACCCCGTGCGGTGGCGCTGGCGCGCCGCCATCAGGATGAGTTCAGTGGGCCGCCGGAAACGGAAGAAGACCGCCTGCTGCTGCTGCTCATGGAGGCAGACGGTTCACAGTGAGGCATGCCGTCTGCCAGTGACATTTATCGCCACTCCTGCGAAAAAGAACACTGTGAAGCACCCTGCTGCGCGGGCAGAATCAGGGTTGTTCGATCGTGGCTCCCTCCTCATGAAGTATGCGTGCCACGAACGCACATCAAGCTAGAAGCCTCATGAGCATGGCCTAAGCCATCTCCATGTTTCTCCTTCTTCACAGTACGTGCGAGGCTCTAGATGTACAGGCCGGGACGCTCCCCCCTCAGCGTTCCGGCCAGTGCGTTTTATGGCGCTGGCTAACGCAGCACCAGGACGGTGATTACCAGGCCCAGCACCGCCAGCAGAGTCACCCCGGCCAGCAGAGCAACCACGCCGAACCCCAGGCGGCCGTCCAAGTTGGTGCGATACGGGTCTACCTCCGATGGTAATCTGGCATCACGCTCGCGGGCGTTGACAGGACGTTTGAAGCGCACGCGCTGATCATCCAGCTTCTCCAGGAAAATCCAGCCTGCCTGCGCCTCGTCTGCGATCAGCCTCTTGAGCTGCACCGGGCGGTGAAACGACCCAAACAGCGTGCGCACGATCTTAAACTCCCAGTCGCCTTCCAGTTCCTCAACGGTATAACGCGTCAAGCGGTCCTCCTCCTCGCGCTGGCGGGCTGCCGCTGCGGCCGCTGCGGCCCCACCAGCAGATGTTCCTCCCATCCAGCCCATGTTCAAACCTCCTCAAACCCTGTGTGCTTACCCACAGTGTAGGTCAAAGGGCGCACGTGCTGTCCCCCAATGAAGGGGAGACTTTACCGGGTACGCAGGGCGGTGTATGCTGAGGGTAGACAACCCGAACGAAAAACGGGGGGAGACCTCGATGAGCACCAGTGTTTGGTTGGGCCTGTTGTTAATTGCCCTCCTGGCGGGGCTTGCGGTCTGGAGCGTGCTGACGCGGCGGGCTGTGCCCGCACAAGTCTCCGGGGGGCGCAGCACCACCCGTGTGCGCGGCAGGACATCAACGCACTCGGCGCCGCCTAAAACAAGCAGCCGAGGCTATTTCGGGCCGCCGGGTGCGCGCCCGGGTGGGATGCCCAGCACGCTGCCCGGGCTGGACCCGGGCCACCCCGCCTCCAGGGGGTTCGGCGGCCTGAGGGACAGTGCGCCTGCCAGGCCGGGCGGCGGCCTCTGGCCGCCCCTGCGCTCGGCAGCACCAACAGCCAAGAAGGACGAGGAACAAGAGGAAGCGCGCAAAGAGTTCAGCGAGCGCGAGCGCAGTGCAGCCGCCCGCGGCGCGCGGCTCTCACGCGAGGCCGAGAAAACTGATCACGCGGCGGCTGGCGAGCAGCTGCCCCTGGCCCAGTTCATGAGTACCTACCTGCGGGGTGATGATCTGTACGATGACTCGTTCAGCATCGAGACGCCCTCGGACGACTTCCTGGGGGAGTGCGGGGTAGCCATCTCCGAGGCAACCAACGGGGAGATGGGGAAAGACGTTTACGCGATCGAAGTGTGGGTCTTCGACAAGGTTGACATCCACACCAGCACGCGCCTGCTGTTCAGCGACCATGCCTTCCACGACCAGGAGGCCCGCACGCGTCTTGAGCCCAGGGGTGAGGCCATCCTGGCCAGTCCGGGGGGTGAGTTCACACTTGAAACGGCGAGCCTGCGCCTGCATGTGCGCGTTGTCGATCTGGCCTATGTGACGGGATCGCAGCCACCTGATCGCTTTTTTGAGCGCCTTACGCTGGAGCTGTCTGTCTGGGAGCATGACGGATCGAGCCCTGCCGTGGAGGACGCGCCGCAGGCTGAGGAGGACGATCTGCTTGATGAGGCGGTCGACCTGGTGCGCGAGGCGGGCAAGGCTTCCGTCTCAATGCTGCAGCGCCGCCTGCGCATTGGCTATACGCGCGCATCCAGATTGATCGACCTGATCCAGGAGCGCGGCCTGGCCGAGGAGGCAGACACCCCCAGGGCACGTCCCGGGGGCCTGCCGGGGATGCGGCCGGGCACAGTGCCCGGCTCAAGACCTGCCGCGGCAGGGCAGCCTCCATCGAAAACCAAGACGCTCCAGACATCCTACAGCATCAACTATACGCGGCGCATCTATGTGACGCAGCCTTTCGAGGTGCGTGTGAGCATCCCCGAATCCGCGCCCAGGCTGATCAGCCGCCTGCTGAAGGAGGCCGAAAGCGCATCCCGCGAACGCCAGGGCGCCAGAGCCGACCTGGAATTCACGCACCGCTGGTACCCTGATCTGGGTGGAGACGGACAGGCGAAGATCAAAGTAGCGCTGGAGTTCGATCCGCAGGAATTCCAGGCACCCGTCACCAGCCAGACGCTGCTGGCAGACGAAGGCAAACAGGCCGAGGCGTGCTTCACGGTCAAGCCGCGTGCAGCAGGCCGCCTGCTGCTGACGGTGACACTCACCTACGAGGGGGTGCGCTGGGAGCCGGAACGCGATGTGCAGGTGCAGATCAGCGTGGCAAAGGATGACGCAGGCCAGGAAACACGCACGCTGACTACCACGCGCAGCCCGGCAGGGCTTCAGCCGGATGCCAGTGTGCTGGCGCGCGAAGTGCTGCAGATTGATGTGCGCAGCGTGCTTAACCTGCGCCCCAGCCAGCTTGACGGCGTCACCAAGGTCCTGGCGGTAGTGCTGACCGGCGGGTACGTGGCCTGGGCGCTGAGCAGCGGGCAGATCGCAAGCACCGCCGATATGGTGACCCTGGTCAGCGAGTCCCTGGGGGCGCTGCTGGCCGCGTTCGGGGTGCCGCTGGCCGTTGACTGGTGGACGAAGGCGCTGCCGGGGGCCTGAGACCGTGTGACAATCCTGTAACAGCAGTGGCGCAGAGGGAACGGTTTTTCACTATAATCACGTCTATACTGGGTGAAGGAACCAGGTGTATTAGTTGGATCGGAATGACCGGGGTATGACAGAGAGAGCAGAACGGGCACGGCGCGGCTCGGCGCCTGTCGAGCGGGTCTCCAGGGCGCGCAGCAGGAGCAGCCGCAAAGCGCGCAGAGCACAGCGCCTGCTGCCCGCGATCAAACTGGACTTCAACCGCTTCATGCCGCTGGCGGCGCTGCTGGGCGCGGGCATCGGTGTGGCGGTGTTCGCGATCATCGGCGGGGTGACGCTGCTGAGCGTGTACGGCTACTTCCAGCTCAGCGGGGCGATCTACCCGCGCGTCAGTGCCGCCGACGTGAACCTGGGCAGCCTGACCTACGGGGAGGCGGTCGCTGCACTGGACACGGAATGGAACGGTGGGCAGGGCCTGACGCTCAGCGATGGCACACAGACCTGGCAGGCGTCCCCGGCAGAGTTCGGGCTGGCGCTGGACTCGGAGGCGACCGCGCAGCGCGCCCTGGACATCGGACGCGGCGGCGGCCTGATGGGGGGGCTGTTCGACCTGCTCGACGCGCTGTTCTTCGGCGGCGTGGAGGTCGAGCCGGTGGTCAGCATCGACGAGGCGCAGGCGCGCACCGGCCTGGAAGCATGGGCTGACACGGTGCGCGTGGCCCCGCAGAATGCCACGATCCGCATTGAGGGGGCCGACGTGGCCGCAGTGCCCGGCGTGCCCGGCAGTGCGCTCGATGTGGAGGCCACGCTGGCCACCCTGAGCGCCAACCCCGGCGCGGCGCTGATCGATGGGACGCTGGCCCTGCAGACGTCCAGCATCGCGCCCGAGGTGGCCGACGCCTCGCCCGTCGTGGAGCAGGCCCGCCGCTGGCTGGCCGCCCCGCTCGATGTGGCCATCTACGACCCGATCAGCGACGAGACACTGGTGCAGACGGCCACACGCGAGGACCTGGCCGCCTGGCTGGCCGTGGAGAACACCTCCCAGGGGCCGCAGGTGAGCGTCGATGAGGCGCGCATTGCCCCCTGGCTGGAGAACGTCAGCGCGACGCTGGGATCGCCGCGCTCGCTGGATGCGGCCAAGAACGCCCCGCTGATCAGCGCGGCCCTGCGCGAGGGTAAACCCGTCACGCTGATCGTCAGCCACGGGCCGACGACGTACACAGTACAGTCGGGCGACACCCTGACGCGCATCGCCTGGAAGACGGGCATGCCGATCTGGCGCATCATGGAGGCCAACCCGAGCCTGAACGCCGATGTGTTGAGCGCGGGGCAGACGCTGACCATCCCCTCCAAGGATGACCTGCTGCCGCTGCCGGTGATCCCCCATAAGCGGCTGGTGGTCAGCATCAGCCAGCAGCGGCTGTGGGCCTATGAGAACGGCCAGATGATCCGCGAGTTCGTGATCAGCACGGGCATCGACCGCTCGCCCACGCAGCCGGGGGTGTTTCAGGTGCAGTCGCACGAAGACCCCGCCTACGCGAGCGCCTGGGACCTGTGGATGCCGACCTTCCTGGGCATTTACGAGGCCTGGCCGGGCTTCATGAACGGGTTTCACGGGCTGCCCACGCTCTCCAACGGGGTGACCCTGTGGGCAGACATCCTGGGCAGGCCTGCGTCCTACGGGTGCATCATCCTGGACCTGGACGACGGCGAGTGGCTATACACCTGGGCCGAGGAAGGCGTGGTGACGGAGATTGTGGAATAGGGATAAAGCTGTGCAGAAGGGCGCCCGGCGGGCGCCCTTTTTTGTTACCGGTGCGGGTTTTGTGACGGAAAGCCGAGATTCACGTCACGCCGGGGGGAGGAGGGTTTTAGCAGAGACACCAAGTACGAGCCAGCAAATCACATTGACTTACAATCCCCCCTCTTCCTTGATCCCCCGGGCAACATGGACTACGATCAGGGCCGTGAACACCCGGCCCTGAGGACGTCCGCATGCAGCCAGATCAGCCCGCCCCATCCTGCACCACCCGCCTGGAAAACCTCGCGTGGCGCATCGCCGCGCTGGCGGCGCTGGCCGGGGCCGCGCTGCTGTGGGTGCGGCACCTGCAGGCGTTCTGGCGCTTCACCACCGATGACTCGTTCATCACCTTCCGCTACGCCGCCAACCTGATCGGTGGGCACGGCCCTACCTACAACCCCGGCGGCCCGCCCATCGAGGGCTACACCACCTTCCTGTGGATGCTGATCAGCGCGCTGCCGCAGGCCCTGGGCATCGACGTGGTGGGCTTCGCCAAGTGGTTCGGCTTGGCGGCGACGCTCGGCGTGCTGGCGATCACCTTCGTGCTGGCGATGCAGTGGGCGCGCGCGCTGCCCCCTGCCCCGCGCACGCTGGTCGCCGGGCTGGCCGTGCTGGCGCTGGCGGCCTTCGGGCCGACCGCCTGGCATGCCGTGGCCGGGATGGAAACGCACCTGTTCACGCTGCTGCTGCTGGGCTTCGCCGCCCTGCTGACCTATTACCTGGAGGATGCCGCCCAACGCAGCCCGCTGCCCGCCGCGATCACGGCGCTGCTGCTGGGCCTGACCCGCCCGGAGGGCAACCTCGCGGCGCTGGCCGGATTCGGGGCGGCGCTGCTGCTGGCCCCCCCGGAGGCGCGCCCCCGGCTGCTGCGCACGGTCGGGCTGGTGTACGGGCTGCCGGGCGCGGTCTATTTCACGTGGCGCACCCTGTATTACGGGCTGGCGCTGCCCCTGCCGTTCTACCTGAAGGTGGCGGACCAGGGGGCGCTGGCGGGCTGGCCGGAGCTGCGCGCCTTTCTGCGCCTGTGGATGCCGCCGCTGTGCGTGCCGCTGCTGGCCGGGGTGCTGCGGCTGCGCCGGTCCGCGATCCCTGCCGCGCTGGGCGTCCTGGCCCTGCTGACCTTCTTCGCCTTCCCGGCGCACATCATGGGCTACGGGTGGCGCTACCTGACCCCCAGCCTGCCGATCCTGCTGGCGCTGTCGGCGGCGGGCGTGGGGCAGATCGCCGCGTGGGCGGGCGCGCGAAGCTCCGTGCTGCAGCCTGCCACCCTGATCGTGGGGACGGGGCTGGGGGTGCTGCTGGCGCTGGGCCTCCACACGCGGGCGGGGCCCGAAGCGAACGGCGCGACTTGGTACGCCTATTCCCTGGAAAACGCGCAGATCGCGTTGGGGCGGCGGCTGGCGGCCTTTGCGGGCCCAGAGGCGGGGCTGGTGCTGGCCATCCCCGATGCGGGCGCCGCGCCCTACTATTCGGGCTGGGTCACCGTCGATACGGGCGGCCTGAACGACCCGCAGATCGCCCTGAGCGGCGAGCACAGCCCGGACTACATCCTGGGCCAGGGCGTCGATGTGCTGGTGGTCAACTCGCATGACAAGGAGTCGTTCGAGGCGGTCGAGCCGTGGGAGGCCGATCTGTACGCGGCAGCGCTGGCGCAGGGCATGGCCCCGGTGAAGGTGATCAACTTCAACTACTATTTCCTGTGGGTGCTGGCCGATCCGGCCAGCCCGGTGGGTGCGTACCTGAGCGCGCCGTGACGCGCAGCAGCGGGCGGCCCGGCCCCAGCCTTGAAGAGAGAAGCCATGACCTCTGAACCCATACGCGCCTCACGCCCGGCGGTGATCGCCGTGCTGCTCAGTGCGGCGGCAGTGCTGGCAGTCATCTACTTCCGGGATGTGCACCTGGCAATCTACGGCGAGACGCAGGCCCTGTTCCTGCGCAGCGACCTGCACCGGGCGATCCTGGAGGGCACAGCGGACTCACCCTACCGCTACCGCGTGCTGGCACCCCTGCTGGCGGAGGCGGTGCGGCGTCTGCTGCTGATCTTCCTGAGCGCACCTGAGGCCTTCAAGTACGCTTACCTGATCACGGACTTCAGCGCGCTGGCGCTGGGCCTGCTGGCCGTGGAACGCCTGCTGCGCCAATGGTTCGATGACGCCCCCGCGCTGGCCGGGGCACTGGCGCTGGCGGCGCTGCTACCGATCACCCTGCGCGATCACCAGTTCCAGCCCTGGTCGGTCTGGGAGCCTGCCATTTATGCGCTGGCCCTGCTGCTGATCGGCGGGGAGCGGCGCGCCTGGCTGGCCGTGCTGGTGGCAGCGGCAGCGCTCAACCGCGAGACGGCGGCGTTCGCGGTGCTGCTGGCGGGACTGTGCGCGGCAGACTGGTGGGCTGTGCTGCGGCGGCGGGCCCCGGTGCCCTGGCGCGCGCTCGGCTGGACGGCGCTGTACGCGGCAGTCTGGGCGGCGATCTTCTTCGGGCTGCGCGCGCTGCGCGGCGGCGCCCCCCACGTGGAGAGCCTGGGCGAGATCTGGGCGTTCAACACCCAGCCGGAGCATCTGCAGCGGGCGCTGGTAAACCTGCCGCTGTTCGCCGGGGGGTTCTGGGCGCTGGCGCTGATCGGGGCGAGGCACGCCCCGCCGGTGCCGCGCCGCGCGCTGTGGGTGATCCCGCCCTTCCTCGTGCTGGCGGCTGTCTATGGGGTGTGGTTCGAGGTGCGCATGCTGCTGCCGCTGTACCCGATCCTGATCGGGTGCGGGCTGGCGGCGATCTTCCCCGCGCGGGGCGCGTGATGGCGTGCGAGATTCAAAAATTATGTCCTGCTGGCGACCCTCAGGAGGCGGGCACGGGGGCGCCTTCCATGTCTTCGGCGGGTTGGACAGCCGCCTCCGGTTCGGGCAGGATGACATCGGGCAGGTCGAACTCGACGCGGCGCAGCGGGCGGTAGCCTGCCGCCAGCAGCGTGGCAGCCAGCATCCCCAGCCCGGAGATGATCAGCATGAAGGCCATGCCGCGGCCCTGCCCCACCCCGATCAGCGCGCCGAGCGAGCCAGCCAGCGCCCCGCCGGGCGCCATCAGCGGCTCGAAAACACCATCGGCCAGCAGCCCGGAGAGCAGGTAGGCAAGCGGCATCATCGACGTGGCGATCATGGTACGTGTGGCGAACACACGGCCCTGCACGTCAGGCTCCACCTTGCTCTGCCAGATAGCCTGCGCACCGCCGCTGGCCAGGGGGATAAAGAACAGCATCACAAAGAAGGACGGCGCGACCACCCAGGCGGAGGGGCGCAGCCCCATGGCCAGCAGGCCGAGGCCGCTCAGCGCGATGGTCCAGTAGATACCGCGCATGCGCCTCTGCGGGCCGCCCCACACGCCCATCAGGATGCTGCCAGCCAGCATGCCCGCCCCGCTGATGGCCTGGATCACGCCCAGCGTCTCGGTGCGGGCGAAGCTCAACACCATCGGTGTAACCAGAATGCCCGCCATGTTGGCGGCGAAGTTGACCGCCGCAAAATAGACCAGCATGGCGAGCAGGCCGTGACGCTGGCGAATGTAGCGCCAGCCAAAGGCCGCTTCTGTGAACAGCGTCCCCCGGCTGGCCGCGCCCTCGGCGCTTTCAGGGGGCTGGGGGATGGCAACCAGCAGCACCGCGCCGACCGCAAAGAAGAAGGTCACGAAGTCGATCAGGATGATGCCATGCAGGCCGATCAGGCCGAAGAGCAGCCCGGCGATCACCGGCGGGATCAGCATCTCCAGGGCACGGCCTGCCTGCTGCAATCCGCTGGCGCGCCCGTAGTGCTCGCGGGGGACGATCAGCGTGATCGAGGCGGAGAAGGCAGGTTCCTGGAAGGCGGCGCACAGCGAGCCCACCAGGGCGATCAGGTAGATGTGCCAGACTTCCAGCAGGCCGCTGAAGGAGAGCAGCACAGCGCTCAGCGTGGCCAGCGCCGCGCCGGTGTCCGCACCGATTATGACGAGCTTGCGCGGCCAGCGGTCGACCAGCGCCCCGGCAAACGGCGCGATCAGGATGCGCGGCAGCGTGCTGAACAGGGCGGTCAGCGCAAAGGGGGTGGCCTGGCCCGTGCGCTGGTAAATCCAGACGCCCAGCGCGAAGCCGGTCAGGCCGGAGCCGAGCATCGAGATCATCTGGCCGATCCAGATGGTCAAAAACGTGCGCATCCCCGCCGGACGAGCCGGTTCAGTGCTGACCATTCTCCACCTCCTGCTCGGATGTCTCGGGCCGGTACATGGGGTAGAGAGCCAGCGTCAAGCCGTAGACCTGCTGGCCGGGCTGCAGAGGGATATTCTCACAGTCGCAGAACTCCTGGATCACCTCTTGCAGGCGGACGCTGAAGTGCTCATACTGCTCCGGGGTCATATGGGCGACGCTGCGCTGCAGGTAGAACTGTTTGGGCTGGCCGGCCGGGTCAGCCTTGATCAGCCGGGCGCGGATGCTCCGGACGATGTCGGCGCGCGCTGCCTCGAAGATGCTGGCGACCGTGTGGCTGACATGCGAGTCAGGGTCGTCAATCAGGCTGAGCAGGTTGCGGTCAACACCGAAGTTGCGGGCGGTGCTCATATACCACTTCTCGATGATGCCGGAGACCACGCGCGTCTCGACTACCCCGATCAGGCCGTGCTGCTCAAGCAGGTTGATATGGTAGTAGAGCTTGTTGGGCGCCTCGTCGAGCTGTTCGGCCATGCGCTTGACGGTAGTGGGCTGCTGCACCATCAGCTCGAGCAGGCGCAGGCGCAGGGGGTCGGAAAGCACCTTGAGTGTCTCGACATCGCTGATGCTGAGCTGCTCTACTTGTTCAAATTCCCCGATCATTTGACTATCCCTGACCATTCAAAATAATTTTAACGGTGCGCCCATGATACAGCGCGGCACCGGGCGAGTCAAGGGGGCTGTTCAGCGGACCTGCTGCGTCCCTTCGGACCTGCGTTTACCGAATATAAAAAAGGGCCGGTCTGAGACCGGCCCTTTGACAGCAGAGACATGCTCAACTAGCAGGCCAGGATTCGAGGATACGGACGACATCGACCATGAAGAAATCCCCGCTGGCGCCGTCGAGCACGCGGTGATCGAAGGTCAGCGAGAGGTAGACCATGGGGCGGATGGCGATGGCGTCATCGGGGGTGGCGACCACACGCTTCTGAATCTTGCCCACGCCCAGGATGGCCGTCTGCGGCTGGGCGATGATCGGCGTGGCGAACAGGCTGCCCGACACCCCGTGGTTGGTGATGGTGAAGGTGCCGCCTGCCACATCATCGGGTTTGAGCTGGCTGGCGCGGGCGCGCGCGGCCAGGTCGTTGATCTGGCGGGCCAGGCCCAGCAGCGACAGCTCATCGGCGCGCTTGACCACCGGGACCAGCAGGCCCTCATCCGTGGCAGCGGCCACGCCGATGTTGACGTCGGGCTTGAGCAGGATGCCCTGGTCGGTCCACTGGCTGTTGACCATGGGGTGCAGGCGCAGCGCCTGCGCCGCCGCGGCCACAAAATAGGTGGTGAAGGTCAGGTTGGCGCCACGCGCGCGGTAATCGGCGAGATGGGCGGCGCGGTGCGCACTGACAGCGCTCATATCGGCCTCGAAGACGGTGGTGACATGCGGCGCGGTCTTGAGCTTGCTGAGCACCATGTGCTCAGCGATCAGGCGGCGTGTCTTGCTGAGCGGCAGCAGATCACCGGGCTGGCTGGGCGCCTGGGGCGGTGTATGGACGTGGTCGCGCGGGGCCTCCGCCGGAGCCTGCCCAGACATCTTCCTGTAAATCTCGTCCGTGGGTTTGAACAGGTCACCGGAGCCGGGCTGCTCCCAGGGGGGCACGTCCGCCGGGGCGGCTGCGGGGGCGCCGGCCTGGCCCTCCACATAGGCGAGGATGTCCTGCTTAGTGACACGCCCGCCGCGCCCGGTGCCCGGCACGCGGGCCACATCAATACGGTGCTCGGCTGCGATACGTGCCACCACCGGGGAGATGCGCGGGCCGTTCCCATAGGCCGTCCGCACCCCATCCCCTGTGGGTGGGCGCCTGCCCTGCGCACCATCACCGAAGCGCACCTGGCCGGACTCCGCATCCAGGTCAAAGGCGCGGTCGCCCGGGGCGGGCGCCGTCTCCGGCACCTGCTCCTCAGGGGCGCCGATGATGGCGATCACCGTGCCCGCGCGGACCGTCTCCCCCTCAGGGACCAGCAGCTTCAGCACCACGCCACCCGCCGGGGATGGCACCTCGGTATCCACTTTGTCGCTGCCGACCTCCAGCAGCGGCTCGAACTCCTGCACGTGCTCGCCCTCTTTCTTGAGCCAGGCGTTGATGGTCCCCTCAACCACGCTCTCGCCCAACTGGGGCATAATTACTTCGGTGGGCATAAGGTGCTCCTCCGTCGCACAGTTACGAGTAGAAAAGCAATGAGTTCAAAGTAATGAACATACCAGTATCCAGAACAGTTTCGACACTGCCTCAGCCAGTCACACAGCATCCGGACGCCGGAGAGACGCCTTAAGACCCCCCAGAATACGCCCAAGTTCGATGCAACGCTGCATGATGTCGTCAAACTGCTCCACCGACATATACCCGGCATCCAGCGTAACATAGAGCTGTGAACGCAACTCCCCGCATGAGGCTTTGGCGATCACCACAAACCGGTGAAAGTCGCGCGGACTGTTGCGTTCAAAACCTTCCGCCAAGTTAGACATGATGGACACCGCTGCACGCTGCATCTGGCTGGCAAGACCGCGATCCCCTATCCAGGTACCTGTGCGGGTCAGCTGGTATACCATCCTTGTCACCTCGCGAGCCTTCTGCCAGGCTATCAGGTCCTCAAACCGCTCGATACGCCCCACACAGCACCGACTTTCTACTCATTGCTTTGAACTTTCCACTTCGGTCAATATCCTGCTAACTCGCGGATGGCCTCGGCGATCTTCTCCGGGTTGAGCATGAAGAAATCCTGCAGGGCATGCGAGAAGGGCACGGCGGGCACATCCGGGCCTGCCAGGCGGCGGATCGGGCCGTCCATGTACTCGAAGCCTTCATCGCTGAGCAGGGCGGCGATCTCCGCGCCGTAGCCCAGGAAGCGGTTGTCTTCGTAGACGATGAGTGCCTTGCCCGTTTTCTTGAAGGACTCGAGCACGGTCTCCCGGTCGAGCGGGGCCAGCGTGCGGATATCGACCACCTCAACCTCGATGCCATCCTCCCGGGCCACCTGCTCCGCCGCCTGCAGGGTGTAGTAGTGCATCATGCCGTAGGCGTAGACGGTCAGGTCGCGCCCCTCCCGGGTGACTGCCGCCTCGCCGATCGGCACGGTGTACTCGCCCTCAGGCACCTCCCCCTTGATCAGCCGATAGCCTTTCTTCGGCTCGAAGAACAGCACCGGGTTCGGATCGCGTACAGCCGACTTGAGCAGGCCCTTGGCATCATGGGGATTGCTGGGGATAACTACCTTGAGCCCCGGCGAGTGCACAAACAGCGTCTCGACGCTCTGTGAGTGGTACAGGCCGCCGCCGACGCCGCCGCCGTAGGGCGCGCGGATGGTCATCGGGACGGGCCAGTCGCCGTCGGACCGGTAGTACATGCGCGCCGCCTCGTTGAGAATCTGGTTGAGGGCCGGGTGGATGAAATCGGCGAACTGGATCTCGCAGATCGGGTGCATGCCCGCCAGGGCTGCCCCGATACCAATGCCCACAATGCTCAGCTCGGCCAGCGGGGAGTCGATCACCCGGTCGGGGCCATATTTATCAAACAGGCCCATGGTGGCACGGAACACCCCGCCGCGCGGCCCGACGTCCTCCCCGGTGATGAAGACACGCTCATCGCGGGCCAGCTCCTCATCCATGGCCTCGCGCACCGCGTCGATCAGCGTCATTTCTGGCATCGTCCCGCTCTCTCCCCTCAGTTGCTAACAACAGATCAAATCTGCACCGTCCGGCCATCCTGCAGGCGTGTCCGGCGCGTCTCCAACAGCTCCTTGAGCTTGTGCAGGTTCTCAGCAACAGCCGCCCGGACCTTGCCTGCGCCCAGCAGATCAACCAGCCGCCCGCGGCCTGTCTCAAGCTTCCACGCGTCGTGGACCTGCGTCCCCTGGGGCACGGCACGGAGGGTGATCTCCCGTTCCAGCTTAGGCCGCGAGCCCGGAGTGGTCTTGACTACCACGCGCTGCAGCGGCTCATATTCCGTGATCCGGTAGTCCTGTTCATCGATCTTGCGAACCTGGTGAAATAGCGTCCCCTGCCCAATCGCCCCGTCACTGAGCTTGTCCACACGCAGAACGTAATAATTCCACTTGGGCACGTTCTCAAAATTGGCGATGAACTCAAAGACCTCGTCCACGGGTCGTGCAATGGTTAGAGTGTTGTCAAATTCAATCATCGGGTCGTGCTCCCCTCATCTATATGGCCAGCTCGCTTTGTTCGATAAAGACCCCTTTCCTGAACTAATCCGGCTGTGCCCGTGCAGAGTCAGCCCAGCACCGTCTGGAAATCCTGCAGCAGCTCGCCGTAGCGCCGGGCGACTTCCTCCGGCTGCGGCTCACCCAGGTTGAGCGCCAGCTCCAACGCGCTCAGGCGGCCCGCGCAGTAGCGCGCCTCGCTGAGCTTCTCGCCCAGGTGGAGCTGCTCGCCGGACGTGGAGGCCAGCGTGCCGACGAAAGCCAGCGCCGAAGCCAGGCCGCAGACGACCTGCCAGCCCAGCGCCTCCCCGCCAAAGAAGCTGACGCCGACCAGCGCGGCACCCCCAGCCAGCAGGGCCGAGAGGCCGCTGCCCGCGATGGCGGCGATGGCAAGCGTGGTGTGGGCTGCCCGCAGCCGGTTGATACGGCTTCGAGTGCGGGTGATGCTTTCGTGAATCTTCTGATGCAGTGCTGCGGGTTCCAATGCGTCTCTCCCGTTTGCGGGCGTTACAGCGCCCGGACAGATTCACCGCGCACGTGGGGATTTCCCCGGCGTGCGGCTACTCCTCTTCAGGCGGCGCAAACACGCGCTCCAATGCGTTCTCGGGATCGGGATAGGGCGCCGCCTCGGCGAAAGCCTGGGCCTGATCCACCTCGCTGCGGGCGCGGGCCTCGTATTCCTCGACCAGGCTCCCAGTCAGCAGGCCCTTGTCCGTCAGATAGACTGTGAAGCGCGTGATCGGGTCGCGCTCCTTCCACTCCTCGACCTCCTCGCGGCCCCGATAGGTGCGGTCGTCGTCATCGGACGAGTGCGGCGTGATGCGGTAGGTCTTGGCCTCGACCAGCGTGGCGCCTTCCCCACGCCGGGCGCGCTCGACGGCCTCGCTCATCACCCGGTAGCAGGCCAGCACGTCGTTGCCATCGACCACGACTCCGTGCACACCGAACATCGCCGCACGATCCGCGACGTTGGGTACCGCCATCTGCTTATCCTGCGGCACCGAGATGGCATAGACGTTGTTCTCGACCACACAGACCATCGGCAGGGTGTGCACGCCTGCCCAGTTCATCGCTTCGTACCAGTCACCCTGGCTGGTCGAACCCTCGCCCAGTGTTGTCACGGCCACGCGATCCTCGCCGCGCAGCTTCGCCGCCAGGGCAATGCCTGCCGCGTGCGGCACCTGGGTCGCTACCGGGCTGGAATGCGAGACGATATTCAGGCGGCGGCTGCCCCAGTGCGAGGGCATCTGGCGGGCACCGCTGGTGGTCTCCCCCTGCTTGCCGAGCAGCGCCAGCATGAACTCACGCGGGGTGTAGCCCATCGCCAGGTTGATCGCCAGATCACGGTAGTAGGGCAGCATGTAGTCATAGCCCACGCGGATCGCGAAGGCTGTCGCTACCTGGATGGCCTCGTGGCCAATGCCCGAAATGTGAAAGGCGATCTTGCCCTGGCGGTGCATCGCCCAGGCGCGCTCGTCAAGGCGACGGCTGCGCAGCATCTCCCAGAACATGCGCAGCAGGGTGTCGCGCTCAAGCTGGACCCCCGTATCATCGAGTTTCAGGTCTGCAAACTCTGTTGCCATGCTCACTCCTTTGTGCCATCACCCGCCAGGGGCGCTACTCAAACGGCCAACCAGGGAGCGGCTCGCGCAGGCGCAGCCACTCCGCTGAAATATCCTGCTGCCCTGTATAACAAATCCCCCGGGTTCAGCGCGGGGCATCATCCGGGGCTTCACCGCCCCAGATCTGCTCCAGCTTCAGGTAGTGCTCAGGAAATGCACCGGTGTAGCGCAGGAAGCTGGGGATAGGATAGCGCACCTGCCCCTTGTGGGTGCCCTCCAACCCCTCGATGATCGCGTCGATCTGCCCGGCGGGGATGCTGAAACCCATCTCGCCGTCCTCGGTCTGCGCAAAGACGCGGTCGCCGTAGCAGGGCAGGATCACCTGGGACTCAGCGGTCTGCATGGCGCTGATCACCGCGTCGGCGCAGTCAATGCGGCCCGAAAAGGAGGACGTGACACGCCCCCCGGTCTTCCACAGGCGCGCGGTGACCAGGCGCATCACCTGCGCGGAGTTGCCGTAGATCAAGATGACGTGCGGCTCGAAGTTGGTGCGCTGGAGCGGGGCACTGACCACCCCCGCCCACTGGCCGTGCTCCCACTTATCGACAGCCGCCTCGGTGACGACCCCGGCAGCGGGTGTCTCCGTGTACATGCCCGCACAGGTCATACCGTTGAGGTAGTAATTTAGCACCGGCTCGAAGCCCCAGACGACCTTCGCCAGCGGGCAGGACAAATCCTCGTTGGCCACGCCAACCGACCAGCCGTAGCGGCGGCTCATGGCGAAGCCCTGGCACAGGGCGATCTGCTCGCCGAGCTGTGCCGCCGGGCGGCGCGCGCGCTCAGGGAATGCCTCGCCCGGTGCGATCATACGGATGGCGACCGGAAACGTGGCCGGGCGCACATAGAGGCTCAACGCCTCGTCCAGCGCCCGGACCTGATCAAGCCGTGCAGTTGGAAAGCCCATGCTGAAAGCCCCTGCTGTATACGGGTGGACCCCGGCACCCCGGCTCAAAATCTCAACTGATTATATCATATTTACCACTGTTAGCTCAGGGCGGCCAGATGCCGCGTGCCAATCACCCAGCAGGCGGCGCACCGGCCCAACCTCGGGGCAGCCCGAGGGCGAGCGCAGACTACGCTGGGGCAAATACCGTATTGCCACGCTGCCCGAACAACCCACATGATGAAAGTACAGTCGCAGATGAGGAGAGGAGTATCACGATGGGCATTTCTGTGATGTGGCGAGACCCTCGCGAGGAGGTGCTGATCTACGCACTTGACGGGGCCTACGACCACCAGCAGTTAGCCGAGGCGCAGCGCGAGGCGCGCGCCATGTTGGTGAGCAACCCGCGCCCGGTCAGCATCCTGGTGGATGCAAGCAGGCTCAATACGCACTCCCTGCTGCCTTCGGTGAATCCCCGTTCAACCAGCCGGGGGGAAATCCCCGTGCAGGTGATCGTGGTGGTCAGCCCGGAGCGCCTGGCGCCGTCGGTGATGGGCGTGTTCGCAGACCTCTATGACCGTCCCAAGCACGGTATATACTACGCGGAAAGCGAGAAGGAAGCAGAGCTGGTCCTGTTTGGTGCAAAGCACAGCCTAGTCCTGTAAGCAGCCTTCGAGCCCGCCCCACGGGCTCTACAAACCCTCTCCGTCCCCCTGCCTTCCCCATGCCAGCCCGGCAGGTTCCATCCAAGCGCCTGCGTCCGAAATATAAAAGAGACTAAAATTGTCATAAAAACTGCGTAAAAAAGCCCCGCCGCCCTTGTATAGCAGGACTGCTCGCCCTTATAGTGAACAATAGGTGTAAAGTCCGTTTAGGGATTTGCAGGATGTCGATGGCAGCATCTCCTATATGTCTCCATATCTACCGCTGCCCGATCTACGCGCACTTTGAGAGCCGGGCAATGCTCAACCCGATCCAGGTTTACTGCCTGGGTAACTTTGAAGCATGTGCGAGGCGTCAGCAGATTGTCGCCGGGCAGGACGTTGCAAACGACCTGCTCCCCGATGGGAGCACGCTGGCTGATGCCCAGACCGGACCTACCGCGGCCTTCAAGCCTGCCGTGTAACCTCTGATCAACAGCACATGTGGGCCGGACGCTGCTTTGAGCGTCCGGTTTTGCTTTGCCGGGATGCCCGCCCCTCTGGTATGATCCGCCCGCCTGGAAGCGGAGGCCGCATGCTATCCCCACACACAGATGCTCACACCCGGCTGCCTGCACGGATCAGCCGCGCCGACTGGATCGCCCTGGGGCTGATCACGCTGGCGGCGGCCGCCTTCTTTGCCCCGGTATGGGCGGGCGGCGGCTGGCTGCCTTATGGAGGCGGCGACCTGGCCTCGCTGCTGTGGCCCAACTACCGCTTCGCCGCGCGCACCCTTCAGGCGGGCGCCCTGCCGCTGTGGACACCCCACCTGTTCAGCGGGATGCCTTTCTGGGCCGACAACCAGAGCGCGGTGCTGTATCCCCCTAACCTGCTGGTGATGCTGCTGACCGATGTGCCCTACCAGGCGCTGGAAGCGCTGGTGATGGGGCATATCTGGCTGGCAGGGCTGGCGATGTACGCCTGCCTGCGCCTGATCCGCCGCGAGGAGCCCCTCCCGCCCCCCGCCGCCGCCCTGGGCGCGCTGGCCTGGATGTTCTCGGACGTATTTGTGACCCACATTGGCAACCTGAACCTCAATGCGGCGGCGGCCTGGCTACCGCTGATCGCGCTGGGGGCGTGGCGCAGCCTGGCGGATCGCCGGGTGGGCTGGGCGGTGCTGGGCGGGGCGGCCTTCGGGTTGAGCATCCTGGCAGGCCATGCACAGATCGCGTATATGAACGGCCTGCTGGTCGCCGCAATCGCAGGGTGGCAGATCGGGGCAGCCCTGCTCCGGCGCGCCCCGCGCGAGGCCCTGGCAGCCGTGGGACTGGCGGCGCTGCTCGTCCTCGTAGGGGCCGGGATCAGCGCGGCGGGCTGGCTGCCCACCCTGGAGCTGACCGGGCAGAGCGGCCGGGCCAGCCTGAGCTACGAGCAGGCCGCAGCTTACAGCCTGCCTCCCCGTGCATTGACCGGCGCCCTGTGGCCGCCCGCCATCGGGCGCGGCCCGGCTGCCTTCAAAGGGGACTGGGAGCGCGTCGAGGTGGGCTACATGGGGCTGGTCGCGCTGGGCTGTGCGCTGATCGGCGCGCTGCGCGGCATCCTACGCCGCGACGGGCTGGCGATCTTTTTGCTGGCGCTGGCTGTAACCAGCCTGCTGCTGGCACTGGGCAGGTATTTCCCGCTGCACCGGCTGGCCTATGCCGTCCTGCCGGGTTTCGCCAGCCTGCGGGTCCCGGCGCGCTTCGTGCTGATCAGCGACTTCGCCGGGGCAGCGCTGGCCGCGTGGGCCGTGGGGGGACTGCTCAAGGGCGGGCGCTGGCAGGCGGCCGCCTGGGCGCTGGCCGTGATCGGCGCGGGCGAGCTGATCGCGCAGGGGGCATGGGTCGAGGTGCAGTACAGCGATCCGCGCTCAGGCTTCGGCTACCCGGATACACTGGCCTGGCTCGATGCGCAGCCGGGCGCGCCCACCACGCCCTTCCGGATCGACACAGTCAACCCGGCAGTGCAGCCGCATCTGGCACAGTGGCACGCCGGGACGCTGGCGACGATCTACGGGTTCAGCCAGCCTCTCAGCCTGGCTCAATACGAGCAGTTCTACTGGAGCATGGGCTACCGCGGCTCACCCATGTACGATTTCCTGGGGGCGAAGTACGTGATCGGCAGCAGCGAGCCGCCGGGCGATGCCAGCTTCGCGCCCCTGCTGACCACCGGCGACGGCGTGACGCTCTACCTGAATACAGATGCGCTGCCGCTGGCGCAGCTTGTCTACGAAGCGGAATCGCATACCGACAGCGCGGGCTACTGGGACGCCCTCCATGCAGAGAGCTGGGACCCGGCGTCTCTAGTCTTTGTGGAAGGCGGGCCGGCCCTCACAGGCGAACGCCCCCCCGACGATTGGCTTTCCTATGTGGACTACCGGCCCAACCGCATCGAGCTGCTCGCGCAGACATCGACGCCCGCCTACCTGGTGCTGAGCGAGGTGTATTATCCCGGCTGGGTGGCGACGGTCAACGGGGTTCGCACGCCGATCTACCGGGCGAACCTGGCGTTCCGCGCGGTCGCCCTGCCCGATCCGGGCACGCAGCGCATCGTGCTGGCCTTCCGGCCTGCGGGTGTTTACGCCGGGCTGGCGATCAGCGGGGCCAGCACACTGGCGCTGGCCGGGGCGGGCATACTGTATTGGCGGAAGCGCGCTCGCGGGTAAGGAACTCCATTCAGAGGACAGGCCTTACATACTGCGGATATGGTGCAGCGCCTCGTAGGCGGCTTCACTGACCATCCAGTGCGGGTCACGGAAGGCCCGGCGCAACCCGGGGATGGCCCCCGGATGCCCGATGCGCCCCAGCGCCTGGGCGGCAGCAGCACGCACAAAGCGGTCGCCTGCATCGAGCGCGTCCAGCAGCTCGGGCAGCGCACGCGGGTCACCGAGGGCGCCCAGCGCGTCGCAGGCAGCGGCACACAGCTTCTCATCGGCAGCCTGCCTGACCAGCGGCAGCAAATAGGTGACGCAGGATGGGTCACCGATCTCGCCTAACGCGGCTGCCGCTGCGATGCAGGTGGTGGGATCGGGGCCATGCAGCGCGGCCGCGAGGATGGGCACTGCGGCCTGATCACCGATGCGGCCCAGCGCGACGCAGGCAAGCGGCCTGACCGACAGGGGGCCGCTGCGCAGCAGGTCGATCAGGCCGGGCAGGGCGGTCACCCCGCAGCGCACCAGCAGATCGACCGCACGCAAACGCGGCCCGGGCCGGGGATGCTCTAACCCGCGCAGCAGCGCGGGGATGGACTGCTCGAGACGGAGGGCAGGCTCGTAGCCTGTGCGCTGTATCGCATGTACCCCGCCCAACGCGGGCGCATCGGACCCTGTGGGGGGTAAGGGCATCGGGTCAGGCTGCTGCATGGTACCGGCGTGCCTCCTGTGAATCACGGGATGGAAGGGCAGCATCCTTACTATAGTGATGTGGTTCGATCCGCACAATCAGGGGATTCACCCAGTGACTCCGTGCTTGCGGCCTGGCTGGGGGGCGCTCAGCGGGGCGCGGGCAGCCGGAACCAGAAAATGCTGCCCTGATCCGCAGCAGGGCGCACGCCGACCTCGCCCCCCATATGGGTGACGGCCCGCTGGACAATTGAGAGGCCCAGCCCGAGGCCCTCTGTGTGTTCAGGCAGCAGGCGTGTAAACCGCCTGAAGATAGTCTGGCGCTGTTCTTTGGGGATGCCCAGCCCGTTATCCTCCACCTCATAGCGCACGTTGGTCCCATCATCCACGGAGCGGATGATCACGCAGGGGCGCGGGTTATCCGTGCCCATGAACTTGATGGCGTTCTGCACCAGGTTGGTCAGCACGATCTCGACCCAGGGGGCATAGCCTTTCACCGGGAGCAGCGGGCGCTCGACGCGCACCGAGATGCCTTCTTGCTGGATGCTCAGTTCAAACTGGCTGAGCACGCTGGCGACCAGCGGGCCCATATCGACCGACACCATCTCGTGCGCGGTGGAGTGCATCTGGGCCAGCATCAGCAGGCTGCGGATGATCTGCTCCATGCGGACCGTGGCCCGTTCGATCTCACGCAGCATGGTCTGGCTGTCTGTGGAAAGCATAGGCTCCATTTCATCGCGGAACAGCGCGGTGTAACTCTGGATGACCTGCAGCGGCGCCCGCAGGTCGTGGGCCACACTGTAGCTGAAGGCGTCCAACTGGCGATTGCGCTCCTCCAGCTCCTGCGCGTACTGGCGGGTCGTCTCAAACAGCCGCGCGTTGTAGATGGCGGTGGCTGCCTGGTTGGCCAGGGCAAGCAGCGGCGGGATATGGTCCTCTTTGAAGTAGCCGGCCTGCAGACTGTCCAGGTTGAGGAAGCCGATCACCTCCCCTTCGGCCACAACCGGCACCCCGATATACGAGAGCACGCGGCGAGACAGCGAGGCATCGACCCAGCCCTCGAAACTGCGCGTATCGGAGAGCACGAGGGGGGCCCGCTCCTCGAGCATGCGGCGCAGGCCGGGGGTGGTGCTGACCTGCAGGCGCGACTGCATCATTTCCTCGTGCAGCCCGTGCTCGGCATACCCACGTCCGCGCACCGGATAGGCCACACCCTGATCGATCAGCATGATGTTGGCCATATCATGCGGGACCACCTGCTGGGCAGCCTCCAGGATGAAATCGAGCACATCCTCCAGGTCCAGCGAGCGCGTCAGCACCTCCGCCGTCCCGCGCAGAGCTTCCGCCATCTGGCGCTGTATGCGCTCGGCGCTCTCGGCCCCCTTCAGGTCGGTGATATCCGACAGTGTCAGCACATAGCCGGTTAGCACCCGTTCCTCTGCGTAAAGCGGCGAGAAGCGGGCGACATACCAGTGCCCCCGATACTGGACCTCCTCCACCGCATGCAGGCGGTTGTGAAAGCGCCCCAGGGCCTGGGGATCATCCGGTGAAAGCTCGTTCGCAAAGCGGCCGATCAGCGCCGAAGGCGGCTGGCCGAGCAGAAGGCCGGCGGCTGGGTTGGCATCCACCACGCGGTAGCGGCCGTCAAAGACGAGGATAGGGTCAGCCAGGCTCTCAACCACACTGTCCCGCGCGAGCGGGATCAGGTCCAGGGTGCTCCAGCGCAGGATCGACCAAACCACCAGCGGTGCGGAGAGCACGAACCCGAAGGGGGTCAGGTCGAGCAGGGGCAGCGGGCTGGCATCGAGCAGGTACAGCAAGTTGCCCAGCCAGGGCAGCACAGAGGCCACCAGCAGGCTCAGGAACTGCAAGCGGATCAGCGCCATCGAGCGCAGCATGGCACGCAGCAGGATGGCTGTAGCGCCCAGCAGCAGGATGTAGGAATAGATCACATACAGCCAGAATACCGGGCCGTGTTCAAAGGTGAGGATCGGGATGGCCGCTGTTGTGCTGTCCAGCGCCACTGAAGGCCAGACCAGATGGTGCAGGTCGTTCGTCCAGACCATGATCAGCGTGAAGGCCGGGATCAGCGCCAGCAGCGCCACATAGCGTGTGCTGAAACGGCGGTTGGAGCGTGTGTAATTAAGGGCGAAGAGCAGCCAGGCAAGCGGGATGGTCGTCACTCCGATGTACTGCAGCCGCGCCATCAGCAGCCTGGCAGGCAGGCCGGGCAGAACCAGCTCCAGCCCGTAGGTCACTATCCAGATGAACATCCCCACGGTGAAGATCAGAAACCAGGCCACGCCAGGGCTGCGGCGCCGGTGCCAGAGCAGCGCTGCCACCACGGGGATCAGCACCATGGAGAGGGCGAGGGGAATCACATATGGGAGGTAATTCAGGAGCATGTTAGGTGATCCTGTGTGCAGACCAAGATGCTGTCACTACCCCCTCATGCGTAGTTCCGCACAACCAGTGAGCCAGCGACGGCCCGACCATGCGACTCTGGTACTAATTCACAAAGGTGCTTATCCGCCGTAGCCGGGCGCGACCAGATACACAGCCTGCCAGGGCTGATACTGGCTCAGGAAGGTATCCTGGTGCAGGATCTGGCCGTTGCGATACACGGTGCGGTTCACACGCACATCTGCGCCATCGACAGCCCAGTCAACCTGCTTGGTTTGGCCGGGAGCCATCGAGGCATCTTCCTGGTAAATGGTGGGCCCGTGCGGCACGATATTGGTGACATACGGGCCATCCTTCTGCACTGTACGCCCATCGCTGGTGCTGTAGAAGCGGAAGGTGACTGTCGCTTTGTTGGTGTCCGTCGTGGTCTCAATGAGAAGATAGTCTTCAGTATCATTCAGGAAACGGAAATCGACCAGCGGTGAGTAGACGGTGGCGTCCATGCCCACGCCCTCACCCGTTTCATAGTACCCCACCCGGTAGGCGTGCGGGTAGCGTTCCAGGATCGGGAAGCCTGCATAGAACGCGGCCTGGAACGCCGTGGTACTGACCTGGCACACACCGCCGCCTACCCCTGAGATGGTGCGCCCATTGTAGATGATAAAGGCTTCCTCGAAACCCGTCTCCGGGCTGACATCACCCAGATGCTCGTTGAAGGAGAATTCCTCGCCCGGGCCGATCACCACGCCGTTGAAGCGGCTGGCAGCCTCCGCGATGTTGGCGCGGCGCCCCGAGCCAGACCCGGCAAAATAGGTGGTGGCGGAAGCGATCAGCTCGGTGATGCCCAGCTCCTCCGCGGTGGCATCATCAGGCACCAGGGGGCGCTCGATCTGGAAGACGAGCGGTATCTGGTGCTGCCCCGCCAGCAGGCCTTCCGTCACACGCTGAACTGTTGCCTCCACATCAAGCCGACGGCCGTCCTGGCTGGGCGTGAGTACCTCCAGCGTGCCGGTGGAGTCATTGAACAGCAGGCGCGCATCGACCGGCTCGGAAGCCAGATCAGAAATCAGTGGATCAAGGAAGGTGTAAAACTGCACCGGGTTAATGGTGACGTTATACGTATCCGTGGCATCCGCGCCGCGCACACGCTCGATCACGATCATGTCGGCCAGGGCTGCGCGGGAAGCCATCCACGGGCCGGGGTCATTGGTGCGCGGCTCCTCCAGGTACAGCGTCAGGTCCTCGGCAAGAATCTGGTTGACCTGCGCGGCAACAGTGCTGGCATCGTTGATGCGCGGCGCCGTCTCGACGATGACCAGGTCCACCTCGCCGCTCTGCAGGCCGGTGATCAACCCGCCCAATGCCTGCAGGGTGGCGGCGACATCCACCTGACGCCCTACCTGGCTGGGGGTGACTACCGCGCTCAGGTTCTGGATCACGATGCCCGCATCCTGAGGCGGGCGGTTGATCTGTACCGCGATGCCTTCCAAAAAGCGCGCGGCGGCGGCCTGGTCATACACGATCACCGGGGCCACGACGACGCCTTCGCGCCAGGCCTGCACCTGCTGCTGCATGCTGGGAAGCAGGCCGGGGCTGCGGCCCACCTCGTAGGCGGCCTGAACAGTGCGTTCCACGTCAAAGGTCACGCCGAGCTGGCCCGCACTGATCGGCCAGATATTGCTGCCGTCGCGGAAGGTGATGGTGGCTTCCTGCGGGTAGGTAAACTGCCCGCTGAGTGCCTGGGCGGCCTGTTCGGGGGTCATGCCGCTCAGGTCTACACCCCACACGCTGACGCCAGGGAAGATCATACCATCGTAGTAGACCTGGTAGCCTGCAACAGCCAGGGCTGCCAGCAGGTTGGTCAGCACGATGATGGAGATGACGATCAGCGTGATACGCGCCAACCACGGGTTGCTCTGTCGTAGTGTGCGCGGCAATGGCTGGGTCTGGCTGGTCATACGCTGAACTGCCTCATCTCTGCCAAAAACGTTAATTGCCGGATTCTAACACATGCGTACGAACAGCGCATGCTGCCTGTGCCTGCAAGCAGGCCGGACACCCAGAACAAACTGCCAACCGTGCCGATCAGCCCTCCGCCATATAGCGAACCAGGGTGCAGCCGTAGGCCGGTGTGCTGGCCGGATCGGGGCTGCGGCCTGCCAGCAGGGCGCTGACCGCTGCATCAAGGTAGTTCGTCGTGGCTTGACGCTGCCGGAAGCTGCGATCATCGACGGCGCCCTGATAAAGCAGGCGGCCATCAGAGCCGATCAAGAAGGCATGCGGCGTGGTCTGCGCCCCGTAAGCATCTGCCACCAGCAGGCCGGGATCGTGCAGGATGGGGCCGGGCAGGCCCAGCTCACGGGCCCGCCTTTTGAGCTGGAGGGGTGCCTCATCACGGTTGCTGGCGATCATCCAGAAGGTAATGCCGCGTGCCGCCCACTGCGCGACGCGATCGGCAAAATACCCATCGTAGCGTTGAGACCAGGGACAGTTGATGGACCAGAAATCAAGCAGGACAGGGCAGCCGCGCAGGTCCTCAAGGGAGTAGTCCTGGCCGGTCAGCACGTCATTCAGGGTGAAACCAGGGGCCCGTGCGCCGGGCTGCAGAGGGGTGTTGTTCTCAGGCATAAGGGAATCTCCTCAGTCACGGGATAGATTGACCACAAACGATCTGCCGATCGGGGCTGGCTAATCCGGGGGGATTCTGCTACACTGGCTCGCGCGAGGCAACTATGCGCAGATTCCCCGTATTCATATCCGCTCTCATCGCCGCTGCTGCCGCCATCCTGGTCAGCCTGGTAGGCTGCCAGGGCAGCGCCAGTGACGATGCCCGCTTTGTGGTTGCGGACCTGTTTGCCACACAGGGAAAAGCCCTGGCCACCGCTGCGCTTTCGCCGACCCCACCGGCCACTGCCACCATCGAGAACCAGGCTGAAATCCTGGCGCGGACAGCCACCCTGGCCCTGCCCACCCAGCCAGCGCTGCTCCAGCCGACCAACCCGGTGGGTATTGCGCCCACCCCAACGCGCTCGGCGGAGCCGACCTCCGCGCTGCCCGCCGCCAACCCGCCTGCCTGCCCACCCCCCGAGGAGCCGTTTGGCACCATCTGGGCGGCGAACGTGCAGGCACAAACCCTGCTGGGCTGCCCGGTCGGCAGCGCCTATGACGTGCCCGGCGCTATCCAGTACTTTGAGAAGGGCACGATGTTCTGGCGGCAGAGCGACCGCAGCGTCTTTGTGCTGTCGGAGAGCGCCATCCGCCAGGGCCAGACCGCCGACCTGTGGTGGCGTTTCGATGACACCTACCAGGAGGGCGAGCCGGAAAGCGACCCCAACCTGGCCCCTCCGGCGGGCCTGCTGCAGCCCGTGCGCGGCTTCGGCAAAATCTGGCGCAACAATGCCTTCATCCGAGAAGCCGTGGGCTGGGCAGCCGGGAATGAGTTTGGCATGGTGAGCCGCTGGCAGGATTTCGAGCGCGGCTGGATGATGACCGGTCCCGACGGGCGGCCTGTGTTCGCACTGGCACCTGACAGCCCCGCCCCCTACAACAGCGGATCACATCTGGGCTCGCTAAGATAACTATACTCTGTAACAGGGCATCCGGCGGCCGGCAGCCTGAAGCAGGCCCAAACTCGCTGCGGCTGATGACGATTGACGAATCCTTATTCTCTGGACGCTGTTGATGGGGAAAATCTTATCTCAAACAGAACGGCCCCGGTCAAAGTGCCGGGGCCGTTTTGTACGCTGCGGACGCCTGTTTCTTCATGGGGATCAGTCACTGGCCATGACAGCACCGAGCCGCACGACGCGATCGGCACGCGGGCCGCGCGACGTAAAGCGCGTACTGAACTCCACACGCTCACCCTCGGTCAGCGCCCGGCTTCCGTCGCCCAGAATGCTGTCGAGGTCTACGAAGAGGCTGTGGTCAGCGCCATCTGGCATGATGAACCCGAAGCCTCCCCGGCGGTTGTACCACTTGACTGTCCCAGTTAAACGATGGGCCATGTGCTTACGACTCCCCTCTTAGACCAAGATCGCCAGCCTGTGGCTGGCTCGCAGGTCGTGTTGTGATATAGCTCACAAGGTCAGTATACAACCATTTTTATCAACTTTTCAATCCCTACGGTCACATTAGTACCAAAGTGGGACATTTGTGAAATATCAGGCGCCCAATCCACGAAAAAGCCCGCGCAGCGGCGCGGGCGTGGCAGCCAGCGAGCAGGCGGGCGCTACATCTCCATGAATTTCTCGAACGCCTCAAAGAACTGGCGTGGTGTATCCCACATGGGGAAGTGCCCGGCCCCATCGATCACCTGCAGCTGCGCGTCTGGCAGACACTCGCTGAACACCCGCGCCTGGTTCGGATTCACGATCACATCCCGCGAGCCGAACACGCCCAGGGCGGGCACCTGAATGCCCGGCAGACGGCTGCGCAGGTCGACACGGCGCAGCGAGTCAATGCTCTCGACAAAGGACTCATTGGAGTACTTCATATTAGCCACAAAGTGTTTATAGAACATATCAGGGTTCTGGCGAGACACGGCGTAGGACCACACACGGATGAAGGCCCGCAGCAGCGGCTTGCTCTCGCCCATCAGCATGAGGTGGGCAAAGGAGCGCACCGCCATCAGCTTGAGGAAGGGGCTGAGCGACGATCCCACAATCGGCGAGCCGACCACCGCCACCTTGCTGACCAGCTCCGGGTACTTGATCGCCACACCCAGCGCCGTCGTCCCCCCCATCGAATGGCCCATGATGGCGACGCGGCCCATCCCGAGCTTTTCCATCAACTGCGGGATCAGATCGATGAAGTCAGAGACCTTGAAGCTGGTGCGGCGCTCCTTCTCGGAGAGACCAAAGCCCCACAGGTCGGGGGCATACATGCGGTAGCGATCGGCATACTGCTCAATCGTCGAGCGCCATGTATCCCAGGACTGGGTATAGCCGTGAATGAGGATCACAGGCGGGCCGTTGCCTTCGGCTTCGTAGTGAACGGCGCCCTGTGGTGTGATGGCTGTGGGCACGGTGAGTCTCCCCGATATGAAGAGGCAGGCACAGCAGCCGCTCGGCGGGGTGAGCGGCCAGGGGCCTGCATGGTGATCAACAGGTAATCAAACGGCGGGCTGCCGGAGTGCCAGGCGGGGCTGTGCTAGCTCTCCTCCAGGTCCATTTCCTCGAGAATAGCGTAGAGCAGCTCAAGCAGCACGTTCTTGACCGTCTCGCGGTCGGTGGCAACGCACGAAAGCATCTTGACATCGGGATCGAGCCGCAGCACGGTGCGCAGATCGTCGATCTCCCACGCATCGTCGAGGTCCTGCTTGTTGGCCGCCACGACATAGGGTGTCGGGGCATAGGCGCGGAAGGTTTCCAGGATGGCCATCGCCTCGTTGAAAGTCTCCGGGCGCGTGGAATCGACGATCACCACGAAGCCGAGCATCCCCTGCGACAGAATCTCCCACATGAAGTCAAAGCGCCGCTGGCCGGGTGTGCCGAACAGGTAGAGCACCAGGTCATCGTCCACCGTGATACGGCCAAAGTCCATCGCCACGGTGGTCTGATCTTTGATGCGGCGTTCGTCGTCCATGGAGACTTTGCGCTCCGTGGCCACCACATCGATCTCGCTGATAGCGCGCACGAACGCAGTCTTGCCCGCCGCATACGGCCCGGTGATGACCATCTTGACGCTTTGCGTTTCCATCCTGCTCTCCTGGTACTCGCGGTACACGCCGCTGATTGTACTGTCTAGTCCTGCTGGAAGTGATTGATGAGCCGCCCCACGATGTCGCGCTTTTTGCGGCGTTCATCCGGGGATTCCTTGACAACAGGCCGATAGGCCACAAGCTCGATCAGGCCCGCTTCACGCAGGCTGCCAACGACGCGCCGGATCTGCTTGTCCGTCATGTCGAGCTTGTTGGCGATCATCCGAATGCTGTTGTCCGGTTTGATGAATTTAAGCACGCTCCACTCGGCTTTGCTGAGCTGGAGCTGCTTGATGTCGACATTGGGGCGATCCGCGAATTTGAGGCGAACGTCCAGGCTGGGAATCTCCAGCTCAAGCTGCTCGTCGCGCTTCTGGGCGCGCGCGATCTCGATGATCACATTTTCGAGGTTGAGTGGGACGGTAATGCGCCCGTTATCGGGCTTGCCATCGGGGTCGAAGACCCATTCGCCCTCCTGCCATCCGGCAAACTGCCGGACGACCGTCAGCGCGTGCCGCTTGATGCTCTGCACGATATCCGCCCGGCTGACGTAGCCCTTCTGGATCAGCAGTAAGCCGAGCTGCTGGTCACCTGTTTTCTGTGCATGCTTGGCAAGCGTAGCGGCCTGCTGGATTGTGATGCGCCCGTCACGGGCCAGCACTGAGGACAGCGAACCATCGGAGTCGCCGAGTGCAGCGAATACCAGCTTACCTTCCTTGAAGGAGAGGTTGGCACCTTCCTTCGGATGGGCCACGTTAAGCGACCCGGTCTTTTTGGCCAGACTCATCAAGCTGAGGAGCTGTGTACCGCCGAAATGTTGGAGGTTACCTTTCTTCATTGCCATGCCCTGCGCCCTATCACGCGCGTGTGCCCGAAGCACTCCAAGATTGGTTGTAGTGGTGCACGTGAGCACGCGGAAGCTGATCGCTAGTATACTCAGCGCCCAAAAGTGAGTCAAACCCGGCGGCATGGGGTGATCCCCTACCAGAAGCCCAATCCGCATGCCTCCGAAAGCGGCTCGACCGCGCAAAGCACGCCCGGCGTACACCTACTATAATCATAGCGAGAAGCGCGCTTTGCGCTTCTCAACCCCGCTAGCGCAAAGGAGAGAGCATGTCGGACGAACAGAACGAGATCCATGAGGACCAGGATACCCAGCGGAATCTGCCCACCATCGAGGCCACCCCGATCAGCGAGCCTGCCAGCACACCCAACATATGGGGGTGGCTGCGCACCCTCAGCACCGTTGTCCTGTGGGGACTGGCGCTGACCTCGCTGGCCCTGAACCTGCTGGTGCTGCGCCAGCTGGCCCTGGCCTGGGGCCTGACGCGCGAGGCCGTGCATGATGCCATCGTGGTGCTGGAGGAGTTTGAAAAACAAAGTTTTACCTATACCGTGGTGGTGGATGACACCATCGAAGTCAATACCGATATGCCGATCAAGACCACCATCCCGGTGGAAGTGGATGAGACGATCCCCGTGGGGGGCACCGCCAGAGTGCCGCTGGAAACACCCTTTGGCACCTTCAATGTCGATGTGCCCTTCGGCGTCTCGGTCCCACTGGACCTGACGGTGGATGTGGTCATCGATGAGAACTTCCCACTTGACACCGAGATACCCATTTACCTGGAAGTTCCGATTGAGATCGCGATTCGCGACACGCCGCTGGCGGGCACGCTGCGCGATCTGCGCACGCGGCTGGTGGCGCTGGAAGAACGTCTGACCCCCTTCGGGCAGATACAGGAAGCAGAATGACCTCTGCGGGCAGCGCGGGGCGAGTCCGGCTGCGCCGCGCCCACAGGGAAGATCAGGGTGCCATCCGGCGCATGGTGCGGAGGGAGGGGCTGGACCCCACCGACCTGCACTGGTCGCACTTCATGGTGGCTGAGCTGGATGGCACACTCGTTGGCACCGGGCAGGTGCGCCCGTACCCCCGCTGCCCCGAGCTGGGCAGCCTGGTGGTGCGCAGTGACCTGCGAGGCCAGGGCATCGCCGCCCGGCTGATCGAGGGGCTGCTCGCGGATCAGCCGGGGGATGTATATCTCGAATGTGGCAGCTATTTGGCGGGCTATTACCAGCGCTTCGGGTTTGAGGAAATCCCCTGGCAGCAGGCGCCCATGCCGCTCAAGCTGAAGGCGGGGTTGGGAAGGACAATCGGGCGGCTGTGGGGGTGGTGCACAGTAGTCATGGTTCGGCGGTTCGCCCCCCGCTAAGCATATGGAACTCCGGTTGCTGCAGGGCCGTCTACATAGATAAGATGGGTTTCCCGAATGAGGACTATAAAAAGGTAATAAACATGGCCAAGATACCCTGTGTGACCCTGGCAGCAGCATTGAGCCTGGCGTTGCTGACAGCCTGCGCCGGATCAGGCGTCGGCGGGGAAATAGGCAGCCCCGACCTGCAAGGGACGGCCTGGACGCTGGTCAAATTGAATGGTAACAATCCCGTGCCAGACACCACGATCACCCTGACCTTCGAGGAGCGTGAAGGAGTACAAGGCGTCGGAGGCTCGGCAGGCTGCAACGGCTACGGCGGAGGCTACAAACAGGATGGCAGCTCGGTGAGCTTCAGCGATCTGGTCTCTACGATGATGGCCTGCGAGCAGCCGATCATGGACCAGGAGATCAGCTACCTGGGGGCGCTGGGCAGCGTCCGCGAATTTGCACTGGAAGGCGGCCTGCTGCACCTGAGAGGGGACGGGGTCGAGCTGGTCTTTGCCCCGGCGGGATAGGGCGGGCCAGACAGCCAGCAGCAGACAGGCGGGCGCCATTCAGGGATGCCCGCCTTATTGTTTTAACGGCACCGAACGCATTAGGCCTGCCGGAAGCGGCGCAGCCGAGGCTGTGCCCACACCAACTCAGGCAGAGTCCATGCCAGCTGCCTGTGCTATACTGGCCGTGGAGAAAGACTAACCATCAGGAAAGGGGGCCCAGTGAAACTCCATGAGTTAGGTGATACTCCACTGCTCCGTTACACACTCACAGGCATTACGATTCTTTTTCTCCTTGCTGCATGTGCAGCGCCGCCCACCCAGGCCACTCAGCCAGAACCGCCAACATCACAGCCACAGCCGCAGCCAGAGCCAGCCACGCCCCGGCCAGAGGCCACGCGCCAGCTTTGTCAGGGCACTGTGGATACCGAATACCACGGCTACCAGCTCACGGAGCCGGGCGCCCAGGCAGAGCTGCTGTGGCAGGCGAACTTCGTGCCCTGGTGGGTGCGGCCCAGCCCGGATGGCCGCGTGCTGGCAGTATCCGATGGGGGAAGCTCCATTTACGAACTGAAACCGGATGGCACGCTGGGCACTGCTTTCACCTGCCCCGAGGCGCAGATCGAGACCTTTGCAGCCGCCTCCGACGGGGCGTTGTGGTTCGCCACGCGAGACGGGGGCCGGCTGTACCGGGCGGCCCCTGATGGGACAATCAGCATCGTCGCCCAGCACGGCAACCGCAACCTGGAGGCCGGGCCGGACGGGGCGGTGTATGCGATGGAAAACGGCCTGGACCGCATCGACCCGGATGGCCGCGTGCAGCACATCAGCGATGCGGTCGGAGGCCGCAAGTTTGCCGTCGGGCCCAACGGCGAGATCGTCGCACTTACGGGCGGCAAAGTCGTCAGGGTCTCGGATTCCGGGGAGATCACCGAGATCGCCTCCGGATACGGGCCGGAACCCTGGCTGACCTTCGGGCCGGATGGCCTGCTGTACGTGACGCACTGGTCGGGCGTGGATGTGATCGACCTGGAAAGCGGAACGGTCACCGCGCTGCCCTGGCTGGAGAACAGCAACATCAGTGAATCCGGGGCCTTTGCGCCAGACGGGCGGCTGCTCCTGTACCATCCAAACACCAACGTGTACGCCATCGATCTGGCGGCACAGACCATCGCGGTATACCACGATGTGATCAGCAACAGTTGGGCAATGGCAGTAAACCCCGGCGATGCCGTCTACATCGCCTTTGGCAACAACCAGCCTGAGGGTGAGACGACCATCTACCGTATCGTCGACCAGCAGACCCTGGAGCCGGTGACCAGCGTGCCTTACGGACTCGAGCGGGGCATGGCCTTCGACGGGCAGGGGATGGGCTACCTGGCGGTGGGGGATTCACGGGCCGGCGGCGCGATCTTCCGCTTTGAACCGGCCAGCGGGTCGGCCGAGATGTACTATCAAACAAACTGCTACCCCTCATCTGTGGAAGTTCACCCGCAGACCGGCCAGATATGGTGGGTAGACTGCAACGAATACGCCTCGGTGGGCGAGGACGGCAGCCGCACGGCGATCGCAGGCGTGCCCGGCGGGGAGAACGCGACCCTGGCGATCACCCCGGCAGGCGAGTTCTACAGCATCGTCTTCTTCCACCGGGATAATCCCGGCGACTCGTACGTGCACCGGCTGTACCGCCTGGACGAAAGCGGCGCCACCTGGGAGGAGGTCGCGGACCTGACCCAATCCGACCCGGGCATCACGCTCTCCACCCTGACTGCTTGCGCGGACGGGCGCGTGTATACCGTTGAGAGCCTGGATGCCAGCAACCTGCCCGCCAACCACTCCAGCTACAACGCGGTGCGCCGCCTGGAGTCGGACGGCACGCTGACCCTGATCGGCTTTGATTTTGCCTTCGATGGAACGGCGGCGGACTGCGACGCGCAAACGGGGCAGATCGTGTTCACCAGCGGCGCGGGGGTCTTCGCCGTGACACCGCCCTAGCGTGTCTCTTGGGCGTGAAGTGCGCTGTTGTTGAAAATGCAGGGCGGGCCTGACGGCCCGCCCTTTCGCCGGCTATTCGTCGGCGCTGCTCTTGAGGCGCTCGATCTGCTCGAGGTCTTTTTGCAGGTTGCGGCGTCTTACCGCCAGGGTGATCAGGTAAACCACAGCCACCACGGCGATGATCGCATAGCCGATAATCAGGCCGCTGGTGGTATCTGGTGTGGACGTTTGAAACAGATATGCAAGCATTCAGCCCTACCCTGCCTCTGCCATCAGGCGTGCACGGGCCTGCTCCACCAGGGCACCGAGGCGCCCCAACCGGATGCGGTGCATCAGCACAGCCACGTACACAAAAGTCATGGTAATGAAGTTGAAGATCATCGTCTGCACCATGCGGGCTGTCATGCCGAAATCACCCTGGGCGGTGCTGGCGCTCTCACCCACCACATAGGGGTGAATGGTGGCCTCAATGAAGCGCGCGCCAAAGTAGGTCATGATCACGCCTGCAAAGGCCACGATGCCGTAGATCGCCGCAAAGCGGGCACGGCGGTTGGGGTCATCGATGCCCTGGCGCAGCATCAGGTAAGCGGCATAGCTTAGCCACATCACTGCGAAGGAGGTCAGCTTGGGGTCCCAGGTCCAGGGGGTGCCCCAGGCAAAGGCGCCCCAGGTCATGCCGCCTGCCAGGGTGATGGTCACCAGCACCAGGCCCACCTCGACCGAGCTGGAGCCGAGCAGGTCCCAGCGCGGGCTGCGCGTGATCAGGTAGGCGACACCGACGACCACGGTGACCAGGAAGGCCAGCCCGCCAGCCCAGGCCGCGCCTACGTGCAGATAGAAAATGCGCTGAACGTTGCCCATGGTGGCTTCCATGGGGGCGTAGCCCAGCGCCAGCGCGATGGCGGCGACCAGCAAGACCGCGGCCACCACCGTGATGATCGTCAGGCCCAGCGGCCAGCCTTTTTGGTCGGCGGGCAGTGCTTCAGTTGCCATGCTTCACTTACCTTTTCCCATTTTTGCGGACATAATAACAGATTTTAGACCCAAAGGCTACGGATATCACCCCGGATTCTGGTTTACTCAGCCGCCCCTTCCAGCGGCTGGAACAAGGTGATCTGGAGACCCTCCGGGGAGCGGACGCGCGCATTCAGGTGATTCCAGGGCATCAACACCGGCTCATGCACCAGCGTGGCGCCGTATTGCAGCGCGCGCGCCAGGGCCTCGTGCACATCCGGAACCTCAAATGCGAAACGGATCTGCCCGCTGACTCGCTCACCCACCTCCATTTGGTCAACCCTACCGGCGTACGCAGGGTCGAACACCTCAAGCGTGCCCCGGCCCGCCCTGAAGAACTGGCCAAAGCCGCCGTCGGTCCACAGCTCCCCTGGGTCCAGGCCCAGGCCATCGCGGTAAAAAGCGACGGCACGCTCGAAATCATCGGTAGTCAGTGCAACACGCAGTTCAAACACAGGCATGGTTTCCCCCTCCTGCAGCCTAATCTTCGAAATCCTCATCCCGATCAGCCAGCGCTGCCGGGCAGTCCCCTGGCCTTTCAGGTATTTGCCAGTTTAACCGCTTCGCGCGCCCTTTGAAAACAGGTCTGCTGTAGCCAGGGAGTATCTCCCCCTCCCTGCTGCATTACCAACCCCGCCGGGCTGCCTGAGATTTGACGGACTTCTTATATTTTGTTGATTTTGTTCTAATGTTCAACAGCAACAATAGAATGTGATACTGGTATTGATCACGGTAGGAGGTGTGACTATGTCACTGGTACCATTTGGGTTCTTCGATGAGCCGTTCCGTGAGATGCGCCGGATGCTCTCGCGCATGGATTCACTGCTGGGGCGCGAGCTGGGCCTGGAGACGGCAGACAGCCTGGCGCTGAACGTCTCAGAGGATGAGCACAACATCATGGTAGAGGCCAGCCTGCCCGGCTTTCGCGAGGACGAGATCGACGTGCAGGTGACAAACGACATCCTGACCATCTCCGCCCGCCATGAGGAGAAGCAGGAAGAGCAGGACGAGGGGCGGCGCTGGCACGTCGTGGAGCAGCGCTACAGCAGCCTGACGCGCTCGCTGCGCATCCCCGAAGGCATCGCCACAGACAAGATCGAGGCGGAGTTGGAGAACGGTGTGCTGACCCTGACGCTGCCCAAACAGCAGCCGGGGCCGCTGCAGCGGATTGCCGTCAAGGTGAAGAAAGCTCTCCCAAACGGCAGCAAGAAGAAATAAACAACACATGGGGGTCAGGAGCGCTGCGGGCGCCCCTGACCTTTTTAATTCCCGGTTATTCTTCCATTACAAAGTCGAACAGCATATAGGCCAGCGCAATGTAGATCAGGTTGGTGGCCGCCAGCAGGTTGAACCAGATCGCCAGTTCGCTGAAGGGCGCACCTTCCAGCAGGCCGCGTGTGGCGCGCACCGAGGGGATCATGATCGAGAGGGCGATGGGCAGCAGCAGCACCGGCAGCAGCACTTCACGCCCACGCGTGAACACGGCCATCGAGGAGATCAGCGTGCCGACCCCTGCGTAGCCCAGCACACCGAGCAGCAGGGCCAGCGGGATCAACGGGCGGAAGAACGACACGTTGAACAGCACGCTCAGTACCGGGGCCAGCACCAGCGCGATCAGGCCCATGAACACGAAGTTGCTGATCATCTTGCCGAAGTACAGCGCCGAACGGTCCACCGGTGTAAGCAGCAGGCCGTCCAGACAGCCCTGATCCTTCTCGCGGCCCAGCGAACGGCCCAGCCCGAGCGTACCGGCGAACACCAGCGTCACCCACAGCACGCCCGCCGCGCTGGCCTCGCGGCCTGTCTTGTCCAGCTCCAGCGCGAAGCTGAAGATCAGCACGGCGAGCAGTGCAAAGACCGCCATCGCGCTGAGGATCTCGCGGCTGCGCAGCTCGGTCTGCAGGTCCTTCCAGGCGACGGCCAGCGTCGCTTTGAGCAGGCCTGCGCCTGCCCCACCACTGCGCGGGGCGTCCGGGGTTTGACTCGCGTCAAGTGCCATAACATACCCTCATTTCAGCGCTGCCCAAGCTGCAGCACCGCCAGTTCGATCACATCGCCGCCGCCGTCGGTGCGCGGCAGGCGCGTGTTATCCATCCAGTTATAAAGCGCAGCCGTCAGACGGTACCTACCGGGCGGCAGATCGTCCGGCAGCACGATCAGGCGGCGGTCGTCGATCTGCTCGCCAGCCGACCAGGTGGTGGTTGGGCAGTAGCCCAACACAGGCTGCCCGTCGAACTGCACGGCGACCGCCCCGCTCGAATCGAGCAGGTGCAGGGCGACCGAGTAGTCCATGCTGACCGCTGCATTCGCCTGCCAGCGCAGCCACACGGCGATGTAGCCCGCCCCCTCGTAATGAGCCGCGCCCACCAGCGCCAGTTCGCCTCGCGGCCCCAGCGCGACATCCAGGGGCTGCAGGGCCATCTCGTCCCGCTCGAAAGCCAGCGGACGCAGCCGGTAGTGATCCTCAAACCAGGTCACCGGACCTACGTAGGCGTGATCCGCCAGCCAGCGCTCAACCCCGTTGTCGGGGTCGGCATCCACCATCCCCCCCGTGATCAGCCAGGCTCGCTCCCAGCGGCCCTGCAGGTTTTCGAGCATCTGGAGGCTCACCGGGCCGGGTTCCGGCTCGTAAGGCAGGCCTAACTCGTAGAGACGGCCATCGCTGACGCCCAACCAGTTCGTATAGGTGTAAGGCAGCATGGCGATGATGGCCTGATCGGGGTGGACGCCGGCAGCAACCTGGGCCGCCAGTGCGCTGATCCCGCGATCCTGATCCGGGGGAAAGGGCGGGTAGCGCTCCGCATACCAGAGGCCCAGCGCGCCGACTGCCACCGCGTATCCGGCCAGCGGGAGCCAGGCAGACACGCCCACCCGATCGCGGCGCACCCACCACAGCAGCCCCAGCCCCAACCCGATCGCGGCCAGCCCGGCGGCCAGAGCGGGCAGATCGAGATGCCCAGCCGCCAGCCAGGCCGGGTTCCAGGCGCGCTCGCCGGGGGCGCTGAGCATCTCCGCCAGCGGGGTCAGCTCCCAGCTAAACTGATCCGGCAGCCAGGTGACCACCGCGGTGCTGGCTGCATCGCGGCGGACCTCGTAGGCCCCGTCAAAGGACAGGCTGGCGTAGACCTGTATGGCCGCAGAGAGGGCCAGCACCCCAAAGACCAGCCAGCGCCGCCAGCCTGCTCCGGGCGCCAGCGCGCGTTCAAAAACCGGCAGGCATACCAGAACCAGGGCGGGCATCACGGCAACCAGGAAGCGCGGCCCCCAGAAGAAGCCGCCACCCCAGTAGTAGTAGCTGGCGTAGACCCCCAGCAGGATCACTGCCTGAGCCAGCGCCAGCCCCGTGACCCGTGCTCGATCACGCAGACCGAGTATGACACCCCAGGGCACCAGCAGCACGAACGGTGCGTACCACAGCAGGCCGCGCGGCGCGCTGAGGGTCAGGCCGAAGAGGCCGACAGGCAGGTAGGAGAGGCTGAAGAGGGGCACACCCGGCCCGAACACCTGATTGGACAGGTTGTGGCCCAGTTCGAAGGGGTCACCGAAGCGGTAGGCGTTGTAGCCCAGCAGCAGCGCGATGAACGGCAGCACACCGATCAGCAGACCCAGCCAGGCGCGCCATGCACCCAGGGCGGCCCGCAGCAGGCCGCGCTCGCGGACCTCCTGCCAGGGGATGGCCCAGAGAGCATACAGCGGGCCGAGCGCGAGTGTCACGACGCCGCCCAGCCCGGCCAGCCCGGCCCCCACCCCGGCCCAGATCGCAGGTCCGAGGCGTCCCGTCTCCCGCGCGCGGATCGTGCCAGCCAGGGCAGCCAGCAGGCCCAGCGCGATCAGCGGCTGGGTGAACAGCGTGGTGCTGTAGAACATGCTCAGCGAGGCCAGCCCCAGCGCCAGCCCGGCCAGCCCTGCCGCACGCGGTGATGCCCCCAGATGGCGCGCCAGCCCAACCAGCAGGGCGACCGTCAGGGCAGTGACCAGCGGCATCAACAGCGCCGAGAACTGCAAACCATTCAGGCCGAACAGGGCCGCCAGCCGCAGCCAGGGTGCCAACAGGAAGGCCGTACCCGGCTCTTTGTGCGAATAGAAATGCCCGCTGCCAGCGCCGCTGCCCGGGTGAAGCTGCGCCCCCTCCCAGGTGGGCGTGTACTGGAAGCCCAGCAGGTCTACGTCGGGAGAGGCGCGCATCGCCAGGCTGCGCGCAGTGGTGAAGATCGAGATTTCGTCGATGGAAACAATGCGGTAGCTGGACTTAACCAGGTAGACAGCCAGGCACAGCAGTGCCAGGGCCAGCGCGCGCAGCCAATCAGACCGGTTCATAGGCTCAAGACCGCACGCTCGCCATGCCGGTGACGTCGGCGTAGGTCTGCGCAAAGCCGACCGGCTCCAGGCTGGCTGCCCGCTCGTCGAAACCGATCTTGCCACGCGAGAGGATCAGGGCGCGGTCGGCCATCGCCAGCCCGCGCGCGATATCGTGCGTGGTCATTAAGACGGTGCGGCCGCGCGTCGCCACGGAGCGCAGCACCGTATCGAGCGTCGCCGCGGCATCCTGGTCCAGCCCCGTGTAGGGCTCATCGAGCAGCAGCACCGGCGGATCGTGCAGCACGGCCCGCGCAATGGCCAGACGCTGCTGCATGCCCCGGCTGAAGGTGTGGACATAATCCGCTGCACGCTTCTCCAGCCCCACCATCGCCAGCACCTCGGCAATGCGCGCCTCGCGAGCGGCCCGCTGCAGGCCGTACATGCGCGCGTAGAAGCGCAGGTTCTCCTCCGCGGACAGCTCCCCATAGAGCAGAGTCTGGTGCGAGACAATGCCCAGCAGCCCGCGCACCTGCGCCGCATCGTGGGCCAGGTCGAGGCCCATCACACGCACCACCCCGGAGGTCGGCTTGCTGAGCGTGGCCACGATGCGCAGGAAGGTTGTCTTGCCCGCCCCGTTCGGCCCGAAGAGCGTCACAAACTCACCGTGCGCAACCGTCATATCGATGCCGCGCAGCACGGGGCGCAGGCCAAATGCTTTCATCACTTTGGTAGCTTCAATCATGCGTCCTCTTTCTCGCCCCCAGCCGCGCGCCAGGGCAGGCGCAGCACCGGGGCCAGCCTCTCGACCAGATCGGCTTTGAGCGCGGCGCGCTCTGCATCGTAATCCACCTGTTTAATCTGACCGGCGGACAGCCGCGCGTCGAGCGCGGCCATGCGCTCCAGCAGCACGATGGCAGGCCCATCTGGGCTGGCCAGCTTGCGCTGCGCACGTGCAGCACGCCGCCGTGCCCGGCGGTCCTCGATCCCGCTGATCCAGCCCGCGAGCACCAACAGCGCACCGAGCGCGACCCCGGCGCCCAGCAGCAGGCCCGCATCCGCCCGCCCCTGTGCTTCGGGGGTCAGCAGAAGCAGCGCCAATTCACCAGGGGCCAGGTTCGATGCGAAGTAGCGGGCAAAGACCGCGCCCCCTTGCGTTTCCTCACCCTGCAGGGTGAATCCCGCCGCCCCAAGCGTGTGCCCCTGCGGCACGAGCACGTCCACGGCATCGGCGGCGTAGGGCAGCACCAGGCTCAGGCCATCTTCGTCCGCGACCATGTAGCGTGCGGTGATCCGGGCGCGCTCACCGGGCAGCAGGACGTGCATATCATACACGCCGCCGGGCGCCGCGGCGAAGCGCCCGCCCAGCGCTCCCCCCTCAAGCGTCAATCCGACCGTCTGATCCGGGAGGGGGATCAGCGGGCCGCCGCGCTGGCCGCCGCGCACCGGCTCTGCGCTGGCATACACGCGCTCGCCAAGCGCCAACAGCGTGAGGGTTTGTTCGACCGCCAGCGCCCCAGGCGCCTGCCTGAGCAGCAGGGTAAGCTGCTCAATGTGCAGGAGATCGGGGTCTTCCTGCGGCTCATAAATCAGCAGGGCCAGCGGCCCGCCTGCTTCAACCGGCGCGCTGAACGGCACGCCCTGGTACACCACACTGGCACTGTACACGGTATCCGGCTCAACGGGCAGCGGCCCCAAAAAAGCGAAGTGCCCCTCCGGGCTAAGTGCCGTGCTGCGCACCAGCACCTCGCGCGGCTGCCCGGCGGGCCCCGCCACCCCACGCAGCGTGACCGTCAGGCCGGACGGAAGCGGCGCGCCTTCCGCATGCAGCACCTGCCCGCTAAACGGTGCATCGCCTGCCTCCACCCCCTGTTCCAACGCCGGCACAGCACGCGGTGTCGGACGAGGTGTGGCGGTGGGAGTCGGTGACGCTTCCGGCGCATCACCGACCAGCACCGGGCCAGCAGGCACCGGCTCGAAAGCCGCACAGCCTGTCAGCAACAGGGCCCCCACCAGCAGGAATATTCCAAGCCCCCGCATGGGTCCCCTCACGGCGAGCGCCGGCGGCGCATGGTTTCCAACGTCTCCTCAACGGGGTCCTGTGCGCCGGGCCCCAGGCCATCCAGGGCATCCAGCCAGCGCAGCGCACGTGCCCCCCGCGCAACGAGCCGGGCGCGCTCCCCTGCATACCCAGCCGCATCGATCGCGCCTGCCTTGCGCCTCTCCTCCAGAGCAGCCAATGCCTGCAGCACACGGCGCCGCTCCGCCAGGAGATCAGCGCGCAGGCGGTACTGAGCAGCAGGCTGCAGGCGTAGCGCCCGGCGGCGCGGCCTGCGCCGGGCCACGACGAACGGCTGGATCAAGACCGCCAGCATCACAGCCGCAGCCGCCAGCAGGACCAACAGAGTCGGGGCGTGCATCGCTCACTCGATCAGCCGGTAGGGCATGTCACCGGGGTCGAACCGCAGCCCGGATATACTGTACAGTACCAGTTCCGTGCCATTGTAGTAGGTTGTCGTCAGGCCTTCGTGGCGCATGCCGATCTTCTGCATCACGCGCTGCGACGCCAGATTCTCCGGCACCGCCATGGCGATCACCTCAGCAAGATCCAGCGACTCAAACCCGTAGCGCAGGGCGGCCTGGGCAGCCTCGGTCGCCAGACCCTGCCCCCATACAGCGCGCGCCAGCGCATAGCCCAGCTCCACCTCGAATGTATCGGGCACAACAGCCAGGCCGCAGTGCCCAATCAGCGGGCCGCCCGCGCGCGGCTCAACCGCGTAGAGGCTCGGCGCACGCCCATCATGCAGATCGGCGAACAGGCGCACGGCTTCCCTGGCACGCTCCAGCGTGCGCGGCTTGCCGCCGGGCAGGTAGCGCATCACCTCGGCGTCTGCATAGATAGCGGCGTGATAGACGGCGGCGTCCTCAGGGGTGAACGGCCGCAGGCGCAGCCGCGCCGTTTCGATGGCGCGCATAGTCCCCTCAGGCTAATAACTCAGGGTTCAGGTCATATTCCATATAACGGGCAGCAGCGAAGGCCTCCTCCAGCCCATGCAGCTTGCCGACCACGTAAAGCGCCATGTCGATCCCGGCAGAGATGCCCGCCGAGGTCATGACACGCCCGTTGTCGACGAAGCGCAGGCCGGGGCACAAGGTAGTCTCAGGGGCCAGCGCGCGCAGCTCGTCAAAGGCGGTGTGATAGGTGGTCGCGGAGAGGCCGTCAAGCAGGCCAGCCTTAGCCAGCAGCAGCGCACCCGTGCAGACTGAGAGCGCCAGTTCAGCGCGGCCAGCCGCTGCCCGGATCCAGTCGATCACGCGCGCATCCTCCAGCAGCGGGCGGGTGCCGCTGCCCCCCGGTATCAGCAAGATCCGGGGCGGCGGGCAGTCCTCGAAGGTGTGGGCCGGGTTGATGCTGAGCCGGTTGCGGGCCAGCACAGGCCCAGGGCGCGCCGCCACGGTGTACACGTTGAACAAACGCTGCTTGTTGGCACGGCCTGCCACGCCGAACACCTCGAACGGCCCGGCGAAGTCCAATACCTCGACTTCGTCAAAGATCAGGATGGCCACATTGCGCGGATCACTCATCCCCGGCCTCCTCATTGATATGCATCACGCGGTAGGTCTCGGCGAAGGCGGCGCCGATCTGCGAGCCTGCCTCGCCGTTGAACTCGCGGACCCAGTCCAGGTCTGCCTCTGCGATCTGGGATTTGTGGCACTGCAGTGCCTGTAACTTGATATCGATGACCTCGCTGATGTCGACTGCGGTGTCCGGCTCGCCGGTCAGCATCACATAGACATCGCGCACCTTGTGGGGCAGATAGCCTTCGCCCAACAGGTCGTGGAAGATCAAGGGAGACTGCGAAGCCGGGAAGATAGCATCGATGGCCACCTGCCCCGCCGCACGGTGATCGGGATGGTTGATGTAGTTGTTGCGCACAAACAGCGTGGTGGGGTCCTGGCAGATGATACGGTCGGGGCGCACCTCGCGGATCAGCTTGACCAGTTCGCGGCGCAGCGCCAGTGATGGCTCAAGCTCGCCGTCGGGCTGGTTCATAAAGCGCACGTCAGTCACCCCGACCACGGCGGCGGCCGCCCGCTGCTCCAGAACACGGGTGCGGGCCAGCGCCTGCTTATCGGTGGCGGGGTCGTCGCTGCCCGATGACCCATCGGTCAAGACGCAGTAAACGACATGCGCCCCTGCCGCCACCCAGCGTGCAACGCTGCCCGCGCAGCCAAACTCGAAGTCATCCGGGTGAGCGGCGATCACCAGCACGCAGCCGGGTACAGAGTTGTCTCGCTCGAGAACCATAGGCGCGGCACCTTAGGAGCTGGCCAGCGCACGCTCGATCTCGCGCGCAAGCTCATCAAAGGTCAGGGGGCGTGCCACAAAGAAGGTCACGTTCCCATCGCCGTTGATGATGAACGTCTCGGGCACACCCTTGATGTTGTAAGCATCGGAGATGCGCGTGCCGATATCCGGGCCGTTCAGGTAGGTGATCCCGTACTTGGCGATAAACGCGCGGGCGGCCGCGTCGCTGTCCACGTAGCCGACTCCCACAAAGATCACACCCTGGTCTTTGTATGCCTGCCAAGCCGCTTCGAGGTCCTCAGCCTCCTCGGCGCAGGGCACGCACCAGCTCGCCCAGAAGTTCACCACGACCACCTGGCCGCGGTGTTCGGAGAGCGTGAAGGTCTGGCCGTCGTAGGTATTCAAGGTGAAATCGGGCGCGCTGGCCCCATCGGTGGGCTGGGTGGCAAACGCCTGGAACAAGCCCAGCGCCAGGAACACAAGCACCAGCGCCACGGCAATCCAGATCACAATGCGGCCCAGTTGTAATGTGCGTGCACCCTGATCGGGGCCACTTTCTTGAGTCGTGACGGTGTTATCCATCCGCGCTATATCCTTCTCAACCTTTTACGTTTCGATTCGATGACACGCCTACAGCAGCGCACTGATTGTACCACCCTCGGCGGGAGAGAATTCACGGCTGCGCACCTTCGTGCGCCGCGCTGGCCCCTGCCGGTGCTTCAGACATCGGCAGGTACAGCCCCAGCGCGCCGCGCCGCCAGCGCACCCATACGAGGATCAGCAGGGCGCCCAGCAGCATGGCCGCAACGCCGACCAGCCCTGCCTCGGGGCCAAACGCGCCGCCTGTCAATGCCTGCGGGCCAACGGACTCGGTGGCGATAAACGTCACCTGATTGGCCAGCGTGCCGCTGACCGGGAAGCCAAATACGTTGCCCTGGAAGAAGTTCCAGGTGATGTGCACACCGATCGGGATCGCCAGCGAGCCGGTCAGCAGGTAGCCCAGCCCCAAGAGCAGGAGCCCCGCCAGCAGGATGTTGAAGGTGCTGATCGCGCTGGCGCCCGGGTTGGCCAGATGCCCCAACGCAAAGAACGCCGAGGAGAACACCCAACCTGCCAGCAGGCCACCACGCGGCCCGATCAGCTTGCGCAGGCCCTGTGCCAGGTTGCTCATGTGGTAGCCCCGGCTCAGCAGCTCCTCGTATATGCCGACGCATACAAAGCTCACCAGCCCGGCGATGATCCCGCCACCGAACGAGCCCGTCGAAGCCTGCAAAAAGCCGGTGACGCGCACCCACCCGAAAGCCAGCTCCGCCAGAAAGACACCGGTCATCAGCAGCGCACCCAGCAGCAGCCCGAAGGCCAGATCGGGTGCCCAGTGCGCATCGAAGCGCAGCCCGAAGTCCTCCAGGGGGCGGCGGTCGAACAGGCGGGCCGAGATCCAGACGCTCAGGAATACCACGAGCGCGACCGACAGCGAGGTCGCGGCGAGGATCACCGGCTGTGACTGGAAGAAGGCCACCATCTGCACATTGGACATGGTGGTCAGGTCCACAGCGCCGCTGAGCGCCACCACAGTAGTGATGATGCCCAGCACGATGAAGACGGGGATCAGCAGGATCAGCGCCAGCAGCGCCTGCAAAATCAGGCGCCAGAGCATGCGCACGCGCCTCTCATAAGGGTTGATGAAGATGCGGCCAACTGCCTCGATGATGTTCACCCTGTGTGCCTGTTCCCTATGCAAACCGGCGTGCGCGCCACAGCGGGGATCACCCCTTTTGGCGCGGGTAGGATTGTACCAGATGAAAGGGGTGGGTCGAAAGATGGGTTGGGAAGCAGGGAAAAACGCAGGGGCCGGCAGCTTGATTGCCAGCCCCTGCGACATTCGTGCACATGACAGGAGGCTCAGGCGGGCTCTTCCTCAGGGGAGAGCAGCGCCAGCAGGCCCAGCGTACCCATGTTGGCGAAGAGCAGCGGCGCCAGCACCGGGGCGCCCCGGATGAAGCGCTCGCCGACGAAAGCACCCGCTGCCGTGAGGTCATCGCCGATGTGCAGGACGGCGCCGACAACGCCAACCAGGATCAGCAGCAGCATGGTACCCAGGTAGGTGAACAGGTCCGCGCGGCTGGGCCGGTCGATGGCGCCCAGGATGACCGGCACAACCGTCCCGAAAATCCCGGCAATGGTGGGGATCCACAGCCAGGGGTTCTGGAAGTGCACGCGGGCATGGTCGAGCACACTGCTCAGCACGGTGGCCAGCGTGCCCAACCCTACCAGGAAGAAGTAGGCGCGCGTCTTGCTGTAGGGCAGCCTGAACCTGCGTCCCCCCAGCAGCACCAGCCGCCCGCTGTCTGCAGGGCGTTCGATCCAGGCGGCGCTGATGCCCAGCACACCCACCAGAGCAAAGGTCAGTGGGCCGAGGATGGGAGGGGCCCATACCAGCAGGCCCACGCTGACACGCTCGCCCGCAGGACCGCTGGGCAGCACCGCCCGCAGCAGATGGTAGTACGCCCCCAGCAGCCCTACCGCGATGCTGGCAACGAAGATCACGTTGGCGATCACCGTGGCCAGCGCGCGGCGGCGCAGGGCAATCAGCCCGGCCAGCAGCAGGAGCACGCCCGCCAGCGGCCCGAACACGATCGGGATCCATTCACGGAGAACGATTGTCCCACTGATCGAGTGCGCCAGGTAGATATCCACCCCCAGGAATATCTCGTTGATTGCCGCCATGATCAGCATGAGCTGATCACGGGTAAGCGGCAGGCGCACGCGGCGCAGGACCGGGAACAAGTCAGCCAGATGGTACATGGCTATTCGTCAATGCCCGCCGCTTCGAGCCTCTGGGCGGCCATCTCGCGCAGCTCGGCGAGATCGCTCAGCACCTCGTAAGCGCCGTGCCACTGGGTGTAGTCAGGCCCCTGCATCCAGACGCCGAACTTGGCCGTGCGGCCCCAGTGGTGCCACAGCTCGAAGTAGGTGTAGTCGATAGGCTCGTCGAACGGTGCAGCAGTCAGCAGGTCATGCTCCTGAAGCGGTGCCATGATGGTGTCACTCTCGCGCACCCACTCATTGACACGCTCGGTCGCGGTATCTGCCGCCGCGTAGAAGCTGTCGATGAACTCGCGGTTGTGGCACTCCAGGCAGACACCCTGCATCTGAACCTTGTTATCCTGCCAGGCCGGGCGGCGCTCGCTGATCGGCGAGAACAGGAACCAGGTCAGGCGGCTGCCAACATCATGCGTGGTTGCAGCGGTGCCAAACCCGCTGAAGTGGCAGGTTGCGCAGGTGGGCGCCGGGAAGTCCTCCACGCCCAGGGTACCGGCCTCCGCCTCCCAGTTCCAGGTGTGCCCCATGGTCATATAGGAGATGCCATGCGGCGACTCCTGGTAAATCTCCCACTGCGGGTGGTCAGGGCCGATGTGGCAGGCGTTGCAGGTCTCGGGCTTCCGGGCCTGCTCCAGGCTGAAGGTATGGCGCAGATGGCATTTCTGGCACTGGCCCACCGAGCCGTCCGGGGCAGGCCTGCCGACGTTATGGCACGTCTCGCAGGCAAAGTTGGTGATGTCCGGCCCCTCGATGGCGAACAGGGCATTGCGCGCCTTGTCGGGCGCGAACTGCCCCTCCGGGATCGCCTCGTACATCGCCAGGTGATCGGCACTCAACCCCTCGGTGCCCGCAAAGGCCACATAAGCGGGCAGACTGTGGCGGCTGGCATTGAACTGGGCCACCTCTGCCTGATGGCACTTGGCGCACATCGCCGTGGTCGGTGAGCGCAGCACCCAGGTGCCTTCGTGCTCAACCGAGCCTGCGTAGTTGGCCTCGACCTCATGGCAGTCGCGGCAGGCGACCTCCGCCGCGGCCATACTGCTGCGCCCGTATTGATCAACGATGCCCGGTGTATTGCGCTGGTGGCACACCACGCACTCATCGCTGCTGTTGGCGAGCGCATTAGGGGGGCGTCCATCGGCGGCTTCAGCCGGGGGGCGTGCGGACTGAGTCAGGACGCTGGCCAGCAGCGCCAGGCCCAGCACCACGATGACCGCCACAAGGCCAAGGATCGCCACACGAAAGGTGCGGATCGGCGACCTGGTCTCCGGTTCCATAAACTGAATTCCCTCCTCAAATGATATCAGGCGAAAGGGTACCTGGCCCCACCCTGCCTCGGGTCAGCCAGGCATTTGTGATGCTTTCATCTTACACCAGATACGGGGAAAACGGCCTTGATCTTAGTCAAGCCCAGGCGCGACAGGTTACGCGGGCGGGCTGGCCTGCCCAACAAGCGCGTGCGGATCAAAGCGCACCGGGGCGATGATGGCACGCGCCAGCAGTTTTTTATAGTCCTCGCGCGGAACAGGTATGGCGCCAAACTGCATCATATGGTCAGACGCGTATTGGCAGTCTATAAACTCGATGTGGTTCGCCTTGAGCAGTTCCGCCAGCGAGAGGATGGCAACCTTGCTGGCCTGGCTCACCCGGTAGAACAGGCTCTCCAGCGCGAACATGCCACCGATTGAGATGCCAAAGCCGCCGCCCACGAGCTGACCATCCTGCCACGCCTCGATGCTGTGCGCGATGCCCATAGCATGCAGCTCGCCATACACAGCAATGATGGTGGGGGAGATCCAGGTCACGCTGCGCTCCGCACAGCCCAGCATCACCTCACGGAAGGCGGTATTGGTGCGGATATCGAATGCCTTGTTTTTGGCATACTGCTGCACCCGCTTGGGCGCGTGGAAATCCCTGACAAACAGGACGCCGCGTGGGTCGGGGTCGTCCCATTCGATGCTGCCGCTGCGCCTGCCCAGCGGGAACCTGCCCTGGCAGTAATTCATGATCACCAGTTCAGGGGTGAATTCGAGCCGTTCGGTCAGCGCACAGATACCTGCATAAGGCTGGAGCGGACTGGCCAGAACGCGGGCGCCCGCCCTGCGCAGCGCTTTCAACCTCTCAGGAAGCTGGTACCGCTGCCTGCTGAGGAATGACTTAATGGGTTTCAGCCTGGCGATGATCGTGTTGGCCACTCGCAAGCCCTTTCGACTCTGGCACAGCCCACGGCCTTTGGGACACACCCGCCCCGGCGCAGAGAGTCTGGTCTGCCAGACCACCCGGCAGGGGCGGGCCACTCATGAGCAGTCGTATGCAGGCAGATGCCTATGGTTTATCCTGCGAACGCGGCCGGGCAGCCGACATGCCCAGAAAGACCAGCACCACCAGCACCACCGCCAGCACCATAATGATGGGCAGGGAGGACACCTGGCGCACCTCGGCGGGCTGCGCCTCGGGGGCAGGACTCTGGATGCTCAGGATGTATGCCACCACATCATCGATCTGCTGGCCGTTGAGCGGGCCGCCATATGCGTCGCCCCAGGCGGGCATCAGGCTGCCTTCAACACCGCGCTCGATGGTGCTGCGGGCAAACTGGCCGGGCTGGATCGAGGCGAAGGCGACCTGCAAGCTGGTGCCGGTGCGCCCCTCGCCGCTCTCACCGTGACACACGGCGCAGTTTTCCTGGAACAGCACATAGCCCTCGTTGGGGTCCCCGCTGACCTCGGCCACCGGCGGGATCTCCTGCGCGGGGGGGCGCGACGCGGGCAGCGGCGGCTCGGATGCCGTGTTCCAGGTATTGATGTAGGCGATCACATCGGCGATGTCCTGGTCGCTGAGCGGGCCGCCCTGCGCCTGGTCGAAGGGGATCATGAAGGTGCCCTGCACGCCGCCGCGGATCATCTGCTCCATCAGCACGCTCGGGGCGATGCTGGCAAAGACCTTCTCATTGAGGGCCGCAGCACGCCCGCTGCCCTGCTCGCCATGGCAGGCCAGGCAGTTCTCTGCATACACCTGCGCGCCCCGCTCCGGGTCTCCCTCGCCATCCTGCGCGTAAGCCGGGGCTGCGAGCAGCACGGCCCCGATCAGCGCAACGAACAGCATGTGAACCTTGCGTAGGTGCATAATCGCCTCCGGGCACTTGATGCATCAATCAAGATACAAATAGTCCACTAGACAGTCTGTGCATAGTCTATCATGTTCACAGGCCGGGCGCAGGCGCAGCGCCGCGATCCTCACACCCGCACGATCAGGTGCTCTGCGCGCGCCGGAAGGTTGCACAGGCCCGCGCGCAGGAACTCCGGGTACAGCCGAAGCGCCTCCAGCCCGTCCAGCCTGTGCCAGCCAAAGCGCAGGCGGGGACCTTCCTCACTGTCGAAAGTGCCCTCGCGCATGCGGAGGGGATGACGGTCCGGCAGGGTCACCAGATAATAGAAAGCGATCTCATGGATGGCGCGGTCCTTCTCATCGGTGAAGAAATACTCGCACATCCAGACCAGCCGCCCCACCTGCACAGTGATGCCCAGCTCCTCACGCAGCTCGCGGGCCAGCGCCATCCGCGAGTCTTCACCCGGCTCAATGCGCCCGCCGGGGAGCGCCCAATGCCCCTGCATGGCATGCAGCAGCACACGATCGTTGTCCAGCAGGATTCCAGCAGCACGCAGGTTCAGCTTCGCGGCCTGACGCCCGCTCTTGCCCTTCACTGCCGCATCCTCTCAAACAAAACAGGGGCGACCGGCCCGGATCGCCCCTCCAGTTGCTCCGGTCAGCGCGACGCCCGCCTACTGCCCGACCTGAAGCACATAGGCGATCAGATCGGCCAGCGTTTGGGCGTCGAGGCGCTCGGTGCCGTAGTTCTGCGGCATCAGGCAGTCGAAGCCCTCGCGGACATAGGCGCATGGCTGCACAATCGACTCGTGGACGTAGGCATCTGCCGAGGCGTAGCCATCGGGGATGCGCCCCAGCAGCCCCTGAACCGACGGGCCAGCACCCAGCGTGCCATCAATCGAGTGGCACGCGTTGCAGGCCAGGACGGCCCCATCCGGCCCCGGCGCCGTGCCCTGGAAGAGGGCCTCGCCGCGTGCAGCATCGCCCGCAGGCAGCTCGGTGGACGGATCATCGCCGACTACCGTAAAGCTGGGCGTAGGCGTCGGCAGCGGGGTCGGGATGCCCGCGACCGGCTGGGCACCTTCCTCGTACTGCCTGCCCCAGTTGAGCACAAAGGCCACCAGGTCCTCGACCTGATCAGGGCGCAGCGGGCCGCCGTAGTCCTGGCCCCAGGTGGGCATGGGCTGCGGGTAGGGCTGGCTCATGACAGGACGACCGGCGGAGATGGTCAGCTCGATGTAATCATAGAGCGTACCTGCCCAGCCTACCTCGGCCAGGCGCTGCCCATCGAACATGGCAGGCGTGTTGATCGCCGGCGCCACGCCGGGCAGACCTTCACCGTTGATGCCGTGGCAGCCGGTGCAGTTGCTGCGGAAGAGGGCCGCGCCGCGCATGATCGCGCGCGCCTCATACTGGGTGGTGAAGCTGGCCATCCGGGCTGGCTCGTTGACGCCCACCCAGCCAATCATCAGGATGATGGCGAAGAACACCACGGTGCCGATCAACGTACGCTGGTCGTAGGGCAGCAGCGTGGTGAAGAAGCGGCGCCAGCCGTTCCCCTCGACCTGCTCGGTCCCTTCGGGGGTTACATTTTCAGCCATGCTGTCTCCTACTCCTCCGAGCCGATGTACGCTTCGCGGTGCACCGGCACAAACTGCTCATTGGACTGGCGGCCTCCCTTGCCGTCATCCCAACTGATCACCAGGTTGACGGCCACCAGGTCAGGCTGAACCTGCTCCACAGTGAAGAAGCCCTCTACACCCGGCAGCCCACCTTTCTCAGGCGGTACCTGGCGAGCGTGTTCCAGCTCCCTCGCAAAGACCTCCATGACGTGATACAGCTCCGTGCCGCGCGGCACGATCTCGCGGAAGGCGTCCGCATTTATGGTGCCGTATGAAATCGCGGCTTCCAGCTCCTCGTAGGGGATCACACGCACAAGGCCCGGCTTCTCAGTGGGCGCCAATTCAAACATGATCTCCTGGTCGAGCGAGGACTGCACCGCGAAGTACGGCGTGCCCATCCAGCTGAAGATAACCATGATTGTGATGAACAACATCGACAGCGAGAGCGCAAAGCGGCGGCGCCCGTAATACCGGAACGGGCCAGTGTCGAAGTAGGGCATCACCATGAACATCACCAGCAGGATGCTTGGGATGATCACGCCCATCAACGTCTTGTCACCCAGCTTGAGCAGCCCCTGCGCCCAGTAGAAATACCAGGGAGCCACCGAATGGAACGGGGTGTTCAACGGGTTAGCGTGGTTCTCCAGCTTGGCGCTGTACAGGAAGGTCACCGCCACGATCAACAGCAGGGTCACCACGCCTGTCCACAGGATCTCCGAGGCTGCGATATCCGGCAGAAAGTACCTGCGCTCGTCGACCGGCACACGCTTGGCCGTGTCTTCCCCCACCTTTTCACGCTCGGGCGGGAGGCTGTGACCGTGCAGCACGACCTTGTAGTAGTGCACGAAAATGAAGATCAGCGTCAGCACAGGCAGGCCGATCACATGCAGCAGGTAGAAGCGCAGCAGGCCGTTCGGCCCCAGGTCGGGCGCGCCTTTCAGCATCAGGTTGGCGAACTGGCCCATGATAGGCGGTGGGGCCGCTTCAGCCATGCTAGCGCCGATGGTAACAGCCCAATAAGCCAGCTGGTCCCAGGGCAGCAGGTAGCCCGTGAAGCTCAAAAACAGGGTGAAGAACAGCAGGATAATGCCGGTCACCCAGGTGAACTGGCGCGGCTTCTTATACGATGCAGTGATGTAGGTGCGGATCATGTGCAGCGCAACGAACAGCACCATGGCCTCTGCGCCCAGCCGGTGCAGGTCGCGCATAAACTGCCCGAACGGCACATTGCTCAGAATTTGGAGCATGTTGGGATACGCGAGGCGTGTAGAGGGCGTATAGAACAGCATCAGAAAGATGCCGGTCAGCGCCTCGAGCACAAAGAAGTAGGTGCTCAACCAGCCCAGCCGGAAGCTGGGATACAGCCCGGTGATGTGCCGGTTGTAATATCCGGGGCGGATATGCAGCCAGAAGCCGTCGGCATGCGGCCGCAGACGCGGGTTAGGGCGCCCCGGCGGGTCACCGCGCAGCATCGAGCGCAGATCGGCAACATTCAGGCCGGGCGTGAGACGCAGGACAACGTCGTCGACGGTCTCCAGCACAGCCGTCTTGAGGCCTTTCTCGCGCAGGAGTTTAAGAAACGGCAGGTCTTTCAGGTCAAAATTGGATTCCATGCGCCTATCTCCTCAACGGACCCCCTCGCCTAAGTGAGGGGCGCAGATCAGCAGATCAGACTTCGCCCCGGCGGGCGGAGCGAACGGCCTAGCCGTGTGGTTTGCCGTTAATGCGTTTGCCGGTGTCGATGAGAATCTGCGCAGTCTCCGGCGGGAGCAGCACGGCTTCACCCGTGTCGGGCGTTTCGGCAATGATGTTGCCGTCAACGTCGATACCGCGCACGATAAAGCGATCCAGCGAGCGCGGTGCCGGGCCTTCGATGTAAGTGCCGTCCTTCTGGAATTTCGAACCATGACACGGGCACTCGAAGCGGTCGTTCGCCGGGGTCCATTTGTACAGACAGCCCAGATGCGTGCACACCTTATAAATAGCCAGCACGCCCTGCCCTGTGTTCGACAACCAGAAGCGGCCTTCCGGGTGATCCTCGGGCGGCGCCGTTTCCGGGGGGATGACGGAGGTGTTCAGCCGGAACTGCCCACCGAACTCGCCCTCACGGAAACGCGGGAATGCATACCACAGCACAGCGCCGGTGCCACCCCCCAGCATGAGGGTTATGGAAGCGCCCCAGATATACGACAGGAACTCGCGGCGGTTCATCGGAGCCGGGGCATTGACCGTTGTCTCTGCCATAAGGCGTTCTCCTAGTTCTGTGTAATCCATCACTCTGCGTGCTGCCCATCCAAAGGATGGGTGCCCGGCATATTGATTGGTCTGTGATTGTGGTCGCAGGATCAGGGTACGCGGCACCCCCACAAGGTTTCTAGACAAATATTATCCTTATGGGGGTCTATAATGGAACTATAGCGCAGGGGCGCGTGCCTGTCAAAGAATTCACAAATCCATGACGGCCCCTCGATGCTCCCCCTCCAGCGGCCTGCAGCTTCTCGACTGAACCGAGGCTGCGAGGTACATTCTACTGATAATTCGCACGCTGCCAAATTGCGTGCCAAGCCTGAGTGTCTGATTACACAAGCCCATGCAGGGGAGCGCTCTCCATTGAGCCGGTGCGAGGAGAACGCCTGCGGTGAGCACAGACCTTTCAGAGGAGCCACACACCCGACCTGACCGCGCGAACCCCTCCCCATGCGGAACAGAGATGAGAACCGGCAAGCCGGGTTCCGGGGGGTGAGGCCAGGCCCAAGAGGCCGCCGGGTGTGATCGGCCCTGCTCACTGCCCCCTGTAATATCGGACGCTCTCGTATCTATCCCCCGTTATTAAGGAGGCTGCTCTCTATGCTGCTGGCCATCGACATTGGCAATACCAACATCCACTTCGGGATGTATGATGGCAGCACCTGGTGCTGCACCTGGCGAGCACGAACTATCCATGACAAGATGAGCGATGAATACGCCGTGCTGCTGCGCAGCTTCTTCGAGGAGCAGGGCCTCACGCTTGCCGACGTCGGGGACGTCGTGATGGCCAGCGTGGTGCCCAACCTGACCAGCACCTTCATCGAGATGGCCCGTCGCTACCTGAAGTGCGACCCGCTCAACGTGACCGCAGAGGTGAAAACAGGCATCCAGGTGCTGATCGACTCCCCCCAGGAGATCGGGGCGGACCGCGTGGTGAACGCCGCCGCCGTCAACAAGCTGTACGGCGGACCGGCCATCGTGGTTGATTTTGGCACGGCCACCACATATGACGTGATCAACCGCAGGGGTGACTACGTCGGCGGGGTGATCACCACGGGTATCACCCTGGCCCATGATGCGCTGGTCAGCCGGACCGCCCAGCTTCGCAAGGTGGACCTGGCCGCGCCCCCGTCTGTGATCGGGCGGAGCACCGTGCATGCCATGCAAAGCGGGCTGTTTCTGGGCTATGTAGCAGCCCTCGAAGGGCTGGTGATGCGCATCAAGCAGGAGCTGGGCGAGCCGGACGCGCGAGTCATCGCCACCGGGGGGCTGGCTCCGCTGTTTGCGGAGCAAACGCCTGCGATCGACGAGATCGCACCAAACCTGACCCTGGATGGCCTGCAGATCATCCACGCGATGAACCGCCCGCGCACCTGATCGCCGGGGGCAGCAGAGCATCCGCGCTTGTTGATCGCAAGTGCCTGCTGCTACACTATCGGTCCATCCACCAGCATCAATCTCGAGATGGGAGGCACTCTAAATGATGGCCGATCTGAGCGTTCGCAAAGTGTCCACGGAGGCCGAGAGGCAGGCCTTTCTGCGCATGCCGTGGCAGGTGTACCGGGACGATCCGAACTGGGTGGCCCCACTCTGGAAGGAGCATGTCAACTTTTTTGACCCCGCCCACAATATGGAGCTGCGCCACATTGACATGGAGAGCTACGTGGCCTGGCGCGGTGACCAGCCGGTAGGCACCATTATCGCGTTCATCAACCATGCCTACAACGAAGGTCAGGGGGAAAACGCGGGCTGGTTCGGCCAGTTTGAGGTGCTGGAGGATGAAGAAGCCGCCCACGCGCTCCTGAAGACTGCCGAGGACTGGGTGCGCGCCAGAGGCGCGAATAAGATCATGGGCCCGGCCCAGTTCAGCAGCAACGGCGAATGGGGCCTGCTGATCGAGGGGTTTGACACGCCCCCGATGATCATGATGACGCATGCCAAGCCCTATGCCCAGCGTTTCGTGGAGAGCTACGGCTTCCAGAAAGCGATGGACCTGTGGGCCTGGTACTTCGATACAGAGAAGTTCGGCGGGCGCAAGGCGGATAAACTGCCGGAGAAGATCGTGCGGGTCGCCAAGAAGGTGCAGCAGCGGTACGACTATCAACTGATCAAACCCAATATGCGCGATTTTGAACCCTGGGTTGAGAAGATCAAGCGCATCTACAACGCGGCCTGGGAGAAGAACTGGGGTTTTGTCGCCCTGAGTGACGAGGAGGTCGAACATCTCAAAGAGAACCTCAAGCCGATGGTCGACCCGCACATCGTCTGTTTCATCGAGCATAAGGGGGACACGGTCGCGTTCGCGGCCCCGGTGATCAACCTGTATGAGCCGCTCAAGAAGGTGCGCGCCAAGCCCGGCGAACCAGCCTGGTGGCAGCTTCTGCGCCTGATCTGGCACTGGAAGATCGCGGGGCGCAGCAGGAGTGTCCGCGTGTTTTTGATGGGCATTCTGGAGGAACATCGAGGCAAAGGGATGGATGCTCTGTTATACTATGAGATGTTGAAGGCCGGGATGACTGCCGGATACCGCGATATCGAGATGTCGTGGATTCTGGAGACGAACGATATGATGAATCGCAGCATCGCCCTGTTGGGAGCGGAACGCTACAAGACCTATCGCGTGTATGAAAAGTCGCTGGCCTGATTGACCGAGAAGCGGAAAGCAGAGCGAAAATGGCCAAGACGCCGATCGTCCTGATCGACGACGAGATCCAGACCGTTTCGATGCTCAAGTCTTTCCTTGAGCTGTTTAACTACGAGGTACACGGCGCCAAGACCGGTATGCAGGGCATCAAGGCTGTGGCGGAGGTAAAACCCGCTGCCGTAATCCTCGATCTGATGCTGCCCGACGTCGACGGGCTGGAAGTCTGCCGCACGCTGCGCACCAGCGGCCCCACCAAGGACCTGCCCATCCTGATCCTCTCGGCGCGCTCCTCGCGCGATGACGTGCGGCGCGGATACATCGCCGGGGCCACTCGCTATCTCAAGAAGCCGGTCGACCTCGACCAACTGGCGCATGAGCTGGCTGAAGCAGTCAGCATCGGCACGCACCGGCCGCCGCCGGAGGCACGCCAGTTCGAAGACGCTGTGCGGCCTGCGCCGGGCCTGATGCGCGGCGGCACCATCCAGGCGGGCATCTCAATGCCGGTTACCAGCAACAACGTCGATTTCGTGATCGGCGGCGGCCGCGAGCCGCAGCAAACTCCTCCGGAAAAGGAACAGCCCGGCCCTGACCAGCCGCTGCCGCGCCCGCGCGAGGAGCGGGTTGAGCGCGCTGTGGATGCCCAGGCTGCGCAAGCCGCCCAGGCGGCACAGGCAGCCCGCAAGCGCCCCCCTTACGACCCAGAGTCCGGCCCGGATACCGTGCGCCTGCCGGGGTTGTACATCAAACGCGAGCGCGACCAGACCGACCCGGGCAAGGAGAGCGCAGCCGATCAGGACGAGGGTGAGGACGCACAGGACGACCCTGACGCAGCGTATTTCAGCGATGAGCCGGACTCGCCTTCGGGGGGATCACCTGCGCCTGATACGAACCGCCTGCAGCGGCTCCCACCCAGCAAGAAGGATAAGATGTGAGCGTGCGCTTTCGTGTGGACCGGTGATCTTAACAGGGGATTATGGCGGCTGTGGATGCAGCCGCCTTTTCGTGTATAAAGGGTGCCCAATCTGGCTTGACAATCTGGGCAGGTAAACAAAACGGCTGCCGTTTGGCAGCCGCTGTTGGTTTGCTTGGAAGCGATGGGTGGCTTAGTAGCCCACCGCCGCAGCAGGCGCGTAGCGCGTACGGTACTGCATCTCGCGCGAGGCACGCTGCACATCGGCCAGGTTGCGCTGGTAGAGCTTCATCAGCTCTGCCTCAGAACCGCCAAAGGCAGCCAGAACAGCGCTGGCATCCATCGCAGAGAAGGCATCCCGGCACAGGCGGGTATCCAGGCGCAGCGAACGGCGCAGGCGGCGCATAGTCAGCACCAGCGCAGCGACACGCTCATCACTGGCAGGCAGTGTATTCAGATAAGCAACAAGCTCGGACCAGCGCTCGCCACCCTGCTCACGCATGCGCTGGACACCGTACTGAGGATAATAATTCGCGGCATAAAGGGCCATGCCTGCCACTCCCACCATGTGCTGGTTTGCAAGTTATCTAATTCTAGTGCCAGCCCTACCCCGCTGACAATACAGGAAGCATTGCTGTTTGGTTAGGATTTCGATAGAAAATCCAGAGGGCTGGCTGCGGTAAGAGCAGACGCTGCCAGGAACCCACATCCGCTTTGCGGCGTGACAAAGCACCGCCTGTGGCGGAAAGGAGATTCATACTGTCCAGATTGTGTCACGTTCAGACACTTTCGTCAATCTGACATATTCCTTACAAATTTCTGACAAAATCATAATAATCAACCAGGCAACCCCGCCAGTGTGGAAGCACTTCCGCATCCCGGCTGCAAAGGGCAAACTACCCGGTGCCCGATCGGATGGATTTTGTTAGACGAATGTTTGAATGAGCACCAGAGTTGGCCTCAATAGGCCAGCAGGAAGGCGATATCGTTCACGTTGGTGCCGGTGGGCCCGGTATGGATCAACCCGCCTACCTGCTCGAAAAAGGAATGGCTGTCATTGTTGTTGAGGTACTCCTGCGGGTCCAGCCCGAGTGCGCGGGCGCGGGCGCAGGTTTCGCCGGTCACAATCGCCCCGGCTGCATCGGACGCGCCATCGACGCCATCGGTCGCAAAGGAGGCCAGCGCAACTCCCTTGATCCCGTCCATCGTGATCGCGGCAGACAGCGCCAGCTCCTGGTTGCGGCCGCCCTTCCCCGAGCCATGCACCGTTACTGTGGTTTCGCCGCCGATCAGCCAGCAGCACGGTTTATCGGGGCGCCGGGCGAGGTCGTGAGCCATCACCCCCAGCCCCAGCCCGATCAGGCGTGCCTCACCCTCCACGCCCATCTCAAACCCGACCACCTGCCAACCCGCACGCGCGGCGATCTGGCGTGCTGCCAGCAGCACCTGGCGGTTGCTGCCGATCAACAGGTTGTTCACGCGCGCCAGCACAGGGTCACCAGGTTTGAGCGTCTCGGGATGCACGCCGCGCGCTCCCGCCTCGAGATGGGCGGTCACGGCAGGCACCAGGCTGCTGACATTGTATCTGCGGATCACGTCAAGTGCGTCGTCATAGGTGGATGGATCAGACGCGGTGGGACCTGACGCAATTGTGTCCAGCGAATCGCCTACCACGTCCGAGAGGATGAAGGTCCACACAGCCGCCGGAGCAGCCAGGCGGGCCAGCCCACCGCCCTTGAGCAGCTCACAGTGCTTGCGCACGATATTCAGCTCGTGGATGGGTGCCCCAGCACGCAGCAGCGCCTCGGTGACCAACCGGACATCCTCAAGTTCCAGGTCACCAGCAGGGAGCATCAGGTGTGCCGAGCCGCCCCCTGAGAGCAGCACCAGCACCTTATCGTCCTCCCCGGCCCAGCGCGCCACATCGGCGATGGCGCGCGCCGCCACCAGGTTGCGCTCGTCGGGCAGGGGGTGCGCCACCGGAAAGGCGCGGAAACGGGCGGGCTGCTCGGTGAGCCGGGCCAACCGCTCAGGCACCACGGCTACCGCCCCATCCACGATCGGGCCGTCGTAGAGGGCAGCGGCTTTCGCAGCCATCTCCAACGCCGCTTTACCTGCCCCCACAATATAGGCTGGGCCGCCATCGTTCAGGATATGCGGCCAGTTGGCAGCCAGCGCGCGCGCCGGATCAGCTGCAGCCATCGCTGAGTCGATCAACGCGCGGATGTGTTCCATGTAGTCCTCGTAGCGCAGAACGGACATGGCGTCTATCACCTGCCAGGGTTGTTCAAGGTACATGCCGGGTGCAGGAGCACGATGCTGCCTGCGATCAGGGCGTGCCGGGCTGCTCCGGCCGCACTGCTTGCGCGGCGTTTGAGGCAGCCTGCACAGGGGACATATTCTCCAGCAGCACTTTTTCCAGCGCGTCCTGAATGGCCACCCCGCTTATGGCCACCAGCGCCGCATCGGGCAGCGGGCGTGCTGCAGTGAGCAGTTCGTCCGCAAAGGGAACGTAGCTGTCGCCCTCAGGCCACAGACTGAAAGCGGCGGGCTGGCTGGGCAGCCAACCCGCTTCGCTGGTATAGACGCCCTGGTTGGATGGGTCCATCAGGAACTCGAGCAGCGTCAGAGCCGCCGTCTGGCGCTCGGGGTCGCGCGCCGTCAGCACCCACATCCAGCCGGTGGCGATTGCCGCGGGCTGCCCATCTACCGTTGGGATGGGGATGGGGCGTGTGTTGCGTACCTCGGAGCGCCCGGCCAGGTACAGGGTCGAGGTAACCACCGCCAGGCCGCCCTGCCGTTCGCGGTAGGCAGCCCAGGTGTTGGCCGGATCCGAGACCTGGAAGGCGGATGTCTCAATCACCCCGGCTTCGAGCGCGGCGGCATAGAAATCCAGCACGCGCGTGAGCGCCGCCGCGTCCAGTTGGGGCGCGTTGTCCTCACCCACTAACGTCCCGCCGGTTGCCAGGTACTGGAGCAGTGTCGTATTGTTGACGCTGCCCAGCGGTGCTGCCGGGAACACGAACGGAACTGGGCTTTCAAGCACGGCTTCAAACGTGGTGGGCGGCTCGCTGAAAATCGTATCGCGGTAGACGGCATGGCGTACTTCCAGCACATAGGGTACGCCGACCAGTGCATCACCCACCGAGCCGATCTGTGTGGCAACCGGGTACAGATCGGCAGCTTGTGCAGCGTCCAGCAAGGAGGCCAGGGGAAGGATCAGACCTTCCCGTGCGGCGGTCACCATCCCATCGCGGTGCATCAGGGCAAGGTCAGGCACCACACCGGGGGCGACCGGCGGCGCGCTGCGCAGATAGGACAGCATGCCCCCCACCCCTGTGATCCGCTTGGGATACACCTCAACCTGGATATCAGGATAGGCTTCATCAAAGGCGGCAAGCTGGTTCAGGAATGCCTGACCGGCGCTTGTCTCACTGGAGGGGGCCAGGGTTTCGGGCATCCAGACAGTCAGCACGAGCGCCTCCGGCGCCGATGCAGGCTGCTCCGCATCCGGGGTTTCTATGGCAGGGGGCGGTGTGGTGACGGTCGCCCCGGCTGGGGCCGGTGGGCTGGGAGTCTGGGTCAGGTCAGGCAGGGCCAGCACATCACACCCGGCCAGGGCCAGGGCTGCGCCGAGCAGTGCAGCGGTGATCCATCTAATACGCACGATTGAAGACTCCCCGGGGACAATGCCTTGCTTCATCACACCCATTATAACCACCCACCCTGCCTACGCCAGCAGGCAGGGCACAGGCACCCACCCAGGAGCCGGAACCGTACATTTCGAGCACAGTTCCGCGCGGCAGGCAGACGTTAAGGGCAGAGGCAGGCTGTCCACGCCCCTGCACCTCAGGCCCGGGTAGTATGCACGGCGCCACATCGTCGGGCAGGCGGCGGTTGAACAAAGCACAGTCTCAGGTTACCATGAGACAGCCCCACCCGGTATGGATTCTGCTGAGTCAGGTAGATGCGAGACCCGATGCCTGCCACCCGGCGGCCAGCGCCGCCCTCATTGAACAGCCCCAAGCATGGCAAGAAAGACCCATGCGTGTGAGTAAAGCCGCCCCCAGCAAAACCACCTACCAGCGCCTCCAACGGGAGGTCATCCGGCCTGGACTGTGCACACACTGCGGCACCTGTGCCGGGCTTTCACGTGGCGCACTCAGCATGCACCAGGGCCCCCACGGTCCCCTGCCTAGCCCGACGGGACGCGGGCAGGTGGAACTGCCGCCCTACGTGCTGGAAGCCTGCCCCGGGCGCAGCATCGATTACCCGGCCTTATATAAAAGCACCTTTGACGCTCTACCGGAGAACTGGCTGCTCGGCCCGTTCCGACGCACCTACCGGGGCTACCCGGCCAGTGAAGACAGCGGCATGATCACCAGCATCCTGCTTCACCTGCTGGAGACTGGCCAGATCGAAGGGGTGATCGCTGTGCGGCAGGGCACTCCCCAACCCTGGGAGGCCGCGCCGGTGATCGCCACAACCCCGGAGGAACTGCGCGCCTGCTCCGGGAGTGTCAGCCACCCAGTGCCGGTCAATACAATCCTGGCACAGGTCGCGGAGTTTGAGGGGCGGTTGGCCTATGTGGGCCTGCCGGATCAGGTCGCGTCGATCCGCGCGCTGCAGGCGCTGGGACACCCGGCTGCCAACAAGATCGCGCTGATTGTGGGACCTTTCTCCGGCATCAGCGTCTCGTTTGCGGCAGTGCTGCGTCTGCTGCGCTCGCGCGGCGTGCGCAGACTCGATCAGGTCAGCGCACTGCGCTACAGCTCCGGCCAGTGGCCCGCCGAGATCGAGATCACGCTCAAAGACGGGCGCGTCCTGCAGGCCGGAAAGCGCGCCTATCACGCAACACTGCCTTTCTACTACTCGCGAGGCAGCCTGTTTTCCGTGGATTATGCCAACGAGCTGACCGACATCTCGGTCGGCGTCGCTCGCATCCCGGCCAGCGCGCCCGCCGGACGCAGGGCGTCACTGGTCGTGGCACGCAGCGAGCGGGGGGAAGCCCTGATCGACGCGATGTGCGCCGGCGGTCTGCTCCGCCTGGAGGGGATCAGCCCTGACGAGGCGCTGGCGCTGCATGGGCACATGCTGGAGTTCAAGAAGCTGGGGGCATTCGCCCGCATCGGCTGGCGGCGCGCGCTGGGCCGCCGCGCCCCTGATTATGGCTATCGACCAGCCCGCATCTCCCTGCGGCGCCGGCTGGTTGAACTGCTGCTCGGGGGGCTGCTGACCCTCAGTGGGAGCTGGGTCGCCCGCCGCATGGTCGACCTGCTGCCGCTCTGGATCATCAGCCCGGCGCTTGACGGGATGCGCACGCGCTGGCAAACGCGCTCCGAGGGGCGCGGAGCAGCCCCCTATCCGGTGCATCCGATCTCGCGCAAACGACGCTGAGGGGCTCATCAGCCCCGCCAGCCTGGAAAGCAGCAAGAGGCGAGCCCTAGCAGGCTCGCCTCCTTTGTACGGCTGGATCGCGCTTTTCCAGCATTACGCGATGGGCTGCCGGATCACTGTGCGCAGCTTTTCAGGTGCGGTCCTGCGTGGATCGCCCAGGTAAATCTCGTGATGCTTGCCACGCAGGGTATGCCCGCTCTCGCTGATGAACGCATGCAGCCGTGCGATGGTGGGCGCCTCGGCTGCGTAGGGGCCGATGTGCATGATCTGTGCCGCCAGCCCTTCGTGGTAAATCTCCAGGCGGATGCTGCCCAGCGCGGGCAGGTCCTTCTTACGACGGGCTTCCTGCAGCGCCTGCTCCACATGATCAGGCGTCACAAACTCAGGCTGCATGATCATCGCCGTCCACTGCCAGGCCCCCTTGTTCTCCGTGCTGAAGTCGCGCATGTCTTCCACCCACCACAGGCCTTCCAGAGGCATCACCGTGTAATCCATACCAGCCGCGCCCTTCTTCAGCATGAACTTGAGCGTGTAGGAGAGCGCATAGAGCGCTTCAATTGCCTCAACATAGGCCTTCGCCGTGTTCGGATCGCCCTGCCCGTCGATCATCAGGAAGGCCAACGGTGGCACGTCGACGAGAACCGGCGCCTTTATAGGAGGATTGTACAGGTGCTTCAGGTCTTTCTTCAGGTCGATCTTCGCCATATCCACCATCCTTGTTTTCGGTAAGGCTGCCCCTGGCATCAGGCCTTGACCACCGGGAACTGCAGTTCCGTGACCGGCTCCTGACCGCTGTCTGCGCCGCGCAGATAGACCTCGCGCGGCGGCCCGACGACGCGGTAGCCGTTCTGCTCGATCCAGCGCCCCAGCTCCATATATGCTGCGCTGAGGCCGTCATAGCTCCCAACATAGATTGTGCACGCCGCCGCCGGCACGGCGGGGATATCGCGCACGGTCAGCACCTCGCCCTCGCCAAACGGCAGTGACTCCGGGACCTCGCCCGCGACCGGGTAGACCAGCTCGACGTTGAAATGCGCGGGATCCCACTCCTCATCCAGATACAGCGTGAAGCATGGCGCGCTCTCATCAAGGCCGCGCTGGCGCAGCGCCCCATATGAGCGGCCCCACAGCGGCCCGAACTGATCCGTTGAAGTCAGCGTTGTACGGTAGATCAGTGCTTTAGTTCCTTCCAATGCCTTGATTACCACTTCCTGCTCTGGCATCTTGCCCTCCTGTTCGATCAGCCGCAGTCGTGCCTCGACCCGTCCCAGGCGCTCCTGCTCCTCCTCGACGCGCTGGGCGATCTCTGCCCGCTTGAGCTGCAGCATGCCGCGCAGTTCCGCCGGGCTGACCGCCTCGTCAAGCAGCCGCGCTATCTGCGGCAGCGCGAGGCCGAGGTCCTTGAGCACCAGGATGCGGTTGAGGCGTGGGAGCTGTGCCGCGCTGTAGTAGCGGTAGCCCGTCTCAGGGTCCACCTGCGCGGGCGGCAGCAGCCCAATATCGGCGTAGTAGCGCAGCGCCGAGACGGGCACGCGGCTGAACCGTGAAAAGTCACCGATCCTGAACAGACTCATCCGGTGGCGTCCCACCTTTCCTTCGAAGGATATCTATAGAACAAGTGTACAGTCTCAAGCGGCTTGAGAGTCAAGAGGGAAGTCAATCATAGGCCATGAAAATCGCTGTGAATCCAATCATGTGTGTCCAGTGACGAACGACTGACCAGATCATGCAATCCGGCGATGCCACGCGGCGCGACTCCATGCTATGCTGTTTCTGGATTTTACCCCCACTTGGTTTGAGGATGGCACTATGCAGGTCAGTCAAGAGCCCCCAGCGCACAGCGATCCGCACCAGGGGCGCATGCTGGTGTACGACAACGGGGACGCGGTATTGCAGGTGGATACGCTGAACGTCAGAATGACGGAGACGGCTGTGCGGCGCCTGCGGGAACTGCTGAGCAGCCAGACAGACGGTAAGTTTTACGAGGATGCCAAGAACCGGCATGCGTTTTCGGTGCAGTGGAAGGATGGCCAGTGCGAACTGGTACGTTCGCGCAAAAGGCAGAAGAGCTGCCTGACTACTGGGCTGGGAACACTGGCACTGCTGGGGCTGGTCAGCCAAAGCGAGCTAGGGGTCACGATCGGACTGATGGGTGTAGCTTATCTGGTCGGCGCCCTGCTAAATGCGCTCCCCCAGCGGCTTGCAGCGAGCCTACCAGCCGAGCGAGTCGCACGCCTGATCGAGGAGGCGGATGCATTTATCGCAGAAACTGCCGCCAGGCAGCCCCGCTATCACTACCGCGATCCCTTCGAGTATTACTACGGCACCCCGTATCCCGCGTGCGAGGAGGACGATGACCCACCACAGCAGGCCAGCAATGAAATTGATGACGCGATGAACACACTGGGCTGGATATTACTCTCCGACGATCTTGCGGATGATGACGTGGATTTCTTCGACTGATTGAAGGCCGAATCAGGGCTGCCGCAGGGGATAACTAGCCCATCCCCTGCGGGCTTCCGCCTGCCCGGCCTGTTATGCCGATCGGAACTGCCCAGGTGCACCCACGATCACCCATTTGCAGGCCGGTCGCCCGGCCCACACTGACCGCGCAGATAGGCCCAACTGATGCAGGTGCTCTCATCCGGGAAGACGCAGACACCACACTGGCCCCCGGCGGGCTGGTCGTGGATCTCATAGCGGTAGCCCTGGCTCTCGCAGAAGAGAGCCGCCGGGTTGGCATCACCCAGGCTCAGCTCGGAGACAGTGCCTGTCTCCACGATGCTCCCGGTGCTGTCCACGTTCGCCTGCCAGCACAAACCCGTCGCTGTGTCGCCAATTGATACGTGGTAAAGGGTATCGGGACCTGCGGCCTCCGGGTAGGTGATGCTCATGATCGAGCTGCCTGACGCGAAGAAATAGTAGACGAATCCCTCCGGCAGATCGGAAGCGCCTGTGTCTACTGTCCAGGTCACACCGGGCGGCGGCGAGATGCCATACGCGCCCTCCTGCAGAAAGCCAAGCACGGCCTCCTGAGCCTTCAGGACGGGGGCAGGCACCTCGGTCTCGCTGGCGGGCAGGCTCTCCTCTGGCGGGCCACCAGCAGCCGGGGGCGCAGAACACCCCACCAGGATCAGCAGCAGGAGGCTCACCCCTGCGGTACAGGACAGGACCTTCCAGCGGATCATGGTATCCTCCATTCTGGTCAACCAGGCAAATGGACCGGTAGGCACAGAACCGGCGAGTGCTTCGGGGGGGCTCCAGCACAGTATGTGGCCCGCTGCTGAACATGCAAGCGGTTCTCAGGCGCTTGTGAAACCCTTAACTATAGCCTATCACAGCAATGGACGTCTTATGCTGCAATCTGTCTATGGATATTGATAACTGTTTTCGATGGACACGCTGTTCGTTTTTGAGGTATTACCAGGTGTCTAGCACGGGTGCCTGAGACTGTGTTATAGTACCTCGCTGATAAGCTTGGCGAGTTCACCGGCAGTTGTACAAACTGCTCCATTCAAAAGAGTGCAGGCATGATCAACCACATGGGGCTCTCGGTCGTTATACCTGTGTATAACGAGGAAGAGAACATCGAACCCTTGCACGATGAATTAGCGGCAAAGCTCCAGCTACTCGGGGTTGCCTACGAGGTGATCTTTGTCAACGATGGCAGCAGGGATGGGAGCCTGAATAAGCTCATGCAGCTTGCCCAGAATGGTGCGGGCGGGGTACAGGTCATCGACCTGCGGCGCAATTTTGGCCAGACTGCCGCCATCGCTGCCGGCATCGACCATGCTGCCGGGGACATCGTGGTGCTCATGGACGCCGACATGCAGAACGATCCGGCGGATATTGCCAGCCTGCTCACGAAGATCCAAGAGGGTTATGATGTCGTCAGCGGATGGCGCCGTGACCGCAAAGATGTCTGGCTCACGCGGCGCCTGCCATCGATGATCGCCAACCGGCTCATTTCAATAGTCACCGGCGTTCACCTGCATGATTATGGCTGCACGATGAAAGCCTACCGACGCGAGATCCTGGATGAAATCCGGCTGTATGGCGAAATGCACCGTTTTATCCCGGTGTTTGCTGCAGCGGCGGGCGCTACTATCACTGAAATCGTCGTCAACCATCGACCCAGGCTGCGAGGAAAGAGCAAGTACGGGATTGGCCGCACCTTCAAGGTGATCCTCGATCTGCTCACGGTGAAATTCCTGCTGGATTACCGGACCACCCCCATGCATCTGTTCGGTGGTGTCGGTTTAAGCATGATTGTGATGAGCTTCCTGATCATATTCGCCGCCTTCCTGAACAAGTGGTTCAACGGCATCTCTCTGATCCAGACCCCGCTGCCCCAACTGGCGGCCACTTTTCTCTCGCTCGGTTTGCAGTCGATTCTGCTGGGCCTGACCACTGAGGTCATGGTACGCACCTATCACGAGTCGCAGGCGAAACCCACATACGTGGTGCGGAAAGTTTTCAAGGGCGACAAGAACTGATTATGTGTGGCATCTGCGGCGTTATTCACCAGGAGCGACAGCGCCCTGTTGACCCAGATAACTTGCGGCAAATGACCGACTGCATCCGGCATCGAGGGCCGGACGCAGAAGGGTTTTACCTTAATGGACGGGTCGGGCTGGGGTCACGCCGCCTGAGCATCATTGATCTCTCCAGTGGAGACATGCCGATCTATAACGAGGATCGCTCGATCATCATTGTCTTCAATGGGGAGATTTACAACTTCCACCACTTACGCGAGCGCCTGGTCGCAGCGGGCCACGGGTTCTATACCAACTCTGATACCGAAACAATCGTCCATGGCTACGAGGAATGGGGTACAGGCGTTGTTGAACGCCTGAACGGTATGTTTGCCTTTGCGCTCTGGGACTCTAAACAGCAGCGCCTCCTGCTGGCCCGGGATCGAACCGGTATCAAGCCCCTCTACTACGCAGAACTTGACGGCACGCTTGTGTTTGGCTCGGAACTCAAGACAATCGTCACCTACCAGGGTTTTGAGCGGCGCATCAACCGGGCAGCGCTGGATGCCTACCTCACGTTTGAATACGTCCCTACCCCGCTCGCGATCTTCGAGGGTGTCCACAAGCTGCCGCCCGGCCATCTGCTGGTCTGGCAGGACGGCCAGTGCCATATGGAAGAGTACTGGGACCTGCACCTGGAATCCAGTGAGGAGAGCACGGCCAGGTCGGAGCGGCAGCACACTGAGGAGCTGCGGCAGGCGCTCCTGGAAGCGGTCGAGATGGAGATGATCGCGGATGTTCCGGTGGGTGTCCTGCTCAGCGGGGGCATTGATTCGAGCACAGTCGCCGCGATGATGTCCAGAGTGGCGCCGGGCCGTGTCAGCAGTTTTTCGATCTCCATGGAAGACAAGTCCTTCGATGAATCGAACTACGCGGCGCTGGTTGCCAGACACCTGGGAACCCAGCATCGCGCCCTGCTGGTAACCTCACAGGACCTGCTCAATCTGGTGCCAGACCTGGGGAAGATCGTCGATGAGCCCCTGGCCGACTCGTCGATCATCCCAACCACCCTGCTCTCGCGATTCGTCCGCGAACATGTCAAGGTGGCTTTAGGGGGTGATGGGGGCGATGAGCTGTTTGCAGGGTACAGCACACTCCAGGCGCACCGCCTGATGGCCGGTTTTGAGCGGGTGGCACCGCGCTTCATCCGCAAGGGAATGCTGCCCTGGCTGGCACAGCGGCTGCCCACCTCGTTTGACAATATCAGCCTGGACTTCAAGCTAAAGCGGTTTGCCAGCGGGGTTGATCTGCCCGCCGCGCTGCGCCACCAGAAATGGTTGGGTTCCTTTACAACCCAGCAGAAACACACCGTGCTGCAGCCCGAATATCGGCGTGCGGAGGCAGACACCTTTGCGATTGTCCATGAGAAGCTGGCCGACTGCAAGGCTGATCATCTACTCAACCGGGTGCTTTACCAGGATATGAAGATGTACCTGGAAGGCGATATTCTCCCCAAGGTAGACCGGGCCAGCATGTCCGCCTCTCTGGAGGTGCGTGTCCCTCTGCTTAATTCTCTGATGCTGGACTTCGCGGCACGGCTGCCACACCGTTATAAGCTGCATGGGCTTACCACCAAATATCTTCTGCGGCAGGCAGCGGCAGACGAACTACCGCCCGAAATCCTGAAGCGCGGCAAGAAAGGCTTCAACATCCCCGTAGCAAAATGGATTGCAGGCCCTTTGCTTGAATTCACCCGTGACCTACTGCACCCGGATCGCATCACACGCGAGGGCATCTTTAACGCGTCCGCAGTCGAAACCCTGCTCGATGAACACCTTGCCCGCAAGCGCGATCATCGCAAGCTGCTATGGACGCTGCTCACCTTTGAAATGTGGTACAACGAATGGGTGTAGGTGTCCGCGCTTTGGAGCAGTCCCAGAGACCCCGCGGGAAGGTGCTGATTGAACATCTTTGAGTGGATCATAGGGTGTGTATTTCTCGCCTGTGCTCTGGCAACCCTGCGATGGCTGCTTAAAGACTGGCGTACTGCCGCTGGCATCACCCTGCTGTTGATCATCCCGACGCTTCTTGCCGTGGAACGGGCGACGCAGGTGCAAACGGTCGATGATGCGCGCATCCTGCTCGATGTAGTCTGGGGCGTCGACCGGCAGTGGAATCTGGTGGCGATGCGCACCAGTTATGTAGTGCTCGGGCTTCTATCAAGGGCACTCCAGGGATTCACCCCTCAGTTCATTCTTGATGACGTCAATCTGTACCAAACAGTGCTCGCCGCGCACTGGCTGATCTCGGCAGTTACTATGCTGCCCATCATTGCGGTGATCGGGCTTGAGTTTGCAGAAGAAAAACAGCGCAAGCTGGCAGCTGCGACGATCCTGCCGGTCATGCTGATCCTGCCAACAACATTTCACGCCTTCAAAGTCTTCAACTACGATGCCTTATCCATGAACCTGGGCGTATTGTCCTTGCTGCTGGCTGTGGCGTCGCTGCGCAAACCCCGTTTATGGATGGCACTCACCGCTGTTTTTGCCGGTTTTCTGGCAACGCAAGAAAAACTCAGCGCCTCTCCCATACTATTCTTCGCCTTGATCGCGGCGGGCATCGCCGCTGGGGATGGCCGGGAGGGGTGGCAGCGGATACTCAGGGTGCTGATTGGCAGCGCCGCAGGGGTGCTGATTGCCGCTGGTACCGGCGTCGCCAGCAGTATGATATTCGGATGGTTAGCCCGTGCAACCGTATGGACTTATGTGCGAGGCAGCGTAGAACCACTCATGCAGTGGTATGCTGCGCTCTCCATGTTCCTGCCAGGAGACAGTGTAGAGGCAAGCGAACTCATTCAATATATCCCGCTGCTCGTCCTCGCTGTTGCAGCAGCCGCCTCTCTTCTTGCATGGCTCAAACAGCGCCTGCACATTGATACCGCCGCACCAGCACCGCGATGGCTACTGAGGCTCTATGCGATGGGTGTGCTGTTGATGTTGGTCTCGGCCATCGCGGGGATCTACCTGGTGGAGGCTTATTATGCGCCCGCAATCCCCATTCAGCCGGGGAATTACTGGCCCTCCGACCCTTTTAACGGCAATGTTTTGCACTTTCAAGCAGCCTCGGGTTATGAGCATGTCCTCAAGTACTGTGCGTATGCCTACGCGTGGTTCGTGACCTCCCTGCCAAGTGTGGTCTTCCTGAGCGCGCTGGTGATTGGCCTGCACCCTCGCCAACGCGTCACATGGGATGAGGCAGCGCTGCTGTACGCAAGCGCATTGTTTCCGGCCACTTATGTGGTAGCCAGGCTCCCCATCATCTCGCGCTATCTCAATATCTGGCTGCTTGTGATGGCAATCTTCGTCATCTTACTTCTGGTGCGCCTGCTTGAACCGCTCTGGACCAAAAGGCAATGGGCGCTGCCTCTGATCGTCACCGCATTGATCGTGGCCGAAACGCTGCCGTTCCGACCAATTGAATTCTCCTTCCGCCCGTTCTGGGTGATCTTCCCCGCGCAGCAAGCCATGCACGCCGAAGTGGGCCACGTGGACCCCTTATGGCCCGGCTCGGGTGAAGAAGTGCTGCTGACTGCCCTGTACCTATCTGAGACCTGCGGGCAGGCACCCGGGGAGGGCGCCGGAGTGGCAAACCAGGCCTGCGAGAAGATCAGTCTGTACCCGTTTTATACGGGACGCTGGTTAGCCCGGCCAGGCGATATCCCGATCACGATCAGCGTCAATCAGGCAGGGGGTGTTGTCTATCCCGAATCGGGACCCCCAACCACTCCCTATGATTATTATCTCTTCAACCGCAACGCGATCAGCCAGGGCCTTGTTACGCTTCCCGACAACCTGGAGCCTGAATACACCCTGGCTTATCAAGGCTACGCGATCGCCTGGCTATATCGCGGCGACAAACTTGCTGCGGCTGGATACACCTGGTAGTGCCCTATGTCTCAACAGACTGATTGTGCAGCCAAGCGATGAGTGCTTCCGGAGAGAATCCTGCCCAGGGCAGATTCAGGGCGCGGGCATGGACCGTCATCAAAGCAGCGATCTCATTGACCCTGCTGGCTTTGCTGATCCGGTCTATCGAGTGGCAGGAGATTTCTAACGCGCTGCGAGATTTCGCCTGGCCTTTAGTGATGCTTTCCTTTGTGCTCTTCGTGGGCAACCATCTCTTTACGGCGGCTCGAATCCGTGCGCTGCTGTCCGCCCAAGGTGTTGCGATCAGCTATGGTTTCGCCCTCAAGATCACCTTCAGCGGCCTTTTCGCAAACAACTTCCTGCCCAGCACTATCGGCGGTGATGTCGTCAAGTACGCCATGCTGGCCCGGCGGGGGATTCAAAAGAGTGTCTCAGCGACCAGCATTGTGGTTGATCGCGCCATCAATGTGGCAGCGATATTCCTGTTAACACCTCTGACGGTCCCTCTGGTGGACGCGCTAATACCACAGTGGCGCGGCAGGTACTGGATAGCGCTGGCCGCTTTTGGCCTGCTGGCCCTGGCGAGTCTGTTCATCTTCTACCGCTTCCATGCCCGCCTGAGTACATGGTTGGCGGGATTACAGATCGGTGCCTCCTGGATAAGCCGCGTCCGGGATGGTCTTGTCCGCTTATTGACGATTCTCTCTACGTGGCTTCGTCAGTTCTCGAGCCTGACACTGGCCGGCCTGTTTTCATTTGCGTCGATTGCCTGCAGTGTCAGTGCCTTGTGGGTTCTGGTATTGGGCGCCGGAAGCAGCGTGACGTTTATACAGACCGCGGCTGTCGCGGTGGTGGTGTATTTCGCCACGCTTGTGCCTGTCTCATTCAACGGGCTGGGTGTCCAGGAAGTCAGCTTTACCCTGCTTTTCTCAGAGCTGAGCACCCCTGAATCCGCAGCACTGACCATCGCGATCCTCTATCGTTTGATCCTTCTGCTCAGCAGCCTTCCAGGAGGTTTGTTCAACATACTGCCGGATAAGTTTCTGTCTTTCCAGCCCCCTGTTGACCCCAAGTAGAACCAGGTAGAGTCATGGCATCCCGCACGCAGCGAATGCTGACCCTGATCCTGCTGCTGCTACTGCTCAGCATTCTGATCATCAACGTCTACAGCCTGAGCAGCTATCCGGCCCCGCATTGTGATGAGGCCGGAAGCGGCGTGCTCGGCTACAGCCTGGTCACTCAGGGCTACCCCTCTTTTCTGTTCATGGCAGACTATTCACAAGTTTCTAATGCACTCGTCGGACGCTTTTATCACTGGCTGGTTGGGCAGGCCCTGATGGTCTCCCAACCACGGCTGATCACTGCCAGGATAGTGTCTCTAGCTGGCTTATTAACCAGCCTGCTGCTGGCAGCATTGACGGGGAGAAGGCTCTGGGGCAGCTGGTTCGGGGGCACCCTGGCCGCCGTTATTCTGGCATCCAGCCTGAACATGTTCTGGGCATCCCATATCGCGCGCCCCGAGATATGGGTCATTGCTTTTGCCCTGGCAACCATCCTGATGTTCCTGGAATGGCGTCAATCTACCCGGCCAGGCCTCGTGCTTCTGATGGGGATATGGCTGCCGGTCAGCGGTGCGCTGAACCACCCCAACGGCGTGTTCTTCAGCGCCGCTATCGGGGTGATGGTGCTTGCCCGGCTCGTTGAGAAGAAAGCCAGCCTGTCCCAATGGCTCCTGCTGCTCGGCGGGATCGGTGCAGGGGGCTTGATGGTGCTGGCACTGCATGCTCTGACCAGCCCCGATAACCCGTTCGCGATGATCGCGGCAACCACTGCCCATCACTGCGGCAGCCCGTTCTGTCTGCCGGACCTGTCTGATGCGACAAGGCTCGGCCAGTCGCTGGTCGGGCACAGGCTTGCCACTACAGCGGGGTTCTTATGGCAGGGCTACATCCTCAACTTTAATCACGCCGTCATCCCTTACACGATCTACGCACTGGCGGGTATCGTGCTGTTTCTGGTGAACGTCGTGGAAGAGCACAGATGGATACTCACCTACGTGGCTGTGGCTTTTGCACTGTTCGTTTTTGGAACTCCATACAAGAGCCCGTTTTACGCCGCGCTCTGGGATGCAGGCCTGGCATTGATCATCAGCGGCGCCGTCATTGCGGCCAGCAGAAAGCTGGCGGGCAGGGTCTTGATCGTGACGTGGCCTGACCCCGATCTCGCAGCATTGTTGCTGGCTTTGCCCCTGGTGGTGGTGCAGATACTGGGCAGTGCCTGGCTTGCTTTCAAATTCGCACCACGCGACTTCGAGGCTTATTCAAACAAGATCATGGCAATGATCGAACCCGGGTCGCATGTGTTGGGCAATACAACCTTCTGGTACCCACTCCATGAGAGTTACACTTTCACAGGAGACTGGTACCTGGTGAGCCTTCCTTCAATCACGGTGTATGATGCGCCAATTGTGGATCAGACTGTGGATGTAATCCGGAAGCTGGATATCGATTACATAATTGATACAGGTACATTGGGCTGCAGCGGGGAACCTACCCCGCTTTATGAAGCGTACCGCGCGCAGTTCCTAGAAGTATGCCAGCCTGTTGGCAGCGTGGAAGATCGATGGCTGGGTGCGTACGGGCAGCTTGGCCGCGCAGGCGCAACAACTGTGTACGCGTGCCAACAAAGCGATTAGAGGCCTGATCTGTGCAGCGCACCCGGTCGAAGAGGCGCACGAAACAGGGAGCGCTGAAGGAAGCATCCACCCCATTGACGCCAGGAGAAGCATGGAGTGACCGAGCAGCTTAGACTTCTTTTCTTGAATTATGAATACCCCCCGATTGGCGGCGGCGGCGGCACGACAACCCATTTCCTGGCTGAAAACATCAGTGCGCAAGGGCATCACGTCTATGTGCTCACCGGGGGCATTCCGGGCCATTATGGGAAAGAACGTCTATCAGACAATCTCTCAGTGGAACGCATCGCCACGACACGCAGCAGGCCGGATGCCAGCACTGTGCCACAAATGGGGCTGTATGTCGCCCATGCCTCGCTGCTGCTGCCCGCACGCATCCGGGATTTCAAACCGGACGTCATCCACGTCTTCTTCAGCTTCCCTACCGGTGCCGTGATGGGATGGGCGCGCTATTTCTACCCGCAGCCTTATGTGATTTCCCTGTTGGGCGGGGATGTGCCGGGAGCTGACCCTGCAGTTGACACTTTGCACAAAGTATTGATGCCGTTTACACGAGCGCTCTGGAAAGGCGCCGGTGCGGTTGTTCCGAACAGCCAGCGGCTGGGCGAGCTGGCAGCCAACGTGGTTGATATGCGGTATCCCGTCATCCCCAATGGTGTGGACCTGAGAATCTTCCACCCGAGGCGCTCTGAGCGAGCGGCACAGCAGCTCCGGTATCTTTTTGTGGGGCGATTAGTGGAGCAGAAAGGCCTGGATATCCTTTTAAACGCGCTCGCTCAGGTAAAAAACCAGCTTCCAGAATGGCGGTTAACCGTGATCGGCGACGGCCCCAAAGGGCCTGAGTACCGCAGGCTGGCTGAATCGGCGGGGATCGAGGAGTTGATCCAGTGGAAGGGCTGGGTCGATTTCTCCGAACTACCTGCGATCTACCGCGAGCATGATATTTTCATCCTGCCAAGCCGCTATGAAGGGATGCCGAGCGTTGTAATCCAGGCTATGGCGTGCGGGTGCGCCGTGCTCGCTACCCAGGTCTATGGGATTGATGAACTGGTTAATCAGGGCATAAACGGTTACCATGTTCCCCTAAACTCTCCTGGTGCGTTTGAAGAAGGGCTTGTACAGATCAGCAATCACCCCAACCTGGCAGATATGCAGCAGGCAGCCGTTGAACAGGCCGCTCACTTCGGCTGGGATCGTATTGCACAGGAATACGTGGACCTGTACCGCCAGATACTGAAAAAGGATAACCACGGTTAAGGACCTCATGGGCATGAATGATGAGCAATTCCTCGCCGCAATCGAGGCTGAAGTAAGTAACGAACTTCGCGGCGTCTCCCCGCCTGACACGCAATTCCGCCGCATCGCGGAAGAATATCTGTCCCCGGTTCGCGTTCAGGAACAATGGGATTTACTCTGGAAGTCGATCGATTTCGAGCCTACGCCACAAACCCGTCTGATGGAGCTTGGATGCGGCTTTGGTAAATTCATCCAATTTGCCGGTTCTCAAAACGTTCAAGCCGTTGGGATCGAACCATCTGACGAACGGTTAGCAGTCGCTCGTAAGGTGTTGGAACAGTCTAATCTGGCGGGTGTTATGGCAGTCCACGGCGTTGGTGAAACCATGCCTTTTCCGGATGGCACGTTCGATGTGGTCTTCTCTACCAATGTCCTTGAGCATGTACAGGACCTGAACGCGGTGCTTGGCGAGACGGTACGCGTACTAAAGCCGGGTGGATATGCTCAGCATGTTGTACCGAATTTCGGGTCGTGGTGGGAAGGCCATTACGGGGTGCTCTGGTTTCCCAGGCTGCCTGCCTGGCTCGGCAAGCTGTACGTAAAGCTGCTGGGGCGTGATCCGGCATTCATCGACACGCTGCAGCTTGTCGATCGCGGGCGGCTGCTGGCTGCCCTGGCCCCGTACCGCGATCAGATCGAGATACTCGACTGGGGTCAGGCGCTCTGGGAGCATCGTGTACGGTCAATGGACTTCTCGGCCTGGTCCACATTAGGGCGGTTGAAAAGGATTCTCGCACTGCTACACAAAATCGGCGTGATCTCCCTGGTGATCACACTTGGTAAATGGCTGCGCTGGGAGACACCAATCGTCCTTACATTTCGCAAAGTGTAAGGCCGCACTCCGCGTATCTGAGGGCTCACCGTGATTGAAGTGGGGGCATATGGCCATGCATACCGCCCGCTGCTGCCGCTCAGGCCACATAGAATGGCAGGACTGGATGCACCACCATGCATAGGGTCGTGATCCTGGGGGGGTTTGGATTCCTGGGAAGCCATATTGCCCTTGAGCTGATTCTTAAGGGCTATCAGGTAACGATCTTCACACGGCCTGGCTCACACCCACGTACAGGCCGTGAAATCCTGGCGCAGGCGCGGATTGTGCGCGGTGATTATCAAGTCCCCGAGGACGTGATTGAGGTCTTGCGTGACCAGGATACCCTTATCCACCTGATCCATACCACGGTGCCGGGCTCCTCGATGCAGGACCCCAGCCATGATGTGCTGAGCAACATTGTTCCAGGCCTCGGGTGGATGCAGAAGCTGCCGCAGCTTAACCTGCAGAGGATCATTTTCGTCTCCACCGGGGGCGCCGTTTACGGGGAAGCACAGTATCTTCCCATTGACGAGCAGCACCCAACCAACCCGATTTCCTCGTACGGTATCACCAAACTGACCCTTGAGAAGTATCTGTCCATCAGCGTCGCCCAAAGCAGCACCTCTTTAAGGATCATCCGACCCGGCAATGTCTACGGCTTTGGCCAGAGCACCCAGACCGGCCAGGGCGTGATCGGCACAATGGCGCAGCGGGCCATCAACGGGCAGAACCTTGAGATATGGGGCAGCGGCACCAACGTGCGCGACTATCTCCACATCGATGATTTTGTCCGGGCGATCATGGGCCTGATCCAATATGATGGCGCCGAGACCGTGTTCAACTGCGGCAGCGGCCAGGGGCATAATGTACTGGAGATTGTCGACCTGCTGAGCAGCCATCTGGGGCGCAGTCTGCCGATCAGGCATCTCCCCGACCGGGCCTTCGACGTGCATATGAACGTGCTCAACTCGCAGCGGCTGATGAACGCGATCAACTGGAGACCACATATTGACCTGCGCAGTGGAATTGCTCAGGTGGTCGAGAACATTCGAGAGGCACATAAGCAGTCCTAGCTCTCCCCGGACGGGCGGCAGTTCCCGGCACCGGCCCGGCAGCGGAGCTGAACAGACCGGTTGTTATGTGCTGCTGGCCTGGGCTACCGTGATGACCACCTTACCCCGGGCATGACGTTGATCAAGATAGCGGACGGCTTCAGCCGCCTCGCTTAACGGGTAAGACCTATCTATGAAGGGCATGACTTTGCCCGTCTCGAGAAGCTCTTTGATCGCCAGCAGATCGGTTTGAGGTGTTGTTGCGATACCCTGGAACCCAACCTGCCTGCCCCCGCCCCTTGATACCAAGCGCCCTAAGACCACATGCTCAAACAAACGCAGCAAACTCGTAAATCCAGCAATCACGCAAACCCCTTGTGGACTCAATGCACGCCGGTAAGCACCAACTGAATGGTTCCCCACGGCATCGTAAATCAGGTCGTAACGCTGTCCACTCCTGGTGAAATCCTCCTGCGTATAATCGATGGTATGGTCAACGCCCAGTGAGCGCACCATGTCCAGCTTCCGTGTGCTGCACACGCCCGTGACTTCAGCCCCGAGGGATTTCGCAAGCTGTACGGCAAACATGCCCACACCGCTCGATGCACCGTTGACCAGCACCTTCTGCCCGGCCTGAATCTGCGCTTTATCGCGAAGACCCTGCAGAGCCGTGAAGCCCACGACAGGGGCGGCGGCGGCAGCTTCAAACGATACATTGGCCGGTTTCAAGGCCAGCTTCGTCGATCCTGCACAGACGTATTCGGCAAAACTGCCTGCACATACCCCGAACACTTCATCGCCCGGCTTGAACTCCGTGACATCACTGCCGACCGCTTCAACCCATCCCGCAAAGTCCGTGCCGAGCAGCGGGTTTTTTGGTTTGCGAAGCCCACTCAGCAAGCGCAGCAGGAGAGGCCTGCCTCTCATGCGGTGGTAATCGCCGGCATTCACGGATGCCGAATGGACTTTCACCAGGACCTGATTACTCTTTGGCGCAGGTTTCTGCACTTCTGTAAGCTGCAGCGCATCAGGTGAACCGTATTTTGTGAGCAAAACGGCTCTCACGATCTCCTCCTGGGGTGAAGCTCACCCCCCGATGTGGACGCAAAGAACAGAATGCCGTTCTGCCTGAGGCCGGTTGGGATGGCACTCAGTGACGCCCTTCAGCCCACACGCCTGTGAAATTCTTCTCCCCGGCCCGGATCGGCACGCTCAGCCGGTTCTCTTTAGGTGGGATCGGGCAGGTCCACAGCTCGTTGTAAGCGCAATACGGATTGTAGGCCATGTTAAAATCGACCAGGTAGCGCCCGCCGGGCAGCGGCTCCAGCTCCAGGTAGCGGCCCCCGCTGTAGGTCTCCTCGCCGCTGGTCGCATCCATGAAGGGCACAAAGAAGCCGCCGTTGCCCGCTGACATGTACACGGTCAGCGCCACCTCCTGCCCATCCACCTGGAAGGTGAAGCGGCCGTAGCGCTCGTAATCCACAACGCTACCGGTGCTGGTCTGCATGGGGATGGTGCGGTGCTCCCCGCCGGTATAGGGCTCGATCGTCACCTCGAAGCAAAGGGCCGGGTTCTCCTCGTAGTAACGCAGCCCCTGGAAATCCTGCCGCTGCTCAGGCAGCAGCGGCGAATGGGGATTGTGGGCAAAGTAGTGGTCTTTCTCACGCCGGAAGTCAAGCAGATGACTCATCGTCTGGAATTCCCCCCTCAAACTGGTCATTGGCACATCTCGGACAGCGCACGCCGACCCCATCTTACCGGCTGCACGCCCTTCTGATTGTAGCGTGGATTGACAGCCTGCAACCGCCCACATTATGGCCTGGTTGTGCTATCGTATGAGAATGGGCTGTGATACAATGGGGGCACGCCATCAACGCTCAAAGGAGTTCGCGGTGCGCCGCTACCAGTTCATCCAGGCCGACGTATTTACCGAGGTCATCTTCGGCGGTAACCCCGTCGCGGTGTTCCCCGATGCCCAGGGTTTGAGCGACGACGAGATGCAGAAGATCGCCCGCGAGATGGGCCTTTCCGAGACCACTTTCGTGCTGCCCCCCACCGATCCGCGCGCCAATGTGCGGGTGCGCTTCTTCACCCCGGCAGCAGAGCTGCCCTTCGCCGGCCACCCAACCATCGGCACCCATGTGGTGATGGCATCGCTGGGCCGTTACGAGGTGGGCGGGCCGGTCACGCGCATCTGGCAGCAGACGCGTGTGGGCGTCCTGGCGGTGGACCTGATCACCGATGGCAGCGGTGTCACCAGCCGCGCCGTGATGACCCAGGATGAGGCGCGGCACGGCGTCTTCTTTGAGGACACCGAGGCTGTCGCCAGCGCGCTGGGCCTGGAGGTCGAGGATATCCACACGGAATTCCCCGTACAGGTCTTCTCGACCGGGCTGCCGGGGCTGATCATCCCTGTCGTTTCACTGGATGCGCTGCGGCGCATCTCCCTGAATGTGGGCAAGTTCAACGACATCTGCCGCGCCGCCGGCGTAACCGGCGCGGAGGTGTTCACGCTGGAGACGCTGGACGGCGCCCACACAGCCCACGTGCGCAACTTCGACCCGCTGGTCGGTGTGTACGAGGACCCGGCAACCGGCAGCATGGCGGGTGCCCTGGGCGCTTATCTGCTGCAGAAAGGTGCCGTCTCCTACGAGCCAAGCGCCTCCACGACACACATTGTGCTTGAGCAGGGGTATGAAGTGGGCCGCCCCAGCCTAATTGAGGTGGAGGTGGACATCCAGGACGGGGCCGTCTCCGAGGTGCGCGTGGCGGGGCAGGTGCGCATCGTGATCGAAGGCGAGCTGATGCTGGACTGAGCCGCATGCGCCTCATCACCCTGATCGCCAGCGCCGCCGTGCTGCTCACACTCGGCGGCTGTTTGTTCGCCCCGGCAGGCCCGGCGCTCACCCCCATCGCCACCCAGACCTCTGACACGCCGCCGGATCCAACCCAGGGTGCGGCTGCCATCACAACGCCGCTCGCGGCGTCCCCTAGCGCGCCGCCCACCCCTCCCCCGCCAGATTACACGGCTCTTGAGGCAGCGCTGGCAGACTATGCAGCAAGCCTGCCCTTTCTGGTGGGTGCAGCCTTTGTGGACCTGATCACGGGCCAGCAGGCCGGGGCCAACGCGGACCTGCGTTTCTACGCGTTGAGCACGTTCAAAGGGCCGCTGGCCGCCTACTACCTGTGGCAGGTCGACCGCGGCTTGATGACCATCACCCCGGAGGATGAGGCATATCTCACAGCCATGCTGGCGGTCAGTGACAACCCCGCCACCGCCTGCGTGATCGAACGCACCGGGGGCCTGGCCGGGTTCAACAACTGGCTGGCCTCCTATGGCCTACCACGTGACCGGAACTTCGTCTATGCCTGGGAGGGCTGAGGCTGCCCGCACGGCAGTGCAGTCACCCTGATGGACCCCGACCTGCGCTACCGCGATGGTGACCCTGCTCTGGGGCTGGCGGGCGGGGGCGCACTGCTGCACTGCCCCGCAGACGGGCCGGCCTGCAACAAGGGTTTCACCCCGCATGATCTGGCAGGCCTGTACGCGGCGATCTACCAGGGCGAGATCATCGGGCCGGGATCGCTGAGCCTGTGGCTGGGCTGGATGGAGAAGAGCCGGGCCGAGTCAGCGCTGCTGGCCGGGCTGCCACCCGGCGTTCCCGTCCGCGCGTTCGTCAAGGATGGATTCGCACGGGTGGGCGGCAGCTTCACCCAGAACTACCTGCACGAAGCTGGCATCATCGAAACGCCGCAGGGCGCTTTTGTGCTGGCCGTATTTACCCAGGGCAACCCGGAATGGCCCGGTGAGGCGCCGCTGGGTGTGATCCCGGGGATGGTTTACCAGGCGTTTGCAGCGACACATTCCGTGCCACAGCCCTGATCAGCCTGGGACGTCCTCGTCAGGGTCTGCCGTCCTTCGGGGGCGGGGGTCGAACCAGCCTATCACGCGCAAGGCGATCCGGCGCAGGAAGCGCGGGCGCAGCCTCGACCAGGCTGAGCGCGCCCCGGCACTGGCCTTGAGGCGCGTGTGGCGGTCGCGGGGCTGGGCATACTGCTCCTCGGCGTACAGGCGGGTGATCCGGTAGACAGCCTGCTCGCCATCGGGCAGGGCACGTGAGATGCGTGCCGCACGTTCATAGGGCGTGGCACTGGGCGGGGGCCGCAGCCCGATCAGGCGGGCGAAGCTCTGAACGCGCGCGTAAGCCCGTGACACGTCGCTCATGCGCTCCATGCCGCGCAGCTCCAGCATGTACCAGGTAAAGACCGCCGCTGTGAACCCCAGGGCCCCCAGGCACAAAGTCCACCAGAAAATGGCGGGCACCCGGAAGCGCGGGCGCGGCGCGGCATCCGGTGTAAGCGCTTCAGTGCCGGGTACAGCGGCAGCCTGGCCATCTGGCCCGGCTGCCCCGGCCTGCTCCTCGGCAACCAGGGCCGGTGTGGGGGTCGGGGTGGGCATGAGCGGAGGCGGCTCATTCGCGAGGTCCTGCAGCCCCCCCTCGCGAACCAGCGCAGCCCGGGACGCCGTCGGCTCGAATTCGATCCAGCCGTAGCCGGGGAAGAACACCTCCACCCAGGCATGGGCATCAGACTGGGCCACACGGTATGCTCCTAACTGGGGCACATAGTCCCCCCGTGCGAAGCCCGCAGCAAGCCGTGCCGGGATGCCTACCTCACGCAACAGCACCACCATCGCGGAGGCATAGTAGGTACAGTAGCCTTCCTGGCGTTCAAACAACACATAATCGACCGGCTCCACGCCCTTTGGTGGAGCAGTGACGCGTTCGTTGTAGGCTATCGTCAGGCGTAAATAGCTCTCAACCGCGCTGGCGATATCATAGGGATTGCTGTACGGGGCGGCCAGCGAGCGTGCCAGTTCGCGCGTGCGCGGCGTGACGGTGTCGGGGACCTGAAGATAGCTGTCGCGCACCCACGCGGGATACTCCGTGCCAGCGAGGCGCAGGCTGGCCTCGTCTGCGATGCTGATCGAGGAGGTGGCACTGTAGGGCTGGCCCGGCATCACCGGCAGATCCGCCCGCGCTGCCATCACCGTGGCGTATTCGCTGCCCAGGGTAAAGGCTGCGTCGAAGCGCAGCGGCAGGGCCGAGAAGGAGAGCGGCTGCGGCGCCGCATAGAGGATAGTGGTCGCCGTGCCTACCACCTCGAAAGTCTGCTGGACGTTGCGGCGCAGGGCGTAGGGCTGTGAGTCCTCCAGGGCCAGCGCCCCATACTGCGAATCGATGCGGGCATCCGTGGTGGTGAGCCAGCGCCCCCCGATGTACTGGTCGAACAGTTTGGAGCGCCAGTAGTATCGGTAGCCCTCCGGGGCATAGACATACAGCACCGTGTCATTGCTCAGGTCGACAGGGCCGCCCATGCTGAGCGTGGTCCCGGCATAATAGGTCGGAGACTGGTTCACCTCGACTTCCACCCCGCCGAACACACGCTGCCAGGTCTCCTGCACGCGCGTCCAGGGATTCTGCTCGTCCTCCCAGAGCGCAGCCAGCCGGTCACTGGCCGAGGCAGTCGGCACCAGCCAGGCGATGGCCAGCAGCAGTGCCCCGGAGATGACCCCGGCGCGCACCAGCGCTCCACGCACACCCCGGGAGTAGGTCACGCGGTTGAAACGCCACAGCCGCTCACGGTCGGCGATGTGGGTGCGTGCGGCCAGAGCCAGCGTCACAAACAAGAAGGCCGCTAAAAACCACTGCATCGGGAACGTGCCGGGGTAGTAATACAGGATGGCCAGCAGCCCGAGGCCGGGGGGGATCACGGCCTGCCAGAGACGGCGCAGCCCGAAAACCGTCCAGGCAGCATTATAGGCCATATACCAGGCCAGCATGCCGATCATGAAGACGAAGGCGAGGTTATCCCGGCTGGCCCCGCCGGTGAGCGCCAGCACAAACCACTCCGACACGCGCAGGATCACCTCGATCAGGCGCTCGCGGAAGCTGCCAGACTCAAGCAGGGTCTGTGCACTGGTGATCCAGACGAAGAAATACCCGTACAGGGTGGAGAAAAGCGCGGCGATCAGGTCGGGCAGGCGTGAGACGACCAGCACGTAGCCCACCGCAAGGCCAATCAGCGCAGCGGGGATCAGCAGACCCAGATGCTCGACCAGATCGGCGGCCAGCAGCGCCGCAGGTGGGATGGCAACCAGCAGCGCCAGCAGCGCCAGCGCCGGCAGGTCTTCCAGGATCGTTTGTTCGTGCTCGCGACGCATGGTCCGCTACCGGGCTCCCACCCACCCCTAGGGGGCAGGCTGCCAGACTGCATCAAACTCGTTGGAAGGCAGGTCGGTCAGGCGTGACACGATCTCGCCCTCCAGGTTGATCAGCCACAGGTCGAGATTGCCCCCGCGATCCGAAGCTGTCAAGATCAGCGATCCGTCAGGCGAGAAACGCGGGCGATAGTAATTGTACCCGGTATCGGTCAGCGGGCGGATGGTACAGGAGTCCAGGGTGATCGCACGGGTGCAGCGCGCGTCCGCGAGATACAGACGGCGCCTGCCCGTATCAAGCAGCAGCGCCGAGTACACGATGTACTGGCCATCGGGGGAGTAATCCGCCCATTCCAGCGCCCCCTGCAGGTTGGTGACCGGCGTGCGCTGCCCGTTCGTCAGGTTGATGCGCATCAGCTCCTGGGCGTCGGATGGCCCCAGGCCCCGGTAGACGAGCACGGCGCCGTCATCTTCCCAGCGGAAGGGGATCAGGACGCTGCGCGGGATCTGGCGCACCTGCTCCTCCTGTCCTTCCAGGTTCACAGCGTTGATCCAGCTGCGTGTGCCATCATCATAATAGAAATAAATGCGGCCATCATACGGGGACCACAGCGGGTAGGAGTCGCTGCGGATGCCGCGCGTCAGCTCGATGGGTGGAGATGCCTCGATGTCGGTGGCGAATATATGGCTGCCCTGCCCCGTAGCGTCCGAGTAATAGGCGATGCGCAGGCCGTCCGGGGACCAGGCCGGGCCGCGATCGGTCCCCTCGTTGAAGGTAAGCTGTTTCAATACGCCTGTAGTGACGTCCAGGACGAAAATCTCCGCGTCCCCATCCTGATCCGAGGCCAGCGCGATCAGGCCGCCGCCGCCCGCCAGAGGGGTTGCCGTAGGTTCCGGGGTAGCTGTTGGCGCGAGGGTCGGCGTTGCAGTGGGCTGCACCGTAGGTGCAGTCGTCGCGGAAACCTCAGGAGACGCAACGACGGCAGCCGCCTGCTGAGTTTCCGCCAGTGCAAGCAGCGCCTGCATTGTGGCTGTCCCTTCTGCCTGTCCGGTGGCAGTTGCGGCAGACTGGGTGCCCGCATCCTGCATGGCAACCAGCGTGGCTTCGTTGGCCTGGCGCCTGAACTCGAAACCAATCAGCATGCCCAGCGCCATCCACGCGACGACGAGCAGCAGCAGCACGAGCAGCACGGTATACCACGGCACACCGTTGCGCTCAGCACGGCGCCGCTCACGACGCCTGCGACGCGGCTCGTCACCTGGAGAATCATCAAGGGGTGATTTTGACTGCGACATAGACACCTCAGGTCGGTTAGTGCCCGGCGCAGCGCCAGCACGGCGGCCCCGGCTCAACGGGCCGCGGATCGCCAACGCCAGCGCCTCTGCGAACTCTGCAGCCGTCTCGAAACGGGCAGATGGTGATTTCGCAAGCGCCATCAGCAGGGCATTGTCGAGAGCGCGAGGCAGACCCGGCACATGCGCGCTGGGAGCCTGCGGAGTTTCGGTCACATGCTTCATGATCAACCCGGCGGTAGATTCTGCGTTGAAAGGCAGCACGCCGGTGACCATCTGATAGACGATTATCCCAAGCGAGTAAACGTCGGCCGCATTGGTCAGGACACGTTCCCCGCTGGCAACCTCCGGGGGCGTGTAAGCGGGTTTGCCATTGAAGGGGATTCCCGTGACGCGCGCAAGACCCTCACGCAGGGCCGGAAAGCCGAAGTCGCTCAGAAATGCGTTGCCTTCCGCGTCAAACAGGATGTTGCTCGGCGCGAGATTACGGTGCAGGATCGAGTGTTCATGGGCGTAGGCCAGCGCGGAGGCGATCTGCCCGGCGATATGCAGGGCCTCCTCCAGCGGGAGGACATTCTGACGAGCGATCACCTGCTCCAGCGACCCGGCGTTCAGATAGCGCATGTTGAGAAATGGGAACCCCTTCAGCAGCCCCGCTTCGTAGATCGGCAGGATGTTGAAGTGCTCCAGGCGGGCAACGCCACGGGCCTCCTTCTCGAAACGCGGCAGAAAGTCGGGGCGCTCCAGCAGGGCTGGCGGGAACAGCTTGACGGCCACACGGCGCTTGGCGCTGTGCTGGTAGGCGCGGAAGATGGTGGCAAACGGCCCACGGCCAATCGCCTTCTCGATCTCATAGTCCCCCAACATCTTCCCGATCAGGTTATCCTGCGCCACCGGTGTCCCTATCCCCTATAACATGGCGTCATGGCTGCCAGGCAGGCGCGACGTTGTTGGCAGCCCCATCTGTGATCTGGCGCAGGTTACCCGTGCGCACATCAAGAATAAAGAGGTCGAAGAAGCCATCACCATCGCGATTTGAATCCAGCGCAACCCGCGTCCCATCCCGTGACCAGACCGGGTCATCATCAAAGATGGTCGCGGCCATCAGTGGGGCCACTGCTCCAGACTGCAGATCATAGGTGAACAACGCACGCTGGCCCGGCTCGAGGCCCTGCGCAGAGGTGAACACCAGTGTGCCCCCATCGGGCGACCAGTCGGGCCATTTATCAAGCCAGGTATTATCCGTCAGGCGGCGCGGAGGCGTCCCTTCGAACACGCTAATCAAGTACAGGTCCGCAGAGGACTCATCGTCCTGATTCTGCACATAATAGGCAAGCTGGCGCCCGTCTGGCGACCAGGTCGGCGTAAAATCATCGCGGTCATTGAAGGTAACCGGGCGCACATCGGAGCCATCGGGGCGCATGATATAGATATCAAAATCGCCGTCCCGGTTGGAGCTGAAGGCGATCCACTGGCCATCCGGCGACCAGGCAGGGTCTGCATCACGGGCGGTGTTATCGGTGAGCTGGCGGGCTTCCGAGCCATCGACACGCATCACCATGATCTCGGGATCACCACCCGCCGAGGACGCATAAACCAGCCACTCGGCATCGGGCGACCAGTCGGGGTCGAAATCGAACGTGTCGTTAAAGGTGATCTGCTCCAGGTTTGAGCCATCAGCATCCACCAGGAAAATCTCATAATCGCCGTCACGGTTCGAGGCAAAGGCCAGCCGGCCGGGGCCTGGTGACGGCTCCGGAGTGCTGTCAGACACCACCTCCCCCGGCCCATCTGAGGTTGGCTCACGCGACGGCTCGGCAGCGTTGCCGCCCAGATCAGGGCTGGCGATGGCACCGGGCAGCCATGTGGAGAGATCGCCGCCGGTCACCGCAAAGGCGGTCAGGGCCAGCCCCCCCAGCACCAGCAGGATCACCACCAGCCCGATCCAGCAGCCGCCGGGGCGGGAGCGCTTCTCCACCTCGGCGCGCTTCTCCCTGGCTCGCTTCCTGTCCGCTGGCAGCGGCCTTGCGGAGGCTCGGGAGGATGGGCGCGCCGGGCTGGCCTGCGGCCGCGGCGGCGCTGCAGCCGGCGGAGGAGGCGGCGCCTGCATGCCAGCACGGGCGCCGCGCTGAGCGGCAACCGGCGATGTATCGTCCAAGGTATGGGCCGGTTCATCCGTAACGCCTGCAGGGGTGGTTTCAGACTCAGACTCGACGGCTTCCTCCAGGGCGCGGGCAAAGGCCCCTGCGGTGCGGTAGCGCTCGTCGGCATTCTTGGAGAGCACCCGGCGCATCACCGAGTCAATCGCAACCCCGATATTAGGGTCCACATCGCGCGGCGAGGGCACCGGCTCCAGCACATGGGCCATGAGGACCTTCATGGGGTCCTCATCCATGAAGGGTGGGGTGCCGATCAGCAGCTCGTAGGCGATGATGCCCAGCGCGTAAACGTCGGCTGAATGAGTGACCCGCTCGTTCTTGCGCACCATCTCAGGGGCCACATAGGGCGGTGTACCGACGATGCGCGAGCCGGTCATACTGGCGGCCTGCTGCGCCACGCGCGCGATCCCAAAGTCGGCCAGGAAGGCATTGCTGGTGTTATCGAGCAGGACGTTTGACGGTTTGAGGTCGCGGTGGATGATGCCGCGCTCGTGCGCATAATCGAGCGCATCGGCCACCTGCGTGATCAGGCGCACCGTGACAGCATGTTCCGGGGTGCCCCGGTTGATCAGATCAGAAAGCGTGCCGCCGGGCAGGTAGCGGCTGACGATGAAGGGAATGCCCTTCTCCTCACCCACATCATAGACGGGCAGGATGTGCAGATGCTCCAGGCGAGCGATCACGCGCGCCTCCTGCTGGAAGCGCGCGAGAAAGGTCTCATCATGCAGGAACTCAGGCGGCAGTACTTTGATCGCCACCGTGCGTTCCATCGAGGGCTGGTAGGCCAGATAAACCGTGGACATGCCGCCTCTGCCCAGCAGCATGCGGATCTGGTATTGACCGAGGTTCTGGCCGATCAAATCATCCGCCATAGCGGCTCCTGCAGCGTCTAGATGGGTTCCTTGCAGTATTATAGGGTTCCCGCGGGTATTGTACCATAGCTCTCCCGGTGCTGCGCCCCTTTGAGGGGGCATGCCGATACCCCTGAGCGCTGCGTTGACACATCCGGGGGGGCGTGCTAGACTGACCGACGCAGCGCGCCACAGGCGTGCCCATCTGTTCGGGAAGGAGCCGTTGGCTATGAGCCAAGCCATCGCCGTTGAACGCGAACGCCGTCGACGCACACGCCGCATTCTGATCGGGGTGATCCTGGCGACGCTGCCCTGCTATGCCTGCGGCATCGTGCTGCTGGTGGGGTTCAGCGGCGGGGGGCGGACAGACCGCGCCACGCAGACATCGCCGCCAACGCTGACAGAGACGGTCGAAGGCACCCCCACCAACACGCCTACGGCAACCCTGACCATCACGCCCGGCGGCCCAACCCTGACACTGCCCTTCACACCGACCCAGTACGTGCCGCCGACGCGCACCCCCACACCGACACCTACCGAGACGCCGGATTTCAAGGCCACCGAGGACGTCATCAACACGGCTACCCAGAATGCCGTCAACCAGACTGCCACCGCCAACGCCTTAGGGACAGCCAGTGCGCTGGGTACACAGAACTCACTGGCCCTGACGGCCACCGCCAACGCAAGTGCCAACGGGACGGCCACCGCAATTGCCAGCGGCACACAGGGCGCGCTGGATGCTACCGCCACGCAGGGCGCGCTGAATGCGACCGCCACGCAGGGTGCCTTGAATGCCACTGCCACACAAAGCGCACTCAATGCAATGGCCACAGCAAACGCCCTTGCCACCCAGAACTCGGCCAACATGACGGCTACAGCGCAGGCAGGTGGTGGTGGTTAGCCTGTGGGCGGCATAATGGAGCTTGAAACCCTGCTGATCGAGCTGTCGAACACCCCCGGCATCTCGGGGTTCGAGGCCCCGATCCGCGCCCGGCTGGAAGCCGAGTGGCGCGATCTGGCCGATACACTGCATACCGACGCGCTGGGTTCGCTGATCGCCACCCGCCACGGGGACGGTCCCGATCCGCGCCCACGTGTGATGATCGCCGCGCATATGGACGAGATCGGCCTGATTGTCACGCGCGTTGAGGGCGCCTTCCTGCGCTTTCGCAATGTAGGCGGCGTGGACCGCCGTGTGCTGCTCAGCCAGCCAGTGGTTGTGCATGGCAAAGAGGACCTGCCCGGGCTGATCGGCAGCCGCCCACCCCACGTGCTCTCAACGGATGCCCGCAAGAGCTACCCTGAGTATGATGACCTGGTGATCGATACCGGGCTGCCCGCACAGCGGCTTGCGGCGCTGGTGCAGGTGGGCACACCCGTCAGCTTCGCCCCCAACGCAACCGGGTTCGGCGATGGGCTGGTGACCGGAAAAGCGCTGGACAACCGCGCCTCGCTGGCGGCAGCCACCCTGCTGCTGCGCAAGCTGCGGCGGTGCCACCATGCGTGGGATGTGCAGATCGCAGCCACCGTGCAGGAGGAAGTCGGGTTGAAAGGCGCGGAAACCGCTGCGTGGCGCGAGCGCCCGGACCTGGCGGTTGCGCTCGACACAACCTGGGCAACCGGGGTGGGCGTGAACGATGATAAGGGCTTCAAGCTGGGCGGTGGGCTGTCGCTGGGCATTGGGCCGAATGCTCATCCCGGACTGTATGACCTGCTCGTGCAGATCGCAGATGACCTGGAGATGAAGCTGCACCCCGAGCCGATGGAACGCAGCAGCGGCACAGACGGCTGGGCGATCCAGGTGAGCCGGGAAGGCGTGCCAGTAGCTATCGTCAGCATCCCGATCCGCAACATGCATATGCCGGTAGAGATCGTCGCGCTGAAGGACATCCGGCGGGCGGCACACCTGCTGGCCGCTTTCGTGTGCGGGCTGGACGACCAGACAATGCGCCGGCTCGCGCTGGGATGAGGGTGCGATGAGAATCCTCCGGCAGCTCTCCGAAGCGCACGGCGTCAGCGGGGCGGAAGGCCCGGTGCGGGATGCCGTCCTTGCGCTGATCAAACGCCACGTGGACGAGGTCAGCACTGACAGCATCGGGAACATCCTCGCCGTCAAACACGGCACGGGTTCCGAGCGGCTGCGCGTGATGGTCGATGCGCACATGGACGAGGTCGGCCTGATGGTGACCGGCCACACCGGTGACGGCATGCTGCGGGTGGCAGCCATCGGCGGGCTGGATGACCGCCTGCTGCTGGGGATGCGGGTGCTGGTTGGGCCCAAGGCGCTCCCCGGGGTGCTGGGCGGCACACCCGTCCACCTGGCCTCAGGCAGCAGCGTGGTGAGCCTCAAGGAGATGCGCGTCGACATTGGCGCGGCGAGCAAGGATTCCGCCTCAAGCAAGGCCCCGATCGGCACGCGCATTGCTTTCGACACACAGTTCATGGACCTGGGGACGCTGGTACGCGGGCGCGCCTTCGATGACCGGGTGGGCTGCGCCGTATTGGTGCACTTGCTGCGCAGCGGCCCTTACCCACACGACCTGATCGCCAGCTTCACGGTGCAGGAGGAGGTCGGGCTGCGCGGGGCCAAGGTCGCCGCCAATGCGGCGGCGCCCGACCTGGCCTTCGTGCTGGAGGGGACCATCGCGGATGACCTACCCAAAGAAGCCGATGAATCACCGACCACAGTGCTGGGCAAAGGCCCGGCTTTAAGCCTGATGGACCGCAGCACGATCTTTGACCGGCGCCTGACGCGCTACCTGATCGACACCGCCGAGGCCGAGGGTATCGCCGTCCAGTTCAAGCAGCCGGGCATCGGCGGCACCAACGCCGGGTCGATCAGCACGGCAGGCGTGGGGGTGCCCACTGCCGCGCTGTCAGTGCCCTGCCGCTACATCCACAGCCCGGCAGCCCTGCTGAACAAGGGCGATTACCGCGCCGCGATCCGGCTGATGGCCGCCGCGCTGGAACAGCTCGACCGGGCGGTCCTGCAGAGATAGATATGAGCAGCCAGCGCACAGCGTGCGCGTAGAGGGGCAAGAGGACGATGATCCCGTATCGCGACCACAACCCGAGCCGGCGTATGCCGGTAGTGACCGTCGTGTTGATCGCGCTCAACACGCTGGTCTGGCTGTACGAGGTGCTGCTGATGGGCAGCGGGGAGCTGGACACCTTCATCTATGCGTGGGCGATCATCCCGCGCAATCTGGTGACGGCGCCCGGCCTCGCCAGCCTGATCACCGTGTTCACGGCCATGTTCATGCACGGCTCCTGGATGCACCTGATCGGCAACATGCTGTACCTGTGGATCTTCGGGGACAACATCGAGGATGCGCTGGGCAAGCCGCTGTTCATCCTGTTTTATCTGGCCAGCGGCGTTGCAGCAACCGTCGCGCAGGTGGCTATTGACCCGTTCAGCACGGTACCGAACCTGGGCGCCAGCGGGGCAATCGCCGGGGTGCTGGGGGCATACCTGGTGCTCTACCCACGCGCACAGGTCGATACTCTGGTGCCGGTAGGGCTGGGCTTCATGCGCGTGATCACGATCCCGGCGCTGTATGTGCTGGGCTTCTGGTTCGTGCTGCAGTTCTTCAGCGGCGTGGGGACGTTGGGCGTGCAGACGGGCGGCGGGGTGGCGTACTTCGCGCACATCGGCGGGTTTGTGGCCGGAGCAGCCCTGGTTGGCATTGCGCGCCTGTTAGGCGGGTTCCACAGCCTGACCGGGTGAGCGCCTTCTCGCATTTCTCAAGATAACAGGTTGATCCTGGGAGTCATGGATGATCGAGACGATCCGCAAGCTGGCAGAAGCCTACGGCCCCAGCGGCCATGAAGACGAGGTGCGTGCGCTGATCCACGCGGAGGTAGAGGGGCTGGCCGACGAGGTCACAGTCGATGCGCTGGGCAATCTGGTCGCATGGAAGCGCAGCGGCAGGCAGAACGCCCCCGTGGTGATGCTGACCGCGCACATGGACGAGATCGGGCTGATGGTGACGCATATTGATGAGAAGGGCTTCCTGCGCTTCACCAATGTGGGCGCGCTGTACCCGATCACGCTGGTGGGCAACCGGGTGCGCTTCGCGGACGGGACGATCGGCACCATCGGCGTGGAGCTGAAGGAATTCAAGAGCACCTCTGTGCCGGGCATGGACAAGCTGTATGTGGACGTGGACAGCGGCTCCGGCAAAGCCACGGTCAGGGTGGGCGATGCCGCCTGCATCGACCGCACGATGATCCAGCGCGGATCACGGCTGATCGCCAAGAGCATGGACAACCGCATCGGCTGCGCGATCCTGATCGAGGTGCTGCGGCAGACGAAGAAGCCCGCCTGTGACGCGGCTTTTGTCTTCACGGTGCAGGAGGAGGTCGGGCGGCGCGGTGCCTATACAGCCACCTACGGCGTCAACCCGGACCTGGGGATCGCCGTCGATGTGACACGCACCGGCGACACACCCAACGGCGTGTTGATGGAGGTGGACCTCGGCAAAGGCCCGGCCATCAAGATTAAAGACGCGGGGATGATCGCTGCGCCGGAGGTGGTGGCGCTGATGGAGGCCGCCGCGCGCAAGGCGAAGGTGCCCGTGCAGCGCGAGGTCCTGGAAGGCGGCACCACAGACGCCGCCTCGATGCAGGTGACGCGCGCCGGGGTGCGCTCAGGGTGCCTGAGCATCCCCTGCCGCGATGTGCATACCGCCAGTGAAACCGTTGACCTGAATGATGTAGAAGGGGCGGTCAAGCTGCTGGCAACGCTGGTACAGAGCCCGGTCACAGTGTAATAAAGGCTGCGCAAACACTACCCCACCTGTTTACAGCACAGATTCAGGGCCGGTGAGGCCCTGTTTTGCTGGCAGAGAGTGCCCCGGTGACTGCAAGGTGTGCAGGTTCTCCGCTCAGCGGTATACTCGCCCGAATACATACGCATACTCTGGATTACGCAAGCATATTCGTTGGCTATCTCACCGTGAGGAGGGAGCATGGCTGAGCGATCGATGACCATTGAGCAGGCTATCGAGGAGATCGGCATCGGGCGCTTCCAACGGCGGCTGCTCGTGGTGTGCGGGCTGGGCTGGGCCGCGGATGCGATGGAGGTGACGATCATCTCGTTTGTGCTGCCCGCTGTGATCGCCGAGTGGAGCCTGAGCCCGCTGCAGGCGGGCTATCTGGGCACGGCGATTTTCCTGGGGATGCTGGCCGGAGCGTGGTTTTGGGGGGCGATCAGCGACCGCATCGGGCGCAAGCTGGGCTTTCAGCTCACCGTGCTGATCGACTCCGTGTTCGGCTTCATCTCGGCCCTGTCCCCAAGTTATATTTTCCTGATGATCACACGCGCGCTGACCGGCTTTGGTGTGGGCGGTACGCTGCCTGTGGATTACTCGATCTTCGCAGAGTACCTGCCGCGCAAGGAGCGCGGGCGCTGGCTGGTGCTGCTGGAGAGCTTCTGGGCGCTGGGCACACTGGTTGTGGCCGGGCTGGCCTGGCTGGTGGTGCCGCGCCTGGGCTGGCGCCCGCTGCTGGCGATCTCGGCGATCCCGGGGCTGGTGATCTTCCTGATCCGGCGCTACGTGCCGGAGTCGCCGCGCTACCTGCTGGTCGAAGGCAGGCAGGAGGAAGCACGCACCGTGCTGGCGGAGGTCGCCAGAAGCAACGGCAGCGCCTTCGAGGTGCCCCAGTTGGTTCCTGAGCCGCGCACGACGCGGGCCACGACTGCCGGGCTGTGGCGGAGGCCGTACGTCCGCACAACGCTGATGCTGTGGATCGCCTGGTTCTGCATCTCGCTGGGCTACTACGGCACACTGATCTGGCTGCCGCGCATCTTCGTACAGCGCGGGTTCACCTTCCTGCAGACCTACCAGAATATCTTCATCCTGGCGCTGGCCCAGCTCCCCGGCTACTTCTCAGCAGCGTACTTCGTCGAACGCTGGGGGCGCAAACCGACGCTGGCAGTTTATCTGGCGTTCAGCGGCGTGTTTACCTTCCTGTTTGCGGTGGTCAATCAGGTGCCGCTGATCGTGGCGAGTGCCGCCGCGATGACCTTCTTCACGCTGGGCGCATGGGGAGTCCTGTACGCCTACACACCGGAGCTGTACCCGACCGAGGCCCGCGCCACCGGCATGGGCGCGGCCAGCGGCATGACGCGCATCGCCGGGGCGATTGCGCCGACCCTGGGCGCGCTGCTGCTGCCGATCTCGCTGGTAGCAGCGCTGGCGCTGTTCGCGCTGTCCTTCGCACTGGGGGCATTCTCCGTGCTGATCATGGGCCGCGAAACCAAAGGGACGCCGCTGGCAGAGACCTTCGCTGCCGCACCGTCGGCAGGGGACTAGCCTTTTTCCGTATCTCATAGGGCGAAGGGCGCGTGCAAAACACGCGCCCTTTTCATATCCAGTGAGCCTGCCCCGGGCAGCAGGTCGCCGGATGCCGCCGGGCCGCATACAATCAACGCCATGAGACGCCAGACAATCCTACGGCGGGCGCTGGCCGCATTGGTGGCAGCCGGGGTGGCAGCCCTGCTGCCCGGCGGGCGCGCCGTTGCCCACCCCGCCGACATGTACGCCCAGGCGCACGAAGTGACGCTCTCCGCAGGGGGAATCAGCGTGCACTGGACGATCTACCCCGGCCCGCTGCTGACCCCCTCGATCTGGTCGGTGGCCGACGCGGACAGTGACGGTGCTATCAGCGAGGACGAGGCGCGCGTCTGGCTGGCCCCGGCCATCCAGCGGCTCAGCGCGCGCGTAGATGGCGGCACTCCCCTGCGCTGGGAGGTGGAGCAGGTCGCGTGGCCTGCCTCGTTCGATGCCTTCCAGCTTGGCGATGAGCGCATCTCGCTTGTGCTGGCTGCCGCATGGCCTGAGCGTGTCGCCGCCGCACACACGCTGCTGCTGCACAACACTTTCGAAGACGCGATCAGCACTAACTGGTTCAGCCTGACCGGTGAGGAGGGGATCACCTTCAGCACGCCCGTACAATCCGGGGGACGGCTGGAGGTGCCCTTCGCGCTGGCGGGCACCCGGCCAGGCGGCGAGGGCGATCCGCGCAGCACCTGGGACAGCGGGATGCCGTCCCTGCCGGTAAGCGGATCGCAGCCCACCCTGGCACAGGTGGTCGAGCGCGAAACAGGCTACCGGCGCATCACCGCCGCGCTGACCGGGCTGGTGCGCAGCGGGAACCTCTCGGCGGGGTTCTACGCATTCGCGCTGGGAGTCGCGCTGGTGCTGGGGGCGATCCACGCGCTGACGCCCGGACACGGCAAGGCACTGGTGGCAGCCTATCTGGTGGGATCACGCGGGACGCTGCGCCACGCCGCCGCGCTGGGAGGCATCGTGACAGCCACGCACACCGGCTCGGTGATCGGGCTGGGGGCGCTGACCCTGGCAGCCTCGCGCTTCCTGGTGCCTACCACCCTGTTCCCCCTGTTGGAGATGGCCTCCGGGCTGTTGATCGTGGGGCTGGGGGCCAGTCTGCTGATCCGGCGCTGGCGAGGCTACCGAAGCGTCGCAGCGCGGCGCGCAGAAGCCAGGCAGAAGGCCGAAAGTCTGCTGCCAGATGCGGCCGAGGACAGCCCGGCTGCACCTCCAGACGGCCGCCAACGCGTGGCGGTCGGCGCCAGCATCCCGGTGCGTGTCTACGATGATGTGCTACCGGGCGGAGCCGGTGAGACAGGCGGGATCCGCTGGCGCTCACTGGTGGGGCTGGGGGTGAGCGGCGGGTTGGTGCCCTGCCCCGATGCGATCGCGATCCTACTGGTGGCCATCGCGATCAACCGCGTGGCGCTGGGGCTGTCGCTGGTGGTGGCGTTCAGCGCCGGGCTGGCCGCCGTGCTGATCGCGATCGGCATCGCGATGGTGCGCAGCCGCCGCCTGGTCGAGCGCCTGGGAGGGTTCGAGCGGATGGCTCCGGCCCTGCCGGTTGCCAGCGCAGCGATTGTGCTGGGATTGGGTGCGTATCTGACCACCAGCGCCGCCCTGCGCGCGGGCCTGTTCAGGCAGGCCGACGGCGTGGCCCAGGCCGCCGAGTTCGACCTGCAGACGGCACGTGTGCTGTACCTGGCCCCGGACGCGGAGCAGCACATGCAGGTGTGGAGGATCGGCGCGGCGGGCGGCACCCCGGAAGCCCTGACCGCTGACCCGTACGGAGTGCGTGATTTCGCGCTGGCGCCTGACCACACGAGGCTGATCTACGCAGTGGTGCGGGCGGATTCGAGCGGGGAGTTATGGGAGCTGCCGCTGGGCCAGGGCGGGGATGCGCGCCGGCTGCTGGAATGCAGTGACGCCCTGTGCGGCGCCGCCCAATGGGGCCCGCGCGGCGCAGGCGTGATCTATGAGCGAGTCAGCACCCGCATTGACGACCCGCTGCTGGGGGCGTCCTCGCTGTGGTGGCTGGACGTGACCAGCGGGGACACTTCACCGCTGTTCCGGGATGCCGCGCTGCCCGGCCACAGCCCGCGCTGGGCGCCGGACGGCCAGTCGATCAGCTACCTGTCAACGAGCACACCCGGCCTGCAGGTCTACAACCTAGCGACCGGTGAGCGCGCGGCGGTCCCATCCCAGGCAGGCGGAGCTGCCGTCTGGGCGCCGGAGGGAGATGCGCTGCTGCTGTTCGATATGCGCTTCAGTGGGGAGCGCTTCGCCAGCCACCTGCTGCGCTATGACCTCGCCAGTGGGACACTGACCGACCTGACAACCCTGGCAGGCTACGACGACCGCGGGGCGGCCTGGGCACCCGACGGATCCCAGATTGCGGTGCTGAGGGCGCAGTTCAGCGCGACGGGGGCCGCACGCGGTGACCAGATCTGGCTGATGGACCGCGAGGGGGGGAACGCCCAGCAGATCAGCGCGGGGGATGGGCTGGTGCATGGCACGCCTGCCTGGTCACCGAACGGCCGCACCCTGCTATTTCACCAGTACTCGCTGGAGGAGGCCTGGGCGCAGCCTTCCGTGATGCTGCTCGACGTGGAGAGCGGCGATCTGCGCCTGGTCGTCAAGCCGGGCTACGGGCCCGTGTGGCTGCCCTGAACGCGGCACGCTGAGGCAGAAATGGGGTTACAATAGCAGCATGCCCCCAAAATGAGCTTCAAAGGAGGAACCGGGTATGGGCTGTCTCCGCAAAGGCCTGATTGTCGTCTCGATCATCCTGTTTGTGGTGCTTCTGCCAGCCGCGCTGCTGACGTTTAACAGCGGGCGAGTCCTGTTCAACCAAGCGTTGATGACCCGTATCACCAACGATGTGCTGGTGGATTCGGATGTGCTGCCCGCAGCGCTTGCTGCATTCTCCGCCCAGCGAGCCAGCGAGCGGGCCACCGACCCACTGGTGCGCGCCGACCCGGACCAGCCGGACATTATCGAGCTGCTGGCCCTGCTCGACTTCGAGAACTGGAAAAGCATCCGCGATGAGCTGCTCACCGAGGAGATCGTGTCGGGGATGATCACGGATATTTTCGAGGGCTTTTACGCGTGGATCGACTCAGACGACCCGGTGCCCGCCATTTATGTTGATATGACAGCATTCAAAGCACGTGTCAACAGCGAGCATGGCACGGCAGCACTGGATCTTGTTTACAGCACGCTGGCCCCTTGCAACCAGGCACAGCTCAACGATTTTGAGGGGAGGCTGTCTGCAGCCGCGGTAGGAGACGAGGTACCCTACAACCTGTGCAAATTCCCTGACCCTTACACACCAGACCAGTACACCGATTATGGGGCATCACTGCGCGAAGTGGTGGACAACATCCCCGACCAGTTCGAGATCACACAGGGGATGCGCGGCCTGCGCACTGCCCTGGAGAGGGCGCCCGCCGGGCCGCGCCCGAAGACCACGCTGCGCGTGCTGCGCGCCACGGCCTATGTGGGGCTTCTGGCGCCGGGCGTGATCCTGCTGGTTCTGGCGCTGCTGGCGGGCGGCACACTGCGCAGCTTCGGGTTCAATGTAGGCGCGGCGCTCTCAATAGGGGGGCTATTCTCGCTGATCGCCAGCCTGATCAGCCGGGCCCCGGTCGTCTTGATCCAGAGCCTGTACTTCCGGAATACCCCGACGGTGGCAGCAGAGGAGCTCAGCCAGGGGTTGGCGATCCTCGCCCAGTACATCTTCCAGCCGATGCTGATCCAGGCGGCGCTGATCCTGCTGGCCGGGCTGATCGTGATCGGGCTGGGCGTGATCGGCGCCAGCAATCCAGATGCGCTGCGCGGGCTGGCGGGCGCGGAAGACGATACCGACGATGAGGACGAGGCCGAGTTTGAGGGCCTGGTTGGCGGCGAATAACCCGGGGAGGCATATCCCATGAGCCCATCTGATCTGGTTGCGGAGGCGCTGGGCACACTGCCCGACAGCGGCCCCCCTGCCCAGGTTGTCGATCAGGTCACAGAGGCTTTTGAAGAGCTGGGCACCCCGCACGATGCGGAGGGCGTGGCACGCTTCATGCCGGGAATCGACCGGACGTATGGGCTGCGGGTGATGCACCTGCGCCAGATCGGGGCGCTGGTAGTGCGCCGCTACAGCAAGGACCCACATCTCTGCCAGTCGGTGGCGCTGGCAAGCTGGGCGCGCCGCTCCCGCGAACACCGGCTGTTTGCCTTGTTTGTGCTGGAACGCCTCGACCTGCCACACGGAGACCTCTGGGCGCTGGGGGAGCGCTTTCTGCCGGACTGCCTGACCTGGGAGGACGTGGATCAACTGTGCGGCGCGACATTGGGCCGCGCGCTGTGCATGCACCCACCGCATATGGACGTGCTGGAGGAATGGCTGGATTCGGAGCATCACTGGACGCGCCGGGCGGCGTTGGTGACGACAGTGTATCTGCGGCGCGCCAAGCTGCCCGTCCCGCTCGCAGAGGCGCTGGACCGGCGCACACTGGCGATGTGTGCCCGGCGGCTTAATGACCGCGATGCTTATGTGCGCAAAGCCGTTGACTGGGCGGTGCGTGAGGTGCTGAACAGGCGCTACGAGCTGACCCGCGCCTGGCTGATCGAACAGGCAGAGGCAGGTCCCTCGCGGGCGGCGCGCACCGTGCTCAAACTCAGCGCGAAGAAGCTGGAGCCAGACGACCAGGCTGAATTTCTGAGCCTGTTGGACGCCTGAGGACCAACACACCTACCACGTTCCATGCGGGGCGAGCGCAGCACTTTGCCTCGCTTCTTCTGTGCCTGCTACTGGGATTACCTCATTCGCCCAACGGCCGGACTCCCCTTACAATTAAAAAGAAGATCAACCCGATGGATACCAGACAGCCCAGGGGGAGAGCATGCGCAAGTACGTCATCCAGAAACCGCGCCAGATCACTCCGTTCAACGAACCTGCCCGCGAGCTGCGAATACTCAACAAGCCGCTGTGGCAGTGGCAGCGTGACCTGCTGGCCCCGCTTTGCGATGGCCCAGATACTGAGATCGAACACCTGGAGGACGTGCCCACAGACCCCGTCGAGGCGCTGGTGGTGGCTGACAACTTGTGGTTCGACCAGGCGTTTCTGGATGCGTTCATCAGCGAGGCGCGCGAGCGCAGGCGGCCGGTCAGGGCGGCCTTCCACACGGAGGACCGGGCGTATTTGCAGCAGGGGCTGGCCGCGTTATCCAGGTCCTACGAGCAGCGCAGCGACCTCTATTATGTAGACCTGTGGTACTTCCCGCAGGGGCGCACAGCCCAGCCCATCGAACCGGTGACCATCAGCAGCGATGCCAACGAAGTAGGATACTATTCGATGCCGCGCACGGTTGATGAGCCAGCCCGTGACCCGGTATGGATGCTGCCTGTGCGGTCTGTGTGCCCTGTCGACAGCTGGGTGCACGTGTTCTTTGCTAACATCGTATTCGGCGTGTTCAGCGAGGCCTTCCGCACGGAGCGCCGCACGACCAGCGACCCGCTGTTCCGCATCCAGGCAGGGCTGCGTTCGCTGATCGAGCGCCGTACACGGTCCGGATCGGCTGCCAACGTGAAGATCGGCGAGAACTGCAGCATCGACGAGAGCGTGATCTTCCAGGGCCCGGTGACCATCGGGGATAACGTGACCATCGGCCCGGGCTGTGTGATCACCCAATGCGTGATCGGCGATAACGTGACTCTGACTCACGGCAATCACCTGCATATGTGCGTGATCAGCGACGGGTGCTTCTTCCCCTGGGGCGCCAGTGCATACTTCAGTGTGTTCATGGAGAACAGCGCAGCGGGTAACAAGGCCTGCCTCGATATGTGTGTTGTGGGGCGCAACTCGTACATCGGTGCGGGCACCATCTTCATGGACTTCAACCTGCTGCCTGCCCCAATCACGGTGCTGGCAGACTTTGAGCTGGTTGAAACGCAGATGCCTGTGCTGGGATCGTGCGTGGGGCATAACTGCCGCATCGGGGCCGGGCTGGTGATTCACCCCGGCCTGAGCATCGAATCCGATGTGGTACTGATCCCATCGCCCACACGCCGTGTGATCATGAAGGACATCAGCTACGAGGAGAGCGACCATCACGCCCTGGCGGAAGGCACCCTGCATCCGCGCGTGTACCCGCGCGCTGATGAGCTGAGCGGTGGATAAGGTATGGCCGAGACGTTTGCGTTTATCATCCACCCTGTCAACCCGCGCGCCGATATCGGGCGGCGCTATCCGCTGCTCGGGCGCATCTTGACACCGCGCCAGATCGACTTCCTGTGCACGTTCTGGCCGCCGCTGATCATCTCCCAGATCGACGGGGTGACCTCGCTGCACAACGGGCGCGAGGCTACAGGCTGGTTCATCGCGGTGCCCTATACACCACGCAGGATGCTGGAACTGCCGGAGCGCGTCGTGTATGACAAGATCGTCGCTGCCGGGCATATCGCAGAGCGGCTGGGGGCGCGCATCCTGGGGTTGGGGGCCTTCACCGCTGTGGTGGGCGACGCAGGGCAGACCATCGCGCGGCGCCTGGATATCCCCGTCACCACAGGTGATGCCTATACGGTGGCAGTGGTGGTGCAGGCCATCGAGGAAGCCGCACGCAGCATGGGCATCGCGCTGGAGTCGGCGAGCGCCGCCGTGGTGGGCGCGTCCGGGGCCATCGGCCGGGCAGCCGCCGTGCTGCTGGCAGGGCGTGTGGGCCGCCTGCTGCTGATCGGACGGCGCCCGGACGCCCTGGAGGAAACCCGCGCCTGCTGCGCCGGAGGCAGGGCACACGTGACAACCAGCACAGACCTGGGCGGGCTGCGCGAGGCGGACCTGATCCTGACCGTCACCAACGCGGTGAGCGCGGTGATCGAGCCGGAACACCTCAAGCCGGGGGCGGTGGTGCTGGATGCAGCGGTGCCGCCGGATGTCTCACGGCGCGTGCGCGAAACGCGCGAGGATGTGCTGGTGATCCAGGGCGGCATGGTCCAGGTTCCGGGGCCGGTGGACTTCCACTTCGATTTCGGGTACCCGCCGGGCAAGGCGTATGCCTGCATGGCGGAGACGATGGCTCTGGCGCTGGAGGGCCGATACGAGGATTACACCATCGGGCGCGAGATCGACACGGACCGGGTGCGCGAGATCGAGACGATCGCCGCGCGGCACGGGTTCCGGCTGGCCGGGCTGCGCGCCTTTGCCCAGGAGGTGACACCTGAGCAGATCGCACGGGTGCGCGACCAGGCAGCGCGCTGAGCAGCGCATTGAATGGCGGTACCGCAGGCACATGCGTTTGTTTAAACAAACATTGTGCAAGCCGGAATTATGGATTCTGCTATAATTCGTAAGTGAGCGACCTGGGGGCTGGGGGCAGCCAAGCAAACCCTCAGCGAAACCGGGATACAAACACTGGGTCCATTTGTTTGCCCGCTGCGCGGGCGTGCAGGAGCGGCACGGCGCATGTCTAAAGGCAGGGTACTGGTCGTAGAAGATGACCCCGACATCGGGAACATGCTCAAAATCTACTTCACCGGCCAGGGCTACGATATAGAGGTGGTGACGCGCGGCCAGACAGCGCTGCAAACCGTCCAGCAGAAGATGCCGCAGCTGATCGTGCTCGACATCAACCTGCCTGATACGGACGGGTACACGGTGTGCAGCACGCTGCGCACCAACACGCGCACCAAACATGTGCCGATCATCTTCCTGACGGAGAAAGATGACCGCAGCGACCGCATCGCCGGGCTGGAACTGGGTGCCGACGATTACATCACCAAGCCCTTTGACATCGAGGAGCTGCGCCTGCGTATCGCCAACTCGATCCGGGCATCGGAGCGCATGGGCCTGACCGATCCACGCTCAGGCTTGCCCAGCGGGCGGCTGATTGAAGACGAACTGCGTGACATGATGCGGCGCGAGAAGTGGGCGTACGCGGACCTGCGGATCGTCGAGTTCGAACCATTCAAGGATAAGTACGGGTTTGTCGCCGGAGACGAGGTGCTGCGCTTCACCGCCATGCTGATCAGCGATGTGGTGGACCAGCACGGTGACCCCAAGGATTTCATCGGTCACCCCGGCGGCGATACTTTTGCGCTGATCACTGCTGTCGACCGCCTGGAAGTGCTGGTCAGCACCGTGCGTAAGCGCTTCAATGAAGAAGTCAAGAGTCATTATTCCTTCCTCGACCGTGAGAAAGGCGGCATGATCGTTGACGACGGCCAGGGGGAGAAACGCGTGCCGCTGATGAGCATCGCGATCGGGACAGTGACTTCTGAGGAGCGCAAGTTCTTTGACATTCGAGAGGTAACGGAGGCAGCGGCGGAGGCCAGGCGCCAGGATCAGCGCCGGAGCCGCCCTGCCCCACCAGCCCAGGCACAGCCGCGGGATAAGTGAGCGATTGCAAGCCCCTCACTGGATCATGCAGCTTTGCCACAATCACGAGAGGCCGCAGCCCGGTTGTTGTGCGCACATCTCGTGATTGTGCCATTGTGCAGCTGGGCAGAACGTGCGGCTGGCTGGAGTGGGCTAACTGCTCATTATACAACCTGAGTGTTGTGATCGGTTGAAGTGCGATGGACACGCTGATCTCTAACGGAGTACTTTTCATCAGTGCGGGTGCGGTTGTGATCGTCCTGGTGCTGCTGACCGCGCGGGTAGCAAGCCGCAGGCGCCAGCAGCTCATCGGCAGCGAAGACCCCGTCATCCCGCTCAACCTGGCGTCGATCAACGACGCCGTGATCGTTGCCAACGTGGGCGGCCAGATCACCTTTGCTAATGACATCTGCCGCGACTGGTTTGGCACTGAAAACAGCGAGCCGGACCTGTGGGCGCTGGCGCAGCGCGTGCACCCGGCGGACGCCTTCCTGGAGCTATTCGCCACGGAAGGACAGGCCACGTTCACCGTGGGTGAGCGCAGCATCGAGGCCACCTCACACCGGGTCACGGTGGGGGATACCACCCAGTTCATCGTGGTGCTGCGCGAGGAAGAACCGCTGCCCGTATTAGACCGCGACGACAGAGGATCGGGGCGCGCCCTGGCCCTGCTCGCCGAGATCACCCGCCAGATTAACGCCACGCTGGACCTCGATGAGGTGATGAGCAACACGCTGGATGGCACCAGCCGCCTGCTGCCCTTCGATGCGGCCCAGATCACACTGCTGGAACAGGAAAAGGATCGCCTGCGGCCCGCTGCACGCTCCGGGCCGGAGCGCTACGTCAACAGCCGCCGGGACGAGGATCAGGTGATCCGGCTGGATGAGGGCTTCACCGGATGGATTGCCCGGCGCCGCCAGCCGCTGCTGGTGGAAGACCTGATGAACTTCTCGGGTGTTGAACGCACTCAGCACCCGCTGCACCCTGATTATCACAGCTTCGTCGGTGTGCCGCTGATGGTGCGCAACCGCTTCATCGGCACGCTGGAACTGATGGCCTACGAGCCCGGCCGCTATGACCGCGAGGACCTCTCACTGGCCGGTTTGATCGCAGACCAGGCTGCCATCGCCATTGAGAACGCGCGGCAGTACCAGACTCAGGCTGTGCGCGTGACCGAGCTGACCGGTCTGCAGAAGATCGCAGAGGCCATCGGTGACCTGCGTGATCCGCGCCAGCTCTACGCGCAGCTCGGCCAGCGCATCGCCGAACTGATGTCCGTCGAAGTGGCAGGTGTGCTGCTGTACGACCGCGAAACCGAGCGGCTGGTCGCCCAGCGGCCGGTGCACGGCATGATGGATGTCTTCGCCACCCGCTACGAGCTTAACCTTGCGCGCGGGTCTGCAACCCGCACGCTGTGGGAGGATGTAGACTTCTGGTTCACTAACGATGTGCTGAACGACCACATCGTTGAGGAATCCGGGTTGGGCGAACTGGCTGAACTGACCGGGATGCGCTCCATTGCGATGGCCGCCATGGTCGTCGGTGATGAACGTATCGGCGTGCTGCAAGTTTCCAATAAGCACGATGGCGTTCCCTTCAACATGGAAGACATCCGCCTGCTGCGCACCTATGCCAACCAGGCGGCGATCATCGTGGAGAGCGCGCGCCTGTACAGCGAGGAGCAGAGCCGCGTCGCCGAGCTGGAGGGCCTGCAGCAGATCGCCCAGACGATGAGCTCGTTCACCAACCCGGAACAGCTCTTCGGGCAGCTCACCCAGCGCATCGCCGAACTGATGAGTGTGGAGACGTGCGGCGTGCTGCTGTACGACGCCGATGAGGAGCAGCTTGTCGCCCGTAAACCTCTGTACGGCATCAGTGACCAGGCGGCTGAACAGTTCACATTCTCCGTGGCACGGCGCGGGCTGGCCCGCGAAGTGTGGCGCGATTACGAACTCTTTGAGAGCAACCACGTCTTCACCGATAACCGTATCGACGAGCTGGGCATCCGCAATATCGCCCGTACGGCAGGCCTGCAAACACTGCTGCTGGCCCCGCTGAGCGCTGCCGGGCGGCGCTTCGGGATGCTGGCCGTCGCCAATAAAGTGGACGGATCGGATTTCGACGAAGACGACAAGCGCGTGGTAGCCATCTTCGCCAGCCAGGCCGCCGCGCTGATTGACAACGCACGGCTCTACCAGGACACCGACGCCACGCTGCGCAAGCGCGCCGCAGAGCTGCGCTCTGTCTCGCGCATCAGCCGCGAGCTGAACGCGACCATCGCACTGGAACCAATCCTGGAGGTGATCGCCGTCGAGGCCCAGCGCGCCGAGGGCGCCAGCTACTGCAGCGTGGTGATGTTCGATTTCGATGAGCAGGGCACCGGCATCGAGCCGAGCATGCGCTTCGGCACCCCTGTGGGTGAAGAAGCAGTCATTCTGGAAACTGCCGCTGCCCGCAGCGGCGAGACGCTGATCATCGAGGACTTTGAGCGCGTCCCGCATTATCCCAGCCCGATCCCCGGTGTGCGCTGTGCTCTGATAGCGCCGATCTTCTTCGAGGGCCGCACGGTTGGCGTGATCAGCCTGTACGGGCGGCGGCCTGGCGCCCTGGGCCAGAGCGCGGCCGAGTTTGTCCAGGCGCTCTGCTCGCAGGCGACCATCGCAGTCACTAACGCGACCCGCCATGCGGAGCAGGTTGAACGCTCGGAGATCATCCGGCGCCGCGCCGAGCAGCTCACCCAGATTTTTGAGCTGGGCCGCGCGTTCCGCTCCGACCAGTCTGTAGAGGACAACCTCGCTTCCGTAGCACGGGCAGTGCGTGAGTCGGCGGGCTTTGACACGGTGCTGATCACCGTGTTGGGTGAGAAGCGCCAGAACCTGCACCCGGTTGCCTCGGTGGGGCTTGACGAACGCACGCTGCAGAAGCTGCGCGAGGTGCCGCCTCCCTGGGACATCGTGGGAGCTTTTCTGGATGAAAAATACCGCCTGAGCTTCTCCTTCTTTGTGAGCCATGAACACAGCGAGAAGTTGGTGGGCGCCCTGGAACTGCCCCTGCACCACACCGGGAAGGGCAGCACAGGCACCTGGCAGGCGGGCGATGTGATCCTGATCCCGCTGCGCTCAACCAGTGACGAATTGATGGGGTTGATGGCCATCGACCGGCCGCGCTCGGGCCTGCTGCCCACACGCGACACGATCGAGCTGTTGGAGATCTTCGGCAACCAGGCATCGGTCGTGATCGAGAACAGCCGCCTGTACCGCTCAGTGGAGGAGCGTGCCCAGGAGTTGAGCCGTTCGCTGACCAGCCTGGAGAAAAGCTACCAGGAGCTGGACAACCTCTCGCAGGAGATGATCCGCAAGGACATCGAGCTGTCGCAGGCCAATGAACTGCTGAACCTGCGCGCCCAGCGCCTGCTGGCTCTGCACCGCATTATGGAGAGCGTTGACACCACACGCGAGCCGGAAGCAGTGCTGCAGCAGATCGCCACGTCAGTGGTCAATGAGATGGATATCGATAAGTGCATCGTCGCGGTTGCCCGGCCCGTCAACGGGCGTGCAACCCGGCCTGTCGTCGTGGCGGCGGAAGGCAGTGTGCCGCCCGGGGTGCCCTTTGACCAGCTGATCAACGGCGAAGACGCCATCTCGCGGGCCAACAGCTCGCGCGAGCCGTTGCTATATACCCTGGACGGCAAAGAGTCCCATGCGACTGCCCGGCTGGCAAAAGCCATCGGCGCGCAGACGCTTGCCTCGATCCCGATGAACCTCGGGCGCGGCGAGCACGGCGTGCTGCTGCTGGGCAGCTCCGAGCCAGGCGCGTCATTTGATGACGACGAACGCGACCTGTTCACGCTGCTGGCCAGCCAGATCGGCGTCGAGTTCGAGAATGCCCGCCTGTACGGGGCCGTGCAGAGCGAGGCTTCCACCGCTGCTGCCGAGCGCGACCGCCTGCAGCAGCTTCACGTGATCACGACTGCCCTGCAGCAGGCCCAGCAGCCGCGAGACCGCCTCTCGGTGATCGCGCGCGGCATCCGGTCGGTGGGCTGGAACCGCGTCGTTGCGACCCTGCTCGACGAGCAGATGAACATCACCGAGATGGCCTATGCCGGTTACAGTGCGGACGAGGCACGCACACTGCGCGAGCAGCTTCTGCCACCCGAAGTATGGCGCACCCGGTTCGAGGACCAGGAATTCAACACGCTGCGCATCGGCACATCCTACTTCCTGCCGGGCGATCATGCATGGGTGCGGCGGCACCTGCAGAAGACCGGCGGCAACGGCACCCCGCACGATCCAACCCGCTGGCACCCGGATGACAGCCTGTACCTGCCGCTGTTTGCAGGCACCAGCATCGTCGGGTTGATTAAGCTGGGTGACCCGCAGAACGGCCTGCGCCCCACAGAGGAGTCGCTACGCCCGCTGGAGCTGTTCGCCCAGCAGGCAGCCAGCGCACTGGAGAATGCCCGGCTGTACCAGGAGACACTGGAACTGCAGAGCTTCAACGAAGCGGTGCTGCAGTCGATCCAGCAGGGCATTGTGGTCACGGATGCCAAAGGCACCATTGAGTCACTGAACTCGTTTATCCGTGACGTCTATGGATGGGACGAGAAGCTGGTAGGCCAGCACATCTTCGATGCACGGCCTGACCTGGAAGCGCTGGGGCTGGCACGCGACCTCGAGCAGGTGATCCAGTCCGGCCAGCATGTCGAGCGCACCAACATCCAGTATCCCATCGCGGATGAACTGCGCACAATCAACATTTACGTTTACCCCCGGCTGGATGAAGCCCGCAACGTCTCGGGCAGCGTGCTGCTGCTGGAGGATATCACCCAACGTGCCCGGCTGGAGGCAGATATCGCCCGGCGCGCTCAGCAGCTCGCCGCGCTGACTGAAGCCTCCCGTGACATCACGGCCACGCTGAAACTGGATGTCGTGATGCGCAGCGCGCTGGACAATGCACGCAACGTGCTGGCACATGACCGCGCCGCCCTGTGGCTGGCGAATCGCGCCAATAACAGCCTGCGTCTGGCCAGCGCACGCGGGTATCCTGAAGCCGCCAAGCTGGTGGGCAAGACTCTCAAGTTCGAAGAGAACCCGCTGTTCGCGCAGGTCACCGGCTCAAGGAACCCGCATTTTCTGGCGAAGGCCGAAGGCAACACGACGCTGCCTGCCGCGGATGGCCAGGCTCACAGCTGGCTGGGCACCCCCATGCTCAGCGGTGGTGAGATCATCGGCGTGCTGGTGCTTGAGCGCACAGGTGAAACACCCTTTGCAGCCGCCGATACGCAGATCGCCGCCGCCTATGCCAACCAGGTCGCAGTCGCGCTTGAGAATGCCCGTCTGTTCGAAGAGGCCGCCGATCGCGCAACAGCGCTGGCCAGCCGCACACGGCGCCTGGCGCTGCTGAACCGCATCTCGGCCACGCTGGGCCAGTCGCTTGACCAGTCCAGCATCCTGCAGACGGTGGTCGACGAACTGGCACTGGCGCTGGACGCCGATCACGGCGGCATTTACATATTCGAGCGCGAGGCCGAACAGGCGACCATGACCGGCATGTACCCGTCCACACCCGACGGCTCGGTGCCGGAGCGGATCATCCCGCTGGAGAACAACCCGGCGGTTGAGCGTCTGCGCTCCGAAAAGGCGCCCATACCCATTGAGGATGTGACCAGCGACCCGCTGATGGAGGCCATGCGTGCCACGTTCGAAGCCGATGGCATCCAGTCCAGCATGCTGATCCCGCTAGTGGTAGGCAACCTGGTGACAGGCATGCTCACCATCGACTTCTGCGACGGCAAGCACAGCTTTGAGAGCGAACAAATCGAGCTGGTACAGACGATCACCAACCAGGCTGCCGTGTCCGTGCAGAACGCCCGCCTGTTCCAGGAGACGGTGGCCCGCCAGCGTGACCTGAGCCTGCTCTCTGAGGCAGGCCAGATCGCGTCTTCCTCGCTGGACCTGGAGACCGTAGTCAGCAGCGCATCGCGCTACATGCTGGGCGCGGTTGAGGCAGCGGGCTGCATGATCTCGCTGTGGGATAAGAGCCAGGATACCCTGTTTGCACTGGTCAGGCTCACGCGTGACGGAGAACAATCCCTGGATGCAAGCCTGAACCGTTACAAGCTGGCCGACTACCCCGCCCTGGACGGCGCGATCAAGCAGCGCGGCCCGGTGACCTTTGACGTGGTCAGCTCGACCCTCTCGGACAACGAGCGCACCTGGTGGACAGACCAATCGATCGCCCATGTGCTGGTGATCCCACTGATCGCCCGTGATGAGCCAATCGGGTTGGTGGAGCTGTGGGAGACCAGCCCGGAGCGCCGTTTCAGCCAGCGCCAGATGCGCCTGGCAGCCTCACTCTCCAACACCATTTCGACGGCAATGGAGAATGCCCGCCTGCACGACGAGACGCAGAAGCGCCTCGCGGAGCTGGGACGTATCAACCAGATCAGCCGTGCACTGACCCAGACCATCTCCGCCGAGGACCTGTACCAGATCCTGCACGAGCAGATCAGCGATGTGCTGGCTGCACGTTCAATGACCATCGCACTGTTTGACGCACGCAGCCGCATGCTGCGCTTCCCATTGGCAGTACGGGCCAACCGGCGCATCCATATTGAGAGCACACCGCTCGCCGAAGACCTGTACAGCTATATGGTACAGAACCCCGAGCCGATGATCATTGGGCGCGGGATCAGCAAACGCTTCAAGGAACTGGGCATCAAGCATGGTGAGCCCAGCCTGCGCTCACTGCTGGCCGTACCCCTGCGGTCCGGTGAGGCGGTCCTGGGCGTCCTGACCGTTGAGGATCACGAGGAGGAAAACACCTTCCAGGAAGCCGACCTGCGCGTGCTTGGCCCGATCGCTGCCCAGGTGGCCGTGTCGATTGAGAACACCAGGCTGTACAGCGAGCTGGAGCAGCGGCTCTCCGAGACCACCACGCTGCAGGAAGTCTCGCGCGTGGTCAACTCGGCGCTTGACCTGAACGAGATCTTCGAGCGCGTGGTGCGTGAGCTGGCAAATGCCTTCAAATACCCGCTGATCGGCCTGTACACCTATGAGGACTCCACGCTGGTGCTGAAGGCCAGCCACGGCTATGACGTCGAGGCTGCACAGGCGGTCTCCCGCACGCCGGCGACACAGGGCATCATGGGACGTGCCGCGCGCAGCGGCGCCCCGCAGTTCGTAGACGACGTGAGCATTGACAAGGACTACCGCGCCGTGCATGACTGGGTGCGCTGCGAGGTGGCAGTGCCGATCATCTCGGATGAGAAGGTGCTGGGTGTTCTGGACATCCAGGCAGGCGCGGACCGCATGCTCAAGGCCAATGACCTGCAACTGCTGATCACCTTCGGTGACCAGGTCGCCACGGCCATGACCAACGCGCGCCTCTACGCGCAGATGGTTGACCTGTCGGCTGAGCTGGAACGCCGCGTCGAAGAGCGCACGCGCCAGCTTAAGGAAGAGCGCGACCGCATCGACACGCTGTACCGCATCGCGGTTGAGCTGACGGCCAGCCTCGACCTGGACCGCGTGCTAAACCGGGCACTGGAGCTGGTCGGTGAGGCGGTGGGCGCGGAGCACGGATCGCTCTACCTGGTCGATCCGCAGTCGGACAAGCTGATCCACCGCGCGGTGATGCGGGGCAGCGAGATCCTGCCTCCGGGCGGCCGCCAGATCCCGCTCTCGCGGCACGAGGGCATGGCCGGCTGGGTGATGGACAACCGCCAGTCGATTGTGGTTGATGACGTGCAGGAGGACCCGCGCTGGTCGAACGTGCCGGGCACCGAGCACAACCGCGCGCTGCTGGGCGCCCCACTGGTAGCCAACTACGAGGTGCTGGGCTGTATCTTCTTCACCAGCGACCATGACGGGGCCTTCAGCCAGGAGCATGTACGCTTGGTTGAGGCCGCCGCTCAGCAGGTTGCCAACAGCATCAATAACGCCGAACTGTACCGCATGATCCGCGACCAGGCGGAGCGCTTGGGCGTGATGCTGCGCAGCCAGCAAACCGAGGCCGCCAAGAGCCAAGCTATCCTTGAGTCCGTGGCGGACGGTGTGATGGTATCCGACCAGGCGGGCGAGATCATCCTGTTCAACGCGGCGGCAGAGCGCGTGCTGGAGCTGCGCCGTGATGAGGTGCTGGGACGGCCTACCGCCGACCTGGCCGGGCTGTATGGCCCATACGCGGATCGCTGGGCGCCCACGCTGTACGAGTGGGGACGCCAGCCCGGCGCCTATACGGGTGAATTCCTCTCCGAGCAGATTCACATCGCGGACAAGGTGGTCTCGGTGCATGTCTCGCCGGTGATCCACGGCGATGAATACCTGGGACTGGTGTATGTATTCCGCGATATCACCCGCGAGGTGATGTCGGATCGCATCAAGACGCAGTTCGTCGCCAACGTTTCACACGAGCTGCGCACACCGATGACGGTCATCAAGGGCTATGCCGACCTGCTGCTGATGGGACGCGCGGGCGAGGTCAACCCCGACCAGCGCGATTACCTGGAGCGCATCAAGCGCCACGCGGACCGGCTGAGCCTGCTGGTGAACGACCTGCTGGACATCTCGCGCATCGAGCAGGGCTCGGTGGAGCTGGACCTGACCGATGTGAGCCTGGCTGCCGTGATCAACGACGTGATCGGCGCCACGCGTGTGCGCTGCATGAACGAAGGGCGCGATATCCAGTTTGTCACCGAGATGCCGGAGGACCTGCCGCCCGTGCAGGCGGACTCTGACCGGCTGATCCAGATCGTCAACAACCTGATCAGCAACGCCTACCAGTACACTCCTGACGGCGGGCATGTGGCCGTGCGCGCCATCGTGGACGGCGCAGGAATCCAGTTCGACGTGGAGGACACGGGCATCGGCATCCCGGCCGCCGATCAGGAGCGTGTGTTCGACCGCTTCTTCCGAGGAGAGGACCCACTGGTCATGAAGTCGGCGGGCACCGGACTGGGTCTTTCGATTGTGCAGCACCTGGTCGAGATGCACCAGGGGCGGGTATGGTTCGAAAGTCAGGAGGGCTCCGGCACCACCTTCAGTGTCTGGCTGCCTCTTGTCCAGGAGTCGGTTGTGGAGTAGGCTAGATAAGATTTGGGTTTGACAGACGCTAATCTGAGCGAGCGAGACCAAAACCGATGACCAAAATACTGATCTCCGAAGACGAAGCCGACATCCGCGACCTGATCATGTTCACGCTGCAGATGGAGGGTTATGAGGTCATCGTGACCAACAACGGTGTGGAGGCGGTGGAGCGCACCGTCACCGAACAGCCGGATATGGTGCTACTTGATGTGCGGATGCCCCGCATGACAGGCTATGAGGCCTGCGAGAAGATCAAGGCCGACCCGCGCACTGCCCATATCCCGATTGTGTTCCTCTCAGCGAAAGGGCAGGAGACGGAAGTGCGAGCCGGGATGGGCGCGGGTGCCATGGCGTATATCCTGAAACCGTTTGCCCCCGACATCCTACTGCATCGTATCAAGAACCTGCTGGCCGACGCGAAGAAAAAGGCCGAGGCACGGGCGGCGAAAGCGCTCACACCCGCCCCCCAGGCAAAGCCAGAGGCTGTGCAGACGCCTGCGGCCAAGCCCGCTGCTTCGCCGCCGGACAGCGAGGACACGAAGCCGGTCAAGCCCGGCGCCGCGGTCGCCAAGCCCGGCACTGCAGCAGCCAACCCAGGCCAAAAGCCCGCGGCTAAGCCCGTGGAAAAACCAAAAGAGTAAACCTACCCTGCCGATGGCTCAACACACCCTGCCATCTTTGCGAACGCGGCAGGGTGTGTTTGCGCTTGACGGGCGGCGCGGCCACGGCTGCCCCACGCCCCTTGAAGATGGGCCGGAGGCCGTTATAATTTCCTTAGGGTGTCAGGGATACAGAGAGATTGGGTGATTTGAACCTCTTAAAGCACATCTCGCGGCGTGGGTTTCTCAAACTTGGGGCGGCCAGCGGCCTGGCGCTGGGGTCTGCCCGAGTCTCCAGCCTGCTGGCGCAGACCAGCGATCACAGCGACGAACTGGTTTCGTTCAATGAGCTGTACAACAACCCGCCGATGCTGGGCCGCGTGCACGGCGCGTTCTGGATCCGCATGTTTGACAGGCCGGAACCGGGCGCCAAGACCATCACATCATTGAACTGGGGGGCCGTGGTGCCGATCCTTGAAGGCATACGGACGGTACCATATGACGCCAAAGCCCGCAGCGACGTATGGTTCCGCACGGACGTTGGCTATGTCCACTCCGCTTATGTTGTCCCCTCGCGGGAGATGTTCCAGGCGCAGACAGCCCGCATGAGCGACAGCTTCTGGGGCGAGGTCATGGTGCCCATCGCCTACCAGCACACGCGCCCGGAGCTGGGCAGCTACCGCTACGACTTTGATCATTACAAGCTGTTCTGGGGCCAGGTTTACAAGGTGATCGATTACGACGAAGACGCCGAGGGCCGCGGCTGGTACCGCCTGGACGATGACCTGGAACCGAATCGTCAGGCGTGGGTCATGGCGCGGAACATCCGGCGTGTGGACCCGAACGAGTTCCAACCGATCTCCGCGGATGTTGGGGAGAAGCGCATCCTGATCAGCCTGGACCCGCAAACGCTGACCTGCTTTGAAGGTGATGTGCCGGTATTCAAGACGCGCATCGCTTCAGGTTCCAGCTTTCAGGATGACGAAGGCAACGAGGTGGACTTCACCACCCCGTTTGGAGACTATGCCGTGCAGCGCAAGCGCCCTACGCGGCGCATGCGCGGCAACGTCGGTACCTCACTGGAATATGATGTGAACGCGGTGCCCTGGGTGACCTATTTTGACTTCACCGGCGCGGCGATCCACGGCGCATACTGGCATAACAACTTCGGGCGTCCGCGCAGCCACGGCTGCATCAACGTGACCCCGGATGCAGCCAAGTGGATTTACCGCTGGACCGCCCCGCACGGCGGCTATGACGAAGAATACCTGTGGACCGAACCGGGCGAGGTCGCCACGCCAATCCAGATCGCCTAGCGAGGCTTCAACTCAGAACTGCGTTCAACGATGCGGGTCCGTCTTCAAACACCAGACGGGCCCTTTTTGCTGCGCGGTCCTGCTAGATCGCGTGGTGCAGGCGTGCCTGCCCAAGGACCCCCACGCCGATCAGGATATAGGAGGCCACATACGTGATATCGGTGATCGCTGTGATCAGGTTCACCGGGCTGCTGTAGGTATACAGCTCATACCACGAGGCGTAGCTGAACAGCAGGTCGGAGGCAGTTACCACCAGGAACCCGGCTGCGACGATCAACCACATGCGGCCCAGGGCCCCCCCGGCGAGCGCAAGCACGCTCAAGAGCGCACCCAGCACCACCAGCAGATCGCCCACCGGGTAAGCCGCGCTGATCAAGCGCTCGGCCAGGCTGCCGGAAGACACATCTACCAGAATGGGCAGGATGATCAGGATGAAGCCTGGAACAGCCACTATCAGGAAGGGCAGGAAGGATCGTGCGATCTGGCTTACTCTGAGCGGCACCCCGAGCGACCGGAAACGCAGGAACAGACCGGCAAACAACGGGATATAGCCGAGCAGCCAGAGCGCATCAGCCAGGGAGGGGAAGGGGATATCTACCCGCAAGACTAACTCGTAGTAAGCACTGATAGACTCAGCCATTGTCCACAACAGCAGGCTCAGGGCAAGGTAGCCCCAGATAGCCCGCAGCACCTCGCCGGGCTCAAAACTATTCCATAACACGGCGCCCATCCACGTGCCGAGAATGGCATACGCCAGCAGCACCACGTAAAGCAGCAGGGGGCGCACCAGCGGATTGAGCCGCAGGTCCAGCGCCGGGATGTACACCAACACAAGCAGAAGCAGTGCTGCCAGCCCAACTATCACGGCCAGCCGCACAAAGCGGTCCTCAATCAATGCTTTGATCACAGCAGGCTCCTTGTCTCAGCTAGCAAACAGCCGGGGAATATCGAGGGCATCAACCAGAGCACGGACCCGCTCAGCAGCGTGGTCATGGACTGCCGCCAACTCGGAGCAGGCCTGCCGGCGGCCGACCACTCCGCTCGCATACTGGATCAGCGTGTTGAGCAGGTCATGGTACGCTTCACGGGGCATGGTGCTCCCGGTAAAGGTCAGCTCGGAGCCGCGCAGGCGGACCGGCCAGCTCTGGCGCTCGGCTCTTGAATTGAAAATGCCCTCCATCGTCCCACGCACGCGGTACCCGGCCAGCCGCGACAGCAGCACACCCAACGCATCGATGTGTGCCTTCAAGTACAGATTAAGCAGCAGCGCATCCGGATCAGAATGCTCCGAGACGGTGCTGTAGGTGCTCTGGTAGACCCGGTCAACATGCTGGTGAAGTACATCATAATGGTGGCGAGGGGCTTGATCCCCAGCCAGATCGTCGACAGCATCCAGCAGGGTCAGGTCGACACCCAGGAACCCGCCCCGTTCATCGTAGGTAGCCACGCCGCTGCAAAAAAGCTCAAAGGCCTGGCCCCGGAGGTCCTTCAGGTGAAGCCAGCGCCCTGCCAGCGTGCCATTCTGAGAGGCTTCGTGAAGCATTTCCTGCGCGTCATGGTGGCTCATATGCATGATGCCATGCAGCGGCTCACCGAGGACTTCACCGAATTCGAGATACCCAAACAGGCGTAGGAAGCCGTCGTCTACAAAGACCACATTGCCAGAGGCGTCGGTGAAGAGTAACGCAGCGATCCCGCCTGACATGTGCACTGGGCGGCTTCCGGATCCAGAAAATGGGGCACTCTAAGGGTCAAGGTTGTGCGCCATTTATCTGCTCTAATCGTAAAGTGATTTCTAACCTGGCGCCAGTCTGAGCACAGCAGCAGGCATGGGAAGTACCCGGCTATGCACAGGCGTGAGGCAACGAGGACGCGGAGGAATCTGGTGTTATGATAGACTTAACCCGGCAGTCAACCGATGACGGGTAGGGAGAGAGCGGCCCTGAAACTATCTGAACGGCAGATGAAACACCCGGTGCGGGCACAGACCCGACGGACGCTTATCCTGTGTGTGCTGGCTGCCTGGGCGCTGGCGGCGTGCAGTGCCGCACCGACCCCACCGGCGATTGAGGCGCCCACGCCGGGCCCGACATACGTCGTGGTCGAGCCAAGCGCCACACCTGCCCCCACCCCCAGCCCGACACCCGCAGCGTATCTGCCATTCAACCGGACGTGGGTCGGGGTGCAGGGTTTCAGCGACCAGGTGGTGACGGTGGCCCGCAGCGGGGAAGCCATCCCGGTGGCACTGCCGCTCAATGAAAACCAGCGGGCTTCCGATATGGTTGCCTCACGCGACGGCCAGTTCCTGGCCTATCTGGTCTGGGAGGGAGACGCCCAGCACGGGGTAGCGGCATGGGATACCAGCGGACCAAACGCCCGGCTGGTCGCCCGTCCCATTGAAGGCTACCGGATCACCGGGGTAACGCTGCTGGACGATGCCTCCTATCTCCTGGTGACTCAGGTGCAGGCCGATCTCCCGCTGGGCAGCGCTGACTGGCGCATTGAGGCCGTTGACCCGCGCGGTGGTGATCCCTTCCTGCTGCTGGGGCGCGACGCGCTGGAGAGCAGCTTTCCTCCGGAGCCGTTAGCCTGGCTTCGGGATGGGCCGCTGCTGGTGAACCTGCGTGATGTAGATGGCACATCACGCGGCATGTACGCCTACGATCCAGCCAGTGGGCAGAGCCGCCTGTTGATCGAAGGGGGGCCGGGCGCGGCGGTGCATGCGCCACAGCTCGCGCCGGAAGGAGCCCGTATCGCGTACCTGACACTCAACCCGGACCTGTTACCGGAAGGCGCGCAGATGCCCCACAACACCCTGGTGGTTTACGACCTGCGGCTGGGAGAAGGCAGCGCGATGCCCCCTCCGCAGGGATATGCCATCCTGAGCGCGCTCTGGCATCCTGATGGGGAGCGCCTGCTGCTGGACCTGCTCGACCTGACGGCTGAGCCCGGTGCGGGCCAGCGTTGGGCACTGGTCAGGGTTGGCGAACCACAGCCCTGGACGCTGTATGATGCGGGGCCAGACCGCGCGCGGTTGTTCGATCTGCGCCCCTTTGGCGAGGGTGTGATCTACACGACCCTGCCTGACGCCGATGGCCTGCCCGCGCTGGTGTTTGTGGACGAGCTGCTGGAAGACGCCCCGGCCAGTGTGCGCGTTACGCCACTGGAGACATTTCGGGATGCAGAGGGTGCACCTGTGATTATTTTCACACCTATTGGGTGATGAACATAACGGATATGGTTGGACGCATGTGGGCTACAATGTGTGCGGCCTGCCCCCGGCTGCCCTGATCGCGTTACCAGGGGTCGCTCAACCAGCGCAGCCTGCCGGGCCGGGGGATTTGTACACGCAACCTGACCCTCTGCGACCTCTTGTTTACAGAAAGAGCTGGTATGTTAGACGCATTCTTCAAACCCAACAATGTAGCAATCATCGGCGCCTCGACTGACCCGGCTAAGCTGGGCTATGCCGTGGTCAAGAACCTGCTCGACGGCGGTTTTCCTGCCGACAAAGTGCTGCCGATCAACCCCAAAGCAGATCAGATTCTCAACTGCAAAGCCTACGCTTCTGTGTTGGATGTGCAGAGTGCGATCGATCTGGCCGCCATCGTGATCCCGTACAAATTCGTCCCAGACGCCCTGCGTGAATGCGGGGAGAAGGGCATCAAGCATGTCGTGATCATCTCGGCGGGCTTCCGCGAAGCGGGCCATGATGGCCTGGAGCGCGAAAAAGAGGTGATCGCCATTGCCAAAGAGTACGGCATCCGGGTGATCGGCCCGAACTGCCTGGGCGTGATCGACACCTTCACCCCGCTCAATGCAACCTTCGCCAACGGCATGCCTACTCAAGGCCCGATGAACTTCATGTCCCAGTCGGGTGCACTGGGCACCGCTGTGCTTGACTGGTCGCTGGCAGGGCGGATGGGCTTCGGCAAGTTCGTCTCGCTGGGCAACAAGGCCGACGTGAGCGAGATCGACCTGCTGGAAGCCTGGCAGGATGACGCGCATGCCCAGGTGCTGGTCGCGTATATCGAGGGCGTGCCAGATGGCCAGAAGTTCATCGAGACAGCGCGCCGCGTGAGCAAGAAGAAGCCGATTGTAGCGGTTAAATCGGGGGTCACGGCGGCAGGATCGCGGGCGGTGTCTTCCCATACCGGCTCACTGGCAGGTTCAGAGCAGGCTTATTCAGCGGCCTTCAAGCAGGCTGGGGTAATCCGTGCCCAGACCATGCAGCAGCTCTTCGATTACGCCACGGCCTTCGCCACGCAGCCTGAGCTGAAGGGCGACCGCATCGCCATCATTACCAACGCGGGCGGTCCTGGCATCCTGGCGACAGACGCCATCGAGCGTTCCGGGCTGAAGCTGTCGCGCTTCGAGAACCCGACCATGAAAACGCTGCAGGAGTACCTGCCGGATGCAGCTTCAGCGGCCAACCCGGTCGATGTGCTGGGAGACGCCCGCGCCGACCGCTACAAGTTCGCCATCGAGGTCATCGCCAAGGACCCCAACGTCGACGCGATGATGATCATCCTTACCCCGCAGGCAATGACGGATATCACCGGCACAGCGGAGGCGATCGCCGATGTGGCCGAGCAGGTGAACATCCCCGTGATCGCCTGCTTCATGGGTGAATACGCGGTCAGCAAAGGCATTGAGATCCTCACCAAACGCAACGTGCCCAACTACACCACACCTGAGCCCGCCGTCGCCACACTGCGCGCCATGGCGGATTACCGGACCGTGAAAGCCAAGCCAATCCCGACTTACGAACGGTTCGCTGTGGACACGGAACGTGTCAAACAGGTGTTTGCTAAGGCACGCGCCGAGGGGCGGGTCACGATCGGTGACTTCGAGGCGCGTGACATTCTGGAGGCTTACGGCCTGCCGATCCCCCGCTCAGAGCTGGCGAAGGACGCCGATGAAGCGGTGCAGATCGCCGCAGAGCTGGGCTACCCGGTCGTGTTGAAGATCGCTTCACCAGACATCCTGCACAAGACAGACGTGGGCGGTGTCAAGGTGGGGCTGAGCAGCCCCTCGGACGTGCGTGACGCCTTCGACCTGATGGTGTACCGCGCCAGCAAGTACGTGCCCGGCGCCACGATCTGGGGCTGCACAGTGCAGCAGATGAGCCCGCCTGGCCTGGAAGTGCTGGTCGGCATGAACCGTGACCCGCAGTTTGGGCCGCTGGTGACCTTTGCCCTGGGCGGCATTTACGTAGAGGTGCTCAAGGACGCCACCTTCCGCATCGCGCCGTTTGCACGCAGCGAGGCGGAGGAGATGCTCGGCGAGCTGCGCGCCAGCGCCCTGCTGGACGGCGTGCGCGGCCGCCCACCGGTTGACAAGAAAGCGACCATCGATGCCCTGCTGCGCATCGGGCAGCTTGTGCGGGACTTCCCGGAGATCGTTGAGCTTGACATCAACCCGTTGATCGTGTATGACGAAGGCCAAGGCGCGGTGGCGATTGATATGCGCCTGGTCCTGAGCAGCTAGCACAGAGAGGGATCGTCAAGATCATGAAGGCACTCTACATCACTTCTATAGAGAAGTTCTCCGGCAAGACCGCGATCCTGCTGGCCCTGGGCAAACGCCTGCAGGCCGAGGGCTACACCATCGGGTACTTCAAACCCGTCAGCTATGAAGCCACCTACAGTGGCACTGAGATCATCGACGAAGATGTGACGTTTGTGAAAAATGTGCTGGCCCTGCCCGAGTCGCCAAGCGAATTAGCAGGCGCGGTGATCAACAATGAGCGCCTGCCCGCCTGCCTGGGCTCAGAAGAGGAATGTACCTTCCAGGAAGAGATCGAGGAAGCCTATTCCCACCTGCTGCAGAACAAAGAATGCGATGTGATGCTGCTGGAGGGCGGTGGCAGCCTGCGCCAGGGCTACGTGCTGGGCGTATCGACGGCCTATGTGGCCGAGATGCTCGACAGCACGGCATTGGCGGTGGTCAGGTACAGGGGCGAGATGGATGTGCTGGATGACGCATTGACCGCACAATACCGCCTCGGCAAACGCCTGCTGGGTGTGATCTTCAACCGGGTTCCGGCCAGGGAGTTGGATTTCATGCGCGAGCGTGCCATCCCCTATATGGAGAAGCAGGGTATCCCTGTGCTCGGTGCCTTGATTGAGCGCCCGGAGCTGGCGGCGATCAGCGTGGCCGAACTGGTTGAGACGCTGAAAGCCAATGTGTTGGTGCGGCACGACCAGGACGCCCTGGTTGAAACGCTGATGATCGGGGCTATGGGAGCACAGGAGGCACTCTCGCGCTTCCGCCGCCATCAGAACAAGGCCGTGGTCACGGGTGGTGACCGCAGCGATATCCAGCTTGCCGCGCTCGACACCAACACCACCGCGCTGATCCTGACCGGCAACCTGACACCCAGCGTCACCGTGCTTGAGCGGGCCGAGGCCCAGGGGGTTTCCGTGCTGCTGGTTAACGAGAGCACGATGGAGACCATCGAGGCGATAGAGGCGGTCTTCGGTAAAACACGCCTGGGACAGCCGCAGAAGCTGGCGCGGTTTGAGGCGTTGATGGCCGATGGCGTGGATTACAAGCGCCTGTTCAAGCTACTGGACCTGGCCTGAGGCCGGCACCTGACGCTGAACTGAAGCCCTCTGCCTGTGCAGAGGGCTTTTTGTTAAAGGGGGCTTAACCTGTGGCTAACCGCCGCTTAAACCCATCCACGTATGCTGAACAGTGTTGTTTAGCAGCCGGGTACTCTTTCCCTGTTCATCTCACCCAGAAGCGACTATAATCATGGAGCAAAGCTGCCGGTGAGCAGCACATCTCGATATTAAGCAGAGGATGGCATAATGTACAGCAGGCGCAGCCAGCTGGATCAGGAAATGCAGAGCATCCGCGATGACTTACTGCGGCTTGCATCGCTCGTTGACCGTGCGATTGACGGCACATTCAGGGCCTTTGTGAGCCACGATGACCCTGCGGCTGTGGACGTGATCAATGCCGACGATGCCATCGACCAGCTGCACGAGAAGATCGAGCACCAGGTCGAGATCACAGTTGCCCTTCAGCAGCCCGCAGCGAGTGACCTGCGCGCGCTGATCGCCAGCTTGTTGATCTCAACGGAGCTCGAGCGCATGGGCGACCATGCAGAGGGGATCGCACGGACGGTGGTTCGCGACACCACCGATCGCCCCGAAGATGTACCTGCCAGCCTGTTCGGAATGCGTGACCTGGCGCGCCGTATGCTGCGCGACGCGATGGATGCCTTCGTAGGGCGTGATGTGGAGAAGGCGCGCGCCGTGGCAGCCGTTGATGCACAGGTTGACGAGCTGTACAAGAAGCTGTTTGATGAGCTGATCACGCGCATGTCCTCCGGCGCGCTGCGCGTCGAGCGCGGCACCTACCTGCTGTGGACCGGGCATAACCTGGAGCGTATCTGCGACCGCACAACCAACATCTGCGAGCGCGTGATCTACATGCGCACTGGCGACGTGGGGAACCTGAATGTGAAGGCCGCCGGAGAGGGCGCCGAGTAGCTTCCTCACCCGCAGCACCATCCCAAAGGCATCTGCCTGCCGTGTGTTATAGGTGAGCCGGACCAGTGACGAACGTCACTGGCAGCCCCGCCGGCCAGCAGGTATACTCAAGTTGTACATGATAGTACGTACATCGACCTTCGGGGCGGGGTGAAAGTCCCCACCGGCGGTGATGATCTCCAGGGTTCACTGGGGATCCCAGCCCGCTACCCGCGCAAGCGGTGGACACCGGTGAGAAGCCGGGGCCGACGGTGACAGTCCGGATGGGAGAAGGTCTGTGCGAGGCGGCGAGCCAGGTCAGCCTGGCCTGCTGTTTATCGCCTGCAACCTGGCCCCGAAGTCAGTTATCTGGCTTCGGGGTTATTGATCCTCCAGGCGCGCGCACTGTGCAGCGCCGCCGCTGCCTACCCCTGCCCCGGGGGTGATGTTGAGGTAGCAAAGGCTTGTTCCATGCAGGTCGAACTGACGAACCCCAAAGATCGAACCCTGCCGCCAGGGAGGCGCTCCTCAGGAGCCGCAGCGCAGATGCTGCATCTGGCCCCCCCGCACCGGTCGCTGGCGGCACGCCTGACTGGCTATCTGATCCCGCTGGCCAGCCTGGCGATCTTCGTGCTGGCCTGGGAAGCATTTGTACGCCTGGGTGAAATGCCCGCCTTCATCCTGCCCGCCCCCGGCGCAGTCGCCCGTAAAGCCATCACGGTGACGCTGAACGGCACACTGTGGCGGCATACCTGGATCACCCTGATCGAAGTGCTGGGCGGGCTGGCCCTGGGCACGATCACCGCCATGGCGTTGGGCTACTCCATCGCACGCTCGGTCGCTATCGAGCGCGCGCTGTCGCCGTATATCGTGGCCTCGCAGGCTATCCCGGTGATCGCCATCGCCCCGCTGCTGGTGATCTGGTTCGGGCCGGGGTTGTTCAGCAAGGTGCTGATCAGCGCCCTGATCGTGTTCTTCCCGATCCTGGTCAACACCATCGCCGGGGTGCGCAGCGTGCCCGAAGACCTGCACGACCTGATGCGTTCCCTCAACGCGACCCGCTGGCAGACCTTCCGTAAGCTGGAAGTGCCCGCCGCGCTGCCGGTGCTGCTGGCAGGCCTGAAGGTAGGGGCCACGCTCTCGGTGATCGGCGCAGTGGTGGGTGAGCTGGCCGGGGCTCGCGCCGGGCTGGGCGTGATGATCAGCGTGGCAGACGGCCAGTATGACACTGCCCGCATGTTCGTGGGTGTGCTGGCACTGGTCGTGATGGCCCTGACGCTGTACGGCGCCGTCGACCTGCTGGAGAAGCGTGTGCTGCGCTGGCGTGCGGCTGGTGCTGGCCGACACACCGCGCTGTATTGATCGACCTCAAAGCTACAACTCACTTTTCAGGAGGCACCATGACCCGCACCCCTACTCTGATTCTGGTAGCCCTGGCCGCTGCCCTGCTGCTGGGCGCCTGCGAGCCAACCTACACGCCCGAACAACAATTAGGACAGGTCGAGTCGTTTACCATGTATATGGGCTTCCGCCCGGATGTGCAGTTCGCCCCGTTTTATGTGGGGCTGGAAAAAGGATTCTTCCGTGAGGAAGGGTTGGAGATCACGCTGGAGCACGCCAGCGAGAGCGATATGGTGCGCCTGGTAGGCACCGGAGAGGCTCCCTTCGCCGTGGTAAGCGGCGAGCAGGTGCTGCTCTCACGGGCGCAGGGCGTGCCGATTGTGTATGTGTTCCAGTGGTACCAGCGCTTCCCCGTGGCAGTAGCAGCACGCGGCGATCTGGGCATCACGACCCCTGCAGACCTGGCCGGACATTCCGTGGGAACCCCCATGCTGGAAGGCGCCAGCTACATCGGCCTGGAAGCACTGCTGGGTTCAGCGGGGCTGACCGATGCAGACATCGATTTGCAGGTGACCGGTTTCACGCAGGTGGAGACCCTGGTAACCGGCCGGGTAGAGGCAGTGGTAATCTATGCCAGCAACGAACCCGTCCAGCTCGATGCTCAGGGCGTCGATTACACGTTGATCAACGTGGCAGATTATGCCAACCTGGTGAGCAACGGCATCATTACCAGCGAAAAACTGATCGCAGAAAACCCCGACCTGGTGCGGCGTATGGCGGCAGCCTTTGCGAAAGCGGTTGCCTACACCATCGAAAACCCTGACGAGGCGTACAGCATCTCCGCCAAATATGTTGAAGGGTTGGATGATCCGGGTGTGCAAGCGGCGCAGAAAACCGTGCTGGCGCGTTCAATTGACCTGTGGCGCGCGGAACGCCTGGGGGCGTCGCAGCTTGAGGGCTGGGAGACCATGCAGGAGGTGCTGCTTACGATGGGGCTGCTGGATGTCCCGCAGGACCTCAGCGCGGCCTACACTGACGCGTTCTTGCCCTGAGGCGCTGATGGAACACGCTGAGCTCCAGACATCCCTGCCTATTGAGGAGGCTGCGCGGCTGGCGCTGATCCTGGCGCTGCCTGCCATGCTGATCTTTGCGCTGCCTTTCGCGCTGGGGTGGGGTCTGGGAGCCCTGCTGAACCCCTTCACACGCGTCTGGACCTACGTGATCGGCGTGCCGGTGCTGGCGATCAGTGTACCGATCCATGAGGGGCTGCACGCACTGGGCTTCATGCTGTTTGGCGGCGCCCCGGCGCGCGCGATCCGATTCGGGATGGCACTGGACCAGGGGGCCGTCTATGCGCACTGTCAGGTGCCGATCACCGCGCGGGCGTACCGTTGGTCGACCCTGCTGCCCGGCCCGCTGCTGGGCGTGCTGCCCGGGTTGGCCGGGCTGTGGTTTGGTTCCGGGGAGCTGACTCTGTACGGGATCCTGATGACCATCAGCGCGCTGGGTGACCTGATCGCCTACTGGGCGGTGAAGCCCGTGCCCGCACGCATGCGGGTGCTGGATCACCCGGAGCAGGTAGGCTGCATCGTGCTGTGGGAGGAGGAGGCTGCCGTATGACGCCGCATGCAGACCACCAGCCAATGATGGAGGCAAGCCACATCACCCATTATTTTGTGGGCGATGGCCAGCCGCTGCACGTCCTGCAGGACGTTTCATTTGCGCTGGATCGCAATGAGATCGTGTGCCTGGTCGGGCCATCGGGCTGCGGCAAGAGCACACTGCTGCGCGTGCTGGCCGGGCTGCTGGCACCTGCGGCTGGCGAGGTAACGCTGGCGGGTCAGCCGGTGCGTGAGCCACACCCCCACGTGGGGATAGTCTTTCAGAATGCCAACCTGATGCCGTGGCGCACCGTGCTTGAAAACATCGCCCTGCCCCTGGAGCTGTCCGGCCTGCCCGGTGGGGAACGGCGCAGCGCTGCCGGAGAGTTGATCGGGCTGGTAGGGCTGGCTGGCTTTGAAGATAACTACCCCGCTGAGCTTTCGGGCGGGATGGCGCAGCGGGTAGCCATTGCCCGTGCGCTGATCCAGAGCCCGGAGGTGCTGCTGCTGGACGAGCCCTTCGGCGCACTGGATGCCCTGACTCGCGAGGCGTTAGGGACCGAGCTGCTGCGCATCTGGAGCGCGCGGCAGAGCACGATCCTGATGGTGACTCACAGCATCAGTGAGGCGATCCTGCTGGCCGATCATGTGCTGGTAATGACGCCGCGCCCCGGCAGCATCGGCGCGGCGTTCTCTGTGGGCCTGCCCCGCCCACGCACGCTCACCATGCTGCACAGCCCTGAGGCTGGAGCCCTGGCCAGCGCAATCCGCGAGGCGCTGCAGCTATATACCACCTGATAGATTGGCTATGTGAGAGAGGACAGCGGCGGCCCAGGGCCGCCGTTTTGCTTTCGCGTCCCCTGCAACCTTCCACACCTGTGCTGCGTAGAAACTAGCAGACTGGCTTAATTCGGCGAAGAGTCTCGCACGTGGGCAGACACTTTGCATAGGGGAGATAACCATGGAAGAGAAAGTCATTGATAAGGCGCCGGAGCACGCTCCAAAGCGCGCGATGCAGGCCAGCACTGCGGCAACCTGGATTGTCGGTGTGGCGTTGATCGCTGCAGGCGCATTATTCCTGCTCAACCAGTTCGTGATTCTGCCTAACCTGATCTGGTCGGCAGCACTGGTGGGCGTGGGTGTGTTGTTTGCAGTCGTGTTCCTGACCGACAGCAGCCGCTGGTGGGCGCTGATCCCGGCTTATATCTTCGCAGCGACGGGCCTGTTCCTCTTTGTGGAACCGATCCTGCGGGGCAGTTGGGATGCGATCTACTGGCTGGTAGCCGTTGCACTGCCGTTCATCACGATATACTTACTGGATCGCCGCCGCTGGTGGGCGTTGATCCCGACTTACGTGCTGGTGGTTACTGCCGCTTTCCTGTTTGTGGAGCCTCTGCTGCCCGGCGATCTTGCCGCTGTATACTGGATGGCTGCCGTTGGTACGCCGTTCCTGGTGGTGTGGGCCACAGACCCTCGCAAGCGCTGGTGGGCATTGATCCCCACGTATGTGTTCGGCATGACAGCGGGCTTCCTGTTCATTGAACCAATTCTCAGCCGCACCAGCGGCGAGCTGATCGGGGCTTTCTGGACATTCGCGATTGCCCTGCCGTTCCTGGTTGTCTACCTCACCAACCCGCGTGAGCGCTGGTGGGCGCTGATCCCGGGCGGCATCATGGCGATCATCGGCGCCGGGCTGCTGATTTCGGTGGCGCAGTTTGTGCTGCCTGCCGTGCTGATTGTCGGCGGCCTGATCCTGCTGGCCCGCCAGTTCATGGGGCGCGGCCAGAACCGCACCGCAACGCCCATGAGCGGCCCTGAGGCCGACCGGCCTGCTGAGTAACGGATATCATGTGGTTTACCGGTATGCATTGACTGTTTGATAGGAGCAGAACATGGAAGTGAAAAAGTTCAGCGGCTATTCATGGGGCATCGTGCTGATCGGCGTGGGCCTGCTGTTCCTGCTCGGCCAGATCTTCCCAGGCCTGGGTGCCTTCGTGTGGGGGCTGGTTTGGGCCGGCGCGTTCGGTGCGATGGGCCTGTGGTTCCTGGCGCAATACAACAGCAATAAGGCCAACTGGGGCCTGCTGATCCCGGCCTATGTGATGTTCGCCATCGGCGGGCTGATCGCCCTGGCCGTGCTGCTGCCCAGTGGGCGGCTGGAAGGCGCGCTGATCCCGGCTTATGTGATGTTCGCCATTGCTGCGCCGTTCCTTTACGTGTACACACGTAACACGCGCAACAACTGGTGGGCGTTGATCCCCGGCGGCATCATGGGTGTGATCGGGCTGGCCTTTGCTACAGCCGCGCTCTGGCAGCTGCTGCCAGCCGCGCTGATCATCGCCGGCATCTACATCCTGGTGCGCAACACCGGGCTGGGGCGCGGACAAAGCCCTACCCCCGCGGCGCAGAACGGCAAGTCTAAAGAGGTTGAGTTCGAACCACTCAAGATGGGCGGCCCCATGGAGGGCGGCCCGGAAGCCGATAAGTAACAGGACATGAGCCTGTAGGTGTGCTGCGGAAGCGTCCTGAGAGGGTGCTTCCACAGCACCATGAGAGGCACCTGATCATGGCACAGACACCGACCAATACCGCCCGCTCGTTCCTGGCCTGGGTTTTCGCAGGTCTGTTGATCGCCGGGGGGGCGGCTTTTCTGGTTGTGACCAGCGGGCTGGTCTCCTACGCGGGGCCGCTGGCCTTACTGGCCAGTGCAGCGAGTGTGCTGCTGGCAGTGCCCTTCCTGATCCGCTGGCTGGTGCATCGCCAAGACAGCTGGGCGCTGATCAGCGCCTGGGTGTTTTTTGCGATCGGCGCGCTGGTGGCAGTTTTCTGGCTGGCGCCCGATCCGCCGCAGGTGCCGGGAGCCGCCCTGCTCCTGGCGGTGGGGCTGCCATTCCTGGTCGCATTCGCGGCGAAGCCTGCACGCTGGTGGCCGCTGATCCCCGGCTATTCGGCGGCTGCGTTGGCGGCGCTGCTGGGCCTCACCTACTTCCGGCTGACACCTGAGGTGCTGGCCGCCTTCGCGCTGCTGCTGGTCGCCCTGCCCTTCTGGGGGTTGTACATGGCCGACCGTCTCAAGTGGTGGGCCATGGTGGTGGCAGGTGTGTTCAGCCTGCTGGGGGTCGGGATGCTGGCGTTCTTCTCGCTGGTGTCTCTGTTCCGCTCAGGCAGCCAGGCGTTCTACGTGATCGTCAATGCCGGGCTGGGGCTGGCCTTCCTGGGGTTGTGGCTGGCCGTGCGCCGCTTCGAATGGGCGCTGTGGGCTGCCATTGGCTTCTTCGCCTCGGCGGTCGCATCGGTGTTCCTGCCGAGCTCCGCCGCCTGGGCACTGCTGGCCCTGACGATGGGGCTATATATTGCCTCGCAGCAGATCAGAAGGGGGCGCAGGGCCGCGCCGGCGGCACAGGCGAGCCAGCAGCCCGCCGTCCAGCCTCAGACATCGGCTGCGCCTGCCCAGCCCGCCGCACCGGCGCCAGCGACTCCGCCTGCCGCGCAGAGCCAGCGCAGCGTGCCGGTGATCCCGGCGAATGAGGAAGCTCCGCCCGGTGGGCATCCTGACCAGCGCCCGGTGGTGCAGTTCAGGCCGCTGGATCCGCTGGCGATCAAGAAGAAGCAGGAAGACGACAAGGAAGACGAAGATCAGAGCTAGTGAACACAGGGCGCAGAGTGATCTGCGCCCTGTGTTGTATGCCGCCCCACAGCCACCACGGGTCAGCCGAGCTGGTAATGTACAATGCGTGTCCTGCTGACCGGCGGGAACCAGCGCAAAACCCGGAAGCGGCGCAGGCGCGGCTCCGGCTGGTCAAAGTAGAACCATTCATCCACCAGACGAATCCCCGGATGCCAGGCCTCAAGCTGTCTGCCATCGTCAAGAGCCCAGCCCATCCGCGCTTGCGTGGCACGCAGCGCCGGGTGGAACTGGCTGAAACGGATGAAACCTGACGGCAGCCCATCAAAGACCAGTTCAGAGCCCGGGAAGCGTGCGAGCAGCGCGAGCACCAGCCGTTTGACCTCCTGTTCCACAAAGTAGGGAAAGACCCCCTCCGCTACAAACAGATAAGGCGGCTTATCTGCGTCGCGGACCATGTCCATCCAGGCAAAATCAAGTGCCGAGCAGGCCAGTTCACGGCAGCGCCCAGAATGTTCAAACAGCTTGTGCCGCACTGCCACCACTTCCGGCAGGTCCAGGTTGAACCAGCTGACCGAGCCATTATCGACGCGAGAGAAGCGGGTATCAAGGCCACAGCCGATGTCCACGACCGTCCCATCAGGGTGTGCCTTGAGGAACGCGCGGACACGGCGATCCAGCTCGCGGGCACGCATCAAAGTGAAGACCCGTGTAGACAGGGTGCCCTGCAGCTTTGAAAAGTCGTAGGCGATGCGGTCCACAAGTTCAACGGATTTCGCATCACGCAGCAGGGCCTCCTGCTGGTGGGTCTCAAAAGCACGTTGGTAGAGCGGCACCAGCAGCGTGGTTGATATGGCACCGAAGTCCTCAACAGAGAGCACCGGGTGTGTTGAGGCCTCAGGCCTGGCGAAGTGCATGGTATATGCACGCACGTTTCCGAAAAACCCGCGCTCTTTGAACCCCACAGCGGCCGCCAGCCTGGTCACGGCCTTGCGGGACTGGTAATGCGGGTCAGGCAGCACCTCGGTGATGGAGAGGATGCCGCCCGGCTTGAGCGCGTGGAAGATCTCGGCCAGGGCAGCCTGTTTGTCCGGGATTTCCCCCAGCACGGTGACAAGCAGCGCCCGGTCAAAGGTGCCGGCAGGCAGCCGCCCTTCCCCCAACCCAGCCTGCAGTGTGCGCACGTTGCTCAGGCCAGCGGCCTCAACACGCTGCTGGACATGCGCCAGCACGGCAGGTTGGATATCCAGGGCAGTGACAGAGCCTTCCGGCCCGACGCGCCGGGCGGCAGGCAGCGTCACGCGCCCCGGCCCGCAGCCAGCATCGAGTACTTGCATGCCTCGGGCAACACCCAGGCGCTCCAGCAGCATGTCTGCGCTGGCAACACGGTTCATCAGTGAAGACTCAAGGGACCAGATCAGCCACGGTGGGCAGGGGCGGTTTCCGCGCCGCCAGTATAAGATCACAGCCGCGACAACACCTGCCAACAGTAGGAAGGCCCCAATCCACAGCGATCTGCGCGAAGCACTCCTATCGCCAGCCATCTCATAATCCTTCAGGCGGAGATTGTTCAGGATTTCACATCACTTCCAGTATAAACGCGAGCTGTGTGCAGGTCTACGGCCAAAACAGAACGGCGCCGGATGCAGCATCGCCTGGCAGCGGCTCACAGAGCCGAGAGATAACTCACAGCGCCCGCTCGACTGCCCGGCGCAGCTCGTCTTTCATCTCTGGCGGGAGCATGTTCCAGGGGATGCCGAGCAAGGCACCCTGCAAGCCATACAGGAGATTGAGGGAGACGCGCTGGGGATACGCGCGTTTGACCCGTACATACGCCTCGACCGCGCCCAGGGCTTCGAGATCGGCCTCGGTGACGATGCCGACACTCTCCAGCCACTGCGCCGAACGCGGCCCGATGCCACGCAGATCGCGAAGCAGAGTCATTCGGTGCTGCCTTCGCCCGGGCTGCGTTCAAGCCAGATGGTCACCGGGCCGTCATTATGAATCTCCACAAGCATGTGTGCGGCAAAGACACCCATCTCAACGGGCACTTGCTGCGCGCGCAGCAGCTCGGCGAAACGCTGCACAAGCGGCTCGGCAACCTCGGGCGGGGCAGCGTCAATGAACGCTGGGCGGCGGCCCTTGCGCACGTCGGCATACAGCGTGAACTGCGAGATAACCAGAACGGCCCCACCTACATCGAGGAGACCGGCGTTCATCTTGCCATCTGCATCCTCGAAGACGCGCAGCCCGGCTACCTTGCGCGCCAGCCAGGCAGCCTGTTTCTCGCCATCACCGTGGCCGACACCGACCAGGGCCACAAAGCCGTGCCCGATGGCCCCTCTGATCGTACCATTCACGCTGACCGAGGCTTTCGAGACACGCTGGAGCAGTACACGCATGGGTCTCTCTCCATCACTCCGGGTATTCAGGGAAGTGTCACACGCAGCGCATGCTCACGGCACCAGCGCTGCGCCGACGGCAGGTCATCAACCGGGCCGGGGAACCGGGCAAGCACAGGCTCCAGCAAGGCGCGGAGCCCGGGGCGCTGTGCCGCAGCCTGTTCGACGCGGGCGGGGCGCTCCTCGGGCGGTGCCGCGAACAGCTCCAGGCAGCCGCCCAGAAACAGACGCAGCATCCAGTTGTAGCCCCACAGAAGCACACGCCCGCCCGGCTCAAGATGGCGCAGCGCCAGGTCGCGCAGGGCGTTGATCTCAGGCAGCAGGGCGGGATCGATGCGGGACCAGGTATCCAGGAAGATCGTGTCGTAAAGAGCAGACGGCCCGGCCTCGAGGGCGGTCTGGACGTCAGCCAGTTCGACCCGGACAGGCACCCCATGCGGCGCAGCAGCGATCTGCACCAGAGGCTCAACCACCTCGGCCAGTGCGGGCTCACGCTCGATTACCGTGATCGACTCGATGGGGGCCATGTCCGCTGCACGGATCAGGGCGTACTGCGGGTAGAGGCCGAGACCAAGCCCCCCAACCAGCACCCGTCCTGCCGAGTGAAACGCGTTGTTGGACATCATCAGGCGTTCCTGGGGCACATCGGACATCCAGAGGGTGCCGTCATCCGTCAGCAGGCCGCGTATGTCGAGGGGGGTGGGCAGGCTGATGGTTCGCCCGCACACATCCGCTTGATCGATGCGCCAGCTGCGGACAGTGAAGCCGCGATAGCGGCCGGGCACCGCCTGGATCAGCGGGAGTGACATCCAGATCACCTGCCACTGGCAGTCGTCAAAGTTGGGGGCAAAGGGCTGCATAGACCCAAGTGTACCTGATGGGCGTTGAGGTGCCCATGAGAAGCGCGGTTTAAAACAAAGAGACCGAGAGAAATCTCTCGGCCCTTTGTCGACGGAGCGTCACGAGTACTTCGATGAAGAGAGTGATGGAAGTCGGTGATACGGAAGTCGTAGTCGGCGTCGTCGGTGAAGGTGAAGCAGAAGAGTGACGATGTTCAGGTGCGACGATGACGGTGAGTTCGACATCCAGTATCGTTTTAGCGCCCCACTGACAATAAGGATACAGCAGAATTTGCCAGAAAAAAAGCGCTAACATTTCACAGATGTGCGAATTCCTATGGACATATGTTACAGGGCGGCTGCAACACGGATCGCAGCCGCCAATAAAAACGATGTAGTTCGTGGTAATTTACGAGCAAAGAAGCGCGGTCAGCCTTCGCCTGCCTCGCGCGCACGCTTGCGGGCTAGGGCCGCTTCGCGTTTGGCGCGGCGTTCCTCAGCGGAGAGCTTGCCTTCTTCCGCGCCATCCCCGGCAGCCGCTGGGGCTGCCGCAGGGGGTTCAGGAACTTCCTCACCCGCAGCACGGGCACGTTTACGGGCCAGGGCGGCCTCGCGCTTGGCGCGGCGCTCATCAGCAGAGAGTTTGCCCTCTTCGGCAGCGCCCGCGTCCTCGCCTGTCACAGCCGCCTGTTCCTGCTCCCTGACAGCGATCTCGATCAGCTTGATGCTGATATCGACCAGATCACCAATAGTAACCTCCCGCTCCGGCAGCGGGGTCTTGTTGGCACGGTACGGCTCGAGCATGGGGACAACATCCCTGGCAGGCGCACCGATCTCACCCAGAGACCAGATCGCTGTGATGCGCACGATGTCCAGCTCCTCGGGGTTCTGGATCAGCTCGACCAGGGCAGGCACGGCATCGCCAGCCTTCAGTTTGCCGAGTGCACGCGCGGCAGTCATGCGCACATAATGCACCTCATCATCCAGCGCCTCGATCAAGCCAGCGGAAGCGGAAGCATCCCCGGCCTTCTCCAACTTGTACGCTGCATCGCGGCGAGTCTGCCACAGGCGGTGTTTGAGATCGGCCACCAGGCCTGCGGTCTCTGCGCCTGCTTTCGCCCTGCCCTTCGGTTTTTCCTTCACATCTGCTTCTGCCATCGAGTTCTCCTTACCGGCCCGCGTGCCAGGCAGCGGCACGCAGCAAACACGTCTTAGCAGACGCTCGTAAGGCGCCTGCAAATCACATACAATCAGGCAGCTGCTGAATCATAGTATCAGGTTCCACTAACTATACCAAATCTGCAGAGAGGATTACATGAGCGATCTGGCACAGTTCAAAAAAGCTTACCCGATTGAGGTACGCTTTGGTGACCTGGATGCGATGGGGCATGTCAACAACGCCAAATTCCTGACCTATCTGGAGCAGGCCCGCATCAACTACTATCGGGATGTCATTGATGATCTGCCAGCCTTTGAGAATTTCCAGTTAATCCTGGCCCGCGTAGAGTGCGACTTCCGAGCGCCGATCCATTATCCCGGTACGGTGCAGGTGTATGTGCGCACCTCGCGCCTCGGCAGTAAGAGCTTCGATCTGGAGTACATCATCATGACGGACGAGGGGGTAGTCGCTGCGGAAGCTGTGACTGTCCTGGTCTGCTACGATTACCAGCGCGGGCACAGCATCCCCATGCCAGACGACTGGCGGGCGCGCGTGCTGCAGTTTGAGCCCGGCCTGAACGGTTGATCGCAGCGTGTGCTGACCCTATACTGATAGTATCAGCTTCCCTGCACCCACTAGTACCACCCTCCTAATTAGCAGGGGGAACACCGTCAGCCCTGCAACCTGGCGCACCGCTGTGCGTAATATTGACTAGAATCGTTTAGCTGAGCGCGCGCAGTGCGCCTCACTGTTGAGTTCTCCAAGCAAGAGAGAGGTATTGGAAATGCCGTACAAAGTCCCTGCAACCAGCAAGACTCCTGCCCTGATCATCTACCTGCTCGATGTGAGTGGATCAATGGGTGAGGACCTGGGCGGTAAGCCCAAGATCGAGGTTATTTCGGATGCCCTGCACCAGGTGGCCGTGCGCATGGTACAGCGCAGCACCAAGGGCACAACGGTCGCCCCGCGCTACCGTGTGGCGATGTACGCCTACAGCTCGCAGGTGATGGACCTGCTGGGCGGCATTAAGACGGTGGCGGAGCTGGCCCAGATGGGGGTTCCACGCCTGCAGCCGATGGACGCCACCAATACCGCTGCGGCCTTCCTGGAGGCCGAGCGCCTGCTCAAGAGCGAACTGGGCAACATGCAGGACAGCCCTGCCCCGCTGATCTGCCACATGACCGACGGCGAATATAACACCGGCGGCGACCCTGAGCCGATCGCCAAGCGCATTATGGGCATGAATGTGCCGGACGGCAACGTGCTGGTGGAGAACATCTTCGTGACCGACAAGGCGCTGACCATGCCGATCAGCGATCCGAAGGGCTGGAGCGGCGTGACGGATGAGACCGGGTTGGCCTCGCCGTATGCAGAGACGCTGCTGCGCATGTCCAGCCAGATCCCTGATACCTATGCCAGCGTGATGGCCGAGATGGGCTATAAGCTCTCGCCGGGCGCCCGCATGTTCTTCCCGGGCAATGCGCCCGAGATCGTGGAGCTGGGCTTCTCGATGAGCGGCGCCACGCCCGTGACCCCCATTGGCGGGTCAAGCGACTGAGGGCGTGCAGCAGGCGGCACTGTCCGCGTATCGAAGGCCGCCAATCAGCAGGCCACAGGGGCGGACCAGGCCGGTATGACCTGGCCCGCCCTTCCGTACACCATCCGAGCAAGATGATGAGGCCGCATGAGCGATAGCAAACCCCCGGGTGACGGGATCACCCGGCTGCCCCAGGACCGCGAGACGCCCCTCAGCAGTGTCGAGATGCCTTTCGGCACGGCGCTGACCCTGTATTCACGCTCCGTTGACAGCATCACCGGTGAGACCATCGGCCAGGATTATGTTGCCTACCGGCATGACGGGAACCGGCTGGCTTTTGCCGTCTGTGACGGTGTAGGCCAGTCCTTCATGGGGGACCTCGCCGCACGCCTGCTGGGCGACTGGCTGGTGCGCTGGCTGTGGGACCTGGAGCGTCCTGCCAACGCGGAAGCGTTCGCCAGGGGGGTCAAGGAGGCACTCAACAGTGCGGTGAGCGACACTGCGCCGCAGGTAGTTAACTATAAGCTGCCTGCAGGCCTGCCCCCGATCCTGGCACAGGCGTTGGAGAACCAGCGCAAATATGGCTCTGAGTCGATGTTTGTGGCCGGGAAGCTGTACCTGGCGCAGCCGGGCGCATGGGCTGCCCTGTGCTGGCTGGGAGACTCGCCCGTGGCCGCGGTCGATATCGACGGGCAGCTTGTGGACCTGGGCCCGCGCGGGCACACCTCCGAGCGCTGGAATGCGACAACCGGTATCAAGGGCGAGGCGCACACCTGGATGAGTGACGCGCACGCGCTCGCGCGCGTGGCGGGCTATACAGATGGGTTGGGTATTGAGGGTGTGCCGCGCGATGAGGACCTGCGGCGGATCATGGAGGGCTGGACCAGCTCCCCGCCGATTGACGACGCGGCGCTTTTCGATGTGCGGCTTGCGCCCAGCCCACAGACAACCGGGCAGACGGGCAGGCTGCTGCTTCCAGAGCGCGTGCCCCAGCGTGAAAAACACCCTGAGCCAGAGTCAAAACCGGCTGCACCCACATCCATCACGGACTCGCGCCCGATTGTGGTGCCTGAGGAGTTGAAACAGGGCCCCGGACCGGTCAAAGGGGTAGAACGCATCGAGCCATCCACAGCGCAGGGGGCTGTAGGAAGCTGGCGGCCGCTCAAGGAAGAGAAGGCCCCGGCCTCCGCCGCACCATCCCCGCTTGAACAGCTCGGCCTGCCCACTGAGTTGAGCGTGGATGAGCTGCAGGCGCTCCAGAAGATCGGCGAGCTGGCCGAGCTGGACTCGCGCGATCAGGTGCGCATGTGGCAGCAGGCCGCCATGCTGGGCCTGACCAGCGCTGCCCTGGCCCTGCTGATGATCGAACGGCTGCTCAAACAGAGTGAGGAAGGCGGCCAGACAGACGGCTGAGCGGCCCCGACGGTGGTATGATGGAGCGTGTTTGTTTGAGTAATGGTAGCGACGCCATAGCGGTGTGAAAGATGTTCAACCCAACGTTAGATACACGACTGGTAATTGATGACACGGAGTATCGCTTCTCGCCGCATCCCGTTGTCCCTACCATTGTATGGGGACAGGAAGGGCGGCACGCCATTGTATACCGGATGCAGAACAACGGTGACGCCTATGCACTGAAGGTGTTCCGGCCTGCGTTCCAGCACTCGGGCTTGATCGAGGCAGCAGGGGCACTGGCCTATTACCAGGAGCTGCCAGGGATGCGCGTGTGCCGCCAGATGGTGCTGACTCAGGAGACACACGCGGGCCTGATCCGCCAGCACCCGGACCTGAATTACGCCATGCTGATGCCCTGGATCGACGGGCAGACCTGGTTCGACTACCTGCAGAAGCGCGAGCGCCTGACGCTCGACCAGAGCCGCGACCTGACCGAGAGCATCGCCTGGGTGCTGTATGCGTTGGAGGTTAACCAGATCGCGCACTGCGACCTCTCCAGCGGCAACGTGATCGTCGACCCGTCGCTGGAGCAGATCTACCTGATCGACGTGGAGGACCTGTACAGCCCGTGGCTTGAGCCGCCGCCGTTCGTCCCGGCAGGCACCATGGGCTACGCGCACCGCAGCGTGCGCAACGAAGGGCAGTGGAGCCCGCTGGGCGACCGCTTCTCAGGCGCTGTGCTGATGGCCGAGATGCTGGGCTGGGCCAATCCTGAGGTGCGCACGCACGCATGGGGCGAGAGCTACTTCGACCCGGCTGAGGTGCAACAGCATACCGAGCGCCACGAGATTCTGCGCGATACGCTGCGCATCTTCGACCCAGGCTTTGCAGAGACCTTTGAGCAGGCCTGGCGCTCGCGCACGCTGGAGGAGTGCCCACCGCTGAAAAGCTGGTACGATCTGCTCGACGCGCTGCCGCGCGAGCCGGTGACCGAGTGGGCGCCAATCGACCCGCGCCAGTTCGATTTAGACACGCCCGTACCACGCAATATCGGTTTGCCGCGCATCACGATCCGGGCGCCGAAGAAGGATGCAAGGACCGCGCAGGGCCAGGGACAGCGCACAGCAGTGGGGCGCACACTGCGCGTCAGCCTGAACGTCGCCCTGGTGCTGATCGCGCTGGCGGTGTTCGTGTGCAGCTTTCTGGCTGTGGCACTGATTGCCAGCGCAAATTGATAGGACTTTGGGGCTAATCTGCCCCCGCCCGGCACCTGGCAAAGCGGTGTTGCGTATACAGAGTATGGATCATCATTAACGGGGCAGGTCGCATCGCCCCGCAAGGGATAGGGTAGAGGCAATGGGAGTATTCGGGGGATCCACGGAGATCGTGCCGATCCGCACCAACCACGTGCCGCAGAGCATCGAGACGCCGGTATCTTTTGTAGAGGTGCCGGGCGCCTATGTGCGTTATGCCTATGCGCGTTCAAGCGACAGCATGAGCAGTGGGATTGACGGGCAGGATTTTCTGTGCTTCCGTCACAATGACCAGCGCTTTGTAGGCGTTGTGTGCGACGGAGTAGGTTCCTCGTTCTGTGGCAACCTGGCTGCACGCATCCTGGGCGAGAATCTGCTGGACTGGCTGTGGTCGTTGGACATCCTGTATGTCAACGGTCAGGCAGCCCTGCAGGAATCCGCAGCGAGCTTCCTGAACAAGCTGCAGAAGCAGGCCCAGGTTGAGGTGGACGAGTACGAGATCCCGGCAGAGATCGGCGGGCTGGTGCGCCAGGCGTTGGAAGCCCAGCGCAGCTACGGCTCAGAGGCTGTCTTTGCTGCCTGCCGCATTGATCACCCTTCCCCGGCGGCCCCCAACGGCCTGATCTCAATCCTGTGGATGGGGGACACCACCATCCGCGTGCTGGATGACGCGGGCGAGGCGCTCGACCTGGGCGGGCGTTTTGAGAACAGCGACCGTTGGTCCAGCACACGCGGCGTGCGTGCGGCCACCTATGCATGGATGCAGGAACTCGATGGGGTGGGCCGGGTGCTGATCTTCACCGATGGCCTTGCCGCCCACAATGAGGCGTTACACGCGTACTCCGATGACCGGCTGGACCGCGAGATCCGGGCGGGGCAGCGCCTGCCCAGCAGCGACGACGTGGCCCTGCTGGACGTTGTGCTGCGTTCACCGGCTTACGAGGGTTACCCAGACCTTGAACTGCCTGATCCGGCACAGGAACGCCCACACCTTGACCCGATCTGGAACCCGACCGGCGGTGACAGCTTCGAGCTGCGCTGGTCATGGCCGGGCAAGGGGAAGGCCAGCTTCCTGGTTCAGGAGGCAAGCAGCCCGGCGCTGACTGACGCCCGGACCTTTGAGCCGGGGCCCAATGCCATGACCTGGCAACCACCCGCGCCGCGCGAGCCGGGGCATTACTATTACCGCGTGCGCGCCCTGTCGCGCTGGGGACGCATCTCACCGTGGAGCGGCCTGCGCCAGACACGGGTGGCTTACCCGCCCCCTGCCACGCCCACCCTTGAAGCAGCCCAGCCTGGAGCGGCGCCCACGCTGCGCTGGTCCGATGAAGGAGAGACCATCAGCTACCGGCTGGTCTATGCACGCAGCGAGGAATTCGAAGAAAGCACGCTGGCTTATGAGGGGAGCGCCACAAGCTGGGCGCCGCCCACAGGCGCGCTCAAACCGGGAGAGTACTTCTTCCGTGTCCGGGCCATCTCGGATGGGGGTGAAAGCGCGTGGAGCGCCGTGCAGCGCATCGAGGTGTTGATGCCACCCCCGCCGCGCCCGCATCTGAGCGGCGTAAGCTATGACGCCCTGCGTGACGGCTATGTGTTCCGCTGGCAGGGGGTGCCCGGTGCCACCCATTATGAGCTGCGGCGTATCGACGAAGCGGGCGAGGAGATGATCGGCGAGGTGCACGATACTTCCTGCCTGGTCACCGAGCTGGAACCCGGCAGTTACAGCTTTGCCCTGCGCGCCTGCCATACTTATGGCTGCAGCGAGTGGAGCGACGTGCAGACGATCACGATCAGCCCACCTGCCCCGACAGACGCGCCGCTGCTGGCGCTGGATGGCCCGGACGAGGACGGGCACATTCACCTGCACTGGGATGCTGTGACAGGTGCAGCCAGCTACACGGTCGAGATCGCCGAGGACCCCACATTCCGCCATGCACGCATGCACAGCACGACGGCCAACGAACTGCCCCTGGTGCGCCGTGAGCCAGGCGCGCTGCACTTCCGCGTGTGCGCGGAGAACAGCGGCGGCAGCGGTCCGTGGAGCGAGACTGCGCGCATCGCAATCAACCCACCTGCCCCGGCCTGGATCGAGGCAACGCGGGCACGCATCGGGCGGCGGGTGCACCTGGCATGGGGCGCCTCTGGAGGGCGCGTCGAGTACACGGTGCAGTACACGCGCCGGGTTGAAGAACGCATCGAAGCCCATGAGGTTTATCATGGCCCAGACACCCAGTGTACCGTCGAGATGCCTCAGGGGGGCGGGGCGCTGTCTTTCCGCGTGCGTGCGGAGCTGCCCGGCGTGATGAGCGACTGGACGGTCAGCGAATCCGTGGGGGCTGCGCCCGCCCTGGAACCCCCTGCGCTGGGCACACCTGAGCGCCAGGAGGATGGCACCTACCGGCTGCATTGGTCCAGAGTGGAAGGGGCAGAGTATTACCTGGTGGAGATCGCCCGCGAGAGTACCTTTAGCAGGGTGATCCGCTCGCTCAAGGCACAGGCCAACAGCGGGACCTTCACACCCCCGGGGCCGGGCGAGTACTATATCCGCGTGGCGGCATGCCAGGATGGCAACGGCGATTCCTGCAGCCTGCCCAGTGGGGCAGTGCGCATCGAAGTGACCCAGGCGGTGACGCCGACCCTGTTCCCCGTCGATGCAGTAGGGATGGGGCAGCGCTTCGAAATCGCCTGGCGCGGCGTGCCAGGCACCGCAGCCTACGAGCTGCAGGGCGCGCCGGAGAACGGATTCGCACAGACCAACAGCCGGACCTGGCGCATCGAGCATCCGGCGCAAAAGTGCGTCGTCGACGTACAGACGGGCGGGGCATATTTCTTCCGGGTGCGGGCGGTTCCGCAGGAAGGCGATCCGGGCCCGTGGAGTGATGTGCTGCAGGTCGAAGTACGCTAACAACAAGAACGCATGTGTATCGTAGTGACGAACGGCGGGACTGATGCCAGAATTTAATCCTTCGCCCAACCAGAAGTTCCAGATCGGGGGCCACCCCTATGTGGTGATGCCACACCCGGCGGTGCCCACCTTCGCATTCGGCCAGGAAGGCCGCAAGGCGATGGTCTTTCAGGTGCGCAGTGCTGCAAGCGGTGACCTGTACGCCCTGAAGAAGTTCAAGCAGGCTTTCCGCCTGCCGGAGCTGGTTACTGTGTGCGGCGAGCTGGCGCAGTTCGCGCAGTGGGAAGGCCTTGAAGTGTGCTCGCGCGTCTGCCTGCACCACGGCCCCCACGAGGATATCCTCGCACAGCATCCCGACCTGGAATACGCGGTGCTGATGCCCTGGATCACCGGCACAACCTGGTATGACGTGGTGATCGGGACCAAGCCGCTGGACCGCGTCGGCGCGATGACCTTTGCCAACGCCGTCGCGCAGGTGCTGGCCGGGCTGGAGGAAGCGGGGCTGGCGCACTGCGACATCTCGGCAGCCAATGTGATCGTCAACCCGGTCACCGAGCGCGCCCACCTGATCGACGTGGAGGATATCTACGCGCCGGGCTTCCCATCGCCTGCCGCACTCCCCGCCGGCACGGATGGCTACGCGCACAAGACGGCCTCCGGGGGGCTGTGGCGCGCCGAGGCGGACCGCTTCGCCGGGGCGATCATGATGTGTGAGATGGCGGCCTGGCATTCGCCTGATATCCGCAGGAAAGCGGATGAGGAGCATTACTTCGCCTCCGACGAAATGCACCAGGATACACCACGCTACCGCCTGATGCGCGATGTACTGACCGACCTGGATCCGCGCCTCTCTGAGCTGTTTGAGCAGGCATGGTTTTCGGACACGCTGGAGGACTGCCCGCGCCTTAACATCTGGCAGGATGTGATCGAGGAGGTGTACCGGAAGGTCAAGCTCTCGACGGTGGTGGGTGGTTGGCGTGCGATCACGGTTCCCGTGGGCCAGCAGGATGCGAGCCCGCGCGCCTTCAGTGCGCCGGAGCCTGCACCCCAGAGCGCAGCCCCCCTCGAAGAGACCGACCAGGAGGAGCCGCCTGCCCCGGCAGAGCCAGAGCCGGCCCGTGCAATCCCGCCTGCGCCTGCCCCACAACCCCTGCCCAGCGTGCCGATCCAGCCTGCGGCGAGCTACCCGGTAACTCCCCCGCCGCAGCGCACGCCGTCTCGCACACCGATTGCGCCGCCGACCGACGGCGGCCCGGTGCGCGAATGGCGCCCATTAGGGGACATAGTGACCCCCAGCCCTGTGACGAGCTTCGAGGGCGGCATGCGTCCGATCACCCTGCCCACACAGCCCGAGGCCGAGGAGGCACAGGCAAATAGGCCGATCCAGGCACCTGTCGAGGAGGCTGGGGAGGCACCCGAGCCCCCTTTTGATGAAGAGCCTGCTGATATCGTGGAAGCGGAACTCTATCCGGAAGAAGCAGCCCTAGAGGATCTCTACGAAGGAGTGCTTCCGGAGGAAGCGGGCGCGCAGACATGGGATGGATGGGAGCAGGAAACATCAGAGGACGAACTCGCCGCAGCAGATTACGACGATGCCGGTATTGTGGACGAGGCACTTGAGGAAGACGCCCCTGAGCCCCCCCATGACGGCGAGGACTACAGTTCCGAGCCGGTCGCGGCGCTGGAGGATGATCTGCCGTCTGCCCCCGTGGCCCGCCTGCTCAAACCGGTGCTGGACCTGAGCCACGTGGACCGGCGCAACCGCCCGCACCTGGTGTGGAGCGAAAGCCCGGACGCCACCCATTACCTGATCCAGGAGGCGCGTGACAGCGCCTTCAGCGACCCGAAGGAAATCCGGTTGAAGGCAGGAGATACGCGCTGGAGCCCGCTGCTGGGCCGCACCGGGAGGCTGTACTACCGCATCCGCGCGGAGAACCGTGATGCCGGTGAGGCAGGCCCGTGGAGCGAGGCGCTCAGCCTGCGGATCGGGGATTGAGGCGCAGGCGTCTGGATGATCATAGGCTGCCTTTCAGCGCTGAGGCGGTGGGCCATCCCACAGCCAGAGATGTTCAATCAAGACGGCGGCGCCCTCATGGGGGCCCGCCACAACCACAAACCCCGCGCGCAGCGGCCCTGATCCCTCCAGTGGGGTAGTCGCTGCGCGTTCGTCGTTGATCCACAGGACCACCTGCCCGGCACTGACATCAAGCTGGAGTGTGTTGGGCTGATCGGCCCCCCGGATGTGCGGCCAGCGGGCAGGCGCACGCACCCAGGTTCGCTGGGTGCCCACCACACGCTCAATACCAAAGTACCCGTCAGCGTTGACCAGCGCGACCACGCAGTCTTCCGGCGACTCACCCCACCAGATTCCGTAATACGACTCAGGCGGCCCGGTGGCCTGACGCATCTGCGCGGCTAGTACTCCCGGCACAGCGATCTCATAGGGAGCCGCTGCAAGGGCGCGCTCATCCGGCCCAACCGCTTCCAGGCGCAGCCCGGCACCTGCTTCAAGCGCCAGCGCCCCCAACGGCTGCGCGGACCAGCCCGCGAGGCTTGTCAGGGGGTCAGAGACGCGCGGCGCGGATTCCGGGCGCGGATCGCTGACCCCGGCCAGCGCAAGCACCAGCAGCACGCCCACAAAGAGCAGGGCCCCGGCCAGCGTGATCCACGCCAGGCGACTCGCCCAGCGCGGGTAACCGGCATCCTCTTGATCATCCATGCTGCGTCTGCACCAACTGCTCGAACTCGTGCGCTGAGTGCCCGCAGAACATGATCAGGCGGCCGCCCATCTCGCGTTTCAGAGCGCGCAGCCGGTCACTGTGGGCATAGACACCGCCGACGAGCCCAAAGCGGCCAAACACTTTCAGGAAGGCGCCGCCTCCGGGGGGGAGGTGCGGGTGATCGACGTCGACCTGGCCCCAGTAGATATAGGAATCGCCACAGTGCATCAGTGTGCGGCCGTCGGGCAGTTCGGCCGCTACCGCGCACATGCCCTCTGAATGGCCTGGCAGCGGAACCAGGCGGAAGCGCACTTCGCCGACCGCAACGGGCGGCGTGCTCTGGAAACCGTGCCACTCCTCGCCAAGATCGTGCACAACCCAATCGGGACCGTGCGCCCAGTGTTCGGCCCGATAGGCGCCGCGCGTGATGAAAGAGCCTTGCCGCATGATCGCCTCGTACTCGTCGCGGAATATGTGCACCTTCGCCCACGGAAAATCGACGATGCCGCCGGGGTGATCGAGGTGCATGTGGGTCATGAAGATGTGCTGCACGTCACGTGGATCATAGCCCAGGCCCTCTACCTGCCGCATAACCAGCTGCGCCTCCCGGATCGGCCCAACCGTCAGCCAGGTGAAGATGCGCACCATGGGGGTTGGCCGGAGAAAATCCTGGGTGCCCCAGCCTGTGTCGATCAACGCCAGGCCGCTGCCCGTGTCAATAAGCACCACGTGCAGCACCAGATACCCCTGCCTGAAAAGACCCCCTGTTCCGTTGATAGCCCGGGTGGCATACGGGCGCAGGGTCCATGTATTCAAGTGATAGATGTGCACGGTGGACCTCTCAGGTGAGCAGGCTCATGTGTCCATTATAGCCGCCCAGGCTTGGCCTGGCTGGAAAAATCCACTGCGGCTGCTATAATCTCAGTATTCTGGATAATTAGATAATCATTGAAATCACAGGACGGAGCTATGAGCGAAAACGTCGCCCGCAGGACCGGAGCAGAGGAAATCGCCTGGGACCTGACCACCGTGTATGCCGGGACAGACGACCCGGCGATTGACCGCGACCTGGATACTGCTGACGAACGCGCTCAAGCGCTCAGCAAAGAGTACAAGAGGCGCGTTGCCAGCCTTGATGCCGAGGAAATGCTCGACCTGATCAAGCGCTACGAGGACACCACAGAGCTGGCAGGGCGAATCGGCATGTGGACCTATCTGAACTGGTCGACCAACACGGAAGATCCGGCGCGCGGCGCCCTGCGCATGAAGGCTACCGAGCGCAGCTCGCGCCTGGCCCAGGAGCTGGTGTGGGTTGAGCTGGAGATCGCCAATGCGCCGGATGAGGCACTGGGCACATTGATCGAGCACCCTGTGCTGGCTGATTACAGGCACTGGCTGGAGCGCATCCGGCGCGGCAAACCATTCTTGCTCAGCGAGCCGGAGGAGAAAATCCTCACGGAGAAGGCCGTCACCGGGCGCAACGCATGGGACCGCTTCTTCGACGAGCTGCACAGCCGCAACCGCTACGAATGGGATGGGGCCCAGGTGCCCGCCGAGGTGGTGCTTAACAAGCTGTTTGACGAGGATCGCAGTGTGCGTGTGCGTGCGCATGGCTCCGTCACCGAGGGGCTAAAGAAAATGCTGCCGCAGAGCGCTTACGTGTTCAACACCATCCTGGCCGACAAAGCGTCAGATGACCGGCTGCGCGGCTACCCGACGTGGCTCAGCGCGCGCAACCGGGACAACGAGGTTGATGATGAATCGGTCCAGTCGCTGATCGACGCAGTGACAGGCCGCTACGACATTGTAAACCGTTACTACAGGCTGAAACGGCGTCTGCTGGGCCTGGATGAGCTGTTTGATTACGACCGCTATGCCCCACTGCCCGCCAGCGATGCGTTCTTTACATGGGATGAAGCACAGGAGACCGTGCTAAACGCCTATGAGAAGTTCCACCCACGCATGGCCGAGATCGCCGGGCAGTTCTTTGAGAAGCGCTGGATCGATGCACCGGTGCGCGATGGCAAGCTGGGCGGCGCCTATGCCATGCCGATGACGCCCAAGACGCACCCGTTCATCATGATGAACTTCGAGGGGCGCCGCAACGACGTCGAAACGCTGGCACACGAGTTGGGGCACGGTATCCACCAGTTTCTTGCACGCGAGCGCGGCATGCTGCTGGCGGATACCCCGCTGACTACCGCCGAGACGGCCTCCACCTTCGGGGAGATGCTGGTGTTCCAGGACCTGCTGGCCAAGGAGCATGACAAGCGTGCCCGGCTGGCAATGATCACCGGCAAGCTGGAAGGCACCTTCGCCACGGTGTTCCGTCAGATCGCCATGAACCGCTTCGAGCATGCGATCCACACACACCGCCGCGAGAAGGGCGAGCTGAACCCGGACCAGTTCGGTGAATACTGGCTGGGGACACAGCGGGCGATGTTCGGCGACAGTGTCACGATGACGCCTGAATACAGCTTCTGGTGGAGCTACATCCCGCACTTTGTGGGGGTGCCGGGCTACGTGTATGCCTATGCTTTCGGCGAGCTGCTGGTCATGGCGCTCTACGCACGCTACCAGGCGGCAAGCGACGGCTTCGCAGATGCCTACCTGATGATGCTCAGCAGGGGCGGCTCGGACTGGCCGCATGCAATCGTTAAGCCGCTGGGAGTCGATCTGACCGACCCGTCCTTCTGGAACGAAGGGCTGGGCATCCTGGACCGGATGGTGAGTGAAGCGGAGCTGCTGGCCGACGAGATCGGCTGACCGGAATGAGGGATTCTGTCAAGGGGCCGTGCTGGCAGCACGGCCCCTTGCTTTTCTTGATAGACTGGCTTACTCAGGACTCCCTTGGTTCGTCATCCCAGATGGAATCTTCTTCCTCGCTGATGGCCTCCAGGAGAGTCTCTCCCAGGCGGGCCAGGCGCTCGAACTCCTCGATCTTCGTGAAGAGCGGGCTGACCCTGATATGCAGCCCGCGCGGCCAGAACACGATCTGTGGAAGTTGGTCACGACGAACCTGCATCGCATAATCCAACAGGGCCGATTCAACATCGCTGGTGAGCAGCCGCTTGGCGGCTGACTCGTCCTGTCCCAGAACCGCATAGCGCTCACGCAGCAGCTCGCTACCCGCCTGAAGCGCGGTTACTTCGTCGAAGGCCTGCACATCCTCCGGGGCTGCATCCGGGATCATCATGCGCAGGATCAGGCTGATCGCCATGCGCACAAGCGGCTGGTCCACATCAATCCGTGGGGGCAGGCTGCCCATGTGCGGGCCGACCAGCAGCACGCCTTCTTCCAGGCGCACCGCATCCGACAGCCAGCGCGTGTAGGATGACCCTGACGACCTGGACGAGCGCGAGCTGACCGTAACGGCCTCCATCAACCAGGGGTGACCGTCCCGATCGGTGGCACGAAAAGCGGTGATGGTGCGGCGCCCGGCGCGATCATGGCTGGCCTCCCAACCACGCTGCCCGGCAGCCGCCAGCAGAGCTTCACGCGCACGGCGGCCGGCCGCCAGCAGTGCGATCACAATGACAACGATCGCGGTGCTGAAGCCCAGCACAACGAGGATCATCCAGAAGGGGCCGGTGAAGAATTCGTCAAGAGACATAGGTCCTCCGCAACGTGCTACCTGCGTGGCTCAACCAGAACGCCCGCGGCGCGCAGCGAGTCGGGAGTCTCCCCCTCACAGCCGCCGCCTTCCTCAAACGCCGTGATGTTGCGCAGCGTGGTGTCAGCGATTGCCCTGAGCGCCTCCTGGGTGAAGAATGCCTGGTGCCCCGTAATGAGCACATTGGGGAAGGTCAACAGGCGGGCAAATACATCATCCTGGATCACGCGCCCGGAGAGGTCCTCAAAGAAGATATCGGCCTCCTCCTCGTACACATCGAGGCCCAGCGAACCAAGCTGGCCGCTCTTAAGCGCCTCGATGGCAGCCTCGGCATCCACCAGCGCACCACGGCTGGTGTTAATCAGCATGGCGCCGGGCTGCATGGCTGCCAACGCCTGCGCATCGATCAGGTGATAGGTCTCCGGGGTAAGCGGGCAGTGCAGCGAGACGATGTCCGACTGGCCGAGCAGCTCAGGCAGCGTCACGTAGCGAGCGCCCAGCTCCTCCATGGCGGGATTGGGATAGGGGTCATAAACGAGCAGGTCCATCCCAAAGCCGGAGAGGATCTTTGCCGTGACCTGGCCGATCTTGCCTGTGCCGATAATACCTGCCGTGCGCCCGTGCAGGTCAAAGCCAAGCAGCCCGTCGAGGGCGAAGTTGCCCTCGCGCACGCGGTTATGCGCCCGGTGAAACTTGCGGTTCAACCCGAGGATCAGCCCGACAGTATGTTCGGCCACCGCATAGGGCGAATAGGCGGGCACGCGCACCACTGTCATGCCCAGGCGCGCAGCGGCTGCTAAGTCCACGTTATTGAAGCCCGCACAGCGCAGTGCGATCAGACAGGTGCCCTGATCGAACAGGCGGTTGAGCGTGCGCTCGTCCAGCTCATCATTGACAAATACACATACCGCCGGACAGCTCTGGGCAAGTGATGCAGTTGTATAGTTCAGGCGCGGCTCAAAGAAGAGGAACTCGTGTCCTACCTGCGCATTCGCCGCCAACAGGAACTGGCGGTCGTATGGCTTGGTGCTGAAGACAGCCACGCGCATCAATTTACTCCTTACCAGGGGTATCTGAAGCCATGCCGTAATCTAACAGGTACAGCCTGATTATACGCGAGGCATCCAGGACCCGCCCAAGCGTCTCGCATCCGGATGGCCTGCGATGCTATAATCCGGCGGCTGGGAGGATCGGAGCTTGGGACAGAACTTTATGGCGAGCAAGATCAAGAACCTGCGCACACTGGTACTCGTGACCACAATCTTGGCAGCAGCGAGCCTGGCCGCCTGCAGCACCGCCGCCCCTGCACTGGAGACGCCTACCAGCATCCCCAGCGCCACGCCAGAGCCGACAGCGACTCCCGAGCCGACTGCCACGCCGGAGCCAACCGCCACCCCCAGCCCCACCCCCACAGCAGCCCCGCCGCAGGCCATCGGGCCGGAGAGTTACCCGGAGAACATCAACCCGCTGACCGGGCTGGCCGTTACAGACCCCTCTGTGCTGCAGAGACGCCCGCTGCTGATCAAAATCTCCAACGCGCCTGAAGTGGTACGCCCGCAGAGCAGCGTCAGCAGGGCGGATATTGTGTTTGAGCATTATGCGGAAGGCGGCTGGACACGCTTTTCAGCCCTATTCTACAGCGAGGACGCCGACCACGTGGGGTCGGTGCGCAGCGGGCGCCTGGTCGACCTGCAGTTGGCCCCGGCCTATGACGCGCTGCTGGTGTTCTCCGGGGCCAGCAACGGCGTCATCGACACCATCCGCCAATCGCCGCTGTACCCTTACAATGCCATCTCACCCCAGTTCGGTTATGGCGAGCCCTACTTCGTGCGCTTTCCACGGCCCGATCTAGATTTCGAACACACGCTGTTCACCAGCACGCAGATACTCCGCCAGTGGGCGGAGGAGCACAACGTACGCGTTGAACCTGAGTTCAGCACACCGGGGATGCTTTTTAACATGCAGCCCGACCCCGGCGGGATGCCTGCCGCGACTGCGAGCATTGAGTACTTCCGCACCAGTGTGCTGTGGCGCTACGACCCGGTGCGCGGGCAGTACCTGCGCTGGACGGACGGCATCCCGCATACCGATGCGCTGACCGAGGTGCAGTTAGGCTTCGAAAACGTGATTACCATCAGCGCCTCGCATATCTATGTGGACCTCTTCCCGGAGAAGTACTTCGGGGAGGAGAAATCATGGGACATGATCCTGGTGGGCGAGGGTCCGGCAACCGTGCTGCGCGACGGGCTGGCCTTTGAAGGCCGCTGGCGGCGCGAGGGCGAGCACGACCTGTTCACCTTCTATACGGCAGAGGGACAGCCCATCGCGCTGAAGCCGGGGCATACGTTTATCCAGATCATCTCCTCATTTGAGGGGCCGTATACGGTACGCGGGCCAGAGGAGCTGATCCTCAGCCCTTAGCGGCGAACGCAACCCTTCCGATACAGTAAAGTAAGGGGCCGGTCTGGTGCAGACCGGCCCCTGTTTGTTCAGGCCCGATAGACCTCACAGCGCACCGCGAACTGCTCCAGCCGGTCAGGGAGCACAGTCACCCCCAACCCCGGGCCCTGCGGCACGTCTATGGTGCTGTCAGAATTGAGGACAAACTCCTCCTCGATAATATCCTCGCGCCAGTAGCGGTCCGTGGCAGAGATATCACCGGGCAGGGTAAAGCCGGGCAGCGAGGCCACCGCCAGGTTGGAGGCACGCCCGATGCCGGACTCCAGCAGGCCGCCGCACCACACTGGCACCGTCTGCTCGAGGCACAGATCATGGATGGCGCGGGCCGCACTCAAACCGCCCACGCGCGCCGGTTTAATATTGATAATGCGGCAGGACTGTAAAGCCAGCGCCTCACGCGCCCGGCGCGGCGTTGTGATGCTCTCATCCAGGCATAATGCGGTGCGAAGCTGGGCCTGCAGCTGCGCATGGTCCAGCAGATCGTCATAGGCGAGCGGCTGTTCAACCATGATCAGGTCGTGATCGTCGAGCAGTCGCAGCATCGGAGCATCATCGAGCGAATAAGCGGAGTTTGCATCTGCCATCAGGCGAGCAGCGGGAAATTCCGCGCGCACAGCGGCCACAATCTGCGCATCCCAGCCCGGTTTAATCTTGATCTTGATGCGCCGGTAGCCTGCCGACCAGAAATCCGCAATGCGGTCGATCAACATGCTGAGCGAGTCCTGCACGCCCACGCTCACGCCCACCTCAACCTGCACCCGGGTGCCGCCCAGCAGGCTGGAAACGGAACGCCCTTTCGAACGGCCTTCCAGGTCCCATAAGGCCATCTCCAGCCCGGCCTTAGCCATCTGGTGCCCGCGCACACGCTCAAACAGGCCTCCGGCATCTCGCCCGCGTGCCACATCGCTGCCCAGCAGTGCGGGGATCAGCATGGTGTGCTGGACATGCCAGCAGGTTTCAACTGTCTCCGCAGTATAGACAGGCTGTGCCCCTACCGGGGCCTCACCCCAGCCGACCAACCCATCCGCATAGACCGCTGTAATCACCTTGGGGACGATCTCCTCGCGCCCCATACTGGTTACAAACGGGTGCTTGAGCGGCATCTCGATCACGTACTGGTCGACGCGCTTAATCTTCATCTTGACCCCCTGCCATGCGTGATACATCCAGCCCATGTGTCAGTGTGTATAAAGCACGCCCCTGGTCGCGCTGGAAGTCCGTCACAGTATATCCCGCACCCAGGGCCGCCTCAAACAAGGCACGCGAATGTGCGCGCCAGGCGGAAGCCAGCCCCATATCCACAGCCTTGATCGCGTTAAAATCCGCCGGGATTTCCACCTGGACCTGCTGTGCATCGGGCCTGGAGAATCCCTCCGGTGGGATAGGCAGCCCGTCTGCGTTCACCCTGACCGGATTGAGCAGCGGCAGCTCCCTGGGGGGGACGGGCTGCGTGCCGCCGCGCACAGCGCGCGCGACCCGCCGGCTGGCAATCCACCACTCTACTTCAAAGCGGTCAGACTCAAGCCCCGCGTTGATGCCCGTCATAGCACCATACAGGTTGCGTGTGTAGCGTCGCACAACGGCGCCCAGGCGTCGGATGTTCAGATGCGCGTTCAAGGCCAGCAGCGGGTCATAGGTCCACACAACCAGACGCAGCCCCTGAGCAAGCACGTGATCGCGCTGAGCCGTTTTAAGGGCTGTCCCTACCCCATGCACCTGCCAGCGCCTGCGCACACCCATCATGAATGAGACATGATAGGAGGGCATACCCTGGATCGCTGTATAGGCCTCTGAAAAACCGGGAAGCCCCAGCACAAACCCCGCGATGCCGCCATCCGGCAGAAAGGCCGCCAGCGTTACCCCTCCGTTATGTGCAAAGGTGCGAAAGCTGTGCAGCGGCATGATGTCAATATCCGCCATGGCCCAGGCATCACGCTGCACGTCTTCAAGCGTTTTGAAGTCCTCCAGACTGGTCACTACACGCACGTCGAAGGGTACGGGCATCCCCGGCTCCTCTTACCTGGTTGATTTGCCACACGGGCGATGGTACTATACGACCAAGCCGGGGTGCCCGTCAATACCCCTGCGGCGCTTCACGACCCCCTCGTTCACCCGTCACAGAAGGAGGCGCCATGACCCGCGTGATCTTCCTCGGCACTCCTGAATTCGCCGTCCCAACCTTGGAGGCGCTGGTCAAAGCCGCCGATTTTCACGTGGTTGGTGTTGTTACCCAACCCGATCGACCGGCAGGGCGCGGCCAGCGCATGCACGCCTCGGCTGTCAAGGCGGCGGCACTCAGGCACAGACTGCCCGTTTTCCAGCCCAAGACGCTCAACGATCACGCCGTGGTGGAATACCTGCACGGCTGGAAGCCCGATGTGATGGTTGTGGCGGCGTTTGGCCAGATCCTGCGCCAATCCGTGCTGAACCTGGCACCCCACGGCTGTATCAATGTGCATGCTTCCCTGCTGCCGCGCTGGCGCGGCGCCGCCCCGATCCAGTACGCCATCCGCGCAGGGGATGAGGAAACGGGCATCACCATCATGAAAATGGACCAGGGGTTAGACAGCGGCCCAATCCTGATGCGCCGTGCGATCCCTATTGCCCCGCGCGAAACCGCCGCGACCCTGCATGATAAGCTGGCCCAGCTCGGTGCCGAGGTGCTGCCGCCCGCCCTACGCGGCTATCTGGCCCGCGAGATCATCCCCCACCCGCAGCCTGATCAGGGTGTGACCAAAGCCCCCTCGATCAAGAAGGAAGCCGGGTTGATCGACTGGCGCAGCAGTGCGGTTGAGATCGACCGGCAGGTGCGCGCCTATGACCCATGGCCGGGGACCTTCAGCAGTTTTGAAGGGGCCGACCTCAAAGTGCTGCGCGGCCATCCGCTGCCGGGCGCAGATTCAGGCGCTGACTCAGGCACGCTGCTGAGTCTCAGGGAGGGCTTAGGGGTTGCCTGCGGCAGTGGGGTCTACGTGATCGAGACGCTGCAGCCCGCCGGGAAGAAGGCCATGAGCGCCGCTGCCTTTCTGGCCGGACGCCCGGACGCTATAGGAAAACGGCTGGGGACACAGAGGTAGCTGTACGCTACCGGCTGCCTGCAGCCTGGGCAGTTGGTGGGGAGGTCACCAGCGTTCATAATGAACCACCTCCTCATGGGTGCGGCGCCCACCCCTGCGCGGGGGGCGATCTTGCGACACTGCAGGGTATCCAAACGAGATGCACCACGGGATGGTCAGATCAGGAGGCACCCCGAGCGCCTCACAGGCGCGGCCTGGCTGGTAGATGGTGGCCATCACCGAGCCAATGCCCAGCGACCAGGCGGTGAGCATCATGCTCTGAGCAGCCCTGCCCAGGTCAAAAGGCACAGTCAGACGCTCAAAGGGATCGGGGGTTACCAGCGCCACACCCAGGGCAGCTCCAGCGAGATGCCCCGCATAGGCCCCGCATCGGGCAAGCTGTTCTAATGTACTGCGCGCTCTAACTGCCACGAAATGCCAGGGCTGGCGGTTCTTGGCACTGCCGGAGAGCCGCCCCGCTTCCAAGATCGTATGTACGGCCTCCTCGGGAAGCGGGTCAGGCGCGAACTGCCGCACAGCATGCTTATTCCTGATCAGTGTGAATACCTCGCCCATTAGTGCTCCTTTCCAACACGCGCCCGTCCGATCCGCAGCCCGGCCAGCAGCAGCCCACAGCCTATCAGGAAGAAGGCTGCCCCGGCAGAGATCCCCGCATCGATCCCGGTCAGGCGCTCAACGCCAGCTAACAGGATCAAGAAACCAATCACGATCAGCAGGGTAAGCAGGACAAACCCGATCCGCACAGCGATACGGCCCAGAGGCGTCGCCCGCTGCTGCCAGCGCTGGAGGCTATCCGCCAGCGGCTCCGGAAAGGGCATGATCATCACGGACAGCATCACCAAGATGCCGGCGGCGTCACGTGGAATGCCATCCAGGTGGAACCACTGGATGCTCAGGCTGAGTACGGCCGCAGTAATACACAGGATACCCCACCCCAGGGTCCAGTTCACGGGCTTATCCCTTCTACCATGGACGATTGTCCTGTTGAGTGTAGCGGGGTAGTTTGCCCCCGGACAGATTTGTACCGCAACCATAGTCGTTGGCGAGGGTCAGCTTGTCTGGTACAATCTGCGCTCAGATTGGGGAGTGGCCAAGTGGCAAGGCAGCGGCCTTTGGAGCCGAAGATCACAGGTTCGAATCCTGTCTCCCCAGCCTAGCTGGACGCCTCATCAAACCGCCGGGAATGATGGCGGGGCAGTTCGTGAGAAGGCTGCTGTGCCAGAAGGATCACAGCCCGAAGCACTGCTCCACCTCACCGCGGAGACTTGATGATGGCGTCTTCGATTCTCAGTATTAAACGCCACGGAAAAATAACCGGTTATCTGCAAGCGGGGTGGGAGTTATCCTTGTGGCTGTGTTGGGAGGTGCTGCAAGGTGGTGCCCACAAACAGACGCAGTTGTTCGACAGGGTATGCGCTGTACAGCCGCCGCAGCCCTATCCGGGCCACATCAATGAATGACTGCACTCCACCACCCAATACCGTCACGGTCGAAAAAGTATGGTTAACCAGCTGGACCGGGATGTTTACAATGTTGACGCCGGCTGCCGTCAGCAGATAACTGGCTTCAACATCGAATGCGAAGCCATCGATACGCAGCCTGGGGAACAGTTCGCTGGCCAGCAGACCGTTAAATCCCTTGAAACCGCACTGTGTATCGAGATCACCCCGTCCAATCACCAGGCGAGCTACCGCCGCGAACACCCGGCTGCCTACACGCCGCAGCATCGATTGGCTGCCTACTTGCGACGACTCGGATAGACGGCGGCTGCCGAACACTGCCCAGCTGCCTGCCTCAAGCTGGGAGTAACAACGGGCGATAACCTCCAATTCGTAGGGCAGGTCAACATCTGTAAATATGCGCTGGCGCCCTTCGGCGGCCTGCATCCCGGCCCGTACGGCGGCACCCTTGCCTCGATTCGACTCAAACCGAATCCAGCGGAAGTTTGGGCCTTCCCACGCCGCCAACAGCGCCGCGGTATTGTCGGTGCTGCCATCATCTACCACAATGATTTCCCAAGTGATGGGAAGTGCCTGCAGAGTGGTGGTCAGTGCTTCCAGCGACCCAAACAAGAAGCTTTCCGCATTGTAGCAGGGCAAGATTATCGATAAGTCGGGCGTGGATGCCATCATGATCCCCGCTGACTCAGGCCCACCAGCACAATCCCGGCGATGATGACCAGCATGCCGAACCAGCGAAGTGAGGGCACCGTTTCGTTGAAGAAAACCACACCGGCCAGGGGTACCAGCACGTAGGTAATGGCAAGGATAGGATAGGCGAAGCTGAGGTCCACCCGAGACAACACGACCAGCCAGCTCGCAAAGCCCAGCACATAAACCACCCCGGCGGCGTAAAACAACGGCTGACGTACAAGTTTGCCTATCAGTGTAAGCAAACCTGCTGCGGTCAGGTTTTCCACAACACCAATGTTAGTCATCACCTGTTTGAGCAGCGTTTGCCCCGCTGCAGCAATGAGAGCAGCCAGCAGTGCCAGCAATAACGAGGATTTCATCAGGGTTGATCCTCACAGTAATAGACAACACTGTCTTCGAACCAGGTGCCGCTGATGGACCTGATAGGTTTACAGGTGCTCTGCGCATACGCAGCCAGCCGCCAGTATGTCTCATCAACCAAAGCACGGCAGCCTACTAATTCACCCAGTACTATGTAGGATGGGGCAGTCTGTGCCATATCTTGCTCAAAGTAATATGGGGTTCCCACCGGCTCGTGACGGATATAATAGGTCGTATACAGCCGGATAGATGCGATCATATCCCGATCGTAGAGCGCATACCACCATAATTCATTGGCCAGCACCCGCTCCCCGGGGGGGACTGCCTCGCGAAGTGCCTGTGCATAAACATCGTAATCTGCCGGGCGGAACTTCACAGAAAGGTACACATTCCCCGCAACCAGAGCGAGCAGCAGGCTCCCCAGCACGATATCGACGCGACGTGTATGCATCCACTGTGGCAGCCTCTCCCACAGGGTTGACAGCCGCTCGCCTGCCAGCAGGGTTTTGACGCCAATGACGCCCAGCAGGGTTAGAGGCGCATGCCACAGGACGGCGTAATAGTCGGGCTTGTACACATTAACCAGATTGAACGAAACCAGTGATACCACCACGAATATCGCAAGCAATCGTGCTGCGCGTCCGGTTGTATCACGTCGAGGTACTACTGCTGCCCCGGTTATATACAGCGCACTGAGGATCACCGCCAGCCCGCTGAACCCACGGATATAGTTAGCCCACAGGAATTGGCCGAGATTGCGGAGGTGGAACCACAGGGAGTGCATCCAGAATTCACGATCATCGCCCAGGATCAGCGTCTGGTACTGCGTCACGGCCAATTTCGGGTCGGGGAAAAGGTGCACTACCAAGAAATACCCGACACCCAGCACACTCCCCACGACATACAGGGCAACCAGCTTCCAGCGCCGCTGTTCCACTGCCAGTATGATCACCGCTACCACCCCCGCAGCAGCGATGAAGTGCATCCCGTTCAGATGAACGTCTTGCAGCAGAGTCACAACGAACCCGGTCAGCAAGGCCATACCTGGCGATGGTTTCTGTGTGAGCCGCAGCACTAAGAGCAGCGCCAGCATCGCGCCTGCTGCCAGCCAACCATCGGGTCGTGCCGAATGGCTGCCGTAGAATACTGCCCAATTGGCACCTGTAAGCAGGGCCGCCCATACTGCGGTCTGCCGGTCGAACAACTGCCTGCCAACACTGTATGTCGCACCGACCAGCAGCAGCCCTCCGGCAAGCGCCCACAGGCGTGCTGCCCAGAGCGGTGAGGGGATCAGCAGTTGGAATAATGCCTGTGTCAGCATCACGAGCCGCCCATACACCACAAACGTCGTGTCTGCACCGGCAACGTTATCATAGATCGTTACGCCGAACCGACCTGTAGTGAGCAGAGTATAAGCAGCATTGCTGTAGTAGGCCTCGTCGCATGAAGGCGGCGGGTAGTGTGTCAGGCTCCACAGATGAAGCGCCAACCACCCGATCGTCACCAAGAGGCCGGTGACCAGCAGTGGTTGATTGCGCAGTCGCTGCATGATGCTTCCTTACATGGCGGAAAGGGCGGTGCTTATAGCCGGTGTCAGGTGACCGATCCGCCAGGTTCCGTCGAACGGAGAAGGTTCAACAGGATGCCACCCTTTCCAAAAATACCGGTGAAAGTCTAACACGCTGCGCTGCCGTTTACTAGCCATACCGGCCACAAGCGCATCAATGCTGCCCTAGCCCGGGTAATCTCTGCTATGATGAGGGTATCTGAACAACCCGTCTTTCTACCAGGGACTCGCCATGAACCCACGTGAGCGTATCCAGGCGCTGCTGCGCCACGAGCAGCCAGACCGTGTGCCCAAGATGGCCAATTTCTATCCCTTCGAGTTCAGAAGGCACCCCGGTCGGGATGCGGGTGAAGTGTTCGGGTGTGATATCCGCTTTGTGAGCATCCGAGAACCACGCCCCCAGGTGGACTTCCTGCGCTACCTGCGGTCGCTGCCCAATGATGTGTATGTGGGGTCGCAGAACATCCTGCGCACTTACCATGACTGGGGCTATCACCCTGAGATCGAGCGCGACGCACCGCTCGGGGAAGCCCAGACTATGGCAGAGATCGCGGCGGCCCCCCTCCCAGATTTTATGACCCAGGTGCGCCCCGACCACCTGCGTGCTCAGGTGCAGCGGCTGCACGCGCAGGGCTTCCCGGTGATGGCCTCTCCACCGCATCTGGGCGGGGAGCTGTTCGAGACGGCATACCGGCTGCGCGGCTTCCAGCAGTTCTTGATCGATCTGGTAGTGAACCCTTCCCTGGTGGAATATCTACTAGAACAGCTCACGGCCATGCACCTGACAGTTTCGCTGGCGCTGGTGCGGGCGGGCGTCGACATCCTGGCACTAGATGATGATGTAGCCGAGCCAACGCGCATGCTGATCAGCCCGGCTATGTGGCGGCGCTATTTCAAGCCGCGCGTCCGGTCGATCATCGAAGCATGCCGGTTGGCAAACCCTCACCTGGCCATCCTATGGCACAGCGACGGCAACATCGAACCGATCATCCCCGACCTGATTGAGATCGGCGTCGACATCCTTAACCCCATCCAACCGGATGTCATGGATCCGGCAGCCCTCAAGCAGCAGTATGGTGACCAGTTGATCTTCTTCGGCACGGTAGGGACCGCCCAAACGTGGTCGTGGGCCACGCCTGACGAGATCCAGGCCGAGGTATACCAGCGCATCGAGGTAGTAGGGAAAGGCGGCGGGCTGATCATCAGCCCGGCCTATGACCTGGAGCCGGAGGAGGGCATCCCCTGGGCCAACGTGCTGGCCTTCTTTGACGCGGTTAAGCAATTTGGCCACTACTGACGAGAGGATGTTGCTCCTCCACGCAGGCAAAGACACCCTGTGTGTTGCACCGCTATTGCAAATATGACAGTTTAGTGAAAAACCACCTCACAAAGTTGCGTCGATTCCGCAAAGCGTTTACCCTCAGCAAGAGAGGGGATCCACAACATACATTATTACCGTAGGCGACACGGGTGAGACCTGACACACACAGGCGCGCTTGAACTCCAACGTCGGCAGCCAGCGCTACCTGCTTGATTCGGTATTCACCTGCCTAGGACTGATGAGGGAGGAAGTCCTATGGATCAACACCCAGCTATCGCCATCGTTGGTATTTCCTGCCGCTTCCCTGACGCCCCCAATATAGATGCCTTCTGGCGCAATCTGCGCGATGGGGTGAATTCCATCGCGCGCTTCACTGATGAAGAACTGCTCGCCAATGGGGTCGATCCAAGCCTGCTCAGCGATCCGAGCTATGTACGGGCCAACGGCGTGGTGTCGGGATTTGATCTGTTTGATGCCCAGTTCTTCGGGTTCACTCCCAAAGAAGCGCGCATGATCGATCCCCAACAGCGCTTTTTCCTGGAATGCGCCTGGGAGGCACTGGAACATGCAGGGTACGATGTCACCCGCTATCCCGGTGAGATCGGCGTTTATGCGGGCACAGGTATGAACACGTACCTGCTGTATAACGTGTACCCTCATCTGGGGCGCCTGGAGGCACTCGAGCAATTCGAGCTGATGATCGCCAGTGACAAGGACTACGTGGCGACGCGCGTCAGCTACAAGCTCAACCTGCAAGGGCCGGCCGTCAGCGTGCAGAGCTCGTGCTCGACGGCGATGGTGGCAGTGCATCTGGCCTGCCAGAGCCTGCTTGCCGGCGAATGTGACATGGCCCTGGCGGGCGGGGTGTCGTTACGCCCGCCGCTGCGCTCCGGATATCTGTTCCGCGAGGGCATGATCTTCTCTCCAGATGGATACTGCCGCGCGTTTGATGCTCAGGCCGGCGGCACGGTCAACAGCAACGGCATCGGTGTGGTTGTCCTCAAGCGGTTAGACCATGCGCTGCGAGACCGGGATACCATCCATGCCGTGATCCTGGGCACAGCCATCAACAACGACGGCGCGCAGAAGGGGGGCTATACTGCACCTTCCAGCCACGGGCAGGCAGCTGCCGTTGCGAAGGCCATCGAGCGTGCGGGGGTGCCCGCTGATACGATCACCTATGTGGAGGCACATGGCACCGGCACGATCCTAGGCGATCCGATAGAGGTGAACGGCCTGGCAGAAGCATTTCGCCTCAATACGGATGCAACGCAGTTCTGCGCGCTTGGCTCGGTGAAGACGAACATCGGCCACGCGGATGTAGCCGCCGGGATGGCCGGGCTGATCAAAACTGTCCAGGCGCTCAAGCACAAGCAGATACCCCCCACGCTGAATTTCAGCGAGCCGAACCCGCTGATCGACTTTGAGAACAGCCCGTTCTATGTCAACGCCAAACTGGCCCGGTGGGAGTCGAAAGGCTCGCCGCGCAGGGCGGGTGTAAACTCGCTGGGGGTGGGAGGCACTAATGCGCATGCCATCCTCGAAGAAGCGCCGGCACTGGAACCTACTGGCCCCTCCCGTCCAGCACAGCTCCTGCTGCTGTCTGCTAAGAACCTGGATGCACTAGATGCAGCTACCCGCAACCTGGCCCAATATCTGAACGAGAATCACGGAGCCAAGCTGGCGGACGTGGCCTATACCCTGCAGACAGGGCGCACCGCGTTTAACCACCGGCGCATGCTGGTGTGCAGTGACGCGGACGAGGCGATCCGGGCATTGGAGGACGCGGACGCCAGCCCTGAAATCGCCACCGGCCAGGACCCGCGTGAGGCCCCGGTGATCTTCATGTTCACGGGCCAGGGGGCGCAGTATGTCAACATGGCGCGCGGCCTGTATGATTCCGAACCACTGTTTCGCGCGAATGTTGAAGCCTGCTGCGAGATGCTTATCCCGCACCTGGGGTTTGACCTGCGCGATGCACTGTACCCGCCCGAAGGCGAGGAAGAGACTGTAGCCGATCTGCTGACGCAGACCGCCTTCACCCAGCCCGCGCTGTTTGTGATCGAGTATGCTTTGGCGCAGCTCTGGATGTCCTGGGGGGTGCGGCCTGAAGCGATGATCGGGCACAGCATCGGTGAGTACACGGCAGCCTGCCTGGCAGGTGTCCTGTCGCTGGAAGATGCGCTGGCGCTGGTTGCGGCACGCGGCCGCCTGATCCAGTCGATGCCGCCTGGTTCAATGCTTGCCGTCTCACTGACGCCCGAGGAAATCGAGGAATATCTTGGTGACAGCCTGTCGCTGGCCGTCGTGAATGGCCCTGCACAGTGCGTTGTATCCGGCCCGACAGAGGCAATCGATGCACTGGAGCAGCAGCTCACCGCCAGAGAAATCACCTGCCAGCGGCTGCATACTTCGCATGCGTTCCACTCAGCGATGCTGGAACCAGTGGTTGAGCCATTCATCGAAGTGGCCCAACAGGCAGCCCTGGCCGAGCCGCAAATCCCCTATATATCCAACCTGACCGGCACCTGGATCACGGCGGAAGAAGCGATGAATCCGGCCTACCACGCACAACATATGCGGCAGACCGTCCGCTTCTCAGAGGGATTGACCACGCTCATGCAAAGTTTTCCCGAGGCGGTGCTGTTGGAGGTCGGCCCTGGCCCGACACTGAGCACGTTGGTCAGACGCCATCCCGACAAAGGGGCGGGACATCTACCGCTCTCGTCGGTGCGCCACCCACGCGATCAGCGTCCCGACCTGCCATTTCTGTTGGGGACCCTGGGGCGCCTGTGGCTGGCAGGTATCGAGATCGACTGGCAGGGTTTCTATGCTAACGAGCATAGGCGCCGGATTCCCCTGCCCACCTACGCGTTTCAGCGCCAGCGGCACTGGTTGGATGCACCTGTGCGCGCTGCTGCAGCCCCTCAGATGCCGGCAGCCAAGACGGCAGCGGCGCCAGCACCCCGCACCGCCCCTGCAGCACAGGCCCCGGCTAATGGAGCCAGTCACGATGGCTCACTGCGTGCTGTGGTAGCCCAGGTGTGGCAGGATGTGGTAGGTGTTGATGCAGGGGACCTGGATAACTTCTTCGACCTGGGCGGCACCTCGCTGATCGCCGCCAGTCTGCTGACCCAGATCGAGAAGAGCACCGGCCAGCGCATCGCCCTGCCGCGCTTCTTCCAGGCACCGACTATCGCCGGGCTGGTTACCCTGCTGCAGGAAGCGGGGTATGTGCCATCACAACCGCACACCCCGGCTGTCCCGGAGGCTTCGTCTCCAGTGTTTGCCCCGCCTGTCGTGCAGATGCCTGCTCCGGTTACACGCCCGGCGGCAGCGCCGCAGCCCAACGGTGACCCACTGCGAGCGGTGGTAGCCCAGGTGTGGCAGGATGTGGTGGGCGCTGATGCAGGGGATGAGGACAACTTCTTTGACCTGGGCGGCACCTCGCTGATCGCCGCCAGCCTGCTGACCCAGATCGAGAAGAGCACCGGCCAGCGCATCGCCCTGCCGCGCTTCTTCCAGGCACCGACTATCGCCGGGCTGGTTGCCCTGCTGCGCGAGGCGGGATATGTCGCGCCGCAAAGCCACGCTGAGCCGCCCTCTGTGCCAGAGCCGGTGACAGCCCGGCCAGCCGCGAGAATGTCACATATCATCCCCATGCGCAGAGGCTCGCGCCCTCCGTTCTTCTGGATGCACAGCACGGACTTCGCAAACCTGACGCGCTTCTTGCACACCGACCAGCCGTTTTACTGTGTCATGCCCTCGGGCCTGGACGGCCTGACACCGATCCAGTACACGATTGAAGGCATCGCTGACTACCACACTGAACAGGTGCTTGACGCTTATCCAGAAGGCCCGTACATGTTGGGCGGCTACTGCCTGGGCGGCTATATCGCCCTGGAGGTCGCCACGCGGCTGATGGCACAGGGCAGGGAAATCAAGGCCCTGGTGCTGGTCGACGCGCCCCCGCCCGATTCGACGCGCCTTGAGCATAACAAGCGTGGCAGGCTGCAGCGTGCGACTGAGAAGCTCATGACCGGGAGGCTGCTGCCGGTGGTGGTGGATAAGATTCAGGAAAAAGCCGGGGTGGTTCGAACCAATCTGTTCGGCTCAGAAGATGCACGCCGCATCCAGAAAGTTGTCGAGTACATCAATCTTGCGTTTAAGAAATACGCGCCGGATGCATATCCGGGCAGCGCCACCCTGGTAGTCAGCACATCAACCTATACCCGGGATGGAAATAGTTACCTTGATCGCTGGGCTCAGATCATCACAGGGGGGTGCGACCTGCACCTTATCCCAGGTGATCACAACACCATGCTGCGCATGCCCCATTCAGCCGACCTGGGTGCTGCGGTCAACACCGCCCTGCAACCCGAAGGTGAAGCGGTGATCCCAACCGAGGATCAGGCGATGAGTAACACGTGATGCCCGGTTGAACACAGAAGCAGACCGCCTAGTTAGGCGGTCTGCTTGTTTTCCAGGTTCACAGTCTGGTTTATAAATAGCGCGCGGAAGCCATCCCAGCCAGAGCAATGATCATCAGGCCAAGGCTGATCAACGTATGCTGGCGTACATCTGCCTGGGCAGCTTGAATACTCGCCAGCTGTTCAGGTGAAGGTGGCCCGCCTGCCGCTGCGATTTGCTCGCCCAGCTCTCCAACGCGACTCTGGCGCGGGGCAAGCACACCGCCGCCGTGTACTGCCGCGAGGATGCCCGCGACGGCTCCCACTGTCAACACGATGGCCCCCGTGCGCGAGAACCAGGACGCTTGAAAGCCGCCGGATACAATCCAGAACATCCAGATGCCGGAGAGCACTGTGAGAACAGCCGTGATCGACATACTCTGGCTGAAGGGGCGTTCTTGCAGCAGGCCGCGCATAAAGGCCGGCCCTGCAGGCCCCAGTTTGGGGATCAGGGGGCCAACCATTAACGTCATGAAGGCAGCGGCCCCCACCCAATACACACCTGAAAAGATATGTACCAGACGCAGTACAGTAAGCAGAGCTTGCATGGAATTCCTCCTGTGCACGGGATTGAGGGGGAATTCGATTATATAGTCGATTGTTCAGATAGCAACAATCCGATTTATGCGGCCTTAAGCAGGGAGCCGCTATCGTGTGCCAGAGTACGGCGCCAGGCAGCAGAGCCCCACAGCACAACCGCGATGCCCGCGGCCACAAACCACAGCGCGAAGGCAACCCAATCTGCGCGCGCGGTCAGGGTGGTGAGCTCGCCTGTGAAATTCGTGGAAAAGTGAAACAGAACAGCGCTGAGTGTTCTGTGCTCCGCCCGGTTATACAGCCAGGCAATCACCACCGACTGGGGCAGTAAGGCCAGCGTGAACTGCCAGAAGTACGCAGATCCAAACCCAAGATTGTACTGGAACGATCCTTCAATGAAGTAGAGGGGAAGATGCCAGACGGCCCAGACTGCACCGATCAGCAGCGCTGCAAGGAAAGGTGCACAGTGCCACTGCATCTGATGCTGCCCGTAACCACGCCAGGCCAACTCCTCGGGCAGCGGGCCGAACAACAGCATGAACAGCGCAAAGGGGATGATCGCCAGCGGCTGGCCGCTAAAGCGGGCAACAGCCTCGGGGTATGCTCCCTGCCCTCCTAAGGCCCGATCAATCAGGGCGCTCATGGCAATAACAAGGGGTGGGATAAGCAGGCTGACAGCCAGCCATCCCAGCATCCCGCCCCGAACCCTGACCAGCCGCTGCCAATAGTCACGGCGCACGGCGGCGTCCCCCCAGGTGAATAAGGCCAATAGGGTGGTTGCAAACGGCATGGCGCCGCCGAGATAATGCAGGATCGTGACCCGCAGATCAGGCTCGGCGGCAGGCAGCAAGGCCGCAGGGATCCAGAACAGCCAGGAAAGCCCGACAGCCAGGACGAAGAAGCGCCATATCACAGGTAGCTTGAAGGAGGCGGTGCTCATAAGAAGCTGATCCAGTCTGTGATGAGTATCTGTGGTAAACCAGGGGCACAAAAAGGGCGCCCCCGATAGTGAGGCGCCGTGTGGGCGGTACAAGACTTGAACTTGTGACCTCTGCGATGTCAACGCAGCGCTCTGACCAACTGAGCTAACCGCCCATCCGCATTGTGCCGCCACATTATACGCCGTGCGCAGGTTCACGTCAAAAAGCGGTTAGGATCGACCAAGGAGGGGATTCCCGGTGCAAAGTTGCCCCGCAGGCCCCCTCCTGAACGGTATGCGCTACTTACTTGCCAGGCTGATCATCTGCCTGCTGCCGCGCCGATCGCAGGCAAGCACACCGCGAGCCTCCAGGTCCAGCTTGACTGTCGTGTAGTACCATCCCACTGAACCATCAAAGCGCCCGCTAAGGCGCTGTTCTATAACGTCCCCAAGCTCCCCAAAAGCAAGTGTCCCCTGCTCAGCAAGCACGCCAAGAATGGCCTCACGGATTTGGTTATATTTGGTGAGGTCGATGTTCACACCCTGTTTGCCCTCCGGATGCAGAGTCAGTATCTTCTGGCCGGTCACAGTTCCCTCCTTCTGTCAACATCTACAAAGGACCGTTCAAGCCACTCAGCAAGCGCTGGAAGTACATGGCGCCGCAATCATGCTATACTGATCAGTGCGCGGCGCCAAAACGCCGCCTCCCCGAACCCGCATTATCCACAGGTGAGGTATTCATGAGACCGTATGTCGCCGCCATTGATCAGGGCACGACCAGCACACGCTTCATGATCTTTGATCGCAGCGGGCATGTGATTGCCGCCCACCAACTTGAACACGCACAGATTTACCCGCAGCCCGGCTGGGTCGAGCACGATCCACTCGAAATCTGGGAACGCACGATGCAGGTAATCCCCGGCGCAATGCGCAAGGCCGGGGTAACCGCCAGTGAACTGGCGGCCATCGGCATTACCAACCAGCGTGAAACCACCGTGGTATGGGACAAGCGCACCGGGCGGCCCTATCACAACGCGCTGGTGTGGCAGGACACACGCACCGACCGGCTCTGCAACGAACTGGCTCAGGAAGGCGGCCAGGGCCGCTTTCGGGCACAGACAGGCCTGCCGCTGGCGACCTATTTCTCCGGACCCAAGCTGATGTGGCTGCTCGAACATGTCAAGGGGCTGCGTGAGGCCGCCGAGAACGGCGAGGCGCTGTTCGGCACGATTGACACCTGGCTGATCTGGAACCTGACGGGCGGCCCAGATAGCGGCGCGCACATTACCGATGTAACCAATGCCAGCCGGACCATGCTGATGAATCTGCGCACACTGGACTGGGACCCGGACATCCTGCGTGCGATGGATATCCCACCTGCCATGCTGCCGCAGATCCGCCCGTCCAGTGACCCGACTCCCTACGGACTGACCAACCCCGGGGGCCCTGTGGGTGGCGCTGTGCCTGTATGCGGCAACCTGGGTGACCAGCAAGCCGCCCTGTATGGCCAGACTTGCTTCAGCCCTGGCGAGGCAAAAAACACATACGGCACGGGTTCCTTCCTGCTGCTCAACGCCGGGCAGGAGATCGTGACTTCACAGCATGGGCTGCTTACGACCCTGGCCTACCAGATCGGTGGACAGGCGCCTGTCTATGCACTGGAAGGATCGATTGCCATCACCGGGGCGCTGGTGCAGTGGCTGCGCGACAATCTGGGCATCATCAAGGAGTCGGCAGATGTGGAGGAGCTGGCCAACAGCGTGGAGGACAACGGAGGTATCTATTTCGTGCCCGCTTTCTCCGGGTTATATGCCCCCTACTGGCGCAGCGACGCACGCGGCGCCATCGTTGGCATGACACGCTATATCCACAAAGGACATCTGGCGCGCGCAGCCCTGGAGGCCACCGCCTATCAGACACGCGAGGTGATCGAGGCAATGAAGGCCGATTCAGGCGTGATGCTGACCGCTCTGAAGGTCGACGGTGGTATGACAGTCAACGAGACGCTGATGCAGTTCCAGGCAGACATCCTGGATGCGCCGGTGGTACGCCCCACGGTGGCCGAGACGACCTCACTCGGTGCCGCTTACGCTGCCGGGCTGGCTGCCGGGTTCTGGAGTGGTGAGGAGGAGCTGCGCGCCAACTGGGAGATCGCCCGCGAATGGCGCCCGGCGATGCCGGCTTCCCAGCGCGAGCGGCTCTATGCGGGATGGAAGAAGGCAGTTACTCGCACGTTCGATTGGGTAGATTAACGGCAGACGCACGCTATTGGAGCACGGCAGGCTTAACAGCCGGAGCAGGTACTTCCTCCTGCTCCGGCTGTTTGACTCATCCAATGATGTGACATTCGGCGTATGTTTTGATGCCTGTTCGGGGCACAGGAGGGGTTGACAAACAGCGGTAGTGAACATATGATTCCAATATTGAACATGTGAACGCGCTCCTGTACCCTGACTGCACCCCTCCTATCCCCACCTGCTGTGTCCCTGAAAACGGGGTGCCAGGCCACCTGAACCGCATTTAATGAATGCAGGCTGACCGCCGGGCATTTATGCTGTCCACCTGCGAGTTGAGCGTTACCTGTGTCTCCGTTGGTATTTGTACTCTTAATCGCCTGTGCCGGAATGGCTGCAGACGACTTATCAAGAGGCCCGCTCCCTTGCACACTCAGTTTGATTCCCCGATTTTCATAATGCTCGCATCGCAACAGGCAACCCATCACTGATAGTGAAGCGGTTGGCCTTAACCACCATCCCGCCTGAAGACAGGCCTTTCAACCCGGCCGAAAGGAGGAGCACACACGAAGAAGGCTTCCACCACACCCCCGCAAGGGACGCTGTCGCTGATCAATGTCTCTATTACACTGAGGGAAAGAGAACATGATTCATAACAAGAAAGCGTTCGTGCTGATCGGGCTGTTCCTGGTCCTGAGCCTGGTTCTGGCTGGCTGCGCCCCCGCTGCGGCGCCTACCGCTGAGGAGCCAGCCGCCGAGGAACCTGCTGCCGAGGAACCCGCTGCTGAAGAGCCGGTAACCCAAGAGCAGACGGGCGAGGCAGTTGAGGTTGAAGGCGTCGAGGGACTTGAGGCCCGCCCGCTGACCATTGCCTACGTGCACGAGGGCGTGAACTACCAGCACGCCCAACAGGTGCTCGCAGGCGCCAACGAGATGGCCCAGGCTTTCGATGTTGAGCTGATCGTGACGGATGCGGACTTCAACCGCGACAAGATGATCGCGGACCTGGACGCCGTCATCGAGCAGCAGCCCGATGCCATCATCATCGACCACGGTGGTGACGGCCTGGCGCCCGGCGTCGAGCGTGCGCTCGCCGCGGGCATCCCGGTGCTGACCTTCGATAACCCGCTGCCTGACGTCGAGGGTTTGACCTCACGCGTCGGCCAGGATGACTACGACCTGGCATTCCTGTCGCTCAAAGCCCTGTTCCAGGACCTGGACGGCGAGGGCCAGATCGGGGTGATCTGGGTGGGCGGCTTCGCCCCCATGGAGCGCCGCCAGCGCGTGCTCGACATCATGCTGGCCAACTATCCCAACATCGAGGTGGTAGCCACCTATGGTGAGGCCAGCGCCAACACCGTCGCCGACACCCTGAGCAAGACCGAGGCCGCCCTGGCTGCCAATCCCGAGATCGACGGCATCTGGGCTTCCTGGGACCAGTTCGCCCTGGGTGCCTACGAGGCCCTGGTGCAGGCTGGCCGCACGGACATCCCCCTCTACAGCATCGACATCAGCGCGGAGGACGTCGCTAAGATGCGCGAGGAAGACAGCCCGTGGCGCGCCACCGCTGCTTCCGACGCCCGCGAGGTGGGCCGCGTGATGCTGCGCCTGGCAGTTAACGCAGCCTATGGCATCGAAGTACCGAAGTTCGTGTCGTTGCCCGCCTTCCTGGCCACCCAGGAGCAGGTTCGTGCCATGCCTGAGGGCGAGGTCCCGACCTCCGGCCCGACGGCAGTTGGCTGGAACGAGTGGCTGTGGAGTCTGTATGATGCGAATGACGCAGCAGGCGCCCAGGCCGCGCGTGCAGCGATTGGTATGGGTGGCAACGTTGAGGAAGCCGCCGAGGCCATCACCCTGCCCGAGCCCATGGAGCTTCCTGCGGACTTTGAGGCGCGTGAGCTGACCATTGCCTACGTGCACGAGGGCGTGAACTACCAGCACGCCCAACAGGTGCTCGCAGGCGCCAACGAGATGGCCGACCGCTTCGGTGTCAACCTGATCGTGACGGATGCGGACTTCAACCGCGATAAGATGATCGCGGACCTGGACGCCGTCATCGAGCAGCAGCCCGACGCCATCATCATCGACCACGGTGGTGACGGCCTGGCGCCCGGCGTCGAGCGTGCGCTCGCCGCGGGCATCCCGGTGCTGACCTTCGATAACCCGCTGCCTGACGTCGAGGGTTTGACCTCGCGCGTCGGCCAGGATGACTACGACCTGGCGTTCCGCTCGCTCAAGGCCCTGTTCCAGGACCTGGACGGCGAGGGCCAGATCGCGGTGATCTGGGTGGGCGGCTTCGCCCCCATGGAGCGCCGCCAGCGCGTGCTGAACATCATGCTGGCCAACTATCCCAACATCGAGGTGGTGGCCACCTATGGTGAGGCCAGCGCCAACACCGTCGCCGACACCCTGAGCAAGACCGAGGCCGCCCTGGCTGCCAATCCCGAGATCGACGGCATCTGGGCTTCCTGGGACCAGTTCGCCCTGGGTGCCTACGAGGCCCTGGTGCAGGCTGGCCGCACGGACATCCCCCTCTACAGCATCGACATCAGCGCGGAGGACGTCGCTAAGATGCGTGAGGAAGGCAGCCCGTGGCTTGCCACCGCTGCTTCCGACGCCCGCGAGGTGGGCCGCGTGATGCTGCGCCTGGCGATCAATGCGGCGTACGGACAGGAAGTACCGAAGTTCGTGTCGCTGCCCGCCTTCCTGGCCACCCAGGAGCAGGTCCGTGCCATGCCTGAGGGCGAGGTCCCGACCTCTGGACCAACCCTGAATGGATGGACTCCATTCCTGGTTGCCCTGGATGAGCTTGACTAGGGTTTCATGAAACACTGAGGGTTGGAATATCCCCATCCCTCCCTGCCGGGAGGGGCGCCGACCAGGGTGCCTCTCCCGGGCTCAACACTTAAGGGTGTAAATGGAAGGAGGCCAGGTTGCACGCCGCTCTCCCCACCAATAAGCTAGAGGCTCGAGGCATCGTCAAGGACTTCCCCGGCGTGCGCGCCCTGGACCATGTGGACTTCGAAACCCACAGCGGGGAAGTACATGCGGTCGTCGGCGCGAACGGCGCAGGCAAAAGCACACTGGCGAAAATCATCGCGGGGGCTTACCAGGCGACTGAGGGCCAGGTCCTGATGAACAACGAGCCGCTGACCATTCGCGGCCCGCTGGATGCCAAGAACCTGGGAATCTTCTGCGCTTACCAGGAAGTAGATACCGCACTGGTGCCCTACTTGAGCGTCACTGAGAATGTGCTCATGAACCGCCTGGTGCAGGCCAAAAGCCCGGTACTCAACTGGGCAAAGCTGCACCGTGCGGCCGGGGAACTGCTCAGCCGCGTTGATCTCTCCGTGGATGTGCGCCGCCCGGTCAGCGAGCTGAGCCTGCATGAAAAGCAGAAGGTCGTGATCGCGCAGGCGCTGGAAGCGCAGTCCAAGTTTCTGATCCTGGACGAGCCAACTGCCCCATTAAGCCTGCGTGAGGTTGACCAATTGTTTGAGCTGATCGGCCAGCTCACCAAGCAGGGCTTAGGCATCATCTACATCTCCCATCGCATGGCGGAGGTGTTCAGCATTGCCGACCGCATCACCGTGATGCGCGATGGCAAACGCGTGGGCACGGTCAAGCCGCAGGACAGCTCCACCGACGAAGTCGTTTTCATGATGCTCGACAAGACGCTGGAGGAGGAGTTCGCACGGCACGAGAAAGGCATCGAGCCGGGCGATGTCCTGTTCGAAGCTAAAGAGCTGTACCGCCCCCCGCTGGTCAACCATATCAGCTTCCAGGCGCGCGCGGGCGAGGTAGTCGGCATCACAGGGCTGGTGGGTGCAGGGAAAACTGAGCTGGCCCGTGTGCTGTTTGGAGCGGACCGGCTGCTGAGCGGCGAGATCATCCTGAAGGGCAAGGCGATCCGGTTCCGCAGCCCAGCCCACGCCGTTCAGAAGGGCATGATGCTTGTGCCAGAGGAACGGCGCCAGCAGGGCGTGCTTGTCGATATGAATATCGCCGAGAATCTTTCGCTGCCCAGCCTGGCAGACTTCTGCACACTGGGCTTTGTGCGAAGCAGGCAGGAAAATAAAACTGCGGAGAAGCTGGTTGACGAGCTAGGGATTGTCTGCCGCGATATCCGCCAAGAAGTGAAGCTGCTGAGCGGGGGCAACCAGCAGAAGGTGGCCGTCGGCAAGTGGCTGATCACGCCCGGGCAGGTGTTCATCTTCGATGAGCCAACGAAGGGCGTCGATGTGGGAGCCAAGGCCGAGATTTTCCGGCTTGTTGATGAGCTGGCCGAAGCGGGCAACTGCATCATCTACTTCTCGTCCGAGATCCCCGAGATTCTGCGGGTAAGCGACCGCATCCTTGTGATGTACGATGGCCGGACCGTCGCGGAGCTTCAACCGGAGACGGCCACGCAGGATATCATTCTAAAGTATGCAACTGGTACCGGAGAGCAAAATGGCAACAACTGACACTGCCACGACCCCAAAGGCAAAGTCCACAGCAGAGCCGGGAACGCAGCGAAGCTGGTTCGCCAACTTCTTGCTGCGCTACGGTACGCTGATCATGATTGCGCTGCTGGTTGTCTTCTTTGCCCAGGCGCGTGATGCGTTCCTGACCGGGCGTAACATCGCGAACATCCTGCGCTCGGTCTCGATCACGACACTGATCGCGATGGGCGTCACCGTCTCGCTGTCTATTGACGGCTTCGACCTGTCGGTAGGCTCCATGGCGGGCTTCTCCGGTATCGTCGCAGCCAGCATGATGATCTGGTACGAGCAGGGGCTGTTTATGACGATCCTGGTGCCGCTGTTGGTTGGCCTGCTGGTCGGGTTGATCAACGCGTTCCTGATCGTGGTCATAGGTATCGACGACATCCTGGCAACCCTGGGCATGCTGTTTGTGGTGCGCGGCGCCTTACAGGTGTATGCGAACGGCGTCGCTATCCACAACTATATGATCATGCCAGATGGCTCGGTAGCCCCTGGCAAGATCACGGAGCAGTTCCTGTTCCTCGGGCAGGGGTCTGTTGGGCCAATCCCCACATCGATCATCATCATGTTTGTGATGGTAGCCCTGATGTACCTGTTCATGAACCACACGCGCTTCGGGCGCTACCTGTATGTGATCGGTGGCAACAAAGAGGCGGCGTATCTGTCAGGCATCAAGGTGGCCTGGTACCGCATGGTGGCCTACATGATCTCGGGCCTGCTGGCGGCAGCCGGCGGCGTGCTGTTGGCCTCGCGCCTGGGCACTGGAGAGCTGCGCGGTGGTGAGCCGTTCCTGATGGACTCGGTGATGGCCTCCTTTGTGGGTGTATCGGTGCTGAATGCCGGCAAGCCAAACATCTTCGGGACCTTCATTGGCGCCATCTTCACAGGGATTATGCTCAACGGCCTGACCATGATGAACGTGCCGCCCACAGCGCTGGATATTTTCAAGGGAGGGGTACTGATCGCCGCGGTAGGCCTCAGCGCGCTGCAAAAGCGCGGTAACCGTCACTAGAGCAGCACGCAGGGGTGGCTGCCCGCCGCCCCTGCATCCGTGCAGAACCGCCGCCAGTCCTCGACAGGTCTCTCAACCCGATCGGGCACAGCCCACAGGCGGTTCTGGCTGGCACTTTACGACCTAAGAAAGGATAGGTACTGATGACCGACTACAGGCTCGCCATTGGCTCCTGGTGTGTGGGAGGCATGAGTGACCGTTATGTCCCCTATACGGACCCTGTGCCGCTTGCAGAGCAGATCAAGCGCGTTGCTGCAGTGAAGGGTGTGACCGGCATCGAACTGGTTTACCCGTTCGAGGGTTTGCCCATCGCTGAGGTCAAGCAAGTGGTGCATGATGCCGGGCTGCTGGTGGCTGGCTGCATCTGCGGCACCATCATCGGGCCGCCTTACCAGCATGGCTCGCTCTCCAACGCAGACCCCAAGCTGTGGCAGAGCGCCATCGATGAGGCCAAGAAGAACATCGACTCAGTGGCGGCGATGGGGGGCGAGATCGCGTCATTCTGGTTGGGTCAAGATGGCTTCGACTACCCCTTCCAGGTAGATTACCGTGTGGTGTGGGACCGGCTGGTCCAGGCAATCGAGCAGCTCGGCGACCACAACCCCGCGATCAAGGTTGTGTTGGAGTACAAGCCCAAGGAGCCGCGCACCCACTCGCTGATCGCCAACATCGGCAAGACTCTGGCTGTGTGCGCGCAGGTCAACAAACCTAATGTGGGTGTGCTGATTGATTTCGGCCATGCGTTGGTGGCCGAAGAGAATGTCGCCGAGTCGGTGATCCTGACTCATATGCACAACCGCCCAATGCACATCCATTTCAACGACAACTACGCCAAGTGGGATGACGACATGATCGTCGCCTCGATCCACCCGCAGGAAACGCTGGAATTTGTGCTGGCGCTCAAGCTGACGGATTACAAGGGCTGGGTATCCCTCGATCAATTCCCGTTCCGCGAGGATCCGGTGCGTGCCTGCCAGCTCAGCATAGACAATCTGAAGGCCCTGCTGAAGATGGCCGACAAGCTCAACCTGAAGAAGCTGGCTGAAGCCCAACAGAGCATGGACGCCATCGCCAGCCAGGAACTGGTCAGTAAAGTTTTCTTCGGGTAGAGACATCCCGGAAGCGCAGTACTCAAAACGATCGGACTCAGCAGCGAGTGAACGGCATCCCGCGTGCCACAGGAGGACACAATGGCTGAAAACACAATGAAGGCTGTGGTTTGCTACGGCTTTGGCAAGCAGCATAAGTTCGAACAGGCAGTGCCGATCCCTGAGGTTGGCCCCGGGGAAGTACTTATCAAGGTCGATGCATCGGGCATCTGTGCAGCGGATCGCTCCATGTACTTCAACACCGCCCCCTGGCAGCTGCCCTTCCCGTTCATCCCGGGCCATGAATTCACCGGTGCCGTGATCGAGCTGGGTGAAGGTGCAGGCGAGCTGCACGGGCTCACGGTGGGCGACCGCACGGTAGCAGAGCTGAACATCACACACGGCAATGATTACTATACCCAGCGCGGCATGTACCATCTGACCGATACGATGGATGTGATTGGAGCGACGCTCAACGGCGGCTGGGCTGAGTATATGAAATACCCGGCCAACGCGATCGTCCACAAAATCCCGGAAGGCATGTCGAAGAAGGCTGCCGTGTATGTGGAGCCGCTGGCCAACGCCATCCACGGGGTGGAGCGCGGGAATATCCAGTTTGGCGATGTGGTTGTGGTCGCGGGCGGCGGGCCGATCGGCATGGGCATGCTGCAGGCAGCAAAGCTCAAAACACCCAAGGCATTGATCATGCTGGACACGGCAGAAGCCAAACGCAAGCTGGGGCTGGAGCTGGGGGCAGACTATGCCTTCGATCCTACCAAGGACGAGTACAAAGAAGCCGTGCGTGATCTGACTAATGGGCGTGGTTTTGACGTGTACTATGAAGCCTCTGGCGCCACATCATCATTTGAGCTGGCCCTGGCCACCGCGCGCAAGGCAGCCACAATTGTTGTGTTTGGTGTGTACAAGAAAAAGGCCGAGATTGACCTGAACATCTTCGGCGAGTTCAAAGAGCTGAATATCTTCGGCGGGCACCTGGCGCCGTTCACCTATCCTAAAGCCATTGACATGATGGCCAAGGGACTGATCAACGGCGATGCCGTCGTGACTCACCTGTATCCGCTGGAGAAGTTTGCCGAGGCAATTGAGCTTGAGGATAAGCCCGGCGAGCCGCGAGTGAAGGTCGCCTTCGACCCTGCCCTGTAGCAGATCAACTACAGACGGGGGCGGGCAGGTGCTCGCCCCCGTCCTCACTTATGGTCTAGCAACACGAGAAGGATACTATTGTGAGCCAGCGTGACGTGTTCTTCCGTAACTGGCAGGGCAGCACAATCCACATCCTCGCAGTAGGCGACCCGGCGGTAGACGTATACCGCGCAGACCGCCCGATAACCCAAGCCTGGAAGCAGGCGACCGGCATGGCCGTTGATCTTGAGATCGTGGCCTGGCCTGACTACGTGGGGAAGGTTTTCGAAGTCCTGGGGGCGAATGACAGCACCTATGATGTAGTCATGGCGCCGGGGTTTTTCTGGCTGCCCTCCTTTGCCTCATCAGGCTGGCTGGTACCGCTGGACTCGCTGCTTGAGAAGTTGGCGGATGCCTGGCATGCCTATGACGATGCAGACATCATGCCCAATCTGCGTGCTGAGATGTCCTTTGGCGGGCAGCGTTATCTGCTGCCCAGCTTCGCCGAAGTGCAGATGATCTTCTATCGCAAGGATTGGATCGAGGAGGCCGGGGTGGGCCCGGTGCCAATTCCGCTGCCGGTTGAGCGCTTCGCGGAGATCGCACGCGCTTTGCACAATCCCCCTCTGCGCTATGGCACACACCTCAAAGGCGGCACAGCCGAGTCCTTCCCCGAGTGGCTGCCGTTCCACAGCGCACTGGGTGGGGAACTCTTTGACAGTGACGAACGCCCGGTATTCGGTGGTCAGGCGGGGTTAAAGAGTCTGAGCTTTCTTGCCAACCTGAAAGACGTCTGCGGCCCGGATATGGCGCAGAGTGACAATGATTCGGTGCTGCACCTGATGCGCGATGGCAAGCTGGGTATTGTTAACCACTGGAGCGGCCAGGCAGCGCTGGCCGCCGCGCGTGTGCACAACCCGCAGTATGCCGACCGGTATGGGTACAGCTACTTCGAGCATCCGTGGGGCAGCGTCTGGTCATTCGGGGTGACCTCCGCCAGCCAGAACAAGCTTGCAGCGACTGCGTACCTGCTGTGGGCCACCAATGCCGAGAATGACCGGCTGCAAGGGCAGCATTCCGGTTCCCCGGCGCGCTTGAGCACCTTCGCCGCAGGCGATGACCATCCATGGTATCCGGCACTGCGTGCGGCCCTGGAGCACAAGCGCACATTCCCTTCCTTTGTAAGCTTCTCCGAGCGCCTGGGGGCGCTCTATGAGCTGGTTCATGAGGTCCTTGCGGGCACGTCCAGCGTAGATGCCGCCCTGCAGGACGCCGTACGGAAAACGACTCCTTAACAAGACCTGGAGCAACCCAATGACGATACCGGAGACGATGAAGGCAGCGGTGTACTACAACAACCAAGATATCCGGATCGAGGAGCGGGCAGTGCCGCGGATCGGGCCGGGGGAGCTGCTGGTGCAGGTGGTGGCGAATGGGCTGTGCGGGGGGGAGGCGCTGGAGTGGTACCACACGCGCAGCGCGCCGAAGGTGATGGGGCACGAGCCGGCGGGGGTGGTGGTGCAGGTGGGGGCCGGGGTGACCGACTTCCGGGAAGGGGACCGGGTGTTTGTGAACCACCATGTGGGGCGCATCCAGTCCCACCTGGCGCTGCGCGGGCACTTCACACGGGACCCGTTCTACAAGGCGTCCAATCTGGACCCAGGCTCGGCCTGCCAGTACTTCCGGGCGCCCGCGGTGAATGTGGCGACGGACACGCACCTCCTGCCGGACAATGTGAGCTTCGAGGAAGCGACGGTGATCGAGCCCTGGGGCTGCGTGACCGGGGGGCTGAAGGTGGCGGGCATCCAGCCGGGGGACAGCGTGGCGGTGGTGGGCTGCGGGTTCATGGGCATGGGCTTCATCCATCTGGCGCCGCTGTTCGGGGCGGGCAGCATCTTCGCGCTGGACTTCTCGGACTGGCGGCTGGAGAAGGCGCGCGAGCTGGGCGCCACCCACACCATCAACCCGCGGCGCGAGAACGCCGTGGAGAAGCTGTTCGACCTGACCCACGGGCAGGGGGCGGACACAGTGGTGGTCACCGCCCCCAGCGTGCAGGCCTGGCAGCAGGCTTACGAACTGGTGGGCACCGGCGGCACCCTGCACTTCGGCGCCCCTCCCCCGGGTGACCAGAGCTGGACCATCAACCCCGAGAAGCTCTACTTCAGCGAGGTCACCTTCACCAGCAAGTACTCGGCTGACCACCATGACACCTACCAGGTGCTGCGCTGGCTGGAGGCCAAGCGCATCCAACCCGAGCTCACCTTCACCCATCGCTTCCTGCTTGAGGACATGCGCCAGGCCTTTGACCTCCTGCTTCAGGCCGACCGCTCCCTCAAGTCCATCATCTACCCCAACGGCTTCGAGATCGCACAAACGACCAGGCAGCAGGAGGCATCACAACACATTACAGGCTAGAATTAAACGAAGAATTCTCAGTCACAGCATAGGGCACTGTATTCATGAACATTGAGGATGATTACACGCTCACGAGATCATCTTCCGGGGTTAACGGCCCTGAAATCGAGGACGAGCGCGACCTCCGCCAGCTTGTACGCATCTGCTGGCTCTACTACATGGAAGGGCTGACACAAAAGGAGATTGGCGAGCGGCTGAACCTCTCGCGCATCAAGGTCAACCGGCTGCTCCAGCATGCCCGCAGCACTGGCGTGGTCCAGATCACCATCCAGGGGCCAGACACACAATTTGTGGCCCAGGAACAGGCGCTGTGCGCCAAGTATGGCCTGCGTGACGCGGTTGTGGTGATGGACACCGAGAACGGCGCAGCGCAGTATCGCCGGCTGGCCGAGGGCGCTTCTGACTGGCTCATGGCAAGGCTTGCCCCCGGCATGTCGGTAGGTTTGAGCCTGGGCCGCACAATCTCCTGTCTGCCGGAGGTCTTCAAACCAGCGAATACCGTGGACTGCTCTTTCACCGAAATCATCGCTGGCGCCTCTGACCATACAGGCACATTCCGTTCGTATAATGTCACCTCACGCATGGCAGAGTTGGTGGGCGGTCAGGCCAGTTATTGGTACGCTCCAACTGTCGTTTCCAGCCGAGAGCTGTACCATATGCTGCTTAAAGAAGCCCCTGTAGCGGAAGCGCTCGAGCGGGCCCGCCACTGTGACATCGCCCTGCAGAGTGTGGGAGCCCTTGACAGGGATGCGCTGCTGTATAAGGCCGGCTATCTCAACGACGCTGACCTGGAGGCGATCAAAGAGGCCGGGGTGGTTGGTGATGTGCTCGGCCATTTTGTTGACTGCGATGGCGAGCCCGTGCCAAACCACCTGGACGAGCGCATCCTCTCGCTGTCACTGGAGGATATGCGGCAGATCCCGCTGAACGTCTGTGTTGCAGGGGGGCCCGCGAAGTTCGAGGTGATCCGCGCCGTGATGCGCGCAGGGCTTTTCAACGTCCTCATTACAGATGCTGCCACGGCACACGCCCTGCTTGCTGATACCGATTGAGGCAGCCTGCACAGCGGCCACAAGCGGGATGATCTTCATCCCGGGCAGGCAGATCGCGGTTCTCCCGAACTGCAGGACATTGATAGTTGTGGCCTGATCACGGCGGGCGGGTTCACCTGCCTGCCGTGCTGTATGGACAGCTTGATACCCAGTGTGCAGCAGCAGCTTTATTGAGGTTTATCAACCAAACCAGCAGTAACCAACAGGGAGTGAGCACTGTGACTTATTCTTCTCGATACGCCCGCCTCGAGGCGCTTGCAGAGCAGCCAGAGGTGCCGGTTTTGATCGTCGGAGGCGGGGTAAATGGCATCGGCACCTTTCGCGATCTGGCCCACCAGGGTGTAGACGTGCTGCTCGTGGAGCGCGGTGATTTCTGCGGCGGGGCCAGTGCAGCATCCTCACACATGGCCCACGGCGGCATCCGCTATCTGGAAAACGGCGAGTTCCGGCTGGTGAGTGAGGCACTGCTCGAGCGCAACCGCCTGCTGCGCAACTCACCGCACAACGTCAAGCCGCTGCCTACGACGATCCCGATCTTCAAAGTTTTCTCGGGCCTGTTCAACGCCCCGCTCAAGTTCCTGGGACTGATGGATCGCCCCGCCGAGCGCGGCGCCCTGGTGATCAAAATAGGGTTGATCTTCTACGATTGGTACGCCCGCCGCTTGCGCGTTATGCCCACTCACAGGATGTATGGACGGGCGGAGTCGCAGCAGCGGCACCCGGGCCTGCACCCAGACGTACGCTACACCGCCCGCTATTATGACGGGTACATGCCCTGCCCCGAGCGCATCTGCATAGAGCTGATGCAGGAGGGCGAGGCAGCTCATCCAGGCGCAGCAGCGTTGAACTATGTCTCTATGCTGAGCGCTGAAGGCGCCACCGTGACACTGCGTGATGAGATCACAGGGCGCATATTCAATGTCAGGCCAAAGGTGCTGATCAACGCCGCCGGGCCGTGGATCGATCTGGCCAACCAGACGATGGGCCTTGCAACGCACTTCATCGGCGGCACCAAGGGGTCACACCTGATCCTCGACCACCCCCGCTTGAGAGCAGCCATTGGCGACGACGAGATTTTCTTTGAGAACAAAGACGGGCGCATTGTGCTGATGCTGCCATTCTTCGAACGTGTCATGGCAGGCACGACGGATATCCGCATTGAAAACCCCGATGACGCACGCTGCACCGAGGAAGAGGTAGAGTACATCCTGGGTATGATCGAGCGCGTCTTCCCGGACATGCAGGTAGATCGTTCACACATCAAGTTCCAGTTTACAGGGGTGCGCCCACTGCCAACCAGCCGCAAAGGCTTTACCGGCAACGTGAGCCGCGACCACCACGTTGAAGTGGTTAATCCCGGGGCCGGCCTGGATTTCCCGGTGCTTTCACTGGTGGGCGGCAAATGGACATCCTTCCGCGCCTTCTCCGAGCAAACAACTGACCGAACGCTGGAACTGCTCGGCCTGCCACGTATCTCCAGCACTGCTGACATGCCTTTTGGGGGTGGTGTTGGCTACCCTCACAATGAGGCAGAGAAAGCCGCCTGGCTGGACCGGGTGGCAGATGAGACAGGCGTGCCACACGAGCGTCTCACGATGTTGTTTGAAACATATGGGACCAATGCGGAGAAGATCGCGCGGTTTATCGCGCAGGGCAAAGATATGCCCATTACGGGGCTGGAAACCATCAGCCACCGCGAGATCATGTGCCTCGCGCAGCAGGAGCACGTGGAACACCTGGATGATGTCTTACTGCGGCGCTCGACGATCGCCATGCGTGGGCTGCTGACCCCGGCAGTCCTGGAGGCACTGGCCCATGCCGTAGGCGAGGGGCTGGGTTGGGACAACGCACGCATCCAAGAGGAAGTTGAGCGCAGCAAGAAGTATCTCAAAGAGCATCACGCAGTAACGCTTTGACCGGCCGGATAGGGCGGCTCTAAGAGCCGCCCTATTCTGTTGATTGCCGAAGGTCAGTCCAGGACGCGGCGCACCATGCGGTGCCGCCCCACCCGCGCATAGCCCAACTGGCTGTAAAACGAGACAGCCTGCTGCGAATCAGGCAGGCGCAGATCAATCCACTCCGCGTCGCAGGCCTCCGCCCAGCGATGCACGCGCCCCATCAGCACGCGGCCCAGGCCCTCGCGCTGCAGCCGCCCCCTGATCACAAGCGCGGCTATTGAGACGCGGCGCGGATCGCCGTTGGGTGGCGCATGCAGCGCTGCTACCGCCAATCCCACCAGCTTGCTGCCTTCCTCAGCCAGGTAGATCACCGCGTGGTCTGGATCAAGCAGCAGCGCATGGATGCTGTGGGCAAGGCCCGGCCTGTGTAGGTGCGGAGGCAGCGCATCCTGGTCAAACGCGTCCAGGCGCGCCAGTACAGCGCTGATTAACGCGTGATCCACGCGCTGCGCGGTGCGCACGATGAACGCCATATCAGCCGCCCCCAGCGGCGCGGCGCGGCACCCACAGTACAAAGAGGATCAGGGCCAGCAGCGCCAGGCCTGAGCCGAAGAAAAACGGTGCGCGCGGCCCCAACCCGACCCAGGCGCCGACGCCCTGCCAGAGCAGCCCGGCGATCAGGCTGGCAGGCAGCGCAGCGAGACCCACGGCAGCGTTGAACAGCCCATAGGCGGTGCCGCGCTGGGTTTCCTGTACAATATCAGCGATATAGGCCCGTGCGGTGCCCTCCACTGTGCCATAATAGATGCCATACAGCCCGTAGAGAACCCAGATCTGCCAGGCTGCCTCCGCGAGCGCAAAGCCCAGATAGAGCAGCCCGTAGGCGAGCCAACCAACCGCGATCAACCTGCGGCGCCCTACCCGGTCCGAAAGAGCGCCTGCCGGGCCGGAGATCAACGCATAGACCAGGGCGAAGGTCGCCAGCATGCCCAGCACACCCAAGACGCTCAGGCCGCGCTCCTGCGCGCGCAGCACCAGGAAGGCGTCGGCGGAGTTGCCCAGAGTGAAGAGCACCACTACGGCCAGGAAGCGCTGGAAACGCAGATCGAAGCCGCGCAGCGCAAGGCGAGGCGCTGTGCGTTGGTCACTCACCGGTACGTCATGCGCAACGGCCGACAACGTGACTACCGCCAGCACCGCCGGGATGATGCTGATCAGCACAACAGTCCGGAAGGTTTGCGGAGCGAGGGTCAGCGCCCCTGCCTGGGTGAACCATACAACCAGCAGGGCGATCAGGATGCCGATCAACGCCCCCAGCGTATCGCCCGCGCGATGCACCCCGAAGGCCAGCCCGCGATGATGCTCATCTACAGAGTCCGCGACCAGGGCGTCGCGAGGGGGGTTGCGTACTCCCTTGCCAACCCGATCCGCGAAGCGAACAGCCAGCACGGCCGACCAGCTCGCGGCTAGCGCAAGGAAAGGCTTGCTGACAGCGGAGATGGCATAACCAAACACGGCCAACCACTTGCGCTTACCCAGCTTATCCGAGAACCAGCCAGAGAATACCTTTAGCAGGCTGGCCGTAGTCTCAGCTACGCCCTCAATCAGGCCGATCACGCCGGTTCGCACACCCAGCACGTTTGCCAGAAACAACGGCAGCAGGTGGAACACCATCTCGCTGGAGATGTCCGTCAGCAGGCTGGTGAACGTCACTGCCCATACGTTGCGAGGAAGCTGGTGCAGAGGCCTGGAAGTGGCCAGGGGTTCGCTGCGTGTGTGCTGTGTCATAGAAGTCCTCGTGATGAGAAGTCAACGCCGCCGATCGTAAGCACTATAGGGCCCACTGTCAATAAGTGAGCTGAGCAGAGATTGTGAAAGCATCTGCGGTACAGCCAACGGGCGCGCACATATGGGCTTGCGTAATCACGCCACACGGTGAACAATACGGGGTATGAAATGCCGTCACCTGCTCGCGCCGACCCTGATCGCATTCATCGCAGCCAGCCTGACTGCCTGTGCTGTGAGCAGCCCGGCCCCCGAGCTGGTTGCGCCCGGTGACTATGCCACCTATGTGCATCCCAGCGGGGTATTCTCGCTGGACCTGCCGCGTGATTGGATCATTAACGATACCTCCGATCCGCGCTCGCTGAACGTGGAGTTCTCACCGCCTCAGGCGCCTGAGCCTGTACTCACGGTGTTTGTGATCAACGCCGCCGTCTTGAATCCGGCTGCCATTGTGGACCCTGATGCTGCAAGCAGCTCAGCGGGGTATGACTTCGAGATGCTGGCCGCTACCTACCAGACACTCTATCACGGGGCGCCAGGGGCAATCTACAAGGAGATGGACCGCTCGCTGCAGCCTGATGGTTCGCTGCGCATCGTATCCGTGCTGGATACGCCGGGCGGGCCGGTCCAGTTCAACGACTTTGTGCAGGTGGTCGGGTACTATTTCGTGGCCCTGCACGCGCGTCTGCCCGCCGAGCCCGGCCAGCTTCGTACGCTGGATCGCGTGATCAACACGCTCAATGTATCACAGACGGCGAACTGGATGAGCGATATCTCCATCGGCCCTGAGCAGAGCGTTGCCAGCGAGGATGTGATCGGTTTCACGGGTGTCAACGCCTGGGAGACCAGGACAGGTGGCTATGTGATCGCCGGGCAGATCGTGAACAACTCACCCGGTGCGCTGGAGTTTGTGCGCATCAATGCACAGTTTTATGACGCACAGAATCACGTAATGGCCGAAAAAGAGGACTTTGTACCCTCCGATGTGGTGCTGCCCTCGGAGGTCGCCCCCTTTGCCATTGCCTTCCCGGATGGCCTGCCTGACGGGGCGGTGCGCTACGAGCTGCACGCGTCTGCACGCTACGCGGATTTCGCCGCACGCAACTTCTATGGGCCGGAGAACCTGGGGCTGGTATCCCAGGCAGACTTCGGGGATGGGAGCCTGCTGACGATCAGCGGCACCGTGCGCAACGATGGCACACGCACGGCCAGCCTGGTCAAGGTGATCATCACGATCTTCGACGAGCAGCAGCGCGTGACTGGCGCCGAGACCACGCTGGTTGACCGGCAGACGCTGGCTCCCGGTGAAAGCGCAGGCTTCTCAGTTACCTTCGTCGATCTGGGCGGGACACCAAGTACCTTCCAGGTGACGGCACAGGGCGTGATCAATCCGTAAACCCCCGGGCTGAAAGAGAGCTGCAATGCGATGAAGAAACTGACGGCCACTTTGGGGTTGGCGGTCCTGATCCTGCTGCTTGCTGCATTCCTACGCCTGCACGATGTCGGTGATTATCCATTCACCACGGACGAAGCGACGCACAGCCTGCTGGCGATGCAGATCGGCCAGTTTGGCAACTTCCATCTAGAAGGCCCGCCAATGTCTGTTGGACGCAGGCATTCACCTTTCTCAATGTATGTATATGCGCTCCCCTTCGCCATCTCCCCGGACCCGCGCCTGGCGAGGATGTGGACCGGCCTGCTGAATGTGATCGCCGCTGCCGCTGTTTACGCCATTGGAGCGCGGGCCTTCAGCAAGCCAGCAGGGCTGATCGCGGCCCTGCTGTACGCGGTCCACCCACAGGCGGTCGCTGCTGCACGCTTTATTTGGAACCCACAGCTTGGTGCACCCTTCGCCATGCTGTACCTGTTCACCGGACTGGTGGGCTACCTGGATGGCAGGCGCTGGGCACAGATTGCCCATCCTGTTTGCCTGGCCCTGGCTGCTCAATGCCACCCCATGGCAGCCCTGCTGGCCCCTACCTCTCTGCTGCTGTGGGGCTACGCGGCCTGGCACGATCGCCGCAAGTGGCACCGGTACGCTGCACTGGCAGGGATCAGTGTGGGCATTGGCCTGCTGTTCCTGCTGCCCTGGCTGGTGACCCTCAAGCCGTTCAGCGGCGCCGGTGAGCCATTCAGCTTCCTGCCTAACCGGGGTTTGGCATATCTGTGGCAGACACAGGTTGTCTTGCTGGGCACATGGCGCAGCGATCTGCTGCAAGTCATCCAGCCTGTCTTGACCTATGGGGGTGCGGTCTGGCTGGTGATCCGGGGGTTAAGCACCCGGCGAGGTTTTGCCGGGCTGGTTGTAGCGTTGTTTTTCTTCCTGATCCCTGCCCTTGGGCTGCTGTTTGACCTCCCCTACCGCGACTATCACATCTGGCCAGCGTTCGGCGCTGCTTTTCTGATCCAGGGGGCTGTATTGGGCAGTCTGCTGCAGTTTAAGCCCGCTGCGGGAGCCCTGCGGGCAAAGCAGCTCTGGCCCCTGAGGAGCGCCATTGTGCTGCTGGTAGTGATCCTTTCTGGCGCACACCTGTTGGCTTTCCGCACACGGAATGAGGTATACAACTGGGATGTGCCTTCGCTAAACGCACACCTCAGGCTGCTGGGGGAGGCAGTGGACCGTGCGGCTGAGAAGGTGCAGGGTGTTCTGATCCTCACCCGCGGCGAGCCGGATCAACTGCCCTGGGAAGCCCTGGCTGCGTGGGCACGCATCACACAGGGCGCCGATGTGCGCGTGGTCTGGAGTGGCCACGGGATACCCCTGCCTGATGCAGGGGCGGTGCTGATCGGGTACGAGAAGTACGCCGACAGGCCTGATCTGTTTCGCGGCGGCATGGTTGAAGATCATCTGCGCGTTGTGGCCCTTCCGCCTGCGCGCGAACTGGTTGCTCCAACCTTCAATACACCGGCGCCGATCCGGTTTGCAAACGGGGCAGCCTTAGTTGGGCTGGCACCCGCCACACCCGGCGAAGGGCCAACTCCCGGCACCATGTGGCCTGTCTATTCCTTCTGGCGTTTTGACGCGATCACGAGCGACTCGCTGATCGCTTACGGCCAGCTTTTTGACAGCAGCGGCATGCGGTACGCCAGCGCCGACCAGCCTGCGCTGGCCCCGGCCAACTGGCGCCCTGGGGAGACCGTCCTGCTGCGCTGGGAATTGGCCGTGCAGGAGAATCTGCCACACGAAGGCCCTCTGACCCTGCAAGCTGGCATGTACATCCTCGGCGGGACGGAAACGATCCCCCTGCTGAACCCTGAGGGCAGCCCGGCCGCGGATCGGGCTTCGATCATGGTACGTGGAGCAGCTGAGCCGCTTACCTGGCTCAGCCCGGAAGTCGCCGTGGATGCCCTGCGGATCGGCGAACCCGTTGTCCAGGGGCCTCCGCTGGCAATCCGGTCTACATGGCGCACCTCCGCCAGCCCCGCCCGCGACCTGACAGTGCACTGGCGTTTGCTGGACACGGAGGGGAACACCGTCTACGAACACCACTCTGAGGTGGTGCCCGGTGTGCCGCTATCAAGCTGGCCGGCGGATGTCCTCACCGAGATGGACTACCTGCTGCGGGTGCCCACTGATCTGCCTGCAGGCGACTATCTTCTGGAGCTGGCGCTTGTTGACTCCGGCGGAAACCCGGCGGGTGCTGCGCTGCAGCAAATGCTGACCGTTGGAGAACGCGCAAGAAGCATGACCCTGTCCGCTGACCTGCCTGACACGCCGGATACGCGCTTTGGCAGCGCCATCTGGCTGCGCAGCTATGAAATACAGGCCGAGGACAGCACACTGACGGTAAGGCTGGCCTGGCAGCCAGATGATTATATCTTCGAGAGTCTGACCTATTTTGTGCATGTGCTGCACGATGGCGCGCTGGTCGCACAGCATGACTCCTTGCCTGGCAGTGGGGCTTATCCGACTGACTGGTGGGCGCCTGGCGAGTTCATCAACGAGACCATCACCATCGACATCTCCGGGCTCGAAGCTGGTGAGTATGTAGTTACAACAGGCTTCTATCGACTCGCCAGCGGCGAACGGCTGCTGGTAGCCAGATGTGGTGCGACACCCTCTGAGGATGCGTTAGAGCTGGGAAGCTTCGTCCGGTAGCATGGGCTGTCGCGCAACAACCCACGCCGTTTGTCAGCCCAAGCAGCGAAGATCATCCATACCGGCCCACAGTCCATTGACGGTACACTTGAGGCTCCACTACACTGGTAAGTGGACTGCCTCCGGCCATACGCGGCTAGCCAAGCCGTTTGAATAAGATCCAACCCTTAAATGCGCAAAACGGAGAGACCACCATGCCAATCGTTCGCAAGAAACCCGTCCCAAGCGACATCGAGATCGCACAGGCCGCAGATCTGCGACCTATTATGGAGATAGCCACTAAACTTGGCCTGACCGATGACGACCTGGACCTGTACGGCAAGTACAAGGCCAAAGTTCACCTCGATGTAATCAAGAAATTCGCCAACCGCCCCCAGGGCAAGTATATCGATGTGACGGCCATTACCCCCACTCCGCTGGGTGAGGGCAAAACGACCACCACAGTTGGATTGACCCAGGCCCTGGGAAGCAACCTGGGTAAGAAGGTGATCTGCTGCATCCGACAGCCCTCAATGGGTCCCACCTTCAATATCAAGGGTGGTGCTGCAGGCGGCGGCTACAGCCAGATTATCCCGATGGAGGATTTCAACCTGCACCTGACGGGTGACATCCACGCTATCTCGATTGCCCATAACCTGGTTGCTGCGGCCCTGGATACGCGCATGTACCACGAGTCACGCCAGTCCGATGAGGGCCTGGCTAAGCGCGGCCTCACACGGTTGGACATCGACCCTGCTACGATCACTTGGAACCGCGTGGTGGATGTATGCGACCGTTCACTGCGGCAGATCAAAATCGGTTTTAACGACGACAAGCTCGCCGACGGCTCGCCCAGCCCGATCTTCCCGCGTGAGACCGGCGTTGACATCACCGTAGCCAGCGAGCTGATGGCCATCCTTGCGCTGACGACCAGCCTGAAGGATATGCGCGAGCGTATCGGGCGCGTGGTGATCGGCCTCAGCCATGCAGGTAGGCCTGTGACGCTGGAGGACCTGGGCATCGCCGGGGCGGTAACTGTGCTGCTGCGAGATGCACTCATGCCTAACCTGATGCAGACTCTGGAGGGGCAGCCTGCGCTGGTGCATGCGGGTCCGTTTGCTAATATCGCGCATGGCAACTCCTCGATTGTCGCGGACCAGATCGCGCTCAAACTGGCCGATTACGTGGTCACCGAGAGCGGCTTTGGCGCTGATATCGGCATGGAAAAGTTCTTTGATATCAAATGCCGCTACTCAGGCCTGATTCCCAACACGGTGGTGCTGGTGGCCACCGTGCGCGCACTGAAGATGCATGGTGGCGGCCCCAAAGTGACGCCCGGCGCCCCGCTGGACAAAGCCTACGTGGAGGAGAACCTGCCGCTGCTTGAGGCGGGCCTGGGCAACCTGGGTGTGCATATCAAGAACGCGCTCAAGTTCGGTATCCCGGTCGTGGTGGCGGTCAACAGCTTCAAGGATGATACGCCCGCCGAACTGGAGATGATCCGCGAGTATGCCAAGGGCCAGGGTGCTGAGGATGCCGTGGTCACAATGCACTGGGCGGAGGGCGGTGACGGTGCCGCCAAGCTGGCTGAGGCCGTGGTCGCAGCATGTGACAAGCCCAGCAGTTTCAAGTTCCTGTATGATCTCAACCAGCCAATCAAGAACAAGATTGAGATCATCGCCAAGCAAATCTACGGTGCAGACAGTGTAGCTTACGAGCCGCTGGCCGAGGAGCAGATCGCCAACTACGAGCGCAACGGCTTCGGCAACCTGCCGATCTGCATGGCCAAAACACACCTGAGCCTCAGCCATGACCCTAACCTGAAGGGCGTGCCGAAGGGCTTCGCCCTGCCAATCCGGGAGGTGCGGGCCAGTGTCGGTGCGGGCTTCATCTACCCGCTGGTCGGGGCCATGAGCACGATGCCGGGGCTGGCCACTTCACCGGCGTTCATGAGCATCGATATCGACACTGAGACAGGGCAGATCACCGGGTTGTTCTAGCGGCCAAGCCAACATCAGATGAACAGGAGGAGGGCGCCATGCGGCGCCCTCTTATATTGGGTGATCAACCCGCAGCAAGCTGTGCCATAATAAAGACAGCCCAATTCTGATCCAGTCCTGACGAGCGAGTGACACAGCATGCAGCAGCCTCTCGTTTTCGCCAGCCTGGCGGCACCCGGCGCTACCGAGCGTGCCGCCTTCATGCTGGTTGAAAGCATTCGCGCCTTCGGTGGGGCTTACTCTAACAGCCCTGTGCTCATCTTATACCCCCGTGTTGGGCCAGGTCTCTCCCATGCAACACAAGCCCGGTTCACCGACCTGGGGGCCGAGACCATCTCATTTGACATCCCTCTCGAGCGCCTGACTTTCCCCTTTGCCTCGAAAGTCTATGGTGCGGGCGCTGCCGAAGAAGCCGCAATCAGCCGCGGCGCGCTGCTGTGCTGGATGGACCCAGACTCGCTGGTGCTGCGTGAGCCAGGCGCCTTGATCCTGGAGCCCGCAGCAGCACTGGGATACCGCCCTGTCGATAAGGTGCTGATCGGCTCTCCCTATGAGGCGCCGTTGGATGACTTCTGGATGCAGATCTACTCAGAATGCGGCGTGCACGAGCACAGCGTGTTTCCAATGGCTGCCAGTGTCGACGATGTAGTGCTGCGGCCGTATTTCAATGCAGGAATGCTGGTTGTTCGTCCCGAGCGGGGGCTGCTGGGATCCTGGGGGGTTCAGTTCAAGCGCCTGCACGGGCTGGCAAAGTTTGAGCCGTTTTACCAGGCTCAGGAGCTGTACAGGCTGTTCATGCACCAGGCGGTACTGGCGGGCACGATCCTGGCAAGCCTGGGGCGGCATGAGATCCAGGAACTACCCTACACCGTCAATTACCCCCTGCACCTGCACCCGGATTACCCGGCCACGCGGCGCCCGCACACTATCAGTGAGATCATCACCTGCCGCTATGACACAGCGTTTGATGCCGACGATTGGCGCAGTCTCCCTATAGAGGAGCCGCTGCGTGCCTGGCTGGAAGCGCGTATTGCGCGGCGCCGCATCTAGCGACGCCCGGCGCGCCAGCCATAGGTAGCATTGAGATGGCGCAGATAGGGGTCAGGGTTGAACACCTGCTCAACCAGAAAGGTAGAGCCAGTTACTACCAGCGGGGTATCCGCACCGCGCAAAGCCAGGGCACGCTGGTAGGCAGCGACAGGCTCACCGCCCAGTTCGACAGGGATGCCCGGCGCCAGCACACGCAGCTCGCCTACCACCTGTTCGGCATCACGTGCCTCGTGAAAGCCCCCTGCTACCACGAAACCGGCAGCATAAGGCACCAGCGGCGCCAGCACGGAGCCCAGGCGGCCTTTTGACAACCCCACCAGGAACCACACTTTCTGCCCCGCAAAGCGTCCTGCCAGGCGCTCAGCCAGTGCAGCCACTTTTTGCGGGTTGTGGGCCACGTCGATAAACACACCTTCCGCGACCTGCTCGAAACGCCCTGCAAAACGCACCTGCGAGAACGCCTTCAAAATCTCGTCAGCGGCCAGGTCGGGGTAGAAATGACGCACCACGCGCAGCGCAAGCGCAGCGTTACGCATCTGGTGGCCAGGCCCCAACAGGGCATCGGCAGAGAGTGCAGGGCGCAGACGATCAAGCTGCAGGGTGAACGCGGCCATGTCTTCCTCTGTCACCTGGATCAGCGGGGCACCCAACTCATCGCAGAGCGCATGCAGGATGGAGGCAGCCTCTGGGTCATCTACCGCGCTGAACAGCGGGACGCCGGGCCGGATGATATCGGCCTTGTCGAGTGCGCGCTGCCAGCGCGCGGCGCCCAGCTCAGCAGGATGATCGTCGCCCACGTTGGTGATCACCGTTGCCACCGGATCAATGGCACGCGTCAGGTCATAGCGCACACCCAACCCGGCCTCGATCACGCCCCATGAGGCCCCGTGGCTCTCAAACAGCGCCAGGGCTATCAGCAGGTTGATCTCGCGGAACATCGGGGCCATATGCGGACGGACGGTCGCCACCTCAAGGCACAGCGGCCGGATGCGTTCTTCCCACTCCATGGTGATCTTATGCGCCGAGGCAAACGCGCCATCGAGTGTGAAGCGCTCGCGATAATCAAACAGATGCGGGCTGTAGAGCCCCCCCGTCAGCCCGGAAAGCCCCAGGCCCGCTTCCAGGAAGCGCGCCACCGAGCCTTTGCCCGCCGTCCCGGTGATGTGGACCAGCCGGGCGGGGTGCCCGACAGGCCACAGGGCAGCGATCATCCCACGCAGCGCCTGGATGCGCAGCAGCAGCGGTGCGACATACTCGAAGTGATAAATCTGGTCAACGGCATTCAGATAACGCGGGTTCAGTTTGCTCGGCATGGGGCCTCCGAGGGTTGGTAAACGGCCCTCCGAGTATAGCACTGTAATATGCAGTGGCCCATGTCAGCGGCGAGGCAGTGCAGGCTGGTATAATAGGCAGGTTCCTGTGAGGTGGTGATGGCAGATACATCCAGAAGGCGCAGCATGCCGGGAATGCTGCAGACGCTGGCCAGATGGCCGCTCCGGTCAGAAGCCGGTCTCACGCTGATGACCTGCGTGCTGCTGGCAGCCGCGCTGATGCGCTTCCACGACCTGACATTCCAGTCGCTGTGGCTCGATGAGCTGATGACGTGGTTTCGCAGCAACCAGCCAGGGCCAGGTGCTGTGATCAGCAGCGTGCGCACAGATGTGTGGCCGCCGGGTTATTCGCTGTTCATGTTTGTGTGGATGCGCATTCTGGGGGGTGCCAGCGAGTTTCTGCTGCGCTACCCGGCGGCATTAGCCGGTGTGGCGTCTGTCGCAGCGATCTACACCCTGGGGCGGCGGCTGGCAGGCCATCTGACGGGGCTGTTTGCCGCGATGTGGATGAGTGTGCTGCAGATCGCCCTGTATTACAGCCAGGAAGCCCGCCCCTATGCGGCGCTGATCCTCTATTCAACGATCTCGACCTACCTGTGGCTACGCATCCAGGAGCGCCTGGCCCGTGATGAGCGCCCCACCCTGGTCTTTACGGCAGGGTATGTGATCACGGCGCTGATCGCGGCCTATTGGAATTACTACGGGCTGGTGCTGATCGCTGTGCAGGGGCTGGGCGCTGCTGCCTGGCACATACGGCGGCCCTGGCGCTGGGGCGCACTTGCGTTGACCTATACGGCCATCGCACTGGGATATGCGCCCTGGATCGGCGAGACGGTGCACGATCTGACTACCAGCACCTACGCGGCAGCCGCCCCCGGCGGGTATATCGCCGAGATGATGGCTTACCTGCGCTTTCTGTTGAACCTATCACACCCGCTGGCCCTGATCGCAACCGGCATCACAGCGGCGGGGCTGGGGGCAGACCTGATCCGTAAAGCGCGCGGAGAACGTGCCCCGCTGGCTGCATGGGCACTGCTGCTGGGATGGATGCTGCTGCCTTTTACGATTACCTATGTGAAGTCAGTCGTCTCGACATCGCTGCTGCTGCACCGCTATCTGCTGATCAGCCTACCTGCCGCGCTGCTGCTGATCAGCATGGGGTTAGCCCGGCTGCCTCTGCCACGCCTGCTGTTGGCTGGTGCGGCGATGCTTGGCGCAGCCTTCCTCCTCGCCAACCTGATGTGGTGGTGGCACTACTACGCATGGGACAGCAAGGCGCAGTTCCGGCAGGTCACAGCCCAGGTGGTTTCCAGCGAGTCGGGTCTAGCAGATGATGTGCTGATCGTTGGGTATACGGGGTATCGCGGCACCGCCCGGCTGTTTGACTTCTACTTCGAGATGCTTGGATCGGACCGCCGCGTTGACGTCGAGGCGGGGCGATCGGAAGATACTGCCGCGCTGCGTGCGATCCTGGGTGAACGCCAACCAGCGCGTGTCTGGCTGCTGGCGGCCCAAACCGCGCCAGAACCCGAAATCCTGGACCTTCTGGGAGGGACGTATTCGCTGGTTGATCAAAGATCGTTTTACGAGGCACAGGTTTGGGTGTACGGGCAGTAGCCAGTTCCACGCTGGTTCCGCTTATTGGCGCGTCCTACTTCTTAGGTTCCCACAGAGGCAATTCACGTGCCGAGCCACTTGTTACCTTATAAATAGGTCCTAATATGCAAATACCGCGTTGCCCGCGCGCCGGGAGCGGGCATTGCCTACTTGAACGACGTGAAAGTAGGTCGGGGTATGTGCTTATATAGGAATCTAAGCAAGGCCACTTGTTGCCGCAGCGTCCCGACGCCCCGGCGGCGGAGGGTAGATTCCTATATTGTCTAATATCGTTACTTAGAGGCCGTTGAAAGCAGGCAGTGCCGGGGAGTTGTGACTTCCCGGCACTGCTGTTAATTGGCACGTCCCCTGTTCAACCAGTACAACGAAGTTCTAAGGCATACGCCGATCACTCGCTGATTGGCGCGGGTGGCACAGTCTCCTCAACCAGGCTGTCCGTACCGCCGTGCGCTGTTGCAGCACCTACCCTGTACCCCATGGCAAAGGCTGTGGCGATTGCTTCACGGACCATCCCCCAGCGCAGCAGCCTGCTCGCCGGATTATAGTGATCGTACATCTGGGCTTCAATGAACAGCATCACCTCGTTCAGGAAATGTGAGGTGTAGAGCGTCTCCCGCGCCAGGGTATCACGCTCCAACCACAGCCGCTCCGCCAAGATCTGCGCCTCAAATGACTGAGTTCCCAGCTCCAGCAAGTTCGCATGCGGGCTTTTGCCCACCAGTGCCTCCTCATCCATTCAATTGGGAACGTGCCTTAAAGGGGCGTCAGTATACCCGGTGCTACCAACCTCCGCAAGTACGTCCAATGGCAGGGACACCCGACATGTTGAAAGGTCAAGCATGAGCTGGTCTTTGTGCGGTGATCGCACCCGGGGCCGCTTGCACAGGCGGCCCCGGGGGTTTGCTATGTGTGAGGCGTAGATGGAGAGGTTACTGGGGGAGGATCGCTGTCGAGTCAAACAGAGGGCCATCATCCACCGGAGGCGGGGTATTGGCGCCCTTGTTCAACGGGACGCCGACCTGCACCGTGCCGGAGCAGGTGCCACCCAGCCCGTCATTGGCCGTGAAGCTGATATGGTAGACACGCCCATTGGCACGCGCATCTCGCTCAGCGCGAACCTCAGCCACGGGTGTGCCGATGCCCTGACCGTCGGGGGCAGTGTTCCCGTCGGCGGGGCTGTTCACCGGTTCATCCTGGAAGATGCTGGTGATCGCGATGCTGACCGCATCCCCATCCGGATCGATCGCGCCGAGGATCTCAACCGGCACAAACTGGTGGTTGACCGGCCACAGCGAGTTCACACTTGGATAAGCACCACTGCAAACCGGGGCGAAGTTGAGGTCCAGCCCGACGATAACCGGGTCGTGATCCGAGGCGCGGAATGCATTAGCCTCGTAGAGTGGATTGCCGGTTGGCTTGGCCTCAAAGGAGGACTCGCCGCCGCCATCATCCACATAGTTGTTGTAGTCAAATACAGGCACCTCATCGGCATTGATGTGCCACACCCCCACACCCGTGATCCGCGCCAACAGTGAATCGCTGGACAGCGCATAGTCCAGGTACCCGACCTGGCCATCAAAGAGATAGGTGTACTGGGCAGAGCCAGGCCCACCCAACAGGTCAGTGTAGGTGATACCTCCAAAGCCCGCCTTGATGGCGTCAATCGGGTCCTCACCCGCATAGGAGTTGAGGTCTCCGATGATCAGGATGTCTGTCACCGGGGCACCAAGCGCCGCCGCAGTGTTGGTCGGATCGGTAGACAGCCAGCGTACCAGCTCCTGCGCCCCCAGCGTACGGGTGAGGTTGCAGTTGCCCTGGCCGGTTGTGGTGTCGTCATCCCCTGCGCCGCAGGCAGACCCCTTGGACTTCAGGTGGTTGACCACGACCGTGAAGGCATGATCCGATCCCTCCAGCGCGAAGGTCTGGGCAACCGCCGGACGGCTTTGCTGGCTGCCGAGGTTGTTTGGATCGGTGAACGCGGGCGAATCCAGCACCACATAAGAGCCGATCAGGTCGACCGTCGCGGGTTTGTAGATGATGCCAACCGTGATGGCATCCGTGCCAACCGTGCCGGTGTTGATGTAGTCGTAGGTGCCGGGGCCAGCCGCCGCATTCAGCTTGCTGACCAGATCAGCAATCGCGATGCCGTTGTTTTCAAGTTCCATCAGCCCGACCACATCTGCGTTGATCCCAAGCAGCGCCGCAACGATCTTGGCCGCCTGCTGATCAAACTCGTCGGTGCTGTCCGCGCCGCGACAGTCATCCAGGCCGAGCGGGCCGCAGGTATCCGGCCCGGTGTCGATGCCGGTGAAGTAGTTGAGCACATTGAAGCTGGCCACTTTGATCGGCCCACCCACATCAGGTGGGGTGAAAGGACGTGGATTGGCAACGCTGAACGTCGCGGTGTAGGCCGGATCGACCGGGCGGATGCGCCAGGCATCGGTGCCGCTCTGGCCAGCAAACGACCAGTGCAGAATCCCGGTCAGGTTGCTGACCATATCCGCGCCGCGGAAGAAGTTCACCCCCTGGGCGCCGATGCTGAAGCCGCCCGGTTGCGGGTGGTAAAAGACACCGGCAGGCAGCGGGCTGTTCTGGATGTTGTCATCATCGTCGAGGATGACACGCCTGCGGCTGAGGTCATCCAGATGCGCAGCCCATTCACCCGAGGTAGGTGTGTCGTCGAGATGCGTGTACTGCGCGGGGCGCCCACCTTCATACAGAACGACCTGGCCGTAGCGGGCGAGTTCGAAGTACTCAGACACCGTCAGTGTATCGGCGAAGGTCACCAGCATGCCTTCAAATTGCTCGTAGAAGGTGTTCACGTCCCCAACGACCGGCAGGTCGATCAGCGTGGGTGCGGGCAGCGGGTTGCCGCTGCTGAGCACCGCAACCGCCGAAGCAGAGGTAGCCACGAGCTGGCTCATGCCAAAGAACTCGCTGGCCTGACCGATGACGCGGACCTGATCGCCCACGCTCACAGGCGTTGGGCACCCGCTGCAGAAAACGAAGATACCTTCCGAGGTGGCGATATCCCCATCCGCATCTGCATCTTCTTCCTGGATGAAGAATCCGGAGAGCTGCGGGTAGACACCCACAACGATAGCCTCCACCTCAAACGGGCCAGGGCCGGTGACGCTTGTACCGGAGCCCTGGATTGTGTGAATGAAGGCAGCAGTGACCGGCTCGCAACCTGTCACTGCGGAGGTGTTGGCCGCGCCGGGCGTGATACATGCCAGGCGGAAGTCCACATTGTTGACATTTGTATCAACGCCGTCGGGGAAGCGCGAAATACCCTGGTAAGCCGTGGACCCGTCATCTGCCAAGCCCACGCCGGAACCCTCGAAATAGGGGGCGCCGCTGTTCCCTTCGTAGCTTACTGCGTCAACCAGTGTCCCCGCATTACGTAGACCAACTGCATCCGGGGCACCGTTCTGGATCAAGTTCGTATCCGGGAAGACATCCAAATCACAGTTCACAACATTCGCGGCGTTGCCACAGATGACGAAGTAGTCCCCGGGCGCCAGAGATACTGCAGGCAGGGCAATCGTGCCATAGAGGGCAGCCCCGCCACCCGTCCCGTTGACCAGTTCGACAACAGCGCTACTGAGGTCGGCCGGGACACTGCCGTTGTTGCGCAGTTCGATGAACTCAGCGGCATCTGTGCCGGGCTGATCGTAGTCGATCTCGTTGATCACAACGTTGAACTCGGCTACTGTCAGCATATTCACCGCACCCGGTGTGTTCAGCGCCTCACCCGGGTCATAGGTGCCTGGGAATCCGGGGACACCGGCCATATCAAAGTCATTGCGTGTCCAGTCTGCCACACTGTCCGTGTCGATCCCGTTCGGGTAGCGTGACGCGCCCCCTGGGGTAAAGCTGTTACCATCAAACCCGGGGGCGAGAACCACGCTGCTGTAGACCCGGTCGGTCGCTCCACCATCAGAGACGCCCACCGCATCGACGATCCGCGTCCATGGTGTCGCATCCAAAACACCATCGTTATTGCTATCCAGGTCATTGCCGACCGCGCCGCTGAAGCCTTCAACCAGCAGCAGTGTGACAGAGCCATTCTCAAACACATTGCTCAGAAAACCGGTCCACCAGTAACCGCCGCTGTCAGTCGTGCCAGCAGAGATCACTGAATCGATCACCCCGGCACCGGTGCCATCCCCTTCTATTTGCAGGAGCGTGAGTGCCGAATAATCGGTTGAAGCAGCGCCGAAAAGCTCGACATACTCGTTGGTGTCTGTGCCGATGTGGTTAAACACAAACTCATTGATCACCGGGTCAGTCGCGGCCGCCGCCGGGGTGGCGATGAGGAGGATGCTAAGCAACCCGGATATGATCAGAGTCAGCCTTATCCCTGGCCTCATGAGGTTTCCCTTTCGCTAAATAATTGCAGCAAAAGCAAAGGTCGTTTCATCAGACCGCGCGGCGGTCTGGAATCCCGATGGCAGGGTTCTAGTGGCACCTCCTTACAGCAAGCAGCACATATCAGACACCTGGCGTGCGTTGTGGCATGCTAGAATGGCTGGGCCGCAGCCTGGGGATCGATGAAGTTGACAAGGAAACTAGGATTTCCGGACCCAAAAGTGTGGCTATGCCCCTCAACTGCCAGTATAGCATAATCATCTGGCCATGTGAATGCACAGGTGAGCACTCCCTGCCGGTAAGCCCTACTACACTCCCTTTGTTGCTTCGGGGCCTGGCGTGGTATAATCAAAGAACGGGGGCGACCTGGTTTCGACAGGCTCGCAGCCGGGGCCGGTAGCGGAGAAGGCGCATGCAAACACCGCGAAAGCCCCCTTGCAGGGCACGGGTCTGGACTCGCGTTCGAGTCGCGACGCCTCCACTGACAGACAAGAAAGCCCCTTCCTGTGTAGGAAGGGGCTTTAATTACTTGTTACGACTCTGGATGAGGCGCCTAAAACAAGCCCCAGTCGCCGCCAGCACCTTCTTCCATCATGCTTGGATCCCACAGTTCAGAACCTACCTCAATGCTGGTAGGTTTGCCCGATGTCACTTCCGCAGTGCGGCGCACCTGCTCGAGGAGCTGCGGACCATATGGGCAGAATGGCGTGGTCAAGATCATAACGACATGCAGGTGATCCTCGTGCAGCTGCAGGCCGCGGATCAGGCCCAGCTCCACCACGCTCAGGCCAATCTCCGGATCGACGACTTTGCGCAGCGCTTCAAATACCTGGTCTTCCATGGAACGGGTTTGCTCTGCCATCCTGATATCCTTCAGGTTCAAATGAACTTACGAACAGGCTCCCAGGGCCAGGCCCACGGTCGATTTCCGCCAGATCAACCCAATGCCAGCCGGCACACCGGGTCACCGGCCTGGATGCAGGACTCGCGCTGCACATCGACACCCACAAGTGCCTGGAACATGCGCTCCTCGATGTGGCAGGCCTCAGGCACTGCGCTTCCGGCATGGTAATATGGGCAGCTCGTTGAGTCTAATTGTAACTGCTGGTGGGCCTGCTGCCAGCGGACGTTGTAATTGGACTCGTTCATCAGCCGTGCAAGCCGCTCCATGCGTGCTTCTACAGGCAGCTCGTCGAAATCCTGCCCTGCTCGCCGCGCCAGCAGCGTTGCCAGGCGGTGAGCCAGCGCCTCACGTTCCTGAGCGTCCAACACACCCTGCACCTCCCCCAGCAGCACCTCGACCATCTGGCTGTAATGTCGGGGGACAGTCTGCAGCCCGCGAGCACTCAGACGATACACATGATAGGGGCGTCCCACGGGCTGGCGGCGCTCTTCAAGCAGAATCAACCCGTCAGCGTGCAGCGTGTTCAGGTGATGGCGCACTGATACCGGTTTGACACCAACCAAGTCGGCCAGGTCATTGACCGTCGCCTCGCCCAGCTCATAAAGCGCTTGCAGAACCTGCTTGCGGGTCTGTCTCATTGCTGCACGGTTGCTCCTTGCCTGTGGTCAAACCGGAGTATAGCGAGACAGCCGCTGGTCGTCAATATATGAGATAGTTATCATGTTTATTGACATGATCACATGCACATGTTAGAATCCGGCTGAGCGAAGCCGTGAAGCGTGAAAACACGCAGCGAACTCCGTATCATCAATGGGGTGCATGTGCGCCCGATTATCAATGCAACTGCTCTAGGAGGCACCTAGTTCGATGAGTGTAGCCCTTGAAATTCGAAACCTCCATGTCAATGTTGAGGATCAACCAATCCTGCGCGGCGTCAACCTGACTATCAAGCAGGGCGAGATTCATGCCCTGATGGGCCCTAACGGTTCGGGCAAGAGCACTCTGGCCTATACGCTGATGGGACACCCGGCTTACGAAGTGACCAACGGGCAGATTTTCTTCGATGGTCATGAGCTGTTGGAGATGGAAGCCGATGAGCGCAGCCAGCTCGGCCTGTTTCTGGCCTTCCAGTACCCGGTCTCGATCCCCGGTGTGACGCTCGCGAACTTCCTGCGCCAGGCGATCAACGCACGGCGCAAGGCTGTCAATCCAGAAGACAAGGGCATGCCTATTCCGGAGTTCCGCAATCTGCTCAAGGAGAAGATGGACACCCTGCAGATGGACCACAGCTTCGCCGGGCGCTACCTGAACGAAGGATTCTCAGGCGGCGAAAAGAAGCGGGCTGAGATCCTGCAGATGGCAACACTGGAGCCCAAGATCGCCGTGCTTGATGAGACAGACTCGGGTCTGGACATCGATGCACTGCGTATTGTGTCCGATGGTGTGAATAAACTGTATGGGCCTGAGCTGGGCGTGCTGGTCATCACGCACTACCAGCGCATCTTGAACTATATCAAGCCGCAGTACGTTCACATCCTGCTGAACGGCCAGATCGTGGAGAGTGGTGGGCCGGAACTGGCCCTGACACTGGAAGAGCGCGGCTACGACTGGCTGCGGGAGAAAAACGGAAGTTAGTGCAGGCATCTACGGGAAAGACCCGCCGCGTCAACGTGCGTGATCGCGAGTTAGCTTGAGGGAACCCATGAGCGAAGAAAACACCGAGCTGCAAGCACTCAAGAGCGGCTATAAGGAAAAGTACGGCTTCTATGTGCCTGAGAATTATGTCTTCAAGGCACGTAAGGGCCTGGATGAACAGATCGTTCGCGAGATCTCGTGGATGAAAAGCGAGCCGGAATGGATGCTTGAATTCCGGTTGAAGGCGCTGAAGCACTTCCAGCAGCGCCCGATGCCCAACTGGGGCGCCGATCTGAGCGGGATCGACTTCGACAACATCTACTACTTCGTGCGCGCCACCGACAAAGAAGTAGCGGACTGGGACATGGTCCCCGACGAGATCAAGGAGACCTTCGATAAGCTGGGCATCCCAGAAGCGGAGCGCAAGTTCCTGGCCGGGGCGGGCGCCCAGTACGAGTCTGAGGTGGTTTATCACAAGGTGCGTGAGGACCTTGCACGCCAGGGCGTGATTTTCCTAAGCATGGATGACGGCCTGCGCGAGCACCCCGATCTGGTCAAGCAGTATTTCGGCACCGTGATCCCCTTCAACGATAACAAATTTGCGGCGCTCAACTCGGCAGTCTGGTCGGGGGGGTCGTTCATCTACGTGCCGAAGGGTGTCAAGGTTGAGATGCCGCTGCAGGCATACTTCCGCATCAACACCCAGAATATGGGGCAGTTCGAGCGCACGCTGATCATCGTGGATGAAGACGCTTTTGTGCACTATGTGGAGGGCTGCACCGCCCCCATTTACTCAAGTGACAGCCTGCACAGCGCGGTGGTTGAGATCATCGTCAAGGCAGGCGGGCGCTGCCGCTACACCACCATCCAGAACTGGTCGAACAACGTCTACAACTTGGTCACCAAGCGTGCCGTCGCGTATCGCAACGCCACCATGGAGTGGGTTGACGGCAACCTGGGCTCCAAAGTGACGATGAAGTACCCGGCTGTCTACCTGATGGAGCCGGGCGCGCACGGCGAGGTGCTCAGCATCGCCTTTGCAGGCAAAGGCCAGGTGCAGGACGCAGGCGGCAAGGTCGTGCACGGTGCACCCAATACGACCAGCAAGATCACCAGCAAATCGATCAGCAAGGACGGCGGCCAGGCCAGCTATCGCGGACTGCTCAAGGTCTATGAGGGCGCGAGCGGCTCCAAGAGCAATGTCGTATGTGATGCCCTGCTGCTTGATGAGCACAGCCGTTCCGATACCTATCCGTACATTGAGATCGATGAGAAGGACGTAACCATCGGGCACGAGGCTTCAGTCAGCAAGGTGGGCGAGGACCAGCTCTTTTACCTGATGAGCCGCGGCCTGACCGAGGAACAGGCCAATGCCATGGTGGTCAACGGCTTCATCGAGCCGCTGGTCAAAGAGCTGCCAATGGAATATGCCATGGAGCTGAACCGCCTGATCCAGCTCCAGATGGAAGGCAGCATCGGTTAAGCAGTTAGGATGCCTGAGTGATTGCCGGGGGCGCAGTCGAGCAAGGACGATGCGCCCCTTTCCTTGAACCGCATCGATCTCCTGTTGATCACGGAGTAAAGAACGTTGGCTACCATAAGAAGACAGGCTTTAAAAGAGGCCGTTCTGCCCTTCAAGCGCGAGGATGTGCTTGCGGTCTCAGAACGCACCGGTGACGCAGACTGGATGCGCGAGAAGCGGCTGGCCGCGTGGGAGGCTGCCGAGCAACTGCCAATGCCCACGACGAATGACGAGCCCTGGCGCCGCACTGATATCCGCATGGTGCGCTGGGAGGATACCGCACTTCTGACCGGCGAGGCACAGGCAGCGCTGGATATGGTGCCCGCTGAGCTGTACCATCCGCTGATCGGGGATGAGCAGGGGGCGCTGCTGGTGTTTGTCAACGGTAGGCTGGTACACCGCGAGATCAACCCCAAGCTGGAAAAGCAGGGGGTGATCTTCATGGACCTGGCAACAGCAGCCCGCGAGCACCCCGCTCTGGTACAGAAGTATTTTATGACCCATGCCGTGCTGCCTGAGGAAGGTAAGTTTGCAGCAGTGCATGGGGCATTATGGACCCACGGCGTGTTTCTGTATGTGCCACGCGGGCAGCACATCGAGCTGCCGCTGCACAGCGTAGAATACGTGACTGGCCGCGAGACGACAGCCACACATATCCTTGCCGTGCTGGATGAGGACACAAGCGCCACTTTCCTGCATGAAAGCACATCCAGGCCCGCGGACGGGCAGACGCTGCATCTGGGGGCGGTTGAACTGCTGGCAGGCACCAATGCTAACCTGCGCTTCGTGCGCATCCAGAACTGGGCTGAGAACATGATCGCCTTTGAGCACCAGCGCGGGCGCGTTGGGCAGGCTGGCCAGATCGATTGGGTGGTGGGCGAGATGGGCTCACGCCTGAGCAAGTTGTTCACCACACTGGACCTCGACCAGAATGACGCCTGGGGACGCATCTCAGGGCTGTACTTCACCCATGGCAGCCAGCATCTTGACATCGACACAGAGCAAAACCACCATGCGCTGCGCAATACCAGCGACCTGCTGTATAAGGGCGGCCTGCTGGGCGAGAGCCGGACCGTATGGCAGGGCATGATCGTGGTGGACCCCGGCGCGCAGAAAACGGATGGCTACCAGGTCAACCGCAACCTGATCCTGGACCGATCTGCGCGGGCCGACAGCATCCCCGGGCTGGAGATCAAGGCCGACGATGTACGCTGCACACACGCCGCTGCGACCGGCCAGCTTGACCAGGACGAGATTTTCTACCTGATGAGCCGAGGCATCTCGCGCTTCGAGGCCACCAAGATCATCGTACGCGGCTTCTTCGACGATGTGATGCAGCGCATCCCGTTTGAAGAGGTAGTGGCCCGCCTCGCCGATCACATTGAAGATAAGTTAAACAAAGACCTGCCTCGCGAGTGAATCAAAGTTCTGTAATGCGACGGGGCATCCTAGGGATGCCCCGTTTGTGGTTATGTACACTGTTTACCACGGTTCAGCGAATATCCACGAGCAGCCCCAGCATCGTATCGAAAACCGCCTGTGTTTCATCCCACTGCGCTGTAGGGGCATACACGATGGTTTCTACAGTGCGGTCCCGATCCGCCAGGTAGGCCACCTCATACGTCATACCTGTCCCGGCGGCATCCAGGCAAGTGCCCGTTCGGGATTCCCAGTCACCCCCCAACCCGCGCACTCGATTGCCCGGCGCGGGCACCTGGCAGCCAGTGAAACCAAGCCCGGCAAGTACATCGGGCGTCCACGCAGCCAGAAGCTGGACCGGATCGGCGACCTGGTCAAACCGCAAGGCCATCCCGGTAGATCCGTCTTCGTTATGGAACCACAGGCCGCTGCCTTCCCAGGGAACAGTGGGGGCAGGCCAATCGTGCAGATACATGGTCTGCAAACCCTGATCATTGTACTTGCGCCAGATTTCGACAGTCTCCAGGATGTCTGAGAAAGTGTCCTGCAGGCTGTCCCAGTCATCAGCCGGGGCATACCACATCACCTGCATGACGTCCTGCGCACGCTGGATGAAAGCTGTCTGTGCAACCAGACCACTGCCCCGCATGAGGCGCGTCGGTGTCTCAATACGCGAGATCGTCACCGGATCCGCATTCTCTGCGCCCTCGGGCTCCATGAAGACCACACCCACAACGTCAATCGGGCTGCTGCCCCAGGCTGCCAGCAGCTGGGCAGGATCGCCGGTAAGCTGGAACTGAAACAGCACGCCAATATCAACGTTGGGATCCTCCACATAGACCCCTTCCCCAAAGGGAAGCTGCGCGGGCCCGAACCACTCGCCAGGATGCCCGAAGCTGAGCAAGCTGGCGGTCGAGGAATGGGTAGACCACCCAATTGTGACTTCAGGCTCCGGAGTGGGTGGGGGCGCTGTGGGTTCAGGCGGTGTGGCAGTAGCTGCAGGCTCCTGGGAAGGAGTCTCTGCATCAGGCTCCTCAACTGGCACAGCTGTTTCTGGTCCGGCAGGAGGGCCACATTGCACCAGGGAAAAGGCAAGGGCCATCACCAGAAACACCGGGATGGCCCGAGAAAGGTGGCTCATACCATTCTCTCCATGCGTAGTAACAGGTTCAAGCTGTCCAGACTGGCTGGCTATCTGGATTGTACAGCCGATTGCAGGGGATTGAATAGGGTCCTTTACTACCAAGCACCCGGCAAGGGTTTATCCCATGAACAGCCCATTGATGAGTGGGTCAGTACGCATTGAGCGCGAGTCGATCAGGTCATGCATCATCAGGGGGTATGAGGCCTCGTGAATCAACTGCTGGGAGGTGCGGGTTTCCTTGCGGCGCCCGTAGTCATCGGTGTAGCTGAAATCCCAGGCAAGCAGCATGACCCGCGTCCCGACCCCGTTGAGCTTACGAATCAGCGGCACATAGTCCCCGTCACAGGCTATGAGTGCCAGGATCTCGTACTGCTTGTGCACCGCCAGATCAAACGCTTCAAGCGCCAGCCACACGTCAATACCGCGCTCCCTGACCGTTTCGCGCTCCTCGACAGGATGATAGTGCTGGACAATCCCCACACGCATCAGCACATCCTCAAAACGGCGCTCTCCCTCCAGGATGTTGCGCTCAACAGCCGCGTCCGCGCTGAGCCGCCCCCGGAAGTAATGTGCCTCGATGATCTGGCAGCGGTTGGATTCCTGCGCCTCAAATTGTGCCGCCTGTGTACGGATGAAGTCATGCAGCCCGTACAGGTTAATCCGGGAGCGACGGTCGTGATAGTAGCGATAGTAATTACTCACCTCGGTGAAGTAATTGCCATCATAGAACACGGCAATACGGGTCATGCGCTGATCGGTTGCAGACACAGCCCTGTCTCCAGATATAGCCGCGCACCCGTTAACATACGGCGGCGGCAAGGTGAGATTCATGCAGCACCATCATTGTGCACTGGCTGCGGCTCTGGCGGCAAATAGCGAGGCAGCAAAACAGCCGCCATAACCAGCCCGGTAAGGCTGGCTAGGCTGATCCACGTGGCCGCGCGTCGCAGGGGCGTCAGCCCAAAGCGAAGCTCAACAGTGTGCCGGCCTTGGGGCAGTTCCAGCGCAACGAGGCCTTTGGGGGTTGTAGGCCGCAGTTCGACAGGCTCCCCGTCAACCCATGCATACCAGCCGGGGAAGTACAGCCACTCGAAGATGAGCGTGGTCTCTTCGCTGGCTGCCAGCTCAAGCACAACGGATTTCTGCCCCCAATTCTCATGAATGACTTCGATGACCTCGTTAGTTCGTAAACGGGCGATCACGCTGTTCTGGCTGTAGCGGTCGGTCAGGCCCCAGGCGTAGATATCTTTCGCCCAACGGGGGCGATATTCCCCGGCGCTGGTGGCCCCCAGCCAGCCTGTGTCACGCTCGATCTGGTGGACATCCAGCACCGTTTCTGAAGGGGGATTGGGATTCATATAATCGACGTGAATGACAGGCAGTGCGTACACGATCACCGCCGCCAGGACCACCAACAACAGGGCAATGCGGAGAGGCTGGACTTGGACACGGTGCATTACCTCGGAGACTCCCAGGCCTGCAGCAACAGCCAGGAAAAGGCTTGCCGGGCTGAGCAGACGGCTGGGAAAGAGGATCAGGTCCATCATGGGCACGGCATCCCACACAGCGGTCGATACCCGGGTCGTCAGGAACAGAAGCAGCACGAACAGCCCGATGCAGACCCCCGTCCATGCCCGGGTGGCAGACTGGACCTTCGCATCCTCATTTCTGCGAGGGATGAACAGCACGGCCAATGCAGTAAGCGCCAGCAGGAGCTGAGGCCAGTGCACCGTGTAATCGGCAGAGAGCAGGATGCGCTCCGCGCCGGGGTGAGGCGTAAACGCCATGGTTTCGGCCAGCGGCACGAAATAAGTATGGAAATCAAAGTTCTCCAGCAGATCAAGCCGGATGTACTCCTGCTCTGCCAATGCCGGAAGCCAGGTAAATACTGTCACACCCACAACCAGCACCCCTGCCAGGGCAAGGAGGGCCAGTGTTTTGATGCGCTGGCGGCTGAGTATCACCAGTACAGCCCCCACCAGCACCGCAAGCCCCGCGATGATCAGGGCGGAGATATTATGCATCATGACCGGAAGGCTCATGAACAGCACGGTCAGAAGTAGATACCGGGACTTCTGGTGCGTGGACAGAGCCCAGAGCGCCCAGAGTGCCCACGGGAGGAAGGACAGCGCGGCGTACTGTGCGAGGTTGCCGAAATACGCAAACGATGCTGAGTATACGAACCCAACCGCAGCCACAATCCCCGCAGCAGGGCTGTCCAGCGCTTCCCCGAGCTGGTACGCACCCAGCCCCCCGACCAAGATGTAGAGGATCGTGGCGCCCAGGACGGCCCGGATGAAGCCCATCCCGACCAGGTGCAGCAGTTCCACAGGGTACAGTGACAGCGGGCCCATATAGTTGTAAATCGGGGAACCGTAGCCGTAGTGCAGCGGGGTCAGAAAACGCGGCCACAGATCGCCTGTCCGGGCCGCCTGGTCGAAAGCGATGGCACGCATCAGATGCAGCACACCGTCGGCAGAAACAGGATAGGAGTCGCTCAGGAAGCCCCGGATCACCGGCAGGCTCAGCACAACCACAGCAAGCCGGGGCGCCAGCAGGAACCGGCCCTGGCAGTTTTGGGTCAGGGTATTCATTTACCTACGCTTCAATCTTCACACAATCACATACCAGCAATCACGGCCCAACATACTCCGGCACGACCCTGTGATAGGTCGTGGGCGGAGAGAAGTTTTCAAAACCGTGCATGAATTCAAGAAAGCGCTGTACATCATTCTCATTACTGGCAAGGCCCAGCGAGACTCGCACCGCACCCACCGGCATATCGCGCATGCATGTTGAGAACTGCTGCAGCGTGAACTCCTCGGCTGTGATGTCCTCAAAGCACTGGTAGGCTTCGACGGCGCTGTAGTGGAATGCCGTTTCTGCCGCACCAGGATTACAGAAACAGCCAGTGCGGATCGAGATTTTCTCTGCATTGGCCCGCGCTTCCACCAGTTTGGAATCGACGATCTCCCCAGCAGGGGTCAGCACATTAAAGGCGATTGTGCCGCCCCGGGCCTGCATGCTCGGCGGGCCGTACAGGTCGACCAGCGGTTTCCCATTGGGATGCTGAAGCGTGAGCAGGGCTTCCAGAAGCTGCCCGGTAAGCGCCATCACATGGGCGTTGATATTCTCCATACCGACCGAGGTGAGAAAATCCAGCCCGTGTGTGATTGCCGCGATGCTCAGGAAGTTGAGTGTCCCATCCTCGAAAGCCTCGCCGGAAAGGTGCAGCCGGTGCACCTGATTCTGGGCGGAGACGAAACGCACCGTGCCCCCGCCAAACCAGGGACGGCGCAGTTTTGCAAGAGCTGTGCGCCGGGCGATCAGGGCGCCCACACCAGTGGGATAGCCAAACATCTTATAGAAGGAAAAGACGGCGAAATCGGGGCGGATAGCTGCCAGATCAAGCGGATTGGTGGGGGCAAAGGCTGCTGTGTCAAGCAGCACATCATAGCCCAGCGTGCGTGCCTGTTCGATCCAGTCCAGCGGGTGTTTGACACCCGAGAAGTTCGACTGGGCAGGATACGAAAACAGATTGGCTTTGCCCGTATCAATACCTGAGAGAGTACGAGTGATGTCATCCACCCGCAGGTGGCCATTAAGCGGCACATAACGCACCACCGCCCCATGTGCCTGCGCAAACTCGCGGATGCCATTAACCGAGTTATGGTTGTCTGTGATCAGGGTGTAGCGCGAGCCAGGCTCAAAGGGATAGCTCTCGCCGACCAGCTTAAGCGCTCCGCTGGCATTCAGTGTAAAGATGATTTCGTATTCGGCAGGATCCGCATTAAAGAATGTGTGGATGCGATCCCGTGCTTCCTCTACATGATGTGTAGCCGCCAGCGACGTCGGGTTGGCGGAATGCGGGTTCCCTAACACCTCACTCGTTAACAGGTCTGCGTGGGCACGCACCTGCGATTCCCCGTACAGGCCAGAGCCGGTGTAATCGAGATAGACATGGCCTATCTGATCGAGACGGTGGAATTCGCGTTTACGCAGGTCTTCGAACAATCCGTTCATGAGCTTCCTCCGGATCAACTGCCGTGAGGGGGCGGCCTATCTAATACTACCTCGAAGCGGTGCCTGGCGCATGCCGGGATCACACCTTTTGGCGGGCGCCTGTCGCTGTGGTAAGCTGAATCCCCGGGGCAACTTTGCGCAGCGACGGAAGGTCACATGGGTTCATCTCGTACTCGTTCTACACTCCAGCAGAGCTTCATTCAGTGGGGGTGGGCAGCGCTGCTGTTTATCCTAACACTGCTGTTTCTCCGCCCGGTGCTGATCCCACAGGGGGCACAGGCTATCGCGCGGGATGCCAGCTATCTGTTTGTGCCGTGGCTGAGCTTTGCACGCGAGTCCCTGGCGGCCGGACGCTTCCCGCTCTGGGATCCAACGACCTTCAGCGGGTATCCATTATATGCCAATCCGCAGGTAGCGCTGTTCTATCCCTTCACCTGGCTGGCGATCTTGCTGCGCCCGGGCGTTGGGCTGAGCCTGTACGCGGCGCTTCACGTATGGCTGGCAGGTGTAGGGATGTACCTGTTGGTACGACGTTCCAGCCCGGCCCCGCACGAAGCCTGGCTGCCGTCGCTGCTGGCTGCATTGACCTTCATGTTCAGCGGCTTTGTGGCTGCACGCCTCTCGGAAGGACACCTCGGACTGCTGGCGACGCTGGCCTGGACGCCCTGGATCGTGCTGGCGCTGGAGTGGTCAGTCGAGCGCCGCAGCGCCTGGGCGGGTGTGCTGGCTGGCATCCCGCTGGCCCTCTCGATCCTGGCAGGCCATACGTCATCGCTGCTCTTTGTGGCTTTGATCTGGTTGGCGTATGGGTTATTCGTGGCCATTACGCAGCGAAGCTGGGGGCTGGTGATCCGCCAGGGCGCCCTGGCGGGGGTCACCGCCCTGGCCATCAGCGCGATCCAGACCCTGCCTACCCTCCAGCTAATCGCCCACTCGACACGCACGACTGGCATTGACTATGGGTTTGCCTCCCTGCCCCCCGCACATCTTGTGACACTGATTGTGCCGGGCTACTTCGGCGATTCAACCGCGACAGGGTACTGGAGCGTGCCAAACTTCGCCGAGCTGACGTATTATGCCGGTGTGCTGCCACTGGTTGTGCTGGTTCTGGCTCTGCGACGCCCCACTTCAAGAACATGGTTGTACCTGGCATTGATCGTATTTGGCGTCCTGTTCGCACTGGGCACGTACAGCTTCCTGTACCCGCTTCTGTATGATCTGCTGCCCCCTTTTCGCCTGGGCAGGGCTCCGGCCCGTGCATTGTTCCTATACGCTTTCGCGGCGGGCCCCCTGATTGCCGAGGCTGTACGCACCTGGCAGTCAACCGAGGATGCTTCGCGGGCAGAGTATGTACGCCCGGCCCTGCGTTGGGTGGTGCTTGGTGGAGGTCTGGCGCTGATTGCGGCCCTGGCAGCGACTGGTGCTGTGTTTGCAGCGCTGCATCCCAGCGACACAAGCGGCCGATTGTGGCACCAGGTTGGTGGGTGGGTCATTGCACTGTTTGTGCTGCTGGCCGGTACCGCCGCCCTGCGGGCTGTGCTGATCGGATCGCGGGCCAGGCTGGCCTCGATCCTGCTGGTGGGCGTGGTGATCGCCGATCTATGGGGGTTTGGTTTCCGGCTTTTCACCCTTGAAGATGCAGCGCCAGGCAATCTATGGACCACCGCCCGGGCCGAGCTGGGCGATCAAATGACCCGTGTGCTGCCCTGGGGTGTGCCCGTGTGGGATCAGAATGACGCCACGCTGGCCGGGCTGCGCAGCATCTTCGGCTACAACACACTGGAACTGGCGGCGTATAACAGGCTGGCCGCCAATCCCAACCCATTGTCAAAAGCATATGATGTGCTGGGGGCTGGTTATGTAGTCGCACCTTTTGTGCTCTCGGAGGGGGACAGCGACCAGCTTACCCTTATCTGGAGCGGCGAAGGCGGGGCCCTGTACCAGCGCCCGCATCCCCTGCCCCTGGCCAGGCTGGTCAATGCCTACGAGGTGATCCCGGACCCCGCTGCCGCGCTGGCCCACCTGGGCAGTGCAGAGTTCGATCCGGCAGCTTCTGCAATCCTTGACCGCGAGCCGGGCTGTGCGCCGAGCGGGGATGCCCCTGGCAGAGTTCAGATTATCGAGACGCGGCCTGGCGCCTGGCACATTGAGACTGAGTACCCCGCCCCCTCGCTGCTGGTGCTGGCCGAAACCGCCTACCCCGGCTGGCGCGCTGCGGTTGATGGGCAGCCGGTGGACATCCTGACCGCGTACACGGCCCTTCAGGCTGTGTGCGTGCCCGCCGGGTCCCATGCGGTCACCTGGGAGTTCGGTGCCCCCCTGCTGGGGATGGGGGCGGCCATCTCAGCAGGTGGGCTGACCCTGTGTTTGGGAGCGGCGGTTTTGCTCAGACGCACTGCAACCATATGAACAATGCGCCGCCTGGGGTATAATCCGCTCCTGTGAGCGGCTGTATTTCTGTCATCTATTTGACAGATAACCATCAAGTTTATTAAGATCACAAGTGACCCACGATCAAGCGCCGATGTGCAGCCCGCACCCAGCGGCGTCTAGTGCAGTTGCAGGGTAACCAACAGGCATGAGCGAATTCAAGACCCATCTTGATGTCAAAGCCCTTCGTGCGGATTTCCCGATCCTGCATCAGGAAGTGCGGCCTGGCGTCCCGCTGGTTTACCTCGATAACGCCGCCACCTCACAGAAACCTCTGGCGGTGCTCGAGGCGATGGATGACTATTACCGGCGCTACAATGCCAACGTGCATCGCGGTATTCACAAGCTGAGCGAGGAGGCCACGACTGCCTACGAAGACGCCCGCAGGCGTGTCGCAGGGTTTATCAACGCCCCCTCCTGGCGCGAGGTGATCTACACGCGGAATACCACAGAGAGCATCAACCTGATCGCCCTCACCTGGGGACGCGCCAACCTGAGGCCTGGCGATGTGGTGATCTCGACCGAGATGGAGCACCACTCGAACATTGTGCCCTGGCAGATGCTGGCCGCTGAGAAGGGTTTTGAGCTGCGCTATATCCCCGTGACGCCGGAAGGCGCCCTGGACCTGACGGCGTTCGAGGAGATGCTAAGCGAGCGTGTGAAGCTGGTGACGCTGGTGCACATGTCCAACGTGCTGGGCACGATCAATCCCATGCGCCAGATCGCCGATGCTGCACATGCCGTAGGTGCGCTGGTCCATGCGGACGGCGCACAGAGCGTGCCGCACCTGCCCGTCGACCTGCAGGCCCTGGATGTGGATTTCTTCTCGTTCTCCAGCCACAAGATGCTCGGGCCAACCGGGATCGGCATCCTGTGGGGGCGCCGTGACCTGCTGGAAGCCATGCCCCCGTTCATGGGCGGCGGCGACATGATCAAGAAGGTCACGCTGGAGGGAACCAAGTTCAACGACCTGCCGCACCGGTTTGAGGCTGGCACGCCCAGCATCGCCGAGGCGATTGGCCTGGGCGCTGCGGTCGATTATCTGAGTGCAATCGGCATGGAACACATCCATGCACACGAGCAGGCGGTCACCGCTTATGCGCTAGAGCGTCTCGCCGAAGTGCCCGGCGTGCGCGTGCTCGGCCCTGATGACCCCGCACAGCGCGGCGGTGTGGCAGCACTGACATTCCAGGACTTCCACCCGCATGACATTGCAGAAGTACTTAACTACCACGGTATCGCTGTGCGCGCCGGACATCACTGCGCCCAGCCGCTGCATCTATGTTATGGCCTGACCGCTTCAACCCGGGCCAGCTTTTACCTCTACAATACCTTCGAAGAGGTTGACCAGCTGATCGAAGGGCTGTACCGGGTGAAAGAAACGCTGGGCTGAACTGATCTTCCTTATAACCGGACAGAGGACTTATGGATGACCTGTACCGCGAGCTGATCCTCGATCACTATCGCAACCCGCGACTCAAGCACCTGTTGGAACCTGCCGATATCGACTACGAGGATGAAAACCCGGTGTGCGGCGATCATATCCATCTGACGCTGCGCGTTGACGAGAACGACGTCGTTACAGAGGTTGGATGGGACGGCGATGGCTGCGCCATCAGCCAGGCGTCGGCATCCATGCTGTACGAGACGCTGCCGGGCAAAACCCTGGACGAAGTCAGGCAGATTTCCCCTGAGGATATTTACGAGATGCTGGGCATCCCGCTCTCGCCGGTGCGTGTCAAGTGCGCCATGCTGTCGCTGAAGGTGCTCAAGAGCGGCGCCTACGGCCTGACAGCCTGGCCGCACGACGACGATGAGGATTAACCTCCGGTGCACCCCGCCCGGGATCACGTTATCCTCATGAGCATTGAGCGACATTGATCAATATCCCCATGCGCACCAGGAGAGATCAGGACTGTTATGGCTTTGGTGAAAGTAGCAGAGAAGGATGCCCTGCAGCCCGGTGATCGCATCGTTGTCGAGATCAACGACCGGCTGTATATCGCAGTATTCCGCGTCGGCGATGATTTCTTCGCTATAGAGGATGTTTGCACCCACGACGACGGCCCGCTCGGTGACGGCGACCTGGACGGCTACGAAGTGGAGTGCCCGCGCCACGGGGCGCGCTTCGATATCCGCACCGGAGAAGTACGCAGCATGCCTGCCATCCGGCCGGTGCAGCGCTTTGACGTGAAGGTTGATGGAAATGACGTGCTGGTCGAGGTAGGAGACCTGTAACGCGAGCATTCATAAAGGAAACTCAATACAAAAGGGCCGGGGTGTATGTTCCTCCGGCCCTTTTTCGGCGTAATAGTCAGGCGCTAGAGCAAGTCTAACTGTTTATTAGTTGGTCTCCGCACAGATCGCGTAGGCCGTTAGCGTCCAGGTGGGGGCACCACCGCCGCCGTCCCTGATGCCGCTGGCTACCCAGGCATTACCGCCAGATGGGTAGCTGGCAGTAAGCTGAAGCTGGTCGATATTAGGGCCTGTGGCTGTGATGAGTGCACCGCCGCCAATGATCTCCTTGGTCCCTGTGCAGGTGGCCGTGACCGTCTTGGGGGAGGTGTTATTGTTTGCCGAAGCAGCGGTGATGATTTCCCACCCACTAAACCCTGGAGGACCAGCCGGGCCAGCCGGACCAGCGGGACCTTGCGGGCCTGCCGGGCCCTGTGGGCCAGGCGCACCCAGTGGCCCTGGAGGACCAATAGGACCAGGAATGCCAGCAGGGCCAGCCGGACCCTGTGGGCCAGGCGCACCATCAGCGCCAGCCGGGCCTTGCGGGCCAGCGGGACCTTGCGGGCCTGCCGGACCCTGTGGGCCTTGAGAACCAGCAGCACCGGCAGGACCTGCCGGGCCTGTGGGACCACTAGGGCCCGTCGGGCCAGGTGAGCCGTCAGCACCGGTAGGGCCTTGTGGGCCGGTGGCACCGTCAGCGCCAGCAGGGCCATCCGCGCCAGCGGGACCATCCGCGCCAGCGGGACCAGCCGCCCCTGGAGGCCCCGCCGGGCCGCCGGGGCCTTGCGGGCCCACATTGCCCTGCAGCGCCATGAGCTCATCGGGCACTACAGCGAGAGGCGCCTGCACAGCCCGGTCACCGGCCTTGCAGCCGTCTTCCTGTTCTACCGAATAAAACTGGCCGCTGTTCTTGGCGATGCAGGTGCTCATGGGGATTTCCTCTTCTGAGCACTCTTCACCGCGCACGGTCATCCGAAGATAGCCGGTTTCGGGGTCAAAACAGCCGGTCTGAGGTGTGAGGGTCTCAGCCATCGCCACACCGAATACGGTCAGCGCAACCAGAATCGCCCCCACAAGGATTAAGGGAATAAACAGACGCGGGCGCGCTGCGAGCCTAGCCATGCGCAGAGCTATATTCTCCTTCTTTTCCATCGGGTTCCCTCCAGTCGTGTTGGCAACAGCGATCGCGTCTTCTACCTGTCCCGCACAGAAGATACGCCTCAGTCGCCTGTCTTAAAGGATGATTGAAATGAGAATTGCGAGGGACTTGGTGAGTAGCTGGAGCAATCAAGCACTGGGATTCAGAGCGATACGGCAACCTGCGCACTACCTTGGCAGGCCCACTGTTCTGAATGCTCCCACTATGTGGTTGCCCCGCACTCCTTATGAATAAGTGTAAGCGACACGGACTGATAGGGTCAATGGGTTGAAGATGACATTTTCTTGACATTTATCGAGAAATCCTAAGGATGTGAAAGCCAGATGACAACAGGCACCGGGAGAGGCTTTATAATGTCCCCCCGCACGTGCTTGACAAGGCCCTCAAAGGCGGCTACACTTCGTCTCATCCAGGGAAAGGAGGCAGGCAAGCTATGGTCATCCGCACGGTTGCAGCCGGTTTCTTCGGACGCAGCGCTAGTAACATCGCACGAAGGCCTTCGACGCCTGCCTTATGCTGACGGGTATTTTTCTCCAGCATTCTGGCCGTGGGCCTGCGTCGCAGCGTCCACGGTTTTTTATTTGGGAAAGCACAGAGGTCGCGAACGCGCGGCCCGGATAATCCGGAAAGACAAACAAAAACGCAGTAAAAGGGATGGGAGATGATGACCAGTGAGACACAGGAACTGGGAGAGGCAGCCAAAGAGCCCGCGGGGGCATCGGAGCCGCTTGCAGACAGCGGCAGCGTAAACCCCGCACTGGCGATTCAAACCCGCCAGGTCGGGCGCATCTACAAACTGCATGGCCCGAGACGCAAGAGCGACCCCAGAGAGATCATCGCGCTGGAAGGGGTGACGCTGGAAGTGCCGCACGGTGAGATGTTCGGCCTGTTAGGCCCGAATGGAGCGGGCAAGACAACGCTGATCAAGATCCTCACCACCCTGCTGCTGCCCACCAGCGGCGAGGCATATGTCAACGGCTTGGATGTGCGTAAGGACATGCGTGAGATACGCCGCTATATCAGCATGGTGAGTGGCGGCGAGACCAGCGGCTACGGCCTGCTGACGGTTGAGGAGAACCTGTGGATGTTTGCGCGGTTCTATGGCCTCGATCACAAGACTGCACGCAGCCGCATCGCTGAGATGCTGGAGCTGGTCGGCATCCAGGACCGTGCACGCACCAAGATATCTGACCTCTCCACAGGCCTGCGCCAGAAGATGAACTTCATCCGGGGCTTCATCTGCGATCCCACCATCGTCTTCCTGGACGAGCCTACGCTGGGTCTGGACGTCACCGCCGCACGCGATGTGCGCGCCTTCATCAAGCAGTGGCTGCAGGATAACCCTGACCGGACCGTCCTGCTTACGACACACTATATGGCAGAGGCCGACGAGCTGTGCAACCGGCTGGCGATCATCGACCGGGGCAAGCTGCTGGCAGTTGATACTCCACAGAACCTCAAGCTGCGGCTGCATCGTGAATCTATATACAAGCTGCGCGTCGAGCCGCTGGGGCCGCGGCCCAGCCGCGAGGCCTTGCTTGAGAACGTACCCGGTGTGCACCAGCTCACAGTCGCCGATCATGATGGGTATGCAGAGCTGAAGATGATCCTGGAGAGCGACGAGGTGCTTTCAAGGGTGCTGGAGCACCTTACACGGCGCGGATCGAGCTTGCTGGGGCTGGAGAAACGCGAGGCCACGTTGGAGGATGTGTTCATTGACCTGGTCGGACATGGGTTGGATGTGGACACGTCGCATACGGCAGGAGATGGGGCCGATGGCTAGCACAGGGCGCATCGAGAAAGCGCGCGGATTCCGCCTGTTCTGGGGCACGATGTGGGCGCGGGCCTACCCGCGCATTACCGGCTCCTTGCGCGAAGTAAGCTGGATGTTCTTTGAGACGCTGCTGCCTATGCTGGGCGTGGCAGCATACGTTTTCGTGTATGAGGCCATCAACGCGCCGCGTGACTACATTGGCTTTGTGGTTGTTGGCGGCGCCATGACGGCCTTCTGGCTGAATGTGCTGTGGAGCATGGCCAGCCAGCTCTACTGGGACAAGGACATGGGCAACCTAGAGTTGTATGTCGTCAGCCCCGGCCCGATGATGGCGATCCTGTTAGGGATGGCCGTCGGCGGGCTGGTGTTTTCCAGCGTGCGCGCCGTGGTGATCCTGGTGCTTGGCTCGCTGCTGTTCGGCGTGCAGTACAGCACGGGCGGCCTGCTGCTGCTTGTGCTGGTCTTCGCGGTGACGATGATCGCGCTGTACGGCATGGGCATGATGTTCGCCTCGGTGTTTCTGGCCAGCGGGCGTGAAGCCTGGCATCTCTCCAACCTGCTGCAGGAGCCCATTTACCTGGCCTCCGGATTCTATTTCCCGGTCAAGGCGATGGGCTTCTGGGTGGCAACCTTCGCCTCGATCATCCCGCTGACTCTGGGGCTGGATGCCATGCGCCAGCTTCTGTTCACCAGTGACCCGTCGCTGGGTTTTCTGACGGTGGGGGTGGAGATCCTGATCCTGGCCGTACTTGGAGTGCTGTTCATAGGCGGGGCATTCCTGATGCTCACCAAGCTCGAGGAGATCGGACGGCGCGACGGCCGCCTGATCGAGCGGCGGCGTTGAGGAGGTAACCTGATGGCAGTCATTGATCGCATCATCGATATCCCGTTTGTGCGGCGCAGCAACGCCCTGCGCTCGTTTCTAACGGCAGCCTGGCTGGGCTGGCAGATCGAATCGAACTGGGCCGATCCGCTGCTGTTCGTGATCTATTCGATAGCACGGCCAATTGCCAGCGTGCTGATCCTGGTGGTAATGTACAGCGTGATCACCAACGGCGCCACGGACAAGCCGATCTTCTCCTACATTTATCTGGGGAACGCCTTGTATATCCTGGTTGGTGCGGTGATCTCTGGTGTGAGCTGGACGGTGATTGACGACCGCGAGCACTACCGTACCAGCAAGCAGCTGCACACCTCCCCCGTCGATCACTATGCCTACCTGATGGGGCGCGGCGTCGCCCGGCTGCTGGTCGCGTCGGTGTCGGTGCTGATCACAATTGGGTTCGGGATGCTGGCATTCCGCCTGCCGATCATGCTGGCACGCATCGACTGGCCCCTATTCCTGATCAGCACAGGGCTGGGCCTGGTCTCGATGGCGGCCTTTGGGATGATCATCGGCAGCCTGACCATGATGATGGCCCGCCATTTCTGGTCCGTCGGCGAGGCAATTGCGGGAGGACTGTATCTGTTCACCGGCGCGATCTTCCCGCTGGAAGTGCTGCCTTCGTTCGTGCGTTGGATCGGCTTTGGCCTGCCGATCACTTACTGGCTGGAAGTGGCCCGGCGCGCGCTGCTGGGCCCGCAGTACATCGGCTTCCCCACCCTGGCAGGCCTGTCGAACACGCAGATCACGGGAATCCTGGCAGGGTTCACCGTTGTGCTTCTCATCGGCTCGGCTTTTGTGTATCGCTGGGCGCTGCACATGGCGAAAGAGCGCGGTCTGCTCGATATGGAGACCGCCTACTGAGCTTACCATCAATTTTACGTGGTCACGTGGCTGCCCGATTGCCATCGCCCCGCAGTGCGAACCGCTTGCACACCGATTAAAGTCGACTATACTGCTCGATAATCCGGGTAAGAGAGGGCTCTGCGAGGTTGCTATGGACCCAGCACAATTGTTTCCCTGGCTGTTTGGCGGCAGTATGATCCTGACCATCGTGCTGGTGGTGATCAGCTCGATCTGCGCCCTGGTGATCCCCGCCGTGGTGATCGGCGGCGTGGTGTATTTGATCGCCAAACGCGGGCAGCAGGCCCGCGCCACCAACCAGGCCAGCCTGAGCTGGCTGAGCACTCAGGGCCGCGTGCTCAAGTCCCGTGTCGAGGTAAGCGGCGGGGATTACGTCAGTGTGACGCCGCGCGTATATTATGAATACGAGGTGGGTGGAGTCAGCTATCAAGGAGACCGCATCCGGGCAGGCGACATCTATATGCGCTTCAGCCGCCGGGGTGGTCAGGAGGATGCTTACAAGGTGGTTGATCGTTATCCAGAGGGGGCGGAGGTGACGGTCTACTACAATCCGGAGAACCCGGCGGAGTCCGCGCTGGAACACTGACGTACACCTTCGTGCCTACGATCTGATATAAAAGCCCCCTGCTTGAATTTCAGCAGGGGGCTTGTTTCCATCAGGGACGTTGTTTTAGTGGCAGCCGCAGGCAGCGCCTTCTGCCGCCGCGCCACCCTCTTTGGCCCGGAATGAGGTGCCGCAGCCGCAGGTTGCCATGGCATTGGGATTCTCGATCTTGAACCCGCCCCCCATCAAACTGTCAACGAAGTCAATATGCGCACCGTCAATATAGGGACGGCTGACCGGGTCAATCACCAGGCGCACGCCTTCGGCAGCTTCCACAATCACATCGGTATCCTGCGGGTTAGGCTCAAAAGCCATTCCATACTGCAGCCCGGAGCACCCACCGCCTGCCACAAAGACCCGCAGGGCACAATCGCTCATCTGCCGCTCGGTGAGCAGATCGCGTATCTTGGCAGCCGCTGCTGGTGTGACGTTCAGGATGCTCTCGCCAATCAAGATTTGCTCACTCATACCCTGCCAGCTCCTCTAAACCTGACCTTTAGGACTTAAGTCCTCGTCTTTGAGGTGATTGTAACAACTGGCGGCGCATCCGTCAATAAACCAGACCGCGAGCTACTAAAAGCCAGCGGCTGTGGAGTCCTGCACTAGGAGCGTGTGATATCGAGGAAACGCCCCCTGAGCCGCCGGGGCAGCAGCAGCTTGACCCCCTGCCAGAGCGCCTGCAGAGTTGAATAGATCGTCTGCTGCAAACGCGCCCCGGGGCTGGCCAGCCAGCGCAGGGTGTATTCGTGGCGATCCCGCGCCGCCCAGTGATACTTGTATTCCTCAGTGCCGCGCATGAAATCGTATTCGCGAATTCCCTCGGCGATGGCAGCCTCGATCATATACCCGATCACCACCTGGCCGGGGCTCAGTTCAGCAAAAGCGTCATTGTAGCTGCCTACAAAAGCATAAGCGCGCCCGCCATACCAGAAAACATAATCCACCGTCGCAACCTGGCCATTGATGTCCAGACGATACAGCCTGACCCAGCCCTGAGGTGCGAAGCGCCTGGCGGCATCGTGAAAGAACGCGGAAATCGCCGGATCGCCGAAGGCCCCTCTGTGCCCCTTTTCCTCCCAGCGGGGCTGGTGCAAGGCAACCAGATCGGCCAGCGTAGAGTCTATTTCATCCGGTTCAACGACATGGCGATATGTAACTGGTTCCGGGTACGCAGCCTGGATTTTGCGCTCGTACCGCCGGAAATGCTTGCGCTTGCGTGCGCCGAGCATCTCGGTAAGGTATGTCTCGAAATCAGTGGGCAGCTCAATATAGGGGCAGGTGTAGTCAATCTGCTCCTTCCAGGGGGCATCACATTCTCTAAGCGCCTGCAGGTTAGGTGAGTCCTCCGGAATACTTGATAGATGGAGCACATCCCAACGCTGCCTCATGCCTCGCAGGGTCCGCAGAAACGCTGTGGCGACTGCCCGCTCCTGGCCGCGCTCGATCACAAAGCCCAGATGGTCCACATCGAGGGTAGCCCCGATGAACTCAAGCTGGCGCCAGCGCAGGCCGCGCATCAGGCTGTGTTCTCTGAGCCATAGAGGGGCCAGCCCCATCAACCGGCCGTCCCGATCACGCGCCTGTAACAACCAAAGCTGCCCCTGTGCGCCGAAATGCTCCCACCAGGCTGTCACCCACTCCCATGTCATGAAGAGCACGTTATAGCTGCAGCGTTCCTGCAGGTCTTTCCATTCCCCCTGCAGCGCGATCATCTCAGCAGGATCGTGGGTTACAGTCACAGACAGCGGGGCAGAGCTCATTAACCTCTCCTCAAAAGCACGGGGATAACCTGCAGCACAGGTGGATCAAGGCTCAACAGCAGCTGCCTGCTCCTCAGAACCCCGTGCCATGCGCTGGCGGATGATGCCGCTGACTATTTGCCAGGCCTCGATCAGGTCTTTCCTCTCCAGCAAGAACAGGGTCAAGCCATAGACCACCGCGCCTACCAGCACGGAGCTGATCAGCACAACAATATCCGGGAGTGAGGCCAGCAGCAAGCGCCACCCGGTCACCGCGCCATACATCAGCGCACCGCCTAAAAACGAGGCGCTGAACGCCCCGAAATAGCGGATCGGGTTGAGTTTCAAATAGCGGCTCAGAACACCGAGACGCAGGAATACCGTGATGACAGCCGCGATCAGGTTCGCCAGGGATGCCATCACTGCAAGGCCTGACCGGGAAGCCATAATCCAGATCAGCGGGAAGGTGTAGATACTTTCGATCAACATCAGCTTGACCGGTATATCAGGCCGCCCCACTGCCTTAAAGACATCCCCCGCCGCCCAGGGAAGTGCCAGCACGAGCCCCAGGAAGGCCAGCACCTGCAGCAGGATGATGGCCGGGGTCCACTGACTGCCAAACACCACACGAACCAGTTCAGGAGCAACAGCCGCCATCCCGCAGCCAGCAGCTACTGTTACAAAGGCTGAATATTTGGTGGTCTTCAGGTAACCGGTGATCAGTGCATCACGATCATCTTTGAGCTTGGCATAAGTGGGGAAGAGCACCGTTGTCAGCACCATGCTGAAGTTGGCGATCACCAGCTCGGGGAGCCTCGCGGCAATAGAGTAGTAACCAAGCTGCACAGCGCCCAGCAGCACCCCGATGAACAACTGATCGGCTTGATCCAGGGCGATTTGCAGAATCTCGAACGTCAGGATGTGCACGCCGTACGCCCACAAGCTGCGTGCGCGGTCTGCAAAGAAACGGAAACGGGGGCGCCAGGGGAGTACAGCCCACAGCACAACGGTGTTAATCAGCGAGCCCGCCACGTGGCCCAGAACCAGGCTCCAAACGTTCAGGCCAAACAGGGCCAGGGTAATTGAGATGCCCCCCTTCAGGATCGAGGCAACAATATCCGGCCCGAAGCGCCTGCGAAACTGGAGTTCCTTCTGCATCAGCGTGCTGTGCGTCTGGCCCAGGCCGGTGAAGACAAAGCCTACGGACATCACCCTGATGATGTCTACAAGCCGCGGGTCATCGAAGATCAAGAGGCTGAGCGGCGCCAGGGCGAAGGTGAGTATGCCCTGTCCCAGCCCGATTGCAGTATTAAAGATAAAAGCGGTTTCAGTGGTGTCTTCAGGGCGCTCGGTGTTGTAGATCAGTGCATCATTGATGCCGAAGCTGCGCAGTGCATCCACGAAGTTGAGAAGCAGCAGGGCAAACCCGATCAGGCCGAAATCCTCAGGCACCAGAATGCGGGCGAGGATGGCGGTGGTGGCGACCGAGAACAATCGCTTGCCCCAGTACGCGGCATACGCCCAGATCATCCCTTTTACAGTGCGCTGTGCAATGCCCAAGTTGTCTCCTCACCATCGGATTTCAGGTGTAGGTCAGTGCTCCGTACACCCGAGAGTGCTGCTTGCCTGTCAATGCAGAGGTAAGCTGCGCTCACCCCACCGGGCAGTCTATGCAACACTTACCGGACGATCCCCGCCCCGAAAGCCTGACGCCTCAACAGCCAGCAGGCTTACGGTTTAAGATCGTAACACAATAACACGTTTTGGGTGGTTCGCAAGCAAAAGGATCAAGCCTTGCTGCGGGGGATGCTGCCGGGGACCGGTGCCACCACGAGATAAGAGCAGGACTCATTGTCATCCATCATGTGGGTGAGGCGGCGTGGCACCGTGCCTAACAGCTTGCTGATATAGCGCATGTCGAGCGCGCACACTTCGTCATGCGACTCGACGATACTACTGTAGGGACAGTTGGAGGTATGCAGCACATAGCCCTGTTCGTGGCGCTCCCAGACTGCCTCATAGCCTTGATCGTTGAGATGCTCCACTACGCGCTGCAGCCGTTCCTCAATAGGCGCACCTACAGCAGGCAGCCCTGCACCTGCAGCCATGCGCCCTGCCACTTCATCAAATATCACATTGATCTGCGAGGTATCCAGCGTCTCTTTCAACGCTGTAAAAAGCGTCCCGGTGAGCAGGTTGAGATTCTGAGGGAAGATCGCGTAGCCCTTCTCCGTCAGACGATAGATGTACTTAGGCCGGCCTGGCGAATTGCGCCGGACCGGTTCAGGTGCGCCAACTAACCCTTCGCCGCGCAGCACATCCAGGTGATGGCGCACAGTAACGGCTGTCAGGTTATCGAGGACAGTACTTAACTCATCAACTGTTGCCTCACCGTGCTGGCGCAGATATTCCAGGATTCGTTGGCGTGTTCTTTGCATGGCTGGCCCCTGTGTGTCCGGCTCCGGACACAACCCTGCAGATACCTTTGAGTATATTTTAGAAGATATATTACTTCTAAAAAGCATTCTAGCGGGGCCAGACAGGATTGTCAAATAGGGTGGACCAGGGTCAGATCGGGTCGGTTTGCCCCGTGAGTGTGTTTAGGGGTAATATGCGTGCACGGACTCAAATGTACTTGTGGATAAAGACAGGGTAAAGCATGACCGAGCAAGAAAAGACACTCAGCGGCGCACACGACAACCTCGAAGGCGACGCGGATTATATCGTGATCAGCAAATCCCTCTTCGTGGGAATTGTTGTTGGGTTGGTAGCGCTGCTGGTCGGGTTGGCGGCTGGTTACTTTGTCGGTCTCAACACTGCCAACGCCCGGTTTGATGACCAACTCGCCGCACTGCAGGAGGCTATCGGCAGTGCCGGTGCAGCAAACCAGGCTGCGGCCCCTGTTCAACCCACCCAGCCACCTTCGCGCATCGATAATGTGAGCGTCGATGATGACCCGGCGCTGGGCCCGGAAGATGCCCCCATTACGATTGTGGAGTTCTCCGATTTTCGGTGCCCATACTGCAAGCGCTTCCACGATGAAGTGCTCCCACAAATCCTTGAGACTTATGGTGACCAGGTCCGCCTGGTATACCGCGACTTTCCGGTTGTGGGCGGGCAGGCTGCGGCAGAGGCCTCCGAATGTGCGGATGATCAGGGCAAATACTGGGAGTACCACGAGGCGCTCTTTGCTGACCCGCAGCGCTTTGCATCGAATGATGATTTTGTGGCGCTGGCAGAGGAACTGGGCTTGAACACCGCGAACTTCTCAACCTGCCTTACAGACGGAGCCCAGCGCGAAGAGATTATCCAGGACTACAACGACGGGGTGAACTACGGTGTATCGGGCACGCCGACCTTCTTCGTGAACGGGGTACGCGTGATCGGGGCTCAGCCGTTCTCCGCCTTCCAGCAGGTCATCGAAGAGGAGCTGGGCGGCTAGCCAGTTGATCACCCGGCCCACCTGACGGCTGCTGACAAGAACGTACCCTGTAAACTGTGTGTTTGGCCCGGTGGTCGGTAGCTGCCGGGCTTTCTTACACCAACCAACATGCGAGAAATCCCTGTGAGCCGCATCCCCCGCTGGATTGAGCTGCTCATGCTGGCGGCATGGCTGGCACTGGCCGTTGGACTTGCCTGGCTGTTTCTGGATCGCCAGCTTGACCGTGCCTTTATCGTTTACCGCTATGCTGCAAACCTCGCAGCCGGGCATGGCTTCGGATACAACCCTGGTGATGGCATCCTGATCAATGCGGCCTCACCGCCCTATGTGGCCTTGCTGGCGGGACTGTCACGCCTGCCTGTGGAGCTCCCTCTACTGGGTAGCCTGGTGGGCGCAGCGGCCATCGTGCTGGGCGGTGCCGCACTGTATGGGATGGGCTTTCAGGAACAGGACGGGCTGTCAGCAGCGCTGGCGGCGGGCATTTATGTGGCATTACCCGGCTTGTGGCTGCTGCTGGGCCTGGAGACGCCTCTCTGGATGGCACTGTGCCTGGCAGCGGTCTGGATGCAGGTGCGCGAGCACATGCTGCCTGCTGCCCTTCTGCTGGCATTGGCTACCCTGGTTCGCCCCGAGTCGCTGATCCTGGCCGCTGTCCTCGTGATTGACCTGCTGATCAGCGGGCGCTCGCTGCCGCTGCCTGCCGCTGGTATCTATATCGGTGGGATCGCACTGGGCCTTCTGTGGGGCCAGTCCCTGGCGATGGGCGGCCCGCTGCCCGGCCTCTCCCCTGCCCTGGTGGGAATGGACGATTACAGTGTCCCGGGTGGATTGATCCCCCTGCTCAGTGATCTCTTTGCGCTCTCCTGGCTGTGGCCGGGTATGTTGTTCGTCAGCGGGGCGGGCGCCATTTTGCTCCGCGAGCAGCGCTGGGCGCTGCTCCTGGTGAGTTGGGCCGCGCTGCAAGTGGCCGCTCTAGGCATCTTGCGCGTTAATGCTGGACCCTGGACATACGCACCACTTTACGCGGCACTGGCGGCACTGACCGGCCTGGGCCTGGCTTTCTTCATGCAGAGACTACCGCCGGGCTGGGGAGCACTTGCAGCCGGGCTGGCAAGCGCCCTGGTGGTGGGCACCCTGAGCCTTACGATCTACACCTTCACACTGACTCCACCCGATTATGAATGGGGCATCTTGACACTGCCGGAGGTTGATACCCAGGCCGCCGAAGCGGGACGCTGGCTGGCCGCCAACACGCCCCCTGAGGCACAGGTAGGGATCACCAGGCTGGGGGCGCTTGGCTACTACGCCGAGCGGCCGCTGATCGATTATGGAGGGGCGCTCGATGCAGAGCTGCGTGCTGCCCAGGCGCGCGGTGACGGCCAGTGGTGGATCGGCGCGCGCACCCCACAGGTAGTGGTGCTGTCGGAAGAAGAACTGCACGACCTGGAGGGCTTTGATCTCACAACAGATCCCTGGTTTACCACAACTTACGAGGAAGCTGAACGCATCCCTGCCAGCCAGGCAGACCGACCCGCGCTGCTGATCTTCGAACGCACCAGCGATCCGCGCCCACTTACCGAAACGCTGGTGAATTATGTAACCTACCCCGGTGGGCTGACGCTTAACCGCATCGCCAGTGATTTCAGCCTTGCTCCGCTGGAGACAGGCATCACAGGCCGCGTGCGGCTGGAATGGCTGCTGGAGGAACCCATCCAGCGCGTGCACCACGTCGAGATGCGCATCGTGGGCCGTGATGGCACCCTGCTGGCCCAGCTTGGCCGCCCGCTCGACCTGTCCATCTGGCCGCGCAGGGAGTTTCTGACCAGCTACCACAGCCTACAGATCGCTTCAGCAGCCAACCCGGGGCTGTACATGGTCGAAGTGGGCGTCGGGCCTGACCCATTTAACCTAGAATGGCGGTCGATTGCCGAGGCTAAAGTACCCTTCCCGTCCAGTACCTTCCTGGGAGCGCTCTCAGGGGCCAGTGCCAACTTTGGGGAAATCCGGCTGGAAGGCTACCGGCTGGCCCGCACCGAAGCGGGGCTGGAAGTGCTGCTGATGTGGGTGGCTGCAACGCGCCCACCTGCAGACTACACCGTGCTGGTGCAGGTGCGCGACCCTGCCGGGGCAGTGGCCGCAGAGCTGAGCACTCAGCCGCACGGCGGCGCCTATCCCACCTCGATCTGGTCGAGCGGGGAACAGGTGCCTGATACCTACATGATCGATGATACGAGCCTGCCCGCGGGCGCTTACGAGGTATACGTGGGTCTGCTGGCTGCTGATGGCAGCCGCATCCTGACCTCCGACGGGCTGGATATGGTGCTGGTCGGCCCCGTATACATCAGCGAGTAACAGGGGATTAGATGAGGGAGCGCATCTTCCGTGTGACAGAGCAGGCGCTGGACCAGATCACGGCGCAACTCCAGCGTCAGGTCCGCCTGCTGAGCTACGTCCTGCCCGGCGCCGGGCTGCTAGTCATGCTGGGGGTTGGGCTGGCCCGGCTGATCCGCTGGCCAGTGCTGCTGGTGCTGTACCCAGTCTTCCTGATCGGCATGTTAATTTGGCTGAGGCTGTATCTGCGTGTGCAGCAGGAAAGCTGGTCCTCGCTGCGCATTCTGCTGGGGGACGATCAGGTGACGCGCCATGAGGCCGGGCGCCGCGATGTGGTCATCCGGCGCGACGAAATGGCAGGACTGGTGGACATCGAGGACGGGCCTATCGTGATCCAGTACAAGGGTGGGCGCAAAACGCTGGCCATCCCTCGCGAGATTGAGGGCTTTGCACTGATCCGTGCGCGGCTGATCGAATGGCAGGAACAGTGAAAGCCCCCAGCCGCCAGAAATGCAGCGGGGCGAGCCAATCGACACTCGCCCCTGCCTGATGTACGGTGAAACCCTGCCTACTCACTCTTAAAAACAAACGCGTGCAGCAGCCCTGCGACAGCCCCACCCCCAAAGATGCCCACGAAGTACGGCAGCACATAAGCCAGGTTGCCCGCAGCAAGTGCCGGGCCGAATGTGCGCGCCGGGTTGAGCGAAGCACCTGTGTAGGTGCCGCCTGCCAGGATCGATGCTCCCAGCGTAAAGCCGATCGCGATGCCTGCCACGTTGCCTGCTTTACCATATACGGCTGCCTGGTACACCGTGCTGACCAGGAAGAAAGTCAAAACAGCTTCGATGGCTGCCGCCCCCCAGACAGCACCTGCTGTCAGGGTTCCGGTCGTTTCCCCGAAGCTGCCCTGTGCACCAATCAGGGCACTCAGCAGAAAAGCCGCGATAATGCCTCCTGCGAACTGCGCAATCCAGTAAAAGACGGCCTTTTGCGCACTGATCTTGCCGCCTACCAGTAGGCCCAGTGTTACAGCAGGATTGACGTGCGCTCCGGAGATATGCCCGTACATGTACACGATCGCCACCAGGATCAGGCCATGTGCCAGTGCGGCGACCGCCACGCCCTGCCCCGAAGCCACGGCAAAGGCGCCGACAAAGACAAGCACGAAGGTCCCCACCAGCTCAGCAAGGCTGGCTTTCAGTGTATCATTCATCAGAGGTACTTTCCTCCCTGTTGGATGGTGAATCAGTGTGAGCTTCAGCCTGCGCAGAGTCTAGCGTGCTGCGCATGCGACCTTCAAGCGTTGCACGCCGGGGAGGACGCGCTTATGATGAGATGGCACATGCGGCACTGCTGGTTGGCAGCCAGATATACCAGGCACATACGCCAGTGGGAAGTGACCGGCTTCTTCGCTATGATCAGGCCTGCTGACTTTGACTGTGTGAGATTGGACTCTGCATGGAAACCCCTAATTTCCTGATCGATTTGTTTGTGCTCGCCCTGTTCGGCATTGGCGTCTACGCCTTCCTGATTGCGCCGCGCCAGCGCGAGTTTCGCCAGCGGCAGAAGTTTGTCAGTGCGCTTGAGGTGGGCGCCGAGATCGTGACCTACGGGGGGCTGATCGGTACGGTCACTGCCTTTGACCACAGCACCGGCATCGTCACGGTGAAGGTAGCTGAGGGCGTCGAGCTGCGGCTGATCGCGGCAGCAATCAGCGCGCCGTTTGACCGCGAGGAATATGCCAAGAGTGCCCAAAAAGCGCTTGGCCGGGATAAATAGGGCAGCATCCTGCTGTGGAGGGTCGCACAGTGCTGATCCAGGTGGGTGTGGCCAAGGTTGGCAAGTATGCGACAAGCGAGAGCGGCGATACCCTGGAGATGATCGAAAGGCCCCACGGTGGTCTGTCATTCGTGCTGGCTGACGGCCAGCGCTCCGGCCGTTCGGCCAAGGCAATCAGCAGCCTGGTCGCCAGCAAAGCGATCAGCCTGCTCGCCGAGGGCGTCCGTGATGGCGCAGCGGCCCGTGCCACGCACGATTACCTGTACCTGTACCGGGGCGGCAAGGTTTCAGCCACCCTGAATATCGTCTCGGTTGACCTGGTTACCAAGACCCTGGTGCTCTCACGCAACAGCCACTGCCCGGTAGTGCTGCAATTGGGCCTGGATGAACAGAAAGTATTCGACCAGCCTGTATCGCCAGTAGGTGTGCACCGGGTCACCAAGCCGGAGATCAGGGAATTCCCGCTGCGTACAGGGATGCTGCTGGTGGTCTATACGGACGGCATCCACAGCGCAGGGGAGCTCAACGGGGGTCAGATCGATATGCCAGGGTTTGTGGCTGACCAGTACTACCGGTTTCTTGACTATCCGCATATGGCACAGACTGTCGCCGATAATATCCTGGAAGAAGCTATGCGCCGCGACCAGATGCGGCCGCGTGACGATATGTCGATCCTGGTTGTCGCGATCCTTGACCGCGAAACCCCGGAGGTACGCCGCATGCAAATCTCTGTGCCGGTTCCGCCTCTCCAGCGCCCCTGAATGTGAAGGAGGCTCCGCCTATGCCAGACGGCCGCGCCGCGGCAAAACAGGCCCATCGCAGACGCCCGTTCAGCCAGCGCGCGCGCGCGGTCTGGCGTGATACGCTGGTGCTGGTGCGCCAGTTCCGACGGCTGTTGGTGGCGTTTGTGTTGACGGTACTGCTCTGTTCGTCGAGCTTCTACCTGGTGTGGGATTATCTGAGCAGCAACGAGCCGATCACCTTTGTACAGGCACTCTATTTCGTGATCACCCTGCTGTTCTTTGAACAAACACTTCCCTTCCCCAAAGAATGGTTTCTTGAGCTGTACTACTTCATCATCCCTGTGCTGGGGATCATTTTCCTGGGGCTGGGCGTGGCGGATTTCGCTGTGCTGTTGTTTAATCGCCGGGCGCGGCTCACCCAGTGGGAGGAGAACTTGGCCGGGACATTCAAAGATCACATTATTGTGTGCGGGCTTGGTCATGTCGGCATCCGCGTGGTGCGCCAGCTGGTTGTGCTGCAGGAAGATATCGTGGTGATCGAGCTCAAGCCTGACAACTCGCGCATCGAGGAGGTGCGATCCTATGACGTCCCGGTGATCAACGGCGATGCACGCAGTGAAGATGTGCTGCGTAAGGCCGGGTTGATGCGTGCTCAGGCGCTGATCATTGCCACCAACAATGACCTTGTGAATCTGCAGATCGTGTCTCGTGTTCGCGAGATCACTCCCGATATCCGGGTGGTGATGCGCATGTTTGAGGAAGAGCTGGTGCGTAAAATCGGCGAATCGCTCAAGATCGACGCGGTGATGAGCGCCTCGGCGCTCGCAGCCCCGGCGTTCGTCGGCGCGGCCACCAAGACGGAGATCATGCAAACTCTTCCGGTGGCCGACCGTCTGTTGCATCTGTGCCGTATCGAGGTTCAGGCCGGGGCGCGTCTGGACGGCGCCACTGTTGAGAGGCTCGAGCAGGAACTGGATGTCTCGGTTGTGATGCTGCAAAGCCAGGGCGAGGTCGATGTGACCCCGACATCAGAGCGCGAGCTCGGTGCTGGCGATGTCATTCACGTGATCTCTGAACTCCCCGCGGTCCGCACTCTAGCGACCGAGTGGAACCGGCCAAATCGGACATGACGGCGTCTGACCGGCACAGGCGCAGGCGCCCTCAGGTGGGCATCGTCGGGCCGTGTACATCAGGCAAGACAACCCTGGCTGAGCGTCTGAAAGCCGCCGGTTTCACTGCACGTGCTATTGCCCAGGAGCACTCTTACGTCCGCGATATGTGGCGCAGCTTCACCAATCCCCACGTGCTGGTATATCTCGATGTGGGTTACGAAGCCGCGCGCCAACGCCGCAGCATCCACTGGGGGCCTCAGCGGCTGGAGACGCAGGCTGCGGCACTGGCTCACGCACGGGCACATGCCGACCTCTATCTCGAAACTGACGGCCTGGGTGTTGATGAGGTCGTCGAGACTGTGTTGGAATTCCTGCGCAAGCGAGGTATAACTCCCGAATAGAGGTAAACTCGGCTTCCACCTACATTGATGCGTTGACAATCTCCCCCTGCGCGCGTTAAGATACCGCGCGCTTTCATTGCGCGTCCGCGCGATAAGAGGAGTACCAAGTGCCGATTTTTCTGCTCGTCTGGATGCCGGTCACAGTGGTGGCGCTGGTTGCCCTGGCTGTGTTCCGGCCTAAACGTCAAGTAACATGGCTGGTGATCATCGCTCTTCTGGTTTCAGGAGCGGTGTGGGCAAGCCTGCCGAACAACCCGGGCATCAGCGCCGATTTCAACGGGGATGGGGTGCCGGATATCCAGCGTGATATCGTCATTCGCCAGGGTCTGGACCTTGCAGGTGGCCTGCAGGTGCTGCTGGAGGCTGATACGCCCCCCAACACACAGCTGCAGCCGGGTGCTCTCGATGAGACGCGCCGCATTATTGAGCAGCGTGTCGACAGCCTCGGTGCCCTTGAGCCTGTGATCCAGGTGCAGGGCGACCGCCGCATCATTGTGGAACTGCCCGGCTACGATGACCCCCAGGCGGCCGTCGACCTGATCCGGGAGACAGCGCTGCTGGAGTTTATTACAGTACCCAGCACTGCGTTTGCCCCGCCTGAGGGCAGTGACGTCACCACCACCCTGCAACTTGAACGCCAGGGCCTTGACCCGGCCGAAGTCGATCCGGCCGAAGTGCCCGGCGGGCAGATCTTCGAGACCGTCATGACCGGCGAGATTCTTGCTACCGCTGATGTGCGTGCAGACAATCTCGGCCAGCCCGTGGTGGGTTTCACCCTGACCCCACAGGGCGACACGCTGTTCGGTGATTACACCCGCGATCATCAAGGGGAGATTCTGGGGATCGTCCTGGATGGGAAGCTCATCTCCGCCCCGGTAATCCGCGCTGAGATTCGCGGCGGCGGCGTGATCGAGGGCAACTTCACCAGCGAAAGCGCCAGCGAGCTAGCCACCCAGCTGCGCTACGGTGCGCTGCCGGTGCCGCTGCGCGTAGACTCGATCAGCAGTGTAGGGCCAACGCTTGGGCAGGTGTCAGTTGCACAGAGCGTCCGTGCCGGCCTGATTGGCATCGCAGTGGTGCTGTTGTTCATGCTGGTTTACTACCGCGTGCCGGGTATCGCCGCCGCACTGGCCCTGCTGGTCTTTGCGGTGCTCAACTTGGCGATCTACAAGCTGATGCCCGTCACAATGACACTACCGGCCATCACCGGCTTCCTCATCTCGATAGGCACGGCAGTGGACGGCAATATCCTGATTTTTGAGCGCATGAAGGAAGAGCTGCGCGCAGGTAAACGAGTGAGCGTTGCTGTTGCCAGCGGCTTCGACCGGGCCTGGGCCTCCATTCGTGACTCAAACCTGTCAAGCCTGATTATCTCCGCTATCCTGTACCTGTTTGGCACCAGCTTTGGTGCGGGCGCTGTGCGCGGCTTCGCCGTGACGCTGGCCCTGGGTCTGGTGCTTAACCTGTTCACCGCAGTCACGGTGACCCGGACATTCCTGTATTATCTGCTGCAGATTTTCGGCGAGGACACTCTCTCTCGCCAGCGCTGGCTGTTGGGCCAGTAAGGGAGGCGATTGCGATGTTTGAACTGGTCCAGAAGCGCCGCCTGTACTTCCTGATCTCGGCCCTCGTGATCATCCCGGGCATTGCTGCCATGATTTACTCCACGATCACCATCGGAGCACCGGTGCGGCTGAGCATCGATTTCAAGGGCGGCAGCCTGTTTGTCGTACAATTCGAGGAGCCTGCCTCTGAGGAAAGCATCCGTGACGTATATTCCCGCTTTGGGCAGGATGACCCGGTTATCCAGCAGCTTGGGAACGAAGCGGATAACCGCTGGCAAATCCGGGCAGGAGCGCTAACTCCAGAAGAACAGAAGGACTTGCGAGCCGCTCTTGAGCAGGATGTCGCCCCGATTGACGAGAACAGTTCGACCTTTGATGTAGTAGCTCCGTCCATCGGTGCAGAGGTAACCCAGGCTGCAATTGCGGCGGTTGGTTTTGCCGCGATCGTTATCCTCGGCTTTATCTGGGCGGCCTTCCGTAAGGTGCCCCATCCGGTACGCTACGGTACCAGCGCGATCATCGCTATGCTCCATGATGTGCTGGTGACGTTAGGTATCATGTCCTTCCTTGGCCTTTTCTTCGCCTGGGAGGTTGATGCCCTGTTCGTGACTGCCATCCTGACAGTGGTGGGATACTCTGTGCAGGACAGCATCGTCATGTTCGACCGCATCCGCGAGAACCTGCCGCGCTACCGGAGCGAGGACTACGAGACCGTGGTGAACCGCTCTGTGCTGGAGACGATCCATCGCTCCCTGGCGACCCAGCTCAACGCGGTGTTTATCATGGTTGCCATCCTGTTGTTTGGCGGCCCAACCATCAAGCAGTTCATCACCATCCTGCTGATCGGTCTGTTAAGCGGCACGTACTCTTCCATCTTCAACGCAGTCCCCATCCTGGTAGCCTGGGAGAAGGGCGAGATCCCCTTTCTCAACCGGGCGGCCAGGCGCGCTGCCTGACCTTTATAAACCAGGCATACAACGCCGGGCGCATAGCCCGGCGTTTTTTTGACCGACAAGGGGTGTGGGAGGCTTCATCCGGTTGTGCTGGCACCAGTCGAGTGCTAGAGTCTGTTTGTTGCTATATCGCTTACCGCCCTCCCCTCAGCCCTGCTCCTGTTTGCCAGACTGCCTCTCGCGCTGCCCAATTCATCCACCGCCTGGTTGCATGCTAGATGGAATCAGTTACAATTAGTCTACTTAGTGCATAATCCGACTATTTACAGCGTCTAGAATCATCTGAAGGTCTATTTATGAGGGGGAGCACTGTGCGCAAGATCGCTTTTATCGTTGGACCCTCCGTGATCTTGCTTCTGGTCGTTCTGCTAATGCCCCTGGTCGCGGCGCCACCCGAACTGGGGCCTGCTCCGGCAGGCCTGGAACGCGACTACTGGCCCACGAACAGCTGGATAAAAACCACCCCAGAGGAACAGGGGCTGGACCACGCCGTGCTGCGTGCGGGCACGAACTACCTGCGGGAGCATTATCCTAATACAACAGGTTTTCTAGTAGTGCGCAATGGCTACCTGGTCTGGGAAGAATATATCGGCGGCAACACGAACTTCCGCACCATCAGCAGCCTGCGCTCGGTAACCAAAAGCATCACCGGGACACTGATCGGCATCGCCCTTCAGCGCGGGGATATCGAGAGCCTTGACCAGCCGCTTTCAGACTTCTTCCCTGAGTATTTCGCCGCCAATCCCAGTAAAAGCGCGCGCGGCAGCACCACGATCCGCGAACTGCTGACCATGCAGTCCGGGATCGAGTGGGACGAACGCAGGCCACCCATCAGCTTTGCCCCGAATACCAACGTGATTGATGAGATGCTGGCCCTTCCCCAGACGGCACCGCCCGGCGAGGAGTACCGCTACAGCTCAGCGGACGCCCACCTGCTCTCCGGGATTATCACTCGCGCTACCGGCATGACAGCCATTCGCTATGCCGGGAAGTATCTATTTGAGCCGCTGGGGATCGGCACCCGGCAGTGGTTCACCGATCCGCAGCTCAACGAGTACGGAGGAACCGGACTGTTTCTCAACGCGCGCGAGATGGCGTTGTTTGGTATGCTGTATCTGAATGAAGGGTACTGGGAAGGGCAGCAGATTTTTAGCCGGGAGTGGGCATCCCAGGCCCTGGACCGACAGGTGCTGCTCCGCCGTGAGGTTAAAGAGGAGGACCTGCCCCCTGTTTGGTATGGCTACCAGTGGTGGGTACGTGATCAGGGTGGCCACATGGCAGGCATGGCAGTGGGATTTGGTGGCACTTATATTGTAGTTGTTCCTGATCTCGACATGGTGATCGTGATCACCTCCGATATCAACGTGGCGCCACTGCCCGACGATATGCGCGGCACAAACGAAGTGGATTTCAGCTTCTTTGAGGATTATGTGATCGCGGCGCTCGTAAACGCACAATAGGACCAAAAAAGGGGAGGGTGTTTCATGCCCGCGATCGGCTATGAGGAGGCGAACGTTCCCCTGTTTGACCGGCTGCTGCTGAGCATCCCAGGGGTCCACCGTGGGAAGATGTTCGGGCTTCCAGGCTACCGCCTGGGACGTAAAACCTTTGCCATCCTGTATGGCGGCGGTGTGGCAGTGAAGCTCGGCGAGATGGAGGCCGCCCGCTTGAGCGCAGCAGACCCCGGGATCACGCCATTCGAACCATTGAAGGGCATTCAGTGGCGCGAATGGGCCTTGATCACCCGCCCCGATGCGGCAGCCTATCGGGACGACGAGCCAATATTGCTCAGGGCGCTCGAATTCATCGCTACCTAGCAAGCGGGGCGGCCATCGAGCCGCCCCGTGTTTTCCCAGGGACTGCTACTTACGGCCGCGCCGTGAGGATGCAGATTCTCCCCGGCCCTTGAACAACCCTGCCAGCAAATCCTTGAACCAGTCGTGAGCGAACGCCTGGATGATGCCCAGGATCAATGTGATGAGCATCCCTGCCAGCACAAGCCCTAATTCACCCCAGCTTGTGACACCCAGGAAGGGGGCCAGCACCGGTTTCAGCACCGAATAAGGCGGCGGAAGCATCGCAAAGGAAAGCGTCCCATCCGCCGCGGTTGCTTCCCAGCGCACAATTTCGGTATTCAGGTAAGGGCGTATCTCAGCTTCACCTGCATCGCGCGCTGCATAAAAGGCGCCGCGTGGGAAGTCGCGCAGCTCGACGCGAGCAGCAGGGCAGCGCGGCCTGCAGACACGGGTTTCCACCAGAGTTCCATCATCAAGGATCAGTTCGGCGGTACCGGGGACCTCCCAGCGCACCTCGCGCAGCAGAAAGCCTTGAGGCATCGATTCCAGATCGTGCGGCTCAACAGGGAAGACCACACCGGACTGGACAAGCGTACCATCCAGGTACAGGTCGACGGAAATCTCCTCTTGAATATGCAGGCCCGTCAGCCTCTCATCAATCGGAACAACGGCAGCACTGTAGCCGGTAACCCGTGCACTGTAAGTTGGTGGCGCCTCGTCTGATGCAGGTTCTTCGGAGGCAGCAGGAGGGCTCGTCGGCACAGCCTCCGGAGCAAGTGCGACGCGCTGGAAGGTGAATAAGACCACCACAACCAGCAGACCGATGACCCCCAGCACCAGGATCAGCCGCCAGCCGAAGCGCCGCAGCAGCAGGATCAGTGCCAGCGCGATGACAATCCCACCGGCCAGAGCCAGCGCTGCGCGGTAGTCAACCGCCAGCAGGCCGATCGCAGCCAGAACAACGACAACCAGCAGCAGGACACTCAGCCAGGCAGATACCCCGGTTCGACCCTGTTTCGCAGCCATCAATCAGCAGCCTCCCCTCAGTGGTGTCTCAGCGTTGGGCGTCAGCGGGCACGGGCAGCGTGAATGTGAACAGCGTGCCGACGCCAACCTCGCTTTCGACGCCAATCGTCCCCCCATGCCCCTCGATGATCCGTTTGGCGATTGCCAACCCAAGCCCGGTACCCTGAGTATATCCCTCTTGATCCTGTACCCGGAAGAAACGCTCAAAAAGGTGGGGCAGGCTCTCCTCGGGGATTCCGTATCCAGTATCGCGCACGCTCACTACAATCTGGCTGCCCGCGAGCGCCGCCTTCAGCCACACCTGGCCCTCTTCTCTGTTGTACTTGATCGCGTTGCTGAGCATGTTCAATAGTACCTGGGAGAGCTTCTCACGGTCACCGAGGACAACCGGCATCCCCGTGGCTGGCTCAAGGTTGAGATGAACCGTAATTCCGCGCTCAGCGGCCTGTTCATGTACGGTATCTGTGGCAGATCGCAGGAGTGCTACAATATCGACCGGATCCCGCGCGATGCGCTTGCGGCCTGATTCAAGCCGTGCCAGGTCAAGGAACTCTGTCGTCATGCGTGTCAGGCGGTCGGTCTCAGCAGTAATCGTGCCGATCATCTGAACGCGCTGCGCGTCACTCAGCTCAGGGCGCATCAGGATATGCGTGATGGCTTTGATGGCGGCCAGAGGGGTGCGCAGTTCATGCACCATTTCGGAGATCAGGTCGCTCTGCTCAAACAGGCGGGCGTTCTCGATGGCGACCGCGGCATGCGCTGCCAGAGTCTGAAGCACTGTCATGTCGTCTTCACTGAACGGCTGGTTTCCCATCTTGTTGACGGCCTCAAGGCAGCCAATCACCTTGGTGCGGGCATGCATGGGCACAGCCAGCAGGTTGCGTGTCTCGAACTCGCTGGCATCATCCACCGCCCGTGACCAGCGCGGCTCCAGTGAGACATCGTCAATGAGCAGCGGCTCACCATGGGTGACAACCCACCCCGCGACGCTGCTTTCTATGGGCACGAGAATCGAGTCGAGTGAGAGATCGCCTTGATTGATGTAAGCTTCGAAGCGCAGGTTCTCGCCGTTACGGTCCATCAACATGATCGAAGCCGATTCGGCGCCTGTGAGGTCTGCCGCTGCAGCGACGATCTGGCCAAGCAGCAGATCGAGGTTCAAGGTGGAGTTGAGCGCCCGGCTGACTTCCATGATACGTTCATAGCGTGCGATCAACTCCGCGCGATTCTGAGCCGGCTGCACCGTATCAGCTTTCTTCATGGCAAACGCTCCCTTTTTCCCTGCACCAGCAGGGCCAATATGGCGGGCAGGACAGTGGCAGCGTTTTCGTGGATCACAACATCAGCTTGATCATCAAGGTAGGTACGCCCGATGTTCACAATGATCAATCGCGCCCCATAGGCGAGGGCGGTCAGGGGAAGTTCAGAAGCAGGTGCCACTTCCAACGAGGAACCGGCCACCAACATCAAATCTGCTTCCTGCGCCACGCGCCGGGCAGCCTGCAGCTCTTTGAACGGCAGGGCTTCCCCAAACAATACCACATCCGGCTTGAGCAGGCCGTTATCATGAGGGCAGCGCGGCAGTTCACCTGTCTCCAGAAAGCGATCCAGAAACCCGTCAACGGGGTATTTGCGGAAGCATTCGACACAGGTTGCCGTACGCAAATGGCCGTGCAGTTCGAGGATGTGCCGTGATCCTGCACGTTCATGAAGCATGTCGATGTTCTGCGTGATCAAGGTGGTGAGCAGGCCCATCTCTTCAAGCTGGGCCAGCGCGTAGTGTGCCGGGTTGGGCTCTGCATTCAGCATATTCCGGACCAGCGGGCGCACCCACTCATAGAAATGCTGGGGGTTGCGGCGGAAACCGATCAGTGACGCAACCTCAATCGGGTCCGCCGTTTTCCACAGCCCGGACTCAGGGCTGCGAAAATCCGGGATACCCGATTCAGTGCTGATCCCTGCCCCGGTCAAGACGACCGTCGATTGGGCAGCACGCAAGAGCGCAGCCGCCCGTTGGAGGGCGCCAGTGACAGGGGAATCCGCTTGAGCACTGGTCACATTGTTTTCTCTGACAGGCCGCTGGCGGGCGGGTTTATTAGTGGCGCCGTGAACGCCCCCACACCACCATCAGAAAAAAGGGAAACCTTACCTAACTAGTGGGTAGTGTAGCAAAAAAGCATAGGGCGGGCAACAGCGTGAGGCCTCAGTAATAGGTATCGCCTGCACTTGCGCGTACAAACGGGCCAGTGTATAGTGTCTAAAAATGATTGGGGAAAGGTTTAGTGCTGTGTCAAAGCCCTTCCCATAAATCACATGGAGTTGCTGCTCACACCTGCCGATACTGGCAGGCGTGTTAGAAAGCCGGCGCACCTGGGAGCCCCGGCGGAGGCGCTGTGGAGATGACGCAAGAGAAAATACTCGTCATCGACGATGAGGAGACCACGGTCCAGCTTCTGGCGATCCTCCTTGAGCACAAGGGCTTTGAAGTGATCAAGGCGTATAGAGCAGACGAAGGCCTGCGTAAAGCCTACCGCACCCAGCCTGATCTGGTCCTGCTGGATATCATGATGCCTGCTATGGACGGTTATGAGGTGTGCCGCCGGCTACGAGAGCTCTCGGATGTGCCGATCATCTTCCTGACAGCTAAGACAGACACGAAAGACATTGTCAAAGGATTGGAGATGGGCGCGGACGACTATGTCGTCAAGCCCTATGATAACGATGAGCTGGTTGCACGCATCCGGGCGCACCTGCGCCGCACCCCGCGCCAACAGCTACAAGAAGAGCTGGTCTTTGACGGCGGGCGGTTCCGGATTAACCTGCTCAACCGTGAGGTAAGCGTCAACGGTGAGCCGCGCCACCTGACTCCCAAGGAATTCTCTTTGCTGAGTGTGCTGGCCCGCAACGCCGGGCGCGTGATCACCCGCAAGGAACTGGTCAGCGAAGCCTGGGGCAGTGAATACGCAGACGCAATCGACAGCCTCAAACTATACATCCATTACCTGCGGAAGAAGATCGAGAAAGACCCTGACCGCCCGCAGTACATCCTGACATCACGGGGCGTAGGATATCGCTTCGCTAACAAGTAGGTTCTAACCCCTGGAAACACAACGCCCGGCTGCTAGCCGGGTGTTTTCATGTGTGGCGCGGATCGCGTCCATTCATGGACAACGACTTTTGCAGCCGGTCCATCATGTCGATGATCTCGGCCAGCAGGCGCTCACGGTTGTGGGCGTGATCAGGGCTGCGGGCCCCGATGCTGAAGAAGTAGTGATCTCCGGGCATCGCATGAATTTGCTCACGCCTGAAATGGAATGTTTCAAGCAGGCTGAGCGCCTGTTCTAAGCCTACCAGGCGATCATCCTCACCCAGAAAGACGCTGAAATGGGGCCAGCTTTCGCGAGATAAATCAGCGTCGAGTTCGGCCAGGGCAGCGAAAGTGCGCGCCACAACCCCCTGAGGTGTAGCCCGGTAAACGCGGCGGTGTTCTGCCTGCACCAGGTCCGAGGCGCCGCCTGCCAGCGCCTCGATCACGCGTGGCGCAATCACCGCCTCAGCCAGCCGGTCAAACGCCCCGGTCAGCCCGGTCAGGCGAATGCCTGCGCCGAGTGTTTTGTAAAAGCGCTGGCGGTCCCGGTCGTTCATCAGCAACGCAGGTGCTGCAGCGATGCACCCGACATCGCCCTGCTCCAGGGTGCATTCATCCAGGAAGAACAGCGCCGCGCCACTCATACTGTGCCCCACATACACCAGCGGGCGGCGCCCACGCCGGGGCTCAGGACGGACCTTGATCAGATCCAGCCAGCGTTCGACGGTGTGCATCAGCGCTGGCGGGCCGCACTGCTCGAGAAGCGGCAGGCTGCTGCGAAAGGGCGTGCCGCCAAAGCCGTTGACATCGGGGACAAGAGCCACTGTTTGGGGGTTGCGAGCTACCACCTGGGCCGGCAGGTCCTCCCAGATGGCGCCGGTGCCTGTCCAGCCGTGCAAAAAGATGACCAGACCACGCGCCAGACGCAGCCGGTCGGCCATTGCCTGGGTGGACGAATGCGCGTGTCCATCCGACCAATAGACACGCCATGCAAAGTCAGCCAGGCCGGTTTCATCCTTAAAAGCGTCGATTGTCTCTGCAGACAGCAGGCCGCGCCGCGCGAGATCCAGGAGCGTGAAGCCAGCACTATGAACGCCTGCCAGACGCTCGGGCAGCCAAGCCGTGAAACCATTCACCCATGGGGGTGCCCTGTACAGGGTGGGGTTGTTACGTGTCCTCAAAGATGAATACCCCCCGACGAATCTGTAAGAATTGTAAGCCCACCTGTGTTCAGTGGCAACGGGGTGATTCTTGTACTTCCGTCTAATACCAGACAGTGCCACCAGATTGGCAATTGACATTTAGGCAGCCCGTGTTTATCTTCTGGATCGTGATGCTGGGAGCGTTCCATGCACCAGCAAGCCAGGAGAAAGAAGACGTGAGCCTGAGTAAGGCACTGCGGCGCTGGGCAGCGGTTATCGCGAAGGAGGTCAAACATATTTGGTTTGACCCCAGCTTCCTTTTCCTGACGATTTTCTCCCCGGCTGTTCTGCTGATGCTGCTGGCGTATGTGTTCTCGTTTAATGTGCAGGGCGCAAAACTGGTGTTGATCGATCAGGACCAGACACCCCAGTCCTACCAATACGTGCGATCGCTGAGTGCAGACGGCGATATCGAGATCGTGGCCAACGCTCACAACTATAACGAGGCCATTTCCTTGTTCAAACGAGGCCGCGCCGACACAGCCCTGATCATCCCACCCGGGTTTGGAGCCGCTCTGCTTGCAGGAAAACCTGCAGAAGTGAACCTGGTCGTCGATGCAAGTGATCCCTCAATCGCCAACCAAGTGATCGCGTCCTTTGAGCAGCGCTCGGCGGCTTTCACAGCCGAGATGTTCGGGGCGCCGCGCGCCGGGTTCGATGTGCGTGCCCGTGTGTGGTTCAACCCGAACCTTGAGTCGCAGTACAGCATGATCCCCGGCCTGATCCCGATCGTGCTCATCCTCCCTGCTCTAGCGGTAGCATTAGGCGTGACGCGCGAGAAGGAGATGGGCACTTTTGAAACGCTGGTCACTACGCCGGTGCAGGGGCCCGAGTTCCTGATCGGCAAACTGCTGGTGTATCTGCTGCTTGGCCTGGTCGGCATGCTGCTGGCCCTTGCAGTGGCAGTGTTCTGGTTCCAGGTACCGTTCATCGGCAGCCTGCCGCTCTACCTGGTAGGCACTGCCGTATATCTCTTCGCGGTCATGAGCTTCTGCCTGCTCGTAGCGCAGTTCATTTCCAGCCAGCGCACGGCCACCTCCATCGTCCTGCTTGCATTGTTCATCCCCAGTTTCTTCCTGACCGGCCTGATCATCCCGGTCGACAAAAGCTCGCGCTTCACGCAGGCGGCTTCATTGGCACTGCCCAGCACCCATTTCATCACCATCTCACGGGGCATCGCCCTGAAGGGGGTTTCATTTGATCACCTGTGGTTTGAGATATTAGCCCTGCTGGTGATGGGACTACTGGGCACGTCAGCAAGTGTCATTGCCTTTCGAAAGAAGATCGGTTAGGGAGTGCTATGCTCAACCGGCTGACAGCGCTGGTAGTCAAGGAGCTCACCCAATTCACACGTGACCGTGTGCTTTTTGTCGCATCCCTGCTGGCGCCCCTGATCCAGATCATCCTGCTGGGTAACGCAATCGGCACGGACCTGGTCGACATTGGTGTAGCAGTAGTTGACTACGATCTATCCTCGCTCAGCCGCGAGATCGTCACTGCGCTGGACAACACATCAGAGTTGAAAGTGACCTATTTCCCTGAGCGGATCGAGGACGCCCATCACCTGGTCGATGCGGGGTTGGTCACTGCCATCGTCGTCATCCCGCGCGGATTCGAGGCCGACACACGGGCTTTAGATCGCGTTGCAGAGATGCAGGTGATCCTGGATGGCAGCCAATCACTGGTGGCTGCCCGTGCGTTAGCGGCGGCTACTTCAGCAGTACAGTCGCTCATCTCCGATGCCGTTATCAGCACCACAGGGCGCATGCCCGGCGGTGTGCGGGTGACGAGCGTGGCCCTGTTCAACCAGGCGCTCGATCTTCAGTCAGACGCCGTGACATCCCAGATGGCCCTGATCACTTTCGAGATTACCGCGCTGGTTGCCGTCATGGGCATCGTGCGGGAGCGTGATATAGGCACCATTGAGATGCTGACCATCACGCCGCTTAAGCGCCTGGAGCTGATTGCCGGTAAAACCATCACCCCACTGCTGATCGGGTTTGCCAACTTCGTTATCTTGTACATCATCTCGAGGGTCGTGTTTGAAGTGCCTAACCGCGGCTCGCTGGCCGCCCTGCTGCTGGTCACTCTGGTCTATCTCAGCTGTGAGATCGGTTTCGCACTGACTTTATCGACTCTCACCCGGACGCAGCAGCAGGCGGTCACTGTTGTGTTTGTGTGGATCATGATCGCCCTGACGTTCTCGGGGTATCTTGTGCCGATCAGCAACCTGCCCGAATCCATGCAGTGGATTTCACAGTTTTTGCCCCTGCGTCACTATCTGTCGATCCTGCGGGCCTTCATGCTCAAGGGTGCCACGCCCTTGGACGTTAGCGGTGATATCGCCGCAATCGCAGCACTTCTGGTTGCATCGATTGCCCTGGCGACCCGTACGCTGAGCCGCGCGATCGAATAACCCCGGCAAGGGCGAGAGACAGAGCCCCCGCATAGAGCTGGGGGCTCTGTTCATTTGCCTGGATGCATGCAGGGTTCGACCGCCGTGCCGTATCTAGTCGGTGGCACCTGCCTCAGTGACACCCACCTCAGAATGCTTGAACTCGCTGGCCTCAGGCAGCATCACCTGCCGGTCCGAGCGGCGCACCGCCCAGAGGATGGCGACGATGCCGATCAGGATGATGGCAACCAGCACAGGTGAGAATCCGGCGAACTCAACGACGATAGGCGCCATGATCAGGCCCACCAGGTTCATCACCTTGATCATCGGATTGAGGGCCGGGCCGGCCGTGTCCTTCAGAGGGTCTCCGACGATGTCACCCACGACCGCTGCAGCGTGGTTCGAGGTGCCTTTACCGCCGTAATTGCCATCCTCAACGAATTTCTTGGCGTTGTCCCAGGCACCGCCAGCGTTCGCCATGAACACAGCCAAGAGCTGGCCGCTGACGATAATCCCCGCCAGGAAACTACCCAACGCCTGCTCCTTGAGCAGCAGCCCGACCACGATCGGGGAAACCACCGCAATGATCCCCAGCGGGATCAGCTCGGTTTGCGCAGCGCGGGTGCTGATCTCGACAGCGCGCGTATAGTCGGGCTCCTGCTTGCCCTCCCAGATTGCAGGGATGCGCAGCTGGCGCCGGACTTCAGCCATCATCTGCGATGCCGCCCGGTTCACGGCCTTGATCAGCAGGCCGCCAAAGAGCAGCGGCAGCGCGCCGCCCAGCAGCAGGCCCACAAAGACCGTGGGGTTGGTCAGATTAACGACTGCCTCAAAGGGCCCCCGGATATCAACAGGCCACACGCGCTTGATATCGGTGAAGAATGCCCCGTAGAGAGACAACGCCGCGACAACGGCTGAACCAATCGCCACACCCTTGGTGATGGCCTTGGTCGTATTGCCCGCAGCATCCAGGTCCGCCATGATCTGCCGCTGCTGCGGCTCCATGCCGGCCACCTCGCCAATGCCGTTCGCATTGTCGGCAATCGGGCCGAAGGTGTCCATGCTGACGTTGTTGCCGGTATGCGAGAGCATCCCAACACCAATCATGCTGACACCGAACAGGATGTAGGTGAAGGCATTTTCGCCCACCGGGGCCATATCGTATAGGAAGAATCCGATCACCAGCGTCCACATGGTGAAGATCAGGCCGTGGATCCAGTGTTTATTACGGATGGCCTGCACGACACCACCCACCACACCGACGCCAATTGATGCGTACAGCGCGATAGTCGCGATCTGTTCAGGCAGGCCAGCCGAGTAGATCAGGATCGAAGCGGCCAGTGCGATGATGATCACCACCACCGCCCACACGCTGGAGAGATACCCCAGGCTCAGGCCCTCCAGAATGACCAGGGCAGGGCCGAAGCGCGTGCTCGCAGAGATGTTCTGCACACGCTTGCTGTTCGCACTTGTGGCATATGCTGTCAGCGGGTTGAATGCTACGGCCAGCGCTACACCCACCGCGTTCAGAACGCCCATCCGCAGATCGCCTGCATAGAAGTAGGAGATCAGGAAGGCCGCAGTGATCGTAATGGCGCTTGACAGCTCGTAGCTCTTGTACATGGCTTCTTCGGCCTCTGTATTCTTCCAGAGAGAGACCGCATAAGTACCGATGATAGAGCTGATAACGCCTACACCCCGGATCAGCAGGGGGACGATGATCCACACAAGCCTGCCGGTGATCTGTGCGAGCGCGAGGCCCAGGATCAGACTGGAGACAACCGTGACCTCATAACTTTCGAAGATGTCGGCGGCCATCCCGGCACAGTCCCCTACGTTGTCGCCCACCAGGTCAGCGATAACAGCCGCATTACGAGGATCATCTTCCTCCATGCCTGCCTCGACCTTGCCGACCAGGTCAGCACCTACGTCCGCGGCTTTAGTGTAGATGCCGCCACCCACACGCATGAACAGGGCCAGCAGGGTGCCGCCGAATCCAAAGCCAAGCAGGACATCGGGTGACGATTTGCCGAAGATAATGAAGATCAGCGTGCCGCCCAGTAATCCCAGACCATCGGTGAGCATCCCCGTGATCGTGCCTGAACGATACGCGATCTTGAGGGCCTCGCTGTAGCTGACGCGCGACGCATTGGCAACGCGCACGTTGCCCTCCACAGCCATATTCATCCCGATGAAACCAACCAGCGCCGAGAATGTAGACCCCATCAGGAAAGCGCCTGCACGCGCGAATGCGATGATCGTGCGGGCGTTTTCTCCAAAGATCTCTTCGGCTTCTGGGGTTGGCCTCACCAGGAAAACGCTGAAGAACATCAGCACGGTGAGCAGGGTAATCATCACCACGATGGTTCTTAGCTGCGTACGCAGATAGGCATTGGCACCGCGTTTGATGTTGCGCCAGATGGCCTGCATCGCCTCGGTGCCCTTCTCATATGCCAGGATCTGACGGGCCAGCATACCGGCATATGCCAGTGCCAACAGCGCGGTGCCAAGCACCGTCAGAACCATAGCCCACTCAAATGTGGTCACATCCATATATTGCATAGAGTATCATCATCCTTTAGTTGAGTGATTACGGTATACCCAGCGGTACGAACAGCCTGCAATGCAAGTGATTCCGCACGGGATGTGAGAGCCAGGCTTACCCAGCACAGCCCGAGAAATCCAAAAGGAGAATACCGTCAGGGGGATGAATTGGATGTATGAGAAGATGGGAGTTCTGACGCAAGTCTCTATTTTCTTGATCGAGTAAGGGTCGCTGCTGGTAGCTCAGGGCTAGTTTATGCGAGGCCCATACAGGCAAATTCTAGAGAAAGTCTGTGATTTGTCAAGAAAAGAACAATCACTAACCTGCGCAAAAAGAAAAAAAGGTCCTCTGGCGATGGCCTACTCTCCCACGGAGCTACCCCCGCAGTACCATCGGCGCTGGCAGGCTTAACGACCGGGTTCGGGATGGGACCGGGTGTGTCCC